>BNJS01002590.1_pt1 | contig 787391 bp, 663 predicted proteins | sample 8540461 | NCBI WGS metagenome assembly BNJS01 (sample SAMD00202454, study PRJDB9452) | human saliva metagenome | isolation source: human saliva | place: Japan | reverse complement strand
CCGCACGCACAGTCCGCCGCTGGGCAGATGCGCGAGGCTGGCCCCACCCCACTTAGACGAGCGTCCACCCGGCTGCCCGTGTACGTGCGTCCCAGAATGCCCGGTATTGACCGTTCTCCTGGGCGTAGAGCTGCTCGTGCGTGCCGATCTGTGCGACGCGTCCAGTCTCACTGAGGACTATGATCTGGTCGGCGGCCGTGATCGTATCGAGCTTGTGCGCGATGACGATGAGGGTCGCGTCGCGCCGCAGGGCTGCCATGGCGTCGGTGACGCGGGATTCGTTCTCGGGGTCGAGGGCGCTCGTGGCCTCGTCGAAGAGGACAACGGGCGCGGCTTTCAGGAGCGCACGTGCGATAGAGACGCGCTGGCGTTCGCCGCCTGACAGGGCTCGGCCGGCCTCGCCGACGGGGGTGTCCCAGCCGAGCGGTAGGCGCTCGACGATCTCGTCGACTCCGCTCAGGCGGGCCGCTTCCTCAATGTCCGCCCGGGTAGCGTCTGGGTTTCCGACGCGCACGTTAGCCTCGAGGGTGTCGTCGAAGAGGTAGACGTCCTGGAAGACAAGGGACAGCTGCGCCATGAGGTCGGCGGTGTCCCAATCGCGCACGTCGCCGCCTCCCACGCGGACGCTGCCCGCATCCACGTCGTAGAAGCGTGCAATGAGGCGCGCAATGGTGGTCTTACCACAGCCCGAGGGGCCCACGATTGCGGTCATGGTTCCGGGGTCCACGCTGAAGGACACACCTTGCAGGACCGGGCGGTCGGCCTCGTAGGAGAAGGAGACGTTCTCGAGGGCAACGGATGCGCTCGACGAGGCCGGGGCCTCGCCGGAGGATCGCCGACCGTCGGGCGTCGGCAATTCGGGTGCGGAAAGGATCTCGTGGCTGAGGTCCAGGACGGGGCGCCGGGTCTCAAAGGCGGAGGCGAGCGCCCCAATGTCGACGAGGATCTGCGTAAAGCGAAGCAGCAGGCCGATGGAGACGACTGCCTCCACCGGGCCGACGGTACCTGCGATTGACAGCCAGCCAATCGCGCAGATAAGCGTCACGACGACGGTCTGGGCGGCCATGCCGTTGACGATCTGGCCAACCGTCTCCCTCATGAGTGAGCGTCGCGCGGCCACCCCGTATGCGTCCTCCGCTCGCACGAGGGGCTCGTAGGAGGAGGAGCGCCCGCACGCGCGCAGGGCGCCCTGCTTGGTCGCGTATTCGACGATACGGTGGGACAGCTCGCGAGCGGGAGGCTCCTTGAGGGCGGCCCCCGACTGCAGGCATCGGCGAGCCACCCACACTCCCCCGCCGATGACCGGGATCGCTGCCACGCACACCAGTCCGAGGACCGGCGAAAACACGGTGATGCCGACGAGCATCGTCGCCGAGGTGACGATAGCGGCGATGAGGGGCGAGTACATGTGCGCGAAAATCTCACCCAGAACCATGAGCTCGCGCGAGACGAGGCGGGAGGTCTTTCCGGCCGTGTCCGCACGGAAGGACCCGAGCGGCAGGGACGCGACCTTGTCGCCGATCGCGCGGTGCATGTTCGACAGGAAGTCGAAGGCGACCGAGTAGGAGCGCATGGAGAGCAGGTACTCGACAACAAAGGAGGCGAGGGCGCACACGCCCAGCACAACGAGCCAGGCACGCAGGCTCATGCCCCACGCGGGATTGCCCGAGGTCAGAGCAATAGCAGCCGGGATAAAAGCAACCAGGGAGACTCCGCGCACCACGCCGACGATGCAGGACAGGACACTCGCCTGGGCAAAGTCGGCTCGCCCCTGCTCGGAGAGGGGTTCGCGCAGCCGGGAGATGAGGCCGAACATGTCAGTGTCCTTTCGCGGGTGCGCTCATGCGCCGCATGTACGGGTGGTCGGCGAGCTGGTCGGGCGTGCCCATCGCGATGATGCGGCCCGCGTCGAGGATCGCGATCTGGTCGACACCGGCGATGGACGCGGCACGGTGCGCGATGACCAGGACCGTCTTCCCCTGCACGAGGCGGGTCAGCGCCGCCTGGATGTCGGCTTCGGCTTCCGGGTCGGTGAAGGCCGTGGCCTCGTCGAGGACGAGGATGGGGGCGTCGACGAGGAGGGCTCGTGCGATCGCGATTCGTTGCGCTTGGCCACCCGAGGGGTGGGCATCCTCCCCGATGACGGTGTCGAGACCTCGGGGCAGAGAACGCACATAGTCGTCGATGCGCGCGGCCCCGGCGGCCGCCCACACCGCTTCGTCGCTGGCGCCCGGAACACCCAGCGCGATGTTGTCGCGCACGGAGATGTCGAGGAGCTGCGGATCCTGGAGGACGAAGGAGACGTGCCGATAGAGAACGTCGGGGGCGATGTCGCGAGCATCAATCCCACCGATGCGTACGCTCCCACTGTCCGGGTCAGCGAAGCGCGCGACTAGCGTCGCAAGCGTCGACTTTCCCGATCCGGAGGAGCCGACGAGTGCAGTCACCGAGCCCTCGGGGATCGTCAGACTCACGTTATCCAGCGCGAGGGTTGCCCCGTAGGAGAAGGACACGCCATCAATGCTGATGTCGGCTCCCTCCGGCACTGAACTCCCCGCGGCAGGCAACGGGGCGACCGATAGTAGGTCCACGATGCGCAGCGCGGCGGCACCGGCGATCTGGTAGGCCCAGGTCGTCGTACCCAGCACCTCGATGGCCGCCGGGATGACGAGGGCGATGAGCGCGCAGGTGATCACCTGGACCGGGCTCACGATGCCCGAGGCCGCGAGCGCGGACCCTCCCGCCGTCGAGATGAGCAGGATCAGGGAGGGAGACACGGTCGCCTGCCCCAGCGCGGAACCCTTCAGCAGAGGGCCGCACCAGTCGACGTAGAAGCGCGAGAAATCCTCGGCAGCCCGGGTGAATCGCTCATGTGAGCGTCCCACGGTCCCAAAAGCCTTGACGACGCTGATGCCGGAGACAAACTCGACCATCGTGGACGAGACCCGCGTCAGGTGTCGATCCATCTCGGCGGTCTTTTCCCCCATGCCTCGCATCATCCACGCATTGAGGAGCCCATAGATGGGGAGCGTGGCAATCGACAGGAGTCCGAGCCGCCAGTCGACAACGAAGGCGTAGATGAGCAGGGATGCCGGCGCACTCACGGCAGCTGCGGATTCGACGGGCGCGTGCGCGATGACCGTGTGCACATCGTGCGTGTCGTCCTGGATGGCCTTGCGCACGGCCCCCGAGTTCGTGGATGTGAACCAGGCGAGGGGCGCGGAGGCGAGAACGCCCACCATGCGGGAGCGCACAATATGCCCAAAACGCACGTCCGCGAAGTGAGTGACGGTCAGCGCGACGAAGTAGATACCGTATCGAAGGCCGAAGGCACCGGTCAGCCACATGAGCAGCGTCATCACCTCGGCGCGATCGGGCGAGGCACCCGAGCGGGCCGCCTCCAGCAGTACCTCCCCAAGCTGGACGAGGATGACGTAGGGGGCGACCGCGAGCGCGCCGTAGAGGAGCCCGAGCATCCGGGAGAGCATCATGGATCCACGGATGGGTGCGGTCAGTTCCTTGAAGGCGCGCTGGCCCGCAAGGTGCGCTGCGCGCGGGTCGCCAGCAGCGGTCGTGTCTACGTGCGGGTCACTCGGGGACGAGGCAGCGGCGGCCTCGCGCTCGTCAGTGTCGGTCATTGGTGGTCTCCTTCGAGGGCGCACGTGGTGCCCATCGGCGTGAGTGTGATGAGTCGATCCGCGCAGGCGGAGGCGAACTCACCGTCGTGGGTAACGACGATGACGGCCGCGCCTTCGTCGGCAATGCGGCGCAGGGTGGACGTGATGGAGGCGAGGTGTCGCGCGTCGACCCCTGACGTGGGTTCATCGAGGATGACGATGCGGCGCCCGGTGGCTCGCGCAGCTGCGATGACAAGGCGCTGTTTTTGTCCGCCCGACAGGCTCAGCGGGTGCCGATCTCCCAGGTGGGCGAGGTCGAAGTCAGCCAAGAGCGCCTCACCGGCCTCGCCGCTCGCTTCCGAGGCCCCGATCGTCAGTTCACCCTCAAGCGTATCGGAGAACAGCTGACGTCCGGTGTCCTGCATGACGAGCGCGCACGCCACTCGGCGCTGCCGACGATTGGTTGCCCGCCCGTCCAGGGTGATCGTCCCGGAGCCGGGAGCAGCCAGCCCGCACAGCACGCGCACGAGGGTCGTTTTTCCAACGCCGTTCACTCCCGCGATACAGGTGATCTGCCCGGCGGGAAAGTCGGCGCTAAACCCTTCGAACACGGGAGTTTTCCCGTAGGAGAAACTCAGATCCCGGCAGGACAGGCGCACTCCCCCATCAGGCGATGACTCATTCTCGGAGTCCCGCGAGGGCACCCAGGCCTCGGGCGGGCCAGGATCCACGAGGGAACGCAGTCCGAGCGACTGTCGCTGCGCGTCATCCATCGCATAGAACTCCTCACCACTCCACGCACGCGTGACCTCTCCGTCCTCCATGAGGAGAACCTGGTCGGCAAGCCCCCGCAGGAAGTGGAGGCGGTGCTCGACGACGACGATCGTCATCCCCTGCTCTTTGAGAACTGTGAGAGCGCGACGCACGTCGGCGATGGCGTCGGGGTCCAAGTTCGACGTCGGTTCGTCGGCGAGGAGGACCGGCGCCCCGGAGGCAAGCGCGCAGGCGAGTGCTACTTTTTGGAGCTGCCCACCCGACAGGCTCGACAGTTTCCTGTCCATCAGGTGCGAGATGCCCATGAGCTCGGCGGCACGTGTGCTGGTCTCAATCAGGGTGCCACGGTCGCGACCGTAGTTCTCCCCGCAGAAGGCCAGCTCCTCGGCAACGGTGTCACAAAAGAACTGTGTGCGCGGGTTCTGGAAGACCGACGAGCACAGGTGACCGACCTCGGTCAGGGGAACCTCGGCAAGGTCACGCCCGTTGATCCGCACCACGCCTTCCAGCTCTCCCGGCGTCATCTGCGGGACGAGGCCGGTGAGCGCCCGCATCAGCGTCGACTTCCCGCACCCGGAAGACCCGCACACGAGGGTGAGGGTGCCCGGCCCGGCGGACAGATTGACCCCACGCAGGGCTTCCACTCGGTCCCCCGTCAGATCACTGACGTAGGAGAATGACAGGGATTCAACGTTAATCATGGGAGTACTCCGAGGTGAGCGCTGACCTCAATGGCGATAACGCCAGCGACGCACGCGAGTGCAAGCACATCCCAGGCGGTGGCGCGCAGGCGCGCCAGCGATGTAGGGCGCGCCTTCCCACCAAGTCCCCGAATGACGCTGGAGGCAGCCAGGTCGTCGGCCACGCGCGCGATGGAGGACAGCAGGGGGACCAGGAAGCGCTCGGCGATCACGAGGGGGTGACGGAGAACTCCACGAATCCCGAGGTCGACGCCGCGCATCTCCATCGCCTCACGGATGGCGACCGCCTCTGACCCGACCGTGGGAATAACGCGGAAAGCAACGGCGAGAGCGTCGACGAAGACGCGCGGCAGATGAACCGCGCGTAGCGCCGCTTTCATCTGACCGATTCTCGTCGTGCGGTACACGTAGAGGGCCAGGCCGAAGCCCGCGAAGAAGCGCGCGAACCAGAATGCAATCGCGCTGCACGTACCGATCACGAGGACCACGCCACGCGGCGACCCCATGCCCTCGAGCCACGCGACAAGGAGGGGCGAGCCGAGGCTCAACGCGTCGCAGACGAGGCACCCGAGTCCGGTGCGTACCGCCGCCCGACCACCAACCTCCCACGCGAGGGCGACCACCGCGAGCAGCTGCACAGCCAGCAGCGTGGATGTGGGGCTCGCGCGCATGACGAGCGCGTTGAGGACGAGGAGGGCCAGAAGTTTTGTACGCGGATCAAGCTTGCTCGTCGCCTCACCTGGGGCGGCCTCGGCGAGCGAGATCTCAGGCAACGCCGGCCTTCGCGAAGTGCTTGCGCAGCAGGAAGCGTCCGATGAGTCCACCGATGCACGCGACAATCATCGCGACGACAACCCAACCGCCGATAACGGCGGGGCTAAAGAGCGCACGCATAGCATCCGCGTAGTCCTGGCCCATCTGGGACGCAACGTCCTCGTAATAGGGGTCCGGAGCGAAGAAAATGGGGGCAAGCGGACCGATCATCCACAGGGAGAACAGCATGTATGCGGCGATGTTTCGAGGGGCACTGACGTAACCGCCACCCCGGGCGATGAGATCACCCAGGAAACCGAGGATCAGGGTAACCGGAATGGTCACCCACGCGTGCCCGGTCACCACCATCAGGAAAGCGACGATGCCTCCCATGATCGTGAGCGTGCCGAACATACGCGAACGCACCAGCATCAGCATGACGACCGATCCGTTGAGCAGCAGTCCGACGATCCATCCGACGAACATGAACGCCGGTCCGAAGAAGCCCAGCATTCCCGAGCACCACATGAGGACGAAGTAGACGGCGGTGAAAGCACCGATCGTGACGGCCGAGCGCGCCTTTGTGACACCCGAACCCGCAACCTGAGACATTATCGTGACCCTTCACGAATATAGGTTTATAGAAGCGAATTAAGGTTACCCTATTCCGAGAGTATATTGAGTGACCTACGTCCCTTTTCTTACATTACCGTCGGAATCACACGGAACGCGACGACGAGGGCCTCGGCGAGCGAGATCTCAGGCAACGCCAGCCTTCGCAAAGTGCTTGCGCAGCAGGAAGCGCCCGATGAGTCCACCGATGCACGCGACGATCATCGCGACGACGGCCCACCCGCCAATGAAGGCGGGACTAATGAGCGCACGCATAGCATCCGCGTAGTCCTGCCCCATCTGGGCTGCCACGTACTCGAAAAAGGGGTCCGGAGCGAAGAAGATCGGGGCGAGCGAACTAATTATCCACAGGGAAAACAGCATGTACGCAGCGATATTTCGCGGGGCACTCACATAACCGCCACCGCGGGCGATGAGATCACCAAGGAAGCCAAGGACGAGAGCCACCGGCAGGGTCACCCACGCATGGCCGGTCAGCACCATGAGGAAAGCGACGATGCCTCCCATGATCGTGAGCGTGCCGAACATGCGCGAACGCACCAGCATGAGCATGACGACCGGCCCATTGAGGAGGAGGCCAACAATCCAGCCGACGAACGTGAATGCCGGCCCGAAGAAGCCCAGCGCACTCGAGGACAACAGAAGAACGAAGTAGACGGCGGTAAAAGCACCAATCGTGACGGCCGAGCGCGCCTTTGTCACACCCGAACCCGCAACCTGAGACAATTTTCTAACCCTTCATAAATATAGGTTTATAGAAGTGAACTAAGGTTACCCTATTCAATGCTCGAATTGCATGCCTCGTTTCACATTCAGGTACGGTTCGATCAAGCCATAGACGCCGCTAAAAAGCCGGGTCCCCGCGCAGCGGCGCTGCGCGGGGACCCGGATGCTTGATCAGCGAGCGAGGCTCACTTCTCGATGAGGTCCTTGACCTTGGTGACATCCACGGGGATGCCGGGGCCCATCGTCGTGGCGACGGCGCCCTTGAGCAGGTAGCGGCCCTTCGAAGAGGTCGGCTTGAGACGCAGCACCTCGTCCAGGACGGCGGCGTAGTTCTCGGTCAGCTGCTCGGCGGTGAAGGAGGCCTTGCCGACGATGAACGCCAGGTTGGCGTGCTTGTCGACGCGGAACTCGATACGACCACCCTTGATCTCCTTAACGGCCTTCGCGACATCCATGGTCACGGTGCCCGTCTTGGGGTTCGGCATGAGGCCACGGGGGCCGAGGACGCGGCCGAGGCGGCCAACCTTGCCCATGAGGTCGGGGGTAGCAACGGCGACATCGAAGTCGGTGTAGCCCTTGGCGACCTTCTCGATGAGCTCGTCGCCGCCGACCTCGTCGGCGCCTGCGTCGATCGCTTCCTGAGCGCGCGGACCAACGGCGAAGACCAAGACCCGGGCGGTCTTGCCGGTGCCGTGCGGCAGGGAAACGGTGCCACGGACCATCTGGTCCGCCTGGCGGGGGTCGACACCCAGTCGGAAGACGACCTCAACGGTCGAATCGAACTTGGTGACGGTGGTCTCCTTGGCCAGCTTCATGGCCTCGAAGGGGGTGTACAGCACGTCCGCGTGGACCTTCTCGGCCGCTGCGCGGTAGCTCTTGGAGCGCTTGGTCATTCTGCTTCTTCTCCTTGCAGTCGTGGGTGTCGGGCAGCGCCTGCCCTACCACGGGGGGGTTGGTTGAGGTCAGCCCTCGACGTTGATGCCCATGGAGCGGGCGGTGCCGGCGATGATCTTGGCCGCAGCCTCGACATCGTTGGCGTTGAGGTCAGCCATCTTGGACTCGCCGATTTCGCGAGCCTGATCCATCGTGATCGAACCAACCTTGACGGTGTTGGGGGTGCCGGAACCCTTCTGGATGCCAGCAGCCTTCTTGATGAGCTCAGCGGCGGGCGGCGTCTTGAGGACGAACGTGAAGGAACGATCCTCGTAGACGGTGATCTCGACGGGGATGATGTTTCCACGCTGCGACTCGGTGGCCGCGTTGTAAGCCTTGGTGAACTCGACGATGTTCACGCCGTGCTGGCCCAGTGCGGGGCCGACGGGCGGTGCGGGGGTAGCGGCGCCGGCTGCGATCTGAAGCTTGATCAGGCCGGTGACCTTCTTCTTCGGTGCCATGAATGCGGGTCTTTCTTCTGAAGTTCTGGCCGACGGGTGTCGGTCAGGGCGGAGCGTTTGGCGTCAGCTCACTGGGTTTCAGTGGGCATAGTGCGCCCTACGCACACAAAGTAAATCATAACGCGATTCCGGGCTTGATCCCAAGTCCGGGTGCGTGATGTCACTGCTCGAGCTTCTCCACCTGGTCGAAGCCGAGCTCGAGCGGCGTCTCGCGCTCGAAGATGGTGACGAGGACCTTGAGCTTCTGGGTCTCGGGCATGATCTCGGAGATCGTGGCCGACATGGTCTCGAAAGGTCCGTCGGTGACGGTGACGATCTCGCCGACCTCGAACTGGGTCTGGACGACCTGGACGGGTGCGGGCTGATCCTTGGCGGCCTCGGCGGCCTCCTCGAGGACGTTGGGCGTCAGGAGCATGACGACCTCGTCGATCGAGAGCGGCACGGGGTTGTGCTGGTCGCCCACGAAGCCGGTGACGGCGGGGGTTTCCTTGACGACGCGGTACGAGGCCTCGTTGAAGTCCATGCAGACGATCGCGTAGCCGGGGATGCGCACGTGACGCACGCGCTTCTTGGCGTTGCCACGGTACTCCATGACGTACTCGTCCGGAACCTCGACGGCGAAGATGTAGTCTTCCATGTTCTGCGTGGTGATGCGCTGCTCGAGGTTCGCCTTCACCTTGCGCTCGTGGCCGGAGTAGGTGTGGATGACATACCAGTCGCCGGGGGACATGTAGAGCTTGCGGCGCAGCTTAGCGATCGCTTCTTCTTCGGACGAGGCAGGGGCCTCCTCCTCGGATGCGCTTTCCTCGGCAGCGACCTCCTCGGTCACCTCCTCGACGACTTCCTGGGCGGCTCCGTCGGCCAGTGCCTCGGCACTCTCCTGCTGCACCTCTTCCTGGTGCTCCTCGAAGGCCTGTTCCTCGGTGTAGTTTTCGTCGCTCACGACGTTTCCCTCCTGCAAGTGGGGCCGGACCGTAGAAGAAACCCGCCTGCAGTGTCCTGCGGGCGGGTTCGTCGGTCTCAGCCGAAGATCAATGCGCTTAGTTTACCGAATCCGAAGTCGAGTAGGCCAGCGAAAAGCATGATTGCGGCGACAAACACAACGACGACGAGGAAGTAGGTCCAGGTCTCGGATCCCGTGGGGTAGGTGACCTTCTTCATTTCGTCAATGACCTGCTTGAAGAAGAGCCAGATGCCAGCGAAGAAACCGGGGCGCTTGTTCTGCTCCTTGGCAGCCTCGCTACGCTTGCGAGTCGCGGCATTCTTAGTGCGATCTCGGCGCGAGGATTCAGCATCCGAGGCAACACGATCGGCCATGGGAATCCTCCTACGAAAATGATCAGCCTAATCCGCAGGGCAGGCGGGACTCGAACCCACAACCGCCGGTTTTGGAGACCGGTGCGCTACCAATTGCGCCACTGCCCTACGCAGGAAAACCTGCCTGACGAACATTAGTGGATAAGGCGGCGCTTTGTCCAACCGAGATGCGCGTCGGCGGGTCGCATGCCGCGTAATACCGGCCCCGACCTCGTAAATGAGAGGTAGCCCACGCATGCATTCTGTGCGCTCCCCGCCACACGCGCGCGCGACGTGGGACCATGGAGGGGTGACCAATACTCCTCGCACCCGTGTCTCTGATCGTTTCAACGCCATCACGCCGTCCGCGACCCTGGCCGTGGACGCGAAGGCTAAGGCCCTCAAGGCCGCCGGCCGCCCTGTGATCGGCTTCGGCGCCGGCGAACCCGACTTCGCCACGCCCGATTACATTGTCGAGGCCGCCGTCAAGGCCGCGCGCAACCCCGCGATGCATCGCTACACGCCCGCCGCCGGCCTCCCGGCGCTGCGCGAGGCCATCGCAGAAAAGACCCTGCGCGACTCCGGCTACGAGGTCTCCCCCGCCGACATCGTCGTCACCAACGGCGGCAAGCAGGCCGTCTTCCAGGCTTTTGCCGCACTGCTGGGCCCCGGCGACGAGGCGATCCTGCCGACCCCGTACTGGACCACGTACCCCGAGGTCGTCAAGCTCGCCGGCGCGACCCCCGTTGAGGTGTTCGCGGGCGCCGACCAGGACTACAAGGTGACCGTCGAGCAGCTCGAGGCCGCGCGCACGCCTCGCACGAAGGTCCTCCTCATGTGCTCGCCGTCCAACCCGACGGGCAGCGTCTACACGCCCGAGGAGCTGACCGCGATCGGCCAGTGGGCCCTCGAGCACGGCATCTGGGTCATCTCGGATGAGATCTACGAGCACCTGCTGTACGAGGACGCGCAGACCGCGCACATCGTCAAGCTGGTGCCCGAGCTGGCCGACCAGTCCGTCATCCTCAACGGCGTTGCCAAGACCTACGCAATGACCGGCTGGCGAGTTGGCTGGATGATCGGCCCCTCCGACGTCATCAAGGCCGCGCTGTCCTTCCAGTCGCACCTGACCTCCAACGTCAACAACGTCGCCCAGGAGGCCGCGCGCGCCGCCGTGTCCGGTTCCCTGGACGCCGTGGACGAGATGCGCGTCGCCTTCGACCGTCGCCGCCGCCTCATCGTTGACATGCTGCGCCAGATCGACGGCTTCGACGTTCCGACCCCCAAGGGTGCGTTCTACGTCTACCCCTCCGTCGAGCGCCTGCTGGGCCACGAGATCCGCGGCCGCGTGGCCAACACGTCGGGAGAGCTCGCCGACCTGATCCTCGACGAGGTCGAGGTCGCGGCGGTTCCGGGCGAGGCCTTCGGCCCCTCCGGATTCCTGCGCTTCTCCTACGCCCTGGCCGACGATGACCTCGTCGAGGGCATCACACGCGTGCAGGAGCTCTTCGCCTGATGCACGTCTCGTTCGAACGGACAGCGCAGGAGGCTCCCCTCGGGACGGTCCTCCTCGCGCACGGGTACGCGGAACACTGCGGGCGCTACGCCCACCTGCGCTCCGCGCTCACCCGCGCCGGTTACGACGTCGCCTACTACGACCACGCGGGCCACGGGACCTCCGAGGGTCCCCGCGCCCGCGTGGACGTGGGCGCGCTAATCCGCGACTTCGGCGACGCGCGTCGGGCGGCCCTCGCCCACGCGCGCACCCCGGACCTGTTCCTGTTCGGACACTCGATGGGCGGCATCATCGCGGCCGCCTCCACGATCCTCGATCCGACGCGGCTGCGCGGCACGGTGCTGTCCGCGCCCGCGCTGCGTCCCTTCCCCCACGTCGCCCCTGCCCATGCCCGAATGCTGCTGCCTCTCGCGAGGCTGCGCCCCGGCCTCGTCGTGGCGAAGGGTGCGTCCGACATGGAGGTCTCTCCCCTGTCGCGCGACCCGCAGGTCCAGCGCGACTTCGACGCGGACCCGCTCACCTACAAGGGCGGCGTGCCGATCCTGACGGGCGCGACCATGATCATTCAGGGCGACGAGGTCATCGCGCACGCCAACCGCCTGCGCACTCCGACGCTCGTCATGCACGGGTCGAACGACCTGATGGCGGACCTGCGCGGCTCGCACGAGCTCGTGCGCGGGGCACGCGCGGCGCACCCCGACGCCGACATCCACCTGCGCATCGTCGACGGCGCCTACCACGAGCTCCTCAACGAGCCCGAGGGTCCCGGCCTGATCCGCGACATCATCATCTGGCTCGGGGAGCACTAGGCCGTGGAAGCGCCCGCTGTCCCTAACCTGACGGCCCCGCGCGTCACCTCGTGCGCTCCGAGGCCGCGTGGCCAACACGTCGGGTGAGCTCGCCGACCTGACCCTCGACGAGGTCGAGGTCGCAGCGGTCCCGGGCGAGGCCTTCGGCCCCTCCGGCTTCCTGCGCTTCTCCTACGCCCTGGCCGACGATGACCTCGTCGAAGGCGTTGGTCGCATCCAAGAACTCCTGTCAGAAGCCCGATAGACCAATTACACGCGACTGAAGTTCCGCACGGGCTTTTATGAACGCGCTGTCAAAAAGTGTGCAGTAGCGCTACCTAAAGTGTGTCCCGAGCTGTTACAATCGACACATGGACATCGCGACGCGGCGAACACAACTCGACCAACCCAATGGACACGTCCTTGTCACCCACGGTTATGCTGAGCATTCGGGACGTTTTGAAGGTCTGATCAATGCACTTCTCCAGGCTGGCTACGATGTGTCAACCTACGACCACTATGGTCATGGCACTTCCCCAGGCCCTCGCGCCAAGGTCGATGTCGGTCTGCTGATCAAGGACCACATCGCTGCTCGCAAACAGGCTCTTCACAATTCACGCTGCGATGAATTGATCCTCTTTGGGCATTCAATGGGTGGTTTGATTAGCGCTGCTTCTGCGCTGATCTACCGCAAGGATCTGCGCTGCATGGTCCTCACTGGACCCGCTTTCATTCCACTCCTCGAGCTTCCTAAGCCCGTGGTTGGCAGACTTGGGAAACTGGCTCGCTATTTGCCGGGAGTACAGGCTCCGGCGGCACAGTCCATGCCCGAACATTCCGTACTTTCGCATGATCCCAGCGTCCAAGAAGCTTTCGACGCCGATCCCCTCAACTACCACGGCGCTCCCCCGCGTCTGACGCTCTCGACCATGGTGATTCAGGGCAAGAAGGCGCTCGAGCACGCGGATCGCCTGACCTGCCCCACGCTGATTTTCCACGGCAGCGCCGATGAGCTCACCTCGCCGGAGGGTTCTGCAGAGTTCGTTGAGCGTGTACGTCATGCGCATCCCGACGCAGATATTCAACTGCGTGTCATCGATGGGGCCTACCACGAAGTCTTGAATGAGCCTGAGAAGGATATGATCCTACGCGACCTGCTCCTGTGGCTCGAGAAGCACTAGGCCGTGGAAGCGCCCGCTGTCCCTAACCTGACGGCCCCGCGCCCCACCCCACCGGGCAGGCGCGACCTCGCGACCCTCCCCAAAGCGCACCTGCACCTGCACTTCACGGGTGCCATGCGGCCCACCACGATGGTGGAGATGGCGCGCACGCAGGGAGTGCGTCTCCCCCCTCACCTGCTGCACATCGACGCGGCCTCCATGCCGGCCGACGGGCGCGGGTGGTTCCGTTTCCAGCGCGCCTACGATTCCGCGCGTCACCTCGTCCGCTCCGAGGCCGCGATGCGTCGCCTAATCCGCGAGGCCGCCGAGGACGACGCCGCCGAGGGCTCGGTGCGCATGGAGATCCAAGCCGATCCCACGTCCTACGCGCCCTACGTTGGCGGCATTACACCGGCCCTGGAAATCATCATCGACGAGGCCCGAGCGGCCTCGCGCGATACCGGCGTCGATATCGGGGTGATCGTTGCGGCGTCGCGCATGAAGCACCCGTTGGATGCGCGCACGCTCGCGCGCCTGGCCGCGTCGTTCGCTGGGGATGGCCCCGGCGAGGTCGTTGGTTTTGGCCTGTCGAACGACGAGCGCGTGGGCTCCACGGCTTCTTTTGCTCCGGCGTTCCGCATCGCGCGCCGCGCCGGGCTCGTGGGTGTTCCGCACGGCGGTGAGCTCCTGGGTCCGTCCTCCGTGCGCGAGGTCGTGTCCACTTTGGCTCCCGCGCGCCTCGGGCACGGGGTGCGCACCAGCGAGGACCCGGACCTGCTAAAGGCCGTCGTGGATGCGGGCATCGCCCTGGAGGTGTGCCCGACGTCGAACGTGCACCTGGGCGTCTACACGGACTTTTCGCAGGTGCCGCTGCCGACGCTGATCTCGGCGGGTGCTCGTATCGCGCTGGCTGCCGACGACCCGCTGCTGTTCCGCTCGCGCCTGGTCGCCCAGTACGAGGTCGCGCGCGACGTGTTCGGCCTGTCCGACGAGGCCCTGGCAGACCTGGCGCGGTCCTCTATCGACGCGTCGCTGGCCTCACCGACGCGCAAGGCGGCCTGGAAGGCCGACATCGACGCGTGGCTGGCGGCACCCGTGGCGTAGTGCTGCGGTGCCCGCGGAGTAGTGCTGCGCCACCCGCGGTGTAGTGAGTCGTGCTTGTGTGGGGTGCGCCCACCTCCCCCGCAATCTCGCATGCAATTCCCCCACCCTTCTTTCAAACATTGAAACCAGAACGTTGATATTCCGCGGATTTCAGGCCACGTCCCAGGACACCCTGCGGGGAATTGCATGCGAAATTTGGGGAAGTCTCAGCGGAACCTGCGATATCGACGGGTTCTACCGGGGCGCCAACGCGGTCGCCGACTGGGCACGCGGTATGCGCCAAACCGCAGACCCATTGCGTCAAAAACACCGAAAATCGCTCATTTCGAGCCAATGTGTCTGCACTCTGGCGAGATTTCCATTGGGGACCATCCGCACCAGCACGCAACGACTACCAACACCACCTCGACGACAGCCTGCTCGCACGCGGATAGGTTACGAGCACGCGGATAGGTTACGAAGATCCGGATAGGTTATTAAGCTATCCGGATGTGGATAACCTATCCGGATCGTGACAACCTATCCGGATCGTGACAACCTATCCGGATCGTGACAACCTATCCGCGTGACGGATCCGCGAGCGCAGGCAAGCTTCTCCTCAACACTCGCAGATTCCGCACAGCCCCACAATCTCGCATGCAATTCCCCCGCGCTTCTTTCAAACATTGAAACCAGAACGTTGATATTCCGCGGATTTCAGGCCACGTCCCGGGACACCCTGCGGGGAATTGCATGCGAAATTTGTGGAGGTTCCTCTATGGGATCTCTGGAAAGATGCCAACAACGGGCACGGCGCACAACGGCCAGGTGGCCCGCTACCAGGCGATGCCGACCGTGACCCGCTACCGGGTGACCGCCTACCAGGCGATGCCGACCGCGACCCGCTACCGGGTGACCGTCTACCAGGCGATGCCGACCGTGACCGGCTCTGGCACCAGGGTTACGCCGAACGCCTCAAAGACCCGCTCGCGCACGGCGCGGGCCAGGGCCTCGATGTCGGCGCCGCTCGCGCCTCCGCGGTTCGTCAGGGCCAGCACATGCTTGGTGGACAGGGACGCGCGCGGCGGGTCCCCGGCCTCGGGCAGGTGGAAGCCCTTGGAGCAGCCCGCGTGGTCGATGAGCCAGGCCGCGCTCGTCTTGACGAGGCCCTCCCCCGCCTTGAAACGCGGCGCTTCCTCGGGCAGGGAGGCGGCCACGGCCTCGGGCAGGATCGGGTTCGTGAAGAAGGAACCGGCGCTCCACGTGTCGTGGTCGGCGGGATCCAGGACCATACCCTTGCCGCTGCGCAGCTCCAGGACGGTGGAACGGACCAGGGACGCGTCGGCGCGCTCCCCGGCCTCAACGCCGAGGCGCCGGGCCAGCTCGGCGTACATGACGGGGGCACTGAGGGCCGAGCGCTCGAGACGGAAGTCGACGGAGAGGACCACCCAGCGGCCGGTCGGTCCCCAGGGGCGATCGCCCAGGCCGGGGCTGCCCGACGCTGCGCTTGATCGCCGAGGAACGGTAGGCGAAGCCGAGGTCAGAGGGCAGCAGGCGCACGACGATGCCCGTCAGGCGGTCGTAGGCCTCGACGCTCTCGATGGTCTCGGAGACCTCGTGGCCGTAGGCGCCCACGTTCTGCACCGGGGATGCGCCGACGGTTCCGGGGATGCCGGAGAGCGCCTCGACGCCGGACAGCCCCTGAGAGAGCGTCCAGGAGACGAAAGAGTCCCAGACAGTGCCCGCGCCAGCGCGCACGACGACCGAGCCGGCGGGGTCCTCGTGGATGACGGAGGCAACCTCGTCGAAAGGCTGCACGTCGACGACCGTGCCTTCGAAGGGCGCGTCGGAGGCCAGCAGGTTCGACCCGCCGCCGACAACGAGGAGCGGGCCTCCGGCGGCGTCGGCCGCAGCGACGGCGTCCACCAGGGCGTCGGTCGTTGAAACGCGCACGTAGGTGGCAATGGGGCCACCCACGCGCAGGGTCGTCAGATCAGCAAGGGTCGTCATGCCCCTAAGCCTAGTCGCCGAAGGCGAGGTCCGTGCGCTTCGTCCCGCGGCGGTCGGGCACTGCCCGGCGAGGACGATCGCGAGGAGGATCGGCAGAGCCACGAACGCGAGCGCTCGGTGGTAGCCGATGTGGTCGGCGATGAGGCCGAGGAGCGGCGGGCCGATGAGGGCTGCGCCGTAGTTGACGGTCGACAGGACGGAGACGCGCGCGGGCGTCATGACGGGGTCGACGGAGAGCGCCGAGATGCCCAGCGGGAAGCCGAGGGCCGATCCGATGCCCCACAGGGCAATGCCCGCGACCGCGAACAGGTGGTGCGGCGCGAAGGCCACGAGCAGCAGGCCCACGACCGCACCGGTAAAGGTGATGCGCAGCAGCATGGGCGAGCCCAGGCGGGCCTCGAGGCGCGGGGACGCGAAGCGCACGATCGTCATCATGAGCAGGAAGAACGCGAAGGCAGCCGAGGCCGCCGCGGTCGAGTAGCCGTAGCCGTCAACCATCGACAGGTTGAGCCAGTCGTTCGCCGCGCCCTCCATGAGGCCCGCGCTCATGACCATGAGGGCGATGAGGACAGTCTGCTTCTCTCGCCACGCGACGCGGGTCAGGCCCTTGGCCTGCGCTGACGAGGCCTTCTCCCCCTCGCCCTTATCCCGAGCGGGCGCGAGGGCCGCGACCTCCTCCTTCGTCAGGTAGAAGCCGACGGCGGTGCCGCAGGCGAGAAGCTCAAGGGCCGCCAGGCCGAAGAGGTGGGCACCGAGGGGCAGGCCCATCTGGGCGGCGAGCGCGCCGAGGAGTGCGCCTCCCAGCATGCCGACCGCGTACATCGCCTGGATGATGGGCACGACGGTGCGGCGCACAGCCGCCTGCACGAGGCCGGCCTCGATGTTCATGGTGGCGCCCCACAGGCCGTTGCCAGCAGCGAGCAGCACGAGGCCGGCGGTGGCCAGCGGGATCGAGGCGTTGAGCGCGCCAAGCCCCGCGCAGACGATGCCGAGAGCCCAGATGAGCACGCCGATGCGGCCCGAGGCCCGCGCGCCAATCTTCGTCACGATCGGGCCGGAGGTCGGCAGGGTGAGCAGAGAGCCGAGGGAGGCGATGAGCAGCATCGTGCCGATCGTCGCAGGAGTCAGCCCGAGGTCATCGCGCACGTCGGGCAGGCGCGAAAGCCACGCGGAAGTGCCAAAACCGAGGCACACGTAGACGATGCCGGTAGCACGAAGGGCGGCGTGAGCACGAGAGTACGGGACAGACATGCTGGGTAATATACGCGCATTCTCGGGAGAAAAACGCAGAGCGCGGGCGGGTGTTGGTCACCCGCCCGCGCACTGTCACAACAGCGACAGGATCAGCCTTCCACGGCCGCCTTGAACCACGTCGTGATCGACGTGGGGTGCGTGATGGCGGTGCCGACGATGACGGCGAAGGCGCCAGCCTCCATGGCTGCGGCGGCCTGCTCGGGCGTGTGGACGCGGCCCTCGCAGATCACGGGCACGTCCGGGAACGCGGCGACGACCTCGCGCAGCAGCTCCAGGTCGGGGCCGTCGGTCTTGACGCGGTCACCCGTGTAGCCGGCCAGGGTCGTGGACACGATGTCCACGCCGGCGTCGACGGCGCGCTGGGCATCCTCGAAGGAGCCGCAGTCAGCCATGACGAGGGTACCGTCCTCGCGCAGGGCAGCGACGGTCTCGGCGAAGCTCAGGCCGTCCAAGCGCGGGCGGCCCGTCGCGTCCAGGGCGACGATGTCGGAGCCCGCCATGACGCAGGCGCGGGCGTGGCGCAGCGAGGGGGTGATGTACACGCCCTCGTGGCCTTCCTTCCACAGGCCGATCACGGGCACGTCGACGCGGCCCTTGATCGCGGAAATGTCGGAGAGGCCCTGGCAGCGGATGGCGGCGGCGCCACCAATCTCGGCGGCGCGGGCGATCTGCGCCATCGTCTCGGGGTGGCGCATGGGCTCGCCCGGGTACGCCTGGACGGAGACGATGAGCTTGCCCTTCAGGTTTGCAATGAGCGGGTGCATGGTGAACTCCTATGCGTGCAGGAAGAAGGAAACGGCTCCGAGCAGCGGCGCGTCGCCGCCGAGGGAACCAACGAGGATAGGGGTGTCGGCGACGGGCGTCATCGCGGAGGCCGCGAAGCCTTCGCGCAGGGCGTCCCACCAGATATCCCCGGAGCGGGTCATGGACCCGGAGAGGATGACGACAGCCGGGTCCACGCAGTTGACCAACGAGGCCGTGGCCTCGCCGAGCGCGAACGCGGAGCGGGAGAAACAGGCGGCGGCCAGGGCATTGCCGGATTCGGCAAGCTCCTGCAGGGCGCGCCCGCCGTCGACCTCGGGGTCGGACTCGCCGCGCAGCGAGTCGTACCAGGCCGTGATGCCCGAGCCGGAGCAGAAGGACTCGATGTGTCCCTTGCGGCCGCACGAGCACGTCATGTCGGGGGCGAAGTGGTGGTGGATGTGGCCCACGTGTCCGGCGATGCCGCGCGACCCGAAGGAGACCTGGCGGTCTTCGACGAGGGCGCCGCCGATGCCGGTGCCGACGGCGATCGACAGGACGCTGCGGTAGGGCTGGCCGGCGCCGAGCGTGGCCTCGCCCAGGCCATGCGCGTGCACGTCGTTGAGGACGCGCACCTTCAGGCCGGTTGCCTCCTGAAGCAAAGCGCCCAGGGGCGTGCCTCCCCAGCCGGGCATCGTGCCCGTCGCGGAGACGATGTCGCCGGTAGAGGGGTCGACGACGCCCGCGCTGGCGACGGCAACACCCGACACGGCAGGGTGAGAAGCAACCAGGGACGAGGCAAGATCACAAATGCGAGCCGCCACGTCCGCTCCGCCGCGCATCGCATCGGTGGGGATCGATCCGCGCTCGGTGACCTCGTAGGTGTCACCGGCCTCGACGATGCCCCACCCGACCTTGGTGCCACCGATGTCGAGGGCAAGGAGCGTAGTCATGAGGATCCTTACGAAAAGTCAGGGGTATAAGAAAATCGACGAGGCCGGGGCGCGCACCCGAAGGCGCGCAATATGCGGAACGGAACTGCCCCGGCCTCGTCGACGTATCAGGAGAGCAGGTCGACCGCGCGCAGCACGGACGCGACATGCTCCATGTTGTCACCCTCAATGGCGGCAACCGGGCGCGGCATCTCGGGCGAATCGAAGACGCCGAGCAGGTGCAGGGCGGCCTTGAAGGCGCCGACGCCCGCACCGAAGCCCTGCACGCCCTTCACCTGGACGATGCGCATGAGCTCCGCGAGGCGGTCCTGCTCGGTGCGCACGGCCTCCCAGTCGCGGCGCTCGTAGGCCTGCCACTGGCGCACGTAGCCCTCGGGGTCCACGTTGGCCAGGCCGGGCACGGAGCCGTCCGCGCCGGACATGTAGGCGCCGTCGACGACGACCTCGTGGCCGGTGAGCAGCTGCATCGGGTGGCCGGCGGCCTCGTTCGCCAGGCACAGCCAGCGGAAGGCGACGTCGTCACCGGAGGAGTCCTTGACGCCGTCGATGACGCCATCGCGGCCCAGGCGCATGAGCAGGTCGGGCGACAGCTTCGTGTGCACGCACACGGGGATGTCGTAGGCCCACAGCTCGAGGCTGGTGTTCTCCTTGAGGAGACGGAAGTGGCGCTCGACCTCGGTCTCGCCGCCGAGGGCGTAGAAGGGGGCGGTCGCGACGACGCCGGTGGCGCCGCCGATCTCTTCCACGGCCTTGATGTTCTCGATGACGCGCTCGGTCTCGGTGTCGATGACGCCGACCAGCAGCGGGATGCGGCCGTCGACGATGCGCACGGCTTCGCGCTGGATCTGGGCGCGACGCTCGGCGGTCGAGAAGGCGACCTCACCGGTGGAGCCGGACACGAACAGGCCGTCGAGGCCAGCCTCGATCAGGCGGTTGATGTGACGCTCGAGCGAGGGGACGTCGAGCTCGCCGTCCTTGAGCGGAATGGCCAGGGGCGGGACAACGCCACGGATCTTCGAAGACATAATTACATCTCTCCTTCGAGGTTGGGGTGCAGGAGCGAGGGCGCGGCGCCCAGGAGCTTGCGGGTGTAGGGGTCCTCCGGGTCGGCGAGCAGCTGTGCAGCCGGCCCCTCTTCGACGACCTTTCCGCCGTTCATGACAGCAATGCGGTCAGAGATGTAGCGGACGGTCTGGATGTCGTGCGAGATGAAAACCATCGCCAGGCCCAGTTCCTTCTTGAGGTCCGTGAGCAGGTTCAGGATCTGTGCTCGCACCGACACGTCGAGTGCGGAGGTGGGCTCGTCTGCGATGATCGCATCCGGGCCGATGGACAGTGCTCGGGCGATGGCCACGCGCTGGCGCTGGCCACCCGAGAGCTGTCCGGGAAGCGCGTCGAGCGCGCTCGAGGGCAAGCCGACGAGCGAGATCAGTTCGCGCACGCGCTTGGCTCGCGAGGCCTCGTCACCGATGCCGTGCACGCGCAGCGGGTCAGCAAGCTGATCCTGGACGTGCATGCGGGGGTTGAGGGCCGTCGCGGGGTCCTGGAAGACCACGGAGACGACGCGACCGATCTCCCGGCGGGCGGCGGCACTACGCTTCGTGACCTCCTTGCCATTGAAGAACACCTGGCCCTTCGTGGCCATCTGCAGGCCGCACATGACGTTCGCGGTCGTGGACTTTCCACAGCCGGACTCGCCGACGATGCCGAGCGTCTGTCCGCGCTCAATGCGCATGTTGACACCACGCACCGCGTAGACCTTGTTGGGCTTGAACAGGGAGCCGGTACGCGAGGTGAAGGTCACCTCGACGTCCTTCAGTTCGATGATCGGGGTGTTGTCGCTCATCGCGTTTCCTCCTGACCGTTCGTTTCCTGCGCGAAGGCGTCAGCCTCGTCGCGGGGCGGCAGAGCCGCGTACACATGCTCGGGACCGACCTCGGTGAGGACCGGGCGGATGTCCAGTCCGTAATCGGGGTGAGACGACCGCGGTGCGAAGCGGTCGCCCACGGGGAAGTCGCGAGGCGAGGGCACCGTGCCGGGGACCTGGTGGAGTCGGCCGGAGCCGGACTCGATCGAGAGGACGGCGCCCAGCAGGCCGCGCGTGTACTCGTGGGTCGGGTGCGTGAGCAGTTCCTTGGTGGGGGCCTGCTCGATGACCTGGCCGGCGTACATGACGGTGATGTGGTGTGCCACCTCGGCGACGAGCGCCAGGTCGTGGGACACGAAGATCATGGCGAAGCCGAGCTTCTCGCGCAGCTCGTTAAGCAGAGCGATGACCTGCTTCTGAACGGTGACGTCCAGGGCGGTGGTCGGCTCGTCCGCGATGATGAGCTTCGGGTCGCGGGTCAGGGCCATGGCGATAAGAACGCGCTGACGCTGGCCGCCCGAGAGCTCGTGCGGGTAGGACTCGAGGGTGCGCTTGGGATCCAGGCCCACGAGCTCGAGGAGTTCCTCGGCGCTGCGGGTGCCGCCGCGGCTGGTCAGCTGCTTCATCTGAGCCTTGATCAGCATGGCGGGGTTCAGGGACGACAGGGCGTCCTGGTAGATCATCGCCATCTCGTGGCCGAGCAGCGCGCGGCGCTCCTCACCCGACTTCTCGAGCAGGTTCTCACCCTGGTAGAGGATTTCGCCCGTGATCTCAGCCTTGGGATCGATGAGGCCCATGATGGTCAGGGCCGTGATCGACTTACCGCAGCCGGACTCGCCCACGAGGCCCATGGTCTCGCCGGGGCGGACCTTGAAGGACACGTGGTCGACGACGTTGACGTTGCCGTGACGCTCGAACTTGATGCACAGGTCCTTGACCTCGAGCAGAGGGGTCTTCTCCAGGTGAGCCTCGAAGCGATCGGTGCGCTTCTCCTCGACGGTCTCGAGGTCGTCGAGGCGAGCCTGCAGGGAGGCAGCCTGCTCAGCGTAGGCACGGCGCGGGTCGAGCAGGAGCTTGTCGGCCTCGCGGTCGGAGTCCTTATCGACCTGTGCAACAGCGGCGGACGAGGGGGCCGCGACCATCGCGTCCGTAATGCCTTCGGACAGGAGGTTCAGGCACAGCACGGTGATCATGATGAACAGGCCGGGGAACGTGGCTGTCCACCACATGCCCTGCAGGACCGAGCGGTTCGTCGAGGCCTCGGACAGGACGTTGCCCCACGTGGCCACGGTGGTCGCCTGGAGGCCCGAACCGATGAAGGTCAGGGAGGCCTCGAGGATGATCGCGTCGGCGACGAGGACGGTCGCGAACACGAGGACCGGGGCGGCGGTGTTGCGCAGGACGTGCTTGACGAGGATCCAGGGGGCGCGGGCGCCGGAGACGATCACCGCGCGGACGTAGTCCTCGCCGTACGCGGCCATGACGTTCGCGCGAACGATACGCGACAGCTGCGGGATGTAGACGAAGGCGATCGAACAGATAATGATCACCACGAGGCCTGCCGTGTTACCCGACTTGGTGAGGGTTCGCCCAAAAACGAGGACCGTCACGGCCGCCATGGCGATACCGGGCACCGCCATGATGATGTCGAGGATACGCATGATCGTCTCGGAGATGCTCTTGCGCACAACCGCGGCGACGGAGCCGATGATCGCACCGAAGAAGAGCGCGACCAGCGTCGAGCACAGGCCGATAATCAGGGAGAAACGACCGCCGTACAGGACGCGAGCGAAGATGTCTCGACCCACGTGGTCCGTGCCGAAGAAGTGTTCGGCAGACGGGCCCTGCCACTTTGGTGCTGATGTCACCGGGGCCGTAGGGCGAGATGAACGGGGCCAAGATCGACACGAGGACGATGAGCGCGAGGATGACCATCGCGATCTTCGAGCCGAGCGACATCGCGCCGATGCGCGAGAAACGTGCGCCCTTCGCGGTGACCTTGTTGAGCTTTTCTTTCTGGTTCATGCCTCACACCGACCTAATACGCGGGTTGATGAGCAGGTAGAGCATGTCAACGATGATGTTGACAATGATGAAGGCGATCGCGACGACGAGAGCGCCACCCTGGACCAGGGTCACCCAGTTTTCCTGGATGCCCTTGAGCAGGACCACCGTGCCCATGCCGTTGAGAGAGAAGATGATTTCGATGACGACCGCGCCACCCATCAGGTAGCCGACGCGCAGACCGAGGACCGTCACGGGGGTGATGAGCGCGTTACGCAGGACGTTGCGGGCGACGACGATGTTCTTCGGGATACCGGCGCCCACGGCGGTACGGACGTAGTCGCGGTCCAGTTCCTCAACCATTGAGGTACGCACGACTCGGGTCATCTGACCGACAACGGGGACAGCCAGGGCGATAGCCGGGAGAAGCATGCGTAGGAACCAGCCCGTTGGATTCACCGAGAAGGCAGGCAATGGGCCAGAGACCGGGAGGGTCTTCACGAAGGCCATGACCAGCAGCGTTGCCAGCCAGAAGGAGGGGGTGCCGATGCCGATGACGGAGAACACGCGGATGATCTGGTCGGGCCAGCGGTCGCGGTGGAGGGCGGCGAGGACACCGAGCGGGAAGGAGATGATGACGGCGAAGAACAGACCGAGGAAGGTCAGCTGCAGGGTGACGGGCAGAGCCTTAGCCACCAGGTCCGTCACGCTGGAGGAACCAGCACCGTACGTACCGAGGTTGCCGTGGAGCATGTTCCACAGGTAGCGGCCGTACTGGACGAAGAACGGGTCGTTGAGACCGTGTTGGTTCCGGTAGGCTTCGAGAGCCTCCGGGGTCGCCGACTCACCGAGCGCCGAGTAGGCGGGGTCCACGGGAGACAGCGACATGATGAAGAAGACGAGGAAGGACACGCCGACCACCATGATCGGCAGGGCCACCAAACGTCGTCCGATGAGTCGCAGAAGATTATTCACTTCTAGACCTCCATTTCAACGAATTTTGGCAATAGAAAGGGAGGGGTGGCGCCCGACTGTGGCGTCTGCCTCAGGGCGGGCGTTCCACCCCTCCTTTCGATGTATCCCCGCAGGGACCTACTTCGTGCTCACTCCGAGCAGCTGCAGGCCGGTCGTGGGAATCGCGTGGAATCCCTCCACCTTTTCGGGGTTGGAGCCGGTGATCACGTTACGGAACACGATCGGGAACAGGACGGTCTTCTCGGCGAGAAGATCCTGAGCCTCGCCCCACTTCGCCTTGGCGGCATCGCCCTCGAGCTGACCAGCTTCCTCAATGATGGTCTGCAGCTTGTTGAAGGACTCGGGGTCGGAGACCTGCCAGCCGTCGCGCTGCTTGGTCCAGTTGTTGTTGCCGTTCCACCAGGAGATGATGATGCCGGGGTCGGTGCCGAAGACCGAGGGGTCGCCGGGGGCGATGATGACGTCGTAGTCCGGCACAGCGTCCTTCACGTCGGTGACGTTGTTGTACAGGTCGCCGGTCGCCTGGCTGGTGTGGTTGACCTTCAGGCCGAGGGCCTCGAGGTCAGCCGTGATCTGGGGAACCATGGCCACGATCCACGAGTGGTCCGTGGTGAGCAGGTTAACCGTCATACCGGCAGCGCCGTTGTCGCTCAGAAGCTTGGTAGCCGCATCCTTGTCGTAGGACAGGTCGGTCGTGGGCTTCTTGTAAGCGGGGTTGGCCTCGGGCAGGAAGGAGGTCGCCTCAACGGCCTCGCCATCGAGCACGGTGTCGATCAGGGACTTCTTGTTGATGGCCTTCAGGAACGCGCGGCGAACCTCAGGGCTTATCGAAGGGAGCCTTCTGGGTGTTGAACATCATGAAGGCATTGCCGTAGCCGGGCTTGGACTCGACGTTCCAGCCAGCATCCTTCAGGTCCTGCTGCGAGGAGGCGGGGACGGACTCGACGATGTCGATCGTGCCGTCGATGGCGGCGGTGACGCGCGCCGTCTCATCCTTCAGGGGGTTCCAGTTGATCGTGTCAACGGTCGCGGGGGTGTTGCCGTTGTAGTGCTCGTTGGGAACCGCGCTGATCTTGAGCTCAGAGACCTCGGAGTACTTGTAGGGGCCCGAGCCGATCGGCATGGACTTCATAGCGTCCGGGTCGGCCGAGGCGGGGGTCACCATGAGGATCGCGAAGCGCTCCTTCAGGGCGGCGAAGGGGTACTTCAGGTGGATGGTGACGGTCTTGTCATCCTTGGCTTCGACGGAGTCGACGAAGGTGTAGAACTGCGCGAAGAGGGAGCCCTCCGCGGTGGCCTTGCCGTAGGCAGCCACGACGTCCGCAGCCGTCACATCGGTGCCGTCAGAGAACTTCGCGCCATCACGCAGGCTGATCTCGTATTCGGTGTCGGACACCTTCATGGGATCACCGGCGGCCAGGGCGGGGCTGACCGAGTAGTTGGTGCGATCCAGGCGGTACAGGCCCTCGAGGACCTGCCAGTTGCTACCCATGGCCAGCGCGGAGCTGGTCAGGGGCCCATAGTCGGTGGTGGTGTAGGCGGGGCCGACGTTCAGCTCGCCGTTGCCGCCAGCTGCGCTGCCGGTCGAACCAGCATCGCCACCGCCGCCACACGCGGTCAGGATCATCGCGGCAGCTGCGGCCAGTGCAGCGCCGGTTGCGAAGTGTTTGCGCATTCGCATGTTCTCGCTCCTCATCTTCGAGAATTGGGACGTGCGGTTCTGTTGTTCCGCTCGCTATACTTATTCTATGTTGTCTGACAAATTAATGCAAGCGATATCACCCCCATCGCCCTCAAGAACCAATCAGAACCGATCCGTACCGACATCGATTGACTCGAGATCCTCGGTAACGATGGATGCGATCAAGTCCTACATTTTGCGACATGGATTACATCCTGGTGACCGCCTCCCCACAGAATCGGCACTATGCGCCGACCTTGGCGTTTCACGCTCCTCTGTGAGAGAAGCATTACGTCGCCTCCAGGCTCTCGACATCGTGACGGTCCGTCAAGGCTCGGGATCCTACGTGGGAGAAATGTCCATGCAGCCGCTCGTCGAGACGCTCGTTCTGCGCGCCGCCCTCGACGAGATCAACGGTGCGCAGTCTCTGCACGCGATCATCGATACGCGCCGCGCCCTCGACCTCGGGATCGCGGTTCCGCTCACCCGCGCCATGAAGGGAACCACGAACCCGCACCTGTGGGAGCTCGTCGAGGCGATGACCGAATACGCGCACTCGGGTTCGACCTACCTGGAGCCCGGACATCGCGTTCCACTCCGGCCTGCTGGCCTACATCAACAACGAGCTCATGCAGCAGCTCGTGGGCGCCATGTGGCTCGTCCACCAGAGCGTCACTCCCCAGCTAGCCGCAGCGTCGCGCCAGGAGATGGAAGACACGGCCGAGGCCCACGCGGCCATCCTGCGGGCGTGTGAAGCCGGAGACGTCGAGGCATACACCGCGGCAGTCGACGCACACTACGCCCCACTCCTCGCGATCATCGAAGGTCGCTAGAGCACACAGAAAAACCCGGAGCGTTGTGGGGGCACACGCACCGGGTTTTCTGTATCCACTTAGCGACGAATCGCAGCCTCCCAGAGGCCGCGGTCACGCTCGAAGACCACCACGGCCTCGTCCCCAGCGGACATGAAATCGCTATAGCCGAAGACTCCATCCCCGAAGGAAGCGACGGCCTGGGAGACAACTGGCCCCTCCCACGGCGCGCTCACACGGAGAATCTCGCCACCGGCCCGCGCGTCGCGCCGACCGGGATGCACGAACAGATCGCCGACCATGCGCGCGTTGCAGCCCGGGTCGTCGAGCTCCCATAGGCACCCACCCTCCCAGCTGTGCCCATCTCCCCACGCAAGGTAGCGCGCACCGGAGCCTCGCCCCTCAAAGCCCTGGATGCGGCAGTTTGCAACGAGGCGACCGTCCCATACGCCGAGCGTCGTCTCGTCGAGGAGCACGCCCCCATCCCCCACGAGAGGATCCGCCGCGCCGACCAGACGGCCGCCGCGCGCATAGACGACGCGCAGGTGCGTCTCATCCCCCACACGCACGACGTAGGGCAGCGCGACTGCACCGTCAACCGAGACGGTACCTCCAGACGTCGCAAACAGCGCATCAGCGCCGGTGAGCTCATACAGCTCATCCGTCATGTCCACATAGGCGAGGTCTTCGGGGTGCTCCCCCACGCCCACCAGGCGCGCAGGCGCTCGCCATCAGCGCGAGAATCCATGTATCCGACGCGCCCATCCGTCGACGCGAACGCCAGATGCGCAAGCCCGTCACCATCCACGCCGACGCACGCGTCCGACGAGACGGGCGGGCCGCCGGCCGGAAGCGGGTGCGGCTCACTCCACTGCCCCGCCCCCTCGCGCACCATCCACAGGATGCGGTTCGGATTCGGCAGGTCCGAGGCCATCGTCAGCCCGTTAAAGTCAGATCCCGTGCCCGAGGCCGGGGCCGGCCGCTCGTCAAAAAAGAGAAGAGTACGCCCGTCCGCAAGCGTCACGAGGCCGGGGATGCGCGCCTCTCCCGCCCCCTTCGGGGCGACGATACAGCGGAAATCAACGGAGTCAGTCATGTGCCCAGGATAACAAAGGCAGACGCGCGCAGATACAAAAGAACCCCGGGGAACTGAAAGTTCCTCGGGGCTTTGAGACGGAAGCCGTCAGCGGGTCTCGCGGTGCGCCGTCGACTTGTGGCAGCGCGGGCAGTACTTCGCCAGCTCGAGACGATCCGGCGTGTTACGACGGTTCTTCTTGGTGATGTAGTTGCGCTCCTTGCACTCCGAGCAGGCCAGAGTGATCTTGGGGCGAACGTCCTGGGACTTGCTTGCCACGGTTGTTTCCCTCGCTTAGTTTCGTCGCTCACGCGACCTGTCGGATCAAAGAATTGGTAGCGGGGGCGGGGCTCGAACCCGCGACCTCACGATTATGAGTCGTGCGCTCTGACCAGCTGAGCTACCCCGCCGCCGGAAGCGGATAAATCCGCGACCGGAGCCCCGAAAGGGAATCGAACCCTTGACCTTCTCCTTACCATGGAGACGCTCTGCCTACTGAGCTATCGGGGCAACGCCGGAAAGCCTATCTCATCTCCGAGCGCCGAAGCAATCCCGGAGCCTGAGAATGACATCACAGGCGTTACTCACTGAAACCAGCGAGTGGTGGCAGGTGAGGGATTCGAACCCCCGAAGCACGAAGCGTCTGATTTACAGTCAGATCCATTTGGCCGCTTTGGTAACCTGCCATGCGCCGCTCTCGCGGTGCCGTGAAAGAATAGCATTAAAATGGTTCCGAGCGCCAATCGGAACGACGATTGGCTAAATTCCAACGAAAGGTGCATCCATGGCAGACTCCTCCTTCGACGTTGTCTCCAAGCTCGACCGCCAGGAGGTCGACAACGCTGTCAACCAGACCGCCAAGGAGATCGCCAACCGCTACGACTTCCGCGGCGTCGACGCCGCCATCTCCCTCAGCGGCGACACGATCGCAATGGAAGCGAACTCCGCCTCCCGCGTCATGGCAATCCTCGACGTGCTGCAGTCCAAGCTGATTCGCCGCGGCCTGTCCCTCAAGGTCCTCGACTACAAGGACCGCGAGCCCAAGGCCTCGGGCAAGCTGTTCAAGCTCGCATGCCCGCTCAAGGAAGGCATCCCGCAGGACACCGCGAAGAAGATCTCCAAGCTCATCCGCGAGGAAGGCCCCAAGGGCGTCAAGGCTCAGATCCAGGGTGACGAACTTCGCGTTTCTTCGAAGTCCCGCGACGACCTGCAGGCCGTCATCGCCCTCCTCAAGGGCCCCAAGGGCGAGGAGCTGGACGTCGCACTCCAGTTCGTGAACTACCGCTGACCACAGCGATACTGCGGGGCGGGTGGCCGGTTGTCTCCGGCCACCCGCCCCTTCGCTCATTGGCCTAATAGCCCGCGATCTTCTCCAGCCGGGCGATCCGCTCGTCCATCGGAGGGTGGGTCGAGAACATACGCATGAGAGACTCCCCACGGAAAGGGTTCGCGATCATCATCGCCGCGACATTTCGCGTGCGCGGGTTATCCTCCATCGGACGTCGATCCGTTGTCATCTCGAGCTTACGCAGGCCGAGGCCAGCGCGAGCGGATCCTGCGTGAGCATCGCACCGTCTTCATCCGCATCGAACTCACGGGTGCGCGACAGCGAGAACTGAATGAGCATCGACGCGATCGGGGCCAGGAGACTCATGGCGAGCAGGCCAATAATGCCCACTCCCCCGCCCTCGCGACGGTTGCCGCCACCAAAGAACAGCAAGCCGTGCGCGACCGTCGTAATCACACCGCCCATGGCCGCGGCGACAGACGTCGTCAGGATGTCGCGGTTGTAGACATGCATGAGCTCGTGTCCGAGCACCCCGCGCAGCTCACGTTCGTTGAGAATCGCCAGGATGCCTTCCGTGCAGCACACGGCCGCATTGTTCGGGTTACGACCGGTCGCAAACGCGTTCGGGGTGAGCGTGGGCGCCACCCAGATCGTCGGCATCGGCTGCTGCGCGCGATCCGACAGCTCGCGAACAATGGCGTAGAGCATGGGCTGTTCCGACTCGCTGACCGGATACGCACCCATCGACCGCAGCGCAATCGTCGCTGAGTTCCAGTAGGAGTAGGCGGTCTGGAGGAGCCCGATACCCGCAAACACGACAATCCACACCATACGGCCCGTGCCCGACGCGATAAGCGCACCAATAGCGAGCAGCAGCGCCCACATGCTGCCCAGCAGGAGGGTCGTCTTCAGACCGTTGTGATAGTTGCGGTGCACCATGCAGGCGATCCTATGGGGGTTACCTGAGAAGCCCCTGGGAGCCAGCCGAAGCCCAGATGGGAACCGATTGACCACTCACCGAATCGCAACGAGGCCGCGACCGGAAAACCCAGCCACGGCCTCGTCGAGGATACGGGACGCGTCAGTTGCGGCGGCCCGGACCCGTGTAGTCATCGAAGCGCTCGGGGGCGCTCGGCACGCCCATCTCGCCCATGTCGCCGATGAGATCCGTTTCCTTCGGATCCACCTGCGCACCACGCGAGATATCCGTCATCGCGCGACGCGACACGACCTTGACGCGCTCACGCGTGCCGCGGCCGCCCGGGAGCTCGCCGTAGTCCTCGCCCAGAGCCTGCTCGTACGCGTCCAGAAGCTCCCAGCCCTCCCAGGTCGTGAACTCGACGCCACGGGACTCCAGGAGCGCCACCATGGCCTCGTGGCCCACCTCGGCGGTGTTCGCGTGCAGACGGCCCTCGGAGGCGTCCTCCACGAGGTGGGAGATCGTCTGCTGGGCGTCCGACTTCGTCGAGCCGATGAGGCCGACGGGGCCACGCTTAATCCAACCGGTCGCGTACACGCCCGGGATCACGGGGGCGGATTCGTCCTTCGTGGTGTCACCCTCGATGACGCGTCCCTCGACGTTGGGCACGACGCCGGCGCGCTCGTCGAAGGGCAGGCCCGGAATCGGCGAGGAGTAGTAGCCCACCGCGCGGTACACGGCCTGCACGGGCCACGTCGTGATGACGCCCGTGCCCGACACGCTGCCATCGCCGTTCAAGGCGGTGCGCTCCGTGCGCAGAGCCTTCACGTGGCCGTTCTCGTCCGCGACGATCTCGACCGGAGCCTGGAACAGTGAATGTGGATGCGACGCGAGGCCGTGTGCTCCTCCGGGTCCGCCATCGCGTAGCTCGTCAGCGTCTTGACGACCTGACGCTGCTGGTTCGACGCGCGCAGCGCCTCCTCCGAGCCCTCGTCGAAGTCGAAGTCCTCTTCCGAGACGATGACGTCCACGTCCGGCACCTTGCCCAGCTCGCGCAGCTCCAGCGGGGTGAACTTCACCTGCGCCGGACCACGGCGACCAAACACGTGCACATCGGTGATCGGGTTCTCAGCCAGGCCCTCGGCCACATTCGCCGACACCTCGGTCTTGAGCATATCCTCGGCGTGCTTGGCCAGGACGCGAGCCACGTCCAGCGCCACGTTACCGACGCCCAGGACGGCGACCTCACGGGCCTTCAGCGGCCACGTGCGCGGGTAATCCGGGTTGCCGTCGTACCAGGACACGAAGTCGGCTGCACCGTAAGACTCGGGCAGATCCACACCCGGAATGTCGAGCGGGTGATCGCGGTCCGCACCCGTCGCAATGATGATCGCATCGTAGTGGTCACGCAGGTCGTCGATCGTCACGTCGCGGCCAACCTCGACATTGCCGAGCAGACGGATGTCGCCACGCTGCAGGATCTTGTACAGCGCAACGATGATCTGCTTGATACGCGGGTGATCCGGCGCGACGCCGTAGCGCACAAGACCGTAGGGCGCGGGAAGACGCTCAAACAGGTCGATATTCACCTCGAGCCCCGACTTGGACAGGATGTCCGACGCGTAAATGCCAGCGGGACCAGCGCCAATGACGGCGACGTTGAGCGGTGCCAACCGATTTCTCCTTCTTCGTGACCGCGCGCGTGTGCGCTCACCTGGGCACTAAGTCTAGCGCGCCGTTGCCAAGGGCAACCTTAGCTGAGACCCCTCACACACCTCAAGGGTGCGCATACGACGAGGCCGGGGCCAGCCACGCGATGACGCGCAGCCGAGCCCCGGCCTCGTTTTCGACAATCAGACCAGGCGATCCACCATGAGGTTCGCGAAGGCCTCCAGCGCGGTTCTCGCCTCACCTTTGGGCAGCGGTCGCCAGCGCAGCGATCGCATCGTTGGCCCACGTACGCGCAAGCTCGCGCGTCTCCTCGAGGACGTCGTGACCGCGCAGCTGCTCGACGACCGAGGCGAGGGCCTCGTCGGAGGACAGGTCCCCCGTCAGCTCGCGCAGGATGCGCGCGCCAGCCTCGTCAATCGTGCCGGCGGCCTCGCGGCGGCGCAGGAGAAGGACGGGCAGCGTGTCGACGCCCTCGCGCAGATCCGTGCCGGGGGTCTTGCCCGACTGCTCGCCCGACGACGCCAGGTCGAGCACATCGTCGGCGATCTGGAAGGCGACGCCCACCTTCTCACCAAAGTCGCTGACGACGTCCGCCATGAGCTGGCCGGCGCCCGACAGCAGCGCGCCGAAGGAGGCAGCGGTGGAGACGAGCGAACCCGTCTTGTCCGCCAGGACCTGCAGGTAGAAGTCAACGCGATCCGCGCCGTCCGTCGGACCGAAGGTCTCGTTGAGCTGGCCTTCACACAGGCGCTCGAACGTGCGCGCATGGTGGGCGACCATCTCGGGACCCAGGGAGGCAACCAGGAGCGACGCGCGGGCAAAGAGGATGTCGCCGGCGAGGATCGCGCGGTTGTTACCCCACAGGTGCTGAGCCGAGGGCACGCCGCGACGCGTCGGCGCGGAATCCATGACGTCATCGTGATACAGGGACGCCAGGTGCGTCAGCTCCACGGCCGTCGCCGCCGTGATGACCTGCTCGTCGAGCGCCCGCTCGGGGTCACCCAGCTGCGCGCACACGAGGGTGAGCAGCGGACGCATCCGCTTGCCGCCAGCGACAGCGAGGTGACGCGTCAGCTCGTCCGTCAGATCGCGCGACGAAGACACGGCGTCGAGGAGACGACGCTCGACGACCTCGAGCCCCGGGGTAATACGGGACTCGAGGTCGGGAACATGAAGATCGGGTGTTTGAGCGCTCACGGAATCAGTATGACGATCTTTTCGAGCAGACTCAACACGGGACCGGGGAAGACGCCCAGGGCGAGCGTCCCGAGCGCGCACACGATGATCGCCAGAGCGGACAGACCCTCCGACTTCACCACGACGGACTCTTCACCGGGCTCGGTGAAGAACATCAGGCGCACGAGGCGGAAGTAGTAGAACGCGGTGATCGCCGAGGCCACGAGGCCCACAATCGCGAGCCAGCCAATGCCGCCCTTGATCGCGTCGGAGAAAATCACGAACTTCCCAATGAAACCGCCCGTCAGCGGGATACCCGCAAACGAGAGCAGGAAGACCAGCATCGCACCCGCGATCCACGGGTTGGTGCGGCCGATACCCGCCCACTTGCGCAGGCTCGTCGCCTCGCCCAGGACGTTGCCGTCCGCGTCGCGGCCGCGCACGAGCGAGACCACCGCGAAGGCGCCGACCGTCGCCAGGCCGTAACCGAGCGTGTAGAACAACACATGGCCCGTGCCGCCCTTCTGGATCGCAAGGATACCCATGAGGATGAAGCCCGCGTGAGCGATCGACGAGTAGGCCAGCATGCGCTTGACGTCATCCTGCACGAGGCCGGCGAAGGTACCGACGAGGATCGTCAGGACCGCAACGGCCGCGAAGATGTACAGGAAGTCCCACTGCAGGTAGGCGGCGACGGCCTGGTAGAAGCGAGCCATCGCTGCAAACGCGGCGACCTTGACGGCCGCGGCCATGAAGCCCGTCACCGGGGTCGGGGCGCCCGTGTAGACATCGGGGGTCCACGCGTGGAAGGGGGCGGCGCCCACCTTGAACAGCAGGCCGACCATCACGCAGAACACGCCAATGAGGACCATCCAGTCCATGGCGGTGTTCGTCGAGATTGCTTCACCCAGCGCCGAGATGCGCAGCGAGTTGGAGAACCCGAAGAGGAACGCCGAGCCCATCAGCATGAAGCCCGAGGAGAACGCACCCAGCACGAAGTACTTGAGGGCGGCCTCGTAGGACAGCTGACGGCGACGACGCGCGGTCGCAGCCATGATGTACAGCGGCAGCGACATGACCTCGAGGGCCACAAAGAGCGTCACGAAGTTGTCCGCCGCGGGGAAAATCATCATGCCGCCCAGCGAGAACAGGGTCAGCGGGAACATTTCGGAGCGCTGGTAGCCCTTACGCTCCGAGAGTTCCTCGGCGGCCGAGTCCGGGCGATCCGAGGGCTGACCGGCAAACGCACCGTCACCGACAGTCGTGCGGTCCGCCATCACGAGGACGGCGAGGAAGCCGATGATGACGAGCACCGACTGGGCGCCGATCGTCAGCGGGTCCTCGATGTACTCTCCCAGCGAGGCAGGGGTGGCCACGACGGGCGCCCACCGCAGCGCGAGCATCACGCACGCACCGGCGGTCGCCAGAATCGACAGGCCGATCACCATGGGACGGCGCGCCTTGGCCGGGGCAAAGGCCTCGACGAGGATGCCGAGGACGGCACCACCGAGCACGATAAGGATCGGCGCGAGGCTCAGCCACTGAACCTCGGGGGCCTGGAAGTTATCCATGGGTAGAACGTTCACTGTGCGCTCCCTTCAACGGCGGCCGGGACCTGCGAGTTGGTCAGGTCGAGGTCTGAAGCAACCGGGGTCAGGGCACTCACGAGAGGCGCCGACCAGATACCAAGGATGAGCATCGCGGCCACGAGCGGCACCATGACGCCGCGTTCACGCCCCGTCAGGTCCGCCAGCTCTTCCTTACCCTTACCGGGGGCGCCGGTGAAGACGCGCTGGTAGGGCATGAGACGTAGAGGGCTGCGATGACGACGCCGAGAACCGCGAAGATCGCCAGCGGGGCGTTCACCGACCAGGTGCCCATGAGCACGAGGTACTCGGGGACGAAGCCGGACAGGCCGGGCAGCGCGATGGAGGCGAGGCCGGACATGAGCCACAGGCCCGCGAGAACCGGGGTCACGCGCTGCATGCCCACGTACTCACGCATGTCCTGCGTGCCACCGCGGCGCGACAGCCAGCCGGAGAGCAGGAACATCGCGGCGATCGAGACGCCGTGGGCGACCATGTAGAACATGGCGCCGACGAGGGCGATCTGCGAGCCGATGAAGATGCCCAGGACCATGAAGCCGAAGTGCGACACGGAGGTGTAGGACACGAGGCGCATGATGTCGTTCTGGCCGTTCGCCGACAGGCCGCCCCACAGGATGGAGATGACAGCGAGCACGCACATGACCCACTTCGCGGACGCGGCCGCGCCGGGGGTGAGCTGCAGGCACAGGGCGATCATGCCGAAGGTACCGATCTTGTCCAGGACGCCGACGAGCAGCACCGAGGTGCCGGGACGGGCGACTGCGGCCGTGTCAGGCAGCCACGTGTGCACCGGGACCATGGGGGCCTTGATAGCGAAGGCAACCATGAAGGTCACGAAGATGACCATCTGAATGACGAGCGGGGCACTCGGCAGGATCTGGGCGAGCGTGTCAATGCGGAAGAACGTCGACACATCCTGCGCGGCGCGCGAGCCCATCGCCCACAAGTAGAGGATGCCACCGAGCATCACCAGGCCACCGAAGAGCGAGTACAGCAGGAACTTCATCGCGGCCTTGTGACGCGCGACCTCGTCACCGACGCCGTAGCGTCCGATCATGAGGTAGAGCGGCACGAGCATCGCCTCGAAGGCGAAGTAGAAGACCGTCAGATCGTAGGCCGCGAAGATCACGACCATGAATGCCTGGAGGGCCAGGACGAGCGCCGGGTAGGCGCCGCGGTCCGCGGCATTGTCCTCGTCCCATCCCGCAATCAGCACGAGCGGCACGAGGCCGATCGCCAGCAGGATCATGACGAGGCCCAGCGCAGTGACGCCGAGGGACCAGGTGATGCCGATCTGGGGGATCCACAGGTGGGACTCGTACACCTGGTACGAGGCCGGGGCGGACCAGTCGAAGACGGAGGCGGCCACGTACACGCCGAGCGCGAGCTCGACGAGGGAGACCACCAGGGCGATGACGCGCCCGGCGGCGCGCCTCAGGGGCGAGACGAAGCCGAGGAGGCCCGCGCCCACAGCCGGAATGGCCACGAGGACGGACAGCCACGGGAAGTTAGCAGCAATCATTGCACTTTCCATTGTCGTATACCCCTTACAGCCTGAATCCGAGGACGATGGCCAGGGCGAGGATGACGCCACCCAGGATGTAGGCAGCGTACGTGCGCACGAGGCCGTTCTGGGTGATGCCGACGATGCGTCCGAGCAGCTGCGAGCCGGCGCCGAGGCCGTTCAGCGCACCGTCGATGGCGCTCGCATCGCCGACGGTTGCGACGGTGACGAGGCCCTTGGCGGGCAGCATGAACAGGGTCTCGTTGACGGTGTCCTGGTAGAGGTCGCGGCGAGCGGCCTCGGTCAGGGCGTTGCCTGCGGGGACGGAGGTGGGAACCTCGTCGCGCCCGTACTTCATCCACGCGAGAACGGCGCCGAGGATGACGAGGGCGAGGGTGGCTCCCTGAATGACGTACTCGTTGAGGACGGGTTCACCGTGCATGACGTGACCGATCGAGGGGACCAGCCACTCGGTGAAGGTGTTTCCCACGGAGAGGGCGCCGCCGAGGGCGACCGCGCCGATCGCGAGGATGATCATCGGGATCGTCATGAGCGGTCCGGACTCGTGCGGGTGCACGGGCGCTCCCTCGGCCTCGGTCGTCCAGCGGGCCTTGCCGTGGAACGTCATGAAGAAGAGGCGCGACATGTAGAACGCGGTCACACCCGCGCCGATCAGCGCGACGGGGCCGTAGACCCAGCCGGCCCACAGAGCGATGTTGCCTCCGAAGCTGTCGGCGCTGAAGGCTGCCTCGATGATCTTGTCCTTCGACCAGTAGCCGGAGAACGGCGGAACGCCAAGGATGGCGAGCCAGCCCATCATGAACGTCAGCCACGTGACCTTCATGGCGCCGCGCAGGGCGCCGAAGCGGCGCATGTTCACCTGGTCGCCCATGCCGTGCATGACGGAACCGGCACCGAGGAACATGAGGGCCTTGAAGAAGCCGTGGGTGAAGAGGTGGAAGATCGAGAACGCCCAGCCGATGGGGCCCAGGCCCGCGCCCAGCATCATGTAGCCGATCTGGCTCATGGTGGAGGCGGCGAGGACCTTCTTCATGTCGTCCTTCGCGCAACCGACGATCGCACCGAAGAGGAGCGTGATCGCGCCGATGATGGCGACGGCGGTCGCCGCGATGGGGGCGGCGATGAAGACGTCGCCGGAACGGACGATCAGGTAGACGCCGGCGGTGACCATCGTGGCCGCGTGGATGAGCGCGGAGACGGGGGTCGGGCCGGCCATGGCGTCGCCCAGCCACGCCTGCAGCGGGAACTGAGCGGACTTACCGCAGGCGGCCACCAGCAGGAAGAATCCGATGACCGTCGCGGACGCCGTGGGGATCGACTCGACCTGGGAAGAGACGACGGAGAAGGACACCGAGTGGAAGGAGGCGACCATCGCCATCATGGCGATCAGCATGCCCATGTCGCCGACACGGTTCATGACGAACGCCTTCTTGGCGGCGACCGCGTAGGCGGGCACGTGGTTCCAGAAGCCGATCAGCAGGTAGGACGCCAGGCCCACGCCTTCCCAACCGGCGAACAGGCCGGCGTAGGAATCCGCGAGGACCAGGGTCAGCATCGCCGCGATGAAGAAGTTCAGGTAGGCGAAGAAGCGGCGGCGGGCCGCATCGTGCTCCATGTAGGCGATCGCGTACACGTGGATGAGCGAACCGACGAAGGTCACCAGGATGACGAACGTGATCGACAGCGGGTCCACGAGGAGACCGAAGTCGACGGTGAAGTCACCGGCGGGAATCCAGGTGAACAGCGTCTCGGCGAAGCGGCGCTCGCCTACGGGAGCGTTCCACATCTGGGCGGCGATCGCCGCACCAACCGCGAAGGTCGACCAGGACGCGAGGGTGGCCAGCAGGTGGCCCCACTTGTCCGACGCGCGACCCAGCAGCAGGAGCAGGCCCGCGCTGGCCAGCGGGATGAGGATGAGCAGCCACGCGTAGGCGGCGGCTCCGGTGGCGGCGACCGTACCGGGGACGCCGGTAGCCTGTGTGGAAATGAAGGTGGTCATGAGTTACGTCCTCCCTCAGTTCTTCAGCAGGTTGAGATCGTCCATGCTCGTGGTCGAGCGGGAACGATAGATGGACACGATGATCGACAGGCCGACGACAACTTCGGCGGCCGCGACGACCATGACGAAGAACGCCATGATCTCGCCGTCAACGTTGGAGTTAATGCGCGCAAACGTCACGAGGACAAGGTTCGCGGCGTTGAGCATCATTTCGACGCCCATGAGCGCAATGACGGCGCTGCGGCGCACGAGGACCGTGGTCGCACCGATGGCGAACAGCACACCCGCAAGGATGAGGTACCAGGCGAGGCTCACTTGCTCTCCTCCTTCTTCTCAATGGGGGTGGTGGTGCGCGCCTTGCGGGCCCGAGGCTGGGCCAGACCGGTGGGCGCGGCGGCGCCGGGCATCCCGAAGGATCCGGAGCGCGGGACGTCGGGCGTGCGCCCGATGGTGTAGGGCGACTCGTCAAGCTCGGAGGCGGATGCCGTCTCGGTGCGCGCGAGTGCGAGCTGCTCGGAGACCTCGGGGGTGACCTCGCCGATCGTGCGGGTCAGGCCACGCACGCGCAGGACTCGAGGCACCGACTCTTCGACCGGGCCGAGGGTCTCACCGGAGATGGCGGGCACGTCGGCCGCGTTCGACTGGGCGTAGACACCGGGTGCGGGCAGCTGGCCGATGCGGGCGCCCTTCTCGGCGAACGCGCGCATCTTGTTGCGAGCCGTCTCGAACTGGTCGGCCTTCGGGGTGAGGCGATCAGAGTGGGTCAGCAGCATCGCGCCAACGGCGGCGGTGATCAGCAGGCCGCCGGCAAGCTCCATGCTCAGCCAGTGCTGCTGGAACAGCGTGATCGCCAGATCGGTGATCGGCTCATTGGAGTAGGGATCGACCTCGACGGGCTTGTGCGGGGCGGGCACGGACTTCAGGATCGCCGTCGTGACGATAACGATCAGTCCGAGGCCACCGAGCACAGCCGCGACGATTGCACCGCGGGCCTGGCGGGCGTAGTCGTCGGAGGTGCCGATACCGATCAGCATGATGACGAAGAGGAAGAGCATCATAATCGCGCCGGTGTACACGACGATCTGCGCGACACCCAGGAAGGGGGCGCTGTTCGCAATGTACAGGACCGCCAGGCCGAGCATGACGCCGACCATGCAGATGACCGAGTGCGCGGCCTTCTTAAAGAAGAGGACACCCAGAGCGCAGGCGACCATGACAATGGCCGTGCATGCGAAGAGGATGATCTCCCCCGTTGACCCCATCATGGGCCAACCATTGGACAGGTTCATCAGTGTGCCTCCTCGGCGACTCGTACCGTCTTGAGGGAGGGGTCGTCGGGGCGGCAGCTCGCCACCCAGTCAACCTGGGCGGCGGTGGGGCCGGTGACTTCCCCGCGGTAGTAGTCGATGTCGTTCTTACCCTCGACCATGGGGTGGGGCGCTGCGAGCATGCCCTCTGCGAGCGGGACCAGGAGGTCTTCCTTCTCGTAGATGTCGTCCTCGCGGGTGTACTTGGCGATTTCGAAGTCGTTCGTCATCGTCAGGGCGCGCGTGGGGCACGCCTCGATGCACATGCCGCAGAAGATGCAGCGCAGGTAGTTGATCTGGTAGACGCGGCCGTAACGCTCGCCCGCCGAGAACTGCTCCTCAGGGGTGTTGGACGCGGCCTCGACGAAGATCGCGTCAGCGGGGCACGCCCAGGCGCACAGCTCGCAGCCGACGCACTTCTCCAGGCCATCGTCGTAGCGGTTGAGCTGGTGACGACCGTGGAAGCGAGGCATGACGCGCGCGGGTTCGCGCGGGTACTGCTCGGTGACGGTGGGCCGGAAGAAGGAAGCCATGGTGACTCCGTAGCCGGCCATGGGCGCGACGAACTGGGCGAACGCACCCTTGGGGTCATGCTCGAAGAGCATTTCCTCGTCGGTGGTCTTCTCACTCATCGGTGGACTCCTTCGGGCTGTCGATTGCCGCGGCCGGGGCAAGCTCGCCCTCGATGGTGGCGAGGCCTCGCGGCGAGGCAACGGGGGTCTGTCCGGGCAGCGGCGGAACGGGGAAGCCGTCCTCGAAGCCGGTGTATTCACGCTCGGAGGCGGGGATTTCCTCGGGCTCGCCCTTGTCGGTGAGCCAAATGATCGCCAGGGCGATCAGGAAGAGGACGCCGACGCCTCCGAAGAGAACGGTGTTGGACAGCTGGACGAACTGGGTAATGCCGCGCACCAGGGCGACGAGGACGAGCCAGCCCAGCGCGATGGGCATGAGGCGCTTCCAGCCGAGGTTCATGAACTGGTCGTAGCGGAAGCGCAGCAGCGTGGCGCGCGTCCAGATCATCAGGAACATGAAGAACCAGATCTTGAGGAAGAACCACAGCAGGCCCCACCAGCCGGAGTTCAGGAACTCGACGTGGGACAGCGGCCACGGGGCGTGCCAGCCGCCGAAGAACATCGTGGTGGCCACGGCCGAGACGTTGAGCATGTTGACGTACTCGGACAGGTAGTACCAGCCGAACTTCATCGACGAGTACTCGGTCATGTGACCGGCGACGATCTCACCTTCGGCCTCGGGGAGGTCGAAGGGAAGACGGTTGACTTCACCGACGGCGCTGATGCAGTAGATGACGAATGCCGGGAACAGGGTGAATGCCCACCAGAACTGCCCCTGGGCTGCGACGATCTGCGAGGTGGACATGGAGCCCGACATGAGGAACACGCTCACGAGGGACAGGCCCATGGCCAGTTCGTAGGAGATGACCTGCGCGGAGGAACGCACGGCGCCGTACAGCGGCAGGGTCGAGCGAGTCGACCAGCCACCCAGGACGATGCCGTACAGACCCAGCGACGCGATCGCGAGGATGTACAGGGAGGCGACGGGCATGTCGGCCAGCTGCATCGGCGTGGAGTGGCCGAAGATCTTCACGTTCGGGCCCATCGGGATGACCGCGTAGACGCTGAACGCTGCGAACGCCGCGATCGCGGGGGCCAGGAAGTACAGGAACCTCTCAGCCCGACGTGTCCACATGTCCTCCTTGAAGAGGAGCTTGCCGGCGTCCGCGAACGCCTGGAACAGGCCGAGGGGACCCGCCACGTTCGGACCGGGACGCGTCTGCATGCGGCCCAGGCCTCGGCGCTCGACCCACAGGGCCAGCAGCACGTTGGCGATCAGGAAAACGATGATGAACACGGCCTTGATGAGGCTGAGCCACCAGGTTTCCTGGCTGAAGTCCGCGGCGGTGTACTCCGGGACTGCGAAGGGTGCGAGTGTCATCGTGCCACCTCCTGCGTGGCGCGCAGGGTCGCGACGGTGCCGGCACCGCCGAGGTTTTCGTGAATAACGGAGCCGGTCGAGCACTCGGGCACCCACGCGACGGAGTCGGGCAGGTCCGCGATAGCGGCCGGGAGGGTGATCGTGCCACGCTCAGTCTCGAGCGTCGCGTCGGCACCGGGGGTGATGCCCGCGGCGGCCAGCGTCGCAGCCGAGGCCAGGAGGACGGGGCGGCGGGCCGAACCGGCCAGCCACGGGGCGCCATCCTGGAGGCGACCGGCGTCGATCATCGGCTTGTGGGAGGCCACAACGACCTCGCCCTTGCCGGCGGTGGCGGGAGCCTGCGCGGGCACGGGGGCGAACTCCTGCGGGGCGCCGTCCCACTCCATGAGGGGGTTGACTTCCTCGTAGAGGTCGGCCAGGGCGGTGATCCCCAGATCGTCGTCGAACTCTTCGGTGAGGCGCACGAGCACGTCGCGGTCCGTGAGGGACGTTGCCGAGCGGGCCTGGCCGAAGGGGCGCAGGCGGCCTTCCCAGTTGATGTAGGTGCCGTTCTTCTCGACCGCGGGAGCCACCGGCAGACGACGTCCGCGCGATCGGTGATCTCCGAGGCGCGAACCTCGAGCGACACGAGGAAGGGGACATCGTCGAGGGCTTCGCGCACAGCGGCGGGCTCGTCGAAGTCGCGGACATCCACGCCGCCGACGACCAGAGCCTGGAGCTCACCGGAGGCGGCAGCCTCGATCATCTGCTCGGCGTCGAGGCCGCGGGCGGGCAGCTCGCCCCAACCCAGGGACTGTGCCCCAGCCTCGTCGAGGCCGCGGCCGAAGGGAAGCAGACCCGGAAGGAGGCCGGCCTCGATGGCGGCGCGGTCACCGGCGCGACGCGGGACCCACGCGAGGCGGGCACCCGTGCGCTCGGACAGAGCGACGACGGCGGAGAGCAGGCCGGGGGTCTGCGCGGCGCGCTCACCCACGAGGATGATGCCACCGGAGAGGGCCTCAGCCAGGTCGGCGTAGGCGCCGCCAGCGGCGATCGCGTCGACGGTACTCGGCTCAACGCCGGGGGCCGCGTGCAGGACCTGGGCCTTCATCTTGCGCGAACCAGCCGAGGTGAAGGGCGCGACGGTGGCGACCTTCAGGCCCGACTTACGGGTGGCCTTACGCAGGCGCAGGAACATGGCACCGCACTCGTCCTCGGGCTCGAGGGCGACCAGCAGCACCTGACCCGCACTCTCCAGATCCGCATACGTGGTCTCGAGGCCGGAGCCGGCCACGTGCGAGGCCAGGAAGGAACGCTCTTCTTCGCTGGAACGACGCGAGCGGAAGTCGATCGAGTCGGAACCAACGATGGTGCGCGCGAACTTCGACCATGCCCAGGCGTCCTCGAAGGTCAGGTGACCGCCGGGCAGGAAGCCCACGGACGACCCGGCCTTTTCGAGGCCCTCACGGACGCGATCAAGCGCGTCGGACCAGGAGGTGGGAACCAGCTCGCCGTCCTCACGCACGAGCGGGTAGGTCAGGCGATCAACCTTGTCCCATTCGAAGGCGAAGCGGTCCTTGTCGGTGATCCACTCTTCGTTGACCTCGGGGTCGTTGCCGCTCATGCGACGCACGACCTCGCCGCGGCGCACATCCTGACGGATCGCGGAGCCCGACGCGTCGTGCTCGGTCACGGCCGCCGTCGACACGAGGTCGAAGGGACGCGCGCGGAAGCGGTAGGACGCGGCGGTCAGGGCGCCGACCGGGCAAATCTGGATGATGTTGCCCGAGAAGTAGGACGCGAAGGCGCGGCCCGACACGTCGCGCTCGGCGACAGAGAGCTCACCCTCATTGATAGAACCAACGATCGCGTCCGTGCCGTACGGGGACGACAGGGACGAGGTCGAGGCCTCCTTGGCCTTCGGGTCAAAGAAGTCGAGCGTGGTCGAGTCGAAGCCGCCGACCTGCTCGCCCATGAAGTAGTGGTGCTCCGTGGGGGCGGTACCGCCACCACGACCCTGCAGGTCCATGAACACGTCGCCCGAGATCTCCTTGCCGAAGCGCACGCAGCGCTGGCACAGGATGCAGCGCTCGCGATCCAGCAGGATCTGCGAGGTCAGGCGCAGCGGCTTCTTGAACGTGCGCTTGGCGTCGGTGAAGCGGGACTTGCCGCGGCCCTCCGTCAGTGCCTGGTTCTGCAGGGGGCACTCGCCGCCCTTGTCACAGACCGGGCAGTCCAGCGGGTGGTTGATGAGCAGGAACTCCATGACTCCGCGCTGGGCGCGGTCGACGACCTCGGAGGTGTGCTGCGTCTTGACGACCATGCCCGGGGTGACGGTCTGTGCACACGAGGGCTGGGGCTTGGGCATGAAGCGCAGTTCACCCGTGTTGCGGTCGGGCATGCCGACCTCCACGAGGCACTGGCGGCATGCGGCCACCGGGGCCAGCAGCGGGTGGTCACAGAAACGCGGAATCCGGATGCCGGCCTGCTCGGCCGCGCGGATCACGAGCGTGCCCTGGGGGACAGAAACCTGAACGTCGTCGATGGTGACGTCGATCATGTTGGGTGCGTCGCTCATCGGCCACCTCCTCGCGCGTAGTTAGCGGACGCCTCGTAGGGGAAAAGCTCGCGGGCGGGCGTGGTGAGGCCGGCCTCGAACTCGTCGCGGAAGCGCTTGATGCCCGACATGATCGGGGTTGCTGCGGCGTCGCCGAGCGGGCAGAAGCTACGGCCCGCGATGTTGTGTGCGATCTCGTCGAGCAGGTCGACGTCGCCGGGGCGGCCCTCGCCTCGCTCGAGACGCAGCATGATTTGCTTCATCCAGTAGGTGCCTTCGCGACAGGGCGTGCACTTACCGCAGGACTCGTGCTGGTAGAACTCGGACCAGCGGGTGATGACGCGGACCACCGAGACGGTCTCGTCGAACACCTGCAGGGCTCGCGTACCCAGCATCGAACCGGCCGCACCCACGGACTCGTAGTCGAGGGGGGTGTCCAGCTCGTCTTCGGTGAAGATCGGGGTGGAGGAGCCGCCGGGGGTCCAGAACTTCAGCTCGTGGCCGTCGCGGATGCCGCCCGCCATCTCGATGAGCTCGCGCATCGTGATGCCGAAGGGGGCCTCGAACTGGCCGGGGTTGTTCACGTGACCCGACACGGAGAAGATGCCGTGTCCCTTGGACTTTTCGGTGCCCATCGAGGCGAACCACTCGGGCGAGTTGCGGAAGATACCCGCCACCTGAGCGATGGTCTCGACGTTGTTGACGACCGTAGGACGGGCGTACAGACCGGCGACCGCGGGGAACGGGGGCTTGAGGCGCGGGTGGCCTCGGCGTCCCTCGAGGGAGTCCAGCAGAGCCGTCTCCTCGCCGCAGATGTACGCACCGGCGCCCGCGTGAGCGGTGATGCGCAGGTCGCCGAGCACGCCGGCCTCGGTCGCCTCGCGCACGGCCTCCAGCAGGCGGCGGTACACGTGGGTGACCTCGCCGCGCAGGTAGACGAACGCGTGGTCGCAGCCGATGGCGCGCGACGTGATCGCGATGCCCTCAATGAGGACGTGCGGGTTGCCCATGATGAGCGGGATGTCCTTGCAGGTGCCCGGCTCCGACTCGTCGGCGTTCACCACGAGGTAGCGGGGGCCTCCGTCGGCCGGGGGCAGGAAGGACCACTTGAGGCCGGACGGGAAGCCTGCGCCACCACGGCCTCGCAGACCGGAGTCCTTGACGGCCTGCACGATGTCGGCGGGCTCCATGGTGCGGGCCTTTTCGAGGCCCTGGTAGCCTCCGCGGCTCCGGTAGGAGTCCAGCGTCCAGGAACGTTCCTCTCCCCACCCGTTGGTGAGGATCGGGGTCAGCGGTCCAGGCGCAACGTATGCGGTGCTCACTTCGCCTCTTCTCCCTTCGTGTCAGTGGCCTCGTCGGCGACCTCGACGGCAACCGGCTCGGTCCAGCCGTTCGCCGCGGCGATCTCGCGGCCCAGCAGGGTGGCGCGGCCCGCGGAGGGGCCTTCGTTCTCATGGCCGTCCAGGAAGCCGGCCAGGACGCGCTCGTTCTCCTTGAACGTGGGGGCCACGATGGGGCCACGCGTCGGGTGGATGTCGCGGCCGGCCTGGATGTCATCGATCATCGCCAGCGCCGACTCGGGGCTCTGGTTGTCGAAGAATTCCCAGTTGACCATAACGACGGGCGCGTAGTCACACGCCGCGTTGCACTCGATGCGCTCGAGCGTGATCTTGCCGTCTTCGCTGGTCTCGTCGCTTCCGACGCCGACCTTCTCGGAGACCTTTTCCCAGATCTCATCGCCGCCCATGACGGCGCACAGCGCGTTCGTGCACACGCCCACCAGGTACTCACCGGTGGGGTGACGCTTGTACTGCGTGTAGAAGGTCGCGACGGCGCTGATCTCTGCGCGGGGCAGGTCCAGCGTGGCCGAGATGAAGTCGATGCCGTCCGGGCTGACGTAGCCGTCGACGGACTGGATCAGGTGCAGCATCGGCAGCAGCGCGGAGCGCGAGTGACCGTCCGGGTAGCGGGCGATGATCTGCGCGGCGTCCGCCTGCAGGCGTGCCAGGGTGTCGGGTGTGTAGCTCATCGGTCAACGCCTCCGAGAACGGGGTCGATAGCGGCCAGTGCGACGACCACGTCGGCCAGCTGGCCGCCTTCGGTCATCATGGCCAGCGCTTGCAGGTTGGCGTAGGAGGGGTCGCGGAAGTGCGCGCGGAACGGGCGCGTGCCGCCGTCGGAGACGAGGTGAACGCCCAGGATGCCCTTCGCGTGCTCGACGGTCTGGTAGACCTGGCCGGCGGGCACGTGGAAGCCCTCCGTGACGAGCTTGAAGTGGTGGATGAGGGACTCCATGGACTCCCCCATGATCTCGCGGACGTGCTCGGCCGAGTTGCCCTGGCCGTCGGTGCCGACCGCCAGGCGCGCGGGCCAGGCGATTTCGGGGTCGGCGACCATGGTGGGCGCGCCCTCGCACTGGTCCAGCTTGGCGAGAACCTGCCAGATGATGCGCATCGACTCGTAGCACTCGTCAAAACGCACCATCGTGCGGTTGTAGACGTCAGACTTGTCGCGGGTGGGAACGTCGAATTCGAAGTTCTCGTAGCCGCAGTAGGGCTGGCTCTTGCGCAGGTCCAGGGGCAGGCCGGCGGCGCGGACGCCGGGGCCGGTGGTGCCAAGGGCCATGAGGCCGCTCAGCGGCATGACGGCCACGTCGCACAGACGCTTCTTGAAGATCGGGTTCTCCACGAGGATGTCCTGGAGTTCGCCGATGTCCTTGCGGGCCCGGCGCAGGCGGTCGCGGATGTAGTCCGAGGTGCCCTCGCCGATGTCCTGCACGACGCCGCCGGGGCGGATGTACTCGTGGTTCATGCGCAGGCCGGTGATGCGCTCGAAGATGCGCAGGATTTCCTCGCGGGCACGGAAGCCGATCGTCATGATCGTCGTGGCACCCATCTCGTTACCGGTCGAGCCGATGGCGACCAGGTGCGAGGCGATGCGGCACAGCTCCATCATGAGGATGCGAATGAGGGACGCGCGCTCGGGGATATCCTCTTCGATGCCGAGGAGCTTCTCGACGCCGAGGCAGTACGCGGCCTCCTGGAAGAAGGGGGCGACGTAGTCCATGCGCGTGCAGTATGCGACGCCCTGGGCCCACGCGCGGTACTCCATGTTCTTCTCGATGCCGGTGTGCAGGTAACCGGTGTCGACGCGGGTCTCGCGGACCTTTTCACCGTCGAGCTCGAGGATCAGACGCAGAACGCCGTGGGTCGCGGGGTGAACCGGGCCCAGGTTGACGACGATGCGTTCGGAGGTGATGGCCTCGATCTCGTGCAGGACGTCGTCCCAGTCGCCGCCCTGGGTGAGGACCTCGGGGATGTCCTCGATGGGCAGGTCGGTCGCGCCAGCGGGCGCATGGAAGGCGGTGGTCATCAGTTCACACTCCTACGAACGTCGGGGGAAGCGTTGACGGCGCCCTTGAATTCGACGGGGATGCCGCCCAGCGGGTAGTCCTTGCGCTGGGGGTGTCCGACCCAGTCGTCGGGCATCGCGGTGCGCGTGAGCGAGGGGTGCCCGGTGAAGACGATGCCGATGAGGTCCCAGGTCTCGCGCTCCTGCCAGTCGTTTCCGGGGTAGACGGAGACGATGGAGGGGATGCGGGGATCCTCGTCGGGGCACGTGACCTCGAGGCGGATCATGCGGTTGTGCGTGATCGAGTAGAGGGGGTAGATGGCGTGCAGCTCACGGCCCTTATCCAGGGGGTAGTGCGCGCCGTTGGTGCCCAGGCACATTTCGAAGCGAAGGTCAGCGTCGTCGCGCAGGTACTTGGCGACGCGCGCGATGTGCTCGCGGGCGATGAAGATGCCGAGCTGTCCGCGATCGACGGTCACCTTTTCGATAACGTCGGCGACGTCGAGGCCGTCGGCGGCGATGAGCTCTTCGAGGACGTCAACGACCTGGTCGAACCATCCGCCGTAGGGGCGGGAGGCCTCGCCGGGCAGGAAGGAGTCGGAGACCAGTCCGGAGAAGCCGGAGGTGGAGGAGTCGGTGCCCGCGCCGAAGAGGCCCTCGCGGTGGGCGATGGGCTCGGGGAGGGCGAAACCGCGCTGCGACGAGGCCTGGGCGACCTCGGCGGAGGCGTTGTCCTCGGGGATGGAAAGGTCGCTCATGCGAGGAGTCCCTTCATCTGGTGGGTGGGGGTCGCCTCGAGGGCGGCCTGCTCGGCGCGGCGCGCGATCTCGCGGCGGTGGACACCGAGGGGTTCCTTGCCGATCTGCTCACGCAGGACGAGGACCGCGTGGATGAGGGCCTCGGGGCGGGGCGGGCAGCCGGGCAGGTAGACGTCGACGGGGACGATGTGGTCGCAGCCCTGGACGACGGCGTAGTTGTTGAACACACCGCCCGAGGACGCGCACGCACCCATGGAGATGACCCACTTGGGTTCGGGCATCGAGTCGTAGACGCGGCGGATAATGGGCGCCATCTTGTGCGAGACACGGCCCGACACGATCATCATGTCGGCGTGACGCGGCGAGGCACGGAAGACCTCGAGGCCGAAGCGCGACATATCGAAACGGGGGGTGCCGGCGGCCATCATCTCGATGGCGCAGCACGCCAGACCCATGGTGACGGGCCACTGGCTGTACTTGCGTGCAAGCCCGAGGACTTTTTCGACGCTGGTGAGCGCGATACCCGCGGGCAAGGATTCTTCAAGTCCCACTTGTCTTTTCCTTACTTATATCTCAGTAGTCCAGGCCGCCGCGTCGCCATTCGTAGGCGTAGGGGACGCAGAGGGTGACCAGGAAGCTCATCATGACGACCAGTCCGAACAGGCCCAGCTGGTTGAAGCTGACGGCCCACGGGTACATGAACACAACTTCGATGTCGAAGATGATGAACGTCATGGCGACCAGGTAGTAGCGCACCGGGAAGCGACCCTCGGTGAGGTGAGCGCTGGTCGGCTGGATACCGCACTCGTAGTTGTCGGCCTTGGTCTTGGACTTCTTGGTGGGGCCCAGGATCGCGGAGGCGCCCAGGCCTCCGAAGGCTAGTACGAGGGCAGCTGCCGACATGATGAGCAGCGGCACGTAGGGATTCGTCATCGTTCCTCCCGGTTATCGGTGATGGTGGTCATGCGGGGCGCACCACCTTGGTCAGCATTGTGATGAGTTGGTCGTCGAAGTCGCCCCCGGTCCTCTCGTACCCGTCCGACAGGAGTTTGTGGACGAGCGTCATAAGGCGCGGAATGGGCAGCCCGACGTTCGTGCAGGCGCGCATGATCGTCGGGTTTTCGATGAGCGCGACGAAGATGCGGCCCAGCTGGTAGTAGCCGCCGTATTCGTCGCGAAGCATGTGGGGGTATTCGCTCATGGCGCGGTCGATGCCGGCGCGGTGGGAGCGGGACAGGGCCTGCGCGATGCACGAGGCGGCGTAGCGTCCGGCCTTCATGGCGGGGGCGATGCCTTCGCCGTTGTAGGGGGAGACCATGCCGCCGGCGTCGCCGACGAGGACAAGGCCCTGAACGTAGTGAGGCTTGCGGTTGAAGCTCATGGGCAGCGCGGCGGAGCGGAGCTGACCGATCTGGTTCTCGGGGGTGAAGCCCCATCCTTCGGGCAGGTTCGCGGTCCAGGTCTTGAAGACCTCACGGTAGGGCAGGTTGGTGGCGCCGGCGCGCGAGGCGACGGAGCCCAGGCCGACGTTGACGATGCCGTCGCCCATGGGGAAGATCCAGCCGTAGCCGGGCAGCAGGTCGGAGGCGCCGGGGGTGCCGCTCCACAGTTCGAGGTGGGATTCCATCCATTCCTCGTCGCCGCGGGGGCTGTGGAAGTAGGCGCGTGCGGCCACGCCCATGGGGCGGTTCATCTTCTTTTCGAGGCCGAGGCTGGTGGCCAGTCGGGCGGCCACTCCCCCGGCGTCGACGGTGATGGAGGCGCGCACTTCGAAGGTGGTGGCGTTCTTGCCGCGCCCGCTCTTAGCCGTCACGCCGACGACGCGTCCGGAGCCGTCCTGGATGGCGCCGACGACGGTGACGCCCTCGCAGAGACGGGCGCCAGCTTCGACGGCGCGCTGCGCGAGCGCGTGGTCGAGGTCCATGCGCGCGCGGGTCATGCCGTAGCCGGGCAGGGACTTCTGATCTGGCCAATCCATGTGGACGGTGTGGCCGCCGCCGATGACGGTCAGGCCGCGGTTTCGCATCCAGCCGGTGGTGTCCACGCCCATTGCGATGAGCTCGTGGACGGCGGCCGGGGTGAGCCCATCACCGCAGATTTTGTCGCGCGGGAACGGGCTTTTCTCCAGGAGGATGACATCGAGGCCTGCTCTGGCCAGGTGGTAGGCGGTGGAGGACCCGCCCGGGCCTGCGCCGACGACGACAACGTCAGCGCTCATGTCGCTAGGCATAGTGGATGCCACGGCATTCCTCCGTCGTGTGGTGCGCGGGTGCATCCGCGCGAGTGTGCAAGGTGGATGAAGCGTGCACATCACTTCATTCCGCGAGCAACCCTAGCTAGGTCACCCTCACCTCGGCGACCGAGCGCACTTTCCCGCCGTTTCAACGAACGAGGCCTGGGCTAGGCTCGCCCACAGCACCCATTTGCGCAACAGAACATTGTCGTAAATGGTGGCCCCGGCCTCGTCGATGAGGTGCCACCACACAGCGAAAGGCGCGCAACGCTGACATCGACAAGACCGACACATTGAGCGCTACGATGTGCATCGCTTCAGGAGCTCGCCAACGAGGCTGTGGTTCCGGCCATGCAATGACAAGCTCCCCTCGAGTACACGACGCTGAACAACGAACACACCCGCAAGGACGCACATATGGACGACAGCAAGCAGACACACACAGGAAAGCGATCGCATCGCCTGATGATCGGCGCCGCTGCGACCGCACTCACACTTGTCGCCGGAGGAGCCGCCTTCGGCTACCACCTGACACACTCCACTGAGGAGACACACTCCTCAATGAGCGCGCCCGAAAGCAACGAGCAGTCAGCACAGTCTTCCCCGAGCTCCGCCGAGGCCTCGACAACCGAGGCAACACCCAGCCCGACTGAGGCGACACCCGCCACTCCCGCCTGCCCGGACGGCTCCCCCACGCCCATCGGCACATGCCTGCACCCCGCATCCGTCCAATGGCTGCCCGACCTCCTGCCAGACCCGCGCGAGGTGGACCGCACCGATCCCGAGGCCGTCGCCAGGGTCTACGTCATCACGCGCAACGTCTGGGACGCCTCGCGCGACAAGACCAACGCCTACGCATCCATCCGGGCGAGTGTGTACGAGGTGCCAGAACTGGCGAACAACCACACGCCGACGCCCGACCTGGAACGAGGCCAGGGCGAGTTCCTGCCGCTCCTCAAGAATCAGGCGCACACGAGCGTGACGATCACGGACACGAATACCAACGCACCTCAACCAAACACCGACCCGAATCGATGGATCGGCAACGTCTACTACGTGCGCTCTTACTCCGACGGCTCCCTCGCACCGATAGAAGGCCGAGAGATCGTCATGCTGAGACTCCAGGACGACGGCACGTGGGCCGTCGAGCGTCACGGGATTAATTAGACGCACGCGGCGACAAGCGCACCAGCCGCACGAGGCCGGGACCCCACTCAGGGCCCCGGCCTCGTCCATATCGGGGCGCGCCGCCGCAGCACCCTACACATCCCCGGGGCCACAGCCTCAACACTGCTATGGCGCACAGAATTTACGACTAATCATTTGTCAGATAATCACTTACCGACACAATTTTTCACAATCTTGCGCGAAGTAACACCAAAGTGCTTCACTTGACAGTCGTGGATACCTAGCTCGCACACGAACACGACAGCACACAGGTCCCACGCGACGCGCCCACGCCGCACCTGTCCCCAGCCGCAGTACAGACTGAAAGGACCTCGCGATGAGAACATTTACTCGCATCGCCATCGCTCTCGCGGCGACCGCAGGATTGGCAGGTGCCACCCTGCCGGCCACGGCCTCGTCGGCCGCCACCGCCCAGTGGACCACCCTCAAGGAAGCGCCGGCCCCGGTGTCGAACCCGATGAAGGGATTCATGCCGTGGGCGCCCGCCCCCCGGCGGTAACCCCGTGCTCGCGCAAGGATCGCTGCCCTACACACTGGAATGGGCGGTCTTCCCACTCAAGGATGTCGTCACCGGCCCCGACACCTACGACTTCAGCTCCGTCGACGCCATGCTCGATTCCATCGCGGCACGCGGACACCAGGGCGTCATCCGCTTCTACGTCGATAACCCGGGCGATTCCTCGGCGCTGCCCCAATACCTCATCGACGGCGGTACGGACACGAGCCGCACGTACGACTTCCACAGCAACAAGAAGAAGTCTTTCTCCCCCAACTACGACGACCCGAAAGTCCAGCAGATGTTCCTGCACTTCGTCGCGGCCCTGGGTGATCGGTACGACGGGGACCCGCGCATCGGCTACATCACGGCCGGCCTGTACGGTTTCTGGGGCGAGGAGCACACCTACCCCTACAACGGCGCCGTCAGCTCACAAAACCCCACAGGCATCAACTGGATGCCCTCCGACGCGTTCCGCGCCCAACTCGTCGAGGCCTGGGACGACGCCTTCGACGAGACCTTCATCCAGAACCGCTACCCCACCGCCGCCACGAAGGCGCATGGCATGGGCTACCACGATGATTCCTTCGGCTACGCGACCCTCGAAGGAGTGAGCTGGCACTTCATCCCCAAGCTGAAGAAGCAGGGCGAGGAGGAGGCCTGGCAGCACTCCCCCATCGGCGGAGAGCTCTACCCGCCCATCCAGACGTGTATTTTCTCCCAGCCCGTCAACTGCCCGAACATGGACCCTGAAGGCGACTACAAGGCCCTCGAGTCAATTCAGGGCGCGCACGCCACGTGGCTGATCAACCAGAAGGCTTTCACGGTCGGCTACACGGGCGACGATCTGACGCGCGCCCAGCAGGCCAGCGCAGCGATGGGATACACGCTACAGGCCACTCGCACGTCGGCGACGTACCACGGTGCGAAGGCAACTGTTGCCGTCGACATTAAGAACACGGGATCTGCCCCGTTCTACGCGACGTGGCCGCTCGAGGTTGTCCTCGTCGATTCGAAGGGCGCGATCGTGGCCACCCAGACCATCGAGTCCCCACTTCCCTCGGTTCTCCCGGGCCAGACTGGGACGGTCACCGCGCGTTTCACTCTGCCCTCGGAGTATCGGGCGAACGACTCCGCGCGGGAACTGACGGCCGCGGTTCGCGTCGTTAACCCGCTGCCGAACGGCGCGCCCGTCGCCTTCGCGAACGAGACCATGAACAAGCCGCTGCCCGGATACCTGGGCCTGACACAGCTGACCCAAGGCCGCGCGCCGAAGAACTAAGGCCGAGGCCGGGGCGGGGCGCTCACGTCACGCGCACGTGGGCGCACGCCCCCGCCACGCCCGCGAGCGCACCGGCGCCTTCCGCGCCGCACGCGAGAGGCCGGGACCCCACACAAGGGGCCCCGGCCTCGTCGGTAGTAACACTACGGCAGCGGCTTGACCGCGCGGTGCATGCAGGCGATGCCACCGGTGAGGTTGCGGTACTCGACCTCGCTCCAGCCATTGGCGGCGATCATGCGGCCCAGCTCCTCCTGGGTCGGCCACGCGCGAATCGACTCGACCAGGTAGTCGTAGGCGCCGTCGTTCGTGGAGGCCAGGCGCGCGATCGCCGGCATGACGGTCGACTGGTACACGTTGTACATGCCGCGGAAGACGCGCGAGGGCGGCGTGGAGAACTCCAGGACCACGAGGCGGCCGCGCGGGCGCACGACGCGCGCCATCTCGCGCAGCGCGCGCTGCGGGTCCGGGATGTTGCGCAGGCCCCACGAGATGGTGACCGCGTCGAAGGAGCCGTCCTCGAAGTCCAGGTCCATGGCGTTGCCGTGCACGAACTCGATCTCGGGGTGGCGCTCACGGCCCACCTCGATCATGCCTTCGGACAGGTCGCAGGCAACGACCTCGGCACCGCCCTTGGCCAGCGCGGCCGACGACGCGCCGGTGCCGGCCGCCAGGTCAAGAATGCGTTCGCCGGGGTGCGGGGCGACCGCCTTGCGCAGGGCGGTCATCCACACCCTGTCCAAACCGCCCGTCATCAGCGCATCCATCACGTCATATCGCGAGGCGAGGGAGTCAAACATCGAGGCGATCTCTTTGGGATCCTTGTTCAGGTCCGCGCGCGGGGATTCAGTCATGCGTCAATACTCGCACGTCTTCCAGCGCGCCGCCGCCCCTGCTCCTACCATGGAACCCATGCACAACGACTTCGGATGCTCGCGCCTCATCTTTCGGGCGTTGGTCCTACCCCCGCAGCACCCGGGGTCTACTTGCTCACTGACGTCCCTGCTTCCCGACTCCGGAGGCGCCGCCTGGCTGGGTGAGCGCCGCCAGATGATTGGCCTGGGACGGGCGCTCACGCTCGAGTCCGCGACCCCGGGTGCGATCGCTGACGTGCGCCGCGCGTGGGAGGCTGCCCCGGCCTCGTCCACCATCGACGGCGCCCCTTCCCCCGTTCTTTTTGCGTCCTTCGCGTTCCGCTCCCCCGCCCGCTCGGTCGCCTTCGTGCCCGCGCTGACTCTCATCGACGAGGCCGGGGCCCGCTGGGCGATCACCGCGGGCATCGGGGACGCCCCGGATCCGCTGGCGGCTGTTGACGAAGCCCTGGCCGAGGCAAGGCCTGCCCCGCGCGTGCCGGAGTCCCTGACCTTTGGGCACGGGTCGATGTCGCGGGGCCAGTGGCGTGACTCCGTGCGAGCGATGGCGCAGCGCCTGCGCGATGGTGCCGCCGACAAGGCCGTCATGGCGCGCGATATGACGGTGCGGTGCGCGCACGGCTTCGACGAGCGTTTCCTGCTCGAGCGCCTCAGTGATCTGTACCCGTCGACGTGGCGTTTCTGCGTGGATTCGTTGGTGGGAGCGTCGCCGGAGATGCTGATCGCTGCCTCGGGCGGCACGGCGAGCTCGCGCGTCCTGGCGGGCACGTGTAAGCCCGGCGAGGGCGAGATGCTGGCGTCGAGCGCGAAGGATCTGCGCGAGCACGATCTGGCCTCCGAGTCGGTGTCGTCGATCCTGACGCAGCTGTGCACCTCGGTGACGACTCAGGGGCCGTTTCTCCTCTCGCTGCCCAATGTCGTCCATCTGGCGACGGATGTTCACGCGCGGCTGGGGCAGGCACACCTGCTTGATCTGGTCGCCGCCCTGCATCCGACGGCAGCCGTGTGCGGCACCCCGCGCGACGCCGCGATGCGCCTCATCGAGGAGCTGGAAGACACGGAACGCGGCCGCTATTCGGGGCCCGTGGGCTGGGTCGACACGGCGGGCGACGGCGAGTTTGCGATCGCGCTGCGCTGCGGGCTCACGTCGGGCACGCGCCTGCGCCTCTTCGCTGGGGCCGGCATCATGCCGGACTCCGACCCGGACGCCGAGCTGGCCGAGACCGAAGCGAAGATGCGCCCGCTCCTGGACGCCCTCGGGGTCTAAGCGACTCGTCGACGTGCCAAGGCCCGCCACCCCCTTCACAGGGACAGCGGGCCTCGTCAGCGCGCGCATACACGCAGCGCGCAACACATTCAGCTCACTGAATCCGCACGGACACGTCCTGCGCGGCACCGTCGCGCACGATCGTCATCGCGATGGTGTCGCCGGCCTTGTAGCGGCGCACGTAGCCGATCAGCTGCTTGGGGCTGGTCACTTCCTGACCTTCGACCTTGACGATGACGTCGCCTGAGCGGATGCCCGCGGCGGCGGCGCCGGAGCCGGAGGAGACTTCCTGCACCTGAGCCCCAACGTAGGTGTCGGAGCCGACCGTGGTCGTCGCGGCCTTGACGGTCACGCCAAGCATGCCGTGGGAGGCCGATCCGGGAGGCAATGAGTTGATCCGCGACCGACACCACCAGGTCGGAGGGGATCGCAAAGCCCAGGCCGATCGAGCCTGCCTGCCCGTCACTTGAGGAGGCGAGGGACTTGATCGACGAGTTGATGCCGATGACAGCGCCGCTCGCGTCGAAGAGAGGACCGCCGGAATTGCCGGGATTGATCGACGCATCGATCTGGATCGCATTCGTCACCACGAGATCCGAGGAAGCCTGCGCACCGTCCTCCGAGGTTGCGGATTCATCCATGGAGACCTCGACGGGTCGGTTCAGCGCAGACACGATTCCGGTCGTCACCGTGTTGGACAGGCCCAGGGGCGCGCCGATCGCCATGACGGGGGCGCCCACCTGCAGGTTCGCCGACGTCGCAAAACGCGCGACGGTCAGGTCCGAGGGCGGGTTGTCCAGGCGGATAACGGCCAGGTCGGTGGTCTTGTCGTGGCCGACGATGGAGGCGGTGTAGAGGCGCCCGTCTGCGAGGGTGACCTGAATCTGGCCGCCACCCAGGACGGAGGAGATGACGTGGTAGTTGGTGACGATGTCACCCTGCGCGTCGTAGATGACGCCGGAACCGGTGCCTCCCGAGGAGGTGCCCTGCGCCTGAATGGTGACAACAGCCGGGGACACGGCGGCAGCAACGGCCGTCCAGTCGGTCCCGGAACTGTTCGAGACGGGCACGGTGGCCACCGTTCCCCCGTTGAGGTTCGCGGGCGTCGACGCGCGCAGCATCGCCGGACGCGCGTAGAACACGGCTCCGAGGGTCAGGCCGATCGTCAGAAGCATCGCTCCGAGGAGGGCGACCCAGCCCGGGCCCTTCTTCGTCACGATGACGGTGGGAGCCACAGCCGTGGGAGCGGGAGCCGCCTCGGGCGAGGCCGGGGCGGCGTATCCGCCGTAAGGTTCGCCCGTGGGGGCGGAGTATGCGCCACCAGCCGCGGGGGCTTGCTGGGTTCCGGGCGCGGGGGCCTCCTGGGCGGAGGGGGGCGGGGCCCGCCGGCGCGGCGGGTGCCGTAGGATCTGAGGCCGACGGAACCGTGCCAGCGGGCGGCGCGGGGATCGTCGTGGCGGAGGGCATCTCGCGCGTGGCGTCCTGCGCGGAGGGAAGCTCCTGGGTGGCCGAGTAGTCCTGAGCCGTCGAGCGCTGCGGGTAGCTGGGGGCCGAGGCCGTCTCAGCGTCGCGCGCCGAGTCGGCGTCGTGGGCCGGAATATGAGGCTGAGTCATGGTTTCCTCTGGTGTCAGTTCGTTATCTGTCCACCAGTATGATTCGATTCCTCAAAGAGGCACTGTAAAGGTCCTGTAAGTTTCCTGAAAACCGCTACAGCTCACAGCGAACGGGGCGCCGCACCCCTCAGTTGACGATCTCCCGAATGGCCGCGTACAGGTGCGCGGCACGCTCGACGGGCGCGTGAATCAACCGCGGGCCGCTGGCGGGTCGGGCGAGCAACGACTCCAGTTCCTGAGGCTCGTCGGCGCGCGCGAAGGCGACGCCGTACGCGGCCGCGAGCGCCTCGTAGTTCACCGCCTGGGCGACGCCGAACCACCGGTCGTAGGCGTCCGGGCTGGCGGCGCGCCCGTGCTCAAGGGTGGCGAAGATGCCGCCGCCCCCATCGTCCGCGACGACGATATCCAGGTGAGCGCCCACGCTCGCGGCCAGGGCGAGGGAGGAGGCGTCATGGCAGGCCGTGAGGTCGCCCAAGACGGCGGTGATGCGCTCGCCCGAAGGAGCCGAGGCCTCGCCCGCGTATCCGGAGCCCAGGCAGATGCCGACGGCGGTCGCGATGGTGCCATCGATACCCGCCTGCCCTCGGTTGGAGTGGACGACGCGCCCCTCCAGCGCGGGGACGGCGAGGTCGAAGGCGCGCACGGGGTTGGAGGCGCCTAGGACGACGGGGCCGCTCGTCGAGGCTGCAACGGCCCGCGCAAGGTCGAGCATCGTGCGCCCGGAGCCGGAGGTGAGCAGGGATTCGATGCGCTCGCCGGCATCGCGAGCGGCTTCGCGCACGCGAGCGGCCCACTCGGCCTGAGCGGCGCGGATCGGCTCGCGGGCGGGCTCGAGGTCGGCGACGACAACCGAGGCATTACCCCGAGATGTCCACCCACGGGCTGTGTGGGTCAACGACGACGACGCGCACGTCGGGGCGCGCGAGCAGGGCCTGGATCGGGCGGGACAGCGTCGGGCGACCGGTGACGACGACCGTGTCGACCTCACGCCCCAGCGACGACGCCACGAGGGACTGCTCAAAGGGAACCACTCCCCCGCTCGCCCACGCACCCGAGGCCGGCTCTGCCAGCAGCGGGAAGCCCGCGGCCGCCGACCACTCGCGGGCGCGAGACGACGCACCCTCGCCCGCAACGATCAGCCCGGCGCTGGCAGAGCCAACCACGTCCTCCCAGCGCTCAGGCGTCGCGGGGGCTCGCAGCACCCGGGTCGGACGAGGGACAAAGGGGGACACGGCCTCGTTCCCCGAGTCGGAGGCGGATCGAGCGGGGGTGAGCGGGTCGCGGAAGGCGACGTTGATCTGCACGGGCCCGGGGGCTCCCGTAGGCGCGCCGCACGCCGCGGCGACCGAGCGGGTCAGCTGCCCGACCAGCGAGGGCGAGGCCTCCTGAGGCTCCAGGTCCACCTGCGAGCGCACATGTCCGCCGAAAAGCCGCGACTGGTCGGTTGCCTGGGAGGCGCCGACGCCTCGCAGCTCAGCGGGACGATCGGCGGTCAGGAGGATGAGCGGCAGGCGCGCGTGGGAGGCCTCGAGGACGGCGGGGGCCAGCTCGGCGACGGCGGTGCCGGAGGTAACGACGATGGCGGGTAGTGCCCCGGTACGGGCCAGGCCAACGGCCGCGAACCCCGCACCGCGCTCATCCAGGACGGCGCGCGCACATCCGCTAAATGCGCCCGCTTCGAGGGCGTAGGCGAAGGGCGCGGAGCGCGAACCCGGGCAGTACAGGACGTGCGTGATGCCCAGGGCATCCAGGGACTTAAGGATGGCGCTGGCGGTATCGACGGAGGGCATAGGCCCAGCCTACCGGGAGCCCACCCCCAGATGCTCAGCCATGCCTTCGAGGCGCATGCCCCATCGGGAGACGAGATCGCCGTCGACAGGGGTGCGATCGATGAGCTCCTGGTCGGGCTTGAGGCGCCCCACGGGGAGGCGACCGCGGTCGGGAATCAGAGGCTCAGTCACGTCCCCCACCAGCAACGAGGCCGTGGCCAGGCCAGCCGCCCGGGGCACACCGGGCACGGCTGCGGCTGCGGCGACGCCGACGGACAGGCCGACGGACGTCTCGAGGGCGGAGGAGACGACGACACCGAGGCCGCTCTTGCGGGCGACCTTCAGGGCGGCACGCACGCCTCCGAGGGGCGCAACCTTGATGATGACGACGTCGGCGGCCTCCTTGCGGGCGACCTCGAGCGGGTCTTCCGCGCGGCGGATTGACTCGTCGGCGGCGATGGGAACGTCCACCGAGCGGCGGACTTCCGCCAGCTCGTCGACCGTCAGGCAGGCTGCTCCACGTACTCGATGGGCACCACGCCGGCGGCTGCTGCCATCGCGGGAATCGCGGCTCGGGCCTCGTCGACCTCCCACGCGCCGTTGGCGTCGAGGCGGATCATCGCCTGCCCACCCACGGTCTCGCGCAGGGCGTCTGCGACGGCGGCAATGCGCGCACAGTCGCGCCCAACGCTGACGCCGGGCTCCGCAACCTTGATCTTCGCGGTCGCGCACCCACCCGAGGCCTTCACGCGCTCGTAGGCTTCCTCCGGCGAAATGACGGGGATCGTGACGTTGACGGGCACGAACTTGCGCCGAGGCACCGGCGGGAAACGTCGAGCGGACTCGAGGGCTGCGGCCAGCCAGCGCGAGGACTCGGCATCGTCGTAGTTCCAGAAGGGCGCAGCCTCTCCCCAACCGGCATGACCGTGCAGAAGCAGACCCTCGCGGCGCGTCACGCCGCGGAAACGCGTCGTCATCGCTACCTTGTAGACCAATATGTCGTCGACGCCTTCGAGGGCGTAACGCGTTTGGCGACTCAAGGTGCGCATAGGGATGCGCATGAGCGTCGGCTGCTGCGCTGCATTCACGAGAACCCTCCTTACTTACCGGTAATATTATCGCGCAACCTCGCGCTAACGACAAATCTTACACACATCAACTTGTAACCAATTGTGCAGTAAGTACCTAAAAGTGACAGACTCGCTCGAGCGGTTGAACATTTGGAAAGTGAGCATATCTCGCAGGGCACACTCCCGACTGTCTAGACAGCATATAGAACGGTTACTACACAGCAGACTTTGTTCCGTTTGGTTAGCTTGCGCACCCTATATCCCACGCACGCCCTTCGTCCCAGATGCGCCGGCAACGCCGCCACCCCTCTCGAGCGCGCACGCCCAACGCCTGCCACTGCCTCGTCGATTAGAATCCGACACATGAGTGCTCTCCCCTTCGTGTCCGATACCTTCGACCCGACCCGCTGGCGCGAGGTCGAGGGATTCGACTTTGCCGACATCACCTACCACCGCGGCATCTCGCGCGGTCCCGAGGCCGACGGCCGCCCCGAGGGTGCCGATATGCCGGTCGTGCGCATCGCCTTTGATCGCCCTGACATCCGCAACGCCTTCCGCCCCGGCACCGTCGACGAGCTGTACCGAGCGCTCGACCACGCGCGCCAGACCTCCTCGGTCGCGGCCGTCATCCTGACGGGCAACGGCCCCTCGGCGCGCGACGGCGGATATTCCTTCTGCTCCGGCGGCGACCAGAGGGTGCGAGGCCGCGACGGCTACCGTTACGAGGTCGAGGGCGCGGACCCCGAGGCTGCCACCGCCCAGCGCCGCGAGCAGATCGACCCCGCGCGCGCCGGGCGCCTGCACATCCTCGAGGTTCAGCGCCTCATCCGCACGATGCCGAAGGTCGTCATCGCAGCCGTCCCCGGGTGGGCCGCGGGCGGCGGTCACTCCCTCAACGTTGTCGCGGACCTGTCGGTGGCCTCCATCGAGCACGCGGCTTTCATGCAGACGGACGCGAACGTGGGCTCCTTCGACGCCGGCTACGGCTCGGCGCTCCTGGCCCGCCAGGCCGGGGATAAGCGTGCGCGTGAGATCTTCTTCCTCGCCGAGCGCTACGATGCCGAAACTGCCGAGCGCTGGGGCGTCATCAACCGCGCCGTCCCGCACGCCGAGCTGGAGGAGACCGCCCTGGAGTGGGCCGCGACCATCGCGACGAAGTCCCCGCAGGCCATCCGCATGCTCAAGTTCGCCTTTAACCTGGCCGACGACGGCCTGGCCGGCCAGCAGGTGTTCGCGGGCGAGGCCACGCGCATGGCCTACATGACGGCCGAGGCCCAGGAGGGGCGCGACGCCTTCCTCGAGCACCGCGCCCCCCGCTGGGAGGATTACCCCTACTACTACTGAGGCGCTACTGGGGCTTACTCCACTTCTGGGTCGCCCCGCCGTGGCAATCCCAGACGGTCAGGCGGTTACCGTTCGTGTAGTGGTCACCGTCCAGCGTCAAGCATTTGCCTGAGTGCGGGTTGTAGTACTGGTTGCGCGGCGTGTAGTACCAGGTTTGGGACGGCGCGCCGTTGCAATCCCAGAGGTGGGTGTAGGTTCCGTTCTCGGTCCCCTGGTATTCGAGGTCGACGCACTTGCCCATGACGGACAACGTATTTCCGTCGTAGGTGACATGCTGGGCGGAAACTGAGGCACAGTCGTAGAGCTGGATCGGAGTCCCATTACCGGATGCACCATCTCGAACATCGATGCACTTTTGCCCCTGGTTCACGACGTTGCCGTTACCGGCCGTGTTCTGTCCCATGAAGAGGACGTCCCAGGCATGGAGGTTGTCGACGTCGATATCGACGTAGTTGCCCGTCTCGTCGGTGCCGAGCCTCGTGGGCAGGGCGACGGCTCGCGTCCCCCGCTCAGTGTCCGGGGTGACTTTGTAAACGGTGCCCGGCGTGGGCGAATCGCCGTAGTGGTAGCGCACTGTGAAGGCACCTGTGTCCCTCACCGAGTTCCCGGGATCGCGCCAGAACTCATCATTGTTGAGTAGGTTGATCAGGTGAATGACATCCATCCCGCTCGAGCGCATGACGCGGGCATAGATCGTGTTTTTCAGCCCGTTGCGCGACACGTTGTATCCGGGAATCTCAACGATTGAGTCGTCGAGGGGACGCAGGGTCGGCCCGTAGAACAGTTCCTCGTATCCGGTAGTGACGTCGTAGTAGCGCGTGATCCACTGCGTCAGTTCCTCGTCCATCCACTTGGTGCGATCCGGGAAGTAGGCGGCGGCAATCATGCGATCACCCTGCCCCATCTCGATATGGCTGGCACCGTTGGCCGCGAGCGCCGCGTCGAACAGCTGGACAGAGGGGGTGGAGAAGGAGTTAATGTGTAGCTCGTCTAGTTGATGTACCCGTAGTCGCCCTCATCAACGCTGATCGTGACGGTATGGTCTCCTTGGCTGAGATAGGCCCAGGTGCCTCCCTCGATGTTCCAGTGGTCCCAGTCTTGCGTCAGTCCGAGGAGGACGTTGCGCGAGACGATGCGCCCATCGACGGAGAATGTTCTCGCCGCCATGTCTCCCGTGGCGTTGGACCACCTGGGGACGAGGCCGTAGTTGCGTGAGGCGTCCACGTGGACGCGGAAGGTCACGGAGTCTCCTCGCTCACCGAAGTGATCGATGAATCCCGTGCCAGAGTAGTCGCGGTGATCGGTAGCGACCTGCACACCCGTGCGTGACACAGTCGATGCTTCGGCCTCGTACCCGGGTCCGTTGTTCCACTTGTTGTTGACGTATCCGGCGACGACTGCGGGCTTGTTCCCCGACAGGATGCGCTGTTGCTGCAGGTAGCTTTGCACTTCTTCGTAGCGTTCGTGGGAGTCCCACATTTCCGTGTACTGGTAGGTCGCCGATCCTGCGGCCATGTGGTCCATACCGAATCCGTCAACCGCGTTCATTCCGACGGGCTTTCCGGTCGCGTCCATGGTCTGATCGATGAGTGTTCCAAATGCTTTGGGTAGGTCGACGGGAATGCCACTTGTCGTGGCCATGCCTCCCTGGTGATCGTCGCTGTGTCCCCAATCGCCGAGCTGATCCAGGTGGGTCCCGTCGAACCCGATGTCATCGGTCTGGTGGACGTACTGGGAGACGATGTGCGAGCGCCACTGCGGGTTGGATGGGTCCATAATCCACAGCGTGGAGTCCGGACGGTTCGCCAACATTTCGAAGGACCAAGGGCTGCCGCTGGAGCGGTAGGTGAGCCGCCAGTCCGGGCTCACCCCGTACGATTCATAACCGTTGAGAGCCGCATAGCTCATGGAGTACGGGTAGGCGTCGACGGAACGCCACTGGGCAGCGTTGATGAGACCTTCAATGGTGTCTCGCGACATCTTCTCCCCACCCCACGACGACCAGGTCGGCGCGACGGAGTTTCCCTCGTACGGAACCGGCGCCTCGTGGCGGTACATCCAGTCGTAGAACTGCAGGGCGTTGATGTGGTACTTCTGGGCGAGGTCGTCGATGACCCGCTGTTGATCTTCTCCGCTCATGCCTTCCGGGTAGGAGTCCAGGAAGCCGAAGCGCAGGTAACGATACGGGTCGGAGGACACATCCAGAGCGGTCTCACCCTTCGCCCCATTGTCTGAGTCGGCTTCGATGACGTACCCCGTGTAGTCGCGGTCGGGGGCGCTGAACTCCCAGGATGCGCGCCCGTATCCGTCGACGGCTCGATCATCCGAGACCATGACCTGTTCTCCCAGGTGCATGAGTCGAAAACGAACGTGCGACGCTCCGCTGACCTGCGCGGTCACGTCGACGGTCTGGTTGGGCAAATACCGGGCGTTTTCTGTCCACACGCGCGTGATCTGCGCCTGCGCGTACGAGGGCGTCATCATCCCGATGACGCCGCAAGCGGTCGCCGCTGCCGTCGCGACAACCGCAAATTTCGCGGGTAATACTCGCGATTTCATGGTGTGTTCCTTTTCAAGACATCGTTGTCTACCCCGCGCGTGGGTCGGGCGAGGACGGAGCACAGATGGCCTCCGTCGAGCGCGCATGCTGCATGCGCGCGTCGAGGCTTCATCTCCCCTGATAGGTGACGAGGCCTATGAAGACCCCCAGGACCCCATCGTTGACAGCCCCGGGGGAATCGTCATGTGGAGTTAGCGAATGTAGACTCGAGCCTCCCATTCTCCGAGGGTTTCCGGGACTCCCCGGTCCCCCTCGGACAGGTCGCGGTTGGCCAGGAGGAGGTCCCCGCTCACCCCGAGCGCCGCATCGCCGAGGGAGGCGGGCTGGGAGGAGAGGTTGACGAGGACGGTTACCACGGCCTCGCCGAGGGTGCGGCGGTAGGCGAAGACCGCGGGCGAGGGGGTGTCGATGCGCTCAAATGAGCCGTCCGCGATGACGGGCAGGCCGTGGCGGATGTCCGCGAGCGCGCGGTAGTAGGCGTACACGGAAGACGGGTCGCCTGTCTGGGAGGCGGCGTTGATCTCCGTGTAGTTCGGGGTGACGCCGATCCACGGGGTGCCATCCGTGAAACCGGCGTTCTCGTTTCCGTCCCACTGGACGGGGGTGCGCGCGTTGTCGCGGCCGGTGACGGCCAGCCCCGCCAGGACCGACTCGGGGCTCTCCCCCAACTCCACGGCCTCGCGGTAGTAGCGCAGCGCCTCGACGTCTCGGTAGTCGTCGATGCCCCCGAAGACGCTGTTCGTCATACCGAGTTCCTCGCCCTGATACACGTAGGGCGTGCCACGCAGCATGTGCAGGGCGGTGGCCAGGGCCGTTGCCGACTCGTAGCGGTATTCCTCGTCACCGAAGCGGCTGACGGCGCGCGGCTGGTCGTGATTGTCCAGGTAGAGGCTGTTCCAGCCGACCTCACCCTGGGCCTCCTGCCAGGCGCTCAGGCAGTCGGCGAGCTCACCGGGCCGCAGCGGGCGCGGGTGGAACTTCCCCGCTTCGAGGCCCAGGTCGACATGGTCGAATTGGAACACCATGTCAAGCTCACGCCGGGCCGGGTCCGTGAACAGCAGGACGTTGTCGCGGCGCACGCCGGGACACTCACCGACCGTCATCGTGCCAGTGCGCCCCTCGAACACCTCGCGGCGCATTTCGGCGAGGTATTCGTGCAGGTGCGGGCCTTCGGAAAAGTGCGGGAAGCCCTCACCCCACGCGCGCCCGGGGTAGACGATGCCGTCGGGCAGGCCCGGATCCTTCGAGATCAGGTTGATGACGTCCATGCGGAAGCCGTCGACGCCGCGGTCGAGCCACCAGTTCATCATCTCGTAGACGGCGGAGCGCACCTCAGGGTTGTCCCAGTTCAGGTCGGGCTGCTTCCTGTGGAACAGGTGCAGGTAGTACTGGCCCGTGGCCTCGTCCCACGCCCAAGCCGAGCCGGAGAAGAAGGACCCCCAGTTGTTGGGCTCCGCCCCGGCCTCGCCGCCCACGAACCCGGGACGGGGGTCGCGCCAGATGTACCAGTCGCGCTTCGGGTTATCCCGCGAGGAGCGCGACTGGGCGAACCACGGATTCTCGTCCGAGGAGTGGTTGACGACCAGGTCCATGACGAGGCGCATGCCCCTCTCGTGGACGCCCTCCAGCAGGCGATCAAAGTCGGACAGCGTGCCGAACAACGGGTCGATGTCATAGTAGTCGGCGATGTCGTAGCCGTTGTCCGCCTGCGGGGAGGCGTAGATCGGCGAGAGCCACAGGACATCCACACCCAGGGATTTCAGGTAGTCGAGCTTGGAGCGGATGCCCTCGAGGTCACCGAAGCCGTCGCCGTTGGAGTCTTTGAAGGAGCGCGGGTAGATCTGGTAGACGACCGCGCCCTTCCACCACTCGTTGGGGCCCAGGCCGTTGCCTGCGGGGTTCAGCGCATCGTTACAGAAGAACATGGAGCACCTGCCATACGTTGAGGTCGGGGAGGGAAACAACGGCCTGGCCGTCGACGATTCGCACGTCCAGGGGGATGAGGGTCGAGCCCGCGTCGGGATCCGCCGCATACACCCGCGGCACGCGCCCGAACAGGGGTTTCAGACGCAGCGTACCGCCTCGCAGCGCGATCGCCGGGCGGTGGGGGCCGTCCCACACCGTGTCGGACTGGCCCACGAGGTTGATGAGATGGACGACCAGGGCATCGCCCGCGCGGGTGACGCGCCGCCACACGCAGCCCGGGGATGCCTCCCAACACACGGGTGCTGCATCGAAGGACACGTCGATATCCTCGTTGTACTCGCCCACGTACGAGGCCGTCACATCGACGATCCCGGGGTCCATGAGGATCTCGTCGTTCGCGACGAGGAAGTCGTACCACTTCGCGAGCATGTCGAGGGTCTCGTCCTCGGCGGGCATGTTGCGCACGTAGTACGGATCGACGAGGAGTCGGCCGTCCTCTCCGGCGAGGAGCTGCGTAGCACCGTGCGAGAAGAGCGTCGCCATCGTCAGGCGCGTCGATGCGTCGGCCACATCCCGGGCAACCTTGTCATAGATGGATTGATAGGCCGCCAGGATGACGGGCTTCCCGCCCGCGACGAGCCGCGCCCTCGTTGCCACCCGAGCCAGGGCCTCGTACGTGGTGACGGGCTCCCAGGGCTCGATGTAGACCGCGTCCTGAGGGGCCGCCGGCGAGGACCACGTGGGGAAATCGTTGACGTTGTTGAACACGAGCGTCGCGTCCGGCACGGCGCCGCGTACCCCTCGGATGAGGGTGTCGAAGGAGGCAGCAACGTCGACGATCTCACCGTCGGGGCGGACGGCCATCTTCGGGTAGCCGTACTGGTCGAGGTGGAAGCCGTCGAAGCCGACCTCGCGCGCGGCAGCCGCCACGTCTGCGACGAAGTGCTCAAGCCAGCGCGGATGGGCGGGATCGACGATGCGCAGGAAGTCGGCGAGCGAGTAGGGCTCCCCCGCCGCATCCAGCAGGGCCGCATCCTCCCACTGCTCCCATTCGTCATTGCCGACACCGTACACGGCCGCGTAGCCGATCGACCACGTGCCCGCCGCCCGCAGCGCCTCGACGAGGGAGCGCACGGTCGCCAGGGAAATCGGCTGGTCCAGGGCGTCGCGGTATTCCTCTCCCCCACCCAGCAGGTCGGCGTGCCGATACGCCCAGTCGTAGAACTGGATGCCGGTCAGGTGCAGGCGACGCGCGAAACGGGCCACGGCCTCGACGTCCTTTCCCGGACGGAAAGAGGCGACGAAGCCGTAGCGCAGTCGATCCGACGCCGACGCGCACACCTGCACGGCACTCGACGCGCCCGTCGACGGCTGGGCGACGCCGTACCCGCCAACGCTCAGTTCTCCCAGATCGACGAGGCCGCGGCTGGCACAGCAAACCTCGCGCACCACCTCGCCCAGGTGGGTGACGACGAGGTCGCCCGGGTGGGAGGCCTCGACGAGGACCGCCTGGCCGGGCAGATAAACGGATTGTGTGGGAAGGAGCAAGGGAGTCATCCTTTCACGGCTCCTGCGGTCAGGCCCGCAACGAAGTGACGCTGGAAGATCAGGTACACGACGATGACGGGGAGGATCGCGATGAGGGACGCGGCAAACACGAGCCCCCACTGCGTGGAGTTTTGCCCGTGGAACAGCTGAATGGCGATCGGGAGGGTGCGTTTCGTTTCCGTCGAAATGACCGTGAGGGCCCAGGCGAACTCATCCCAGGTCGCCAAGAAAGTGAAGATCACGGTCGTCGCCAGCGCGGGCCGGGCCAGCGGCATCGCAAGGCGCCAGTAGCGGGTCCACACGTTCGCGCCATCGACCTCCATGGCCTCGTCGAGCTCACGCGGGATCCCCCTCGAAGAAGCTGCGCAGCAGGAAGGTGTTGAGCGCCAGGTTTCCAGACACGTAGAACAGCACGAGGGCCCACAGGTTATCGATGAGGTGCAGCTGCTTGGTGAGCACGAACTGCGGGATGATCAGCATCATCGAAGGAATCATGAGGCCGAGGAGCAGGGCGCGGAAAAACCACTCCTTGCCCGGGAAATCGAAGCGCGCGAACGCGTAGGCCATCATCGAGGAGAGCCACACGGCCAGCACCGTCGAAGTCACGGACACGAACGCCGAGTTCAAGGCATAGCGGGAAATCCTGCGTCGTCCACGCCTGCACGAAGTTGTCAACCGTGCCCGGGTCGGGGATGAACTTCGGGGGTGTCTCCAGGACGTAAGCCTGCGGCTTGAAGGCCGTCGACACCATGTAGGCGAAGGGCAGGATCATGACGATCGCGCCCACCGTCAGGACGACGAAGCGCAGCGACGTTCCCGCGGCGCGAATCGTCTTACGAGGCGTGCTCATGCTCCAGCCCTCTCATCGTCACGGTTCAACACCTTGAGCTGAACAATCGAAATGATGAACACGAGGATCGTCAGGACGACCGCAATCGCCGAACCATACCCGAAGTTGAGGTCGGAGAAGGCGAGGCGGTACATGTAGGTCAGCAGCACCTCGGTCTGGCCGTTAGGCCCGCCCTTTGTCATGAGCAGCACCGACGTGAAGACGTTGAGACCGCCGATCACCAGCATGACGATGACGAAGACGGTGGCCGGCCAGATCGCAGGAACGGTCACGGCCTTGAAGCGCTGCCACCAGTTCGCCCCATCGACGAGGGCGGCCTCCTCCAGCTCCCTCGGCACCCCCTGGAGGGCGGCAAGGAAGATCATCATCGACCAGCCGATCCCCTTCCACACGCCCAGCGCGCAGATCGCGATCATCGCCGTCCAACGGTTCGACAGCCACGAGGTGTCCCCCGCGCCCAGGTGGGCGCTGCCCAGCATGTAGTTGATGAGGCCCTGGTCGGCGAACAGGTACTTGAAGAGCAGGGAGACAACCACCCAGGACGTGACCACAGGCAGGTAGTAGAGCACCCGGAACAGGGGCTGGAGCGGCGCCTTCGAGCGCAGCAGCATCGCGACGGCAAGGCCGAGGACGATCTGCGGGGGCACCGTCAGAGCCATGTAGATCCCGGAGTTACCCAAACCCGTCCAAAAGGACGGGTCATGGAAGGCCTTGACGTAATTGTCCAGTCCGACGAAGTCCGAGTTCGAGCCCTTCACGATGTTCCAGTCGTAAAAGCTCATCTGCCCCGACCGCACCATGGGGTACAGGATGCACAGGGCGAACAGGATCATGCCCGGGGCCAAGAACAGGTAGGGGGCCACCGGGTTCCTCCGGGAGGAACGCCGACGCGCCCGAGGCGCCACGGCCTCGGGCGCGGTGGGGGTGCTCATGAGGTGTCCTTTCCCGGGCCCAGCCCCGCGCGTGGGGGGCCGGGCCCGGTGAGTGGAGCGCCGCCGGGTTACTTGGCGGAGCTCAGAAGCGGGTCGATCTGCTGCGCAGCCTTCGTCAGGGCTTCCTTAACGGTCACCTTGCCTTCGAAGGCGGGGGTCAACTCGGTCTTGAGGATCTCGTCAACCTTCCCGGCGTCGGGGATGGAGAGGCGAGACTTCGCGGTCTTGAGCTGCTCGGAGAAGATCTTGGTGCCCGGGGTCGCCTCGGCCTCCTCGGCCGCGTACTCGGCGACGACCGTCATCTGGCCGGCCTTGCTCATCGGCAGCTGGAATTCGCGCGACTGGGTGAACTCGAGGAACTTGTACGAGGCCTCGAGATCCTTGGTCTGCTCCGTGATGACGATGGACTCGCCACCGACGACCGAGATCGATCCGCCCTCACCGGCGGGGACCTTCGAGTAGGTGGGCTTGAAGTCCGGGTACGAACCCGCCCAGATCTGATCCATCCACGGGCCATCGAGGATCGTCGCGTACTCGCCGTTCGGCATGCCGTCCTGCGTCTTAGTTGCACCCTCGTTGCCGATGATGGCGTTGGGGATCTGCCCCTGCTGGTACAGGTCAACGAGGAACTGGACGCCGGCTACGGACTTATCGGAGTCCAGGTAGCCCGAGGCCTTGGTCTGGTCGGGATCAGAAATGTCGCCGCCCGCGCTCCAGATCCACGGCATGATGTTCCACTGCGAGATGTCCCCGTCGGCGAAAGCGTAGACCGAGCCGCCCGCGTCCTTCGCCTTGGCGGCGAGGTCCTTCAGTTCATCGAAGGTCTCGGGGGCCTTGTCGACGCCAAGCTTGGCGAGGGCATCGGGGTTGGAGATGAGCACGCGCGTATTCGTGTCCAGGGGCAGGCCGTAGTGGTGGCCGTTGTACAGGGTCGTGCCGAGCAGGCCCGGGTAGACCTTGGACGCCAAGGCCTCGTAGTTCGGCATGTTGCCGTCGAGCTGCTTGAGGACACCCAGCTTGGCAAACTGCGCGTTCCAACCGAGGTCGGTACGGATCAGGTCGGGCAGCTCCCCGGCCGCAGCGCCGGTCGTGAGCTTCTGCTTGAGGCCGTCGTAGGGCATGTCGACGTACTTGATGGTGATTCCGGGGTTGGCCTTCTCGAAGGCGGGGATGATTTCCTTTTCCAACGCGTCCTTCTGGGCGCTGTTGGAGCCCGCGCCGTACGTGCCCCACAGGGTGAGTTCGACGGTCGCAGAGCCAGAACCGGATCCGGAAGACGATGACTGGTCGGCTGTGTTGCCGCCACAGGCTGCAAGCATCGAGGCCGCAGCGAAAAGGGTGACACCGACGGTAAGGAGACGCTTCTGCTTCATTGCACTGTGCACTTTCTCGTGATCGCGACCACCATTGGCCGCTTACTACTAATTTCACCACGCAAAATTAGTTGTGTCAATAGGCTAGGCAAAATTGAAATTTGCATGTAGTCTTTCTTTCACCAGAAAGGAACGGTCATGACCTGGCAGCCCAAAGACGAGCTCGCTTCCGCGGTCGCTCTCGAAGTCCTCATCCACGGCCCACTCGGCCGCGCTGAGCTGGCGCGACGCCTCGGCCTGGCCCCCGCGACGCTGACGCGCATCTCGACGGAACTCATCGCCTCCGGCCTCCTCGCCGAGGTCCCCGAGGCCACCCAGCGAACCTCCGGCCGCCCCACGATCCCCCTCGACGTCGTCCCCTCCTCGCACTACTTCCTCGGCATCAAGCTGACGGACAGCGCCCTCGACGCCACCGTCATCGACCTGAAGGCGACACCCCGCGACTCCTACCGCGTCCCCCTCGAATCACTCACCCCCGTCCGCGTCGTCCGCGCGATCGCGGACCTGGCGCACCTCGCCCGCTCGTCGTACCGCATCGACGCGATCGGCATCGCCGTCGGCGGCATCGTGAACGCCGACGGCGCCGTCGAGTCGGCCCCCTTCCTCAAGTGGAACAACGTTCCACTCGCCTCCCTCATCTCCAAGGCCACCCACCTGCCCACCTTCGTCGCCAACGACCTGTCCGCCTACACGCAGATCCAGCACTGGTTCGGGTCGGGCACCGGACATTCCAACTTTGCGGTCATCACGGTCGGCGTGGGCGTGGGATACGGATGCGTCGCTAACGGAGCACGCCTGGAGAACGAGGACTCGGGCATCGGACTCGTCGGCCACTGGCCACTCGATCCACTCGGCCCCATCTGCTCCCAGGGGCACCGGGGCTGCGCCGAGGCCATGTTGACGACACCCGCGATCTGCCGGGACGCGTCGGCCGCGCTCGGACGCCCGCTCGAGTGGAACGACGTCATCGCTCTCGCCTCCGACAAACACCCCGCGGTGACGGCGATTTTGGCGGCCTCGGGACGCGCCCTTGGCAGGCTCATCGGCCTGGTCGCGTCTCTCACGGCTCCGGAACTGGTGATCGTCGGCGGCGAAGGTGTCGCGCTCGCGTCGCTGAGCGGCGAGGCCCTGCGGGCCGGCATCGCGGAGGTGCGCGACCCGCGCGCCTCATCGATTCGCGTCACCCTCTCCGACGGCTCCAACGAGGCCTGGTCGCGCGGCGCCGGCGTCATCGCCTTGCAGGGTTTTATCGCATCACGGGCCGCGTAGCGCGTTCCGTCGCGGCGCTGCTGCGTCGGGCCTGCGAGGTCAGCCCGGTCAGCACGCCGGGGCGTTGGCTGGCAGGCTTCCCCTACACACTACCGGCCTAACCGCGGCATAGGTCAACGCCGCCCTTCCCGGCCAAAAGCCGTCACGAGGCCAGTGTTCAAAGCACAACTCACCCACCCCCACAAAAGTCGCATGCAATTCCCGCAGAACCCACATCCACACTGGGCGCAAAACGGCAGAATTTCAACGATTCGATTTCATAACTTGAAATACCTTGAGGGGAATTGCATGCGAAATTTGTCCCCGGGTGATGACCAGCAACAGCGAAGACTGCGGACGCACATACACACGTTCACCATGAGGGCCTTCAGCGATTCTTCCGCAAAAAGTCCGCCCACTGCGGCCCGTCCCGCAGCAGTTCCGCAGAAAACTCGCCCAGCACACCCCCTCTCACCGCATGTGCGGTACAAAACTCGCCCAGCACACCCCCGTCAGCAGCATCTCCGGTACAAAACTCTCCCAGCACACCCCCGTCAGCAGCATCTCCGGTACAAAACTCTCCCTGCTCGCCCAAAATGGCCCAATTTGGCGCGTTTTGCCCATGCATGGCGAACTTTCTACCGCTGTCGCCACCAACAAGCAACGCAGGGCGAGTTTATTCACGCATGCGGATCGAACAGGCCGAGCAGGAGAATTCCTCTTGCGAGCTCAGCCGCCGTTGAGGCTCGGCATACTGCCACTGACCTCTACACCCCCATCATGGCGGCGCCCCTCATCGGCAGGGAAGATCAACATACAGCCGCCGACCTCTGCACCCACGATCCGCCGATAGTTGTTGACACCGGTGACCACAGGCAGGACCGGAATGAAAGAAAAAACGCCCATACGTGAGTTGTTGCGGGGCACCGTGAAATATTATTCGCCCCAGCACGCCCAAATAGGCCGATTTTCGACGATTGTGAGCATGCGTGGGCGGTTTTTGTTTCAGTGAAGCGCCGTTCCACGAACTAGAGCACCAAGCTGGGGCGATATTTCTTTCACCAGAACCCGTCTGAGCACCCATAGGCGGCGTCGGGGCCCGGGCACACCGGAACCACAGGCACCGCCGGCGTGGAGGGCCTAGCTGGGCTTCGAGGCGGGGCCTAGCCGGGCACACCAGAACCACAGGCACCGCCGGTGTGGAGGGCACGGGCGAGCTTCGAGGCGAGGCCTGGCTGCGGCACCCGTGGGCGGTGGCGGGGCCTGGCCGGACAACGAGCCGACGCGCAGAGCACACATCAGCGATCCGGCGCCGCCGGCGTGAAGGGCGCCGGAGGGACCGGAGGGCACGGGCGAGCTTCGAGGCGGGGCCTGGCTGCGGCGCCCGTGGGCGGTGGCGGGGCCTGGCCGGACAACGAGTCGACGCGCCGAGCGAAGCTCGCGGCGCGGACGACTCGCGGGCGGGCTGCCGCCCACGGCGCAGCCAGGCCCCACAGCAGGATCAGACGGCGCCCGGAACACCAGCGGGGCCACAAACACAGACACAACAAAGCGGGCCGGAACCCCTCGGTTCCGGCCCGCCCTCAATGCCCAGTGGTGATCAGCAGCGCGCGACGCGCGTCAGTAGTGCACGACCACCGTGTCGCCCATGTCAGTCCAGTCGTAGATGAACTTCGCCGCGTCGACGGGCATGTTCACGCAGCCGTGGGAGCCGCCGTAGCCGCTCCAGCCGAAGGAAGAACGCCAGGGGGCGCCGTGCATCGCGTACCCACCACTGAAGTAGGTGACCCACGGGACGCCTTCGGTCTCATACTTGGTGCCGTCGGCGTTCTCACCGCGCATGGTCTGCACGTCGTACTTGAGGTACACGTGGAAGGTACCGACGATGGTGGGCGTCTCGGGGGCACCGGGGACCATGTAGAAGGGGCCGCCGGCGACCTTGCCGCCGATGTAGGCGGTGACGGAGTTGTCGGAGAGGCTGATGTCGACCCACTTCTCGCCTTCGGCTGCCTGGTAGACCAGGTTTTCGGTGCCTTCGGCGACCTGCTTGGTCTCGGAGCCGGGCTCGACGTCGTCGTAGTGGAACAGGCCCTCGTACGCCTTGCCGTCGGTCATGGCGGCGACGACGTCCTTGGTGATCTGCTCGGTGTTGTTGGTCTTGAGGCCCTTCTTGCCTTCGCGGGCGACGGTCAGGACATTGCCTGAGGAGTCGACATTGTCGACGCGGTTCTCGGGCTTGACGTCGGTCTTTGCGGCCAGCGCGTTGACCCAGTCGGCGACCTTGACGGAGTTGATGGACGGGTCCTCGAGGCTGCCGTCATCCTTGGTGAGGAATTCGACCCACTTGACCTTGTCGGAGCGCTCGGCGGCAAAGGTGTCGATGCCGTCGGAGATTTCGATGGTCGTCTCGAGGAGGGCGTTGGCCTTCTCGGCGGCAGCCTGTGCGTTCTCCGTGGTGATGGAGGGTTCCATCTGGCGCACGCTCACGTCCTGGGTGACGGAGGTGAGGGTGGCGCCCGCCTGCTTGACGGCGGAGGCGACGTCCTCGGTGGACACGCCGTTGCCGTTCTGCGCGGGGGTGACGGTGAAGGATTCGCCGTCCTCGGCAACAACGACCGCAGCATCCTTCATTTCCGAGGTGAGGGTCGAGTTCGCGGTTGCCGCGAGCTTCTTGATCGACTCTTCGCTGACGGTGACGACGGGTTCAACGTCGCGCTCGGAGAAGAGGGCGCTGACGAACGCGGGCAGGGACGTGGAGCCCTTCATTGCGGCGTCGGCGGTCTCATCGGCCTCGACCGTGATGCCTGCTTCGTTGAGCGAGGCCTCGGTGGTCTTACCTTCGACGGTGAGCGTGACCGTCGCGGCGTCGGCGCGCTCGCTGACGGCGGCGATCACCTGGTCGCGGGTCATGCCCGCGACGGGTGTGCCGGCGACGGTCGTGCCCGGCAGGGCGCGCCCGGAGTAGTTGGCGGCGTAGACGACGCCGGCGCATACGACGAGGAGGACGAGGGCGCTCACGACGCCAATCGCCCATCTGGTTTTCAAGGATAGTTTTTTGAGCATCGTTTCCTATCGTATAACCTCATGCATGCCCACGCGGAAATTCCGTTGAATTTTCAGCTGCGTTATCTGCCACAAGGAATTAAGCGCAATCTAGCCATTTCAACCGACAAACGTGATTTTTGCCGCGAGGTCCCTTGCTACCTGCGAGAACGCAAGAGCTTATCCTGGTTGTATATGCGTTCGCCGTCGACTTTGGGAGGCTCATCATGGCTGCGCCGCGACTTCTTGTTGTGCCGGGAGGCACCGCTATTGGCGCTGTCGCCCTGGCGAATGCGTCGATTCATAAGCTCGTGGAGCTCTACGAGGAGCGCCAGGCCGACCCGAATCATCCGGCGCCGCACACGGTCGTGATCCTGCGCGCCCCGGAGGATGTGCCCCCGGCGACGCTTCGTGGCTCCGCGGTGTCCCCCGAGGAGGCTTTCCCTCAGGATCGCTACCCCGGCCTCGCCGAGGCGATCAACGCGGACCCGCATTTCTTCGACGGCATCGACCTGGTCGTCCCGACGTCGGGGTCGAGCGCAGGCACCCCCCGCCTCGTCGGCCTGTCGATCGAGGCGCTCATGGCCTCGGCGAAGACGACCGAGCTGGCTCTGGAGGGCCCGGGCCGTTGGATTCTGGCGATGCCGGCGCACCACATCGCGGGCGCGATGATCCTGCTGCGCGCGGCGGTCGCGGAGACGAACCCGCAGATCGTTGACACCTCCGAGGGCTTCGACCCGCGCACGCTCCTGCCTGCGATTCAGGGCGCCACGCAGGACGACATGCCCGGTTACCTGTCGCTCGTGCCGACCCAGCTCGCCCAGTGCCTCGACGCTGGCGAGGAGGTCGTGGGGCCGATGCGCTCGCTGGCGGCGATCCTCGTGGGCGGGGCGGCAACGAACCAGCATCTGCTCGCCCGCGCGACGGAGGCGGGCCTGAAGGTGCGCCTCACCTACGGTATGACGGAGACGGCGGGCGGCTGCGTGTACGACGGCAAGCCCCTGCCGGGCACGTCGGTGCGCGCGGTGGATTGGGACGGGCGCACGCGCCTGGCGATCCACGGCCCGACGCTGATGACGCGCTACCTGGACGCGGAGAGCCCCTTCTTCGACGAGGGCGGCCATCGTTGGCTGCTCACCGGGGACCTGGGCATTATCCGGGCTTCGGGGACGGTGGAGGTGCGCGGTCGCGCGGATGACGTGATCGTCTCGGGTGGCCTGTCGATCGCGCCGGGTCCGGTGCGCCGCACGGTGCGTTCCTTCGAGGGCGTGTCGGATGCGTGGATCATGGCGACCCCGGATGAGAAGTGGGGCCACGTGGTGACCGCGCTGGTGGTCCCCGAGCAGGTGCCGTCGGATTCGTTGGAGATGGCGGAGCTCGGCTCTGCGATCCGCGAGCATGCGGCGGCGCACATTGGGCGCGCGCAGGCTCCTCGCCGGATTGTGGCCGTCGAGGCCCTGCCCTATCTGGGCTTCGACAAGATCGACCGCGCCGCCGCCGCGCAGGCTGCGGCCGAGGCCTCGGGCACCGAGCGGGAGTGGGTGCGCTAACCCGCTGCCCGGACCCGCGCCCGCTCCAACTACACTGGTCGGCATGGCTTCCGTTTCTGACTGGATTGAAGGCGCTCGCCTGCGCACCCTCCCTGCCGCCGCCGCACCCGTGATCGTGGGTTCTGCCGCCGCGCACTACCTGGGGGGCTTCGACGCCGTGCGCGCTGCCCTGGCGCTGCTGGTGGCGCTGGCCCTGCAGGTGGGGGTCAATTACGCGAACGATTATTCGGATGGCATTCGCGGCACGGACGACAACCGCAAGGGGCCCGCGCGCCTGACGGGCGGCGGCCTCGCCAAGCCGAAGACGGTCCTGGCGGCCGCGCTCGGTTCGTTCGCGGTGGCCGGCGTGGCGGGCCTCGCCCTGGTTGCCGTGTCGGGTACCTGGTGGCTGATCGCGGCGGGTGCCGCGGCGGTCGTGGCCGCGTGGTTCTACACGGGCGGCAAGCATCCCTACGCGTACATGGGCATCGGCCTGTCCGAGCTCATGGTCTTCGTGTTCTTCGGTCTACTGGCGTGCGTGGGCACGACGTGGACGCAGGTGCAGTCGGCTCCGTGGTGGCTGTGGATGAGTGCCTCGGCGCTGGGCCTGCTGTCGGTGGCGCTGCTGATGGCCAATAACATTCGTGACATTCCGACGGACCGCGAATCCGGAAAGATGACGGCGGCCGTCCGCCTGGGCGACCGGGCGTCGCGCTGGGTGTTTGCGGCGTGCGCGTGGCTTCCGGTCGCGATGATCGTGGCCGTCGGCGCTGCGGTCGATTTGCATCCGCTGGCGACGTGCGCGCTGGGCGTGGGAGCGGCCGCCTGGGCGGTCGGTGTGAGCCTGCCGGTCCTCACCGGCGCCTCGGGCCGCGAGCTCATCGCGGTGCTGCGCAACACCGGTTTTTTTCACGCTCTCCTGGAGTATTCTCGCGGCCCTTGCCCTCGTAATTTCCTAGGTTTTCATGGACGAGGCCGGGGATCCTTGCGCTCGCAGGGTTTCCTCGGGTGATGAAAAACGACCATCTGTCAGATAGGATGACTTACAGCACTACTCACCGTTTCAGCGGAGGCCACGATGAGCAATGATTCCTACACGCCGGGCGCGCACGCCCCGACGGGCACGGACGCCCTGGGTTCGGTGATGAAGCCGTGAACTGGTTTAATATTCTTAAATGGGATCTGCCCCACTTCAGGAACTTTCCATTGTCTGCAGCACAAAGCAGAAGCAGCTGCAGGCTACCACTGACAGCCTCGTGACCAAGCTCAATGGCCTGACCGGCACTGGACGGACCGTCACTGCCGTCCAGAACCAGCTCCGCAAGCGGATCAAGAGTATTGAAGAGCAAGTCAACTACTTGATCGGCTTGAGCGAGATCGCCTCAGAAGGTGCACAAGGTATTGCCGAGATCAAAGCCGATGTCGAAGATATCAAGCAGCTCGCAGCCTCCCTCAGCGTTCATATCAATACAAACGGTATCGCCTCATTCATCGACTCCGTCCTCCGCGAGGTCGGCGAAATGATCACGGATCCGCTCGCGGGTTTGAAACGAGCAGCCATAATTACTCAACGAATCAACGACGTCACGAAACAGGCTGAGGCCCTCGAAGCCGAGCTCGCCGGCATGATCGATTCTTTGAACGCGGGCACATTTGACAACGGCGTGAATTACTCTGCCACCGCGCGATCACGCCCTACCCTCCCACCGGCTGACGCATCCGAACAACAGGTGGCTGCTTGGTGGAGTTCTCTATCCGACAAAGACAAAGAGTGGCTGATTCAGAAATACCCTGAGAAGATTGGCAATCTTGACGGCGTCGACTTTACGTCGCGCGATAAAGCAAATCAAATTGCTCTCCCAGAGCAACTGTCCAAGGCCGAGAAAGAACTGGCAGAGTATGAGGCAACGCATGCCCCTTCAATGTTTGATTTCGAGCATGATCGCCTAAAGAAGCGCGTCGAGGCACTGAGAACAATTAAGCAGACCCTTAATAAGCCAACGGGCGGAGTCCCCCGCTACCTTGTCGCCCTTGACACCTCAGGCCCGAACGTCTTGGCTGCCGTCTCTCGAAACAACCCGGACACCGCCGATCACATCGGCGTCATCGTCCCAGGTATGACCACAAATGTCGCAAGCTCGCTTGACGACTACGATGACAAGGCTAAAGTCATGCACGACGAAGCCGCTAAGAAGAATAACGGAAGCGTCGCCATCATCGAATATCTTAACTACGACGCACCGCAGCACGTTACCGTTGCCTCAACACATCAGGCAGAGGTCGGAGCAGATCGCCTTGCAGGTTTCCTGACCGGCATGGATGCATCGCGCGAACACGGGAAGGGCGACGCACATATCACGGTCGCCTCTCACTCCTACGGTTCTACAACTGCCGGGATCGCCGCTACCAAGGTTCCAGGCGGAGTCATCGATGATCTCGTCCAGTTCGGTTCCCCCGGCTCAGGTGTCCAGGATGTCGCTGAACTCCACGTTCCAAAGGGACATGCTTGGGTCAGCACAGCTCCATACATGCACGACGTAATTCAGGGAATTGGCCCCGATATCACATTCGGTAAAAACCCTGGCACGATGCCCGGCTACAGGCAACTCTCCGGCGACGTTGGCCCGACTCTCCCAGTGAGTACTTTCATTGGCGAACACAGCTCATACTTTAAAGCGGGCACCGGGGCATTGAACGACATCTCAAGCGTTGTTGCTGGAGTCAAGCAATGATACCCCGACGACTCATCGCCTTTTTGATTCTTTTTCCAATCTCATTAGCACTAACCGCCTGCACAACACTTTTTGGAGGACTAGGCATGAACCCACAAGACGCCGAAACCCTGAAGCACGCCCAGCAGATGAAGTCCATCGAGCCTTCCAACGCGACATCGAACCCGCCATTATCGCCGCGCGTGACGCGGTCATCAACTCTGAGAACATTCGCGCATATTACGGGGAAGATAACATCAACGAACACACTGTCGGGGATGAACGTCTCTACACGATGGTCGCCACTCGTTACTTTTTCGAGGAGGCTGACGTCGACAAGGTCCGCTCGGCCATCGACTCGCACCTGAAGCCGCTGGGCTTCACGATCATGGAAGACCAGTACGTCTTCAACGGAAACACACGGACCGAAATCTACTGGCTCAACGAAAAGTACGGGGCTACTATCAGCATCCAAGTCTCGCCCGATGTTGACAGCTCCTACGGCTACCGGGCAGTGGACCTTCTGAGCGATGGCTCCGTCTCTGACCCCACCCAGCTCCTTGAACTACCCGGACGCACTCCCGCCTGGTTCGATCCCAGCGTCGTTCCCCTGAATGAGTAGCATCAGTGCCTCGTCTCGGTAAGACTCTCACTTTGGTGAGCTGCGCCCTCCTGGCACTCTTTACTGCCTCGTGTTCGATCAATCCTTGGCATGCTGAGGCCCTCAGTAAGGCTGCTCGCATGAACTCCATCGAGGAGTTCGGGCGCGACATTGAGCCCACCATCATCGCCACGCGCAATGAGGTGGTAACAAGCGCCAACTTCATTCGACGTCAGGCGAAGGACAGTATCTCAGACCAACCCGCTGGGAAGAAACATCTCTACACCTTCGTATCGTCTCAGTACTTTTTCGCGGAGCAGGACGTCACCTCCTTACGGTCGACGTTTGACAACAAGCTCTCTCCTCTCGGTTTCACACTGGAGGAGAGCATCAACGACAAGCAACACATCACTTGGCTTCTGTGGAAGAACACCAAGTACGGTGTAACTGTGACGGTTCGCGTTCATAACACGGGAGAGGCCGTCTTCTACTACTCGACCAAGCCGCTCAAGTCGGACGGCTCAACGGAAGACCCCAAGCAACTTCCCGAGATTCCCGGCCGCGTACCCGACTGGGCTCCTGACCCGACTCCTCAATCTACATGACACACTCATTAGCAACCACACGCCGAGGAGCGCGACCACTCGCGCTCCTCGCGTGCGCCCTCCTGGCGCTGTGCACGGCCTCGTGCGCGGTCTTGTACGGGGGTTCCTCTGGCATGAATCCGCAGCACGCCGAAGCACTTCGCCAAGCAGACCAGATGGAGTCCATCGAGGCCTTCCAGCGCGATATCGAGCCAGCCCTCATTGCCGCGCGTAACGAACTACTCACCAGCGAGAACATCCGCACGTACAGCGGCGGTGATCATATTACTTCGATTCCGTACGCTGACCAGCGCCTGTACGCCATGATGAGCAGGCACTACTGGTTCGAGGAGCGCGACGTCGACAAGGTGCGTTCCACCATCAACTCTCACCTTGAGCCGCTGGGATTCACCATGACGGAGAAGGAGGAGCACACGGCTGACGGGGATACCCACGCTAACTTCTACTGGACGAACGCGCGCTATGGGGCGACCGTGAGTGTCCTCGTCGGCCAAGTCATGAATAGCTCCTACTTCTACTACACCGCGCCTCTTCGCTCCGATGGCTCAGCGGAGGACCCCAAGAAGCTCTTCGACACGCCCGGACGCACCCCCGACTGGTTCGATCCGAATACCGTGCCAGAGCGGCAGTGATGATGCGACAAGCGGAAGCACGCCGACGAGCGCGCTCTCCTGGGCGGTCGGTGTGAGCCTGCCGGTCCTCACCGGCGCCTCGGGCCGCGAGCTCATCGCGGTGCTGCGCAACACCGGTTTTTTCACGCTCTCCTGGAGTATTCTCGCAGCCATTTCCCTTGTGATTTCCTAGTTTTTCATGGACGAGGCCGGGGCTCCGCATGCGGGCATGGCCTCGCTGGGTGATGAAAAACGACCATCTGTCAGATAGGATGACTGACAGCACCACTCACCGTTCAAGCGGAGGCCACGATGAGCAATGATTCCTACACGCCGGGCGCGCACGCCCCGATGGGCACGGACGCCCTGGGTTCGGTGATGAAGCCGTGAACTGGGCAAGTGTTCTGGATTGGGATCCCGCTCCCCTTCGGGAGTACTCCTCTAAGTGCACCACTATGCAGCAGCAGTTGCAGACTGTCGCTGATGAACTTGTCGCCGACCTCAATAGCCTGACCGGCACTGGACACACCGTCACGGCCGCCCAGGACAAGCTTCGCAAGCGCATCAAAGCGATCGAAGACCTGGTTAACTACTTCATCAGCGCCAGCGAAATCGCATCAGAGGGAGTGCAAGGTATCAGCAAGATCAAGGCTGATATCGAGGACGTCAAGCAGTTAGCGGACTCGTACAGCATCCACATTGATACGAGCGGCGTTGCCTCTTTCCTCCGTTCTATCGCCGACGAGTTCATCGATTTCCTGAAGGATCCCCTTAATCGCACTAAGCTCCTGGGGCGTATCGCTGAGCGTATCGCCGCAATTATTGTCGAGGCTGACGCTCTCGCTCTCGAGCTTGCGACGATGATCGTAGCGCTCGATAAAGGGACGTTCGATAACGGCGTGCATTACAGCGCTACGGGAACCACTCGCCCGTCACTGCCCCCGAAGAGCGCTTCTCCTGAGCAAGTGGCTTCCTGGTGGAACGCTCTGTCCGACAAGGACAAGCAGTGGATGATCGAGCAGCATCCTGACATCATCGGCAACCTTGATGGTGTCGACTACACGTCGCGCAGCCAGGCAAACCAGATCATGCTTCCACGCCACAAGAAGCAGGCCGCGGAGGACCTCCAAAAGTTCTATGACACTTACGGCACTCCTGACCCTTCGTCACCTAATGCTGCTTTCCTGCTCTCTGAAGAAAAGCGACTGAAAGACCGCGTGACGGCACTTGACAACATCGAAAACACCCTTAAGAAAGCGAAAGATGAGAAACCCCCTGTTCCGCGCTATTTGATGCAGCTGGACGCCTCCGGTCCGAACATTCTTGCGGCTATCTCTCAGAACAACCCGGACGAAGCTGACCACATCGGCGTCATCGTTCCCGGCATGACGACCAGCGTCGCAGGTAACGGCGAAGGTGGCTCCATCCTCGATTACGATGGGCACGCTACGGTCATGCGAGAAGCGGCAGAAGAAGCAGCAAAGCCCGGCGAAAAAGTCGCGATGGTCGAGTTCTTCGGATACGACGCACCAGGCAGTATCGTCGGAGCATCAAACACCTGGATGGCTCACAACGGCGCACCGAAGCTAGCACACTTCTTGAACGGCATCGATGCTGTGCGCGAGCACGGTGCTGGCGATGCCCACATCACCGTCGCCAGCCACTCCTATGGATCGACCACAGCCGGCATCGCCGCAACCCTGGTGGGAGATGGCGTCATCGACGATCTTGTCCAGTTCGGATCGCCCGGATCAGGCGTCCAGGACGTGGGCGAATTCCACGTCCCTGAGGGACACCTCTATGTGAGCGCTGCTCCCTACCTTCACGATGTGGTCCAGGGCGTCGGTCCGGATGACTGGTTCGGGAAGAACCCCGACACGATGGATGGCTACAAGCACCTCTCAGGGGACGTCGGTCCCGCTCCGAGCTCCTATTCACCGTGGGATCAACACAGCGGCTACTTCCAGAGGGACACCCAGGCGAACCAGGATATCGCCAGCGTCATTGCAGGGAACCCTCCCTCATGAGGAAGTTCTTCGTCCCCATTCTCGTATTTATTTCAACTATCGCATGCTCTGCGTGTACGCCATTTCTTGGAGGATCCATGACCCCGAGCACCCCCCCGGTGAAATCCATCGAAGCATTCCAACGCGACCTCGAGCCCACCATTATTGCGGCACGCAACGAGCTCGTCACCGCCGAGAACTTCATGGGTTACAAAAACGGTAACTTCATCGATAGCACCGGCTCCGCCCAGGGCCCGCTCTATTCTTTCCACACGCGGTTGTATTTCTTCACCGATCTGGACACCGACCATATCCGCGACACCTACAACAAACACCTCCTCCCCCTCGGATTCGAGCTATCCGAAAAACGCTGGACCTCCAACGGAGTTGATATCGTCCAATTCCTCTGGACCAACGAGGAGTACCACGCCGCCGTATCATCAACGTCACGGCTCGGCGAGCAAAGCGCGACCCGCTACTACACGGTAGGCAACCCCTCAGATGGATCCAACGGTGATCCCACACAGCTGATCGACCAGCCCGGACGCACTCCCGACTGGTTCGACCCTTCTCTCCCGCCCACAGACCATAAATGACGCAACGAGCAACCGCACGCCGAGGAGCGCGACCACTCGCGCTCCTCGCGTGCGCCCTCCTGGCACTGTGCACGGCCTCGTGCGCATTTATCCCGGGCGGGACCGGCAACCAGAGCGCTCCCCAGGTGAAATCCATCGAAGCGTTCCAGCGCGACCTCGAGCCCACCATCATCACGGCACGTAATGAGCTCGTCACCGCCGAGAACTTCATGGCGTACAAGAACAACTACTCCATCGCTCGCTACATGGAGGACGGAAAGACCGTATATTCCCTCCATTCACGCATGTTCTTCTTCACCGAGCTGGACACCGACCTCATCCGCGATACTTACAACAAGCACTTACTGCCCCTCGGATTCGAGCTCTCCGAAGATCGCTGGACCTCCGGCGGAGTTGAGATCGTTGACTACCTGTGGACCCACGAGGAGTACCACGCCGTGGTCTCGGCAACGACGCGACTGGGCGAGCAAACCTCCACCTACTACTACACGGTAGGCAACCCCTCAGATGGATCCAACGGTGATCCCACACAACTGATCGACCAGCCCGGACGCATCCCCGACTGGTTCGACCCCAACCTTCCGCCCTCAGGACAGGGATGACGCAACAAGCAACCGCACGCCGACGAGCGCGACCACTGCGCTACGCGCTGCGCGGGTGACTCGGCACGCCTAGCGGAACACCGAGCGGGTCAGCGCCCGCGGCGGTACAGGTATTCGTGCACCCAGTCCCCGGCGATACCGGTCGCAGCGGCGAGGACGCAGATGAGGGCGATGGCCCGGAAGGCGCCCGATGCGAGCATCGGCGTGAACACGCCGATACCGATCGCTGCGCTGCCCTGCATGGCGAGGTCGTTCATGGCGACGGCGCGCCCGTTCTGCCCCGGAGCAACAGTCGCGAACACGGTGTCGTAGATGGGCGTAAACAGTGCGCCGAAGCCCGCGTAGATGAAACACATGGCGGCCGTGATAACCCACGGGCCCATGCTCATGCACAGCGCGATGAGGACGGTACCCGCGAGGATGAGGCTGACGCACGCGCGCACGGTCCGCCCGCGCCCGATGCGAGCCATGACGGCGCCCGACGTCATGGCCGTGGCCAGCGCGACGCAGTAGGCGGGCAGCAGGCGCACGGACACCTGCGCGGGGGTGAGCCCGTAGTTGGCGGCACCAATGCCGTTCATGAGGGGCGCGACCGTGAAGTTCATGCAGTAGACGATCACGATGAGGCTGATCGAGCGCGCCCAGGGGACGTTCGTGAAGAAGGAGCGCGTGATGAAGGGGGCGCGCGCACGCCCGATGTAGCGCCAGAAGAGAACGCCGCCGAGGACGAAGCCGGCGATGAGCCACCAGCGCGGGTTCGCAGCGACCAGGGTGAGCAGCAGGGCCAGCGAGGAGAAGATCGCGAGACCGACGAGGTCGACGCGCCCGGCGCGGGCACGCGCAGGGACTCGGCGCCCCATGATCGGCAGGAACGCGAGGCCGGCCAGGGGAATGAGGAGGAGGAGCGCCCAGTTGATCTCGGCGAGAATGCCGCCCGAGAGCATGCCGATCGCAGTGCCCCCCTGGAAGGCGGCGCACATGAGGCCGACGTAGAGTCCTCGTTTCTTCGGGTCACGGATGGCGGTCGCCAGGATCATGTACGCGGAGGCGGCGGCCTGGTACCCCAGTGTCTGGAGGGCACGAGCGACGATGACACCGACCAGGGACGAGGAGAAGGCAAATCCGAGCAGGGAACCGGCAACGATCAGCGCGATCCCCACGTCGACGATGCGACGCAGCGGAATGAAATCTCCGAGTGTCCCATACAGGAAGCAGGCGACGCCGAGGACGATGCCGGGGATCGCGGTGATGAGGCCGGAGGCGTCCCCAGCCCCGATGTCCTGGGCGACGCGCAGGTAGACGAGGTTGAATCCCTGCAGGGAGACGGTGCCGAGCGCGTAGATGCCGAGGAGCGGGAGAAGGACCCGCGCGGGGCCATCGGCCAGTTCACCGTCGGTCGCGATGGTGCGCACGTTGACCGCAGGAGCCGAGGCGGCCCCGCGGATCACCTGTGAGGGTACGGTGTTGACGCGGTAGGTTGCCCCTGCCGCGCGTGATGAGATGAAGAACCGAAGCGTGCGCACGGCGATTAGTTCACCACAAATCAAAGATTTAGCAGTATTGCAGGAAACTAGCATCCAAATAAAGCAACACTTAAATAGCGACATCGCCCGCAGCCCACCGCACACCCCGCCCACAAGGTGTCGAAGCGCACATCATCAGCCGTGCGACGTGGCACAATGGAGCAACCACTCGCAAAGGAGCCCTCATGGAACGCGTCATCGTCGTCGGTTCTATCAACCAGGACGTCACGGTCACAGTCGACCGCTTCCCACAACCCGGCGAAACACTCTCCGGCTCATCCCTGACCTACAGCCTGGGCGGCAAAGGCGCGAACCAGGCGGCCGCCGCCGCACACTCGGGCACCACCGTCGCCTTCGTGGGCGCCGTCGGCTCCGACCCGTCGGGCCAACGCCTGCGCTCCGACCTGGCCTCCCACGGGGTCGATGTGACGCACCTGCGCGAGGTCGAGGGACCCTCCGGGACCGCCCTCATCACCGTCGCCGCCTCCGGGGAGAACACGATCATCCTGGACGCCGGCGCGAACGCCACCGTGACGGTCGAGCCAGCCAAGGCCTCGTTGTTCCCCTCCCCCGCCGACATCGTCGTCCTACAGGCCGAGATCCCCGCCGAGGCGAACGCCGCCGCCCTCGCGTGGGCCCACTCCTTCGGCGCGCGCGTCTTGCTCAACCTGGCTCCCGCGCGCCCCACCGACGCCGACTTCATGGCACGCGTCGACATCCTCGTCGTCAACGAAACGGAGGCAGGCCTGACACTCGGCATGCCCGCCCCCGCCAGCCCCACGGAGGGGATCGGCATCGCGCGCGCGCTGCGAGGCCTCGGCCCCAAGCACGTCATGGTCACCCTGGGAGCGGACGGCGCCGCGTGGGCGTCGGGCAGCGAGGCCGGGCACTGCCCCGCCCTCACCCTCGGCGAGGCCGTGGACACCACCGGGGCCGGGGACGCCTGCGTGGGCGCACTGGCGGCCGCGATGGCCCTCGGCAAGCCCTTCGACGAGGCCGTGGCCGACGGAATCCGGGCCGGATCGACAGCCGTCCTCGCGCCGGGGGCCGCGCCCTCGTACACGTCACTCCCCCGCGTCACGCGGTCCTAACTACCCCGTTTGCTCCCGGAGTGAACGCCCCAGCGTGAGCAGACACACCCCCGTAGACTAGGGACATGCTCAGGATCGTCCTTGTCGTCGCAATGCTCGCCGTCACCATCTACGCGGCCGCGGACTGGCACCGCACGCCTGAAGACGAGATGCCCGGCAAGATCGCCAAGCCAATCTGGCTCATGATCATCCTGTTCACCGCGACGATCGCCGCCATCGGCCCCATTGCCTGGCTCGTCCTGCGCTGGGTATCCCGCGCGGAAAAGGCTCAGCAGAAGCAGGCCGAGGCCCCGAAGCGCCCCTCCGCGCCCGACGACGACCCGGAGTTCCTGTTCCGCCTTGAGCGCGACATTCAGCGTAAGCGCCGCGAGGACGAGCGCCGCGAGGACGAGCGCCGCGAGCAGGAACGCCACAAGCGCTCCGGAGATGAGGGGACCGACCCCACCGAGGATTCCGGCGACGAGGCTAACTAGGGGGCTATCACCGCACACCTCGCGTGACGAGGCGTTGCGAGCGCTACCGCACTAGCCTTGCCGACGTCCCCTCACGCGGCCCCCGAAACAGGCGCGATGCGCACCCGTTGACCCATTTAACGGACACGGTTGCGCCCCGTTGTGGGCGCGCACACCGCGCCCACAACAATCACATCAGCGGCGCAGATCCGCCTGCGAGTCCCCCGGCGTCATATCCTTCGCAATCGCAACGAGATCCGCCGCAGGCTCCGCATACGACGTCCCCACGAGCGTCGCGCCCGAGAAAATGAACGACGTGATCGACGCGAGCGCACAGTGACGCGACTTCGGCGCGTGGGCGAGCGGCTGACCGTTCACGAAGCGCGTCAGCGTCACGATCGGGTTCTGGTGCGACACGACGAGAGCCTCGTGCCCACGGGCCGCACGCAGGGCCGAGGAGAGGGCAGCACTCATGCGCGACGCGATATCGCGGTACGGCTCTCCCCACGAGGGACGCAGCGGGTTGCAGTATTACTTGAAGTACTTGGGGTTCGCCAGCATCGCCCGATTCGAGTTCACCGGCATACCCTCAAACACGTTGTCGGACTCGATCAGACGCGGATCCGACTCAATCGTCAACCCGTACGCCGCCGCCGTCGGAGCCGCCGTCAGCTGCGCGCGCAGCAGCGGCGAAGAAATCACGCGCGTAATATCCGCACCCGAATCCACCAGGTACTCCGCGGCCCGGGCAGCCATCGAATGACCCAACTCAGTCAGCCCAAAACCGGGCAGACGCCCGTACAAAACACCGTTCGGATTGTCCACTTCACCGTGGCGCATAACGTGAATAATGGTGCGTTCCATGACACCCAAGTATAGGGCCCCGGATACACGAGAGGCCCGACCAAATGGCCGGGCCTCCGCTCGCTCACTTCTTGTTGCGACGCTGGTGACGCGTCTTGCGCAGGAGCTTGCGGTGCTTCTTCTTCGCCATGCGCTTGCGGCGCTTCTTGATGACGGAGCCCATGGGGTTCCTCCCTCGTAGTGTGTGCGGCAGAGGTACTACCGCTGATGGATGATGGGTGCCCGAGCCGGGCACATCGTGCCTATACTACCCGCCAATGACGCGAGCCTGGTCACCAGAGTGATCCGCCATACCAGCCTGGATCATCTGGGCGACCGCGGCCTCCGGGACTCGGAAGCTCTTTCCGACGCGAATCGCGGGCATTTCGCCACTGTGAATCAAGCGGTACACAGTCATCTTAGAGACGCGCATGATGTCCGCCACTTCCGTGACAGTCATAAAGCGCGGCGCCGACTGCTGTTCCATTAATGACTCCCAGATATGCTCGCGAGGCGCGCTAAACCCGATTCGTTCACCGCTTACGTAGCCTCACGAAATATACTACTGCCCAACCACATGGAAACTGCAACTTTGTCCACTTTTGTTGCAGAGTCGTTAAGGAGCATCGATGGCACCGGCACGCAAGGGTCGTCAGCAGCGAGGGAAGACACCTCGCTTACGTCCCGAACCCGGCGCAACACGCTCCCTGCTGCGCGGACGAGCCACGGCCTCGTCCCCCGCGATCTCAGAGGAAACCCTCAGCCCCCAACCCTCCCCGTCGTCCGCCGCGTTCCCGGTGGCCCCCAAAACCCGCACGGTGAGGTGCCCACCACAGCCGTACAGCGCGTACGCGCCTGGCTGTCCAAGCAGGCCCGCTACTCACCCGCGCGCCTCGCGCTCGGCACCTTTGCGCTCATCATCGGCGTCATCACGGCTCTCCTGATGTTGCCAATCTCCTCCTCGTCCGACACGCCCGCCCCCTTCGTCGACGTTCTCTTCACCGCCGTGTCCGCCGTCTGCGTCACCGGCCTGACCACCGTCGACACCGCAACCTACTGGTCCCCGTTCGGCCAAGCCGTCATCGCCGTCGGCATCGTCGTCGGCGGCCTGGGCGTCATGACACTGGCATCGATCCTCGGCTTCGCCGTCTCCCGCCACCTCGGCCTCACCCAGCGCATGCTTGCCACGCAGGAAACCGGGACGGGCGCCATGGGCCAGATCTCCACGCTCCTCAAAGCAGTCATCGCCACGTCGCTGACCATGCAGGCCTTCCTAGCCGCCATGTTCCTGCCCCGATTCCTCGCCATGGGCTTCGACCCCGCGCGCGCCCTGTGGGACGCCGTGTTCATGGCGATCTCCGTGTTCAACAATGCCGGTTTCGTCATTCTTCCGGACGGGCTCGCACCCCACGTCACCGACTGGTGGATGCTGGTCCCCATCATCTTGGGCACGACCGTGGGCGCCATTGGCTTCCCCGTCATCATGGATGTCGCGAAGAACTTGCGCACTCCCCGCCGCTGGCGTCTCCACACGAAGCTGACGCTGTCCACCTACCTGATCCTGGCTTTCGTCGGGGCCCTCGCGCTGGCCCTCACCGAATGGCACAACCCGACAACACTCGGCGCGATCGATACGCCGTCAAAGATCCTCAACGCCATGCTCGCCGGCGTAAACTCCCGTTCTTCTGGTCTGTCCGCGCTCGACGTGGGCGCCATGCGTTCGCAGACCCACTTCGTTCAGGACATCCTCATGATGATCGGCGGCGGCTCCGCGTCGACCGCGGGCGGCGTCAAGGTCACAACCTTTGCTGTCCTCGTCCTGGCCGTCATCGCGGAGGCGCGAGGCGACCGCGACATCGAGACCTTCGGCCGCCGCATCCCCACCTCCACAATCCGCCTGTCGGTTGCCGTGTCCTTGCTGGGCCTGGCACTTGTCGCCGTCTCCGTTGTCCTGCTCCTGTCGATGACGGACTACACGCTCGACATCATCCTGTTTGAGACCGTGTCCGCGTTTGCGACCGTCGGCCTCTCCACGGGCATCACCCCCATTCTGCCCACCGGCGCCAAATACGTGCTCATTTTCCTCATGTTCGCGGGCCGCACAGGCTCCATGACCGTGGCCGCAGCACTAGCCCTGCGCCAGCGCTCCCGCGTCATCCGCATGCCCGAAGAACAGCCCATCATCGGCTAACCCGTCGCGGCTGCGGGCTTTGTTGTGGCGCGCCTGCCGGGCTTTCGCTGGCGTCTCGGTTGCGGGGGCCGGTAGCGGGGCGATGTTGCGGCCTGGTGGCAGCGAAGAGATTAACCACTGGATCGGGGTGACATCCAGCATCATCGCTGCATGAGGCAGCGCCCGGCCGGATTCGTAGGACCGCTAGAACAACCGGACGACTCCAAACGGCCGCGCATGTAACTAGTGGGCCACTGCGTGGGCACCGACACACGCACTTGAAACCCCCAGCACCAATGCACGGCGGCTGACACTCACACTTGAAACCCACAGCACCAATGCACGGCGGCTGACACTCACACTTGAAACCCACAGCACCAATGCACGGCTCCAACCGCCCAAAACAGGCCCATTCGCGCCCGCAAAGGCGACGCCGGTTTCACTACCCGCACCAACCACACCCGCAAGGGCGACGCCGGTTTCACGAACAGCCGGCGAACGCACGCGGTTTCACCACCACACGGCCCCCGACTCCCATCACCGCGACTTATCCACAGGCGTGATGCTGAACGCCAGATATCCACAGGGACACAATTCCAGCTTTTCATCTTGCTCCCGCGGAGCGATCATCCATCAATCAGGCCCATATCTGCAGCTACACATGGTGGTGTCCAATTGTTACCTGAACTCGTCACATCCATCAGATCATCGCTTCGCGTTGTTGGCATTCATGGAACGAAAGTGCAGCTACATCGCCTCAGAAAGAACGGCGACGTTCTGAGGATCATGCCAGGCATTTACCTGCCAGCGGGAATCCTCACCGTCACCTCATCAACCGAACGCCAAGAAATTACATTCATCGCGCGTTTAGCCGCCCTGAGCATCCGCTATCCCACGTATGTTCTGAGTGGCCCGAGTGCCGCTTTTCTCCTAGGGTTACCGACCGCATGCCGCTTAAAGGATCTGTTCGTGTACACAAACAGCCTTAATGGAACAAGAAAGATCGTATTTCCTCATGTTGTAACTCCTGACGGAACTAGAATTCCCGGAACTACAATCAGCACGTGCCGTCCAAGCCATCCCGTTTCCTCCATCGAATACTTGGGTTTCCGCATCGCGACACCGGCACGCGTTCTCGTTGATTGCGCACGCCTATTGAGCGACAAGCGTGGGTTCCCCATCGCCTGCGCAGGTTTAGCCAGGGCATGCCATTTTGATCGTTTCCACCAGGAAGCATCGCGGGACCGCGAGGATGAGGCACGCAGGGAGTTTCACCAGGCCTTGGATGACACTCCACGTAACGCCAGAGGACGCAGGCACGCCCGATGGATCATCGACCACGCTGACGCTGGATGCGAGTCTCCCGGCGAGGCCCTGGTCCTCCTCGCTTTGCTGCACGCGGGCATCAATGGGTTGGCAACACAGGAAGAAGTCCACATTGACGGCCACACGTACTTCATCGATATCGCATTGCCTGACCTGAAGATCGCCATCGAGTTCGATGGGCGCATCAAGTACGGGGAGACCGTCGATCAAGTCCACGACAGCATCGAGGCCGAACAGCGTCGCCAACGAGACCTCGAACGCGCGGGCTGGAAAGTGATTCGGGTTCGTTGGTCGGACCTGACACTCATCAACGAGGTCGTCGCCCAAGTTCTGGTCGCCATCCGCGCAAAGAAGGGAAACTGAAGAAGACGACGATCTGATTGGCGCATGACTCATGCCGTCTTTAAATTCCCAGACAGCATATTGCTGTGCGCTGGAAACACTTTGAGATGGTTCGAGCAATACAGCCCGTCATGAAACCCACGACACCAATGCACGGCGGTTGACACTCGCGCTTGAAACCCGTGACACCACTGCGCGGTTCGAACCGCCCAAAACAGGCCCATTCACGCCCGCAAAGGCGACACCGGTTTCACTACCCCCACCAACCACACCCACAAAGGCGACGCCGGTTTCACCACCAACCGAAGAACACAACCGGTGGTCCCACCACAAGGCCCCACACAGCCCGGCATGAAACCCACAGCGCCAATGCGCGGGTCCAACCGCCCAAAAGAGGCCCATTTACACCCGCAAAGGCGACACCGGTTTCACAAGCGAGCCAACCTCACTGTCACCTCGAACTACGCCCGGGACAAAACCGTCTTTCTTTCACAGGTTCTGGTCGCCATCCGCGCGAAGGTAGGACGTTAACAACCGAGCCGCAATGTTTCACGCACGTTTCACGAGGCGAAGCAGAGCAGCCATCCCGCGCACGACACTCACGTTTTCCGTATCTACGGTGGGGAATTGCGCCCTGAACAGGCGTCAGGCTCACGACGCTCCACGCCCGCGGCGCGGATTCCAACCCACGCAACGCCCACCACACCCCTGCAACACCCGCCTCGCCTAAGCCACGCACCCATCACTTGCAGCCACGACGCGCGGCCGCACCACTCGCGGTGGGCGCGCCCGCAAGGAAGAATGGGGGCATGGCAGATGAACGCGAGTCGAAGGAACTCCAGTCGGGAACACTCGTCATCGGGCTGGGCCGTTTCGGCTCCGCAGTCGCGGTGACGCAAGACCAGCTGGGGTACGAGATCTTGGCCGTCGAAAAGAACCCCGCACGCGTGCAGGCGTTCGCCGGCCGCTTCCCTCTCGTCGAGGCCGACGCAACCTCCAAGGATGCCCTCGAACAGCTGGGCGCGCGCGAGTTCCGCAGCGCCGTCGTCGGCGTGGGTTCTTCCCTTGAAGCCGCCGTGCTCATCACCGCGAATCTCGTTGACATGGGCATTTCGTCGATCTGGGTGAAGGCCACGTCCTCCCAGCACGGCCGTATCCTGCGTCGCGTGGGTGCCCACCACGTCGTTTACCCCGACTTGGACGCGGGAAAGCGCACCGCACACCTCGTGGGTGGCCGCATGGTTGACTACATCGAAATGGAGAAGGACGGCTTCTCCATCATGAAGCTGCGCCCCCCGCAGGAGGTCCACGGTTTTTCGCTCGAAGAGCTGGATTTGCGAGGCCGATATGGCGTCAACGTGCTCGCGGTGCGCCACCCGAAGCAGCGCTTCGAGTACGCGAATGCGACCACCCGCATCAACGCTGACGACGAGATTATCGTGTCGGGCGACTCACACCTGCTGGAGTACTTCGCGAACCGTCCGTAGCGCTTCGTCGGCACCGGAAGCGCCCGGCCGCCACGTAGGCCAATGCGTCGGGGATTCGACGAGGCCGGGGCGGGGATGTGCACAGCCCGGGTCGAGGCCGACAGGCACCACCGCAACGAGGAAACAGGCAGCAAGGACGGTCACTGCCAGTCGATGTCCCGGACCCGACGGGGCCGCCCTCACGGGGCACGACGAGGCCGGGGCGAGTATGCGCACACACAGCGCACGAAGCGCCGCCCTGGCGCTCAGATACATGACCATAAGAGGGTGCCCCGCACGGTATCTGTGCGGGGCACCCCCTTATCAGTCAAGGTCAGTGACGCGACTGGCAAAGCTCCTAGAAGCTACCGGACACACTCGACCCCGTGAAGCCGGAACCACCGCCGTTCTTCTCTTCCTCAAGCTTCCTACCCACGGTCGACGGAGGGACGTGGACCTTGGGCGTGAAGGGACGGGTAAGGCCGTAGTCTTCGGGATCCTCGAAGACCTTCTTCACCGCGTCACCGATCGGCTTGACGAGCGGCTTCACAACGTCCTCAGCCACGCGGAAGGGCTCGAGGAGCGGGTCGGCGAGGTAATCGATGATGTGCTTCTCTTCTTTTTCCTCTGGCGGGCACTCGCGAACGGGCTCGTCCAGGGGGGAGCGCTTCGGCTTGTCGCTGCTCGAGGAGGAGCCCTCACCGCAGCAACCGCCGCCGGGGGTACCGCATTCCTTACCGACCTCGCGGATCGCGCTGAGGAAGGCGGGGGCAGCTGCCGTGACGATGTCGAAGAGCGACTTCAGCTCGTCGAAGGCCATCTTCAGCAGGCTCAGAAGGTTCTGAACGTTCGCCCCCTCGGCAATAGCCCGAGCGCTGACAGCAGCCCCTGCTTTGACGAGCGAAAAACCGAGGGTGAACCCCGCGAGCGCTACTCCTTCGGCAGCCTCTCCGATGATGTCCGAGATCAGCTTGCACACGTAATCGTGCACTTTTTGCACCAACTCGGCGGCCTTCGCGACTGCGCGCCCCACGGCGGCGGATGCGTCGGCCAGCGTAGTGACCGAGGAGACGACCTGCTGCTGACGCACCAGGTATCGGTTCACGGACTCGCCCTTCATGTTCTGCATGGCGCTGGACGATCCGGAGGCGAGTTCGGATGCGGTCGAGCGCAGCGAGTCTCCGATGGACGCCCAGGTCATGGCCATGCCGTTGACCTGCGCGGAATCTCCTGCGAGCTGATCCATCCAGAACTTCAGAGGATCGACGTAGCTGAGGAGCATCTCGACGCCGTAGCTGACCCAGCTGCTGAGTCCACCCAAGGTGAGCTCGGCGATGCCGCCGAGAGCGCTGATGGCTGACTCGGCACCCCCCATCCACTCACCGGACTCGAGCTGGATGACAGCGTCGCGGATGTCTCCGATGGGCCCCAGGGCCTCGTCGGATCCATCCATCCACTCGCTGCGGGTGTATACCGGCTGTTGCGGGCTCACTTCTTCACTCCTTCAAAAATGAAGCGACGCAGCGTGCGTTCTTCGTCTTGACGCTGGCGGGTCAGGAAGGTGTCGATGTCCTGGTCACCGTGCTTGTCCTGCTTCTCAAAGAGGGAACGGACGTCCTCGGGCTTCGAATCGGGGTGCGCCTTCGTGAACTCGTCGATGCGGGCGTTCTGGGTCTTCTGCTGTTCATCAACGAAGGCCCGGAAGCTGGTTTGCTGGTCGTTGCGCTGCTTGGACATGAAGGTGTCGAACTGCTGTGGGGTTGCCTTCGGGTTGTCCTTGACGAACTCGCGGATCTGGGCTTCTTCCTCGGTGCGCTGTTTCGCCAGGAAATCCGTCATCGCGTCCTGCTGCTGCTTCTGGTTGTCCTCGATGAGGGTCTTGACCTCGGAGATGTCCTCGCCCGGGTGCGCCTCGGCGTAGCGTTCGAGCACCTTTGCCTGGTCTTCCTTCTGACGGTCGTAGAAGGTCTTCAGGTCGGCGTTTTCGTCCTCGCGCTGCTTCTCGAGGAAGGCACGAAGTTCGTCCTCACCCACGCAGACCTTACCGAGGCCGGCGAGCACGCTCGCGAAGGAGTTCTCGCCGTCCTTCTTATCCTTGTCGAGGCCGGGGACGAGATCCTCGGGCTTGGTCGGCTTGGGCATGGTGGGGGTGCCGCTGACGGGCCCATTCGAGACGGTAGTGCCGCCGCTCGGGGGGCACGCCGCCACTTGGGGGCACGCCGCCGCTCGGGGGCACGCCACCACTCGGGGGCACGCCGCCACTCGGGGGAGTACTGGGAGAGTCAGGTGCCTCAGGATTTTCACCGCTGGGAGGTGCGGGTGCCGGGTCAAGTTCTTCTCCAGGACCCCTAATAATGTCTTTACTTCCGCGCTCGGCTTCACGCATCCGCTGCTCGAGGTCGATCAGGCAGTTGCTCAGTCGATGCTCAGCTTCGGCAGCGTCATTGATCATGGCCGCGATGTTCGAAACTGGTAGGTACACACGGCGGTGTACTGCATGAACATCAGGCCGAATGCGTTCGTGATGACCTGTCCCAGGGTCTGGGTGGCGGTGTCATAGCAGTTGTCGAGGGTGTTGGCGCAGTCATCCACCTCGCCCGCGTGGCTGGTGAGCCGCTCCAGGTCGATTGCGAGATCGTAGTCTGACATCGGTATCAGCGCCCGAGCGAGTTCAGCACCGGCTCGACGGTGGCGGCGTATGCCTCGATCGCGCCACCATCGTCCTTGAAGTCCTTCGAGACGTTCTCGCGGACGAAGGTCGCCATATTGCGGCCGGCCTCGGCGTAGGCTTCCATAATCGAACGCTCGAGCTCCTCGGCGCTGCCGCGCATCGCGTTATCGTCGATGGAAATCTTGGTGAGGCGACCGTCGGAGTTCACCTCAACCTCAACGTCACGATTGGCATCCATGCCGGAAACTCGAGCGGAGGTCAGTCGCTCAACGAGTTCCTGGATCGCTTTCGCCTTCTTCTCGGCGGCGGCAATCTGATCCTTCAGCATCTGTTCAAATTCTTCGGGCGTCTGCCCCATCACATCTACCATACGGTTATCCTAACCGACTTGGTCAACTCCCGAGGCAAGCTTCAACCTGCGAGACACCCTCTTTTCCCAGGAAATCCACCGACCAGACGGTCGTTCAGGATTGACACATCGACAGGCGCAACCCTGACGCCCGTCAGTCCCGGTGATAGCGCGGACTGGTCCCCAGATGAACAGGGTATTCATTGTCCGCACTAAAAGCCGCATCCTCGTTCACACCACGGTAAACGTAGTCATCGTCGTTCCTCATCAACAGCGGATTGACAGTGCCGTCGATGTAATCCTCAACATCCTGCCAGCTTGGCTTCGACGACTTTGTCTTCGATTCGCACGGATTGACGTCAGGCAGCGACGAGGCATTCGCGTTGAGTAGCCCCCACGGGTCGGCTGGCCCGAAACCCGTGTAGTAGTTCCAGTCGCCATTACTCCCGGTACCGGTCGTCGTCATGGCCTGAAGGATCTGATTCGCCGTGATCCGGTCGTCGAAGCGCTGCCACGCAATTGCGAGGAAACCCGCGACAATAGGAGTCGCGAAGGATGTTCCCTGCATCGTGAACACTTCTCCGCTGGTGCCGCTGCGCACGATGATCGTCCCCAGCGCGACGGTCTCGACGCCGTTGCCCCAGTTGCTGTATTCGGTCAGTGACCCGTCCGCATTGATGGCGCCCACTCCGCAGATCCCGGACCACAAGGGCAGCGTATCCGCGGGATCTTCGGTGGATTCATTCCCCATCGCGGCAACGACGATGACGCCCCGGGAAATGGCCCGCGCCATGGCCCAGCGCAGATCTTCGTTGTACAGCGGGTAATTACTCGAGATCGAGATGATGTGAGCGCCGTCGTTGATCGCTTGCTCGATCAGCAGCGACGTGTCGGCCTCGCCCCGCGCGTACACGCCGGCGTTCGCACAGTCGGCGCCCACTTCCTCCTCGCTATAGCCGAGGTCGTAGGTGTACAGGGTCGCGCCGGGGGCTACGCCGAACTTCGGTGCCACGAGGACCTGGGCAACAGCCGTTCCGTGATCGGCGTTTTCGGGCAGGGACCGGACCGTGCACGGGCTCTTGTTTTCGATCGTCGCGCCGGCCAGCTCAGGAATGTTCGGGTTGACGTGCCCGTCGATCATCGCAATGATCGCGCCCTCGCCCGTGTAGCCCTGGCTATGCAACGAGGCCAATCGATAGTAGGGGTAGTACTCCTGGTCGGCGCCAGTGACCTCGCGGTCAACGGCGTTCGCGGGTGCGGCCGGGACTACGGCAGAACCGACAACGAGAGCGAGGACACCCGCCCCAAGGGCGCACGCGCGCCCACAGCGCCGCAGACCGAGGGCTGTCACGAGACGTCCTCGTCATCGTCGTCCTTATCGACGACAACCGGCCTGCCTCGCAGGTGCGACAGGATAACGAGGCCGCCGAGGATAGCCGCTCCGAGCACAACAATCCCACAGACGATATAGGTGCGCATCGTCATGATGTTGTCTCGGCTCGTCAGGTGCGGGGAGACCTCTGCTGGCCGATTCGGAACGGGGTGTGCGGCCTGGTCCGGGTGAGGGGGCCCGTACCTCGTGCCGATATCGTCAAAGGTGAGCGCCTCGTAGGGTGCCACGATGCCCCAACCGAGCTCATTCGTGCGCTGATCGGACGAACCGCGCAGCGCGGTCACCTCGAGGCGGTACTTCCACATGTCCGGGGACTCGTTGGGGAACTGCGAGGCAACGAGGGCCGCGAACCCCCCGGCGTAGGCCGTCGCATACGACGATGAGGGAAGCGGAGTGTCGCCCGAGTACCCACCGACCAGGCAGTCGGCCTGATCAAACCAGGTCGTGTGAATGACAGCGGCGGGTACCGCGAGGTCCACGTGCGCGCCATGCACCTGCTGGTCCGACGCGAAACCGTAGGCATCCGAGGCCGTCACCGCGAGGACACCCTCGTAGGCGGCCGGATAGACGACCTCGTTATTCTTCTGATCTTGGTAGGTGTTGCCGGTCGACGCGACAACGAGCGCGCGCCCGCGCACTGCCGCAACTGCGGCTTCCAGGTCCGAGTTCGGGTCCTTGGAGGACTGGGCGACGACGATGATCTGCGCACCGTGGTCGGCGGCCCATCGGATCGCGCGAGCCACGCGCGACATGAAGGGCTCCTGCCCCGGCTTGTCAGTGTTTCCCTGCTCGAGGCCGGTTTCGATACGCACCGGCAGGATCTTTGCCTCGGGGGCGACACCAACGAGGCCCGAACCCTTTGACTCGGGCAGCTGCCGAGCAGCGATGGCACCCGCGATTGCCGTGCCGTGCTCGCCGACGTCGACGCGGCCGTCGGTGCCTTCCCCACTCAGGTCAATGCCGGGCAGGACCACAGACGGATCTCCCGAGTTGAAGTGTTCGTTGCCCGCAGCCACGCCGGAATCCACGACCGCGACCGTCACGCCCGCACCGCGAGTGATGTCCCAGGCGCGTCGAACACCCACCTGATCAAGGATGATGGGCTGCTGCTTGATGTACCGGGGAGAGTCCACCGGACAGGTCTCTTCCTGACGCTGCTCCGGTGCCTGCGTCGGCGCATCCGAAGGCGGCGCCGTGGGGGTGGGACGCACGCTCGGCGTGGGCGCCGGGTCCGCATGCGCGATCATCGGGCTGAACGCGGAACCAGCCCCGGCCTCGTCCGAGGAGGAGGCGGGAGCGACGACCGGCGCGAGCGCGAGCCCCGTCACCAGCGCAGCACCGACGAGGCCGTGGCGAAGCGCCCGGATGCGCGCGCGGTCCCAACTCACGAGAGCCCCACTGATGCGGCCGCGGCCTGCGGAGTGAGGTCGGAACCCGGCGGGATGATGTTCGCCCAGGCCTCGGGGATGGTCGAGACCTTGTCCTGGGTCCATCCCAGCGCCTTAATGGGGACCATGGGAGTCGGCCCAAGCGAATGGATGTACCCCTGGTCCGACACGAAGGCGTAAGCCGCCGCCTGGCTGCCCGCAGACGTGATTGCAACAAGCGCGCCGGTGCCACCGGCCACCGTCACGGAGCGGTTCGTGGTCGGCGAGGGGGAGCTCACGGATTCAGGGTCGTACGAGGCCTCCACGGCGCGCTGGTGCGGCATCGTGTACAGGCCGAGCTTGGGCGTCTGAGCGGAAGTCGTCATCTGCGCGCACAGGGCCGTGCGGTTCGAGGCGTCGGCCTTCTGGTCGTCCCACACCGGATCCGAGAAGTCCTCGTAGTTCGGCCAGTCCTCGCCGATAAAGTCCGCGTGGACGGGAGTCACATCCTTGAACATGTCCGTATCGAACTGCCTCGTCGCCGGAGCGTCACGGTACAGGCGCGCGGCAGTGGAGTTGAAGACCGCCAGCTGCGAGGAATTGACGACGAGGTAGGAGTTCTGGACCTCCCCCTTCGTGTCGGTCTGCTCGATGACCGTGCCGATTGTCAGGTTCGCGTCCTTGAGGGGGCCGGGCAGGTCCGTGGCGGGTGCGCCAGCGTTCGGGATGTCGCTGTAGCTCCACGACTTCAGCGGCGTACCGGAGGGGAAGAGGTCCACCCATTGCGGGTCGGACTCGACGGGGTAACCGATGCGGTTCTGGAACGCGAGGGTCCAGTCGCTCAGGCGGGAATCCGTCTCGTCGATGAGGTACTTCTTCTGGGTCTTGGTATCCACGAAGTAGGTCGTCTTGCCGTGATCCGGGGTGACGAGAGCGGACGTGGCGGGAGTGAGAGGGAAGTTCTGCTCCGGAAGCTTCTGCCCAATCCACGTATGGTGATTGCCCTCGAGGACGCAGGAGAGCCACACATTCGCGAGCTGATCCATGCCCGGTACGTCGTCGGGCACACCGCTCAGGCCGATCTGGGCGCCGCGCGGAATGTCATCCAGGGACGTGGCGCTGGCCGAGACCACCGTCAGGCCGGACTCCTGGGCCAGCAGACGCGCCGTCGTCACGTTCGAGATCGGATGCAGGACACCGTTCGCGAGGAAGTAGCGCGCGCCCGTCGACTTCACATCGACCAGCACGAAGTTCATTCCCGTCAGATCCGGATTGGTGTTGAAGAAGCGCATACCCACCGCGACGACGCACATGACGACTGCGACGAGCACACCCACAAGCAGGGGGCGCACAGGCGAGGGAGGATCAACCTCGCGACCGCCGGGGGTACCCGACGTGAACGCTGTGATCAGACGATTGCGGTTGAAACGCTGGGCTTCCAGAATGTCTTTACTCGACGGCATGGCTCAGCCCCACATGTAGACGGCGAGAGGGATCAGGACAAAGAGCGAGAGCACCGCGATCGTATCCGCGATGCGCGTCAGGTGTGGACGCGCACGAGGCCCGACGACGTTGGTCACCACGAGGACGAGGGCGGCGGCGATTGCGGACAGGGTGATCCACGGCAGGCTCGACGGGTCGGTTCGGGTCACGAGCGTCGCGGCGACCAGGATCGTGGTGAGGCCGGTCAGGGAGCCGAGGAGGACCTCGACGCGGGCTCGAATCGAGCGGGTTTGCAGGATGAGAGAGACCGATCCGAGGATTGCCAGTGCGAGGGGCATGGACACGGAACGCAGACCCGGCGCGCTCAGCATCGACACCGTCAGGAAGAGCGCGGCGAGGCCACCGCCCGCGCGCAGCGCCACGACGAACACAAAGGACGTGTTCACCTGGTCGGTGACACCCTGGGCGGGGATCGGTTCGCTGGTGTTTGCATCCAGGACTCTCACCGGAATGTGCGCGAGGGCGATCCATGGGGCGATCTGCAGCAGCACGATCACGAGGGCAAAGAGAATGGCGGACACGCCGACCTGGGACAGGGATCCGACCTTCACCATGAGTCCGGTGGCGGCCATCATCGTTCCGAGAACGAGCGGAGCGGCGATCGAGATCCGGTACTGCTTCGGGAGTGTCAGCATGGCGAGGGACCCAATGAACAGGCCGACGCCAATGGCAATCCAGCCGCCGGTATCCCACTGGGCCTGCATCAAGCGCAACGCCGATGCGGCGGTCAGGAAGGGGACGGTGTGCGCGAGAGCGATGCCGGAGGGCCCGGCGTACTTGCGTGTCACGACCGCGGAGGTACCGGTCACAAGAAGCGCAGCCACAATACCGATCGCGCCGTAGACGTAGTTGAAGAAGGCGACATTCTCGGACTGCATCGACGAGATGGCGTCCTGCGGCGTGGTCGCCAGGAGGACGGCGGCAACGAAGATCAGTGCAGCAGCGGCCAACGCGGCGAACGTGCGAGCATCGTCACGCGTCCAAGGGGTGGACACTCTTTCGACGACTTGGCCGACGGCTTCTGTGAGATCGTCATAGACCATGTCGGCGGCACCTTCACCGAGAGGTTCGAGTATCAGCGCAGCACCAGCACGCACTCCCTGCGCGGCCAGGGACTTCGACTGATCGAGGAGACGACCCGACGCGGTACGCACGGCGAAGCCATCGTTTGTGGGCTGATCACTGAAAGCGCCAACGGATTCAACGAGTCCGGGCAGGAGCTCCACCAGTGGAATCGACTGCGGGATCGTCACATCGGTCCGATCCACGCCAAAGGTGATCGTGAGTGGAATCAGCGCCACTCCACGAGATGCTTTCGTTGCCATTGGATCCTCCCGGTTGCCGCGTGATGGGGTCTGTGGCGACACGACACAACCCTGTAAGTCTAGATTGTCGGTCAGGTTTTGTCATGATTTTTGCGTAACATCAAAAAAAGAGATGAAAACATGGTTAGTATTCATGTGTCCCCATGCTCTCACGCATCCCCGCGAGAGAGTTCACTCATACAAATGGAGGTTCACATGGCAGACCAGCGGGCCGTAGATGGCGCCCTTGCACAGGGCGTCTCCGCGATCGAGTCCACCTACAACGACCTGCAGGGCCACTTCCGTCGCCTCGAGGGCGACCTGTCGACCATCGGCAGCTCGTGGCAGGGCAGCGCCTCGGTTCAGTTCACCCAGCTGATGCAGCAGTGGCAGACAACGCGGCGAAGGTTAACCAGGCTCTTCAGGAGCTCGCGGACAACCTGCGTGGCACCGACAAGGCAATGCAGGCCAACGAGGCCGACACCGAGGGCTCGTTCGCGCAGATCCTCGGCGGACTGTGAGAGATTAAGACAGGAGACTGAAGATGGATTTCCAGGTAAATTACGGCGCTCTCGATGGCGCCGCTGCCGACATCAAGTCCGGCGCCGCCAACCTGCAGGGCTGCCTCGATGACCTCGAGAACACGCTGAACCAGCTGCGTTCCTCGTGGGAAGGCCAGGCTCAGGAAGCCTACAACGCCGCTCAGGTCAAGTGGAACCAGGGCCTCGAGGGCCTGAAGGACGTCCTGTCCCGCACCTCCGCGGCCGTGGACTCCGCTCGTTCCAACTACCAGCAGACGGACCAGGCTAGCGCCGCCCGCTTCTGATAGCACCGCGCACACGCGCATCTGGAGGGGCCGCCCCATCGTTGGGGCGGCCCCTCCCTCATATTCACGCACATCGCCGCCGAGTGAAGAAACGCCCCTCGTGTGGGCAACTCCCTCGCCTATCGACCGCATTGTTTGAAATTAACCGAATGACACAAAATCACTCACTGCGGGGCCCATATCGACACGCAGAGAGGCTCACAGCAGAGATTATGGCGTGTCTCTCATTCATTATTTGTTTAGCGACTGTTCATCGCTGTGCCTAACTGTCGACGGTGTTTTGTGACCGTTTGAGCATCCTCCCGTTCGCATCATGCTCCGCTCACAGATTCCCACCTGCGCGAGCACCACAGCACCCACGGGCTCGCCCTCACAACGCCTCACCACCGCTCCACTCACACCTGCGGAACAACGCCTGCAGCCCCCGTAGAAACGAGATCCCGCCGCGACTTGGTCGCAGCGGGATCATCGATGAGAAAACGTGTCAGTGCACGGAATCAGCATCCGCGAGAACGATCGTGGCACGACGATCAGCGATGACGATTTCGGTTCCGGCGGGCACCTCGACGGCCTGCCCGCCTGCAAGAGCCGCGATGCGGCCGTCTGGCGTGCGAATCTCCGTACCGTTGGCGGAGAATGCGTCCTCGATCCAGGCACCCGTGGCAGTCGGCCCGATGCGCATGTGCGTGCGCGACAGCGACAGGGTGTTATCCGGCACGATGATGGAACGAGTACCTTCGACGGGCGCGGGCCTGCGGCCGATGGTGAGAGGCTCGTCGATCAGCTCGCGCTGTCCGGAATCGAAGATGATCCACAGCAGCTGGGGACGGGCGGCTGCAGCGGGAGCGCCCCACTGCGACCTGCCGGCGTCACCCCACTGAGCACCACCCTGCGCGCCATGCGCCTGCTGGGCTGCAAATGCCTGCTGGGCGGCCTGACCGGCCTGGACCGCGCGGCGGCTGGGCGGCGGGGCGGGCACGCCCGCTGTGGTGCCATTGGCGGCGTGGTAGGGCATGGTTTCGAACGACGGCTCGGAGTACGAGGCCGGGGCTGCCTGGGAATAGCTGGGCTGAGCGGGCGCTTGCTGGGCGGGAGCACCCCAGGGATCTTGCACACTGTGCGCGGGAGCTGCGGGCACACCGGACGCCTGAGCCGAGAACGTAGGCACACCGGACTCCGGGGAGGAGAAGGTGGGCACCGACGGGACAGCGGGAGCCTGCGCAGCGGGCGCAGGAGCTGCGGGAGCCTGCGCAGCGGGCGCAGGAGCTGCGGGAGCCTGCGCAGCGGGCGCAGGAGCTGCGGGAGCCTGCGCAGCGGGCGCAGGAGCTGCGGGAGCCTGCGCAGCGGGCGCGGGAGCTGCGGGCACGCCAGAAGCCGGAGCCGAGAACGTTGGCTCCGCCGGAACAGCGGGAGTCTGCGCAGCGAGCTGCTGGGGCGCGGGTCGGTGCGTGTCGGGAATGCCCTGCGGCGGCACCGCGGGGACGGACGGCACCGCCTGCGGCGCACTGTAGTTGGGCCCGTAGGGGTCGTTAGCGCGCTGTCCGGGTGCCGCATAGTCGATCGCCGCCTGCGGCACGGGGGTCAGAGGAGCGCTCGGCGCCCCCCACTGGCCCGGGGAGCTAGCCGGATGAACGCCATCGAAACCGTTGGGCGCCTGGCCGGGTCGGGGTCGCTCGTAGTAGCCCGCCATCCCAGCCTCACCGGGGCCTGCCGCGAGCGCTGCGTGCTTGCGCAGGTCGACGAAGCGAGTGCGGGTAGGGCCGGTCAGCCATGTGCGGCCATCGCGGGCCATCGCGAAACACGCGAGGGGGCCGACAATCGTGATCTGGAGCAGTGCGGTGAGGGCCGTGTAGCCCATCGCAGCGCCGAGGGAGGGAGTCTGCGTGTCGTCGTCATCGCGAATGAGGCACACGTGCATGGCCGCCATACCGGGAGTGCGGCCGGTAGCACCGAGCATGATTCCGGCGGCAATCACGGCCTCGACAGTGATGAGCGTGATCGTCAGGGGCGTGAAGTAGACGAGCCACGTCGCCGCGAGGAGTACTCCGAGGACGAGCATGTCGATAACGTAAGCGCCGACGAGCCGCGAGGGGACTGCGGGCGCGAACGGAGTCTTTGTGGTGTCAGCAAGCATTACAGGACCGCCCTCCAAGCGAACAGGAAGAGACCCGAAGACATAACCGCCGCGGGTAGAAGTGCGAAGGTGCAGAAGGTTTGAGTGAAGTCGAGGATCGTGCCGACGAGGGCGGCGTGCCCCTTGGGCTCTACGAGGCTGGTCATGACGACCGTGACAATACCCACGATGATGAGGATACACAGGGGAACGAGCGGATAGAGCCAGCCATTGTCCCTGGGGATCTTCAGCCAGTCACCGAGGAGCAGCGTACAGAGGAGTACGCAGGCAGCCAGGCGCGGGAGGATATGCCCGAGGTGGGAGCGGGTGGCCCGCGGCGCGGTGAGCAGCACGATGATCGCGGCGATCAGGAGGACGAGGCTCGCGACCCCTTGTCCCATGTCCGCGGCAGGCTTCGCCAGGGGCGGCAGCTGGGTGCCGCCGGCGAGGACGAACACGGTCGAGGCGACGATCAGCAGGGTGTTGCGCGCTTCGGTATGCCCGAGGACGATCGCCATACGTCCGCCGGTGACGGGACTGGGTTTTTGGACGGGAGGCTGACGAATGCGCGACGCGATTGTCTGCACGGCGGAGGCGTCGACGAGTTGGCTATCGGGGACGCGCAGCGCCAAACGGGGAGCCATGAGGAGGAGGTAGACGCCGACCGCGACGGACAGGGGCGCGATACGAATGAGAGAAAAGGCGGGAAGGGCGCCGATGGTGACGAGAGCCGTGGCACACACCCAGGCGAGCAGGGCACTGAGAGCCGAGGGGGGTCACGGTCAATGACACGACCGCCAGGGAAACGATGAGAGCGACCCAGACACCAACAACGGGGGCAATCGTCAGCGCATGGACGTCCGCAACGGAAACAAAGCCGATCGCACTGTAACCGGCGAGGGCGGGCAACAGGAGCAGCATCGTGGGGCGCGAGCGCACCTTGCGCGACACAAACAGGGGGACGATCGCACTGATGCAGCACACGAGCGCACACGAGGCGCGCACCCACACGGGAATCGAGGAGATGATCCTGGCCCACGAAGGCCCATCTTCGACGTGCTCGTATCCGGCCAGGGCGGCATCGCCCAAGAGGGGCAGGAGGCATAGGGAAGAAACAGCGCCAAGAATGAGGAAGCAGAAGCCGACGAGCGCCAGGGTGGGCGCGAGCCACTGGTTTTCATGGCGGGCCGAGGCCTCGTTGAGTTGCTGAGCGGACAGAACACGACTGGACAGGGCAATCGTCGAACCGGCGGGGAGGTCACGTCCGAGGACCGCGGAACCGTCGAGGGGGCGTCCGTCCGCATAGGAGACACGCACGGAGGGGAGGGACAGATCTATCTCCAGCATGGCGCACAGGCCCGCGACCGTCGTCCCTTCCGGGGCGGCGAAATCGGAGGTGCCATCGGAGTCGATAACAGTCACTGACACCATGGTGGCGCTCATGTAACCTCCGTTCTCAGGTAAACAACAGTGCCCAGTGTAATGCACCGACGCTAACCGCCGGTTAAAACTTGGAAGTCCACTCAGCTACACTGAGTGCAGTCGCATCGAACACGTACGCGCACAGCGCGAGGAGACCTCATGGTTACACGCAGAAAACGGCGGAGTGCCGCGGTTCCGGAGCAGCCCTCCGGCAGCCTCGCTATCCAGATGCCACCGGAGAAGGCCGAGCCCGCATCGATGGGTAACGTCCTCATGATGGTCGTGCCCATGCTGGGTTCCACGGGCGTCATGGTCTTCATGGCCATACAAAACAGCGGCGGCAACAACACCCGCTCGTTGCTGATGGGCGGCGGCATGCTGGTGGCTATGCTGGGCATGGTCGGCTTCAACATGTATCGCCAGTTCTCCCAGTACCGCACGCGCGTGGTGACGCAGCGCCGCGAGTACCTGTCCTACCTGGCGGAGACCCGCGACGCGGTGCGCAAGGTCGCGAAGAAGCAGCGCGCCTACTACAACTGGGTGTACCCCGACCCCAACGCGCTGGTGACGCTGGCGGCCAACGGCTCGCGCCTATGGTCGCGCGAGGGCGGTACCTACGACCTCTTCGCTTTCCGCTACGGGTCCGGCACGCAGCCCCTCGGTCTGGTCTTTGAGCGGCCCCCGATCGACCCGATGACGGAGATGGACGTCGTCTGCCTCTCGGCGATGGAGCGTTTCATCGACGTGCACGACCACACGGATAACGTGGGTAAGTTCCTTTTCCTCGGCGACTTCAGCCACGTTGAGCTCGCGGGCGAGGGCGAGGCCGTCTACGACGAGATGCGCGCGATCATGATGCACCTGGCGTGCTTCATCGACCCGTCGAAGCTCAAGATCGCCGTCCTGTGCTCGGCGGATCGCCTGGGCGAGTGGGAATGGGTCAAGTGGATGCCCCAGGCCCGCTCCTCCATCGTGCGCGACGCAGTGGGCCCGGCACGCATGATCTCGACCGACCCCGCAGAGCTCGCGGAAATGATCGGCACGGACATCGCGATGCGCGGCCCCTTCCAGTACGGCGATGAAATCCCCGCGTACCCGCACCTGCTGCTGGTGTGCGACGGGGCTGAGTTCCCGGCCTCGTCCCCCTTCGGTTCCTTCACGGGCATCAAGGGCGTCACCATCATGAGCCGCGCCCGCGAGTGGACCCCTATGAAGTCGCACACAACGCTGCGTCTGCTCATCCACCCAAACCCGGATCGCAAGGGTGCGGACGTGGTCGACGTGATCACCATGGACTCCATGCCCGAGCAGGCTTTCGCGGATCGCCTCACCGCCGTGCAGGCGGAGGCTATCGCGCGCCGCATGACACCGTTCGCCAACCAGCAAAACCTGGAAGAGGCGGACACCCCGGTGGGCCGCTCTGACGAGTCCCGTCAGATGGACCTCATGGAACTCGTCGGCATCGGCGACATCCGCGACTTCGACCCGGAGAAGCAGTGGCGTCGCCGCGAGGGCCGCGAACGCCTCGCCGCGCCCTTCGGCGTCACACCCGAGGGACAGCCGGTCGTCCTGGACATCAAGGAATCCTCCCAGCAGGGTATGGGCCCCCACGGCCTGCTGATCGGCGCGACCGGTTCGGGTAAGTCCGAGGTGTTGCGTACCCTCGTACTGGCCCTAGCGCTCACCCACTCCCCGGAGCAGCTGAACCTGGTTCTCGTCGACTTCAAGGGTGGCGCGACCTTCGCCGGCATGTCGGACCTGCCGCACGTGTCGGCCATGATCTCTAACCTGGAGTCGGAGCTCTCCCTCGTCGACCGTATGCAGGACGCCCTGCAGGGCGAAATGGTGCGCCGCCAGGAGGTCCTGCGCGAGGCAGGCAACTACGCGAACGTCTCCGAATACGAGGCGGACCGCATCGCCGGCAAGCACGAGTTCCCACCGCTGCCCGCCCTGTTCATCGTCCTGGACGAGTTCACGGAAATGCTCATGGCCAAGCCTGAGTTTGGCGAAGTCTTCATCATGATCGGCCGCCTGGGTCGTTCGCTGTCGGTGCACCTCCTGCTCGCCTCGCAGAAGATGGACCTCGGTAAGGCGCGCGGCCTGGAGTCGCACCTGTCGTACCGCATCGCCCTGAAGACCTTCACGGAAAACGATTCTCGCGAGGTCCTGGGTATCCCCGACGCCGCGAAGCTACCCCCGCTGCCCGGTTCGGGCTTCCTGAAGGCGGGCGGCGACGGCCTCGTCCGCTTCCGCGCCTCCTACGTGGCCGCTCCCCCGCCGGCGCGTACTCTCGCGTCGATTTCCGAGGCCTCGACGGCTGGCGCTCCGAGCGCTCCCATCGAAATCCTGCCCTTCACGGTCGCTCCCGTCATCACGCGCGAGGACACGCTGGGAGACAAGGAGGAAGAGGTCGACCAGAACCAGGAGATCGTCCTCGCGGGCGACGAGGTGTGGGCGGACATGTCCGAGATGGACATCGCCGTGGCAAAGATGAAGGGCAAGGGCTACCCGGCCCACCAGGTGTGGCTGCCGCCCCTGGAGACCCCGGATACCTTCGCGACCCTCATGCCGGACCTGCGTCCGGACCCGGAGCTGGGCTTCGTGTCGCGCGCCTGGCGCGAGTCGGGCACGCTGCGCGTCCCCCTGGGCACGGTCGACCTGCCGCTCGAGCAGCGTCGCGAAACCCTCGTCCTCGACCTGTCGGGTGCGGGCGGTAACTTCGCGATCGTCGGCGGCCCCCAGACCGGTAAGTCGACGGCGCTACGAACGATCGTGCAGGCCCTGTCGCTGACCTACACGCCGCAGGAAGTCCAGTTCTACGTGATGGACTTCGGTGGCGGTACCTTCGCCGGTTTCGCGGGCGCACCGCACGTCGCAGGCGTGGCGACGCGCGACACCACCGAGGTACGGACGCGTATGCTCGCCGAGATCGCGGCGATTATGGATGACCGCGAGCGTTACTTCGGTAAGAACGCGATCGATTCGATGGACACCTACCGCCGCGGTCGCCTGGAAGGACGCTACGACGACGGCTACGGCGACGTCTTCCTGGTCGTCGATGGTTGGGGCGCGCTGCGCTCCGAGTTCGACAGCCTGGACCGAGAGGTGACGACGATGATGAGCCGAGGCCTGTCCCTCGGTGTTCACCTCATCGTCTCCGCCTCTCGCTGGATGGACTTCCGTTCCGAGGCGCAGGACCTGTTCGGTTCACGCCTGGAGCTGCACACGGCTAACCCGAAGGAGTCGATCATCAACCGCGAGGGTGCCTCGCGTATTCCGAAGGGCCGCCCGGGTCGAGGCATCGACATGGCTGGTCACGAAATGATGATCGGCCTGCCGCGCGCGGACGCGGAACAGGATCCGACCACCGTGTCGCAGGGTGTGGCCTACACAATCAAGAAGATTCGCGAGCACCTGGTGGCGGGCGAAGGCCCGAAGCTGCGTCTGCTGCCGGAAAAGATCACGGTCGAGGAGATCCTCGCGCAGCTGCCCGAGCAGCAGATCCTGCCGACCGGTGGCGGCGACATGATCCTGGGCGTGGAAGAGTCGCGCCTTGGTCCCCTCGTGTTCAACACGCGTGCGGAGTCCCACCTGTACCTCTTCGGCGATTCGAAGACGGGCAAGAGTACCTTCCTGCGTTCGATCATGCAGGAAATCACGCGCCTGTACACGCCGGACCAGGCGAAGATCATCGCTATCGATATGCGCCGCTCCCTCATGAGCGACATCCCGAAGGAACACACGCTGCGCTACATCACGAACCACGAGGCCGCCATGAAGGATCTGCGCGATACAGCCGGCTTCCTGCGCGATCGCCTACCCGGATCGGATGTCACGGCGGAGCAGATCCGTGAGCGCAGCTGGTGGACCGGCCCCGAATTCTGGGTCCTGGTCGATGACTACGACCTGGCGGTCACGATGTCGGGCAACCCGATCGCGGAACTCATCGACCTGCTGCCGCAGGCGGGCGACATCGGCCTGCACGTGGTCCTCACACGCCGTATGGGCGGCGCGGCTCGCGCGACCTTCGAGAAGGTCCTGCAGATGATGGGTGACCTGGCGGTCACCGGAATCCTGCTGTCCGGTAACCCGAGCGAGGGCGCGATCATCAACGGCGTGAAGCCGAGGCGTGCAATCCCCGGACGTGCGCAGGTCGTTCACCGCGACTTGGGCGTTGTTTCCGCACAGATGGCATCGACTCCACAGCATCGTGGGTAGCCGTTTCTTGACGAGGCAGCCCCGTCATCGCATATGATTGACCAGTCTGACAGTAGGAGAAAAATATGTCCCTTCTCGCGTCTCGCCGCACCCTCGCAGCGGCCTCGTCTCTGCTTCTGGCGGCCATCGGCCTGACCGGTTGCCTGAGCCTGCCCGGCGGCGCAGGGGGATCGAAGTCCTCGGACATCGCCTCGATGAAGAACATTCCCGAAGGCATTAAGCGTGACCTCATCAACCAGATGAACTCCGCTTCTGGCGCTGAGAAGAGCAAGATCGTCGACAAGGCCAACGCCTTGAACAACATGGTCGGCAGGGACCTCGTTGGCGTTGAGCCGGCCATCATGGGCCTGCAAAAGTACAAGCTCGACACCAACGGCACCGTCGCTGTGAACAAGGATGACAGTGTCTATGGGCTTATGTCTGCGGCTGATTACTGGCGTCTTGGTGAGGATAGCTACGACCTGTGCGTGGAGCAGAACTGCGAGTACTACTCCTCGTGGACCATCGATATTGAAGGCAGCGGTTCTGACCTCGTCTACGTGTGGACCCTCAAGATCGACAACCCCGACATCACCGACCAGCCCCTGGTCCGCCGCTTCAAGGCCGGCAAGTAAGCAACCGGCGCACACCAGCGCCACCAATACCCCATCAACGCAAGGAGAAAACTGTGGTAGATCAGGCGTATAACGACGAAACCCAGCGCGCGGCTATCCCTCGCGTGCGCGATGGACAGAATGCCGTCGACCAGTCTCGTACGCGCACCCATGAAATGAGCAACGCACAGAAGTACGAAGTCTGGGGTGGCGAACAAGGCCCCGAGGCAATGCGTCACAGCTCAGCAAAGATGTTCAGCGGCGTTTCCGACGTTCTTGCAAAGGAAAATGCCCTGATCACGCGCTTCATCGCAGAAACCGAGCACGCGATGGAAGCAGCCAAGCAGGCGGAATGGGACGCGAAATATTCCTTCGATCAAGTGGCCGAAGCCTTGAAAAACGTTTCCAACTCAGACGAGGCACGGCAGCTGAACAAGCATCTTGAAGATGCTGGCTTCAAGGTGAACGATAGGCAGCACAAGGTTGACGATGCGACGAAATACGCCTCCACTTCTCCCGACGAGTACGCGGTAGGCGGCACGCCAGATGACGCTAAGGTCTCGGCAGCACTCGCGCAAGCAGATAACCAAACCCAGAAGTCCTTGTGACATTTTCATTTAATTCTTCAGGGAGATAAGAGCAATGGTTGACTCGCCGAACTACAAGAAGCTCAAGGTGTTCATGGAGCACGCAAAGGCCAACGGCCAGCTGTCCGCATGGACTCCTGATCATAAGGCAACGGAAGAAGCTTTTGAAGAGGCCATCGACCGCCTTAGGGAGTACCGGGATAGCCACGGCTTCACCGGAAAGGCGGCCGATGCCATGAACACCTGGGTGAACAACTCCATTTCGCGGATCGACGCCTACCACCAACAGTACTCTCGCGGCTACACGGCATACGAAGCTGCCCGTGATGCGATGGCTGCTGCGCACAGCGAAGGTACCGCAATTAAGGACAGTCTCCTCGATGCCGCCACTGAGGCAATGCGCGACGATCCGCTTGTGTTCGTTCGGTCCAGCGATCCCGGCGGTGGCCTTTCCGCCGGCCCGGTGCGCATTACCACCGGCTCCGCCTACGTCGAGGCTGTCGAGGCGCAGGCCAACGCCCAGCGCGAGGAGGCCTGCGCGCGCATCCTCAAAGCCGTAAATGACCGCACTTCCGCGCTCTCCCAGCTTATTGACGACTACGTCCCCCTTGAGGCGACGGATCCCAACAAGGTTGAGGAAAGCGTTCGTGACAATAAATCATCACGCGGCGGCGGTGGCGGCGGCGGCGGTGGCGGCTACGGTGGTGGCGGCTACGGTGGTGGCGGTGGTTATTCGCCGGAGAATGGCTTTGGTCGTGAGGCTGGCCGTAATGGTGAGGGCTACCCTGGCGGCTTTGATAAGCCGTGGTGGAGCGAGGCCGACGCGGCCGCTGCTCGTAACCGCGTGATCGCCTCCGGTGCCGTCCCCACCAAGGAACTGCCCTACGGTGAGCTGGGCTCGCGCACGAACCCGATCACCGACCCGCAGGACCTCATGGACACCGACCTGCTGCACACGCGCGTCAACGGCACGACGTATCGCAACGGCGTGGTGGGCGGACACACCCCCGCGCCCCCCGCTGATGCGCAGCATCCGTTGTGGCGACTCAACGGCGGCGCTGCTGCTGATGCGGCGACGGCTGGTCGTCTGGGTGGTGCTGGTGTGCTGGGTGCTGGCGCGCTGGGCATGCGTGGCGCGGCCCGTATGGGTGCTGGTTCGGGCTTTGGCGGCCTGGGCGGTTCGGCCCGCATGGGTTCGGGCTTTGGTGGCCTGGGCGGTGCTTCTGGTTCTGCTGGCGGTATGGGCGCGGGCGGCATGGGTGGCCTGCGTGGCATCTCTGGTACGACCGGTTCGGCTGGCGCTATGGGTGCCTCGAACCTGCGCGTGGGCACCTACTCGGGTTCGGGTTTTGGTTCCTACACTCCCCCCGCCTCCATGACTGGCGCGAACGGTGCAGCCGGTGCAGGCACTTCCGGCGTGACCGGTACGACCGGTGCTGGTGGCGGCGCGGCCGGTGCGGCGGGTGCTGCCGGTCGTGGCGGTGCTGGTGCTGGTGGTGGCTTCATGGGCGGCGGTGGCGCGGGCGCTGGTGCTGGCATGGGCAAGGACGATAAGAAGGGCCGCAAGCGCAAGTACGTGGCTTTCACGGTGGATGAGGATGAGGACGATCTGCCCGCAGGCTACGTCAACCCCCTGTCCCAGACCTACGGCACGGACCGCACGATCGCGCCCGTGAAGCGGGAGGACGACGGATGGGACCTGCGCCAGTGGTGACCACCTCTCACAACGCAACGCCCCGTCACCCCCGCGCTTTCGCGGGTGTGGCGGGGGCGCGCCGCACGCGCCCTGACCACCACTTTCTCCGCCCTGGTTTTTGCCGCGGGTGCCCTCGCGGTGACACCAGCCCCCGCGCACGCCGACGAGATCACCTCGCAGGAGTACTTCTCCTACTACCACCTTGACCAAGCACGCGCCAAGGGTTACACCGGCAAAGGTGTGACCATCGCCCTCATCGACGGCCCCGTCGAACTCAGCGACCCCGAACTGGCCGGCGCCAACATCACCGACAAGAGCCGATGCACTTTCGAAGCTCCGGCTGAAGCGAAATACCACGGCAGTGAGATGGCCGCTCTCCTGGTCTCCCAGAAGTACGGTGTCGCCCCCGACGCCACGCTGTACACTACGCCAACAGGACTGCGAAAACCACCGGAGCGAGCGGCACGTGCGACAGCGCTGATGGCGACCTTGATTCGTATTCGGCCCTCATCAACCAGGCGATCGATGACGGCGCACAGATCATTTCGATTTCCCAAAGCTCAAACGATCACAGCGACGAACTCAAGTGGGCAATCGCACGAGCCATGAACGAGGGCGTCATCATCATGGCGTCCACGGGCAACACGGGACAAGATGAAAACGACTCACACCTGAGCTGGTGGTCTGGCGTGGTCGGTGTCGCCGCCATTAACAATCAAGGCGGCTACGCTTCCGACTACTCCTCGTGGGGCCAGGGCGTCACGGTCACAGCAGTGGGGGGCCCTATGTCTTTCCGCGATTTCGACACCGGCAATATTGCAACCACGCACGGCACCTCGAACTCGACGGCGATTGCGGCTGGTTTGATGGCGTTGGCGCGCCAGAAGTGGCCTGAAGCGAGCAGCAACCAGCTGCTCCAGCTCATGGTCAAGACGGCTCTGAACCCGGACAAGCAATGGAACAATAGAACGGGTTATGGGGCGATCAGCCTCAGCGACCTGGTCAACACAGACCCCTCGCAGTACCCCGACGAGAACCCCATCGCCCAAAAGCAGGGCGGCTCCTCCCCCACAGTCGAGGAAGTCCAGCAGTACTCCAACGGGCTCGTTAATCCGACCGGTATCAGGCTGGCCAGCGCTTACACATACCGTGGCGCAGACGATAGTGTCCTGTCGAACCCTCTCAACAAGACCCCTGTCCACCTCGGCACCAGCCCCGCGTATCACCGGAAGTGACCAGATGACTCACTCGTCTGACGCGCCCCGTCACCCCCGCACTTTCGCGGGCGTGGCGGGGCGCGCCGCACGCGCCCTCACCACCGCTTTCTCCGCCCTGGCTCTGGCCATCGGCGCTCTTGCGGTCACACCGGCCCCCGCGCACGCCGACGAGATCACCTCGCAGGAATACTTCTCCTACTACCACCTCGATACCGCGCACGCGAAAGGCTACACGGGCAAGGGAGTGACCATCGCCCTCATCGACGGCCCCGTCAACCTCAGCGACCCCGAACTGGCTGGCGCCAACATCACCGACAAGAGCCGCTGCACCATCAAGTCATCCGAGGCTGGCAAGTACCATGCGAACCACATGGCTGCGCTCATTGTCTCGCAAAAGTACGGAATCGCCCCGGACGCGACCTTGTACACCTACCAGACGTCCTCCAACGATGACGACCTTGGTACATGCGCTGATGGCGGGAAAATTCAGGACACTTTCGCGATCCTCATCAACCAGGCGATCGATGACGGCGCACAGATCATTTCGATTTCCCAAAGCTCAAACGATCACAGCGACGAACTCAAGTGGGCAATCGCACGAGCCATGAGCGAAGGCGTCATCATCATGGCGTCCACGGGCAACACGGGGCAAGATGAAAACGACTCACACCTGAGCTGGTGGTCCGGTGTCGTGGGCGTCGCCGCAGTTAACAACGAAGGCGGGTACGCCTCCGACTACTCCTCCTGGGGCCGAGGCGTCACAGTCACAGCAGTGGGTGGCCCAGTCAACGTTCGCGCATTCGACACAGGTAAGGTCGACACGACCAAGGGCACCTCTGTCTCGACGGCAATCGCATCCGGATTGATGGCGTTGGCGCGCCAAAAGTGGCCTGACGCGACCGCCAACCAGCTGCTCCAGCTCATGGTCAAGACGGCTCTGAACCCCGATAAGCAGTGGAACGATAAGACCGGTTACGGAGCGATCAGCCTCGGCGATCTGGTGAACACCGATCCCTCACAGTACCCTGACGAGAACCCCATCGCGCAAAAGCAGGGAGGGTCCTCGCCCACCGTCGCAGAAGTACAACAGTACAGCGACGGCCTCGTCGACCCCACCACCAACCGTATGGGCGACGCTTACACGTACCGTGGCACGGATGAGGGCGTCATCTCACACCCACTCATCAAATCACCAGTACACATCGGCACCAGCCCCGCGTACCACCGGAAGTAACCAGATCACGAACTCGTCAAACGTGCCCCGTCACCCCCGCATTTTTGCGCGAGTGACGGGGCGCGCCGCATACGACAGTAGACTTCGACCCCGAACACCCAATCAAATTTAAATTGCGGGCATAAATTGACGTCGACCAACGGGCGCACTGACTCCCACACAAGCGCCACCAGTGGGATAGACAGCCGGTTAGGTGATCACTTAGACAAGAGCGGCCCACACACATCATCGGCGTACCTCCGACGAAGGCGAAGCATCTTACGCCAATCAGCTTGATCATTTGTTGACAAGCAGGCCTACAAGTCACATAAGATTGACCAGTCTGACAGTAGGAGAAATATGTCCCTTCTCGCGTCTCGCCGCACTCTTGCAGCGGCCTCGTCTCTGCTTCTGGCGGCCATCGGCCTGACCGGTTGCCTGAGCCTGCCCGGCGGCGCAGGAGGATCGAAGTCCTCGGACATCGCCTCGATGAAGAACATTCCCGAAGGCATTAAGCGTGACCTCATCAACCAGATGAACTCCGCTTCTGGCGCTGAGAAGAGCAAGATCGTCGACAAGGCCAACGCCTTGAACAACATGGTCGGCAGGGACCTCGTTGGCGTTGAGCCGGCCATCATGGGCCTGCAAAAGTACAAGCTCGACACCAACGGCACCGTCGCTGTCAATAAGGATGACAGTGTCTATGGGCTTATGTCTGCGGCTGATTACTGGCGTCTTGGTGAGGATAGCTACGACCTGTGCGTGGAGCAGAACTGCGAGTACTACTCCTCGTGGACCATCGATATTGAAGGCAGCGGTTCCGACCTCGTCTACGTGTGGACCCTCAAGATCGACAACCCCGACATCACCGACCAGCCCCTGGTCCGCCGCTTCAAGACCGGAAAGTAAGCACCCGGCGCACACCAGCGCCACCAATACCCCATCAACGCAAGGAGAAAACCGTGGCAGGAGAAGTCAGCACCGGCTTGGATGAAGGCAGGCAGAACGTCGCCGCTCCAAGTGTCGAGCAGAGCATTGACGCGGTGCAAACAACGCGGCAGGGCACCGATGCGCAGGAAGCAGCACAGACACAAGCTGCATGGGGCAACGAAAACGGTCCACAGCGCTTCCGCGAGGCTGTCATCAATATGTTCAGCCGGGCCTCGGACTTCCTGTCTGCGGAGAATGAGCTCATTCGCAATTTCGAGATCGCAGTAACGCAAGCAACAGAAGCGGCCATAGCGGCCGAAAATGATGCCACGGTTACCCTCGCAGCGGTCAAGGAACAGCTTGGAGCCCTCGATCGCTCCCAGACCTCAATTGATTTGGTCAACAAGATGAGGGAAGTAGGCTTCAATCCAAGCCGCATTGTTTACGATCCACAGACCGGTGAAACCACGGAATACCAATTCGTGGATGGCGAGTGGAAGTCTCAAGCAGAGCGAGCAGCTGAAGCAGCACAGAACGCTCCCATTTCCGGCCAGCCAAGCGACTTCTAGCCTCATTGAGAACTTTCGAAAGGTAAAACGATATGGTGCACTCACCGAACTATGAGCGCCTCAAGGAATTCATGTCGGCGGCGCAGGTTAACGGCGAGCTCAAAGCCTGGGAGAGCGATCACGCAAAGACCATGCAGGGGTTCCAGGACGCCATTGATCGCCTGACTTTCTACCGCAACAACCATGGTTTCACGGGCGCAGCTGGCAAAGCCATGGATGCCTGGGTGAAGCGGTCCATCGATCGTATCGAAGGCTACCGCACCTACTACACGCAGGGCTACAAAACCTACGAGGCCGCACGCGATGAGATGGCAAAAGCCCTCCAAGAGGCGCAAGCCGTCTCACCGGACCTTCTCGATGCCAAGACCGCTGCTATGCGAGACGATTGGATCGTCGAGATTCCGGAAAACTCATCCGTTGATGGCCTCAAGGTTCCCATCATCAACAAGAAGTACACGACCGGCGAGGCCTATGTGAGCGCAGTGGAGGCACAGAACAACGCCCAGCGCGAGGCCTCTGCACTGCGAGTGCTTAACGCAATCAACAACAAGACTCATTCCCTCGGTGATAAGCTGGGGGGCATTGAGATCAAAGCGCCAAGAGATACCGAGACCGAGATCGACGATGACCATCTGCCTCCGGTTCCCCCGCCGGTGCCCGACAACGGCACCACCCATGGTGGCGGCGGCTACGGTGGCGGCGGCTACGGTGGCGGTGGTTATTCGCCGGAGAATGGTTTTGGTCGTGAGGGCGGTCGTAATGGTGAGGGTTATCCGGGTGGCTTTGATAAGCCGTGGTGGAGCGAGGCCGATGCGGCCGCGGCTCGTAACCGCGTAATCGCCTCGGGCACTGTTCCGACCAAGGAGCTGCCCTATGGTGAGCTGGGTTCGCGCACGAACCCGATCACCGACCCGCAAGACCTCATGGACACCGACCTGCTGCACACGCGCGTCAACGGCACCACGTATCGCAACGGCGTGGCGGGCGGGCACACTCCGGCTCCCGCCGCTGATGCGCAGCATCCGTTGTGGCGACTCAACGGCGGCGCTGCTGCTGATGCGGCGACGGCTGGTCGTCTGGGTGGTGCTGGTGTGCTGGGTGCTGGCGCGCTGGGCATGCGTGGCGCGGCCCGCATGGGTTCGGGCTTTGGTGGCCTGGGCGGTGCTTCTGGTTCTGCTGGCGGTATGGGCGCGGGCGGCATGGGCGGCCTGCGTGGCATCACCGGTACGACCGGTTCGGCTGGTGCCATGGGTGCCTCGAACCTGCGCGTGGGCACCTACTCGGGTTCGGGTTTTGGTTCCTACACTCCCCCCGCCTCCATGACTGGCGCGAACGGTGCAGCCGGTGCAGGCACTTCCGGCGTGACCGGTACGACCGGTGCTGGTGGCGGCGCGGCCGGTGCGGCGGGTGCTGCCGGTCGCGGCGGCGCGGGTGCTGGTGGTGGCTTCATGGGCGGCGGTGGCGCGGGCGCTGGTGCTGGCATGGGCAAGGACGATAAGAAGGGCCGCAAGCGCAAGTACGTGGCTTTCACGGTGGATGAGGATGAGGACGATCTGCCCGCAGGCTACGTCAACCCCCTGTCCCAGACCTACGGCACGGACCGCACGATCGCGCCCGTGAAGCGGGAGGACGACGGATGGGACCTGCGCCAGTGGTGACCACCTCTCACAACGCAACGCCCCGTCACCCCCGCGCTTTCGCGGGTGTGGCGGGGCGCGCCGCACGCGCCCTCACCACCACTTTCTCCGCCCTGGCTCTGGCCGTGGGCACGGTGGCGGTGGCACCGTCTTCCGCTCGGGCTGATGACACGATCACGACCCAGGACTACTTCTCGTACTACAAGCTCGACCAAGCACGAGCCAAGGGCTACACCGGCAAAGGCGTCACCATCGCGATGATCGACGGCCCCGTCGACACCAGCGCACCCGAGCTAGCCGGCGCCAACATCACCGACAAAAGCCGCTGCACGGTGAACACCGACAACGTATCGAGGACCCACGGGACTGCAATCGCTTCCCTGTTGGTGTCCAAGGATTATGGGTTTTTGCCCGACGCGACCCTGCACACCTACCAAACCAGTTTCCGGGATCAGGAGCCCTCCGCGGAGTGCCGCCCTGAGCCGCACATTCACCTTGAGGGTTTGGGGGAATTGATCAACTTTGCGATCAACGACGGGGCACAGATCATTACGATCTCCATTGCAGCGCCCCAGATCGACGCTGAATTCGATCGAGTGTTGAATGCCGCGCTGAGCCGTGCCATCAACCAGGGCGTCATTGTCGTGACCGGCATGGGCAACACCGAGACCGATAACGATGGCGCGAGCTTCGCTAGCCGCAACGGCTTTGTCGGTGTCTCCGCCGTCAACTTGGATGGGTCATTCGCATTAGACTATTCCTCCTACGGCGACAGCGTCACCACCGCTGCGTTTGGAGGCCCCATCAAAGTCCGCGACTACGAAAAGGGGAATATTGGCGACATGAGGGGCACCTCTATTGCAACACCCATCGTCGCCGCATCTCTCGCGTTGGCGCGCCAAAAGTGGCCTGACGCAACATCGAATCAGCTCCTGCAGCTGCTTATACACACCGGTTCAAACTCCCAGCATGCGTGGAACAACCGCACAGGATACGGAGCCGTCAACCCCGGTGCACTCATCAATACGGATCCTTCTCAGTACCCCGACGAGAATCCCGTCATTCACAAATCCGACGACGCCTTCCCCACCGCCGAGATGATCCTTGAGTACAAGGACGGGCGTACCGATGCTCCATTGGGCCAGTACGATGACACGTACGTGTACCGGGGCACGGACGACATCTACTTCCAGCCGGGCTACCTGGTCCAGACCCCGCACCTGGGCACCAGCCCCGCCTACCACCGGAAGTGACCCCATGACACGGACGCCAGCCGCGCCCCGTCGCCCCCGCGCTTTCGCGGGCGTGGCGGGGCGCGCCGCGCGCGCCCTCACCACCGCTTTCTCCGCCCTGGCTCTGGCCATCGGCGCTCTTGCGGTCACACCGGCCCCGGCGCAGGCGTATGATCCCCCTACTACGCAGGAGTATGTCTCCTACTATCAGCTTGATTCCCTGCGGGCCCAGGGCTACACCGGTAAGGGCGTGACCATCGCCCTCATCGACGGCCCCCTCGACACCAACGCAGCAGAGATTAAGGGCGCAAAAGCCACCGACAAGAGCACGTGCCAGGTCGAAAGTACCCCCGACAGCGCCCGGCACGCGATCGACATGGCATCCATTTTGGTGTCCCCGTATTTCGGGGTTGCACCCGATGCAACTCTGTACGCCTATCAGACCTCGAACACAACCGAGCGTTCATCTGGCACGTGTGCATCCGGTGGCGAGCAACTCGACACCATCGGCAAGCTCATCAACCAGGCTGTCGAGGACGGCGCCCAGATTATATCTTTCTCGCAGAGCCTCGGTGCTAGTGACGAGCTCAAATGGGCGGTCACCAACGCTACTGCGCACGGCGTCATTATCGTGGCTTCGTCTGGGAACAAGGCAATCGACGACAATTCCAAACACCTGGGACAGTATTCGGGCGTTGTCGGCGTTTCCGCTATCGACACCACTGGCAACTTCGCGTCGTATTCCTCCTGGGGCAACGGCGTGGTCACCGCAGCTGTCGGCGGCCCCTTCGATTCGTTCAATCCGAACACGAATGCACCCGGGCGTTCAGACGGAACTTCAAACTCAGCCGCTATGGTGGCTGGCATGTTGGCGCTCACGCGCCAGAAGTGGCCCGAGGCGACCACCAACCAGATCCTCCAGCTCCTCGTTCACACCGGGCAGAACCCGAACCATGACTGGAACCAGTACACGGGCTACGGCCCGATTGACATTCATGCACTGATCAACACGGATCCCTCACAGTACCCGGACGAGAATCCGCTTCTTCAGAAGCCGGGTGGCTCCTCCCCCACTGTGCAGGAGTTCCAGGATTACATGGACGGGATCATCCCTCTCGACACCATCATGAACGAGATGCCCAAGGCCTACATCTACCGGGGCACCGACGAGGAGGTGCTCTTCGGCTTCACCGAGGATCTGCATATCCACCTCGGCACCAGCCCCGCCTACCACCGGAAGTGACCCCATGACACGGACGCCAGCCGCGCCCCGTCATCCCCGTACTTTCGCGGGGGTGGCGGGGCGCGCCACGCGCGCCCTCACCACCGCTATCTCCGCCCTCACACTTGCCGTCGGTGCCCTCACACTGGCACCGGATCCCACGAGGGCCGACGAGGCGGTACCGTCACAGGACTACTTTTCCTATTACCACTTCGACGCAGCGCGTCAAAAGGGCTACACGGGCAAGGGAGTGACCATCGCCCTCATCGGCGGTCCCGTCAACACCAGCGACCCTGCTCTCGTCGGAGCCAACATCACCGACAAAAGCCGCTGCACTATCCAAGACTCGCCGAAGGGCTTGCGCCATGGCACCGACATGGCGATCATCTTGGTCTCTCCCTACACCGGTGTAGCACCCGACGCAACCTTGTACAGCTACCAAACCAGAAGCGACGACACCCAGTCGACTGGCACCTGCAACGCCGGTGGCGAGGCTCTCGACTCCATGGGGAAACTCATCAATCAGGCTGTTGAGGATGGGGCACAGATCATCACCGTGTCAATGGCAGTTCCAGACGCATCTGATGAGCTCAAGTGGGCCGTCACGAATGCCATCTCACACGGTGTCATCATCATCAATTCCGCTGGTAACAGCGCACGCGACGAGAACAGCACTCAGCTCGGACGTTGGTCCGGCATCATAGGCGTCTCGGCTATCGACATCGATGGCAACTTTGCGTCCTCTCATCCTGGGGTAATGGCGTTGTCACCGCTGCCTTCGGCGGCCCCTTCAAGACCATCAATCCCGACACGGGAGCTCCGGCGACCGCCCGTGGTACATCCATTTCTGCACCACTCGTAGCCGGCATGTTGGCGCTCGCGCGCCAGAAGTGGCCCGAGGCGACCACCAACCAGATCCTTCAGCTCCTCGTTCACACTGGTCTGAATCCGAACCATGACTGGAACCAGTACACGGGCTATGGTCCCATCGATGGTGGCTTACTGGTCACTACGGATCCCTCACAGTACCCGGACGAGAATCCGCTTCTCCAGAAGCCGGGCGGCTCATCCCCCACGGTAAAGGAAATCCAAGACTACGCAGATGGGACCATCACACCTAACGTCGTCATGAACAATCTGCCCAGCTCCTACGTGTACCGGGGTACCAACGAAGAAATCGCTATCGTCCCCACCGAAGGATTAACCATCCACCTCGGCACCAGCCCCGCCTACCACCGACAGTAGCAACACACCCGTGCCCGAGCCCCGGCCTCGTTCGGCCTGAGGCGCGAGCGCACGGAAGTGGAAACGCGAGAGCCCCTGCACCCACACGACCGTGTGCTGCAGGGGCTCGTCGCTTCCCGACTACTTCTTCTTACCCGTCACCTTCTTGTGGTAGCGCGGGCTGGTCCCCAGATGAACGGGGTAGTCGTGCTGATCGCCACGTGCCATGCGCTCATCCAACCCCCTGTAGGAGTACGAACTGTCATTGAGGATCAGGCGAGGATCCACCACACCATCGGAATAGTCCGCCACGTCCTGGCGAGTAGGAATCGACTCATTCCCCTTGTCCATAAAAGGATTCTCGTCCGGGAAGTCCCTCGGGTTCGTCGTCAGCAGCGCATACGTATCCAGCGCCCCGAAACCCGTGTACGGATTCCACTGCCCGCCGTTGCCTCCCACGCCCGTGCGCGCCAATCCCTGCATGATCTGGTTGCCCGTCGCACGCGGCCACCGCTCCATCGACAACGCCAGAGCGCCCGCGACGATGGGGGTCGCAAACGAGGTACCCCACCACTCGCCACGCTCCATCGACGTACTCGACCGCGCGATCGGACGCCCCAGGGCAGCGGTCGAGATGGGATTCCCCCCAATTCGTGTAGTCCGAGGCCTGTCCGTTCGACTCGATCGCGGCCACACCCACGACTCCACTCCACGCGGGCAACCACGTCGTCGAGTCCCGGGTCGAATCGTTGCCCGCACAGGCCACGACCGGGACCTGCTGCGAGATGGCTCGAGCGAGAGCCCACCGCATCCCCTCGTAGTGGTGTTCGGATAGCCCGACGAGGTCGTGATGACGTCAACCCCGTCGTTCAGCGCCGTCTCGATGAGGAGCGCCAGGTCGGAATACCCACGGTCCCATTGACCAATCGCGCAATCCGAGCCCGTCGAATCACCTATAAACGACACCGTGTAAGACTTCAGCCGCGCACCGGGAGCCACACCGAACTGCGGGGAGACCAGGATCTGCGCGATCACCGTCCCATGATCCCAGTGCGCATCCAACGAGCTCACCGAGCACGGCGTGTAGGCCTCGATGTGCGCGCCCTGCAGCTCAGGGATGCCCGCGTTAATAGGGCCATCGATCAGCGCAATCGTAATGCCCTCGCCCGTATACCCCGCCGAATGAATCGAATTCAGGCGATAGTGGGAGTAGAAGGGCTGCTCCCCCGCCGTAATCGCCGAATCCGCTGAGGCAGGGGTCGCGGGAAGCGCCAGCGCGCCCACCGCGAGCGCCGCAGCCACCCCCACGCCGGCGCACCGGCGCAACAGTCGAGCATTCTCGTGTCTCATGACAGTGTTCTTTCGCCTCGCCAATCTGCGGCTACGGCATCGTCACGCACTGCGTGACGGGCGCAGACTCGCGTCCACTGAGCTCGGCGACGACGCTGACCGTCAGGCAGTTCTCGCCGCTCACAGCCGTCGTCGTCAGGGAGTTACGGCGCATGGTCTCAGCGACCACGGCCTCGCCCGGGCGCTCCAGGACGTACTTGAAGACGAACTGGTCGGCTTTAGCCTGACCCTGCTGGGGGATGTCCCAGTTCCACAGGATCTCCGTGCCCTTCGGGGTCGCGATGACTTCGGCGACGGGAGCGGGCGGAGCGCCGCCCGCGTCATTCACGCCGCCACCACCGCCCGGGGACTCGCTCGTCGGCCCAGACGTGGGGTCAGACGAGGCGCCGCCCAGGTGGATGCTGTGCCCGCCGCCGGTCAGCATCGCCACAACCAGTCCGGCTGTCGCGAGCACCGTGACGAGCGCAAGCACCGGCAGGACCCATGCGGGACGCTTTGATTCCCCCTCACCCAACCCGGTACGGTTCGTCGTCGAATTCCCGGCCCACGCCTCGTTCAACGACGCATTGGCACCGTCCGCGAAACTCCCGCGGCGCGCGCGCGTACGCTCAGCATCCAGGGCCGCCCAGGAGGGGGACGACAGGGCCGAGGCTGGCGCGCTCGAGGAGGCGACGACGCTCAGCTTCATCTCCGTGACCGGGCGGTGCATCTCGCGCTCGATGGTCTGCAGCGCGTACCCCAGCGCCGCCGCCGACCCGAAGCGTTGCTCCGGATCCAGGCTCATCGCACGGCGCACGATGGCCGTCACGGCCTCGGGCACGCCGGGACGGTCAATGCGCGACACGCGGCCGCGCGCCACTCGCTGAGCGACCGTCTTCGCGGAGTTATCGCCGTCAACCACCTCGAAGGGCGAACGGCCCATCAGCAGCGTCCACAGGGTCGCACCCAGGGCCCACACGTCCTGCGTCGGGTGAGCGCGCGCCGTACCCGCAATCTGCTCCGGGGGCGCCCACATCACCGAAAACGCGTCCCGGCCGCTGCGCGGATCAGCGCCCACCGGCTCCGACACACCAAAGTCCGTCAGCACCGGCGAGCCGTAAGCGTTGATCATGATGTTGCTCGGCTTAATGTCGCGGTGCACGTAGCCCGCGCGGTGCAGCATCTCCGCACCACCGCACATGCGGATCACCATCGACAGGGCGCGATCCGTCGCCATCGGGTTCGCGCGCACCTGATCGAGGATATTCGCGACCGGGCAATACTCCATCACCAGGTAGGGGCGACCGTCCGCCGTGCGCCCCGCACCGTACAGCTGGGCGACGGCCGGGTGACCCGATACGAGGGCCATGACGTCCGCCTCGCGGGCGATCCCCGCCTCACCGTCCGCCCCGCGGTCCCGACGGGCGACCTTGACGGCCACCTCGCGGCTGGGCAGCTCCTGACGGCACAGGAACACGTCCGCGAAACCGCCCGCCCCCAGGGGGCGAATCCACTGGTATCCCGGTATCGCCGGCACCATTCCGACGCGAGCGTCGCTATCCATCAATGTTTCCCTTTCCCACGGCCACTGACACACCCAATCAGCGAACGACGCCTCTCACCGGAAGCTGCTGCCGCCTGGCGGCGTGCACGTCGGCGCCAACGCAACGACTTCAGCGACAGGGCGTGGCGCACCCGCGCGAACACCGACACCGACGAAGCCCACTCGCGGCGCAGCTCATCCACGTCGTTCCACGCCTGCTCGGCGTCCTGTGGGCGCGCTCCTGTCACCGCGAAGTCCGCGACGTCCGCTCGGCGCGCGACCGTCACGGCGCGGGGCACCGCGCCGGAGAACAGCGACCAGCCGGGCACGCGCACGTCGGCCGCCGAGCGCGTGCGCGCCTTACGGGACTTGCGCGACGATGCCTCGTCGCCCTCAGAAGTATCAGGGGCCCACTGCGAGGCGAGCGCCCACGCGACCTCCTGGCGCGTCAGGTGAGGCTCCACCACCAGTCCAGAGTCGATCGCAGTGTCCACCAGCTCATCCCACGAGCCGCGCACCGCTTCGGCGGCCTGCGCCTTGCGGCGTGCCTTGCGGCGGCGAGCCTTCGCCAAGAGCACGAGCAGCACCGGGCCGAGGAGCACCAGCAGTGACAGCGTCACCGTACCGATCGCCATCCACGGGATATGCAGGCCGTTCGGATCGTGCGGATCCGTCGCCTGGTCGCGGGTGGCCGGAGGCAGCTCAACCGGCTGCTCCGGGGGCTCCGGCGGCTGCAGAACCTGCGGCTTGGGCACGGACTTCGGCTTGTTGACCTGCGTCGTGGGCTGCTGGTCTCGCGGCGGCGTCGGGTCGAAGGTCGCCCAGCCGACGCCGGGGAACTCCACCTCGACCCACGCGTGCATGTCCGCGCCCGTCAGGTCCACGTTGCCCGACGTTCCCTCGCGGTACGCGCCCATCACGACGCGGGCGTTGATCCCCTGCGAGTGCAGCATGAGCGCCATGAGGGTCGCGTACTGCTCGTCGTCGCCCACCAGCATGTCCGCGCCGATCATGCGCTGAATGCGGTCCTGGGAGGAACCCGGACGTGAGTTGATTGTGTCCTCGTTCGAGTAGTAGCCGTCCGTGTGCAGGAAGTTTTCGATCGCGCGGGCCTTTTCCAGGTCCGAACGCGCGGTCAGCGTGTGCTCGGCGGCGAGCGTATCTACGTCCTTGGGGACGTTCGTGTCGCCCCCGGTGTAGCGGGCGGCCTCGACGCTGGCGAACTCCGCGTCCGCGCGGTCACGTGGCATCGTCAGGCTCATCGTGTAGCCCATCTCGCCCGCGGGGCCCGTCGTCAGCGCAGTCTCAGCCCACAGGTCGTAGTTCAGGCCCTTCTGCTGGTCGGCCGCGAGAGGGTCACTCGGGTCGAACTCCAGGACGTGCACCTGACCGATCGTAGGCACCCACGGTCCCAACAGCTGCGACGTCGACACAGTCGTCTCGACCTCGGCCTCGTTCGCGTTGCGGCCCGGGATCGTCGAACCGACGCGGCGGTATCCCGCCGTGCCATCCGCATTCGCCACGCCCATGCCGAAGGTCGTCCCGTCGTACACGTCCATCGCGCCCAGGCGCACGCGCGCCTCCTTGGGCATGTTGGTCACGTGAATCAGGGACGAGTCCTCGAGGTCCTTGTTGTAGTGGCGGTAGCTCGACAGCGGCGAGGGGTACTCGCGCGCGTCCACGGGCGGCTCCACAACGTCGCGCCCCACGACACGGTCCGAGGCCGTGGGACCCAGCAGGGACGCCGCAGGGATCGCGGCCGCGACCATCACACCGACCATCAGCGAGGCCATCCCCACGCGCCACCACACGTGCACGATCTGACGCGAGGACCCACCCATCGTCGTGGACGCCGACGTCGTCGACGCCGACATACCAATGACGATGTCAGCACCCGAGCGCGCCCGGCCAATCGCCGAGGCCCACGACCACCAGGCGATGAGTGCCACCCACCAGATAATGACGAGGATCAGATTCGGGGTGTGTTTCGTCGGGCCCCACACGATCGCGATCACGCCGCACAGGATGAGGGCCGCCGAGCCCCACATCGGGCGCCCGTAGCGCACCGTCACGACGCCCGCGGCGACCGAGCACACGAGGCACGCCATCCACGGCACCATCGCCGGACCCACATAGGAGCCAGCAGGAGGCGTCAGCGTCAGGAGGTCCTTCCAGGCCTCGACCGCACCGATGACGAGCGTCTGGAGGGTCCGGGACGTGGGCACCACGACCCAGCGGGTTGTCTCCCGCAGGGCCGCGGGCCCGCCGATCAGGAAGTGAGCGGCCACGACGGAGGCAACGATCGACAGCAGGTCCCAGCGCCACTTCGACGCCGCCCAGGACACGAGCAGACCGACGAGGACACCCAGGCCCGCGGCAATCGCGCCCTCTCCCCCGCCGAAGACGGACTCGAACATGACAATGGGGCCCACAAAGAGGACACCCAGCACCAGCAGCGACCACGCGGGCATGGCCGCGCGACGCATCGAGCCGCCCATCGTCGTCTCGGACGTATCCGAGCGACGCGAACGACGCGGCGGAGCCTGATGGGCAGCAGGACGAACGGGAGCGCTCACGCAGACACCCCCCTCGACACCAGCATCGGCAGATCTTCCAGCGACGGGCAGTCAATGATGACGCCTCGGCTAATCTTGCGGCGGCGCCTCGCGCGCCCCGGAGCCACACGAATGACGGACACGGTCACGTCGACCGGCGCAATATTGGCCAGGCGAGCCGCCTCCTCGTCATCCACGGACTCGCTCACCACGATCGATAGAACCGAAATCCCGCCGCGCTCCATGATGCAGCGCCGAACGACACCCGCGAACTCCGAGCGCGTCGACGTCTCCATCTCCGACAGAGCATCCAGCATCGCCATCGGCGTGCCCGTGGGAATCCACTCATCCGCCGTGTGCATAGACACCGTACGCGCCTCGCCCGAGCCGGCAATCGCCAGCGACGCCGCAACAGACACACCCGTCTCGAAGGCGCGGCGCCCCCACGAGTCAATCCTCGTATCCAACAGCACCATGTGGTGCGAGCGGTGCGTCTCCTCAAACTGGCGCACGATCAGGCGCCCGTAACGGGCCGTCGACGGCCAGTGCACCGCACGACGGTCATCGCCCGGCTCGTAGTCTCGCAGGGCGTGGAAGGACACGTCCGAGCTCGTCAGCTTCTCGCTGGCCACGCCCTCAACGTCCATCTGCATGCCCGTCGCATCAAAGGAAAAACGCACCGTCGGAGGATGCACGTGCACGAGGATCGGGTCATCCCACTGACGCACGCGGCGCAGCAGGCCCAAGCCATCCATACGCACCGTGCGCGCCGGACCCACGTTGATCACGCCGCGACGCTTCGTCATCACCGAGAAGGCCTCGTTCCACGTCCCGTTCCCGCTAATCGGGGGGACCAGAACTCGCCACTGCCTCGTCCGATCGTGACCTCCACGAGGGTCGAACCCGAGCGGCGAGCCGACTCGTTGACGACGCGCACGCGGCCCACCGCCACCTGACCGGCAACGATGCGATCGTTCTGCATACGAAGCGACACCGCCAGCGGAGACGGGGACGCCACCGACGCGATCGCCACCACGAGGGCCACCAGGCCCATGACGGCCACCACGAAGCCCTCGATCCAGCCAAAGGAGACCGCAGCCACCGCGCCCGCGACGAGGGCGACGCTCACCGCCCAGCCCACCGGCGTCAGTGCGCTCAGCCAACGCGACAGCCACACGAAGGCGGGAACCGCCTCCAGGCGGGCGCGCGCATTGCGCCACGCAGCCTTGAGGATTCGACGGAGTTTCTTCACGTGCCTACCTCTCCGGCTTACACTCGCCGAGGATGTACTGGCCTCGGTTGAACATGTCCGCGGAATCCGCGAGCGTCACCACGCGCGACGGAATCGGGCCAGCCCCGTCCACGCGCACCGTGGCCGTGCTGTTATCACGATCCGAACGCACCGTACAGATGTGCGGGATCGACGCGCCGTCATCCCAGCCCGGGGCACTGAGCGTAAACGTGTGGCAGGGCCCCACAAAGTACCCGCGCTCGTTACCGCTACAGGTCTCCACCCACTGCGCACTCACATCGAGCTTCGTCGTCGTGATCGGGCGCGCATTCATCGGCGTCGAACCCAAGGCGTTGACAGCCACGACCGACGCATCGTAGCGAGCGCCCTGAGCCAGACCCGTGAAGGTCGCTTCGGTGCTTCCAGCGCCCACGGTCTGCGTCTGACCGCCCACGGACACGCGAATCTCGCTGACGGCGGGGTTAGCACCCACCGGGTCCCAGTGCACGGTCACGCTCGAGGACGTCACGCTCGTGAACACCACGTTCACCTGCGACGGGGCACCCGTCGCCTGGCCGACCGCGGCCACCGCGTCGGAGGCTGCGGGACGATTGTTCAAGCCCGTGCCCGTCTGGCAGAAGTAGAACGTGGTCGGCTGCCAGCCACTCACCAGCAGAATGTCACCGTTAGAGACCTGCGGCCCGGTTGCACATGCACCCGGTGATTCGGCGTAGCGCAGCGTCAGGCTCGACGCGTCAAAGCCTCGGCCCGGAACGGGCGCCAGACCGTCGACGCGCACCTTGCCTGCCTCGCCGATACCGGACAGCGTCGGGGCCGCAATCGGCGCGGGGACCGTCGCGACGTTGAGCGTCGTGGTCGCAGCGGCCGACTGGTCACCCTCGGCGTTGAACGCCACCACCGTCACGGGCAAGTTGGGACCCGTCGGCACGTTGGGAACCTCAACGCTGGTCGCACCCGGGTTCGCGGTGGCTAACACGCCACCGACCGTGACCTCCGTGCGACCCCAGCCGCTTCCGTTCGGGCTACCGAGCGACCAGGACACCATCACGTTCGCACGCGACGCGTCGGCACCGATACCCGACGGGTAGGCGGAGACGTCACCTGGCGTGTCCGGCGGGCCGTGCGGGCTACCCTGCGTCGAATTAGACACCGGCGAGGGGGTCTTCGCGTTGTTCTGCGCCTGGATGGACACCAAGTAGCTGGCGCCGTTGCGCAGGCCGCGAACAGTCGTCGAGGTCTCCGAACCGGACACAGACTGGGCGATCGGCTGGCCACCCGCCAGCGAAGTGACGAACACCGTGTAGGTGTGGATCGCCGATCCCCTCGTGGTTGCAGGCGTCCACGAGACGATCAGGCCGCCGTCCGTGCCCTCGACCGTGGGCGCGGCCATCTGCTCGGGCACAGCGTCCACCAGCACCGGCGCGGACGCCGACGACGGATCCGAATCCCCGGCCTCGTTGTGGGCGATGACCGTGAAGGTGTGGTCGACGCCGTTCTGCAGGCCCGTCACTTCCATACCCGGGTTAGTCGTGCGTTTGGACTCCCCGCTCACCGAGTCGATGATCGTGTAGCCCGAAATGGTCCCACCGTTGGCAGCGGGCTCCTGGAAGCTCACGAAAGCACTGCCCGGACCGGTCGCGGTCGCGGTCACGTTCTGCGGGGCGTCGGGTCGGTCCAGGACCTTGACGATGACGCGGCCCTGCACGACGCGGTCCGGGTCGTTCGTCGCGTCCATGACGCGGTAGACGACGATCATGTCACCGTGGAAGCCCGCCTTGGGGGTCACCGTCAGCACGTTGCCGTCGCCCGCCGCGGTGCCCTGACCCACGTGCACGGACGCGTCCAGGACCACGAGCGGATCCGGGAACGGGTTCGTCGTGTACTCCGACAGGTTCACGGTCGCCGTCTGACCGGCGTTGACCTTGATACGCGCGTCCGTCGTCGTCACGAGGGGCTTCGAGGACTTCACGATCGTCACCGGGATATCCGCGGTGACGGCGCCCGAGCCGTCGTCCACGCTCACCGTGATCGCGCCGACCGGCCCCTTGGGCTGGTCCTTCTTGCCCGCCACGGTCAGCGTGTAGCCGTCCAGGGACACGTCGATGCCGCCGGGGACCTTCGCCACGCGATAGTCGAAGGAGCTCTTCGCCTGGTCGTCCGGGTCATCCACCATCTGGGTGAGATCCACCGTCACGTTCTCGCCCTGGCCCACGAGGATCGGGGTCGGGGTCAGGCGCGGAGGCAGGTTCCTCGCGGGCTGAATCGTGATCGGGATCGTCAGCGTCGAGGACAGGGCCGACTCATCATCGACAGAACCGTCACGCACCGTGAAGGACACCGAGGCGCGGCCCGAGGCCGTGTCGGGTGCCGTCAGCACGATGTGCGAGGAATCCTGCAGCGTCGCCGAGTCGATGCCACCGCTGGCCTTGACCGTCGCCGAGTCGGTGATCACCGGGGAACGCGAGTTATCGCGCACGAGCACGTAGTCGGTGATGTCGAGGGTGAGGGCGGACCCCGCGCGCATCGCCACCGGGATGCGCGTCATATCGAGGCGCGGAGCCAGCAGGTCCGTGCCCGGGACCGTCACGACGGCGCTCGCCTTGAGCCCATCAGGGTCCGTCACCGTGTAGACGACGAGGCGACGGCGCGCGTCCGGGCTAATCGACAGGTTCTGGCCGGACACGCTCACGCCCGAGCCATCCGAGGAAATCGTCAGAGCACCCGTCGTGCCGTCCGGGTCCTCGTCGTTGACGAGCACGGGAACGCTCACGGGCTTGGAGTCGGAGGGCAGATCCGCGACCGACACGACGTCGTCGCGGGCGATCGGTGCGCGCAGCGGCGCCTCAGCATCCACCGTCACGGTCAGCTGCCCCTGGGCGCGACCTCCTCGGCCATCCTGAATCTGGTAGGCGACGACGAACACGCCATTGGAGGCGGGGGCCTTGACCGTCACCGTATCCTCGGCCATCGTCACGGTCGCCGAGGCATCCGACACCGCCACGGTCGCCGGATCCGTATCGACGGAAAGCGCGTCGCCGTCGGCGTCCAGGTCGTTGCTCAGGACGTTAATGCTCACCTCACGGCCCGGTCGAACCGTCACCGAGTCCGGGACGGCGGTCGGGTTATGGTTCTGCGAACCAGGCGGCGCGATGCCGACGCGCACGCGCGCACGGCCCTGCACGCCGAGGCGGTCCTCGACGATGTAGGAGAACGTGTCCGTGCCGGTCGCATCATCCGAAGGCGTGTACTCCAGCCACTCCGTGCCCAGCACGACGCTGCCCTTGGCGGGCGGCTGATCGATACCGACGAGGGCCACCGAGTCGCCGTCCGGGTCGATGCCCGTCAGCGGCACGGGAATACGCGTCATCTGGCCCTGCACAGCCCACGCGCTCAGCGCCTTGGGAACGGGCGCGCTGTTCGCGGCGGAGGCCGCCACGACCTCGAAGGTGACGGTCGACGTCGCACGGTTACCCACCGAATCCACGACCGTGTACGCCACGCGGACGACCCCGGCCTCGGATCCGGCGGCCAGACGCACCTGGTTACCGGTGACAAACACCGTTCCCAGCTCCGAACCCGACAGGACCGTGACGTCGGGATCCAGGTTCAGCGACAGGCCGATCGGCGAGCGATCATTGCTCAGGACGCTCACCGAACCGATATCATCGGCGCGCACCTTCGCGGTGTCCGGCGAGGCCTCGGGCGGCGTCTCCTCGCTCTGCGCATCCGTGGGGATGACGCTCACCTGAGCGGTCGCGGAACCCGCGCCGTTGGAGATCGTGTACGTAAAGGAGGTGACATCACTGAGGCCGCCGGGCGCGGTAATGCGCAGCAGGTGACGCTCAATGAGGGTCACCTCGAGGCCCGAGCTCACGGGCACGTCAATCGACTGGACGACGAGCACGCCGCCCGACGGGTCCGTGTCGTTAGCCAGCGGAGCGATCAGCGACGCGCCGCCACTGGGCAGCACCGCCAGGTCGTCCTCGGCAATCGGGAGCGCGTGCGTGTCGTCAGCGACCACGTCCACGCGGATGACACCCACCGTCGTGGACGGGCCGTCCGACACCGTGTACGTGAACTGGAAGGAACCCGGGACCGAGCCCGTGAACGTCAGGATGCCTCGGGACAGATCCGCCGACACGGAGGTGCCAGCCGGGGGCGTTCCCGCCGCGACGAGCGAAATCGCGTCGCCGTTCGGATCCGTATCATTCGCAATCGGGTCAATCGCCAGGGCCTCGCCCACGCGGGCCACATAGAAGTCAGCGCGCGCCACCGGCGGAACGTTTCCCGCCTCCTGGACGCTCACCTGAAGATCGCCCGTCGTCTCCGCGTGGCCGTCCGACAGGGTCACGCTCAGCGCCTTCGTGCCCGCGCCCGAACCGAGGTCGCGGATCTGCACCGTCCCGTCCTCCGTGAACTGCACGGCGATACCGTCGGGAGCGACCACGGACTTGAGGAAGAACTGGTCACCGTCCGGATCAATCCAATCCGACAGCAGGTTGTACTCCACCTGAGCATTCGCACCGACCTTGACGACCGGGCGCTTGACCTGGCGTGGCCCCTCGTTCTGCGTCCACGGGTGAATCGTCACGCGCACGGTCGCGGTGGCGCCCGCGAGGCCGTCCGAGGCCTCGTACGTGAAGGACGTGGACCCGCTCGTCAGGTTCTCGGGAACCTCCGTGATCTGCAGGGCGCGACCGCCCCTCGTGCGCACGACCGTCCCGAACTCCGGGTCCGTCACGGCGCGCGCCGTCAGCACGTCGCCGTCGTCATCCGAGTCGTTATCGAGGACCGGCAGCAGCGTCGAACGCCCCGGGCGGATGCCGAAGTCGTCGTCCACAGCCTCTGGCGGCGTGTTCTTGTCGTTGTGCTCCGGCTCCGAGACCTGCTCGCGCTGGTCCGGAGTCGGGGTGTCCTCTTCTTCCTGCTCCTCAGTGGGAATCTGATCCCAGTTGTTGACGAGGACCATGTTCTTGTCCGGCAGCCACAGCGTGCCCGTCGAGACATCGTTGAGGACGATACGCGTGCGGTTCGTGCGGAAGACGGCGGAGGTGGCCTCGGCGAGCGTCGGAACCGTCTGCGCCTGGTTGCGCGACTTGTCCGTACACGTGCGCACGAACGCGCCCGAGACGGCCCACGCGCCGTAGGAGCAGCCGTTGTGGAAGACGGGGGCAGCCGGGTTGCCCTTCGCACCCGCGTCGGAGGCAGGCTGACGCTCGACAGACTTGCCGTTGAGGGAGACGGCCACGAGCTCCGAATCGGTCGCGAGCAGCACAGATGCGGCCTCGTCGCCCGGGTCCTGCAGGACCGCGCCGGTCACGTGTTCCTCGGCGAGGTTGCGGAGTTTCCCACCGGGCAGGACGAGGGTATTACCGGACTGGTCGTAGATGACGGGCTTATCGCCGACCGCCGTGATCGTCAGGGGGCCGGCGGGCTGAAAGTCCTTGATCACGCTCGTCTTCGCGCGCCACGTCTGGCCTTCCTTGACGACGGTGACCAGCGACGAGGAACCGGCCGAGTAGGCGAACACCGTGCCCGTGCGCGACACCGCAACGACGCCGTCACTCAGGTCCTTGGCGACCGCGTCTTCGGCTGCGAAAGAAATGGAGGCGGGTTCGCCTGCGTTACCGACCCACAGGAGGCCGGCGGCAGGGTCGAGGACCGCGAGAACGGAGCCACCCTGCACCTGGGTGGCGCCCTCGGGCAGGGTCACAGCCTGGCCGATTGAGAAGGAGGTGGGCTTGACGGGCGACACCGTGCGCGTCACCGTTTCCCCCAGCGTCACGTCGCCGCCGGCCTGACCGATGTCGAAGGACGCGGACTTGACGGACACCGTGCCGTCGAGCATCAGCGAGTCATAGTTGAGGTGGCCCAGGAGCTTGCGGTCCTGGTTCGTCACCCAGATACCGCCGTCATCGACGCTGACCTGCGTGACCTCGACGCCGCGGTAGACCACCGCGAGGACGCACAGCATCGCAGACACCACGAGGACGGCGATCGCGGGCATCCGCTTCGACCAGGTGTTTCGCGATTGACGCGCCTTGTTCATAGGGCTTCCTCAGTCTTCATCTGCGCACTGTTGTGGGACGGGATCTGTATCCGTGGGCGGCATAGTGAGCCACTCCAAGGATACACACCGACCAACCCTATGGATAAACGCCCAAGACAACAACAGGTACTGAATAAGCGCGCTCGCTCGACGGCTCATTCTCGCGGCGATTTCACGCAAGTTGCGTGCGCGAGAACCTGACCACAGTGACGTATTTGGACGCGTGATGTCCTTCAACGAGGCCGGGTCCGGGGCCCACCTCCACCGCTCCTCCCCTCTCACAGCGGCGCGCGAAGCCCCCTGGGCGCGCGCACCTGCCCACTTCCTCGCGCGCGCAAACCGCAGATGAGGGTGCGTCGGGTTACGGTGAGTGCATGGCGAAAGAAAAGATCACCTACCGCTGCTCCGACTGCGGCTGGACCTCCCCCAAGTGGGTGGGCCAGTGCCGCGAGTGCGGGGCGTGGGGCACGGTCGACCAGGCGGGCGAGGTGACGGGGGGTGCGCGGACGGCGGCCACGACCCCGCGGCGTCCCGCCCTGCCCATCGGAGAGGTCGACGGGGAACGCGCCTCGTCGCGCTCCACGGGCGTGGGCGAGCTGGACCGCGTGCTCGGCGGCGGCATCGTCCCCGGTGCGGTGATCCTCCTGGCCGGCGAGCCCGGCGTCGGCAAGTCGACGCTACTGCTCGACGTGGCCGCCAAGGCAGCGCGCACGGGGGCCGCTGGCGGGCGCGGGCCCGTCCTGTACATCACGGGCGAGGAGTCGGCGGCGCAGGTGCGCGGGCGCGCGGAACGCATCGGCGCCCTCGAGCCTAACCTGCTCATCGCGGATGAGACGGAGCTTGGCGTCGTCCTCGGCCACGTGCAGGAGGCCTCCCCCTCTCTCCTCATCGTCGACTCCGTGCAGACCATCTCTTCCGCCCAGGTCGAGGGCGGGGCGGGCGGCGTCGCCCAGGTGCGCGCGGTTGCCGCCTCACTCATCCGGGTCGCCAAGGAGTCCGACCTGCCCACCCTCCTTGTGGGCCACGTGACGAAGGACGGCGGCATCGCGGGTCCGCGCGTCCTCGAACACCTCGTAGACGTCGTCTGCCAGTTCGAGGGCGACCGTCATTCGCGCCTGCGCCTGCTGCGCGCGGTGAAGAATCGTTACGGCCCCACCGACGAGGTCGGCTGCTTCGAACTGACGGACTCGGGGATCTACGGCCTCGCCGATCCCTCCGGCCTGTTCCTGTCGCGCACGACGCGCGGCGTGCCCGGCACATGCGCGGCCGTTTCTCTGGAGGGGGGCGCCGCCCGCTGCCCACGGAAATTCAGTCGCTCGTCGCGCCCTCCTCGGGCGGCTCGCCTCGGCGCACGACATCGGGCGTGGACCACGCGCGCGTCGCCATGATCCTGGCGGTCCTGCAGGCCCGCATCGGCGCGGACACGTCGGGCGCGGACGTCTACGTCTCCACGGTCGGCGGGGCACGCACGGTCGAACCCGCGATCGACCTGGCGATGGCGATCTCGATCGTGTCGTCCCTCAAGGGCGTTCCCCCTCGCCCGGACCTCGTCGCGGTCGGAGAGATCTCCCTGACGGGCGAAGTACGGGCCTGCACGGGCACCCAGCGCCGCCTCGCCGAGGCCGCGCGCCTCGGCTTCTCCGCGGCCATCGTGCCCGCTCAGGGCAGCGAGGACCTCGCGGGCGTCGACGGCATCACAGTCTTTACTGTGTCGGATCTGGCGACGGCTATTCGTGTCGCTTTTCCGACGGACTCGCAATAATAGGTATCGAACCTACTGTTCAGGGAGGGAATCACATTGACGTCCGATGCAGCGATCCTTCGTGAGGCACTGCGCGCAGTCGCGCCCGGTACACCACTGCGCGAAGGACTGGAACGAATCCAGCGCTCCCACACGGGCGCCCTCATTGTCCTGGGATACACCCCCGAAGTACAGGCGATCTGCTCGGGCGGCTTCGACCTCGACATCGCCTTCACGGCCGCGCGTCTGCGCGAGCTGTGCAAGATGGACGGCGCCGTCATCATCGACCCCGACCTGTGGCGCATCCGCAAGGCCAACGTGCAGCTCTTCCCGGACCCCACGATTCCCACCGACGAGTCCGGCATGCGCCATCGCACCGCTCAGCGCACCGCCCGCCAGACCCACCTGCCGGTCCTATCCCTGTCCGCGTCGATGCGCATGATCTCCATCTACGTGGGCACCGAGCACCGCCTCGTCGAAGAGCCCGAGGCCCTGCTCTCGCGCGCCAACCTGGCCGTGGATACGCTCGACCGCTACAGCCAGCGCCTCGACGAGGTCCTGCAGACCCTCACCATCCTGGAGATGCGCGACAGCGCGACCGTGCGCGACGTCGCCACCGTCATGCAGCGCATGGAGATGATCCGCCGCATCACCTCCGAGATCACCGAATACCTGGAGGAGCTGGGCTCCGAGGGCCGCCTGCTGGCCCTGCAGGTCGAGGACCTCGTGCGCGGCTCCGCGTCCGAGCGCGCCCTCGTCATGCGCGACTACATCCACAACCCCGAGGACGTCGCCCGCGTCGAGGCCGAGCTCTCGTCCCTGGGGTCGGAGCGCATCGTGGACCTCACCGCGATCGCGAACATCCTCGGCCTGGACGTGTATGAGGTCGCGGACCTGGACCGCGAGATCACGCCGCGCGGCGTGCGCGCCCTTTCCCTGGTTCCGCACCTGTCGTGGAGCGCCATCAAGGAGGTGTCCGCGCACATCACGACGCTGCCTCAGCTGCGCGCCGCCACCACCGAGGACCTGGAAGCCATCGAGGGCATCGGCCCCTACCGCGCCAAGCTCATCACCGAGAACCTGGCCCACCAGGCGCAGGCGGTCAGCTCCGGCCTCGTCGGCTGGTAGGCGTCAGCGGCCCGACTGAGCACCCGACTGAGCGCCCGACTGCGGGGCGGGCGTCGGCGCGGGAGTCACGTCGACGACGGTCGAGCCGACCTCGCGCGTGCCCATCGTGACCGCGACCTTGTAGGTTCCGGCTGACGCGGCGCTCGCGCCGCCCGCCGGGGTCGTGCAGCCGTTCGTGTACACGTAGCCATCCCAGCGCAGCGCGCCGCTCCACGTGGCGCCCGGGCGCAGCAGCAGGGTCGCCGACGACTGCTGGTCCTCGCCGCACTTCGCCGAGTTGTAGACCTGCAGGTCACCGGTCGAAATCTGCAGGGCGAAGCGCGACAGGGATGTCGAGCACGCGACGCTGCCGCGGTTTTCGAGCGTGAGTGTTACGGGCATCGCCGACCCGGAGGAGGTCGCGGATGCTGTCGCGGTGGCCGTGATGTCGCGATCCAGGCAGGCGGGAATGTCGATCGTTGTTCCGTCTGTGAGCAGGCCGTCGGCGGTGGCCTCCTGCCCGCCCTTGAGCGTGTAACCGGAGGCGTCGAGGGCCCCGGACTGGACAGCGGACTGCGGGGTCGACTGGGGGGCAGGATCGGCGGTGAATGCACCCGCGATCGCGCGCACGGCGGCGACGATCCCCCACACGATGAGGGCCAGGATGAGGATCAGCCCAAGGCCTGTGATGATGCGCCGAGGCCACAGGTTGACCGGCGGACGGCCCCCGCCCTTCTTCTTCGCGGCTGCCTGTGCGGCGCCGCCACGCTGCGCCTTGGGCGCGCTGGCAGTGCCCCGCTTCGTGGACGGTGAGGCCTTCGACGAGGCCGGACGCCCCATCGAGGTGCGGCTGCCGGCTGCGGCGCGAGACGCTCGATCGCCGGTGCGACCGGTCGAGCCTCCCGACGTACTACGCCTGGAGGTGGGTCGCCTGGGGGAATTCTTACGCTGGTCAGCCACGCATCCACGATACCGGGCGCAGGGCGTGGCAAGCGGCTAACGCTCGGGACGGGGGCGACTTTCACACGCCGAGCGCCCGTCGTCGCGCTCCAGTGAGGTGCAGATCAGGCGGCGGCGCTGCGCTTGGAGGACGTCGAGCCCTCGTCGTCGGGATCAATGACGCACCAGCGCTCGACGACGATCGCGATCACGCACCACACGATGCCGACGAGGCCGCTGAGACCGGAGCCGATCGCGTTGGCGAGCATCGCGGGGGCCTCCAGCTGCATCAGGGACACAGCCATGACGCCGATCAGGACCCCCGTCAGGCCCGAGCCAACGATGGCGCTGGCACGCGCAAAGACGGCGACGCGCATCGCACCGATCGCGTCGATCCACGTGTCTTTGCCGGCGCGTAGGCGACGCACCGCCAGACCGGACCAAATGAGGCACGCGGTGGCGATCGCAAAGATGACTGCGGGACCCGGGGTGACGATCATCGGGGGTGCCACCCTCGCGCATGTGCGCGAAGAAGCCGAGGAAGCTCAGGCCGACAGCCACGAGGCCCACCGCCAGCACCCACACGATCGACACGGGTTTCATTTAGCGCCTCTTGACGATCGGGATCGCGCCGGTCATCGTGGGCCGCACAACGACGCGACGCAGGATGCCGGTCTGGGTGGCCTCGTCCTCGGGGATGGGACCGACGGGGGTATTGTCGGGCAGCCCGGGGGCGAGTATGGTCGAGCGCCCGTCGGCGTGGACGGTGGCCTTGGGTGGCTCTTCGTCGTGGCCGAGGCCGGAGCGGTCGTCGACGACACGCACATCGTGCGCGGAGCTGACGGAGAAGTTCCAGTCCGGCAGCGCGATCGAGGAACGGGATTCCTCGCGTTTGGATTCGAAGACGGGGACCCAGCGGGGCTTTTCGCTGCCGCTCGGCTTGTAGGAGCCCGTGCCGATCTTGCGGGTCATACGACCGGCCGCGGAGTCCGCGGGCACAGAGGAAACCGGGTGCCAGGAGGGGCGCGACGAGGCTCGTCCCCCGCGGTGGCGGCGCTCGCGCTGGGGCGGGGCCGCGTAGGTGGGCGCATCGTGAGCAGGCACGGGCACCTCGGGCGAGGCCGCGGAGGCCTCGTCGGGGGCCACAGGGGCCTGCGCGGCGGGCGCCGCATCCTCGACGGGAGCAAAGCGCGACGCATCGGGTGCGGGCACCTCGGGCGAGGCCTCGGGGGCAGCCTGAACGGGGGGCTGCGGCTGCGGGACGGACGAGGCCTCGAAGGACTTGACACGCGCGACCTCGGGTGCAGGAACGACTGCGGGAGCCGGCGTCACCTCGGGGGCGGGAACGACCGTTGGGGCAGGAACGACCGTCGGGTAAGCACCGCATCGGGGGCGGGAACGACCTCGGGGGCGGGCGTCGCTTCGACGGAGGCCTCGGGCGCAGCGACGACGGGTGCCGGTAGCTCGACGGCGGGCACTCCCGGGCGAGTCACGAGGTTAGTGACCTGGCTGATTTCGCCTGTCAGGGCCTCGATGAGCTCGCGCATGTCGGCACTGGCCTGCTCAGCGCGCTCTGCGAGGAGCTGGTCGGAGTCAGCCATGACAGCCGCCGGGTCTTCGAGCCAGTCGTCGACGGCGTCGATGATGCCCTCGCGGTCGGGGGTATCGGCCAGCAGGTCGGACACGCGGCCCACGCCCTCGAGGATCGCGTCGGGGTCACACAGGAGCCAGGGCGCCAGGACGAAGGCACGTTCCTTGGCGCGCGGGTGCGGCAGGGTGAGGACCGGGTCGGAGGAGGCCAGGCCTTCGATCTGGATGATGTCGATGTCGACGGTGCGCGCACCCCAGCGCTCGTGGCGCTCGCGACCGAGCTCGCGCTCGATGCGGCTGGTCTGGGCGAACAGCTCGTCGGGGGTCGCGATCGCGGAGCCGACGACGACGGCATTCCAGTAATCCGGCTGGGGCGCCTGGCCGGGGGCGAGCACCGGCTTGGTGCGCATGATCGGCGAGACGTCGTCGATCTGGAAGCCCTCCATGTAGGACAGGGCCTCGACCGTGTGCATGAGGGTCACGGGCGCGTCCCCGAGATTGCCGCCGATCGCCAGGACGACGCGGCGCGAGCGCAGGTGCGCCGGACGGGAGGTGTCCTCCTCGCGCTGTGCCTCGGCGGCGTGCGCACCGCGGCGCGACGGGAACCCCTCGCGGTGCTCCTGCTCGGCGGGGCTGGGTGCCTGCGCGCGGCCATAGGCCTCGATCTCGCCGGTGAGGACGGATCCGTCCTCAGCCTCGTAGATACCCTTGAGGGACAGCGACAGGGGCATCGCGTCAGTCTGGCCCGCCCGCACGGTCACCGACACGTCCGCGAAGGGGTGGTCGATGGGGGCGTCGGGCTTGTGAACGGTGACCTCGGTGCCGACGACGCCCTCGTGGCTCATGACGCGCGCGGCGATGGTTTCGGCGAGGGTTTCGATGAGATCGACGGCGGTTCCGGTGAGGACAGCCATGGCCTCGTCGGCGATGTCGGCGTAGGAGACGGTGGCGGCGATGTCATCGGTGGCACCCGCGGTCTCAACCCACATGACGATGTCGGCGCTAAAGCGCTGGTTGCGGTCACGCTCAAAGTCGTAGACGCCGTGGTTGGCGAGCGCCCCGAGTCCTTTCAGGGCGATGATGACGCGTCTGTTAGTCAACGTCGTTCTCCTTTCGGGCGATGGCCGCTACGGTGGCTGCTACGTCGTGGACCCGCACGGCCCACGCGCCAGCTGCCGCGCAGTAGGCGGCGATGTCCGCGCTGTCCGCGTCCACGTCGCCCTCGAGGGCCTTGACGAAACGCTTGCGAGACGCGCCGACGAGGACGGGGTATCCGCCCTGAAGGAAACGCGGCAGTTCACGCAGGATCTGCCAGCACTGGTCGCCCGTCAGCGAGAAGCCGAGGCCCGGGTCAACCACAATTTTATCAGCTGTCACACCAGCATCAATAGCGTCTTGAACCTGAGAGCCCACGCGCTCAATGAGCGTACCCACAAGGTCATCCCCGTAGTCGAAGTGCTCCCCCGGCATGCCCGGCAGCGCGCGGTAGTGCTGGACGACGTACGCGCAGCCCGACTGCGCAACAGCCGCATTCATCTCAGGATCCCAGCGCCCACCGCTCACATCGTTGATGATCGCCGCACCGACGCGCGCAGCCTCGCGGGCCGTCGACGCGTGCAGCGTATCAACCGACACGATGACGCCGTCGGCGGCCAGGGACTCGACGATGGTGCAGATGCGCGCCCACTCCTCGTCCGCGCTGATGCGCGTCGAGTTCGGGCGGGTCGACTCCCCGCCCACGTCGATGAGGTCCGCTCCGGCGGCCACCATCTCGCGCGCGTGACGCAGCGCAGCCGCGACGTCCGTGTAGCGTCCCCCGTCCGAGAAAGAATCCGGGGTGACGTTGAGGATGCCCATGATCGCCGTCCGCCCGATGGGCAGGGTCAGGCCGCCCGGCAGCGCCAGGGGCGGGACCGGGAACGAGGCCGGGGCGGCGGGCAGGGGCAGCGCACTCACGTCATCGGCTCCCGGACAGGACGAGGGCCATCATCTCGGCGCGGGTCGCCCCGTCGTTCATGATGCCGCGCAGCGCGCTGGTCACGGTCGAGGAACCGGGCTTGGAGATGCCGCGCATCGACATGCACATGTGCTCGGCCTCGATGACGACGATGACGCCCTGGGGGTTCAGGATCTCATCGATCGCGTCGGCAACCTGAGCGGTCAGGCGCTCCTGCACCTGGGGGCGGCGCGCGTAGCCTTCGACCACGCGTGCCAGCTTGGACAGGCCCGTCACGACGCCGCCGCGCGGAATGTAGCCCACGTGGGCGCGGCCGTAGAAGGGCAGCAGGTGATGCTCACACACCGAGAAGAAGGTGATGTCACGGACCAGGACCAGCTCGTCGGTGCCGGCGTGGAACTGGGTGCGCAGGTGCTCGCGGGGGTCCTCGGTCAGGCCCTTGCACATCTCGCGCCACGCGCGCGCCATACGGTCGGGGGTGCCGACCAGGCCCTCGCGCTCGGGGTCCTCACCGATTGCGACGAGTAGGTCGCGCGACGCCTTCTCGACGCCAGCGGGATCGTAGGTCACGACTGCTCCTCGCCCTCGTTCGCCTGGTTATCCATCACGTCGGAGACGTCGATCGAGGGGACCTCAAACGACACCTCGGAGGTGGCCGAGGCCTCGGCAGACCCCACGCCGACCGGGTTGCCCATGAGGGCGCCGGGGACGGCCGCATCGGACTGGTAGTTCCACACGGGACGCTCCGGGGCCTTCACGACGTCCTTGAAGATCTCCGCGAGCTGCGCCTCGTCGAGGGTCTCCTCCTCGAGCAGGCGGGAGGCCAGCGTATCGAGAACGCCGCGGTTCTCCGACAGAATTCGCCAGGCCTCGCGCATCGCGTTGTCGAGGAGGCGACGCACCTCCTCGTCGATGATCGCCGCGGTCTCGTCGGAGAAGGCACGCGGACCCTCGCCGCTGCCGTGCCCGAAGGCCTCGGTGTCGGCGTCGCCGAGCTTGACCATGCCGATGCGGTCGCTCATGCCGTAGTCGGTGACCATGGCGCGGGCCGTCTTCGTGGCCTGCTGGATGTCGTTGGCGGGGCCGGTCGACGGATCGCGGAATACGATCTCCTCGGCGACGCGGCCGCCCATGCCGTAAACCAGGTCGTCGAGGAGCTGGTTGCGCGTCTTGTTGAAACGGTCCTCGGTGGGCATGACCATCGTGTAGCCCAGGGCGCGACCACGCGGCAGGATCGTCACCTTCGTGACCGGATCCGTGTAGTTCAGGGCGGCGGCGGCCAGTGCGTGGCCGGCCTCGTGGTAGGCGGTCACGGCCTTGTCGTGGTCGTTCATAACTCGGGTGCGCTTCTGCGGGCCCGCGATCACGCGGTCGATGGCCTCGTCGATCGCGCGCTCGTCAATGAACTGCATGTTCGAACGCGCGGTGAGCAGCGCCGCCTCGTTCAGGACGTTCGCCAGGTCCGCGCCCGTGAAGCCGGGCGTGCGCTTGGCGATCTGACGCAGGTCCACCTGCGCGGTCAGCGGCTTGCCCTGCGCGTGCACCTTGAGGATGGCCTCGCGGCCCTTCAGGTCGGGGGCCTCGACGGCAATCTGGCGGTCGAAACGCCCCGGGCGCAGCAGCGCCGGGTCGAGGATGTCGGGGCGGTTGGTCGCCGCGATGAGGATGATATTGGCACGCTCGTCGAAGCCGTCCATCTCGACGAGGAGCTGGTTCAGGGTCTGCTCACGCTCGTCGTTGCCGCCGCCGATGCCGCTGCCACGGTGGCGACCCACGGCGTCAATCTCGTCGACGAAGATAATGGCCGGCGCGTTCTTCTTCGCGCGCTCGAACAGCTCACGCACGCGGGAGGCACCCACGCCGACGTAGAGCTCCATGAACTCCGAGCCGGAAATCGAGAAGAAGGGGGCATTCGCCTCGCCGGCCACGGCCTTGGCGAGGAGGGTCTTACCGGTTCCGGGAGGACCGTAGAGCAGGACGCCGCGAGGAATACGCGCACCCACCTTGTGGAACTTGTCCGGGGACGCCAGGAACTCGCGGATCTCCTCGAGCTCCTCCACGGCCTCGTCCTCACCCGCGACGTCCGCGAAGGTGACGTCCGGGCGCTCCTGGTTGAACTCCTTGGCGCGCGACTGCGTAAAGCCGCCCATCATGCGCGAACCCGACATGGAACGCATGACGAAGTAGAACGCGCCCATGAGGATCAGCAGCGGAACCAGCAGCTGGAAGATAGCGCCGAGGGCGCCAGACTGGGGACGGACCGCGTTCCAGCCCTTGGCCGGGGCCTTGGCGGCCACGGTGTCCAGGATGTCCTTCGTCTGCACGTACGAGTACGTGAAGTAGACGCGCTTACCCAGATCCGCGGTCTTGTCGTCATCGCCGGTGCTCTGGTGCACGTAGCTTTCCGTCAGTGTCAGATTCACCTGCTGGGTGCCCTCGTTGAGGACCACCTGCTCCACCGTGTCACCCGAGATGAGCGCCAGGCCCTCCGAGGTCGTGACCGAACGCGGCTGGTTCGTCTGCCACAGGAACCAGCCACCCACCAGCAAGATGAGGAGCGGAACCAGCACCCAGCCCAGGCTGGGGCGCTTATTCTTAATCTTCTCGTTCACAGACGTCCCCTACAGATCAGTGTTCTCAGTTGTTGTACACGTGCGGCTGCAGCGTGCCAACGAAGGGCAAGTTGCGGTACTTTTCGGCGTAATCCAGGCCGTAACCGACGACAAACTCATCGGGAATATCGAATCCCACGTAGGCCACATCGACGTCAACCTTGGCAGCCTCCGGCTTACGCAGGGCGGTCGCGATCTTGACCGAGGCTGCGCCACGCCCCAGCAGGTTCGCCTGCAGCCAGGACAGGGTCAGGCCCGAGTCGATGATGTCCTCGACGATCAGCACGTGACGACCGGCCACGTCCTGGTCAAGGTCCTTCAGGATGCGCACAACGCCCGAGGTCTTGGTGCCCGACCCGTAGGAGGAGACGGCCATCCAGTCCATCTCGAGGGGAGTGCGCAGCTTGCGCGACAGATCCGCCATCACCATGACGGCGCCGCGCAAAACACCGACGATCAGCAGTTCTTCACCCGCGTAGTCGCGGTCAATCTGCTCGGCCATTTCACCGAGCCGACGGTCCATGTCCTCGGCGGTGACGAGGATTTCCTTCAGGTCGTTTCCCATGTCGGTGGCGTCCACCGTGGCCTCTTTTCGTTGGGTTGTAACGCGAGCGGTTCCACTATAAGCGTGCCACAAAACCGCGCGACTGTACTAGGAAGGCAGAGATTCTCACTGTCAGCGCAACATCTTGTGAGCACGCTCGCGGCGCACTGGGCACTCCACGGCCCGGCGAGTGGCGCACCGGCGACCGTCACGATTGGTGTCCGTCCTCGCCCGCGGGGTGTGCCCGGAGAATGATCTGGGCGCGTTCGCCGCGCCCAACGCGGGAAGCCAGACCCCCGGGCAGGTGGATCGGCCCCTGTCCTCGCCACGCGACGACGAGGTCATCAAGATCGTCAATGTGCCCACTCGACAGCGCCCGCAGGCCGGCAGCTCGGGCGGCCTCGCGCAGGGTGCGCGTACGCACCGCACGGGGAGCGCCGCGCAGGAGTGACACCGCGAGCGCCACAGACGCGACCCCTTCGCCGAGGTCTTGTGCATCAGCGACCCGGGCGACTCCGGTGAGCTCGCGCGCCCATTGCGCGAGGGCATCGTCGTCGTGCGCGCACAGGGCGGCCGTGCGGGCCAGCGCGGGAACCGGGTCCACCCCCAGGGCCGAGGCCAGGGCCGGGATTGCGCGGTGACGCAGGGCCGAGCGCCGCAGCGGACTCCCGTCGGCTGCCCGCCACGGGCCGTCAACATCGTTCGTCGGGTCTTCCACAGGCTTCAGGCCCGCCTGTTCGCACGCCGCCTCCGTGTCTGATCGCCGCAGCCCGAGCAGCGGACGCAGCCACGTCACCCCGTCGTCATCGCGCGAGATCGGAGCGATAGCGCGCAGGGAGGAGGGGCCGGAGCCGCGCGCCAGGCGCAGCAGCACCGTCTCGGCCTGGTCGTCCATCGTGTGTCCGAGGAGGATCGGAGCATTTTCTCGCAGACCGACCGCTCGCAGGGCGGCTCGGCGAGCGTCCCGGGCTGAAGCCTCCGGGCCTCCCCGGCCATCAACAGCCACGGTCTCAATGAGGGCTCGCGCGCCCAGGGACTCGGCCAGGTCTGCGACCTCGCGCGCCTCATCACCGCTGCCCGCGCGCAGCCCGTGATCAACAGTCACCGTGACAACAGGGATACCCGCTCGCGCGGCCACATCAATCGTCGTCAGCGCCAGCGCCAGCGAATCCGCGCCACCCGACAAGCCGACGATGAGAGCGGGAGGGGCCCCGGCCTCGTCGATGTACGAGGTCAGAGAAGCGCGCACCGCCAGCGAGCAGGCGCGCAGGGGGCCACGCGGGTTCGGCCCCACACGGCTCGAGGCGTCAGCGCACACGCGCCAGCCACGCGGAAGGTTCCGCGTACTCGCGGGCGGAGGGCAGGGCCTCGACGCCCGACAGGAGATGGGCGATCGCACCCTCGCGCACGACGGTGCGCGCGAAACCCTCGGTCTGGGCCTGCATGGCCTCGACCCCGGCCAACGGCATGCCGGCCGCCGCGCACGCGCGCACCAGGGCCACCCCACCGGCGTGCGCGCGGTGCGTGCGCAGCCACTGGATCGAGGGCAGGTCGCGGGGCGTGAGGACCTCCATCTCAGCCGTGGGCAGCGCATCCAGGAGCAGGACGATGCGCACGAGCTCGTCACTGCGCTCGGGCAGCGCGTGAATCAGGTCCGCGATGTAGGGAACCAGGTGGGGCGCATACGTCAGGTGCACGCCGCGCAGGCCCGTGCACAGGGACACCCAGCGGCACCAATCCGTCTGATCGAGGGCATAGCGCTGGGCGTCGGCGAGCACGTTGGGGGCCACGAGGACGCGGCGGCCAGCGTTAATGTCCCAGATGCCCGTCGCATCCTTCGACAGGGCACGCAAGATGATGGCCTCGGCAGCCAACACGAGGGGGGTGCGCTTGTCCTCGAAACGCTCCAGCAGGGAGCCCACCGAACGAATCAGGCCGCGCCGGTCCACGACGAGGGTCGAGGAGGCGGCCACCGTCGCAGAGGCCTCGGGCAGAGTGGAGAGCTCGGCGAGCCTGCGGTTCGACCACTCCACCGAGCGACGCAGGCGCGCCACCACGGCGGAGGCGCCGACGCGAGAGGCCGACGGTCCCGCATACGACAGCGAGGCGAGAACTCCCGCGACGTCGCGCGGGCCAAACGGCATATCCATGTCCCTAGTTTAGCCCGGCCAGGCCTTCCTCGAAGGCGTCCAGGCGGCCGCGCGTGGCGTAGGCCCCCTCGGTCACGCGGTCATGCCCGATCGACACGAGGAGGACGCGCCCGCTCGTCGTCATGACGGAGCCGGACAGGGAGGTGACCTCCTGAAGAGCACCCGTCTTGGCCTGCACGTTTCCGGCCGCGGGTTCGTCGGTCATGCGCTTCGAGAGGGTGCCTACCAGGCCCGCCCACGGGAGCAGACGCATCGTGTTCGCACCGGTCCCCTGCCCCGCGTAGGACGCCTTGAGGACGCCGACGAGCGTGTCGGCGCTGATCTTGTCGTTGCTCGACAGGCCCGAGCAGTCCTCGAGGGTCAGGCCGTCCGTGGGAATGCCGGCGCCAATGAGGGCGGCGCGCACCGTGTCGGTCGCACCCTCGTAGGTCGAGGGCGCACCCGCCGCGCGCGCGGCGAAACGGCAGTACTGGTCGGCGAGCGTGTTGTCGGAGTGCGCGAGCATCCAGCGCAGCTGCTCGCCCATCGTCGCGGAGGACACCGAGGCGATAGCGCCCGCGCCCGCAGGAGCGTCCCCGGCCTCGCCAAGCGTCGCACTGATGCCAGCTGCGCCCAGCGCCTGCGAGAACACCTGCGCGACGCGTCCCGGAGCATCCGAGTAGAAAGCGTTGGCGCCCTCGTAGGTGCGTCCCGCATCGATCGCCATCGGCCCGACGTGCCCCTCGTAGGCGCCGACCTCCTGCGCGTCCCAGGACGCCAGGTGCGACGCCCCCTCGAAGAGAGTGCCACGCCAGTTCAGGGTCACCGAGGTGATGCCGCGCTGCGCGAGGGCCGCCGCCGCATCGTTGGCGAGCGTCTGCAGACCGGCGCGTCCGGACACCTCGACCTCGTCGGAGGTGCCGATGCCGAGGAGCAGATCGCCTTCGGAGTCCAGGTAGAGAGTCTGGTTGTCGGCACCCAGGAGCGCGCTCGTCGTCAGCGTCGCCGTCGGATCCAGGTGGGTGAGCGCCGAAAAAGCAGCGAGTGTCTTCGTCGTCGAGGCAGGCGTGTGCGCCGTCGACGCATCCGCGTCCAGCAGCACCTCACCGGTCTGGGCATCCACGACCGTGCCCCACGCCGTGTATCCACCCTCCGCCGCAGCAGCCGCAACCGGCGCCCACAGCGCCTGGACATCCTCGGCGGAAACCGGGTTCCCGCCGCCCTTCGCATCGCCAGAAATCGGCGCAGCTTCAAGGGTCGAGGCCGTGGGGGCGTCCGCCGGAGTGACCGCTTGCGGGGCACAACCGCTGCCCACTAGCGCCGCCGTCGCCACGAGTGCGGCGCTAACGCTTACAATGGCCCCCATAGACGTGCGATGCATGGATTTCCCTTCGTGGTTACTTCGGTACCTACACTACCCGTCCATGCGCCGACACAACCAACTGGACCCCCGAGTTTCGGGGCTGAAGCGGAAGGCGCGGCCATGGAATTTGACGTGACCATCGAGATCCCCAAGGGGAACCGAAACAAGTACGAGATCGACCACGTGACGGGTCGCATCCGCCTGGATCGCATGCTCTTCACGTCCACTCGTTACCCCGATGACTACGGTTTCATCGACGACACCCTGGGCGAGGACGGCGACCCGCTGGACGCCCTGGTGCTCCTCGAGGAGCCCACCTTCCCCGGCTGCGTGATCCGCTGCCGCGCGCTCGGCATGTTCCGCATGCGCGACGAGAAGGGCGGCGATGACAAGGTCCTGTGCGTTCCCGCCTCGGACCAGCGCGCCTCCTGGCGTACCGAGATCGACGACGTGTCGGAGTTCCACCGCCTGGAAATCCAGCACTTCTTCGAGGTCTACAAGGACCTCGAGCCCGGCAAGAGCGTCGAGGGCGCCCACTGGGTGGGCCGCGAAGAGGCCGAGGCCGAGATTCGCCGCTCCTACGAGCGCCTGAAGGAGCACGAGGGCGAGCACTGAGCTCATAGCTTTCGATAGGGGCCGCGCGGACTTGCGTCTGCGCGGCCCCTATCGCATACCTGCCGTCCTCGCAGACCCCACTGCACCCGCGCTCCCCGGCCTCGGCGATTAGCATGGGCGCATGCACACGTCGACTCCCGCTCAGGCTTCCCCGCGGGGAGAGAGCGAACGCTCTGGCTTGATCGCGGCACCGGCGTCGAAGCCGTGGGAGCGACGCCTCACGCGCCTCATCGTCGTTTGCATCCTGATTCTCGTCGGCGTTGTCTTCTGGGTTTCCGTCGGCAAGCCAACGCTGGGGCCGCTGACAATGCGCGCCGCGTTGGCGACCATTCCGCTGTTCGCCCTGCTGTGCATCGGGTGGGTGCCGATCATGTGGGCGGCTGTGCGCTGGATGGTCCGGGACACCCTTCGCCTTTTCCTGCCGCCTGCGCGCGGGCGCCACGCGCGCGCCCCGCATCCCGCGGTCGCCACTGCCGCGTTCGCGCTCTCCGCCTCCGCGTTCGCGTTCGTCTACGTGGAGCTCGGGGCGGGCTACCTCCCGGCGCTCCAGGACTGGTGGGAGGGGCCCAGACGCTACGAGGGCCTGACCTGCCAGAACTTCGATGAGACACACGGAGTACGGCCAGCCACCAGCAGCTTTGAGCTTGTTGGCCCCGACGGCACCGCGCGGTCTTTCACGGTTGTCCGCGCCGACCTACTGACGGCAACAGGCCGCGCGGGCTCCCCCTACGCGACCATCCTCTCCGCGTGCTCCTCGGCTAGCACCACCCTCGACGCGTCGATCTATCCTCGGACGGGACTCATCGCCGAGGCCTCGGTCCGTCAGTAGAGAGTCGGCCTCGCGTTCACCTCCGGGCACATCGCTGCCGACGCGTTGCCCACGCACACCCACCGCACGCAATCGCACAAGCCCACAAACACACACACAAAGGCCGAGGGCCGCGCAGACACACAGCCTGCGCGGCCCCGGTTCGTCAAGCAACGATGCGGCTCAGAGCCTCACAGCGTAGGGCATGATCGAACCCCAGCTGTACACGCCGGTGATGCGCACGGGCACACCGAAGGTGGGAGCCTCGATCATCTGGCCGCCGCCCAGGTAGATGGCGACGTGGTAGATGCCGGACTGGGTGCCGTTGGAGGACCAGAAGATCAGGTCGCCGGCCTCCATGGAGCCGATCGGCACGTGCGTGCCGTAGCTGTACTGCGCGCGCGACAGGTGCGGCAGGTCAACGCCTGCGCTCTCCCACGCGAGCATGGTCAGGCCGGAGCAGTCCACGCCACCGTAGGATTCGCCGCCCCACACGTAGGCACGCCGAGGTAGCTCTTCGCGGCCGCAATCGCCGTGGAGGCACCGCCGCCACCCGAGTAGGAGGGCGCCGAGTACGAGGGTTCCTCGTAGGAATAGGAAGGCGCAGAGTAGGAGGGCGCGGAGTACGAGTAGTCGTCATCATCGTCCTCGTCGTCCGAGGAGGACGAGGCCTGGGCGGCGGCAGCGGCAGCAGCGCGCTCGGCGGCGGCTGCGGCCTCGGCCTGACGCTGGGCTTCCGCAGCTGCGGCGGCCTGCTCGGCGGCGATACGCGCGGCTTCCTGACGCTCGGCCTCGAGGGCGGCCTCGCGCTGGTTGATGAGATCGACGGTCGTGTTCTGCTTGGTGGCCAGCTCCTGCACGTACGCGCTGCGCTGGGCGGCGACAATCGCGGCCTCGTTCTGGGCGGCGGTCGCGGCCTGGTTGGCGGCGTCGGTGCGAGCCTGGACCTCGTTGGTGGCGGCCTGCTGGTTCGCGAGCGCGGCGTTTGCGGCGTCGCGGGTCACCTTGGCGACCTGCTCGAGGGCGGCAACGTTCTGCATCTTCGCCTCGGCGGAGGAGGAGAAGGAGTTGATGCCGGCCTGCTTCGTCTCGACGCTGCGCAGTCCGTCGGAGTCAAGGTAGGGGGCGAGCGAGTCGAGCGTGCCACCGCCATTGCGGTAGGCAGCCTGCGCGACGGAGGCGATCTGCTGCTTGCCTTCCTGGAAGGCCGCCTCAGCAGCGTCAGCTTCGGCCGAGGCCTGGGTGGCAGTCGCGGTGGCCTCGGACAGGGCGATGTTCGCCTCGTTGAGGTTTTCACCGGCGATCTGCGCGTTCTGCACCGCGGTTGCAGCGCTAGCGCTGACCTCGGCGAGCTTGACCTCGATCTGGGCGACGCTCATCTTCGCAGCCTCTTCGGCAGCCTTTGCGGCAGCGATCTCTTCCTCAGAGGGGGCGGCTTGCGCCATCTGGGGCAGCACGAGGAGGGCACAGGCGGCGATAGCCACCAGGCCCGTGCGAATGGTTCCGCGTCGTCTCATCGTTGTCTCATCTCGTCCAATTAGGTGCGCCGGAGCGCGCGTACTGGGAAAGAGCCTATCCACTTTCGTCACGCTTGGCAACAAACACACCACAAAACTCAGCTTTCACACATGCAACAATCGCAACATTCGTAACACTGACACCATGATTACCGCACAAACACCTGCCCTTTCGCAACACTCTCAACCACCACTATGAGCCTGCTCACACACTCGACCGACGGATAGCAGCTGTCACAAAAGTCCACCATCCGGGACTCCTCAGCCCCGGCCTCGTCGATGACAAACAATTGGAGACATGAACCGTCGAATGTGCCGCTGACTGCGCGTCAGCACAAGCGACTGCCGCGCAGTCCCCCGACAGCGGGACGCGCCTCGACGCATGTTCACTTCACCGCATCCGCGGCCCGCCGGAGGGGAATCAGAGACGAACCACCCCTCACCTAAGGAGCCGCACAATGACCGCCAACGACTGGTCCTTCGAAACCAAGCAGATTCACGCCGGATACAACCTCGACCCCGCCACCGGCGCGACCGCGCTGCCCATCTACCAGACCTCTTCCTACGCCTTTGAAGACACCGCGCAGGCTGCGAGCCGCTTCGCCCTGCAGGAGCTGGGCCCCATCTACACGCGCCTGACCAACCCGACGACCGACGGCGTCGCCGCCCGCATCGCGGCCCTCGAGGGCGGCGTCGGCGGCCTCCTTGTGTCCTCCGGCCAGTCCGCGACCGCCCTGTCGATCCTCGCCCTGGCCGTCGCCGGCAACAACGTGGTCGCCTCCCCCTCCCTCTACGGCGGCACCGTCACCCTGCTGAAGAACACGCTGGGACGCCTGGGCATCGAGACGCGCTTCGTGTCCGACCCCCTCGACACCGAGGCGTGGCGCGCCCTCGCCGACGACAAGACCGTCGCGTTCTTCGGTGAGACCATCCCCAACCCACAGGGCGACATCTTCGACATCGAGCCAATCGCCGCCGTCGCCCACGAGGTCGGCGTGCCGCTCATCGTCGACAACACGGTCGCCACCCCCTACCTGATCCGACCGATCGAGTGGGGCGCCGACATCGTCGTCCACTCGGCCACCAAGTACCTGGGCGGTCACGGCACATCGATCGCGGGCGCGATCGTCGACTCGGGTAACTTCGACTTCGCCTCCCAGCCCGAACGCTTCCCCCTCTACAACACGCCGGACGAGTCCTACCACGGCCTCGTCTACGCCCGTGACCTGGGCGTGGGCGGCGCGCTGGGCGCGAACCTGGCGTTCCTGCTGCGCATCCAGACGCTCATCAACCGCGACCTGGGCGCCGTCACCTCCCCCCTTCAACGCGTTCCTCATTTCGCAGGGCATCGAGACGCTGTCCCTGCGCATCGAGCGCCACGTCTCCAACGCGCTGGCGGTCGCCCGCTTCCTCGAGGCCCACCCGGACGTCGAGTCCGTCAACTACGCGGGCCTGGAGTCCTCCCCCTACTACGAGCTGGGCAAGAAGTACGCGCCGCTGGGCACGGGCGGCCTACTCTCCTTCGTCATCAAGGGCGGGTACGAGGCCGGCCGGGCCTTCGCGGACGGCGTGCAGCTCCTGCCCGTGGTCGCCAACATCGGCGACGCGAAGTCTCTCGTCATCCACCCGGCCTCGACGACGCACTCGCAGCTGACCGAGGAGGAGCTGGTCAAGGCCGGCGTCGCGCCCGGCACCGTGCGCCTGTCGATCGGCCTGGAGAACATCAAGGACATCCTCGCCGACCTGGAGCTCGGCTTCGACGCTGCCCGCGCGGCCACGGCCTAACAGACTCGTCGGCGGCCTCGGGGACGAATACACACACTCCTGAGGCTCCGAGCCGCCGCTGCCCCTCCACTCTCCCCCAGCCCGACGCCGACGTCGCGTTCCAGCGAAAGAAGGACATCATGAGCCGCCACAACCTGCCCCCCGCCCCCATCTCCGGTGCGTGGCGCGAGGGCGACCCGGTCGCCTTCCGCAAGTTCGCGAACCTGGGCGCCCAGCGCCTGGAAAACGGCGAGATCCTGCCCTCCGTGACGCTTGCCTATGAGACGTGGGGCGAGCTGGACGAGGCCGGCTCCAACGCGGTCCTCATCCTGCACGCGCTGACCGGGGACGCCCACGTGTACGGCGACACAGCGCCCGGCCAGCCCACCCCCGGCTGGTGGGACCAGATCGTGGGCCCGGGGCGCATCATCGACACGGACCGCTACTACGTGGTGGCCGCGAACGTGCTGGGTGGCTGTCAGGGATCCACAGGCCCGGCCTCCCTCGCTCCCGACGGGGCGCCGTGGGGCTCACGCTTCCCCGTGATCTCCACGCGCGACCAGGTCTACGCCGAGTCCCGCCTGGCCGACCTGCTCGGCATCGACGAGTGGAGCATCGTCGTGGGCACCTCGCTGGGCGGACACCGCGCGATCGAGTGGGCGGTCACCTACCCGGAGCGCGTACGCCGCCTCGTGGTCGTGGCCTCGGGCGCGCAGACGACCGCCGACCAGGCGGCGTGGACCCACACGCAGATCCGCGCGATCCAGCTGGATCCGGCGTGGCGCGGCGGCGACTACTACGCGGGCCCCGGCCCCAACGCCGGTTTGGCACTCGCCCGCCAGATCGCGCACACAACCTACCGCTCCCCCTCGGAGCTGGACGAGCGCTTCGGCCGCATCCCCCAGAACGACGAGGATCCCCTGCACGGCGGACGCCTGGCGGTGGAGTCCTACCTGGACTATCACGGCGAGAAGATCGTGCGTCGCTTCGACGCGGGCTCCTACGTGGCGCTGTGCCGCACGATGCTCTCCCACGACGTAGGCCGCGACCGCGGCGGTGTCGTCGAGGCCCTCAAGGCCGTCACCGCCCGCACCCTCGTCGTCGCGGTCGACTCGGATCGCCTGTTCTTCCCCGAGCAGGTCTGGCAGATGGCGGCCGGCATCTCGGGCGCGTTCTACCGCGAGATCCACTCCGACCACGGCCACGACGGCTTCCTCATCGAACACGACCAGCTGACGGCTCTCCTCGACGAATTCCTCAACGAGCGCATCCCCTCGCGCGCATCCTCTTTCGCCTGATCGACGTCCATTCTCGCCGAGGCCGCCCCGGTTTCTTCTCCTCATCAACGAGGCCGGGACGGCCTCGCGCGTTATGCTGACCACATGAGCGTTACCAGCAATCCCACGGCCGGCGGCGAGCTAATGCCCGACACGAGCGGCCTGCCCGACCTGTCCGGGGTGGAGGCCCCGGCCTCGTCGCCCGAGGGGATCCCCGAGCGCGACGTCATGGCCCCCTGGGGCGAAGTCGGCCCTCCCGGGCTTCAGTGGCGCGCCGACATCCTGGGCGATGGGTACGAGTCGCGCACGATCGAGCTGCTTGACGACGCGGAGGGCCCCTGTGTGGCGACCCTCGTGCGCGCAACCCCGCCCGCGAGCGCCCGTATGACGGTCCTGTATCTGCACGGGCGCAACGACTACTTCTTCCAGACCGAAATGGCCCAGCACCTGGTTGACGCGGGTGCCGCGTTCTACGCGCTGGACATGCGCAAGTACGGGCGTTCCCTGCGTCCCCATCAGACGATCGGGTACACGGACGACCTGTCCGTGTACGACGAGGAGATCGGCGCGGCCATCGAGATCATCCGCGAGGAGCGCGACGACGAGCCTATCGTCCTCATGGGCCACTCGACGGGCGGTCTGATTGCAACCCTGTGGGCGCATCGTCACCCGGGCGTCCTGGACGGCCTCATCCTGAACTCTGGCTGGCTGGAGATGCAGTCGATGGCCGCCTGGCGCGGGGCGATGGCTCCCGTCATCGGGCGCATCGCGTCGCGTAACCCCATGTGGGAGGTGCCCACGGGAGGGGCGGGACACTACGGCCGCTCGCTCGCGGGCCGGGCTTCGTCGGAACTGCCTATCCCAGAGGGGCTGTCGGCGCAAGACCCGTCCGTCGCGGGCTGGCCGATCATTCAGGAGTGGAAGCGCCCCGAGTCCTACCCGGTGCCGGCCTCGTGGCTCGAGGCAATCATGGCCGGGCACGAGACGATCGAAAAGGACGTGCACCTGGACTGCCCGGTCCTGTCGATGGTGTCCACGTCCGCCTATTTCGACGAGGAGTGGGGAGAGCGCGCCTTCACCTCCGACACTGTCCTGGACCCCACCGTCATCGCAGAGCGGAGCCTGGGCCTGTCGGACCTCGTGACGATCGCGCGTTTCCCCGGCAAGCACGATCTCGTCCTGTCGGACGCTCCCGTGCGCGAGGCCGTGTACGCGACAATGCGCGGCTGGCTGGACGCTTTCGTGCACTGAGCATCAGGAAGCGAGGAGGCCCGGGATCGTATGATCCCGGGCCTCCTTCATCGTGTCAGCGCCGCGCGGTCTGGGCGCTCAGCGCGGTCGCGTTAGTGCTTGGCGGAGCGGTGTCCGCGCGGAGCCTGCGCGTATTCGCGCACGATTTCGCGGTTGACCTCGTCGAGCGCTTCGGCCAGGGTCGGGCCCAGGCGATCGCCGATGCGCACCTGCCCCCAGGCGTCGAGGTGGCCGAGGCCGCGCGCGGTCAGGAGGGTGTCGAGCGACGGGTAGGTCAGGCCTGCACCGGAGACCGCGCCGCTGGCCGCGAGCACGAGGTCGGCGGGAAGGCCAAGCTCACTGCGGGCCACGAGGGGCGTGTCCTGGCCGAGGATCTGCGCGAGGGTACGCAGCCCGGCCTCGTCGCGGCCGAGGACCGGCAGGCCTTCCGCACGGGCCGCGGCGACCTCAGGGGACTCGTCGGAACGATCCACGGACGAGGCCGTGGCAGCCTCGGTCGCACCACCGTCGTTAAGCTCGACGGATTCTTCGCGAGCGCGACGCGTCGCGCGGCGACTCATGTGGGCGGGACGCTCCCAGCGGGGCTTGTCTTCCACGGGCTCCTGCTGCTCATCAGCCTGCTCGGGCGTAGCGTCGCCTGCCGATTCCGCCTGTTCGTCGGCGATCTCAACGTGCTCGTCGCTTTCATCGCTGCGTTCGTCGGCGGCTTCGACCTCGTCTGCGTGAACTGATTCTTCCGTGGCAATCTCCTCGTGGTCGACGAGCTCGTCGACCTGTTCGCTGTCCTCACCGGGACGGGTCTCGGCGAGCTGCGTGGCCTCGACGCGGTCGGCCTCGGCCTGGTTGACCTCGGGCGCGAACTGGTCGCGAGCCTTAGAGGCTTCCTCGTCGACCGGGGCCCACTCATCCGCAGGCTCCTCGACTACGTCGCCTTCGGAGGCCTCGTCTTCGTCGTGAGTCTCGACCTGCTCGTGCGCAGCCGCGGTGTCGAGCGAGTCAGCGATCTCAGCCTCGGCGTCCTCCGCGTACTCAGTATCACCGGATTCGGGCACGAACACGTCGCGCTCGCCTGCGGCATCCTCGGCTACTTCGTTCAGGTCGGAGCTGTCAACCGTCTCCACATGATCGTCGGCGACGTGCTGGTCGTCAGCGGCGTGAGCGTCGCGGGCGTCGGCTTCGGCGGCCTCATCGGTCGGCGCCCACTCATCCGTGGGCTCCTCGGCGGCGTCACCTTCGATAGTGTCGGTCTGCTCGGCGTTCTCACCCTGCTGCGGGGCTTCGGCGGCCTCGAGCACGTCGGCCAACTCGGCCTCGGCCTCTTCCTGCTTGCCTTCCTCGGCGGCGGGCTGCCAGGGAGCCGGGGGCTCCTCGTCGATCGGGTAGGTGAACACGTCGCGCAGGTGGGGCGCAACCTTCGGCGTGGGGCGCGTCGTTGGGGTCTCCGAATCGTTCTCCCCGGAGGCTTCAGCGACGCTCTCTTCGATGGGCTCTTCCGCGGGCGCCACGATCTCGGGGGCGGGCGCGGAGGCGGAGGCGAGGAGCTGCGGGGCGTGGCCGTACAGGCGCGGCCCCACCGCGTTCACATCCAGGAACAGGCGGCCGTTCGACATCTGGCGCAGGTTCATGAGGTGCACCTCGACGCCGGACGTCGCCAGGATGGACAGAGCGGGGCGCACCGAGGGGTCGATCTCGCCGGCGACGATGATGAGTCGCGGGCCCGGGCCCACCGCCGGGGGCATCGAGTCGCGGAACTGCGCCCAACCGCCGCGGAAGCCCTCGGGGCCCGAGGGGTACTCCGCAGCCAGGTCCGACCACGAAATCGAGGCGACCTCGGCCAGTCGAGACAGGGAAGTAATGAGGGTCTCGGAGTCGAGTTCTTTGAGAATTTCGACGGAGACGATCTGACCCGACACGTCGAGGGCGGTCAGGCGCGGCGTCTCCTCGTCACCCTGGCCGGTCATATCACGCCAGGTCACCGGGAATAGCGGGCGCGAGACGATCTGCAGGACCTGCTGGCAGATAGCGTCGACAAGGTCGGGTCCCAGGTCCTGGGCGACCGGATATCCGAATTGAGCGGGGACGAGGTGTCCATCCTCGAACTCAAACAGGGCCATCGCTCTTCCCTTCACGTGTATGGGGCGCTCGGGGCCATTGTTTCATACGTTCCAAAAGAAACACGGATGACACAGGGACATTGGGGTAGATACCACGTAAGCATCTACCCCTAAAGCCCCGGTCAACGAGCCATCTCACCCACGCCCCACATCATGCCCACAGTTCTTCAAGCCGGTAGAATAGTGAGCTAGCACAACAGATCTTTGACGGCAGGACAGGACGACGATGCCCGATCTCCACATTCTCGAGAACGACCTCGAGGCTTTCTCCCAGAAACTGAGCGACCTCTCGGCGACGATCAACAATATCGCCTCCCTTCCCTACAATCTCTCCTATGTCAAGTTGGCCATGGAAGGCGGCTCCGCCCCCACACAGGCGACGTATGCAGGCGAACACATGGAGGACCAGCTGCTGGCGCTGAAAACCTCCTTCTCAACCCTGGCCGACAACGTTAAGGCCTCGGCCACCGAGTATTGGGCAACAGAAGACATCAACCAGCAGTCAATCCAACAGGTCATGGCGAGCGTCCCCGAACCCTGCCCACCCGTCGGCCCCTCGAAGGGAGAGTGAACCATGGCGATCACATGGGCAAACATTCTCAACTGGGAAAGCGGATCTCTCGAGTCCATCGCAAAGGACCTGCTCGAAGCGAACCAAGTCCTGCGCAAGGCCTACGAGGACGGCGAGGACGCCCTGGGTGCCGTCCGGTCCGAGGGTGAGGCCGTCACAGCGATGCGCGCAACGACCCTCACAAACCTCGCTTCGCTCGAGCGCGCACTCACCAACGTCAACGGAGCCCTCATGGCCATTGAGGGCGCACGCGACGGGGTTGCGACCGTCATGTCCAACATCAACACCCTACGGGCCTACGCATCCACGAATAACTGCACCATTCTTAACGACGGCAGCGTCGTCGGAGAAGGATCAAGGACGCAACGCGGCGGAAAATCCCCTGCACGTTTTAACATCGAGCAGGGCATCAAGGACATCATCGAACAGGCCGACCAGGTCGACACGGATCTCTACCACGCGCTCCAAGACATCAATAACGACAGCTACACAGACGGAGACTGGGCTGAAAACAAGGTCATCGGCGTCCCCGACTTCCCCCAGCCAAACTGGAGCCCGTCCCAGAACGCTGCCTGGTGGAACTCACTGACAGCTGAGCAGCAGCAATTCCTCATGGACCACCGCCCCGACGACATTCGCCACCTCGACGGCCTCCCCGCATACGCGCGCGACAGGGCCAACCGCTTCGCTCTCGACGGCTACTTCGACGACAAGGGCAATTACCACAAGGGCGCCCTCGCAGATGCCGAGCAGGCAGTCAAGGACGCACAGAAGGAATACGACGACGCCCGCAAACACCTCTCCGCCTATGAGCCGAGATCGGGCCACATGGGCTCAGAGGAACGCGCTGCCAAGGAAAAGCTCGAGCGAGCACTGGAGAAGTACCAGGACCTCAAGGTCATCAAGTCACGAACGGAACCCACCTATCGACTGACCAACGGCCTCGCACCCGCCTACCTCCTCGACTTCAACTACGACGAGAAATACCACCGCACGACCGCCATCGTCTCCGCAGGCAATCCCGACACTGCCACCCACGTGTCGACGCTCGTCCCCGGCATCGGCACGAACGTGCGCGGCGACCTCGGATACTACATGGACTTCAACGACCGCCTCAGGGAGCAGACCAAGCACGCAGGGGGCAACCCGAACAACGTTGCCACCATCTCCTACCTCGGGTACGTGGCCCCCAAACCAGGGGGCTGACAAAGTTCAGGCGGCAGACATAGGGTACGCCGATCGCGCAGCCCCCAAGCTCGCACGCTTCGAGGAGGGGCTGCGCGCGAGCGGTAACGCGACCGGTCACTCGTTTACCAACACCCTCATCGGCCATTCCTACGGATCGACCACGTCCGGCAAGTCGATGACGCTCGTCGCCCCGGGCACCGTCGACCGCTTCATCATGTGCGGCTCTCCCGGAGCTGGGGCAGACACAATCGACGCATATAACGTGTCACAGAAACACGTCTATGTCTCCTCGATCCCAACGTCCGACGCAGTACAGGACCTCAACACATTCACACCTAGTGGATTCGGAAGCGACCCCCGATACCTAGACAGAATTACTCACCTGAGTGGCGACGTCACAGATTCTGAGAACTACGTGCCGCCTCGCATACCTCCCATCGATAACAATCCGCTGGTCCACCAGGCTTACCGCTTCCTGCACGCTTTAGACCACCACATGGCCTACTTTGACGAAAACACACGCACCTCGCAGGATTTCGCAAACATTGTCGCCGGCGGCAACCCGACGACCGACGAGGAGTGGGCAGCCATAGAGAACGAGCGCAGCAAGTAACCCACTGACACATTCTGAGCAACTATCCTCAGTTGTCCGACGACTTGGGACCAATGTCGTGTACGATGACACATGTCGCTCAGAATCCGGATGGCGCAGCATCTTCCACCCGGTTAGACTGCTGCGCGGCAGGGCATATGAGATCGAACAGGGTGACACTCAATGGGCAGAGATAAGCTGCGTATCGTTGAATATTCGGCGCCAGAACCGCAGGTTCCGGCGTCCGAAGAGACGCGCCGCGAACTGTCCCCCTACTGCCTGAACACGGAATCATCGCCCCGACTGTACCCAAAGTCTGAGCAGGCGGTCAGCCCTCATTTTCCGCCCGTGGAGCGCATGCCCGTCCCCGTGACACCTTTCCCCAAGCTCTTCCGCGACGACCCGGAACCCGCGTAATGTGAGGGCCGCAGGCACCCACTGCCTCGGCCCTCTCCTTTTACCGACAGCGCCACGGTCCCCACTCGCGCCCCAACCGGCCACGGCCTCGCGCGACCATCCGCACACCGGATACCCACCGCCCAACGCGCGCTCGCATGACACACTGGCACCATGAGCGAGAGCTTCCTGACGGACCTGCGCGCACTCATCGACGTCGACGCCTCGAGCGGCACGCGAGCGCGCTACTCCTCCGACGCCGGCCTCACGCGCATCCCGCCCCTGGCCGTCGCTTTCCCGCGCACGCCCGAGCAGGCGGTCGCAGCCTTCGACCTCGCCCGCGCCCATGGCGTCCCCCTCACCGCCCGAGGCGGCGGCACCTCGTGCGCGTCCAACGCAATCGGCCCCGGCCTCGTCCTCGATTTCTCGCGGCACATGAACCGCGTCATCTCCATCGACCCGGAGGCCCGCACCGCCACCGTCGAGCCCGGCTGCGTCGGCTCCACCCTCCAGGCCGCCGCCGCGAAGCACGGGCTGCGTTTTGGCCCCGACCCCTCCTCCCAGAACCGCGCGACGATCGCAGGCATGGTCGCCAACAACGCGTGCGGTCCACACGCGACCGCCTGGGGGCGCACCTCCGACAACATCGTCTCCCTCGACTGCGTAGACGGGCAGGGGCGCCGCTTCACGGCCACGACCTCGCACGATTCGGCGCTTCGCGACGTGCCCGGGCTGGCCTCCCTCATCGACTCCAACCTGGCACCAATCCGCACGCAGCTCGGTCGCTTCAAGCGCCAGGTCTCCGGCTACTCCCTCGAGCACCTCACCCCCGAGGGCGGGCGCAACCTCGCCGCCATGCTCGCGGGCACCGAAGGCACCCTCGTCCTCATCCTGTCCATCACTGTGCGCCTCGTGCCCCTGCCCGACGCGCCCGTACTCGCCGCCCTCGGCTACCGCTCCATGATCGAAGCCGCCGACGACGTGCCCGCGCTGCTCGCCCACTCCCCCCTCGCTGTGGAGGGCATGGACCGCCGCCTCGTCGACGTCGTGCGCGCCCACAAGGGCCCCGGCGCCGTCCCCGCCCTGCCCAAGGGCGAAGGCTGGCTCCTCGTCGAAGTCGGCGCCCCCGGCGAAGACGTCACCGCCTCCCTGGAGCGCGCACGCGCCCTGTGCGCCGACTCCGCCGCCATCGACACGGTCGTGTACCCACCCGGAGCCCAGGCCTCGGCCCTTTGGAGGATCCGCGCCGACGGTGCGGGCCTGGGCGGACGCACCCCGCCTGACGGCGCTGGCGGCGGCGACCAGCAGGCCTGGCCCGGCTTCGAGGACGCGGCCGTCCCGCCCGAAAACCTCGGCGCGTACCTACGCGACTTCACCGCCCTCATGGAGGAGTTCGACATCGACGGGCTCCTGTACGGGCACTTCGGCGACGGCTGCGTGCACGTGCGCCTCGCCATGCCGCTCGAAACCCCCGAGGGCGTCGCCCACTCGCGCGCCTTCCTCCAGTCCGCGGCCCGCATCTGCGCCGCCCACGGTGGTTCCGTCTCCGGCGAGCACGGCGACGGGCGCGCCCGCGGCGAGCTCCTGCGCTTCATGTACTCCCCCGACATGCTCGACCTGTTCGCGCGCGTCAAGCACGTTTTCGACCCGGCTAACCTCCTCAACCCCGGGGTGCTCGCTGCCCCCATGGACGAGGCCGAGGCCGCCTCCCGCGCGCGGGCGCGGAATGCCGGCAGTGCCGGGAATGCCGGTATTGCCGGTCATTCGGGCGGTGCGCTCGAGCTCCAGCCCGGCGTCGACCCCCTCGATGCAAACCTGCGCCGCGTCGCCGCGCGTCCCATGCCCGCGGACGGCGGCTTCTCCTTCACCCACGACGGCGGCGACTTCACGGCCGCCGTCCACCGCTGCACGGGCGTGGGCAAGTGCCGCGCGGGGGTGTCCGGCACCTTCATGTGCCCGTCCTACCTGGCCACGCGCGAGGAGAAGGACGTGACCCGAGGGCGCGCCCGCATCCTCCAGGAGGCTGCGAACTCGCAGCTCGTCAAGGCCATCGACTCCCCCGAGGTCCTCGAGGCCCTCGACCTGTGCCTCGCCTGCAAGGCCTGCTCCACCGACTGCCCCGCCGGCGTCGACATAGCCCGATACCGCTCCGAAGCGCTCTTCCGCACCTACCGGGGACACATGCGCCCCCTTAGCCACTACACGCTCGGCTGGCTGCCGCGCCTCACCCGCGTCACCGCGCGCGTGCCCGGCCTGGCTACCGTCGCGAATACCATCATGTCGGTGGCGCCCCTGCGCTCGCTCGCCTTCCGCCTCATCGGCCTCGATCCTCGCCGAGGCATGCCCGCCCTCCAGTCCGGCACCTTCACCGCGTGGGCTCGCCGCCGTTCCCTGCTGGCCGGAGCTGTTCCGACTGTCACGCCTGACGATGCCGCATCTTCCGGCGCTGCACCTTCCGATGCCGCCACCGGTGCCCGCGAGCGCGGCGGCACCCAGGCCTCGCCTGACTCCGCCCGCGAGCGCGAGGGGGCCACTGCCTCGTCGATGGCGGACTCTCCGATCCTGAGCGGGCCACGCGATCCCAGCGGGCGGCCGTATGCGCTCGTGTGGGCGGACTCGTTTAGCCAGACCCTGGACGATACTGGTGCACGCGCGGTCGTCGACGTGCTCGAGGCGAACGGGTTCGCGCCGATCGTCGCGCCGGATGCGTGCTGCGGCCTCACGTGGATTACGACGGGTCAGCTGAGCGGCGCGAAGAAGCACTTGACGTCGTTGCTGGGCGTTCTGGCGCCTTTTGCGGTGTCGGGGATCCCGATCGTCGGCGTTGAACCGTCGTGCACGGCGGTGCTGCGCGACGACCTGCTGGACCTACTGCCCGAGGACCCGCGCTCTCTGCTCGTGTCTTCCGCGACGCGCACCCTCGCAGAGGTGCTGTCGGCGGTGCCCGCATCCGCGCGTCACCTGCCGAGCCTGGAGGGCGTCGAGATCGTCGCGCAGCCGCACTGCCACCACTACTCCGTCATGGGGTGGGACACGGACCAGGCGCTCCTCGAGTCGCTGGGCGCTCACGTGACCAGGCTCGAGGGCTGCTGTGGCCTGGCCGGGAATTTCGGCATGGAGGCGGGCCACTACGACCTGTCTGTGGCCGTCGCATCCCATTCGCTGCTGCCGTCCCTGTCGGCGCAGCCGGATGCCGTGTACCTGGCGGACGGCTTCTCGTGCCGCACCCAGGCCGCTCAGCTGGCGGACCGCGGGGGCGTCCACCTGGCGACGCTGCTTGCGGGACGTTCCGCCTGAATTCTGGCGTCGATGAGTGGCCCCGCGAGTGTTCCGGACGCCGTCGGGCCTTTCTGTGGGGCCGGGCTTGGGGCCTGGCTGCTTGGTGTGCCCTGCTCGGCCGGGCTGCTTGGTGTGCCCGTGGGCGGCGGCCCGCCCGCGAGCCGTCCGCGCCGCGAGCTTCGCTCGGCGCGTCGCCTCGAAGCCCGGCCAGGCCCCGCCGCCACCCACGGGCACCGCAGCCAGGCCCTCCAGTCCCTCCGGCGCCCTCCACACCAGTGGGGCCTTCGCAGCTGTTGTGGCTCGGCGTATCGTCCCGAAGCCCGGCCAGGACCCGCCACCACCCACGGGCACCGCACCAGCCGGACCCATCGTCCTCATTTCTGCTTGTTCCTAAGTGGTGTTACACCACTTAGCCGGGTATTACACCACTTCCCAGGCAGTGTAATGCTTCCTAAGTGGTGTAATGCTCCCTAACCGGTGCAGGCTTCACCGAGCGCGGACATGAAAACGTCGACTCGGGCCATCACACACTTCAGTCGGCAACGCCCACAGTGCCTCGGCATGCTCAGGGATAGCAACTTGATGCGGACGGAGGAGCTTAATCGCCCACGCACGTAACGCGGCGAAATCTTCGTAGTCCCTCCAAGAGACCCTGTGTATCCTCCAACCGGCACTGCGCAGATCATTTTCACGTTGGATCCAGTCACGCTTCGCCCGCGCAAACTCCACATCGTCCTTGCCAAGCTTGCCTATCCCATCAAACTCAAAGATGATCATGAGTCCCGGAATCGCAATGTCCGCAAAATAACGCCTCCCGTTGACGACGATCTCGAACTGGGTCACAACTTCGAAGGCACTCACCGACTTGAGGACCCACAGCAACGCTGCCTCGGCTGGATTGTCGCAGCCCGGGTCAGCGGCGGCTATCAGGCGCTGTGCACGCTTGTAGGGAACGCATTCCTTTTGTTGCCGATACAGATCCAAGCATTCAAGCATCTTGCTTCGCACGCGTTCAGCTCGTTGTCTACTTTCTTCCTGGGATAGCAACAGGAACCGAGACTCGTGGTGCAATGCCATGCAAATTGCCACGAATCCACTGAGACGTTCCGAATAACAAGCCATACGAACTGTCGCCTCAACGACAGATTCACATCGCAACCGATCAACGATCTCGATGCTGCGTTCGCAGGGCTTCTTCACTGTCGAACACACATACGTCGCAGGAATAGTCACCGTTTGCATGGTGACCGCCGGCATTGAGCGCCTCCCATGCCGCGACGCGCACCAGATCACGACATCGGGATTTGCCTCCCAGAGCGGTATCGACCGCGCAACGAATGAACTAGCGCCTACGAACACCGGAGAGCAGGAGCTACTGTCACTCACGACAAATAATCGAGCCCTGGCCACGAGAGCCCATATCTCCCAGTAGGTCATCGGTGAACCGGATTGATGGATCGTGACGTAACGTCCACGCTGAATACGAAGTACATTTCCTGACGACAGATCCCCCACTGAAGGCCGTCCATCTGTCGAAGACCTAATGACGGTCAGCGATTGAGCGTTCATATGCCCATCATCGGCAAGACCATCTGCCACGTCACGACCTGAGAACGAACCTGTGGATAGAGGCAAGCTGCTCCGAGGGGATGTGGATAACGTCCGCTCTCACACGCATCTGCAAGTTCGCCAAGCCCAATCGACGGTCAGCATCGGCCAGCTAGCAACACTCTCCGCATATGCACTTGTTCCTAAGTGGTGTTACACCACTTAGCCGGGTATTACACCACTTCCCAGGTGGTGTAATGCTCCCTAACTGGTGTAATGCTCCCCAACTGGTGTAATGCTCCCTCGCCAGTACAGAACTGCCCGCCACATAACGCAGTAATCGAGATAGGCACGCGAAGGCTTGGCAACAACTACTCACTCCTCACGTTGGACTCACCCGGCAACACCCCAACTCAATCCACATGTGGCGGACACATGACCTCAGCCCTGCGCATCAGGAGAAGTACAACAGTGATGACGCGCCAGCCCTCAGGCCTACGCCCGCACCAGGCCCGCAACCTTCGCCGAGGCCGGGGGCGCCCGTCTCTCGGGCCCAGCGCGCCACGACATCGGGAACATCGATGGACGGATCGACGAGAAGCGCCGTCGACAGCGCCTCCGCCAGCACACCCGACGAGGCCACGACGCTGACCTGTCGCACACCTGCATGAGCGGGGTATCCCGTGCGCGGGTCGATAATGTGATGGTCCAGCAAACGTACGGCCGGGCCAGGAGAAACAGAGTTGGCAGAAGCATCGGCGTGAACAGGCGCATGAGCGTTGGAGGGCCCGGAGCCAGGCGCATCGCCACTGAGCGGTGCGAGACCATGACCATGCCGGACAGCACCGTCACCCGGGGATGTTTCACGCGATGTTTCACGCGCGCGATGATCCGGCACGGGCCCCACCAAAGGACCCGCCGAAGAACCCGCCACAGGATCCGCGCGCACCCCACCCAGCGGCCCCAGGTTATCCCCGGACGTCGACAGGGACGCCATGCCACCCGCAGGCAGCTCCACGACGCCAGCGACCGACGTGGGCCCACCTTGAGGGTCGCGCAGGCCGACGCGCCACGAAGAGCCGTCGGCGCGAGTCCCGAACACCGACACCGACGACGTCCCCACTGACACGAGGACGCCGCGCGCCCCCATGGCCACGGCCAGGTCTCGGCACGCGTCGGCGGTGTATCCCTTCGCGATACCGCCCAGGTCGAGGCTTGGGCTGGGCGCATCCACACCGCCCACGGACTCACCGGGAACCCCCATCGCCCAACGCCGCTCACCAACGCGCGACAGCAAGCCCCACGACGACGCGCGCAACGCCGCCTCGACAGCATCGGCAGAAGGCGCGGGCGGCAAGGGCGCACCCGCGACGTACGCCGCCCGCATCGCCTTAACATCCCACGCGGCAACGAGCGGCCCGATCAGCGGGTTGAACGCTCCCCCGGTCGCCTCCGCGAGCGCCAGCGCGTCGCGCAGCAGGCGGTCGGTTTCTTCGCTCACGACGAGGCCGGGGCCATCCTGCACGGAATCGGCCCCGCAACGGGATGCACCGCCACCGCCCCCAGTCGAAGCAACAGCATCATTGAGCCGCGATACCTCGGACGAGGGCCGGAACACGCTCCACATGTCCTCGTGGCGCGCGACGACACCCACGACAGCGTTGACGATCGCCATGCCGTCCCCGCCCCAGCCGATGATGTCGACGCGGGTACCCATCGCAGGGAAGGAGGAGCGCCACGTGGGCGCTACCCCCGCGGACTCAGCCATCGCCTCGTCCCCCGGGGTGCCGGCGAAGCGCGAAGCCTCAGCCGTCGGAGCCTCCGAGGTCTTTGTCGAGGTCGCCGTCCTTGGTGGCGTCGTTCAGACCGGGGATGTTGATGTCGTCGGCGCCGTCCGGGGAGACGCCCTGGGCGGCGGCGATGGCGCGGATGGCGGCCTGCACGAACTGCTGGTGGGCGACGGTGGCGCCGGTGATGACGTCGACCTTGGCGGGGTCGCCGACCTTGGTGAGGTTGTCGGAGTACTCCTGGTAGGAGGCGACGGCGGCCTGAGCCTTCTTGTAGTAGTCCTCGTTGAAGACCTCACCGGAGGAGCTCTTGCCGTATTCGGCGCCCTTGTCGGTGCCGTCGGCCAGCGTCGTCTCGTAGGTGGTGGCGGTGATGCGCCCGCCCTCGACGGTGATGGTGATGGTGCCGATGGAGCCCTGGTCGTCGGCGTTGGACTGGGCGGTCCAGGTGCCGTCGCTCATGGGCTTGGTCATGTCCAGGCCGGTGTTGGGCGTGCACGCGGCCAGGATGGTCGCGCCGAGGGCACCGAGGACCGCGTACGAGGCCGGGGCAACCCAGCGGGATCGGCTCTCAACAGGGGTGGGCGTGGTCATCGCACCTTGTCCTTTCCGCTGCGCGCGTCGCCGTCGCGGCCGGGCAGGACCAGGCCGGAGGCGCGCTGTTCGAAGTCGTGGTCGTGCCAGGTTTCCTTGACGACCTTGCCGTGGTCGAGTCGGATTTCGCGCTGGCCCTGTTCGGCGACGAGCGCGTCGTGGGTGACGACCATGAGGGTCGTGCCGTCCTGGTGAAGCTGGTTGAACAGGTCGAGGACGATCTCCTCGTTGGTTTCGTCCAGGTTGCCGGTGGGCTCGTCGGCCAGCAGCAGCTTGGGGTAGTTGATGAGGGCGCGGGCCACGCACACGCGCTGCTGCTCGCCGCCGGAGAGCTGTCGCGGCAGGTGGGTGGCGCGGTCGGCGAGGCCGACGCGGTCGAGGGCCTCGAGGGCTTCCTTCTCGTCGGGCATCGAGTGGTAGTACTGGGCGACCATGACGTTCTCAAGGGCTGTCAGGTGGCCGATGAGGTGGAACTGCTGGAAGACGAGGCCGATGGTGCGGCAGCGCACCTCGGTGAGCTCGTCGGCGGTCAGGTCGGAGATGTCGTGGCCGTCCAGCATGACGGTGCCCTCGGTGGCGGTGTCCATCGCGCCGACGATGTTCATGAGGGTGGTTTTGCCGGAGCCGGAGGGGCCGACGATGGAGACCCACTGGCCGCGCGGGATCTCGAGGGACACGTTGTCGAGGGCGTGCAGGTCCCCGTAGATCTTCGAGACGCCCTCGAGGCTCAGCAGCGCGTCCGTGGGGGCCGACGAGGCCGGGGTGGCGGTGGAGGTGGTCATGGTGACTCTCATTCTCCGCGCAGGACGAGCGCGGGGTCGACGGCCAGTGCGCGGCGCACCGGCGGGAGGCAGGCGAGGACGGCGATGAGGATCGAGCAGCCGACCGTGCCGAGGAGGATGACGGGGTGCAGGGAGATCGATCGGTGGAACACGGAGGTGGAAATGAGCACGGCGAGGCCGTAGCCCGCCCCGGCGCCCAGGATGCCTCCGATGAGGCCGAGCATGACGCCCTCACCCATGAACTCGCGGGTGATGGATCGGGCGGTAGCGCCCAGGGCCTTGCGCAGGCCAATCTCGTTGCGGCGTTCGGTGACGACGGCGATCATCGTCGTGGACACACCGATCATGGTCAGCGCCAGCACGATGACGGTGATGACGACGAGGAGGGAGCGCAGCATCGCGAGGACGCCCGTGTCGGACTGGGCGAGGCGGCGCACGGTCTGGGCGTGAATCTGCGGGTTCGCGGCATTCATCGCGTCGGCGACGGCGCTCAGCTGCTCGCCTTCCAGAGCGATCGAATACTCGGCGAGCGACACGGCGCCGGCCTGCCCGGTCAGCGTGCTCATGTCCTGTCTGGACATGTACACGTACCCGTCTTCGTTGCCGCCGGTCTTGAGGATGCCAGACACGGTCAGGGTGACGGTACGCGGATCGACCTTGAGGGCCGAGGCCTGCGCCCCCGACTGGGCGGCGGCCTTCGAGGACGCGCTCGCGTCCAGCTGGCTGACCGTGATCGTGTCCCCGGCCTTCACGTCGATCGTCGAAGCGACCTGCTCGCCCACGAGCACCTGGCCCGTCGCAGCGGGCCATTCCCCGTCGACGAACCAGTACGGGTTCATGGCGTGCACGGCCTCCAGGTCGACGCCGCCCGCCACGTAGGGCTGGTCGTTGATGGTGACGGTCTCGTAGTCAAAGGCTGCGGATCCGACCAGAGCGCTCGCGGGCACCTGGGCGGTCGCGGCGGCCACGGCCTCGTCCGTGATGGGCACGTCACCGGCGGGGGTGACGACGAGGTTGGCGCCGTAGGAGCGGATCTCTCGGGCCAGCTGGGCCGGCACGTCGACGGCGATCGTGACGAGGCCGGACAGCGTGGTCGCGCCGATGGCGACGGCGAGGATCGCGATGAGGACGCGGGAGCGACGGCGCAGGATGGAGGAGGTGACCATCCGCCAGAACATTGCTCGTCTGGACATGGGCATCACCTTCCGTGCAGGACTTCCGCCGCGTTGAGGCGCAGCAGGTAGCGGATCGCCGGGATGGAGGCTCCCAGGACGACGAGGATGACGAGGACGGCGACGAGGCCGACGACGACAGGCACGAAGGCGATGGACGAGCCAAAAACCATGTAGCCGATCGCCTGCGCGAGGGCGAGGCCTCCGCCGTAGCCGAGGATCCCGCCGGCCAGGCCGACGATGATCGTCTCCGTCAGGAACAGCGAGATGATCTGTTTATCTTTCGCGCCCACGGCCTTCATGAGGCCGATTTCGTTGGAGCGCTCCATGACGCCCGCGGTCACGAGGTTCGCGATGGCCAGGGCCGAGGCGATGAGCGCCAGGACGGTCACGAGGACCATGAGCAGCTGGGTCTTCTCGAGGATCGTACCCTCGGACTGGGCGACCTGGCGGACCGGGCGTGCCACGGAGTCCGTCATGACTTCCTCGATCTGGTAGGCAATGGAGGAGACGTAGGCGGTGCAGTACCAGGTTTCCTTCTCGGATACGCTCAGCGAGTTCGGGTTCTTCGCGGCCTTGCGGGCCAGGTCGTTGTCGGGCGTGGTCAGGGCGGAGACCTCGACGCTGCCGACGACGCCCTCGCGGTTCAGGAGCGCCTGGGCCTGCGGAAGCTGGATGAACACGCCGCGGTCGGCGTCGTCGCCGCTGGTGAGGATGCCGCGCACCGTGAAGTCGCGGGTGATGCCTTCGCGGGTCAGGGTGAAGGTATCGCCGACGCCGAGGCCATGAGCGGTCGCGTAGGTGGTGCCGACGAGGGCGCCGTCCTCGTCGTCGTCCGCGGGCCAGGAGCCCTCGATGCCCCACCAGCCGCGCAGCTTGTCGAGGCCGGTTTCGACGCTCTCGCCGGTGGCCAGCTCGAGGTGGTGGCCGAACCACGTGCCGGTCGTGGGCACGTGCTCGCCGGACGCGTCGGTGGCGGACACGTTCAGCAGCGGCGCGAAGTCGAGGATGTTGTACGTCCAGAAGATCGTCTTGATGTTGCCCAGCTCGTCCTCGCGCAGGTACGAGCGGGCCTCGGTCACCTCGCCCGTGTTGTAAAGGTCATCGAGGACGGCCGCACCCTGCGGGCGCACCACGATATTTGCGCCGTAGGACTTGAGTTCCTGGTTGACCTTGTCGCCCACGTTGAACATGACGGAGAGCATGGACGTGGCGACGCAGGCGCCCAGCGCGACGGTCAGGGCGATCATGAAGTGGCGGTTACCGCGTCTCGTGAGGGCACCGCGGAGCATTCGGAAAAACACGCGTGAGCCTTACTTCGCGAAGATGGAGGCCGAGGCCTCGAGGGCGGAGATCGGCACGGTCAGCGTGCCGTTGGAGACCTTGTAGTCGATGGGGATCGGGTTGCAGCCGCCCTTAAAGCCGATGGTCGCGATGTTCATCGCAACTTCACACAGCTTGCAGATGACCTTGCCATCCTTCTCGTAGTAGCCCGACGGGCCGCAGATCTCGCACGCATCCAGGCCCACGCCGAAGGAGGAGCCGGACTTCTGGATGACGATGAAGCGCACCTTCACGCCGCCCGAGGTCGTGTACTCGTAGCGGTGCAGGTGACCGTCGGAGATGTCGGCGAGGTTGACGCTCACCTGGTCGTCGACGACGCTGAAGGACTCGGGCGGGGACAGTTCGATCTCCTGGCTGCCGTAGGCGACGCCGACGGTGATGAGCAGCGCGCCACACAGGTAGCCGAGGGCGGCGGTGCCAGCCATGGACTTGTAGAGGCGCGAGCGCGCGCGGCCCAGGCGTCCCTCCGCCGGGTTAGCCCCGACGGTCGGAATCGAGCGCGATGCCAGCCAGGTGAGGACCACGACGGCGCACAGCGCCAGGCCCGCGGCGATCGTGAAGACGGCCTCGTGGTTGATGAACCACGACATGACGTTCCACGCGTCTTTCGGAATCGCGATCCAGCGCTTGGCCTTGAGGATACGCACGACCATCAGAGAGTGGTTGGCCAGCAGGGCGATCAGGATGAAAGCCGCCAGCCACACGCGGTTGTTCCACGAGCACAGGCGGTACGACACCCAGGCGACGAAGCAGACGAGCACCCACGCCAGCGCATAGCCGACGAACGCGAGGACGACCGGAGTTGAGTAGATCTCGACGCCGCCCGAGAGCATCATGACGGCCTGGTTCATGGCCGTCGGCACGGCGCGGAACAGGGCGGCCGCGATGTAGAGGGCACCGACGATACGCACGAGGGTATCCCCGCTCACTGCGGTTTCCATCGACGAGGCCGCCCGGGCCTCGTCGTCGGCGTCGCCGGGCAGGAGGGAACGCACGCGGCGCGAGCGCACCGCGATGAGCGCGAGGAACAGGACCGCGAGGACGATCGCGACGGGAAGGGTGAACAGGCCAACGGTCTGGCGGTTCACGGATTTAGGGGCCTCGACGTTAATGATCGTCAGGGCCAGGGAGGAGACCATGCCCAGGCCGATACCGGCCCACACGGCGACCGAGCGCGCCTTCTTGCCGCGGCGACCACGCCCGGCGGCGGGCATGAAGCGGATGACGGCGCCGAGCGCGAGCATCGTCAACAGCAACGTCAGGGTTGCTTCACTCATCTGCTGAAGCATTGGCTTTCCTCCCGAAGTAAAGGTTCACCGAAGTCGTAGCTACGGTGTCGATTCTAGTCCCCTCACGGGGCGAGGGCCGAGGCCAGCGGTCCTATAAAGAACCACTGCCTCGGCCCCGCAAAGCATGAGCGTCGATCACCAGGAAACGGCCGTGGGATCCCACTGCCAATCCGGGAACTCGGCGACGAGCGGCTCGGTCCAGAAACGGCCCTCAACACCCGTGGTCTTATCGGTGTGCAGCAGCCACACGCTGGGGGGCTTGATCATGAAGGACACGTCGTAGGTGCCGGCGTCCAGCTTGGGCAGGTTCAGGCCGTAGTGCGGGCCGTCGGACGCGTTCATCGGCATGAGCGTGCCCTCCTGGACGACGTTGCCGGACTTGTCCTTGATCGCGTAGTCCACGGTCAGGCCGGGGACGAAGTCGCCCGCGCCGTAGCCGAGCTTGTTGTCAACGGCGGCGGCGATGTCGGCCTCAATGTGCATCGAGGACTCGGCGGCGGGGGTGCCCACCTGGGGCTCCATCTCGACGGGCTGGAAGTAGACGCCACCCACGACGAGGGGGCCGACGTGGACCTCGTCGCCGAGGGGCTGCTCTTCGAAGCCAGCGTCCTCGCCGGGGGCGGGAGCGGCAGAGTCAGCCGAGGCCGGCCCCGCGGGCGTCTCGCTGGAGGACGAGGAGGAGTTGTTGGAGCAGGCCGCCAGAGTGCCTGCGAGGGCCAGCGTGGCCAGGGCCGCGCCGACGCGGAACAGAGAGCGCTTCATAGTGATGATCTCCTGTGCGTGTTGGTTGGGTGAAATGTCGGTGTCGCTCGGGGGTGTCATTCCCCGGCCCGCGACTGGGCGGCGGCCTCGCGGGCGAGGCGAGCTTTTCCGAAGAAATAGAGACCGACGATGATGGCGAGAACGATGGCTTGCGCGGCCAGGTTCTCCACTCGGGGGTAGATCCCCAAGAGGTCAATGGTGGGGAAGCCGGAGATGGGCGTCAGGGACACGACGTCCGCCTCCTGGAGTTCTCCGATACCAGCACCCGTGAAGGTGAAGGCCATGAAGGCCATCAGCAGCGAGGTGACGGTAAAGAAGGGGCGCAGCGGGATGCGCACCGCCGCGAACTGGATGAGCAGGTAAATGATGACCAGGGCCACGAGGCCGACCGCCAGGCCGATCCACACGTAGTGGACCTTGTCGCCCGCGGCGGCGACGATCGGCACGTAGAAGAGCATCGTCTCGGCGCCCTCGCGCAGGACCGCGAGGAAGGAGATGAACGCCAGGCCCAGCAGGGAGCCGCTGGTCAGCGAGGCGTCCGTCTGCTTCTTGATGTAGTCGTCCCAGGCCTTGTTGGAGGACTTGTTGATCATCCAGTTGGAGACCCAGATCAGCATGGCAACCGCGAAGAGCGCGGCGAAGCCCTCGAGGAGCTCCTGGTTGGCGCCCGCCAGGGAGGTCACGTAGCTGAAGAGGAAGGCCAGGCCCACGGATAGGCCCAGGGCGAGGGCCACGCCGCCCCACACGATGGGGGCCTTGTTCTTGTGGCCGGCCTTGGCCAGGTAGGCCAGGACGGCGGCGACGACCAGGATCGCCTCCATACCCTCGCGCAGGATGACGAGGAGGGAGGGCAGGAACTGGGCGACCCACGGGGAGGTGGTCGAGCCCTCGGTGGTCTTGTCGGCGGCCTTGCCGGTGTAGCCGTCGAGGCTGTTGGCGTCCTCGCGGATGTAGTTCGTCAGCGTCGAGAGGTGCTGGTCGACCGCCGCCGAGTCGTCGTCGGTCATGGCCTTCTTGAGGAGGGAGAACTCCATCTCGACGGCGGAGACGCGCGAGCCGGAGATGCGACTCATGACCTGCTTCTCCATGCCGGTGATCTCGTAGTGCTTGTAGTAGGCCTCGTTGACCTTGTCCTTACCAGCCTTGGCGTCGCCGCCCTTGTAGGCGTTGGCGCCGTCTTCGAGGATGCCGTTGATCGTCTTGGCGACCTCACCCCACGCGCCGGGGCTGTAATCATCCGACGAGGCCTGGGCTGCCGACCCGGGGGCGACGCCATCCAGGGACGCGCCGTCTTCGACCATGTACTGCTTGAGCGTCTTGGCGTGGGTGTCGACGCCGGCGCTATCGCCGTCGGTCATGGCCTTCTTGAGGAGGGAGAACTCCATCTCCACCTGGGAGACGCGCGAGCCGGAGATGCGGGCCATGACCTGCTTCTCCATGCCGGTGATCTCGTAGTGCTTGTAGTAGGCGTCGTTGACTTTGTCCTTGCCGCCCTTGGCGTCGCCCGCCTTGTAGGTGGACACGCCTTCGTCGATCAGGCCATTGATCGTGGTCGAAACATCGCTCCATGTCTGATCCGCGGCGCGCGAGGGCACGGCGAACATCGCCACGGCCACGGCCGCCATGACGGCGACGATGAGGACGCGACTAAGTCGCTGACCGACGTTGTGTACGTGAGCGCGAATACTATGCGCGCGAGCGCGAAGCACTGTCACCGCTTGCCTCCTGACGATCCGGCGATTAGATAACGCAGGGATAATGCATTTTCTATACGTTGAGCGTAGCCACATCTCGCCCAGGCGGAAAGTAGTCTGTTTAGGTCGTCCTAAATTGTGACCATGCCGTGACCGTGTTTAGCGCGGAGACATGACCCCCTTGGGGGACGAAAGGCCCAGACTGATCACTTGCTGACGTAGTGCCATAAAAATGGCGCGCCAACTGCATGAACACCTCAAAAATCGCGAACTTGCATCAGAATTTAAAATCCTGTCATAATTCTCAGGCGTCGGCAGTTACACAGAAAGCGTTTGAGCGTCCATGTCCCCCAATCCCAGCACATCACCCGCACAGGAAGCTGCCACCACTCCAGAAGCACTGACATGCCCGAACGGTCCCGCAGACACCGATCACTTGCCCCTCCACACCGAAGCGGTGTCGGGCGAGGCGGCCCCGGCCTCGTCGCCTGAGCGCCCCACCCGCGCCGACTGGGTTCGGATCGCAGCCTTCGGGATCCCCTACGCGTCGTTTTTCCTGCTCGACATCATCCCGACATCGATCTTCCCCGAGTCATGGAACGCCACCCTCGTCAACGTCATACTCGACTCGATTTTCCTGGCGTTGACACTTGCATTTTTTGGACGCGAGGTCCTTTCCGCATTCTCGTACCTGCGTAGGCGCCCCGTGCGCAAGATTGCGCTTCTCTTTGGCCTGTGGCTCCTGGCCACCATGGTCCAAGGCGCTATACGTCTCTCGATCTACGGCCCGAACCCACCGGTCGCACAGAACCAGCAGGGGGTCGTCAGCGCACTATCCGACAGCGCCCTCGGCCTCACATTCGCGTTTTTCGTTGCAATTGGCATGCCCTTGGTTGAGGAGATCTTCTACCGCCACATCCTGATCGGCAAGCTGAGCCCGTACGCACCGACCTGGCTTCTCGGGTCAATCTCCGCATTCCTCTTCGCCTACATGCACTGCCACGAGTGGCAGGACATGACCATGTACTGCCCGTCGGCATCATCTTGTCGCTCGTATACATCAAGTCCGGCAAGAACATTGCCTACGCGTGGCTATACCACGCCCTTAACAACTCGATCATGGTGGCTATCGTTTTCTTCGCGCCAACGCTGCCACAGAGCGCCTGATTACTGTTTACGGTAGCGCCCCGCCCAGTTTCGGGCGGGGCGCTACTGTACTCGCGCACACATGCACTTGTCAGTTTATTTCAAATTTTGCCATAATATTCGGGCAGTACAATTTGCGAGAGAAAGCGGATCCTAGTCATGGCAACCGACCCGAATACACAGTCCCTGAGCGAGGCGGCAGATTCTCCCGTGACGAACGCAGGCCCGCAGGGCCCCGTGTCCGCCGCTCCCTTCCCCCTGCCCGGCGAGCCGGTTTCGAGCGAGGCAGCCCCGGCCTCGTCCCCGAAGCGCCCGACCCGCGCCGAGTGGGTGCGTATCGCGATCTTCGGGATCCCCTACGCCACGTTCTTCCTGGTGGGAGTGCCGACATGGATCTTCCCCGAATCGTGGAACCTGACAGCCATCAACCTCGCGATCGACACGGTTTTGTTGATCGTTGTCCTCGCGTTCTTTGCACGTGAGTTTTTCCCCGCATTCTCCTATCTGCGCACACGCCCCGTGCGCAAGATCGCGCTCCTCTTCGGTCTGTGGCTCGTGGTCGTCATCGTTCAGGTCTCCATCCGTTTCGCCCTCTACGGAGGCAACCCGCCGATTGCTGCGAACCAACAGGGCGTCATGGATGCACTGTTCGACGGAGCCCTTGGCCTCATATTCTCGTTCTTCGTGACCGTTGGCGTCCCCATGATTGAGGAGATCTTCTACCGCCACATCCTCATCGGCAAGCTCAGCGCGTACGCGCCCACGTGGATCGTCGGGTCGATCTCAGCGGCGCTGTTTGCGTACATGCACTCTCACCAGTGGCAGGATTTCTTCACGTACCTGCCGCTCAGCATCGTCCTGACGCTCGTGTACGTAAAGTCCGGGAAGAACGTCGCCTACTCGTGGCTGTTCCACGCACTCAACAACACGATCATGGTGATCCTGATGTTCGCGATGCAGGGAGCACTGCAGAACGCCTGATCGTTTGTTGCGATGGTGCCCCGCCCGACTTCGGGCGGGGCACTACTGTACGCACGTGCGAGCACAACCAGCCGCACACGACGCCCAACCGCTTACGCGCTACACCCAGCCGCCGCACGTTAACGCGCTAGGTGGTCGTCTGGGCGGGCTGCCAGCACTATCTTTACCACGGCAAAAAGGGCAGTACTCACGAAGCAGCGCCGCCCACGCGCATGTTGAGGGGTTGACGTGCGCATCAAAGGGTTAACGCGCATGTTCAGGGGTTCGCGCGCGAACAACACACCACGACAGACAGCAAATCTGCCAAAGTGCAGACCCATTCAGCCAAAACAGGCCATTTTCAGCGACTTTCGTCCAATGGGTCTGCACTTTGGCGGCCACACCACCTCAAACCGTGATCTCACCGTCACCAAACGGGGGAAATGGCGTCATTAGAGGTACGACACGCCGGCGACACGCCGCCAACCAGCTTCTAATGCTGCAAAACCCCCACCGACGGCGGGAAGGGACCCGAGCCACGGGCGTACCTCCAGACGCAGGACCTGACTGCGGCACCTGTGGGCGACGGGCCCGGCTGCGGCACCCATGGACGGCGACGACACCACCTCCACCCACATTTCGCACGTAATTTATCATGGTCATTTTTGGAGACACCCCAAAATCGTTGCAATCCCAACGCTATGAATTCAAAGTTTGAATGAGCCATGGAGGAATTACGTGCGAAATTGCTGATTGAGAGCCATAGCCGGACAACGAGCCGACGCACACAGCACACATGAGCAACGCAGTGCCGCCGGTGTGAAGGGCGCCGGAGGGTCCGGAGGGCACGGTCGTGCTTCGAGATCGACCACTCCGAGCGAAGCGCGCGTGTGGCAATCTCGCGGGCGGCCGAGCCCACCGGCGCCCGGAACACCAGAGGTGCCGCAAACAACACCTTCAATGACGCGGTCCGCCGCCCACGAGCACACCAGGCGCCGCCGGTGTGGAGGGCGCCGGAGGGATCTGCCGCGGTGCCGGTGGGCGGTGGCGGGGCCTGGCCGGGCTTCGAGGCGACGCGCCAAGCGAAGCTCGCGGCGCGGACGGCTCGCGGGCGGGCCGCCACCCACGGGCACACACAGCAGCCCGGCCCGGCAACACACCACGCGGCGCCCGGAAAACCAGCGGAGCCCCGAAAACCAGCGGAGCCCCGAAAACCAGCGAAGCCCACAACGAAACGAGGCCGCGACCGGTTTCCCGGCCGCGGCCTCGTCACGCTCACGCAGCGCCGTTCACAACAGCGCCACCAGCGATCAGGCGGTCATGTCCACGTGATCCTCGACCGCGGCGCGGCCAGCCTCGAGGCGGGCGACGGGGACGCGGAACGGGGAGCAGGACACGTAGTCGACACCCACGTTGTGGAAGAAGTGGATCGACTGCGGGTCGCCACCGTGCTCGCCACACACGCCGAGCTTGATGTTCGGCTTGGTGGAGCGGGCGCGGCGCACGCCCTCGGAGACCAGGGTGCCCACGCCGTGGACGTCGATGGACTCGAAGGGGGAGACGCCGAAGATGCCGGCCTCGATGTACTGCGGGAAGAACACGCCCTCGACGTCGTCGCGCGAGAAGCCCCACACGGTCTGCGTCAGGTCGTTGGTGCCGAAGGAGAAGAAGTCGGCTTCCTCGGCCAGGTCCTCGGCGGTCATGGCAGCGCGCGGCAGCTCGATCATGGCGCCGATGGAGACGCCGGACAGATCGACGCCGTGGGCTTCGGCGACGGAGGCGATGATGCCTTCGCCTTCCTCGCGCACGAGCTGGAGCTCACGCACGGAGCCGACGAGCGGAACCATGATCTCGGGACGCGGGTTGAGGCCGCGGGCCACGAGCTCAGCGGCGGCCTCGCACAGGGCGCGCATCTGCAGGGCGAACAGGCCGGGCAGGTAGATACCCAGGCGCACGCCGCGCAGGCCCAGCATGGGGTTCTGCTCGTGCATGCGACGGACCTCGACGAGCATGGCCTCGTCGGCGGGGTCGAGGGTGCCGGTGGCCTTGCCGACGGCGACCTTCGTCTCCAGCTCGATGAGGGCGGGCATGAACTCGTGGAGCGGCGGGTCGATGAGGCGCACGGTCATGGCCTTGCCGTCCATAACCTCGAGCATCTCGAGGAAGTCCTGCTTCTGGAGCTTCTCGAGCTCGTTGAAGGCGGCCTGACGCTCGTCGGACTCGGGAGCGGAGAGGATCGCGCGCTCGACGAGCGGGCGGCGCTCGCCCAGGAACATGTGCTCGGTGCGGCACAGGCCGATGCCCTCGGCGCCGAAGGCGATGGCGCGCTTGGAGTCGAGGGGGGTGTCGGCGTTGGCACGCACGTGCAGGCGGCGGACCTTGTCGGCGTGGGCGAGGAGCTTGTCGACGGCCTCGACGAGCTCGCGGGTGCCCTGGTCCTCGCCGGCGGCGGCGATGCCGGCCTCGAGGCCGTCTGCCAGGTAGGTGGTGACGGGCGAGTCGGCGACGGGGACCTCGCCGCGGAAGATCTCGCCGGTCTGGCCGTCGATGGCGATGGTGTCGTCGGCGGTCAGGACGAGGTCGGCGATGGTAACGGTGCCGGCAGCTTCGTCGATGACGAGGGATTCGGCGCCACACACACAGGTCTTGCCCATGCCGCGGGCGACGACGGCGGCGTGCGAGGTCTTGCCACCGCGAGCGGTCAGGACGCCTTCGGCGGCAACCATGCCGGGCAGGTCATCAGGGTTGGTCTCGCGACGCACGAGGACGGTCTTGATGCCCTTCTCGGCGGCCTCGACGGCCTGGGCGTTGTTGAAGGCGATCTTGCCGACGGCGGCGCCCGGGGAGGCGGCCATGCCGCGAGCGATGAGCTCCTTCTCGGCCTTGGGGTCGAACTGCGGGAACATCAGCTGGGTGAGCTGGTCGCCGGTGACGCGGCCCAGGGCCTCGTCGCGGGTGATGAGCTTTTCGCCCAGGAGCTGGGTGGCGATACGGAACGCGGCGGCGGCGGTGCGCTTGCCGACGCGGGTCTGGAGCATCCACAGCTTGCCGCGCTCGACGGTGAACTCGATGTCACACATGTCGCGGTAGTGGGTCTCCAGCTTGCGCATGATGGCGCGCAGCTCGTCGTAGACGGGCTTGTTGATTTCCTTGAGGGCGGACAGGGGCAGGGTGTTGCGGATGCCCGCAACGACGTCCTCACCCTGCGCGTTCTCGAGGTAGTCGCCGTAGACGCCGGAGTGGCCGGAGGAGGGGTCACGGGTGAAGCACACGCCGGTGCCAGAGTTTTCGCCCATGTTGCCGAACACCATGGTGCAGATGTTGACGGCGGTGCCCAGGTCGTGGGGGATGCGCTCACGGCGACGGTAGATGCGGGCACGCTCGGTGTTCCAGGAGCGGAACACGGCCTCGATACCCATGTCCATCTGGGTGCGCGGATCCTGCGGGAAGTCGTTGCCGGTCTGTTCCTTGACGATGCCCTTGAAGGTGTCGACGAGGCCCTTGAGGTCCTCGGCGGTCAGCTCGGTGTCGCCCTTCACGCCACGCTCGGCCTTGAGCTCGTCGAGGGCGTCGGAGAAGAGGTCACCGTCGATGTCGAGAACGGTCTTGCCGAACATCTGGATGAGGCGGCGGTAGGAGTCCCACGCGAAGCGCTCGTTACCGCTAACGGCAGCAAGGCCGAGAACGGACTCATCGTTGAGGCCGATGTTCAGGACGGTTTCCATCATGCCGGGCATGGAGAACTTCGCGCCGCTTCGCACGGAGACGAGGAGCGGGTCGGAGGGATCGCCGAGGTGGCGGCCCATCTGGTCTTCGACACCGCGCAGGGCGGTGGTGACCTCGGTGGCAAGCGACTCGGGAACCGTCGACTCCTTGAGGTATGCGCGGCACGCCTCGGTGGTGATCGTGAAGCCGGGGGGAACGGGCAGACCGAGCTTCGTCATCTCGGCGAGGTTGGCTCCCTTTCCTCCGAGGAGGTCCTTCATGGACTTGTCGCCCTCGGAGAAGTCGTATACGTACTTGACCATCGTGGTTCTCAACTTCCTTGTATGCGATGACCGGCCCACCTGTGGGCCGCTACCAGGGGTAAGGATACACGCATCAAGGGACCAAGGTCACCTCAAGGCGCGCGAGAGTATGATTGTCCTTACATATGCGAGGCCCGGGTAACCACTCCGTCACCACACACTCGCACGAAGACACCTAAAACACAGGTGGGGCAGGCCCGAAGGCCCGCCCCACCTGCATCAATCAGATGTGTCAGCGCACGCGGAACTCGATCGTGGTTCCCTCGCCCACGTCGATGAGGTCGCCGTCGTTCAGGGCGATCGTCACCATGGGGGTGACATCCTGGAACGAGCCGTCGGCGTGACGCAGGACGGTGCCGTTCGCGCTGCCCAGGTCCATGAGGGCCCAGGATCCGGGCGTCGTCATCATGACGGCGCAGTGCGAGCGGGAAATCTCGGTCTCGGGGCTGGGCACGCGCAGGACCGTAGCCACGGGACGGCCGGTCAGCGCACGCGCGTCGGGATCACGGCCGATGACGACGTCGCGGGAGACCTCGACGGGTACGGTGCCACCGTGGATCAGGAAGGCGACGGGGGCAGCGGGGCCCGAGTTCGCGGGGGCGAGACGCAGGATGGTCGCCTCCGTGTCGGTCTCGGCGCCCAGGCCAGCCAGGCCCTCGGCGCTCATAGCCTCGGGGATGGCGGGAGACTCCGGGGCCGCCTCGGGGGCCGACTCGGACGAGGCCGGGGTGCCGGACTCTCCGAAACCGCCCGCACGCTCGGCGGACTCAGCGGTGTCGACCGGCGGCTCCTCGGCGTCGGCGACGACGTAGAGCTCGCCCGAGGGCTGCTCGGCTTCCTTCACGGGTGCCTCTTCGTGCGACTCTTCCTCAACCTGCTCATCCGAGGCCTCGGGGGCCTCAGGCGCATCGGGGGCCTCAGGCGCCTCGTCGGTGCCGGGATTACGCGACGCGGGAGCCAGCGACACGGGGCCATTGCTGGTCGCGGCGAGGAACTGGGCCTCAACGGCGGCCAGGTCCACGGAAGCGGTGTGCACGGACGGCTCCGGCAGCTCCTCGCGAGCCTCGCGGCGGGCGCGGCGCTCATGGTCCGGGATGTCGGGGTTGATGAGGAAGCCCATGGTGTCGACGGGCATCGAGGCGAGGGCCTCGACCTCGTCGAGCGCGCGACCAATGCGGATCTCGGCTGCCTCGACGCGGTCGGCGGCGGGGACCATCCAGGTCACCTCGTCGCCGTCGATGATGGTGGCCTCGAAAGTCTGCCACTCGCCGGGGTTGAAGGGCCAGGCCCAGATCGGGTCGGTCCACACCTGCTCGGTGATCTGGCCGGCGGCGCGCATGCGCAGCTGGATGTTGCCCAGCACGGTCAGGTAGGGCTGCTCGCCCGCGCAGTCCAGTAGCAGGACGTCGCCCTTTTCAGCCTGGACGTGGGCCAGCCACGCCTGGGTGTCGGCGCGTCCCCACACCACGTCGGCGGCGGAGTCCGCGAAGTCGAGCGGAACCAGTGCCGCACCGAGGGGGCCCGTGACGAGCATCGCGCCCTGCCCGCGACACAGGAAGCGTCCAATCTGAAGCATCAGTTACTGCCTTCTCTACGAGGAACCCGGCGAGCGGTCTCAATCGACGCCGGACGTACTGGTTGAATCATTCGATTCATGACATTCGCTGTCAATGTTACTCGTGATTTGGTTCCTGCGTAAACTACAACAGCGGTCGTATTATCCCGAGTACCCGCCTCCAGCGACGCTCGCACGAGTCTGTCAGCGGTTCCCTGCGGACCGTCACCGGCCGCAACAACCGCATGAATCTGCGAATCGCTGAGGACGCCGTGCACACCATCTGTACAGATGACGGCCCGATCCCCCTCTTCCAGCGGCATGATTGTGTAGTCGGCTTTCACACTTCCGGTCTGGCCGGCCCCCAGCGCCTTTGTCACAACATTTGCGGGAGGGATCACACGAGGAGCACCGGAGGTGGCCGCAAGATCACGCGCCTCCTGCAGCGCCGAGTGGTCGTGAGTGAGCTGTCGGATGCCTCCGCCACCCACGACATAGGCGCGCGAATCACCCACATTAAATGACAGCCAGTAGGGCCCTTCCGCGGTGCGCAGCACCATGAGCCCCGACAGCGTCGTACCGGGCGCGCTCATCGGATTGTCGGCTGGCGCCAAGGAAGCGACCGCCGTGGCCGCCGCGTCGATCGCGACGGACAGGTCCACGAGGTCGACAGGACGATTGCCGAGGCGCTGAGGGCTCAGATACTCCTGCAGCGTAATGACGGCCTTCGACGAGGCCTGCGCACCCCCCAGGTGACCGCCCATCCCGTCTGCAACAGCGAAGACAGGAGGAACCGCCAGCCACGAGTCCTCATTCTCGGAGCGGACCGGACCGATGTCGGTCGACGCGCCCCATCGAACTGCGGGTCGTTCCGCATGTTCTTCTAGAGACATGTGCCTTCATCCTTTAGCTGCGTTGAGCGCGAGGGACTACGCGCGATACTGACCATTTTACACCCGACGTGACCAGCGTCTCGTCTGACACCGATGGACTGCGGGCAAGAAAAGCGAAGCGATTGAATGATGTGCGTCACGGGGCCTCCACGCAGGCCTGCACCGGGTCCGACATGCGTCCGGACGAACGAGACACCGTCGTAATCTCGATACAGTTCTCACCGCTCGCGCCGTCGACGGTCACGCTCGTCGTCTCCACGCGACCACGCGACGTACCGGCAGGCCCCGATCCGTCGTATGCATAGAGAATGTCCGTGGGAGCGGGTCCCTCCGGCGCTGTCCACGTCCAGGTCACCATTCCGTCGGAGTATTCCCCGACCAGACCAGACACCTTCGGGGGAGCCGCGCCCAACGCATCGCCCGGAGCCGCGGAGGGGCTCGTCGCCTGAGGCGCGGGAGAGATTCGCGTGAACGACCCCTGGCCGCGGAGCATCCCCACCACGAGGCCGGCCGCGATCACCGCAGCCAGCAGCGCCAGGAGCACACCCACCACCGGCGACATACCCTTCTTGGCTGCCGCAGATCCCTCGACGACGCGGCGAGCCGAAACCTCGTCCGCGTCCGCGGAACGCTCGATCTTCCACGAGTCCGCCACTGCCTCGACACCGCCGGAGCCAGCCCCGCCCTCAAAGGAGTACGAGGCCGAGGAGCGCAGGCGCGTCGCATCCGGGTCGATCAGCGGGGCGCCGCGCAGACGCGTCTTCTGATCACCAGAGACGGGAGCGGCGGCCTTGGATCGCTTCTCCTTGATCTCCATCTCGGTGCGCGGCAGGCCGAGCTCCTGCTGAACGCGCTGCAAACCCTGGCCGAACTCCATCGCAGAGGGCGTGCGCTCGTTCGGATCAATCGTCATCGCGGCGCGCAGCACGCGCTCCAGCTCCGCCGGAGCATCCGCGCGGCCCAGGCCACGCATGCGTCCGCGCTGCACGCGGTTCGCAATGGAGGCGGCCGAGTTATCGCCGATCGGATCCTCGAAAGGGCTGCGCCCCGTCACGAAAGTCCACGTCGTCGCCGCCAGCGCCCACACATCCTGCAGGGGCGAGGCCGGAGAATTCACGTCCTGCTGCTCCGGAGGCGCCCACAGCACCGAAAAACCATCGAAGGCACCGACTTCCAGCTGCCCCACCTTCGAGGCCACGCCGAAGTCCGCGAGCACAGGCTTGCCGTAGGAATCCAGCATGATGTTCGACGGCTTAATATCGCGGTGCACGTAGCCCAGGCGATGGAACATCTCCACGCCGCCACTGATCTTGATCATGGTATCGAGGGCCTTCTCGAGTGACATCGGGCGCGCACGCACCTGCGTGAGCAGATCCGCCACCGGACAATACTCCATGATCAGGTAGGCACGACCGTCGGCAGTCGTGCCGACGCCATGCAGCTCAACGACCGAGGGGTGGCCTGCCAGCAGGGTCATCGCGTCAGCTTCGCGGTGCAGTTCCTTCGTGCCGCGCTCGTCGCCCTGCGTGCGCACGACCTTGATGGCCACCTCACGACTGGGCAGCTCCTGACGGTACAGGAAGACGTCAGCGAAGCCACCCTGTCCCAACGGGCGCACCCACTGGAAGCCGGGAATATCGGGGCCCTTCATGCCCGCAACCGGAGGGGTCACTGATTCTCCTCCTCGTTCATCGTGCGCGCGATTGACGCACTCAGGCGCAGCTTGCGACGCATGCGCAGGCTGCGCAGGGACAGAGCGCGACGAACGCGCACAAAGAATCCGGCACGCTTGCCCACCTGGGAGCGCAGGGCACCCACCTGCTCCCACGCGTCACGCGCGCGGTCACGGGAAGCGCCGTTGGACGCGAAGTTCGCAACGTCCGCGTAGCGGGCAATCACGACCGGGGCAGGCACGTCGTCACCGAAGCGGCTCCAGCCGTCGATCACGTAGCGACCCTGACCGGACTCGGGCTCGTCCGACTCAACGGAATCCGTCGATCCGTCATCACCGTGGCGGACCTCGCCCGTCACCAGCGTGAAGGGGTCGCCCGGGTCTTCACCGAGGTCCCACTGCGAGGCCAGCGACCAAGCGGTCTCCTGACGCGTCCGTCCCACGTCAATGCGCAGGCCCGAGTCCGCGGCGAGGTCCACGACCTCGTCCCAAGACCCAACCAGCGCATCCGCGGCAGCAGCGCGGCGACGACGCCGACGACGCCCCGCCTTGAAGAGCAGGATCATCAGCGGCGGCAGCAGCAGGAGCAGGATGCCACCCGAAATACCGGCAACAACTCCCCACGGGAAAGGCTCCTCCGGGGGCGCCATCGGATCAGCGTTCTGGTCGCGCGTCGTCGGCGGCAGCTCGGCGGGAGCCTCCGGGGGCTCCGGCGGCTGCAGCACCTGCGGACGCGGCACGCTACGAGGCTTGGGAACCTGCGTCTGCGGCGTGTGGTCGCGCGGCGGCGTCGGGTCGAAGACCGCCCAGTTGCCACCCGCGAACTCGACCTCGACCCACGCGCGAATATCGGAACCGCGCAGGCTCGCGGCACCACCCTGGGAGCCACCCTCCGGGTAGGCGCCCATGACCACGCGGGCGTTGATGCCCAGCTGATGCAGCATGAGCGCCATCAGCGCCGAATACTGCTGGTCGTCACCGATGAGGTCGCCGTCCTCGGAGAGCATGCGCTCAAGACGGTCGGCCCGCACGCCCGGGCGGGAGAACTGCGTGTTCTCGTTGAGGTAGAAGCCGTTCGTCGACAGGTAGTGCTCGATCGCGCGCGCGGCCGCCAACACGGTCGACGCGTTCTGCGTGATCTCCGCGGCCTTCGTGGCCACAGCGTCGGGCACGTTGGTATCGGACATGCTGAAAGGCATGACCGCGAGGGAAGCCAGGTCCTCGTCGCGCACGGGGGCCGTGAAGGTGGTCGTCACGTTGTAGCTCATCGTCCCAGCGGGGCCGGTCGTCAGCGCGGCGTTCGCCCACGTGTCGACAAACAGGCCATCCTTCTGGGCGGTGGCGGCACTGCCCGTGAAGGTAATCTGCGAGGGCTCACCCAGCACGGGCACCCACGGCCCGGACATCCCGCTGGTCTCCACCGTAACGACGGACTGCCCCTCGACACGGCCGGGGATCGTCGTTTCGACCGGGATGTACCCCGTGTGCGAATCGTCGCGCTTGTTCGACATACCGAAGGTCGTGCCGTCGTACACGTCCATCGCGGCGATACGCACGCGCTGATTCTCCGGCAAGTCGGAGATGGTCATGAGAGTCTCGTCCTTCAGGTCCGTCGTGTAATGGCGGAACGAGGACATCGGAGAGGGGTAGGCCTGGATGTCGAGCGGCGGCTGGACCAGGTCGCGGCCCACGACGCGCGTGCCGGACTTGCCCAAGTAGGAGGCGGCAGGCAGAGCGACACCCACGGAGACCGCGAGCACCGCAAGCGCGCCCACGAGGCGGGTCCACACGTAGACGGTCGAGCGGGACTCGCGTCCGACGGTGTTGTCCGTGCCGGGGGCGCTCGATCGGCCCACGAGGACATCCTGGCCCAGGGTGATGCGCTGATACTGCGCGGCACCCGCCCACCAGGCGGCCAGGAGCGCCCACCAGATCAGGACCGCCCACAGGGGCAGCGGGTTTTTCGCAAGGCCGAAGAAGACCGCGATGACGCCCATGAGGACGAGGGGGATGGAGCCCAGGACCGCGCGGCCAAATCGCGCGGTGACGACACCGGCGAGGAAAGCGAGGAGCAGGCCGCTCATCCACGGCACGAGGGCGGGTCCGGAGTAGACCGACACGGGCGCCGTCAGCGTGAGGAGGTCCTTCCAGGCGCGGAAGGAACCCAAGACCATGACCTGCAGCGTCTTGCCGGTGGGCAGGACGCCGAAGAGCGCCTCGGAGCGCAGCGCTGCGGCGCTTCCCAGCAGGAAGTAGGTCGCAAGAACGCCGAGCGCACTCGTCACCGCGTCCCAACGCCAGCGCGTCGCGGCGGCGGCCAAGGCCAGGCCGCAGGCGACGCCTGCACCGGCGGCGATGGCGCCCACTCCCCCACCGAAAACGGGCTCGAAGGCCCAGACGGGTCCTGCGAATAGCAACGCGAGAACCAGGAGGGACCAGATCGGCAGCCGGGTGCGGTAGGTCGCAAAGCGCTGCGTAATCGTCAGCAGACGGTTGCGCGTGGTCTTGAACTTAGGGCCCTCGGAGGCGGGTGACGGCTGTGTGCTCGGGCCCGCCTCGCGAATCTCGGTCGCGTCCGTGCTCTCACTGACCTCGCGCACCTGCGTCGAGGCTTCCTCGGGCTGAGCCTGGGGATCAATGCGCTGGGCGCGCGGCTTGGTGTTGACGGTGTCGCTCATGCCAGCCCCCCGGCAACGATGATGCGCGGCAGGTCGTCCAGCGTGGAACAGTCAAGCAGGATACCTCGGCCCAGGTCGCGGCGAGCTCGCTTGCCCTCGGCACCGATACGGATGATAGACACGGGCACATCAATGGGTGCCAGGCGGGCCAGGTGCGCCGCCTCGCTGTCACTCACCTGCGGGCCGACGATGAGCGTGAGCGCGGAGACACCGGGGCGCTGCGCCACGGCCTCGCGAACGCGCAGGGGAAGATCCCCAAAGGAGCGCGACGAGACCTCGGACAACGCGTCGAGCATCCGCATGGCGTGACCGGACGGAAGCCAGGACTCCGTCGTCGTCAGCGACACGGGACGCGACTCGCGCAGATTCGCCAGGCCCAGCGATCCCGCGACCGATACCGCGGTCTCGAAGGAATCGTGATCCCAGGCATCGCGGGACGTGTCCAGGACGATGACGTGGTGGGAGCGGTGCGTCTCCTCGTACTGGCGCACGATGAGCTTGCCCAGGCGCGCGGTGGACTGCCAGTGCACGGCGCGGCGGTCGTCGCCCGGCTCGTAGTCGCGCAGGGCGTGGAAGGACACGTCGGAGCTGGACAGCTTGCCGGTGGACACGCCCTCGACGTCCAGCTGGAAGCCTGTCGCGTCGAAGGGAACACGCACGGTGCGCGGATGCACGTGCAGACGACGGGCTCGTCCCACATACGCACACGACGCAGCAGCCCCAGCGCGTCCGAGCGCACGGCTCGCGCGGGCCCGATGTTGATGAGGCCTCGGTGACGCGAGGAGATCAGGAACATCTCGTCCCAGGTCGCGTGCGCGCCCAGCGGCGGCACGACGAATTCGCCGGTACCCGAGCCGATCGGAAGCTCAATGATGCCCGAGCGTACGGACCGAGAGCGCTCATTGCGCACCGAGATCTCGCCGACGGCCGTCTGGCCTGCGACGATGCGCTCGTTCGGCACGCGGATCGACACGAGGTGCGGGGGACGCCAGGCGACGCGCAGAGCAGCGATCAACAGCGCGACGGCACCCGCGAGCGCACAGGCCAGGGCCTCGACCCATTCGAGCGTGACCGCGATTGCCAGGCCCGCAATGATGAAGATGATGACCGCCCAGCCGATCGGCGTGACCGCCGAGGCAAGGGCTTTCAGGGGATGCGAAGGACCGGCCTTCGCCCTGCGGGGCGAGACCATCGTGGGGGTGTCCGTACGCGTCCCTGTCATCGTTGTGTCCGGACGGATCCTTACGCGCCGACCGCGGGAGCGGGCACGGAGGTCAGGGCACGCTGGATGACACCCTCGGCTGTCGCGCCGGAGAACGCGGCGTCGGGGTCGACGATAACGCGGTGGGCCCACACGGGCACCGCGAGGGCCTTGATGTCGTCGGGCAGGACGAAGTTACGTCCCTGCGCGGCCGCCCACACGCGGGCGCAGCGCACCATGCCGATGGCGCCACGGGTGGACACACCCAGCAGCGAGGACTCGTCCTCACGGGTGGCTTCCGCCAGCGCGGCCACGTAGTCGAGGACAGCGCGGTCCGTGTGGTTCGCCGAGGCCAGGGCAGCCCAGGCGACGATGTCCTGACCGCTGACGATGGGGCGCAGGTTCTTCGAACGGTCCGGGGAGGCGGAGCCGTCGAGGACGTCGATCATGGCGCTACGCGAGGGGTAGCCGATCGAGGTCTTCATGAGGAATCGGTCCAGCTGGGCCTCGGGCAGCGGGTAGGTCCCGGCCTGCTCGACGGGGTTCTGGGTCGCGATGACCATGAAGGGCTGGGGGGCGGGGCGGCGCACGCCGTCGACCGTCACCTGGGCCTCTTCCATGACCTCGAGGAGGGCGGACTGCGTCTTGGGCGAGGCGCGGTTGATCTCGTCGGCCAGGACGATCTCCGCGAAGACGGGGCCGGCGTGGAAGACCCACTCGCCGGTCTTCTGGTTGAACATGTTCACGCCGGTGATGTCCGAGGGCAGCAGGTCGGGGGTGAACTGGATGCGCGAGTGCGTGCCGTCGATGACGGCACTGATCGCGCGCGCCAGCGCGGTCTTGCCGGTGCCGGGGGCGTCCTCGAGCAGGAGGTGGCCGCCGGCGAACATCGTCGTCAGAGCGAGTCGCACGGCCTGGCGCTTGTCCAGGACCGCCACGGACACGCCGTCGACGAGGCCCTTGAAGACCTGGGCGAACCTGGTTGCATCCTCGATGGAAAGTGTCATGTTTCTACCTTTGTTGTGTGGCGTGGGTGGTCTATTCGGCACGACAGGCGGTGACGGGGTGCTTGGCGAGAAGCTCAGGTCCCGTCGTGGCCTCGGTCAGGATACCCGTAACTTGGGGGTTATCCCGCGAGAAGCGGAACTCGGTGATGGTCGCAGGGCGTCCGGTCTTGACGCTGCACACGATGGTGACGTCGGATTGGAACTTCTGAGCGTTCACGGCGCGCAGCGTCATAGAGCCGCACTCCTGACCGTTTCCGCAGGCCATCTTCCCTTCGAAGGTCGCGTCAATGTTGGCGGGATGTTCGGCGGTCCTGAACGTGGTCCTTACCTCGCGATGCTGCCCCTTAGTACCGGTGACCTGGACGACTAGCGTGAGGTCACGGCCGGGCGGGAGGTCACCGGCCCACCAATCGGTGAGCGGACCGACCACGGTCTGCTTGGTCGTTCCTTCCAATTCCGCGATCCAGATCTCGGTCTTGGTGATCGTCACGCCGCTAGGAGTATTCAATTTTGCACTCACCGACGTGCCACTGACGCTGGTCTGAACCACGAAGGTCGGGATCTGATCCCCGGCGTCACCGCCGCCGCCGTCGCGCTGGCCGTTGCCGACGACGCCGGAGGCAGCCGTGGCGGGACCCCACACGTAGGACCCATCATCCTTCTTGCCGCGCTGGCAGAAGTAGTAGGTCATCGTGGCTCCGGCCGTGAGAGTACCGATATTGAAGTCCTCCAAACCGACTTCGTTCGCACTCGCGTTACACCCATTGGGGTCATGCGTGTAGAACAGGGTCAGGTCGGCGGCCTTGAAGCCGTTGCCTTCCTTTACCCTCGCGCCATAGACGCTCAGCTTGCCCCACTCATTGTTGATGGGCGTGCGCACGTTGGGAGCATCGGGAGCAACCGGAATCGTCTTGGGAGGAGCGAGGTCCTCGTGGACGAGCGCCGGGATGACGTAGCCCGGGGAGGTCGCCGTGTCGCCGTTCGTGTTGCTGACGGTCACGTAGGCGGTGAGGGCCATGCCGTAGGGAACCGTCATCTGGGTGCTGGTCGTACCCCCCGGGACCTTCTTCGTGATGCCGTTGACCGACACGATCGTCTCGCCCCATCCGGCGCTGCCGGAGCTACCCAGGGACCAGGTGATGGTCAGCAGAGCTCCGTTGCCGTCGCGCTGCTGGATCGTATTCCCATTCGTGATAGCCGGCTGATCGGGGCCGACGCGCGGGGCCGTCGGGATCGCCTGGGCGCCGGACGATGCCGGGGAGTCACCCTTGGCGTTGCGCGCGACGACCGTCACCGTGTAGTTCTCGCCGTTGCGTAGACCCGAGATGGTGCACGACGTGTCACCACCGGTCGTGCTGCAGCTGGCGGCCGGGCCGTTAGCGGTCGACGCGGTGACCGTGTAGCCGGTGATCGGAGAGCCGTTGTCGGCGGGCGCGGTCCACGACACGTCGATCGTGGTGTTTCCGGCCGTCACCGAGGGCTTAGCAGGCTGGCTCGGCGCCCCGGAGATGCTCACCGAGCTGGATGCGGAATGCGCGGACTCACCGATGGCGTTCACGGCGGTCACGGTGTAGGTGTAGGAGCGTCCCACGGTCAGTCCACTCACGACACACACGGTGGACGCGCAGTCGGCGACCTTCGTGCCGGTGGCGTCGTAGAGGCGGTAGCCCGTGATCGGAGAGCCGTTCGAGGTCGGCGCGCTGAACGTCACCCGCGCGGCGCTCGTGCCCACGGCCTCGGCCTGGACGTTCGTCGGCGCGTCCGGCTTGCCCGTAACGGTCACCGTGATGGTGCCCTGCACGACGCGCGAAGGATCGCCGAGCTTGTCGTTGACCTGGTAGCCCACGGAGATCGTGCCCGCAGAGCGCGGGGTGACCATGACCGACGTCCCGGAGGATGCGATGTCCGCGTCGCCGAGGGAGACTGCGGCTCCGACAAGAGAGATCGGCGTGTCCGGGAAGGGGTTGGTGGCGCGCGAGGCAACGTCGACGATAACGGTCTCCCCGACCTTCGCATTCACGGGGTACGGCGGCACCTGGATGCGCGGCTTCGTCGTCGTCACGATCTCGACGGGGATCGAGGCGTTAACGGTGTTGCCCTGCTCGTCGGTGACACTCACGGCGATGGAACCGGCGGATCCAGCGGTCGCCTCCTCGGGGGCGGAGACCGTCAGGACGGTGCCGTCGAGGCTTGCGCTCACGGAGCTGGAGCGGATCCCATCGCGTAGGTGAAGGTCGAGGCATCAGTACCCTCGGGGTCACGCACGGCGAGCGCGAGGTTCTGGGTGACGGCGCTGCCGCCGGCCTCGACACGGATCGCAGTCGGGGCGAAGGTGGGCGGCTGGTTCGTCGTGGCCTTGATGCGCACGGGCAGCGACAGCGAGGCACTCAGCGCGCCCGCGTCGTCAGCATCGCCGTCCGCGACCTGAATGAGGAAGGCGGAGTTCCCGCCGAACGTGGCGGTCGCAGTCAGGGTCAGCTGCGTCGACGAGTCGGCCACGACCGAGTCCAGGCCGGTCTGGATAACCGGGGACGTTCCATCGACGAGGCGGGGGCTGCGGCCCGCTCGAGTGACGACGTAGTCCGACAGATCGATTGTGCGCGAGGTGCCAGCGTCCATCTCGATGGGCAGGCCAGCGGCACTGAGGAAGGGCGCGGTGGTGTCGCGTCCGGGCACGTTCACGACGGCAGAGTTGGTCTGACCGTCGCGGTCGGTAATCGTGTAGACGACGAGGCGCAGGGTGTCGGTGACCGGGATCAGCAGGTCGGCCCCATCCACGGAGACGCCCGATTCTGCGGTCGTCACGGACAGCTCGTCGATGCTGCCGTCGGGGTCCTCGTCGTTCTCCAGGACCTTGACGCGCACGGCGGAGCCGTCGGTGGGCAGGTCTTCGTAGGCGACGTAGTCGTCGCGTGCGATCGGGGCCTTCAGGGGCGCGTCGTCCTGCACGAACACCGTCACGGTGCCGCGTGCGGAGCCGCCGCGGCCGTCGCTCACCGTGTAGGAAACCAGGTAGGTTCCGGCCTGCGAGGGCGTGCGGATCTGCAGCGTCGAGGAGGAACGGACCTGCGGGTCGAGCTCGGGCGTGGCCGTCTCGATGCCGTTTTCCTCCAGGGTGAGGGAGTCGCCGTCGGGATCAACGTCGTTGGACAGGACGTTGACGGTCACCATGCGGTCCGGGCGCGTGAGAACTGTATCGGGCACGGCCACCGGGTTCTGGTTGAGTGAGGGAGCCGCGGAGATCGCGACTCGCACGCGAGCGGTGGCTCGTCCACCCTGGCGGTCGACGACCGTGTAGGTGAAGGAGTCCGTGCCGGACGCATTCTGGTTCGGCGTGTATTCGATCCAGGTCGACTTCGCGGTGGCGCTGCCCTTCTGCGGCGAGGAGTCGAGACCCGTGAGGTTCACGGAGTCGCCGTCGGGGTCAATACCGTCGAGGGTGACTGGGATGCGCGTCGTCTGGCCTGCGGCAGCCCACGCGCTGATGTCGCGGGGGCGCGGAGGCTGGTTCTGATCGGAAGCGGCGAGTACCTCGAAGGTGACCGTGCTCGACGCGCGGTTGCCCGCGGAGTCGATGACCGAGTAGGTGACGTCCATGATGCCGGGGGTCGCCCCGGCCTCGAGGCGCACCTGGTTTCCGGTCACGAAGGGGGTGCCGAGGGCGCCCGTCGGGTCGTAACCGAGCGTCGGCTCGACCTGCAGGTTCAGGCCGGCGGGAGAACGGTCGTTGGACAGGACCGACACGGTGCCCACGTCGCCGACGCGCACCTTGGCGCGGTCGGGCTTGAGGACGGGCGGCAGGTCGGAGCGATCGGCGGCACCGGGAATCACCATGACGTCGGCACTCGCCTCGCCCTGACCATTCGACACCGTGTAGGAGAAGGTCGCGGTGCGGTCGAGGCCGGACGGCGCGGTCACGCGCAGCAGGTGACGATCAATAAGAGCGACCTCGAGGCCGGGAGCATTCTCAGCGTTCACGGACGTGATGGACAGCAGGCCGCCCGCGGGGTCGTAGTCGTTACCGAGCGGGGCCACCAGGACGGAACCGCCCTGGGGCAGCACGGCCGTGTCATTCTCGGCGACCGGCGGCAGGGTGGACGCAGCCACGACCTCGACGCGGATGATGCCCAGCGTCGTCGCGATGCCGTCGGAGACGGTGTAGGCGAAGGAGTAGGAACCCGCCGCGGTCGCACGGAAGTCAATCGTGCCACGGTCCAGGTCCGGCGAGATCGTCGCGCCCGCCGGGGCACCCGAGACGGCGGCGAGGCTCAGCGGATCGCCGTTGGGATCAGTGTCGTTCTTGAGGGGATCAAGGGTAACGGTCTCGCCAGGGTGCGCCTGGAAGAGGTCGCCATTCGCCGAGGGAGGCAGGTTTCCGGCCTCCTGGACGGTCACGATGAGCTCGCCACGCGTCTCCGCGCCCTGGTCGTCCGCAACGGTCAGGACAACGGTCTTCGGGCCGGGCGCACTTCCTTCGTCGGTGAGCGTCAGGGAACCGTCCTCACTGAAGGACGCACCCAGCCCCTCCGGGGCCTCCGCGTTCTTCAGGTAGATCGGGTCGCCGTCGGGGTCGCGCCAGTCGCTCAGCGCCTGGTACTGGATCTGCGCACCCGCGCCGATCTTGACGGTCGATGCGCGCACCTGAGTCGGTGCCGCATTCTGGCTGTAGGGGTGAATCGTCACCTGCACGCGGGCAGCCGCTGAGGCCTGGCCGTCAGAGGCCTCGTAGGAGAAGGACGTCGAGCCGGTCTGGGTATCCTCGACCCCGGTGATCTGCAGGGCACGACCGCTGCGCGCCACGGTGATCGACCCCCAGTCGGGAGCGCTGGTCGGGGACGCCGTCAGGACGTCTCCGTCCAGGTCGGAGTCGTTATCAAGGACGGGAAGGATCGTCGAGCGCCCGGGGCGGATACCGAATTCGTCATCCACGGCCTCGGGCGGAGTGTTTTCCTCGCGCTGCTGCGGGTCGGCGACCTCGTTCGTGAGCTCGGGGCTGTCCTCTTCTTCCTCGGTTTCCTCGAGCTCGTTCTCGACCTCGTCCCAGTTGTCCATGAGGACCATGTTCGAGTCGGGCAGCCACACGCTGCCCTGCGCAACATCGTTGAGAACGATGGCCTTGCGATTGGTGCGGAAGACGATCTCACGCGCGCTCGTGAGCGTGTCGACGACCATCTGCCTGTTGGCGGAGGGGTCGTCACACGCACGCATGTAGGCGCCCGACACGCTCCACGCACCGTACGCGCAGCCTTCGTGGCGAACGGGGGCGGCGGGGGTACCGCTGACGCCGCCCTCGGAGGAGGGCGTGATCGTCGGGGTGCCGCCCGCCAGCGGAATCGACACGAGGGCCGAGGGCGTGGCGAGCAGGACGGAGTCCGCCTTGGGGCCAGCCTGCTGGAGGATGCCGCCTTCCTCGACACCGGCCGCGCTCAGGTTGAGCTGCTTGTTGCCCGGGAGGAAGAGGGTGTTGGATTGCGAGTCCAGGGCGACGACCTGATCGCCGACGACGGTCATGCTCAGACGCGCGTCGGCAGGGATCCCCTCGATCTGGCCGGTCGAGGTCTGGTCAACCGTTCCCTGGTGCGTCACGGTGGTCAGCGTGCCCGATGCGGACAGGGAGTAGACGGAACCGTCGAGGCCGGTCACGAAGGCGCTCGCCCCCATGTTCGAGGCCAGGGCCGCTCCCTCAGAGAGGCTCGCGGGGCTGGGGGCGGCGGCCGAGGTGGTCCACAGCGTGCCGTCGGCAGCGTTCAGGACACCGAGGACGTCACCGCCCTGCATGGCGCTCGAACCAGCGGGCAGGGCAGTCGGAGAGCCGAGGGACACCTGGGTCACGTTGACGGGGGCAACGGTCAGAGAGGTGAGGTCGGAGACGGTGACGGTTTCGCCCGCCTGGCCGACGTCGAAGTTCGTGGCCTCGGTGCGCAGGGCGCCGTCGAGGATGCGGGCCTCGTAGTCGAGGTGGCCGACCATCTGCTTGGACTTGTTGGTCACCCAGATGCCGCCGTCGTTGACGTTGACCTGGGTTACCTCGGCGCCCTTGTAGATGACACCCGCGATGCAGAGCGCAACAACGAGCAGCACGAGGATGAACGCCGGCAGACGGCGCCTCGCACTGATCCGATTGTGTCGCGTTTTCGCGGACATATGGCCTCTCTCGATCGATGAGCAGTACCCCAGAAATAGTGTGGCACGACTACACCGCATACTAATAGTTAACGAGAATCTATCAGATGTGCGATTACTTGACAACTAGAGGGTGGCCCATCGCTGTGCGACGGGCCACCCTCTCAAAGTGACTGGTTTGTCAGTCGAAGATAATTGGCGAGTAAATCACTCTCCGTTGAAGGTGAACGTGCGGTCCTTACCCTCTCCGGTGACGCCAACGGTGACAACCTGACCGGGTTGCAGCTCTCCGAACAGGATGCGCTCAGACAGCGCATCCTCGATCTCACGCTGGATCGCGCGACGCAGCGGACGCGCGCCCAGGACCGGGTCGAAGCCCACGTCCGCGAGCAGCTCGCGTGCCTCGTCCGTCAGCTGCAGGCGCATGTCCTGAGCCTCCATACGCTTCGCCAGCTTGGCGATCATCAGGTCGACGATGCGCGCAATCTCGGGCTTGGTCAGCGGCGGGAACACGATCGTGTCATCGACGCGGTTGAGGAACTCGGGACGGAAGTGCTGCTTGAGCTCCTCGGCAACCTTCGACTTCATGCGGCCGTAGTCGTGCGTCGAGTTGTCCGCGGTCTGGAAGCCCGTCAGGACACCCTTGTTGATGTCGCGGGTACCCAGGTTCGTCGTCATGATGATGACGGTGTTCTTGAAGTCCACCTTGCGGCCCTGCGAGTCCGTCAGGCGGCCCTCTTCGAGGATCTGGAGCAGCGAATTGAAGATGTCCGGGTGAGCCTTCTCGACCTCGTCGAAGAGGACGACCGAGAAAGGCTTGCGGCGAACCTTCTCCGTGAGCTGGCCACCCTCGTCGTAGCCGACGTAGCCGGGAGGAGCACCGAAGAGGCGCGAGGCCGTGTGCTTCTCCGAGAACTCGGACATGTCCAGCTGGATGAGGGCATCCTCGTCGCCGAAGAGGAACTCGGCGAGGGCCTTCGCCAGCTCAGTCTTACCCACGCCGGTCGGGCCGGCGAAGATGAACGAGCCACCGGGACGGTTCGGATCCTTCAGACCCGAGCGCGTACGACGGATCGACTGGGCGAGAGCCTTGACGGCCTCATCCTGGCCGATGACGCGCTTGTGCAGCTCATCTTCCATCTTGAGCAGCTTCGCGGTCTCGGTCTGGGTGAGGCGCACGACCGGGATGCCGGTCGACATGGCCAGGACCTCGGCGATCTCCTGATCCCCGACCTCGGCGATCTCGTCGGACTCGCCGCCCTTCCAGGCGTCCTCCTTCGCCTTGCGCTCCTCGGACAGCTTCGACTCCTCGTCACGCAGCGACGCGGCCTTCTCGAAGTCCTGATCGTCGATGGCGGCCTCCTTGTTGCGGCGCACCTCGGCGATCTTCTCGTCCAGCTCGCGCAGCTCCGGCGGCGCGGTCATGCGACGGATGCGCAGGCGCGCGCCAGCCTCGTCGACCAGGTCGATGGCCTTGTCAGGGAGGAAACGATCCGAGATGTAGCGGTCCGCCAGCTCAGCGGCAGCCTGGATCGCCGCGTCCGTGATGATGACGCGGTGGTGCGCCTCGTAGCGGTCGCGCAGGCCCTTGAGGATCTCCACCGTCTCGTCGACGCTGGGCTCCTCGACCTTCACCGGCTGGAAGCGGCGCTCGAGGGCCGCGTCCTTCTCGATGTACTTGCGGTACTCGTCGTTCGTGGTCGCGCCGATCGTCTGGAGCTCGCCGCGCGCCAGCATGGGCTTGAGCATCTGGGCGGCGTCAATCGAGCCTTCGGCGGCGCCCGCACCCACGAGGGTGTGGATCTCGTCGATGAACAGGATGATGTCGCCGCGCGTACGGATCTCCTTGAGGACCTTCTTCAGGCGCTCCTCGAAGTCGCCGCGGTAGCGCGAGCCGGCGACCAGCGACCCCATGTCGAGACTGTAGATCTGCTTGTCCTTGATGGTCTCGGGCACGTCGCCGTGCACGATCGCCTGGGCGAGACCCTCGACGACCGCGGTCTTACCGACGCCGGGCTCACCGATCAGGACCGGGTTGTTCTTCGTGCGGCGCGAGAGGACCTGCATGACGCGCTCCATCTCGACGCGGCGGCCGATAACGGGGTCCAGCTTGTTCTCGCGCGCGGCCTGGGTCAGGTTGCGGCCGAACTGCTCGAGGATCGCGGAGTTGGAACGCTCGGGACCGCCCGAGCCGCCCACGCCCGCGCCGACCGACTCGCGGCCCTCGTCGTCGCCGCGCTGGTAGCCGCTGAGCATCTGAATGACGGTCTGGCGCACCTGCGCCAGGTCCGCTCCCTGCTTGGTCAGGACCTGGGCGGCCACGCCCTCGCCCTCCTTGAGGAGGCCGAGCAGCAGGTGCTCCGTGCCGATGTAGTTATGGCCCAGCTGCAGGGCCTCGCGCAGGCTCAGCTCGAAGACGCGCTTGGCGCGCGGGGTGAAGGGAATGTGACCCTCGACCGGCTTCTCGCCCTCGCCGATGATCTCGATGACGGAGGCGCGGACGGCCTCGCCCTTGATCTCCATGGTCTCCAGGGCCTTGGCGGCGACGCCCTCACCCTCGGAGATCAGGCCGAGCAGCAGGTGCTCCGTGCCGATGTAGTTGTGCTTGAGACCGCGAGCCTCGTCCTGCGCGAGCACGACGACCCGGCGAGCGCGGTCGGTAAAGCGTTCGAACATGCCTCTCCTCATTTCACGAGACAGGCACTTCGCCGAGCTCGGCGTACACCCGTCCCAGTTGACTGGTTACAGCCTACGGAAAGCGGGGGCGGCGTGCGCGCGCTTTCGCCCTGGGCGCAGGGACGAGGCCGGGGCCGGAGCACGGGGCGGCGGACCAGGGGCGGAGCCGAGGCGGGGGCAGGGGTGTGCAGGGCTGCAGCACGCGAGTCCGGGGCCACCGGGCGAGACCACTGAGCTCCGGCGCTCACAGCGGGGGGGGGTTGGCAGCATTAGAAGCCTCGTGACGGCGTGTCGCCGGCGTGTCGAGCCGCTAATGCTGCAATTCCCCCACAGTCGCATGCAATTCCCCCACATCAGATGTCACCGACTCACGGAAACGTTGGAATTACAACGCTCATTTTTCAATAGTTGAAAGGTTGCCATGGGAATTGCATGCGAGATTGGAGGGGAACTACGCCTCGACGAGGACCGTGAACGGCCCGTCGTTAACCAGCGAGACCTCCATCATCGCCCCGAACTGGCCGGTTTCGACGTGCAGGCCACGGCCTCGCAGGTCGGCGACGACCGCGTCGACGAGGGGCTCAGCCTCCTCGCCGGGGGCAGCGTGCGCCCACGAGGGGCGTCGGCCCTTCCGGGTGTCCCCGTACAGGGTGAACTGGGAGATGGCGAGGATCGGGGCGCCCGCGTCGAGCGCGGAGCGTTCGTCGTCGAGGATGCGCAGCTCGGCGATCTTGCGGGCGACCGTGGCCACCTGCTCGGCGCCGTCGCCGCGCTGGACGCCCAGGAGGACGACGAGGCCCTGGCGCTTCTCCCCCGCCTCGTGCGGATCGAGGGCGAGGCGGCCGACGACGGTGCCGTCGACGCGGACCTCGCCCGAGGTCGCGCGCTGGATGACAGCGCGCATCAGCGCGACCCCAGGGCGGAGCCGAGGCCGCCGAAGCCCGTGGAACCGCCACGCTGGCCGGCCTCGCGGGAGAGGTCGGCGCCCGGGCGGGTCTCCGGGGACACGGAAGACTTGCCGTGGACGGGCACAATCTCCTCCTGGGCGGCGGCGACTCCGTCAATGTCGAAGACGGTCGTCACGGGCACAGCGCGGGCGATCAGCGCGAGGGCGATCGGCCCCTCGTCCGCGTGGCGGGCCGAGGAGGTGATGACGCCCACCTGGCGTCCGCCGACCTCGATGGGCGTGCCGGGCGCGGGCAGGTCGCCGCGAGAGCCGTCCAGCTGCAGGTAGGTGAGGCGACGCGGGGGTCGGCCCAGGTTCAGGACGCGTGCGATGGTTTCCTGCCCGCGGTAGCAGCCCTTCGTCGTGTGGACGGCACTGCGCAGCCAGTCCACCTCGGGCGGAATCGCGCGCGCGTCGGTTTCGCGGCCCAGGCGCGGCTTCCACGCGGCGATGCGCATGGCCTCCCACGCCAGGTACCCGGCGCGGCGGCGCGAGTCGTCCTCCGGACATGCAGACAGCCACGCGGCCTCAAACTCGTCCGCGGCCTCGCGTGAAACAGCGTGAAACATCATCGGGGTGCGTTCACCGGGATGACGCTCGCCCTGGAAGTAGGCGGCCCCGCCGTCCACGACGCCGGGCCACGGGTCCTCCCAGGTCCACAGGTGTCCGGGCAGGCCGGCCACGGACTCGGGCGTATTCGCGCCCGCACGGACCGAGGAGAACACGGCGACGTCGCGCTCGGAAACAGCGACGCGCAGCGCAAAACGCATCGACTCGAGGAACTCCACGAACCCCGACAGGTCCGAGCGCTCCACGATCAGGTGCAGCGCCTCCCCGTCGTCGCTCGCGCCCGCCCAGTGCTCGACGCGCCCCTCGGGCGAGAGGATCAGCAGCTCGCGGCTCGCACCGGGAACAAGGTCGGTGACGATCTGGGAGGCCAGCGACGTCACCCACGTCAGCCGATCGGCCCCCGACACAGAGATGACGGCCAGGTCCGGGCGGCGCACCAGCGCGCGACCCCCCTCGAGGGCCCACTGTTCCCCCGACGGATCCCCGAAGTGCGGGGTCGCGCCGAAGGAGGCCACGGCCTCGTCGACGAACTCGGAATCGGGCGCGGAATCAGACAAGGAAGCCATCCTGGGAATCGTCGATGCCCTCGATGACCTCGCCGGACTCAGTGGAGGCCTGCGCGGTGCGCATGAGGCGGCCGGAGATCTCGACGTCGGCCTCGTCCTCACCGTCGAGCGTGCGCTCCTGCGTCCACATGAGCTCGCCCGCGACCAGGCCAAACATGCGTCCTAGGTGCGTCACGCGGGTCGCACCCACACCGAGCGCGATCGCGTCGGAGACCATCTGCACGCGCGGGCCGACGCTGACGCCGTCCCACACGGCGCTGTGGCCCTCGGTGGATGCGGAGGTCGCCGTGAACTCGCGGGAGTTGTACTGGCCCGGGGGCGGCAGCGGCGCATCGGAGGGGGCGACGGAGACGTACGCGGTCTCCTCGCTGATCAGGTCGCCCTTCTTGATAGCAGACAGGCCCTTCGCCGCGTCCCACGTGGGGTCAATCGGCTCGGAGGCGACGCCCGCGTACACGCGGGTCACCAGGCGCATCTGCTCGCCGACGACATCACCACGGATCTCCTCGATGACGGGCGAATCCTCGGCGGGTTCTTCCTGGCCGGGGGCGGCGGGGGCGGCGTACATGCCCCACCCTTCCCAGGTTCCAAGCATCCACGCAACGGGAGCGACGAGTGCGGGCAGGTCAGCAGGTATCACCATCATGACTCCAGCCTAACGCCTTGGGTGGACATGGGCGCGCGAGCCGGGGCGCGCGCAGCTGGCAGCGAAAAGGAACGAGGCCGTGGCCCGGCCATGCGTAGACCCGAGCGCCGCAGGGCCTCAGATTCCGCCGATGCGGATCATCGCATAGACGGGAAGGGCGGCGACGAGGAACTTCGCGGCACCTCGGCCCAGGACGTTGGCGAACTGCGCGGAGGAGGCGCGCTCACCCAGGAGCGCATCGATGACCGACACGGCGAAGCCGACGCCGAAGCCGGTGACGCCGCCCAGGGTCAGGAAGGCGGCGAATTCACCGAAACGCTTGGCGATAAAGGGGAAGACGACGGGCAGCAGGTCCGAGGTCTGACCGAGGAACCAGGCGATAGACGCTGCGACGAGGCCCGCGACGATACCGGCGACCATCGCGACGACGACGCCAGCCTTCGCGCTGCGCCCGGCGCGCGCGGCCGCTGCGCCGACGATTGCGATCAGAGCCGCCATGGGCACGATGACGGACCAGCGCTCGTGGACGGTCAGGGAGACCCACATGGACCCGGAGGTCACGATGAGGAGGCCGGTGACCGACGAGGCGAGCGCCGCACTCAGGGCCGTGGATCCCCAGTGCTCGCTCGTGTGCCCCACGGAGTGATCGCGGGGCGCTGGCGCGTCCAGGATCGTCGCCGCGACGAGCGCGACCAGCGTGATGCCCGTCAGGGGCACAGCGATGTCGAGGTTCTTCCAGTAGGCAACAGCCATGGGAGTGAGCGCCCCACCCAGGGCGAGGACTGCCTGCGCGAGCCACGGCATGTGCAGGCGCGCCAGCGTCGGCCAGCCGAGGGCCAGCAGGAAGGAGGCGAGCGCGACGATGGGACCGACGCTCCAGCGAGACCCGGGCAGCCACCACGCGACGATGGTTGCCGCCGCCAGCAGGGTAACGGTGAGTGTACCGATACTGTTGGGCACGTGCCGGGTGGCCAGGGTGTCGCGGCGACGCCCGCGGCCGGGGCCGCTTCGGGGTCGCGTGGGCGGGGTCGAGGTCATCACGCTTCCATGGTCCCACATCTAGGCCCTTGACGAGGCAGGGGCCACTCGCGCGGGTCGGGTTGCCCGTGCGTGGGGCTGGGTGCACTCCCGTTTCACGCTGCCACGGCCTCGGCAATGTCGCGCGCGCTATGGCGCACGCCCCGTGTGGGTTGATGCACGCCGCCACGGGATGCGCACGGGCGTTAACTGGCCGTACAGTTGTGGGGCACGCCGGACCGGTATGCCCCGGGCTCCAAACTCTGCCGCTACGAGCGGCCTTCGCGCCGACAGGCGCATTCGGTTCGGCGTGCTTTGTCGTATATGCGTGCCGACGATGGCGCGTGAAACAAGTGGGGGCCGGTGCTGCAGTGCAGCACCGGCCCCCACTATCGTCTCAGTGAACCGTCACATGAGCGGGTAGCGCACGATCGTGGCCTCGCGGCCCGGGCCCACGCCGATGGACTGGATGCGGCAGCGCGACAGCTCTTCCAGGCGCGTGATGTAGTCCTGTGCGGCCTGCGGCAGCTCCTCGAAGGAACGGCACTGCGAGATGTCCTCGCTCCAGCCGGGCAGCTCCTCGTACACGGGCACGGCGGCCTCGAAGCCAGCCTGGTCGAGGGGCATTTCCTCAGTGACCGCGCCGTCGACCTCGTAGGCCACGCACACGGGGATCGTCTCGTAGCCGGAGAGCACGTCGAGCTTGGTCAGGCAGATGTCAGTCAGGCCGTTGATGCGCGTCGAGTAGCGCATGATGACGGCGTCGAACCAGCCGGTGCGGCGCGGGCGACCCGTGGTCACGCCGAACTCGCCGCCCTTGGTGCGCAGGGCCTCGCCGACCTCGTCGTCCAGCTCCGTGGGGAACGGGCCCTCGCCGACGCGCGTCGTGTACGCCTTAGCGACGCCAACAACGCGGTCGATGCGGGTCGGGCCGACACCGGAGCCGGTGAGCGCGCCGCCCGCGGTCGGATTGGACGAGGTCACGAAGGGGTAGGTGCCGTGGTCGATGTCGAGCATCGTGGCCTGGCCACCCTCGAAGAGAACGGTGTCGCCGCGGTCGAGCGCGTCGTTGACGACGAGGGACACGTCGCACAGCATCGGCTTGATGCGATCCGCGAAGGACAGCAGGTGGTCCGACACCTCGGCCGGGTCGAGGGTGGGAATGTCCACGGCCTCGAAAATGGTGTTCTTGGGGGCCAGGGCGGCCTCAACCTTGGCGCGCAGCTCCTCGGGGTGGAAGAGGTCCTGGATGCGCAGGCCGATACGGTTCATCTTGTCGGCGTAGGTGGGGCCGATGCCTCGGCCGGTCGTGCCGATGAGGTTGTTGCCGCGCGCACGCTCGTTCGCCTGGTCCATGAGGCGGTTGTAGGGCGGGATGATGTGCGCGTTGGAGGAGATGCGCAGGCGCGAGCAGTCAACGCCGCGTTCGGTGATTTCCGCGAGCTCCTCGAAGAGCACGTCCAGGTCGACAACGACGCCGTTGCCGATGATGGGGGTGACGCCTTCGGAGAGGATTCCGGCGGGCAGGAGGTGCAGCGCGTACTTTTCGCCGTCAATAACGACGGTGTGTCCGGCGTTGTTACCTCCGTTGAACTTCACGACGAGGTCGGTGTGCTGGCCGAGCTGGTCAGTGGCCTTGCCTTTGCCTTCGTCGCCCCACTGGGCGCCGAGCACGATGACGGCGGGCATGAGTATCTCCGTTTAGTTGGGTGAGTTGCGCGGGTGCGCGCAACGAACCCATCGTACCGGAGGAACGACGAGGCCGGGGCACCGGCTGGTCACGTTAGTTTCCGGCGGCAACCAGGGCGACGCCGACGCCCCACAGGGTGGCGCACGTGAGGGCGGCGATCAGCTCGATGGCGATCGTCCAGCCGAAGGCCTTGAGGGCCTCGACCGTGGCTTTCCAGGCGGTCGCAGTGTCGTTGCTGCGCAGGTATTCGACGAGGAAGATGGCTGCGATCATGCCGAGGACGAGGCCGAGGGGCAGCCCGATGAACCAGCCGACGACACCGCCGACAGCTCCCCACACGAGCGTGGATTGGGGGATTCCCGCCTTGTTCATGCCGCGGGCGGGGATCACGTACTTGAGCACGGTGCCCAGAATGAGGACGACGGCCACGATGGCGAAGATGATCCACGCGGCGCGCGTGCCCGTCATCCACGACCACACGAGGATCGCGCCCCCAACGACGGGTGCGGAGGGCCAGATCTGCACGACCGCGCCGATCACTCCGATGAGGATGACGATGCCAACGATGACGGTTCCGAGGATGCTCATGAGGTGATCATACGGGCACGAAGTACACTCCTCAAGAAGCTGACCACCAACTTTGACAACCTGTGTTATTTGGTGGACACTACGATCGGCTCACCGCTGAGCGCCACGGCGCACCACATCAGCGAGGATCCACCGTCGAAGATTCGAGACATAGCGAGGGAATATGCCTTTATCTGTCGAATACGCGGACCTGTCGCTGGCGCAGCAGGTGCTAGAACGCCAGTCCTCCGAACACCTCGCGAACATGCGGTCGTTCCTGAAAGAGTGGTGCAGCTTTGGCCTGGGCTCCGAAGCCTCCGGTCTCATTCTGATGGCGTTCTACCCCTACAACGAGGCTGCCGCAGCCGCAGGCGATATCGTCCTCGGCCTCCTTGAGAAAGCTCATGGCGGAGCCGCCGATCATCTCGGGCAAACCCTCGACGCCTACGTCAGCGCTGACGAGCAGATCCATAACGCATTGGCTATGGCCACCCAGGCTCTCGGTGGTTCTGCATTCCCCTTCAACGATCCGCATTCGTCGCTGCCAACGCTCGGCGCCGCGGAGCAACGCGCATCGAAGTGGTACGGCGGTGCCGATCCCCACGTGATTGAGCAGATGGGGCAGGACATCGAAGCACTCCGCGATTACGCCAAGGATCTCCCCGGTCGACTCAATCAGCGGCTCGAGAAAGCGATGTCTGCAAATCGCTCGATTTCCGAGTCTCAGGATGCGAGTTCCTACCTCGTTCCGCCCGAGTCTCCGACGTCGGAGATGGAGAATCTCCGCTGGAAGGCTGGGCCCATCCTCGGAGCCTACGACTGGCTGATTGAAAAGCTGACGGGCGTCTCGTTCCTGAACGACATCATTTTCAAGTACACCGTCGGCGACTGGCGCGTCGTAGATCGCGCTAAAACTGCCTGGTCCGAGATCGGCGACGCACTCGTCGCCATCGCTCAAAACGACTCTGAAATCCTTCCTGCGCTGTCCGAGTGGACCGGGAAGGGCTCTGAAGCAGCTAATGCCTTCATTGCAGCCCTCGCAATGGGAACTCAGGCGCTACAAGGCGCAACGAGCACGATGTCCTTGATTCTCACAGCCGTCAAGCTGGCCATCAAGGAAGCTGCAGACGCAATCGGCCAGGTACTCATTGATCTCCAGCTAGCTTGCGTGGACATCCTTGTCGATGCTTCCGTCCCCATTGCAGGATGGATCAAGGGCGTTATCGATGTCGCGAAGTATGCCTGGAAGATCACGAAATGGATCATGAAGGCCTACAAGATCATCAACATCCTCTTTGATATCTTCGAGTCCATCGTCCAGGGCAAGGATCAGCTTCTGGAGACCCGCATTACCCTGTCCAACCTCGCAGAAGCGGCCGCACGAGGAATTGCAGCACGAGCATGACTAACCAGGACTATTTCAACAGGATCGAAGAGCTGATGCGTTCACTTCGTGACGTGTCGGACAGCATTGCGCGAGAGCGCGAACAAGACGAGCGCGATAACGCTGAACACAGACGGGAACGCGCTGAGGCTGCCCGAAACGGAGAGCTCGGCGAAGACTGGAAGAAGATTCAGGAGCGTATCGATAAAGGTGAGACGACGCTGACGGACGTATTCTCAGGGAAGGACACATCCGAGGCTGCAGACGCTCTGCGACAAACATCCCAACAGAACATCGCGCGAGCGATGCAGCAGGCCCGGGACGAAGCTGAAGCAGAAGATGAAGAGGATCCCTTCACTGTTCTCCAGGAGAGTCTCACCGCTATGAGCGAAGAAACCCAGCAGCGCCTCCGTGCTATGCGGGGACTCTGAGAAGTCGTTATTGAAGGAGGTAACTGTGGCAGATCTTTACGTCGACGAGGGGCAACTCCAGTCCCTGTCCAGCACGCTCAGCCAGCGTGTGGACCACATGGAAGCGATCATCGACAACATTCCTATGATTAGCGCCTATCTCGCTAACAATTGGGAAGGAGAGGCGGCACGCGCCGCGTTCAACCGCATGCGGATGGACGAGGAGGCTCTCCGCGACACTGCGGAGGCGCTCTCTCGCGCCAGGCAGCTCCTCGACGAGGCTATTCACACCTACGAGGAGACGGAGCAGACCGTTTCTTCTCTCTGGTCCCTCTGAGGCATACAGCACGTTCGATCAAGATGATCGCTTCCTTCCCATAACGGCGACAACCGAAAGCAGTCGCCGTTATGGGAAGGAGGCATCGTCTGACAACGTACGAGTCATCACATCGCCATGATCAACAACGCCTCACGAGGAGAGTCCAGCAACCGCTGGGACAAGCGCCAGTGCGCGACGTACCTCGTCGCGCTGAACCCGCAGCAGACGATCGACCGTTGCCTGGATGTCTGGCGATCAATCGGAGGGTTCACCGAGGAGGCTGGGGTACGCGAGCAGCTCGCGCGCCTCGGTTTCGTCGGCACCCAGTTCACGATCGGTGGAACCGGTCGGTACTACGCCTTCCGTTCCCTCGACAGCGCATTCCCGGTGATGAGTGCCTTCCCGAAGCTCATGCCGAAGAAATTCAGGGACTCCATCCAGGAGCCGACCAGCATCATGGTCGCCGCCCGCCCGCATTCAGCGGCTGGGCGACCGGCATCGGAGCTGTGGTGTTTCCTCGCGAAAGATGCCCTCAGGGAACCCGTCATCACGGACGCTTTCATGAAGTCTGCTCTGGAGGGCATAAGTGAGTCCTTCGCCCAACAGGGCATCTTGTTGGGTACCCCGCAGTTCTTCCGAGGCGGGGATCTCCCCCGCGATCATGTCTTCTCCGACATGAGTCTCCTCGCATTGCGACGGGCCGCCACAGCTTTCGTTCGCGACCAGTCACACCGCCGGTGAGTTACCCGAGGATCACCCCCTGTACCCTGCGGTCTCGCGACCATGCGCAGTAACGCGAAGATGAACAGGCGGTACTGACACCACACGGAAGATAGACGATGAACTCTCTTGTCTCAGCAATGCAGCGAGACTTCAACGCGTCTTTCAGCCCGATCACCGTTTATCGCCTGGCAATAACCCCAGACGACGCCGTTTCTCGCTGCGTCGGCCTCTGGAAGATGAAGGGCATCCGCTCCGAGACAGTCGGCATGCGCGAACAATTCAAGCAGCGGGGATGGTCGGGAACGGAGCTGATCATCGGACACAGCGGGCGCGCACTCCTCACTGATTTTTTATTCAACACGCGAGGGCTCACCCTCCTGTTCTCACAGGCAATCTCTCTCCTACCCAACCGTGTCAAGAGAGCCGCCATCACCAAGATTTACGTGGACATCATCGCACGCACGATCGACACCGAATCGGGGCCGATGACCGAACTGTGGTGCCTCGCTGATTGGGCGACGCGGATCAACCTTAGCGGCTTCGAGAACAGTTACATCGAATCGTCGATGCGCTCGCTCGAAGAGTCATTCAACGCGCAGGGCATCCTGTCCACCCCCGTCCGTCACCTCGATCGCAGGGACATCGAGCCGGACAGCCCCCTCTCGCTCCCCACACTCGTGTCGATGCGTCAGGCAGCAAAGAAGCGCAACCGGTAGCCACCCCTCTTCGGCCAGTCACCGCGCGGGTACCCATGCCTCGTCAATCCCGATAATTCCCTGCGGATAGTAACCTGGTGATACAACGGCGCTCAGCAGCAACACACTGCGGCAGAGTGCTGATGCTTGTTCTTGGCACTTGTCTTTCCTCAAGGAGGATATTCATGGGGGCGGGTCATTCAGGTTTCTCTCTCCGTCGGGCCATCAACCGACGCAGGTACTTCTACGCGCTCGTCGCGGCCGACCCACATCAGACGGTCACGCATGCTGTCAACTACTGGGTGTCCAAAGGAGCCTGGGGCGAGACGAACGGCATGCGCGACCAGCTCGCCCAGCACGGGTGGGTCGGCGCGGAAGTCATTATCGGCAGCGACCTACGCAGCCTCGTATTTAGGCCTCTCCTCGATGCTATTCCCGGTATTAATCTCGTCCCATCCACGGCACCCGCACCACTCAAACGCACCAGCCAAGAGAGAACGGAGATCCTCGTCGCGGCGCGATCCTGCTCGGTCGGAGGACGCCCCGCCTCCGAACTCTGGTGCTGCGAAGCGCGCGTGGTACACGATGACCGCTGGAGCACAGATGCCTTCATGGACATGTCGCTCGGCGAGCTTGCGGGCTCACTAGAGCGCCAAGGACTGCTCCTCGAAGCCCCCCCGATTCTTCCACGGCGGAGACCTGCCGAAAGACCACCTCTTCACCATGGATGGCATCCTCACGATGCGACGTGCCGCCAGGAAGGAACACGGTCGGCACCCCATTCGATTCTCGGGATACTGAGGAGCGGGAGCTCCCCGCCGAGAGACCACCTCTTCATAATGGAGGGCACTATCACAACAAGGCGTGCCACCAAATGAACATTCGAAGGAAGAACCACGCATGAAGATGACAACGACTCCCCCGGCCTCGTGGACCGGGAACCTCTTTCGCCGTCCACCACTGGGGGTGTACACGGTCACCGGATCCCCCCGAGGACGCGGTCATGCGGTGCCTCGACCTGTGGGTGGCGATCGGCGTACGCGAGTACACACACGGCATGCCCCAGCAGTTTGCACTCCGCGGCTGGGTGGGGATGGAGATCACGGTCGATGCCTCGAGCACAGCAACGAAGATGTCATCCCTCGAGCTTCCCGATCTAATGGGCGCGGTTAGCGACGCGGTTAGCGTGGCGGTTAGCGGCACTGGGACGCTTCTCCATTTGGCATACGAAGCAACCGCACCCGAGGGCCTTCGTGCGGTCACCGACACGGTCGGCGAGGTTGCCAGCTTCGTCGGTAGCGCCGCGTACGAGGGGGCAACCAGCGTCGCGAACAAGGTCGGCGGACTCGTGTCGGGCCTCGCAGCCAAGTCCGGGTACAAGGAGCGCCTACCGAAGCCCGGCAAATGCCGCATCGTGGTCGCAGCCTGCCCCCCTCCCCGATCAGGAAAAGGAGGCTGCACAGCTGTGGTGTTTCCTCACCGATGAAGTGACCAAGCGAGCCTTCGGATCTGACGACCAGGTCAACGAGGCATTCCAATGGTTCGAACGCAAGCTCAACAAACAGAATGTCCTACTCGATGCCCCCCACTACGTGAACCAGAACGATCTGCCCGACGATAGTGTTCTCAGGGCGAGTCCCTCGCCGCGATGCGTCGGGCAGCGAGCGCGGAGCCTCATTCGTGACGCATTGAGCGACAAAAAGTCGTCTCGCCGCGGGTGCTAGCGCGCACCCATGGCGAGACGACAAACAGTCCGGAAGGATCAGCCCTGCGCCCGCAGGGACGCCACCTCGTACAGGGCGATGCCCGTGGCAACGGCCGCGTTAAGGGACTCGACGGTCGACGCGATCGGGATCGACACGATCTGATCGCAGGTCTCGCGCACGAGGCGAGACAGGCCCGCGCCCTCGGCACCGGTCACGACCACGAGGGGGCCATCCGCCAGCGACAGGCCTCGCAGAGGCGCGTCGCCGCCGCCATCCAAGCCGACCACAAAGTAACCAGCCTGCTTGGCCTCCTCGAGGGCGCGCACAAGGTTCGTCGCACGAGCCACCGGCACGCGGGCGGCCGCACCGGCCGACACCTTCCACGCGGTCGTGTTGACGCCCGCGCTACGACGCTCGGGGATAATGACGCCGTCCGCGCCGAACGCGCCCGCACTACGCAGGACCGCACCCAGGTTATGGGGATCCGTCACCTGATCGAGGGCGACGAGAAGCGGGTGGCCCAGCTGCTGCAGAGAACCCGCGATCAGGTCCGAAGCGTCGGCGTACTCGTAGCCGCGCACCTCGATGGCGACACCCTGGTGGACGGCGCCATCGGTCGCGACATCCAGGTCACGGCGGGTGACCTCGTAAACGGGAGCACCCATGGCAGACGCGAGGCGCACGACCTCCTCCACGCGATCATCCTTCACGTTGTCGAGGATGAAGACGCGCTCGATCGGGACCGAGGCACGGGCAGCCTCGGCAACAGGGTTGCGGCCAGCGATCAGCTCATGGCCGGGCTTGATGCGGATCGACGACTTGGCGCGGGCGCGAGCGATCGCGGCCTCCTGAGCCTCGCGGGCCTCTCGCTTCACCTTGCGCTTGTGGGCGGGGTGGTAGGTGCGGTCCTCGGCCTTGGGGGTCGGGCCCTTGCCTTCGAGGCGGCGGCGCGAGTGGCCGCCGGTGCCGACCTGCGCGCCCTTCTTAGTGCCCTTCTTACGGATGGCGCCGGGGCGCCCGCTGTGTGAGGCCATGGTGTCTCCTCGTTTTCTCGTGAACTGACACAAGCGTACGGGTTTTAGGTCGCATCGGGGCCGCAGGGGTGCGTGTGGGGGGCAAAAATCACGATTGGGCAGGGTGAGTCTCAGTCCTGCGACAGCATGGCCGCGATCTTCTCGACCGTCGAACCAGAGCGGATCGTCACCTGGCGGTAGAAGTCCTCGCGCAGCAGACGCTTGTGATACGCGGTCTTCAGGAAGCTCTTCTCGTCGAACTTGCCCCAGAAGACGGCGTGCTCGCCGAAGTGCACGGCCTCATCTCCGAGCTCCATGGCCTCGATGCGCTCGCGCACGTGGTCGCGGTCCAGGCCTCGCGTGTAGAAGAGCGCGTCGCGCCGGGCGACCTCACCGTGCCACCAGTCGGGCAGATCATCGAGCTGAGCGAGGTAGTCCTGTGCCGTTAGGAGGGCCAGTCGGATCGGGAAGTCGTAGTGGCGTGCCAGGACGTCCTCGATTGCCTGGGCAACGTCCTCGCGCGGGACGGTGGCCTCGGCCTCGAAGAGGAGGTTGCCGCTGTTGATGTAGGTGCGCACGTTCGTGTACCCCTCGTCGGCAATCTGCTCGCGCAGCTCGCTCATGACGACCTTGTTGTTGCCGCCGACGTTGATGCCGCGCAGCAGCGCCACGTACTCCATGCGTTCCTCCCTGTCTGTGGCGGCGCCTCGAGGCGTCGACTGGTTATCAGGGTACGGCCTCGACACGCATCGGGCTGATCGCGCACGTTAACCCGCTAACCCGCACGTGGGCCCTCCAAGCCACGAACTCACGACCACCAAATGGGGAATTGGCGTCATTAGGGGTGCGACACGCCAGCAACACACCGACGGCCAGCTCCTAATGATGCAAAACCCCCATGGCCACCGAACCATAACAAGCAATCACTCGGATAACTGCCCCCACATAGTGGTTGGCGGGCTGACACTACGCCGACGACTCCCACCGCCTTATCGGCGACAACAATCCAGCGCACAGCCGGAGAACGCTGCACCATTTAGGGAGCATTACACCAGTTAGGGAGCATTACACCACCTCCGAGCTGGTGTAACACCCCGCTAAGTGGTGTAACACCACTTAGCAACAAGCCATTGTGCGCCCCCATGTCGCCCACACGCACCACGATGAGGCGCTACACCCGTTACGGCACGCTGCACCCGATCAGAAGGGGTGCAATGCCTACGGATCGGGTGCAGCGAACGAGAACACAAGACAAAATACGGACTCCGCGCGGTGGCGGGGCCTGGCTACACACCCATGGTCAGCGACGACGCCACCAGCAGCCGAATATCGCACGTAATTTATCATGGTCACTTTTCGAGATGCCCCAAAAACGTTGCAATTCCAACGATGCAAATTCAACACCTGAACAAGTCGCTGGGGAATTACGTGCGAAATCAATGAGGCGGGCGGCAGGGCCAGGGCGGGCCTTGAAACACAGGGCCTGACTGCGGCGCCCGTGGGCAGGCCTGGCCGGGCTATTCACAGCGACCAGGCCCCACTGGTGTGGAGGCCACCGGAGGGACCGGAGGGCCAGGCTGCGGCGCCCGTGGGCGGTGGCGGGGCCTGGCCGGGCTTCGAGCCGACGCGCCGAGCGCAGCTCGCGGCGCGGACGGCGAGCGGGCGGGCCGCCGCCCACGGGCACACAAAGCAGCCCGGCCCGACAGCACACCACGCGGCGCCCGGAACACCCGTGGGACCACAAGCAACACCATCAATGAGGCGGGCCGCCGCCCACCGGCACACACAGCGGCCAGGACCAACACGGCACACAACACGAAGCCGCCCGGCCCCATCGGGACCAGGCGGCACACGCGTCAGGCGACAGCTGTCAGAAGCCGCAGCTCAGCCAACACTCCACGTCGCGCCGTCGCGGCCGTCCGCGACGGTGATGCCGGCGGCGGCCAGGCGGTCGCGCAGCTCGTCGGCGCGCGCCCAGTCCTTGGCGGCGCGGGCAGCGGCCCGCTCCTCCAGCACAGCCTGGACCAGCGCGTCGAGCGCCGAGTGCTCGGCCGCAGCCGCGCCGGATGCACCCGCGCCGATGCCGGCCTGTCCGCGCCACTGCTCGGAGGCGGGATCGAGGCCCAGCACGTCCAGCATGGAGCGAACCAGGACCTGCTCGCGATACACAGCGGACACATCCCCGGAAGCAAGAGCGGCGTTGCCAGCCTTGAGGTGCTCGTGCAGGACCGCGAGCGCGCCGGCGACGTTGAGGTCGTCATCCATGGCGGCGACGAACGCCTCGGGCAGGTCGGCGGGAGCCAGGGCGATCTCGGAGGCAGGCGCCTCACCGGCGGCCTCGATGGCGCGGGCCACGAAGGTGGAGAACTTTTCCCAGGCGGCGTGCGCGGCGGGCAGAGTCTCGGCGCCCCATTCGATGGCGGAGCGGTGGTGGACGGTAGACAGTGCCCAGCGCACGGCGACGGCCGGGTACTCCTCGGTGAGCGCGCCGATCGACAGGACGTTGCCCAGCGACTTGGACATCTTTTCGCCCTTGGTGGTCACCCACGCGTTGTGGACCCACAGGCGCGCGAACTCCCAGCCTGCGCCGTGGGATTGGGCCTGCTCGTTCTCGTGGTGCGGGAAGCGCAGGTCGATGCCGCCGCCGTGTATGTCGAATTCGTCGCCGAGGTAGCGCTGCGACATGGCGGAGCACTCGAGGTGCCAGCCGGGTCGGCCGCGTCCCCAGGGGCTGTCCCACGAGGCGGTCTCGGGCTCGCCGGGCTTGGTGGCCTTCCAGAGGGCGAAGTCGCGGGGGTCGCGCTTGCCGGCCTCGACGGCCTCGTCGATTTGGGCGTCGTCCTCGGTGGTGCGCATGTCGGCCAGGCGCTGGCGGGTGAGCGAGCCATAGTCGGCCTGGGAGTGGACGTCAAAGTAGACGTTGCCACGCCCATCCGAATAGGCGTGACCGGCGTCGATGAGGCGCTGGACGAGGTCGAGCTGCTCGGGGATGTGGCCGGTGGCGCGCGGCTCGTACGTGGGGGCTTCGACACCGAGGGTCTCATACGCCTCGGTGAACTCACGCTCAAAGCGGTAGGCCCAGGCCCACCAGTCCCAGCCGGCCTCGGCCGACTTGTTCAGGATCTTGTCGTCGATGTCGGTGACGTTGCGGACGTAGGTGACCTCGTAGCCGCTGCGGCGCAGCCAGCGGATCAGAGTGTCGAAGGAAACGGCGGCGCGCAGATGGCCGACGTGCGGGGATCCCTGCACGGTGGCGCCACACAGGTAGATGCCGACCTTGCCGGGGGTGACCGGGTTCAGGGGCTGGATGCGGGCGCTCTTGGAGTCGTACAGGTGCAGCATGGCATCAATCCTACCTGGCAGGGAGGGCAGGCGAAGGAAACGGGCGCGTCCCGGGAGTATGTAACGAGGCCCGGGCCCCGCCCGCGCAACCGCGCGGCTTCACAGGTGGGGGCTCGGGCCTCGTCGAGTGAAAGAAAACTCAGGCGCCGGGGCGCACGCGCTCGCGGATGAGCGCCTTGAGGTCCTCGGCGGAGTTGGCGAGTGCCGTGACGCGTTCTTCGCGGCCTTCGATGCCTTCGAAGCGCTCGGGCACGGGCGGGAGGTGGCCGGTGGCCTCGAGGATGGTGTCGGCGAACTTGACGGGCAGCGCGGTCTCCATGACGACGAGCGGGCCCCCGATCTGCGGGCGCACCGCACGGGCGACGTGCACGCCGTCGGCCGTGTGCGGGTCGAGGAGGTAGCCGCTTTCCTTCTCCGTGCGCGCGATTTCCGCGAGGCGGTAGGCATGCGAGGAGGTGCCGGAGATGAAGCCGTAGGTGTCGCGCAGGGTGGCGAACTCGGGCGTGCCGGACAGGTCGAAGTAGCCGTCGCGGGCCAGGGCCGTCTCGAAGAGGGCGCGGGTGGCGTCGCCGTCGCGGCCCAGCAGGTCGAAGATGAAGCGCTCGAAGTTCGAGGCCTTGGAGATGTCCATGGACGGGCTGGAGGTGGCCAGCGTGTCCGCGGAGGAGCGGGGGCGGTAGACGCCGGTGCGGAAGAACTCGTCGAGGACGTCGTTTTCGTTCGTGGCGACGACGAGGGTTCCCAGCGGCACACCCATCTGGCGGGCGATGTGGGCGGCGCACACGTTGCCGAAGTTGCCCGAGGGCACGACGACGCTCACCTTGGACGAGGCGTCGTCCCCCTCCTCGGTAACGCGCAGCCAGGTGGCCACGTAGTAGCAGACCTGGGCGAGCAGGCGCGCCCAGTTGATGGAGTTGACGGCGCCCACGTGCCAGGTGGCCTTGAAGTCGGCGTCCATGTTGACGGCCTTGACGAGGTCCTGGCAGTCGTCGAAGACGCCGTCGACGGCGACGTTGACGATGTTCTCGTCGAGGAGGGAGAACATTTGGGCGCGCTGGAAGGCGGTCATACGGCCGGCGGGGGTGAGCATGACGACGGAGAGGCCGCATCGGCCGCGCAGCGCGTACTCGGCGGAGGAGCCGGTGTCACCGGAGGTGGCGCCGACGATGGTGAGCCAGTCGCCGCGGCGGGTGAGCTCGTATTCGAAGAGCTCACCCAGGAGCTGCATCGCCATGTCCTTGAAGGCGGCCGTGGGGCCGTTAGAGAGGTGGGCGAGGTGCAGGCCGGTACCCTCCAGGGCGTCAACGGGGACGATCTGGGGGTCGGAGAAGGAGGGGGTGCGATAGGCGCGGGCGGTGATCGCGCTCAGGTCGTCGGCGGGGATGTCGTCGACGAAGAGCGAGATGATGCCTGCGGCCATGGCCGCGTAGCCGTCCTCACGCAGGACGACGCGCAGCTCGTCCAGATCGGAGCGAGACAGCGTCGGGTATTCCTCGGGCAGGTAGAGGCCGCCGTCGGGGGCGAGGCCTTCCAGGAGGATGTCACTGAAGGAACGGGTGGGCGTGTTGGGGCCGCGTCGGGTCGAAATGTAGCGCACGGGTCGATCCTATCGGAGAGGGCACGTGGCCTGCGAGGGCGCCCGTTCCTCGTCACATGCGTGGGACGAGGCCGGGGCCATGTGAGCCCGGGAAACCTCACGACCGTCTGTGGTACAAACGACGGGTGAGTACGAACGATTCCCCGTGGACGCAGCCTTCCGCTTTCGATTCCTCGAGTGCCCCGATTCCCCAGCCGCCGACGGGTGCGCCAGTCACGGGCGTTCCCGGCCCATCGACGAACGTGTTTGCCACGCCGTCGTCGGTCCCCAACCCCATTGCGCGCCCGAACGATCCGGGAGCCGCCTCGACGGTCTCGTCAAAGCGCGGGTGGTTTATCGTCTTGTCGATCCTCGCGTTCCTCATCGTCATCCTCCTGCTCCTCGGATACTTCTTCCAGCCGTGGGGCTCCACGCCGCGCGAAGAGAAGAACAGCTCCCAGGGCTACAGCGGGTCCGCGACGAACACCGGTAACCTCTCGAGCGCTTGGGCGGCGGGCATCGGCACCGCGTGGACCCTCGACAGCGTCTCAGCCGTCCGGGGAGAGCACCAGGACGTGGTGACCCTGGTGGACGGCACGACCCTGTACGTGGCTGGTACCCCTAGCAGCCGCGAGGGGATCGACGTTGCTGCCGTCGATATTTCGGGCTCGCAGCCGCAGGTTATCTGGGATTCGAGTGACCCGCAGGCGAGGCGTGATTCCTCTCGTTTGCCGCTGCGCATGACGTCCGTCGGCGACAAGCTCATCGTCGGCAACTACACGGTGGATAAGGCGACGGGCGAGGTTCAGGAGGCCCCCTGGATCGATGACTCGCCCCTGACGGCGGTCGGTGACGTCCTCGTGACGTGCTCGGGTGCCGAGACCTGCGCCGGGTGGACGTGGGAGACCTCCGAGTGGAAGCAGCAGTGGAAGTCGATCACGACTCTCCAGTCGGAGAGTAGTGAGATCTGGAGCCAGCGCGGCGGTCTGGTCGTTGGCAGCGGCGACGACGCATCGATCCTGGTGCCCGTGCAGGACAGGCGGGCGCTGCAGCTGATTAACGTGCGCACGGGCACGGTGACCACGCTCGGCGACAAGACCCAATTGGATCGTTCCAGCTACCGGCGCGATATCTTCGTCGCCAGCGACGGCGTGGCAGTCAGGGATAACAACGACCTGGTGTCGTTCTACGACGCCTCCGGGACGCTCATCAATTCCTTCGAGGTGACGCGCTACCTGAAGGGAATCGCGAATGGAGACCAGGCCCCGACCCTGGAGGAGCTCCAGGCATTCCTGAAGAGCGGGAAGACCCCGTGGGCGACGGGCACGGTCGAGGTTTCCGGCGGAAAGTGCGAGGACGCCACGGTCTCCCTCACATCGGGCGGGAACTCGCGCATCGTGCACGGCACGAAGGGCCTGTCGCACACCTCCAGCGAGCCCTGCTATTCGAACTTGACGGACGTGCGCATCAGCCCCGACGGAGCCGCAGCGTTCGTCCAGGAAGGCTCCGTCTCGAGCATTGATCACGCCTACTTCCTCAACACGGATGGGGACATCGTCCACGCGGCGACGGACATGATTGAGGCGGATCAGGTGACGTGGGCGTTTGACGACCTTGTCATCGTGGTCTCGAAGGGCCAGGTCACGGCCTTTACTCCGGCTTCCGCGTGACGCTACCCTGGTGCCATGACTGATCTGCCTTTCCGCATCGGCCAAGCGGTCGACGTCCACGCGTTCGCCGCTCCCGACTCGCCGCGCCCTCTGATGGTCGCGTGCCTGGAGTGGCCGGGAGAGCGCCCTCTCGAGGGTCATTCGGACGCGGACGTTGCCGCGCACGCCCTGTGCGACGCGATGCTGCTGGCGACGGGCCTGGGTGAGTTGGGCACGGTCTTTGGCGTGGACCACCCGGAGTGGGCGGGCGCGTCGGGGCGTGCGCTCCTCGAGGAGGTTCGCCGCATGGCGGCCGAGGCCAGCTGGGTACTCGGCAACGCGACCGTGCAGGTCGTCGGGAATCGGCCTCGTATGGCCGCGCGCCTGCCCGAGGCCTGCGCGGTCATGAGCGAGATTGCGGGGGGCACGGTCACCGTGTCGGCGACGACCTCGGATCGTCTGGGTTTCACGGGACGAGGCGAGGGCGTGGCCGCACTGGCAAGTGCCCTCATGGTGCGCGCCGAGTAGGTCTCCCATTCGCGGCTGCTCGGCACCGTTGAGACTTCCGCGCGTGAGGCCTGCCCACAGTCCCATTCGCTGCCGCGAGCGCACTCCGGGCACGGTTGCATGGTAGAAACGTCTCATGAGCAACGACGACTTCCCCCGCAGTCCCGACGATGAGGCGCCTTCTCGCCCCTCCGATGGACGGGACGGGGAGCCGTTTGCTGATACCCCGGATTTCCCCGAGTTTGGTGAGCTTCCGGGGTTTACTCCGCTGCCCGAGCTCGCCCCTCTGCCGGAGTTGGCCCCGCTGCCGGATTTCGATGATTTCTTCACTCTGACCCCGCCCGCCGACGAGGTGATCACCGAACAGGCACAACCAGAAGGTCCGCAGGAGATGGACCTGCTCGCGGGCCTCGCACCCCTGCCCGAGCTCGCGCCGCAGCCGGCCATCGCGCAGCCCCTCACGGAAGAGCCGACAGCGCCTGACGATGAGAAAGAGCCGATGGAGAGCGGCGTCGCCTGGCCCGAGGCCGAGGAAGCCCCGGCGCGGGACGTTCGCGGTGCCGCTGTGCTGGCCAGCACTTCCGTAAGCGCATTCGAGCTGCTGCCAGACGAGGCCACCTCGGAGGAGCCACAACCTGCCTCGCGTGACGTCGCGTCCATAGCGGCCGCCACGGCCTCGTCGCGGAGGACGTCCGAAGGCGACCGGACGCCGACTGCGCTGCGCGCCCCAGCCCCCGAGCCCTCGCGGACGTGGGTGGACAAGACGGCCATCAAGCGGAAGCCGTCTGTCGTCATGATCGTGCTCGGCTGCATCCTCGCTCTCAACGTCGCAGTTTCCCTCTTCTCTCCCAGTCGGAGCGGGTCGTCGTCAACGCCTTCGTCCCATCAGACCTCGCCGAGCGCCAGCGCTGCAACGAACACGGAGGTACGCGAACATGCTGCGAACCTGCCGACCCGCTCCCCCCGGATACCGCGGGAGCGCCACGAACACGCACTCAATATCGCCTCAGTGGTCCTCGGGCGTGGCCACCGCGTGGTCGCTCTCGCTTCCACCAGAGATGACTCGGTTCCCCCCGCATATGTTCGTCGACGGCCAGGTCCTCTACATCGCCGCCACAGAGAGGATCACGGGCCAGAGCGGCTCCACCCTCAGAGTCGTGGCCTACGACTTGTCCGGGGAGGAACCCAGCCTCCTGTGGGACACGGTCGGACCCACGGAAAATTCAGCGATCGTCACGTACGAGCCGGCGTTCCTGTCCAACGAGACCCAGCTCTTTTTCCACGACGTGGTCATCGACAAGGCCACCGGCGAACACTCGCAAGCCCCGTGGGGCATAGAGATTCCCCTCGCGCAGGCCGAGGGCATCGTGGTGACTTGCACGCCACCGTCCACCTGCAACGGGTGGACGCAGGCGTCCGGCGAGTGGACGAACCTGTGGACGACGACCACGATCGCCCAGGCATCCTACGCGTTGCGCGACCATGGTTTGGGCTACGCTCCCACGGGCACTACCCTCTCCGGCAGTGGCGCGCTCACATCCTTCCTGGTCCCCTCCCCCCCACCAGGTATCCCCACAGATCATCAACATCCATACCGGCGAAACAACGACGCTGCCCATTCCCGATCAGTCAGGCTTCGGCCAATACGTCGAGGTGGCGACCGACGGCTTCGTCATCGTCGACGTCAGCCAGCAAAATGGGCTCCTTCTCGACAGCTCGGGAGCCCTCCAATCCACGTTCTCCACAGCCGGGTACCGCCGTCTGCCCGCAGTCAGCCGTGACGGCAACCAGCCGAGCACCGCTGACATCAAGACCTTCATAACGACGAAGACTGCAAATTGGGCAACGGGAACGGTGAGCCTCGTGGGCGAGAAAGACTGTTCCATCGAGGTCACCCTCACCTCCGATGGGTCGACGCACAGGACCCCCGTGCCCGGCGTGCTGAGCCAGCACATGACCAGCACGTGCAGCTTCAGCCCCGACGAGGTCCGCGTCAGTGCGGACGGTTCGGTTCTGTACACCGACACCTTCACCTACCAGGACGAGAAGCGATACTTCATCGACACCGCCAACGGGCTCACCTACACATCAAACCTTCTCAACCTGCCGAAACAGACCATGTGGGTCTTCGACGACATGATCATCGGCTTGACCGACAGCGGACTCACGGCATTCGTGCCGGCGTCCTCCTGAGATCACCGTCCAATGACCAAACCACGACTGCCCTCTCATAGAAACGTCTCATGAACAACGATGACCTCCGCCGCGGTTCCGACGACGAGTCGCGCACTCGCCCCTCCGATACGCCGAACGCGGATCCGCAGGTAAACGTGCCCGAGTTCCCGGAGTTCGGGGAATTGCCCGGGTTCACGCCGCTGCCTGACCTCGCGCCTCTGCCGGAGTTGGCACCGCTGCCGGATTTCGGCGATTTCCTGAACGACACTCCGCCCGTTATTCCGGACGAGGCTGTCGCTGGTCCGGCGGACAGCGAAAGCTCTCCCACCACAGACCTTTTTCCCGGTGTTGCGTCACTTCCCGAGCTCACGCCACGACCCGCCATCACAGACCTGCTCCCAGATGCCGCGTCCTCGCCAGGCGATGAGGCTGCGCAGGCAGAGGGCGGCAACAACTGGCCGCAAGTGGAAGATATCCCGACCACTGCTTCCCTACCCCTGCCGGATGCGTTCCCCGAGGTGGAAGCCGCTCCCACCCCGACGGAAACCATCTCCGCGGCGGCGGCCACAGCCTCGTCGCGGAGGGCACCCGATGGTGGCCAGAAGTCGACGATTTCCCTCTCCACAGCCCTGGAGCTCTCCCGGACACGGGTGGACAAGACGGCCATCAAGCGGAAGCCGTCTGTCGTCATGATCGTGCTCGGCTGTATCCTCGCTCTCAACGTCGCAGCTTCCCTCTTCTCCCCCGGTCGGAGCGGATCATCGTCGACGCCGTCGTCCCATCAGACCTCGTCGAGCGCCAGCGCTGCAACGAACACGGAGGAACGCGAACATGCGGCGAACCTGCCGACCCGCGCGCCCGGGTACCGCGGGAGCGCCACGAACACGCATTCCATATCGCCGCAGTGGTCCTCGGGCGTGGCGACCGCATGGACGCTGCCCATTCCGGAGCAACACTCCGCTCTCCCACCCCAGGTGTACGTCGACGGTTCAACCGTCTACCTCGTCGGTCCAGGCTCTCCCGAGGGCGAAGCCAGCCAAGCCGTCACCGTCACTGCCTACGATGTGTCAGGGGAACAACCCGCCCTCCTCTGGTCTTCGACCTGCCCCTCAGCGAGTGACGTATCCAGCCCCTACACGCCTGCGTTCGTCTCGAGCGAGGACAGCGTCTTCTTCCACGACGTCATCATCGACAAGACAACTGGCGAGCAGACCCCCGCCCCCTGGGGCACGGCTGTTCCCCTCGCATATGCCGACGGCATCCTCGTGACCTGCACGCCACGGTCCACCTGCAACGGGTGGACGCACGCGTCCGGCGAATGGACGACCCTGTGGACAACACCAACAGGGCAGCTGAGTTCAAGCGGGTTGGTGCAGTATTTCTTGGATTACGTGCCCTCTCAGTTCGCGCTCTCGGGTAGCGGGGAGCATGCCTCCGTTCTGGTCCCGACGCGCTCGTCGCAGATTCCCCAGATCATTCACATCCATACGGGCGAGCTGACCGAGCTGAGCAGCCCGGGCAACGACAGCAAGTCTCATAGCGTTGAGGTCGCGTCCGACGGTTACCTCGTCTTCGAAAGCGTCAAGTCGCATGGCTCTCTCTTCGACAGTGACGGAACCTTGCAGTCCACGTTCAGCGCGCCGCGCATGCTTATTCTGCCGGTGGTCAGTGATGACGGGACGTACCCGAGCATCTCAGGACTCGAAAAATACATGACTGAGGGAAAAGCGAAATGGTCGAGCGGTACAGTCAAACTGGACCGCGACAACGACTGCAAGCTTGTGGCCACTCTCTCCGCTGGCGGATCAACGCGTAAGACCCACCTCCCGGAGGAGCTTCGCCGTTACGCGACCGAGTACTGCGTCATGAAACCACAGCAGCTGCGCGTCAGCGCCGACGGGTCAGCTCTCTACATCGACGCTTTTACGCGCGAGGACAAGAGCAAATATTTCATCGACATCGCCAACGGGCTCACTATACGTCAAGCGACGTGAATGCGGCCAACCAACTGACGTGGGTCTTCGACGACATGCTCATCGGCATGACTGAGAGCGGACTGAAGGCGTTCGTACCGGCCTCGTCGTAACACCGCCCGCTCTGGGTGTGATAGAAACTACTCATGAGCAATGGCGATCATTCGGGCACGAACACACCCTCGCGCGAGCAGGGCACCGGGATGGAGCGTCACGCGCCCACCAAGCAGCCTCCTCGCGAGAGCAAACTGTTCTCGCTGCCGCGCATCGTGACCACCCTCGCCGTCATTGTCCTGATCGTTCTCGTCGGCAGATGGATCTGGCCCTCCGGCTCCACTGCCCCATCGTTGCAGCGAACGGCGCGAACATACGACGCAAGTGCCCCGACCTCGGGCTACAGCGGGCACGCGACCAACACGCATCTCCTGTCTCCCAACTGGGCTTCGGGCATAGAGACGGCGTGGCGACTCCCCCCTCAACGCTGAGGATAAGAACGCTACCGTCTTCCTCTACGCCGAAGGAAGCACGCTCTACGTCACATTCCAGTCCATTCTGGGATCCTCGAAGGCCTTGACCGCGCAGGCGTACGATCTGTCCGGCACCGAGCCTCGCCTGCTGTGGGATGAGAAGAAACAGAAGCCCCCTTACATCGACACGTCCGCATTCGTCGTCACCGACACGGACATCGCGTTTAACACCCTCATCTTCGACAAGGCCACCGGTCACATCTCCTCTACACCCTGGGGGAACGCGAAGCCGATCGCCTTTGCTGACGGCATTCTCGTGGCCTGCGACGGGATATGGACGTGCACAGGCTGGGCACGGGACTCCTCCGGATGGACGCAACAGTGGCGTTCCTGGACGGCGATGCAGGCCTCCGGCAATGTGAGTTCGAACAGGATCACCCATCCCACCAGCAGGGTCATCACAGACAATGAGACGACGAGCGTACTCCTGCCGATCAAACGAGCGAGCATCCGGCCCAGCTCATCGATCCGCGCACAGGAGTGGTGACAGACCTCGAGGATCCCGCCTCCTATGACACGAACAACCCTCGTGGTGTGCTCCTCGCGCGCGACGGAGTCGTCGCCTACGACGACTACACAGCCCTCACCTTCGACGCGGGCGGATTCCTCGTGGGAGTACAGCCTGCCTCAACTGGCGGGCGCATGACGACGGACGACGGGACCCTACCCTCCATCGCCGATATTCAGGAGTTTTTCTCTGGCTCAGCTCCAACGTGGGCAACAGCGACCGTGAAAACGGTGAACGGGGCAAAGGGAGAGCAATGCCCCCTTCTCACGGTCACCCCGACAGACGGTAGCCCCAGCCGCGCGGTATGCCCGGGCGACAACAACCTGAACCATACGTACGTGGCGTACTCATCCTCAGACATCCGCGTCAGCCCCGGAGCCGACGTGGTGTTCGCCCAGTTCAACACGCTACAGCGGAACAACGAGGACGTCTTCGTCGATACGAGGAACGGAAGCTCATACGTCTCCGAGGAACTCAACGCGGCCAAGGACCTCACCTGGGTGTTCGATGACCTCCTCGTCGGCGTCATCGACGACACCATCGTGGCGTTCACGCCTCACTCGTCATGACGGCAGCGCTTGAAGGGGAAGGAAGGAATCGTGAGCGATAACTATCTGATGAGTCCAGATCCGAACGCGTCTCGCGCGCCTCGCAAGCGGAAGGGCCTCCTGTGGCTGCGCATATTTCTCCTCACCTGGGTGGCCTTCATACTGGCTTTTATCCTGAACATGTGCGACCAGCACGTCACACAGCACACCTGGCCGAGCGCAGACGTGAACTGGGGGAGTTCCTCTCTGACGGGCTACCACGGTACAGCGAAGGACACGCGCACCATCTCCCCGGAGTGGGCCTCGGGAGTTGCCGTCGCATGGACGCAGCCCTTCGATTCTGCAGCCGCGGCCCTTGCGCCACAGCTATTCGTCGAGGACGCCACCCTCTACGCGGTGTCCTATGGCCCGAACTCGAATCCCGTCACGACGATCTCGGCCTACGACGTGTCGGGCACCGAGCCGAGCGCCCTGTGGACGTCCACCGGGCCACGCCCACCGCGTCTGCGCGCCTACGCGTTCCCCGAGTTTCTCTCCACCGACACGTACCTCATCATCGGCCCACTCCTCGTCGATAAGACGACCGGCGAACAATCCCTGGCCCCCTGGGGCAACGAGCTGCCCATGGGAGTCGCCCAGGGTGTCCTGGTCACGTGCGACACCGTTGCAACCTGCAGCGGCTGGACGAACGAGGCGGGCACGTGGACCCAACGATGGAGCGCGAGGACCTCGCCTCAAAACCGCACCGGATTAACGTTCCTCTCCCCCATCACACACCCGACGGACGCGCTCACTGGCAGCGGGGAGAACACCTCGATACTCGTGCCCGTCGACGTGTCGCACGCTGCCCCGCAGCTCATCGATCCGCGCACCGGGGAGCTACGGACCCTCGGCACGCCCCCATCGAAGGACGAGGAGATCAAGCCTCAGGTCACGCTTGCGAGCGACGGCGTGGCCGTGCTGAGAGACGGCAACACGGTGACCGCCTACGATCCGAGCGGCACAGTCATCGACACGTACAAGATAACAATCCAGTGGGTCCGTCCCACGAGCGACAGCTCATTGCCGACACTCGAGCAGCTCAGATCTTTCTACACGAAGGAGACCACGCCCTGGACGACGAGCTTCGTCAGTGCCGAGGGAGCCACCGATCACTCGCCACCGTCACTTGAGGTCTCCACGTCCACCGGCGAGTCCCTCAGCATGCAGCCTGACGGGGCGTTCCTGAAGGAGAGCAGCCAGCCCAACTTCTTCTCGTCCGTCGCGATGCGCTCCAGCGCTGACGGCAGCGTCCTCTACCTTCGGGGCGCGGGTCCCGCCGGCACTCCCGCGTTCGTGTTTGCGATGGCGGACAACGTGACGAACAGGTCGGAGCAACTCGACGAGGCCACCAACCTCACGTGGGTCTTCGACGATCTCCTCGTGGGCGTCACGAAAGACGGCCTAGTTGCCTTCACGCCCGACCGTGACTAAGAGGACAGGAAAGAGAACGTCCCCGACGCCCGAGGATCACTCGGTTGCGTCGGGGACGTTTCGCTGACGGTCGGGGGCCTCGTCGAGGAGCTCACTCCTCCATGTGAGCCAGGGTGGCGCGGTCCGCCTTCACCGGGATCGTGAGGGCCAGGCCCACGCCGAGGATCAGCATGATGCCGAGGATGCCCCAGTAGGTGTAGTCCTCACCGGCGGGCGTCATGCGCTTGCCGAGCATGAGGAAGAGGCTGTACATCGCGGGCGCCATGAAGGACACGGCGCGGCCGGTCGTCGCGTAGAGGCCGAAGACCTCACCCTCGCGGCCTGCGGGGATGATGCGCGACAGGAAGGAACGCGACGCGGACTGGGTGGGGCCGACGAAGACGCACAGGGTCAGGCCGAGGGTCCAGAAGACGATGGGGCCGCGGGCGTGCAGGAAGAAGACACCGAAGCCGGCGACGACCATCGCACTCAAGGACAGGGCGATGACCTTCTTCGGGCCGATCTTGTCGTCGACCCACCCGAAGGCGACGGTCGCGAGGCCGGCGACGATGTTCGCGGCGATCGCGAAGATCATGACCTGGCTGGCGGTGAAGCCGAAGGCCGTCTTGGCCAGGACGGCGCCGAAGGTGAAGACGCCGGCGAGGCCGTCGCGGAACACGGCGGAGGCGATGAGGAAGAAGAGGGTGTGGGGGGCCTCGTTCTTGAGGGTGCGCACGGTGCGCCACAGGAGCTTGTAGGAGTCGATGATCGACTCACCTTCGCCGCCGTTATGGACCTTCTTCGGCAGCGGGGGGTTCACGATCACGGGGATCGCAAAGCCGCCGAGCCACAGGGCGGCGATCACCATGGAGATGCGGATATTCAAGTGCGCGTCGGTGGGCACGCCCAGCAGGTTCACGCCGATGAGGCCGACGTAGAGGATGAGCAGCAGACGATGCCGCCGATGTAGCCGGCCGCCCAGCCGAAGCCGGAGATCTTGCCGCGGTCTTCCTTCTCGCCCAGGTGGTTGAGCATCGCGTTGTAGTTCACCGAGGCGAACTCGAAGAACACGTTACCCAGGCCCAGCAGCGCAATACCCAGCATAAGCGCACCCTGGGGCCCAAGGACCGAGTCGGGGTGCACGAAGTACATGGCGAGCATACAGACGACGACCGCGCCCGTGAACCATCCGAGCCAGACTCCGCCCCGGCCTCGTCGGTCGGCGCGCTGGCCGGTGATGGGGGCGAGCAGGGCGATGAACAGGCCCGCGATCGTCATGCCGTTGCTCAGCCACGTCGAGGCGGTGCCCGAGTCGGTGAAGACCCCGTCGCTGGTCAGGTAGGTCGTGAACACGAAGGTCGTGGCGACCGCGTTGAAAGCGGCGCTGCCCCAGTCCCAGGCCGCCCAGTCGACGACTTTGCGCGTGATGACGCGGTGTGGGGTGGTGGGCGTTGTGCTCATGGAATCGGGCTCCTTCGATGGGGAGTGCTCGGAGGCGCGTGTGCGTCCAGGGTGAAACTACCACGTTTCGTAGCTCACGTTCTCCTCGGACCACCCCCAGGAACGAGGCCGGGGAGAACCACGCGGAACCCGACAAGGGAATCGAGACCTCGTCCAACACTGGGGAAGAGGCTGGCGAGGCGCTCGTTTACTCGGCTGCGAGGATCTGCACGAGGGCCAGGTCGAGGGGGCGCGTGACCTTCATGGAGCGCTCGTCACCCGCGACGGTCTGGACGGAACCACCAATGGCCTCGACGAGACCGGCGTCGTCGGTGGCAGCAGCCGCCTCGTCCGCACCCAGGGAGGCACCCGCCTCGTGCGCGCGCATAAGGACATCCCAACGGAAGCCCTGCGGGGTCTGCACGGCCACCATGTCGGAGCGACGGGGTGTGCCCGTCACGACGCCGGAGGCATCCACAGTCTTCAGCGTGTCGGTGACGGGCAGGACGGGAATGACGGCACCCGCACCGTCGGCGACCGCGTCGATGACACGCTCGGTGACCTGCGCGGGTGTCAGGGGCCTCGCCGCGTCGTGCACGAGGACGACTGCGTCTGCGTCGCGCTCGCCGAGGGCGGCCAGGCCAAGGGCCACCGACTCTTGGCGCGAACGATCGGAGCCGGCGACGACGGTCAGGCGGTCAATATCGGACAGGGCGCTGCGAAATTCCTCGATGGACGAGGCCGGGGCTGTCACGACGATCGCCCCCACTCCCCCGGCGCGTAGGCCGCGGGCCGCCCACCACACAAGGGGGCGACCCGAGAGTTCAACGAGGGCCTTCGGACACTCGCAGCCGAGGCGAGAGCCGGAGCCTGCGGCCGTCAGGACCGCGCAGGGCTCACTCTTCGACGGCATCTTCTTCGATCTCGATGCGACCCTCAGCCAAGACGGCGTCGAGACGCTCGGCGGCAGCAGACTTTTCGATGTTGCGAGCCAGAGCCAGCTCGGAGGTGAGGATTCCGCGGGCCTTCGTCAGCATGCGCTTCTCACCCGTGGACAGCTTCTTCAGGTCATCGCGGCGGGTCAGGTCACGCACGACCTCGGCGACCTTGACGATGTCGCCGGTGGCGATCTTCTCCTGGTTCGCCTTGAAGCGGCGCGACCAGTTGGTGGGCTCCTCGATGTAGGGGGCGCGCAGGACGGAGAGGACCTCTTCGAGGCCGTCCTCGTCGACGATGTCGCGGACGCCGACCATGTCGACGTTTTCGGCGGGGACCTGGATCTCAAGGTCGCCCTGGTTCACGCGCAGCTTCAGGTACGTCCGCTCCTCACCACGAATGGTGCGCGTCATGACCTCTTCGATCGTGGCTGCGCCGTGGTGCGGGTAGACGACCGTCTGACCGATTTCAAACGACATGGATGGACTCCTGGGTGCTTGCGTGGATAGCACAACTATTCTACCAGCTGGCGAGCAAAACCGACCCATACAGTGTGAAGGCTCAACGTTACACGCATACAAGGAACGACACAAACAACTTCAAGCACAACCGCAATTCGTCCCAGCATGCGACCCTGCTCACGGTCAAACGTGCTCTATAAGGACGGGCATCACACCCCACAAGGCGCGGCTTTCCGGGCATGACGGAGCCCCGGCCTCGTCCATGCAGACGACGCCGGGGCTCCGCTCAGCTCACTTGCCCTGGTTGGCGACCGCGGCGATCTTCGCCTCGGCCTCGGGATCCAGGTAGGTGCCGCCCTTCTTGATGGGCTTGAGGGTTTCCTCGTCGAGCTCGTACACCAGCGGAATACCGGTGGGGATATTGACGCCGGCGATGTCCTCGTCGGAGATCTCATCCAGGTGCTTGACGATGGCGCGCAGCGAGTTGCCGTGCGCGGCGATCATGACGGTCTTGCCGGTCTTGATCGCGGGAACGATGGTCTTATCCCAGTAGGGCAGCAGACGCGCAATGACGTCCTTGAGGCACTCGCTCATGGGGACGGGCTCGCCGGCGTAGCGCGGGTCGGCGTCCTGCGAGAACTCCGAGCCGGCCTCGATGGCGGGCGGGGCCACGTCGAAGGAACGGCGCCACAGCATGAACTGGTCCTCGCCGTACTCGTCGCGGATTTCCTTCTTGTTCTTACCCTGGAGAGCACCGTAGTGACGCTCGTTGAGGCGCCAGTTGCGCTCAACGGGGATCCAGTGGCGATCGGCAGCGTCGAGGGCGAGGTTCGCGGTCATGATGGCGCGACGCAGCATCGACGTGAACAGGAGGTCAGGCTTCACGCCCGCTTCCTTGAGGAGCTCGCCACCGTGGGTAGCCTCCGCGCGGCCCTTGTCCGACAGCGGAACATCCACCCAACCGGTGAAGAGGTTCTTTGCATTCCATTCGCTCTCGCCGTGGCGGAGCAGCACCAGTTTGTAGCTCATGTCTCCATTCTCCCACAGGTAGGGGCCACCTCCTACACCCCGTGGCGTTGATCACGCCACAGCTTGGACAGTCCCCACCACCCCATGACTCCCACGCCCCCAGTACCCCCACCCGAGGCATCGAAGCCCTGTTCGAACAAAGACCCCGGACATACCCTGATTATCCCCTGACCGGCACGTCATTTTCCCCTGACAGCCCTGACATTCCGCGGTTTTACACAATTACCGGAACAGTGTGCGCGTGATTCTATTTCCCGTACGGTTAAGAACATGAACATCGCACGACGCACCCTGGCAGCCTCCACTCTCATCGCTGCGACCGCTCTCGCCCTCGGTGCCTGCGGCTCCTCGAAGCCCCAGGCAACCGACACTTCCACCGCCGCGGACCCGACGACCCCCGCGGCCACCCAATCGGCCACGGCCTCGTCCATTCCGACCGTCCCCGGATACCGCCCCGGCGAAATCCCCCGATCCCCCTGTTCGCCGTCCCCTCCATCGACGTCTTCGCCTCCAACGCTGACAAGGCCATCGTCGATTCCGCATCCAAGACCCTCAACACGGTCCCCGGCATCACTGTCTCGCCCGCCAAGTGCGACGGCACCTCCCTCGTGTCCGGTACGACTGTCTTCGGCGGTGACGGCTCGGCAGTCTCCTCCTCCGACAATGGCACCGTCGTTAACGACGGCCAGGGCGGTGGCACCATCACCGAGGGGCCAATTTCGATCATCTACGGCGGCGACGGTTCTGGCACCTACTCCAACGCCGACACGACCGTGTCGCTCGTCGTGAGCGCGGACGGCTCCGGCACATACTCCACCCCCACCACGAACATCGTCCTGGACGGCCAGGGCGGCGGCAACTACTCCAACAACACGGAGATGGAGACGATCACCATCACGAGCGACGGCTCCGGCATCTACTCCAAGGGAACCGCCACAATCATCAACAACGGTGACGGCACCGGCAGCTACACGGACGACAAGCTGACGATTCAGAACAACGGCGACGGCACCGCCACCGTCAACGGCAAGGACGTCAAGGACGCGCCGAAGGTCGAGAAGATCGGCAAGCTCGGCAAGTTCCCGCCCGTCGCCAACCTCAAGCCCGTGGAATCCTGCGGCACCGTCATCACCCTGGAGGACGGCGTCCTCTTCGACTTCGGCAAGTCCGAGATCCGCCCCGAGGCCGCCCAGACCATCAAGTCCCTCGCGACCGTGCTCTCCGGCAACAAGGTTCCCGCTGCACACATCTACGGACACACCGACTCCATCTCAGACGAGGCCTTCAACCTGCAGCTCTCCCAGGAGCGCGCGGATGCTGTGATGGCCGAGCTGAAGAAGGACGGCGTGAGTTCCACCCTGGATGCGACCGGCTACGGCGAGTCGAAGCCGGTGGCCCCCAACGAGAACGCAGACGGTTCGGACAACCCCTCGGGTCGCGCACTCAACCGCCGCGTCGAAATCTTCATCCCCGCGTTCTAGTACCCTGACCAGCGCTTACCTACGACCGATCAACGAAAGGGAGACACCATGTCCCTGAAGTCCCTCCTTCCCGCCGCAGCCGCCGTCGCCGTCGCCACCCTGGCCCTCGCGGGCTGCTCCATGACCACCAACGTGTCCGGCGGCGACTCCTCCGCCCCCACATCCTCTTCCTCCGAGGGCACGGACCACTCCGGCCACGACCACTCCGATAAGTCCGATTCTTCGGATAAGTCCGACGCCAAGACCTACACCATTGAGGTGTCCAACGCGCACGTCGACATCCCCGAGGGCACCACGAACGTCGTGGTCAACGGATCGAACAACCACATCGAGGGTGACGACGTCACCGAAATTACGGTCAATGGCTCCGCGAATGCCATCGCGGTGGGTTCCGTCAACAAGGTGTCCTTCACGGGCTCCAACAACTCAGTTCAGTACGAGAACGGAAACGCCCCGCAGACCGGCTCTGACTCGGGTGCGAATAACGCCGTCACCAAGGGCTGACGCTGTGCACGAGTGAGGGGTGGTGCGCTTGATGCGCACCACCCCTCACTGCATGAATACAAATTGTGGGTACGCGCACTGCGTACCCACAATTTGTATGACTAATGTCAGGCCTGAGCCTTGCGGTATTCCTCGACAACCTCAGCGGGAATACGTCCACGCTCGGACACGTTGTGCCCATTTTCCTTCGCCCACGCACGAATCTTCACGTTCTCGAGGCGCTGAGTGGGGTTGCCCGCATTGCCGCGACGACGGGTCGAACCCGTCTTACGGCCAGCCTTGATGTAGGGCTGAATCGCTTCGGCAAATTCCTCGAAATGAGCGCGGTTCAGGTCAATTTCATAGGACGCGCCGTTGAATGCAAAACGGACGGTCTGGTCGGCGGGGGTGCCGTCGAAATCATCGACGACTTCCACAATCTTCTTCGTCTTCTTCACGATATCGTTCCTTTCAGGGAAATGAGAGTCGGAATTAATAAAATGCCTCATTCACTACAATTAGGGTAACTCACAATTGAGCGAAATTGTCAACGGAACATTTTAAATCGAACGTGACGTACACTGCACCGATTTATTGATCTGACTAATTGAAAGTTATACTCGTAGGCAGCCCGAGGCCTGTTCGGCCTCACCAAGAAGCAGCACCGAACGAGGAGAAACCGTGAGCAGAGCACACCACCCCCGAGCGGCGGCCTGGGAGCTCTACTTCACCACGACGGCTCGCCTCACCGAACGCATCGAAGCCGCCCTCAAGTGTCAGGCCAGTCTGTCGATGCCTGAATACTCCGTGCTGCTCATGACCGACCGCGCCGGCGAGGAAGGCATCCGCCCCTCCCGCCTCGCTCACCAGGTTGTTTTCTCACGCTCGCGCCTCACGCATACGATGAAGCGCCTCGAATCCCGCGGCCTCATCGAGCGCCGCCCGTGCGAGGGGGATGGCCGCGGAGGCCTCGTCTCCCTGACACCAGCCGGCAAGACCCTCTTCGACGAGGCCGCCCTGGTCCAGCGCGACGTCATCCGCCGCCTGTTCCTCAACGACATCACGCCCGAGGAGATCGACATGCTCACCGGCCTGTTCTCGCGCGTGAGCGAGCGCCTCGACTCCGACACGCCATGTCCGTGAGCACGCGCCGCCTCGCGGTCGCGACACTCCTCACAGGGCTGGTTGCCGGCCTCGTCGGCCTGGCATGCAAGCACATCCTTCACTGGATCCAAGCTCTCGCCTGGGACATGGAAGCAGGCACGCTGCTCGAAGCCGCGAGCGCCGCCTCCCCCACCCGCCGCATCCTCATCCTCACCATCGGCGGGCTAATCGGTGCCCTTTCCTGGTTCCTGCTGTTCCGCCGCGATAAGGCCATCACCTCCGTGTCGGCCGCGGTCGACGGCACACCCATGCCTCCCCTGCGCGCCACCTGGCATGCCCTCACTCAGATCGTCATCGTGAGCCTGGGAGCATCCGTCGGACGCGAGGTCGCACCGCGCGAAATGGCCGCCGCCTTCAGCGCGGCCGTCGCCGACCGGCTCGGCCTCACCCCCGAGGATCGCCGCATCATCGTCGCCTGCGCGGCGGGCGCGGGACTGGCCGCGGTCTACTCGATCCCCCTGTCGGGCGCGATCTACACGCTCGAGATCCTCCTCGTCTCCCGCTCGGGGCGGGCCGTTGCGCCCGCGTTCCTCACCTCGGGCCTCGCCGTCCTCGTCTCCACGGGATTCACGAGGCCGGAGGCCTTCTATGCGGTTCCCGCCCTCACGCCATCCCTGTCCCTGACCGTCTTCGCCGCGATCGCCGGACCGCTGTTCGGCGCCGCGGGATGGGCATTCAAGAAGGCCGTGGCGCGAATCAGCGCCGATCGTCCGCGTGACTGGCGCGTACTCGTAGCACTTCCCATCGCTTCTTTCCTCGTCGGCGTGACATCCGTGTGGGTACCGTCCGTGGTGGGCAACGGGCAGGCCAGTGCCCAGACGCAATTCGATGCGACGTGGGCTACCGGTATGGGGCTCGCGTTCGCTCTGCTGGTTCTCCTGGCGAAGACCGCGACGACGCTCCTGACGATCCGCGCGGGAGGCTGGGGCGGCGTCCTCACCCCCGCAGTCGCGCTCGGCGCGGGACTGGGGGCCGTCATCGGGCTGCCGTGGGCGACCGCGTGGCCGGGGTCGGAAGTGGCGGCGTTCGCCTTCCTCGGCGCGGCAGCTTTCCTGGGAGCGTCCATGAACGCTCCCTTCACGGGCCTCATCCTGGTCATCGAGTTCACGGCCCAGGGCCCCACGATCCTCGTGCCCGCGGCCCTCGCCGTCGGCGGCGCCACCGCGGCCGCGACCTGGCTGACCCGGAGGGCTTCACTGGGCCGTCAACCGTAGCCGCCTCTGACAGTCGCTGTGCACATCCGGATAGGTTGTTCGCATCCGGATAGCTTAAGCGCATCCGGATAGGGTGTTCGCATCCGGATAGGTTATTAAGCTATCCGGATGTTTGTTACCTATCCGGATATTTGTTACCTATCCAGATGTTTGTTACCTATCCGCGTGGGCACTCGTTCGGCGTCCGGGGCACCCCGGCCTCGTCCCCACCCTCAAAGTCGCATGCAATTCGATCACCAGTACTTCAAGGCCTTAAGTTACAGCCCCGGAATTGCAACGTTTTCGAGCATAATCAAAAACTGACCAAATTAAATTACCTGCGAGATTTGGGGAACCCGAGACATCGGAGACGTCGGAGTGACACCAGAGCGACACAAGAGAGTCGTCAGAAAGGCATCAGATCTGAGCGAGCGCCTGATCCAAGTCCGCAATCAGATCCTGCGCGTCCTCCAGGCCGACCGCCAGGCGCAGGAGCGTGCCGGGCACGCCGCCCACGCCGCCCACGCGCGTCGAGTGGGTCATGATCGCCGGGTGCTCGATGAGGGACTCCGGCGCACCCAGCGACGCGGCCAGGGCGAAAATGCGCGTGCGCGTCGTCAGTTCGATCGCCGCCTCCTCGGTGGCGACCTGGAACGAAAGCACGCCTCCCACACCGGCCGGGTTCTGACGCTGAGCCAGCTCGTAGCCCGGGTCCGAGGCCAGCCCCGGATAGTGGACGGCCGTGACCTTCGGGTGGGTGGCCAGGAACTCGGCAACTTTCTGCGCGTTCTCACAGTGGCGCTCGACGCGCAGCGCCAGCGTCTTGAGGCCACGGTGGGCCAGGTACGTGTCGCGCGGGGAAGGTACGTGCCCGAGGGCCATCTGCAGCTTGACGGCCTCGGCGGCGCCGTCGCGCTCGCCGAAGAAGGGCTCGACGTGCGCGGGCAGCTCCAGGCCGTCGCGCAGGATGAACGCGCCGCCGACCACGTCGGAGTGGCCGCCCACGTACTTGGTCGTCGAATGCACGACGACGTCCGCGCCCAGCTCGAGGGGGCGCTGCAGGACCGGCGTCGCAAAAGTGTTGTCCACGATCAGCAGGCCCCCCACCTCGTGCGTGAGGGCCGCAATCGCAGCGATATCCGTGACCAGCAGGAACGGGTTCGAGGGCGTCTCCACCCACACGATCTGCGGGCGCGACCCGCGAATCACGCGCTCGGCCTCGGCCAGGTCGGTGAGGTCCACGGCCTCGGAGGTAATGCCCTCGGCGGGCTTGATGACGCTGAGGAGCTTGTGGGTGCCGCCGTACACGTCTGTCGAGTGCACGACGTGGTCGCCGGGGCGCGCCAGCAGGCGGATCACCGTGTCCTCGGCGCTCATGCCCGACGGGAACGCGAAGCCGTGCGTCGCACCCTCCAGGGCCGCGAGCGCGCCCGCGAACGCGTTGGTCGTCGGGTTGCCACAGCGCCCGTACTCGTATCCTTCTCGCAGCTCGCCGGGCCGATCCTGCACGAACGTCGATGCGACGTGAATCGGAGGCACCACGTCACCCGTGATGGGGTCCGGATCAAACCCGGCGTGGATGGCCAGCGTGGAGAAGGTCGTACAGTCAGGCGTGCTCATGCCTCCACGCTACGAGGCCGGGACCGCATCCGCCGGAGGGTTTCGTTCGGCGGTCAATTGTGACAGCGCGCGCCTACACCCAGCCGGCCAGCGCGATGCGCGCCTGCTCCTCCAGGGACGCAACCGCGCCCTCGGAGTCATTGCCCCACGGCACGTAGTGGAAGTCCCCTCCCCCGGCCTCGACGAAGGTCTCGCGGTTGAGCTGGTCGATCTCCTCGAGCGTCTCCAGGCAATCCGCCATGAAGCCCGGGCAGATGACGTCCACGCGCGGGCACTTCGCGGCGCCCAGCTCGGCCATCTCCTCGATCGTCTGCGGGCCCAGCCACTCGGCTCGACCAAACACGGACTGGAAGGTCGCCGTCAGGACCCCATCGCCAGGCCCAAGCGCGACTCGAGGGCGGCAACCGTGTGACGGCACTCGGCGCGGTAGGGGTCCCCGGCCTCGTCCATGGCGACCGGGATCGAATGGAAGGACACGACGACGCGGTCCCCCGTCAGGAAGTTCGGGCGGCCCACACGCTCCCAATGGCGCTCAAGCGCGGTGGCGAGCGCCTCGATGTACGCGGGGGCGGCGGGGAAGGACCGGTGAAGGCGCAGCTCGAATCCGTCGCGGTTGCGGCCGATCCACTGGGCGACCGCATCGTTGATCGTCGTCACCGTCGAGGCCGCGTACTGCGGGTAGGCCGGCAGGATCGCCACGCGGCGCACCCCTTCGGCATGCAGGCGGTCCAGGACCGAGCCAATCGAGGGCTGCCCGTAGCGCATCGCGACCTCGACGCGCACGCCCGGCAGGCACTCGCCGAGGAGTCGGGCCTGCTCGCGGGTGTAGTGCATGAGGGGCGAGCCCTCATCCATCCAGATGCTGCGGTACTTGTGGGAGACCTCGCGCGGTCGGACTCTCAGGATGATGCCCTCCAGGATCGGCTTCCACAGGAGCGGGCTCATCTCGATGACGCGGCGGTCGGAGAGGAACTCGCGCAGGAATGCGCGCACCGGGCCAGGCTCGGGAGCGGTCGGCGTCCCCAGGTTGACGAGGACGAGGGCGGGCTGCGCCTCGCCCTGCTGCGCGTGGTTCGACGTCGACATGGTGGCTGCTGTGTCCTGGGAATTCGTCACGCCACCAGCCTAATGTTCGCTCTCCCCCATGTCGCTGACGTAGTGTCACCTCCCGGGGCCTGCGCGCTTCGGGCAGTGCCGAATCCTTGCAGCGGCCTTCAATCCCCAATAAGGCCCACGCCCCTCGCGCCCACAGACAAGGGTGCCCCGCCTGCGACAGGCGGGGCACCCCGACGTTATTTAAGCGAGCCCGCTTGGCTCACTTCCTCCCGGCGGAGGTGTGCGGCTCAGGCCTGGCCGTTCTGCGAACGGATGAACCACGCCTGCTGCTCGAAGCGACGGATGTAGTCGTTGAGGATGTCGGCGGAGGCGGAATCCTCGGCGTCGACCTTCTCGTGCACGTCGCGCATGGTGCCGACGGTCGCGTTGATGGCGGCGACGGCGAGCTCCTCGGCGTCAGTGGTCTTGATGATCGTCTCGGGGACGGTCGGCAGGTGTTGCGCTGGGCGACGACCTCGGGCAGGCCGTTGGGGACGACCTGGAGGGCGCGCATACGCTCGGCGATCTCGTCGGAGGCCTCGCGGGCGATGTCCACGACCGTGTCGAGGTAGAGGTGCAGCGAGCGGAAGCCCTCGCCGGTGATGTTCCAGTGCAGCTGCTTGCCCACGAGGGACAGAGCGGTCACGTCGGTGAGGACCTTCTGCAGGTTGCCTGCGAGAACGTCGGAAGCCTTGAAGCCGGTGGACTCAACGGTCATGTTGTTTCTCCTATGCATGTGTATTCGGTACGGGGCTCACCCTTGTGGGGCCATGCCCTTCAGACACATCCATCATGGTCCTTTAGTCCCGCGATTTCTAGTGCTAACAGCCCTTTAGTAAAATGTTTCACTATCTCGTTGCTGTCAGGGAATAATCCTCGGATTTCAGCGTTTTATGATCATTGACGTTTTCATTTTTCGACTCAGGTTCGCCTAACCAATCTTGCCCGAGGCCACGGTTGCCCCATGCGGTTGGGTGTCGGCATTTGGGCCCTGGCACCTGCAGGAGCACGACAACGCAAGGCGACGATATGCAAGCGGGGCTTCATCAACACCCTCTCACGCGCACGTTAACCCGACATGTGGCGGCCTAGACCCTTTCATGCGCACGTTAACCCGATGGGTGGTGGCCTGGGCCGGGGCTGCCCACGCAACCACCAATGGGGTTTAGCTGCGCATTGAAGAGTTAACACTGCCGCAGCAGGAGGGCCGGACTGCTTCCACTGCGCTGCCCCACACAACCTATTTCGCCGCAACACGACCAGTCTTCACGAAGCAGCTCCCACGCGGGTTCCCTCACCCGCATGCGGGTCCTCAAGTTGTATCGGGACCATGATGTCGCGCACGGACCCTCCAGCTCGCACGTTAACCCGCCTCGTGGAGCGTGGGCAGCCGCGCCCAGCTTCCACTAGGTGGGTTTAGCTGCTCATTTCCTCAATTTTCTCGGAGAACTCACTGGTTCTACTCTGCTCTTGTGATGACTCGGAGTTATAGCCTGCCTTATATATCCATATAATTCCAACAAGACTTTGCACGCTAAACACGGCTACCGGAATAAGTGCAGAAATAGTCTCATGGTAGATTCCTTGAAGGATAAAGAGTAAACCTGAATCTGCATAAGCAACGGCTAAGCAAAAGAGTGGCACTGAACCTGCTCGTTGAACCTGATACCAGGACGACTCCGACTCTGATGCTGCCTTCGTCCTGATTCCCGCCCACATATTCGGAGGCAACTTGCCATTTCGCATCGCTCGCGCTAGACCAGCCAAGCAGAAAGCGGCAACAAACGTTAAGAGTCCTAGACCAAATGAGATGAGTCCATCCATCATGATCAGTCCCTTCCAGACTTAGCTTCATTGCTAGATAGAACCGCTATATAGCATGATTCACAAGATGTCAAGCGATTGATGCCTCTACATGCTGAGCTGTGCGCAACAAGAGATTGAGAGGCATGTTCGGAGGGTGACGCGCGAACAACACACCACGACAGCGATCGATTCCGCCAAATCGTAGACCACCTCGCCCACCACACCCCTCTCCAGTGTTTTTCACCGAAGTGGTCTGCGACTTGGGCGCCACACCACCCTGAACCACAGCCTCACCGCCACCAAACGGGGGAAATTGCATCATTAGAGCTGCGACACGCCGGAGATACACCGCCAGCCAGCTTCTAATGCCGCAAAACCCCCATCGCAGCCAGCCTGAAGATCGCCGCGCTATATCCAAGACCGGCGCAGGGCCAATTGGCGCGAAAAAACTCGCCCTGCACACCCCCTCCAGCTGCGTTTCCGCGAAAAAACTCGCCCAGCGGGCCAGAAAACGCCAATTTTGGGCCATTGTGAGCGCGCAGGGCGAACTATTTCGCGCTCACACCCACCACCAGACCACGCAGGGAGAACTTTTTCGCGCACGGGACCCCGCCCATGGGGACTTTGAAACCGACAACACCACTGCGCGCCCCTGAACACCAACCATTGAAACCACCATCACCTCTGCACCCGACAACTGCACCAAAAACGCCCATTTCTCACCCGCAAAGGCGACGGCGGTTTCAGTCGAGGCTCGGCCGGCATCCGCAAAGGCGATGACGGTTTCAGACAACCGGCCCACCTAGCCGACAGGGCCAGACTGCGGTGCCCGTGGGCGGAGGCAGGGCCTGGCCGGGCGACCAGTGGGCGGCCAATGTTACAAACGTCGTCAAACCAACGCGATTCACATCGCCTCTCGAGGGCCTCTGTTACAAACGTCGTCAATCTAAGCCCAAAAACCACTATTTTCAGCGAAAAAGCACTCGGATTGACGACGTTCGTAACAACGGGGCAGAAAGCCACACGAAAAACACCTTGGATTGACGACGTTTGTAACAACACGCAGCGGAGCGCCCCAAAATCCGAGCACGACAAGCCAGACCACATTGGGGGTCCGGAGAACCCGGCTGCGGGGCCAGCGGTCGGTGGCGCGCCGAGCATCTCGATGAGACAGCAGCCTGGGAGTATGAGGTGTCGCGCGGCACCTATGGTACCCCTGACATCCACCGCACTCTGCGACGCTTGGAGATCACCGTGGGCGTGCGGGCAGTCGCAAAGTAGATGCGCCGCCAAAGCCGGACAGGCTGAAACAAACACCCGTACCAGAGTGGACGCGGCGGGCGGCCCCCAGTGAACCATGAGGATCACTGGAAGCCGCCTGTTTTGCCCGCGGCCCACGCCATATCCCTGGTGGGACGCGCATTTCGCCTCCCTAAAAGCCGGGTCAGGCCCAGCCCCGTTCAAAGTTCCGGCCGGGCTACGGGTTTATTCGTGCCTGATATTGCCTGACACCCAACAACGAGGTGTCGGTCGGGGTACCTCACCTCAATTTGATACTGAGCTCGTCACAGGTTTGACAACCTATGCACTTCAAGACATCCTTAACAGAATAGTTTCACTTCTCTCTATTTGAAGAGGGCCCTATGAACCAACCACCGGCCGCAACGACTCAAAATTTCCATACGCTATCTATGGATGTGCACCCACGCATCATCGATAGCGCCCTTCTTTCATTACATAGGAGGTACATTTTCAAAGGCGCACAACGTGGCACCATAGGGGAGCTAGGGCAAGGTCCTTACCTGACATCTCATCAAGCTTTTCACATTACAATCGTAACTATGCCGTGCAAACAATATGTTTCAAAGGTAACCGTCGACTTCGACTCTTCAACAATTCGGCCGCAGGAGCTACATATACTGTTGGCCAATACCTATCCGAGTCCGATTCCAGAAACCTGACCCTCTTTGTTTGCCCTGGCGTGGGCTATAGGAACGCTCATATCCTCGTTCGAAAGCAGATTGACAGCCTGACAATTCATGGATCTCAGTAGATCACAACTCTCAACCAACTAGCTCCGCCATGCTGTACAATGGAGTGGAAAGCCGCTTCTTTTACTCCAAGGTCCACATCTACGCATAAGAAAGATGATACCAATGGTTGAGAAAATTCTCTTAGCAATTGAAGCCATGTCCGAAGTTGACGAAATGGCTGCTGCTGCAGACAAGCATGGATATCACCTTCGAGTTTTAGCTGAGGATGCTGCATACTACGGTGATACCGAAGCAGAGATCGTCACTTTCCCCACCAGGAATCACGACGAATTGGCCACCTATATTGAAAAAAACCGTGCGTCAATCGCCCAGGTTTTCAGCGTCACCGACACGTGGGGTGTCATTGCATCAAAAATTCGCGATAAATTCGGCTTCCTCCAGTTTGGTGACACAGCAAAGCTTGAGTTCTTTAGGGACAAAGAAGCTGTTGAATCCGCACTCATTGCACATGGATTCGCCAGACGCTCAAATTCATGGCCAAAGGTCATGAAACTACGAACGGTACGGGTAAAATCGGCGTCTACTTCGCACAGTCTGAAGATGAAGTAACCAAGATTGTCAACATCTCTGGCTACAAAAGAGATGACTTCGTTGTTCAAGATTTCTACTTCGGACCAGCTTATTCTGCGGAAGTATGGCGAGATTCCCACCACGAGATCTTCTTTGGCATCACCAATCGGATCTTATCTGACCCACCATACTTCACTGAGCGAGTCAAATCATTTCCATGGGCCGCAAATTCCCAATGGGAGACAAAAGTTAGAGAATGGGCCTTTCAGCTTCTTCGCACTTTAGATTACACTCTTGGTTTGGCACACATCGAATTCATCGAGACGTCTAATGGTTTTCGGCTGGTTGAAATCAATGCGCGAATGGCAGGAGCACTGATCACACCCGGTATCCTGGCGACAACGAACTTCAATCCGTACGCCATGGCAGTTCATCAGGCACTAGACGTCCCACCGTCCGAAATCATTAATCGAGAAATACGGGGTGGATACTCTCATGTCAGCGTTTACGCTACAAGCACCGGAACCATCGCATCAATTCACGGCATCGATCAACTGGTGCACTATCCCGGAGCGCCCACGTGGGTACCTTCTCGTGAGATCGGTGATCGTATCGTCGAGGTTGGAACGTATCGGTCTCGCATCGGCAACCTCATGGCGACCGGCGAAACCGCTGCGATCGCGCAAGATAGAGCGATTAGCGCTTCGAGGTCAATATCAGTGCAAATCTCAACAGGCGGAAACACGCATGTTTAAGAAAGGGCCAAAAGTCACGTCTTACATTCTGCTAGTGGCAATAACTATTAGCGGAATCTCTACCTTTATGATTTATCCTCTACTGGTCTTTCGCCTATTAGACGTTGGGGCCAGTATTGGTGAGATTGGATTAATTTTAGGAGCATTATCAGGCACCGGAAGAGTTTGCTCTTTCATCATAGGGAGCGCGAACAACAGATTCGGTTCTAAGCTAACCGTATGTTCCGGCATCTTCCTCAGGATTATCGGCATTTCGATATTTGCTTTTGAGTCACATATATACTTATATATCATATTTTCAGCGCTGGCCTCAATAGGTTCATCAGCCTCCGCTTTGGGTATTAAGACAGAGTTGCTACGCCAATCTGCCGAAAGAAAGCTCATAACGATGCGCTCAATGGCGATCAACTCAGGCGCGATTTTAGGCCCAGCGCTTGGAGCTGCACTCTACCACATTTTTAGCTTCCATATCATTCTCTATATATCAATTGGCACTTACGCCATTCTTGGAACGATTCTAACTCTCACTTATTTTTCACCACCGGAGTCTACTTCTTTTGCCGACAGTCACTACGAGGTAAACCTGAACAAATATTCGAGTTATATCTACATAACTCTCATAGCCTCTGCTTATTGGGCAATATATTCACAATGGGCAATTATTGTTCCACTCATATCTACCCAAGCCTTGGGTTATGAGGAAGCTTCAAACTTAGTATACATTGCAAATGCAGTCATCGTGCTCACCCTACAATATCCATTGGTCGTTGTAGCCCTTAAATCCGTCAAAGATAGTACCATTTTACTACTCGGATTTCTGTGTTTCTTGCTAGTTTCGCCGTACTTTTCATTCCCTCGTCAGTTTTCATGCTAGCTCTATTCTGTATCGGGTTCTCCATTGCCGAACTGTTGGTTAGCCCCACTTTAGATTCCCAAACAGCGAAAGTTGCACCAGCCGGTTTAGGCCTTACTCGGGCCTATGGACTACAGGACACAATTACAGGAATTTTCTCGATCGGTGGCTCTTCAATAGGCGGATTAGCAATCGAAACTATTGAATCTCCATCTGCAACCGCATTTTTCGGCATGCCTGTAACTGCTATAGCCATTTGTCTCATCGTCATACTTAAGCGATTCACCTACAGGAGGTAATCAAATGCTTCACGCATATATTATTCAACCGCGAAAAGAAGTGATATCAGCTTTCATGGAACTTGGATACCGGGTTACCCAGATTCTAGAATCACCCCGTTTTGCCCAGGAGGCGTTCCATGAAAAATGCGACTCCATAGTTGTATCAAACATCGGAAACCCTTTTGAACTTGTAGACGCTATCTGTCATCGTGACCCAAACGTAAATGGAACAAATTCGATTTGTATTGGCTTGGGTGACCTTTCCAGCCTCGTTGCCAGTGTCGTCAATGAACTTCTCGGCGTAGACAAGAGCAAATTCTCCCCTCTATCAAACCTCTTTGTTTTAAAGAACAAACCATTGCTTAGGGGTCTACTCTCTACCTCGCTGCCTGAATACTCGGGCTACTTTCGAGTGGTTCATAGTGTTGATGAGATCAAAGATGCTTTCAGACAAGTGCCTAGTGGACTTGTTGTCAAGCCTCTTGATGGATCTGGATCGCTTGGTGTCTTTCGCCTGCTATCTGAAGACGACATCATGAAGGATTCTGCACGTTTCAGCTTTCCGGCTTTAGCAGAAGAATTCTTTTTCAGGGAGTGAGTTTTCTGTCGAGGTTATGACAATTGACGGTCAGCATCAGCCGTTGGCTGTCACTCAAAAAAAGTGCTAGGAGGAGAGTCAGGAGTGGTTGAGGTCGGCCAAATTCAACCTGCTGACATTGACGAGGCCACGAGACTTTGCCTTATGGACGCTGCCACAAGCTTACTGGACACAATTCAATTTCGTTTTGGATTAAGTCACACCGAAATCATTCTCGATGTAGATACTCCTAAAATTGTAGAGTCCCATGGGCGTGTCGGTGGCGATAGAATCGCCGATCTACTGCGTTTCACAACTGGGTATGACGCTTTCGAGCGGCTTGGATTCGCTATCCTAAAAGGACAGTTTCTTCCAATCGAGCCAATCGCTTCAAGTAGCCGTATCGATTTCGTGAATTTGATGGATTATCGTGGCTCTGATCAGGAATGGAAGGAAGAACTGCTTTCTGAGCCAAACGTATATTCTGCCGAGGTGATGAAGCCCGCTGGCGATAGAGGTCCGATTTGGTGTTCAGCCGATCGTCACGCATTTGTTTTATCAGTATTCGGAAGAGACGTCACATAATATGGGTTGTGCTCTTAGTTCTTCAGGAGATTAATTTCCTCCAATCGACAACTTTTCATACCCATTTCGCTCGATTAACCCGGATTAGAAGTGACACTAGGAGGCCCTAACACACTTCAGATCGAAAATGGTGTCTTCACCGCTCTTTTGACGCAGGGCAGTACGTTTTGACGCTTTGGATCTCCATTAGCCGAGCAATCCTCTGGAAGGCCAGTCATTCCCACTGACCGGCTGCCGTCAGGTGAGCCTCACCATGCTCTGCAATCAGACCCCAGACCCCGAACAACAACCAGGAACAGCGAAAACGCCACCCTGGACACGTCCCGGCTGGGCCGGGATTTTTTGTATCCAAAGTGACGTTCTTATGGAGCCGCCTGTGGGAATCGAACCCACGACCTATTCATTACGAGTGAATCGCTCTGCCGACTGAGCTAAGGCGGCCGCGCCTGCCGTTCCACCGTTTCCGGGGCGTGCAGGCAACGGCACAACTCTACTGGACGAATCGCACCGAACGCAAACCAGGACACCCACCAAGGGGATGTTGTGAGTCACGTCCCTACTGGCACATGAGCCGTCGGCGGGGACGGTTCCCTTCACGAAGTAGTCCTCGACGGCCCGCGTGACGCACTGGCTTGCACCGCGACGGTACGCGGTGTGGTTCCAGCCCTCGACGGAGACGAGGACGCCGCTGGCGAGCTGCCCGGACAGGCCCTGCGCCATGGAGTATGGCGTCGCCGGGTCGTGGGTGGTGCCGATGACGACGATGGGGGCAGCGCCTTGTGCGGTGATGCGAGAGCGCTTGGCGTGCTTGGTCGGCCAGGCCTCGAGGGCTGCCGACGGGTAGCCGACGTACTTGCCGAGGATCGGCAGTTCGCTCTTGAGAGTCTCCACCTGTGCGGCCCACTGCTCGATGTTTCCTTCGGGCGAGTAGTCCAGGTTATTGATCGCGTTGATCGCGTCGAAGGAATTGTCCTGGTAGGTACCGTCGGGGTTACGCGAGTTGAGAGTGTCAGCGATGGCAAGCAGGCCACTACCGTCGCCCTTCTGCCACGCCATTCCGAACGCCTGCGTGAGCTGAGGCCACCACTGGGTGTTGTACATGGCCCCGGTCAGCGCGGTCACGGCTAGATTTTCGGTGAGCGAGCGCGCCGGGTCGTTCGTGCGCATCGGGCTGTCCTCGAGAGAGTCGAGGAAGGAGCGCACGGTCTGGATTCCCTCGTCGAGGCTGCGGCCCATCGGGCACGAGGCCTGGGTCGCGCAGTCGGAGATCCAGTGCTGGAGCGAGGCGTCGAGGCCGCGCATCTGGAGGGCCGAGACCTCGTTGACGCTGAGGGTCGGGTCGAGGGCACCATCAAGCACGAAGCGGCCGACGCGCTCAGGGAAGAGCCCGGCGTAGGTGGCGCCGAGGAAGGTACCGTAGGAGTAGCCGAGCAGGTTCAGGGTGTCCTGCCCGAGGACGGCGCGCACCATGTCGAAGTCTCGGGCGGCGCTGACGGTGTCGATGTGCTCAAACAGGCTGCCCGAGTGTTCGCGGCATCCAGCCGCGAACACTCGTGAGTCCTCCTGCACTTCGGCGACCGCAGACTGGGCGGATTCGTCGGCGGTGTGCTCATCGTCGCCGTCGTTACGTTCGTCCTTCTCCAAGTCGGTCATGCAAAAGACGGGGGTCGAGTCGCCCACGCCGCGCGGGTCTAGGGCCACGATGTCATAGGCCTTGACGATGGCTTCACCGATTCCCTGGGCCGCATAGTAGGGCAGCGAGGAGACGACGGTGCCGCCGGGGCCGCCCGGGTTGACGAAGAGGGCGGGCGCATTCTCCACGCCGGAGCGGTGGATGGCCAGCGCGAGCGTGATCTGGTCGCCGTCAGGGTTCGACCAGTCGAGCGGTGCCTTGAGGAACGCGCACTGGTACTCACTCGCGTTGGAAGAGTTGATGCCCTGGAAGGAGTCGAAGGTTCCTTCCGCGCACACTCCCCATTCGATCGTCTGCTCGTAGTAGGACTGGGTGGAGCCCGACTGAACCGGGATGGGCGCGGCCGAGGAGGTGGCCGTCGCCTGGGGTACCGGCCCTTTACGTTGGGTTCCGTAATAGCCGATGATGGTCAGGACGATCGCGACGACAGCGAGGATAGCAACGGCGCCGGCCGCGATGGAGCGAGTCTTCATGCCCCGATTGTAACGGAGAAACGCTGGGTCAGTTTTCACGCCTGGGGGCGCAACGAAATCGCCATGTCCTCCAGGACCAGCAGGGGGTTTCCGTTCGACACGAGGCGCTTGCGCGCGGTCTCGATGTGGTCGACGCGCGCAAGGGTCTGGCGAGGCGTGGAATCCTGCGCAATCTCGTGCACCAGATCGGACAGGTCTGTGTTGATGAGCTCGCCGTCCCCGCCCACCTGGACCATGAGGACGTCGCGGTAGATCGCGAGCAGGTCGATGAGGGCGCGGTCGATCGCGTCGGTGAGGGCTCGCTTGGAGCGGCGCTTCTGGTCTTCCTCGAGCTGGCGGAGCATCGTGCGCGAGGCCTTGGTGGCGCTCTCGCCCTCGTCCATGCCTAGCTGACGCATCAGTTCGGCCTTTTCGCGGGCGTTTCGTTCGCTGACCTGGGCGTCGGCCTGGGCTTTCGCGGTTTCGAGGAGGCGATCGGCGGCCATGACGGCCTCGCCGACGCTGCGCACGGAGGCGGGGGCGGTGATGATGGCTCGGCGGCGTTCGCGCATCTGGGGGTCGCGGGCGAGCGCGCGGGCCAGGCCGATGTGCGACTGGGCTGCGCGCGCAGCCTCCAGCGCGACCTCGGGGGTGGCGACACCCTCGCGCACGAGCAGGTCGGCGACCGCGGTGGCGGTGGGGATACGCAGGCCGAGGTGGCGGCAGCGCGAGCGGATCGTGGCGATCATGTCCTCGGGGCTGGGGGCGCACAGCAGCCACACGGTGTGCTCGGGCGGCTCCTCGATGGCCTTGAGCAGCGCGTTCGCACCGGACTCGCCGAGGCGGTCCGCGTCCTCGACGACGATGACTCGCCACAGCCCCTGGGAGGGCGAGGACTGCGCCTGCAGCACGAGGGAACGGGCGGTCTCCACGTTGATGATCGAGGTCTCGGTGGCCGCGAAGACAACGTCGGCGTTCGTGCGGCCCATCGTCGTGCGGCATCCGGCGCACTGACCGCACCCGACGGCCTCGCCCGTGCACTGCAGGGCGGCCGCGAAGGCGCGGGCGGCGACGGAGCGCCCCGACCCGGGAGGGCCGGTGATGAGCCAGGCGTGGCTCATGGAACGCGCGTCGTCGGAGGCGCGTGCGCCGCCACGGGAGGCGACGATCGCGCGGGCGGACGCCGCGGCTTCGCGGAGCTTAGCGACCGCCGCGTCCTGTCCGACGAGCGAGGACCAGACGCTCATCATTCATCCCAGAGCGCGCCCTGGGATTCGCCCAGGGCTCCCACCATGGTGGCGGGCTTACGGGACGAGCCCTTGCTCGCGCTCTTCTCGCGCAGCTTCTCGGCGGCCTCAGGGGTCTCGGAGGCCTCAGACGACGAGGCCGGGGTTTCCTGAGCGAGCGCCCGAACGTCGTCCTGGGCCTCGTCGATCGTCACGGAGCCGCCCTCGAAGCGCTCGACGAGGACGCCGCGGATCTCGGAGAAAACCTCGTCGACCGTGCCCACCGCGTCGATGACGACGATGCGGTCGGGCTCGGCATCCGCGAGGCGCAGGTACTCGTGGCGCACGCGCTCGTGGAAGTCCATGGACTCGCGTTCCATGCGGTCCGGGGCGTCGGTGCGGCGGCGCGCGCCGACCTCCGGGGGCAGGTCCAGCAGGAAGGTCAGGGAGGGGTAGAGTCCGCGGGTCGCCCACGCGGACAGGGAGGCGATCTCGTCCACACCGAGGGATCGGGCCGCGCCCTGGTAGGCCAGCGAGGAGTCGATGTAGCGGTCCCCCAGCACGACCGCGCCACGCTCGAGGGCGGGGGCGATGACCGTGGCGACGTGGTAGGCGCGGTCGGCCGCGTACAGGAGGGCCTCCGTGCGTGCGTCGACATCCTCGGGGCCGTTCTGCACGAGGCGACGGATCTCCGTACCCAGCTCGGTGCCGCCCGGCTCGCGGGTGACGATGACCTCGCGGCCGCGGCTCTCGAACCAGTCGCGCACCGACTGGATCTGCGTGGACTTCCCCGAGCCGTCGCCACCTTCGAAGGTGATGAACACTCCTCGCGCTGCCATCAGCTGTCCTTCTTCGTCGCGGCCTTCTTGGTGGCCGTCTTCTTCGCGGTGGTCTTCTTCGCGGTGGTCTTCTTGGTTGTCGTCTTCTTCGCGGCCGTCTTGCGCGTGCGCTTGGGGGCGGGGCCCTTGGCGCGCTTGTCGGCGAGGAGCTCGTATGCGCGCTCGGCCGTCAGGTCCTCGACCGTCTCGGCGCGCGGCACCGTCACGTTGGTCTCGCCGTCCGTCACGTAGGGGCCGAAGCGGCCGTCCTTGACGGTAACCTTCTTGCCCGAGATCGGGTCCTCGCCGAACTCGCGCAGCGGCGGGCGGGCCGTGCCGCGGCCTCGCGTCTTGGGCTGCGCGTAAATGGCCAGGGCCTCGTCCAGGGTGATGGTCAGCAGCTGGTCCTCGGAGGCCAGCGTACGCGAGTCCGTGCCCTTCTTCAGGTAGGGGCCGTAGCGGCCGTTCTGCGCGGTGATGACCTCGCCCGAGGCCGGGTCCGTGCCCACCTCGCGCGGCAGGGACAGCAGCGACAGGGCGTCCTCGAGGGTGACGGTGGCGATGTCCATGGTCTTGAACAGCGAGGCGGTGCGAGGCTTGGCGGCAGCCTTCCTCGTCTTCTTCGCGCCCTCCTCGGCACCCTCGGCCGCCTCGGGCAGGACCTCGGTGACGTAGGGGCCGTAGCGGCCGTCCTTGACGATGATCGTGTGACCGGTCGCCGGGTCGACGCCCAGCTCGCGGCCGTCGTCGGCGGCGCGGGAGAAGAGCTGGTCCACCAGCTCGTCCGTCAGCTCGTCGGGAGCGACCTCCGGCGGCACATTCGCGCGCGTCCCGTCAGCCTTTTCCATGTAGGGGCCGTAGCGACCCACGCGCAGCGTCACGCCCCGACCCAGGTCGATCGAGTTAACGGCACGCGCGTCGATGTCGTCACCCAGGGAGGCAACGTCGTGGCGCAGGCCGCCCTTCTCACCCGTGCCGTCGGGGCCGAAGAAGAAGCCGGTCAGGAACTCCGTGCCATTCTCCTCGCCAGCGGCGATACGGTCCAGGTCGCCCTCCATCGAGGCCGTGAAATCGTAGTCGACCAGGTTCGCCAGGTTCTCCTCGAGCAGGCGCGTCACGGAGAACGCCAGCCACGTGGGCACCAGGTACTGGCCGCGATGCGTCACGTACCCACGGTCCCCGATCGTCTGGATGGTGGCCGCGTAGGTGGAGGGACGGCCGATACCGAGCTCCTCCATGGTCTTGACCAGCGTAGCCTCCGTGTAGCGGCCCGGGGGCTGGGTCTCGTGGCCGTCCGGGGTGGCCTCGGTCAGCGTCGCGGGATCACCCTCGGCGACATCCGGCAGGGTCTTCTCCGCGTCGTTCTTTTCCGCGTCGTAGCGCCCCTGGTCGCGACCCTCCTGGTAGGCCAGGCGGAAGCCCGGGGAGGTGATGACCGTGCCCGAGGCCGAGGACAGCACGTCGTGACGCTTGCCGTCGACCTCGATGCCGGTGAGCACGCGGATCGTCGCCGTGTAGCCGAGGGCGTCGGCCATCTGCGAGGCAACCGTGCGCTTCCAAATCAGGTCGTACAGGGCCAGCTGCTGCTTCGACAGGGAACCGGCCACCTCGCCCGGCGTGCGGAAGTGGTCACCGGCGGGACGGATCGCCTCGTGCGCCTCCTGCGCGCCCTTCGAGGTGGTGCCGTACAGGCGCGGGGACTCGGCCACGGCCTCGGCCCCGTAGAGCTGGGTGGCCTGCTCGCGGGCGGCGTGAATCGCCTGGCTGGACAGCGCCGTGGAGTCGGTACGCATGTAGGTGATGTAACCGGACTCGTACAGGGACTGGGCGGTGCGCATCGTCGAGGACGCGTTCCAGTGCAACTTGCGCGAGGCCTCCTGCTGGAGGGTCGACGTCGTGAAGGGGGCGGCCGGGCGCCGGCGGTAGGGCTTGCGGGTCACCGAGTCGATGACCGAGGCCGGGGCGTCGGACAGCGCGCGGGCATAGGCCCTCGCGGTGGCCTCGTCCAGGTGGAGGACGCCAGCCTTGGCCGCCTTCGCGCTCAGCTCACCCTTCTCGCTGAAGTCGGAACCGGTCGCGATCGAGTGGCCGTCCACGGAAGACACGCGCGCGCCAAATCCTGGCCCGCCGACGTGAACGCCGTGTCGATCGACCAGTACTGGGCGCTCACGTGCGCCATGCGGTCGCGTTCCCGGGCGACCACGAGGCGCGTGGCCACCGACTGCACGCGCCCCGCCGACAGGGACGGGCGAATCTTGCGCCACAGGAGGGGCGAGACCTCGTAACCGTAAAGGCGGTCGAGGATGCGGCGGGTCTCCTGCGCGTCCACAAGGTCGGTGTCCAGGTCGCGCGTGTTCTCCAGGGCGCGCTGGATCGCTTCCTTCGTGATTTCGTGGAACACCATGCGGCGCACGGGAACCTTCGGCTTCAAGACCTGCAGGAGGTGCCACGCGATGGCCTCACCCTCGCGGTCCTCATCAGTTGCCAGATAGAGTTCGTCGCACTCCTTGAGGAGCTTCTTGAGTTCGGTGACCTTTTTCTTCTTGTCCGGGTTCACCACGTAGTAGGGCGCGAAACCGTCGTCCACGTTGACGGCGAAGCGGCCGAAGGGCCCCTTCTTCATGTCCTTGGGCAGCTCGGAGGGCTGCGGGAGGTCGCGGATGTGGCCGATGGAGGCCGTCACGTGGTAGTCGGGACCCAGGTATCCCTCGATGGTGGCTGCCTTCGCAGGAGACTCCACGATCACGAGCTTCGTCGCTGACATTGCCGGTCCCTTCCGTCGCTTCCCCAGTATTTGTAGCACCTCACCGGCGGGTCTACGCGCCGAGGCATCTGGGAGGACCTTACCGCGTCCCACCCGCATCTGGATACCGGGGCCGCTTCCGCGCGTCTCACGCCGCTCGGGTTTGACATTCACGAGGCAGTGGCTGATTCTCGCGCGCGGGCGCGCCCGGGCGACGCATCGGGGCGCCGCGCGGCGGTACCTATTACATAGGGGAAGCCCCGGCCTCGTCCGTGAAACTGCAGGCTTGTTGGGCGCGACACGATCGGGCACAATCGTGTCCATGCTCGCCTCGTTTATCTCCGGCCTGCCCACCCCCGCCCTGGTCGCGATCATCATCCTGGTGATCGGCCTGCCCGTCGTCCTCGTGACGGAGGCGAAAAACCGCTCGAAGGGCATCACTCCCGCCCCCGCCGACCTGATCGCGGCAGGCAAGGCCAAGGACTGGGCAAAGCACAACGAGCAGCACACCCCGACGTTCACTCGGCCACGCAAGGAGCTGGCCTCCAGCCCCCACGCACGCCTCCTCGCACCGTCCTTCCCCTACGCGCTGTGCCACAAGAACCCGGTGGATGCACTCGCGCTCTCGGATCCTGACGCGGATGCGGAGATGATCAGGCGGGACTGGGGAATAACAAACCGAAGCGACCTGCTGGTCCACGTGTATGCGCTGCTGCGTGCGGGTCACCGCAACACCTACGGGCTCCTGCGGCGTCGGTGCGCAAAGCCTGCTCTGGTTGATCACATGCTCGCGCAGGTGGACAAGGGTGCCGCTTACTCTCAGGAGGCGCGGGAAAAGCGCTGGCAAATCGAGCGCCTCCTCGCCAACGACCGCGGCATTCAGTCCGTTCAGTTCGACGCGTGGGACTTCATTCGCGCGGCTATGCTCACGCGGATCGGCGCTGGCCTCGGCTGGCTAAGCGAGGACGAGGCATGGGACACTCTCTCGGTCATCACTCGTGCGCTGCAACGGACCTACTCCTCGTGGGACGAGGTCTGGGAGGCCTTCCGCATCACCCGATGGTTCTGGGCCGCCGCACAGCCAAGCCTCGAGGCTGACAACGACCTGCACGACCGCAACCGCGGGGAGTTCCTCGTCGGAAAGAACGGCCTGTGGACCGCGATCCCCTGGGACGCACCCTACCCGGAGCCCAGATTCATCCTGCTGGACGCGGTTATGGAAGTGGATAAGCTCCGCTGTCTGACGAGCGCAGAGCGCAAGGACGCCACGGCCTGGGACCTGGAGCTGGACGGCCAGACGCAGGCACGGCTGGGCTTCACGCTCCCATGAAGACGGCGCTGCCGCACTGAGGCGCCGCGAGCGCTGGCGGCGCGAGTGCCACGCACCCTGCCCCGGCCTCGTCCATGAAACTGCAGGCTTGTTGGGCGCTACATGATCCGGCACAATCGTATCTATGCTCGCCTCGCTCTTCTCCCACGTGCCGACCCCGCTTCTATTCGCGATCCCCGTGCTGGCGATCTTGCTCGCCTTCGTCTTCCTCAAGGACGCGAAAGACCGCTCGCGGGGCATCATGCCGGCACCCAAAGGACGTGCGCGCGGCTGGAAAGGGGGAGAAGTGGGACAAGCTCAACGAGCATCACACCCCCGTACTCTCGGGATCGCGCAAGGAGCTGGCGACCAGCACACCGGCCCGCCTGCTGGCCCCGTCCACCCCCTACGCGCTATGCCACGGCAACCCGGTCGACTCGCTGTCACTGTCAGATCCGGACGCCACCACGAAGATGCTGTCGCGAGACTGGGGGATCTCTGACCGAAACGGCCTGCTCAGCCAGGTGTACTCCCTCCTACGGGAAGGTCACCGCGAGGACTTCGAGAACCTGCGCAGGAAGTGCACCGACCCTGCCTGGGTGTCCTCGACGCTCGCGCGCCTCGATAAGAAGGCCGACGAGGACACCTACGCGTGGGAGAAGCGTTGGCGCATCCACCGCCTCCTCAACAACGACCGGCGCATCCAAAGCATCGACTTCGCGGCGTGGGATTTCCTGCGCGCCGCCATGCTGACGCGCGCCGGCGCCGTCCTCGGGCTGCTCAGCGCAGACGAGGCCTGGGATACCCTCGCGGTCATCAACCGCGCGCTGCAGCTGAGCTACTCCTCGTGGGACGAGGCCTGGGATGCCTTCCGCACAACCCGCTGGTTCTGGGCCGCCGAAGGACAGGCGCAGGAGGCCGCCAACGACCTGCACGACCGCAACCGCGGGGAGTTCCTCGTCGGAAAAAACGGCCTGTGGACCGCGATCCCCTGGAACGCACCCTACCCTGCGCCCCGTTTCCTCATCCTCGACGCGCTCGCGCCCAGGAACCAGCTGCGCACGCTGTCGCGTCAGAGGCGCGAACGCTCCTCGCGCTGGGAGCTAGAATTCGATGACCAGACGCAGGCGCGGCTGGGCTTCACGCTCCCGTAAAGACGGCGCTGCCGCGCTGAGGCACCGCGAGCGCTGGCGGTTTCCTCTACCCAGCACGCTTCACGGCCTCGTCCCCATCGTGTCCATCGCTTGTGTGACGGGTGCTTCATCGGGCAGAATCGGGGGCGTGATTGCGAGTTTCCTGTCCGAGATTCCCTTCCCCGTATGGTTCGCCATCGGGTGCGTCGTCGTGTTTGTTGAATCACTACGTCAAGCAGGCGGTCGCGCGCGCGAAGGGCGCCGTCCCCGCGCCGCGCGACGTGCGCAAGGCCGGCAAGGAAGGCGAGTGGAACAAGCTCAACGAGCACCACACCCCGCATCTGCGCGGCACACGCGAGGCGATGGCCACCGACCCGCAGGCTCGCCTGCTCGCACCGTCCATGGTGTACGCGCTGTGCAACGATGAGATCGTCAACCGACTGAAGCTCGCGCAGCCGGGCGCGATGAAGGGCATGCTCGACCGCGACTGGGGTATCACCGATCGCGAGAGCCTGATCCGCCAGATTTATTCGCTCCTGCGCGCGGGGCACCGCGAGGATTTCGCCGCCCTGCGCGAACGATGCCAGAAGAAGTCCTGGGCCGAGTCTGAGATCGCGCGCCTGAGCAAGACCGCGGACTCCTCCATGGAGGATTGGGAGAGCCGCTGGCGCATCCGCCGTTTTTTGGCGAACGACCGCGGGATTCAGTCCATCGATTTCGCCGCGTGGGATTTCTTTCGTGCGGCGAACCTGACGCGCGCGGGCGCGGGCCAGGGCTGGCTGAGCGAGGACGAGGCCTGGGATACCCTCGCGCTGATCAACCGGGCGCTGCAGCACTCCTATTCGTCGTGGGACGAGGCCTGGGAGGCCTTCCGCACGACCCGTTGGCTCTGGGCCGCGGAGGGGGACGCGCAGACCGCGGCCAACGACCTGCACGACCGCAACCGCGGCGAGTTCCTCGTCGGAAAGAACGGCCTGTGGACGGCGATCCCGTGGGACGCCCCCTACCCGACGCCCCGCTTCCTCCTGCTCGACGCGCTCGCTGACATGGGCGCGCTGCGTCTGTTGCAGCCCTCGAGCTGGCACGCCGCGTCTGCGTGGGAGAAGGATCTTGATTCCCAGACGCGCAGTCGCGCCCCCCTGTCCATCGGCGGCAAGCCAATCGTCAACTGATCCCCTTAAACATCCGGTAGGAGACCACCATGTCCGACCAGCACTTCCCGACCGAGAACGAGGGCGCAAAGCCCGGTGGCAACACCGGTTCCGTCCACGGCGAGGCCCCGCTCATCCGTAAGAAGGAGGAGCTGACGCCCGAGCAGTACAAGCGCCAGCGCAACAACCTGATCCTTATGGCGCTGATCGTGGTCCTCATCATCGCGGCCTTCGTTGCCTTCCCCTACATCAAGGCAGCTGTGCTGGGTGGCGCCGCGTTCCTCGCCCCGGTGGCTGGCTTCGCGCCGCTGCTGTTCTGAGGATCTCTCAGTAGGCTCTGTCCCCTCCCCCGCGGGCCCCAACGAGGGCTCGCGGGGGAGTGTTTTGTCCGGGTGTCCTCCCGCATGCTCATGTCGCCCGTCGGCAAGCCGTTAGTCTTATCAGACAGCCCCGGGAGGACGCCCCCATTTCCGTGCAGAACTACCGCACCTGCGCGCCGTTGCCGGTATAATGTCCCCATGGACTCCTGACATCACGCCCCTGCCCCACTCCTTCTGTCATCGGTGCGTCATGTCCACGATTGTCTTTTCCCACGTCTTCTTTTCCTATGGCACGCTGCCCGTCCTCACTAACGTCTCCTTCACGTGTGGGCCCGCCGACCGCCTCGTCGTCGTCGGCCCGAACGGGATCGGCAAGTCAACGCTGCTGGCCCTCGCGGCGGGCCGACTCCAGCCGGACTCCGGAACGATCACCGGCCCGACACTCTCCGCGACCCAGCTAGTTCCCCCAATTCATCGGCCCGCGGCCACGTGGTCAGCACCGGGAGTCCCTCTGGCGTCTCACCCTCCACTCGCGGGGGACAGGGAGTCCCGCACCGTCGCACAGCTCATCGATGCCGCCACGTCGGGCACCCGCGAGCTGGCGGCGCGCTTCGACTTCCTCACCGAGCACCTCGCCCGGGACCCCTCTCCGCGCGACGAAGCGGAGTACGACCGCGTCCTAGCGGCGATGATCACGCGGGATGCGTGGACCATCGACACGCGCCTCGAACAGACCCTGGAAGCTCTCGACCTAGGAGGCCTCGACCATTCCCGCCCCCTCGCTTCCCTCTCCCCGGGGCAGCGTGCCCGCCTGGGCCTGGCCCTCACCCTCGTCGATCGACCAGAGGCCCTCATCCTGGACGAGCCGACGAACCACCTGGACACTGACGGGCGCGAGCACCTAGCACACACAATCGACAACTGGCAGGGGCCGGTGCTCATGACCAGCCACGACCGGGCATTCATTGAGCGCACGGCGACGGCGCTGCTCGACCTGGATCCGACACCGTGGCGGGCGCTGGCAATCTCCAAGGGAGAGCCCGCGGACTTCGGGGCGTACAGGGTACGAGGATCCTACTCGGACTACCTACGCGACAAGGCCGCCACACGCTCGCGGCACACCGCGATCCATGCGGATCAGCAGGCCGAGAAACGCCGACTCGTATCTCACCAGCGGGATTCGACGGTGGTGGGGCATGCGCGCTTCAAACCCCGCACCGAGACGAGGATGGCGCAGAAGTACTACGCCGACCGCAGCCAGGCCGCCTCGACGAGGCGCATCAACGACGACTCCCAGAGGCTGTCGGTTCTCGCGGCACACGAAGTCCCCAAGCCCCGCTATGACGAGGGTGCGTTCTCTTTCCACCGCGCCATGAGGACCACCACGGGCGGGAGGTCACCGCACCCACACGCAATGGGTATCGCCCTGGCCGTCCGCGGCGCGTCGGTGGAGGGACGCCTCGCGCCGACCTCCTTCGAGGTGCGCTACGGCGAGCACCTCCTCGTCGCGGGGCCCAACGGGTCGGGCAAGACCACCCTGCTGGAGTGGATCGCACGCGGGGCCCCCAGCGGGGCGCACGGATGCGTCGACGCCGCCTCCGGGGTCGTCCTCGTGCCCCAGGTGCTCCCGCGGCCCGGCGACCCCCTCATCCCCGAGGATGCGTGGTACCTGGGCATCGGGGAGGCCGGGAAGGGATTCGTTCCCCCAGCGGCGTGGAACCGGCCGCTCGGTGAGCTCTCCGCGGGAAACCAACGCAGGGCTCAGCTGGCGTTCGCGGCGCGGGCCGACGCTCAGATCCTCGTGATCGACGAGCCCACGAACTACCTGGACCTGAACGCCCTGGAGTCCCTCGAAGAGACAATGCGCAAGTGGGAGGGAACCCTGGTTATCTCAACGCACGACGAGTGGCTGATCACCCGCTGGTGGGGCCGCCTCCATCGGCTCGACGAGAGACGAGAGCGCTGAGGGCAGCCCCCGCACCCGCGCCCCCATGTCCATCGGCGGCAATACGATCGTCCAGTAGCGACACCCTGGCACATCACCATCCGGCTGGAGACACACACCCTCACTTCCTGTACAATGTTCTGTACATAGGCGAGCAGAGGAGCACCCCATGAAGATCATGACCTACACCGAGTCGCGCGCACGCTACGCCGAGGTCCTCGACCAGGTCGTCAACGACCGCGAGGAAATCGTCATCACCCGCCAGGGCCACGAGAGCGTCGTCATCATCGCCCTCGACGAGTACGAGTCCCTCATGGAGACCGTCTACCTCATGCAGTCCCCCGCAAACGCCCGCCACCTGCGCGAATCGATCGCACAGCTACGACACGGCAACCTTGAAGAGCACGATCTCATCGACATCCCTGATGAGGAGAACTAACGATGCTCAAAGTCTTGTGGACCCCACACGCCTGGAACGACTATGTCTGGTGGCAGTTCGAGGATCGCAAGACCCTCAAGCGCATCAACGCACTCATCAAGGACATCCAGCGCAACGGAAACGAGGGGATCGGCAAGCCTGAGCCTCTCCGCTACGAGTTCTCGGGGTACTGGTCACGCCGGATCGACTCACGGCACCGCCTGATCTACCAGATCAGCGACGACGGCAAAGCCCTCTGGATCATTTCTGCCGCTTCCACTACGGCCAGTAAACATTCACGAGGCCCGGGCTAGTTCCACCCCCACAACAAGTAACAACGCCCTGACGCCAAGCGCCGCGACTGCCCCTGCAGCCGCGGCGCCCACGCACACAACAACGCTCAGAACGTCAAGAATCCCCAGCGGATCAGGTCGCGCAGGGGCGCCTCACTCTCGGCGCACTCGGACCGCATCGAGCGCCTCCGCCGCCTCGCGCGCGAGACCCGTCGGTGCATCCGGCAGAGCGTCGAGTGCGCGCAGGGCCTTGGCCATCGCGCTCGATCCTTTCATCTTCGGGCGCAGCTCCTCGGGCACGGGCACACCCATGCCGTAATCTCCCGCGAGCGCCACCAGGGCCTCGATCAAACTGTTGGAGGCCCGCACCCCCGCCAGGGAGGGCAGCAGCGCCGCGATCACCTGCGCGACACGGTACCCAGCCAGGGCGGAGATGGACGCGCAGTCGGTCAGCGTCTGAGCGACTCGCCCGGGACCGAACCACCCGTTGCGTAGGAGGTAGCCGAGGGCCTCGGCCATGGCGGCGGGGTCGAAGCGGCCTGTGTCGGCGAGGCTCGCGATAGCCTCGGCGGTGATCGCCCGGTAGTTGGCCTGGGCGGCGGTGGATGCCCACGCCAGTGCCGAGTAAGTGGGCGCACCCGGCGCCCGCCAGCCTGTGCCCAGGGCGGGCACAACGACCTCGACGGGTGTGATGACCTGCGGGAACTTGAAGAACGCCCCCTGGAGGACAGGCATTGCGTGGGCGGCCAGAATATCCGGGTTGTGCTGGAGGGCCCAGGCAGCCCACGCGTAGGCGACACCGCTCGACCGGTAGTCCCCGGATTCCAGAAGACGCCCGGTGAACTCAGGAGCCACCCCGGCGACGTTGACGAGAGCACCCGCCAGCGAGTCCTCGCCGGTTGCCGGGGTTTGACCGGGGATGACCCACGTCTCGTGCATGTCGTCGGTCTTCTTGTACTCGCCGCGCACGACCCTGACGGGCTTCTGGTAGGCGGCTCGAATGATCTGACGTTCCCACTGCGGGCGGATCGGTTCTAGCGGTGCGGTCAGGATGGGGTCGAAGCGGTACATGTCCTGACCGTTCGGCTTGTCGTAGGGCTTGTCACCGCAGGCGACACGCAGCTGCTCGTGGAGGAGCGCAACGGGGCCTCTGTGCTGGTCCCACTCGCTGCCCTTGCGCCGGTAGCCGCGGAAGTGCCCCGCCTCGGGTGCGTCCTTCACCTCGACTCCGTCCAGGAGCCGCGAGGCCAGGTAGGACAGCTGGTTGGCACCCTTCCAGTTAGGCGCACTCCGCCAGTACGCGGCGAGCAGCTTCTTGTCGGCCTCCGCCAGCTCGATGCCCCCGCCGCTGATGCGCGTCAAGAGCGCGGGCAGGGCGGCGCCCGCGGCCACGTCCTCGAAGAGGGCGTGTAGAGCCGCAACGACCGCGTCGTTATCGGCGGGCAGCTCCGCGACCCACTCGGCTCGCGGCAAGTCGGCGGCGGGCGCATCGGGGAAGATCCACGAGGCCTGGGCCCCCTCCTCGGGTCCTCCTCCCTGGGCGCTAGCTCCCATCGAGGCAGTATCCGAGGACCCGGCCTCGTTCGCGCAGTCATCGGAAGGGTCGGCGGCCACGATGAGCGCGGCGGCCCGGTCGCGCAGGTCGAGGGGGAACTCAGCCTCAGCAACCACGTCACTGACGGCGGGGGCGCACTCGGGGCGATCCTTGACGAGAGCGGCCAGGAGCCGCAGATGGGCGCGCAGCAGCTTCTTTTCGCTGCGCGCCAGGACCTGGGCGCTGGCCTGCACGAGGGCACCCGCCTGCTCATCCGTCAGCTCCCGGGCGATACCCAGAAGCGCTTTCTGGGCCAGGGCCACACTCGGCGAGGGCTCGACCGCGAGCAGGGCGATCAGATCCGCCACGGCCTCAAGTGTTTCCTCGCGCGTGGGTTCGAGCGCCTCCCAGGCCAGCGAGAAAGCGCGGGCGTTGTACGCGGAGAAGTCGCGCCGTTGGGCGGCCAGGCACTCGGAGAGGATGCGCGAACGCAGGCTGGGAAAGCACGTCGCCACGTAGCAGATGAGATCCTGGCTGTGCAGGCGCTCGAAGTCGCCGCCTGGCGCGGAGGGGTCCTCGCGGTACATCCACACGAAGAGGGCTGAGCCGGGCAGGGCTCCTTCGACGCGGAAGAGCTGCCAGAACTCGTGGTCGAGGAAGGTCGGATTCTCCTCGAAGAAGAGTCGCGTCTCATCCGAGGTGGGGTAGGGCGCGGGAATGATCCTGCGCGCGAAGTACTCCAGGGAGGGCGCGGAGGCCAGGTACGCTCCACGCTCAGCCAGGAGGGAGCGGTAGGTGTGCCAGAAGCCAACGCCGCCGGGACTCCCGGCTGCCTCCTCGAGCCACTCGTTTGAACGCTGGGACGCCCCGCGCCTGTGGGCAGCGAGCAGCCGTTCCAGGTCCGTTCCCTCGCGCGGGTCACCGCCGCTACGGCCCGACCACCGGGCACCGTAGTCGTCGCCGGCGTCATCGCTCCCGGCCAGGGCGGCTCGCAGGAACGCGCACATGCGCACCGTGTCCTCTGGGACCGCGTCCCACTCCCACTCGACGGCTGGTGGGACGAGGCGAGCGAAGGGCACGGACTTGAAGAGGGAGCGCCGGTCCTTCTCCGAGGCCTCCTCCAACACCTCCTCGTAAGCGTCAATGGAGGTCTCTCCGGATGCGAGGAGGCGCTTGAGAGCCGCCCTGCGGGCGGGGAGCGTCATCGGTGAACTCATTGGCTCATCTCCTTCAGTGTGCGCGCGTACTTAGCTGCCTGTGAGGAGCCTCGGAAAAGGCCAAGCCAGCCGATAAGCTCCTCTCCGAGGGGCGGCACCCACCCCTCGGCCTGTGCCCGCGCGTACTGCGCGGCGACAACGCCCAGCAGCTGGCCGATGCCCGTACGCCCGCGCTCAAGCCCAGGAAGTAAAGCGAGCGCCAGATCCAGCGCGAGGCGGGGATCGATGTCCCCCAGGTCCTCGAAAGCCTGCGCCCACCGGTTCAGTTTCACGGTCTGTAGCACGCCCCGCAGGCCAGCCACGGCCTCGTCAAAGGTGAGATCCCCGCGCGCCACCAGGGAGGCGATGGTTTCGACGCCGAGGGCGCGCGACTCGACCTCGCGTTCGCCCATCGCCTGGCCGAGGAGCTGGGCAGACAGCGAATCCCAGCGCCCGCCGTGTTCACACAGGGCCCGGTAGCAGTCGGCGGTTAGCCCGCTCGAATCGAGGAAGTTCCACCGCGAGGCGAGCAGACACACCGCGAAGTGTCGCGCTGAAGCGGGGTACGTGTAGCGGTGGAACGAATAGTTTCCCGCTCCACCCGTGACCTGTGCGAGCACGCTCAGCTCCGCTCCCATCGCGCCCGTCTGTAGGCCGACGATTCGCGGGGTAAAGAACGCATAGACTGGCGAGCCGTCACGCGCGACCTTCGGTTTCCCGCTGCGCGGCTCATAGGCGGGGCGCCCTTCCCACGTCACGGAGAGGGAAGACAGGTAGCTCTCGGCCCTCTTGCGTACCGACCCTTCCAGGGCGAGGCGGATGCGGGCCGCGGCGGGCAGCTCCGCCTCCCGCTCCTCCACAAGCGCAAGCGCGGCGGCGCAGTCAGGATGCTCGACGTCCACGCGCAGCAGCGCCTGGCTAAGGTCGGCTGGAAGCGGCGGGGCGTCCCCGTTGTCCAGGGCGCGGTGCACGAGGACAAGCGGGTTCACGGCTCCCCGGTCGTCGGTCGGCGTGGCCAGGAGGCGGTAGCGTTGTCCACGTGCAAGTAGCTCAACGATCTCCCTGAAACGCGTGCTCACATGGGTGGGCACGTTCTCAATCCCGAACCATTCCCGAGCCGACTCCAGGGGATCGGTCGCCTCGGCCGCTCCCCCATCGAGTGCGAGGCACAGAAGCACCCCGAGCACGCGCTGCGGCCCGGGTAGGCCCCCGGTGAGACGCCGCGCAAGCGGGCGCAACGATTCCAGCGAACTCGGGTTGAACTCGGGAGCCGTCAGGAACGCGAGCAGCGCCTCGTATTCGAGCCCCATCTCCGCGCCCTGCGCCAGGACACCGACCCTCCCGCTCACGTCGTCGGCACTCATGGGAACCAGGTCGGCCACCTCCCGGGGTGGGGGCAAGAAGGCGGCGGGAGCTTGCTCGCCCGGGTCATCCTCGGGGACGAGGCTGGGGTCGGCCTGGTCGGTCGCCGTGTGCCCGGGGTCAAGGAGGTCGAGCGTGGCAACGACGAGCGGGTCCAACTCCACGTCGGACAGGAGGCGGCTGACCGCTGCGGAGTCGAGGAGGCCCGATCTCAGCGCGTCACTCGCCAGCTCGATGGCCAGAGCCTGCACCTGCGCGTGCGGGAAAGACAGCGCGATCGCCAACAGGGGTTCGAGGCCACCGTGATTCAAAGCCTCGAGGCCACCGCGCAGGATTGTTAAGGCTGCGAGTGCGTTGGCCTTCGAACCCATGAGCGCGCCCTCGCAGCTGCGAGCAAAGAGCTCCAGGTCGAGTCGCCCGGCCTTCGACAGGGCGCTCAGCTGACGAACCGCCACGGTCACGGTCGCCCCAACGGGCGCGGACATGAGGGCACACAGGGCCCCCTGACGCGCCTCGGCCTCGTCGAGGGTCATGGACAGCATTCGCAGGGTGCGCGAGTACCATCCGGAGCGCCCCGACGGCAGGTCGGCCGCCAGCATCTCCAGGAGGGCGTCGAGCAGGCGGTCGCGCTCAATGAGCCCCTCGTCGACGCAGGCCGCGAGAGTGCGCGACCATCCGGGCGTCCACTCCGATCCCATGGTGGCAGAACGGTCGGAGGCAGACAGGGATACGCCGCGGTTGCCTTCCTGGCGCAGCATCCCCCACACCAGCTCCTCGCGCAGCTCCCTATCGGCGCGCATGAGGGGCAGCTGTAGCCCGGGTTCGAGGCCGATCAGCGCCGTTAGGTACGACTCGTCATGGTCGAGGGACAGGTCGCCGCTCAGTTCGGCCAGTCGCAAGAATCCAATCCCCTCGAGCCAGGGGTCGGACAGCCGAGCGCTCAAAGCCAGATCGTCGTCCGTGGGCGGTCCTTCGTTGAGCTCAAGCATGCGCGCGTAGACCTGCTCCAGGCTCCACTGGCCCGGATGCTGCCGGACCCACAGGTGCAGCCGCCAAAAGTCAGTGCACTCGTCCAGGGTGTCAGGCAGCCATTGCGTGGAACTCACGATTCCTCCTTGAGCATGATGGAGACAGCGAGGACATGCTTGCAGGGGCCTCGCCCTCCCCTGTGTTTCATCCACCACGGGCAGGTACAGCGGTACTCGCCGATGGCGTAAGGGTCGGCGGGCACCTCCACCCGGTAGCGGTTCGCGCCCGAGGACACACGGAATCGCGCGCCCTCCTCCCGTGTGACCGCACCGCGCTCAATGAGCGTACGCGCCCCGGCCAGGCGCGGATGCATGGCCGTTAAGGCGTCTGGCTGGACGGGCAGGGGCCGGTGGAAATAGGCCCCCTCGGTCACGTCGAAGCCGACCTGCCCGCTCGAGGCCAGCAGCGCCAGGCCCCCGGCAACCCGATCCGGGGCCAGGCCTGCGCGAGCGGCCATGAGCTCAGTGTCGATGCGAGGCTCGAAGGACAGCAGGGCGGAGAGCATGTCGGCGTCCTCCTCGACGCGCGGATCACCCAGGGATGCCAGAACCGCGCCCTCCCCGGAAAAGCCGCGCGACTTGGCGGGGCTCAGCCCCACGCTCAGACGCGCGCCGGGCATGCGGGCAACCCACAGGGAGGCGACCGGCTCGCTGCCCGCGTCCACGGGAGGGCCGTAGGCCTCAAGCGAAGTGATGAGGTGAAGAAGGGGTTCGAACACGCGCAGGCGCTCGGGCCCAGCGACGCACGCGGCCCCCAGCGCGGGCCTGGTGCCCAAGCGCAACCCGCGCACAGCCCGACCCGCCCACATGACCGTGCCCGTCGCGCTGGACCTGGGCAGGCCTCGAACAAAGGCGCGGGCCTGCGCAGTATTCAACACGTGGAGCGGCATCATCGCGGAGGAAAGCATCTGCGTCTCCGCGAAACCCTTGAGCCAGCGCAGGGACAGCGGCACCTTCTCCTCCGAGACCTCCTCATCCAAGGTCGTGGCCGTCAGTCCCTCCTCGCCCACATCCAGGTGCAGGGGCTCCCCGGCGCGCAGCGACGCCAGGGCGGCACGCAGCGGCTGATTAACATCCACATTGGTCACGCCGACTGCGCGGTGGGTGGCGTCCAGGGCCGAGGCCTCCACGTCGAGCCGCGCGTACACGCCGCAGCAGACGCTAAAAGACTCGAAGCGCAGCCCCTCGGCCGTGCTGGTGACAACCGGGTCAAGCATGCCAATACGAGTCAGGCCTCCGCCGGGCGCGACGACCATGCCGGGCGGCACGTAGAAGCGGGTGCGGGCCACTCGTGCAACAGCGAGCAGACCCGCGGCCACCACGTCGGGACGCTCCATGAAGCCCGAGAAGAAATAGGGATGCGCGACCTCTCCCTCGGGGGTGGACCCTCCCGAGGTGGCCAACGCGAGCCCCACCCCCTCATACAGGCGCGAGGGCGCACCGTAGCGGTAAGCCAGCTCGTAGTCCATGTTGCTCCTTCGCTGAATCGTGGCGCCAGGCTAACACAGGGGTCCCACATCTGGAGTCGGCCTCACGCACCCCCAAGCCCGCGCTGACAACACGCCCGGAATGACGCCACAAAGTCAACCTGATACAGCGAGGCGCCGCGGCTGCCCCTGCAGCCGCGGCGCCCGCGCACACAACGATGCTCAGAACGTCAAGAATCCCCACCGGATCAGGTCGCGCAGGGGCGCCTCAATCTCGGCGCGCACATCATCAACCTCAACCGACGTGAGCATCGCGACGGCCGCCGCGATCTGGCCGACCGTCAGCTCGCCGTCGGAAGCGCCCACGACCGCGGACACGGACGAGGAGACGGGCACAGAACGGCCCAGTCCCCCACCCTGGTGCATGATGAGCAGCTCCGGGTCGGGGCTGCCGGGCACGTAGTGGCGCTCCTCGCGCACGTCCGAGGCGCGCGTCAGCGCCACCTCCCACAGCTCCGGGGCGCGCAGGGAGGCCAGCGCCCACGCCACGTCGCGCCCGCGCGGGGCGTGCCCATCGAGGGACAGGTCGTAGGCGCGCTTGCCACCCGAGGCGGCCTCGGCCTCGTCGAGCCTGCGCAGCGCCACGAAGCCCATGCCGATCGCGCCCGTGCCCGCGCGGCGGAAGTCGGCCAGCCACGAGGTGAAGGCCCGCTCGTAGTCGGCGCGAGCCAAGAGCTGGCCGCCCGAGTCGCGGATCCACATGTCCACGTAGCGCGCGGGGTCGAGAACGTCGCGCTGGACAACCCACGCGTCCACCGGCAGACCGTCGAGCCACGAATCCACGCGCCACGACCACTGGGTGTCCGGGTTGCGGTCGGCGGGGATCTCCCAGTTGGCGAGCATCTGCAGGGTGCCGCCCTCGTTCATGCATGCGGGCGCGCCGCGCAGGACCGCGCGGATCAGGTTGTCCCGGTCCATGCCGCCGTCGCGATACTCGAGCAGGCCGGCCGCGCCGCGCACCGAGTCCGGGGTGATGACGAAGGGCGGGTTGGTGACGATAAGGTCGAAGGTCTCACCCTCGACGGGCTCGAAGAGGGAGCCCTCGCGCACATCGATGACGACCTCGTTGAGGGCGGCGTTGAACTGGGTGAGCGCACACGCGCGCGGCGACAGGTCGGTCGCCACCACGCGGTCGGCGTGCGTAGCCAGGTAGAGGGCCTGAATGCCGCAGCCGCAACCCACGTCGAGGGCCGAGTCGACGTGTTCGCGCACCGTCATCTCGAGCAGCGTCAGGGTCGCACCGCCGATGCCGAGCACGTGGTCATCGGACAGCGGCTTGCCAGTCTGCACCTCCGCCAGGTCCGAGGCCACCCACCACTCGTGGTCGCCGCCCGGCAGCGAGGCAGCGTGGGGGCGCAGGTCGAAGAGAGCGCGCATCCACGGGTCCGCCTCGACCTCGGGCTCGGGGGACTCCTCGTCGGGGTCGCGCATCGTCGGCAGGCTCGAGGCCTTCGGGGACGAGGCGTCCTCACGCTCCTCCTTGGGTTCACGCTTGGGCGCGCCGCCCAAGCGGGGCATGACGAGCGCGGAGGCGGCCTCGGCCTCGTCGATAGTGGCCGCGAGGCCGAGGGACTCCAGCCCGCGTGCGCCCAGCGTCGGGAGGGCCTCGTTCAGTGCCGAGGCGCGCTCGGGCAGGCCGAGGATGAAGAAGCGCGTGAGGACCGCGGCGGGGTCGGTCGCGCCCGCGAGCTCGACGAGGGCAGGCAGGCGCGAGTCGCGCATGAGGGCGGACAGCGCACCCTCACTGATGAGGGTCTGAAGATTCTCAACGGTCCACGTCGAGGCGATCACATCGGCGCGCAGGCGCCCGATCAGGTCGCGGTCGAGGGCGGGAACGGGTACGGAAGTCGTCATGACTCAAGCCTATCCCCACGCGTACAATGCGCGGGTACCCAACCAGAAGCCTCACGTCAGGCTCAGAGGAGGAAACCTCATGTCCGGTGGACTTGTCGCACTGCTCGACGATATCGCGACCCTCGCGAAGGTCACGGCCTCATCGATCGACGACGTCGCGGCCAACGCCGTCAAGGCCTCCTCGAAGGCGGTGGGCGTCGTCATCGACGACACCGCGGTGACGCCCCAGTACGTGTCGGGCCTGAGCCCGTCACGCGAGCTGCCGATCATCGGCAAGATCGCACGCGGTTCCCTCATCAACAAGCTGTTCATCATCTTGCCGATCGCGCTCCTGCTCACCTGGCTGGCCCCGCATGTTCTGCCATTTCTGCTGATCGTGGGCGGTGCGTACCTGTGCTTCGAGGGCGGGGAGAAGGTCCTCGAGAAGCTCGGCTGGCTGCCCGGCCACCACGAGGAGCACGACGAGGGTGGCGCCACCTCCAGCGAGGAACTCGAGAAGGGCATCGTCGCCTCCGCGACCCGCACCGACCTGATCCTCAGCGCCGAAATCATGCTCGTGTCGATGGCCGGCCTGGGGGGCGAGACCGGCATCATGCGCGTCGCCATCCTCATCGCAGTCGCCTTCTTCATGACGTTCTTCGTGTACGGCCTCGTCGCTCTGCTGGTCAAGGCCGACGATTTCGGCCTCCACCTTGCCAAGGATGCCATCAAGCCCGAGGACAACCGCCCCGGCCCCGTCGACAACGTCGGCCGCACGATCGTGCGCGTCATGCCGCATATCTTCAACGTGATCGGCGTCGTCGGCACGGTCGCGATGCTGTGGGTCGGCGGCCACCTGGTCATCGAGAACCTCTCCGCGGTCGGCGTCCCCGTCTTCCACCACATCCTCGAGGTCGCTGAGCACGCGGTGTCCGCCGCGGGCGGTTTCGTGACCTGGCTGGTTGAGACTCTCCTGTCCGGCGTCTTCGGCGTCATCCTGGGTGCCGTTATCGCGTGGATCGTCGTCGGCGCTTCCGCCTTCGTGCGTCGGGCGCGCACGAAGGCCTGATCTACTGTCGTTTCACGAGGCCGGGGCGTGGTTGCGAGACCCAGCCCCGGCCTCGTCGTTGCTCGCACTGTGCGAAAGGTGACACATAACCCCTACGCAAGGTGGGACTTAAGCACTACCCTTGGAGTCAACAGACAAACGACGACGACGCCCAGGAGGAGCATCATGACCGTCTACACCCTGCCCGAACTTCCCTACGATTACGCCGCTCTCGAGCCCCATATCTCCGGCCGCATCATGGAGCTGCACCACTCCAAGCACCACGCCAACTACGTGGCCGGCGCGAACGCCGCCCTCGAGAAGCTGGCCGCCGCCCGCGAGTCCGGCGACTTCGCCGCGATCAACCTGTGGGAGAAGAACCTGGCCTTCAACCTGGGCGGTCACACCAACCACTCCATCTTCTGGACCAACATGACCGGCGAGGGCGCCTCGCGCCCCGAGGGTGAGCTCGGCGCCGCCATCGACGAGTTCTTCGGCTCGTTTGAGTCCTTCCAGGCTCAGTTCGCCGCCGCTGCCCTGGGCCTGCAGGGTTCCGGCTGGGCCGTCCTCGCGTGGGACACCGTCGGCAAGCGCCTCGTGACCTACCAGATGACCGACCAGCAGGGCAACATCCCGGTCGCGACCGTTCCGCTGCTCATGATCGACATGTGGGAGCACGCCTTCTACCTGGATTACCTCAACGTCAAGGCCGACTACGTCAAGGCCTGGTGGAACCTGGTGAACTGGGAGAACGTCGCCTCCCGCTTCCAGGCCGCCCGCCTGTCCTCCGGCCTGGTCAACGCCCACTCCGCGCTGTCCGACCTGGGCACCCACGCCGTCGACACCGTCAAGGGCTGGTGGAAGAACTGAGCGTTCGCGCCTGATTCGACCGCGGCCGTTGTTGCCGAGCTGAGGCTCGGGCGCTGAGTTTCTGGCGCTGACTTTTCGGCGCTGACGGCACGGCCACCGCGCGCAACGAGAGGCGGGATCCTTCGGGGTCCCGCCTCCGTCGTATCCCTGGAGATGTGGCAGCTTCGAAGGGCACGGACAGGCTTCGAGATCGACCACTCCGAGCCGCGGTCTGCCAGCTCACGAAGTATCACCAGGGCACCCAACATCCACGCGCACGTTCAGCCGATGACCTGCACCCGGGCAGCCCCGCCCACGTGCATGTTCAGAGGTTGACGTGCGAACAACACTCCACGACAGGCACCGTTGTGCCCAAAACGCAGACCACCTCGCCCACAACACCCCGTTTTCAGCCTATTTCGCCGAGGTGGTCTGCACTTTGGGCACCACACCACCTCAAACCGTGATCTCACTGTCGCCAAACGGGGGAATTGCACTACATGAGGGTTCGACACGCCGACGATACGCCGCCAGAGGGCTTCATGTAGCGCAAAACTCCCATCACTGCCGCCATGAAGGGCGCTGCACGACCGCAGAACCAGGGTCAGCTACACAACTCGGGGCCCGACCGAGGTGCACATGGGCACAGACGACACCACCTCCAGCCAAATTTCGCATGCAATTCGATTGGGTGAAGTTTCAACAACGTCCGAAAACGTTGGAATTCCAATGCTATTAATTAAAGGTTTAAAAGAGCTGTGAGGGAATTGCATGCGAAATTGGGTGCGGGCTCGCCAATGAGGGTGCAATGGCCCGGATATGAAGTGAGTCAGGCTGCGACACCCGCGGGCGGTGGCGGGGTCTGGTCGCGGTGCCGGTGGGCGGTGGCGGGCCCTGGCCACGCAACACACCGCCCCCGACCGATTGGAGGCCGCCGCGAGGCCTGCGGGGCCTGGCCGGGCTTCGAGACGACGCGCCGAGCGAAGCTCGCGGCGCGGACGGCGAGCGGGCGGGCAGGCCGCGCGGCGGCCGGAGATCTGTCGGGGCAACAAGCCCCCCCACACGCCACGGAGGCATAACAAAACCGCCCGGCCCCATTGGGGCCGGGCGGCAGTGGCGGTAGCGCTGGGATTTGAACCCAGGGTGGCTGTGACACCACACAGCATTTCGAGTGCTGCACCTTCGGCCGCTCGGACACGCTACCTTACCCGGATACTCTACTACACCCTCCCCCCGCGCGCGCAAATCGACCGGGCGCCCTGGGAGCAGGGCCACACCGCAGCCTGAAAGCAGGGCCACGCAGCCGTCCAGAAGACGGGCCGCACCACAACCGACAACCAGAGCCACACAGCCGCGCGATCACACGGCAGCACACGAAACGGGCACGACCTCGACATTCAGAACGGTTGAAAACGAGATTAAGTAACCGCATAGGATTCACGCCCACTCATAAATGCACTACTCTTGCAGGGTATCTATTCAAGGCAGCGAAAGGATTTTTCGTGTCTGCGCCAAACGCGACGAAGCAAACGTCGCTCAAAGAACTGACCCTCCGCGGCATCATCCTCGGCGGCATTATTACGCTGCTGTTCACGGCCGCGAACGTCTACCTGGGTCTGAAGGTCGGCCTGACGTTTGCAACGTCGATTCCGGCAGCCGTCATCTCGATGGCGGTTCTGCGCTTCTGGGGCGACCACACGGTCCAGGAGAACAACATCGTCCAGACCATCGCCTCGGCGGCCGGCACCCTGTCGGCGGTCATCTTCGTCCTCCCCGGCCTCGTGATTGTCGGCTGGTGGAGCGGCTTCCCCTACTGGGAGACCATGTTTGTGTGTGCGGTCGGCGGTGCGCTGGGCGTCATGTACTCGATCCCCCTGCGCCGCGCGCTCGTGACCGGCTCGGACCTGCCTTACCCGGAGGGCGTGGCAGGCGCTGAGATCCTGAAGGTCGGCGACGCTCAGGATGCGGGCGAGGACAACAAGCGCGGCCTCCTGGCAATCACCTGGGGCGCACTGGCCTCGGCCGTGATGGCGCTTCTGGGCTACATGAAGGTTGTTGCCTCCGAGGTTGGCACGGCCTTCAAGATCGGCTCAACGGGCACGATGATTTCCACCTCCCTGTCTCTCGCCCTGATCGGCGTGGGCCACCTGGTCGGCATGACGGTCGGCATCGCGATGCTGATCGGCATGGTCACCTCCTACGGCGTTCTGCTGCCCCTGTACGCGAACGGCCAGCTGGACGGTGCCGAGGACCTGACCTCGGCCCTGTCCACGGTGTTCAAGTCGGACGTGCGCTTCATTGGCGCGGGCGTCATGGCGGTCGCCGCCATCTGGACGCTCATCAAGATCATGGGTCCGATCGCCCGCGGCATGTCCGAGTCGCTGCGCGCCTCGCGCGGCGCCAAGGAGGACGGCGCTCAGATCGACCGCACCGAGCAGGACATCCCCGGCAAGTGGGTTATCGTCTCCATCTTCGTGGCCATGGTTCCGATCGCCGGCCTGCTGTGGTGGTTCATGCGCGGCACGCAGATCGAGCACAATACGGCCGTTCTGATCGCCATTTCGGTCCTCTTCATTCTGCTCGCTGGCCTGTTGGTCGCGGCGGTCTGCGGTTACATGGCCGGCCTGATCGGCTCGTCAAACTCGCCGGTGTCCGGCGTCGGCCTGCTGGTCGTCGTCATCACGGCGGTCGTCATCCTGGCGGTGCACGGCCACGGCTCGACCACGGAAGAAAACACGGCACTCATCGCCTACACGCTGTTCACCTCGGCCATCGTCTTCTGCATCGCGACGATCGCGAACGATAACCTGCAGGACCTCAAGACGGGCCAGCTGGTGGGCGCGACCCCGTGGAAGCAGCAGGTCGCCCTGGTCATCGGTGTCGTCTTCGGCGCGCTGATCATTCCCCCGGTCCTGGAGCTCATGCAGAACTCCTTCGGCTTCCAGGGTGCGCCCGGCGCTGGCCCGGACGCGCTGGCGGCCCCGCAGGCTTCGCTGATTTCCTCGCTCGCCAAGGGCGTGCTCGGCGGCGGCATTGACTGGAAGCTCCTGGGCATCGGCGCCGCGATCGGCGTTGTCGTCATCATCATTGACGAGGTCCTGCGCCGCGCGTCGAAGGGCAAGCTTGCCCTGCCTCCGCTGGCTGTCGGCATGGGCATTTACCTGCCCGCCTCCCTGACGGTCCTGATCCCGATCGGTGCGCTCGTTGGCTTCCTGTACAACAGGTGGGCTGACAAGCAGGCGGATGTGGAGCGCGCGAAGCGCTTCGGCACGCTGGCTGCGACCGGCCTGATCGTGGGCGAGTCCCTGTTCGGCGTCGTCTACGCGGGCATCGCGGGCGCGACGGGCTCGGAGTCGCCGCTGGCGCTGCCGTTCATCGGTGATGGCTTCACGCCGTTCGCGAACGTGCTGGGCCTGGTGTTCTTCGCGGGTGCGACGTGGCTGCTCTACGGTTTCGCCCGTAAGATCACGCGCGACTCGGATCGCGAGTCCGCCGCGAAGTAAGCGCACGGCGCACGCACGAGGGGCACGTCCCCGATCCACACAACCCCGGCCTCGTTCCCGCTCTCAGGGACGAGGCCGGGGTTTGTTATACCCAAACCGGACCTCCCCGGAACGGTAATTTTGCCCATCCGCGTGACCATAAATCCCAGAATGTGGTCACCATCCCACTTGTCGCCCGTAGAAATTCTGCATGTCAAGGCACATTTGCCCACGTTTCAGAAACATTGCCATTTCATGACTAATGATTAAATGGTACTTTAATTACATGAAATACATCCCGGAACCAGACGTTGCATGGCTGCGGGACCCGGGGGCGTCGGTGAACCGCCTGACGGTGCACTCGACGTGGAGGTCGCGCAGGCCGCTTCAAATGCTTTCCAGCACCTGGCAGGTCACGGGTGTGTCGGGCACTCCCGCCGAGTTGATCAAGCGCACTCCCCTTCAGCGTGATTTCGAGGCGACGTCGGTGCCCGGCGTGCTGGAGATGGACGGCGCATGGGTGCGCCGAGAGGAAGAGGCCCGCAGGCTGGACGAGGAGGGGGGCCCGGACCGGGTGCGCGCCTCGATCCTGCGCCGTGAGTGCATCCTTGACGCGCCCCTCAAGGACGCGGCAGAGCGCGGCTGGACCATGACGCTGACCTTCGGTGGTTTCACGGGTCCCCTATACGCGTGGGTCGACGGAACGTTCGTGGGCTTTTGCGCGGACGGTTTCATCCCCACCGCCTTCGATGTGACGGACGCGCTGCAGCCGACGCACACCCACGCGATCGCCGTGCTTCTCATGGATTCTCCGGCGTGCTGCCACGGCCTGTTCCGCGAGGTGTCCCTGGAGGCGCGCCCAGCCGCGCACATCGTCGACCTGATCCCCCAGGCCTCGCACGATGGCAGGAATGGGAGCCTGCGACTGCGCATCGAGGCCTCGGCGGAGTCGAACAACTCGAGCGTGCGCGCAGCACTGCTCGGTGAAGCAGAGCAGCAGGAGATATGGTCCGCGAGCGCGCCCGCCGGCGAGGTGCTGGAGGCGAGCGGCTTGGACGTGCTTCCGTGGAGTGCGGAGGAGCCTGCCTTGTACGCGCTCGTCGTGACGGTGAGCGATGATGAGGCGGGCACGCAAGACACGGTTGCCTTGCATGTTGGCTTCCGCGACTTGGCAGCCGCGCCGCAGGGGATCCGCCTGGGCGGGCGCTCTCTGGTGTTGCAAGGGGTGCGCCGCAACGAGTGCGACGGGCGCACCGGGCTCGCGGTGGGCATGCAGGACATGCTCGATGACATCGTGTGGTGTAAGCGCCACGGAGTGAACACTGTTGTGATCGAGCAGGGGCCCGCGCACGCGTGCTTCTACGAATTGGCGGACCTGTACGGCCTGTACATCATCGACCGCGCATCGACGTTGTACGAGTCCGGCCCTGCGCGCGACGAGGCGATCGAGGCGGCGATCCGCAGGGATCGGGCGCACCCGAGCGTCATTGCGTGGAACGTGGGCGAGGAGGACGAGGAGATCCGCGCCGCCCGCGCGCTGGATCCGACACGCCCGGAATACACGGGCGACGACTTCCCGAACCTGACCGAGGTGCGCGCCGAGGAGCTGCACTACATGCCTGTCTCCGTTGCTCCCTCGTATTCGGGGGTGACGGTGCGTAACCACATGACGTTTACGTCGACGGCCGACCTGGAGTTCCTGTGTCGGGTGATCGAGGATGGGCAACCGACCTGGGAGTTCCCGGCGTTCCTGGACGTCGCGCCCGGCGAGACGGGGTTCCTCCCGGTGGCTTGGCCAGCCTCGGGCATGCGCGAGGTGTCGGTGCGCCTGTCGTATGGGACAGGCTGGGCGCCAGCCGGGTTTGAGATCGGGCGCGGGGTCATGACCGCGCCTTAGACGAGGCCGGGGACAGCGCGCACGAGGGGTGCGCACGAGGGGGACGGAGCCTGCGAGCTCCGTCCCCCTCGGTGTCACGGCTGGGTCAGCGGAAGGCCGCCCGCCTGCTCGGAATGGTCGGCATACCGAGCATGACCGAGCTGGATCCTCCGCATGACGCCGGTTCTTCGGCATCCACGAGCTGCAAGATGTCACCGTCGCGCGCCTGCGGGTCCTGCAGGGCGGTGGCCAGCATGAGCTTGATGCGGTTGAGCTGGTTGACCTCGGAGGCACCCGGGTCGTAGTCGACGGCCACGATGTTGGCCTGCGGGTAGCGGGTGCGCAGCGCGCGGAACATGCCCTTGCCGACGACGTGGTTAGGCAGGCATGCAAACGGCTGGGCGCAGATGATGTTCGGGCATCCGTGTTCGATCATGTCGACCATTTCGGCGGTCAGGTACCAGCCTTCGCCGGCCTGGTTGCCCAGACGGGCGATGTCCTGGGAGCGCTCGATCATCTCTTCGATGGGCCGGTGCGTCTCGAACTTGCCGTTCGTCGCCGCAAACGCGCGGTGCACGGGCTTCTCGTACTTCTTGAGCGCCCACAGCACAATCGGCATGATGTAGCGCTGCTTGCCCTCGATGCCCAGGTTCTCCTTGTCCCAGGCGGCGGTGGCGACGGAGTTGTGGAAGAACTGCATGAGGCCGGGCAGTTCGGCCTCGCAGCCCTCCGCCTCGATGACGTCGACGGCATGGTTGTTGGCGTCGGGGTGGAACTTCACGAGGATTTCGCCGACCAGGCCGACGCGCGGCTTGCGCGCAATGTCGCGCAGGGGCAGGGCGTCGAAGGCGCGCACGCACTCGCGGATGATCTTTCCGTAGGAGACGCGTCCGCCCAGGGCCGCCACGCGTCCCGAGGTGATCCACTCCTGGACGTAGCCGTCCCACGTGCGGTACAGGTCCATCGCGGAGCCGGGGGTGGCCTCGTAGGGGCGCACGCGCAGCAGCATCGACTGGATGGCGTCGCCGATGACGAAGGCCTGAATGGCCTTGTGGAGGTGGGCAACGCCCAGGTGGAAGCCGGGGTTGTCCTCGATACCTTGGACGGACAGTGCGATGACCGGCACCTGCGGGTATCCGGCGTCGCGCAGGCCCTTACGTAGGAGGGCCGCGTAGTTGCTGGCGCGGCACATGCCGCCCGTCTGCGTGATGCCGACGGCGGTACGGTCGGGGTCGGCGCGCCCGGAGATGAACTCGTCGAGAAGCTGGCCGATAACGACGATCGCCGGGTAGCACGAGTCGTTGTTGACGTATTTCAGGCCAACCTCCATGGAGGTGCGGCTCGTGTGCTCAAGCACGCGCACCTTCAGGCCCGCGCTCGCGAACAGCGGGGTGAGGAAGCGGAAGTGGATCGGGGACATCTGGGGGGCGAGGATCTCGTATCCGGCCTCGCGCATCTCCTCGGTGAAGACGGCGCGAGGCTGGATGTGCCCGGCCTCCTCCTCGCGGGCGGCATCGCCCGAGGGATCGCGCAGGGTGGCGGTGTCGACGGAACCCGACACCAGGCCCACGGACGAGGCGGGGGCAAGTTCCGCTCGGTCCGCGCCGTTCTCGCCGTCCCCGGCCCCAGCCTCGTCGATTGTCGAGGCGAGGGAGGCGCGCTCAGTGATCGCCGCATCGAGGGAGCGCAGGCGGATCTTCGCGGCGCCAAGGTTGGAGACCTCGTCGATCTTAAGGACGGTGTGCACGTCGCCGCGGCCTTCGAGGATCTCCTGAACCTGGTCGGCGGTGATCGCGTCGACGCCGCAGCCAAAGGAGTTGAGCTGGACCATCTCGAGGTCGGGCTCGTCGCCGACGCGGGCGGCAGCCTCGTAGAGGCGCGAGTGGTAGGACCACTGGTCGAGGACGCGCAGGGGACGCTCGAGGCGCGCGTCCACGATGGAGTCCTCGGTGAGGACTGCCATGCCCAGGCCCACGATAACCTCGGGGATGCCGTGGTTGATCTCGGGGTCGAGGTGGTAGGGGCGGCCCGCCAGCACGATGCCTCGCACGCCATGCTCGCGCATCCACTCGATGGTTTCGACGCCCTTCGCGCGAATCTCGGCCTTGACGGCGGCGTCTTCCTCCCACGCCTTGTCGAGGGCGGCCTTCATCTCCTCGACCGGGATGTCGTAGCCGTATTCCTTGAAGGTCTTGGACAGGTGGGCGGGCAGGTAGTCGCGGTTGCCGAAGTTGACGAAGGGGCTGATGAACTGCGTGCCCGGCTCCAAGAGGCGCTCCATGTTGTTGCGGATGACCTCGGGGTAGGTCGCCACGATGGGGCAGTTGAAGGAGTTTTCGGACTCGGTGAGCTTCTGCTCGAAGTCGACGCAGGGGTAGAAGATCGTCGTAATACCCTTGTCCAGCAGGGACTCGATGTGCCCGTGAACGAGCTTGGCCGGGTAGCACACGTTCTCCGAGGGGATGGACTCCATGCCGGTCTCGAAGAGGTCGTGGTTAGAGCGGCCCGAGATCATGACGCGGAAGCCCAGAGCGGTGAGCATCGTGAACCAGAACGGGTAGTTCTCGTACATGCCGAGCACGCGCGGGATGCCGATGTCGCCGCGGAACGCCTTTTTCTCGGTGAGGCGGCGGTATCCGAAGATCCGCTTGTACTTCCAGTCGTAGAGGTTGGGCAGGTCCGACTTCTTGGGGACGCGCTCCAGGGAGGCGCCGCGCTCGCAGCGGTTGCCCGACACGTGGCGCTCGCCGTTGGAGAACGTCGAGATGGTCATCTGGCAGTGGTTTTGGCACAGGCGGCAGGTCTTGCGCGTGGTGTCGACACTGAAGCCTTCCAGGGCCTCGATCGTCGCGAGGGACGAGGTCCCCTCCCCCCGTGTCGTGCATGCGCGCGGTCAGGGCCGCGCCGTACGCGCCCATCAGGCCCGCGATGTCGGGGCGCACGACCTCGCGGCCGGTGAGCAGCTCGAAGGCGCGCAGGACCGAGTCGTTGAGGAAGGTGCCGCCCTGGACGACGACGCGCTCGCCCAGGTCCGAGGGCTCCTTGAGCTTGATGACCTTGTAAAGGGCGTTGCGCACGACGGAGTAGGACAGCCCGGCGCTGATGTCGCGCACGTCTGCGCCTTCCTTCTGTGCCTGCTTGACGGAGGAGTTCATGAACACCGTGCAGCGGGTGCCCAGGTCCACGGGGGATTCGGATTCCATGGCCATGCGGGCGAAGGAGCGCACGTCGGTGCCCATCGTCTGCGCGAAGGTCTGCAGGAAGGATCCGCAGCCCGAGGAGCAGGCCTCGTTGACGGAGATGGAGTCCACCGCGTGGTCGCGGATGCGCAGGTACTTCATGTCCTGGCCGCCGATGTCGATGACGGAGGTGACGCCGGGGCAGATGAACTCGGCGGCGCGGTAGTGCGCCATCGTCTCGATCTCGCCCTCGTCCATGGTGAGGGCGGACTTGACGAGGCCCTCGCCGTAGCCGGTCGCGCACGAGCGGCCGATCTCGCAGCCCTCGGGCAGCGCGCCTCGCACCGCGCGCACGATGTCGACGGCCGCGGCCACGGGGTCACCCTCGTTGGAGGCGTAGTGGGTGAAGACGATGCGGTCCTGGGAGTCGATGACGACGGCCTTGATCGTCGTGGAGCCAGCGTCGATACCGAGCCAGCAGCGGCCTTCAGCCTCGTCGAGGCTGGCCTTGGGGATGACGTCGAGGCTGTGGCGGGCCATGAACTCCTCGCGGTCCTCGGGGGTGGCGAAGAGGGGGTCCATGCGCGGGGACTCGACCTGCACGGGGGCGGCGGCGAGGCGCTCCATGAGGGTCGTGAGCTTGTCGCCGCGGGCGTCGACTGGGGTGGCGCCCGATTCCTCAGCCTGGCGCGCCTTCTTGGCGGCCTCCTTCTCGGCGAGGAGGGCCGCGCCGATCGCGACGTACAGCTGGGCGTCGTCGGGGGTGACGAAAGAGTCGGCCTTGGGCAGGAGGGCCTTGTAGGCATCGCGCAGGGCGGGCAGGAAGTGCAGGGGGCCGCCGAGGAACATGACGGTTCCGCGGATCGGGCGCCCGCACGCCAGGCCGGCGATGGTCTGGGTGGCGACGGCGTTGAAGATGGAGGCGGCCAGGTCCTCGTGGGCGGCGCCCTGGTTGATGAGGGGCTGGATGTCGGACTTGGCGAAGACGCCGCAGCGCGAGGCGATCGGGTAGAGCTGGGTATGGCGGGTCGCCATCTCGCCCAGGCCCGCCGCGTCCGTGTGCAGCAGGGTCGCCATCTGGTCAATGAACGCGCCGGTGCCGCCCGCGCAGGTGCCGTTCATGCGCTGCTCGGGGGTGGGGTGCAGGTAGGTGAGCTTGGCGTCCTCGCCGCCCAGCTCGATGACAACGTCGACCTCGGGGTGGAGGCGCTGGGTGGCCTCGGTGCCGGCGATGACCTCCTGGACGAAGGGGATACCCATGGCGCGGGCGGTCGTTAGGCCGCCGGAGCCGGTGATGGCCGCGTGGACACGGGCGCCGGGCAGGGCGCGCTCGACGTCGGCGAGGAGGGCCCCCAGGGATGCGCGCACGTCTGCGTTGTGCCGACGGTAGTCGGAGAAAAGACGGCGATTCCCATCCAAAACGACGGCCTTGACCGTGGTGGAGCCGACATCGATGCCGAGCTGATAGGGGCGCTTTGCCTCGCGAAGACCCTGTGTTGTCATGAGGTACCTCCTGGGTTCTCATCACAACTTAGGAAACCCCTCACGCAGAGTCAAAGCTGTCCACCGACTGCTGGTACGCGGCGATTAAAACCGCAGAATAACCGCGAAAATAGGCTGTGTTCCGCATTTTGGGGGTGCGGATCCCGCTCATGCGAAAAACAAGAATTACAACATATGAAGCGTGACAAAATTCGACCGGGGAGACGGTAGGAGCGCCGCCCACAACGGGCAGCCCTACCCCACTCAATGTCGCACGTAATTTGGCTACCCTCACTTTTCTAAGGGCCCTAGAATTCCGCAGAATACCAACGTTCCCATTTCAATTTCTGAAAGGTTTACATAGGAATTACGTGCGACATTTGGGGGGAGGGAAACGATCAGGCGGCAGGAACGAGGATCGCTCGGACCTGAGTGGCCTTGACGCTCACCCACAGGCTCTCGCCGACGCCAAGGCCCAGGTCGGACCAGGCGGCGGCGGTGACGCGAGCGGTCACCGACACGTCCTCCGCGAGCGCCACGCGCACGCTCACGAGGGAGCCGTCGACGTCGATCCCCTCGACGATGCCGGGCAGGACGGACCGCGGCGAGGCATGGGCTTCCTCGCGGGACAGTGCCACGGACTCGGGAGCGAAGGTAAGGGCGACGCGTGCCGACTCCTCGCCAGGGCAAACGCTGTCGGAAGCCGCCCACAGCGCCCCCTCGCCGACGCGCACGCCAACCATGCCGGGGCGCGCCACAGGAGGCCCACTCACGATGTTGAGCCCGGCCAATCGGGCCGCAAACACCGACGCAGGCGAGGCGAGCACGCGGGCGGGTTCGCCCTCCTCAACGATGCGCCCCTCCCCCATGACGATCATGTGGGAGGCGAGGGAGAGCACCTCGGCGATGTCGTGGGAGACCAGCAGGGTCGTGATGCCGGCGCCCGCCAGGCGCTCGCGCAGGACGGCGGAGACCTGGGCGGTGGCCTCGACGTCGAGGGCAGCCGTGGGCTCGTCGAGGACGAGGACTTCGGGGCGGAAAACGAGGGCGCGTGCAATCGCGACGCGGGCCGCCTGGCCGCCCGACAGGTCGGAGGCGCACTTGTTCGCGAGGTCGGCGATCCCCACGGCTCGCAGCTGTTCGAGGGCGGCGGCCCGAGCCTCGGCGCGCCCCACCCCGCGCACGCGCAGGGGGAAGGCGACGTTGGCAGCCACGCTCATGTGGGTGAAGATGCGAGGTGCCTGGGAGACCATGGCGACGCCGCGTCGGCGCGCGGGCACGAACGTGGCGGCATCGTCGACGACGCGCTCGCCGATGCTCACGGCCCCACTATCCACGCGCAGAGTCCCGGCGATCACCTGGGCGAGGGTGGACTTTCCGGCGCCGTTGTGGCCGACGACGGCGGTGACGAGGCCGGGGCGCAGCAACGCGTCCACGTCCCAGCCGCGCGCGTCCACCGTTCCGGCGACGCGCACGGCCGCGCCCTCGCCCGCCTGGCCCTCGAGCGCGGAGGGGGCCTCGGAGGAGCGAGCGCACGAATCAGCGGAAGCGGAGGCCAGCCCGTGCCTCGTCGATCGAAGGAGAGAGGCGAGCCGTCCCCACGGGGTTTCCGTGAGCGCGACGACGAGGGCGGCGACGCCGAGAAGGACGACACCGAGCGCGAGGGCCAGGTCCGCGTCGGATTCGCGGGCCAGGTAGATCTGGAGGGGCATCGTGCGGGTCACGCCCTGCATGGACCCCGCGAAGGTGAGGGTCGCGCCAAACTCGCCGAGGCAGCGGGCCAGCGCCAGGGCGGCTCCGCGCCCGAGGCCGGGTAGGACCGTGGGCAGGGTGATCTGCCAGAACACACGCGAGGGCGAGGCCCCCAGGGAGGAGGCCATCTCATCGAGTCCCTGCTCGCGGGCGCGCAGCGCGGACTCGAGGGTAACGATGAGGAAGGGCAGGGAGACGAAGACCTGCGCGATGACGACGGCGGTGGTGGTGAAGGCGATGTCGAGGCCGGCGCCGCCAAGGAGCGCGCCGAGGGTCGAGCGCCTGCCGAAGGCCGCGAGCAGCGCGATGCCGGCGACGACGGGAGGCAGCGAGAGCGGCAGGGCGACGAGGATCCTGGCGGCGCGCACACCCCGCCAGGAGCGCGACAGCACGAGGGCCGCGGGGACGCCAAGGACGAGGTCGACGCCGAGGGCGATCAGACACGTGCGCAGCGACAGGCCGAGGGCGTCGCGAGCCTCCGGGGTCGCGAGCGTCGCGCCGAGGGTGGCCCAGTTGACGCGCCCCAGCATGAAGGCCAGGGGCAGGATGAGGAAGCACAGGGCGAGCGCGCCGAGGCCCCCCGCCCAGATGGGCAGGGGGCTGACGGCGGGCGTCCTGCGTGACTTCACGCGTCGATGTTACTTCGCGGCGGGCGTGAAGCCCGCATCTTCGAGGATCTTCTGCCCCTCAGCGGACAGGACCAGGTCGATCCACTTCTGGCCCAGGTCCTTCTTGGTCGAGGCGCTCACGAGGGCGATCGGGTACTTGTTGACGGCCTCGTCGGCGCCCTGGATGGCGACGGTCTCGACGGCGTCGCCTTCGGCCAGGGCGTCCGTCTTATAGACGATGCCAGCGTCGGCCTGGCCGGAGGAAACCTTGCCGCGCACGTCGGTGACCGCCTGCTCCTCGGAGACGGGGTTCAGGGGCACGCCGAGCTTTTCGGTGAGGGTCTTGGTGAGCTTGCCGCAGGGGACCTCGGGCGCGCAGACGACCAGCTTGACGCCGTCGAGCGAGGAGTCGAGGCCGGTCACGCCCGCCGGGTTGCCGGGCGTCGTGATGAGGGTGAGGGTGTTGGTGACGAAGATGGTCTGCGCGTCGACCTGGGAGGCGTCGGCGACCTTCTTCATGGTGGATTCGTTGGCGGTGGCCAAGACATCGACGTCGGCGCCCTCGCCGAGCTGGGTCACGAGGTCCTGGGAGCCGGCGAAGTTGAAGCGCACGTCCACTCCGGGGTTAGCTTCCTCGAAGATCTCTTCGAGCTCACCGAAGGTCTCGGTGAGGGAGGCGGCGGCGTAGACGTTGAGGACGGTGGTCTCGGCGGGCTGCGTCGCTTCGGCCGAGGCCGTGGAGTCGGCGGGGGTGGAGCCGCCCGCGCAGGCTGCGAGTGCCAGGGCGGCGGCGCCGATGGCGGGGAGGATGCGAAGGTAACGCACGCGAATCTCCTTTTGAGAGGGAAGAGAACGCATTAAATCTAACAACCCGAGATGCGGACGCGCAACGATTCGCTCACGCTCATCCAAATCGTTACTTTTGCGTTTAATTTCGGGGAAATATGCACACGCATTTAACTTGCCTAGACCCATCATAAAACGGGTTATGCTGCCATGTGCACGCTGTCTCGACCACTTCTCAACAAGCACCGACGCCCACAGCCTTCTTTTCCCTCGGTCCACGCACACACAAAATCGCCTTGCGACCACGCTCAGCTCCCAGGCCCACCCCCACAGCAGGAAGGGACTAGGATCACACTTATACACATTCGCCACCGGAGGACACCATGCCCAAGCCTGTCGACTACGACCTCAGCCAGATCAGCGCCCACGTCATCACCTATTCGGACCGCATCCAGCGCGGCACGAAGGAGGATCGGGCGACCCCCGCCTGCACGGCAGCACTGGCCGAGGCCGGCCTCGGCCCCGTGACGGTCGCGGCGATCCCCGAGAGCGCGGACATCCTCGAGACGGAGATCCGCGACGCGCTCGAGGCCGGCGCCCGCTTCATCCTGGTCCTGGGCGGCTCGGGTTTCGGCGTGGGCAACTACGCGCCCGAGGTTGTCCGCTCGATCGTCGAGGTCGAGATCCCCGGCATCGCCGAGCAGATCCGCGCCCACGGTCTCACCAACACTCCGCTGTCGGGTCTATCCCGCGAGGTCGTCGGTGTGACGGCGCGCGACTCCTCGGGCGCGCTCATCATCTCTTCTCCAGGCTCGCGCGGCGGAGCGCTCGACACCCTCGAGGTGGTCACGCCCCTGCTCACCGCGATCTTCCACCAGCTCGACGAGCAGCGCTAACCCCCCCTCCCCGTCCCCTGGCTTGGCAGATTCTAGGGGTGGTTGCAACACGTGTTATGCCCTGAGCAGCAGCTCAAGTCGCTGCTTGGGTGTATCCCAGTTTAGCGTTTTGCGTGGACGGTCGTTGAGTTGGTCGGCGATGGCGTCCAGGTCTGCTTCGGTCAGGAGTGACAGATCGGTTCCTTTGGGCATGTATTGGCGCAGGAGCCCGTTTGTGTTCTCGTTGGTGCCGCGTTGCCAGGGTGAGTGTGGGTCACAGAAGTACACGTCAAGGCCCAGCTGTGAACCGATCTTGCGGTGTTGGGCCAGCTCGCTTCCCTGGTCCCAGGTCAGTGACAGGCGCAAGGAATGGGGCACGTCTGCGAGCTTGTCGATAATGGCATCTTGGACTTCAGTAGCTGTATGTCCATTGGGCAAGTAGAGCAGCAGCGTGTACCGGGTCGAGCGTTCCACGAGCGTACCGACCGCGGATTGTCCTTTGGCTCCGATGATCAAGTCGCCTTCCCAGTGGCCAGGGAGCGCCCGGTCTTCCACACTGGCGGGCCGTTCGCTGATCATCACCATGGGGTCCTTGAATCGTGGTCGTACCTGGCGAGAGTATGCGGCTGGGCGCCTGCGAGCGCGTCCTTGGCGCATGAGGGAAGCGATCTCTTTGCGGAGTGTGCCTTTGGCTTGGACGAAGATGGACTGGTAGATCGTCTCCACGCACGGGTTCATGCTCTGATTATGCGGGAAACGCATGCGCAAGTATGCGCAAATCTGTTCTGGGCTCCATCTGCGCTGAAGCTTGTCCCAGATGATGCCCCACAAGCGAGGATTGGCGCATTTGCGTGCTTTAGGACGTGTGAGACGTTTGCCTGCTCGCATGTGAGCGATGTAGGGGTTGTAGCACGTGGATGTAATCCCATTGCGTCTGAGCTCCCGGCTCACAGTCGAGGGCGAACGCCCTAACTGTCGAGCGATATCACGAATAGAGAGCCCTTCAACGCGCCATCCGAAGATGAGCATGCGTTCCTTGAGCGACAAGAACCGTTTACTGATCCGATGCGGTTGGCATTTCATGTACAGACGGTACCAATGGGCCTGAGGAGCGATACTGGCTCGCTCACACCGTCCACTTGAGCGAGTCCGGCCATTACGCCAGACCTTGCCTGTCCGCTTCGAGACCCCAACAGCATGAGCTGCCTGCGTGAAGTTCAAACCATCAGCAAGAGCCCGGACATACTCCCGATGCCGAGCCTGACACGCCTCACGACGGGAGGGGTACTCAAACCCCTGAAAAACACGACCAACACCAGCCACAACGAACTCCTTCACCAAGATCCGTTGCAACCACCACTAGAACCTAGACTTCTCCCCTTCCCCCTCTCCCCAGTGTCGCATGCAATTTGGCTTCCCTAAATTATCTTAGGCACCGAGAAAACGTTGAAATGCCAACGCTCCCATTTCAAAACCCAAAAGGTTGACATGGGAATTGCATGCGAAATTGTGGGGGCAGGCTCGCGTGTGGCGGTCTCGCGGGTGGGCCGCCGCCCCCGAACACCAGGAACGAGGCCGCGGCGCCGCCCACCTGCATCGATACGCGACGGGCGGCGCTTAGTGAGGATAATCGCCGAGGCCTCGATTAGAGGCGTAGCCGACCCAGCGTCCCGACGAAGAGAACGTCGAAGAGCGACCGTCGATCTCCTGCGTGCCGGTGACCATGGCACCTGCTTCATCCATGTAGTACCAAGCACCGTGATCCAGGATCCAGCCGGTTGCCATCGCGCCGCTACCACTCAAGTAGTACCAAGAGCTCCCACCGTTCAGCCAGCCGGTCATCATGGCGCCGGAGGAACTGCTGTAGTACCAGGTGGTCCCGTCCTGGAACCATCCGGTGGCCATCGCGCCGGAGGACGCGAAGTAGTACCATGCACCGTGGTCGTAGAACCACCCGGTCGCCATCGAACCGCTGGAGCTCAGGTAGTACCAAGTACCGCCGCCATTCATCCAGCCGGTGACCATTGCACCCGACGAGTTCAGGTAGTACCAGGAGCCACCAATCTGCTTCCATCCGGTGACCATCGCGCCGGTTTGCTCGTCAAGGTAGTACCAGGAACCCCCATCGGCCATCCATCCAAGCGTGGCACGCCCACCGGTCAGGTAGTACCAGGATCCGTCGATCCAGGTCCAGCCGCTGCCCGAGGGATGCCCTGCGGAATCCAGGTAGTACCACGCTTTTCCGTCATGAATCCAACCGGTCTCCATCGCGCCGGTGGCGTCCATCCAGTACCACTGACCGCCGTCATACACCCAGGTGCTTGCCTCGGCGGAGGGCTTGCCCGCGAAGTAGTACCAGGATCCACTCGCCCCCTTCCACCAGCCGGTCGTGGCCGCGGGGCGCCCGCCCTTGAACCACCAGGCGCGCGGACTTTCTTGGCCGTACTCATGCCCCCAGGAAGCGGCCGAGAAGTCGGAGTAGGAGATGCCAGCAGATGAGAAAGTAGCGATTACCGAGGCGATGCCAGCGCTTCCTACCTCGGACATCGGTGCCCAAAGCACGTCACCGTGAATGACCTTCTCAGTGAGATTATCGGGTGTATAAGACTCCGAACCCGTCTGGATGATCGCGGTGGGATCCAGCGCCTCCATGAAGGGAGGAAAGTTCGAGCTGCGTAGGCCGTGGTGGCCAGCCTTGAGCATGTCGACCTTGCCGACAACCTGAGCAACGCGCGCCTCGAAGCCGTTGTGCTTGCTCCAGTCTGCCTCGGTGTCCATGAGGTCGGCCGCGAGGAAGGTGCTACGCCCGAAGGCACTCACCTTCGCGCCCCACCCCATGAGGTTCGCGTCGGTTGTGCCCTTGACCTTGTAGGTTTCCTCGGGGTCAAAGGGGATCAGCTGGACATCCATGTCACCCAGCTGGACGTGGGTGTTGTAGCCGTCGACCTTCTGCACGAACTGGGCTCCGTAGGTCTTCTGTGCCCACTTAGCAGCATCCACCATGTGGTCGTAGACCCACTGGTTGTCCCACAGACCATCGGGGTTGGTGATCCACTTGTCGGAGTATTCGGGGCTGAAGATGACCTTCGGGCGGAACTTCCTGATGATCTCGTCGGCGTTGTCGATGTGGTCGGAGTGGGCGTGCGTGCCCAGGTAGAACGCGAGGTTCGAGGAGGTGACCCCGTGCTTGGACATGTAACCGAGAACCCGGTCGGTATCCCCCCACCCAACCGGGGACCACGCCGGGGCGCAGCGGGTAACGCGGATCCTTGCCGTCGGGGGCACCGACACCCTCGGCACCATCGATCATGGCGAAGACGCCTCGAGACTCGAGCAGGATGGCATCCGCAGAACCCGTCGTCGCGAGGACGTGAACGCGGGTGGGGCCGTCCGTGCCGGGGAAGGTGTAGACCTGCGCGTCGACTCCGTCCTCGCTTTCTTCCTCGGACGAGGCCGTGGCATCGTCGGCGGTTTCAGTTTCCTCCGCGGCCGCAGGAGAGAGCGCGTTGGCTGGGGAGGAAATATCGGAGTTGGAGCTCGACGTATCGAGGTCGGCAGGCTCCATGTCGCCGTGCATGTCCTGGCCACCTGTCGGAGCGGCGGCAGTGGCGGGAGCGAGGGACGCGACGAGAATTCCTGACAGCACTGCCAGACCGAGTCGCTGCCACAGTTGTCCGTGACGAAGATTCATGAGCACGCCTTAGTGGAATAGGTAATCAGATACTTACCGACTAAACCTACACCCAAAGGCGCGTTACCTACAAATCAGTTGCCCAGAAAGCTCTCCCACCAGGCAACATCCTCGGGGGTGTCGATATCCCGGCACACGTCGGCGCTCACGCTCACCCGCTCAACCTCGAGGGCGCGCAACACCCGGCGCACACCCACTCCGCGAACCGACCCGAGGGAGGCCTCGGCCTCGTCAAGGTTGCGGCGCAGCGCACCCGCGCGGTAGACGCCCATGAGGTACTGATCGAAAGGCTCCGGATCGCCGCCGCGCACGATACGCCCATCACTACTCTCACCCAACGCAGGTTCGAGGAGGGCGGGCAGGAAAACACCCACACCGGGAGCGTCGACAGAAACAACCACAACGAGGACATCGTCGCCGACGCTCAGCGCGCGCAAGCCCGCGTCGATACCGGCCAGCGGGCCACCGCTCGGCGGATCCTCAAGGGTACGCAGGACACCATCGGGGACGCGCACACTGGGCGGCACAACAGCCACGCACCCTGCGCCGCACGCCTCCATCAAGACCCCGCACACGCGGTCGATCAAGCGCACGCCACCCAGAATCAGATCCGGCTTGGAGACGCCACCCAAGCGCTCTCCCCCCGCCGCCGCCGACGACGATCGCGGCAACGTCAGCGCGCGGAGCAGACACGGGCCTCAGCCCCAAGGCGCGAAGGTCAGCACGTCGGCGCGCTGCGTCGCCGCGTCCATCATGAGGACGCGCCCAATCAGCGGCTCCCCGAAGCCCACCAGCACCTTGATAGCCTCCGTCGCCATGGCGGTACCCGCCTGACCGACGACAGGTCCCAGCACGCCCACCTTCGGCGAGGCCGGCGTCGTCCCGGGGGCAGGCTTGACCGGGTGCAGGCTCCGCAGCGTCAACGACGGCACGGGGGCCGGCGCCGCAGACCAGAAGACGCTCACCTGGAAAGCCATCGACACGACCGTGCCCCACACGAGCGGCACGCCGGAATCCGCGCAGTAGTCCGCGACCAGGTACTTCGCATCAAAGTTATCCGTGCACTCCACGATGAGGTCCCACTCGCGACCATGCTCATCCAGCCACTCGCGGGTCACATGCCCATAGCGCTCAAATGCACCAAGGAGTTCAGTCCGCTGAGATGACGCACAGCGGAATCCGGCTTCGGAACGCCCACGTCGCTCTCGCCGTGGAGAAGCTGACGCTGCAGGTTCGACACCTCGACCACATCAGAATCGCAGATACCAATCGTGCCAATGCCCGCCGCCGTCAGGTACAGGAGAACGGGAGAGCCGAGGCCGCCCGCACCCACCACGAGCACGCGCGCGGCTGCCAGGCGCGCCTGACCGGCCTCGCCAATACCGGACACCAGCCAATTGCGACGGAAACGCTCCAGCGCAGGGTCCCCGGCCTCGTACGGGACGGGCTGATTGATCAGCGGAAGCGCGACGGTGCGCCCCGAAACGGCCACATCGCGGGAAAAAGGATCGCCGATCGTCATCTCACAGACCCGACCAGTTGTGAGAGCCGTCGGTCAATTCCTGCTTCTTCCAGATCGGGAGCTTCGCCTTCACATCCTCGACAATGGCCTCGACCGCGCGGAATGCCTGCGCGCGATGCTCCGCAGCGACGGCGACGACCATCGCGTCCTCGCCGATCTCCAGATGCCCCACGCGGTGCCACGCGACGATGCAATGCACGCCCGGACGATCCTTGAACTCCATGACGATGTCCCGCAGAATCTGCTGCGACGAGGGATGCGAAGAATACTCGATCGCATCCACACTCTCCCCACCGTCATGGTTACGCACAACCCCAATAAAGGACGCCACGGCACCACACGTATCCCGACGTGCGCTATCAATCAGCGCGCCAGTATCCAGCGGCTCATCGGTGATGCCGGTTGCAATCTCAGCTGACATTGGATCCTCCAGGGACGGGAGTGCCTTCCCCCTCATCTTACGCGGGAGCGGCCAGGATTATTTTACAACCCTGACCGCCCCACACAAATGACTAAAAAATCTCACCCGCCAGCAAACGGAGGCAGCACGTCGACGCGCGCGCCGGGTGCGAGCTCAGCGTCCAGACGAGCAGAGCGCTCGTTGACCAGGTAGCTCGACACGCCGAGGATTCGCTCCAGCTCAGGGCTCTCTGAGCTGAGCTGATCGATGAGTTCACCCAGGGTCGCGGGGGTCTCATCGGAGGGCAGTTCTCGCACGTACCCACCGGCCGCCTCAGCCGCTCCACCGAAGAAGTGAAGGGTCGTCGACAGCGGCTTCGGATTCGCCTCATCAAGCCGTCGAATATAGACGGTCAGGCGCAGAGGATCGGAAGGATCCGTCTCCAGTGACCAGGTGGCAAATCCGGTCGCCGTCCGCTCGAACACGCGCTCAACGATGCCGCGGCGCAGCTCGAGGGCCAGGTCGTCAGGGGTGCCCGGCTCGGTGAACGGGCAGGCCGTCAGGACGACCGCCATCGGATCAGTGTCGTGCGGAACTGACGCAAAACCCATGGCGTTCATGAACAGGCGCACCTTGCCCAGGTGCGACGCGATGTTGAAGGTGTCGCGCACGGGGCGACGGTTCGCATTGTGGCTGTGATCAGGCACCGCCATCGTCTCGAGGGCGGCGTCCGCCCAGCGCGAGCCGATCTCACGCACGGAAGCCGCCGGGTCGGCCGCGTCAACGCGCAGCCAGGCCAGCAGCGACGACGTGAGCTGGTGCAGCATCTGCGCCGCAAACGAGGGGTCCGCCGGGGTCATCGTCGAATAGCCCAGCGCGGGGCGGCCACGGCCGGACGAGGGGAGCTGCTGTTTTTCGACCAGACCGAGGGCGAACAGGCCCTCAAGGGTCTCGCGCACGCTCGAGACGTGCAAGCCAGCTTCCTGAGCCAACTCCGCCACGGTCACGGGCGTCGCGTGGTGCGAGATGCGTTCCAAGAGCGTGTGCTGTGCAGGGGTCAACGCTGCCATTGCGGCGAGCGTTTCAGCCAGAGGCCGAGAACGGGAGGTGTCATTCATTGATAGTCCTCTCTCTCTCCCTCATAATCAGCGGAAATACCCTTCATAGGCATCTCCATACGGCATTAAAGCTGTTACGTTACTAACAAAGCGCGCTTTATTCTACCCATCACAGACAGCCACCCGCACGGCCAATACCAGCAGTTGGTCGCATTACGCGGGGTCTATCGCTCTATTCATACAGGCGAGAACGCGGGGACCACGATAAAGACGCGGGGGCGAGCCTGCGCTCGCCCCCGCGTCTGCCGATCACCACGCCACAGGCTCGCCTAGGAGCGAGGGACCGTGGCGGGCACGGCCATCGATCAGTCCGACATACCGCCGCGCGTCATCTGGTGCGTGCGGCGCTCGTCGCGCGACCGGTAAATCACCGGGGGACGCGCCACGTAGCCGACCGGCGCGCTCACCGCGTGCACGAGGCGGGTGAACGGCCAGATGCAGAACAGCAGCAGACCAGCGATGATGTGCAGCTTGAAGCTCAGCGGCACGTCGACCATCAGGTGAGCCTGCGGCTGCAGCGTGAAGATCGAGCGGAACCACACGGAGATCGTCTCGCGGTAGTCGTAGCCCTCGTGACCGCCGAGCACCTGGTTGAGCAGGGTCGCAGCCCCGCCCAGGAGCACCGGGATCGCCAGCATCACGTAGGTAACGATGTCCATGCGGGTCGTCGCCACGCGCACCGACTTGACCACCAGGCGACGGTAGATCAGCAGCGCGAGGCCGAGGATCGTCATGAGACCCGCGATCGAGCCGGGGATCGTCGCCATCAGGTGGTAGACGTGCTGAGGCACGCCGGCCGCCTCGGTCCACGTCTTCGGGATTACGAGGCCCATGACGTGGCCCGCGAACACGAAGAGGACGCCGAAGTGGAACAGCGGCGAGGCTAGGCGCAGGATGGTCGGCTCATTCCACTGCGAGGAACGAGACGTCCAGCCGTACTGGTCGGTCTTGTAGCGCCACGCGAGGCCCACGATGAGGATCGCGAAGGACACGTAGGGCAGGACCACCCACAGGGCAATGTCCAGGAAGGACAGCGACTGCGTCGCAGATGCCGACGCGGCATGCAAAAGTGCGGATTCCATGAACGTTACCGTCCCATCGTTGAATCGGAAGTCGGGAAGGGCGTCGCAGACAGATCGCCCACGCCCACCAGCTCGGTGGGCGGCCCCTGGCTAATGAGCTTACGGAAGCCCTCAATGGTCTTTTCGTCCGGCTCGGGCAGCGTCGCGACCAGTGCGTCCAGCAGCGGCGCGTACGGGGAGTCCGCGGCGCGCAGCGCCGTGCGGATCACCTCGATACCCTCGCGGTTGGAACGCAGCAGGCCCTCGGCCGTGCCGGTCTCGTCGAAAGCGGCGAACTCCAGGACCACCGGCAGGTGATCGGGAAGCTCCTCGCGCTCCATCTCGAAACCGGCGCGGCGCAGGATCTCCTTGAAGGCCAGGATGGCCTGGCCGCGTCCGCGGGTGTCGCCGTGCGTGTAGTACGTCAGGCCGAGCGCGCAGCGGCGGCGCTGGTCGAACGTCTCCACGTAGGTGGTCTGCATGGCGCGCAGGCCAGCGGCGCGAGCGTAGCTCACGAACGAGGCCAAGGACGCCGAGGCCGACTCCGGCAGGTCCGCCAGAGCCTCCTCGACCGCGTCCAGCTTGGTCTCGAAGTCATCCCCCGGGTAGTCCAGGAGGACCGAGACCGCCATGCGCACGCCGCGCGCGTCCTGCGGATCCATCTCCGTTTCCGGAGCGGCCGTAGGAATACGCGGAATGCCGACGAAAGTACTCATCGAACGACCTCAAGGGGGAGCATCTGGCGTCCCTCCGGCGACGAGCCACCCATCGGGCGGTTCGACGTGGCGGGGGCCAGGCCGTGGAAGGCCTCGACGTCGTAGGACACCGGGCAGCCCTCGAGTTCCTTGATGCCGCGCGGCATCTCGGGGTGGGCGGTCGGGATGACGAAGCGGTCGTCGTACTTAGCGATCGACAGCAGTCGGTACATCTCCTTGACCTTCTCCGGGGTCATACCCACGGATGCCGGGATCTCCTCGTTCGCCGGGTTGTCGACGAAGACGTCGCGCATGTAGGAGCGCATCGCGGCGAGGCGACGCAGCGCCAGCTCCACGGGAGCCGTGTCTCCGGCCGTGAACAGGCCGGCCAGGTACTCCAGCGGGATACGCATCTGCGAGATGGCGGACAGCAGGACCTTGTGGTCCTCGCCGTCGCTGCCGGACGCGGTCACCTGGTCGACGACCGGGGACAGCGGCGGCACGTACCAGACCATCGGCAGGGTGCGGAACTCGGGGTGCAGCGGCAGGGCGACCTCGTACTCGGTGATGAGCTTCCAGATCGGGGACTGCTGGGCGGCCGTGATCCACGAGTGGGGAACGCCATTGGCCTGGGCCTGGGCGACCACCTGCGGGTCGTTCGGGTCGAGCAGGATCTCGCGCTGGGCGCGGTACAGGTCGCGCTCGTCCTCCTGGGAGGCGGCCCAGGTGACGCGATCCGCGTCGTAGAGCAGCACGCCCATGTAGCGCAGGCGACCCACGCAGGTCTCCGAGCAGATGGTCGGCTGGCCGACCTCGAGGCGCGGGTAGCACAGCGTGCACTTCTCGGCCTTGCCCGTGTTGTGGTTGAAGTAGACCTTCTTGTAGGGGCAGGCGGAGACGCACATGCGCCAGCCGCGGCACTGATCCTGGTCGACGAGGACGATGCCGTCCTCGGAGCGCTTGTACATCGCGCCCGAGGGGCACGCCGACACGCAGGTCGGGTTCAGGCAGTGCTCGCAGATGCGAGGCAGGTAGAACATGTACGCGTCCTCGATGGTCTTGGCGACCTGGAGGTTCATCTGGTGCAGGACGGGGTCCTGATCCAGGGTCTCCATGGATCCACCGAGGTCATCGTCCCAGTTCGGGCCCCACTCGGGCTTGTCGATGTGCTCGCCCGTGATCTTGGACTTCGCGCGGGCCGTCGGGATCGCGCGGGAGTTCGCGGGCGCCTGGAGCAGCTTGTCGTACTCGTACGTCCACGGCTCGTAGTAGTCCTTCATGGTCGGCTGCGTCGGGTTCGCGAAGATCTTCGCGAGCGAGGCGACGCGTCCGCCCTGACGGGGAACGAGGCGGCCCGTGGCGGTGCGCTTCCAGCCGCCCTTCCACTTCTTCTGGTCCTCCCAGCCGCGGGGGTAGCCCACGCCGGGACGGGTTTCGACGTTGTTGAACCAGATGTACTCGGTGCCGTCGCGGTTCGTCCACACCTGCTTACAGGTGACCGAACAGGTGTGGCAGCCGATGCACTTGTCGAGGTTCATCACCATCGCGATCTGAGCCATGACCTTCATCAGAACTGCACCTCCTGGGAGCGGCGGCGGATAACCGTGACCTCGTCGCGGTTATTGCCGGTGGGACCGTAGTAGTTGAACGCGTAGGCGAACTGCGCGTATCCGCCGGCCAGGTGGGTCGGCTTAATGAAGATTCGGGTCAGCGAGTTGTGCGTGCCGCCGCGCTTGCCGGACCCCTCATTCAGCGGGGTGTTGATCTGGCGATCCTGGGCGTGGTGCATGAACACCGTGCCCTCCGGGATGCGGTGGGAGACAACAGCGCGAGCCGACACGGTGCCGTTACGGTTCTTCGCCTCGATCCACTCGTTGTCGCGCACGCCGATCTTCTCGGCGTCCTGCGGGCTCATCCACACCGTCTGGCCACCACGACCCAGCGTCAGCATGTACGGGTTGTCGTAGTACTGGGAGTGGATGGCCCACTTGTTGTGGATCGTCAGGTAGCGCACCGCCACCTCGGCCTGACCCGGCTGACCGGGACGGTGGTCGCCGACGGGGCGCTCACCGTAGATGTGCGCCAGGTCGAGCGGGGGACGGAAGATCGGCAGGGACTCGCCCATGTCCATCATCCAGTCGTGGTCGACGTAGAACTGCGGGCGACCCGTGAGCGTGTGCCACGGCTTGCGGCACTCGACGTTCTGCACGAAGGCACTGTAGCGGCGACCGCCATGCTCGGAACCCGACCACTCGGGGCTGGTGATGACGCTGCGCGGCTGCAGGACGGTGTCCTCGTAGGTGATCTTCTTTTCTTCGTCACCTTCGGCCAGGAACGCCATCTCGTTGCCGACGCGCTTTTCCAGCGTGCGGAAGCCCTGAACGGCCAGCGAGCCGTTCGTGGTACCCGAGAAGCGCAGCGCCATGTTCGCCGCCTTGATGGCGGTGTCGCACAGCGGCATGCCCTCGCCGGCGTTGCCGTCCATGGGAGCGCGGCCGTTGAGGTCGCCGAGCTGCTCGTACGCTTCCTGCACGTTGTACGGAACGCCCTTCGAGGCCAGGCCGGCCTTGGGCAGGAGCGGACCCATGCGGTCGAACTTGTAGCCGACCTGCGTGTAGTCACGCTCGATCGGGACCAGCTTCGGCATGGTCTTGCCGGGCGTCCACGTCTGCTCGGGAACGACACCATCCGCCATGGTCATGGCGTCCGGGGAGTCGTGCCCCAGCGGGACCGCGACGACGTCCGTCTGGGTGTCCAGGTGGCCGGGGGCCATGCGGCCGACGAGGCGGGCCAGGGTCTGGAACACCTCGAAGTCGGTGCGCGCCTCCCACGGCGGGTTCACGGCCTCGTCGAAGCAGTGCATGAAGGGGTGCATGTCCGTGGAGGACAGGTCGTGCTTCTCGTACCACGTGGCGGCGGGGAGCACGACGTCGGAGTGCAGCGTCGTCGAGGTGTTGCGGAAGTCCGCCACCCACATGAGGTCGAGCTTGCCGGGGTGAGCCTCACGCCAGTTGACGGACGCGGGGCGATTGCCCTCTTCCAGCTCCTCGGCGTTGACCTCGTTGCCGGTGCCCAGCATGTGACGCAGGAAGAACTCGGTGCCCTTCGCGGACGAGCCAAGCAGGTTCGTACGCCAGTTCGCGAGGATCTTCGGGACGTTGTGGTGGGCGTCCGGGTCCTCGATCGCGAACTGGAGGCGGCCCTCGCGCAGCTCCTGGGACACGTATTCCGCAGGGGCCATGCCGGCCTCGGCGGCCTCGCGACCCAGCTGGGTCGAGCCCTTGGAGAACGTCGGGTAGCAGGGCATCCAGCCGCGCTGAACCGACTCGACGAGCGTGTCAACCAGCTGCTTGCCGTCCAGGTGCGAGGACTTGATCGGGTTCGCCATGGCCGAGGCCGGGGCCCCGTCGTAGCGCCACTGGTCGGTGGTCATGTAGTACCAGCCGGTGGAGATCATCTGGCGCGGCGGGCGCGCCCAGTCCAGGGCGAAGGTGAAGGAGCCCCAACCCATGATCGGGCGGACCTTCTCCTGACCCACGTAGTGGGCCCAGCCGCCACCGTTGCGACCCTGGGTGCCACACATTTCCGTGAGCGCCAGGAACGTACGGTACATCTCGTCGGAGTGGTAGTAGTGGTTCGTGCCGGCGCCCATGAGGATCATGGAACGGCCCTGCGTCTCGACCGCGTTCTGCGCGAACTCGCGGCCGATCTTGATAGCCGCGGCGGCGGGAACCGACGTGAACTCCTCCTGCCACGCGGGGGTGCCCGGCGTGGAGGCGTCCATGTAGTCGGAGGGCCACTGGCCCGGCAGGCCCTCACGCTCGACGGCGTACTGGGCGAGCAGGATGTCGAACACGGTCGTCACGAGGCGGCCGTTGACGCGGCGCGCGGGCACGCCACGCTTCACGTAGCCGCCGCCGACCGAGGCCTGGCCGGAGGCCGCGGGCAGGTCGAAGCGCGGCAGGGCGATCTCAACGGCTTCCCACTCGTCCGTGTCCATGATGGACATGACGGGCTCGACGCCATCCAGGTTAAGGTTCCAGTGGCCAGCGCCCTCCTCGCCGAAGCGATCGGCGAGCGTGCCGCCCGGGTCCTTGACCGTGCCGTCGGCCTCGATGACGAGGGGACGGAACTGGTTGTTCTCGGTGCGCTCGGTCGTGCCCGCGGGCATCTTGGCGGCCGTCAGGAACTTGCCGGGGACCAGGGTCGTCGGGGCGACGCCCTCGTGGGCGCCCTCGCCGACCTCGTTGATCTCCACCAGGAACGGGGAGTCGGTGTAGCGCTTCATGTAGTCCAGGAACATGGGCTCGCGCTTGCCGACGTGGAATTCCTTGAGGATGACGTGACCCATGGACTGGGCCAGGGCGCCGTCCGTGCCGGGCTGGACACGCAACCAGTCGTCCGCGAACTTCGTGTTGTCCGCGAAGTCCGGGGACACGACGATGACCTTCTGGCCGTGGTAGCGGGCCTCGGCCATGAAGTGAGCATCGGGGGTACGGGTCAGCGGCAGGTTCGTGCCCCACATGATGAGGTACTGCGAGTTGAACCAGTCGCCGGCCTCGGGCACGTCGGTCTGGTCGCCGAAGACCTGCGGCGAGGCCGGGGGCAGGTCCGCGTACCAGTCGTAGAAGGACAGCATGGTGCCGCCAATGAGCTCGTGGAAGCGGGCGCCCGCACCGTAGGAGATCATCGACATGGCGGGGATGACCGAGAAGCCGGCGATGCGGTCGGGGCCGTACTGCTTGATCGTGTGCACGTAGGCGGCAGCGACAATCTCCATCGCCTCTTCCCACGACACGCGAACCATGCCGCCGCGGGCCACGCTGCGACTTGTAGGCACGAGCCTTCTCCGGGTCCTCAACGACCGCGGCCCACGCGTCGACGGGATCCCCGAGGCGCTTCTTGGCCTCGCGGAACATGTCGAGCAGGACGCCGCGCACGTAGGGGTACTTGATACGGGTCGGCGAGTACTCATACCACGAGAACGCCGCGCCACGCGGGCAGCCGCGGGGCTCGTACTCGGGCATGTCAGCGCCGGTCGACGGGTAGTCAGTCTGCTGGGTTTCCCAGGTGATGACGCCGTCCTTGACGAAGATCTTCCACGAGCACGAGCCCGTGCAGTTCACGCCATGGGTGGAGCGCACGATCTTGTCGTAGCTCCAGCGGTCGCGGTAGAAGGAGTCACCGTCGCGGCCGCCCTCAAGGAAGAGCTGGCGCGCGTCGGCGGACGCCTTGCCGCGACGCAGCCACGAGCCGAGCGCAAACAGGGTCGCGCCGGTCGCGGGCTTGACCTCACCGCCGTAGGTCGGGAAGGTCATATCGGATTCGAGATTCGTCATGGGGTGCTCCTAAGAGTCGATTGACGAGGCAGTGGCAGGTCCGTCGGCACCACGCAGTGCCGGGTGGATCAGCCGGGGAACGGGGCGTTCTTGCGCGCGTACATGATCCAGCACAGGACCGCGCACAGGGCGCAGAAGATGGCGCAGCCCGCGAAGAAGACCGGGGCGCTGATGGCGGAGAGGGCAACACCGACCAGGAAGGGGCCGAGGGAGGCGATCGCCGCGGTGAAGCCGATGGCGCCGCCGGCCTGGCGGGCCGGCATGATCATCGGCATCTGCTTGAAGGTACCGGCGTTACCGAAGCCGGAGAACAGGAACATGGCGAGCATGAGGCCCAGGAAGATGTAGAAGTCCGTCTTGCCGGTGGGGTTGGTCAGGACCCAGGCGATGCCGCCCATGGTGACCGCCATGCCAACGGCGGAGATGAAGGTCCAGATGGCGCCGCCCATGCGGTCGCAGAAGATGCCCCAGGACATGCGGATGATCGAGCCGACGAGGGGGCCGAGGAAGGCGTAGGTCGCGCCCTTGACGCCCAGGTTGAGGGCCGACTGGTCACCGAACTGGTTGTTGATCAGGAGGGCGAAGACGGCGGAGAAGCCGGAGAACAGACCGAAGGTCATGACGTAGAGGATGGTCATGTACCAGGTGTTGGGGTTGGAGAAGATGTCCAGCTGCTGCTTGAGGTTGGCCTTGACGGGCACGTCACGCAGCCAGATGAAGGCGAGGATCGCCGCGAGGATGCACCACGGAACGAAGAAGATCGCTGCGTTGTAGACCCAGATGCTCTCACCGACGTGGTCGCCGGCGACCTGCTGCTGGGGCGCCAGCCAGGTCAGACCGAAAAGACCGAAGCCCATCAGCACAGGACCAACAAGCAGAATGACGGACATGCCGAGGTTACCGATGCCGCCCTGCAGGCCGAGGGCCGTGCCGGCGAGGCGCTTGGGGAAGAAGTAGCCGGTGGAGGGCATGTAGCCGGAGAAGGCCGCGCCGCCGATGCCACACATGAAAGCCAGGGTCAGGAGGACCCAGTAGGGGGTCGTGTTGTCCTGGACGACGTAGAACCAGCCGACCATGGGGATGATGCACAGCAGGGAGGTGATGCCCACGAGCTTGCGGGTGCCGATGAGCGGGGGCAGGAACATGTAAATGAGGCGCAGGATGCCGGCGGCCAGACCCGGAAGGGCGGTCAGCCAGTAGAGCTGAGACTTATCCAGGTTGAAGCCAAGGGCGGTCAGCTTGGGCGCGATCGCGCTGGGCAGGAACCACACGCAGAACGCCAGGATCAGCGAGTAGGTCGTGATCCACAGCGTGCGCCACGCGAGCTTCGAGTCCCACTTGGCCTCGTCGTTGGGGTTCCAGTCAGTGAGCAGGTAGCGGCTCTTCTTGGCCGCGGGTTCGGTCGCGCTCATGGCTCTCCTCAGGTCGGAAGGGTCGTCCGAGCACGGACATGCGCCGGACATTCTTTAATACGGAGGCTACCAATTGAAATGACGTAACCCACACGAACTCATTGGGACGTGCATCACCCTTGCAAACGCTATGAAAAGTCCCCTCGCCAGTGATGTTCCTCCCGTGAACAAACAAGCAATTGACCGCTGTTAGAAAACATCGGTGTCACGAAATTAGTGGGGGGTTACCCGCCAATACGGCTCATGGTGCGCGACGCGCGAGCAAAGGTGTCGATATTGAGCCCGTGCGCGGCCGGCTTTGCCCACATCGCGTCGGCCCATCGGGCGGCGATCTGCGCGTCGTCCCCGCCACCGCGCAGCAGGTCGCGCAGTGAAGTCTCCTCGGTGGAGAACAGACAGGATCGCACCATGCCGTCCGAGGTCAGGCGGGTGCGGTCGCACGCGCTACAGAAGGGATCGGATACGGAGGCGATGACTCCGAGGCGCTTCGTCGGGTCACCGTCCACGATCCAGCGTCCCGCAGGGGAATGCGGATCCTCGCGGGGCGCGGGGGTCAGCATGTGCCGGGTGCTCATGATGTGCAGGATCTCGTCGGCCGTCATGATGTTTTGGCGGTCCCACGTGTCCGGCGGGCCGATCGGCATCTGCTCGATGACACGCAGCTCGATGCCCCGATCCAGGCAGTAGTCGACCAGGTCGGGCAGGTCGGCCTCGTTCATGCCGCGCAGGACGAGGGCGTTGACCTTGATGGGGCTCAGCCCCGCGCGGGCGGCGGCCTCGATACCCTCCAGGACGTCGCCTAGGCGGTCTCGGCGGGTGATCGCCGCGAAGTGCTCGGGGTCCAGAGAATCAAGCGAAATGTTGACGCGGTTCAGGCCTGCGTCCTTCAGGCCCTGGGCGCGCTTGGCCAGGCCGAGCGCGTTCGTCGTGAGGGCCAGGTCGAGGGGGTTTCCCTCGTCGGTGCGCATATGGGAGCACGCTTCGATGATCCCCTCGAGGCCTCGGCGCAGGAGGGGTTCCCCGCCGGTGAAGCGGACCTGGCGGATCCCGAGCCGCTCGACGCCAACGCGCACGAGGCGCACGACCTCGTCGTCTGTCAGGGTTTCCTCGGTGGGCAGCCAGTCCAGGCCTTCAGGGGGCATGCAGTAGGAGCAGCGCAGATTGCAGCGGTCGGTGAGCGACACGCGCAGGTCTCGGGCCACGCGCCCGAAGGTGTCGACGAGCCGCAGCGGCGCGTCACACGCAACCGCATCTGCCGCCTGAGAGGCGGAAACGAACTCGACTGACATGGCGCAACCCTACCCCGATTTGCCCGGTGTTCGCCCCTCGAAAACCGAGCGCAAACGGCAATACGCGGCCCCTGCCTCGTCGTTGAGAGAAAGGAGACAGCGGCCAGCGCCCAATCAGCGTCGCCAAGCGAGGATTATACCGCCACCGCCCACCCCGGAGGTGCGAAACCAGTTCATTGCACCCGTTGGTGGCGGTTACAGCCACATTCACCCCGACAACGATGGGGGCTCTCACCAGGAACCTGAATACGCCCCACCGCCCCCAACACCACCTCACCAGGCCACGCGCTTGGGGGTTTTGCACTACACGAAGCCTTCCAGCGGCGTGTCGCCGGCGTGTCGAACCCCCATGTAGTGCAATTCCCCCTTGCAACCACTACTAGAACCTAGAAAGCCGTTGAAACAAGCGACAACCGCGAACCCGGCCCACGCCTCGTCGCACCACGCGAGAACAACGCACCCATGCGCCCCGCCCGCACCCATCGCACCACACAAGGTCATCTCAGCAATCAAATACAACCAGAAGATTCAAACCGCAACGAACTGATAGTTATCGCACTAGAATTCACTCATGAGTCAAGATGTCAGGGGTAGCGACGCTCCCTTCATCCTCAACGCCGTCGAACGGGCGATCATTCGCGTGCCACGATCCAGCCACCACGGCCTCACAAGGAGACCGACGGCTGCGAAAATCGCGGGCAGGACACACCTTGATCTGTCTCTCTTGACAGACATAAACATGAGTCGGCTACCGTAGGTCGTGCTCGCCGCACGCCTCTACCACCTCGCGCACACGCACCAAACTCTCGTTGCTACCGGACAATGTGCGCTATGGGCGCACGGCTATGGAAGTGATCCCATGCTTCCACCCATCACGGTTGCCACTTCGTCCGCTATCCGCCCCATCGTCCTGCCCGCCATAGCAATCAGCACTCACACCTTTACTCCCATGAAGATCAAGCCCAGGCACGTACGTCACCTCCCTGCTATCAGTGACACACGCGGGCTCCTCATCGAGAACCTCGAATCTGCACAGATTACTGCTGCCCGCACATCATCCAACCGACGTGCTGCTTTCACGCAGATGTGCATGAATGCCCACGCCTACACACACTTCGACAACTTCCACATGAAAGCGTCACGCAACAACGAGGAGTCGTGGAAGTTCTTTCTTGAGCGCGAGCTGAAACAGCTGGGCAATCGGGCAAGAGGACGCTCTCAAGCACAGTGGATCATCACTCACGCAGATGCCGGATGCGCCTCCCCCCGGAGAAGCGCGCGTACTGTACGAGCTGTGCGCCGCGGGCCTGACAGGCATGCGCACACAGGTCGAGGTACACACGCGGGGTCATCGCTATTTCATCGATTGCGCGTTCACGGCCGAAAAAGTCGGTATCGAGTTCGACGGCCGAGCCAAATACGGCGACGACTCTCGCAGCATCCACTCCTCGCTCGCTCGCGAGCGCGAGCGCCAACGCCACCTCGAGGCCGAGGGGTGGCACATCATCCGCGTCGGCTGGCACGACCTCGATCATCCGGACGAGCTCGTTGCGCAGGTCCGCGCCGCACTCGCCGCGCGCCTGGGGTGAGACTACGACACCCGGCGAACACAGTCAGCGGCTGTATCCTCTCCGCCAGCGAGGGCCCACCAGGCCACGCAAGTGGGGGGTTTGGCAGCATTAGAAGTCCCGTCACGGCGTGTCCCCGGCATGTCGCGCCCCTAATGCTGCAATTCCCCCCCGTTGCAACCATGTCCGGGCCGCTGAAATGAGCTGCAACCGCCCAACCCGGCCCACGCCTCGTGCAGCGGGCGCGGGGCAGACAGCCACGCCCAGCCGCCCGACCAGCAACCCCACAACACCCTGAGCGCGCCCTCCCCACACGTATCCCCCACCGCACCTGGCCCTACACTGGTGGCATGCACGATCCCGCCCTGTCTACCGCGCAGCATCGCGAGCTAATCGAGGCGTTGGCGCTCAGCCACGTCCTCCCCCACGACACGCTTCCCGTCGAGGAGTGCCTGGGTCGCCGCCTGGCGGTCGACGTCTTTTCTCTGATTCCCCTGCCGCCGTTTACGAACTCCGCGATGGACGGGTTTGCGGTGCGCCGCGAGGACCTGGAGGGCGAAGGCCCGTGGACTCTGCCCGTCGCAGGCGACATTCCGGCGGGCGACACCCGCGAGAATCGCCTCGAGCGGGGGCAGGCCTGGCGCATCATGACGGGCGCACCGATCCCCGAGGGCGCCGACACAATCGTCAAAGTCGAGGACACGGACCACTCGGCGGGCATCGCTCAGGCGCCCGACACCGTCGAGATCCGCGTCGCCCCGAAGCTGGGCGCAAATGTGCGCGTGGCGGGCGAGGCTCTCGCTGCCGGCTTCCCCGGTCCTGGAGGCCGGCCGAATCCTGGACGGGACGGCCCTGTCGGCCGCCGCCTCGGTCGGGCACGGCACCCTCACGGTCCTGCCCCGCCCGCGCGTCATCGTCGTGTCGACGGGCACGGAGCTCAAGCGCGCCGGAGAGGCCCTCGAGCGCGGACAGATTCCCGATTCGAACGGCATCCTGCTGCGCGGCCTCGTCGAGGATGCCGGCGGGCAGGTCGTCGCGCACCTGCGCACGGGGGACACCCCGGCCGAGCTGCGCCGTGCCCTCGATGAGGCCCCGGAGGCCGACCTGGTCCTCACGGCCGGCGGCATCTCGGCGGGCGCCTTCGAGGTCGTGCGCCTGACGCTTGGCACGGATGCCGGCTTCCACCACGTCGCCCAGCAGCCGGGCGGCCCGCAGGGCGTCGGCTCGACACAGGTGGGCGCGGGCGGCCGCGAGACGCCGGTCATCTGCCTACCCGGCAACCCGGTCTCGGTCTTTACGACGTTCCACATGTACGTCGCGGGCGCGCTGGCGGTCATGTCCGGCCTCGTCGCACCCGAGCACGGCGGAACGGTCCCCAGCGGCATCATCGCCCGTGCGCGCGTGGGTTGGGACTGCCCGTCCGGAAAGACCCAGTTCATCCCGCTTCGTTTCGTCTCCGGAGAGGAGGACGAGGCCGGGGCCCGCTGGGTGGAACCGGTGCACCCCCTGGGGTCGAAGTCGCACCTGGTGGCCTCACTCGCAAACGCGGAGGCGATCGGCGTGGTCGCGCCGGACGTCGAGGCGGTCGAGGCCGGCCAGGAGCTGGCGGTCGTCCCGCTCGTGGACTGACCCCACTAGTGAGAATTAACGAGAGGAAAACCGTGAAATTTACTCATCTGAACGAGGACGGCGCCGCCTACATGGTGGACGTGACCGCGAAGAATCCAACGGTGCGCCAAGCAAGCGCCGTGTGCCGCGTGGACTGCTCGCCCGAGGTCATGCAGGCCCTGCGCGACGGCACCGTCCCGAAGGGCGACGTCCTGGCGGTGGCGCGTGTGGCAGGCATTTCGGCGGCAAAGCGCGTCCCCGAGCTGCTGCCCCTCGCGCACACGATCGGCGTGCACGGCTGCGCGGTGGACCTGAGCCTGGAGGATGATCACGTGGCGATCCGTGCGACCGTGCGCACGGCCGACCGCACGGGCGTGGAGATGGAGGCGCTGACCTCGGTGACGGTCGCGGCTCTCGCGATCGTCGACATGGTCAAGGGCGTGGACCGCTCCGCCCGCATCCGCGAGGCAAAGATCGTGGCGAAGTCGGGCGGCCGCAGCGGCGACTGGGTGCGCCCGGAGGATCCGCAGGACTGAGGCGCCCCTACGAAAAGACGAAGAGGCCGCCCGCAGCACATCTGCCGGGCGGCTTTTTCGTTGCCGTCTGAGGATTTTATGCGCGCGGGTGGTCGCCGCCCGCGAGCTGATCGATGATGTGGGCGACGAGGGGGCCGATAACGGCCACCGTATCGGTGACACCTCCGCGCGAGCCGGGCGCGTTGACGACGAGGGCTCCCTCGGGGGATCGCGCAGTCACGCCAACGAGGCCTCGCGACAGGGCGGCGGACGCGACCTTTTCCTCGCCGCGGCGGCGGATCGCGTCGGCGAGGCCGTCGATGCGGGTGACGAGGAGCGGCTCGGTAGCCTCGGGGGTGACGTCGCGGGGTGCGAGACCGGTCCCGCCGGTCGTGAACACGAAGCGGGCGCCGTCCTCCACGGCCGCGGTGATCGCAGCGCGAATGGCATCGACCTCGTCGGGGACGATCACGACCGAGGCGTCGACGCCGTGATCGGCGAGGAGGCGCGCGGCGAGAGGGCCGGAGAGGTCCTCGGCGAGGCCGGCGGAGCAGCGGTCCGAGACCGTGATGACGCGTGCGGGGATCATGTCAGTGACGAGCGTTGCCGCGGCGGCGGGCGGAGCGGCGCACGCGAATGCCGGAGGTGATGGGGTCAACGTCGTTGAACTGGCGCGGGGACAGCTCGTAGTCGACGCGACGCGCGGGCTCGGGTTCGAAAGCCTGCGGGAGCGGGCGCTGGGGGCGCGCGCTCGTCCGCTTCTGGGCGCGCTGCGGGAACGCGGGCGGTGTCGGCGGAGCGGGGATCGGCTCTTCCGCGGCCTGCACGGGCGCGGGAGCCGGGGGCTCGACTGGTGCGGGTTCGACGACGGGCTCGGGAGCCGGAGGACGAGGAGCGCTCTCTCGCAGGGGCTGCGTCACGGGTCGGCCGGGCTGCGCGGGCGTGTAGAGTCCCTCGGGCACACTCGACGTGGGGCGCACGTGCACGGGACGGATCTGCGGGACAGACTTCGTGATGGGTCCGCGCGTCATGTCGGGCGACACGGCGGGCATGACCGGCGCGGCGCTGCGGTAGGGCGGCTGCGACGGAGGGGCGGAGACTGGCGCGCCGGGTTCGATCGATTCGCCAGCGGGGATGTCGGCGGGATTATCGGCGTTACCGGAGACTCGCTCGGAGAAGGGACGTCCCACTCGCCGAGGCAGGGGCGAGGCCTCGGTGCCACGGTGGCGGCTGGGAACACGCGCGGCGTGGGCAGGGGCATGTGCGGGCTCAGCGGGTGCGACCGGAGCGGCGGGTGCCGCGGGGGTAACGAGCTGGGCGGGAACCCCCTCGTCATGGGGGAGTTCCTCGTTGATCGGTTCGGGCGCTTCGTCCTCCTCGTAGGGGACGACGATGGGCGTAACGATGTCGCCGGGTTCATGAACGGGGGCCTGGACGACGGGCATCTCGTCGGGCGTGCGGCAGCCGAGGAAGAAGGAGCGCAGCTGCATGGCGGCCTCTTGTGCGAGGACGCCGCCGACGACCTCGGTCGGATGCGGCATGCGGGCATCGCGCAGGACATCGCGCAGGGATCCGGCAGCGCCAGCCTTCGGGTCCCAGGCGCCGAAGACGACGCGATCGATGCGGGAGGCAAGGATGGCGCCTGCACACATCGTGCAGGGTTCCAGGGTGACGATGAGCGTGCAGCCGGTCAGACGCCACGTCCCTCGGGCGCGGCCCGCCTCTCGCAGGGCGACGATTTCGGCGTGGCCTGCGGGGTCATGGTTGGCCTCGCGGCAGTTCCACCCGCGTCCGATGATGCGGCCATCCTCGTCAACAACGACGGCTCCGACGGGAACGTCTCCCGTCTCGCGGGCGCGGTTAGCCAGGAAGAGGGCCTTGCCCATTGCTTCGCGGTACTGCTCATTCACTGTCACCCCTCTAGCTTACCGACCAAACGACTGATGGGATAGTTGGAGTCCATCGTGACTCATGGTGCTGATGTGACGGATGAGCGTGACATGCGTGACGACAATGCCGAAACGTCGACCACTGACATCCACGACGGAGCCGCAGAGGAGACCCCAGCCTCGTCTTCAACACACCGGAGTGCGCTCGCATATACGAACGAGGTAGCCTATAACCATGCGCCTCCACGTTGCTCATCACCCCCTGATCACCCACAAGCTCACCGTCCTGCGGGATCGCGAAACGCCGTCGGCGACGTTCCGCCAGCTCGTGGACGAACTGGTCACCCTGCTCGCCTACGAGGCGACGCGTGAGGTGGCCGTCACCGAGACCCCCATCGAGACCCCCGTTGCCCCCACGGTCGGCCTGAAGCTCTCCGAGCCTCGCCCGATCGTCGTGCCCGTCCTGCGCGCAGGCCTGGGCATGCTCGAGGGCATGACCCGCATGCTGCCCACGGCCGAGGTTGGCTTCCTGGGCATGCGGCGCGACGACGACACCCTGGAGATCGAGACCTACGCGAATCGTCTGCCGGACGACCTGTCGGGCCGCCAGTGCTTCATCCTCGACCCCATGCTGGCCACCGGCCACACCATGGTCGCCGCCACCAACTACCTCTTCGAGCGCGGCGCGAAGGATGTCACCTGCGTGTGCATCCTGGCCGCTCCGGAAGGCATCAAGACCCTTGAGGACGCGATCGGCGACCGCGCCGACGTGAACGTCGTCGTCGCCGCCGTCGACGATCACCTCAACGAGAAGTCTTACATCGTCCCCGGCCTGGGCGACGCGGGCGACCGTCTGTACGGCATCGTCGACTGACGAGGCACGCACTCCTCGGGCATCGCAGCGCCGGGGGGTGCGACGCACATAACGCCATACGAGGGGTGGGTGCGGGATGAAAGTCCCGCGCCCACCCCTCGCATTTACTCAACAATAAAGGCGCAAATTAACCATGTTGGCTATTTTTAGCCCATTTTCCCTGATCGCACCCTCATGTGACCTTGAGCGCTAAGCACACCACGGCCTCGAAAATACCCTGTATGAGTTTCATGCTTGTCACATGGCACTGATTCAGACCAATCCCAAGCGCCGCCGCTACGGCGTCGCAGCACTCGCAGGTGTTCTCGGCGGAATCGTCTCCGCCATCGTGAAGTTCGGTTGGGAGGTGCCGCTGCCTCCGCGTACGCCCGAGCGCAACGCCACCAACCCGCCCCAGGAACTACTCCAGCAGCTGGGCGTCCCGGAGAGCGTCACCCACCTGTCCTACACCTTCAACGGTAACGAGGGGCTCCCCTGGGTCTCCTTCATCGTCCACTTCGCGTTCTCGATCGGCTTCGCAGTCATCTACTGTGTGCTGGCCGAGCGCTTCCCGCAGATCAAGCTCTGGCAGGGTGCCGCCTTCGGTATCTTCGTCTACGTGGCCTTCCACGTCGTCCTCATGCCTCTCATGGGTACGGTCCCGGCACCCTGGAACCAGCCCTTCGCAGAGCACTTCTCCGAGTTCTTCGGCCACATCATCTGGCTGTGGGCTATTGAAGTCTTCCGCCGCGACATGCGTAACCGCATCACGCACGAGCCCGACGCTGAGTTCCCGCTCGAGTCTCGCACCAACTAACTGTCGCCGCTTGCGCGGACAGACGGGTGGGCCCCGGAACCCATGGGTTCCGGGGCCCACCCCTATCTATGTGAGAGCCGCAGCCCTGCAATCCGTCAGCCTCGGCGCCTGCGCGCCCCGGCCTCGCAGGTCAGAACGCCGGGATAACCGAGCCGTCCGACCAGGTCGACTCGATGTACTGCTTGACCTCATCGGAGTGCAGGAGCTTCTCGAGCTTGGCGATGGCCTCGGCCTTCTTGGAATCCTTCTTCCACACGAGGATATTCACGGCCGGGTTGTCCACGGGGGACTCGACGACGAGGGCATCACCGGAGATGGACTTGCCACCCTCCTGGGCGAAGTTGCCGTTAATGACCGCGTAGTCGAAGTCGTCGAGCGAGCGGACCAGCTGCGGGCCCTCAACCTCGCGGAAGTTGAAGTTCTTCAGCTTGGTGATGGTGTTGATGTTGACGTCGCCGTCGCCCTCGGGGATCGACACGAGGCCCTGGGTGGCCAGGAGCTCGAGCGCGCGAGACTGGTTGGCCGTGTCGTTGATGATGCCGATCGTGCCACCATCGGGCAGCTCGTCGAGGGACTTGTGCTTGTTGGAGAACACGCCGAGGGGCTCGAGGTGGATGCCCTCGCCTGCCTCGAAGTCGAAGCCGAACTGCTTCTCCGCGTTCTCCAGGTAGGGAACGGTCTGGTAGAAGTTGGCATCCAGGTCGCCGTCGTTCAGCGCGGTGTTGGGCTGGATGTAGTCGGTGTACTCAACGATGTCGAGCTTGATACCTTCGGCCGCGGCCAGGTTGTCGTTGATGTAGGTGAGGATCTTCGCGTGGGGCGAGGGTGTCGCGCCCACGGTCAGGGTGACGACGCCAGAGGAGGAGTCGGAAGCATCCGAGGAGGAGCCGCCGCCGCAGGCCGCCAGGCCCAGGGAGGCAACGGCCGCCAGGCCGATGGCTGCGAGAGAGCGGTGACGCATGATGGTTCTCTTTTCTTCTGTGTACTGGATGGGATGAATGGTCGAGTCCGGGTGGCCCAACCGGGGTCTGTCAGCGAGCGCGGTGGTCAACGAGGCGCGAGAGGGCATCGCCGATCAGCTGAATGATCTGCACGATGATGATGATGACGGCGACGGTGGAGATCATGACGTCGTCCTGCCAGCGGTAGTAGCCGTAGTTGATGGCCATCTGCCCCAGGCCTCCGCCGCCGACGGCGCCCGCCATCGCGGAGTAGCCGATCAGGGTGATCGCCAGGGTCGTGATGGACTGGATGAGGGAAGGCATGGCTTCACGAATGAGGACGCCCCAGCGGATCTGGTGGTTGGAGGCGCCCATCATCTGGGCGGCCTCGACCTTTCCGGGATCGACGGCCAACAGGTTGGACTCCACGAGGCGCGCGAAGAAGGGCGCGGAAAGGATCACGAGCGGAACAACCGTCGCGAGGGAGCCCGAGGACTTTTGCACGAGGAGCTTCGTGACCGGAATCAGCATGATGATGCCGATGATGAAGGGCAGCGAGCGCACGAGGTTCACGACGAACGACAGGGCCTGGTAGATGCCCTTGTTCGGGGTGAGGCCACCCTTACCGGTCTGGACCAGCACGAGGCCCAGGAGCGTGCCGATGATGACCGCGAACACGGTGGACAGACCCGTCATCATGAGGGTCTCGAAGATCGCTGGGACGAATTGCTTCGTGAGGGCCGGATTATCGAGCCACGTGGGGTCACCCTTGCCCGTGGGCACGACCACCTGCACGGCGGTCGCGGCGGCGAGGTATGCGGTGGTCATTGGGTCCTCACTTCCGCGTGAACGTTGTTCTTACGCAGCTGCTCGATGATCTTGTCGGCGTGGTAGGCGGGGACGGTGAGGGCCAGGCGGCCCACCTGCACGCTGCCGAGGGACTCGAAGGTTCCCGCGGTCACGTCCGCGCCCATGGACGAGGCCAGGTGCAGCACCGTGGCACCCGTGGGCACCCCCGGGTGCGACGTGAAAACGACGTCGAGGAGGACGGTGCTCTTCGTCAGGCCGTCAAGGCTGGTGGCCGCGGAGGCGGGGACCGATTCGACGACGGGCATGGGGACCAGCTCACGGGCGAGCGGTGTCGAGGGGTCCGCCACGACCTCTTCGAGGGGGCCGGTCTGCAGGACCTGTCCGTGGCCGAGGAGGGTCACGGAGTCGCAGATCTCGCGGACGACGGCCATCTCGTGGGTGATGATGACGACGGTGACCCCGGCGACGTCGCGCACGTGGCGCAGCAGGGAGAGGATCTGAGCGGTCGACTCGGTGTCGAGCGCACTCGTCGGCTCGTCGCACAGGAGCACAGCGGGGTTATCAGCCAGAGCACGGGCGATGCCGACGCGCTGACGCTGACCGCCCGACAGCTGGGACGGGTAGGAGTCGCCGCGGCCTTCGAGGCCGACGAGCTCGAGGAGTTCCTCGACGCGTTCGCGGCGCTGCGCACGAGGCACGCCGGCGAGCTTCAGCGGGTAGCCGATGTTATCGGCGGCAGTGCGGGCATCCAGGAGGTTCGCCGCCTGGAACACCATGCCGATGCGACGGCGAGCGGCACGCAGCGCAGAACCCGACAGCATCGACAGATCCAGGCCGTCGACGACGATGTGGCCCTCGGTGGGCTTCTCCAGGGCCGTCAGACACCTGATGAGCGTGGACTTACCCGCGCCGGAACGGCCGACGATCCCGTGGATCGAACCGCGATCGACGTGCAGGTTCACCCCGTCGAGCGCGACGACCTGGCCGCCGCTTTTCACGGGGTAGACCTTGGACACCCCGGTGAGGTCAATCATGTGCATCTCCGTTACTGGGCCACACGGCCCGCAACATCAGCATATGAGGGCCGCGCGCGCGAGCGCTCGGAATGCTGTTACAAAACTCCGTATCGTGGCTAAACCCTCACCCATCAGCCCGCATTGTGGCCGCAGTTGTGTGACAAACGCCTATCCGGCACAGGCGATGCCCGCGAGCGCCGCGCCCCATGAGGCCGCCCACGTGCCGAGCGCGAGGGCGAGGCTCCGGCCTCGGAATCCATCAGCCCACAGCGTCACAGCATCCACGAGCGCGGTCGAGAATGTCGTGAAGCCGCCGAGGAACCCCGTCGAAACGATCGGCATGAGGTCAGCGGGCACCAGCTGCGTAGCCGCGCCAGCCAGGAAACAGCCGATGACGTTGACGACCAGGATGCCAAGCTTCGCTCCCGCCGGGTCGCCCAACGAGGACAGAGCACGCTGAGTTCCACGGTCCAGCCAGAAGCGGGCGCACGCGCCCACGCCGCCGGCCAGGGCTACGAACAGGAAGGTCGATCCATTCACGCTCGCACCTCCTCGTCTCTGACGGGCCGCATGCCCGAGCGGCCACACAGCCACTCCCCCACGCGCATACCCGCCCAGGCACAGGCCCCACCCAGAGCCAGGAGACCCAGAGACTGCGAGACGGCCTCGACAATTCCATTGAGCGACACGTACCCCACCGACGCGACAATGTACGTCCCGTACGTCGTGAACGCGCCCGCGAAACCCGTGCCAACCAGGAGCTTCAGGGTCTTCAGCGAGGCCGCATCCCCGGCGCCGCGCGCCAGGCGCCCCCGCCACCCACGCGGCCAGCACGCCCAGCAGGAACGCGCCCACGGCGTTGACCGTCAGCGTCGACCACGACAGGAAGAGGCCGCGCACGGGCGAGGCCTTCGCGACCTCGTCCAGGCCGGCGCGCGCCGCCGTCCCCACGACCCCGCCCACGAACACCGCCAACCAGTCGGGCACCCGAAAACTCACCATGCACCCCACTGTACGCCCGCCGCGCACTGCACCCGGGGAGGCGGATCCCGGGAGGCGGCCACCGCCTCGTACACTGAGGCCATGACGAACACCGGACGATTCGCGCCCTCCCCCACGGGCGACTTTCACCTGGGCAACCTGCGCACCGCGATCCTCTCGTGGGCGTGGGCGCGCACGACCGGGCGGCAATTCGTCCTGCGCATCGAGGACATCGACCGGGAGCGCGCCGGGTCCGCCGAGCGTCAGATCGAGGACCTGGCAGCGATCGGCGTCGACTGGGACGGCGACCCCCTCATCCAAACCGCGCGGGCCGACGCGCACGAGGCCGCCCTGGCGTCGCTGGCCGCGCGCGGCCTCATCTTCGAGTGCTACTGCACACGCCGCGACATCCGCGAGGCCGCCTCCGCGCCGCACGTGGCGCCCGGCCACTACCCGGGCACCTGCCTGACGCTGAGCGAGTCCGAGCGTTCATCCAAGCGCGCTTCCTTGGCAGCATTGGGGCGCGCCCCCGCGCTGCGCCTGGCCGCCCCCTCGCCCGAGTGGACCGTGTTCGATGAGCTGCACGGCTCCTACACCGGGCCCGTCGACCACTTCGTCGTGCGCCGCGCTGACGGCGTGCCCGCCTACAACCTGGCGGCCGTCGTCGACGACGCGTTCCAAGGCGTCGACCAGGTCGTACGCGGCTTCGACCTGCTCACCCAGGCGCCCGCGCAGGCGCAGCTCGCCCACCTGCTCGGGGCGCCCGAGCCGACGTACGCGCACGTGCCCCTCGCACTCGCACCTTCAGGGGCCCGGTTGGCCAAGCGCGACGGCGCCGTCACCCTCTCTGACCTACGAGGCCTGGGCTGGTCCACCGAGGACGTCGTTTCGTTTATCGGGTCATCCCTGGGAGTGCCCGGGGCGCGTTGCGCCTCCGACATTGCGGATGCTCTCGGGATTACAGGATTGCGTTCCCTGCCGACCGATCCGTGGATCGTGACGCCGCCCAGTTCCTGAGGGCTGCTTTGTGTGCGCCACGGGTGTTCCGGGCGCCGGAGGCCCCGGCTGTGGGGCCCGGCCGCTGTGTGTGCCGGTGGGCGGCGGCCCGCCCGCGAGATCGCCACACGCGAGCCTGAAGGCTCGGAGTGGTCGATCTCGAGGCCCGCCCTGGCCCTGCCGCCACCCACCGGCACCGCGACCATGCCCAGCCACCGCCCACGGGCACCGCAGCCGGGCCCCTCAAGCTCCTCCGGCGCCCTCCACACCAGCGGTGCTTGCGGCTATTGCTTCGCAATTTCGCATGCAATTCCCCCACCGCTCTTTCAAAGAATGAACTTACAACGTTGGAATTGCAACGTTTTCAGGCATTGTGAAATCTTCGCCCAATCGAATTGCATGCAACTTTTGCGGGAGTCCCACCTCTCCCGCCACTCACCAGCACCGCAGCCACGCCCTTCAATTCCCTCCGGCGCCCCACACCAATGGGCCGCCTCGCTGATCGGCGGCTCGTCACGTCGTCTCGAAGCCCAACTACGCCCGCCATCCACACCATCTGACACCAATGGCCCACCGAGCGCTCACAAACCGCCGAAACCGGGCATGTTCCACTGACAAAGGCATTATCGGTTTCACCTAACCACCCACCCCCAACAAAGGTGTCGTCGGTTTCTTCAACGGGCCGTGGAAACCCAGTACTGGCACTTCCTGTTTCACGACAGGACGTGTCGAGTGATCTGAGCGAAAGAAATATCGCCCCAGCACTGCACGAAAACGTACCGACAAGGGCCACATGAAAGAAAAATCGCCCCCGCTCATCGGAAATAGGCAAAAATAGGCGATTTTGAGCGTGCTGGGGCGATGAAAGTTTCATGACACCCCATGTCTCATGAAGCGGGGGCGGTTTTTCTTTCAGCCCTTCATCCGCATTCAAGCCCCTGCGAAGGCTCGCCTGCGATACGCCATCTAGGCCACAACCACACACAACGTCCCTGCGTCACACAGATGGGCCCGCCACAAGCAGATGGTCATGAAAAAAGCACTCCCAAAGGAGTGCTTGGTAGAAATGCAGAACCCCCACCGGTGGATCGCACCGAGGGGGGCCGCTGCGCGCCCGGAGGGACTCGAACCCCCAACCTTCTGAACCGTAATCAGATGCTCTATCCATTGAGCTACGGGCGCTTGCCGTTTGGCTGGGTATAAGCTTACACGCTCTTCGCCAGGATGCAAATCAAGAGCTATGGCCTGAACCACATCGAAGAAATGCGTCCTGCAGCCGACCAAGATCGAGCAGCATATACAAAGATCCTCCGCGCACCCGGCAGCGCACCCTTATCCTTGCTGCATTCCTGCCCTGGGGAGGTTCGGATGATACCGTCACGCGGAGGACCGGCCCCCAGCATACACGTTTTCGCCCCGCGCGCGCAGCTGCGACGAGGCGTAGCACATCACCACAGGACTGCCCACCTACAACTTGCCGCGGCGCCGGCGCGCAGTATCAAGGCAGGGCCTGGCTGCGGTGCTCGTGGGCGGTAGCAGGGCCTGGCCGGGGCATCGAGACGACGCGCCGAACCACACGTCGAGCGGGCGCCGCCGGTGCGGAGGGCACCGGAGGGCCTGGCCGCGGTGCCGGTGGGCGGTAGCAGGGCCTGGCCGGGCTAGTCCAAGCACCACAAGTGCCGCCGGTGCGGAGGGCTGCAGGGCCTGGCCGCGGTGCCGGTGGGCGGCGGCGGGGCCTGGCCGGGCTAGTCCAAGCACCACAAGTGCCGCCGGTGTGGAGGGCGCCGGAGGGTCCGGAGGGCACGGGCGGGCTTCGAGATCGACCACTCCGAGCCGCAGGCTCGCGTGTGGCGATCTCGCGGGCGGCCGGGCCCGACGGCGCCCGGAACACCAGCGGCGCCACAGGCAACAAAAGGGTTATAGGACAAAACGTGTTGGTTGAGGGGTTAGTCCCAGGTGTTGTGGTAGGGGGTGGTGTGGTGGAGTTCGTTGAAGCAGATTGCGTCGCCCCAGCCGGGGATGATGGCGGTGGCTTGGTGGTTTTGCGCGGCTTGTTGCCAGGCGTTTTCGAGGGCTGCGTCGGTGGGCATGGTGGCCAGGATTGTCGCTGCTGGCTGTGGGTGCGCAGAGTGGGTGTAGCACCACCAAAACACGGCTTTGATGCGTCGGGTCAGGCGCATGCCACGGTGATCGCGCAGCATCTGGCGTAGGCGCGCGTTCGTGCTTTCGATCTGGTTGGTTGTTGCGGGCATCGGATGGTCCCAGGTGGGGTCCAGGTACGTGAACAACAGGCCTTGCCTGATGAGCTTGTTGAGGCTGTTACGAGCCCGAACAAGCCTCTCATGAGTGTATTCCCATCCTCCGTCAGGCCTGTGTGTTTTCTCCTCCAAGAAGTCCTTCCAGCGCGCGCACCAGTCCTGGTAGGCACCGATCCATTCCTGAGCATCTTCTCGGCCCTCCACGTGCAAGAGTTGTTGCCCAAGAGCGTATAAACCTTGTGAGGCCGCCAGTTTGGGGCGCGTCGTAGTGGCTTGGCGAATACGGCAATACGCATGAAAGGTGCAGCGTTGCACACGCGTGGTCGGCCAGATTCTCTTGCAGGCTTTCGCGAACCCACTGCCCCCGTCAGTGACAACCAGGGCCGGTGGCGCGATCCGGCTCATAAGCGCTTCCCAGGCACGGGAATTCTCACTCCTAGCCGCGTACCAACCCAGCACGCAATCGGGAGTTTGAGCGATGAAAACCACGGCGCCTCGGCCCAGGTGGATACCGTCAACGAAGATGACCTCATGAACCTCATCGACGATCGGACTGAAAGGCCATAACTGCCACAATGGCTCACAGCGCCTGCGAAACGAGCGGCCCCCGCCAGGCAAATCCGCCTGACGGCGCCGACTGAGCAGCCAGGCCAAGAACTCATCAAGATGCTTCGCCGTGGAATTAATGCGGCTGACCTGGCTGATATTGCACAGGGAGCAGCGCCATCGCTGCGCCCCTGACGCTGAGTGCCCATACCTGGTCATCACTCGCCCGCACGCCGGACATTTGGGGGTATTCATACCCCCACGATGAAACAACCAACTTCAATGTGGATTTTCCCGCACCAGCAAGCCGAAAAGTCGCTACAAAACCAACACGTTTAGTCCATCCTTCAAGTTGGCTCCCACCAACTTCAATACCGATTTTTCCGCACCAAAAAGCCGAAAAGTCACCATAAAACCAACACGTTTTGTCCTATAACCCCAACAAAACCCCGGAACCTGAAGCGGTCCCGGGGTCCGGTGGCGGAGGATGGGGGATTCGAACCCCCGAGGGCTTGCACCCAACACGCTTTCCAAGCGTGCGCCATAGGCCACTAGGCGAATCCTCCGTGCACATCGTGCCGGACAATCATAAGCGAAAAATGTCTGCCCGCGCCAATCCTGGCCAATGGAGCAGGTCACAGGCCCGAGATTTCGCGACAAACGGCACCGAAACGGACACAGACAGGTGAGCCGAAACCACTGAATCCCACGCAGCCAGAGCAGCAGAGCATACCGACGCGGCGCGCGGACTCAGCCACCGCAGAGGCGACGGCACCCGCGCGCGGGACCCCGGCCTCGTCGATTAGCCGAGCCCGAGCATGTAGATGTAGGCGGCGATGCCAATAAGAATCCCATCGAACACGAGGGCGGCGGTGGCCTCACGTGAGCCGATGCGCTCGGGCAGCGATTGGGCCTGAATGAGGGCGATGACCGCGAGGACCATGCTGACGACGATGGTGATGCCAAAGAAACCAAAGACAGCGAACCAGAGGGACGCTTTGGCTATGGGGTTCGTGATGGGCACGGGGGAGGTGTAGCCGCCGTCGGCGAAAACCTCCCTGACGTTGACGTATTCCGTCCCCGGAAAATCACCATACGAGACCGGCGCGCTCCCCCGCGTCACGCTCTCGGGCGCGTAGCCGTAGCGGTCGCCGGCGACGTTCATGGACGAGGCATCGGCCGGGTTGGCCTGCGAGACCATCGGCGAGGCCATGTCCGGGTTCGCCCAGGGCACGCCAGAGACGGTGGGGGCGACGTTCGGGGATGGCTGGCTCATGTGCTCCACTATTCCACAACGAGAGGGGCATGCACCACACTTTGCCCACTGGAGGTGGTTTATGCGTGGCGAAACCTGCGGGGACGGGGGTGGACACGCTACCCTGTTATTCCGACCGGTACGGCCATCCTGCCCATCAACTGATCGGATTTGTACGCTTATGAGCGAAACGAAGACCTCGCTGTTCCGTTGGAAGCTTCACGGTGACGGCACGTCCATTAATCCCGGCGACGTCGTCCTTCCGAATGAACGACTCTCGTGGCCGCGCACCGCTGGCATTGGTGCCCAGCACGTGGTCGCAATGTTTGGTGCCACGTTCCTTGTTCCGTTGTTGACAGGTTTCCCCCCGTCAACAACGCTTTTTTTCACCGCGATCGGCACCCTGCTGTTCTTCCTGATTACGGCGGGCCGTCTGCCCTCGTATCTGGGTTCCTCGTTCGCGCTGATCGCGCCGATCCAGGCAGTCAGCTCCTCCATGGGCCCCTCCTACGCGCTCGGCGGCATCATTGCTGTGGGCGCGACGCTCGCGCTCGTCGGCCTGATCGTTCACTTCGCGGGCGTTCGCTGGATTGACGCTGTCATGCCGCCCGTGGTGACGGGCGCGATCGTGGCGCTCATCGGCCTCAACCTGGCGCCCGCTGCGTGGAACTGGGTGAAGCAAGGCCCGATTACGGCCGTCGTGACAATCGTGTCGATCTGCCTCGTGACAGTCCTCTTCAAGGGCATCCTCGGCCGCCTCTCGATCCTCATCGGTGTGCTGATCGGCTACGTGGCCGCGATCATCCAGGGCGAGGTCGACTTCTCCAAGGTGAGCAACGCCGCTTGGATCGGCTTCCCCGAGTTCCACACCCCCACCTTCTCCGTCTCGACACTTGGCCTGTTCCTGCCGGTCGTGTTCATCCTGGTCGCCGAGAACGTCGGCCACGTGAAGTCCGTCTCCGCGATGACGGGCGAGAACATGGACGACCTGACGGGCCGCGCGCTCGTCGCGGACGGCCTCTCCACGATGCTGGCCGGCAGCGGCGGCGGTTCGGGTACGACCACCTACGCCGAGAACATCGGCGTTATGGCTGCGACCCGCGTGTACTCGACGGCGGCGTACATCATCGCGGCCGGCGTTGCTCTGGTCCTGTCGATGCTGCCGAAGTTCGGCGCCCTTATCGCAACGATTCCCCCGGGCGTGCTCGGCGGCGCGGGCACGGTCCTGTACGGCATGATCGGCATGCTGGGCGTTCGCATCTGGGTGCAGAACCGCGTGGACTTCTCCAACCCGGTGAACCTGAACACCGCCGCAGTCTCCCTGATCGTCGCGATCGCGAACTTCACGTGGACCGTCGGCAGCATTTCGTTCGAGGGCATCGCGCTGGGCACGGCGGCCGCTCTGCTGATTTACCACGGCATGCGCCTGATCTCGAAGCTGCGCGGCACGAACCTGGAGGCGGCGACGCCCGCGTCCGCGCCGTCGGGTTCGGAGCTGGAGGGCGAGGCGTACTCGAAGCGCCACCGCTCCCCCGCGCCGCAGGCTGACGCCTGATCTGACGCGTTCATTGACGAGGCCGGGGCTCGGCCACTCGCTCACCGCACGGTGAGGGGTGGGTCGGGCCCCGGCCTCATTTATCCCCATAATTCCGCACGTAATTCCCCCGACGCCTGACACATCACGTCAGCGCAATGCCCGGATTTCCAACGTTTTTGAGCACACCTACAAAGTGACCGGATGAGAATTACGTGCGAGTTTTCAGAGGAGGGCACCAGCCGCGAGCATGACGACCGCAAGAAGCGGCAGGAACCCCTGCTTGATCGCGGCAGAGCGCTTATCGGGTGACATGACGAAGAGCAAGAGGGCGGCGGCGAGCATGGATCCGACGCCAAAAATCACGAGGGGCAGACCGACAGGGCGCGATGCCAGGTAGTAGATGGCGATGCCAGCGAAGGCCTCGATGGCGAGGAAGAAGTTGTAGAAACCCTGATTGAAGGCCATTTCCTTGGTGGCCTCGGCGGATTCGCGGTCCATGCCGAACACGGACAGGGCGCGCGTGGTCCACGCGAAGGACTCGATGTAGAAGATGAAAACGTGGAGGGCGGCGGCCAGGAAGGCTGCGATCATTCCGATGATCAGCATGAGGTCTCTTTCGTCAATGTGTCGTTCAATTGGACCTCAACCTACTCTGCACGCACTCACATCGACCGAGTCACAACGCCCAACTCGTCAAAAACCCAACGAGTTTCCCCTCACAGGTTGCGACCGTGACGAGCACCTAGGATCCATCACTCATTCCGCCGCCGCGCAGCTCGTCGAGCATGCCCGCCGTGATGATGCCCGAGGGCAGGGCGACGACGGCGACGCCCATGAGCGAGGAGATCATGGCGATGGTGCGCCCCACGTCGGATGAGGGGTAGAGATCTCCGTAGCCGACGGTCGTCAGGAGACGACCGCCCAGTAGACGGCATCGAAGAAGGTGTTGAAGGTTTCCGGCTCGACGTTGAAGATGACGAGGGCGCTGACGAGGATGTAGCCGATGGCAAGGCAGAGGACGGCGAGCAGCGCTTCCCTCTGTTTCTCAAACACGGCGGCGATAGCGGAGGCGCTCTTCGAGTAGCGGATGAGCTTGAAGGCTCGCAGCGCGCGGAACAGGCGGAGGACTCGCAGCGTGCGCAGTGCGTCATTGAAAGCGTTGAAGATAGGCAGGATCGACAGCAGGTCAATAATCGCCATCGGCGTGAAGGGATAGATCAGGAACGACATCGCACCCTTGCCGATCTTCAGGTCCGCCGTCGCCCACCGTGCCAGGTAGTCGGCGATGAACACGAGAACGCACACGTATTCAATCGACTCGAGGATGGGACTGGACCCCTTGAAGCACAGGGGAAGGAGGCTGGCAACGATAAGCACGGTCATGACGCGCCCGTACCACATTGCCGCTCTCCCATCGCCATTGAGCAGGGAGTAGAGCCGTTCCCGCATCCGCATCGTCCTTCCTCGATACGCACGTGCCGCTCCGCTATGCGCGCCGCCGCGCATCCGCCGAGGCTCGAAGCGAGAACACGATCACGCCTCTCGCCTCCACAACGCACTGTATCACTCGACTTGAGCGGCTTGGCAGGACCGGCACACAGCCAGATTCTCTCTGACACTCACGACTCAGAATTGCACATATGCCATCCGCCGGCGCACAAATTTCCGCCGACAAAAACCATACGTGTTAATTGTTTACGTGTAAGGTAGCGGACATGGCAACATGTGCACCCTCGCTATTCACAGCGCTGATTCACACGGAAATGGGCGCGTGGAACGCGGTCGAATCCGCCCTTTCCGAGGCGGGAAACGTGCTCACACTCGGCCGCTTCCTCGTGCTGCGCACGGTCCGCGACACCCCCGCGTGCCGAATTCAGGAGGTCGCGGCGAGCCAGGGCATCACCCTGGGAGCGGCCTCGCGCCTCGTCGACCGCCTCCACCGCGACGGACTACTGCACCGCACCCCGTGCGAGCATGACCGGCGCGCGACCATCCTGACGGTGACGGACCAGGGCCTGGCACACCTCGAGGAGGCCTGCGCGATCGTCGAGAAGGAGCAGGAGCGCCTCTTCGCCCCACTCTCCACAGCCCAGCGCGAGGAGCTGACGCGCAGCCTCGCGCTCATCGCCGAGGCCAGCAAGGGGCGCGCATGATTCGCTTCGATCACGTCTCCAAGACCTACCCGGGCGGCACACGCGCCGTCGAAGACTTTTCCCTCACCGTCGAGCAGGGCTCGACGACCGTGTTCCTGGGCACCTCGGGCTGCGGCAAGACGACGCTCATGCGGATGGTGAACGCGATGGTCGCCCCGACCTCGGGCAGGGTATTCGTACGAGACCAGGACGTCGCAGGCGAGGATCCCGTGCGCCTGCGCCGATCGATCGGCTACGTCCTGCAGGAGGGCGGCCTCTTCCCCCACCGAAGCATCGCAGACAATATCGCGACCGTCCCGCGCCTGGAGGGCGCCACGAAGCAGGCCTCCCGCGAGCGCGCGCTCGAGCTCCTGACGCTGGTGGGCCTGGATCGCGAGATGGCCGATCGCTACCCCGCCCAGCTGTCGGGCGGCCAGCGTCAGCGCGTGGGCGTGGCCCGGGCGCTGGCCAATCGCGCGGACATCCTACTGATGGACGAACCCTTCGGCGCGCTGGATCCGATCGTGCGCGCGGAGCTGCAACGCGAATTGAAGGAGATTCAGCGGGCCCTGGGTACGACGATCCTCTTCGTGACGCACGACGTGGACGAGGCTTTCACGCTGGGCGACCAGCTTGCCATCCTCTCCACGGGCGGCAACATCGAGCAGGTGGGAACGCCCACCGAGCTCCTCTCCTCTCCCGCGTCACCCTTCGTCGCGGAGTTCGTGGGAGCCTCGCGCGCCGCTCGCCCGGTGCGCATCGCCGGGCCGGACGGCCTGGTGGTCGACGACGCCGGCACCCCCGTGGGCACGCTAACGACCGACGAGGCCGGGGACCGCCCGTGACCTGGCTGTCCTCAAACTGGGGAGTCATTGGCTCCCTGACGCTCGCGCACCTGTGGATCGCCCTGCCAGCGATTGCTCTGTCGGTGCTGATTTCCGTGCCGATCGCGCGGTGGGCGGCGTTTTCTCGCCGCGGCGGCTGGGTCCTGTCTGCCCTGTCGGCGCTGTACGCGGTGCCGTCGCTGCCGCTCCTGATTGTCATTCCGGTAATCGTCGGGGTGGCGCTGCGCTCGCCCGCCAACATGATCATCGTCCTGACTCTGTACGGCGTGGCGGTGCTGGTGCGACAGGCCGCGGAGGGCTTCCGCGCGATCCCTCGCGCGACCCTGCAGGCCGCGAACGCGTGCGGCTACCCCCTGCTTCGACGTTTCGTCGAGGTGGAGCTCCCCCTCGCTACGCCCGTCGTCGTCGCGGGCACGCGCGTGGTCGCCACGTCGACGGTGTCGCTCGTGACGGTGGGCGCGTTCATTGGGGTGCGCTCGCTGGGGACGCTGTTCACCGACGGTTTTCAGCGCGGACTCATCGCCGAGGTCGTGGCCGGCTTGGTCGCAACGGTTCTCCTTGCGCTCGTGATCGATGCGCTGATCCAAGGGTTCGGCTGGGCACTCACTCCGTGGACGAGGAGGGGGGCGGGCATGAACATTCTCCTCGACGCCCTGAATTGGTTGGCGGTCCCCGCCCACTGGCTGGGCGAATCCGGGATCCTCGTGAGGGCCACCGAGCACCTGGGCCTCACTCTCCTGATCGTGGCGCTCGCAGCGCTCATCGCGCTGCCACTGGGCACCTGGATCGGGCACACGGGCAGAGGCCGGTGGCTGGTGAGCGCGACGGGTGCGGCCCGCGCGGTCCCGACGCTCGGCGCCCTGACGCTGGCGGGCCTGTGGCTGGGCATCGGACTGGCGGCGCCAACGCTCGCTCTCCTCATTCTGGCGATCCCACCGCTCCTGTCGGCGACCTACTCGGGCATCGCCTCAACGCCCCGCGCGACCGTGGACGCAGCGCGAGCGATCGGACTCACCGAAGCCCAGGTTCTCGCCCAGGTCGAGGTTCCGCACGCGGCCGGCCTCGTGGCGGCGGGCGTGCGCTCGGCGACCCTCCAGGTCATTGCCACGGCAACGCTCGCGGCCTACACAGCCGACTACGGCCTCGGTCGATTCTTGTACGCAGGGCTGAAAACCCGCGATTACGCGCAGATGATCGGCGGCGCGATCGTCGTCGTGACCCTCGCGCTCGCGGCGGATGCGATCCTGGCTCTGGCAGCGAGGCGCCTGCGAGAGCGCACCCAACCCAACACCAACGACACCACGACCGAGGAGGAACGATGAGGCGCCCCCTGACACTAATCGCCGCCTTCGCTTCGGCTGCACTCGCCCTCTCCGCCTGCGGAACGGTCGAGTCCCTCGAGGGGCGCTCATCCATGGACGCTTCGACCATCATCGTCGGCTCACAGGACTACTACTCGAACGAGATCATCGCCGAGGCCTACGCACAGGCCCTTGAGGGGGCAGGCTTCACGGTCGAGCGCCAACTCCGGATCGGCCAGCGCGAGGTCTACATGCCCGAGATCGAGGCCGGCGCGATCGACGTGTTCCCCGAGTACACGGGCAATCTGCTGCAATACCTCGACCAGAACGCGAGCGCCCGCACCTCCGAGGAGGTCTACGCGGCGCTGCAGACCGCTTTACCAATGGGCCTGCGTGCCCTCGATCAGGCGCCGGCAGCCGACCAGGATTCCTACGTGGTGACAGCAGATTTCGCGGCCGCACATTCGCTGACGTCGATCGGCGACCTCGCGGGCGCGGGCACGCTCACGCTGGGTGGCAACTCCGAGTTGCAGACGCGCCCCTATGGCCCGACGGGGCTGGCGCAGACCTACGGACTGACCGTCGGATTCACCCCGATTGAGGACTCGGGCGGCCCGCTCACCGTCAAGGCCCTGAAGGACGGCGACATCCAGCTGGCGAACATCTACTCCTCGGACCCGGCTCTCGCGGACGGGACGCTGACGGTCCTGACGGACCCGAAGGGCCTGTTCCTGGCCTCACACGTGGTCCCCCTGGCCTCGTCGCGAGTGAACGATGACGCCGCCGCGGTCATCAACCGGGTGAGCGCCGCGATGGATGCCGAGGACCTGGTGGAGATGAACCGGGCGTCGACAGCGGAGCAGAAGTCCGCCTCGCAGATCGCCCGCGAGTGGCTCATGTCCGAGGGTTTGCTCTCCTGAGTGCTCCTCGATGGACGAGGCCGGGGTCGGGTGTGTGCGCACGCTCAGCCCCGGCCTCGTCGCATGAATACTTGGTCACAACGGTCCCACTTTTATGTGACCCACACCATTATTTGACCTACTTTTTACGTTTGTAACCAAAATGTAATGCGCACATGATGGACATCTTTCATGAATTCCACGCGGCACGGGTTAATCTCAGACCATACCTGAGGGCACCGCCCCCAGTTCCACCCATCAACCAGGAGGAAGAATCCATGAACCTGAAGAAGGCATGGCTCGTCATCCCCGCGGCTGCCGCGCTCGCTCTGACCGCCTGCGCCGGCGGCGGCAACACCGCCTCGTCCGGCTCCGGCGACAAGGTCGTCACGACCAACGGCAACGAGCCCCAGAACCCGCTCCTGCCGGGCCTGACCAACGAAAACGGCGGCGGCAGGATCCTGACCGTCCTGTTCAGCCAGCTCGTCCGCTACGAGACCGACGGCACGGCCGTCCTCGACGTCGCCGAGTCCATCGAGCCCAACGAGGACGCGTCCGAGTGGACCATCAAGCTCCACAACGACCGTAAGTTCTCCGACGGCACCCCCGTCCAGGCCCACAACTTCATCAAGGCCTGGAACCTCATCACGTCGAAGCAGCAGCAGCAGGCTGCGTTCTTCAGCATCTTCGAGGGCACCGACGATGAGGGCAACGGTGAGATCACCGGCCTGACCGAGATCGACGACTACACCTTCACCGCGAAGCTGAAGAACCCCACCTCGGACTTCATGTCGCGCCTGGGCTACGTCGCCTACGCGCCGCTCCCGGATTCCACGCTGGCTGATCCCGATGCCGGCGGCCAGGCCCCCGTGGGCAACGGCCCCTACAAGATGGCTTCGGCCGACGCGTGGGAGCACAACGTCAAGTTCAGCACCGTTCCCAACGAGAACTACGTGGGTGACACCAAGGCTCAGAACGACGGCGTGACCTTCGTCTTCTACACGAGCCTCGACGCCGGTTACCAGGACCTGTCCTCCGACTCCCTCGACATCCTCGACGGCGTCCCGGCCTCCGTCTTCAAGACCTTCGAGTCCGAGCTGCCCGGCCGCACCGTGAACCAGCCCTACGCTGGCGTCCAGTACTTCACGATCCCGCAGTACCTACCCCACTTCTCCGGTGAGGAAGGCCGCCTGCGCCGCCAGGCCATCTCCCTGGCCGTCGATCGTGACACCATCACGAAGACCATCTTCAACGGCACCCGTACCCCCGCCAAGGACTTCACTGCTCCGACCCTCGAGGGCTACGACGCCAACATCTCCGGCAACGACGTCCTGACCTACAACCCCGACAAGGCCAAGGAACTGTGGGCACAGGCCGACGCCATCTCCCCGTGGGACGGTACCTTCACCATCGGCTACAACTCCGACGGTGGCCACAAGGAATGGGTCGACGCGACCGCTAACTCCATCAAGAACACCCTGGGCATCAACGCTGAAGGCAACCCCTTCGCCGACTTCAAGTCGCTGCTCGATGCCGAGGACAAGGGCGAGATGACCGGCGCGTTCCGTAACGGCTGGCAGGGCGACTACCCGGCGCTGTACAACTTCCTGCAGCCCCAGTTCGCCACCGGTGCCGACGCCAACAAGGGCGGCTACTCCAACAGCGAGTTCGACTCCCTGATGATCCAGGCTTCCTCCGCCACCACGACCGCGGACGCCGTCAAGACCCTCCAGCAGGCCCAGATGATCCTGCTCCAGGACCTGCCGGCCATCCCGCTGTGGTACCCGAACGTCAGCGGCGGTTGGTCGAAGAACGTCGACAACGTCAAGTTCGACTGGAAGGGTCAGCCCGTGATGTACCAGATCACCAAGAAGTGATCGCACGAGGTTAACCTCGCTTCCGGGGCGGGCGGCGAAAGCCGCCCGCCCCTCGCACATCTCTTTTCGGCAGCCCCACACAGATTGACGCAGCTCAGCGACGCACTGCGCACCCGCATTGACGCGGCACACACTTTCATCTCAAAAAAGCATCACGGGATTGATACGGCAGACAAAATCAGAGACTGATACGCCATTTGCCCATTCTTTACCCTATGATGGGACCATAGTCGGCCTCGCCCGCGAGGCACCGCCAGGGATCGGATCCTCCCCTCCCCCGACACGAACACTAAAGGATTGTCCATGCTCCGCTACATCGGACGGCGACTCCTCCAGACCATCCCGGTCTTCTTCGGGAGCCACCTTTCTGATCTTCGCGATGGTCTACCTGATGCCAGGTGACCCCGTCGCCGCACTCGGTGGCGACCGCGGCCTCTCCGAGACCGCCGCCGCGCAGATCCGCGCCCAGTACAACCTGGACAAGCCCTTCTGGATGCAGTACCTGCTGTACCTCAAGGGAGTCTTCACACTCGACTTCGGCACCGCGTTCAACGGCCAGAAGGTTACGTCCATCATGGCAACCGCCTTCCCGACGACCGCGAAGCTCGCCATCTACGCACTCGCCATCGAAACCATCCTCGGCATCAGCCTGGGCGTCGTCGCGGGCATGCGCCGCGGCAAGTGGTTCGACTCCACCATCCTCGTGGTCTCCCTGCTGCTGATCTCGGTCCCCACCTTCGTGCTCGGCTTCGTCCTCCAGTACGTCCTGGGTGTTCAGCTCGCGATCCTGCCGACCACGGCCTCGGCCTCCGTCGACCTCAAGAGCCTCACCATGCCAGCCATGGTGCTCGGCGGCGTCTCCCTGGCCTACGTCATCCGACTGACCCGCCAGTCCGTCTCCGAAAACGTCTCCGCGGACTACGTGCGCACCGCGCGCGCCAAGGGCCTCTCCGGCGGCGTCGTCATGACACGCCACATCCTGCGCAACTCCCTCATCCCCGTCGCCACGTTCATCGGCGGCGACCTCGGCGCCCTCATGGGCGGCGCGATCATCACCGAGGGCATCTTCAACATCCACGGCGTCGGCGGCACCCTGTGGAACGCCATCATCAAGGGCGAACCCCAGACCGTCGTGTCGGTGACAACAGTGCTCGTGCTGGTCTACATCATCGCGAACCTGATCGTCGACCTCCTGTACGCCGTGCTCGACCCGAGGATCCGCTATGAGTGACAAGATTCCTTCCGCCAACATCACCCGCACCCGCGCGGGTCAGGACCACTACGTCTCCGACATCGACGAGACCGGCCTCGGCGCCGTCGACGCGGTCGCCGACGAGGGCGCTCCCTCGTCCATGTGGGGCGAGGCCTGGAAGCGCCTGCGCCGCCGCCCGACCTTCTGGATCGCCGCGTTCATCATCGCGCTCGCCGCGCTCCTCGCCCTCTTCCCGTCGCTCTTCACCGCGAACGACCCGAAGTTCTGCGAGCTCTCCTCGTCCCTGGCCGGCCCCTCCGCGGGTCACCCCTTCGGCTTCGACAAGCAGGGTTGCGACATCTACGCCCGCGTCGTCTACGGCGCCCGCGCATCCGTGTCCGTCGGCATCCTCACGACCATCGCGGTCGTCCTGATCGGCGGCACCATCGGCGCGCTCGCCGGCTACTTCGGCGGCTGGTTCGACGCCCTGCTCTCGCGCGTCACCGACGTGTTCTTCGCGATCCCGCTGCTCCTCGCCGCGATCGTGTTCATGCAGATGTTCAAGGGCTCGCGCTCCATCATGATGGTCGTCATCGTCCTGTCCATGTTCGGCTGGACCTCCATCGCGCGTATCACCCGCGGTTCGGTCCTGTCCGCCAAGAACGAAGAGTTCGTGACCGCGGCCCGCGCGACCGGCGCATCCCGCGCGCGCATCCTGCTGAGCCACATCATCCCGAACTCGATGGCCCCCATCATCGTGTACGCGACCGTCGCACTGGGCACCTTCATCGTGTCCGAGGCCTCCCTGTCCTTCATGGGCATCGGCCTGCCGACGTCGGTCGTCTCCTGGGGCGCTGACATCTCGTCCGCTCAGACGTCCCTGCGCACCAACCCGATGGTCCTGTTCTACCCGGGCGCAGCCCTGGCCCTGACCGTCCTCAGCTTCATCATGATGGGTGACGCCGTGCGCGAAGCCCTCGACCCGAAGGCACGCAAGTGAGCGAAACGAACACCCCCCAGCTCTCCGAAAAGGAGATGGAAGAGATCGTCGAACGAGCCGTCGCCCCCAGCGCGGCCCCGGCCTCGTCCGACATCCACCCGGACGACGCGCAGCCCCTACTCAAGATCACGGACCTGGAGGTCACCTTCACCTCCTCGACCGGCGTCGTCCCCGCCGTGCGCGGCGCGAACCTGACCATCTACCCCGGCCAGACCGTCGCCATCGTCGGTGAGTCAGGCTCCGGTAAGTCCACGACCGCCGCCGCCGTCATCGGCCTCCTGCCCGGCACCGGCAAGGTCGCGGGCGGAAAGATCGAGTTCGACGGCCGCGACATCACCCACCTGACCACCAAGCAGTGGGTGGAGCTGCGCGGATCCGGCATCGGCCTCGTCCCCCAGGACCCGATGAGTAACCTCAACCCCGTGCTCCGCGTGGGCACCCAGGTCAAGGAAGCTCTCCTCGCGAACAACGTCGTGCCCCGCTCCGAGGCCGGCCAGCGCGTCACCGCCCTCCTCGAGGAGGCCGGCCTGCCCGACGCCGAACGCCGCGCCAAGCAGTTCCCGCACGAGTTCTCCGGCGGCATGCGCCAGCGCGCCCTCATCGCCATCGGCATGGCCGCGCACCCCAAGCTGCTGATCGCCGACGAGCCGACCTCCGCCCTGGACGTCACCGTCCAGCGCCGCATCCTCGACCACCTCGGCAAGCTCACCTCTGAGATGGGCACCGCCGTGCTGTTCATTACGCACGACCTCGGCCTGGCCGCCGAGCGCGCCGAACAGCTCGTCGTCATGCACCGCGGCCGCATCGTCGAGTCCGGCCCCGCCCTGGAGATCCTCCAGCACCCCCAGCACCCCTACACGAAGCGCCTCGTGTCCGCCGCGCCCTCCCTGGCCTCGGCGCGCATCGAGTCCGCCCACAAGCAGGGCATCAAGGTCACCGACGAGGAGCTCGTCGGCGCCGGCAAGGGTGCGACCTCCACGGACGCCATCATCCGCGTCGAAAACCTCACCAAGGAATTCGACATCCGCGGCGCCAAGAAGGGCCAGGACACCTTCCTGGCCGTCGACGACGTGTCCTTCGAGCTGCGTCGCGGCACGACCCTCGCGGTCGTCGGTGAGTCCGGCTCCGGTAAGTCCACCGCCGCGAACATGGTGCTCCAGCTCCTCAAGCCCACCAAGGGCAAGGTCTACTTTGACGGTGAGGACACCTCGCAGATGAGCGAGGCGGAGCTCTTCCGCCTGCGTCGCCGCCTCCAGGCCGTGTTCCAGAACCCCTACGGCTCGCTGGATCCCATGTTCTCGATCTACCGACTGATCGAGGAGCCCCTGAAGATCCACGGCTACGGCACCCTGGAGTACGCGCGCGCCGAAATCAAGCGCGCCGAGGCCACGGGCCGTGAGCCCGAGGAGTGGATGCGCGTCCTCGTCGAGGCCGCCGACGCGAAGCGTTCGCTGACGGCCGCCGAGAAGCGCGAGTTCAACCCGAAGAAGCTGCGCATCGCGCGCGCTTCCGAGCTGCTCGACATGGTGGCTCTGCCGCGTAGCGCCATGCGCCGCTACCCGAACGAGCTCTCCGGTGGCCAGCGCCAGCGTGTGGCCGTGGCCCGCGCCCTCGCGCTCAACCCGGAGGTCATCGTCCTGGACGAGGCCGTGTCCGCCCTCGACGTGCTGGTGCAGAACCAGATCCTGTACCTGCTCAACGACCTGCAGGCGCAGCTGGGCCTGTCCTACCTGTTCATCACGCACGACCTGGCCGTTGTCCGCCAGATCGCCGACGACGTGATCGTCATGGAGAAGGGCAAGCTCGTCGAAGCCAACACGACTGACGAGCTGTTCAACAACCCGGTCCAGGACTACACGCGCGAGCTGATCGAGGCCGTCCCCGGACGTCACATCCAGCTCAACCTGTGAGCAACTGACACACGCGAGGGGCCCGAGGCGCTGCGGCGCTTCGGGCCCTTTGCTGTGTCCTGCCGGGTTGCTTGGCCCGGTTGATGATGTTGCTTGTGGCCCCACGGGTGTTCCGGGCGCCGTCGGGCCCGGCCGCCCACGAGATCGCCACACGCGAGCTTCGCTCGGAGTGATCGATCTCGAAGCCCGCCCGTGCCCTCCGGACCCTCCGGCGCCCTCCACACCAGTGGGGCCGGGTCTCTGATCGGTGGCTCGGCGCGTCGTCTCGAAGCCCGGCCAGGCCCCGCCACCGCCCACGGGCACCGCAGCCAGGCCCTCCAGACCCTCCGGCGCCCTCCACACCAGTGGCGATGGGGGTTTTGCAGCATTAGGAGGTGGCTGGCGGCGTGTCGCCGGCGTGTCACACTCCTAATGACGCCATTTCCCCCGTTTGGGGGCGGCCAGGCCCCGACGGGAGGCGGTGTGGCCGCCAAACTGCAGACCACCTCGGCGAAAAACGCTGACAATGGGCTGTCGTGGGCGAGGTGGTCTGCATTTTGGGCACAACAGTGTCGGACATGGTGCGTCGTGCGCATGTAAGCCCCTGAACATGCGCGGAAACCCCTCCATGCGCACGCAAACCATTGAACCTGCGCCTGGACGGCGCCCACGCGCATGTTATCGGGTTAACGTGCGGATGAGAGGGCCGCGCGGACAACGACAGTGACTAACCGGAGCAATTTCGCATGCAATTTCCCAATCAACCTTTCACACATTGAAATAGCATCGTTGCAATTCCAACGTTTCCGAGCACCATAGAAAACTAGCCCGGGGGAATTGCATGCGACTTTTAGGTCAGGAGACCACTCCCGCACACCTCATTCACCGGCTGACGGCGGAGTGACATGCGCTGGTGCGCGGGCCCCGGACAACAGACCACCCCACGCACCACCCCTGACATTTGTCATGGCACCACCTGCATCAAAGGGCACTTCCGGCCCCACCTAAACGCGCGCAGACTGGGAGCCATGAACGCAGAAGCAACGCCCGCCCTCCAGGCTACGAACATTCACCAGTCTTTCGGCCACGTCGACGCGCTGCGCGGCGTGGACCTGACCCTCATGCCCGGCGAGATCGTGGCGCTCCTCGGCGTCAACGGCGCGGGAAAGAGTACCTTCCTGGACATCGTCCTCGGCCTGGCCACCCCCACGCAGGGCGACATCAGCGTCTACGGCATGAGCCCGCGCGAAGCCGTGCGCCGCTCCCTCGTGGGGGCGATGCTCCAGACCGGATCGATGCCGCGCGACGGCAGGGTCCGCCACACGATCGACCTTGTAGCCTCGATGCACGCCAACCCGATCCCCACAGACGAGCTCCTGGAACGCACAAACCTCACCAAGCTCGCCAAGCGCCCGCTCAACAAGCTATCCGGCGGCGAGCGCCAGCGCGTGCGTCTCGCCCTCGCACTGGCTGGCAACCCCGACTTCCTGATCCTCGACGAGCCGACTGCCGGCATGGACGCGCTAGCCCGCCGCGCGTTCTGGGAGACGATGCGCGCCGAGGCCGCGGAGGGCCGCACGCTCCTCTTCGCCACGCACTACCTGACCGAGGCCCGCAAGGACGCCGACCGCATCGTCATCATCGACGCCGGGAAGGTCCTCCTGGACGCTCCCACCGAGCAGGTCGTCGCCGACAACGAGGACCTCGAAGACGTTTTCGAGCGCATCACCTCCCACGCCGACGCCGAGTGAGCGCGACAAACGCCCGCCCCGATGAGCTAGCCCCGGCCTCGTCCCGAGGCCCCCGCCCCACGAACGCAGACACGACACACGAAGAAGGCATCATGACCACCCAGGCACCCGCACGAGCCACCGACCGACCGATCCCTTCCCCCTTCACCGGCGCCGGCAAGCTGTGGCGCGCGACGTTCCTGTCCCACATCCTTAACCCGTGGAACATGGCGTTTGCCCTGCTGCTCCCCATGTTCATGTACGCAATGTTCGGCATGACCGATGTTGCGCGCGCGACCCAGACCGGGCGCGGGAACCTGGCAGCCGCGATGATCACGATGATGACCACGTACGGCGTCATCCTGGTCGGCGGTTCACTCGGTGCGACGCTGTCCGTCGAGCGCACGACCGGCATCTCGCGCATGTACGCGCTGACCCCCATCCAGCCATGGGTGATCCTCCTCGTGCGTCTCACGGCCCTCGTGGCACTGAGCGCGTTTATCACGCTCATCACCTTCAGCTTTGGCCTGGCCACGGGCGCGCAGATGACCCCGGGCGCGTGGGTGGCCAGCGCCGCGGTCGTCGTCGCCCTCTCGGCCCTGGGCGCTCTCATCGGCCTGGCCTGCGGATACACGATCAAGGGCGAGAACGCCTACAGCGCCTCTGCGTTCGTCATGCTGATGGGCGCATTCGTGTCCGGCATGTTCATCCCGCTGGACCAGCTGCCGCCCTTTGTCGCGCAGATCGCGCCCTTCACGCCCCTGTACGGTGCCGTTCAAGCCATCTACGCGGTCGCCGGAACCGTGACGATGCCGACCGCCGCGTGGCTCAACATCGCCGGGTGGGCAGTTATCACGGCCGGCATCGCCTGGTGGGGCGCGTCCCACGACACGGGTCGATAGGCTGGTGCCATGAAGAAGCGCTTGATCTCCCTGGCGTGGGCGGCCCCGTGGATGCTCTTCATGGGCTTCCCCCTAACCTACGCCCTGGAGTTGACGGACACGGCCCAGCGCGTGGGCATTATCGGGCTGTGCGCCCTCCTCGCGGCCGCTAACTCGGCGGCGTGGCTGACCAATCCTCTACCCGCGCGCAACTCCTTCACAAGGCCGTTCATTCTCTCCCACGCGGCGCTGGCCGCGGTGACGGTCATCTACCTCGTCTACGCGACCTCCGTCGGCTTTCCCTACGCGTTCATGCTGACCTCGTATCTGCTTGTCGCGTGGATCTTCCAGGCGCCAAGCAGATACATTGACGCGGGCGTCGCGCCGGTCGTCGCCATCGCCAGCGTAGCCGCCTATGCCGAGGGAGAGCCGCTGTGGATGATCTGGTACCTGGCCCTCCTCATCGGCTTCGTCAGTGTGGCCCGCTGGGGCATGGAGCGCTCGGCCCGTGAACGCCTGCGCCGCCAGGACACGATTCAGCGCGCGAAGGCCGCCGAACGGGCGCGCCTGAGCACGGATCTGCACGACATTCTCGGGCATTCGCTGACGGGGATCACGATGGTATCCGAGCTGGCGGGTCGCCTCCTGGAGTCGGGGCGTGTGGAGGAGGCGCGCGAGCAGCTGCGCGCGGTCACGGCGCAGTCGAACGAGGCCTTGGCTGACGTCCGCCGCATCGTGGCGGCCACGCGGGCCCTGTCCCCCGTCGAGGAGCTTGAGGAGGCCCGCGCCCTCCTGGAGGTCGCGCGCATCGACGCGGACATCACGAACGAGGGCGAGCCGCCGTCGGGGCCTCGTTCGGCCGCTGCCGCTCACGTGATCCGAGAAGGCGTCACGAACGCGATCCTGCACGCGCGCCCTTCGTGGGTCCGCATCCGCCTCTCCCCAGACGGCGTGACCGTCACCAACGACGGCTACTCAGCTGCCTACGCCGCGTCGAGCGCGGGATCGGGGTCGGGCCTGGCGGGCCTGACCAAGCTGGTCGGCGGCGAGGGCACGCTCACCTGGGGCGCGTCCGGCTCCACGTGGACGCTCGCACTGGCCTTCGAGGCCACACCCGACGCCCACTCGTCCTGACTGTCCCGCTGCCCCCTCGACGAGGCAGTGTCCCCTCCCCGGGTCTTGCGCGGTCCCGGGAGGGGGAGCCAGCCTCGTCCTGAAGGGCGAGCACGCCCGAGAGATGATCCTGCGACCTGCGCTAGCCTGGTACCCCAAGCGCAGACAGGAGGGTGACGTGACGATTCGGGTACTCGTGGCCGATGACCAGGCGATGATTCGCGGTGCCCTGGCGGGGCTGCTGGACCTGGAGAGCGACATTGAGGTCGTCGCGCAGGCCGCCGACGGCGCGCAGGCCCTCGAGGAGCTGGCGCGCCTGGCATCGGCGGACGCCCCGGCCCGCGCGAGCGCCCCCGTTGACGTCGCCATCATCGACGTCGAGATGCCCCGCATGGACGGCATCACGGCCACGCAGGCGATTCGCTCCCGTTTCCCGGGGGTGCGCGTGCTCATCGTGACGACGTTCGGGCGACCGGGATACCTGCAGCGCGCCCTCGACGCGGGCGCTACGGGCTTCATGGTCAAGGATGCACCGGTCGAGGCCTTGGCGGACGGGGTGCGCACGGTGGCTGCGGGTGGCCGCGCGATCGACCAATCCCTGGCCCTCGAGGCGCTGTCGGCGGGCTCCTCGCCCCTGACGGACCGAGAGGCCGACGTTTTGCGCGAGGTCGAGGGCGGCGGCACCATCGCGGATATCGCTCACTCGCTGGGGCTCAGCCAGGGGACGGTGCGCAACCACGTGTCCTCGTCGATGCTGAAAATGGACGCGCGCACGCGTGCCGAGGCCGCATCCCTGGCCCGCGCGGCCGGTTGGCTGTAGACGGACCGCGCAAGTGGTATCAGAGTGATACCATGTCGATATGGCTATGACACTCCGCCTCGATGAGGAACACGCACGCAAGCTCGACGAGCTCGCCCAGCGTTCCGGCACGTCAAAACATGACGCAGTGTTGCGCGCCATCGATGAGGAATTCAACCGCATGACCCACCGTCAGCGCGTCACCGACGCACTCAACCAAACCGTTGAGCGCTGGGGGGGACGCACTTGAGCGACTCGGCCAGTAACACCATGGCGTGCGAGTTTCTCTCGCTTGAGGACCTGCTGGACATCGTATCCGCGCTGAAAATCGGTCCTGTCCGGGATCTCGGCCTCCTCAATGCGGCAGCACTACGCCCCCAAACAACGCTGATGGGTCAGGACGCCTACCCGTCCACCGCCGCCAAAGCTGCAGCCCTCCTCGAGTCGCTCACGAAAAATCACGCGCTGATCGACGGAAACAAGCGCCTTGCATGGGCTGCTTGTTCCGTTTTCTTATCGCTTAATGCGCTCGAAATTCGGGAAACAGTCTCCAACGATGACGTGTACGAGCTTGTCATTGCCGTCGCTTCCTCTCACGTGACGTTTGAGGAGGTCTGCGCCACGTTGTCGGAATGGACAGCTACGCGCCCATGAAGCGCGAGTTGCGCGCCATGAAGGGCAGCAGGCGCACGCCCGCGTAGTGCCCAGCGTGTTCATGATGACGTCGTCGATGTCGACGACGCGGTAGGTGCAGGGCACGACGCCGAACAGGCCCGTGTACTGGGTCAGCTCGATGAGGCAGGAGACTACGCAGCCGATCACCACCCACGCCAGGACGCGGCGGTGCGGGATCGAACGGGCCAGGCGAGACCCGTCGGCGGGCACACCCTCGGGGGCGCGACGCATGCGCCGGATGCGCCACGTGGTCTCCGCGAGCGCTCCGAGGGGCACGAACAGCGCGATGTTGAGCAGGATCGACAGCGCGTACAGGGTACCGCGCAGGCTCTCCCCGTCGCGGAACTGGTCAGCGACAGCCCCGAAGGACCCAAACGGCGTGAAATTGTCCCAGTGGATGATCGCGGCACATGCCGCCACCGGGTCGGAGGGCAGGGGCAGGAGGGTGAAGATTAGCAGGCCCGCCAGGTACAGGATCCAGACGAGAGGCAGGGCGCGCGGCAGCCTCCACTTCGACGAGGCGGGGGCCGCAACCACGGGAATCTCTGCCGTCGTCGGGGTGTCCGGGTTCTCCTCACGCGGCAGGAGCGCACCCGTCTGCTTCGAGCGACGGTAGATGAGCGGCAAGGCATCGGAGACCGTTAAGTGCGAACCACCCGAGCCGGACGACGAAGACGTATCGGGTGTCGATGCCGGAGAAACGAAGGCGGCACGGTCTGAGCGGCGTCCGAGAAGCCACCACAGCGCGCAGGTGACCGCACAGACGGCGGCGTAAAGCCCCAGATCAAGCGCCCAGTTGACTGCCGTGTACATGTCACCCCTCTCCTTGAGGGGAACATTACCGGCGTTATCGGGCAATGTTGCGGACGTGCGCTCAGTTCCACAGCAGATGGACACAATGTGAGAAAAGGCCTGGGAATCCGCTGGAAATTGTTGGTCAGAATTGCGCGCCGCGACGATTCAGCGCACGGGGAAGGCCCGCGCCCACTCACCCCGTACAGGCTGACAGCTGCTCGGCGAGCGCGTCCTGCTCGGCGCGCGTGACACTCAGCCCGTACGCGTTCTTGACGGCGACCTGGCGTTTCACGTAGTCGCAGCGGAACGCGGTATTGGGCGGCAGCCACTGGTCCGCAGACGAGGCCGACTTGTCCTCGTTCGCAGCCCCATCCACCGCGAGCAGGTTTTCCGGGTCGTTGGCGAACTCCTGGCGGCGCTGCGCATCCCACTGCCAGGCGCCCGATCGCCACGCGTCCGCGAGGGCGACGACATGGTCGATCTGCACCAGGGACGAGGTCTTGTCCCCCCTCTGGAACTCGACGGTGACACCCGTGTAGGGCTCGGCGAGGGTGCCCGACAAGACCACGCAGTCATGCGTCCCCGGCTTGAAGGTCGGGCGCGCCAGGTCGCGGGCAAGGATGTCGTTTCGGGTGTCGCAGCCATTGTGGTCGGTGTCCGCCCACCGCTGCCCGAAAGCCTCGCGATCGTACGCCGGCGCGGAAGGATCATCGACCGACTCTCGGACCGTGAGCTCGCGCAGCTGCCGGGCAGCCTCGCTATCCGGCAGAGAGGACAGGGCCTGCCCGCTGCGCAGCGGTGGCCACCCCAGGCGCGAGCGCAGGCCCAGCAGATCCCAGCCAACGCCGGGCGCAAAGGCCCACACGAGGGCCGCGAGAATCACCAGCAGGAGGACCGTGTCCCCGATGCTCCTGCGCCGCTTGCGCGCCATCTCCCTCTTCTTTCTCTGTCAACGCCCACGCAATGAGGGCACCCAGACCATCCGGGGTGCCCTCATCATGCACCCACCCACCGGCATCTGCGTCCCGGCGGCGAGTGCCTGTGGATAACTAAGCGTGCTTACGCGACAGCACCAGCTGACGCACGAAGTAAATCGCGATGATGATGAGCGTGAGAGCCCCCATCGAGATCAGCTGAGCCCGGCCCTCGTCGCTCATGAGCATGAGGACACCGATACCACCCAGGCCAGCGAGGACCAGCCACGGCAGCCACGGCCACCCGGGCATACGGATCACGAGCGAACCCGAGCGCTCTAGCGAGGGATGCAGGCGCATCAGCGAGATGATGATAAACGTCCACACAATGAGCAGAACCATACCAATCGCGTTGATGAGCATCGTCAGGATCGAACCGGGCAGGTACCAGTTGCCCAGGACGGCCAGCAGCGCCAGGACGACGACGAGGCCGACCGCGCGCTTCGGCGTACGACCCGCCTCGATGTCTCCCGCGAGCTCGGCGGCCAGGACGGCCTCGTCATCCTCGAGGGCGGCCTCGACGACGGAGCGCACACGGGCCTTGTTGGACGCGGACGCACCCAGCAGCCACCGCGGACCCATATCTCGGGCTGACAGGGAGTACGCCATGCGGGAGGAAGCGTAAATATTCGCGGAGAACGCGGAGATCAGCGCCATGAAGATGATGACGTTCATGAGCGTCCCGACCGCGGGGACACCCGCCATCTCGAGAACGGCGGCGAAGGCGTTCGTATTCATCGCCTCGCTATCCCACGGCAGGAGCGCGATCAGCAGGATCACGGAGCCAACGTAGAACACGAGGATGCGGGTCACGACCGAGCGGATCGCACTGGTCATGGCGGCCTGGGGATCCTCGGCCTCGGCGGCGGCGATCGTGACGATCTCAAGGCCGCCGAAGGATGTGATAACCGCCAGGAGCGCGACTGCGACACCAGACAGTCCATTCGGCATGAATCCGTTGTGTCCCAGCACGTTCTGCAGGACGCCCTCGTGACCCGGCAGGGGGCCAACAATCGCCGTGCGCGCAACCAGGTAGACGCCCACGCCCAGGAAGGCGATGATCGCGACGATCTTCACCATCGACAGCCAGGCCTCAATTTCGCCGTACTGCCCGGCCGCCAGCAGGTTAATCCCGCCGATCACCACGACAATAACGAGGGCAACCACCCACTGCGGAACCGCAGGGAACCAGCCGACGAAGAACGTCGCCGCGCCCGTCACCTCCAGGCCCGACACCATGATGAGCATGACCCAATACAGCCACCCGATCGTGAACCCGGCCCACCGACCGATTCCGGACTCGGCGTAGGAGGAGAAGGAACCCGTCGACGGCAGAGACGAGGCCAGCTCGGCAAGGGCCAGCATGACCGATACGACGATAATCGCGGCCAGGGCGTAGGACACGATGACGGCCGGTCCGGCCTGATGAATCGCGGAACCCGTACCCAGGAAGAAGCCAGCGCCGATGGCGAGGCCCAGGGCCATCATGGACAGGTGCCAGGTCTTAAAGCGCTTACGCTCCGAGGTGGGCACCGCTGAGGGAGACGAAGATGCGGGTGTTGATTTGGGAGTCACACCGTCATACTAACGCCTGCCTCGACGCAGAGCTTTCAGCTGTGAGTATGTGAGAGTGATGGTCCACTCACGGGTCTGCGGGAGCCTCCAGCGGCGCCAATGCGCCATTCCCGTGAAGACCAGGCCCACGATAATGGAGGCACCCATGCCGAGAACCGGCTGGCCCATGTGCCAGAAGATAACGGTCACCAGCGAGCACGCAAACGCGGGGGTCGCGTACAGGTTGTTGCCGCCGAAGACTCGCGGGACCAGGCCGGCGGAAATATCGCGGACCATGCCACCACCGATCGCCGTCATGATGCCCAGGAGGATCGCCGGCATGATCGCAAAGCCCGCATCGAGAGTCTTGATCGCGCCGGTCGCGCTCCAACAGCCCAGCACCATGCCGTCGGCGATGACGAGGAGCACCGACCATGCGCGCGAATCCATGCGGAAGGCCATCGCAATGAGGGCGCCGACAATCGCGAACCACAGGTAGTAGGGGTCCGTGATGGCAACGGGCGCACCGGTGCGGGTCGTCAGGAGCAGGTCACGGATCATGCCGCCCGCGAGCGCCGTCATGATCGCGAGGATACAGAAGCCGACGGCATCAAAGTTTCGCTCTCGGGCGACCTTGCCGCCGAGGATGCCATTGAGGAGAACGCCCATGAGATCGATGGCTCGGAAGACCTCGGGCAGGGAGTTATTCAGCGCGTCGAGCAGGTGCATGGCGATCCGAAAGAGTCGATGAGTGTCGTTGTTCATATGCTACAGGTTTTGTCGGCCTGTCAGCGAGAGCCGCAAGCACACTGTCTCACGCGGCTACCGGGTGCGACAATGTCCCTATGACTGCTCTCTTCGCCGGGCTCACGACCCTGGATGTCCTGCATCGACTCGACCACGTGCCGGACCCGCTGCTCAAGGTCACGTCGACGGACTTCACGATGGCCGCAGGTGGTCCCGCGACGAACGCGGCCGTCACGTACGCGGCGCTGTGCGAGGCCTCGCGCGTTCTCAATGGTTCTGGCGACGAGGCCGGGGCCGCCTCGGGCGCTCCCCCTTCCGTCCAGCGACGCACCGACTCTGTTGACAGCCCTCGGCGAGGGACCCGTGTCCGCCTTCCTGGCGGCCGACCTGGCGGCCGTGGGCGTGCGCGTCCTGGACGCGACGGCGCCTGCCGCATCCCCCGCTCCCGAGGCGGGCGAGCACCCCACCAACGCGGGCGAGCGTGAGAGCGCCCCGGCCTCGTCCCGTGCGTCGCGCGAGCCCGCCGTGTCCTCGATCATCGAGCACCCGAGCGGGCGCATGGTGGCTTCCACGAACGCGCGGCTCGACGCGGACGCGGAGCGGATCGCGGCATACCTGCCTGAGCGCGTCGGCGCGGTCCTCATCGACGGGCACAACCCGGCGCTCGCGTATGCGGCCCTCACCCTGGGCGTGCCCGAGGTCGACGGGGAGGACCCGTTCGCCCAGCTCGAGGCTCGCCCACCCCACCCGCGGATCCTGGACGGCGGCTCGTGGAAGGAGTGGCTCACACCCCTGCTGGGCTTCGTCGACATCGCTGTCGTGTCGGAGGATTTCGCGCCGCCGCTGATGGCGCGCCCGGACGGGGCGCAGGTCGCCCAGTTCCTGCGAGGCTTCGGCATCACGCGCACTGTGCGCACGCGCGGGGATCGCTCCGTGCAGTATTGGTGGGACGGCACGAGCGGCGAGGTTCCCGTCGAAGCCGTCCCGGACGCGTCCACGCTGGGGGCGGGCGATGCCTTCCACGGGGCTTTCGCGTGGGCAATCGAACGCGGCGGGGACGCGGACCCGGAGCGCCTCATCCGCTTCGCGTCGGCAGTTGCCGCGGTGTCGGTATCCTCTTTTGGCACGAGGCAGTGGCTGGCTTCGCCGGTTCTCGTAGAGCTGGTGCGCGGCTGGTAGGTGGTGGGTGACGGCGGGATACAACTCACCCTGCACATCCCCTTCTGGGCTGGCCCGGTACAAAACTCTCCCTGCAGGGCAAAAAATGTCCCGCACCAAGACACACCCTCACTGCACGGAGCGGAGTTTTCTTCCCCCATCATCCCTCCCGCACCGCGCGGCGGATAGTGGGCGTCAGTGCTGCCTCAAAGAACCAAGAAGCGAAAGAAAAACCACCCCTGCACGGGGATCCGGCACCCCGGCTGAAACATTTTCCACCCCTGCACGGGGATCCGGCACCCCGGATGAAACATTTTCCACCCCTGCACGGCATTGATCGGGCCATCATGAAATTTTCATCGCCCACACACACCCAAAATGCCCAATTTCCAACCATTTTCAGCGTGCAGGGGCGATATTTCTTTCATGCACCCCTCAAAGCACCCCAGACGTGGCGGACACCAGAGGAACCGAGCACACCTCGAGACGCAAAGCCTGGCCGCGGAGCCGGAAGGTCACGGCAGAGCCAGGCCTCAGAAAAGTCGCATGCAATTCAATTGGAAGAAGTTTCAACAACGTCTGAAAACGTTGCAATTCCAACAATCTAGATTCATGGTTTGAAATAGTCTCGGGGGAATTGCATGCGACATTGCTAGGCCGACAGGGACAGCTCCACAGAAATCTCGCACATAATTCGATTGGAAGAAATTTCAACAACATCTGAAAACGTTGCAATTGCAACGATCTGAATTCAATGTTTGAAATAGTCGCAAGGGAATTACGTGCGAAACTGCTGGGGCGGCGGCGGGGCCAGGCCGCTCTTCAATCCGACGCGCTCAGCCACACACAGCAACACAGCGCCGCCGGTGTGGAGGGCGCCGGAGGGACCGGAGGGCACGGGCGGGCCTCGAGATCGACCACTCCGAGCGCAGCTCGCGTGTGGCGATCTCGCGGGCGGGCCGCCGCCCACCGGCACACACAGCGGCCGGGCCCCACAAAGCAGCCCGGCCCCACAGCCGGGCCCTCCGGCGCCCGGAACACCAGCGGTGCAACAAGCACCGCCGGAAATCAGGCGATCAGCGGCCCACGGGCACCCAGCGGCTCGCCCACTCGGCGGCAACATCCGTCAGCACGGGCAGGTGCGCCGAACCGGAGGTAGCCAACGCGCGATCCACGGCCTCGTCGATGACGGGCACGCCGTCGACCGGCGTGTACTCGCCGGCGATGCCTTCGGGCGCAGCGGTCATTTCGACGAGGGAGCCGTCGGGCAGCAGGTGGAAGACCTCGCGCGTGCGGTCGAGCAGGCCCGTTTCCTCATCGAAGGAGTCGTGCGTGATGAGCACGGGAACGCTGAGGCCACGCAGGGCTTTCTCGCCGGAGACCATGGACATGTCGGCGAGGGTGCGCTTGGAGATTGTGAACTGCCGGCGCACGGACTCGGAGTCGTCGGGCACGGTCGTGGCCCCGTGGTGCTCGAGGTCGGAGAGCTGCACGTCGGAGAACACGAGGTTCCAGTCGTAGGACAGGGGGCCGAGGACCGGGGAGACCAGCACGTATGTCTGCACGGCGGGCGGTCGCGAGCGCAGCGCAACGGCGGCGCCGAACTCGTGGCCGACGCAGATTTGGCGCGCGAAGCCCTGGTCGGCGAGCCAGCCGGACGCGGAGCGGAAGTCTTCGATGAGGGGGTCGAAGGTGATAATTTCGTCGCCCGAGGCACCGTGACCGGAGTAGTCAAAGGTCAGCGTCGCATAGCCAGCGCGGCGCAGTGTGCGACCGAGTGAGTCAAACATGCCCGATGCGTGACGATCCGACAAAAAGGTGTGAGAAAAGATCACCGCGGCGTCGAGGCAGTCCACAGGACGCGTGAATGTACCGGAGAGGGATACTCCCCGGGGCGTCTCAATCGTTATCTGGCTCACGCCATAAACATAGCGTGTGAGGACCACTCGCGGGAAGAGGGGCCCACACTGTGCACGAATGTGACAAGAGGTCACCCCGACAGTGAGGTATCCGTAAATAATCCCCACTCAGGACGAGGATCATGCGGCGCGGCGGACAGCGCCACTAAGATGGGACGCATACGCGCCGGTGAGAGCCGCGCCCACGGGGATTGTGAAGCACCCGCCACGACGGGACGCCCCACCACTTGCAGCGAGAGAAGGACATTCATGGGAACCAAGACTGGAATCCTCATCGGAGTTGGCATCGGATACGTCCTGGGCACCCGCGCGGGCCGCGAGCGTTACGAGCAGATCCGCGCGAACGCCTCGAAGCTGCGCCGTTTCCCGATCGTGGCACGCCCCCTGGATGCGGCGGGCCAGAAGATGTCCGACCTCGTGCGTGCGGGCGGCGAGCAGGTGACCGATAAGGTCGCCGACGCCGTGAAGGAACGCCTCTTCGGCGCCCCCGCCTCCCAGCCGACGACGGTCGACGCGCAGACCACCTCTTCCACGACGCAGCGTTGAGCGCGCGAGGGAACGAGGCCGTGAACGCAGACCCGCTGACCGACGGCCAGGAGCCGACTCGCGCGCAGATTAAGCGCTGGCGCAAGCACCTGGCCGAGGAGCGCATGGAGGCTCGCACCTACCGCGACCTTTCTGAGCGCCGGACGGGCGAGGAGCGCGCGGTCCTCTTGCAGCTTGAGGAGGCGGAGCGCCGCCACGAGGAGTATTGGCTTGCTCGCCTGGGCGACCACGCTCTGCCTGCTCCCAAGCCGCCGCTGCGCACGCGCGCCGCGTCCGTCCTCGCCCACCTTTTCGGCACGATCTTCATTCTGGCGATGGCCCAGCGCGCGGAGCAGCGTTCCGCCCGCGACGTAGATGACGACGTGCCCGCGCACATGCAGGCGGACGAGCATATTCACGCCGAGGTCATTCGTTCCCTAGCGGCGAAGTCCCGCGAGACCCTGGCGGGCACGTTCCGCGCGGCGGTCTTCGGCGCGAACGATGGCCTCGTGTCGAACCTGGCTCTCGTGCTGGGCGTGGCGGCGACGGGCATGGAGCCCCATGTCGTTCTCTTGACGGGCATATCGGGCTTGCTCGCGGGTGCCCTGTCGATGGGGGCCGGCGAGTGGGTGAGCGTGCGCAGTCAGCGCGAACTCCTCGACGCCTCGATCCCCGATCCGGACGCGCATCAGGCGGTGCCGGACCTGGACGTGGACGCCAACGAACTGGCGCTCGTGTTCCGTGCGCGCGGCGAGAGCGAGGAGGAGGCCGAGCGGCACGCGAAGCAGGTCTTTGCACGCCTCGCCAAGCCTGCGACCGGCGAGTCCGGCGCGATCGCGGTGCGTGCCGCCCTGGGCGGCAGCCCCGAGTCGGACGGTGCTGGCGATCAGGTGGGAACGCCCATGAAGGCGGCACTGTCTTCGTTCTGTTTCTTCGCGGTAGGCGCGTTCTTCCCGCTGATTCCCTACCTGCTGGGCATGACCGGCATGACCGCGATCGTCGTCGCGGCCGTGATCGTCGGCGTCGCTCTGCTGTTTACAGGCGGCGTGGTCGGCATCCTGTCCGGCCAGTCCCCCGCGCCCCGCGCACTGCGCCAGCTCATCGTAGGTTACGGCGCCGCGGGGGTGACATACCTGCTGGGGACGCTGTTCGGCACGTCAATCTCCTGACGCCTCGTCTCCAGCGGGGACGAGGCCGGGGCTGACTCACCCGTTCCCCCTGGCCTCGGCTGCCCGCGGGCCGGAGGCCGTGGACCAGTTGGAGGCCGCCTGTGCCACACTAGGGGCATGACGGATTTTCTTTCTCGGGCGCGCGGCGCCCTCATGGGCCTCGCCGTCGCCGACGCGGTGGGCACCACGAATGAGTTCAAGTGGGCGGGCACCTTCGAGCCGATCACGGACATGGTGGGTGGCGGCCCCTTCCTACTGAAGCCCGGGCAGTGGACGGATGACACGTCGATGGCCCTGTGCATCGCGGATTCCCTGCTGGCGAAGGGCCGCTACGACTCCTTTGACGTGATGGAGCGCTACCAGCGCTGGTATTCGAAAGGTTATCGCTCGTCGACGGACAGGTGCTTCGATATCGGTGGCCAGGTGCGCGCCGCGCTGTTCGATTTCGAGCACGAACAGCGCGTGCCGGTGACCGCTGAACGCACGAACAGCGCCGGTAACGGCGCGATCATGCGCCTGGCGCCCATGGTGATCGCGGGCTTCCGCTCGCGTTCCCCGCGCGAGGTGGTCGCGACCGCTCGATTGAGCGCGCGCGAGACGCACTTCTCGGTCGAGGCCGAGGCCGCCACCGAGGTCTTCGCGGCCCTGCTGGTGGGCACCCTGCTGGGTTGGTCCCCGGAGCAGCTCATGGACGTATCGTGGGCGTCGACGGGTGCGGCTTTCGATGAGATGGCCGCGCGGGTGATCAGCCCGGATCCGCAGGTGCGCGCCTCGTGGGAGGCGGAGACCAGCGGCTACATCGTGAACGGCCTACGCCTGGCGGTACACGGCCTCCTGGATTTCCCGTCCTTCAAGGATGCGACCCTGGCGATCGCCAACATGGGCGGCGACTCGGACACGAACGCCGCGATCTACGGGCAGCTGGGCGGCGCTTTCTATGGGATCGAGGCCATCCCAGCCTCGTGGAGGGAGCGCGTGCACCTGGGCGAGGAGATCGACCAGCTGGCGCGTGACCTCGTAGATATGCGCCTGGAACCTCCCGTGACTCGCTTCGACGAGGACCTGCAGGGCGAGGCCTCCGCCTGACGGCCCGAGACTCGTCACACCCACACCCACACCCAACAATTACCCAAAAATGTCGCATGCAATTCCCTCGCACGTAATTCAACATTTGAAATCAGACCGTTGAAATCATGCGGATTTAAGCCGCACTCAAAAACTGACCCAAGGGAATTGCATGCGACTTTTGGGGGCTGAGCCCCTTCCAGTGTGGCCACACCACCGGGTGCCGGGCGGCGTCCGCCTCTGGCCAGCGACTAGACTGGCTCTATCATGCCTGACTCTCGCCCCACGCCTTCGTCCGAGCCCAACGCGCGCGGCTCTCGTTCTCGCAACGGGGGTCGCCCCGCCGACGGGCGCGGCGGGCGCCGAGGCCGGGCAGGACAAGAGGGCCGAGGCCGGGCAGGGCAAGAGGGCCGAGGCCAGGCAAGCCGAGACAAGAGGGGCCGCGAGGGCCGCCGCCCCCAGCGCGAGCACGCGCGCCCCTTCAAGCCCTTCACCCCGGAGCAGCTAGCCGAGCGCGCCGCGGCGATCCCGGTGATCTCCTTCCCGGACCTGCCGGTGAGCGCCCGCCGCGACGAGATCGCGAGCGCTATCCGCGACCACCAGGTGGTCATCGTGTCGGGCGAGACCGGCTCGGGCAAGACGACGCAGCTGCCGAAGATCTGCATGCAGCTGGGCCGCGGCGTGGCCGGGATGATCGGTCACACCCAGCCGCGTAGGCTCGCGGCGCGTTCGGTCGCGGATCGCATCGCCGATGAGCTGGGCCAGACCGTGGGTCGCGAGAGCGGCCAGGTGGTCGGCTACCAGGTGCGTTTCACGGACGAGGTGGGCCCCACGACCCTCGTCAAGCTCATGACGGACGGCATCTTGCTGGCGGAGATCCAGTCGGACCCGATGCTGCGCCGCTACGACACGCTCATCATCGACGAGGCCCACGAGCGCAGCCTCAACATCGACTTCATCCTGGGCTACGTGGCGCGCCTGCTGCCCGCGCGCCCGGACCTGAAGGTTATCATCACGTCGGCGACGATCGACTCGGATCGTTTCGCGCGCCATTTCGGCACGTGGGAGGGCACTCCCGGCTCGGGTCGCCTGATCGAGCCAGCGCCGGTCATCGAGGTGTCGGGGCGCACGTACCCGGTGGAGATCCGCTACCGTCCCCTCGGCCCGACGACACCCTCGTCGTACACGTCCGAGGCCTCGGCCCCGCAGGCAAACGATCCCACCGAGACCGTCGAGACCACGGAGGTCACCGAGTCCGGCCCCATGCAGCTGGTCCTGGAGGACCCGGACGACGAGCTGGCGACGCTGGGCTACGGCATGGGCGAGGACATCGACGTGGAGACCGCGATCTGTCACGCGGTGGACGAGCTGAGCGCGGAGGGCGACGGCGACATCCTGGTCTTCCTGCCCGGCGAGCGCGACATCCGCGACACGGAGGCGGCCCTCCTCGATCACCTGAAGGGACGAGGCCGGCGCGCGGGAGACGACAAGGGCGCACGCCCGGGGGACATCGAGATCCTGCCCCTGTACGCGCGGCTGACGGCGGCCGAGCAGCATCGCGTGTTCGAGCCTCATCGGCTGCGCCGCGTGGTCCTGGCGACGAACGTCGCGGAGACGTCGTTGACGGTGCCGGGGATCCGCTACGTGATCGACCCTGGTTTGGCGCGTATTTCCCGCTATTCCAACAAGACGAAGGTGCAGCGCCTGCCGATCGAGCCGGTCAGCCAGGCGAGTGCGAACCAGCGCGCGGGCCGATGCGGCCGAGTCGCGGAGGGCGTGGCGATCCGCCTGTTCTCGCAGGCCGACTACCTCTCGCGTCCGCGCTTCACGGAGCCTGAGATCCTGCGCACGTCGCTGGCCAGCGTCATCTTGCAGATGGCGTCCCTGGGCCTGGGCGCCGTCGAGGACTTCCCGTTCCTGGACGCCCCGGATCGGCGCGCGGTGCGCGACGGCGTGGCCCTCCTCGTGGAGATCGGCGCGCTCGCGCAGGATCGCGAGGGCGCGGACGCGGCCCCGGCCTCGTCCCAGTACAGGCTCACCGGCATTGGCCGGGACCTGGCGCGCCTGCCGATCGACCCGCGCCTGGGGCGCATGCTGCTGGAGGCCGAGCGCCTGGGCTGCGCCTCGGAGGTGCTCGTCATCGTGGCGGCGCTGTCGATCCAGGACGTGCGCGAGCGCCCGGCCGAGCATCAGGGCACGGCGGACGCCTCGCACGCGCGCCTGGCGGACCCCCATTCGGACTTCATCACGTACCTGAACCTGTGGCGCTACCTGGCGGTGCAGGCCCGCGACCTGTCGGGCTCGGCGTTCCGGCGCATGTGCCGCGCGGAGTTCTTCCACTACCTGCGGTGGCGCGAGTGGCGCGACGTGGTCGGCCAGCTGCGCCAGATGGCTCGGGCGCTGGGGATCGGCGTGGGGCCGGTGGGCGAGCCGTCGACGGGCGACGTCGTGGAGGCCGCCCAGTTCGGCGGTGCGCAGGACGCGGCCGTTCGCGCGGTCCTGGCCTATGGGCAGGGCACGGCGAGCGTGGATGCGGACCAGGTGCACCGCTCGCTGCTGGTCGGCCTGCTGTCCTATCTGGGGTCGTGGGACGAGACGAAGCGCGATTACGAGGGTGCGCGCGGCACGCACTTCACGATCTGGCCGGGCTCGGGCGTGAGCGGGCACCCCGCCTGGGTGATGACCGCGGAGCTCGTGGAGACCTCGCGCCTGTTCGCGCGCACGGTGGCCCGCATCCGCCCGGAGTGGGTGGAGCCGGCGGCGCGCGGCCTGCTCAAGCGCTCGTATTCGGAGCCGTTCTGGTCGGTCGCGAAGGGCGCGGCGATGGTCCGCGAGCGCGTGACCCTCTACGGGCTGACGCTGGCGGCGGACCGCGAGGTGCTGCTGGGGCGCTTGGGTGATCTCGTCATCGACGAGGCCGTGGCCGCCTCGCGCTCTCACGCTCCGCGCGCGGGGTCGCTGGAGGCGCTGGCGGCCGGGTTGGTGTCGGCGTCGAAGGATCCGCTGTCGTCGGGGTCGTTTGAGCCGCGTCATTTCGAGGAGTTGGTGGCCGCGCGCGAGGGGACGACAGCGCGCGAGCTGGCCCGCGAGATGTTCATTCGCAACGCCCTGGTGGATGGCCAGTGGAGGGAGAGGCACACTTTCCAGCGCCGAAACGAGGCCCTGGTGGAGCAGGCGCGCGAGGTTGAGCGCCGCAGCCGCACCCACGGCCTCGTCGCGGACGAGCAGGCGCGCTTCCGTTTCTTCGACGATCTGATCCCCGAGCACGTGACCAGCGCGGCGGCGTTCAACCGCTGGTGGAAGGACGAGCGCCGCTCTCACCCTGATCTACTCATTTACCCGGCGTCCCTGCTGATGCCGCGCGAGGCGACCTCCGGCGAGGGCTTCCCGGACCGGTGGCAGTGCGGCGATCTGTCGCTGCCCTTGAGCTACGAGTTCGCGCCGGGCAGCCCGCGTGACGGCGTGTCGATGCACATCCCGATCGAGGTGCTCGAACGCGTCAGCGATAAGGGCACGGACTGGCTGGTGCCGGGCATGCGCGAGGACCTGCTGACCGAGGCGATCCGCGCTCTGCCCAAGGGTGTGCGTCGGCTGCTGGCCCCCGCGCCGGACGTGGCCGCGTCGGTGGCTCGCTGGATCGATCAGGCGGGCGACGAGCCGGTCGAGGCCGTGGCGGCGTCAGCGGACAAGGCTGCCGGGAAGGCCAAGGCCACCGAGTCCGACGAGCCAGACCCGCTGAGCCTGGACGCCGCGATGGGCCGCCTGGCCGCGTGGGGTGCGACCTCGGGCAAGCTGTCGACGCGCAACTCGCCCGCAAAGGCACCCAAGAAGGCCGCGCAGAAGGAGACCCCCGAACAGGCGCAGGCAACCCAGGGCGCCGAAGCGACCGCCGAGGCGCCCAAGCCCCGTCCCCTCACCGAGGGCCCCGTCCTGGAGGCCCTCGCCCACGCGGTGCGCGTCCTGCGCGGCGTGGACCTGAGCGAGGCGGACCTGGCGCACGCGCGCGCCCACCTGCCCGACCACCTGCGCATGACCTTCGTCGTCACCGATGCGTCCGGCAAGGAGCTGGGCGCGGGCAAGGACCTGGCCTACCTGCAGCGTTCCCTCGCCAGCGACGCGAATAAGGCGGTGCGCACGGCCGTGCGCGCGGCCCTCGAGGAGGCCGGCGAGAAGCAGGCGCGCAGGAACAAGCGCGGGCGCGGCGCCTCGGAGAAGGAAGCCGCGCGCGGTGGGGAAGATTCCTCCACCTCTGTGTCCGCGTCCAACGTGGGCACGCAGTCCGCACCCGGGGGCGCGCACGCGCCGAAGGACGCCCAGGCCTCGGCCCCCGCGCCGGACCCGGCGTTCCACGCGGACGGCCTCACGCAGATGCCGATGCTGCCGCGCTCGATCACGCAGACCTCGGGCTCAATGACGCTGCGGGCCTTCCCCGCGCTGGTCCCCCAGGGCAGCGCCGCGGCCCCGGCGGCGGGCGTGCGCGTCATGGCCAGCGCCGCCGAGGCGGACCGCGAGCACCGCGCCGGCCTCGCCCGCCTGCTGCTCGCCCGCGTCGCCCTGGCGACCAACCGCGTGACCACGCGCTGGACGGGCCGCGAGGCCCTCATGCTGGCGGCCTCCCCCTACGCGGACACGGCGGCCCTGGTCGCGGACGCGCAGCTGGCCTCGGCCCTGGCCCTCGTGGACGAGCTGAGCACCCCCGCGGACGTGCGCGATCCCGAGGCCTTCGAGACTCTCGTGGCGGCCGCGCGCGACGCCCACGAGGACCGCGTCTACCAGATCCTCTCCCACGTCGTGCGGGCCCTGGAGGCCAGCGCCGAGGCCGACGCCGCCGTGCGCTCCCACCCCCAGGCCTCGCTCAAGGAGACGACGCGCGACGTCGCAGCGCACGGGAAGACCCTGCTCTACGAAGGCTTCGTGTCGGCGACGCCCGCCTCCGCGCTGCCGCACCTGGGACGCTACCTGCGCGCCGGGGCCGTGCGCATCGAGCGCGCCGCCTCCTCGCCGGGGGCGCTCGCGCGCGACCTGGAGGACATGGACCGCATCCACCAGGCCGAGGCCGAGATCGCCGCCACGCGCGAGGCCCTGGAACGGCGCCCCTACGACGCCCGACGCGACGCCGCGCTCACCCAGGCGCGGTGGATGGCCGAGGAACTGCGCGTGTCGATGTTCGCCCAGACCCTGGGCACACCCAACAAAGTCTCCATGAAGCGCCTGCTCGGCGTGCTCGCGGGGGCGCGGTGAAGCGCGAGGATGCTCGCGCTCTCGCACGGTCCCTCATGGACGCTGCGGGGCTGACCGACTGGCGTTTCCGCTTCGACCACGCCAAGCGCCGGGCAGGCGCGTGCACGCATACCTCGCGCACGATCAGCCTGTCCGGGCCGCTCACCGACCTGTACGACGCGGAGACGATCCGGGGCGTGATCCTACACGAGATCGCCCACGCCCTCGTCGGCCCCACCCACGGGCACGACGCCGCCTGGAAGCGCGCCGCGCGCGCCCTCGGCGCTCCGGATTCCGCGCGACTGCCCTCGTCCCTTCCCTCCCCGGACGCGCCCTGGGTGGGCACGTGCCCACGCTGCGGGGCCACCCGCCGGCTCTATCGGGCGCCGCGTCGCGTCTCCTCGTGCGGGGTGTGCTCGCGCGCCTTCAACCCTGCGCTGATCCTCACCTGGGAGCACCGAGGAAAGGCCGCCTCGCCCGGGCGCACCTACGAGCGCGAGCTCGCCTCGATCCGCCGCTAGGACCGGCGCTAGGGCCGCCGCTAGTGTCGACGCCAACGGAGTCCGAACATGGTGCCGGTTACCCAAAAATGTCGCATGCAATTCCCTCTCCTCTATTTCAAACTCTGAAACCAGACCGTTGGAATCACAACGTTTCAAGCCGTACTCAAAAACTGACCGAGTTAAATTACCTGCGACTTTTGGGGAGTGAACGGCCAGGCCCTTCCTCGACCCCGGCCTCGGAGACCCAAAACGCTATCCGCGACACGCATCTGCCCACGTCACAGTTTTATTACCCGTACGGGCGCGCACACACCCACCCGACGGCGATACCCTTGATTCCAACACCCCCGAGAGAAGGAAGCCATGGGTACCACCGCCAGCCCCGACGCCACCACCGCTCCCGACCGCGAGGTCCTCACCTGGGAAGGCTTCGGCGACGCGTCCCGTGAGCTCACTCAGCAGATCGTCGACTCTGGCTGGATCCCGGACCTGATCGTCGCCATCGCCCGCGGCGGCCTCATCCCGGCTGGCGCCATCGCCTACGCGATGGACGTCAAGGCCATCGGCACCATGAACGTCGAGTTCTACTCCGGCATCGGCGAAACCCTCGACGAGCCCCAGCTACTTCCCCCGCTCATGGACGTCTCCGCGATGGACGGCAAGCGCGTCCTCGTCGTCGACGACGTCGCCGACTCCGGCAAGACCCTCAAGATGGTCATGGACCTCATCGACGAGCACGGCCTTACTCTCGACGGCTCCGCCGCCGTGCGCGTCGAGGCCCGCAGCGCGGTCATCTACAAGAAGCCCGTGTCCATCATCGAACCCGACTACGTGTGGGCGTACACCGACAAGTGGATCAACTTCCCCTGGTCGACACTGCCCGTCATCAAGCCGTGACTTCCCTACGGGCGGGCTCAGGACGGCAGGTGCCTGCCGCCTCCCCTGAGCGCGCCCAGGCCTCGTCGATCACCCAGCGCATCGTCGAGGCCGTGGCCGAGCGCGCACACATCGGTGACCCCGTGCGCGTGCTGGGCCTGACCGGCCCTCCCGGGACCGGCAAGACGACGATCGCCGCCGAGCTGGCCGCCGCCCTGCCCGAGGCCGGCATCCCGGTCGCTGGCCTGGCGCCCATGGATGGCTTCCACATGTCCAACGCGGTGCTGGCCGCGCGAGGGATCGCGGACCACAAGGGCGCGCCCGACACCTTCGACGTGGGCGGATACGTCGCTCTCCTGGGGCGCGTGCGCCGCGCGGACGGCATGGTCCTCGCCCCCGACTACCGGCGCGACCTGCACGAGCCCGTCGCCGCTTCCCTACCCGTCGAGGTCGACGGTGTCGTCATCACGGAGGGCAACTACCTGGGTCTCGAGCTGCCCGGCTGGGCGGACGTGCGCGGCCTCATCGACCTGCTCGTCTTTATTGACACGCCTTTCGAGGAACTCGCCTCGCGCCTGATCGACCGGCACATGAGCTTTGGCCGCGATCGCGCGGACGCCGCACACTGGGTGCGCACGGTGGACGCGGCGAACATGGCCCTCGTCGATCGCACGAAGGAACGCGCGGACCTGGTCCTGTCACTGTAGGCGCACGACCAAGCTATCGCATCCGTTTTCATGCGTGCAGCCGACAAGTAGCATGCATTTTCAACTACTTCCAAGTAAGGTGAACCTATGTTCCTCTTGCTAGGCCTTCTTGGTGGCTTCATCACGGGCATCTCCCCGTGCATCCTTCCCGTCCTGCCCGCACTCTTCCTGGGCGCCGCTGGCTCCCGCGACTCGGCATCCTCCTCGAACAAGGCCGGGGCGCCTCGATCCGCGTCTTCCCCGGAGGCGCAGGCAGGTGTTGATTCGTCGCTCTTCCGCCTCGCCCCGGGCGTGAACCTGGGCGGGGAAGCTCCGAAGAAGGCAGCCGTGAAGGCCGACGGCAGCGACTCGGTGACGCGGCGCCCCGTGCTCATCGTCCTGGGCCTCGTCACCTCGTTCATGATCATCACGGTCGCGGGTTCGGCGCTGCTGAGCCTGCTGAACCTGCCGCAGGCACTGATCCGCTGGACCGGCATCATCCTGCTGCTGGCCGTGGGTATCGGCATGATCGTCCCGAAGATCATGGAGGTGCTCGAGCGCCCCTTCACGCGCCTGGCACCTCGCACGACGGGCGACAGCGCAGGCTTCGGCCTCGGCCTCGTTCTGGGCGCGGCCTTCGTGCCGTGCGCGGGTCCGGTACTGACCTCGATCATCGTAGCCTCGAGCTCCGGGCAGATCACGTGGCACATCATCGGCCTGGCCATCTCCTTCGCGATTGGCGTGTCGATCCCGCTGATGATCGTCGCGATCGCCGGTTCGGGCGTCGCGGCCCGCTTCCTGAAGACCCGCCAGCGCCCCCTGCGCATCGCCGCGGGCGTCGCCATGATCGCGCTCGCGCTGGGTATCGCGACGGACGCCCCGATGGCCCTGCAGCGCATGATCCCCGACTACACGGCCGCGCTCGAAGCGACCACCGGGGATGCCTGCGAGGACGGCGCCTGCGAGCCCGAGAAGGAAGTCGAGGCAAGCACCGACTTCGCGCAGTGCGCGCGTAATGGTGCGAAGGATTGCGGCGCGATGCCGACGATCCAGGCCTCGGAGTGGCTCAACACCCTCGGCCAGCCGTCCGGCACGGTGACGCTCGTGGACTTCTGGTCGAGCTCGTGCACGAACTGCCAGCGCGAGATCCCCGAACTCGAGGCGATCTACGAGAAGTACAAGGACTACGGCTTGGTCGTGGTGGGCGTGCACTCACCCCAGCAGGCCTTCGAGCGCGACGCGTCGGTCGTGAACGCGTCAATCTCGAAGCTGGGCATCACCTACCCGGTCGCCCTGGACCCCGACCTGGAGGCCTTCAAGGCTTACGGCGCGACGGCGTGGCCGACGCACTTCATCGCGGGCGCGGACGGCAAGCTGGTCGCCGTTGGCCGCGGCACGAAGGGTGTCGAGGAGCAGATCCGCACTCTCCTCACCGAGGCGGGAGCGTCCCTGCCCGACTGAGGCGCCACGCTTTAACGCAGCGAGCGGCTACCGCAGGGTGGCCGCTCGTCTGTATCCGGTGGGGACACTGACTCCCCAATCAATTTCGCATGCAATTCCCCCACACCTCTTTCAAGATTTGAAATCAGATCGTTGAAATCATGCGGTTTTCGAGACTACCTCGAATCAGCCCGCCGGGGAATTGCATGCGAAATTTCTTAGTTATCCACAGATATTTCAAACAGCTCACACGAACCGCCATAAAGTAGCATGATCGCTACATGGATCTCAACGAAGAGCTACGTAAACGACACGGCATCACCAAAATTTCAAGCCTGCGCCACGCAGAGCTCACTCCTTCAACGCTGCCAACTGGCATCAGCCACTACCGCGGTTGGATCTACGACAACACCAGGTACACGTTAGATCAGGTACGCGCTTTCGTATACAACGCTTGCCTCTCGTGTGTGAGCGCAGCGAAGTTCTATGACCTACCAGTCGCCACTGAGGCGCTCCCACAGCGCACGCATTTGTCGGTCAGACACAGCCGAGGAATGCACTACTCAAAGCTCCGCCGCTTCGACGATGTGTGCGTCCACTGGGAGCCGGTCCTGAGCAAAGAAGAAGAACGCACACATGTAGCGTGCATCGGGACAGTCTTGGAGCGAGTGCTCGTCTGCATGCCACTCAAGGTCTCACTGCCTATGCTTGATGCCGCGCGCAATCGCGGACTCTACGACGTCTCGACACTCGCTATCCCACCAACCGGCAGCCGACTGCCTCACCTCAGAGAAGCGCTTTCCCTCTCGTCGGACCGAGCCCGCTCGATCCTCGAAACCGTTGCCCGCTTGCAACTCATCGACATGGGGCTAACACCGCAGGTCGGAGTCTGGATCGAAGGAGTCGGCGAGGTCGACATGATCGTCCTCGGCTTCATCGTCATCGAGGTGGATGGGTGGGCCTTCCACTCATCGAAAGAGCAGCGCGAGAAGGACCTCAAGCGGGATCGAGAACTTCTACGGCGCGGATTCGTCGTCCTTCGATTCACCTATGACGACGTCATGAATGGCGACTTCGCACGAGAGGTCCCGGTCTCGGTGACAGCTCTCCGTCGCCTCGTACCCGACACTGGATTGGAAGACGCGCGCGCCACCGTGAAGAACACCGCCTTCCTCGACATCCTGAGCGGATACCTGCCCAGTTATCACCTTCAACGCTAATTTCGCATGCAATTCCCCCACTGCTCTTTCAACATTTGAAATCAGATCGTTGAAATCATGCGGTTTTCTAGGGATGCCTCAAGGACCCTCAGGGGAATTGCATGCGAAATTTAGAAGAGACAGGCACCTAGACAGCCTCGACTGCAAGACGCCAGTCAACGCGCGGAACGTGCCGACACACCGCGCCTGTCAGCTGAGAAGCGTCAGGATCTGCGGGGTGACTCGCTCAATGACCTCGAGGGTGTCCAGGAAGTCCTGGTGGCCGCCGTACCACGGGTCGGGCACATCGCCGCTGCCCTCGGGGTCGAGGTCGCGGTACAGGCACACGCGCGGCCCCTGCCTCAGGTCGGCGGCGGACGCGGGCGCGCCCTCGTGCTCAACCCCCACGCGCTCCGCGAGGCGCTCCAGGACGCTCAGGTGGCGCGAGGTCATGGCCAGGATGAGGTCCCACTCCCCCAGCTCGCCGGCGCGGATCTGGCGCGCACGGTGGTCGGGCACGGTGTACCCGGCGTCGCGCAGCACGCGGGCGGCGCGGCGGTCGATCGGGTTTCCCTGCTCCTCGTCGGAGACGCCGGCGCTATCGACGACGACGTCCACGCCGGCGCGCGCGGCGGCCTGTTCGAGGATCGCGTGGGCCATCGTGGATCGGCAGATATTGCCGGTGCACACCATGAGGATGCGGGCGGGGCGGGTCATGTTCGTTTCCGTTCGTTCGGGGCGACGAGGCCGGGGCGGGCGCTCAGAGCAGCGTCAGGTAGGCGCGCACGGCCTGGGCACTGTGGGCGGCGGCGCGGGCGCCGTCCATGTGGAAGGCCTGGTCGGCGGTGGGGCCGCACAGGTCGGAGACGGCGCGCAACGAGATCCAGTCGACGTCGGAGGACCAGCAGACCTGGGCCATCGCGCAGGTTTCCATGTCGGTGCCGATGGCGTCGGGGAAGCGCTCGCGCATGGGGCCGACGTTGGCTTCGGTGCAGAAGGAGTCGGAGGAGACGATGCGGCCGCGGCGCACGGGGTGTTCGATGAGGCCGCGCAGAATAGGCAGGCGCTCTTCGGCGGCTTCGGAGGTCGTGTAGTCGACGGGCATCTGGGGGACCTGGCCCATGGCGTAGCCGAAGGCGGTCGCGTCGGCCTGCCCATAGATGGCGCGGGTGCCGGCGGCGATGTCGCCGACGTTGATGTCGCGGGCGAGGCCGCCGGTGGTGCCGGCCGCGATGACGATGGGCGCCTCGACGAGGGTGAGGGCGCGCGCGGTCGCAGAGGCGGCGTTGGCCAGGCCGATGCCGGAGGTGACGACCAGGACGGTGCGTCCGTCGAGGATGCCGAGCACGAAGCGCTGGGTCTTGTGGCTGCCCGCGAGGATGGCCTGGGGGGGTCTCGTCGTCGCCGATGGGCGCGAGTTCGTGCAGGAGGGGCGCGGCCTCCATGTCCATGGCGGCTTGGATGATGGCGTCGACGCGGATGCGCTCGGGGAAGCTGAGGTTCATGGTTCCCATCGTAGGGGACGAGGCCCGCCTCGGTCACGCTCGCCTCGCGCGGGGGCGGCCGCGTTGTCTGTGCACCTCCCCTTTCCTGGCTCCCCCCAAAAGTCGCATGCAATTCCCCCGGGTCAGTTTTTGACACTGCCTACAAACGTTGCAATTCCAACGACTCGATTTCAATATTTGAAATAATCGCGAGGGAATTGCATGCGACATTGTTGAGGAACCATAGGGCTGAGGCTGAGAACGCTGGCGACCTAACCCACGCGTGACATGCCCGGCCTCGTGCCGGTCAGGCGGCGCGGCGGCGCGCCCACGCGCACGCGCCGGCGAGGCCGAGGAGGGCGGCGCCGAGGCCGAGGTGGGGGTAGATGCCGCCGGCACCGGAGTTGGGCAGGACGCCGACCTGGGTGTCGACGACGCGGATGGCGGGCAGCGCGGCGGCACCCGTTCCTGCGGAGGCGGGGATGACGCGCACGGAGGTGAAGCCCTCGTCGGCGCCGAAGTCGGTGGTGATCACCGTGGAGGCCGAGGCGTCGGCACCCACCTCGATGTGGAAGGGCACGGCGCGGGGCAGGAGGACGTGTCCGGCGGGGGCGCGGGTCTCGACGAGCCAGTAGGTCTTGCCGGTCTCGAGGGGCGCGGTGACGAACTGCGATTCGCCGTCGGAGGTGGAGAGCGGGGTGCCGGTCAGGGCCTCGTTGTCGTAGATCGCGAAGGCGGCGCCGTCGAGCGGGTAGGTACCATCCTCGTTGGCCGCGCCGACGGGCTGGGTGCCAGCCTTTTCGATGCGGATGGTGCGCGGGCGGGCGGGGGCGCATGCCTCGTTGTTGGCGGCGCCGTCGTGGTCGTAGGGGCCGGCGACGGAGTTGTAGAGGCCGCGCTTGGGGGTGAGGCGCCCGTTCTGGGGGACGCACTCGAGGGCGGCCTCGCTGTATCCGGCGGCTGCCTTGTCGCGGGCGACCTTCACGCGGATGAACCAGGTCGCGCCCTCCCCGGGTTCGACGTTGGTGCCCTGGGTGAGGACGTAGGTGGCGGCGCGGTTCTGCTCGCGGGCGCCGCCCAGGCCCTCGAGAGAGGTGGCGATCGCGGCGGAGCGCAGGGTGAGGCCGGGCGCGAAAGCCGGGGTGTCGACGAGGCGTCCGGTCGTGCCCGCGATCGTGCCGTCGTTCGTGGCTGTGACGCGGTAGGTGACGGTGATCGTGTCACCGGAGGCGCCCTCGACGCTTTCGACGGTCTTATCGATGCGCAGCTTGGGTGCCTGCTGCTGGATCGTGAAGTTGCAGGTGATCGGCACGGCGGCCGCTGTCTTGGCCGGGGGTACGTCCGAGAAGTCGATGCCGCCGGTCATGGGGTCGCGCGTGACGTTGACGGCCTCACCGATGCCGTTGACACAGCTGATGTCGGTGAGCTCCCAGCGCGCGGAGTTCGGGTCGTCGGAGACCTTCCAGGGGCCGAAGTAGCCGGGTTCGCCGAAGCGCAGGGGGCGGCGCCCGGGGATGCGAGGGCCGGTCTCGGCGATGACGAACTGGGAGTATCCGGGGATGAAGGCCTGGTATCCGGACCTCACGGTGCCGTCCTTGCCGTAGCCCGTGGGGGTCAGGGGGCTGTCCGCGAAGGAGGACCAGTCGACGAAGCCACCCGCGTTCTCGGCGGTCTTGAGGGGTTCGCCCGTGGGCGAGACGAAGTCGCCGATGCCCAGCGTCGTGAAGTTGAAGGAGGGGGATCTTGCCGCCAATTGCCTCGGATTCCGGGGTGACGGTCTTGGCGATGCGGATGTAGCGCTCCTGGCTGAAGGTCGCGTAGAGGCACCCGTAGGAGGTCTTGTTTTCCTTCGAGCTGAAGGTGGAGACGGGGGTGACGCCGCCTGGCGGCGTGTCCGGGCAGACGCCGTCGCCGCTGGGGGTGAAGCCGGCGATAACGAGGCGGTACGGGATGCCGTCGATCATGACGGTCTTGTTCGAGGTGGTCCGCGAGATCGTCAGCACGTCCTCGGAGTTGGGGCTCTGGTCGGGCGTGCCCGCGGCGTCGGGGTAGGCGGCCGGGTTGTTCGTGTAGATGTCGCGGTTGCCCCGCCCCTTGCCGACGTGGCGGTAGCAGTACCAGACGCCCGGTCCGGCGTCGCGGTTCAGGGCGGCGTAGGGCGCGTTGGCGGGGCAGGAGGAAGGGCCGTTGGCACGCGAGGCGAGCATGTAGGCGCCCTCATCGCTGAGGGCCGCGGTGGTGTCGGTGTCGTCCTCGGTCTCCTCCTGGTCGAAGGGGAAGGAGTCCTCGATACCGCCGATGGTGACGTCGATCGACGAGTGGACCCACTGGCTGGCCGAGTGCACCTGGAAGTTGTTGTGTCGCACGGTGCCCAGGAGGAAGGGCTTGCCGATGGGGACGTCGCCGGGGTTGTTGGGCTTGTACCCCAGGGCATTGGTGTTCTGCGGCGAGATGACGCCGGTGGCGACGGGGTTGGCGGCGGGCAGGCCGCGCGCGATGTAGGTCCAGTAGTCGCCCGAGGCGACGGCGGCGTCCAGCATGGGCTGGGCGGTTCCGACCTGGAGGGGGGCCGAGGACTGGGCAGGGTCGGCCGCATCAAAAGGGCCCGCGCCTCGCACGGTCCCGACGTAGGCGTTGTCGGGAACGTTCGTCGTGCGGTCGAAGCCCGAGCCGTTAATGGTGGCCGCGCCGAGGCGGCCGGTGGACGAGGTGACGGGGGCGGTGCCGCCTCCGGGAGGCTCGAGCGTGGCGTCGGCGTCCGCGCGTTCGGGGGCGACGAGGCCGGAGAGTGCAGCTGCGCCCGCGACGAGGAGGGCGGCCAGGGCACGCGAGACGGCGCCGCGAGGCCGGGACTTGGCCCTCGCGTACCTAGCGCGGCGGGAGCGTGCGCCGCTGCGGTGGTGCTCCACGTACCCTCCAGATCGTTTGACAGTTACTCACTGACTCTAGCGTAAACACGCGGAAACGCGCGGGTGAGCTTACTCGCTCCTCCGCGCGTTTCCGCGCCTCAGATGGCCTGCGGGGGCCAGTTATAGGGGATGCTTACTGCTTGCCGCGTTCCTCGAGCATCTTCTTGAGGGCCGCGGTGCGGCCAGCGTTGATCTCCTCCTCGGAGATCTGCTCGGCGTCCGTCAGTAGGTCGGGGGCGTCGGGCGCGTCGGGGGCGGCGGGTGCGTCGGCGACGGACTCAGCGGCCTCAACGGACTCAGCCCCGGCCTCGTCCCCAGCCTCGGCGGAGGCGAGCGCAGCAGCGGCGGCGCCCTCAATCTCCTGCGGCTCCTCGTTGTTGCGCTTGCGGGAGCGCAGCCAGAGGATGCCGGCAACGAGCAGGATGACGGCGACGGACGCCAGGACGGCGATCATCCACGGCTTCATGACGGAGCCCTTGACCTGCGCGGCTTCGGCGGCCACGGCCTCCTCGTCCATGGGGACACGCTCGCCGGTCACGAGGAGGCGGTGCGTGTTGACACCGTAGGGGGTACAGGTGATGAGGGTGGCGAGGTCCTTGCCCTCGACCTTGTTGAGGGACTCGGTCTCGTGGGGCAGGACGACGCGGATGTCGGTGACCTGGTACTTGAGGTGCCGCCCGGCGGTCTCGATGTAGAAGTAGTCGCCCATCTTGACGCTGGTCAGCTGGTCGAACATGGTGGCGTTGCCCAGGCCGGTGTGGCCGGTGAGGACCGTGTGCGTGGATTCGCCGCCGACGGGCAGGGCGGTGCCGAAGAGGTGGCCGATGCCCTTGTCGAGCGTCGCGGTGTCGGTTCCGTGGTAGATCGGCAGGTTGACGTCGATCGAGGGGATCTTGATGGTCGCCATGACGTCGTTGAGGTTGAGCTGGGCCAGGTAGTCCTGGTACTGCGCGGTGCCGGGGCGCTGGGCGTCCAGCCAGGGGTCGAGGATCGGCGACTCGGAGGCTTTGAGGTTGTATTCGTCGGCGCGGCGAAGGTTTTCGGCGACGGCGTCGGGGCCGACATTTTCGGCGACAGCGCTGAATTCGGAGGCGATGCGCTCCTGGCGCGCGTTGTTGTACTGGGTCGCGAAGACGGGGTACAGGAGGACCAGGATGCCGGCCAGCAGCAGGATCGGGGGCGCGATCGTCAGGAGACGCCACTTGAGGGGTGTCTTCTTCTTGTCGGGCGCTTGGGTGCTCACGCTTTCTCCGTTCATTGCCGAGGCCGTGGAAGTTTGTCTGGTTACAGGGTAGTACCGCGGGGGGCGGTGTGCGGGCAACGCGAGGGGGGTGTGGACCCGCGGGTCCACACCCCCCTGTGTGTCGCTAGCTAGCTAGGCTCAGGCGTCGGCCTGCTCCTTGCGGCGCTTGTTGGCCAGCGCGATCGCACCGGAGCCGCCCACGAGGAGGGCGCCAGCGCCGATCAGAACGCCAACACCGGCAGCACCGGTCAGCGGCAGGTTGAAGCCACCGTTCTTCGGGACGTCCTTGACGGTCGTCGCGAGGGTGTACTCGTTGTCAGCCTTGGAGTTGGACTCGAGGATCTGGAAGGCGATCGGGCGGGTCTGGAGCTCGAAGCCCGTGGGGGCCTTGGTCTCGACGAGGCAGTACCAGCCGCGGTCAGCCTCGGCGACGGCAGCGTTGTTCTCCCAGTCGTTGTTGCGCAGGCCGTCGATGGTGACCTCACCGTTGGCGTCGGTCGCGTAGGTTTCCTTGCCGGCGGGCGAGAGCTTGGTGTCGAGGGTCGCGTCAACGGACTGGAAGTTCTCAGTGGGCTTGGTCGCAGGCGTGCACTTGTAGACCTCGAACTCAGCGCCTTCGAGCTTCTTGGTGTCCTCCACGGAGGAAACCTTGGTGATCTTCACCTTGCCGAACTTGGAGACAACCTCGGAGTTCGGGTAATCCGGCGGGGGAACCTCACCCGAGTTGGGCTTCCAGCCGTTGGAGGGGGCGTTGGGGAGCAGGATGGCCTTGTTCTTGAACAGGCCGTCAGCCGCAACCTTCTCCTTGACGGTGCCGGTCAGGTCCATCTGGACCTTGGTGTTGTCGTCCTTGCGGTTGTCGATCAGCTTCTTGCGGCCGTCAGCGGTGAACTCGGCGGTCCAGAACTTGGTCTTGCCGTCGGTGCCGTCGGCGGCGACCAGCGTGTAGTCGGTGCCCTTGGCCAGGGCGACGTCACCGGTCTTGCCGTTGATGATCTTCAGGGCGATGTCGGCCTCGGGCAGCTCCACGCGCTTGTCGTACTGGTCGACGACGTCGTAGAAGTCGAGGGCCTCAGCGGCGGGGATGTCCGACTTGATGGTGTAGGAGATCGCGGAGCCGATAGCGGGGGTGTCCGCGTCGGCGACGGTCTTCTCGATGCCAGCCTTCGAGTTCTTCGGGTAGGCGTGGACGTCGTAGACCCACTTGTTCAGCTCGGTCGGGTGCGTCATGGGCACCGTGATGATGAAGGGCTTCGCGCCGACGTAGCCGGCGGGGGTCGCGGTCTCGGTCACGACGTAGGCGCCGAGGGGGAGGCTGTCGAACTTAGCCAGGCCGCCGCCGGCGGTGGTCTTGGTGACGGCAGCGTCAACGCCGTCAGCCTTCGCGGTGTCAACGTTGCCGTTGAAGCCAGCGAGCTTCTCCCAGCCGGCCTGCGTGGTGAGGTCGACGTTGGTCAGCTTCTCGACGGTGAAGGTCGCGCCGTCGAGGGCGGTGCCGTGATCGGAGGTGTCCTCAAGGCCGTTACCGGCCGTGGTGCCGTTGGTGGCGTCCTTCACGTACTTGTGGATGGTGATGGAGCCGGTCTTGGTGGTGTCGAGGTCGACCAGCGAGGGGGCGCGCTCGGTCGTAGCCGCGAGGCCGAAGGCGGGGGCAGCCTGGGTCGCGGAGGTGGCGGCGGGCAGGGCCAGCGCGCCAGCGGCGACGGCGAAGGCTGCGAGCAGGCTCAGGCTGCGGCGGGTCTTCGTGGTGCTCATAGGTTTTCTTTCTCCTGTGTGTGTGATTTCGGGAGTTTTTTCTGATGGTGGGTCGCCGTGGTCACGGGACCTCATGGGTGGCTCAGGCGGTTGCCTTGCGCCTCTTGGTGGTGACCACGGTCATCACCATCGCCCCGGACATGAGCGCCGCTGCGACGCCGATGTAGGGGTAGATTCCGGTGCTGCCGGCCTTGGGCAGCTCGCCAACCTCGGTGTCCTTGACAACGATGGTGGCCTTGCGGGTGCCGCCGACCAGGAAGCCCTGGGGGCCCGGCGTGCTACTGTCCGACGCGAACGCCTGGACGGCGCTCGTGGCCCACTTGGCCTGGTCCCTCAGGTCGGCCGCGAGCTCAACGTTCGTGCCGGAGCCGCTGTCTCGGGACGTCAGCTTGAACTCGAGAGGCTGGGGCAGCAGGGAGTGTCCCGCGGGTGCCTTGGTCTCGACGAGCCAGTAGGCGGTGTCGAGGTCGAGGTCGTTGACGGACCAGTAGTAGCCGTCGGTCGCGGTCGCCTGGGTCAGGGTCTTGACGACCTGGGCGTTGGCGTCCGTGTTGGGGTTGGACTTGTAGATCGCGAACTCGGCGCCCTTCAGGGGGTACATGGCCGCGTTGTTCGGACCGATGTACTGGTTCGAGGCGTCCGCGAAGGTGGAGCCGGTGTTCTGCGTGCCAGCCTTCACCACCACGAAGTCGTGGGGAACGGTCGGGCCACAGGCCTTGTTGTTGCTCGTACCGTCGGAGTCCTTGCCGTTCTCAGCCAGGACCTCGTTGAAGAGACCCTTGCCGGGAGCCAGCTCGTTGTTTCCGTTGACGGAGCAGGCCAGGTCGGCCTCTTTGTAGCCGGCGGCTGCGGGGTTACGGACGACCGCGAAGCGGATCCAGTATTCCTTGGTAGCCTTGGGGGCCAGCTCGACGCCGTCGGTCAGCGTGTAGACGCCGTTCGTGGCGGTGGCGATGGACGCGGAGTCCAGGCCGGCCTGGGTTTCGGCGATCTTCGCGGACTGGATCTCCAGGCCCTTCGCGAAGTCGGGCTTGTCGGTGAGCTTGCCAGTGTTGGCGGCCAGCGAGCCGTCGTTGGTGGCGACGATCTTGTAGTCCACGTTGAAGCTCGTGGCGCCCTTGGCGCCGCCGTTCGCTCGATGGACTTCTGGACGCGCAGCTTGGGGGCCTGGTATTCGTTCACGAACGTACAGGTGATGGGGGCTGCCTCGTTGGACGCTGCGCCGCCAACGTTCTTGAAGTTGACGCCACGCTCGGTCTTGGTCACGGCGACGTCTTCACCGATGCCGTTGACGCACTTGATGTCCTTGAGGTTCCACTTGTCCTCACCGCCGGTCGAGATGTCCTTCTCCGTGATGGTGAAGTCGGAGTTACCGACCTCGAAGGGGATGAACACCGAGTCGTACTTCGCCTGGGCCTCACCGAAGGCGGTGGGGGTCAGCGACGCGGCCGGGTCGGCAGCGGAGATGTACGAGGCCTTGGCCGGGGCAGAGGAGACAGTGGGCTTCGTGACGGACACGGTGCCGGTCGTCGCGGGGGTACGGTCGGTGTTATCGTGCCAGGCGTCGCCGGTCTCCACTGCGAAGGTTGCGGCGGGGATCGCCGGGTTGGCGCCCGCCGGGTCCTCGACGGCCTTCGCGATGCGCACGGAGCGCTCCTCGGTGATGACACCGTAGAGGCAGCCGTAGTTGACCGAGAGCTCCTGAGTCACGAAGGTGTCGGTGCGCTTGGCGTCCGCGGGCGGGGTCGCCGGGCAGTCGGCGGTCGGGATGGAGTTGAAGTTGTCCGGGGTCAGGAAGTTCGTTGCGTTCGTCGCGGGGGTGAAGCCCCACAGCTGCAGGCGATAGGTGCGACCGTTCTTCGTGAAGGTACGATCCGAGGTCGTCTTCTTCAGCTTGACGGTATCCCACACGTAGGGGTTCTCGTTGACGTTACCCTTGGCACCGGGCCACTCGATGGGCAGGGCCCTCTTCGTGGTGATCTGGTTGAAGGGCTGCTCAGCACCCTTGTTGTAGTACTGGCTGTACAGGTCGTACTCGCCGTTGCCCTCGCCCACGTACTTGACGCAGTAGTAGCGTCCGGAGCGGGACTCGGGCTTGTTGACGTAACCCTTCGAGCGGTCGGAGGGGTCGATCGGATCCGGCTCATAGGCGGTACCAATGAACTGCTTCTGTCCATTCTCATCCAGGACAAACTGTCCATTCTTCTTAGCCCACTGAGGAGTGCCGTAGTAGATTCCCTGGTCCATGACGGCGTCTCGCAGGTACTGCACGCCAGAAGCCGGAAGCGCTCGTTCCGTCGCATCCTTACCGTTAATACCGATGTCCGTACGGCAGGTGCCCGTCCCAGCAATACCGGGGTGCTTGATGTAGGCACCACCCTTGCGGTAGATGATCGTCGAGGACAGAGTGTTGAAGGTCTCGTGGTTAACGAAGGGGTACGATTCGCCCGTGTCGCCAGGGATCAGACCGGTCAGCTGCAGATTCAGCGAGGAGTGCAGGTAGGGCTGGATCTGGGCAGTACCACCAATCGGCAGGTTGTTGTGGCGGATCGCGCCAAGCAGGAAGGTCTGGCCGGGCTCGACCTCGCCGGGGTTGTTCGGCTTGAAGCCGATGGCGGACTGGCCGTTCACCCAAATAGCCTTATCGCCAGCATTCTTCCACTTGTCATAGTGGGCCTGCATCCATGCCTTGCTGGCGGGCGGGTCACCGTAGTCAACATCCTGGTTATCCCACTTCCACGGCATGCCGCGCGCAATGTAGGTCCACGCATCATTCGCCTTAGCGTAGGGACCACCAAGAGTGGTCGTGACAGGAGTGTTGCCCGTGCGCACACGATCCTCGGTCATACCCTTGACGATGCCGTAACGAATGAAGTTGTTGTAGTCAGTCGTCTCATCCGTCTCAGAGCCATTGGTAATACCTTTACCCATCCAGGCAGAGACTTCGCCGACATCAATCTTGGTCGCGGCGGGCTCCTGGGCGGCCTGTGCGGCCTGGGGGGCGGCGACCTGGGAGACGACCAGCGTGCTGGCTGCAGTAGCCACGACGGCCAGGGCGGCCAGGGCGCGGGACGCAGCTCCTGTTCGCTTGGTCCGCGCGTGGCCTGCGCGCGCTCGACTCGTTGCCATCAATCGTTCTCCTTGAGGACTCTTGCTTCGCTGTGTCGCACTCGGAGGGACATCCCGAGAGGTTTTTCCACAACCTTGATGACACTCAGCGTACGACGCGGTTACCGAAAAATGCAACCCATTTTCTGCAGCTTTGTGAGTGGGCTACATTACAGAAAAACAGTAAAGCTATATTTCCGCAGGATATCAACGTTTGACCTAGTGGTTTCAATCTATGAAAACGCGTCTTTTCGGCGATTTTTATCTTTTTTAACGGCTGGAAACAAATCATAATGTGGAACTTTGCAGCACTTGACACATTCTCAACAATCAACCGTTGAGGCTATTTTCAGGCCGGTGTCACTCCCAAAACGTCAAGCAATGCAAGGAAAACCCTTTGCCCTGTCGTCGATACACCCTCGAACTTCTTCCCACCTGCGAAAACATAGGACTTCAGTCCCATCTACACCCCAGAAATTCCCAGGCGCACTCATCCGCACCACATCCGCACCCCAGGCGCCCCCAGCCACACCCCAACCACACCCCAGACGCACCCCTCCCTCCGCACCCACACCCTCCCCTCCCCACCCCAGACGCTCCCCCAGCCACACCCCCGCCCTCCCGTAGCTACCCACCCACACCCCTCCCCACCCACACCCCAGACACGCCCCTGACGCCCCTCCTCCGCACCCACACTCCCTCCCCAAATTCGCATGCAATTCCCAAACAGGAGTGACTCAGTGATGCAAAGTGACACGAACAAGCAAGCTAGTCAGAGGGAATTGCATGCGAAACTGCAGCATCTGAGGCCGCTAGCAGGGCCAGTGGCCACCCCGTACGGAGGTCACCGCGCCCAGGCTGCAACACATCCGGATAGGTAACAAACATCCGGATAGGTAACGAAAAACCGGATAGGTAACGAAGATCCGGATAGGTAACGAAGATCCGGATAGCTTAATAACCTATCCGGATGCGCATAACCTATCCGGATAGCGGCAACCTATCCGGATGCGCCCACACTCTCCGCAGACCCCACGCGGAATGCGGCGGCAGGGCCAGGGCAAGCACACGCACACCAGGCCCCGCCCGATTGGAGGCCCAGCGGGAGCCTGCGGGGCCAGGCCGCGGTGCCGGAGGGCGGCGGCAGGGCCTGGCCGGGTCTCGAGACGACGCGCCAGGCCACACCCCAGCGACCAGGCGCCGCCGGTGTGGAGGGCGCCGGAGGGTCCGGAGGGCACGGGCGGGCTTCGAGATCGACCACTCCGAGCCTGCAGGCTCGCGTGTGGCGATCTCGCGGGCGGCCGGGCCTCCGGCGTCTGGAACACCAGCGGCGCAACAAGCAACGCCGGAGATCTGGCGGGTACCACAGCCACAACAGGCAGCGCCACGGGCGGCTGCTGCACAATAGTCCCCATGGATCTTCGCCCCGTCGCCCTCGGCGCATCAGTTACGACATACGACCCGTCGCGTCCCCACGCCCGCAGCTATCGTCTCGGGTGAGGTCGCCGCACACGATGCGCCGCACCCGCTGTCGGTCTTCGACATGTTCCGCATTGGCATCGGGCCGTCGTCGTCGCACACGGTGGGTCCGATGCGCGCGGGTCTAGCGTTTACGACAGAGCTGACGACGCTGAAGCCGCCGTCGCACATCACGATTGACCTGTTCGGGTCGCTGGGCGCGACGGGCCGCGGCCACTCGACGGACCGCGCGGTCCTCCTCGGCCTGGCGGGCTACGACCCGGAGACGGTGGACATCGAGACGGTGGAGTCCATCCTGCCGGCCCTGGCCTCGTCGAACATGCTGACGCTGCCGAGCGGCACGCAGGTCCCCCTCGACATCGCCGAGGACGTGCGTTTCGTACCGCGCACGGTCCTGCCCTATCACGTGAACGCGCTGACGATCACCGCTTCCGACGAGGACGGCACCATCATCCTGGAGCGCACCTATTATTCGGTGGGCGGCGGCTTCGTCATGATTCAGACGAATGACGACCCGCAGAACCCGGAGGTGTCTTCGCTCGCGACGAGCCAGTCGGGCGTCGGCATCGACGTTCCCGCGCCGCATCCGTTTGCGTCGGGCGCGCAGTTGCTCGCCGCGTGCGACGCGTCCGGCCTGAGCATCGCGGAGCTCGTGCGCAGGAACGAGGAGGCGGTGCGCCCCCGCGAGACCGTCAACGCCTACCTGGATCGCATCGCCGACACGATGTTCGACTGCGTGGACGCGGGCACGTCGGCGGCGGGCATCCTGCCGGGCGGCCTGGACGTGCCGCGCCGCGCCCGCGCGCTCGCCGGCCAGCTGGCGGAGCGCCTGACGGGTATCCCCTCTTCTTTGTCGGACGAGGCCGGGGCCTCCTCGGGCGCATCTCCCGCGGAGGGTGTGCGCTCCCACGGTGCGCGCGCCTGGGTGTCGACCGTGGCCGACCCGATGCGGGCGATGGACTGGGTGAACCTTTTTGCCCTGGCCGTCAACGAGGAGAACGCGGCGGGCCACCGCGTCGTCACCGCACCGACGAACGGCGCGGCCGGCGTGATCCCTGCGGTGCTCGGCTACCTGGTGACGCACTGCCCGGAGACGGGCTCAACGCCCGGCGTGGCGGCGGGCCCTGCGACGGAGGATGGCGCGGTCACCCCTCTGGCGCACATTCGTATGACGGCGGACGATCCCTCGGAGACTTCTTCGGATGATCCCGCATCTCCCGAGGCCTGCGCGGCCCGCCGCCGCACCCTCGTGCACGACTTCCTGCTGGCGGCGACAGCGATCGGCGCCCTTATTAAGACGAACGCGTCCATCGCGGGCGCGGAGGTCGGTTGCCAGGGCGAGGTCGGGTCGGCCTCGGCGATGGCGGCCGCCGGCCTGGCGCAAGCCCTCGGCGGCACCCCACAGCAGGTGGAGAACGCGGCGGAGATCGCGATGGAGCACTCGCTGGGCCTGACGTGCGACCCGGTGGCGGGCCTCGTGCAGGTGCCGTGCATCGAACGCAACGCGATCGCAGCCGTCAAGGCGATCAACGCGGCGCGCATGGCCCTGTGGGGCGACGGCCGCCACACGGTGAGCCTGGACGTGGTCATCGAGACGATGCGCCAGACCGGCAACGACATGCTCTCGAAGTACAAGGAGACATCGGAGGGCGGCCTGGCCGTCAACGTCGTGGAGTGCTGACCGGGGCCCTGGGCCGCGGCGAACACGCGACTCGACAACGCCGCATCAATCAACGCGCTTGCAGCCCGCCGATTCCGCCAAAGTGCAGACCTATTCAGCTAAATTCATCGATTTTTGGCTGTTTTCACCCAATGGGTCTGCAGTTTGGCGGCCACACCGCCTCACGTCGCGACCTCACCACCGCCAATCGGGGGGATTTGCACTACATGAGGCTCCGACACGCCAACGACACGCCGCCAGAGGGCTTCATGTAGTGCAAAACCCCCACCGCCGCCGGTGTGGAGGGTGCCGGAGGGATGGAGGGCCAGGCTGCGGTGCCCGTGGGCGGTGGCGGGGCCTGGCCGGACAACGAGTCGACGCGCAGAGCGAAGCTCGCGGCGCGGACGGCTCGCGGGCGGGCCGCCACCCACGGCGCAGCCAGGCCCCACATGCCAACGGTCGGGCAATCGGGGACCGATAACAACGGGTGGGGCGCCTTCCGGCACCCCACCCGTCAACACCAGTGATTCAACCAGCAATCACTCCGTCGCCAGCGCCTCCGAGGGGCTGACCTTGGCGGCCCGGCGGCCGGGCAGCCACGACGCGATCAGCGCGGACAGGATGGCCACGACGCACACGCCAACCAGCTGCAGCCACGGCACGCTCAGCACGGGAGTGGCCCCGTCAATCGGCAGGCTCATGACGCCGACCCACCCGAAGGCGACACCCATACCGACGCCGATCAGCGCGCCGGTCATCGACAGGAACAGCGCCTCGAGAGCGAGGAGGCTCTTCATCTGGCGTCGCGTCAGGCCCAGGGCCCGCAGCAGGCCGTTCTCGCGGGTGCGTTCGGCGACCGACAGCGACAGCGTGTTGGCCACGCCCACCAGGGACACGAGGACGGACACGCCGAGCAGTCCGACGAGGACGAGCATCAGCCGGTCGATGATCTTCGTGTAGGTCTGGCGCTCCAGCGCGGAGCCGTTGACGCTCAGGTGAGAGTCCTTGAGCAGCGCGGCCTGGACGGTCTCGACGTCGGCCCCGTCGGCCATCTTGATGATGATCGCCTGACGCTCAAGCGACGTCGCGATGGATCGCAGGGTCTTCTCGGAGACCTGGGCCTCCCCGATGCTGGCGTTCTTGTCGTAGGTGGCGCTCAGGTCCACGCACGTGTCGGCGCACAGGCGCAGCGTCTGCCCGGCCAGGGCCTCGTCGCCAACGCGCACCTGGTTATCGCCCAGCTGGGTGACGGTCGAGTGGGTGACGCCCGTGTAGTCGGGTTCTCCGGTGATCATGACCGACGAGGCCTGGGCCTCGTCCTCCGACCCGGTTCCCTCTCCGGGAGCGTAGGCGGGCGCGCCCGAGGTGGTCGTCAGGGTGCCGGGGGCGGTGTACTGGGCGACGGTGGCGGCGACGCCGTCGGTGGCCGCGATGGCGGCCTGCTGGTCGTCGGTGAGCGCTCCGCTCGTGGAGGTGGCCATGAGGTCGAAGGGGACGCGCGTCGTTCACGGCGTTGGTCAGCGTGGTGCGCACGGATGCGGCGCCGACGATGATGGTGACGACGAGGGTCACGCCGATGATGATCGCGGTGCCGGTCGCGGAGGTGCGGCCGGGGTTGCGCATCGTGTTCTCGCGGGCCATGGCGGACAGGGTGCCCGGGAAGGCTATGCCGAAACGCACGGGTGAGGGCGGGCAGCAGCACCGAGGCGACGAGCAGGGCGCCGAGGAGCGCCAGGAGCGACCCGCCGAAAGGCCCCGAGGAATTTCGTGCCGCCACTATCCGAGCGCCATGCGAGGGCCACCGAAAGCACAGCCCGGCCACCGCGATGAGCGCGCCGATGATGAAGCGGACGGTGTGCTTCTTGCGGGCGGCGGCCCCGGCCTCGTTCACGGGGGCGAGGGCGGCGACGGGTGCGACGCGGGAGGCGGCGCGGGCCGGGAAGACGCCGACCAGGGTCGTGAACAGGGTGGCACCGAGCCACGTGAGCGCGAGCTGCCAGAGGGAGGCCCCCGCCAGTGCCGCGACGACGCTAGAGGCCAGGCCGGTGCCCGCCTCCGCGAGCGCGCCAATCAGCCAGCCGAGACGCGACGCCAATCGCGGACGAGATCGCTCCGATCGCGAGGGCCTCGCGAGTCACGAGCGAGCGGACCTGTCGCCTGGTCGCTCCCAGCGTGCGCAGCAGCGCCAGTTCGCGGGTGCGCTGCGTGAGCACCACTCGGAATGTCGAGGAGACGACGATAGAGGCCACGAGCGCCGCGATCGCCGGGAAGATCAGCATGATTCCCATCGTCACGGACGCTCCCAGGCGCGCCTGGTTGAGGTCGTCCTGGATTGCCTTGTGCACGCTGGTCACGGTCACGCCCGAGATGCCGCTGAGCGCGGAGTTTGCTGTCGCCACCCACTCGTCCTGGGTGGCGCTGGGAGGGTTTGCGTTGCTGTCCGCATCCGCTCCGGAAGTCGCGACGATGAACTGCCCGGAGGCGGTCGTTCCGAAGATCGCGGAGAAGCCGCCGTCGGTCACGTAAGAGGCGGGGATGCCCATACTGATCGTGTTTGAGCGGGTGGTGCCGACGATGGTGAGGGTGCGGTAGTCGCCCTCGGTGAATCCGGCGCGCACGCGGACGGTGTCGCCGACCTTCAGGGAGAGGGTCAAGGCCGTGTGCTCGGGGATGGTGATCTGGTCGTCGGCGGTCGGGGCGGTTCCGGCGCTCAGGTCGAGGTCCGCGAAGGGCTTGGGGGCCAGCGGCGACACGTAGAGGCCGGCGCGCGTCGCGTCGGTTTGGGCGTCGGCGGGCCACTGGGCCATGTGCTTGATGGCGGTGACACCGCTGGTTGCTGCCAGGGCTTTTTCGGCGCTTTCGATGGCGCCCTCAGGCGCATCCTTGTCTTGGGAGACGACGATCGTGCCGCCGCGGTACTGCTGGTAGACGCTGGAGGTCAGGCCCGAGGTCATCGCCGTCATGACGATAAGGGTGATGACGATGAAGGCCGTGGAGATGGCGACGGCCAGGCCGGTGGAGATGTAGCGGCGGCCGTGGGAGCGCAGGTTTGCGCGCAGGAGTGAGTGTGTTGCAGACATGAGGTGAGCCTTGGGGAGTGGGCGCGCGTTCAGCGCAGCGCCGCGGTCAGGGAGTCGGCGGTGACGTCGCGCAGGTCGGAAACGATGCGTCCGTCGCGGCACACGAGGACGCGGTCCGCGTAGGCGGCGGTGGAGGTGTCGTGGGTGACCATGATGACGCTCTGGCCGAGTTCGTCGACGGCGCGGCGCAGCAGGTCCATGACCTCGGCGGTCGAGTGTGAGTCGAGGTTGCCGGTGGGTTCGTCCGCGACGATGACGGCGGGGCGGCTCATGAGGGCGCGGGCGACGGCGACGCGCTGCTGCTGGCCGCCGGACATCTCGGAGGGTCGGTGACTCAGTCGGTCCGCGATGCCCAGGGAGGTGACGATGAGGTCGAACCATCCCTTCTCGGGGGTGGCCCCGGCCAGGCGCATCGGCAGGAGGATGTTGGCGCGGGCGTCCAGGGTGGGCACCAGGTTGAAGGACTGGAAAACGAAGCCGATGCGGTCTCGGCGCAGCTTGGTCAGCGCGGTGTCTTTCAGGGTGGTGATGTCGGTGTCTTCGACGAAGACGTGCCCGGAGGTGGGGGCGTCGAGGCCGGCGAGGATGTGCATCATCGTGGACTTGCCGGAGCCGGAGGGGCCCATGATGGCGGTGAATTCGCCGGCGCCGAAGCCGACGCTCACGTCGTCGAGGGCGCGCACCTGTGCGTCGCCGCTTCCGTAGATCTTGGAGACGCCCTGGAGTCGGACGATGGACGAGGCCGGGGCCGGTGCGGCCACGGGGGCCTGCGCGATTGTCGTGTTCGTGTTCATGCATCCATGGTGCGCCTGCGGTGCGCGTCACCGCTACGGAGGTTTCCCCTGATTCATCCCCGAGACCACCCGGGGCATCCTCGGGGTCGCTCGATCACCCCACCCCGGGGGTGCGACCGTTGAAATTCCCGTGTTATGTGCTTGCGGGGTTGTTGGTCCTGACCGCACTGCCCGCGGGCTGCGGTACCTGGCTTCGGGGCCTGGCTGCGGGGCCTGGCGCAGTACCCATGAGTGAAGGCGCAGACACCTACCAGAAATTTCGCATGCAATTCGGTTACATGAACTTTCAATAACCTCCGGAATCGTTGCAATTCCAACGATGCCAATTCAAATCCTGAAAGAGTCACAGGGGAATTGCATGCGAAACCGCTGGGCGCAATAGACGCGTTGGTCTGGCTGTGATGCCCACGGCCATACCCACAGAAGCCCGGTCTCACCCAACCACACCACTCACGCGCCCAAAACGCAGACCACCTCGCCCAAAACACCCCAAATTCACCCATTTTCACCGAAGTGGTCTGTGTTTTGGGCGATTCCCTTACAATCGGAGTAAGTCAAAGGAGACCACGATGGACGCATCTGCGATCCGCGCCGTTGCGGGGCACGCACACACCACCAGGGGTGCGACGAGTACCAAGCGCCGACGTCTCGCTCAACATGCACAGCTTGGCAAGCTGACAAGGATTGCGCCGGGCTATTACCTCGATACTGCGGCCATTACTGCACACCCTGACCCCGGCACGGTGGTTGCTATCGCACGGCTCGCAGCCATCCAGAGCAAGCACCCCCACCTCATCTCCTCAGGACCGACGGCGGCATGGCTGTTCGGCCTGCCGCTTCTGGAAGCGCATCCGCTCCACGTCACGACGGTATCGAACCAACACCCAAGTCCGATTAACCTTCCCAAAATCCACGCGGGTTCACTACATTTTCCGGCCATGGCTGTGCGCCCCCACCGGCCTCGCGGTGGACGGTCACCCGCGATGATTCGTCACAACGGAGACTTGCTCAGCACTACCCTCGAAGATACGGTCGTTGATTGCGCATTGTCCCTTGACGAAGAGGAGGCGTTCGTCGTCGCGTGCGCGGGCTTGCATGAACTGGCTCGATACCGCCGTTTCTACCGCAATGATTCCCGTCAGCGTGAAGAATACAGCCGCGAGCGGCTGCTGCGTTTACTCGGGGTATCCTCACAAGGCAGAAAGCACGCAATCTCCGCGCGTTGGGTCATAAGACACGTGGATGCAGGATGCGAGAGTGCGGGGGAATCGCGACTGCTCTACCTGCTGACAAAAGGTGGCCTGCAGGGGTTGGAAACTCAGTACCCGGTTTCAGCCGCTAATAAGTGGTACTTCATCGACATCGCCGTTCCAGAGCACCGGATCGGAATCGAGTTTGATGGCCGCGGCAAGTACGGTTCCGATGTTGACTCCGTCCACCGCTCCATCGAGGCCGAGGAGCGCCGCCAGCGCTTACTCGAGGCTCAGGGTTGGCGGATCCGCCGCTTCCGGTGGGACGCACTCGCCCACCCTGCGGAAGTCATCGCACAGATCCGGGCGTTGTATGACCGCAGCTAGTGCGGTCACGCAAGGTTGAGCCTCAATCAGGTTCTGGGCACTGGGCGAGGTTTCAGCACGTCCCCAGGGACGCCGGCCTACACCTGCGCATCACATGCGCCCACACCACTTGGATATACCCGCAGAGTTTCATCCTTGCACCATTTGTCGCACTTACAACCACGATCCGCCAAACTGCAGACCCATTGCCTCAAAATGACCGATTTTCGGTGTTATTTGCCGAATGGGTCTGCACTTTGGCGAAATACCCCTCAAGGTACTAGTGGTGGCGGTGCCCGTGGCCGGTGGCGGGGCCTGGCTAGGCTTCGAGACGACGCGTAGAGCTGCCGAACAGTGACCCGGCCCCACAGGTGTGGAGGGCACCGGAGGGATCTGCCGCGGTGCCGGTGGGCGGTGGCGGGGCCTGGCCTCAAAAAGTCGCACGTAATTCGATTTGGAGAAGTTTCAATAAAGTCAGAAAACGTTGCAATTCCAACGATCTGATTTCAGGATTTGAAAGGGTCGTGGGGGAATTACGTGCGAAATTGGGTGTGGGCTCAGCAATGATGTGGATCCTCATCAGCACAACGGCCCCACTGGTGTGGAGGGCGCCGGAGGGGCCGACGGTGCCTGGCTGCGGTGCCGGTGGGTGGCGGCAGGGCCAGGGCGGGCCTCGAGATCGACCACTCCGAGCCGCAGGCTCGCGTGTGGCGATCTCGCGGGCGGGCCGCCGCCCATGGGCACACAAAGCAGCCCGGCCCCGCAGCAGGATCCGACGGCGCCCGGAACACCCGTGGGGGCCACAAGCAACCCGGCCCAGCGGGCGCCCAACAACGGCTACGACTCGGAGACCTCGCCGCGCGGCTCGCGCAGGGACAGGCCGCGGTAGCGGTTGATGGCGGCACCCACGTCGATGAGGCGCGGGCGCGCCAGGAACGCCGGGTAGGAGCGGGCGCCAAACTTGCAGACGGCGTCCAGGCCTTCGGAGGCGAGGCGCCGGCCAAGCTTCGCCATGAGGTCGGGCATCGACTGCTTGCCGGCCATCTCCTCGAGGACGCCGCGCACGCACCAGGCGATGGCCTCGGCCTGCCCGGGGTCGACGACTGCGGCGACGTCAGAAATGTCGACGGTCGAACGGTCGATGGTCAGAACGGACGTGCCCGAGGCCTTGGTGCGCGGGCGGTCCACGCGGGCCTTTGCAGCGGGCACGCGGGGCGCCGCCTCCCAGCTGGTGGGGGCGTCGGTGCGGGGGCGCGGCAGGCCGGCCACGACCTCGCGCGCGCGGGAGGTGACGTCGAGGCAGCGGTAGTTGTCCATCATGAGGACCCGGTCGGCGGCGTCAAGGAACGCACCGGAGCCGCCGACGACCATGACGAGGGAAACCCCGGCCTCGGTGAGGGAAGTGACGCGGTCGACCAGGGGCGTGATGGGTTCCTTCTCGGCGGCAACGAGGTCGCGCATGCGCGTGTCGCGGATGAGGAGGTTGGTCGCGGAGGTGTCCTCGTCGATGAGGAGCGTGCGCGCGCCCAGCTCGAGGGATTCGATGATGGAGGCAGCCTGCGAGGTGGAGCCGGACGCGTTCTCGGTGGAGAAGGACGTGGTGTCGGCGCCTCCGGGCAGGTGGGTGATGAACGGCGAGATGTCGACGCCGGTGACGGCTCGCCCATCGGCGGCGCGCACCTTCGTGGCGGTGGGGTCGGTGGCCACGAGTTCGCGGCCGTCGCCGGGGATGTGCGCGTAGACGCCCTGGGCGATGGCCTCGAGGAGCGTGGACTTGCCGTGGTAGCCGCCGCCCACGATGAGGGTCAGGCCCGGGGGGATCGCCATGCCGGACACCTCGCCGGCATGCGGCAGGGTGACGGTGGCGCGCAGGGACTCGGGGGCGCCGAAGGCGACGACGCCGTCACCGGTCAGAGGCGTCTCGGACACGCCGGATCGGCGCGCCAACAGCGCGTCATCGGCGACGAAGGACACCCACCCGCGTTCCTCGAGGATTCCCTGGAGGGCGCGGTAGTCCTCGTAGGCGGCAACGTGGCCGAGGAGGCGGGAGCGCTTGCGGGTCGTGTCCGAGTCGTCGGAGACGAAGTCGAAGCAGTCCATGACGATGTTGGGCACGTCCACGTCGAAGAGGCGGGCGGCGCTCTTTCCGAGGATCGTGCGGCCTCGGGCAGGAAGCTTGACCTGGAAGCGCACCTCAACGCGGTCGGGCAGGACTGTCGCGTAGGAGCGCTGAAGGATGAGGGCGCCGGCGCGGGCAATGGACACGTCGCGAGTGCCGCGGGCGCGGATGGCCTCGTCGAAGGCGCGCGCAATGAAGTCCGCGGCCGCCAGGCGCGCGTCGGACGAGGCCAGGGCGGCCTCGGGCAGTCCCATGGCCTCGGGCGTCGACCAGGCGCGCAGGGACGAGGGCGGTGCATACGGGTCGGCCTGCACGTGGTCGATCGCGAGGGTGAAGTCCCCGTAATCCCAGGCACCGAGGGCGTTCTTGTAGAAGCCGTAGGGGCGCCCGTCCGCGTATCGCAGCTGGTCGAGGAGGTCTGCGTCGGTTCCGGCGATGGCGCGCGAGGGGGCTTCGTATCGGGGAGTCATGCTCTCAAGAATACAGGCGAAGCCTGCGAGAACGGGGGTGGCGTTCTCGCAGGCTTCTGTGGCGTTGGGCGACGCTGACGCGTCTTCTCGCCGGTAGTTATAGTTCGCTCATCACAGCGAAAACAACGAACAGGACGCCGAGCAGCAGCTGGAGGCCGGCCATCACGATCGTGACGATCATCGCGATCTTCGAGATGTTGACGAAGTTCTGCGGGGCGCCGTCACGCTTCGCCTTCACGTGCAGGACGATCGCGGCGATCATCGCGGGGACCGACAGGACAATGGTGAAAAAGAGCCAGCTGAAGACCGAGACGCCGATGGCCACGAACGAGCCAATCTGGATGTACGAGAAGTCCTTGCCCGCCGAGGGAGCGTACATCGGTTGGCCGTACATGGGCTGCGCGTAGGCCTGCTGAGGCTGTCCGTACGCGCCCTGGGGCTGGCCGTAGCCCTGCTGAGGCTGACCGTAAGCGCCCTGAGGCATGCCCTGCGGGGCGCCCTGGGGGGCCTGACCGTACTGCGCGTACTGGTTCGCGCCGGGCTGGGTGAACTGGGGCTGCTGGGGCTGGCCGGGAGCGGTAAAAGCATCCTGCTGCGGGAGCGCCGAGGCCGTGCCGGCACCTTCGGGCGCGTAGGGTTGCACAGCAGCCGAGGAAGCGCCGACACCCTCAGGTGCGTAGGGCTGCTGGGCCTGGGCGGAAGCCCCGTAAGCATCCTGCTGAGGGGCGTACGAAGCGGCACCGGCCCCCTCCGGCGCGTAGGGCTGCGCGGCGGCATCCGCGGGGGTCGGGTTCAGGGGGTCGCTCACTGGAGACTCCAATTCATCTATCTGTTTAATTCCGTAAGGAATCCTATCAGCACTGTTCGACGGAAAAATGTGAGGCCCGGATCAAGAATCGATCCGGGCCTCACACGGTAAAGAACTCAGTAGCTCGAGCCACCCGCGAGGATAGCAATGATGGCGATGCCGTAGATCAGCACGACCGCCACGAGGATGACGATGTGGATGATCGAGCAGATCTTCGCAGCGTTACGCGCGCTCTGCAGGTCCGTCGTGATATCGAGGGGGGCGCCGAGAGCCTGGGCCTCAGCCGTCATCTTGTTCGCCCAGTACCACATGCCGCCGGACAGGATGAGGCCGCCGAAGAGGAAGCTCAGGAAGGAGGCGATACGAACGGTCGAGGCGTTCGAACGGATCTTCTCGAGAGCCGGGTTCACGGCGTAGCCGGGCTGGCCGTACGCGCCCTGGGGGGCCTGGCCATACGCGGGCTGCGGGGCGCCCTGGGGGGCCTGGCCATACGCGGGCTGGCCGTACGCGCCCTGGGGGGCCTGGCCGTAGGCGGGCTGGTCGGCGGCGGGGTACTGGTTGATGGGATCGCTCATGGGATACTCCAGATGGAATAGTTCATCAGTTACGCGGCTTATCCTAGCGCACGCATCGCGCTGCACGGAACGAACGAGGAGGGATGAGCGCTGTACCACTGTCAATAAGAGGGATGCGCGCCCCACAAGGGGCGCGCATCCGATATCCGTCGCTCGATCTCGTCAGTACCCCGACGTTCCACCTGCAATAAGCAGAATGAGGAAGGGGAGAACAAAGGAGACGACGATCAAAAGGACAATGCCGACGATCTGAATGATGCTGCAGATCATCGCAATCTTCTTAGCGCCTTCCACGTCGTTGATCACGTCCATGGGGGCGTTGAGGCCCTGCGCCTCGGTCACGAGCATGCCGCCCCAGATCCACGCGCCGATCGACAGGATCGGCCCAATGGTCACGAAGCTGACGAACGCCATGATTCGAACCATGGATGCGTTCGAACGCACGCGCTCAACCGCGGGATTCAGGCCGTACCCCACGTTGCCGTAGCCGGGCTGACCGTACCCACCCTGCGGCTGACCGTAGGCCGGCATGCCGGGCTGGCCCCCATACCCGGGCTGGCCTCCATATCCGGGCTGACCCGCGCCATACGCAGGCTGGGAACCGTACGCCGACTGAGCACCGTACATGCCCTGCTGGTCGTAGCCGCCTTGGCCCCCGACGCCACCGCCGTAGGGATTCATGGGATCGCTCATCGCTTACTCCGGGAAGATGTGAGGGGATTTACCTCCCACATCATACGAGTAGCTCTCCAAAAATCCGAATAGACGGCGAGGCTCACACTCGAAACCCGCGAGTTTCCGGCGCACCACGCCCCGGCCTCGTCCCTGATAAAACGGTGCGGGGGCCGGTTTCCCGACCCCCGCACCACCCGACAAACGGGTGCCACGTCACAGCATGCAGGACACGCAGCCCTCGACCTCCGTGCCCTCCAGGGCCATCTGGCGCAGGCGCATGTAGTACAGGGTCTTGATGCCCTTCTTCCACGCGTAAATGTAGGACTTGTTCAGGTCGCGCGTCGTCACCGTGTCCGGGTAGAACAGCGTGAGCGACAGGCCCTGATCCACGTGCTGCGTGGCCACCGCGTAGGTGTCGATGATCTTCTCCCGGGCCGATCTCGTACGCGTCCTGGTAGTACTCCAGGTTCTCGTTCGACATGTAGGGCGCCGGGTAGTAGACGCGACCGATCTTGCCTTCCTTGCGGATCTCCACGCGGGACACGATCGGGTGGATCGACGACGTCGAGTTGTTGATGTACGAGATGGAACCCGTCGGAGGCACGGCCTGCAGGTTCTGGTTGTACATGCCGTACTTCGCGACGTCGGCCGCCAGGGCCTCCCAGTCCGCCTGGGTCGGAACCTTGATCGATGAGGCAGCGAGCAGCTCACGGCACTTGTCCGTGGTGGGAGCCCACTCCTCGTCAATGTACTTGCGGAAGAACTCGCCCGAGGCGTACTTCGACTCCTCGAAGCCCTCGAAGGTCTCGCCGCGCTCGCGCGCGATCTTGCACGAGGCCTTAATGGCCTCGAACAGGACCGTCATGAAGTACATGTTCGTGAAGTCCAGGGCCTCCTCGGAACCGTAGTGCACGTGCTCGCGCGCCAGGTAACCGTGCAGGTTCATCTGACCCAGGCCGATCGCATGGCTCATCGCGTTGCCGCGGGCAATCGACGGGACCGAGCCGATGTCCGACAGGTCCGAGACCGCCGTCAGGCCGCGGATCGCCATCTCGATCGACTTCGAGAAGTCCGGGGAATCCATGGTCTTCGCGATGTTGAGCGAGCCCAGGTTGCAGGAGATGTCCTTGCCGACGTGGTCGTAGGACAGGTCGTCGTTGTAGGTCGAGGCCTCGGACACCTGCAGGATCTCCGAGCACAGGTTCGACATGGTGATGCGGCCCTTGATCGGGTTCGCCTTGTTCACCGTGTCCTCGAAGACGATGTAGGGGTAGCCGGACTCGAACTGGATCTCCGCGATCGTCTGGAAGAAGCGACGAGCGTTGATCTTGCGCTTGTGGATGCGACCGTCGTCCACCATCTCGTGATACTTCTCCGTCACCGAGATCTCGGAGAAGGGCACGCCGTACACGCGCTCCACGTCGTAGGGGCTGAACAGGTACATGTCCTCGTTCTTGCGGGCCAGCTCGAACGTGATGTCCGGGATGACGACGCCCAGGGACAGCGTCTTGATGCGGATCTTCTCGTCCGCGTTCTCACGCTTAGTATCCAGGAACTGCATGATGTCCGGGTGGTGCGCGTGCAGGTAGACGGCGCCCGCGCCCTGACGCGCGCCCAGCTGGTTCGCGTAGGAGAAGGAGTCCTCGAGCAGCTTCATGACGGGCACGACGCCGCTGGACTGGTTCTGAATCTTCTTAATGGGGGCGCCCGACTCGCGGAGGTTCGTCAGCTGCAGGGCGACGCCGCCGCCGCGCTTGGACAGCTGCAGCGCGGAGTTGATGCCGCGCGCGATCGACTCCATGTTGTCCTCGATGCGCAGCAGGAAACAGGAGACCAGCTCTCCGCGCGCCGCCTTACCGGCATTGAGGAAGGTCGGGGTGGCGGGCTGGAAGCGGCCCGTCATGATCTCGTCCACGAAGCTACGAGCCAGCTCGATGTCGCCGCGCGCCAGGTACAGGGACACCATGGCGACACGATCCTCGAAGCGCTCCAGGTAGCGCTTACCATCGAAGGTCTTGAGCGTGTACGACGTGTAGTACTTGAACGCGCCCAGGAACGTCGGGAAGCGGAACTTGTGGGCGTAGGCCTGCTTGTACAGCTCCTTGATGTCCGCGAAGTCGTACTGGTCCAGGACGTGCTTCTCGTAGTAACCCTCGTCCACCAGGTACTTCAGCTTCTCTTCCAGGTCGTGGAAGAACACCGTGTTCTGGTTGACGTGCTGGAGGAAGTACTGGCGAGCCGCCGCACGATCCGCGTCGAACTGGATGTGTCCGTTCGCGTCGTACAGGTTAAGCTGCGCGTTCAGCGCGTGGTAGTCAAGCTCCGGGGAGGGAGCTTCCTCTACGCCTGTGTCGGTGTAGTTTTCTGCCAAAACTGTTCCAGTCCTTCGCGAACTCTGGAGACGTCCTCGGGCGTGCCGAGGAGCTCGAACTTATACATGTGGGGAACCCCCAGCTTGGCCGCGATGATGTCGCCCGCGATGCAGTAGGCCTTGCCGAAGTTGGTGTTTCCCGACGAAATGACGCCCCTACACAGGGCACGATTGTCGGGGTCATTGAGGAACTTGATGACCTGTTTGGGCACCGCTCCCTTGAGATTTCCACCGCCGTAGGTGGGCACGATGAGCACGTACTCGTCGGTCACGCGCAGAGGTTCATCCTTGGGAAGCAACGGGATTCGCGCCGCCGGGAGGCCGAGCTTTTCGACGAAACGGCGGGTGTTACCCGTCGCCGACGAGAAGTAGACGACGCTGCCCATGGTGATCCTTCCTGCTTGGCGGGATGCTGAACCTCTAGTGTCTCACCCCCGAGGCCCGGTCGGGGTTGCCTCGCACGCGTGTCCCATGTGGGATGATCGACGCGCCCGGCTCGGCGGGTGAGTATGGTCGCTGGCGGCGTACCTACGCGGTCGCTGGCGGCGCGCCATGACAGCCAATGAGCCGCCATTTTCGCTGTTTTCACCACGGGTTCGCGCGCCGCTCATTCGAGCGTATCCGCGCCGTTTCCGAAGGCTACGCCCCGGCCTCGTCCCCGCCCGGATACGCGAAAGCCCCGGCCTCGCGGCCGGGACTTATCGGCGCGACTCAGGCCTGCAGCGCCAGGGGGGCGGCTGCGGCGGCGACGGCCTTGATGCGGTCGGGGCGGAAGCCGGACCAGTGGTCCTCGCCGGCCACGACGACGGGGGCCTGCTGATAGCCGAGGCCCTTAATGAAGGCGAGGGATTCCGCGTCCTGGGTGACGTCGATCTTCTCGTAGGAGACGCCCTGCTTGTCGAGGGCGCGGTAGGTCGCGTCGCACTGGGGGCAGCGGGGCTTGGAGTAGACGGTGATCGACATGTTCGTGTCTCCTTGCGGCTCGAGGCCGGACGTTGGCATCCTGTGTTGGCTTTCTAGCGGCTCGTTCGCCGCGAACACGACAACACTACACCTCGTGGGCACCCACGCAAGCGACCCCTAGATGTTGTGTGTAACGCCGTGACTGTGGATGAGGTCGAAGGGACCTGTGGACGGAGCGGGCGGTCAGGATCACGGAGGAGCCTTCGAGGTTTGTCGCACCCTGCGCTCGAGTGCGCGAAGATGCGCGCAAACATTAGGGTTTGCGGCTAACCTACGGGCATATCTAGGGGCCTCCAACACCCCTACACACCCCTGTGCACCCTGTGGATGAACACAGCACCACCCTGTGTATAACCACTTGCCAACCACCTAAAAGATGTCGAGCGTCACACTCAGTGGTGGGCCTCTTGGGCGTGTCGCACCCGCACATCTAGGGGTCGTTGGCGACTAAGCGACCCTAGATATAGGGGTGAGTGGTATTTTCGGCGAAATGGCTGGAATCTTGCGGAAAGGCGGTTGAAGGATGGCTGGACGGGCCGTTCGCGGACGCCTCGGCGGCTGGTGCGCCCTACATGTAGGTGCCGGTGCAAGCCCTAGATCTAGGGGCGCGGTGCACCCTAGAACTAGGCAGCACAAAATCGCCCAGCAGGACCCCCGCGGCCGCTGGCCCGCGACAAAGTTCGCTCAGCACGCCATAAAACGCTGATTGCGGGCCATTTTGAGCACGCAGGGCGAAAATTGTCACCCACAGGGCACGTCAACACAAGCGCTCGAAAGAAACATCGCCCCTGCGCGAGGTGTTAAGGGCCGTCGTGAAACATTTTTCGCCCACACGCGTTCACAAGAGCCAATTTGGCCCTTTTCAACTGAGCAGGGGCGATGTTTCTTTCACTGCGGATGCATGCCAGGCACTGGAGCAATCCGCTGGGGCGATATTTCTTTCAGGACCAGACCAAGACGATCGATCGAGCCTCCGATCCTGACGCGCCGAACCAGAGATCAACAAACTGGCGGCACCGGTGTGATGGACACTGAGGGGCACGGACGCGGTGCCGGAGGGCGACGGCAGGGCCAGAACAAGCACACGCGCCCCAAGCCCCACCCGATTGGAGGCCACCGCGTGGCCTGCGGGGCCAGGCCGCGGTGCAGGAGGGACCGGAGGGCACGGGCGGGCTTCGAGATCGACCACTCCGAGCCGCAGGCTCGCGTGTGGCGATCTCGCGGGCGGCCGGGGCCTCCGGCGCCCGGAACACCAGCGGGGCCACAAGCATCAACACGCGGCGCAGACGGCTCGCGGGCGGGCCGCCGCCCACGGGCACACAAAGCAGCCCGGCCCAAAAAACACACACGGCGCCCGGAACACCAGCGGCACTCAACGAGCCCCGCCACAGGAAAAGGAAAGCCTACAGCCCCAGGAACGCCTTGATCGCGGGCATTTCGCGCACGGCCTGCACCAGGCCGGCACGGTAGGTTGCCTCCAGGCGTTCGCGCCGCGACTCGGTGTTGTTGATCCACAGGTTGTCGGGGGCGAAGACGTACGCCTGGCCTCGTTCTTCGAGCTCGAAGAGGAGGCGGCGTCCGGCGTTGTAGCGGTCGGGGCGCCGGGCCACGCCCTCGAACACGGACGGGAAAGAACGGTAGGCGGTACGCAGAAGGGCGCCGACGCTGGCGGGCATGGGGCCCTTGACGTAGTCGCGGGGGCGAGTGAGGACGACGAGGAGCTTGCGGTAGCCCTCGCGCAGCGGCTGGTCGAAGGGCAGGCCGCCGTTGGGGCCGAGTGCGCCATCGACGTAGGTGTCGCCGTCGATGTCGACGGGCGGCATGAGGATCGGCAGCGTGGAGGAGGCTCGGATGATGGGTCCGAGCGTGTCCAGGGTGCTCATTTCCTCCTTGGAGAACCAGCGGACCTCACCACGCGACGCATTGAAGGTCGCAACGCGCGTGGTCGCCGGGTTGGCCAGGAAGGCATCCATGTTGAAGGGCAGGGCGCCGTCGGGATAGCAGATCTGCTGGTAGATGTACTCGGCGTTGAAGTAGCCGTGGCCCTTGCGGAAGTGCTTGAGTCCGCCGAATTCGGGATCCTCAACGAGGTCGACGAAGGTGTCGTGAGAACGCTGAGCGTCGCGGGAGGTGAAGTTGCACAGGTGGCTGGAGCCCGCGGAAACGCCGGAAATATGGGGGAAGTTGATGCCTTCGGCGATGAGCCGGCTGACGAGCGCGGCCGTGTAGGCGTTGCGCATGCCGCCGCCTTCGAACACGAGGGCGGTGTCGTCGATGGTGACCATCGTGGCGATGGACTCTTCGGGGGTCGGGTAGTGCTCTGGCGTTTCCTTCACGTTTCGACCCTACCGCCGCGCCTCGAACCTACGCGCGCGTATTCCCGGTGAAGACCACGTAGTGGTAGAAGAAGAAGCGGAAAGCGGTGCCCAGGGCGAAGCCGACGACGTAGACGGCGATATTGTCGGCCAGCGCCGAGGTGAACCCGAGGATGTGGTGGGTGAACAGCAGGCAGAACTGGGAGATGCCGATGCCGCAGGCGTTCGCGAAGAAGAAGAGGATGGCCTCGCGCGTGGCGTTGGCTCGCGTGCGTCCGCGGTAGGTCCACAGGCGGTTGGCGATCCACGAGTACAGGGTCGCGGTCGCGGCGGCGATGAATTGCGCGGTGTTGGGGTGCCCGGCGAGGAAGCCGAGGGGCCCGTGCTGGAGCAGGTTGAACAGGCCGGCGTCGACGACGTAGGCGGTGGCTCCGACCATGCCGAATTGGATGAACTCGCGCACCCAGGCGAGGAGTCGCTGCGTCAGGCTCAGGGACGAGGCCGGGGCCGCTCCCCCGTCAACCTGCCCTCTGGTCCGGAGGGGACGAGACGCAGACAGGTCCGCGAGCACCGCGGGTTCGAGCACAGGGGCCGCAGGTTCGAGCACAGGGGCCGTGGGTTCGAGCGCGGCAGCGGATCCGCGCGAGGGAGCTTGTTCGTTATTCACTCCCCTAGTCTCGCACGGTCACGCCACTGTTTCGTGGATCCCCACCAGCTGCCCCACCCCCAAATGTCGCATGCAATTCCCCGACGTCCCTCCTGATCACCCCCTCAGAAACCGCAGAATTCCAACGATCCGATTTCAAAACCTGAAATACACGCAGGGGAATTGCATGCGACTTTTCTGGGCAACCACGCTGTGGCTGCGCCATGACCATGCCCGCACCCCAAGCAGCCCGGATCCCAACCAGGCCCCCCGGAGCCCGACGAGAGCTCCACCTCTAAGATGGTCCACATGACTGACACGACCACGCGTGAGGCGGCCAATGCCTCGTCGATGAACACTCCCCCGGTTGCCCCGAAGCGTTACGGGTACCGGGTGCGCGACCAGTTCGGGCAGCATTTTGACGACCCGTGGGATTGGTTGCGCGACGGCGAGGACCCCGAGGTCAGGGCTCATTTGGAGGCGGAGAACGCGTGGGCGGACACGGTGACGGCGCCGACGCGCGAGGCGGCGGCGCGCCTCGTGGAGGAGGTTAAGGCTTCCACGGCGCTCACCGACGTGACGGTTCCGATCCGCGAGGGCGAGTTCTGGTATTTCCGGCGTTTCGCGGAGGGCCAGTCCTACGCGACGCATCATCGCGCGCCGGTGGAGCGCGACGAGGCAGGGGCACCGGTCCCGCTCGTCCCCCAACCGGGCGTGCCCACGCCGGGCGAGGAGCTCCTCGTCGATGAGAACGAGTGGGCGCGCGGGCAGGAGTTTTTCCGCCTGGCGGACATGTACCCCCTCCCCGGACGGGCGCCTGATCGCGTGGGCGCGGGACACGAGCGGGGATGAGCGCTACACGTGGGTCGTGCAGGAGGCCTCGGGGCGCGTCATCGACGAGGCCGTGGTGGACGCAGGGTATGGCTTCGCGTGGGCGGATGATTCCGCTTCCTTTATCTACATGGGCGTGGACGACGCGTGGCGCGCGTGCGACGTGTGGTTGCACCGCGTGGGCACGCCGCGCGAGGCCGACGAGCTGCTGTTGGTCGAGCCGGACGAGGGCTTCGAGATGGGGTTCGCGCCCTCGGGTTTCCCGGGGCACGTCGTCATTCACGCCTCGTCGTCGACGGCGGGCCGCGCGTGGCTGTGGCTGCCCGCCCACCCGTCCGTGCGCCCGCTGCCGCTCATGCCGGTGCGCCCGCGCACGCTGGTGTCGGCGGATTCGGCGGGCGATCGCCTGTTCATCGTGCATACGGGGTTGACGCAGGAGGGCTCGCTCGCTCAGGCGATGCTGCCCGCAGGGGGTTCGCCCGAGGCCTTGGCGCGCCTCGGCGTCACGTCCTCCTCCGCGTTCTCGCGGGGTTCCCTGGCGGATCGCACGCCGGGCACTCCCCTGCCGGAGGACGAGCCCGCACCCCTCACCCCGTTTGAGTCCTGGGAGCCGCTGCGCAGCCCCGGCCCCGGTGAGCGCATCACCGACGTCGAGGCCCACGCGGACTACGTGGCGCTCTCGCTTCGTTCGGGCTCTCTGACGCAGGTTGACGTGTGGGACCGCCGCGAGCCCTCGCCCACGTGGCGGCGCGTGGAGGTCGACGCCCCGGTGCGTACGATCGCGACCGTGCCGACCCCGTGGAGCGATCCGTTGCGCGTGGAGTTCCAGTCGCAGACCGTGCCACCGACGGTCGCCGAGATTTCTCTGCCGAACCCGGCCCCGGCCTCGTCCCCCGAGGACCACGAAGGCGCGGCCCTGACCGTGCGGACCCTGCGCACCCGCGAGGCACCCGGCTGGGACCCTGCCGAGTACGTCGAGGAGCGCGTGTGGGTGCTCGCGCGCGACGGCGCGACCCGCATCCCCGTCACCCTCATCCACCACCGCGACGCGCGCCCGGACGGCACGCACGCGGGCTGGCAGATCGGGTACGGCTCGTACGAGGTCAGCTACGACCCCGAGTTCGAGACCCTGCGCCTGCCGATCCTGCGCCGCGTCGTCTACGCGATCGCGCACGTGCGCGGCGGCGGCGAGATGGGCCGCGCCTGGTACGAGGACGGCAAGGAGCTGGTCAAGGAACACACGTTCACAGACTTCATCGACGTGGCCGACTGGCTGGTCGACTCCGGGTGGGTGGCGCCCGGTCGCCTGGTCGCGGAGGGCCGCAGCGCCGGAGGCTTGCTCATGGGCGCGGTCACCAACGCCGCACCCGATCGTTTCCGCGCGATCCTGGCGGGCGTGCCCTTCGTGGACGCGCTCACCACGATCCTGGACCCGTCCCTGCCGCTCACCGTCGGCGAGTGGGAGGAGTGGGGCAACCCGCTCACCTCGCGCGCCGTGTTCGACGCGATGAGCCGCTACACACCGTATGAGAACGTGCCCGACGGCGCGCTCCTGCCCGCGATCATGGCGACGACGTCGGTCAACGACACGCGCGTCGAGTTCGTCGAGCCCACCAAGTGGGTGCAGCGCCTGCGCGAGGCCACCGGCCAGGTTCCCTCCACGGACGAGGCCGGGGCTGGGCAGCGCTGCAATTGCTGCGATTCGGAGGCCGGCGAGGCAAGCGCGAGCGGGGAGGCCGGCCACGGCCTCGTCACCGCGCGCGACCCGCTCGAGCGTCCGATCATCCTGCGCACCGAGATGGTCGCCGGGCACGCCGGCCCCTCCGGTCGCGAGGGACGTTGGGCGGCGCGCTGCGAGGAGTTCGCCTTCACGCTGGGCCAGGTGGGCGTCACGGTGTAACGGCAGGGTCCGCTGACGAGCGGTCGGTGCCTGTTTTAACGGCAAACACAGGTGGGGCGGTCTTCATTGGAGGACCGCCCCCTCTTGCGTTGCGTCACTGTGCCGCGCGGCTACACGCGCTACTGCGCGCCGCCGTCCCACCCGGGGCGCAGAGAGAACGACTGAATCCTTCGCCAGTGGCCCGACGACAGAATATCGCCCTCCAACCAGACGTAGTCTGCCAGCTTGTCCATCGTGATGACGTCCCGGTATGCTCCCCCATCCCACGGCCGGTAAGAGAGGGTGACATTGTGATCCTCCCGGCGACCCTCAAGCGCGTAGACGCCCGTCTCACTCACCTGGTACACCATTCGCTGGTTGATTCGCGTACCGTCATAACTAAACAGGAAGCGACCTCGACCGCTCCTCAGGTCCACTGCAAACGCATCCCCGCCTTCACTGATGAACCGGTACTCATCACCGACCTGGATCCCCCGGTAGCCGAAAATGCTGCGCTCTCTATCTACTTCGATTGGATTCCCCTGCTCGTCGATCACAGGAATAATCGTGCGCTGCCCCGTCGACAGATCCCAGCGCTCGAGAACCATCGTTCCCGTCTCTCCACCATCTGCCATCACACGAACGACTCGAGAGTCACCCGTTTGGACGCTCGGCATCGTGATCACGTCCCCCTCACAGGCGAACTCTCTCTGTCCCGACACCAAGCCGTCGATCATTGGCGCGACACCAACGAGGCGGGGAGTATCACCATCGCGATCATTCAACTGAATGACGACAGAGAGCACCTCCGGTTGCTCGCCATCGCCTCCCGATTGTGCGGCGTAGGCCTCAAAGGCCTCGGACTTCATGCGCGAAAGCTGATCCGTGTCAACAATCGACAGGATCCTATCCCCGCACTGTCCTATGTCCCCGCGCGTTCCGGGAGTTGACACACTCGTCACGCTTCCATCAAGTTCGATCGTATCGACCCGGTAACCCAAGTCCATCTCGTACGAAACCACGATGAATCGACCATCCGACAACTCATAACGCTGGACGTTCGAGGACCGCCAGCCCTCAGTTTCTTGACTACTCGTTCCATTTTCTGTCGTCTGGTACTCCCATTGCTCGGCACCGAAGGAAATACCGCGATCAGACCACAGGATCCTACCTTCCCACTGGTTGCCGATACGCACGATATCCTGCTCCCCGTGCACATCAACAAGTGCGACCAAGTTGTCCTGAATTGGGGATTCAAGGCCCGACTGCGATCGTGCTTCACCCAGCTGCACAGCAATGACGGCATCCCCAATGGCCAGTTTGCTGGTCGGCGTCACTGGCAGCAGGGGAGCCTTCGGAGCGCAACTCCACGCGAGCAGCGCAATCGGGAGAGCGAGCGTCAGGAACGCCCATCGCCGGGAACGCTTCGGTTTCTTCGAGCTGCCTTGCTCTTGTTCGTCGGCACCCGTCTCGCGCTTCTCACCGTCGTGTGTACTCATGGTCGTCTCCGTCCTCGTCTGCATGCGCTACTGCGCGCCGCCGTCCCACCCCGGGCGTAGGGCGAAGGAATCAATGGTGCGCTGACCACCCGAGAACAGCTTGCGCACTCTCAGGTAGCCCTCCAGGCTGCCCGTCGAAAAAACCACGCGAGAATCGTCACCGTCCCACGGATGATAGGAAAGAGTGACTGCGTGCTCGCGGGAGCTATCCGTCAAGAAATAAACGCCGCTCTCGCTCACCTGGAACACCATGTCCCCTTGTCCGACCTGCTCGGGGATGGAAAACAAGTGACGGCCCTGTCCGCTCGTCAGATTGATTGAGAAGGCGTGACCATGGCGACTGATGAGCCTGTATTCGTCGCCCACTAGGATCGCCTTGTCACCATAGATATCCAAATCCTCATTGAGGTGGATAGCATTTCCTGCCTCATCGAGCACGGGGCTCACCGTGCGCTGCCCCGTCGACAGATCCCAGCGCTGGAGAACGAGGGTCCCTCTCGCCGCAACGACGCTGCTCCCTCTCGCGCCGATGGGATCATCCACTTGGATGCTCGGTGCCGTCAGCAAATTCCCTTCGCAGGCGTACAAGTGCTGCACTGACCTTAAGCCCGGAATCATCGGCGCTGCCGCGAGGATCCGCGGGGTAGCTCCGGCAGGATCGTCCAACTGCACGACAACCGAGAAATCTTCCGGTTCACTTCCGTCGCCGCCCGACTGAGCGGCATAGACCTCGAGCGCCGCGGACTTCATGCTCTGGGACACCTCCGTATTCATAATCGCTAAAACCCGCGACCCACACAGCCCAAAGCCGCCCGACTTGTCGTCGGTCTCCACGCTCGTCATCGTTCCATCGAGCTCGATGATGTCCGCACGAATACCAGAGCCTCTCGCAGCACTGATGACTTCGATTCGCCCATCGGGGAGCGCAAAACGGAAATATTCAACGGAACGATCACCCACGCGGGGGATCCGCTGCGTCCCCTCCTGCGTCGTCAAAAAATCCTCCGCCTGGACGCCGTACGACACCCCGAGTTCAGTCCATGCGATGTCACCACGCTCCCCGCGTTCGACATGCCCGGCTTGCCCCCGCCCTTGGGCGTCAAGGAGCACAATCCAGTTGTCACCCGTTCCACCCGGCAGGGCCGCAGACGCCTCTGCACCACCCAGCCGCAGGGCAATGACTGCCTCACCCGTCGTCAGCTTGTCGATAGGTTTCGTCGAGAGACGCAAGGGAAAGACAGCCCGACAGCAGCATGACGATCGACAGTGCGGCCGCGCCGATGCCGGACCGGAGCGCGCCCTTGCGGCTGAGCAACCCCTTACGGGTCCTCGCACGGGTGCTATCGCTGAGTGGCTCGTCAGTATGCGGCTTCATCGTCCTGGTCCATTCTCGTCACTGCGCTAAATGGCAACACGCCTACCCCGAGTCTAGGCCACGACACCAGGGCCACCCCATCCCAGGCCCCAGATACCGCGCAGGACAACGACACCGAGCCCCGGCCTCGTTCGCCGACACCCAGAGTCAGCTCGCCAGCCAGCTGCGCGCGCTACTGCGCGCCGCCGTCCCAGCCGGGGCGTAGGGCGAAGGACTCAACGCTGCGCATGTACCCCATCAGCAGATTTCGCTCCACGAGGTAGCGTGACATTGTGCCCGTCGTCAAGAGCACACGCTTGCCGCCCCCATCCCACGGCTGGTACGAAAGAGTGAGGACGTCCTCATCATCATTTTGCTCGAGCGCATACACGCCGGTCTCACTCACCTGGAATACCGCTGGGATGAAAGTTTTCTCCGATGGAATCGAGAAAAGGTGCCGGGCGTTGCCGCTCGTCATGTCAACCGCGAAGGCATCCCCTTTCTTCGTCACGAAGCGGTACTCATCCCCCACCCGAATCACTCGAGCACCGTAGAGATTATTATCCTGATCCGTTTCGATGGGCTGTCCTGCTTCATCGAGCACAGGAATGATCGTGCGCTGCCCTGTGGACAGGTCCCATCGCTGCACGACCAAAACTCCTTCGAGTGAGTTCCTTTTACCGCTACGCACAGCGGCTGGGTCGTCCTGCTGGAGACTCAGCACCGTGATGACGTTCCCGTCGCACGGAACACTCATCCAACCCGTCAGCAGGCCATCAATCGCAGGTGCCACCGCAAGGAGTCGGGGAACATCACCAGTGGGTTCATCGATCTGAATCACAGCAGCAACATTCTCGGGCATCTCACCGCCCGACTGGGCTGCATAGGCCTCGAACGCCGCCGACCTGATGCTCTCAGAATCCTCAGTATCGGTGATCCCAACGATGTGCTGCCCGCACTGCCCAACCGGCGCACTAGTATCGGGGATTTCCGTCGTCTCAATGCGCCCATTAGGGTGGATCGTGTCGACCCTGATCCCGTCGCTCAAATCTACGACAGCAATTCTCCCGTCCGGGAGCGAGAAGCGTTGATACTCAGAACTCCACGAGTGTTTAACATCGATCTCCTGCGTTCCCTGATCGGTCGTCACGTATTCCTTATCCGGCGCGCCAAAGGAGAGACCGCGTTCAGTCCACATCACATCGCTGCCACCTTTGTTTTCAATACGGGTCGCTTGCCCCCGACCCTGCGCGTCCAGCAGCACGATCCAGTTGTCGTTCGGCGGGTCCGGAAGCCCCGCCGAGAACTTTCCCTGGCTCAGCCGCACAGCAATCACCGCATCCCCGAGACTCAGCTGAGCAGCCCGTTTCTCCGTCACAGCCCCCCTGAGGCATGCAACTCGACAGGAGCACAGCAGCCGACAGAGCCGCCGCAACGATGCCACACCGGCGCACGCCCTTGCGGCTGAGCGATCCCTTGCGGTTCCTCGTGCGGGTGCCATCACTGAGCGGCTCGTCAGTATGCGGCTTCATCGTCCTGCTCCGTTCTCGTCACTGCACAAAATGGCAACACGCCTACCCCGAGTCTAGGGCACGACACCAGGGCCGCCCCATCCCAGGCCCCAGATACCGCGCGGGGCAGCGACACCGAGCCCCGGCCTCGTCCCCCTCCGATCAGTCCTCGGGATGCCGATAGGATGAGGTCATGACGATTACGGCGGCGGCAGACGGTTCCTCCCCTCGGCAATCCCGGGCCCGCGGGGTGGGCCTGGTACGTGGACGAGGACACGTGGGACGCGGGCGGCTGGCCGCAGGGCACCAACAACCTCGGTGAGCTGACCGCTATTCTGCGTCTGCTCGAGGCAACGGCCGAGACCGGCGAAGAGCTGCACATCCTCGCCGACTCACAGTACGCGATCAACGTCGTGTCCAAGTGGCGGCTCGGCTGGAAGAAACGCGGCTGGACGAAGGCCGACAAGAAGCCCATCAAGAACCTGGAGCTCATCCAGGAGATCGACCGCGCCATGGAAGGGCGCCGCGTCACCTTCGAGTGGGTCAAGGGCCACGCTGGGCACCGCATGAACGAACGGGCAGACGACCTCGCGCGCGCATGCGCAGAGGCCTACCAGGCTGGGCGCACGCCCGAGCCGGGCCCGGGGTTCGGGGGCGGCGCGTCGCGCGGCACTGCGTCGGCGGATCAGGCCTTCGGGGATCAGTCGGATCAGGGCGCGACCGCTGTGGCTGCGTCGCTCGAGCCGCACAACGTGCCTGCTGCTACTGATGCACCGGAGAGCACTCCCGCTTCACACGGCGTCGCCGCAGACGAGGCCACTGCCTCGACTTTCCGTTCTCATCCCAGCGTTTTCTCCACGCCCACCGAGTCGAGCGAACCCGCGGAGGCGGCCCCGGCCTCGTCCGTGAGCACGGCGACCACCGAGGACGCGATCGCCCGCGAGCGCGAATTCATCCTGGCGTGGACCGGCGGCGACGAGGAGGCGCTGGCGGCCATGACCGACGAGCGCACGACGCGCATCTGGCCGGGCGGTGGCGCGACCACGACGCTGGCGGGCCCCTCGCCCACCTCCCCAGCGATCGGCCGCATCGACGCGCACGACCTGGGCGGGGCGTTCCTGACACGCTACCGGGTGCGTTGGGAGGGCGGTGCTTCGCTGGAATCCAGCGTGTGGGCGCCGGCGACTTCTGGCGAGGCGCGCCTGATCATGGTGCACCACCAGTCGACGCTGATCTCCTGAGCCGGGGCGTTCTGTCTCGGGTGAACTCAGCTCGCGCAGTCTCAACTCTCGCGCGCGCTCGATGCACCTGGTCATCACGCGGGGCACCGGGCCACGGCGCGGAGAGGTTGCATCTCGACAGCAAGCCGCACGCATCCCGGCCCAATCCAGCCCCTTACGCGGATAGGTTGCACACATGCGGATAGGTTATGCGCACACGGATAGGTTATTAAGGTATCCGCATCCTCGTAACCTATCCGGATGCTCGTAACCTATCCACCTAGCCGTTTCCTATCCGCGAGCCCCAACGGCAACTGCGCGACACTGCACTATTTAGGGAGCATTACACCAGTTAGGGAGTATTACACCCCCTCGGAAGTGGTGTAATACCCCGCTAAGTGGTGTCACACCACTTAGGAACAAGCTAAAACGCGGAAGGTGCCGGGCTGGCACACTGCTGATCCAGGCTGCGGCGCCCGTGGGCGGCGGCAAGGCCTGGCCGGGCTTCGAGATCGATCACTTCCGAGCCGAAGGCTCGCGTGTGGCTTTTCGAGCGGGCGGGCCGCCGCCCACGGGCGCACCAAGCAGCCGGGCCCAGCAAGGCCACCCCCACCGGCACCCGGAAAACAGCCGGAGCGCACAGCAACAGTCACAACAACAAGCACAACAACGGGGGCGCAAGCCCCCGGCCTGCGCCCCCGCTCAGGCCCCTCCGCGAGGAGCCCAACACGCTTACAGCTTCGCACCCTCGAAGCTGAAGATATCGAGGAACTTGCGCGCGCGGTCGGACGCCGGGTCGGCGAAGAACTTGCGCGGCGGGTCGACCTCGACGATGCGACCCTCGTCCATGAAGACGATGCGGTCGGCGATCGCGCGGGCGAAACCCATCTCATGCGTAACGATGAGCATCGTCATGCCGGTACGAGCCAGCTCGAGAACGACGTCGAGGACCTCGCGCACCATCTCCGGGTCAAGAGAGGCCGTGACCTCGTCGAGGAGGAGGATCTCGGGATCCATCATGAGGGCGCGCACGATAGCGACGCGCTGACGCTGGCCGCCGGAAAGCTGGCGCGGGTAGTCGTCGGCGCGGTCCGCCAGGCCAACGCGCTCGAGCAGTTTCAGCGCCCGCGCGCTCGCGTCGGCGCGCGATTCTCCCGCGACGAGGCCGGGGGCGAGCGTCAGGTTCCCCATGACGGTCAGTGGGGGAAGAGCTCGTAGGACTGGAAGACCATGCCGATGCGGCGGCGGACCTCGGGCCAGGAGACGCCGGGGGCCGCCAGGTCCTCGCCGTCGAAGAGGATCTGCCCGGAGTTGATGGGCTCGAGGCCGTTGATGGTGCGCAGGAGCGTGGACTTGCCGCAGCCGGAGGGACCGATGATGACGACGACTTCACCGTCGGCGACGTCGAGGGAGACGCCGCGCAGGGCGTGGTGCCCGCCGGGGTAGGTCTTGTCGAGGTCGACGAGGCGCAGCTGCGGGTCGGAGGTCAGTTCTGCCATGTTTTCTCCATGTGGCGTGAGAGGAGCGAGATGGGCCAGCAGATGAGGAAATACAGCACAAAGATCAGGCCGTAGATCCACAGCGAGGCGGTCGGGTAGTTGAAGCGGTTGGCGTCGATGATCTGCTGTCCGACTTTGAGGACTTCGACGACACCGATGAGGACGACGAGGGACGTCGTCTTCACCATACGGGTGATGAGGTTGACGGCCGGGGGCGCGAGCCTGCGCAGGGTTTGCGGCAGGATAACGCGGCGCATGGTCTGCCTCGGGGAGAGTCCCAGAGCGTAGGCGGACTCGTACTGGTGGCGTGGGATCGCGATGAGCGCGCCTCGCACGAGGTCACCCATTTCGGCGCCGCCCCACAGGGTGAAGACGAGGACGGACGCGGTGATACCGTCCAGGTTGATCCCCGCGACGCGCGTGAGCCCGAAGTAGGCGACGAACAGGAGGACCAGCTGGGGCATGATGCGCACGAACTCGAGGTAGATCTGCATGAGCCAGCGCAGGGGGCGCCAGCGCGAGCGCATGCCGAGGCCGACGAACACGCCGAGCACCAGTGACAAGACGACGGACAGCGCGGAGATGCCGACGGTGACGCCCAGGCCCTCGAGGATGCGCACGAGGTTGCGGCCCTCGAAGATGACGTTAATTCCCAAATCCGCCACGGCGCACCTTCTTTTCGATGAGTCGGGCCGCGATGGACACGGGCAGGAGGATCACCAGGTAGGCGATGACCAGGAGGATCAGCGCTTCTGAGGTGTTGTAGGACATGCCGATGAGGTCTTTCGCGACGTACACGAGGTCGGGCAGGGCGACGACTGAGACGACGGAGGTTTCCTTGATGAGGAAGATGACGTTGGCGGCGAGCGGCGGCACGGAGGTCGCGATGGCCTGCGGGAGGGCGACATGGCGCAGCGTCTGGGTGCGCGTGAGGCCGAGCGCGGACGCGGACTCCCACTGGATCGTGGCAATCGAGTCGAGGCCGGAACGCAGGGCCTCGGCCATGTAGGCGCCGCCCAGGAAGATGAGGCCGACGATCGCGCAGGTCTCGCCGCTCCACTTGATGCCCACGCGCGGCAGGCCGAAGTAGATGAAGAAGAGCTGCACGAGCAGGGGCGTGTTGCGCGACAGTTCGACGTAGGCAGCGGCGATCTGCGTGGCGACGGGGATCCGGTACTGCCGGATCGCGGCCACGAGCAGGCCCACCGCGAGGGAGCCGACGATGCCGATGGCCGCGATCCGCAGGGTGAGGATGGCGGCGTCGACGTACAGGGGCGCGTATCGCGCCAGGATGTCTAGATTCATAGGAAAAATCTGGGACGAGGCCGGGGCTCCCCGAGCGATCACCCGCGGCGGGTGACCCGGGAGGCTGCCCCGGCCTCGTACTGCGTCAGTTGGTGGAGGTGGTGTCCACGCCGCCTTCGACGACGAGATCGTCGGGGGTCACAGCGTCACCGTAGACGGGGGCGAGGGTCTGCTCGTAGTCCTTGTGGAAGAAGTTCTCCTCGCCGAGCTCAACGAGCTGGTTGTTCAGCCAGTCGAGGAGGGCGGTGTTGCCCTTCTTGACGGCGGCCGCGATGTAGCTGGTCTCGCCCAGGCTCTTGATGCCGACGCTGAAGCCGGGGTGCTGGATCGCCCAGGCGATGACCTCGGTGTTGTCGGTGGAGAAGGCGTCGCCGCGGCCGTCCTCGAGGGCCTGGTAGGCGTCGGAGTACTGGTCGAACTTGAGGAGCTTGACCTCGGGGTGGTTGGCCTCGAAGTAGGCTTCGGCGGTCGTGCCCTTGGTGACGATGAGGGTCTTGCCGGCCAGCTGGCTCACGTCGGTGATTTCAGCCGAGGTGGGCGAGACGACGCCGAGGGAGACCTTGAAGTAGGGGTTCGCGAAGTCGACCTTTTCGGCGCGCTCGGGCGTGACGGTGAAGTTCGCGAGGGTGATGTCGACCTTGTTGGAGGCGAGGACCTCGGTGCGGGCGGCGGCGTCGACGGGGACGTACTTGGCGGTGACGCCCAGGTCGGCGGCGATCCGGTCGCCGTAGACGACGTCGTATCCGGCGGGCTTGCCGTCGGCGTCAATGTAGCCGAAGGGGGCCTTGTCGGAGAAGATGCCGATGACGATCTCGCCGGCTTCCTTGATCTGCTCGGGGCTGCGGTCGCCGACCTGCGCGCTCGACGAGGAGGAGGAGGTGGTGGACGCGCCACCGGAGCATGCGGCCATGCCGAGGGCTGCGACCATGGCGACGGCGGCCGTGGCGAGTCGAAGGAATGGCTTCTTGCGTGCGTGAGTGGCGCTCATGAGGGCTCCTGATCTGCGTTTTTATGGAAGCGCCGAGGGGATGTTCCTCGGCGACGAGAACGATATTTCCACCAGACGGTCTATTGAGCGAGGGCTATATCCCGTTTTGAAACTATGTGACAGGTACGCGACGAGGCTCCTTCCCACTTCGCGGAACGCCATCGCCGCGAGAGCGTGCAAGTCGTCACGCACGGCCCCGCCAGCGCGCACTCCCACCGCCTCACGCGTCACAATTGCACCCATGCCCAAGCTACCGCGCACCGTGAACCTCCCCGTGCCGGCTAGCCCTACCCGCCGCGAGATCCTCGAAGGCCTGCGCATTACGGCGCCCGTGGCCGCGGGTTACATCCCGCTGGGCCTGGCGTACGGTGTTCTCGTCATACAGCTGGGCTTGCCGTGGTGGTTGGCTCCGGCGCTGTCCCTGACCGCCTACTCGGGGTCGGCCGAGCTGCTCGTCGTGACCCTGGCCGCGCAAAACACGCCGCTGGCCGTCATCGCGGTGACGATGCTGCTGGTGAACTTCCGCCTCCTGTTTTTCGCTTTTTCGTTCCCGTTGCACGTCATCGAAGGGCGTGTCGCGCGCCTCTTCTCGATGTACGCCCTCGTGGACGAGGCCTACGCACTGACCGCCGCCCGCCCGAACGGGTGGACGAAGCCTCGACTGTTGGCGATGCAGGCTCTCTTCAACCTGACGTGGCTGATCTCGAGCCTCGTGGGCGTGTCCGCGGGCTCGTTGATCCCCGCGCAGATCGAGGGCCTCGACTTCGCGCTGACGGCCCTGTTCATCACGCTGACCCTGGACGCGGCGCGCACGAGGCGCGAGCTGCCCTCGATCCTCCTAGCTGGCGGGTCCTTCGCGGTGGCCATGGTGGTGGCGCCGGGCCAGCGCCTCTGGTGGCGCTGCTGCTGTTCGTCGCATGCCTGGTGGTTCGCCATGTCCTTCATCGCCGAGGCATACTGCACTCCGCGGATGAGCTGGCCGAAGGGGGTGCGCAGTGACTCCGACGGTGGGCTACCTGCTGGCGCTTCTGGCGATCACCTTCGTCATCGACTTTACGTTGCGCGCTCTGCCGTTCAAGGTCCTTGAGCCGCTGCGCGATTCGCGTTTCGTCTCCGACATGGCGGTGTGGATGCCGCCGGGCATCATGCTGATCCTCGTGCTCTCGACGCTGACGCAGGGCGCGCAGGAGGCGGGTGACCACTGGTGGGCGGCGCTGGTGGCGACGGGCGTGACGGTCGCGGTGCACCTGCTGAGCGGCCGCAAGCTCCTGTGGAGCGTCGGCATCGGAACGCTCTGCTACGTCGCGTTGCTGAACTGGCTCTGATCCTGCAAGACGCTGCCGGGCGGCGCCCGGTGGTGTGGCGGCGGCGCCCGGTGGTGTGGCGGCAGGAAGCAAAGTCGCATGCAATTCGACAGCCAAGACTTTTTCCATTCGGACACAAACGTTGCAATTCCAACGATGTAGATTCAGCTTGTGACATGTCATGAGGGGAATTGCATGCCAAATTGCTGGAGTAATGAACCAGAGGCAGCCACACCAGCCGCCACTAGGTGGGTGTAGCTGCACATGAGCGGGGGTGCCGGTAGAAGAGTCCAGCCAGGACTGCAGCAAGCACGCGACGCGACAGCGCCGCATCAATCAACGCGCTTGTAGCCGCCGATTCCGCCAAAGCGCAGACTCATTCAGCCAAAACCATCGATTTTTGGCTGTTTTCACCCAATGGGTCTGCAGTTTGGCGAGCACACCACCTAAAGTCGCAGCTTCACCACCTCCAAACGGGGGGAATGGCGTCATTAGGGGCGTGACACGCCGGCGACACGCCGGCAGCCAGTTCCTAATGCTGCAAAACCCCCATCGGCAGCCAGCCTCGTGCGCCACGTCGCCTACAAGACCTGGGCGCAGGGCCGATTGGCGCGAAAAAACTCGCCCAGCACAGCCCCTCCAGCGGCTCTTCCGCGAAAAAACTCGCCCAGCAAACATAAAAACGCCGATTTTGGGGTGTTTTGAGCGTGCAGGGCGAACTTTTTCGCGCACGAGGAGCGACAACGTGGCGACGTTGAAACCGACAACACCACTGCTCGCCCCCAACAGGGGAGCCTTGAAACCGGCATCGCCTCTGCACCCGAAAACTGCACCAAAAACGCCCATTTCTCACCCGCAAAGGCGACGGCAGTTTCAGTCGAGGCTCGGCCGGCGCCCACAAAGGCGACGGCGGTTTCAGACAACCAGGCCGCTTGGCTCGCGGGTTCCGGCTGCGGCACCAGCAGGTATCAATGTGCCCGCTGCCCCAAACTCGCATGCAATTCGATGGGGAGAGGTTTCAACAAAGGCTGGAAACGCTGCAATCCCAACGTTGTGAAGTCATGGTTTGAAGGATCCGCAGGAGAATTGCATGCGAAATTGATTCGGACCAGACGCCGCCCGCAACACCCGTGGGGCCACACGGCACCGCCACAAAACCGCTACCATTGTGTCCATGCACACAGAGTCGTACCTGCACCACGGTCACACCGTTTACGAGCACCGCCTGGACGTTCCCCTCGATCACCTGCGCCCCGCCGGCGAGGACAACCCGACGATCCAGGTTTTTGCGCGCGAGGTCGTGCGCAAGGGCCGCGAGGACTCCCCCCTACGCGGTGTTCCTGCAGGGCGGACCGGGCTACCCGAGCCCGCGTTTTGGCACGTTTACCGGCGGGTGGATGAATCGTCTTCTGCAGGATTACCGCGTGGTGCTCCTCGATCAGCGAGGCACGGGCCAGTCGACCCGCATGGACGCCCAGGCGCTCTCCCACTTGGACACGGACGAGGAGAAGGCCGCGTACCTGCGTCACTTCCGCCAGGACCAGATCGTGTACGACGCGGAGGCGCTGCGCCGCGAGCTGTGCGGGGATGACCCGTGGACGACGCTCGGCCAGTCGTTCGGCGGCTTCATCACGACCTCGTACCTGTCGCTGGCTCCCCAGGGCCTGAAGGCCAGCCTGATCACGGGAGGCCTGCCCGGCCTCGCCCATGTGGACGACATCTACCGCCTGACGTATGAGCGCACGGCGGCGCGCAACCGCGCGTACTTCCAGCGCCACCCGGGCGACGAGCGCACGGTTCGCGAGCTGTGCGCGCACCTGGCGGACACGGAGGAGACGCTGCCGACGGGCGAGCGCCTCTCCCCCCGCGCGCCTGCGCATGATCGGCATGATGCTGGGCGGCCAGGGCAACACGGATCAGCTGCACTACCTGCTCGAGGGCCCGTGGACGTCGGTTCGAGGCCAGCGGCGCCTGTCGTCGCAGTTCCTGGCGGCGATCGGCTCGCAGGTGGACGTTGCGCCGATTTACGGCTTGTTCCAGGAGTACATCTACGCGTGCGCGACGCCGGACCTGGTGGGTACGGCGACGGGGTGGGCGGCGGATCGCCTGGCCGAGGAGATCCCGGGCTTCGCGAAGGACGCGAACCCGCTGGACGAGAGTGAGCCGTTCTACCTGACGGGCGAGCACTTCATGCGCCGCGTGTTCGACGAGGATCCGGGCTTGGCGCCGCTCAAGGGCGTCGCGGAGATCCTCGCGTCGACGACGGAGGCGGCCCCCGTGTACCTGCCGGACGTGCTGGCTGAGAACACGGTGCCGGTGGCTGCGGCCGTGTACTACGACGACATGTTTGTGCCGCGCGAGCTCTCCCTGGACACGGGTGACCTGATCGGAGCCCGCCACTACATCACGAATGAGTACCAGCACGACGGATCCGCCTATTCGGGCGGAAAGGTCGTCTCTCACCTGCTTGACCTGCTCGCGGACTGATCCGCGCGCTCCCGATTGAAAGGACTGGCCATGGCCGCCTCATCAACCTGTTCTTGTCCGTGCGTCGGCTCGGTGGACCCGACTCGGGTCGCGGGGTTCGCGGCGGGCGTGGGCGCGACCGTCGCGTGGTACGCCCTGCCCGATTACGTGCGCTCACGTCCGTTGCGTGGTCTCGTGAAGGCGGGTCTGCTGGGGGTGCTCGGCTGGTCGATGGTGGCGCAGCTGCCGGAGGGCGCGGAGCTTCCGCCCTACGACGACGAGGACACGGATTGCTCGAAGGCGTCGCCCGTGGCGGGCGAGGATCCGCTCGAGGGTGTCACCGAGGCGGACCCGGCGGAGCTGGCAGTTCTCGCGGGCGCGGCGCTGGGTTCGGCGATGATCACGGTCGGCGTGGAGCGCTGGCTGTTCCGCCGCGGTGAGCGCCGCCGCGCGCAGGGCGCTCGTTTCGCTCATACGAGGCAGGGGCTGGCCCTGGGCGGTCTGGAGGCGGCACTGACCGTGCTGACGTTCGGCGCGGGTGCCGTGCGAGGCAGGGTCACGAAGGACTGAGGAGGCGCCCGCCGACTGTCGGCTATCAGCCGCCGCCCGCTGTTAGCGTTCGCGTCTGAAGACCATGTAGCGGGCGATGGCAGCACCGATCCACCCGCAGGCCATGACGAGGATCGGCAGGCCCACGGCCGTCCACCACGAGGACGCGGGAACGACGTATCGCAGCACCGCGAATGCCACGGGGGTGACGACGAGGAGTGCGAGCGAGATCGTCGCGATCGTCGCACCGACGGGTCGGCGCTTGAACGTCAGGTCCACGACCTCGCGGCGCGTCTTGCCCTGTCCGGCGGCGACCTCTGAGAGGTGTTTGCGCACCGCACTGTCCATGCCGCGCAGGGGAATCAACGCGGACCATACCAGCCCGACGGTAATCGCAACGTCGCGGCTGCCGAACGCGTAGACGAGGCCTGCGATTGACCAGCCAATGACGTAGGTGATCGTCAGGCCCAGACAGAGGTAGAAGAGCGGCTTGAACACCAGCCAGTGGAGCTTATTCTCGTAGATTTTATCGCCGGGGTTCTGTGCGAGGAGGTCGCGGTAGAGGCGGCTGGTGGCGTCGGTGCGGTCGACTTCTTGTATGTCCGCGATCGCTTCGCGGGCGGCCTCGTTGTTTGGGTCGATTGAGAGGACGTGTCGGTAGACGTCGAACGCCGCTTGTTCGTCGTCCCGGGCGAGCAGCAGGCCGAGGGTGTTGAGCGCAAAGGGGTCTTCGGGGTCGAGGCGCACGCCTTCACGCGCTTCGCGCAGCGCTTCCTCCCATTGGAAGTTGCACGCGAGGGCGTGAGCCCTCATGGTGTGACTGAAACCTTGTTCTGGCGCGAGTTCGACCAGGCGCGTTGCGTGTTCGAGCGCGCGAAGAGAATCCGGCTCGAGGGAGGACAACCAGTACAGCGACAGCACGTCATTGGGGGGAGGCTTCGATGGCGCGCCTGGCACACGCGTACGCTTTATCCTTCTGATCGAGGAGCAGGTGGGCCTGGGCGAGGGTGCAGTTCACTCGCGCCGCGACCTCCAGATCCCCCTGGGGGATCGTTGCGAGTTTTTCGATGGCCTGTTGCGGACGTTTGATATCGATCAAGAACTGGGCGTGCTCGATCCGCTTCCAGACGTCGTCGTTCGACATCGGTCCTCCTCGGTGTCGGTAGCAAACAGCGAGGGTGGGCGGTGCTTTGTGCGCCGCCCACCTCCTCACATCAGGTTGTTCGCCTTCATATACTCGGCGAGGTCGTCGTATTGGCCGTCTCGATTGCCGTATTCGACGATGTTACGGGCGGTGACGAACCAGGGTCCCGCACTGGGCCGAATCTGCGCCAGCGCCCTCAAGAAGTCCTGCATGGTCACCATGCGCACGTTTCCTGTGCGCACGGAGTCCATCATCGCGTATTCGACGGCGCTATCGACCAGGTGGGCCAGGTCGGCGCCGGTGAATCCATCGGTGCGCTGGACCAGGTATCCCATGTCGATGCCTTCGACGGGGCGCGACTTGAGGTGGTGGTAGAGAACTGCCTGTCGGGCGGGGCCGTCGGGGGGTAGGACGGCGACGCAGCGGTCGAAGCGTCCGGGCCTGCGCAGCGCGGGGTCCACGTCCCACGGGGTGTTGGTGGCAGCCAGGATGAATACGCCTTCGTTGTCGGCTCCGATGCCGTCCAGTTCCATGAGGAGCTGGTTGGTGACCGGTCGCATGTAGGAAGCAGACGCCTGCGATCGCTTCATGCCGACCGCGTCGATTTCGTCGAGGAAGAGGACGACGGGGGCGCAGGCGCGCGCGGTCTCGAAGACATCGTGGAGATTATTCTCGGAGTCACCGATGTAGTGGCCGAGGATGTCGCTGATCCTGACGTTCATGAACGCGGCACCGACCTCGCCGGCGAGCGCGCGGGCGATGTAGGTCTTGCCGCATCCGGGAGGACCGTAGAGCAGCAGGCCACCGCTGAGGCTCTTGCCGTAGAGCTTGCGGATTTCCGGGTTGCGCAGGGGAGCCAGGAAGGCCATGGTGAGGCGGTCCTTGACGGACTGCATACCGCCGACGTCGGCCAGCGTTGCCGTCACTGTCTCAACGTCCCACGCGTCGCCTTGGGGTTTGTCGTCGATTTCGACATCGCCGTCGGTTGCTCCCACCTTCACAAATGCCGGCGCGGGCCCACCGACCTGCTTCTCAGCGCTGCTCCAGTCAAAGTTCTCCGGCTCCGCGTCATCGGCGGCAGCGGGGCCGTCGCGCTCCTCTCCGACCTCGGCCGGAGCGGGTTCCTCGTCAGCGGACTCTTCCTCGGTCGCCTGCGGGAAGCCCGGGGAATGCGTCGTGACGATTGAGGGAATGCCCTCCTCTGCCGGGGCAGGGACGGAGGGGGCAGGTTCGTCGGCGGCAGCGCTGTCGAATGCCCCCTGATTCTCCGACGCCTCCTGCGGGTAGGGGACGGGCTCTTCCGTCCATTCATCGGCGGGTGCCACGGAGTCGTCCACGGCGGGTACTACGACCTCATCCACAGCCGGGGTCGAAGGAACGGGCGCCGCGAAGAACGCCGGGGCCTCGTCGGCGACGGGACTCTCAGGAGCGAGGACCGGGGCAGCTTCGTCCAGCGCCGTAGCCACCTCCTCGAACGAGGGGGCCGGGGCCGCCGGAGCGGGTGCCTCGGGCACACCAAGGGCGCTGCGCATGAGACCGGCGACGCGCTCGTTATGCGGGTCGACGGCGAGAATAACGGCCAGATGGGGGACAGCTTCGGTGCCCCGCCCTTCGGCGATGAGGAGTTCCGCGAGATGCTCGCGCAGGGGATGGTCCTCGGGTCGCTGTTCGATGATCGACGCGAGGGAGTCGATAAGAGGATTCGTCATGCCCACAAGCCTACCGGCTGGCAGGCTTATGGGTCCACACACTCGGGCGCGAAACGATCAGAGGGTTCGCGCGGTGATCCTGCGCAGCGCTTGGCATGAACGCCAGGAGTTGACGAGGCCCATCGCGAGGGGCAGGGAGACGAGGGCGGCCAGGAGGGCAGATTCTGTGGCGACTGCGATGCCTCCGACGGCGAGGAATCCAACGAACCAGGCGAGCTGCATACGCACGCAGGCTGTCATGATCGCTCCGTCGCGCCGGGCGGCACGCAGGGCGGCGTGCGAGTTGGAGAAGATCACGAGGTCTTCGTTGTCGTCCCATTCCTGATGCCACCGGCGCGCCACGACGATGAGGGCGGCGAGGAGCACGAGGAGGACCAGGCCTCCCCCCAGGATGATCGCGAGAGCCAGGGTGGCGAGCTTTTCGATGACGGGTTCGGACAGGGATGAGAGCTCGACGATTGCAACGATCGTACTCACTGACACGATAAGGAGGATAGTGACGATATCGATGGCGATATTAATGCGCCCCTGCGTCTTTTGCCCCGAGCGCACGCGATTATAGCGGCGCAATTGATCGTTGCCCAGGCGGTAGGGCATGGAGATTGCGGCGAATTCTAAGGGCTTATGGGTCACACCCTCACAATAGCGCTGTCCATTGATTATCCGCGCCTTACAAAGCAACTGTCAGGCGCGTAATGCGCCACGTTTTCGATGGTCAGGATATAGGCATTGAGCATACAGTGAGAACGACTTTAAGCAACGGAACGAATCAGCGCGTAAGTGCCATAAGCGTGAACAGAATGAGTCCTGCCAGCACGATCATGCGAACAAAGTCCATGACCGAACTCCCCAGTTCCGGGAATCGCTTGCGCAGGCATCGAAACGTCAGGCGCACGCCGCGCGGCAAGGACCGGTTGAACAGCGCGATCTGGAGGAACGCGAAAGCGTACCCACTCAACGCGCAGGCCGCATACGCGAGGAAGAAGAACAGAGCCAACTCGTCCGTCATGAAGCGCAGGGTGAGCAGATACCCCAGTCCCGCGCCAAAACCGCCAACCATCGCAAAGATCCACGCTTTGTCGAGCTCGAAGGTCACGCGCTTGAGCATCCTGCGGTAGGCCTCGGCGACGGCCGGTTCCATCTCGATGGAGTACGAGGAACGCCCCGCGCCCTTGAGCGGGTAGGCAAAGGAGTCGTAGGCGAACTTCGCCTCGGCCAGGTCCGGGGCGTTTCCCTTGGCGCGACCGAAAGCCCACTGCGCGCCGTTGGGTTCGACCGGCGCCCACAGTCGTCCGTAGGCCATGAGGAGCTCAACGTCGTCGGGGAAGCCGTCGGTGGCGATCTCAGAGACGGGCAGCGCCTCGTCACATCTCCCAAGATCGACGAGGCAGAGGGTCAGTTCGCGCGCAATCTCGGGGGATTGGGGGTGTAGGCGCATGCCGGACGAGGCCACCTCCGCCGCTTCGGAGACGAGGCCTTGGCGGCGCTGGGCACGCGCGATAAGAGCGAAGGGGTCAGCCATGTCGTCCCCGTAGGAGCGTGCGCGCGTCGCATACTCCTCGCACAGGGGGTACAGGCCGAGGCGGTCGGCGCAGGCCGCGGCCTGGATGTCGCGGCGGTAGCAGGCGTCCTCACCGACTACCCCGAGGGATTCGAGCATGGCGAGGGCCGAGCGGTAGTCCTGGTGGGCGAGGGCCTCATCAACGTCAGCGAAGGTGGGCGTCGTCATGGCGGACACGATACCGCGCCGCACGCACCCGGGGGAACCTCGTCCACGAAACGCAGAGAATCGCAGAATGCACCCTCAGCGAATCGACCCCTACCTGGCACAACGCTAAGACATTGCACCCTTGAGCCGAATCTCGCTGCAGATTGTTAAACAACCGGAGTACTCTGACCATTAAGTGACGCGTAACACGCACATCACCCGATTGTTCTGACGGAGTGAAGCAATGCCCCCTCTTGCAAACACTTCTACAGTTCCTGTATCGGCGGGAACCGTAGAGTTCGCCGAGTCCTTTACATGGGATTTCCCAGTTGACGTGGACGCAGTTCAGTCACTGAAGGACTGGTGCGACACACCAATGACGGCACTCGACAACGCCATCGTGGATGCGACGACAGCTCGCGGACAAGTCGAGCACCAGAGAGCCAGGCTGGTGGAGACCGTCGTCGAACACCTGACCAATATGATCTCTGCGAGCGAGCACGCCGTGTCATGTTTCCGCACGTTACATTCCGCCCTAGAGGACTACGCGGGTGCGATGCAGCCCGTCAGAACAGAGTTTCAGGCCATCATCACCGATGCCCTGGCAGCTGGACTGACGGTTTCTCAGGCGGGCACACAGGTCACCATCAGTCACCCGGCAGACGTTCCGGGCGGAGTTGGCGTCATCTTTGCGTCGCTGAGGGAGCGCTGTGGCATCAATCAGAAGAAGTTCGCCTACGCGGAATCACTGTTCGGTGACGATCTCGCGGGCATCGATCCCACCGTCTGGGAGTCAACAATCTTCGCGGCGTTCAACAGATTCGTCGACACGTACGGATTCCCCACGGGGCTGAACGCAACGAGCCGCTATCCCAGTTGGGCAGACAGCGTACGCAATACCGTCGGAGACACGACCGAGGCAATCTACCTGCAGGCGAAGGGTGCCAAGTATCAGGCACCTCCTGGAATCAAAGATGCATCCCTGTGGAAGCAAGTCACCGAGCACGGAAACCTCAAGAACTGGAAGGTTCCCTCCGTAAATGCCGTCGAAGGCGGCAGTCGAACCATCAAAGCCGCAGACGCTCTTCGCGTGGGCGGCAAAGTCGCAGGCCGCGCGTGCGCGGTCCTCGATGGAGTCGTCAGCGCCTACGACAGCTACCAGTCGGACTCCTACCACCACCCCGAGATGGGAGAGGGCGAAAAAGTAGCACGGGCCGGCGTGACCGGAGCGTTGGCTGCTGGGGGCGCATACGCCGGAGCCAGCGCCGGAGCACAACTCGGCGCAGCCATCGGAGCATTTGGCGGCCCGATAGGAATTCTCGCGGGTGGAATTATCGGAGGAGTCGTCGGCGGCCTCATCGGAAGCAAACTCGGTCAAGGACTCGCGACAGGCATCAATAACGCTGCTTATTCCGCTATACACGGAGGTGGACAACACTCATGATCTGGGGAATCATCGGCATCCCTTTTAGTCTCTCAGTTCTTGCTATGTGGTACTGCGAGACTTATACAGATTCACAATTTGGCAAAAATGCGCGTTTTATTAGCTCAGCAACACGCATGAGCGACAAGTCTCAATCAATCGGCACCCTTGCCACTGGAAGCACATTTCTGCTTGCCAGCTTCGTCACCATCGGCAATGAAGCAAAGTTTCCACAGTTCATCCAACTGGCACTCATTGCAATGGCGTTGATCATTATCATCACAGGAATTGTTTATTACTTTTCCGCCTTACCAGTTCCCCGCTGGGCCGACGCTCGGTACCAGTACATGAAGCGCCACGGCATGCTGGACAAGAACGGTGATCCTTTGCCGCAGTTCGAGGTGCCGGAAGATGCCGAGGATCCCACTACCAACGATCAGACCGAGGACACGCTATGAGCCTGTCTTCCTATTGGCTCATGCCTCCGCTATGGTCTTCCTGCCCAAAGGAGGACATTGCCTCGATCCTCCAGCAGGCATTTGCGGAAACCGGTGACACACTAGAGCAGGCAACGGGCGGCGGTCTGCCTCCAGCCGAAGGAGGCGTCATCGCCCTAGCCGTCGGTCCCACCGATGCCGACTACGATTTCACTCCCACCATCCTGCTCCTTGCATCCCCTATCCCATCGGATACCACTCCCGAACAAGCCCTCGAAGAATCGACAGTTGCACTCTCCGATCAAGTCCCGGGTTTTCGGATGCTGGATGACTGTCCCTGGCCGGCAACACCAGAATCCGCACGGCTTCGTACGGGAATTTACATTCAGGGCCGAGTACCGATCACCGCCAGCCAATGGGCTTGGGTTCACACCAAGGGTGAGAGCAGCTTCCTCCTCACGGCAACCGCAACGATGACGACCCCTACTTTCGGCGACCTGAACGAAGACGTCCTCGCAATCATCATGAGCTTGGAGGTGCGCAATGCCTGACCGTCCTCACGTCGTCATTCCGGGCGACGTCACCTTGAGCTTCGCCACCTCCGAGGAGCTCACCGGCGACGCGCTGCAACTCGCCACTCTCATGCGCACGGCTCGCTCACGACTAATCATCGCAAGCACGTCTCCGGACACCTCCCAGTGCCATCAGGCTTTCATCTGGATGCAGCCGGGGCCCTGCATCGTCGCCCGCACCTCCACCACCCCCGACGGCGACACTGAGACCCACATTTATCAGATCGATAACGAGGAAATCCCCCACGTCGTGGCTGCGATATCTCCACTCACGCCTAACCCCGCCGTCTTCGATGGACCTCCCGTGCTACCGACGGCCATCGTGTACGCCGCACAGCAGGGCATGACCGAACAGACGGCCCAGCTCCTCGAGAACTATTCCTCCTACGGCCCCTCAGATTCCGCCTTCGCGCAGGCTCTCGTGGCCCAACGCTGGGCATACACCACCTGGATCCGAGAGGACAGCACAGACGAGGATGCCTTCGTTCCAACAACCATCCTGTCGACCCTCATCACTCCAGCCGCCTCCTACAGAGTCGAGGCCCCATTAATCGCCCCCAGCACCGGACCTCACATCCCCATCCAGCCCATCTACAACACGCAGTTATGGGGCCTCATCACACACTTCTTCGCCCTGTCACCCGAGAGGAATCAGCCATGACATACGTCAACATCGAATGGAACTACAACGAAGTTCAATCCATCATGTCGGCCCTCGACCGTGCCTCCACCTCCCTGAAGAAAGTGCCGACACCGAGCACCACGAACACAGGCAGCACCCACCATACGACCCTGATGAAACACCTCACGACTCTTGACACAACCATCAGCCAGATGGCGTGGATCGCAAACGGTGTCGCCCTGGGCCTGGGCGCAGCGACAGAAGACTTCAAGTGCACAGACAACGCGGTGGCAGACGTCATGCGGGAGATCCAGCGCTACAACGACGCGTACGCCCATAGGTATCCGGTCCGTCCCCCGATCGGGCATACACAGACCGACACCTCAGCGACCCCACCGAGGTGACCTCGTCCACGAAACACGGGCCACCAGCATCGTCGGGAGCCAAGCACCCACTATCCTGGAGCCTATACGCGAGGCCGCCCCGGCCTCGTCCGTCCGGCACTGTACGTAGAGGAGCCCCCATGGCGACCGAGCCCGTGTTCGAGGCCATCAACTGGAACAAGATCCAAGACGACAAGGACCTTGAGGTCTGGGATCGCCTGACGGGCAACTTCTGGCTGCCTGAGAAGATTCCGCTCTCCAACGACCTGCCGAGCTGGAAGACCCTCACCAAGGACGAGCAGCTCATGACGAACCGCGTGTTCACGGGCCTGACCCTGCTGGACACGCTCCAGGGCACGGTCGGCGCGGTGTCGCTGATCCCGGACGCGCGCACCCCGCACGAGGAGGCCGTCTACACGAACATCGCGTTCATGGAGTCGGTGCACGCCAAGTCCTACTCGTCGATCTTCTCCACCCTGCTGTCCACGGAGGAAATCAACGAGTCCTTCCGCTGGTCGAACGAGAACGCGGCCCTGCAGAAGAAGGCCGAGATCGTCAAGTCCTACTACGACGGCAACGACCCGGAGAAGCGCAAGGTCGCCTCGACGATGCTCGAGTCCTTCCTGTTCTACTCGGGCTTCTACGCGCCCATGTACTGGAGCTCGCACGCCAAGCTCACGAACACGGCTGACCTGATCCGCCTCATCATCCGCGACGAGGCCGTCCACGGCTACTACATCGGCTACAAGTACCAGCTGGCCGTAAATGAGTCGAGCCAGGAGCGCCAGGATGACCTGCGCGACTACACGTACTCGCTGCTGTACGAGCTCTACGAGAACGAGGAGCAGTACACGGAGGACCTGTACGATCCGCTCGGCCTGACCGAGGACGTCAAGAAGTTCCTGCGTTACAACGCGAACAAGGCGCTCATGAACCTGGGTTACGAGGCCCTGTTCCCGGCCGACGCCACCGACGTGAACCCCGCGATCCTGGCGGCCCTGAGCCCCAACGCGGACGAGAACCACGACTTCTTCTCGGGTTCCGGCTCGTCCTACGTGATGGGCGAGGTCGTGGACACCGAGGATGAGGACTGGGACTTCTGATCCTGCTACCTCACTGCCGGGCTGCACGCAGCCCGGCAGTTTCGTATGCACGCAGCCCGGCCGCGTTGTCTGTACGCTTCCCCTTTCCTGGGGCACCCACCCAAAAGTCGCATGCAATTCCCCCGGGTCAGTTTTTGACACCGCCTACAAACGTTGCAATTCCAACGATGTGTTTTCAATGTTTGAAATAGTCGCGAGGGAATTGCATGCGACATTGGTGAGGAACCACTGGGCTGCAACTGAGGAAATCCGGCGCTGGAAATCCGGCAGTCTAGCTACACCCACGTCGTAACGTCTCACGGCGTGCGTGACGAGGCCTGCGCCTACTCACGGAGTACGTTACGTGGCCTGTGTCTGCTCTCGTCGCCGCAGCCAGGCGCAGGCCCCGGCGAGGCCGAGCAGGGCGGCCCCTCCCGCCAGCTGCGGGTAGATGCCGATGGATCCGGCCTTGGGGAGCACACCGACCTGGGTGTCGACGACGCGGATGCCGGGGGTGCGATCCGCGCCGGGCAGGCTGCCCGAAGCGGGTAGAACACGCACGGAGCTGAAGCCCTCGTCGGCATCAAAGTCCGTCTTGATGACGGTCGTGGCGTCAGCATCCGCGCCAGCCTCGATGTGGAAGGCGACGGGACGAGGCAGCAGCGCGTGCCCGACGGGCGCGCGGGTCTCCACGAGCCAGTAGGTCTTGCCCGTCTCCAGGGGCGCGGTCACGAAGCGCGACCCACCGTCGAGGATGGAGACCGGGTCCCCCGCCAGGGCCTCGTTGTCGTAGATCGCGAAGGCCGCGCCGTCAAGCGGATACGTGCCATCATCGTTCGGGGTGCCGACCGGCTGTGTGCCGACCTTTTCGATGCGGATCGGTCGGGGGCGAGTGGGCGCGCAGGCCTCGTTGTTGGCCTCACCGTCGTGATCGTAGGTGCCCGTCACCGCGTTGTAGAGGCCTCGTCCCGGGGTGAGGCGATCGTTCGACGAGGCGCACTCGAGGAGGGCCTCGGAGTACCCGGGAGCGCTCGCATCGCGCGTGACCTTCATGCGGATGTACCACGTGGAGGACGCGCCCGGCTCGATGGTGGCGCCCTCGGTGAGGACATACGAGGAGGCGGCGCCCTGCTCGGCCGCGGCATCAAGCGCGTCGAGGCTGGTCGCGACGGCCGCGGAGCGAACGGTCAGGCCCGGCGCGAAGTTCGGCGTGTCCGTCAGGCGTCCGGTGGTACCCGCGAGGGTGCCGTCGTTCGTCGCTGTGATGCGATAGGTGACGGTGATGTCGTCCGTCGTCGCGCCCTCGACCGATTCGAGGTCCTTCTGGATGCGCAGCTTGGGGGCCTGCTCGCGGTTGGTGAACGTGCAGGTGATCGGCAGGGCCGCAGGCGACGAGGCCGGGGCGACCTGGGAGAAGTCCACGCCGCCCGTATCAGCGTCACGGGTGACGTTCACCCGCTCGCCCACGCCGTTCAGGCAGGTCACGTCAACGAGGCTCCACTGCGCGGAGTTCGGGTCACCACTGGTCCTCCAGGGGCCGAAGTATCCGGGCTGTCCGAACCCAAGGGGAGTACGGCCGGCGATGCGTGGGCCGGTCTCGGCGATGACGAACTGCGAGAAGCCCGGCATGAAGGCCTTATATCCGGAGGTGACCGCCCCGGCCTCGCCGAAAGCGGTCGGGGTGAGGTTCTTATCCTCGAAGGAGTTCCACGCGACGAAGCCGTCGGCCTGAACGCTTGTGGTCAGCGGCTTACCGGTGGTGCCGGTCCAGTCGCCGACGCCCAGTGTCGTAAAGCCAAACTCGGGGATCGCGTCGCCGACCTGCTCGGAGTCCTCGGTGACCGCTTTCGCGACGCGCACATAGCGCTCCTGGCTGAAGGAGCCATAGAGGCAGCCGAAGGACACCTGGCTTTCCTTCGTCGTGAAGGTGGAGACCGGGGTCGAGCCCGCGGTCGGGGTGGCGGGGCACTTGCCGTCCGCGTTGGGCACAAATCCGTAGAGGACGAGTCGGTAGGGGATCCCGTTGACGGTGATCGTCTGGTCCGAGGTGGTCTTCGTGATCGTCAGGACGTCGTCTGACTGGGGGGTATGGCCGGGCACACCCGCCGAACCCGGGTAGTACTGAGGCTGATCCGTGTAGATGTCGTAATTCCCGTTTCCTTCACCGACTTTTTTGAAGCAATGCCAGTTTCGATCAGATCGGGCAAGCGCATAGTAGGGGGCAGTCGATGGGCAGGTACGCGGCGCGGAAGCGCGGGAGACCCACTCGTAGGGGCCTCCCTTGCGTCGCACGGCCGTCGTGTCGGTGTCGTTGTCGGTTTCCTGCTGGTCGAAGGGGAAGGACTCCTCCAGGTCACCAATACGAATGTCGAAAGACGAGTGCACCCAGTGAATCTGGGAGTAGATCGGGAAGTTGTTGTGGCGCACCGCACCAATGAGGAAGGTACTGTTGAGGGAGACCGTCCCGGGGTTATTCGGCTTGTATCCGAGCGCGCTGGTCGTCGATGTCGAAATCGCGTTTGGCGTGTATTCGCCGTAGTAGGGGTACCGGTAGTAGGCGGCCATGTGGTAGTCCCAGGCCACGCCTCGGGTGACGTAGGACCAGTAGTCACCGCTCTTCGCCGTATTCGCGTCGAGCCAGTCCTGGGAGTACCCCGCGCGATACGCGACGGAGCGCTGGTTGGTGTCGGCAGAGTTGTACGTCGTCATGCCGGGCACGATTCCGAAGTAGGAGTTGTCAGCAACGACGGTGGTCCGGTCCGTGCCGGAGTCGTTGAGGACAGCCTTACCGATTCGACCTTCGGAGCGATTAAAGGTAATGCTGTCGGCACCGGGGGTCTCGAGGGGCGCCTCGGCCCGTGCAGCTCCGGGCACCATCACGAGCCCGGAGAGGGCGAGCCCGGTCAGAGCGGCAGCGACAATTCCACGCATGGCAAACCTGCGAGTACGCGGCGCACGGACCGCTCGGCTGGCCATGTGGCTGGCCGCCGACGGATGGTCGTCTCGGTCGGCAACGCCTCGATTCTGGACGGCGCCCTGCATGTCGGTGAGTCTCATACTGCCCCCACGTTGATATAGTTACCGACTCACCATAACAATGGGACTTAGTTCCCGCATAACCCTCTAGGTCAGTATTTATTCATACCCGCACATAGGGGCCACAACGCCCTCACTGCGCGAACCCCACAGGCAATGACGACCAGACCAAGCCTACCTATTCGCAGATGGCGACCGGACTCACTTCTCCAAGAGGACGCCCCAGACTCAACCATTCAATACGAGAGAGCCAGGAGCGCCAACCAAATGGTCAGACCCTTCGATTGTGCACTGCATAACACAAGCGAAAATGCAACGCCAACAGGGCCTCCACCCCCACTCCTGACCACCCTCCACGCAACAGCGGGGGTGCCCGCCAATTGGCGGGCACCCCCGGTGTGTGTGATGCGAGAAAAGCTAGACTATCGGGCCATCACAAGGCCTCTGCGACGCATCCACCCACAACCGGCGGCCGCGCTAAGCAGGCACGCAGCCACAGCGAGGTAGGGATACACCCCGGAGGCGCCAGCCTTGGGCAGCTCGCCGACCTGAGTATCGACGACGCGAATACCGGGCAGAGCGGAATCTCCACTCGCGTCGGCGTCGGCGGGCAGGATACGCACGGAGCTAAAGCCCTCGTCCGCGCCAAACTCCGTCTTCACGACGGTGGAGCGCGCCTCGTCGGTGCCCACGCTGATATGGAAGGGAACGGCGCGCGGCAGGAGGACGTGCCCTGCGGGCGCGCGGGTCTCCACCAGCCAGTAGGTCGTCTCCGTCGCCAGGGGCGAGGTCACAAAGCTGGACCCACCGTCGAGGGTGGCGACCGGAGTCCCAGCCAAGGCCTCGTTATCGTAGATCGCGAAGGCCGCGCCGTCGAGCGGGTAGGTACCGTCATCGTTGGGCGTGCCCACGGGCTGCGTGCCAGCCTTTTCGATGCGGATCTGGCGCGGGCGAACCGGCGCACAGGCTTCGTTGTTGGTGCTGCCGTCGTGATCCTTCGGACCGGAGACCTCGTTATACAGGCCCATGCCGGGCGTCAGGCGCTCGTTTTCGGTACGGCACTCCAGCAGTGTTTCCTTGTAGCCCTCGGCGCTCTTGTCGCGCGCGACGCGGAAGCGGATGAACCACGTGACGGAGGCGCCCGGCTCGATGTCGGTCCCCTCGGTCAGGACATAGTTTTCGGTCGGGGCGAGCTCGGGGACCCGATCAATGTTCTCCGGCTCGGTGGTGATGCGCGCGCCCTGCACGCTCAGGCCCGGCGCGAAGTCGGGACGGTCCACGACGCGCCCGGTGGACCCCTTGACGTTGCCGTCGTTGGTCGCGGTAATGCGGTAGGTGACGGTGATGTCGTCGGTCGTCGCGCCATCAACGCCGTCCAGTTCCTTTTTCAGGCGCAGATTCGGGGATTGCAGCTGGTTGGTGAAGGTACAGGTGATCGGCAGGGCAGCCGCCGAGGCCGCGGGACCAACCTGGGAGAAGTCCACGCCGCCGGTGGTCGCGTCGCGCGCCACGTTCACTCGCTCACCCACACCGTTCAGGCAGTCACGTCGGTCATGGCCCACACCGGAGACCCGGAGAGCTCGCTGGTCTCCCAGGTGGGGCCGAAGTAGCCGGGCTTCGGGGAATATCCGGGCAGGACGGGGCCGGTCTCGGCGATGACGAACGCCGATTGGCCAGGAATGAAGGCCTTATATCCCGAGGTCGCGGCAGCGTCAGCCCCGTAGCCGGTGGGGGTCAGCTGCGCGTCCGAGAAGGAGCCGTCAGCCACGAAGCCATCGGCCGCCACCAGCGTCGTATCCGGCGTTCCGGTCATGCCGGTCCAATCGCCGATGGCCTTGGTTGCGAAGGTGAAAGGCGGGATCGTACCGCCCACACCCTCGGAGTCCTCGGTGATCGCCTTAGCGACGCGCACGTAGCGCTCCTGCTGGAAGTAGCCATACATACAGCCGAAGGAGGAGGTGTTCTCCTTCGTCGTAAACGTCGACACCGGCTCCACGCCCGCCGGGGGCGCGGCGGGGCAGTTGCCGTCCGCGTTGGGCACGAAACCGTAGATGAAGAGGCGATGCGGAATGCCGTTAATCATGACGGTCTTCTCAGACGTGGTCTTACGGATCGTCAGGATGTCGTCAGAGTCCGGGGTTGATCCAGGAATACCAGCGTTCTCGGGGTAATTCTTGGGTTCCCTGTTCGCAGCGGGCGGGTTGGGATTCTTGTAGATGTCCACACTACCCTTGCCCTCGCCGACATAACGGTGGCAATACCAGTTGTTTTTGTCCCCGCGCTTGCGAGCCTTGTAGGGAGCTCCGGGGTAGCAGCCATAGCCGTTAGGAACGGACGTCGTTTCCTCGTAGGGACCTCCGGCTCGGGGCACCGCGGTCGTCTCCGTGTCGTTGACAGTCTCATACTGGTCGAAGGGGAAGGACTCCTCCAGGTCGCCGATGCGAATATCGAAGGAGGAGTGCACCCAGTCTGCATCGTCATGATGGGGAAGTTGTTGTGGCGCACGGCCCCGATCAGGAAGGGCTCGCCCAGCGTCACCGTTCCAGGATCGTTGGGCTTGTAGCCCAGGGCGCTCGTCGTGGAGGCAGAGATCCGGCTGGGGTCATACTCACCCCGATAGTTCCTGCCGTAACGGAAGTGATCATAGGCCTGGCCACGGGCAATATACGACCAGTAGTCACCACTCTCGGCCACAGATGCTTTCAGCCACGGCTGAACCTGTGTGGCGCTGGTGTGCTTGATCGATGACTGGTTCGGGTCGCTCGGGTTGTAGCGCGACTGTCCGCGCACGACACCGAAGTATCCCTTGTCATCCACGAAGGTGGTGCGGTTCCCTTCATAGTTATTGATGACGGTGGCGCCGATACGCCCCTCGCTACGATTGAAGGACGTCGTATTCACTCCGGGCGCCTCGAGCGGCGCCTCGGCGCGGGCGGGCTCAACCGCGGAGGTTAGCCCCGGCAGCGCAACCGAGGCAACAACCGCCCCGGCGATCAGGGCGCGAGCGAGAAAGCGACGAGGCCTGGGACCGCGGGTGCGGGAGGAGGCCTCGGACGTATATCGTTCTCGCGAATCGGCAGTGTCCGCCAGGCGAGCACTGCGCACAGCTTCGATATGTTGCATAGTTCCCCCACTTAACAATAGTTACTAAGCCACCCTATCAAATCATGCCAATTAATGAGTAAGTTGTGACAGGCACCATCGCTTGACGGACTTACCTGTTGGTATATCGCCTCCAGATGCACACTACTACCCCACATTAATCCGTCTAAAACCCCAACATGCAAACAATCGAACATTGATGACAAATAGCCAACACTCACCCGAGCGCTGGGAGAACACCCTTTGCACTTTGTTTGCTCCAACACACTTATCGTCACACGTGTAACATATGCACCAGATGTCACAGTCGCACCATTGCGGAGTATTCCCCGCCATGGCGCGCATCCGGAACGAGGAACGGGGCTTTGCTCATCGGGAACATCCCGGCAGATGAGGCCCCAGCGCTTCCCGCGCCGGTTAGACTGTGACTGGAGCGGCCTCGCTTCCACAACGAACGTACGTCGCGCACAAGGCGCGGGGGAATGAGGAGAGCACGACTATGAGCATCTTCGACCGCTTCGAGAGCGCCGTCGAGAGAGGCGTCAACGGCGCCTTCTCGCGCGTGTTCCGGTCGGGGATCAAGCCCGTGGATATCACCACGGCGATCCGCCGCGCCATGGACGAATCCGTCCAGGAAGTCTCCGCCTCGCGCATCATTGCCGCGAACCACTTCGCGGTCTACGCCTCGCGCACCGACCTCACCTCCCTCGAGGCCTCCCTCGACGTCCTCGCCGACGAGTTCGCCCAGCAGGCCACCGAGCACGCCTCCGCGAACGGCTACTCCCTCCTCGGCCCCGTCACGATCGAATTCATCGCCGACGCATCCGAGCCCAGCGGCACCCTCAAGGTCGACGCAGAAAACCGCCGGGGACCCGCCGCCCCCGCCACGGCCTCGTCCGCGTCCCCCGAGCACCCCATCATCGACGTCGACGGCGAAAAGTGGCTGCTCACCGAGCCTGTCACCGTCATCGGACGCGGCTCCGAAGCTGACATCGTCGTCAACGACTCGGGCGTCTCGCGCCGCCACCTCGAACTGCGCATCACGCCCACCGGCGTCATTGCGACCGACCTGGGATCCACCAACGGCTCCTTCGTCGAAGGCCACCGCATCGACGCAGCGACCCTGCTCGACGGCAACCAGATCGTCATCGGACGCACCAAGATCCTCTTCTGGACGCACCCAGACCAGAGCGGAGTTTAATGAAGTGACCACAGACCTCGCATTTACCGTCTTCCGTATCGGGTTCCTGGTGCTGCTCTGGCTCCTCGTGCTCGCGGCCGTCAACACGCTGCGACGCGACATCTTCGGCACCGTCGTAACCCCTCGCGGCAAGGGACGCGACAAGGCCACCTCACGCCGCAGAGCCTCTCGCGAGAAGCGCAAGGACAACAAGAAGCGCACCTCCTCCAACCCGCTGGCCCCCAAGGATCTTCTGGTGACCGGCGGCCCGCTCGTGGGCACCATGCTGCCCCTCGGCGAAGCCCCCATCGTCATCGGCCGCTCCCCCGCGTGCACCCTCGTGCTCGAAGACGAGTACGCGTCCAGCCGCCACGCGGCACTCACCCCCCAGTCCGACGGCTGGTGGATCGAAGACCTCTCCAGCCGTAACGGCACCTTCATCGACGACGAGCGCCTGAGCAGTCCGCGCCAGCTCAAGATCGGTGACGTCATCCGCATCGGCCAGACGACTCTCGAATTGGTGGGTTGATATGTCAGGAAACGCGGTTCAATTCCACTACGCTGCCCGCTCCGATGTGGGCCTCGTGCGTTCCAACAACCAGGACTCCGGCTACGCCGGCGCGAACCTGCTGGTCCTTGCCGACGGCATGGGCGGGCCCGCGGGCGGCGACATCGCCTCCTCGGTGGCCCTCGCGCACCTCGTCCCCCTCGACACGGACTCGCACCCGGCCGACTCGATGCTTCCCCTCCTGCGCGAGGCCCTCCTCGACGCGCACGAGGAGCTCACCGACCGCTCGAGCCGCGACCGCGACCTCGAGGGCCTGGGCACCACCTGCATCGCGCTCATGCGCTCCGGCAACCGCCTCGCGATGGTCCACATCGGTGACTCGCGCGCCTACGTGCTGCGCGGCGACACGCTGACCCAGGTCACGACCGACCACTCCTTCGTGCAGTACCTGGTCGACACCGGCCAGATCACGCCCGAGGAAGCCGAGCACCACCCCAACCGAAATGTCGTCCTGAAGATCCTCGGCGACGCGCAGGCCGACGTGGCCCCCGACGAGACGATCCGCGAGGCCGTCGTCGGCGACCGCTGGATGCTGTGCTCCGACGGCTTGTCCGGCCTCGTCTCCCCCCGAGACGATCGGCCAGGTCATGGCCGACATCAAGGATCCGGGCGAGTGCGCCGAAGAACTCATCCGCCTGGCCCTCCTGGCCGGCGGCCCCGACAACATCACGTGCGTCATCGCGGACATCGTTCCCGCCGGCACGTTCCCGCCCGCTCCCCCGCAGATCGTGGGCGCCGCAGCCATCGACCGCAACGCCAAGTCCCGCGGAGGCGACGGCGCGGCTGCTCGCGCGGCCGCCCTGGGTTCGGCCTCCTCCGACATCATCTCCGACGAGGACGACGCCCCCATCGAGCTCAAGCCTCGTTCTTCCTGGTGGACCCCCGTCTTCGTCTCGCTGGTGACGGTCCTCGTCGTCGCGGCCTCGTGGATGTCGTGGAAGTGGACGCAGACCCAGTACTACGCGATCGGCCAGGACGGATACGTCGTCATCTACCAGGGCATTCCTCAGTCCATTGGCCCCTGGCAGCTATCGCACGCGGTCGAGGTATCGAGCGTGGCTCTCGCCGACCTGTCCCCCGTCGACCGCCAGCGCCTCGACACTCCGGTGCTGCGCTCCTCACGCGCCGACATTGACTCCTACATCGAGGGCCTCAAGCGCTCCGCGGCCGACAACGTGTCGTCCCCCTCGTCCTCGACGACCCAGTCGGGCATGCCGCAGTCCGGCACGCCCCAGTCCGGGGCGCAGAGTGGGGGCGCCTCGTAATGGCTACCGTATCGATCGCGCCCGCCCGGCCTCGCCGCTTCCTGGAGCTGACCCTCATGGGGTTGGCCCTGGCGGTCGGCATCGCCGGGTACGTGCTGACCTCGCTGAACTACACGGGGGAGATCCCCGCGAACCTGCTCACGCAGGTCGGCGTCCTGGTGGCCATCGCCATCATCGCCGAGGTCGGCGTGCACTTCCTGGCGCCCTACGCGGACCCCGTGATCCTCCCGGTCGCGGTGGCGCTGACGGGCCTCGGGCTGGCGATGATCTACCGGTTGGACCTCTCGTACGCCCGCAGGGACGAGGCCGTGGTCGGCTTCCGCCAGGCCCTCTTCGTGGGCATCGCGATCGTCATCGCGGCCATCATCTTGATCATGCTGCGCGACCACCGCATGCTGCGCCGCTACACCTACACCTTCGGTGCACTATCGCTCTTCCTGCTGCTTCTTCCGATGATTCCGGGCCTCGGCCAGGAAACCTTCGGCGCGCGCGTGTGGATCCACCTGGGCCCTATCTCCGTCCAGCCCGGCGAGCTCGTGAAGATCACCCTGGCGATCTTCTTCGCCGGGTACCTCGTGACGAACCGCGACAACCTGGCGATCGGTGGCCGCAAGTTCCTCGGCATGCGCCTGCCGCGCGCCCGAGACCTCGGCCCGATCATGGTCGTATGGCTGATCGGCATCGCAATCCTCGTCCTGCAGCGCGACCTCGGCACCTCGCTGCTGTTCTTCGGACTCTTCGTCGCGATGCTGTACGTTGCCACGAACCGCGTGTCGTGGCTGGTCATCGGCTTCACGCTCTTCGTGCCCGCCGTCCTCGTGGCTGTCAAGTCTTTCAGCCACGTGCAGACGCGCTTCAACATCTGGCTTAACGCCCTCGACCCAGAGGTGTACGACCGCGGGTCCTACCAGCTCGTCCAGGGCCTGTTCGGCCAGGCTTCCGGCGGTCTCATGGGCACCGGGTGGGGCCGGGGCTACCCGCAGCTGGTGCCGCTGGCGAACTCGGACTTCATCCTGTCCTCCTTCGCGGAGGAACTGGGCCTGACCGGCATGGCCGCCATCCTCGTCCTGTACCTGATTCTTATTCAGCGAGGCCTGCGTGCGGCGCTGACGGTGCGCGACGGTTTCGGCAAGCTCCTGGCGACCGGCCTGAGCTTCTCGCTCGCCATTCAGCTGTTCGTGGTGCTCGGCGGCATCACTCGCATTATTCCGCTGACCGGCCTAACGGCCCCGTTCCTGGCGGCCGGCGGCTCGTCGATGGTGTCCTCGTGGATCACCGTCGCCCTGCTGATCCGCGTGTCGGACGCTGCTCGCCGCCCCGCATCGACCCCCGCGCCGTGGAACTCCGGCATCCAGCCTGCCGTGGGAGTGGGTGAGTAAGTCGTGAACAATCAGATTCGCAAGATTTTCATCATCGTCCTGCTCATGTTCGCCCTGCTGGGTGTGGGCGTGACGAACACGCAGTTCATCTCCGCGTCCTCCCTCAACGCCGACGCGCGCAACCAGCGCACGATCCTGCACGCGGCCGAAACCGACCGCGGCCCAATCATCGTCGACAAGACGGCGATTGCCTCGTCCGAACGCGAGGCCGATTCCAAGCGCTACGCACGCTCCTACGCCGAGGGGCCCCTGTACGCCTCGGTCACCGGCTACTTCTCGTCCGTCGGCAACGCGTCGACGGGTATCGAAGCCGCCGAGGAGGACGTGCTGGACGGCCAGTCGCAGACGCTGCTCGGCCAGCGCCTGCGTAACCTCCTGACGGGACAGAACCGCCAGGGCGGCGGCGTGGAACTCACGCTGAACCCGGACATGCAAAAGGCCGCGGCTGCGGCTCTTGGTAACCGCAAGGGTGCCGTCGTGGCCCTGGATGCGCGCACTGGCGCGGTCCTAGCGATGTATTCGGCGCCGACCTTCGACCCGAACCAGCTCGCTTCCTCCGACGCGGGCGCGGTGTCCGACGCATTCTCCGCGCTCTCCTCGGACCCCAGCAACCCTCTGCTCAACCGCACGATCTCTGAGCGCTACGCCCCCGGCTCGACGTTCAAGATCCTCACGACGATCGCCCTCATCGAAAACAACCTCGCCGACCCGGATATGCACATGCCCTCCCCCGTGTCGACGACCCTGCCGGGCACGGCCACAGAAGTCTCCAACATCGAGTCCTCCACCTGCGGCGACGGCAACCCGACGCTCACCGAGGCCTTCGCCCGTTCGTGCAACACGACCTTCGTACTGGCTTCCGAACAGCTGACGAACCAGCAGCTTGTCGATGTGACGAACCGGTTCGGGTTTGGACGCGAGACGCAGATTCCTCTGTCCGTGACCCCCTCTGTGTTCCCCGCCGACGCGGATGCCGCACAGCTCGCGATGAGCTCGATCGGCCAGTACACGGTCCAGACGACGCCTCTGCAGATGGCGCAGGTCGCCCAGACCATCGCGAACGACGGCCAGATGATGACCCCCTACCTCATCGACTCGATCGTGGACGCCGATAACCAGGTCGTGCGCACGACCACCCCCACCGACGCCGGACGACCGATCTCCTCCGAGACGGCCTCGAAGCTGCGCGCCATGATGGAAGCCGTCGTGTCCCAGCCCTACGGCACGGGTACGACGATGGCCCTGCCGAACGTGTCCGTGGCCGCCAAGACCGGTACCGCTGAGACGGGCGAGGGCGACCACGCGAACGCCTGGGCCGTCGGTTTTGCCCCCGCGGATAACCCGCGCATCGCCTTTGCTGTCCTCGTCGAGGGCGACGACACCAACCCCACCCCGCACGGCGGCGACGTGGCCGGTCCGATTGCTCGAGCTGTCCTGGAAGCGGGGCTCAAGTGAGTGTTCCACGCATGACGTCAGGTGCCGGGCGAGTGCTCGGCGGCCGCTACACGCTGCTCACCCCGATCGCACAGGGCGGTATGGGCGAGGTCTGGAAAGCCCGAGACCGTGTCAGCGGACACATCGTCGCCGCGAAGGTCCTGCGTCCGGAGCTGGCCGGCGAGGAGCTGTCCCTGTCGCGCCTGCGCCTCGAGGCGCGCAACTCGATGTCGATTTCCCACCCAAATATCGCGAACACGCAGGATTCGGGCGAAGAAGACGGCATCGGCTGGATCATCATGGAGCTCGTCGACGGCTACCCGCTGACGGACTACCTGCGCGGCGGCTCTCGCATCGAACCCGAGTACCTCATGCCGATCCTCGTTCAGGTCGCGATGGCACTGGGCGCTGCCGCGCGCGCGGGCGTCGTGCACCGCGACATCAAGCCCGCGAACATTATTGTTCGTCCTGACGGCATGGTGAAGCTAACGGACTTCGGCATCTCGCGCGCCACCGGACAGGTGAACCTAACCGCCGCGGGCATGGTGATGGGTACCGCCCAGTACCTGCCGCCCGAACAGGCTATGGGCGAGGTCGCCACCCCCATCGGCGACCTCTACGCCCTCGGCGTCATCGCCTACGAGGCCGCGGCGGGGAGACGCCCGTTCACCGGTGAAACGCAGGTCGACATCGCGTTCGCACACGTCAACGACCCCGTGCCCCCGCTCCCCGACTTCGTTCCCGAGCCTCTCGCCGACGTCATCCTGCACCTGCTGGAAAAGGACCCCGCGAAGCGCCCCGAGTCCGGGTCGGCCGCCGTGCGCGAGATCGCCGCAGCCGCCAAGGCCATGGGCATCTCCGTGACGCCTCGCCCCCTTCCCCTGCCGAAGGCCGCCCAGCGCCCGGCGGAGGTCCGCACTCCCGTCCAGCCTTCGGTGCCGATCGTCGCTCCGGTTCGCCACCTGACGCGCCGCACGCTGCCCGAGGACATGCTGCAGCCGCCTTCGGGCCTCACCCCCAAGGTACGCACCGCGACTGGCCGACATGCCGCCGTCCCCGTCCTGGACGAGGCGACGACGATCGCGCCCTCCTCCTCGGCTATTCCCGTCACGGGCCGTCACGCCGCCGTCCCCCGTGTCCTCGACGAGGCCGAGGTTCTTCCGACCTCCCATCCCGTCTCCGCGCCCACCCGGGTGCGCCGCCTGCACCCCGAGGCCACCGGCGAGCACGCTCCCGCCGTCTCAGGCCCCGTCCGATCGCTGACCTCAACCGGGCGCCATGCAGCCGTGCCAGCTCCGGTGCCCGCTCCTCAGGCGCCAGTCTCCGCGCCGATCCCGACTCGTTCCACATCTACGGTGGACCGCACGACATCGCCTGCTGCTCCCGCAGCGGTCCCGGCAGCCCCCCGCGGCCCCGACCACGGCTTCCACCCCGCGGCACGCCGCGCCCGCTCAGCCGGCGCAGGTACCCCAGCCCACGCAGAGCACACAGCCCGCCCAGACCTCGGCACCTGCGCCGCACCAGGCGCCCATTCCCGCGCCACCCACCACACCCGCAGCCGCGCAGCGTCTCCTGCCGCAGCCCCCGCCTCGGACGACCGCCGCGCCGCCCTAGCCGAACGCCTGCGCCAGCGCGCCGCAAACCGCCAGGCCGAAGACGCAGCCGAGGCCGAGCGTCGCGCGCGCGTCGCCCGCGAAGAAGAGCAGCGTCAGCGCGAGCTCGAAGAAGCGCGCGCCCGACGCGAAGCCGAACAGGCACAGCGCAAGGCCGCCCAGCGCAGCGCTCCCACGATCCCCCAACCCCGCTCTGAGCAGCCTCGCCGGGAAAAGGCAGCCACGGCGTCGTCGCCGCGCGCCACAACCGGCTCGACGCCCCGCGTCTACGGGACTGTCCCCCAGCCTCGTGCCACCAATCCGTCGTCTCGTCCGCGTCGATCCGTGTACGAGCCTCGACCCAACAAGACCACGCACGGACCGCGCTGGCACGACCTCGACGCCCGATCGGCTACCAGGACGCGCCCGCCGACCAAGACCGCATACTCGCGCAGCGTGGTCGCACCACCCATCCCAGCATCCAGGCAGATTATTCGCGCGGCAGTTATCGCAATCATCGTGATTGCGCTGATCGCGCTCACAGCTATTACGATCAAACACATGCTTGGCTCCCCTGATACAACCAAGTGCGGGGGCACACATTATCGAGGAGGTTAGGACATGGCAGAGCCCATGGCCCACCGTCTAGCTGGCCGATACGAGGTCCGCTCGCTCATCGGGCGCGGTGGCATGGCCGAAGTCCATCTGGGATTCGACACTCGTCTGTCGCGCGTCGTCGCTATCAAAATGCTGCGGCGCGACCTGGCGCAGGATTCGATTTTCCAGGCGCGCTTCCGCCGCGAAGCACAGTCAGCGGCGTCGCTGAATCACCCGAACATCGTCGCCGTCTACGACACCGGCGAGGAGATCATCGAGGACGCCACCGGCCGCTCGATCGCGGTTCCCTACATCGTCATGGAGTACGTCGAGGGGCACACTGTCAAGGACCTCATTTCAGACGGCACCGCCGTTCCGATCAACGAGGCCATCGAGATCGTGTCGGGCGTCTGTCCGCCCTCCAGTACTCGCACGCGAATCACCTGGTGCACCGCGACATCAAGCCTGGCAACATCATGCTGACGTCGGACGGCAAGGTCAAGGTCATGGACTTTGGCATTGCGCGCGCTCTGACAGACTCGCAGGCCACCATGACGCAAACGAACGCAGTCGTGGGCACGGCCCAGTACCTCTCCCCGGAGCAGGCTCGTGGCGAGGCCGTGGACGCTCGTTCGGACCTGTACTCGACCGGCGTCGTTCTCTTCGAGCTGCTGACGGGCCGCCCGCCCTTCAAGGGCGACTCCGCCGTCGCTGTCGCATACCAGCACGTCGAGCAGATCCCGCCCACACCCTCGTCGATCCTGTCCGACATCCCGGACTCCCTCGACCGCGTGGTGCTGAAGGCCCTGGCGAAGAACCGCGAGGACCGTTACCCAAGCGCCGCGGCAATGCTCGCGGACCTGCAGCGTGTGGCCCGTGGCCTCGACGTGGCCGCTCCGCCCGCCGACTCGTGGGCCACCGAGGTTCTGCCCGCCGCCAGCTTGGCTGGCGCCCAGACCGCTGCGACCACTCCGATGGCCGCCGTCGCTAACCGCACGCCCGCCCCAGCGATGGCAGCGACCTCCACGTCGCTGCCTGCAGTCGCCACCGCGGACGCGGACGACGAGGCCTCGAAGTCCCGCAAGCGCCGCACGGCGATCATCGTCTTCCTGCTAATCGCCGCGCTTGGCATCATCGGCGGCTCGGTGTGGGCCCTAACGCGCAGTGCCGCCCAGCCCGAGACGATCGCGGTCCCCAACGTCGTCGGCCTGACGCAAGCCGAGGCGAAGACTCAGATCGAGCAGGCTGGCTTCACCTGGGAACTCAACCCCGACAAGGTTGCCTCCGACACCGTCAACGAAGGCTCCGTGGCCTCGACCGACCCGACGGCCGGCACGCAGGCTGAGAAGGGCGCGACCGTTCGCGTCACCATCTCCTCCGGTCCAGATTCGGTGACCCTGCCCGACAACCTCGTCGGCATGAGCCCCGATGATGCCCGCAAGGCGATCGAGGCCCTGGGCCTGAAGTGGGAGCTCGATAACAGCAAGGTCGCCTCCGACACCGTTCCCGAGGGCAAGGTCGCGCAGACCAACCCGTCGCCGGGTTCGAAGGTCAAGGCCGGACAGACGATCCGCGCCTACCTGTCCTCCGGCTCGGACGAGGTGGAGGTCCCCGACCTCTCGGGCATGACCCAGGATCAGGCGCGCAGCACGCTCAAGGGCGTCGGCCTGGAGCTGGGCAACGTGACAAGCGTTGACTCCGAGAAGGAGAAGGACCGCATCGTCGAGCAGGATCCCGCGACCGGCACGAAGGTCAAGAAGGGCACCACCGTTGGCGTGTCCATCTCGAGCGGCAAGGCCGCTCAGGTGGAGATTCCCACCGTCGTCGGCATGGGCCGTGAGGACGCCGAGGCACAGCTCAAGGCGCTCGGCCTGAACGTCACCGTCGAGGAAGTTGCTGGCAACCAGCCCGCTGGCCAGGTCCTGTCCGTCGAGCCTGGCGAGGGCTCGAAGGTCGACAAGAACTCCAGCGTGAAGCTGAAGGTATCGAAGGGCGGCCAGTCCGGCAACAACAACGGAAACAACACGGGCTCCGGCAGCCGAGGCTAACTCGCGATCCCCAAGCCACCACGCGGCGGCAACCATACTGAGGGGCCCGCGCCAGTCAGGAGAAATCCTGAGGCGCGGGCCTCGCTGTATGCGCGGGGTGTTCGCGGGGGCGCAGGTGTACGCGGGGGCGCAGGTGTACGCGGGGGCGCAGGTGTGCGCGGGGGCGCAGGTGTACGCGGGGGCGCGGGTGTGCGCGGGCGGCCTCGACAACGCACGGCTACCAGGGACCGGTGCACCCGCCTCTTCACGGTGAAAGCATGTCTTCCACAGAGCACGCCTGCCAGATAACCAGCTCTGTCGGCAGGTGCTGTGCTGCGAGGCGGTCTAGAAACCATCACCACCCCCGGCGGCGGGGCCGCGAGTCGGCAGGTGCTGTGCTGCGAGGCGGTCTAGAAACCAGAGGCGCCAGAAAACAGGTCCCTGACGCGGATAGGTTATGACGATGTGGATAGGTTATCGGCATCCGGATAGGTTAATAAGCTATCCGGATGCTCGTAACCTATCCGCATGCACACGCCCACAAGCACATCTGCGGCACCGTAGCTGACACGCCACCTGCATTTACAGCGTGCTACACCTCTTAGGGAGCATTGCACCATTTAGAGAGCATTGCACCAGCTCGGAAGGGGTGTAATGCTCCCGAAATGGTGTAACACCACAAAGGAACAAGAACTTTCGCGGCGACGGCAGCGTCACGTGGGGTTGTGCACGAGACGAGGCTCCGACACGCCGGCAACGGCAGTGTCACGTGGGGGTTTTGCACAACACGAGCCTCCGACACGCCGGCGACGCGCGCTCCCAGGACCTCATGTAGTGCAAAACCCCCACTGCCCCCAGTTGAAGCTGCTGCAGCGCGCCAGCCAGATCACCACGCGGTGCACACTCGCACTGCAGGTCGCTACTGAAGCCGACGGAAGAGCGCGAATGTCAGGAGACTGGGCTACGACGCCCAGCGATCTGGATAGGAAGCGTCAATCTGGATAGGATATTGCGTTCTGGATAGGAAAATAACCTATCCAGAAGAGCAGTTCCTATCCAGAACAGAACGTCTTATCCAGAACACGCGCCCATACTCGTTGGGGCCACGCAACCTACAGCTTGAAACGCTCCGCGACGACGGGCTTGAGGGACACGGTGCGCTCGCGCGCGTCGGCATCGCCGCAGGCCGCCAGCCAGTTGGCGAACATGAGATGCCCGGACTGGGTCATGACGGACTCGGGGTGGAATTGGACGCCCTCGAGGGGCAGGGAGCGGTGGCGCACACCCATGATGATGCCGGACTCGGTGGTCGCGGAAACTTCGAGCTCGTCGGGCATGGTCGCGGGGTCGATCGTCAGCGAGTGGTAGCGGGTGACGGTCAGCGGCGAGGGCACGCCCTCAAATACGCCGCGCCCATCGTGCGTGATGACGGAGGTCTTGCCGTGCATGAGCTCAGGCGCGTGCCCGACGGTCGCGCCGAAAAGCTCGCCGAGGGACTGGTGCCCCAGGCACACACCCAGCATCGGGATGCCGCGTTCGGCGCAGTCGGCGATGGTCTGCAGTGAGGCGCCGGCGCTCTTGGGGTCGCCGGGTCCGGGGGAGATGAGGACGCCGTCGTAGCCGGCCTCAAACCAGGCGGGATCCACAACGTCGTTGCGCACAACATCCACGGTCGCACCCAGGTGGCGCAGGTAGCCCACGATTGTGAAGACGAACGAGTCGTAGTTGTCGACGCAGAGGATTCGTGCCATCGCGGGTCCTTTCATGTACGAGGCCGTGGCCCCTTCTCCGGCATCCATCGTAGGGCGCTCCCCTAGTGGGCGCGCGGGCGCTGTCCGCTCTCCGGGCGCGCGGGCGCGTAAAGCGAAGCCCAACCAACGTCCGTGGATACAGCACGAGGCCGGGTCTCCCCGGCCTCGTGTCATCGACGAGCAGGCGGCTCAGGCTCAGCCGACGGAGGACTGTCCGAGCTCCAGGTAGGACTGGACCCAGGGGTAGACCCAGGTGAACAGGGCGGCAACGGCCGCGCCGATGAGGACGAGGGATTCAATGACCTTGAACCAGGTGGGGCCAGGCAGGTGGCGGAAGATCCATGCGTACATGTTGGGTCCTTCAGTTCGTGGGTTCGTCGACGAGTTCGGCGGGGACGCCCGTGTCCTTGGGGGTCCAGGATTCGAACTTGAGGTGGACGATGTAGCGCTGCCAGTTGCCGTATTCGGGGTGGCAGGTGGTCATGGTCATCCAGCGTTCGGTGGGGGTTTCGGACCAGGAGACGTCGTCGATGACGGGGGCGACGACGCGCATCTGCGTGGGGTCGGTGGCGTCGATGATCTCGGAGGAGACCATGGAGTAGACGAGGTAGTGGTCGTCTACTTCCACGACGACCTTGTCGCCCTGGGTGAGGCGGTCGATCCAGCGGAAGTTGTTGCCGTAGGTGCGGCGGTGGCCGGCGATGGAGAAGTTGCCGACGCCGCCGGGCTGGGTGGTCATGTCGTAGTGGCCAGCCCATCCCTGGTCGAGAACGTAGGAGGTGGTGCCTTCCGCGAGGGGGATCTTCATCCAGTCCCAGGTGGGCACGTGGACGAGGCCGTAGACCTCGCCGTCGCCGACTTCGCGGTCGAAGGCGGGCGGGTCATCGGTGCGGACTTCGCCGAGGGTGCGCTTGGAGGGCTGGTGCTCTTCTTCGTACGAGGCGATGGTCTGGGAGACCTGTCCGGCGACCTCGTAGGTCGTCCAGTACAGCTGCCAGACGGAGAAGAGGCCGACGATGAACGCGAAGGTAATGAGCAGTTCGCCGACGACACCGACGATGTTCCAGAAGATGTTGGAGCGTTTTTTTCTTGTCGGCGAGGCGGGGGCGACGTGTTCACCCATTCGTTTCCTCCACGGTTGCATAGTTGGCTGTCAGCGAGGTAGTGGCGGGAGCAAAGCTCAGGGAGTCTTTGGTCTGCATGTCCCACCCGAGGCCGTACTTTGTCACGTAGACCTGATAATTCACCATACGTGGGTTTGCAGTAACCGTCGCGCGCAGGGTGGCAGGATCACCAATTGCTTGGATCACATAGGGCGGCGAGTAGCTGGTGCCGTCCACGAGGATCACGTTGCCGATGCAGCGGATGACGGTGCGCGAGGTGACGCGCACGCCTTGGACGGTCATGGCCTCGGCGCCGCCGCTCCACAGGGCGTTCATGGTGTCCTCGATGTCCTGCTGGTGAATGACGAGGTCGTTGGGCGTTGCACCTTCGGGGATTTGCCCAGGGGGAGCGTCGGAGAGGGTGATTTGGACACCGGGTCCTGAGACGGGGCGGGTGGAGCGAGCGGTGAACGCATCTTCGTCGGGGGTGCCGGACTGGGGGGTGGCGGCAGCGAAGCTCTGAATCTGAGCGTCGAGCGCGGCGACCTCGTTTTCGACAACTTTGACCTGTTCCTGGCGGTTACGCACGAGGGTGGACAGGTCGGAGGTGGCCGCGGGGTTTTTGCGTTCGTTGAGCGCAGAGACGGAGAAGAGGAGGCCGGAGGCGACGGTCACGGCGAGCACGCCGGCGATGTGGCGAAGTCTGCGTCCGTGCATGTTTCCCCCTCTCGTGGCGCTGCGCTTTGGCACTTTCCACGTCCGAGACTACGCTAGTGTTGCGACTAATTCATCACCGCCGGGCGGTTTTCTTCCCGCGCGGGCCAGCAGAGAGGACCCGACGTGGCCGAATCCAAGAAGCGTAAGAAGAATGGACACGAGGTCGAGGACGACACCGAGATCCAGAACTGGACTGACGGTATTCCGCTCAGCCCGGCCTGGTGGGCCCCCACTTTCGTGGCCCTGATGATCCTGGGCCTGCTGTGGGTCGTCGTCTACTACATTTCGTCGGGCACCTACCCGGTGCCGAAGCTGGGCGCATGGAACATCGCGGTGGGCCTGGGCACGATGATGGTGGGCTTCCTGATGACACTGCGTTGGCGTTGAGCGCGGGTAGTATCGCGACAAACGTGAGTGTGGGGCGTTCCGGCTGCGGCCGGGACGCCCCACTTTTCTCGGGAATTCTATCAACGAGGCCGTGGCTGGCTATCGGGTCACGGCCTCATCCTCGGGTCACGGCCGGCTGAGTTGGACCCTCATGCCAGCGTCGTACATGCCGAGGAGGGAGCGTCCGGCCAGCCCGTCTTCGAGGCGCGCGGGGTGCGCGCTGGCGAAGGACATGACGGTCGTGGCTCCGGCTCGCAGGATCGCGGGAGAGGCCGGGGCGGAGGGGCCGAGGACGACGGTGTGGGCGTCGGAGGCGAGCTCGAGGAGGCGCGGCATGGTCTTGTTGACGAATGCGGATCCGGAGATGAAGACGTAGTCCATCTCGGGAAGCAGGTATTCGCAGGCGGAGTCGGGGTAGTCACCCTCGAAGACGTTGCGTTCGAGGATGTTGAGCTCGGCAGTGTCGGGCATGGCGGCGGGCGCGAAGGGGAAGTGACCGATGATGGCGACGCGCTTACCGGCGACGAGGGGCGCGTAGGGGTGGAAGGTGCGGGCCCAGTTGTTTTCCTTGCAGGGGCGGAATCCGTGGGCGAGGGCGCGTACGGGGTGGGAGTGGTAGGCATTGACGGCGGCCATGCCGATGCCGGCGTCTTCGAAGTTCCACGACTTGGCGAGGGCTGCAACGTCGAGCAGGGGGCGGCCGACGAGGTCTGCGGGGTCCTCGGTGGCGCGCGGGCGGGACTGGACGTTCATGCCGAAGGCCATGCCGACGCCGTCTTCGCTGGAGGCGACGCGGCGCCACTTGCCGTCGGTGTGGATCGCCGTGACGGTGATGTCGGCGGGGATCTCGTCAATGAGCTGGTCGTACAGGTCCCAGGGGCTGGTCATGGTTTCTCCTGTGGGCGCATGAGGAAGGGCCCGGCACTATTTGCCGGACCCTTCCTATATTAGGTCATCCTTAGATACCATGCGCCTGTCGGTCGTTGACCCGTCACGCGCCGTAGACCTCGTACAGGACGCGGAAGGCGAGCGCATTAATCGCAACCATGCCCGCGATCATTCCCAGCGCCGCAAGCGCCTGGCGCCGATTCTGCGCCGCCTCGGTCACGCCCGAACGCGGGCGGGACAGGCGGACGAGCAACCACGTTGCCGCCACACCCGCGATCGCGCCACCAATGTGCCCCTGCCAGGAGATACCGCTGACCATGAAGCCGTACACGAGGTTGACACCGAGCAGCGTCAGAATGGCGGTCGTGTCGGAACCACCCAAACGCTGGAGGACAAACACCGCCCCGAAGAGGCCAAACACCGCTGCGGACGCACCCACCGTACTGACGTAGATCTCGGAGGGCTGGATCAGGCACCAGGCGATAATGAAGGCGGAACCGCCCAACGCACTCACCAGGTAGACGGTGAGGAAGCGCCACCAGCCCATGACCGGCTCGATCGCGCGGCCCACCCAATACAGGGACAGCATGTTGAACAGGATATGCAGCAGGCCCCCGTGCAGGAACGCGCCCGTGAGGATCGTCCACGGGTGCTCCATCAGCCACGCGGGCACGAGCGCGAGCGAGGACGTGAGGGCGGGAGCCAGCCACGTGAGGACGTACATGAGGACGCAGGTCGCCATCATCGCGTAGGTAACGACCGGCGCCCCAGCCGCCGCCGCGCGCGACGGGGAGCGCATCCACCGCTTCTTCGAGGACGTGCAGTCCACGCAGATCGACCGCACCTCGGTGGGGATCGCGCAATCCACGCACATGGGCCGGTTACAGCGCTTGCAGTAGTCGACGCTGCGCACGCCCGGGTGTCGCGGGCAGTTCGGGGCAGCGCGTGGGTCCGAACGCTGACCGTAGCTCGGCATGCTCATAGCTTCCCTTTCGGCAGGCGGGTAAGGGACGAGGCCGGGGCGCACCATCCCGATCACTGCACTGAGCAGCGGGGGCGGCCCCGGCCTCGTCGATGATGAGGGGAGAGGGTCAGTCGACGATCTCGATGGAGTTGATGACCTGCTCCGTCACGGGGCGGTCGTTCGCACCCGTGGGGGTGGTGGCGATGGCATCGACGACGCGCTTGGACTCCTCATCGGTGACCTTACCGAAGATGGTGTGGTTGCCGAGCAGCCACGGGGTGGGGGCCACGGTGATGAAGAACTGGGAGCCGTTGGTGCCCTTGCCCATGCGCTTGCCGGCGTTGGCCATGGCGAGCAGGTAGGGGTCGTTGAAGTTCAGCTCGGGGTGAATCTCATCGTTGAACTGGTAGCCGGGGCCGCCGGTGCCGGTGCCGAGGGGGTCGCCGCCCTGGATCATGAAGCCGGGGATCACGCGGTGGAAGATGGTGCCGTCATAGAGGGGACGGGAGGTCTTCTGGCCGGTCGTGGGGTCGACCCATTCGCGCTCGCCCTTGGCCAGGGTCACGAAGTTGTGAACCGTGTTGGGGGCGTGGTTGGGGAACAGTTCGACGGTGATGTCGCCGGCGGAGGTGTGAAGAATAGCTTTCATGAGACTAATGGTCGCACCTTTTCCTGGGTGTTTCCTGTCCGTCACGCAGCTCACGCAAGCCGGTGGGCTGCAGATCACAGCCCGTTGTAGCACAATAGGAGTGAGTGGCGCGTCCGCGCCCCCGTTTATTGTGGACAGAATCGGAGACATCATGGCTACTTCGCCGACTTTCGATGCAGATAAGCTGCGCGCATCGTCTCAGCAGCTTCGCGACGCCGCCGCCATTTACGCCGGCAAGGTTGCCGTGCGGGCCGCCGATCTGGCTGGCCAGGGCGTTGACTGGGCCGCGCCTCGCGCACAGGCCGCGCTGAATTCCGCGATCGAGCACGCGACCCCCGCGATCGAGCACGCCGCTGCTCGCGCGCAGGCTGCCGCCGCGCAGGCCGCCCCGGCGATCGAGAACGCTCGCGAGCACCTCGTGGACGATTACCTGCCCCGCGCTTCCCTCGCCGTCAACCAGGCGGGTGCCGCTCTGTCGGCTCGCGGTTCGCTGTCGGAGCGCGCTCGCCGCGCGTCCGAGGCCTCGGCTGTCGCTCTGGCGACGCCCACCCGCAAGCGCCGCAAGTGCCGCGTTCTGCGCGCCTTCGGCCTGACGGCTCTCGTTGGCGCCGTCGCCGGTGCGGGCTACATCCTGTGGAAGCGTTCGCAGCCGATCGAGGATCCGTGGGCCGAGGAGTACTGGGCGGATCTGGACACGGATTCCTTCGTGCCGGACACCGAGGCTGAGAAGGCCACCTTCGAGGCGGGCGAGTGATTCTCACCTCCTGAGAGGCTTGTGCTTCGGGGCCGCGACGCGTTGCGTCGCGGCCCCGAGCTTTACTCCCGGACAGATAAGAAGCCCCACGCGGCCACCGTTCGGTGGCTGCTCGGGGCCTGTCGTCTGACGGGATCAGCTCCTCGACGAAGAGTTCATCACTGCTGAGACGATAGCGGCGACGATGCCTGCAACGATGAGGATGAGGCCAAACGGCAAAATGTAGAAAATCATCCCGACCGCGAGCCAGTACAGGCCGTCTCCGCCGTCTCCGTGGTTGCCCGGGATGAGCTCAATGACGAACCAGGCGAGGAAGGGAGAGACGGCGAGCAGTGCCCCGATTCCAGACAAAATGCCTGCCAGCTTGTACGACACGCGACGCTTCACGGGAGCCATCGGAGCGTAGCCGTAGCCCGCGTACCCAGCCTGCGCATAGCCCTGCGCAGCGGCTTCGTTCCCCGGCTGCATCGCCCCCTGAGGAGGAACACCACCCTGGTACAGGTAGGACGACTGCTGAGAAGACGAAGCGGGATACGCGTTCGGGTCCGGAACTCTCGGATTCGGGTTTGTCACTGTCTATCCTTCCATCAAGGGCGCACGCACAAAGGTTCGACGGTCACAATCCTAAATGACGACGAGCCGTAGCCGATGAGCAAGGAACACGCCGACACCCAGCCCAACACGGAGACCATCGATGGGCGCGATGCGGGCTCACGAGCCCCCAAACCACGCTCCCACTAAGACATATGCTCCGAAAAGAAGCCACGGGCTCACGTGCACGAGGATTGCATAGAAGCTCCACCATCGCCCTCTCGGCTTTTTCGTGGTCACCATGCCAATGAGCGCAAGGAGGATCCCCAGCAGACCATTGAGGAAGAGAATTATCAGGCCAAAAACAATGGCGTACCCAAAGCCATAACTCTCGAGGTATCCCTCCTCCGTGGTGTGCTCGCGAATCGACACGCGGAGACTACCGAAGGCAATCCCGAGAACGATAATCCACCCGCACACACCCAGGATCAGGGACGTGGCCTGCGTCCCTCCGAGGCCGGTCCACCAGCGTCTTACTTCTTGCCCCTGCAGAGCAGAACCATCAGGCTGAGGCGGAGCGGCTGCCTCGAGCAGATTCTCGCCAGCCATGCTCGTCATTTGTTCCTCACTCATTGGGGATCACACTCCTTAACTAACGAGATACGCGGTTAGAACATGTAAGCGGAAGAAAGCACCACGGAGAGCAGGAGGAACAGAAGCACCGCGGCCACGATAACGACAACCGGGATGGCATTCAGCCGAAGCGCACGTGAGACATACTTGCGTTCTTCGGGAGTCACGACCTGATTCATTGCTGCAAAACCGAGGATGGCTCCAATGAGGTTAATCAAGCCGACGGGGATGGAACCAAGGCCAACGATGAAAATAAAAGCGAGCGGTGCCAACGCTCTCTCCATGGAATCCGTCGACGTCATCGCGGCACCGACCGAGGCGACAAGCCCGATAACAATGACTACTCCGAAGACGACAAGGCCGGCAACACCGCAACCGAATGATGCTTTTCCTGGTGATTTACGCGGATTCCGCCCGAAAGGAGCAGGCTGGGGGGCCTGGCCGTAATGAACGGCAGGAGGCTGGGGTACCTGGCTGTAATTGGCGGCAGGAGGCTGGGGTACCTGCCCCGGGTATGAGCTCGGTTCGGTGCCATTCGGATATGGTGTCGTCATCTTCATTCCCTCACGTCGTTCGTATCGTGCCGACATTGGCTCGTCAATCAACGAGTGCTGCTCGCTCATTTGCACCCTCTCATATGGTTGCGAGGAGAGATCATCGCTCAATTATCAGAAAAACTCATACAGCACCGTGAAAAAGAGCAACGTTACGGCTTTAGGACTCAGACACACGCACAATCCCCACAGACTCGCTTTGAGTTGCTCCTTCGACACCCCGCTGCTAGCCAATTCCCCCAGCGCAATGATCAGGCCGCTCAAGCACAGACTCGCGACGATTCCTACAGCAATGATGACGATAACCAGGTAGTAGGGGAACTCACCCCTGTGATCAGCGCCAGGACGCGACACGATGAAATGATCGACGAGGACTAGGACGAGCCCAGCAAGCAGAATGACACCCCAGGCGGAGATGCCGCAGTACAGCGGTGCCCGCTTGACCTTCCGCGTTGCGTCGCGCGGCTGCTCAAGTTCCTTGTCCGTATCAGGAGCTGCCATGACTCTCCCTCCGAAAAAGTATTTCAAGAATTGAGATTATCGGAGCGGGCGGCTCTGCGCAAGGACTGAGGAGCCGAGGAGAGTGCGCAACGTGTGGGCGTATCAGCGCCGCAACCAGCACGCCCTGCCGGCGAGCACCCCTGCGGAATCACAGCTATTAGCGGGTTACAGAAAGTCTCGCAACACTAGATGACGTCGGTCAGCGAGGCTTCTTTCGTGCGGCATACATCAACATGAGGCCACAGACCGCCAGCATCAGACCAAAAGGCACCACATACAAGAGGAACATAACTCCAAGCCAGGAAAGTCCATCTCCGCTATCCCCATGATCACCGGGAAGGAGCTCAATCCACACGCACACACCGGCCGACAGCACCCAGCACAGCACCGCAAAGACAAGAAAGATGATGCCGCCGATGCGGAATTTCCTCTGATACGGCATCCGCGTTTCCTGAGACTGGTACCCTTGTGCCGTACCCTGAACAAACATGACATCATGCACCGGCTGAGGATTCGCGTCGTAGCGCATATTGGGATGCGCGGCAGGCAACGCGCCCTGATACGCTCCGCCCACATTAGCGTTCGAGTGTGGGACGTGAGGATTCGGCATTGTCACAGTCGCTCCTTTACGAGTTGCTCGTCGCGAGCATTGTCAGCAAGTTTACTCAACCGCATACCCCGGAGTAAATCCCTGAGGTGCTGTCGATTACCCCTGCGGCGCAGACTGCACGGGAGCTGCGGGATGCCCCGCATGCTGCTGAGGATAAGGAATGCTCATCAGATCCTCCTATGTTGCACCGACACACGAGACGCGCTCCCCCGAGGAGAGTGCGCAATACCTGGGTGACCCCGGCCTCGTTCGCCGAAGAGACGCTCTACGCGATTGAGCCAAGAACCACCAGGGGAAGGAACAGAAGGCACAAGCACAGGGTTCCATTCAGGACTATTCCCCACGTAGCGAGTGCCTGCTCATCCTCACTGTCGGCGCGTCGATGCGCCCGTATTCCCATGATCAGGCCCGTCAGCTGGGCAATGCCCACCGGGACGGACACGATGACGAAGGCGATCACAACAAACATCCCGAGCAAGAACGAGTCCTCCGGCGTCGAAGTAATTGCACCGAGCATCGCGAACAGGCCGACAAGCAACGCTCCACCCATCACCAGCAAGCCCGCGACTCCCACCCCAACGGATCTCGCGCCCGCGCTGCTAAAGAAGCGCTCAAACAGGGAGAAACAGGCGAACAGGACCGCACCGCCACACACAGCGAGGAGTACAACGAGGCCAACCGGATCGCCGACAATACCCACCGCGGGAATGATGCCGGCGCAGCCAAGGAAGAAAGCATTCACACCCACTCCAAGCGCGCAGCGCCCAAGCTCCGCGCGATCCTCGGCATGCCTTCGCCCCACGAACCCGGCGATGACACCCGCCAGATGAATGATCCCCGCCGCGCAGGCTACGGGCAGGACAGAACGGATAAATTCATCGTCGCTCATCACCGCAGAGCCATCGGGAATGACGGAGTGAGTGCCGGCGCTCATCTCGTCAAAAAACGAGGTCGACAGAACGATGAAACCCCCGATGATCACGGCAAGTCCCAAGAGTGCGCAGGCCAAGGACAACCTGTGCATCATTCGCAACACGCGCTTGTTGGGCACAGGTGCGGGACCGGTGTGACCATTCATGGTTTTCTCCGTCCGACGCTTCAGTGACCTACATGAACAACATCAGAACGATCATGAAGGCGGTGAAGACGATGTATGGGCTTGCGTTTAGGAGGATTCCCAGCCAGTTGAGCTTCCGCGTCTTCGGCTTCCCCACTGCCCCAACAATCCCGATAACACCGCCGGCGAGGTTCACCGGGCCAATAAACATCAGCGCAAAGAGCGGCAAGAATCCGATCGCTTCCTTGCCACTCGGGTCGGGATCGGATGCGCTGGCTCGGATAGCAAGCCACATGGCCAGTATCGTCAGGCCAATGAGGGCCCACCCGACAACACCCAAGATGATCGACACTCGATTCACCTTCTGAACCACGGGCCCTTGAGGCACTGGTGTATAGCCCGGAGCAGTCCCCTGATATGCAGGCTGCGCGGGCACTCCCGCCTGGGGCACAACCTGCTGCACAGGCTGCGCGGCCTGCGTCGGCTGCGCGGGAACTGCAGGCTGTGCTGCAGGCTGCTGAGGATAAGGGACGCTCATCAGATTCCTCCTCTATTGCACCAACATGATGCGGCAACGAGACTGTGAAGAACCCACACATCCCCCATACCGAAAGGTCTTTCAAGAATTGAGACTAATGGTAAGTTCCTGCCAGCGCAACGGACAACCAGCCAAGAAGAGTGCGCAGCACCCGGGCAGTCAGGCGACAGAAGCCTCGCCATTGCAACGAAAAGGCGATACCTCGGCCATCGCCAGCAAAGCGCCGGGCAGGTTCAGATGAGAACCAGCAGGGGGAGGAAAAGCACGCACCAGCACAGGGGCACGTTCAGGACTATTCCTCGCCCGGCAAGCGCCCGCTCGGCCTCGCTGTCGGCGTGCCGACGCGCCCGTATACCCACGATCAGGCCCGTCAACTGGATAAGGCCCGCCGGGACGGACATGTAGATGCAGACGGCCACGACAATCAACTCGGGCAAGAAGGGTCGCCCCGGCGTCGTAGCTAGTTCGTGGAGCATCGCGAACAGGCCGACAAGCAACGCTCCGGCCATAGCCAGCATGCCCGCGGCTCCCGCGCCCACCGATATCGCGCCCGCGCTGGCACGCATGCCGCGGAATAGGGACACACACGCAGCCAGGACCGCAGCGCCGCACACAACGAGGAGGGGTACGAGCGCCCGCGGATCGGGGACCAAGCCAACGACGGGGGTGATACAGGCGCAGGCAAGAAAGAAGGCATTCGCTCCCACTCCCAGCGCGCAGCGCGCGAGCTCCCTCCGATCCTCGGCGCGCGTTCGTCCCATCAGCCCGGCGACGACACCCACCAGATGAACGATCCCCGCCACGCCAGCTGCAGGCAGGAGGGAACGGACAAACTCGCCGTCGCTCATGACCGCAAACTCGCCGGGTATGACGAGGTTAGCACTTGCACTCATCTCGTCAACAACCGAGGCTGACAGGACGACGAAACCCCCGATCATCACCGCAAGTCCCGCGAATACGCAGAATAGGGACGGCCTGTACATCCATCGCGATGCGCATTCGCGAGGCCCACCTGCGGGAACGCTGCAGTCGTTCATGGCATTCTCCTCCCAGTGATCGCAGCGGCGGCCTCGTCAGACACAAGCACACGCCATCACTGGGCGTGCGCTAACGGCCTACGAGAAAAACGGTGCCACGGCCAGGCCGACGAACATGATAACGAAAGATGACGTACGGGCTCGCATTGAGGATAATTCCCAGCCTATTGAGCTTCCATTTCGCCGGCTTCTCCTTCGCCCTTGAGGAAGCGACGATGATACCGATGAGGTTCAACGGACCGCCGAGGGCCAGCACAAAAAGAGGAAAGAAGCCGAAAATATCATTCCCGCTCGCGGAAGCGTCCGGTGAGTGCATCTCTACCCACGCGTCCAGCACTAACAGCGCGATGAACACCCATACACCAATTCCGAAGACGAGGGAGAGGTAGTTAACCCGCACTTTCACAGGCCCCTGGGGCACGGGCGCATAGCCCGGCGCAAATCCCTGGGGCGCCGTCGAATACCCCTGCGACACCGGCTGCGCGGGAACTGTAGGCTGCGCGGGTACTCCCGCCTGGGGAACCCCCTGATATGCCGGCTGCGCGGGCTGCGCCGGCTGCGCCGCAGGCTGCTGAGGATATGGCGTGCTCATCAGATTCCTCCTCTATTGCACCGACGTGCGGCAACGAGACTGTGAAGAACCCACACATCCCCCGTACCGAAAAGTCTTTCAAGAATTGAGACTAACGACAAAACAACCGCCACGCAAAACGCACTCACCCCACAAGCGCGCGCAGCACCTGGGCGACCCCGGCCTCGTTGTTTGAGGGGGCGACGAAGCGCGCGGCCTCGATGACGTCCGCGGACGCGTTGGCCATCGCGAAGGACAGGTCCCCCTCGCTCATCATCGACAGGTCGTTTCCCGCGTCGCCGAAGACAGCGGTCTGGGAACGATCCACCCCGAGGAAGCGCTGCAGGTCGCGCACGGCGCTCCCCTTGTCGACGCCTCGGATCTGCAGATCCGCCCAGTTCACACCCGACACCGCGTACTGGTGCGTGTCGGCGAATCGCGCGAGCGTCGCCTCCGCGAGCGCCTGGACCGGCCCAATGACGTAGACAGCGAGCTTGACGATCGCGTCGTCGATCTGCCCGGCCTCGATCGCGTCGATGATGGCGATCTGGTCGTCGATGCGCTTCGTGCGGTGATAGTAGGGCAGAACACCGTCGACGAAGCGGTCGTCGGTGCGCTCGACGTAGGCGTATTGCTTGCCGCACATGACCAGGCCGCCGTCGATCCCGTCCGGACCCGAGGTAGCTTCGCGGACGAGGCGGACTACCTCGCGCATGGTGGGGGCGTCGAGGGGGCTGGAGGAGACCTCGATGCCGTCGCGCATGACGATGCCGCCGTTCTCGCCGATGACCGTCATGCCGGGGCGCCCGGGGAACATGTCGATGAGGGTCCACACCTGACGGCCGGACGCGGGCGCGAAGGTGATGCCGCGAGCGTCCATCTGGTCGAGCAGCTCATCCATGCCGGGCGGGAAGTTCTTGTCATCGTCCAGGAGGGTGCCGTCCATGTCGACGGCGGCCAGGCGCAGGTCGGCGCCCGCGTAACGCGCGGGGTCAGTGGGGGTCATCATGGGTCCATTGTGCCCGACGGGAGGCACGGGTGCTTGCGACCTACGACGAGGCCGGGGTAACTTCACGCTGGCGGGCGCAGCCGGGCGACGACCCTTAGTTGTCGCCGCTTGGCATACTGGATATCTTCTCCGCGATTCCCATGAAAAAGGCAATAACGAGAACAATGATGCCGGCCGGAGTGAAGCGATAGAAGGCCCATACGAAGGCCCATCCCGACGAAAGGCTATGGGGGTCACTCCGACCGACGGTTGCGTCGACGTACGCCGAGTAGAAGAACGGGCTAATCATCAGCAGAAGCCCAATAGCGCCAAGGATGAGCGGAATCTTATAGTTCCCCTTCTTCCTCGGTGCCGGGGTCCATTCTTCCGTCGTTTCACTCATGCTAGGTCCTTTCGCTCCCCACCGGGGTTGGCTCAGAACCACCACCATAGCGCAGCGGCAACGGGGGCCAGCACGGCGACCATCAGGGCCGCGACGCGCGGGAACAACAACCGTTAGCGTCCCCGCTTTCTCTCCTCTTCCCGCTGGGAGAGCTTCGCAAAGAAGGCGTACAGGAACGCAAGGAGACTGAATGGAGCCACGAAGAACATAGCGAAGAGGCCGATCCAGCTTCCCATGCCATCCCACTCACCACTAACGGCATCTATCAGTTCGACTAACAGGGGCAGGTAGACCACACTTCCGAGGAGAACGAATCCCAGAATGACGCAGAAGCGCACAATGTTCCCGTCACGGGCCCTCGTTATCCTCTTATCAATGGCCAGAGCCGCCGATTGAATCAACAGAATGATACCGACTACCGGAAGGATGTAGAGCGGGAGGAGCAAGCCCTCCCAGGGCATGAAGTTGCTATCAAATACCCTCTGTGCTGCATTCAGACCAAGCACAACCAACACGGGACCAACAGTGAACGCCAGGCCGACTCTCGCGCACGTCCCAGCCCAGCTTTTCTCCTTCTGCGGTCGCGTTGCACCGCCTCGCAGCTGAGGATTCTGACTCTCGTCGGCCGAGATGCGAGCACTACCCTGCGCAGAGTCGCCGTCAGCGGCTGTCACTGCCTCGTTGCCACTCATGTCAGATCCTTTCACTACCCACCGGGGTTGGCTCAGAACCACCACCATAGCGCAGCGGCAACGGGTGCCAGCACGGCGACCATCAGGGCCCCGAGGCGCGAAAAGCGCCGCGTACCCACGGACAGCGGGCATTGGGGCGAGGTGGATAGGGAAAAGATCTCCTCGTCGAGGTCGGCTCGCGCGCGTACGCTCGGGCGCACGGCAGGTGGGTACGAGGGCGGCGCGGGGCGCCGGCGACGCGTGGCTGGCCTGGTGACCTGCGCTCCTCGCGCGGCCCCACCGACCCCCTCCGCGTGCGAGTACTGGGAAGGCGAGCGGTACACGATGTCTCCATAGACTATTGCGGTGTGAATGGCGCAATCCTAGCACTTATGAGGCGTACATCACATACATTTGATTTCTTTCATTCCAACAATTTGATCGGAGCCGCGAACCAACGAACGGCTTGCATTCCCCTGCAAAATGAGCTGCCCGTCACACTATGTGTTAGCTGGCCACGTTCGCTCACAGCATCGAACGACCCTACGTTGAGGAGAGAATCATGAGCCTGGAAGATCTGGCCAAGAAGGCTGAAGAAGGCTTCGAGAAGGTCGTTGACGCGGCCAAGGAGAAGGCTGAAGAAGCCAAGGACAAGCTCGCCGAACTCGCTGGCGATGCCAAGGACAAGGCAGAAGACGCCAAGGACAAGGTCGAAGAGGCCGCCGAAGACGCCAAGGACAAGGCAGCGGAGATCGCCGAAGACGCCAAGGACAAGGTCGAGGACGTCAAGGACGAGCTCAAGAAGTGAGCCACCAGAAGGGGGGCGAACCAAGAGGTTCGCCCCCCCTTCTCCATACACTCACGCCCCGACGGTTTTACATTCCCCCGTAGCTCGGACCCACGCGACTAGCGACGAGCGCTCTACTCCCGCCCCTCGCGCACGCCCGCGAGGATTCGGCGGCGCAGCGGGACGGTTGCCTCGGAGGCAACGACGATGAGTATGACGCCCACAATCGCCGAGGCGAGCGCAATGAGGAATCCCTTTCCCGCACCTGCCGCAAGCATCGGCGACATGAACACCATGCCGAGCAGCATCGAGCCAACGATCATGACGAACGCGGGAATCGCGACCTCGAGGCGACGGCTGCGGTCCATGAAGCCGCGCGGCGACCCCATGTAGACAGGGCGCGCACCTGGTCGGCGGAGTCGAGGACGCGGATCGACTGGTTGACCGCCGTCGACACGGCGCCCAGGGCGAGGGTAATCGCGAAGGTCAGCAGCATGCCCCTGTTGATGTCGCCGATGACGATAAGCGCGATCTCGTCGGTCCTGTCCCCGCTCATCGAGATTGCATCACTCGCCGGATACATGATGCCCACGAGGAACCCGACGAGGGCCACCGCCCCGAAGGAGCGCCACACGGCCCGCGGGTCGTCAGCCATGCGTCGCCCGGCCACCATCATCTGGGGGCTGCGCGAGGCCCAAGCCATCAAGCGCCCCATCAGGCTGATCGACCAGACGCCCACCAGGTTGACGATGAGGAAGATCGCGCCCATGAACCCCAGGAATACGGCCATGCCGATGGCGGTTCCCAGGTTCATTGCGAGGGTGCCGACGCTCAGCCAGAGGACGAGGAGGACCAGTCCAAGGACGGGGCCGACCGCGCTCACACGACCCGCCTGAGTGCGGCGTGCGACGCCCAGGGGTGTGATCGCGACCTTGCGCATGGCCAGCCACGAGGACAGGGCGGCCAGGAGGATCATGGCGAGCCCCTCGACGAGGAGGGCCACAACCCCCACCCACATCTCGCTGACCCCCATCGGGCGTCCCTGGAAGGACAGCGCACCCCACGCGGGCAGCGTCACAGCGTACAGGATCGAGCCAACGACGACGCCAACAACCGCAAACACGCAGGTTTCGAGGATGCAGGCAAGCTTCGTCTTGCCCGGCGCGAGGCCGACGAGGCGCAGGACCGCGAGGTCGCGCTCACGCCGACTCATACCCAGGCGCGCGGCCGCTGCCCCCATCGAGATGATGGGGACGATCAGCAGGGTAGCCGCGAAGTACGCAAGCATCACATAGAAGGACGCCATCCCGTCGAGGCTTGAGGGGTCGTCGGCCGTGGCGGACGTGGCCGCGACGGCGGCTCTTGCCCCGAAGGCCATGACACCACCCGTGACCGCGAGCAGGAACGCGTGCGGCAGGGCGAAAGCCGCAACCGTGAGGACACTCGTCGCCCGGTCACGCGACCGCAGCAGTGCCCCGGCGGCGGTGCGCACGGCGCTCATCGGGCCACCCCCTGGTTGGGGGCGCCACTGCCTCGGGCCTCGAGGGAGATGCGGCCGTCGCGCACGTGGATCGTGTGCGGCAGGCGCGCGGCAACGGCGGGGTCGTGGGTGACGAGGACGAGGGATGCGCCGGTGGAGGCGCAGGCACTCGTCAGGAGGGACATGACCTCGCCGCCGGTTGCCTGGTCGAGAGCGCCCGTGGGCTCATCCGCGAAAATCACCGAGGGATTGGTGGCGAGCGCACGCCCGATCGCGACGCGCTGGGCCTGGCCGCCCGAGAGCTGGCCGGGGCGGTAGGGGCCGGCACCGTCGAGGCCGAGGTTCGTCAGGATCTCGCGTGCGCGAGCGATCGCCTGCGATTTCGGCGTTCCCGCGAGCATGAGGGGCATCGCGATGTTCTCTTCCGTGGGCAGCTCGGGCAGAAGCTGGCCGTCCTGGAACACGAAGCCGAAGCGGCGCAGACGCAGGTCGGAGAGCACCCGCTCCGACATGGTCGTCATCTCTTCGCCGTCCAGGGTGATGGACCCTGAGCTGGGGCGCAGCACGCCCGCCAGGCAGTGCAGGAGGGTGGTCTTACCGGAGCCCGAGGGACCCATGATCGCCACCTGCGTGCCCTGCGGGAGTGTCAGGTCGACGCCTGCCAGGGCGTGGACGGGAGTATTCCCGCGCATGTACGTCTTCGTCAGTGCTCGGGTCACCAGACCCGCCGTGTCGTGTGTCATGTTTGAACGATAGGCCCGCAGCCCCGCGCGATTCTATGAGGGACCGCCCTGGTCACCCCCTGACTCATCCCCGACATTGACGCCGCAGTTGCTACGTTTGACGCATGAACCGCGCCCTGGATCCCCTCGCCGCCCAGCTGCTGCTACGCGCCTACGCGCGGGCCACGAACATGCTCATCGCGGGGCGTTCCTTCGCGACGGACGACCCGACGCTCACCGCCCTGCTGCGCGCCTTCGGCGCCCACGTGGGCCCGCTGTCGGGCGCCGAGGGGACCCCGGCCTCGCCCCCGGTTGTCTTCTCGCTCGAGGAGGACGCGGCCCCGAGGCCCGGCGCGATCACGGTCCTGGCACCCGGAGGTGTGTTCCGCGCCGTCATCGCCCCCAACGGGCGCACTATCACGGGCCCCGGCGACGAGGGGCGTATCGAGTGGGCCCGCGCCCACATGCCGGTCACCGAGGCGGCGGCACGCGCCCTGGCTCCCCTGGTGGCGGGCCGAAGCGTGGGGCTCTCCCTCGTTCTGGAGCCGAAGACAGCCGCCCTGGCCCTCATGCTCTCCGAGGCCGGGGCGCGCGTGAGCGTCTTCGGCTGGGCGGCCGAGACCCGCGAGGACGTCGCGGCCCGCCTGCGCGACGCCGGCATCCCCGTCTTCGCGGACTCGGCAGCCTCCCGCGAGCGCGAGTGGGAGCTCGCGCGCGAGTTTTTGGCTCAGCGCAGCGAATTCCTGCTGGATGACGGCTCCCACCTGATCCGCCTAGCGCACGATACGGACACCTGCCCGGGCGTCCTGGCCGCGCTGGTCGGCGCGGCGGAGGAGACCACCTCGGGGCTGCGCCCCCTGCGTTCTTTCGACCTGCGCATTCCGGTCATGGCCTCGAACGACGCGCGTTCGAAGACCCTGTTCGACAACGCCTACGGGACGGGTCAGTCGTGCTGGACGACGATCCTCGATCTCATTGACCCGCGCGGCGTCGGCGCGCCCGTGGCGGGCATGAGCGTCGTCGTCATCGGCTACGGAGACGTGGGCCGCGGCTGCGCGCGCTTCGGAGCGGCGCTCGGCGCACGCGTCGCCGTCGTGGAGCTGGACCCCGTGCGCGCCCTGCAGGCGTCGATGGACGGGTTCGCCGTGGCCTCGCTGGAGGAGGCCGCTGCGAGCGCCGGCATGCTGATCTCTGCGACGGGCGAGCGGGCGACGATCCCGCTGAGCGCGCTGGAAGCGGCGCCGGGCGGCGCGATCGTCACGGTCGCCGGCGGTGTCGACGGGGAAGTATCCATTGACGAGGCCGTGGCCGCCTCCTGGGTCATGGCCGAGTCGGGCGATCCCCACGTGCAGACCCTGACCAGCCCCTCCGGCAGGACGCTGCGCGTCCTCGAGCGCGGGGAGGGCATCAACTACACGGCGGGCGAGGGAAACCCCATCGAAATCATGGACATGAGCTTCGGCGTACAGCTGGCGTCCCTGCGCGAGCTCCTCACCCGCGAAGGCGAGCTGGCCCCCGGCCTGCACGACCTGCCACGCGAGGCGGACGATGCGGTGGCCGCAGCGGCGCTGGGCGCCCTGTCGCTGTCGTAGTCGCAGGTCACGTCCACCGGCGGGCGGGTGCGCCCACCCCACTTCTACACTGTTAGTCAGCGTCCCCCACTGAAAGGCCCCCCATGAGCGACGTGGTCGTCTGGTCCGCCGGCATGGTCATCCCGATCACCGCCCCCTCGATCCTCGACGGCGCTGTTGCCGTGCGCGACGGGCGCATCGAGCACGTGGGAGCGCGCGACTGGGTCGTCGAAACGCTCACGCAGCGCGGCCTTTCCTTCACCGAACGCCACTTTGACGGCGTGCTGCTCCCCGGCCTCGTCAATGCGCACACGCACCTGCAGTACACGGGCATGGCGTCCGTGGGCGCGGGGCAGTACCGAGGTTTCGACAGCTGGGCACGCGCCTTCGACGAGGTCTACGACGCGGGCGGCCTGGACTGGGGAGGCGACGCGGCCGCCGGCGCCCGGCTGCTCCTGGCCAGCGGCACGACCGCCGCCGCCGACGTGGTGACGGACGCCGCCGCGGCCTCGGCCCTGCACGACGCCGGACTGCACGGCGTCGCCTACTGGGAGGTCATGAGCTGGTCGAACGAGGAGTGGCGGGCCCGCGGTGAACGCGAGGTCTCCGCATCCCTGGACGCCATGCCGACCCCTCCGGCCGTGGGCATCTCCCCGCACGCCCCCTACTCCCTCGACGCCGAGCCGCTACTGGACCTGCCGGACATGGCCAGGCGCCGCGGCATGCGCATCCACATCCACCTGGGTGAGTCCCACTCCGAGGCCGAATGGTCCGAGACGCGCACAACCGCCCTGGCCGACCTGTGGAAGAGCGAGCACTCCTCGTCGTTCACGGCGATGCGCTCGCGCGGCGGCGGCTTCTCCTCGACGCAGTTCGTCGATCAGCTGGGCGTCCTCGGGCCCGACTGCCACGTCGCCCACGGCGTGTACATGCGCGCCGACGACCGCCGGCGACTGCGCGCCCGCCAGACGGCCGTGGCGCTGTGCCCGCGCTCGAACCGCGTGATCGGCCTGGACGCGCCGCCCGTCGGCGCCTATCTCACCGAGGGCAACATGATCGCGGTCGGCACGGACTCCCTGTCCTCCTCGCCCTCGCTCGACCTCCTCGAGGACGTCGCCCTCCTCTTCGACCTGGCGCGATCCCAGGGCTACGAGGACCAGGACCTGGCGCGCCGCCTCCTGCAGGCCGCGACCCTGGGCGGCGCCACCGCGATGGGCCTGGCGACCGGCCCCGACCGCCTGGGTCAGCTCCAGTCGGGCGCCGTCGCCGACATGTGCGTCGTCGACGTGCCCGTCACCTCGATCGTGGAGACCATCGACACCGTCGCCCGCCACGGCGCCGGTCGCGTCGTCGAAACCATCGTGTCCGGGCGCGTGCGCTACTCGGCCTCACACTGACCCTGTCGTTTCCCTTTCGCTCAGCCTCCCTTTCCCCTCGTTTGGAGTTTCGCATGACCGACGTGTCCCCGCTGATTGATGCCATGGGCCTCGCACCCCACCCCGAGGGCGGCCACTACCGCCGCACGTGGACCGCGCCCGCGCAGGTGGACACTCCGCGCGGGAGCCGCCACAGCGCCTCCGCGATCATCTTCCTCCTCGACCGCGACGAGGAGGCCCGCTGGCACCTCGTCCACTCCGACGAACTGTGGATCTGGTCGGGGCCCGGCGCCCTCAAGGTGCACCTGGGAGGCAGCGGCGACGCTCCCGAGGCCGACCCGCGCATCGTCACGCTGGGCTCTCCGGCCAGCACACAGGCATCCGATCCGAGCAACCCCGTGCAGATCCTCGTGCCCGCCGGCACCTGGCAGCGCACCTTCGCCCGCGGCGACTACGCGCTGGCCACCTGCGTCGTCTCTCCCGAGTTCACCTTCGACGACTGGAAGCTCGCCGAAGGCGTCTGATCCCGACGGCACAATGTCCCACGGCGCGGACGCGCAGGGAACGATCGCGCCACGGGACCCCTTGAACGCGCGAGCACCCCGGTTCGGGCATAGGGTGAGACCATCCGCTCGACCAATACGGGCGGCTCGTTCCAAGGAGGAAACATGGGTCTGGAAGATCTGAAGAAGCAGGCTGAAGAGGGTCTCGAGAAGGCTAAGGAAACCTTCGGCGAGGAGAACGTCGAGAAGGCCATCGATGCCGCCAAGGACAAGGCGACCGAGGTCGTCTCCGATCTGAAGGACAAGTTCCAGAAGTGATCTGACGGGAGGGCCGGGCCGATGTGGCCCGGCCCTTTCGCATACCCACGCGGCACTGTGTCCCATCCCCCCACCCCCACGAAACCCCAACGATTCCAACGTTTTCCCAGCCCACGCCTCGTTCCATTGTTTCGTGCAGCGAAACGACGCCAGCGCATTTCGGCGCACCGATACTCTCGTCGAGTCAGACCCGCCAACAAGGCGGAATCCCCCACGTCACCGGGAGGCCCCATGCGCCGCTCTGTCCGTTCCCTCGCTGCCGTCGCCGCCATCGCGGCCCTCGGCCTGGCCGCCTGCACGGGCGGCACGAGCTCCTCTTCTTCCGCCGACGCCGAGCAGACCTACGGCCCCGGCGCGCTGCCAACCGTGACGGAAGGCAAGCTCACCGTCGCCACCTCCGATCCCGCCTACTCGCCGTGGATCCTGGACAACGACCCGGCCTCGGGCGAAGGCTACGAGTCCGCCGTCATCTACGCCCTGGCCGAGGAACTCGGCTACACCGCCGACAACGTCCAGTGGGTGCGCGCCACCTTCGACGCGTCGATCACCCCCGGCGCCAAGGACTGGGACCTGAACATTCAGCAGTTCTCGATCACCGACGAGCGCAAGAACGCCGTCGACTTCACCTCCCCGTACTACACGACCACCTCGGCGATCATCACCAAGGCTGGCACCCCGGCCGCCAACGCGAAGTCCATCGCTGACCTCAAGGACGTCCTGATCGGCGTCCAGGCCGGTACGACGTCGCAGCAGTTCGCTTCCGATCACCTGGAGTCCGGACTGACCCAGAAGCTGCAGATGTTCAACTCCTCCGACGACACGGTCCTGGCCCTGCAGACGGGCCGCGTGGACGCGATCATCGTCGACCTGCCGACCGCGTTCTACATGGTCTCCGCGCAGATCGATGACGGCGTCATCATCGGCCAGTTCGACGACACGACGGGCGGCGAGGAATACGGCATCGTCCTGCCCAAGGGCTCCAAGCTGACCCCCACGGTCTCCGCCGCGGTCGATCGCCTGGCCTCATCCGGCAAGCTCGCCGAGCTGCAGGAAAAGTGGCTGAACGAGGCACAGAACGTGCCCACCCTCAAGTGAGGCCCCACACTCATGAGTGACTACTCGAGTAACACGGCGGCCACGCTCACCGTTTCGGCGGTGGAGCGTGGCCGCCGCGCTTATCGGCGCAAGCAGACGGTCCGGTCTATTCTCATCTCCCTGGCCTCCACGGTCGTGGTCGCGGGAGTCCTCATCGCCGTGGTCGTCAACTCCGACGGGTGGGAGGCCACCCGCAACACCTTCTTCAACGGCAAATACTTCGTCGAGGCCTTCCCCCAGGTCCTGTCCGGCCTGTGGCTCAACATCCGGATCCTGCTGATCTCGGTGCTGGGCGTCGCCGTCTTTGCGACTCTGCTGGCGGCCGCGCGCACGCTCGCCGGTCCCGTGTTCTTCCCGATCCGCTTCCTGGCGGCCGCGTACACGGACATTTTCCGAGGTGTCCCCTTCCTGGTCGTCCTCTACCTGATCGGCTTCGGCATCCCCGCGCTCAACCCGACGACGCGCATCCCGACCGCGTTCCTGGGCACGGTCGCGCTGATCCTCACGTACTCCTCGTACGTCGCCGAGGTGCTGCGCGCGGGCCTGGACTCCGTGCACCCCTCCCAGCGTTACGCGGCCCGCTCGCTGGGCCTGTCCCACGGGCAGACGCTGCGCATGATCATCGTGCCGCAGGCGATCCGCAAGGTCACGCCCGCCCTCATGAACGACTTCATTTCCATGCAGAAAGACGTCGGCCTGATCTCGGTCCTGGGCGCGGTCGACGCGATCCGTTCGGCGCAGATGGTCCAGGCCAAGACCTACAACATGACGTCCTACGTCGTCGCCGGCCTGCTGTTCATCATCTTGTCGTTCCCCTTCATTCGCCTGTCGGACTGGTACACGGCCCGACTGCGTAAGCGCGAGCAGATGGGAGGCACCGTCTGATGTCGGTCTCCACGAATTACGAGGCCTCCCCCACCTCGGACAACAACACCCCAGTCCTGCGCGCCGTCGGCGTCGTCAAGCGCTTCGGTGACAACGTCGTCCTGCGCGGCCTGGACCTGGACGTCGCAGCGCACGAGGTCGTGGTCCTCCTGGGCGCGTCGGGCTCGGGAAAGTCGACGCTGCTGCGCTGCGCGAACCTGCTGGAGCGGGTGGACGACGGCCAAATCTTCCTGGCCGGCGAGGACATCACGGACCCGCGCGCGAACGCGGATCAGATCCGCGCGCGCATCGGCGTAGTGTTCCAGCACTACAACCTGTTCCCGCACATGTCGGTGCTGGACAACGTGACGCTCGCGGCCCGCAAGGTGCACGGCTGGGAGAAGGATCGCGCACATGAGCGCGGCATGGAGCTGTTGGACCGCATCGGCTTGAAGGACAAGGCGAAGGAGTACCCGGATCGCCTGTCGGGTGGCCAGCAGCAGCGCGTCGCCATCGCACGCGCGCTCGCCACGAACCCGGAGCTCCTCCTGCTGGATGAGATCACGGCGGCACTGGACCCGGTGCTCGTCGGCGAGGTCCTCGACCTCGTGCGCGAGATCAAGGAGCAGGGCTCAACCATCCTCATGGCGACGCACGAGATCAGCTTCGCCCGCCAGGCGGCCGACCGCGTTGTGTTCCTGCGGAATGGCCAGATCGTCGAGCAGGGCCCGCCCGAGCAGGTCATCGACAACCCGCGCGAGCAGGCCACCAGGGACTTCCTGGCGCGCATCCTGCACTGAGACGTGGAAGACCAGAAGGGGGGTGGCCAACTCATCGTTGGCCACCCCCCTTGTCGTCGTTCGGCTGATTTCTCTTGACGCCTGAGCCTCACTGTCGGGTGCTGTGGTGCCCGACGCTGGGGCAGTGTGGGGGTTTTGCAGCATTAGGGGCGCTGTTGCTGCGTGTCGCCGAGCGTGTCGTAGCTCTAATGCTGCCATTCCCCCACCGGGGCAGCCTGACTGAGCGGTGTGGTGCCCAAAATGCAGACCACCTCGCCAAACAACGGCGAAAAAGGGCTACTGCGGGTGAGGTGGTCTGCGTTTTGTGCAATCCCAGGAGCGCGAACTGCTCGCGTACACGTCGGCGAGCGCCCTAATTACCCATCCATTCCCGCAGGGATCCTTTCAGAGGAAAGAGCTAGCCCGCTCGCACCGCAGATGTTAAGGTATCCATACGTACGGATAATGTCCGTACGAGCGAAAGAGGAATTGATATGAGCACTGCAAAGACACAGCGTCTGGAACTACGCCTCACCGAGGAACAGAACACTCTCATTCGCAGCGCCGCCACATACACATCTCGCAGCATCAGCGATTTCGTCCTCTCCGCAGCCACATTGGAGGCAGAGCGACGTCTCGCCGACCAGCGCTTCTTCATTCTGAACGAAGAGGAGCACGCCCGCTTCGAAGAAATCCTTGCGGCCTCGCCGACGGACGATCCCAAACTGCGCAAACTCTTTGATCGCCCCTCGCCCTTCGGCACTCACATCGACCTGAACACACCGAGCACCTCCAAAAACTGATGTGCGTATCAGTCCTGCAAGAGCCGCGGCCTCTCGAGCGGAGGGACGACCGGTCGCGCTTCCAATCGGGCAACACTGAGATAGACGATTGGTTCCACCGATTTGCGTGGCAGAACCACCGATCCGGAAACGCTCGCGTCTTCGTCACAAGGCAGGAACCAGAGACACTTGGTTTCTACGCCCTATCGATGGGGCAGTACAGCGCAGCAAACTCCCAGATGCCCTCAAACCTGGCCAACGCCCGGAGCCATGCCCAGTTCTCCTCCTCGCGCGACTCGCCGTCGATCAGCGCGCGCAGGGACGAGGCATAGGCGCAGCTCTCCTCAAAGATGCACTCTTGCGAGCCTACAAGCTCAGCAACGAGGTGGGATTCGCTGCCCTCCTGGTCCACTGCGCCAACGACCACGCACGCGACTTCTACCTCAACCAGTGCTCGCAGTTTGTATCATGCCCCGGAGCTGACAATCACCTGATGCTACCGCTGCGCGCCCTGCGGGAGTTAATTAACACTCTCTAACACCCAGCGGGCGCAACACAACGCACAGGGCCCAGGATCCGCAGATCCTGGGCCCGAAGCGTTGTCAGTATGGAATCAGTTGGCGCCCGGCGTGATAACGACGGTGATCTCGGTGCTGATGCCGTCCGGATCGGTCAGGGTCACGGTGATCGGGTCGTCTTCCTCGCCCAGCGCACGCAGCGGGTGCAGGGTGACGACGTTCTTCTCGGACTTGCCGACCTCGAGGGCGGTCGGGTCAGAGACCTCGATCGTCCACTTGGCGGCCTTGTCGGAATCGGCCAGCTTGATCTTCAGGTCGCGCTTCTCGGGGACCTTGATGCCGCTGTCGTCGATCTGAGCGATGGGACGCTCGACCGTCTTGACGTCCTTCGGGGTCACGTAGGAGTGAGCGGAATCGGAATCGGTGGCGCAGCCGGTCAGGGCGGTCACGCCCAGGCCGAGAGCCAGCACTGCAGTAAGGATGGAACGCTTGTTCATAAACACAATACTAAGCATCCATCCTCACAGATATGCATTACAAGGCCCGTTTTGGAACGATGTCACAGCATCTTGCGTCACATGGACCAGACCAGCGCCCCCGATTCCACGTCCGCCCAGTAGGAGCTGGCAAACTCCGCCCACTGGCGCGGGAACTGCAGCTGCGGGCTGTGTGTGCCCCCTCGGATGATGCTCTCGCGGGCACCCAGGTCTGCGGCCTCTTCGGCGTACCACGAGGGCGGCCAGATCTCATCCTGGTCCCCGTACAGGACGTGCACGGGCACGCCCGTGGCCGCGAGCGCCGGGGTGTCAGGGCGCAGCTGGGAGAGGATGCGGGCGATGCCCACCAGGTTTTCCGAGGCCGTGTCGAGCGCGCGGATACGTTGAAATTCCGCCCATCCAACGCCGGGTTCGTCGAAGTTCATGTCGGGGAAGTAGGTGCGCAGCACCTGCTGGCGCGCGCCGGGGCCCGTGGGCAGGGGGTCGAGGATGGGCAGGGTGTTCATCCAGTCGTAGACGGCCCGACCTGAGCAGAACAGGGTGACGGAGGCGAAGAGGTCGGGGCGCTTGACGACGGCTGCGCGCGCGACGATGCCTCCGAAGGAGTGGCCCACAAGGTGCACGTGACCCGTGGTCCCGGCCCAGGCCTCGGCGACGGCGATGAGGTCACCGACAAAGTCGCTCATCCCATATGCGCCCAGGCCCGAGGGCGCGGCGGACCCGCCCTGGCCTCGTTGCGAGTACGCGAGGACGTCCCAGCCCGCCTCCCCGAGGAACGGCAGGACGGTCGAGTAGTCCTCCTTGGACCCGGTGTATCCGGGGACGAGGAGGGCGCGGTTCTGCCCGGCTCCGCCCGGCGCGGAGGCCATCGAGATCGCGGGGGTTCCGTCGACGAGGGCGGAGGTGCTCGGGCCGGTCAGCAAGCCGCTCAGCTCACCGGCCGGGGAGGGCACGGCCACGGCAGTTACGCGCGAGTCCAGCGCAAAGGGACCGAAAGGCTCTATCTGTTTCACGCACCCAATCGTAGAATGAACGCATGACAAACGAGACGATTGCGAGCCAGCTCGCCCACCGCACGATCCGCGCCTACAAGGACCAGCCGCTCACCGACGCCGAGGTCACCACGCTGATGGACGTGGCGCGCCACACCGCCACCTCCTCGTTCCTACAGTCCTGCACGGTCCTGCACATCACCGACCCGCAGGTGCGCGAGACGATCGGCGCCGCGTCCGGACAGCCCTACGTGGGCGGCACGAAGGGCGACCTGTTCATCTTCGTCGCCGACCTGTACCGCAACAGCCGTATCCGCGCCGAGCAGGGCGTCTCCTCGGAGGCCCTGGGTTCGATGAACCTGTTCCTCACGGCACTGGAGGACGCGCTCCTGGCGGCTCAGAACGTGGTCGTGGCCGCCGAGTCGATGGGCCTGGGCACCGTCTACCTCGGCTCGATCCTCGCCGATCCGCGCCCGGTCGTGAAGGCGCTGGAGCTGCCGGAGCTGACCTTCCCGATCGTGGGTCTGCTCGTCGGCCACGCGGACCAGGATCCCGGCCAGAAGCCGCGCTTGCCTCTGTCGGTCGTCACCGCGAAGAACACGTACCCGCGCGTGGAGTCCTACACGGAGACGCTGGCCGACTACGACCGCGAGGTCACCGAGTACTACGACCTGCGCTCGGGCTCGCGCCTCGAGTCCTTCACGCACCTGGTCGCCACCAACATCGGCGCGGGCGGGGCGCACGTCTCCCCCATCATGGAGGTCCTCAACGAACAGGGCCTGTGCCTGCGCTGACTCTCCGTCATTGACGAGGCCGTGGCCTCCCCTCGTGGTCATCCGACCGCCCGGGGCGCCACGGCCTCGTCTCATGAGCGGCTGGCCTGGCGCTTACAATGAGCGCATGGCTGAGCTTGGTTTTTCCACCTACGTGTTTATCGAGCGTATCGCCGCGAACGCGGCCGCGCTGCACCCCTTCCCGGAGCACAACGTGGCGCTCGTGCGGGACGCGCTGGCGGACGCCGGCTTCGACATCACGCTGCTCGGCCCGGACGCACCCGAGATCGGCGAGGGCGTGTACTTCCAGCCCGAACCCTTCGGTGACGAGGTCATGGGCCTCCTCGCGGACGCCCTCACCCTGCGTGGCATCGGCGCCTACGGGTACGCCCTCGTGGATTCATCGCTCGGAGGGGACCTGGCGGACATCGCGCTGTTCACCCGCGTGGGCGACGTGTTCCCCCGCCACGGGCGCCGCATCCTCATGACGCGCATGTACATTCAGCGCACCCCCACGGGGGCGGGCAACAAGGCCGTGACCTGGGCATTCGGCTCCCCCGCCGACCTGGAGGAGGCGAACCAACTGCTGTCGGAGAAGTTCGACACCGAGCCGGTCACGGACCCGCGAGGCATGGCCGCCATCGAGATCCGTCACCCCGAGTTCGCTGCGGGCACGGCCGAGCCGATGGTCCTCCTCGACGAGATCTTCCAGGTGCTGGGCGCCGCCGGCTTCGAGGGCATCACCATGTGCAACGACCCGGGCCAGCAGGCCCCGGGCTGACAAGCGCAGCAGGGGCCGCCGCGCAACCGTCGTTGGTTGTGCGGCGGCCCTTCGCTGTGGGGTTTAGCGGATCGCCTCCATGACGCGCACGCCGTCGAGCACGCTCACGTAGGGCAGGGGGTTGACGCCAGACTCGAGGACGTACTCAGTGAGCTGGTCGCGCACGACCGCGCGCAGCTCCTCGGGGTTCCACGGCTTGCCGATGTAGTAGTCCAGGCCCGCCTGGTTGACCGCGCGGATCGTGTCGGACTGGTCCGCCTGGCCGGTGACCAGGACCGTGCGGGTCGCGCCGAAACGCTCGTCCTTCATGAGCTCCACGAGGAAGTCCACGCCCGACTTTCCGGGTAGGCGGTGGTCGGACAGGACCAGCGCCAGCTCGTCCCCGTCTTCGACGATCTCGTCGATGACGGCCCACGCGTCGTCAACGTCCTCGGCGACTTCGAGCCGGATCTTGTCCCAGAAGTGTTCAAGATCGCGCTCGAGTGCGTCGCGCACGTCTGCTTCGTCCTCAAGGGACAGGATTGTCAGGGTCATGATTCCTCCTCGTGTGATTGAGCGGGCAACGAGATCCGCATGATCGTGGATCCCGGGTGAGAGTCGATCGTGAGGGTGCCCCCATGATCGGCAATGATGCTTCGGACGATGGACATGCCCATGCCCAGGCCGAATCGGACGCGCCCCGCCTTGGTGGTGAAGTGGGGCTCCATAATCTTGTCGACGATTCCCGGGTCGATGCCCGGGCCGTTGTCGTGGATGATGACGCTCACGCCCTCGGGCGTGGGACGCACGGTGATGCGGATGAGGGCCTCGGCCTCGCCGCGGGCGGGCAGCTCGGGCACGCCGCCCGAGGCCTCGGCGGCCGCGACCAGGTCGGCGTTCTCGTCCTCGATGGCCTCGGCAGCGTTGACGATGAGGTTCGTCCACACCTGCTGCAACTTCGCCGGGTGCGCGCACACGGGCGGCACGTCCTCGTAGTCGCAGTCGATGCGGATGCCGCGCACCCTGTGAGCGGTCAGCCGCAGGACGTCGTCGATGCCCTCGCGCACGTCCACGGGCTTGAGGTCCTCGGCGTCCGGGCGGGCGTATCCCTTCAGGGACTGGGTCAGCTCGATGACGCGGTCGCCCGCGGCAAGCACCGAGCGCAGAGACCCGCCCAGGCGCGCCCCGGCCTCGTAGGCGTCGATACCACCCGGGATCTGCGCGAGCGCACGCGCGCCGTCCGCCCCCTGGATCCCCGCGCGCACGAGGCGCCGGGCGAGCGTGCGGTCACCGACGACGGGCAGGAGCTCCTTCATGAGGGCGCGCTCGACCGACGTGGAGCGCGGGGGCGCGGTGAGGGCGCGGGCCATCGCCTCCCTCGACGAGGCCGTGGCCGGTGCCGCGAGCGCGGCGTCGACGTCCTCGTGCAGGTGCTTGGCTGCGCGCACGAGGGCGGTCACCGGGTTGTTGAGCTCGTGGGCGATGCCGGCGCTCAGCTCGCCGAGCATCGCGAAGCGCGCGCGTTCGACCAGCTCGGCGCGTGTGGCGCGCAGGTCCTCGAGGGTGGCGGCCAGGGCCTCCTTCTGGGCCTCGAGATCCTCGGCGAGCATCGCGTTCTCCAGGTGGAGGTCCTCGGCGCGCATGAGTCGACGCGTCAGCGAGCGGATCGCCAGCGCCGTCAGCGTCGCACCGATCGACGGGTCCTCGGAGATGACGATCTGGAGCTGCTCGGTCGTCAAGCGCACGAGCGTCGCCTCGGTCGCCGTCTCGCCCGTGAAGAACGCATCCTCCGCGCGGGCGAGGGACACGAGGCCGATGAGCGGGCCCGACGAGGCCAGGTGCGCCAGGACCTCGCCCTGCGGCGAATCCCTGTGCAGCGACACTTGGCCGTCCAGCACCAGGTAGACGGCGCCCACCGGATCCCCCTGGGTCACCAGCTGCGTCCCCTCGGGGACAATCAGCCGAGGCCTCTGGCCGAGCACGCGCTCGACGCCGGCGAGGAGCTCCATGACAACCTCGCGCTCGTCACGGTCCAGGCCCTCCAGGAGTGGGCCCTGCACGGCGAAAGGCGGCGGGTCTGCAATGAGCGAGCGGATCTGCCTGTCCGAGTAGCCGCACCCACGCAGGTAGCGCACCATCGTCGAATAGGCCTGGCCAGTCAGGAGGGGAACCGTCCACGGGGACTTCAGGACCGACGCGAGCGCGCACGACTGCATGCACCGGGCCAGGTCGCGGTGCTCGGACTTGTCCGTGACCACCACCCACTGCATGCGCTGCAGCGCCGGGAAGCTCCTCGCACGGTCGATGAGCGCGTCAATGTCATCGACCTCGGAGGTCACCAGGCCCATGAGCACGTGGTCGCCCGACTTCAGGCTGGCCTCGTAGCCGGCCAGATCCTCGATCCCATCGATGCGGTCCAGGCACAGACCCGGGAAGGCATGCGCCAAGTCCCTCGTCACGGGCGCGGCAATCGAGCGCGAGTCGTCGCCCACGACCAGCATGTGAATCGGGTAGCCAGCTCGGTGCCCGCCGCTGCGCACGTCCGTGCGAGCCAGCACCGAGGCGTCCTCCGCCGCCGGCCCCTGCGTCCACCCGTGGGCCAGCCCCGGCCGGGGGCGCACAGCCCCCGAACCGACCATGGCCTCGTCCCCGGACACGTCACATCACCCCGATGAATCCCCAGGTCAGCGGCGCGATGAACGCCAGGAGGATGATGCCCACGACGCCCACCACGATGCCGACGATCGCCATCTCGCGGGTCGGTGTCGTGCCGGTCGAGTACGCGATTGCGTTCGGCGGGGTCGAGATCGGCAGGCACATGCCGAGCGAGCAGCCCAGGGCGATGACGATGGCGATCTCGGCGGCGCTCGTGGAGACCGTCGTCGCCAGACCCATGCCCATGGGGATCAGCAGGTTCGCGGACGCGGAGTGCGAAATGACGTTCGAGGTCACCCAGCCCACGAGGGCAAGCACGAAGATCAGGAGGATACCGGGGATCGAGGCCCACTGGATCGAGCCGAGCATCCACTTGTCGAGGCCCGTAGCGGACACGCCCGAACCCAGCGCGATACCGCCCGCGACCAGCCACAGGACCGGCCAGTCCAGGGCACGCAGGTCGTCGCCGCTCATCACCTTTGTCATCAGGAGGACCACGACCGGGAGGAAGCCAACGACGTTGGCGGAAATATGGTGCAGCGACTCGGTCATCCACAGAAGGATCGTCAGGCCCGCGACCGAGTAGAAGATGATCGCGCTGCGCGACTTTTCGAAGCGCGCCGACGTGTCGATGTCGAACTTGGCGTCGGTAGGGATGTAGCGCCACGCGATGAAAGCCCACGACAGGGCCAGGAGCACAAGCATGAGCGGGACGGCCGCGAGCATCCACTGCAGGAAGGTCACCGTGATGCCCGCGTTCTCCAGGGCGCCCAGGGCGATCGCGTTCGGGGGCGTGCCGACCGGCGTTCCCATGCCGCCGACGTTCGCGGCGACCGGGATCGACAGGGCGATACCGGTGCGCGCCTTGCCCTCGGGCAGGGCCATGATGACGGGCATCATGACGGCGAACATCGTCGCCGTGGTCGCCGTGTTCGACATGAACATACTCATGATCGCGGTGATCAGCATGACGCCCATGACGGTCAGGCGCGGCTTGCCCATGAAGGGCTTGAGGAGCACGGCCGACAGGGCGCGATCCAGCTTGTACTTGGCGGCGCCGTCGGCCACCATGAAGCCGCCCAGGAACAGGATGATGACCGGGTTGGCCAGGGCACCGAAGAACTTCGTGTAGGCCGGGGCACCCTCACCCACGCTCAGCAGCGCGTGGTCCGAAATGAACAGGACCTCCAGGAAAATGACGAGGACCGCCGTGCCCGCGAGGGGCACCGCCTCCGTCACCCACAGCAGAATCGCCGCCAGGAAGATGCCGAACATGCGCGTGCCAGCCACATCCAGGCCGGGTAGCTGCACGAACAGGCAGGTCACGATACACGCCAGCGCCGCTACGGCGCCGAACACCTTGACCGGGCTAAATGCTTGCTTTTTCTTGGCAATATCTGCCGGTCGCGTGGACATATTCTGAGCGGAGCGCGGATTGATTGACACCGCGCCCTTGGAGCGTCGAGCCATTATGAGAAGACCTCATCGTCTTGCATGGATAGTGTCCGACCAGTGTATGCCAGCACACACAAAAGTGGAAACCGGGGTGGGGCATCCCAATGCCCCACCCCGGCTCAATGACGAGGCGCTGATCGACGCTTGACACATCCCTCCCGATCACAGCCGGCAAGATGCGATAACCGAGTCGCCTACTCCCAGTCACCGAACCTCGCGTGACCCCCTACTCGGCCACGACCTCGTCGATGTCGTAGCCCGTCGGGAGGACGCCCGGACGCGCCGGCTCCCACCCGAGCGCGGGGGCCACGTACTCCGCAAAGTTGCGGATAATCGACCAGTTTTCCTCGAATCCGAGCTGGTTGGGGATCGTCAGGAGGAGGGTGTCGGCCTCCGCGAGGGCGCGGTCCTGGCTCAGCTGCTTAATGAGCGTCGAGGGGTCGGCCGCGTACGTGCGCCCGAAGGTCGCGATGCCCGAGTCGAGGTGGCCAACCTGGTCTCCCGAGGCGCTCAGGCCATACAGGCCGCGGTCACGCTCGGACAGGAGCGGGAAGATCGAGCGCGACACGGACACGCGCGGCACCCAGTCATGGCCGGCCTCTACCCACGCCTGACGGTAGGCGCGCAGCTGCTCGGCCTGGATATCACCGAAAGGCTTATCCCCATGCTCGAAGACCAGGGTCGAGCTCATGAGGTTGACACCGTCGCGGGCCGCCTGGATCGCCGAGGCGTTGGATCCCGCACCGTACCAGATCCGGGACCGCAGGCCGGGCGAGTGCGGGAGCACCGGCAGGGGTGTGCCCGGGTTCATCTGCGTCGGGTACTGCTCATGCAGGGGTGCGGCCTCGGCCATGGGGCGGCCGTCGATTGCCTCGAGGAAGCGCTCGTAGTGGGCCCGGGCGAGGTCGGCTCCGTTTCGTTCTTCGGAGCGGTAGCCGAAGGATTCCCACCCCTTGTTGGCGATCTCGGGGGCGCCGCGGGAGACGCCGAGGGCGGTGCGGCCATCCGCGATCAGGTCCAGGGCGGCGGCCTCCTCGGCGAGGTAGAGAGGGTTCTCGTAGCGCATGTCGATGACGCCGGTTCCGACTTCGATCGCCTTCGTGCGCGAGGCGATGGCCGAGAGGAGCGGCATAGGCGCGGCCGCCTGCGGGGCGAAGTGGTGGACACGGAAGAAGGCGCCGTTGGCGCCGAGCTCGTCGGCGGCGACGGACAGGTCGATCGCCTGGTGGAGGGACTCGGCGGCGGTGATGCCGTGGCGGCCGCCGTTCAAGTAGTGGCCGAAGCTCAGGAATCCGAAGTATTTCATGGGTTCAGCCTATGGGGCTGCGATTGAATCTTCAACTATATGGTGTATGGGATGTGAGATAGGCGGGCTGCCAGGGTCCGACAGTGGGCACCGAGCCGACATGAAGGACCTTTCACACGCACGTGGACCCACCTATGCGCACGTTAACCCGATAAGTGGCGGCCCGAACCGGGCATGTGGCCGCCTGGGCCCGTTCACGCGCACGTTAACCCGCCCGGTGGGGGCTCGGCCGAGCCGTCACCAAACGGGGGAAATGGCGTCATTAGAGGTACGACACGCCGGCGACACGCCGCCAGCCAGCTTCTAATGCTGCAAAACCCCCCACTGCGGTCGGCGCGGCAACCACCTGAGGAACCGGCGGACTTCGAGGCGCAGGGCCTGGCCGCGACGCGAGTGGGCGGTGACGGGGCCTGGCCGCGCTGCCGATGGGCAGCGAAACGCCGGCAACTGGGCACACGGACGGTGTTGAGGCGACACAACACTCCCCACCACGGACCGCGCCTGGCCACTGCGGTATAAAACTCACCCAGCAGACCCCTTCTCATCGCATGTGCGGTATAAAACTCGCCCTGCACGCCCGAAATGGCCCTTTTGGGCACGTTTTTCGCATGCATGGCGAACTTTGTACCGTTTTCGCCACCAACGAGCCACGCAGGGCGAACTTTTTCACGCACAAAACACGACAACATGGCGACGTTGAAACCACCAACACCACTGCTCACCCCCAACAAGGGAACGCTGAAACCGACATCACCACTGCAACCGAAAACTGCACCAAAAACACCCATTTCTCACCCGCAAAGGCGATGACGGTTTCAATCCCACACGAGCACGAGCGAGCAAAGGCGATGGCGGTTTCAGACAACCGGCCCACCTGGCTCGCGGGTTCCAGCTGCGCGACCAGCAGGTATCAATGTGCCCGCTGCCCCAAAAACTCGCATGCAATTCCCCCACGTACACTTCATGCTTTGAAATGTAATCATTGAAATTCCGGGCTTTTCACTAAATGACGAACTGCAGGTGTCAGGGAATTGCATGCGAAACTGAAGATAGGGAACACTTCGAGGCACGAGGCCTGGCTGCGGCGCCCACGGGCAGCAACAACATCACCGCCACCCATATTTCGCACGTAATTTATCGTGGTCATTTTTCGAGACACCCCAAAAACATTGCAATTCCAACGATGCAAATTCAATGTTTGAACAAGTCGCAGGGGAATTACGTGCGAAATTGGGGTTATAGGACAAACGTGTTGGTTGAGGGGTTAGTCCCAGGTGTTGTGGTAGGGGGTGGTGTGGTGGAGTTCGTTGAAGCAGATTGCGTCGCCCCAGCCGGGGATGATGGCGGTGGCTTGGTGGTTTTGCGCGGCTTGTTGCCAGGCGTTTTCGAGGGCTGCGTCGGTGGGCATGGTGGCCAGGATTGTCGCTGCTGGCTGTGGGTGCGCAGAGTGGGTGTAGCACCACCAGAACACGGCTTTCATGCGTCGGGTCAGGCGCATGCCGCGGTGGTCGCGCAGCATCTGGCGTAGGCGCGCGTTCGTGCTTTCGATCTGGTTGGTTGTTGCGGGCATCGGATGGTCCCAGGTGGGGTCCAGGTACGTGAACAACAGGCCTTGCCTGATGAGCTTGTTGAGGCTGTTACGAGCCCGAACAAGCCTCTCGTGGGTGTATTCCCATCCTCCGTCAGGCCTGTGTGTTTTTCTCCTCCAAGAAGTCCTTCCAGCGCGCGCACCAGTCCTGGTAGGCACCGATCCATTCCTGAGCATCTTCTCGGCCCTCCACGTGCAAGAGTTGTTGCCCAAGAGCGTATAAACCTTGTGAGGCCGCCAGTTTGGGGCGCGTCGTAGTGGCTTGGCGAATACGGCAATACGCATGAAAGGTGCAGCGTTGCACACGCGTGGTCGGCCAGATTCTCTTGCAGGCTTTCGCGAACCCACTGCCCCCGTCAGTGACGACCAGGGTCGGTGGCGCGATCCGGCTCATGAGCGCTTCCCAGGCACGGGAATTCTCACTCCTAGCCGCGTACCAACCCAGCACGCAATCGGGAGTTTGAGCGATGAGAACCACGGCGCCTCGGCCCAGGTGGATACCGTCAACGAAGATGACCTCATGAACCTCATCGACGATCGGACTGAAAGGCCATAACTGCCACAATGGCTCACAGCGCCTGCGAAACGAGCGGCCCCCGCCAGGCAAATCCGCCTGACGGCGCCGACTGAGCAGCCAGGCCAAGAACTCATCAAGATGCTTCGCCGTGGAATTAATGCGGCTGACCTGGCTGATATTGCACAGGGAGCAGCGCCATCGCTGCGCCCCTGACGCTGAGTGCCCATACCTGGTCATCACTCGCCCGCACGCCGGACATTTGGGGGTATTCATACCCCCACGATGAAACAACCAACTTCAATGTGGATTTTCCCGCACCAGCAAGCCGAAAAGTCGCTACAAAACCAACACGTTTTGTCCATCCTTCAAGTTGGCTCCCACCAACTTCAATACCGATTTTTCCGCACCAAAAAGCCGAAAAGTCACCATAAAACCAACACGTTTTGTCCTATAACCCCCAAATTGATAGGCGGTGGCGGGGCGTGGCCGAGCTTCGAGGCGCGGCGCCGAACGAAGTGAGGACGCCTAGCCTCGCGGGCGGCCGGGCCCTCCGGCGCGCGGAACACCAGCGGGGCCACAAGCCACAACCAGGGAAAACAAAAACCGCAGACCCCGAAGGATCTGCGGTTTCATCGTGCGCGAGGGGGGAGTTGAACCCCCACTCCATCACTGGAACACGGACCTGAACCGTGCGCGTCTGCCTATTCCGCCACTCGCGCGTACCCAGAAAGAATAGGGGCATCACACCCCCCCGCGTCAAATCAGCGCCGTATGACCCAGGGCACAAGAGCCCGCATAACCTGGACGAAACCCCGCTACAACAACGAAAGACCCGACCGGCACACTACAGCATCAACCTGCACGCAACGATGCCAGCGACACCCAACAGGCTCGCAGCAATCACAGCGGCATCCACCCACCCGAGCCGCACGCGCGCCCCACGAGTCGCGCCATCGTTAGCCTCAATGGCCCCGCGCATAGACATCGCGCGCCCGGTTTCGGCCGCGCCGCGGGAGGTGGCGGACAGGATCGCAGTAATGACGTCGACGCACAGACGCACATACCCGCGCAGTGACAGCGTGGCCATGTCCTGACCGAGGCGCAGCTTGGCGGTGTCGAGCACCGCCTGCGCCTGGTCGCGTAGCATCGGCAGGCCTCGCAGGGCGGAGGCCATGACGAGCGACCACTGATCGACCGGCGCACCCAGGAGACGCAGGGGCCGCAGGAAGAAACGCAGAGCGGCCGCAAGCGAGGCGGTCGGCGTCACCCACGCGATGAGCCCGGACCCCCACAGGACGACGAGCGCCAGGGTGGAGACACGCAGAAAGAGCTCGAGTCCGTCCCCTAGCCAGGCACCGATGCAGCCGCCGATGAAGCCGGAGACGAACCACATGGGCGGACGCGGAGCGACACCGAGGGGGAGGCGGACGACCAACGAGGCAAGGAGAAGGAGGCCTCCCACGATCGCGAGCGTCGACCACCGCGGCGAGAGGATCACGCATGTGGTGAGCACGGTCCAGCAAGCAATAAGGGTCCCGGGCCAGGCACGCGACAGCGGCGTCGACCAGGGCAGGGGTCGAGGCAGGGGGAAGCCCGCGCTTCGCCGCGGCTTCGGGCGCGGGGGACCTTCGCCGAGGCCGGGAGGAGTCCTCGAGAAACGGCCCTCGCTGGCGCCGCCGCCGGGGCCGGTAGCCCCACAGGCGGAGTGGGGTTCGATCATGAGAGCACCCCCTCGGCGAGATGGCCTCGAGTATCACACAGGGAGTCCATCCCCTCGAGGTCATGGGAGATGACGAGGATGGACAATCCTGCGCGGCGCCGCTCGTCCAGGACGGAGATGAGCAGGTCGCGCGAGGCTGCGTCGAGGCCAGCCATGGGTTCGTCGAGGATGAGGACGCTCGGGTGGGAGGCAAGCAACCCGGCGAGGGCGACGCGGCGCATCTGGCCGCCGGACAGGTCGTCGATGCCGCGCGAGGCGAGGGCCGGGTCGAGGCCGACGAGTTCCATGGCCTCGGCGACGATGTGGTCGCCCTCCTCGCGACTGATAGCCCCCTTGCGATGCGCGGATCCGGTGCCGATGCGCGGGCCGTGCCCGGCGGCGGCGAGGATGTCTGAGCGCACGGAGGGGCGCTGGAGCTGAAGGCGCGCAAATTGCATGGAGAGGGCGACGTCGCCGACGCAGCGCTCCATGGGGCGCCCGCCGAGGGTGACGCGACCCCACGTGGGGACGAGCAGACCCGTGAGGACGCGCGAGAGCGTCGTTTTGCCCGATCCATTGTCCCCGGTGATGAGCATGGCCTGGCCGGGGTCGAGGATGAGGCTGACGTCGCGCAGGACGGGCTTCTCCCAGGGAGTGCCGAGGTCGTAGGTGTGGGCGACGCGGTCGGCCCATAGGTGAGCCGCCTTGATGAGGGCGGGCACGCCCGCCATAGAAGACGCAGACAGATCCGGCGCCCCGGGGCCGGGGGAGGCGGGAGGATCCCCGGCCTCGTCGATGAGGAGAGCACCCTCCTCCGCGCGACGGTCCGAGACGATGCGCCCGCTACGAATCGTGACGACGCGGTCGGCGCGCGCGCTTTCGGCGGGGTCGTGGGTGATGTGGACGACGGCGATGCCGCGCGCGGGCAGGGAGGCGAGGAGGTCGAGCATTTCGGCACGCCCCGCACGGTCGATCATGGCGGTGGATTCGTCGGAGATGAGCAGGCGCGGGGAGCGAGCGAGCGCGCCCGCGAGCGCGAGGCGCTGGAGCTGCCCGCCGGACAGGGAGCGAGGGTCGGCGTCGGCAAGGCCGGCGAGGCCGACTCGCTCGAGCAGCTCATCGAGGTCAAGGTCGCCGATTTGCTCGGCGTTCATGCCCCAGGTGACATCTTCGGCAACACTCTGTCCGAGAACAAGGAGTTCTGAGCGCTGCCCCACGAGCGCGGTCCCACCGACGGCCCCGAGGACGCCGCCGCCCTGCCGCGTCCCAGAGCCGGGTTCGGCGCCCGCGAGGAGGAGGGCCAGGGTGGACTTGCCCGAGCCGTTATGCCCGACGACGACGGTGAACTCGGGGCGCTCGAAGCTCAGGGTGACGCCGCGCAGCGCGGGGTGGTCGGCGCCCGGGTAGGTGAAGTCGACGTCGGTGAGGGTGAGGGGCAGTGGGGACGAGGCCTCGGCGCCATCACGCGCGTCCGCCGAGTGGGTGCTCGCGTCCAGGAGCGGATCCCAGCCCGCGTCGAGAGAGATGCGGCTGAGGATTGCACCGAGGAGCCACCGGGCCGCGAGGACCAGGAAGGCCACGCCGATGAAGCGGGTGATGGGGATCCAGATCCACCACCAGTCGACGAACCATTGGCCGAGCTGGTGTCCCGCGTCGACGAAGCCCCCGGAGTGAGGGATGTGTCCGACCAGCTTAAGGATGCCGTCAAGTGTCTTTCGGATACTTTCGAGGCCGAGGGTGCGCAGGTCGGACAGGATCCAGAATGCGATGCCGGTGCCGACGCCCCAGACGACGCCGAGGCCGGCGGCGACGCCGCAGACGGGCAGCCAGGAGGCGCGTTTCTTGTGGAGGAATCCGATGATGAGGCCGACGAGGGCTGCCTGGAAGGATCGGCCGGCCGTGGCGACGCCGCCGACGGCGATGGCGAGGAGGATCGTCGAGGCGAAGGCTGCAACCGCGGCTCGTGGCCGAAGTTTGAGGGAGACCATCGCGAGGGGGACGGCCGTGGCGACCTGGAAGAAGAGCTGGAAGACGGGGGTGACCGCGGCGATGAGGCCGAAGGTGACAGCCAGGCCCGAGAGCGCGCCAGCGGTCGCCACCTCGACGGGGGTGAGGCGGCGGGCATCGCGCGCGGATGAGCTCATGTGCCTAGTCTCCCAGGCCGCGCCCACATCTGCGACCGCCGGGCTGGGAATGCAGCACAGCAGGATAAAACATGCGCGACCGAAACACGCCCGAATACCTACTCCCGGTTGATTTCTCCGAAGGGGATGTGGACGCTCGGGGTTGAGAGGGACGCGCCTTCCACGTGGCGGCGCTGGTCGTCGAAGAAGATGTGCGGCTGCAGCACCTCCAGCATGGGGCCCTTCGGGAGGCCACCCAGGAAGAAGGCGTCGTTGACGCGCAGGCCCCACTGGCGGATCGAATTAATCGCACGCTCATGAGCGGGGGCACTACGCGCCGTCACGACGGCGACGCGGACCCGACGCCGGTACCCCTGCGGATCATCCACACTTTTCGAGTCCTCGAGACCCTGAATTCTGTTGATCTTTTCCAGAAAATCAGCCATCGGCCCACGATCGAGAGGCACCTCGGCCAGGGCGCTCTCATTCTCCTGATACTCCTCCAGACCCCCGGTCTGGAACACTCGCTCGGCCGAATCGTCGGCCAGAACGCCATCGAAGTCGAAGGCGATGCGCAGATCCGTATCCCCATCATCCGCCACAGCGCGCCCCACGACGCGGCCAGCCGCGAATCCGAGGCTGATCGCCTCGCGCACGTCGGCCTCGTTCGCGGAGAGGAAGAGGGACATGCGCAACGGCTTCATGAAGCGATACGGGGCGCGCCCCTGCATGAAGATCGCACGCGTAATGTCCAAACCGTGACGCTCAACGGAACGCATCACCCGCATCCCGGTCTCCGGGTCGTTGCGCGAGAGGATGACGACCTCCACGAGGCGCTCCCGATCCGACAGATCGTTCAGGTCGAGAAGGCGACGAATAAAGGGGAATGCGACGCCCGGTTCGAGCACGTCATCAAGATGTTCACGCTGATACTCCCGATACCGCTCCTCCCCCTGCTCGCGGAACACCGCGTCGGACTCTTCCAGGTCAAACAGGGCACTCGAGGCGACCCCGATAACGAGGGCGCGCTCCAGATCGAGCTCCACGGACATGATGCTCCTTCCACGCGGATCTACCTAACGACGTCAGGATAAAAACGAGTACGCTCATTTGCGTCCGAGAAACACGCACATCGACACCACGGAAGCCTCTATGGGGCCCCAGGGAAAAAACACCGTGTCATAATGCCGCGCTCACCCTTGTGAGGGGCACCTAATTTTGTGTAGCATCTCCCTCGTAATCCCAAAAACACGAGAGGACCCAATGAAAACCCGTCTCGCCACCCTGACCGCGATCCTGGCCACCGCCACCCTGGCCCTCACCGCCTGCGCGGGCGGCTCCGGCTCCACCGCCAACCAGTCGGAGCAGACCACCCAGGAAACCACGGCCTCGTCGACGCGCACGATCACCGACCACGCGGGCAACGAGGTCGTCCTGCCCGAAAAGATCACCCGTGTCGCCATCGACCAGATCCCGATCGAATCCACCTACCTGGCCTACTTCGACGGCAAGGCCCCCTACCTGGTGGGCATGAGCGCCGCCCGCGTCAAGGCCATGAGCCAGACGATCGCCGCCGAGATGGCGCCCGAAATGATGCAGGTGGACACCAGCTACTACGACAAGGGCGAACTCAACGCCGAGGCCCTCCTGAACCTGAACGTCGACGTCGTCTTCTACAACGCCTTCAACAAGGAACACGGCGAAATGTTCCGCAAGGCCGGCATCCCGGCCGTCGGCTTCACGACGCTGGGCAACCCCTCGGAGACCTACGCGGAGTGGATGGAGCTCCTCGAGGACGTCTTCAATGAGGACGGTCACATGGCCGACAAGATCGCGCTCGGCAAGGACCTGGTCGCCGACGCCCGCGCGCGCACCGCGAAGGTCCCCGAGGACCAGAAGGTCTCGACAATGGTGCTCATGGGCGCGGCCGACGGCCAGCTCGCGGTCGCGGGCGGCAAGGAGGGCTGGTTCACCAACGAATGGGCCGACTCGCTGAACTACACGAACGTCACGCGCGACACCGACACCTCGCACACGCCCGTCACCTTCGAGCAGGTCCTCACGTGGGATCCCCAGGTCTTCCTCGTCACCGGCAAGGGAATGTCGAACATGACTGCAAACACCGTCCTGACGAACTCGGTCGAAGGCGTCGACCTGTCGACCCTCAGCTCCGTGAAGTCCGGCCGCGTCTACTCCACCGGCCTGGGCATGTGGAACTGGTTCACCCCCAACCCGGATTCCCCGATCGTGGCGAACTGGCTCGGCGCCTCCCTGTACCCGGAGCAGTTCTCCGACGTTGACCTCGTGTCGATGACGAAGGACTACTACCAGAAGATGTACAACTTCACGCTCACGGACGAGCAGGCCCGCAAGATTATCAACCCGGACGCCGCGTCCTGATACCTGACCCCGGCCTCGTCTTCCCTATCGACGAGGCCGGGGTCCCTTGTGTGCATGACACCCGGCGCGCGTCGGGGAGAGGACATCATGAAGTCTGTACTGACCAGGAACGGGCGACTGCGCGTGTGGGTGGTCCCCACGCTGATCGCCCTCATCGTCGCGTGCGCGGTGGCAGCCATGCTGATCGGCCGTTTCTCCGTGTCCCTGGAGGACGTGGTCGCTGCGCTGCGCGCGAGGTTCTGGGGAGGCCCGGCGGTGCCCCCGCGCGTCAACTCGGTCGTGTTTGACCTGCGGGCGCCGCGCATCATCGTGGCGATCCTGATCGGCGGGGGCCTGTCGGTTGCCGGCGCCTCGTTCCAGTCGCTCTTCTCCAACCCCCTGGCCACGCCGGACACCCTGGGCGTCGCGGCGGGCACGTGCGTCGGCGCGGTCATCGCACTGCTGCTGGACTGGAACCTGATCGGCGTGCAGGCCGCGGCGCTCGTCGCTGGCCTGGCGACGATGGCATTCACGACGGCGATTTCACGCACGCGCACGGGTTCTTTCAATGTCATCACGCTCGTGCTCGGCGGCGTCATCGTTTCCGCCCTGGCGAACGCGGTTCTCTCGCTCCTCAAACTGACGGCCGACCCGACGAGCCAGCTCCCCGAAATCACCTACTGGCTGATGGGTTCCCTCGCCGCGGTCACCTACCACCAGATCGCGTTGGGCGCCCCGTTCATCATTGCGGGCGTCGTCGTCATCGTGGCGCTGCGCTGGCAGCTCAACATCCTCTCCCTCTCAGAGGACGAGGCCCGCTCAGCAGGCGTCAACGTCTCCCTCATGCGCGCGATCCTCATCGTCGCCTCGACGGTCATCACGGCCTCGGTCATTTCGATGTGCGGCCAGGTTGGCTGGGTCGGCCTGCTCGTGCCGCACTGCGCGCGCATGCTGTGCGGACAGAACAACCGCGCGGTTATCCCCGTGTCGCTGCTGCTCGGCTCGGCGCTCATGATCGTCATCGATACGCTCGCGCGTTCCCTGTCGGCCTCGGAAATTCCCATTTCGATCCTGACGGCCATCATCGGCGCCCCATTCTTTATCGTGCTGCTGCGCCGGACGGGAGGAGCGCGATGATCAGCGTCGAAAACGCAACCTTCACATACCCGGGAGCCCCTTCCCCAATCCTGACGAACGTGTCCTTCGAGGTGCCCGAACGATCGCTCCTGGCGATCCTGGGACCCAACGGCGCCGGCAAGACGACGCTGCTACGCACCATGATCGGCCTGCAAAAGTGGGACAGCGGGCGCACCCTCATCGACGGCACCCCCATTTCGTCGATGTCGACCCGCGCGCTGGGCCGCGTCCTGTCCTACGTGCCGCAAGCCCGCAACGCATCCAACGTGGCGCTCACCGGCCTCGAGATGGTCATGGTGGGGCGAGCCCCGCACATGCGCACCCTCGCCCAGCCAGGTGCGCGCGAGGAGCGCATGGCCCGTGACGTCCTCGACGAGGTGGGCGCCTCCCACCTGGCCGAGATGCCCTGCGCGACCATGTCGGGCGGTCAGTTCCAGATGATCCTCATCGCCCGCGCCCTCGTCGCTGACCCGCGCGTCCTCGTGCTCGACGAGCCGGAGACCGGCCTCGATTTCCGCAACCAGCTCATCGTCCTGGGACTCCTCGAGCGCCTCGTGAAGGACCGAGGCCTCGCAGTCATCATGAACACGCACTATCCGGCGCACGCCCTGCGCGTCGCGGACCAGGTCGCGCTCTTCTCCTCCACTCACGAGGCCGTGGTCGGCCCCGCGTCCTCCGTCATGAATGCGGACACCCTTGCGAGCGTCTTCGGGGTCGACGTGGCGATCGGCAGCGTGGCCTTCGAGGGCGAGGAGGTGCGGGCGATCGTTCCGGTTCGTCTAAGTGGGGACAAGTAGCGCCATCGCGCCGAAAACTTCTTCGTCACGACTGCGCAGGTCAGCCACATTTTTGCCGCGAGTGCGGTACCGTATAAGTGTGATTTCGTACGCCCAGTCCGGGGAGCAACGATGCCGGGCAAGGGCGACGGGACCATGTCGACTCCGCAGACGGGGTCGAACGGTGCCCCAACGTTGGGGCGAACACGAAGGAGGGCCCATGGCTACCGGGACCATCAAATGGTTCAACGACGCCAAAGGCTTCGGATTCATTACTCCTGATGACGAATCCGGCGACGTCTTCGTGCACTATTCAAACATCATCGGCCAATCTGGGCGCCGCACTCTTCTAGAGGGCGAAAAGGTCGAATATGAGCGATTGAAGGACCAAAGGGCCTCCAAGCCATGAATGTGGCACGAGCCGAGTGACACTGTGTGCCCGGGTGGAGTTCCCACTCGGGCACACTTGCACGAACTGGTATGTTCTCCGGCGATCTTAACAGATCTCCACACACCTCTTTTTCCTTGGCAAAACAGCTCTTTAACAGGCTTTTACGATGCTTGTGCCATGCCTTACAAGCGCTTGCGCGGTATAGACCGAGCGGTGGAATCCGCGTAGAATTGGAGCTGCACCAAGGGGGGCGACCACGAGTCAGCCCCCTTTTTTGATGCCGTCGCCCACCCGGGCGGCACGGACCAACAGGTCCACAAACACGCTGGCGTGCGGGGCGCGCTTCGCGCATCCGTGCGAAGACACTCATAAGGAGAACCCCATGAACCAGATCGTCAAGGCTGAAACCGCCCCCACCATGTCCCAGGCCACCGCCTCCGCTTCCGTGCTCGTGGCCCTCATCGTCGCCCTCGCGGCCCTCGGCGTTTTCGCCGCCCTGCAGGTCGCTTCCGTCGCCTCGGTCGTCTTCGCGGTCGTCATCGCCCTGACCGCCCTGATCGTCTCCCCCGCGATCCTCTCGATCGCTCGCACGCGCGCCTGAGCCTATGCGGGGCGCGTGAACGACACGCGCCCCACCCCCGCCAGCGTGACACCACGAAGGTGTCGCGCTTTTTCTTTGCCTGCGCTCCCACCCCCACCACGTCTTCGATAGGCGTCACGAGCACCGTCGCTCCGCTTTCGAGGAACCGCACCCCTGGCTATCACAGACTCCTCGAACGAGGGGCGGGGACCCACCAGGATCCCCACCCCTCGCCCGTCCACGGCACAGGCGCCGCAGAGCGATCGACTACTCCGGCTGAGCCGCAGCGGCGGCCTGCGCGGCCTTCGGAGCTGCGGCGGCGATGGCGTCCAGCTCCGCCTCGCCGTGGGCGCCGGACACGAACCACACCTCGTACACCGAGGGCGGCAGGGCCACGCCCGAGGACAGGAACGAGTGGAAGAAGGGGGCGTAGCGCCACGCCTCCTGGGCGCGCGCCTGGTCGTAGTCGTACACGCCCGAGGCTGCTGCGGCCTCGCCGAACATGACGGAGAACAGGGATCCCGTGCGCTGGACGCGGTGCGCGACGCCGGCAGCGCTGAGGGCATCCGACACGATCGTGCTGATCTCCTGGGCCGAGGCGTTCACGCGGTCGTACACGACCTGATCAGCGAGTTCGAGGGTGCGCAGGCCGGCGACAGTCGCCAGGGGGTTGCCCGAGAGCGTGCCCGCCTGGTAGACGGGGCCCAGGGGAGCCAACAGGTCCATGACATCCGCACGCCCCGCGACGGCCGCCAGGGGCATGCCGCCGCCCACAACCTTGCCGAAGGTCACCAGGTCGGGCACCCAGTCGGCTCGCTCAACGCAAGACGCGTCAACAAAACCGGCGCTGTAGCGGCCCGAGGGCGCGCCGTCGACCCACCCGGCCACGGCCTCGAGGCCCCACCAGCCGGCGGGGTCAACGCGGAAGCCGGTGAGGACCTCGTCGAGGATCATGAGCGCGCCGTGCGCGGTGCACAGGCGGCGGATCTCGCGGTTCCACCCGGGGTGGGGCGGGACCGTGCCCATGTTGGCGGGGGCACCCTCGAAGATGACGGCGGCGATACTGTCACCCACCTGCTCGAAGCACGCGCGCAGCGCATCGACGTCATTGTAGGGCAAGACAATGGTCTGGGCGGTGATGGCCTCGGGGACGCCGGCCGACCCGGGCAGGCCACCGGTGGCGACGCCCGATCCGGCGGCTGCGAGCAGGCCGTCGGAATGGCCGTGGTAATTGCCGGCGAATTTCACGATCAGGTCGCGCCCGGTGGCGCCGCGCGCCAGGCGGATCGCCGTCATCGTCGCCTCGGTGCCCGTCGACACGAAGCGGACGCGCTGCGCGAAGGGCACGCGCTCGCGCACGGCGCTGGCCAGCAGAGTCTCAGTTTCGGTGGGTGCGCCGAAGGACAGGCCGCGCGAGGCGGCCTCCTGGACGGCGGCGACCACCTCGGGGTGCGCGTGGCCGAGCAGCGCCGGGCCCCACGACCCGACCAGGTCAACGTAGGAGCGCCCCTCGACGTCGGTGACGCGCGCACCGCTCGCGCTCGCGATGAAGCGCGGGGTGCCGCCGACGCCGCCGAAGGCGCGCACGGGCGAGTCGACGCCGCCGGGGATGACGGCTTTTGCTTGGGAGAATGCGGTTTCGTTAGTGGTCATAGCTACCTTCATCAGGGGTAAGAGGGATAGCGGCACGCGGATGCGCGCTCAGCGAGCCCGGCGGGCGACCTCGAGGGCCCAGTAGGTGAGGACAGAGTCAGCTCCCGCCCGGAAGATGCCGGTCAGGGATTCATCGATGACGCGGGTGCGGTCGATCCACCCGTTGGCAGCGGCGGCCTCGACCATCGCATACTCGCCGGATACCTGGTAGGCGGCGACGGGAATGTCGGAGGCGGCGGCCACGTCGGCCAGCACGTCCAGGTAGGGTCCGGCGGGCTTGACCATGAGCATGTCGGCGCCCTCGGCCGCGTCGAGCAGCGCCTCGAAGAGGCCCTCGCGTCGGTTCGCGGGATCCTGCTGGTAGGTGCGGCGGTCGCCCTTGAGCGTGGATCCGACGGCCTCGCGGAAGGGCCCGAAGTAGGCGGACGCGTACTTCGCGGAGTAGGCGAGGATGGCGACGTCCGCGTGTCCCGCCTGGTCGAGGGCGGTGCGGATCGCGGCGACCTGGCCGTCCATCATGCCCGAGGGCGAGACCATGTGTGCGCCCGCGCGCGCCTGGGAAATCGCCATCGCCTGGTAGAGCGGCAGGGTCGCATCGTTGTCCACGCCGCCCTCCTCATCGAGGAGGCCGCAGTGCCCGTGGTCCGTGAACTCGTCCAGGCAGGTGTCCGCACACACGACGAGGGCGTCGCCGACCTCGGCACGCACGGCGGCGAGGCCGCGGTTGAGGATCCCGTCCTCCGCCCACGCCTGGGAGCCGATCGCGTCGCGGCGGGCGGGCACGCCGAACAGGTCGATGGCACCCACACCCGCTTCGGCGGCCTCGGCGGCGGCCCGGCGCAGCGAATCGATCGTGTGCTGGTACTGGCCCGGCATTGCGGCGATTTCGCGGGGTTCGTCGATGTCGTCGCGCACGAAGACGGGCCAGATGAGCTTGGCCGGATCGACGTGGGTTTCGCGCACGAGGGCGCGCATCGCGGGGGTCGTGCGCAGGCGGCGCGGGCGAATCGTCGGGATCGGGGCGCTGTCCACCCCGGCCTCGGCGAGGTAGGAGGTAACGGATTCGGGGACGGTAGTCATGATTCTCTTTCTTCAGGTGCGTCGGCTTGGGCGGGGTGGTCGAGGGCGTCGATGAGGGCGCGGACGATGGCATCGGGTGTGGGGGACGAGGCCTGGGCCGCGACCGCGATCCCCTGCCGCCTGGCGGTGGCTGCGGTGGGTGCGCCGATGGTCACGACACGGGTTGTGGGGGCGGCATCCCGAGGAGCGGGGGAGGGCGCGCGCCTGGGAGGAGGCGGTGAGGACCGCCGCGTCGTAGTGCCCCGCGCGGAAATTCCCCGCTATATCGTCGGGAATATCGGCGGCGTCGGCGGGAGTGGTGGTGTAGGCGTCAACAGCCTCGACGCTCCAGCCGAGAGCGCGTAGCCCGTCTGGTAGCGTGTCGGGCGCTGCCGCCGACCGGGGGATGAGGACCGGGCGCGCACCGGAGGCCGCGGCGGGGAAGCACTCGAGCAGCGCGACGGCGGATCCGGCGCCGGTCATGTCGGCGTTCACCCCCCGCGTGGTCGCTGATCCATCGGGCCGTGGCCTCGCCGACGGCGGCGATGCGCGTGCCGAGCGAGCGAGCGCGTGGAAGTCCGGAAACGACGGCCCGCGCGGCCCTCCAGGAGGAGAACGCGACCCACGCGTATCCGCCGTCAGCGAGCCGGGTGCGCGCCGCGTCGAGCTGCGCGGAGTCCAGCGGCGTCGACACGGTGAGGGCGAGAGTATCCACCTGCGCCCCGGCAATTCGCAGGGCGCGCGCGATGGCGTCATCGGGCTTGGCTCGGGTCAGGAGGATCCGCCGCCCGTTCAGGGGTGTGCTGACGTGGGGCTCGTTCACGAGGATTGCCTCGGCGCTTTCGTCGCCCAGGTCGGTGACCTCAGCGGCGCCACCATCAAGCAGCTGGCGCGCCACGTCCTCGCCGAGTCGGGCGGCCTCCTCCAGACCAACCGAGTCCGTGAGCGCGAGCGCGCCACTCGCCTCGACCCGCTCACGCCCGTCGACGCTCATCACGCGCGCGTCGAGCAGGAGGGCCGAGGAGGCCTCGTCCACCCGAGCGAACGCACCCACGGGTGCCGCGCACCCCGCGCCCAGGGCGGAGAGGACGGCGCGCTCGGCGCTGGCCGCAAGCGCGGTCGGCCGATGGTGAAGGGCGCCAAGGAGGGCTCGCAGGAGGGGGTCCTCCTCGTCGCGCGTTTCGATAGCGAGGGCGCCCTGCGAGGGGGCGGGCATCATGATCGCTGGGTCGAGCACGTCGGTAGCGTGGGTATCGAGGCCGATGCGCCGCAGCCCGGCAAGGGCGAGGACGACCGCATCGAGACGCTCACCCGTACCGAGGGCGGAGGGCGCAGTGCCCACGTCGGCGCCCAGGTCGATACCCCGCACGCGCGAGAGCCTCGTGGGCACGTTGCCGCGCAGGTCGCACACGCGCAGGTCGGGGCGCGCGGCGAGCACCTGGGCGGCGCGCCTGGGAGAACCCGTGCCGACGAGCGCGCCCGCGGGCAGCGACGACAGTGTCGCCCCGTCGGCCGCGCACAGAGCATCGCGGGGGTCTTCACGCTGCGGGACGGCTGCGATGCGCAGCCCCGGCGTAGGGGCGGTGGGCAGGTCCTTGAAGGAGTGGACGGCCAGGTCGCACTCTCCCCCAAGGAGGGCGAGCCGCAGCTGAGCGGCGAACACGCCGACGCCGCCGAGCGCAGCCAGGGGCGCGGCGGACACGTCACCGTGCGTGCGCACGACCTCGAGCTCGACGCGCACGTCCTCGCCGAGGCGAGCCCCGGCCTCTTCGATCGCCCGCGCGACGGTGGTGGATTGGGCGAGCGCCAGGCGCGATCCCCTGGTCCCCAGAACGAATGTCCGCGTGGTCATAGCAGTCCTTTCACACCCGCGCGGGCATGTGTGACGACAGAGGCGATGCCGGTTCCGGCGACCCAGGCGCCCGTGAGAGCCACGCCCCCAAGGGGACGCACCTGGTCCTCGAGCGCGGCGACACGGCTGCGATACTCGGGCGGCAGGGGCGGGAGCGTGCCATTCCAGCGGGCGAGCAGGTGGTCGGTGACGGCCTCAGCGGCGATGGTGACGCCGGTGAGCGTGCGGATGTCGCACAGGGCCCCCTCGACGGTGACCGCGGGTTCGGCCTCGCCGTGGCGCCCGTAAGAGAGGCGCAGCAGGTGCGTGTGGGGCGGGAGTTGGTCGGCGAGCCAGGGCCACTTGATGTTGAGGTGGGACAGCGCCTTGGCCGCCACCGGCCGCTCGTCGGCGGGCGCGGGCGCGACCAGGAGGCCCTGGGAGACAGGTGCGTCATCCAGCTCGGGGGCGTGGACGGCCAGGGTGAGGCGCGCGATGGGCGCGCCCTCGGGAACGCTCACATCGGGCACGAGGCCGGGGATGCGCGCCTGCGTCAGCAGGCGCAGGGCGGCACTGGCGCTGCAGGCGAGGACGAGGCGCTCCGTCGTCACGTTCACGCCCGGTCCGCTCGGCACGGGTTCGGCTCCGGGGGTGGGCCCGGGCTTGGTCGGCCCACACTCGAGGGTCCATCCCGAGGCCGCGCGCCTCAGTGAGAACGCGCCCGTGCGGGTCAGGACGGTTCCCCCGGCCTCTTCGATGGCGGCCTTCAGCGCGTCGACGAGGACGAACATGCCGCCCTCGACACAGGCTTCGGGCGTGCGGCGAGATCCGGCGGCGGCCAGGCGCGCCGCGACCGCAGCTGCCAGGGATCCGTGACGGGCAGTCTCGGCGCGCAGGCCGGGGGCAACCGTGTCGGTTGCCAGCACGGCGGGGTCGGCCGTGTAAATGCCCGCGATGATCGGCCGCACCGAGCGCTCCAGCACGGCCTCCCCCAGGCGCGCGGCCACGAAACCGGCCAGAGTCTCCCCGGCCTCGTCCATGCCGATGCCGCCGCCCATCGAGCGATCCTCGAGGGCGCGGCGCACCCCGGCCTCGCCGAGTACGCGAGCGCAGTCGGGCGCGTCCGGGTGGGCCGGGATGCCCAGGAACGAGTCGCGCAGGAAGGGGCGCAGCTCCCAGCCTCCGCGCAGGGAGGGTGCGTAGAGGCGGGCGCCCGATCCAGCCGGCTCGACCGAGGTCAGCCCCAGGGCGGCCACAATCGACGAGGTGTCGGTGCCGCGCACGACGTATGTCTCCGCACCCAGGTCCACGTTCACTCCGCCGACCGTGCCCCGGGCGATGAGGCCGCCCAGGTAGCCGCGCGCCTCGACGAGGAGGGGACGCACGCCCGCGCGAGCCAGTTCCCACGCGCTCACGAGGCCGGCGATACCTCCCCCGACGACGACCGCGCCGGGGTGGGTCGGGATGGCCTCCAGGGGGTTCATCGTTCGTCACCCAGCTCGTGTACCAGCTCGACGATGCGCGTCAGCACGTCCGGGTCGGTCGTGGGTGGCACGCCGTGCCCGAGGTTGAAGACATGGCCGGGGGCGGAGCGTCCAGCGTCGAGAATATCTCGAACAGCCTGTTCGATAACGTGCCACGGAGCCTGAAGAAGCGCGGGGTCCAAATTCCCCTGCACGGCCTTTCCCGGCACCTGCTCGATGGCCCACGACAGGTCCGTCTTCCAGTCCACGCCCACGCAGTCAGCACCGACCTCGGCCATATCGGACAGGATCGGCGCACTGCCCGTCCCGAAGTGGATGAGCGGAGCGCGGCAACCGGTCACCGGACTGAGCGCACCGGCGACGCGGCGCGCAACCATGCGCGAATACGGCGCGACGGATTCCCTATAGGTACGAGGCGAGAGAGACCCCACCCACGAGTCGAAGAGCTGCGCGGCACTGGCCCCGGCCTCGATCTGCGCGGTAATAAAGTCGGCGCTCACCCGAGCGCACCATGTCATGAGAGCATCCCACGCGCCCGGGTCCGATGCCGCGAGCGCGCGCGCAGCCATGTGATCGCGCGAGGGACGCCCCTCGACCATGTACGCGGCCAGAGTGAAGGGGGCGCCGCCGAATCCGATGAGCGGCGTGGAGCCGAGCTCGCGCACCGCCGTTGCAACGCCGTCGCGCACGGACTGGGCTCCCTCGCCGCAGTCGCGCGTTCGCCCGGTGGAATCGGTCCACGCCCCCTCCCCATACCGATGACTCAGGAGCTCGTCGATGCTCTCGCGCGTGCGATAGGGATGATCGAGGACGGGGCCAACACCGGGTTCAATCTCGACACCCACCCCGGCCAGGCGCAGGGGGACCATGATGTCCGAAAAGAAGATGCCCGCGTCCACACCGTGGCGTCGCACGGGCTGCACCGTTGCCTCGGCGGCCACGTCGGGGCGCAGGCAGGCCTCGAGCATGGGCAGGCCGACGTCGGCGCGCAGCTCGCGGTACTCAGGCAGGGAGCGTCCGGCCTGACGCATGAACCACTCGGGGGTGGGCCCGCGCCACCCGGTCAGGGCGGCGATCAGCGGGGGCGTCGTCATGTGTCTCCCTTAATTTAATGATGTTTTCATGCGTTAATTCGCGCATTTCCGTCGTTTTCCAGTTTAGTTCAAGACAATTTCTCACACGTCGCAAAAGCTTGATTTTGCGTGCCTTTATATCCATTTATCCGCGGGAGGAAGCCATTTATTTCGCCGACATAACGAAATGACACGACGTCACCACCATAAATTGGTTCACTCCTCTGCCCACGGAACCCGCGTGCCTTTAAATGGACGCGTTGTGACTATTCATGTGCTCTCCGCGGACCACCGCTACACCCCCCTCGATGACATCGCCCGGCTCTCCAGCGCGGACGACCTGGGTCCTACCCTCATGCGCTCGCTGCCGCAGGCACGCGGAGTCATGGTCTTGCGCACCTGCAATCGGGTCACTATCTACGTCGACGCCCCGGCCTCGGCCAACCCCCACACGCTCAAGGACACGGTGGAGCGCGAGCTCACCACCGCCTCGCACGCGCAGCGCAAGGACGTGCACCTGCGTCACCTGTGGGGTCGCGACGGCCTCGTCGATCTATTTTCGACGGCGGCGGGACTGGAATCCATGGTCATCGGCGAGCGCGAAATCGCCGGGCAGATGCGCCGCGCCGCACGCACAGCCTGGGAGGACGGGACCCTCAGCTGCGACCTGGGGCGCGCCGCCGAGCGAGCATCGGCCACCTCCCGCCGCGTCGCCACCGAGACCGGACTGGCCGGGGCTGGACGATCCGTCGTCGCCGTCGGCCTCGACATGGCTGCGGCTCACCTGGGACCGTGGAAGGACGCGCGCGTGCTCATCGTCGGCACGGGCGCCTACGCGGGGGCGACCGTCAGCGCCCTGCACACGCTCGGCGCATCGGACGTGTCCGTCTACTCGACGTCTGGGCGCGCACGCGAATTCGCCCAGGGACGAGGCATCGGCTGGGTCAGGGCCGCAGACCTTCCCTCTGCTCTGGAACGCGCCGACCTCGTCGTAACATGCCGAGGGCTGGGAAGTCCCGTCCTGACGCGCAACATGGCCGCCCAGGCCGGGCACACCGTGGTCCTGGACCTCGCGCTCATGCGCGACACCGAAAGCTCTGTCGCCTCGCTCCCGAACATCACCCTCATTGATCTGCCGACCATCCAAGCCTCGGTCCCGGCAGCCGATGCTGACGCGCTGACACGCGCCCACGCCATCATCGACGAGGAGGTCTCCTCCTTCGAGCGCGGCCTCGGCGCCCGATCCATGGACCCGGTCGTGCGACACCTGCGCTCACGCGTTTTCCGCATCGTTGAGGAGGAAATCGATCGCCTCGGCGAGGCTCCCCTCTCGACCGACGACGCGGCCCGAGCGCTGCGCCACCTGGCCGCGCGCCTCATCCACAACCCGACCGTCATGGCACGCCGGGTCGGCGAGGAGAGCCAGCAGGAACGCTACCTGGAGGCCCTCGGCGTGGTCCTCGGCATCGACGAAAGCGCCCTGGTTTCGGCGAACGACGCGGCCCCTCGCGCTTTCTCGCCAGGTGATCACAGCCGTTCCCGCGGCGGCGTCTGCCCACACGATGTTCATACACTGGGTGCATGAGCACCCAGAAGAACGAACCACGCGCACTCGCCCTCGGCGTTTCCTGCTACGTGATCTGGGGTTTCTTCCCCCTGTACTTCTCGCTGCTCTCCCCCGTCGGCGCCGTCGAGGTGATCGTCCACCGCGCGGTGTGGGGCCTGTTCTTCTGCCTGGTCGCGCTCGCCCTGACGGGTTCGCTGGGGAAGATCCGCGCGCTGATCGCCGACCGGGGAGCCCTGTGGCGCCTCGCGGTCGCGGGCGCGCTCGTCGTCGTCAACTGGTCGGTGTACGTGTACGCGGTCCTCGCCGGCCACACGACCGACGCGGCGGTCGGCTACTTCATCAACCCCCTCGTGACGATCGCGCTGGGCCTCATCGTGCTGCGCGAGCGAGTCACCCCGATACAGAAGGTCGCCCTCACCCTCGGCGTCGTCGCCGTCGTCATCCTCGTGATCGGCCAGCGTTCGGTCCCTATCGTCTCGCTCACGCTCGCATTGACGTTCGGCCTGTACTCCCTCGTCAAGAAGGACGTGGCAGCACGCGTCGACCCACTCGCGGGCATGGCGATCGAGACGGCCGCGGTCTCGCCCATCCTGCTCGGCTACTACGCGTACCTGGCGGCCACATCCTCCACGTCTTTCCACACGATCGCCTCATCCGACAGCTCTGGGGTGTCCTGGGTGGTTCACCTGGCGCTCCTGGTGGGCGCGGGTGCGTTGACGATGATCCCGCTCATCATGTTCGCCTCGGCGGCGAGGGGTCTGACCCTGGGGACGATGGGCTTCCTGCAGTACCTGGGGCCCACCCTGCAGCTGCTCGTCGCCGTGTTCATCTTCCACGAGACCGTGCCCATGTTCCGTTGGATCGCGATGGGCGTCGTGTGGGTGGCGCTGGGGTGCCTGAGCGCCGACTGGCTGCTCGGCTCCGTGCGGGCCAAGCGCCTGGCCCGCGCGGGGCACCAGGACTGAGGCCGCGCGCAGTGTGCATCGGTTGTGCTGCTGAGAAGCGAGGAGTGAACGATAAGCCACCCCATGCATGAGGCTGCGGCAGCCGGGTGGCTTTTTTCGCCCCTCGCCCGCGACACTAACCGGCCCGTTGCGAAACCCTCTTCGCGGTGTACAGCACAGACCGGGCCGTCGTACAACCTTCATCGCCCGCACGCGCCTAAGATGACTGATTTTGGAACATTTCCAGTACGCTCGTTTGACATTTCTGTCCCAACAACACCCCAACAGACCATGTCGCGCAGGGCAGAGACAACTCCACTGTCACACAGGCACCCCGCAAAGAAACCGCTGGCACCACCGTCGGCCCGGTACTGAGCACTTATGCAACTACCGGCGCCACCGCCGACACTGCTCTGGAGGGGTATGGGTTTTTCGGACCGTTTGTTTTGAGAGGGTTGTTCTGAGTAGTCCCGGCTGCTTGTGGCCGGGCAGAATGGATGACCATGAGGAAATTCTTGAAGCACACGCCTGAGCAGATTGTCGTGAAGCTGGAGAAGGCCGACGCGCTGCGAGGTGAGGGCATGAGTACAGCTCAGGCCTGCCGCGTGCTGGGTATCAGCGAGGCAACGTTGTGCCGGTGGCGCCAGCGTTATGGGGCGATGAATCGGAAGTGAGGCCAAGGAACTGCGTGAGTTGCGCGAGCAAAACGCGCGCCTCAAACAGTTGCTGGGCCAAGCAGAGCTGGAAAAGGCAGCGCTGCGAGAGTTGGCAGAGGGAAACTTCTAAGCCCGGCGCGCAGGCACGAGGCTGTGAACCACCTTGTCGGCCAGGGGTTTTCTCAGCGTCTTGCACGGGCGCGTTGCCGGGCTGTCGCGGTCAGCGTATTGCCGGACCCGCGCGGCGGGCGGGGCGAAAACGCTGCGTGATCATGGGCCTGTGCGCCAGTGGATGAACGATTTTGCTGCCACTCATCGACGGTGGGGCTATAAACGTGCCTGGGCGCGGGCCAAGAGTGAGGGCATTGTCGTGGGGCGTGATACGTTCCGGCGCTTGTGGCGCACAGAAGGACTGCGCGTGCGCCCGCGCAAAGCCCACAAGCCTCGCACCGCGCCGCGTCTGCAACCCCTGGTCAGGCTAGTGCTCCTGGGCAGGTGTGGGCCATTGATTTCCAGTTCGACTCGGACTGGAAGGGGCGTGTCTTTAAGGTCTGTAACGTCATTGATGAGTTCACGCGCCAGCATCTGGCGTTCCGCGTTGAGCGGCGCATGGGAGCCGTCGACGTGATCGAAATGCTTGACCTGGCTGTCTTGGCCCATGGTGCGCCCCAGGTGCTGCGGGCCGATAACGGGCCTGAATTCATCGCCGCGGCCGTGGGGCGCTGGGCCAGCGAGCACGACACACTCCAAGCATTCATACCCCCAGGCCAGCCGTGGCTGGGCGGGTTCGTGGAGTCCTTACACAACCGTATGCGTGATGAACTCTTGGAAGACAACATGTTCGAGGACCTCAACCATGCACGCACCCTCATCGCCGCCTGGTCGCGCCGCTACAATGAAGAGCACCCCCACAGCGCGCTGGGCTGGCTCTCACCCAACCAGTACGCGCGCCAATGGGCACAACACCACCAATAACAACCAACAACCCTCAAAACACCCGGTCCATAAAACCAGACCAGACCACCTGGAAGAACAAATCTTGTCACGCATGGACTCCATCCCCACATCGAATGCAATTACCGACGAGTTCCTCGACGCCTACACCTCTCTCGACCGACGCATCAACAAACTCAAAGACGATAACGACCCCTTCGACACACGCGACCGACTACAGAGAGAAAAGAAGGAAGCCAAGGACCGCTACGACAAACAGCTCGAGTCAGTGCTGTCGAAGATCGAGATCGGCATCAACACCCAAATGGATGCGATCAACGACGAAGTCACCGGAGGCGAATACAACGCTCCAAAGCTGACCCTCAACGCCTACAACAGATACACCTTCGAAACCCCGAAGGACAAGGGAACCGGCACCAACCACCGCAGCATGATCATCTACGACCTCGCCGTCCTTCAAAACACGAACCTACCTGCCCTCGCACACGACTCAATCATGTTCGACTCCATGCCACGCCCAGACCTAAGCAACCTCATCCGCGTCTACAACGACCAGATCGAGAAGCAGATTTTCATCGCAGTCGACAAAACCAGCGAGTGTACACAGGAGGCTCAACAGATCCTGCAGGAAACAACCGTGCTCAAGCTCGACAACAACGAACAAGCGCTCTTCGGTGAAAAGTGGAGCCGAAAGGACCGCCCATGAAGATCCAATACAACAAACTCTGGAAGATCCTCATAGACAAAAACATGAACAAAGTTCAACTCCGAAAAGCAGCAGGGATCAGCAGTAATTCCCTAGCCAAACTCGGCAAAAACGAACCAGTCCGCATGGACGTACTCATGAAAATCGCAACTGCACTCGACTGCAAGGCCGAGGACCTCTTCGAGACTGTTCCCCACAAAGGGAACGGATGAGAACGATTGTGGCACTTCTTGACTTGACTTCGTCTCCACAAGTCGGAACATGTAATTAGGATCTACGCGAAGGAAGATATGGACAAGAATACCTTGGGCACTGTCACAACGGCACTAGGTAAGCCTTTTTACAGCCGTGATGGCATCGTTCTTTATCAAGGCGACTCACTGGAGCTCCTACCTAGCATTCAAGAAGAAGTTTCCCGCTGACCATTACGTCACCCCCATACAACATCGGCAAAGAGTACGAACAGCCACTTTCCCTAGACGAATATATAGCTTGGTCCAGCGAGTGGCTCGCTCGAGTATATGAAGTAACACAACGAAACGGAGCGCTTTGGCTAAATCTTGGATATGTCGCTGTTCCCGGAGAAGGGCGAGCAATCCCCTTGCCATACCTCCTGTGGAACAAGACAGAGTTCTTTCTCCAACAAGAGCTTGTTTGGCAGTATGGAGCTGGAGTATCAGCGAAAAGATACCTCTCCCCTAGAAATGAGAAGGTTCTCTGGTTCGTCAAATCCGAGAAGGACTATTACTTTGATCTTGACTCGATCCGCGATCCGAACGTCAAGTACCCAAATTCAAAGAAAGAAGGAAGGCTTCGCTATAACCCTCTTGGCAAGAATCCAGGAGATGTCTGGTACATACCAAAAGTAACTTCAGGGAAGAATCGTTCATCAAAAGAACGCACCCCACACCCAGCACAATTTCCTGAAGAACTCATCAAGCGGCTTATGAAGTGCTCGTCTCGTCCAGGCGAAACGGTCCTCGACCCGTTCATGGGTTCTGGTACTACCGGCGTTGTCGCAGCCCAACTAGGTAGACAGTGCGTCGGGATCGAGCTTCGCCAAGATTACCTTGAAATCGCTGCCGCGCGAATCGATGCCGCACTCGATGACATTTCAGGACGCATCTTCTGAGGAATAGATGACGGCCAGCTGCGAGTCATATACCGGGCCCAGCAGTCGTGAGTTTTGACCCGTACCAGCACTCTGCGCCACCCAATCAGATGAGTCGACCCAGCCGAAACGAACTAGGGAAATCTTTGGTTGCTGCCCAGGTGCCACTTCCTGCCACTTCTGGAAATTGATGGTTAGATAATAACCGCTCTTATCTTTTAGGGCTTTATCATTTTTTTGGCCGTAACTGCGATTTCCGTATACCTCTTTGGCGTTAGACGATGTCTTGATTTCGGTCGAAAATGAATCGTCTGGAATGTAAACCATGTCTTTCTCAGATTTGCTCGCATCCCTCCGCCAATTCTTCCTATTCTGAGCGACCACCATCGGCACCAACTCATGCAAGAAGAAGCCGATGATCTGGGGTGCAGGAAAAATATCCGTACCGATTCTGGCCGGCCCAATTCGGGAATCGAAAATCATTTCCCAAGCGGAAACAACGTCTGCTGCCAAGTCCTCAGTTTTAATCGGATAGCGATCAATGAGCACCTCTGTTACTGCCCGACGCTCTGCAATAGAGTGCTTGCTGTAATAAGGACTTCCGGGCAACTTGGTGCGCTCTGGGGTGCGGCTTCTTGGAGCAACATATACATACTTCTCTTGCGTCATAAACAAAGTCTATCGCGAACAACACTCAGGGCATAGGTGGTTGAGCGCCGCTCGTACGGACGGGGCTACCAGGCACCGACTTGTAGCGTCCAGTTGCCAAGCTGCGGCACACCTTTTGACGCTTACCCCTTACTTTTTGACGGTGGCCTGCACCATTTGATGCCCCGGGCTCTCGGGCCACCAGGCCACCGGTCAGGCACTCCAAAAAGACTCTCAATCAGGCTCCCCCTACCCCAGATCTGCACCCACCTAGGTGTACTTGTCCGGGGAGGTTGGTTATACGAGTGGGTGGGGGTTGTCCCTTGAGCGCGGTTTGGGCTCGGTAGTAATTGTAGTGATGGATCCAGTCAGCAAACGCTTTAACGCATTGGGTTTCTGACGTGTAGGGCTGGGCGTAGGTCCATTCCTCGAGCAGGATGTGGTTGTAGCGTTCGACTTTGCCGTTGGTCTGGGGATGGTACTGGCGAGTGCGGTGATGGACGATGGGCGTGCTGAGGGCCTGTTTGAAGTCGTGGGAACGATAACAGGACCCGTTGTCGGTCAACACAAGTTGCACGGTTATCCCGCACGAGACAAAGAGCGCGTGTGCGTTTCCAGAACCCTGCAGCGGTTTCCTTCTTCTCATCACTGAGGATCTCGCTGTCGCCAACCGGGAGTGTTCATCGCCCGCGTTGTGGATATACGCGTAGCCGGGGCGACGGTTCGTGTCGGTGCGAGTCTTGTTCCGAACCCCTGGTAGCGGCGCAAGACCCGGTGTCCGCTACCGTCGGGGGATTCTGCCCAGCTTCTTCACATCGAAATGGATCAGGGCACCAGCCGCGGCGTGTTCGTAGCGGCGTGGCTCGGGGCGGCGTGGCTCGGGGCGGGAGGTTTTGATCCGGGTGCCAGTCGAAGGATCAACCAATTTCTACCGTGGGCAACCGTAGCGACGGATGATCTTACCGACCGTGAAGGGGTACAACCCCAGGTGATACACAATCCGTAACGGCTCCCACCGGCGGGTGATCCGTCACCCTATGACACGACGTTCCGTGCGGCCCGGCGTAATGGCTAGCCCTGCTCACCGATCATTTGTGCGAGTTGAAGACGTCCGGTTTCGGTCAGGGTGGCGTTACGGTGGGACATGAAAGACCTCTGCCACATGAGATGGTTACTGTGGTGGAATCCACACTCCACTCATAGGTCTTCCTCATGTCAAGCCGACCCGGCGTGCGTGACTAACCTCCGTGGTTAGCACAGCTGGAATACAGACCACCCCCTCGTGCTACACCTGACTAGGCAAAACGCGTAACCCGAGGGGTTCATTTCGCACTCACACTTTTGTATCCAAAGTTGAGTGGTAATGGTGGCTGTGGTTCACGACACATTTGTTAAACGTGACGTCTTTGGATCTCAGTCCGGCCAGCAACGCCCTGGAGACGCGGGTTGGCCTGCGCGCATCACGGGGCTCCAGGGCTGCGGGAGGTCGAGCGTGACGGCCTCACTGGTGAGGAGCACGAAGCCAATCCTGCCGTCGGTCAACATGCAGCCGCCCTCAAGGATGGCCAGGAAGTCCGGGATATGGCGGGCGGGGCGAAAACGCTGCGTGATCATGGGCCTGTGCGCCAGTGGATGAACGATTTTGCTGCCACTCATCGACGGTGGGGCTATAAACGTGCCTGGGCGCGGGCCAAGAGTGAGGGCATTGTCGTGGGGCGTGATACGTTCCGGCGCTTGTGGCGCACAGAAGGACTGCGCGTGCGCCCGCGCAAAGCCCACAAGCCTCGCACCGCGCCGCGTCTGCAACCCCTGGTCAGGGCTAGTGCTCCTGGGCAGGTGTGGGCCATTGATTTCCAGTTCGACTCGGACTGGAAGGGGCGTGTCTTTAAGGTCTGTAACGTCATTGATGAGTTCACGCGCCAGCATCTGGCGTTCCGCGTTGAGCGGCGCATGGGAGCCGTCGACGTGATCGAAATGCTTGACCTGGCTGTCTTGGCCCATGGTGCGCCCCAGGTGCTGCGGGCCGATAACGGGCCTGAATTCATCGCCGCGGCCGTGGGGCGCTGGGCCAGCGAGCACGACACACTCCAAGCATTCATACCCCCAGGCCAGCCGTGGCTGGGCGGGTTCGTGGAGTCCTTACACAACCGTATGCGTGATGAACTCTTGGAAGACAACATGTTCGAGGACCTCAACCATGCACGCACCCTCATCGCCGCCTGGTCGCGCCGCTACAATGAAGAGCACCCCCACAGCGCGCTGGGCTGGCTCTCACCCAACCAGTACGCGCGCCAATGGGCACAACACCACCAATAACAACCAACAACCCTCAAAACACCCGGTCCACAAACCAGACCAGGCCAGGTCAAGCTACTCGTGACACCCAAGGGCGACACAGAACCCATTGGCGTTAGAGACAAAGCCTGCAGAACCAGCTACGCCACCTACGCACAACGACGCGCAGCTCAGCGCACCCACACCCACCCTCCAGCAGGGGGAATTGCACGACATAAGGTTTCAACACGCCGACGACACGCCACCTGAGCACCTCATGTAGTGCAAACCCCCCACAACCACCAGATCGAAAGGAGACGCAAAGCGCAAAAGAAGTTTAGGCGTAGCTACAGTACCTGTCGGCGCTCGCAAGGCACCGCCTGGCCACCCACAGCAACAAACACACCAACAGTATCGACGCCATCGGCACACATACGAGGCCTAGCTACTCATCGACCAGCCAGGCGCTGCAGGGAGAGGACACGGCCGCACCAACCGTGAGCGCAGACGGGCACGGCGGCACTAACCGCGGGCGCAGACAGGGCCCGACCGGGCATCAAGCGGGCGCAACGAGCACAGCCCGCCGCACGGACGGCCAAAACAGACCCGCCGAGCCCAGCTCACGGCGCAGACAGGGCCCAACCGAGCTTGAAGCGGGCACTCCGAGCCGAGCTCACGGGGCAGACAGCGAGCAAACAGGCCAGCCCCCACGAGCACACCAAGCAACCCGACCCACACACACGCCCAACGAGAAACCCACAACACCAACAAGACAACACCCACCGAAACAACACGACCGCAGCCACACCCACCGCCGGCCCGACACCACAACCGCAGCAAACAACCCAACGAAGACAACACCCACCCACCGCCAGCGATCAGCGACTAACGGGCACCCAACGGCTGGCCCACTTGGCGGCAACATCCGTGAGCACGGGCAAGTGCGCGGAACCGGAGGCGGCCAGCGCACGGCCCACGGCCTCGTCAATGACGGGCACGCCACCGACCGGCGACTAACGGAAACGCGGGAAGCAACCCGGGCAGGGCCCCGGCCTCGTGCGTGACTCCCGCTATTCGCCGCCGCCGCCGGGCTCCGGGCGTCCCGTGTAGTTGACGAAGCGCGCCATGTCGCCCTGGAAGAGGGCGGTGACGGTCGCGGTCGCGCCGGCGCGGTGCTTGGCGACGATGATGTCGGCCTCGCCGGGTCGATCTTCCTTGTCGTAGTAGTCGGGGCGGTGCAGCAGGATGATGATGTCGGCGTCCTGCTCGAGCGAGCCGGACTCACGCAGGTCGCTCATCATGGGCTTGCGGTCGGTGCGGCCCTCGGAGTTACGGTTCAGCTGCGCGACGGCGATGACCGGGATGTCGAGGTCCTTGGCCAGGAGCTTGAGGTTTCGCGACATCGCGGAGACTTCCTGCTGACGCGACTCGACCTGGCGGCCGCTCGTCATGAGCTGGAGGTAGTCGATGACGACGAGGCCCAGGTTTTCCTGCTGCTTGAGGCGGCGGCACTTCGAGCGAATCTCGGAGATGGTGATGTTCGCGGAGTCGTCGACGTACAGGGGTGCCTCGCTCATGCGCGAGGTTGTTTCGGCGACCTTGCGCCAGTCGACGTCGCTCATTTTGCCGGCCTGCATCTTGGACAGGCGCACGCCGGACTCGGCGGAGAGCATACGCATCGCGATTTCCTGAGAGCTCATTTCCAGCGAGAAGATGAGCGAGGTGATGCCGTGCTTCATGGACGCGGAACGGCAGAAATCCAGGGCGAGCGTGGACTTACCCATGGCGGGTCGGGCGGCGACGATGATCATCTGGCCGCCGTGCAGGCCCTGGGTGAGTTCGTCGAGGTCGGTGAAGCCGGTGGGCACGCCGTTGAGCTTGCCCTGGTTCTTCTCGATGTCTTCGAGCGCGTTGAGGATGTCCGAGCTCATCTGCGTCATGGAGACGTAGTCGGTGGTTTCGCGCCCGTCGGAGACGGCGTAGACCTCGGCCTGGGCTTGGTCGACGATCTCATCGACGTCGCCGCCCGCGTCCGCGTAGCCGAGCTGGACGACGCGCGTGCCCGCGGTGACGAGGCGGCGCATGATGGCGCGCTCGCGCACGATGCGCGCGTAGTAGGCGGCGTTCGCGGCGGTGGGCACGGAGGCGATGAGGGTGTGCAGGTAGGCGGCGCCGCCCACCTTCGACAGGACGCCCGCGCGCTTGAGTTCGCCGGCGACGGTGATCGCATCGGCGGGTTCCGCGCGGCCGTTGAGCTCGACGATGGTGTCGAAGATCGTCTCGTGGCTGGGCTGGTAGAAGTCCTGCCCGCGCAGCATTTCGGAGACGACGTTGGCGGCCTCGGTCGTCAGCATCATCGATCCGAGGACGCTCATCTCCGCGTCGATGTCCTGCGGGGGGACGCGGTCGAACTGGTCGTCGGACATCGTGATCCTCTCGGGTGCGCGGGCGTATAGGGACGAGGCCAGGGCCGGGCTGAGTGCCGCGAGCGCGGCCTGAAGCCCTGTGGATAGAGAGCCTTCAGGCGAAGACTAACGCGTTGTAGGCGATTGCGCGACCGGCGCTGTGCACGGGCATGTGCACATATTGTGGATAACCTGTGCACAACGCCGACGACGCCTGTGCACAACGCGAAATGACCGATCTGTCAGGGCAGATATGCTCATCACAGTCACATCATTGTCATTCATTGGGCCGTCTAGAATTTCCCAGTGCAGGGCTTTCCACAAGCCTGTGCACACATTGTGGAAAAGAATCGGAGTGTCATGACGAGTACACAGGGACCCAGCGACCCGACCTCACCCGCGAAGCGTGAGGAGGCCTCGGCCTCGTCGACCCCGACGATCACCACGCGGATGATCCTGGCCCTCGCTCTGCCCTCTCTGGGGGCCCTCATTGCGGAGCCTCTGTTCACCGTCATTGACTCCACGATGGTGGGCCATCTGGGCACCCCGCAGCTGGCGGGCCTGGGCATCGCGTCGACCGTGCTGAACACGGCGGTCGGGCTCTTCATCTTCCTCGCCTATTCGACGACCTCCCTGGCGGGCCGCCACCTGGGGGCCGGGCGACGCGACCTTGCGATCCACTCGGGGGTCGAGGCCATGTGGCTGGCGGGAGGCCTCGGCGCCCTCGCCGCGATCCTCCTGGCTGTCTTCGCCTCTCCCCTACTCACCTGGCTGGGGGCCGACGCGGCCACCATGCCGCACGCCCTGGCCTACCTGCGCGCCTCCGCGCCCGGCCTAGTCGGCATGTTCGTCGTCCTGGCGGCCACGGGCACCCTGCGCGGGTTGCAGGACACGCGCACTCCCCTGGTCGCGGCGTCCGTGGGCGCGGCCTTCAACGCGGTGGCCAACTGGGTGCTCATGTACCCCCTCGGCCTGGGGGTGGCGGGTTCAGGCCTGGGCACCGCGATCACGCAGACGCTCATGGCGGCTTTCCTCGGGTGGATGATCGTGCGCGCCGCCCGCCGCGAGGGCGTGAGCCTGCGCCCCTCCACTCACGGCCTATTCGGCGCGGCGCTCGAGGGAGCGCCCCTGCTCGTGCGCACCCTCGCGCTGCGCGTCGCCCTCCTCGCGACCCTGAGCGCGGTCACCGCGATCTCCACCCAGGCCCTGGCCGCTCACCAGATCGTGTGGACCCTGTGGTCCTTCGCCGCCTACGTGCTCGACGCCCTCGCGATCGCCGCCCAGGCGCTCGCCGGGTTCACGACCGGCACCGGCGAGCGCGGCGCCATGCGCCCCCTCCTGCGCACCCTGTCGCGCTGGGGCATCGGCTTCGGCGTCGCAGTCGGCGTCGCTCTGGCGATCACCGCGCCCTGGATCACGCGCATCTTCACGACCGACCAGACCGTCATTGACTACGCGACCGTCGCCATCATCGTCGGCGCGCTCTTCCAGCCGGTCGCCGGATACGTGTTCCTCCTCGACGGCGTGCTCATCGGCGCGGGCCGAGGCCGCTACCTGGCCGTCGCCGGCATCGTCAACCTGGTCGTCTACGCGCCCCTCCTGTGGGTCATCGCCCACTCCGCCGCGCTCACGGCGCGCCCCTCCCTCGCCCTCGCGATGGTCTGGCTCGCCTACTCGGCCGTCTACACGGGCATGCGGGCCCTCACCAACGGGCTCGGCGCCCGCTCGCTCTAGCCTTTCGACGAGGCCGGGGCAGGCCTCGTTCGCACCCCCGGTTCCGCGCGGGGTTCGGTGTCCCGGCAGGGTGGGCCCAGGCCTCGTCCCGAGGAGCCCGATCGTGACCGGAAACGCCCTAGCGAAGACGCTGCCACCCGTGTAAAGTGGGTAGCTGGACTATCCGCACCCGCGGCCGGTCCAGCAGGCCCTCACGGGCCATACGCAACGCCCTCCTGTCACGGACCGTCCGTGACCGTAAAGACCATAGGAGGTGGGAACCAACGTGCGTAACTACGAACTGATGGTGATCCTCGATCCTTCGATCGACGAGCGCACCGTCGCCCCCATGATGGAGAAGTACCTGGCACCCGTGGCTGCCAACGGCGGATCCGTCGAGAACGTTGACGTCTGGGGCAAGCGCCGCCTTGCTTACGACATCCTCAAGCGTTCTGAGGGCATCTACGTCGTCATCGACATGACCACGACCCCCGAGGTCGCTCTCGAGATCAACCGCCGCATGGGCATCGACGAGACCATTCTCCGTACGAAGCTCCTGCGCCCCGACGCTCACTGAGCCGACACCACACCCTCTAAGCCCGAGGAGCCGACATGGCCGGAGATACCGTCATCACTGTCATCGGTAACCTGACCGCTGACCCCGAACTGCGTTGGACGCAGTCCGGCGCCGCGGTCGCCGATTTCACGGTGGCCTCCACCCCCCGAACCTACGACCGTAACGCCGGTGAGTGGCGCGACGGCGACACCCTCTTCATGCGCTGCTCCGTGTGGCGCGAGACCGCTGAGAACGTCGCCGAGTCGCTGCGTAAGGGCATGCGCGTCATCGTTCAGGGTCGCCTCACCCAGCGCTCGTACGACACCCAGCAGGGTGAACGTCGCACGGTCGTTGAGCTGCAGGTCGACGAGGTCGGTCCCTCCCTGCGCCGCGCACGCGCGCAGGTCACCCGCACCGCCCCCTCCGGTGGCGGCGGCTACCAGTCCGACAACCGCGGCCAGCAGGGCGCGCCCCAGCAGGGCGGCGGTTACGGCGGCGGCCAGGGTGGATATGGCCAGGGTGGCGCCAATTACGGCGCACCGACCGGCGGCTCCCCCGAGGACCCGTGGCGTTCCGCCCCCGCTGGCGGCGCCACCTCCTTCGGCGACGAGCCCCCGTTCTAAAGTCGCGCGCCCCGGCACCTACGCCGGATAGCGCCACGTCGAAGACAACACGCTTGGGGCGGCACAGTCCGCCCGGATTCACTAGGAGACCATCATGGCGAAGCCCCAACTTCGCAACAAGCCCATCAAGAAGAAGGCCAACCCGCTGAAGTCGGCCAAGATCGAAAAGATCGACTACAAGGACACCGCTCTGCTGCGTAAGTTCATCTCGGACCGCGGCAAGATCCGCGCCCGCCGCGTGACCGGTGTTTCCACCCAGGAGCAGCGCAAGATCGCTCGCGCCGTCAAGAACGCGCGTGAGATGGCTCTGCTGCCCTACTCCACGACCGGCCGCTGATAAGGGAAGGACACAGCTGATATGGCTACCACGAAACTGATCCTCACCCACGACGTTCCGAAGCTCGGCCACGCCGGCGAGGTCGTCGAGGTCAAGGCTGGCTACGCCCGCAACTACCTGGTCCCCCGCGGCTTCGCTGCCAAGTGGACCGCCGGCGCGCAGAAGCAGATCGACCAGATCGCCGCTGCTCGTCGCCGCCACGAGATCGCCACGATCGACGACGCTCGCGCCGTGCGCGACGCCCTCCAGGGTGCCGTTGTCGAGATCTCCGGCAAGGTTGGCAACTCCGGCCGCCTGTTCGGCGCCGTCTCCGCTGCTGCGATCGCTGACGCGGTCAAGGAGCAGCTGGGCCAGACCATCGATCGTCGTCGCGTCATCATCGCCTCGCCCATCAAGGCCGTTGGCGACTACACGGTGACCGTCGGCCTCCACCCCGAGGTGTCCGCGAACCTCAAGGTCCGCGTTTCCGCCGCGAAGTGAAGGCTTCACGCATCGGTTGAATGCTGAAGGGGTGGCCCCCGCTCATGCGAGCGGGGGCCACCCCTTTGCTATGCCCGCAATTCCTGTCGGCCGTGCACAGCGATCCGTTTCGGGCCCGAGCCACATGAAGCACACGGGAAGAGAGAACATGTGGCAGGAGCTCATGCACTCACATGCGGATAGGTTGTGCGCACGCGGATAGGTTATTCAGTTGCGGATAGGTTATTAAGCTATCCGGATGTTCATAACCTATCCACATCGTCGTTTCCTATCCGCATACGCATACTCCCGCGGTGAACGCACTGCGGGCCCCGAGGATGCTCCTCGGGGCCCGCAGGCATGGCGCTAGGGCGCGCGGCTAGTTTCTTCGGCCACCATTGTTGTTGCCGCCGTTGTTATTGCCGCCGTTATTGTTCCCGCCATTGCCGTTGTTGGAACCATTGCCGTTGTTCCCGTTGTTGGAACCGTTGCCACCGTTCCCGTTGCCGTTGTTCCCGTTATTGGAACCGTTGCCACCATTCTGAGAATTCTCGGTGGGTTCGGCGGAGGGCGTCTCGGTGGGGGTAGGTGTCTCGGTGGGCTCCGGGGCGGACTGCGGGGCCTCAGTGGTCGCGCTCGGCGCAGGCGTAGGCGCGTTGTTGTGCACCTTGCGGTTGGACTCAACCTTCCACGGGAAGTCGTCGCCCGGCAGGTTCGCGGTCGCGGGCTTCATGTAGTCGATCCACACGTCCACGGGCCAGTCGCCGCCGTGGAACTGTCCAAGACCGCCAACGTCGTCGAGGGGCACCGAGTTACCCGCGTCGTCTGACTGGTACATCGACACGGCGGTGACCATGCCGGGCACGAAGCCCACGAACTGTGCGGAGAGCTGATCGGAAGACGTGCCGGTCTTACCGGCGGTCACCAGGCGCGGGATCGAGTAGTCCACGCGGTTGGCCGTACCCTCGCCCTTCGTGACGGCCTCGAGGGCCGGCATGATCGAGGAGATCTCCTCGACGTCGAAGACGCGCTTGGGGGCCACGTCGCCGCTGTAGAGCAGCTTGCTGTTCGAGTCTTCGACCTTCTTGACGATGTGGGCGGTGACGCGCTCGCCACCGTTCGCGATCGTCGAGTAGGCGGTCGTCAGGTCGATGTTGTGCGGCGAGGAGGGACCCAGGACGTTGAGGAGCTCATCGTTCAGACCCACCGTGTCCTCGGGGATACCCGCGTCGATGGCGGCCTGGAGCGTGTTCTCCGGCTCCACGTCGTCGTTCAGGCCCACGAACACCGTGTTCATCGAGTAGGCGGTCGCCTTCACGAGGGTCACGTTGCCGAAGGAGTAGCCGCCGTCGTTGGAGACGGGGGTGCCCATGCCTCGGAAGTACTGCGGGGACTTGCCCGAGTAGGTGTCGTAGACGGTGCCACCCAGGCGCGCGTTCGCCAGCAGGGCGAAGGGCTTGAAGGCCGAGCCAGCCATCGCGATGTCCTGCGTGACGGCGTTCTGCTGGCGCTTCTCGAAGTCGGCGCCCGCGTACTCGGCGAGGATCTCGCCCGTGGCCGGATCCATGGAGGACAGGGCGACATGCTGGTACGTGGGATCCCAGCCATCCACCTCGTTCATGCCCTCGGCGGCCGCGACGGCCTGGTCCTGGTGTTCCTTGACGATCGTCGAGGTGATGCGCAGACCACCCTGGCTGATCTTGTCCTCGTCGAACTGGCCGGAGGCGAGCAGCTCCTGCTTGACCTGAGCCATCAGGTAGCCGGTCGTTCCGGTCATCGACGCGCTGTTGAGCGTGTCGGGGTCGATCGTCTCGGGGAATACCGCGGCGTCCTTCTCGGCCTGCGTGATCCAGCCGTCCTCGACCATGAGGTTCAGGTCGCGCTCCCAGCGCTCCTTCGCCTTGTCGGGGTTGACGGCGGGGTCCCACGCGGAGGGCGCGGGGATGACGGCGGCGAGGAGGGCCGACTCGGACAGGGTCAGCTGATCGGCGCCGTGCCCGAAGTAGGCCTGGGCGGCAGCGTCGATACCGTAGGCGCCACGACCGAAGTAGATCGTGTTCATGTAGGCGCCGATGACCTCGTCCTTGGACTTCTCACGGTTGATCTTGATCGCTAGGACAGCTTCCTTGAGCTTGCCCGTGTAGGACGTGGTCTCGCCGATGTAGTAGCGCTCCACGTACTGCTGGGTCAGCGTCGAGCCACCCTGTCGGGCACCGCCGCGCAGGTTGTTGACGAGCGCGCGGAAGATACCCTTCAGGTCGACGCCGGAGTTCGTGTAGAACGTGCGGTCCTCGGAAGCCACGATCGTCTTCGACACGTAGTCGGGCAACGTCGTCGTATCGATGATCTGACGATTGATGTCGCCCAGCGTGCCCATCTCGGTCGTGCCGTCGGCGTAGTAGACGGTGGTCTTCTGCGCGAGCGCCAGGTCGTCCGGCGCAGGCACGGTCAGCGTGTTGTAAAGGTAGAGGAACACAGCCATACCGGCAATGAAAGCGCCCAGGAAGATGGTCAGAATTCCAAAGCCGATGCGCTTGGCCCACCGGAACCTCTTCTTCGCGGGGCCCTTCTTTCCGGCCGACGAGACCTTGGCAGCCTTCCGGGATGCATGCGATCCGGCCGCGGCGCTCGCCGCGCGGCGCGAGGGCAGGGCATCACGCCCCGACGCGCCCGAGCGGCGAGGCTCGATGATCTCGTTCCAGTCGGACTGTCCGTTGTTAGTAGCCACGTATTCGCCCTTTCAGCGGATTGTTATACCCCTAGGGTAACGGTGTTTCCTGAAAGAACCCCAAAGTATGGGGTGCAACACAGGGGGGTGGGTGCACCCTCGGCGCACCCACCCCCCTACGGAAGATCGCTGAGTTCTCTCAGATCAGGACCACTGTTCCTCGGGACGACCATCGACAGCCCACAGGGTGTGGAAGACACCCTCCTTGTCTACCCGGTGGTAGGTGTGGGAGCCGAAGAAGTCACGCTGACCCTGGATGAGGGCCGCCGGCAGGCGCGTCGCGCGAATCTGGTCGAAGTAGGCCAGGGACGAGGCGAACACCGGAATCGGAACGCCGGCGAGGGCCGCCTGGGAGACGACGCGACGCAGCGCGGGCGTGCACTCCTGGAAGCGGGTCGCGAACGGCTCGGCGGCCAGCAGCAGCGGCAGGTCGGGGTCGGCCTCGTAGGCGCGGGTGATGTCGTCGAGGAAGGCCGCGCGGATGATGCAGCCCGCGCGCCAGATGCGAGCCAGGGCGCCCTTGTCGATGCCCCAGTCGTATTCCTTCGCGCCGGCCTCGATCTCGTCGAAGCCCTGCGAGTAGGCGACGATCTTGGAGGCGAACAGGGCGCGTCGCACATCCTCGATGAACGCGGCCCGGGCCTCGTCCGACTCGATGACGAGGGCGCTAGCGTTGCCCGCGAGCGCCTGGCCGGCCGCGCGCTGGGCGGGCTCGGAGGACGCGCCGCGCGCGAAGGTCGCCTCGCCGATCGCGGTGACGGGGACGGCCAGGTCGAGGGCGGTCTGGACCGTCCACTTGCCGGTGCCCTTCTGCGAGGCGGCGTCCACGATGAGGTCGACGAGGGGCTTGCCGGTCTCGGCGTCCACCTGGCGCAGGACCTCGACGGTGATCTCCATGAGGTAGGAGTTGAGCTCGCCCTCGTTCCAGGCGGCGAAGATGTCCGCGATTTCGGCCGGCGTCGCACCCAGGCCCTCACGCAGGAGGGTGTAGGCCTCGGCGATGACCTGCATGTCGGCGTACTCGATGCCGTTGTGCACCATCTTCACGAAGTGGCCGGCGCCGTTCGCGCCAATGTACGTGGAGCAGGGGACGCCGTCGTAGGTGCCGGCGATCGCCTCGAACATGGGGCCGACGCGATCGTACGAGGCCGGGGTGCCGCCGGGCATGATGGAGGGACCCCACAGGGCACCCTCCTCGCCGCCGGAGACGCCCGCACCCACGAAGTGCAGGCCACGCTCGGCAGCCCACTTCTCGCGGCGGATCGTGTCGGTGAACAGGGAGTTACCGCAGTCGACGATGATGTCGCCCTCGTCCATGAGGTCGGCGAGCTGCTCCATGACGGCGTCCGTCGAGGGGCCAGCCTGGACCATCATGATGGCGACGCGGGGCGCGCGCAGGGACGCGACGAAGTCTTCCAGCGTGGACGCGGGAACGAAGGTCGCTTCGTCGCCGTGCTCCGCCATGAGCTTCTCGGTGCGAGCCGGGGTCCTGTTGAAGACGGCGGTCGCGTAGCCGTTGCGGGCCAGGTTGCGGGCGAGGTTTGCGCCCATGACTCCCAGGCCGTACACGCCGATGTCGGCCGATGCCTTCTCGGGGGTGAACGTGCTCATGCGATAACTCTCCTAACAAAAAGTTGAATTATTCCCAGAGTACGGCGGCATGAGCGGGGGTGCACCATGCGCGGGCGTGACGATTGTCGCCCCGCGCCCCGTCTCACTGCCCCTGGGCCTCGCGGGCGGCCTTCGCGGCGGCCTTGCGGGCCTTCTTTTCCGCGACCTTGGCCTCCCAGTGGGCCTGCTGGGCCTGGTACTCCTCGGCGAGGGCGCGCACGTCGTCCGATGCCCACCAGTCGAGAAGCGCCTGACGGGCAGCCTCCTCGCCCAGCGGCCCGCGCTCCATGCGCAGCTCGAGCAGGTAGTCGCGGGCGATCTTCACGGCGCGCGAGGGGCGCAGCCCGAGGATCTCCATGATCTGGTCGCCGTCGAGGTCGGGGCGGATCGCGTCCAACTCCTCTTGCTCGCGCAGGGCAGCGATACGCGCCTCGAGGTCGTCGTAGGCGGCGGACAGGTAGTTGGCCTTGCGGCGGTTGCGTGTCGTGCAGTCGGCGCGCGTGAGGCGGTGGAGGCGTTCGAGGAGCTCGCCCGCGTCGGCCACGTAGCGGCGTACCGCCGAGTCGGACCAGGCGGCCTCGCCGTAGCCGTGGAAGCGCAGGTGCAGCGCGACCAGGGTGGAGACGGCCTCGATCGTCGCCTTGTCGAAGTGGAGGGCCTTCATGCGCTTGCGCGTCATCTTCGCGCCCACGATCTCGTGGTGGTGGAAGGACACGGTGCCGTTCGGCTCAAAGCGGCGGGTCGCGGGCTTGCCGACGTCGTGCATGAGGGCGGCGAAACGCAGGATGAAGTCGGGGGCGGGCACGGCGCCGTCCGGGCCGGTCTCCAGGTCCATCGCCTGCTCGACGACGGTGAGGGTGTGCTCGTAGACGTCCTTGTGGCGCTTGTGCTCGTCCACGGTGGACACGAGGCCGGCGACCTCGGGCAGGACGATGTCGGCGACGCCCGTGTGCACCATCAGCTCGATGCCGCGGCGCGGGTAGGGCGAGATGATGAGGCGCTCGAGCTCGGCGCGGATGCGCTCGGCGGAGACGATCTCCAGGCGCGAGGCCATGGTCTCCATCGCGTTCATGACGTCCATGTCGACGTCGAGGCCCAGCTGGGCGGAGAAGCGCGCGGCGCGCATGATGCGCAGCGGGTCGTCATCGAAAGACTGCTCGGCGGACACGGGGGTGCGCAGGTTGCCGTCCGCGAGGTCGGCGAGGCCGCCGCACGGGTCGACGAGGGCCATCTGCGGCAGGCGCATCGCCATCGCGTTGACCGTGAAGTCGCGGCGCGTCAGGTCACCCTCGAGGGTGTCGCCGAAGGTCACCTCGGGCTTGCGCGAGCCGATCTCATACTCGTCGGTGCGGTAGGTCGTCACCTCCACGACCAGGTCGCCGCGGCGCCCGCCGATCGTGCCGAACTCCTTGCCGATGTCCCAGGTCGCATTACCCCACGTCGCCAGGAGCTCCTCGGTGCGCTCGGGGCGCGCGGAGGTCGTCATATCGAAGTCGTGCGGAGTCACTCCCAGGAACGCGTCGCGCACGGGCCCGCCGACGAGCGCGAGCTCCTCCCCGGCCTCGTGAAAAATCGTGCCGAGTTCCATAATCGCGGGCGGGAGCGCCGCAAAGGTCCTCGTGGCGTTCGCCATGAGGGTAGGAATGTCCGTCGTTCCGGCGTTTGCGCGGTCACGGGGCCGTTATTCGGGGAAGTTGACTGGGTACTCATCGCCCTTAAGCATGCCAGGAAAGCGCCCTGGCCGACTACCGGGGGCCGCGTACCGGCTAAAGTGGAGTCATGCCTGCACGTCCAGTTGACCGCCGAAGCGGGGTGCCCCGACCCCCGCGTCGGTCCGCTTCTGTGCGCGCTGGCCGCTCTCACCTGCCGATTTCCGCGGAAACCAGCGCGGGCGGCATCGTCGTCGACGTACGTGACGGAATTCCCTATGCGGCGTTGATCGCGCGACGCAATCGAGCGGGCCGCATCGAGTGGTGCCTACCCAAGGGCCACCTCGAGGGTTCCGAGACCCCCCAGCAGGCCGCTCTGCGCGAGGTCGCCGAAGAAACCGGCATCCACGGGCGCATCATCCGCCACCTCGCATCGATCGACTACTGGTTCTCCGGCAACGACCGCCGCGTCCACAAGGTCGTCCACCACTACCTGATGGGGTATGAGTCCGGCACGATCTCTGTCGACGGGGATCCGGATCACGAGGCCGAGGAGGCCGCGTGGGTGCCGCTGCGCGACGTGTCGCGCCAGCTGGCCTACCCCAACGAGCGCCGCATCGTGCGCATCGCCCTTGACCTGCTGTATCGGGATGGCCGTGACTAGGCGCGCGCTCGCGGCTGGCGTCCTGTGCGCGGCGATGGCTCTTCCCTTCGGCCTCGGTCTGAACGAGGCCGGGGCCGCTCCGCTGCCCGCCGTGACCTCGCAGGCCGACGCGTCGCGCCCCGCGGTCATGGGCGCGGCGGCCGAGGCATCCGGACTCGTCATCTCGATCAACTCACTGTCGCCACGCATCATCACCAGCGAGAACGAAGTGATTGTTTCCGGCACAGTCCGAAACGATTCACCCACGACGCTCGCGAATATTTCCCTCGAGGTATTTGTCGCCAACGAGACGCCGATCTCGGTGGCCGCACTGACGACGGCGCTCACCGATGACGAACCGGACGCCACGCACGCCGCGACCTCCTCCCTCACCGACGTCGTCCGCGGAGCCACCGTCTCCTTCGAGATTCGTATCCCCACGTCCTCCCTTCCCCTGACCGACGAGACCGAGTGGGGCCCGCGCGTCATCACCGTGGCCGCCAACTCTGGCGAGTACTCCGGCAAGGACCGCTCAATCCTCGTATGGGACTCCGGCGCCCAGGTCTCCGCCTCGCGCGTGAGCGCCGTGGTTCCCTGGACCTCGTCGAACGCCACCCAGGACCAGGCCGAACGCTCCGCGGTCCTCAACCTGGCGGCCTCCTCCGGCGTCACGCTCGCCGTCGACCCGCTACTCATCCCGCGCGGACCGCAGCCCACGGCCTCGCCGAGCCCCACACCCGATTCCGACACCTCCGACGCCGAATCCGGGCAGTCCGATCAGTCCGGCGCCGAATCCGGGCAGTCCGGCGCACCGACGGCCTCGCCGAGCGCGTCCACCTCCCCACCCCGACCCCCGCGCCCACGGCGACAGACCCCGCGCAACGATCGCGCGACCTACAGTCGGAGGCCTTCGTCTCCGCTCTCATGGGAGCCGCGACCGAGATCATCGCCCTCCCCGAGGGCGACGCCGACCTCGGTGCCCTCGCCCTGTCGGGCAACGCAGGCTTCTGGGACCGCGCATCCGACTCCATCGCGGGCTTCCCCTCGTCCCTGCGCGAGGCCGGATGGGTAGCCCCCACGCCCTCGACCGCATCGCCGAGCCCCTCGCCGTCCGCGAGCGCCTCCGGACAGAGCGGCACCACGACGACATCACCAGATGCGGGTCCCACGATCCTACGCAACGTCGCATGGCCGGCAGACACCACCTTCGGCACGTCTTTCCTGTCGAACTACGCCTCTGCCGACCAGATCACGATCGCCCCAGCCTCGGCGCTCACCCCCGCCGAAGAGGTCACCTTCACCTCCTACGCACGCGTGAATGTCAACCCTTCGACGGGCGAGACAGCAACCGACGGAACCGGGGCGCGCACAATCGCCCAGCAGGCCGACCTGGCCTCGATCCTGTCGTGGAACGCGTCCGGCGGTGATGAGCTCGACGCCGAGCAGGCCCTGACGGCGATCACGGCGATCATTGTGCGGGAGCGTCCCTCCTCGTCGCGCACTGTTTTCGCGGCGGCTGCGCGTGGAACGACTGTCAACGAGTCGCTCACCAAGCGGGTCAACGCCCTCTTCTCCCCCGCGGTGGGTCTCCGCCCTGTCCTTTACGGACATGGCCTCCAGTGAACCGACCGACGTCGACCGGCAGACCGTCGACGCGGGCACACTCGACGCCGACACGTCCACCGCGATCACAGCCATGGCCTCGTCCCTGACCATGCTGGAGCCGCTCGCCAACGCGACCGACGATCCCAACGCCGTGTACGACTCGGTCACGCCCCGGATTCTGCCCGCTCTGTCCGCCCAGCTGACACCCTCCGAGCAGCTCGACTCGGCCACGGCGATGACCTCCCAGGTCACAGGCATGCTTTCAGCCGTCACCGTCGAGCCCTCCTCAGCCGTCAACCTCATCAACAAGTCCGCGAACTTCCCGGTCCTCGTGCGCAACAACCTGCCCTGGCCGGTGCGCGTCAACGTCACCCTCGTGCCCGACGACCCGCGGCTGCGCGCCACCCCGGCGCTCTCCCAGACGCTGGCCGCGCAGGGTGCCACGACCGTCGAGGTCCCCGTGGGCGCAATCGGCAGCGGCGACATCGAGGTCACCTACAAGGTGACGACCCCGGACGGCACCGTTCTCGATGACTCCCGCACCGTCACCGTGCGCATGCGCGCCGGGTGGGAGGATGCGATCACCGCGGTCATCGCCTCCCTCTTCGGCCTGCTCTTCCTCGCCGGCATCAGGCGATCACTGCGCAAGAGAGCAGCGCGCAAGGCGCAGGCATCCTCCGACGGATCCGCGCAGGAGACGACGCAGGCAGACACCGAGGCCGAACCCGCCACCGATGGCATCGACGAGGCATCGGCCCGAGCGAACGACACCACCGAAACAGAGACAGCAACGACGAAGGAGACCCCATGAGCTCGAACACGCCTCGCCGATCGATCCTGAGAGCATCGGCGCTCATGGCGTCGGGCACCATGGTGTCGCGCATCCTCGGCTTTATCCGAAACGCGATGCTGATCGCTGCGGTCGGCGCGACCGCCGGCGGCGTGGGCGCGGCCTTCCAGACGGCGAACACGCTGCCCAACACCGTGTTCAACCTGCTGGCCTCCGGCATCTTTGACGCGGTCCTGGTCCCGCAGATCGTGGGCGCTATCAAGCGTCGCCACGACGGCGACACCTACGTCAACCGCCTGCTGACCCTCGCGGGGACGCTCCTCTTCCTCGTCACCTTCGTGACGATGGTACTGGCACCCGTGCTCGTCATGATCACGGCGGCTGGCTACACCGAAGACATTCGCAACCTCGCGATCCTCTTTGCACTGCTGTGCCTGCCGCAGCTCTTCTTCTACGGGCTCTACAACCTGCTGGGCGAGCTCCTCAATGCTCGTGAGATCTTCGGGCCCTACATGTGGGCGCCCGTCGTCAATAACGTCGTCGGCATCGCTGGCCTCGGTATATTCCTCGCGATTTGGGGCGGCGCACCCGACGGCGGCATCCCCGCGGGAGACCTCACGGGTGCACAGTTCTGGGTCCTCGCGGGCTCGGCGACCCTCGGCGTCATCTGCCAGGCCCTGTGCCTGCTGTGGCCGATGCGCAAGGCCGGAGTATCCTTCAAACCCGACTTCCACTTCCGAGGCACGTCCTTCGGGTCAATGCCGCGCGTGGCCGGATGGACGTTCGCAACCCTGGGCGTCTCCCAGGTCGGCGTCCTGTCGACCAACAACCTGGCTGCCATGGCCGACGGTTTCATCGGCCGCAACGGCGCCCAGGGCGGCGTTGTCGGCATTCTTGCCTACTCGACGGCCTTCATGATTTTCATGGTGCCCCAGTCGCTCATCACGGTGTCGCTGACAACCGCAATCTTCACCCGCATGGCCGGCGCCGTGGCCGACGGCGATGATCGGGCGGTGGCCGACAGCTACCACCTGGGTGTCCGCACGATCACGTCGCTGACTCTCGTTGCGGCGGCCATGCTGATGGCCGGCTCTGTGCCGATGATGGAGATCGCGATGGCCGCGAAGGGCGGCGACCCCGCTGCCGTCACCGGCTACGCCCTCGTCCTGACCTCTCTCATGCCCGGCGTCGCATCCACCGGCATGGTCCTCATGAGTCAGCGCGTCTTCTTCGCCTACGAGAACGTCAAGCCCGTGTTCCTCATGGGTATCGGCCCCACGATCATCCAGGTCATCGTCGGCTGGTCGATGTACGCCTGACCGGTGCGCGCTGGTGGGTCGTCGCCGCCGCCCTCGGCGAAACGGCCTGCCGCTTGACGCAGGGCATCATCGCCGTCGTGTGGGTCTCGCGCGAGAATAGCTTCGTTGATCGCGCCGCACTGCTGCGCTCCTACGTCGCCTACCTGGGCGCAGCGATCGTCGCAGGCTTCGTCGGATTCGGCGTCCTGTGGCTCATGGGCATCCACACGGACATCTCCTCGACGCTGGGACGCATGCTGCTGGCGGGCGTCAAGCTCTCCGTCGTTTCGGCGGTGACCGGCCTCATCTACCTCATCGTGCTTCGCTTCGCTGCGCCCCGTGAGTCCGCGGTGATGATGCGCCCGCTGCTGACGCGTCTGCGTGTCCCGGGTGCTGTGGTGAACATCCTGGCAGCGTCTTCCACTCCGACCACCGAACCAACTGCGATAATGGCGGGACACACACCCGACGAGACGGAGGAACCGATGGCTCCCACGCCCGAACGCACCGGCGACGAGAAGAAACTGCCGTCGTTCGACGAGGTGGTCGCTGCCTCGCCGATTCCCGCTCCCCCGGCGCCTCCCGCCCCGTCGAGCGATGAATCGCTTGATGTTCCGCCGATTCCCGCGCCCACCGACGTCCCTGCGTTCGGTCCCGCGACGCAGGCTCCCGTCGAGAATCCTCTCGTCGCTGAGGCCATCGCTGGCCCCGCAGTCGACGCCATTGCCGATGCGCAGGCGATCCCGGCGCCCGACGAGGACCCGATCCCGGCACCCGACGAGGACCCGATCCCCGCGCCCGACGAGGACCCAATCCCTGCACCCGACGAGGAGCCCATCCCCGCGCCCGACGAGGAGCCCATCCCCGCGCCCGACGAGGACCCGATCCCGGCACCCGACGAGGACCCAATCCCCGCGCCCGACAGCGTGTCGATGGCGGAGTCCCTCGCGGCCCTGGGCGTGGAGCCTGTCACCAATGCGACGGACAGCGCCGAGGTTGCGTCCGCGTCCTTCCCGCTGGCTCCCCCGCCACCGGCCCCCGCGACCAGCAGCTACGAGCGCGACGGCGAGCTCAACCCCGTGGACTACCCGCACCCCGAACCTCTCGCTGACGCTCCCGTGACGCACCAGATTCCCCGCGTGCATGCAGCAGTCGAGTCGGCGATCCCTGCCCCTCCCGTCGAGGATCCGACCGAGGTCATGGACGCCGTTCCCCCGATCCCCGCGGCACCCGCACAGCCCGCCTCGGCCTCGTCCGAGGAGGAAGAAGCCAAGCCCGAGCGTTCCGCCAAGCTGATCGACCCGACGCGACCCGCACTCATCTTCGGCGTCATTCTGTTCCTCTTCGGCGCGATCTGGGGTCCGTGGATGGCGACACGACCGGTCACCGACCTGGATCTCGGCCAGTCCCTGCGTAACGGCGTGGCCGCGCAAGAGTCCGGCGAGGAGCCCGCCCCCGCGCTCACCACGACGCCTCCCCCGGCGGAATCCGTGACGCCCGTGATCTCCTCGGTTCAGGTCCTGTCGTGGAACAACGACGACGGCGACCACCCGGACCGCGCGATCAACATGATCGACTCGAACCCGGCGACGTCCTGGTCCTCGCGCTGGTTCGACAACAACCAGTTCCGCGACGAGACCTCCGTGACGATCGTTGTCAAGCTCCAGCAGAAGGCCACCGTGTCCTCGGTGACGCTCAACATGGACCCGGCCACCTCCGGCGGCGAGATCGTCGTGCGTAACGTCACGGATCCCTCGAACCCGCGCGGTGGAACAGAGCTGGCCACTTCTGCGTTGTCTCCGACGACCACGATTCAGCTCCCAACCCCTGTCGAAACCGACTCGATCGCGCTGCAGTTCCGCTCCATGCCCAAGGGCCAGGACGGACGCAACTGGGCGTGGATCTCCGAACTCACCGTTCAGTAACCCTAAGGAGGGTACGCATGTCTTTCGTGACAATTCCGGGCCTTGTGACGGCCGAATCCACCGATACCACCGCTGAGACCACCGAGGTGCAGATCCCGTCGGCCGAGGTACCCGAGGGCGCCACCGTCCACGATGTCGTCATCGTCGGCTCGGGCCCCGCCGGTTACACGGCTGCGGTCTACACGGCCCGCGCCGGCCTCGCCCCCATCGTGCTGGCCGGCCAGCTGACCCCGGGCGGCGCGCTCATGACCACGACCGAGGTCGAGAACTTCCCCGGTTTCCCCGAGGGCATTCAGGGCCCCGAGCTCATGGACAACATGCGCGAGCAGGCCGAGAAGTTCGGCGCGGACATTCGCTACGAGGACGTCGTCGCCGTCAACCTCGAGGGCGACGTGAAGGCCGTGGCGACCGAGGACGAGGTCTTCTACGCGCGCGCCGTCATCCTGGCCACCGGCTCGGAGTACCGCCACATGAACGTGCCCGGCGAGGACAAGTTCTCCGGCCGCGGCGTCTCCTACTGCGCGGTCTGCGACGGCTTCTTCTTCAAGGATCGTCGCCTGGCCGTCATCGGCGGCGGCGACTCCGCGATGGAGCAGGCGACCTTCCTGACGAACTTCGCGTCCGAGGTCGTCGTCGTGCACCGCCGCGACGCCCTGCGCGCCTCGCGCGTCATGGCCGAGCGTGCCCTGAACAACCCGAAGATCTCCTTCGAGTGGAACGCGACCGTCGACGAGGTCCTGGGCGACGAGGCCGTGACCGGCCTGCGCCTGGCCTCCACGGTGGATGACTCGACCCGTGAGATCGCCGTGGACGGTGTTTTCGTCGCGATCGGCCACCTGCCCCGCACGGGCTTCCTGCGCGGCCAGGTCGCCCTCGACGAGGCCGGCTACATCACGGTCGACGAGCCCTCGACGCGCACGTCCGTGGCGGGCGTGTTCGCGTGCGGTGACGCCGTGGACCACATGTACCGCCAGGCCATCACGGCGGCCGGCTCGGGCTGCCGTGCGGCCATGGACGTTGAGCGCTGGCTGGCTTCCCTGGGCGACCAGGCGTGACCTCCTCCCCCGCTGCTCCCGGCGCTGCGAGCGCTGGCGTGCCCCGGCCTCGTACCTGCCCGTGCGGGTCGGGGGCACTGCTGGCGCAGTGCTGTGGGCGCTACCTGGACGGCGAGGCGGCTCCGACCGCCGAGGCGCTCATGCGGTCGCGCTATACGGCGTTCGCGCTGCGCGACGAGGACTACCTGTTCCGCACGTGGCACCCACGCACGCGCCCCGCTCCCCCGTACTGGGTGGAGGGGACGCAGTGGACGGGTTTGCAGATCCTGGGGGCCGAGGCCGGGGGTCCTTCCGACGAGGAGGGCACCGTGACGTTTGTGGCCTCGTGGCGGGACGCGGCGACCGGCGATACCGGGCAGATGCGGGAGCATTCGCGCTTCTCGCGTCGGGCCGGGCGCTGGGTCTACGAGTACGGCGCAAACGACTGACACTACGGTAGGATTTCACTATGATTGCTCGTCGTCTCCTGTCTCCCCCCGTGATCATCGGGGTCCTCCTCGTCGCGGCTGTCGCCGTCGCGGGCGGGTTTGTTTCCAACCCCCTGTCGATCGACACCACGGTGTGGTCTGACTTCGTCGCATCGCGCACACCGGCGATGAACACGTTCATGACGGGCGCATCGTGGCTGTTCGACCCCAAGCGCGCGGTCGTCGTGGCGCTGGTCGTGGCGGGCGCCGTGTGGTGGTTCATCAAGAAGGTCATGAACGCCCTGTACATCCTGTGTTCCGTGGTGTTCTCGGCCGCAAACAGCTTCATCATCAAGCACCTGTACGAGCGTCCCCGTCCCGAGGAGGCGCTACGCCTGATCACCGAGGACGGCTACTCGTTCCCGTCGGGTCACGCGACGGCCGTGACCGCGCTATTCGTGTCCCTGGTGCTGGTCCTGACGACGACGCGCCTTGGCCGCCGTCTGCGCTACCTGCTGTGGGCCGCGGCGCTGACGCTCATCGTCTTCATCTGCGTGACGCGCCTGTACCTGGGCGTCCACTGGGTCACCGACGTGATCGCCGGCTTTAGCGTGGGTCTCGGCTCGTCAATGATCTTGGCGCCATTCATGATTGGGCCCAACGCTTTGAAGTTGTTCCGCTAGTTTTTGGAACTCATTTGTTGCGGGGAGCGCCCGGGGCCACGGCCCTGGGCGCTTCTGTATGCGCTACGTGTGGGTATGTCTCACCATTCGGTGATGCATGGGACAACGCCTCGCCAAGCATGCCAGCAGTGTCGATAATATGCGGAGCGGTCATCGTTGTGCCTCCAAATCATTTCGAGTCAGAAGTAGAGAGCTTTCTCGAAGGATCACACGGTGACCGCACCCATAACAAGCAACAGGCCAACCACCACACGGTTACACCACTATGCGGGACGGCACTCGCATGGTTCCAGCACCCCGGTTGAAATATTTTTCGCCCACGCCTGGGGATCCAGCACCCCGAATGAAACATTATTCGCCCACGCACTCCCAAAATGGCTGATTTTCGACCAATTTCACCGTGCTGGGGCGATATTCCTTTCACTGAAGACATGAGCCAAGCGGTGGGGTGCCTTGCTGGGGCGGTATTTCTTTCATGGAGGCTCGCTGGAAGTGGTGGTGGCGTCCATGGAGTACCTCGACGAGGCCGAGGCCCCCATGCCGTGTGTCAATGCCTACCCTCCAGAAAAGTCGCATGCAATTCGATTGGGAGAAGTTTCAACAAAGTCCGAAAACGTTGCAATTCCAACGATCTCAATTCAAGGTTTGAAATAGTGTCGGGGGAATTGCATGCGAAATTGGTTGTGGGTTCAGGAATGGGGGCGTGAGGGCCGGGTGTGAGGGCTGAGGGCGAGGGACGGGGTCCCAGTAGGGGCCTGGCCGGGCTTCGAGCCGACGCACCAGCCACACGTCAGCACACCCGGCCCCGCCGGTGTGGAGGCCACCGCGAGGCCTGCGGGGCCTGGCCGCGGTGCCGGAGGGCGGCGGCAGGGCCACGGCCAGACAAATTTCGCATGCAATTCCCGCACGGCACGAACCAGCGCAAGCTCAAAAACCGCAGAATATCAACGATTAGATTTCAATACCTGAAATACTCTCAGGGGAATTGCATGCGAAATTAATGATTGACAGCCAGAACTGGGCCAGATACAGCAACCCAAAGCATGGCCGGGCCTCGAGATCGACCACTCCGAGCCGTCAGGCTCGCGTGTGGCGATCTCGCGGGCGGCTGGGCCTGGCTGCGGTGCCCGTGGGCGGTGGCGGGGCCTGGCCGGGCCTCGAGACGACGCGCCGAGCGAAGCTCGCGGCGCGGACGGCTCGCGAGCGGGCCGCCGCCCACGGGCACACCGAGCAGCCCGGCCCAGCAGGCACCCAGGTACGCCAAAGGGGCGGGTACCGAAGTACCCGCCCCTTGTCGGCTCACTCAGCCACTGCCTCGTCGAGGCTCAGGCCGAATGATCCTCAGTCCTGGCGACGGCGACGCATCCACAGGAACATGCCGCCCACGACGGCCGCTCCCAGGCCCGCTCCGCCGATGAGGCCGTCGAAGCCGGTGCGGGCGAGGCCCTTCTTCGGCTTGGTGGCCGGGACATCGGGCGCGACGTAACCGAAGTTCACGCCGGTGACCTTCTGGTTGTCGAAGCCGATCGTGATCGCACCGGACATGGAGTCGGCAATGCCGTCGGGATCCTCGGTCTGGTCCAGGTCGGCGAGGTCGCCGTCCGGGTGGACCTTGACGCGGTAGGTGCCGGCGGGCAGCTTCTCGAAGGAGTAGTTGCCGTCCTTATCGGTCGTGGTCGTACCGATGACCTTGCCGTCCTTGTCGAGCAGGTCGACCGTCACACCGGAGAAGGTCTCTTCACCGTCGGTGTAGGAGCCGGACTTATCGGAGTCGCGGTAGACGCGACCAGCGATCGAGTAGTCCGGAACGTAGCCAAAGTTGACCTTTTCCTGCAGGGAGTTCTCCGGGCCCATCGTGTACACCGCGGAGGTGTCGTCAACGGTGGCGTCGGGATCCTCGGTCTGGTCGTAGTCCTTGATGGACGAGGAGCGCACGACCTTGACGGTGTACTTGCCGTCGGGCAGGTGCTGGAAGGCGTAGTTGCCGTCCGCGTCGGTGTCGAGGGTCTGGAGGACCTTGCCGTTCTCGTCGAGGAGCTGGACGCTCACGCGCTCGAGGCCAGGCTCGTCACCGTTAATCGTCTTGTCGCGGTTGTCGTCGCGGTAGACGGTGCCCGTGATGGTGTTGTTCGGGACGTAGCCGAAGTCGACGTCGCCCTTGGTGGGGTTCTTCTCGTCGAGGGTGATCGGCTCGGACGCGTTGTCCAGCTTGTTGTCGGGGTCGCCGGTCTGGTCGGTGTCGGTCAGAGCGCCATCCTTGACGACCTTGACGGAGTAGGTGCCGTCGGGCAGGTGCTCGAAGGAGTACTTGCCGTCCTTGTCGGTCGTCGTGGTGGCGATGACCTTGCCGTCCTTGTCGAGGAGCTGGACCGTCACGCCGGAGTAGCGTCCTTCGGTGTCGCCCTTCTTTCCGTCGCGGTCACCGTCGCGGTAGATGGTGCCGTTGATGGAGTTGTTGGCGATGTAGCCGAAGTTGACGTCCGTTTCGGTGCGGTGGTCGTTGCCGAGCGAGATGACGCCGGAGGTGGAGTCCTTGGTGGAGTCCGGGTCCTCCGTCTGGTCGAGGTCGGTGAGAGCACCGTCCTTGACAACCTTGACGGTGTAGTCGCCGGCGGGCAGCTTCTCGAAGGAGTAGGCGCCGTTTTCGTCCGTCGTGGTGGTCGCGACGACCTTGCCGTCCTTGTCGCGCAGCTCGACGGTCTGGTTGGCGTAGCCCTTCTCGGTCGCGCCGTGCGTCTCGTCGCGGTCACCGTCGCGGTAGACGAGGCCGTGGATCGAGTAGTCGGGAACGTATCCGAAGTCGATGTTGTCCTTGGAGGGGTTGTCCTCGCCCAGGGTCACCGGTTCGGAGGCGTTGTCCTTGTTCGTGTCCGGATCTTCGGTCTGCTCGGTGTCGGCGAGCTCGCCGTCCTTGACGACCTTGACAGAGTAGGTGCCGTCGGGCAGCTTGGAGAAGGAGTACTTGCCGTCCTTGTCGGTCGTGGTGGTACCCACGACGTTGCCGTCCTTGTCGAGGAGCTGGACCGTCACGCCGGAGTATCCGGGCTCGGTGTCATCCTGGTCGCCGTTGCGCGAGTCATCGCGGTAGACGGTACCCGACAGGGAGTTGTTGTTCACGTAGCCGAAGTTGACGTCCGTCTTGGACGGGTTGTCGTTGTTCAGCATGATGGGCTCGGAGGAGTTGTCCTTCGTGGCGTCCGGGTCGCCGGTCTGCTCGAGGGAGGCGATGGGGCCATCCTGAACGACCTTGACGGAGTAGGTGCCCGCGGGGAGCTTGTCGAAGGAGTAGTTGCCCTTCTCGTCGGTCGTGGTGGTGGCGACGACGTTGCCGTCGGCGTCAACCAAGTTGACCGTCACGCCCTCGTAGAGCTTCTCATCCGTGTCCAGCGCGCCGGAGCGGTTGCCGTCACGGTAGATCGTGCCCTTGATGAAGTAGTCGGGCACGTAGCCGAAGTTGACGTTCTTCTTCGTGGGGTTGTCCTCGTTCAGGACGATGGGCTCGGAGGCGCTGTCCTTGGTGCCGTCCGGGTCCTCGGTCTGCTCGAGGTCGGTGAGGGCTCCATCCTTGACAACCTTGACGGAGTAGGTGCCGTCGGGCAGGTTGTCGAAGGAGTAGTTGCCGTTGGCGTCGGTCTTGGTGGTCGCGATGACCGATCCGTCCTTGTCGAGGAGCTGGAGCGTCTGCTCGGGGTAGCCGGCCTCTCCCCCGTTGAGGGAGTTGGAGCGGTTGTCGTCGCGGTAGACCGTGCCGGAGATCGAGTTGTTCGAGATGTACCCGAAGTTGACGTTCTCCTTGATCGGGTCGTTCAGTTCGAGGGTGATGTCACCGGAGGTGTTGTCCTTGGTGGCGTCGGGGTCCTCGGTCTGGACGAGGTCGGCGATGGGGCCTTCCTTGTGGACGCGGACCTTGTAGGTGCCTTCCTCGAGGTTGGTGAACGCGTAGGCGCCCTTGGCGTCGGTGGTCGTGGTGGCCACGACGTTACCGTCCGTGTCGAGGAGGTCGACGGTCACACCCTGGTAGAGCTTCTCGCCGTCCTCGAGGGACTCGGAGCGGTCGGCGTCACGGTAGACGGTGCCCTTGATCGTGTAGTTCGTGGCGTAACCGAAGTTCACGTTCTTCACGGAGGGGTTGTCGTGGTTCACCTGGACGACGCCGGAGGTGTGGTCCTTGGTGCCGTCCGGGTCCTCGGTCTGCTCAAGCTTCTTGAGGAGGTCGGAGGGCTCCACCTTGACGGTGTACTTGCCGGCGGGCAGCTTGGAGAAGGAGTACGTGCCGTCTGCCTTCGTCGTGGTCGTCGCGACGACCTGGCCGTCCTCGCCGAGAAGGTTCACGGTGATGCCGTCGAAGCCGGGCTCGGAGTTGTTGAGCGACTCGGAGCGGTCCTTGTCGTAGTAGACGGTGCCGGAGACCGTGTAATCCTCGGCGTAGCCGAAGTTGACGTTGATGACATCCGGGTCAGAGCGCGTGAAGGTGATGGCCTGCGAGCGCGAGTCGGCCTTACCCGAGGGATCCTCGGTCTGCTCCTTGTCCGCCAGCGGGCCGGTCTTGTCGACCTGGACGGTGTAGGTGCCGTCGTTCAGGCCGGTGAAGGAGTAGTTGCCATTCGCGTCGGTCGTGGTGGTACCCACGACGTTGCCGTCCTTGTCGAGCAGCTTCACGGTGACGCCGGACAGGTCGATGTCGCCCGTGTCCTTGGTCTTGTCGCGGTTCTGGTCGAGGTAGACGGTGCCGGAGATCGCGTGCTTCTTGATGTAGCCGAAGTTGACGTTCTCGCGGACCGGGTTGTCGGCATTCAGGGTGATCGCGCCGGAGGCGTTGTCCTTCGTGCCATCCGGATCCTCGGTCTGGGTCAGCTCGGCTATGTCGCCGGCCTTGGTGACCTTGACCGTGTAGGTTCCGGCGTCGAGGCCGGTGAAGGAGTAGTTGCCGTCCGCGTCGGTCTTGGTGGTGGCGACGACGTTACCGTCGGCGCCGAGCAGCTCGACCGTGATGTCCTTGAAGGGGTCCTCACCGTTGTCGAACGAGGAGGACTCGTTCGCGTCGTAGTACACCTTGCCGGACAGGCGGTGCTTGACGGTGATGGACGCCGAGGAGGAGTTATTGCCGGGCACGAGGTCGTACTCGGGTGGGTTCACAAAGGCGGCCGTGTTGTTGAGCGTCTTGCCGTCGGTGTCGGCGTTCAGCGTGACGGTGACGAAGAGCGAGGCGTATTCGCCGGCGAGCATGTCGCCAATGGTCCACGTGGTGCCGTCGAAGGTGCCGGCCTCGTCGGTGCCCTTACATTCCTGCGGCAGGCCGGTCGTGTAGCCGGAGGTGCACTTGTGCGTCTCGGCGGACACGAAGGTGGTACCGGCGGGGAAGGCTTCCTTGACCTTGAGGTCGGGGGCCTTGCCCTGGCCGATGTTGCCGGCGTCGATGCGGTAGGTGACCTGGTCGCCGGGCTTCAGGTTGGAGGCGTCGGAGACGACGGTCTTGTTGAGGGCGACGTCGAGCGCGAGGGCCATGGCGACCTTGATCGGCTCGGCCGGCAGGATGGCGCGGTTGTTCGAGGCCTGGGTGGCCGCGATCGCGACGGACTCGTAGGCGATGCCGGTCGCGTTATCGGGGGCCTTGATGGGCGCGATGATCGGGATCGATGCGCCGGCCTTGATCGGGGTGGCCTTGCCGTTGATGTAGATGCGGTAGGACTTCACGTCGGCCCACGAGGCCGGGGTGGTGGTCCAGTTGTTGTCGCATCCGGCGGGGCCGGCTGCCATGGCGTCGCCCTGGTTCATGACTTCGCCGCGGCAGGGGTTGTAGGAGGTGGAGTATTCGATGGTGACCTGAGAGGGGTCGATGCCCGAGCCTGCGCCAACCTGGAGCGGGCCGGTGAGGATGGGTGCCCATTCGGAGCCACGGGAGTCGCCGCCCTGGATGGCGGTGTCGCCGACGTGGGGCAGGATGCCGTAGACGGTCATGTCGGACAGGTCCGCGTTACCGGAGTTGGTGGGGGTGATGCGGTACTGGCCGTCTTCACCCTGGCGGATCATGGACACGCCGTCGGTGTACTTCTTGTAGGTCGAGCCTTCCACGGAGCCGAGGCTCTCGAGGACGACGTCTGCGCCAGCCTGCTCGGAGACCGTGAAGGTCGAGGAGACGGGGCAGACCTGGTCGGCGGTCGAGCCGTCACCGTTGACATCGTAGGTGTCGTCGGTGGAGCCGTAGAAGCAGATCGTGGTCTTCTTGGAGGTCAGCGCGTACTCGGGTTCGGCCGCGGAGATGTAGGCCTCGTTCTTGTGCGTACCGGCGCTCATCGAGGGGCCGACCTTGCCGCGCAGCTGGATGGTGGTGCCACCCTTGGTTTGGTAGCCGGGCCAGGTGACCTGAACGAGCTGGCGGGTGCAGCCGGTGGCGTCGGTGACATCGCGGACCGTGACGGTCTTTTCCTTACCTGCGGGGCCGCCGGTGACGGAATCCTCGACGAAGGTCATGCCGCAGGGCAGCAGGTCGGAGATGACGGGCTGGAGTCAACGACGGTCGAGGTGTTGTTCGCGGTGACGCTGAAGGTGACCTCGGAGCCGGGGGACGCCAGGTTGCCCTTGATGGTGGACTTGGCGTTGTAGTACTTGGGCAGCGCGGTGCCCAGGGTGAGGATGTCGCAGTAGTCGTCGGCGGGGATCTGGATGGATCGGGAGCCATCGAGGGACTTCATGGACCAGTCGGTGACACAGTTCTGGACGCGCACGTACTGGTCGGACTTGCCGGCCTTCCATGCGGCGGAGTTGGTGTCGGCCTGGACGTAGGTCGTGCCGTCCTCGGTCGTGGGGGTGCCTGCACCAACGGGGCCGGCGACGTTGAGGATGGAGGACTCACCGGCGGGGATCGTCTGCTTGTAGTGGAAGACGGTCAGGTACTCGTCGGTGGCGAAGGAGGAGAAGTCGAATGCCTTGCCGCGGTAGACGGTCTGAGTGCCGGTGTTTCCCTTGTTGGTCCAGTAGGTGATCTCGATGGGCGTCGTCGTCTGGGTGTCAATCGTCTTGACGCGCATGAGGGGCTTGTCGCAGTCCTTGGAGCCATCGGTCGGGGACACGAGGCCACAGGTCAGGTAGTCGGTGTACTCCATGACGACCGGGACGTTGGAGTTGTTGGAGTAGCTGTACAGCCAGTTACCCTGCTTGCCGCGCTCGAACTGGCTCATGGCGCGCTTGTGGAAGCCGCCGCCGTAGCGGATCTCGCTGTCGAAGCGGTGCGTGAAGGAGGCATCGGCGGTGACAACGTTGGTCTCGTTGTGCATCTCCTTGCCGGTGAGCTTCGCGGTGTTGGTGACGGTCTCGTCCGTGCAGGTGTCGTCGTAGTGGACGGTGACGGACAGGACGATGTTCATGAACGCGGGGTTGACGTCGCCGACGTTCCAGGTGACGGTGTGGGTCGCTGCGTCGTAGGAGCTTTCGACGGTCGCGGCCATGTTCGTCTTGGTGTTACCCGAGGCCGAGGAGGACACGTACTTCGCGCACGTGGGCAGCGGGTCGGTGATGACGACATCGGTCATGTTGGACTTACCGTTGAGGCCGTCTACGTTGGTGTCATACTTCGGCGTGATCTGGTAGGTCACGTCGACGTTCTTGGGGGTCGCAACCGGGCCGGTCTTGCTCAGCTGAGGAGTCGGCTCGGATTTGATCGTGACGGTCGCCTGGGAGGTTTCCTTGCTCTCTCGCCCGAGGTAAAGGTCGCGACCGGGGTGACGGTGGAGCCGCCGGGGGTCACGCCACGCGGGGCGGTGAAGGTCAGGACCGTCTGGAACGAGGAGCCGGCGGCGACTGTTCCGAGGTTGTAGGTGACGAGGCCGTCAGCGCCCGCGGTCGGAGCCTTGATCGTGGGGGTGACGACCTTCTTGCCGGCGGTGGCCGTGGCGTTGACGCCTTCGGGGGCCGAGTCGAGGTTCGAGTTACCCGCGGGGGTCACCGTGTGGGGCAGCGTGATGCTGACGACCGAGTCGACGCAGTCCTCTGTTGTGGAGGCGCAGGAAAACTCGACGACGTAGCGCTGCTCGACACCTGAGAGGTACGAGGTCTCGTCGGGTGTGATGGCGAGTTTAAGCGTCGGAGCCGCCGCATATGTGGGCAGCGTCGTGACGCCGAGCATAACGAGGGCGGTCGTGACCAGCATGGCAAGCAGCTGGGCCGGCTGGAGGCCTTCGACCACGTGTGGTTGGTGTGCACAGCCTTCTCCTGAATGTGCGAAAAGCGTATGTTTCAAGCCAATTTTACGAGTTTCTCAACAAGTGTGAAGACGCTATTTTCCGAGATGAGAAGCCTTCCAACTTCACCTATGCAGGTCAGTTTTCAAACAACGATGAGGCACCGACAAACAACCGTCCACACGGTTTATACACAACTGTGCATAGCACTGTGGATAAATACGGGGCTTCACTGCAGCTGATGAGCCACTTTGCACAATTTTTGTGACGGAGCACCCAAATCTTCCACGAATAACCAGATGGTCGGACAAATTTAATCCGACCGCACAATATGACCCCATCAGCGCCACTGACCTGCTCAAATTGTCGAAGCTCACACAGAAAGATCGGAACCATCCGGTTGCAGGTGAAACGGGACCTCCGTCGAAAGGTTGAGAACTTTGCTCAGCCACGCACCGTCCCCAGGCCTCCGACATATCTTGTGGCTCCAGTAGCCTTTCAAGTACGATGACAAACGACGATGACGTGCATGAACACAACACTCCACGCCCGGGTTCGGGTGAATCTCTTCCTTGATCGAGAGCCGCAGCCGATCATCTCCCCAGCCTTCGCCAACCAGGTCGCCAGCCGACTCCTACACTGAGCCCTCTCAAGGACCATCCATGACCACACTAATCTGGCTTCGCGACGACCTCCGTCTGGCTGACCACCCGGCCCTGACGGCCGCCTGCTCGGCAGCACACGGACCCGTGGTGGCACTGTGGATCCACGAAACCCGCAGAACCGATGACGACAACAATCGGCACGGACCGCGCCCGCTCGGTGCGGCAACCCGGTGGTGGTACCACCGCAGCCTGCGACAGCTGGCGCCGCGGCTTGCCGACCTGGGTATTCCACTCGTCTTCGCCCGGGGTGATGCCGCGAACGTCATGCGCCAAGTCGTGGACACCTTACAACCCACCAGCGTGCACTGGACACGACGCTACGCCCCGGCGGCCTGCCGCCTGGACGCCACCATCAAGCACGAGTTGAAATCACGCACCGACGTGCACAGCCACCCCGGCAGCCTGCTCGCCGAACCCTGGCTGATGCAGACGACCAACGGCTCCCATTACCAAGTTTTCACACCGTTCAGCCACGCCGTAGCCGACCTGCCCCTCGGTCCCCTCCTGCCCGAGCCCTCGCCGGTCGACGATCCGGACGGTGCGGCCACAGCCCTCGCCACATTGCGGGAGGACGGCGTCCTGCAGAACCTGGAGGACATTGGGTTGCTCAACGACGGCCCCACCTGGTGGGAAAACACCCTCGCACAGCACTGGGAGCCCGGTGAATTGGCGGCCCAGCAGCAACTGGACGCCATCGACAGCTGGCTGCCCGGCTATGCCACACGCCGTGACCTGCCCGGGGAGGAAGCATCCACCAGCAGAATCTCGCCGAGGCTGCGGTGCGGGGAATTATCTCCGCGCCAAGCCGTGGCCGCAGCCCGTCGCAGCACGGCCTCGGGCGAGGATATCGCCGCTTGGACCAGGCAACTCTACTGGCGCGAGTTCAGCTGGCACCTGCTCCACCACCGCGAACATCTAGAGGACACCCCCATGCGTCCAGCTTTCGCGGAATTCCCCTACTATTCCGACGAGCACCTGGCACAGGCCTGGCGACAGGGCCGCACCGGCATCGACCTCGTCGACGCTGGAATGCAGCAACTATGGCAGACAGGCTGGATGCACAACCGAGTGCGCATGGTCGCAGCATCGCTGTTCACCAAGAACATGCTCCAGCCATGGCAAGACGGCGAGCAGTGGTTCTGGGACACTCTCGTAGACGCAGATGAGGCCAACAATCCTGTCTCTTGGCAGTGGGTGTCCGGCAGCGGCGCGGACGCTGCGCCCTACTTCCGCATCTTTAACCCTGAACTCCAGCGCACCCGCTTCGACCCGCACAGTCGCTATGTCAAGCGCTGGATCCCGGAGGGACTCGATCGGCCTATCGTACCTGTCGTCGACCTGGCTGAGTCGCGACGCGAGGCGCTCGCCGCTTACGAGCATGTACGTGCGGCATCTGCAGCCCATGCCAGGCCTCACCGTGGTTGAGGTGAGTGTCCACACGATAACACCGACGCCAGAGCCGCCTCACCAACGCCTGTGACTGGGTCCAAGACAGCAAAAAGGCCCGAACCGAAACCATCCAAGATGGCAAGGGCTCAAGCCTTGTACGTCGAGTGGAGCTAACGGGACTCGAACCCGTAACCCCCTGCTTGCAAAGCAGGTGCGCTACCAATTGCGCCATAGCCCCGTTGGAGGAACTCAGTCCTCCACGGCGTCCGTGACGGACGTCCACAGGTCAGCATTATCGGAAAGATCAACAAGAATTTGTCGGACGGCGATGCCGACGGCCACGACGGATCCGACAGCCACGCAACAGGTGACCCATTTCTTCATGATGATCCTCCGCTTTCGCTCGCCTGCGGATGGTGGGCCTAGGTGGGCTCGAACCACCGACCTCAGTCTTATCAGGACTGCGCTCTAACCTACTGAGCTATAGGCCCAACCGGCACCCTTGCGGGCACTCGGATATATTACACAGCACAGGGCCATCCGGCAAAATCGAGCATTGGTGACGTCCAACACGACCGCGATTGTCTGGCCCTCGACGGAGAGGAGGAGGCCTCGTGACCACCGTCGTCGAGCACGCTCGAGACTCGCGCACTTCCGCTACGATCGGACCTCTCCCCCGCTGACGCCCTCGCTCTCTCCTGCCTGGTCTACGTGGATTTCCATGCGCTGCCCGGGCCTCGTTCCCCGCGCGGTTGCCTGCTCCGGGAGGTCGCCCAGGCCTCGTCCATCCCGTCTCTGTATCGCTATTCGTTGGTGTCGCACGCGGACCGTCAGCTGCTCGAGGCCGCCGGCGCGAGCGTGCACTTCGGAGGCCTGCGCGTGCGCGATGCGGTCACTCGGCTAACGTCGCGGCCGCTCGCTCAGTTCGGTGCCGTCACCTTCATCGACGAGGCCGGGGCGACCTACGTGGTCTTCCGCGGGACGGATACAAGCGCGGTTGGGTGGGCGGAGGATGCCCGCTTTGGTCTCGATTTTCCAACGGATTCGCAGCGGTGGGCAGCCAACTACCTGGCGTATGCGGCATCGCGGGCCGAGGGGCCGATCGTTGTGGCCGGTCATTCGAAGGGCGCGAACCTGGCACTGTACGCGGCGGCCGCCACCACTCCCCCGACGCTTGAGGGTGTCTATGCGTTCGATCCCGTGGGATTTCCTGCGTCAGTCGTTGACGATGGATTTTTCGAGAGCATCGACGGGCTCATGCACATCTACGTGACGGCGGGTTCGTGGGTGAGCCCACTCCTCCCACTTCCTGCGACGGCCACTGTCGTCGCGTCAACCTGGCCGGGACCGCTCAGCCACAATCCGTATGCGTGGCGCTCGGAGGGCCTGCACTTGTTTCTGATCATCGTCTGCCATCGCGGTCGGGGGCCTTCCTGCGTGCTGTTCTCGGCGCGCTTTTGCGGGCACGCCCGACGCGAATCGACGTCGACAAGCGACACTGGCCCACAGGTGGCCACCTGGGCCCAGCCGCTAGGAGCTCAGCAAGCACACACACCATCCCAGACACCACTACGCCCAAAACGCAGACCACCTCGCCCGCAACACCCCATTGTCGGCGTTTTTCACTGAGGTGGTCTGCACTGTGGGCACGAGACCAGTCCAAGAGGCGGCCTCACCACCACCAATCGGGGGGAATTGCACCATTAGGGGCGCGACACGCCGACGACACGCCGTCAGTCAGCTCCTAATGCTGCAAAACCCCCATCGCTGACACCAAGATCAGCAGAGGTACAGACAATTCAACCTCATCGGGAGCACACCTCATCCCAACGAGCAGTCTTACTGCTATGGGGCCATGCAAGGCCCCACTTCAGCACCCATGGGTGATGGCAAGCACTGCTACACAACAGTCGCATGCAATTCCTCCCACGGCATGAATCAACACGATCTTAAAACCGCAGAATATCAACGATTAGATCCCAAACCCGGAAATATGCTCATACGAATTGCATGCGGAATTGCGGAACACCGGGCAACACTGGTGTGGAGGGTGCGGGTGGGACCGGAGGGCCTGGCCGCGGTGCCGGAGGGCGGCGGCAGGGCCAGGGCGGGCCTCGAGACGACGCACCCAGCCACACGCCAGCGACACAGCGCCGCCGGCGTGGAGGGCGCAAGAGGGCCAGGCTGCGGCACCCGTGGGCGACGGGGCCTGGCCGCGGTGCCGGTGGGCGGCGGCAGGGCCAGGGCGGGCCTCGAGATCGACCACTCCGAGCCGTCAGGCTCGCGTGTGGCGATCTCGCGGGCGGGCCGCCGCCCACCGGCACACACAGCGGCCGGGCCCCACACAGCGGCCGGGCCCCACAGACGGGCCCTCCGGTGCCCGGAACATCAGCAGCGTCACGTTGTGGAGATGGGGGGAATCGAACCCCCGTCTCAACGCTGCGGCCAGAGCTCAGGAGGTGCCACAAGCAGCGCAAGACCGCTGCGCGGCATAGCAAAAGGGGCCGGCATCAGCCGACCCCTTGCGCGAGTGCCCTCACTCATCCATGAGGGACACCTTGACGCCACCCACCAGCGAAGCGACGACGTTGTAGAGCATGGCTCCCAGCGTCGACATGGCGGTGAGCAGGATGACGTTAATGACGGCGACGATCGTCGCGTAGGAGATGACGCGCGGCAGGCGAGCGTAGTCCAGGAGGTCCGCGTAGCGGCCGGCGCCCATGGTCTTGAGGAATTCCTCGAGCTGGCTGAACACGTGCATGGCGTCGACCATGAGCCACAGGACGATCGTGGCGACGACCATCGCGATGCCCAGGGCGACCGACAGGAGGAAGGAGACCTTCATGACGGTCCACGCGTCGATGCGCGCGATTGCCAGGTCAACTCGGCGGGGAGCGTCGCTGCGGGCGCTCGAGACGTGGTCGCTCATGGGTTTCCTTCCAGGTCGCACTTCCTACCTGCCAGGCTACCGCATCGCCTGGCACCGGCGCTGGTTCCGCGCCGCTTTGGCAGATTGATCACGGGACGAGGCCGGGGCCTCGTCCCGTGATCATCCGTCAGTTCTGCGCGTCCGCGGTGTCGTCGCCCTCAGAGGCCGTGGCCTCGTTAGCGGGGGCGTCGGTCCCCTCGGCGGCATCCGGGGCCTGGGTGGCCTCGGTGTTCTCGGACTCGTCGGTCTCGTCCTCGTCGCCCGAGTCGGAGTTGCGGGTGATCGCGATGATGCGGTCGCCGTCGTCCGGGCGGGCGAAGATGACGCCCATGGTGTTGCGGGCGGTGGGTCGCACGTCGGAGGCGTTCACCTGGACGAGCTTGCCGGACTCGGTGATGACCATGACGTCTTCATCGGGACGCACGACGAGGGCGCCGACGAGGCCACCGCGTTCGTCGACGAGCTTGCCAACGCGCACGCCCAGGGTGCCGCGCGACTTGGTCGGGTATTCATCGACGGGAGTGCGCTTGGCGTAGCCGGATTCGGTGACGATCAGCAGGTCGGTGTCCTCGCGCGGGACCTCCATGCTGAGCAGCTCGTCGTCGCCGCGGAACTTCATGCCGCGCACGCCGGACGTGGAGCGGCCCATGGAGCGCAGCTGGTCGTCAGTGGCGGTGAAGCGCACGGCCTGGCCGTCGCGGGAGACGAGGATGAGGTCCTCGTCGGCCATGATGGTCTGTGCGGAGACGAGCTCGTCGGGCTTGCCGTCCTCGTCCTCGCGCAGGTTGATGGCGATGATGCCGCCGGAGCGGGGCGAGTTGTACAGGCTCAGCGGGGTCTTCTTGACGAGGCCGCGCTTGGTGGCCAGGACCAGGAAGTCCGCGTCCTCGTAGGTGCGGATCGCGAGGACCTGCGCGATGTGCTCGTCGGGCTGGAAGGCCAGCAGGTTGGCGACGTGCTGGCCCTTTGGCGTCACGACCGCCCTCGGGGATCTCGTAGGCCTTGGCGCGGTAGACGCGTCCGAGGTTGGTGAAGAAGAGGAGCCAGTTGTGCGTGGTTGTGACGAAGAAGTGTTCGACCACGTCGTCGCCGCGCAGCTGGGTGCCGCGCACGCCCTTGCCGCCGCGCTTTGCGAGCGGTAGTTGTCCGTGCGGGTGCGCTTGGCGAATCCGTCGCGGGTGATGGTGACGACCACGTCCTCTTCGGGGATGAGGTCTTCCATCGACATTTCCCCGTCGAAGGGGAGGATGCGGGTGCGACGCTCGTCGCCAAACTTGTCAACGATCTCGCTGAGTTCGCTGGAGATGATGGCGCGCTGACGCTCGGGCGTGGCGAGGATGTCGTTGAGGTCGTCGACGCGGGCCTTGAGTTCGCCGTGCTCGTCCATGATCTTCTGGCGCTCGAGGGCGGCCAGGCGGCGCAGCTGGAGGGCCAGGATGGCGTCGGCCTGGATGGCGTCCACGTCGAGCAGCTCGATGAGGCCGTTGCGGGCCTCGTCGACCGTGGGGGAGCGGCGGATGAGGGCGATGACCTCGTCGAGGGCGTCGAGGGCCTTCAGGTAGCCTTCGAGGATGTGCAGGCGCTCGAGGGCCTTGCGCAGGCGGAACTTCGTGCGGCGCACGATGACGTCGATCTGGTGGTTGATCCAGTGGCGGATAAAGCCGTCGATCGACAGGGTACGGGGCACGCCGTCGACGAGCGCGAGCATGTTGGCGGAGAAGTTCTCCTGCAGGCTGGTGCGCTTGTAGAGGTTGTTGAGGACTACCTTGGCGACGGCGTCGCGCTTGAGGACGATGACGAGGCGCTGGCCGGTGCGGCCGGAGGTCTCGTCACGGATGTCGGCGATGCCGCTGATCGCTCCGTCGCGCACGAGCTGGGCGATCTTGTCGGCCAGGTTGTCGGGGTTGACCTGGTAGGGCAGCTCGGTGACGACGAGACACTGGCGGCCCTGGATTTCCTCGACGTTAACGACGGCGCGCTGCGTGATGGAGCCGCGGCCGGTGCGGTACGCGTCTTCGATGCCCTTGTGGCCCAGGATGGTGGCGCCGGTGGGGAAGTCGGGTCCGGGGATCAGCTTGATGAGTGCTTCGAGGAGTTCCTCGCGGGAGGCATCGGGGTGCTCGAGGGCCCATTCGACGCCGCGTGCGAGCTCGCGCAGGTTGTGCGGCGGGATGCGCGTGGCCATGCCGACGGCGATGCCTTCGGAGCCGTTGGCCAGCAGGTTCGGGAAGCGCGCGGGCAGGATGGTGGGTTCCTGGTTGCGGCCGTCGTAGTTGTCCTGGAAATCAACGCATTCTTCGTCGATGTCGCGGACCATTTCCATGGCCAGGGGCGCCATCTTGCACTCGGTGTAACGGGGTGCGGCGGGGCCCAGGTTGCCGGGGGTACCGAAGTTACCCTGGCCGGCGACGAGGGGGTAGCGCAGCGACCAGGGCTGCACGAGGCGCGCGAGGGCGTCGTAGATGGCGGCGTCACCGTGGGGGTGGTAGTTACCCATGACCTCGCCGACGACGCGGGAGGACTTGGAGAACGAGGAGGTGGGGCGGTATCCGCCGTCGTACATGGCGTACAGGACGCGACGGTGGACGGGCTTGAGGCCGTCGCGCACGTCGGGCAGGGCGCGCCCGACGATGACGCTCATGGCGTAGTCGAGGTAGGAGCGCTGCATCTCCTTTTGCAGGTCGACCTGGCGGATGCGCTCGGTGTCCGAGATGTGCCGCGCGTCGGTAGTCTGCTCGTCGCTCACAAGTGTTCCTTACGTTGTTTCTGCTCGATCGGGCCCACCCGGTTCGAGGCCGGGGCTGGGCTGGTCGCGGGTGATGTCAGATGTCGAGGAAGCGCACGTCGGAGGCGTTGCGCTGGATGAACGTGCGGCGTCGGTCGACGTCGTCGCCCATGAGGATCGTGAAGGTCTCGTCGGCGTCTGCGGCCTCGTCGAGGGTGACCTGCTTGAGGATTCGGCGCTCCGGATCCATGGTGGTCTCCCACAGTTCGTGGTCGTTCATTTCGCCCAGACCCTTGTATCGCTGGATGCCGCCTTCCTTGGGCAGGCGGCGGTTCGCGGCGGCGCCGGCGGCGAGCAGCTTGTCGCGCTCCTTGTCGGAGTATGCGAATTCGTGCTCGGCGTTGGTCCACTTGATGCGGTACAGCGGGGGCATGGCGATGAAGGTGTGGCCGTCCTCGATGAGGGGTCGCATGTAGCGGAAGAGGAGGGTCAGCAGCAGCGTGGCGATGTGCTGGCCGTCGACGTCGGCGTCCGCCATGATGACGATCTTGCCGTAGCGCAGCTTCGAGATGTCGAAGTCTTCGCCGATGCCGGTGCCGAAGGCGGTGATGAGGGAGCGGATGGTGTCCGAGGACAGGGCTCGGTCTAGGCGCGCCTTTCGACGTTGAGGATCTTGCCGCGGATCGGCAGGATGGCCTGACGCTCGGGGTCGCGGCCGCCGACGGCGGAGCCGCCTGCGGAGTCGCCCTCGACGATGAAGATTTCGCACTCGGAGGGCGTGCGCGAGGAGCAGTCGCGCAGCTTGCCGGGCATGGAGGCGGATTCGAGGACGCCCTTGCGGCGCGTGGCCTCGCGGGCCTTGCGGGCGGCGACGCGGGCGGCCTGGGCGGCCTGGCCCTTGTTGATGATGGCCTTGGCGTCGGCGGGGTGGGCGTCGAACCAGTCGGTGAGCTTGGAGTAGACCTGCTGCTGAACGAAGGTTCGCGCTTCGGTGTTGCCGAGCTTAGTCTTGGTCTGGCCTTCGAACTGGGGCTCGGTGAGCTTGATCGAGATGACGGCGGTCAGGCCTTCGCGAACGTCGTCACCGGTGAGGTTGTCGTCCTTGTCGCGGATGATGCCCTTGTCGCGGCCGTAGCGGTTGACGAGGGAGGTCAGCGCGGTGCGGAAGCCCTCCTCGTGCATGCCGCCTTCGGTCGTGTTGATGGTGTTGGCGAAGGTGTGGACGGACGAGGAGTAGGCGGTGGTCCACTGCATGGCGATTTCCACGCTCATGGTGCCTTCGTCGTTTTCGGCTTCGAAGTCGATGATCTCGTTGTTGATCGTGTCGGACTTCTTGGCGGAGTCGAGGTATTCGACGTAGTCGCGCAGGCCGTGCTCGTAGCAGTAGGTGACGGTGCGGTGACCCTTGGTCTTCTTGTCCGAGGCCTCCTCGCCGCCGGCGATCTCGTCGCCTTCGTCGGTGGCGAACTCGCGTTCGTCGGTCAGGGTGATGCGCAGGCCCTTGTTGAGGAAGGCCATCTGCTGGAAGCGCTGGCGCAGGGTCTCGAAGTCGAATTCGACGGTTTCGAAGATCTCCGGGTCCGGGTAGAAGACCTGGGTGGTGCCGGTTTCGTCTGTTTTTTCGCCGCGCTCGAGGGGGGTGATGGGGGTGCCACCGTTGGCGAACGACATGCGCCACACGTAGCCCTGGCGGCGGATCTCGGTGTTCACGCGGGTGGACAGGGCGTTGACAACGGAGATGCCGACGCCGTGCAGGCCGCCCGAGACGGCGTAGCCGCCGCCGCCGAACTTGCCGCCGGCGTGGAGGATCGTCATGACGACCTCGACGGTGGGCTTGTGCTCGGTGGGGTGCTCGTCGACGGGGATGCCTCGACCGTTGTCGACGACCTTGATGCCGCCGTCTTCCTGGATCGTGACCTCGATGTGGTCCGCGTAGCCGGCCAGGGCCTCGTCGACGGAGTTGTCGACGACCTCGTACACCAGGTGGTGCAGGCCGCGTTCGCCGGTGGATCCGATGTACATGCCCGGGCGCTTGCGGACGGCTTCCAGGCCCTCGAGGACGGTGATGTCCGATGCGCCGTAGGACTGCTCGCCTTCGGCGGTCTTCTCGTTGTCAGCCACGTGGCTCCCCTCGCAGTGCGCGAAAATAGATGTTTAACCTTGTAGATTCTACCAAAAGTGGCGCTTGTTCCCGGGATTGACAGGCTCGGAGGGTTACTTTACAAACTGCGTGATTGCAACGAAAAGTCGACTGTGACCAGTCGCATGCCGATTGTGGTTGCGGCTGGGACACACGGGGCCGCCCTCCCGGCTGGGAGGGCGGCCCCGTTGCGTGCGTTCAGGCACAGAGACCGCGTGCGTTGCGGTCGCGTCCGAAGCGCGACGATCGCCTGTCGATGCAGGCCGCAGACGGCGTCAGATCAGCTCGGATTCCAGAAGAAGGGCTCAATTTCATTGTTGTCGTCGAACAAGTCAAGACCATAGATGGTGATGGTCTCTGTGGTGCTCTTGAGCTTGTAGGCGATCACGACCGTCCTGGTCTCACCCACGTTCATTTTCTTCAGCAGATCGAGGGGTTCATATCCTGGAAGATCTTTCTTGATGAATGTCGCGGATTCTAGAAGCTCATCGTTTTGAAACATCATCGGCATAACGACGAGGGGATTCACATCCTCGTTCTTGTTGTTGTTGGTGATCGTGTACGTTGCGACCACGGTCGCCTCGTTGTCGTCGTCACTCGGACCCAACTCAATCTTGGTGCTCTCAATGTGAACAGTTCCACCAGCAAGATCGGCGACATAGCGGTCTTTCGATCCACTGTTTCCCTTCGATGAACCGGAACCAGAACCCTTGTTTCCGTTGGACGACCCGGAACCGGAACCGCTCGAGGAACCAGAACCAGAGCCAGAACCGGAATCTGAGCCGCCCGACGAGGACGAGGTCCGATCCGAGGACGGGTCCGAGGCGCTGGTCGAGCTGGGGCGGAGCATGCCCCACACGACGAGGCCACCGATCATCACGAGGACGACGATGCCCGCGACGACGCCAATCAGGAGGGGAGCCTTGGATTTCTCGCCCTGCGGGGGAGTGCCCATCGGGGACATTCCGGGCTGTCCGTAACCCTGCGGGTAGCCGCCCTGGTTCTGCGCACCGTAGGCGTTGCCACCCTGGCTTCCGTAGGGATTAGCACCGCTTTGCCCACCGTAGGGGTCCGATGAGCTTTGCCCGCCGTAGGGATTTTGCGTGTTTGCAGCGCCGTACGGGTTGGACGCGTCCTGCCCGTAGCCCTGCTGCTGGGGCTGGGCGCCGTACTGGCCTGCCCCGTACCCCTGCTGCTGAGGCTGCGCCCCGTAGGGACCTTGGCCGTAGCCCTGCTGCCCCTGAGGGTTGTTTCCCCAACCGTTACCGCCCTGCTGCGCGTACGGATTGCTCATCGTTACTCCTCGTCAAATTCGCACTGTTGTGCGGGATTCAATGTGAAGACTAACAAAATCCGACCACGTGGGGGAGCCCCTCACCTATTTTCTCGAGTGTTGACCTACCCGTAGTCCGCGCGCGGGCCTCGACCTCGAACGACGTAGGGGCCTTTCTTCCACGAGGGGGCGACGGGTCCTCGGATGATGACCTGCTCGACGACGCCGGACCCGACTTCCTCGGCGATGCGCCGCTCGATGGTGGGCAGGAGAAGCTGGAGCTGTTTGGCCCAGGCGGTGGAGTCGGTGCGCACGACCAGGCGGTGCCCCTCGAAGGTCTCGATACGGGCGTGTTCGGCGACCTGCGGGCCCACGATGTCGCGCCATTTCGCCATGATCGACCCCATCTTGGTGGGGGTGTCCCATTCTCGGGTTTTGATCGTGCGGGCCAGGATCGCGCCCAGGGAATTAGCCCTGCGGTAGCGTGGGCGCATGGCTGCCATGCCGGGGGCGCGGCTCCACGAGGCGCCGGTTCCTTTCAGGGCATGGCGTAGGGCCGCGAGGTCGCCCTCGGGGTCCTCCTCCGTCGACGAGGCCGGGGCTTCGATCCCGCCTCCGTGGCGGTAGGCGGCGGCTCGGGCTGCGGCGCGCGCGGAGACGTTCTCCTCGTCGGCGAGGCGGCCGAATCCGTCGGTTTCGATGGCGGCGTATTCGCTGGATCCGTCGAGGCTGCGTCGGGGACGTGTTTCGTCGAGGCCCCACGAGGGCAGGGTGGACCTCGTGTAGCCGTGCGTGCGGGCGACGCTCTGGGCTCGTTCGAGGGCGCGGACGACGAACTCATCGGCGTCTGCTTCTTCGCCGGGGGCAGCAGATCCGCTCAGCTCGTCGGCGGCCATGTCCTCGCGCTCACTCATCGTCGGCCTCGTCGATGACGGTGCCGCGCTCGGGGTCGAGGCGCACGTGCAGGGCGTGGTGGTCGAGGGAGGCGGGCAGGTCTCCGGCGACCGCGCAGGTGACGATGATCTGCTCAGCCTTCGAGGCGAGGGCGGCCAGGCCCTCGCGGCGCGAGGAGTCGAGCTCGGCGAACACGTCGTCGAGGATGAGGATCGGTGTGTCGCCGTCGTCGCTGAGCAGCTCGAAGGCGCCGAGGCGCAGCGCGAGGGCGACCGACCATGATTCGCCGTGGGAGGCGTAGCCCTTGACGGGCATCGCGCCGAGGCTGAGGGTCAGGTCGTCGCGGTGTGCGCCGACGAGGTTGACGCCGCGTTCGGTTTCCTTCTCGCGTACCGACGCGAGGGCCGCGAGCATGCGCTCGGTCTGGGCCTCTACGTCGGTGAGGTCGGCGCTGGCCGGGTTGTCGGGGTCGGTGCCGATAACGCGGTCGACCGAGGCATCGAAGGCGAGGCGCAGGTGGCGCGGGGAGTCGGCGACGTCGTCGTAGGAGCGCGCGGCCGGCTCTTCCAGGCGCGATGCGATGGATGCGCGCGTGGCCGTGATGCGCGCGGACAGGGCGGCGAACTGTTGGTCCCAGATCTCGAGGGTCGACAGGTCGGGGGACTGGCCGCGGCGGAGCGAGGCCTGGGCGGCCTTCATGAGCGCCGCACGCTGGCGGGCGACCCGGTCGAAGTCGGAGCGCACGGAGGCGTGAATGGGGGAGAGCTGCGTGGCTAGGTCGTCCAGGAACGAGCGGCGCACAGACGGGTCGCCGCGTACGAGGGACAGATCCTCGGGTGCGAACACGACCGTGCGCACGATGCCCAGAATCTCGCGGGGCTTGACCTGCGCGCGGTTGATGCGCGCGCGATTGGCCTTGCCGCGAACGATTTCGAGCTCGATGACCTGCTCGCGGCCGAAGGCCACGACTCGCGCGCGGATGACGGCACCGCCCGGGGCGGCCTCGGCCTCGTCGATGGGGATGCGCACGAGGGCGCCCTCAGCGCCGACCCTGTGCGACGAAAAGGTGGACAGGTAGGCGAGCGCCTCGACGAGGTTCGTCTTTCCCTGGCCGTTCGCGCCGACGAGGACCGTGGGGCCCTCGGGCAGCTCAACGACCCCGTGCTTCCAGGAGCGGAAGTCGTCGAGGGCCAGGTGGGAGACGCGCACGTCAGACGCCGAAGCGGATGGGCATCAGCAGGTAGCGGAACTGCGTGACCTCGCCCTCGTCGGCCTTCTTCTGGCCCGTGATGACGGCCGGCTTCGTGGGGTGCGTGAAGCCGAAGCGCACGTAGTCGGTGTCCAGGACCTGCAGGCCGTCGATGAGGAACTGCGGGTTGAACGCGGTCGAGATGTCGTCGCCGTTCAGGGTCGCCTCGATGGCTTCGGAGGCCTGGGCGTTGTCGCCCTGGCCGGCCTCGAGGACGAGCTGGCCCTCGGTGAAGGCCAGGCGCACGGAGGTCTTGCGCTCGGCGACCAGCGACATACGCTTGACGGCCTCGAGCAGCGCGTGGCGATCGACGACGGCCTGGATCGGCGTGGTGTCGGGGAAAAGGCGACGCACGGCGGGGTAGTCGCCGTCCATGAGCGTCGAGGTGGTGCGGCGTCCCTGCGCGGTGAAGCCGATGAGGGACGAGGCGCCGGGCTGGGACTCGCCGGACAGGCCGACCTCGACCTTGGCGCCCGAGGTCATCGACTTGGCGACGTCCTGGAGGATGCGGGCCTTGACCAGGGCGACCTCTTCGATGGAGGTGTCGGTGGGCTCCCAGTCGAGCTCGCGCATGGCGAGGCGGTAGCGGTCGGTGGCCAGCAGCGTGATCGCCGGTCCGTTGATCTCGATGCGCACGCCCGTCAGCAGGGGCAGCGTGTCGTCACGCGACGCGGCGATCGACACCTGGGAGACGGCCTGCGACAGCGTCGACGAATCGATCGCGCCAACGCCTGTGGGCTGCGCGGGCAGCAGCGGGTACTCGTCGAGGGGCATGACCGCGAGCGTGAAGTGCGAGGAGCCGCAGACCAGGTTCACCTTCTGGCCATCGAGCTCGACGGAGACGGGCTTGGAGGGCAGCGACTTGGAGATGTCGGCAAGCAGACGGCCAGAGACCAGGACCTCGCCGGCCTCGTCGACAGTCGCGGGGATGTGCGAGTTCGCGGACACCTCGTAGTCGAAGGAGGACAGAGTCAGCTCGTCGCCTTCAGCCTTGATGCGCACGCCGGCCAGGATCGGCGAGGCCGGACGCACGGGGAGCGCGCGGGCGGTCCACGACACGGCTTCGGCCAGAACATCGCGGGCGACGGTGAACTTCATAGCTGCCTCCAAAACACAAAACGGATCGGACACTACTTTACCCACAAGTGTGCCCACGTGGGGCAGGAAATTTGCCTCGCGCGTGCCATCGCGTAGCGTCGGCGGCGACGTTGTTGTACGGAGGCCTGTGAAAAAATTTTTGTCATTTGACTTCCCTTCCATCATAAGGGCTGTGAGTTCTGTGGATAACTCCCTTATGCGGCGGAATTTCAATCAAATGACTGTGCTGTCATTATGGGACGAGGCTGTGGATTCGTCACGTGGTCCTGTGCACGAAGCAAATGACAACTTTTTGAGATCCACAGGCATGCCCTCTTTCTACACAGCTTGAGCTCGCTCATGCACCAGATGTGCACAACTCCTGTGAATGGGGCGCGGGCGCCGACTTTCGTCAGCGCCCGCGCCGTTTTCACGACTCCCTGGCCTTCTGCTTGATGCGGTTTGTAAGCTCCGACACGTGATTGAAGGTCTCGCGCTTTTCCTTCATAAGCTTCGAGATCTTCTTGTTCGCGTGCATAACCGTCGTGTGGTCGCGTCCGAAAGCCTGTCCGATCTTGGGCAGGGACAGGTCGGTGAGCTCGCGGCACAGATACATGGCGATCTGGCGGGCTTCGACGACGTTGTGGCTGCGCTCCGAGGAACCCATTTGTTCAATGGTGACGCCGAAGTAGACGGCACACTGGCTCATGATGAGGCTGACGGTGATCTCGTTGTCGTCCGGGTTGGACACGAAGTCCTTGAGCATCATCTGCGCGAGGTTCAAGTCAATGCGTTCCTGGTACAGCGACGCCCAGGCGCCGATGCGCACGAGCGCGCCCTCGAGCTCACGGATGTTGGAGGAGATGCGCGAGGCCACGTATTCAAACACCTCAGGGGTGACCTCGAGGCCCTCGGCATCCGCCTTCTTATGGAGGATCGCGATGCGGGTCTCCAGGTCCGGCGGCTGAACATCCACGAGCAGGCCCGAGGAGAAGCGCGACCGCATGCGGTCCTCGAAGCCCTTGAGCTGGGCCGGGGGCAGGTCCGAGGTCAGGACGATCTGCTTGTTGGCGCTGTGCAGCGCATTAAAGGTATGGAAGAAACCTTCGACCGTCTGTTCCTTGTCGCCGATGAACTGAATGTCGTCGATGAGAAGGATGTCGAGTTCGCGGTAGCGGCGGTGGAAGGCCTCGACCTGGGAGTTGTCCGTCTTATTGAGGCGAATCGCGTTGATGAACTCGTTCGTGAATTCTTCGGAGTTGACGTAGCGGACCTTGAGGTGAGGCATCATCGACAGCGCGTTGTGGCCGATGGCCTGGAGCAGGTGTGTCTTACCCAGTCCGGAATCGCCGTAGATAAAGAGGGGGTTGAAGGCGGTGCCCGGGGTTTCCGAGGCCGCCAGTGCGGCAGCGTGCGCGAAACGGTTCGACGGGCCGATGACGAAGGTGTCGAAGGTGAACTTGGGGTTTAGGTGCGTGGGACCGGAGTCGGTAGGAGCCGTCACGAGGGCGGGGGAGTGGTGCTCCTCCGGTGCTTCAATCGACGAGGCCTGGGCGACGGTAGGTGCAGCGGGCGCGACGGGGGTCGGCTCCTCCTCTTCCTCCTCTTCGGTGACGACCTCGAGCGTGGGGTCGACGGTGATGGCGATGCGCACGGTGCGGCCCAGATGCACGGACAGGGCGGTCGTCAGCTTCGACTGCGCCTTGTCTTCAATCCACTGCTTGGTGAAGTCGTTGGGGACGGCGAGCAGGATCGTGCCTTCGATGTCGCCGAGGGGGCGGGCGGAGCGCAGCATCGACGTGGCGACGGGCCCCAGCTCGTCAGTGGGGACTGCGTCCAGGGCCGCAGCCCACGCGCGTGTGAGGGAATCCGACTCCACGGCAACCTCCGGTCACAAATACTGGTGAGTTCGGTCACGACTTCTTGGTGATGTGCGTGACGCTCGTACATTGTCGCAGTGTAGTCCGCGCACATGTTATGCACAGACTGGGGATGGAGCTGTGGAGAACTATCACAGAATCACAGCTCTGTAGTTACAACTTTGGGTCCGCAGCAGCGTGCGGAAAGCAAAAATACGCACAGCCTGTGGATAACTCCCTTCATCCACCCTCTGTGGACGGATGAGATCCACAGTGATTTACACAGCTGTGGATACTGTGTGTGACGCGGTGCGTAACGTTGCCGCGTTGACGTGCGGCCCCAATCCGCTTAGTCTTGGTCTTTGTTTGCGCCCATTTCGGGCGTGCGTCCCCGCTATCGCGCCCCCGTGTGTCGATAGCCCAACCGATACCGAGTGGGAAACCACTCCCCGCCGAGGAGAATTGCCGTGACCACCAAGCGGACCTTCCAGCCCAACAACCGTCGTCGCTCCAAGACGCACGGCTTCCGTCTGCGCATGTCGACCCGCGCCGGCCGCGCCATTCTGGCTGCCCGCCGCCGCAAGGGCCGCGCCAAGCTGTCCGCCTGAGACACCCCGGTGCTGCCGCGCGCGCACCGCATGGTTGACCCAGCGGACTTCACCGCCGCGATCCGACAAGGAACGCGTGCAGGAGATCCGCTGGTCGTCGTCCACGTCCGAGCCGACGAGGAACGCAACAGTCGCCTCGTCGGTTTCGTCGTACCCAAGCGGGAAATTAAGCGCGCCAACGGACGCAATCGCGTCAAGCGGCAGCTGCGCCACCTCATGCGCGAACGGATCGCCGACCTCCCCGAAGGATCCCGGGTCGTCGTGAGGGCCTCACACAAGGCCCTCGGCGTTCCCTCCAAGGAACTCGGCGAACACCTCGACCGTGTGATGGCGCGAGCGTGGCGCAAGTGGGACGCACGATGAACCTGGCGGGCCGGGCGCTTCGCGCTCTCGTGTCCGCACCCATCGTCGCCTACCAGCGCTACATCTCCCCGGCCCTCGGCCCCCGGTGTCGATACGCACCCAGCTGCTCGACCTACGCACTCCAAGCCATCCGCGTCCACGGACCCATCAAGGGCCTCATCCTCGCGGCTTGGCGGTTGCTGAGATGCAACCCCTGGAGCCACGGGGGAGTGGACCACGTACCAGAGCGTGGACGCTGGAAGCCCGACCCCTGGATCCCACCCGAGGATTGGGCTGGGCACGATAACTGGGAACGTCCCGCCCCCATGGGACTCGACCCGGAGCATGACCTGACCGAGTAACCGGCCACGGCCTCGGACACTGAAGGAACAACGAAACAGCGGCGCTTCGGCGCCACGGCGAAAGCGAAAACTATGTTCGACGCAATTCTCCACCCCTTCGCGTGGGCCCTCGCGTGGCTCTGGGTGTGGATCCACGATCTCCTCGTGCTGCTCGGAATGTCCTCCGGCTCCGGCATGGCGTGGGTCCTGTCCATCGTGCTGCTCACCATCCTGGTGCGCATCGCCATCATCCCGCTGTTCCTCAAGCAGATCCGCTCCTCGCGCGCCATGCAGGCCATTCAGCCCGAGATGCGCAAGATCCAGGAGAAGTACAAGGGCAAGAAGGACCAGGTCAGCCGTCAGAAGATGATGGAAGAGACCCAGGCCCTGCAGCGCAAGCACAAGGTCTCGCCCTTCGCGTCGTGTCTGCCGATGCTCGTGCAGATGCCCGTCCTGTTCGGCATGTACCGCGCCATCATCGCGGTCTCCTCCATCTCCGCCGGCACCTACACCTACCGCGGCGATTCCACCGACCACCTCGGCCCGCTCACCGAGTCCGTGTCCACCGAGATCGTCAACTCCACCGTCTTCGGCGTTCCGCTCTCCCACACCCTGCGCGATTCCTGGGGCCAGCCCGCGATCGTCGCTGTCTTCATCGCCGCGATCGTCCTCATGGTCGTCCTGCAGTTCGTCTCGATGCGCATGTCCTTCTCGCGCAACATGCCCGACATGGGCGACAACCCGATGGCTCAGTCGCAGCGCTCCATGATGTACGTGATGCCGCTGATGTTCATCTTCTCCGGTGCGTTCTTCCAGATGGGCGTCGTCATCTACACCGTGACCGCCTCGTTCTGGGCCCTCGCCCAGTCCTTCTGGACCATCAAGGTTATGCCGACCCCCGGCTCCCCTGCCTACGCCGACCTGCTTGAGTCGCGCGAGTCCGCCTACCAGGAATGGGCCAAGCCCTTCTTCCAGAACTACGACCGTGAGCGCGCCGCCCTGGGCGTCGCCGGCTCCGACCCGCGCATCGACGAGCTCAACGAGCGCACCCTCGCCGAGCTTCGCTCCAAGGCCAAGAAGCAGCGCGTCGCCTCCGACTTCCCCGACGCCATGAGCGCCGGCGAGATCGTCACCGTCTACCGCAACCTGGCCACCCAGAAGTGGACGACCCTGCCCGACGAGCAGTGGATGCACGGCCTCACCCTGGCCGTCGAGAAGCGCCTCGCCAAGCAGGAAGCCTCCGCCCAGCGCGCCGAGCTCCAGAAGCAGGTCCGCGACCGCCGCACCCTCGAGCGCGAGTCCGCCAAGGCCTCGTCGAAGGACGAGTCCGAGGCCAACGACTCCGCCTCCGGGCACGGCTCGCTCAGCGCCGAGGAGATCGAGCGTCGCCGCATCGAGCGCCGCAAGGCCCGTCGCCGCTCCGGTAACAAGCGCTGACCACCATAGATTCACGGTTCCAGGCCCCCAGCCGGTAACCTGGACACCAGCAAGACCCCATTCCCCACTACGGAGGACACGTCATGAGTGACGACAACGCAGACAAGCTGACACGCCTCGAAGAAGAAGGCGAGCTCGCCGCCGACTACCTGGAAGAGCTGCTTGATATCGCCGATCTCGACGGCGACATCGAGATCGACGTCGAAAACGGCCGCGCATCGGTCGAGATCGTCGCCGATGACCCCGATGCCCTTGATCGCCTCGTGGGCGACGACGGTGAGGTCCTGGACGCCCTCCAGGAGCTGACCCGCCTGGCCGTCCAGACCGAGACCGGCGAGCGCTCGCGCCTCATGCTCGATATCGCCGGCTTCCGCGCCGAGCGCAAGGAAGAGCTGCAGGATATCACCCGCGAGGCCATCGCCCGCGTGCGCGCCACCGGCGAGGCCGTCAAGCTCGACGCCATGAACCCCTTTGAGCGCAAGGTGTGCCACGACGTGGTCGCCGACGAGGGCCTGACCTCCGAGTCCGAGGGCGCCGAGCCCCACCGCCGCGTGGTCATCCTCCCCGAGGGCACCGACGGTGAGTGAGAACCCGAACGGGACGGGAAGGGGTCGCCAGGTCGGCGACCCCTTCGTCCCAGAAGAACCCACGCAGGCCGTCCGCGACTTCTTCGGACCGGCCTTCGCCGAGGTCGCCGAATACGCGCGCATGCTCGAGGAGGAGGGCGAGATTCGCGGCCTCCTCGGCCCGCGCGACATGGAGCGCATCTGGTCGCGCCACATCGTCAACTCCGCCGCCGTCCTCGACTTCATGCCGCGCAAGGATGGCCGTCAGGTCCTCGACGTCGGCTCCGGCTCCGGCCTGCCCGGCATCGTGATCGCTGCGTGTCGGCCCGAGCTTGACGTGCACCTGGCAGAGCCCATGGCGCGCCGCGTCGAGTGGCTCATGGACGTCGTGGAGGACCTGGGCCTCGACAACGTGACGATTCACCAGGCGCGCGCCGAGGAGCTGCGCGGCAAGGGCAAGGCGGACGTGGTCACTGCCCGCGCCGTGGCCAACATGAGCAAGCTCGTGCGCATGACGTCGAAGCTGATCGCCCCCGGAGGCTCGCTCGTGGCCCTTAAGGGCCGCCGTGCGCCCATCGAGGTGGACGAGGCCTCGGCGGAGCTGCGTCGTCACCACCTGCGCGCCGAGATCCACGAGGTGCCCTCCATCATGGAGGACGAGTCGACGTACGTGGTCGTCTGCACGCGCATCAAGTAACGCGTCCCCAGTGGGGGAGAGGAGCGTCGTGGCGGTTGCTGCGGCGCTCCTCCCATATAGTGATGCAGGACACGTTGACGTGGTGTTGTGTCAGATCGATTCTCTCGATTGACGGTTTGTCACGTTGTGTGCTTTCGCTGGGAGAATCGATCCTACAGAACGAAGTTTTTGGCGTTGATCGGCGGTGTGCCGAGATTGTGTGCGCCTGGATGCATCCCGGGCTTTTCGTGCTGGAAGTGTGTGCGTCTGCCCGTAAACTAGGGGCAGTATCTAGGAAGGTGTCACGTGAGTACCAACAACACCCCTTTGTCGAATCAGATCGAGCGCAACATGCGCGATCTGGCCATGCTCGAACGCGCGACGTTCCCGCGCCCCGAGCGCACGCGCATCATCGCCGTCGCGAACCAGAAGGGGGGCGTCGGCAAGACGACGTCCGCCGTTAACCTCGCGGCCGGCCTCGCGATGGGAGGCTTGTCCGTCCTGGTCGTCGATGCTGACGCTCAGGGAAATGCCTCGAGCGCGCTCGGTGTTCCGCACCCCGTCGGCACTCCGTCAACTACGACGTCATTATCGGCGGCGCCAGCGTCGCCGATGTTGTGCAGCCGTGCCCCGACATCGACGGTATTGTCGTGTGCCCGGCCACGATCGATCTGTCGGGTGCCGAGATTGAGCTGGTCGACGTCGAGCGTCGTGAGTACCGCCTTCGTGAGGCGCTGCGCGAATACGTCTCCGAGCACGCTGATATCGACATCGTCCTGATCGACTGCCCGCCTTCCCTCGGCCTCGTGACGCTCAACGTCATGGTCGCCGCGGACGAGGTCATGATCCCGATTCAGGCCGAATACTACGCCCTGGAGGGCCTCAGCCAGCTGTGGAACACCGTCGAACGGATCGGTGTGGATCTCAACCCCGGCCTGCGTGTTTCGGGCATGCTGCTCACCATGGCGGATAAGCGCACGAAGCTCTCCGAAGAGGTCGAGAGCGAAGTGCGTTCGCACTTCCCGGATCACACCTTTGAGACCGTTATTCCGCGTTCCGTGCGTATTTCTGAGGCGCCGAGTTACGGTCAGACTGTCGTCACGTACGATCCTCGTAATGTTGGTGCGATCGCGTATCGGAAGGCTGCACTTGAGCTGTGTCAGCGCGTTGCGGCCTTGGAGGAGTGATTGTTTCACGTGAAACATTCGGAGTTTTCCGCATGTTTCCGCAGATCGGAACGTATTAGTCACCATGTGTGAGCATTGGTGCAACAAAGTGATCAACGACGCTTACTAGCTGAGCGCATGCCATTGTTTCACGTGAAACAATGAACCGACGCAATTGAAGGAGTATTGCAATGGCGGATGCAGCACCGAAGTCTGAGGGCCGTAAGGGCGCTCGCAAGCACACAGGCCTCGGCCGTGGTCTTGGCGCTCTCATTCCTCAGGCTAGTGAGCAGACGCCGCAAAATGCACCCTCCGCGCCCTCCCGTCCCCTGGACGTGTTTTTCCCCGAAGGCAGCTCCGCTGGTAAGCGTGGAGGTTCTGCGAAGGATCTTCTGCAGCCCAAGCGTGGCACAGCCTCGTCGAAGAAGAAGCGTCCGTCGATGCCGTCCGTTGAGGCGGCCGGTAGCAGGCGCGGCGTCGGCTCTCGCAGCGCCCTTGGCGGTGGAATCAATGGTTCAGATTCCCGCCAGAAGGCGGCTCGTGTGCCCGCACAAGATGTAGCCGTGAATGACGCAGAGAAGCACGAAGGACAGATTGTTTCACGTGAAACATCCGTCGATCACGAGCTTCTTCCGGTTCCCGGTGCATCTTTCGCTGAAATTGCGATCGATCAGATTGTTCCCAACACAAAGCAGCCTCGTGAGGTCTTCGATGAGGATGATCTGAAGGAATTGTCGGCCTCGATCAAGGAGGTCGGCGTTCTCCAGCCCGTCGTCGTTCGTAGCATTCCCGCTACGGGCCGGTCCGAGAAACTCCAGGAATTCCTCGCCGATAAGCCCGAAGCACGATACGAACTGATCATGGGTGAGCGCCGCCTGCGCGCCTCCGAGCTCGCCGGCGAAACCACGATTCCGGCAATCATCCGGGAGACCGAAGACGGGGATCTGCTCCGCGACGCGCTCCTGGAAAACCTCCACCGGGCCCAGCTCAACCCGTTGGAAGAGGCGAGCGCATACCAGCAGCTCATGGCAGATTTCGGGGCAACTCAGGAGGAGCTTGCCAAGCGAATCGCCCGCTCGCGCCCGCAGATTGCGAATACCCTGCGCCTCCTCAAGCTCCCGCCGTCCGTCCAGAAGAAGGTTGCCGCTCAGGTCATCACCGCCGGCCACGCCCGCGCGTTGCTGTCCCTGTCGACACCCGAGGAAATGGAACGACTGGCTGAGCGCATCGTCGCCGAGGGTCTCTCCGTGCGTACCACCGAAGAGATCGTTCGGCTCGGCAAGGCAAAGGCAACCCCGCGTCCGCGCGCACGCCAGCAGCGCCCGCTGTCGCAGCTGGGGGGAGAGCGTCGTATCGGCGCTGTCCGACGCGTACGATACGCGCGTGACCATCACCGAGGGACGCAAGAAGGGTCGGATCGTCATCGAATTCGCAGGATCCGAGGATCTTCAGCGAATTGCAGATCTTATTCTCCACTGATCTAACTTCATCGTTCTTTTCGCAGATCACGCTCGGTATGTTCCCTACGCGACATCTCCTGAGCTAATCTTCGATTGAATTAACGCTTAAACTACCTCTAAAGGGGTCCACAGTTGGGCCCTCGCAGTACTAGAAGGAGCGAAAGGCATGAACGCTCAAGGCAGTTCGCGCACCGTGCTTTTCGATGTCGGTGGTGTCCTCGTCGACGCTCACCCCGATCCGCACGCTATCGCCGAGATGTTTGGCGACGGTTCCCGAGGTCTCACGACGCTCGTTGACCAGGCGATGTGGACTCATCGTAGTAAGTATGACGCGGGAATGTCTGATCGTGAATTTTGGGACCGTATCGCCGGAGATTGCGGTCAGCCCGAGCCGTCCAGTGCTCTGTTGAAAGAACTTGTCGCTCTCGATGCGTCCCGGATGGCCACTGCAAACGAGGACACCCTGGACCTTGTGCGCCGCCTCCGCCGCCAGGCAGTTCGCGTTGGTATCTTGTCGAATGCACCGTATCCCATTGCGAAGGCGATCCGTCGCTCTGAGTGGGGAAGCCTCTTTGATTTCTTCGCCTTCTCGTGCGACTACGGCATCTGCAAGCCCTCGCGCGGCATTTACCGGGACGTGCTCGTCCGTCTTGACGTGCCGCATGAGGATGTCGTCTTCATCGACGACCGCCGCGAGAACGTCCGCGCGGCCGAGCTCCTTGGCGTGCAGGGAATTGTCTGGAAGGGCGCCGAGGACGCTGAAACGCGTTTGAAGGAACTCGGAGTCCTTTTCTGAGAGGCTCTGTGTCGGTGAAACTTCGTTTCCATCGGAACCGCGAAAACGACACAGAGGCGTACAGAGAACGGAATTTCATCTCGAGATGGCCTCCCAGCAGTGCCGTACTTGCCTCCAATTGCGCGTTACTGCCGCCCGTCGAATTATACGTAAGATAACGGACCTCTTCTTCGGTCAAAGGACGACTGGTAAGAGTTCAGTTATTTCTTCGCGATTACATGGTGCAGTTGCTGTTTTCGATCGACGACTAACCGTGCTAGGCTGGCAGTCGTAGGGGTCAGAAGGCAGTCCATCCTATGTGCTCTGCACCGGACAGCCGCAGCGCCCTACATCGAGGACATCCTGGCAGCCCCTTCGGGCAGCTGGGATGTCCTCACTTTATTTTGCTTGAATTCACCGATTGTGGGCGCCACAATCGGTCGGCGATAGAGCGTGTTCGTCGTTGCATAGCGCGATGGACTGTCGATTGTTTCACGTGAAACATGTGGGCCCGGGAGGATCCTCCTCCCGGGCCCACAATGCTTTGAATGAGCGATTACTCGTCGGTCGCCTCGGCGTCCTCGGAGATCATAAAGGCGACGTTTTCGTCTTCAAGGATGATGCCGACGCCTTCCTCGTCAATGACGTAGTCGACGCTGTGCACGTCGCGGCCACCGGCCACGAAGTCAACAATATCGGCGCACAGCTGCGCGAAAGACGAGTCCTCAAGCGCGTCAGCAGCCTGGGGGAGGAGCGACGTGTCCGTCATGCCGGGCGCCACGTTCGCGTCGATGAACCAGCAGGTGCCCTCGTCGTCGACTACGAAGTCCATGCGAGACAGGTCGCGCAGGCCCAGCGTCGTGTGGGCCTCGACGGCCGCGGCCTGGAGGTCTGCGAGAAGCTCATCGGAGAGGCGGGCGGGAACGAAGTACTCGGTTTCGTCCGTCGTGTAGCGAGCGTCGTAGTCGTAGCGGCCACGATCAGTGGACACCTCGACCGGAGGCAACGCCACGGGGCCGTCCCACAGATCGACGACGGAAACGGCCACGTCGCGGCCGTTAATACGCTGCTCGACCATCAGGCGCTGGCCGTAAGCGAAGGCATCGACCATTGCGCGGCGCAGGGCCTTGGCATCCTGGGCAGTGGAAATACCTAGCGCCGAGCCGCCGTCCGTCGGCTTGATGACGACTGGGAAGGACACCGAGCCCTCGAGCGCGAAGAGCACGTGAGAGGCGCCCAGCTGGCGGAAGATCGCCTGGGGGAGCGTCACCCAGCCGGGCGTTGCGAGGCCCGCAGAGCCCAGTAGAGCCTTCGCCGTGGGCTTGTTCGAGGCGAGCATCGCCTGCACCGATGAAGAGCCCACGAAGGGGATTCCGACCGACTCGAGGAAGGACTGCAGGGAGCCGTCCTCGCCGATCGAGCCGTGCACGAGCGGCCACACGACGTCCGGTGCAAACGTCTCGATAGCTTCGGCAAGCGATGGGTCCACGTCCGAAATCAGAACCTCGTAGCCGAACTGCGTCAGGATGTTTGCGACGCGACGGCCCGAACGAACCGAGACATCACGCTCGTGCGTGAGACCGCCAGCAATGATCAGAACTTTGGTAGCCATGGGGGTGTCTCCTCAGGTAACTCTTAGCGGTCAGACCCGGCCCCGGCCTCGTTGCCCGAAGCCGTACCGAACATGTCGACGATTTCCTTCTCCGCGTTGACGACCGTCGAGAGGCGGCGAACGCCCTCGCGGATCTCCGCGGGAGTGGGGTAGCAGAAGGACAGGCGCAGGTGGTTGGAGCCCGAACCGTCGTAGAAGAACGCCGTGCCCGATACGTACGCGACCTGGGCGCGCACGGCGCGCGGCAGCATGGCCTTCGCATCGAGGCCCTCGGGCAGCGTGACCCACGTGTAGAAGCCGCCGTCCGGCACGGTCCACGTGCACGACGGCATGTACTCCTCGAGCGAGGTGAGCATCGCGCGGCAGCGCTCCGCATACATCGAGCGGAAAGACTTCACCTGGCCGTACCAGTCGTAGTTGCTCAGGTAGTCGGCGATCGCCATCTGGCCCACCATCGACGGGCACAGGATCGCGGACTCGAGGGCCAGGACCAGCTTCGCGCGGATCGCGTGCGGCGCGTAGGCCCAGCCGATGCGGAAGCCGGGAGCAAACATCTTCGAGAAGGAACCCAGGTAGACGACGCCCTCGGGGCTGTACGAGGCGATGGCCGGCAGGGGATCGTTGTGGAAGCCGAGCAGGCCGTAGGGGTTGTCCTCGACGATCAGGACGTGCTCGCGGAGGCAGATCTCGGCGATGATCGGGCGGCGTTCGGCGGACAGCGTCACGCCGGCGGGGTTGTGGTAGTTCGGGATGATGTAGATGAACTTGATCGTGCGGCCCGAGGCGCGCACGTCGCGGATCGTCTCCACCAGGGCCTCGGGAATGATGCCGTTCTCGTCCATGGGAACGTGCACGATGTCCGCCTGGCGCGCGCGGAACACGCCCAGCGCGCCCACGTAGGAGGGGGCCTCGGCGAGGATGACGTCGCCGGGGTTCACGAAGAGCTCGGTGACGAGGTCGAGGGCCTGCTGGCTGCCCGTGGTCACCACCACGTCGTCCGGGTCAGCGCCGACAATGCCGTCGTAGCTCATCACCTCGGTGATGCGCTCGCGCAGTACCTCCCAGCCCTGGCCGCTGCCGTACTGCATGGCCTGCGCGCCGTGGTTACGGATGAGCTTCTCCGCGGACGCCGCGAGCTTATCGAGGGGCAGGTCCTTGAGGTTTGGCATGCCGCCTGCGAGGGAAACGACCTCGGGGCGCGATACGACCGAGAACAGAGCTCGAATCTCGGATGCGCGCAGGTTGTGCGCGCGGTCCGCGTAGACGTCGTACCAGGGGTCGAGGCGGTTTCCCTGCGCGGGCGTGCGCCCGGACGAGGCCGGGGTGCCGCCGTTGGTCGAAGGCTGAGTCAAGGCATGCCATCCTTTGCATGAAGTTACATAGAACCGTATAGGTCAAGTGTGCCACTTTCCAGGCCATACGGGGTAACGAGGCCGGTGGTTGGGCAGATGTTTCACGTGAAACATTGGTTGTAGTGTCGCTGGTGTTCCAGGCGCCGGAGTGCCTGGCTGTGGGGCCGGGCCGCTGTGTGTGCCGGTGGGCGGCGGCCTTCCTGCTTGTGGTGCTTGTAGTGTCGCTGGTGTTCCGGGCGCCGGAGGCCCCGGCCGCCCGCGAGGCTAGGCAACCTCGCTTCGCTCGGCGCCGCGCCTCGAAGCCCGCCCGTGCCCTCCGGTCCCTCCGGCGCCCTCCACACCGGCGGCACCTGTTGTGCTGGCGTGTGGCTCGCCGTGCCCCGCCACTGCCCACCGGCACCGCGGCCAGGTCCCGACACCGCCTACGGCCACCGCGACGGTATGCAAAAAGTCCGCAGCCCCTGTGGGTCTGCGGACTTGCGTGGAATTCCGGCGGTGCCGGAATTTGCTCAGTGGCGGTCGGCCTTCACGATGTGCTTGGTGTCGGCGAGCTCGTTGAGCTGATCGATGTGGGCCTGGGCAACCATGACGTCGATGGTCGAGAACATGAGTGAACTCCTCGTGGGATCGTATGTTGTGTTGATTCCCTGTTTGACGAGGCCGGGGATCACCCGGCGGATCTCGTTCGTGGAGTGTGCCAACGCGGGTAGCGTCGGCGCGACCCTGCGTTTCAAACAAGAAAAGCGCCGACTCAGCTTGGCAGCTTCGTCAGGCGCTTGATGGTTATAGCTTATCCCTCCCAAAATGCTCAATCAACCGTTCGGCCAGTAATTTAGATCGCATCAAAAACCAAGCAATTGCAAAGCAAAGTGGCTGCGTGCACACCATCTGCACAAACGTGCGCACGCCGTCACAATACGTGTGTTGTGTCGGCAGTGCTCGTCTACAGATCGCACAAATATAGAAATCTTGATGTTGGTTTGTGCGAGTTCGTGAGCCGTTAGGTGAGAGCGTGGACCGGGCTATGCGTCGAAGCGTTGGGGCTGGCCACCGAAGCTCGCCACCAATTTCGCATGCAATTCGGTGGTCAGACAAATCGACAATGGGGAGAAAACCGCAGAATTTCAATGATGTAGATTAAAAAGTTGAAAGAAGGATAGGGGAATTGCATGCGAAATTTAGGGGAGGGGAGTTGCATGCGAAATTGAGGTGGGAGTGGTGCTCACCGAGGTTTTGGGGCGTCATCAGAGCTCTTGCCCATACTATCTGGCTGCACTTGAGGCCAAACTTCATAAAGGGGATGGGCCGCGATCAAGGGTATTGGGTCGTAGAACTTCATGAAGGGGGGCCGCGATCAGGGGTTTCGGGCGCCAGAACTTTGCGCGGCAGGGGCCATAGGCTTAGAATGATAACGATTCTCATTCATATTCACGTGCGAAGCACTAGAGGACCCCCTCATGAACCCCACGAAGTACCGGAACCCGGGCCGCGCAGCTGCCCGGGCTTTCGCCGCCATGGCCCTCGCGGCCACCTCCTTCCTCGTGCCCGGAGCGGCACACGCCGCCGACGAGGCCACCGCTGACACCGCGGACGCAGTAGCGACAGAGGATGCCACCACCGCCGAGGCCGACACCGCGAACGCAGCCATGGCCTCGTCCGAGGCCGACGCGAGCACCTGCGCCGTCATGCGCACCGCCCCCACCGGCACCACGGCCACCCTGGACCGCGGCCACGCCGACATCTTCGACCTGACCTCCGACGCCTCCGGCGCTCTCACCCTGCGCATCAAGGAGGACGCCACCGGCTCCGGCGTCATGCGCGAGCCCGAGCAGACGCTCCTCGCCGTCAACAAGTCCACCCTCACTCAGATCCCCGCCTCCGTCAGGCAGGCGACCGGCGCTCCCGCCGCCGCGTACCTGCTCGGCCAATCCGGCGATAACCAGGCCACCGTGCTGTGGCCCGGCTGGGACACCCTGGGCGTCGCAGCCGGTGGATACGACGCCGCGCGCTTCCACATCTCCTACACGGGCCCCGCCGACGGCCGCATCTACGCCTTCACCTCCAGCTTCACCGAGGGCACCAAGGCGGTCACCAATGATGGCAGCTTCGACCTGGCGCCCGAGGGTGACGATATCGACCAGCCTTACGCCGCCCACAAGCACGTCAACTGGCTGTTCACGCGCGCCGGTCGCTACACGCTGACCGTCCAGGCCAGCGCGTGGACTCCCGGAAACACGGGCGCCGCGAACGCCGAGTCCGCGGTCCACACCTACACGATCGACGTTGCCGACGAGGCCTCGTGCCTCGCCGAGTCCGGAGCGGCCCCCTCGACCGACCAGGCCCAGCCCGCCCCCGCCCCCGGCGTGGGCCCCGGCTCGGTGAGCTCCACGAACAACCAGGCCGCCCAGGACCAGGGCGAGGGCGGCGCCACGGGTACGCCCAGCGCCCCGGCCCCCGCGCCCGGCGCGACGGGAAACACCGGCACGACGACCGGCGCGAACCCCGCCCCGTCCTCGGGCGCGCGCACCACCTCGGGCACGACCGGCGGTGAGCGCTGCGTCGCCACCCGCATCACCCGCGAGGCCACCGAGGCCGAGGCCGCCACCCTAGCCTCGAACAGCGCGCCCGCGAACACCGCGCGCACGACCCTGACCGTCAGCGTCGGCGACGGCGCCTCCGGCAACGCCACCGAGGGCCACTTCGACCTGGGCCCCGCCATCGAAAACGGCACCCTCGTCGCCCGAGTCAAGGACGACCGCAGCCAGCCCGCCCAGTGGGTCGACCCCTCGTCCCTGACCTTCGCCCTCGGTGACGCCGCGCGCATCACCGCACCCGCCGACCTCGGCTTCGTCGCCACCCCCGGCTCCAGCGTCTGGCTGATCCCCTCCACTCAGATCGCGGGTGTGCCGTGGCTGGGCCTGAACTCCCAGCGCGAAGAGATCGTCACCGGCACCACCGGCCCCGTCCAGTTCACCCTCGACGCCGTTGAGGGCCCCGGACGAGTCGCCGTCTTCAACGCGGGCGCGCTCGGCTCCGGCGTCGGCGAGCACGTCTTCGACGGCCCGGGCACCGGCTACACGCTCGGCGCCAACACGCACGCCCACCAGAACTGGGTGTTCACCGCGCCCGGCACCTACACGCTGACCATCACCATGCGCGTCACCCCGAACGGCGCGGCGCTCGCGGGCAGCGGCTTCGGCTCCGGCGGCGACCTTACGGCCACGGGCGCGACTGGCCCCAACGGGCGACCCATGGTCTCCCAGGTCGTCGGCCGCACCGCGTCCGGCAAGGACTGCGACCTCTCCCTGGCCACCACCGGCGCCGACACCATCCCGCTGACCGTCGTCTCCCTCACGTGGGCGCTCACGGGCGCGGCCTGCGTGTGGGTGGGTGCGATCGGACGTCGCCGCAACCTGCGCGCAACGCTGTGACCCCTCATTTACGAGGCCGACTCTCCTTCATCCCCCGCCTCCCCTTCCGTGGGTGGCGGGGGAGTGGGTGTGTGCTCGCTGCCTCGACGTTAGCGTTCACGGCGACCCTGGCAGGGTGCGCGCCCGCACCCGACCCCGCCAGCGACGGTGAACTGCGCGTCGTCGCCACGACCGGCATCCTCGCCGACCTCGTGCGCAACGTCGCCGGAGACCGCGTCCACGTCACGCAGATGGTGCCCGACGGGGCGGACCCGCACTCGTGGGAGCCCTCCCTGCGCACCGTGCGCGACGTGGCTTACGCGGACGTCGCCTTCTCCAACTACCTCATGCTCGAGGAGCACGCCCTCATCCGCGCCCTCGACTCCAACCTGCCCGCCGGCTCGCGCTCCGTCTCCGTCGCCGAGGAGGCCGCCAAGAACGGCGCGACCATCCTCCCCCTCGTCGAAGACCGCGCCCTCGACACCCCGTGGCTCGGCATGCGCGTGTGGGGCGACGGCGCCGACATGGGGGCCACCCGCGCCTCGCAGATCGACCTGACGACCACCGGCGTCGACGGGCCCGGGCAGGCCGCCGCCTACCTCACCACGTCGTTCGGGCAGCCCGAGATCGCTTTCGCGACCTCGGACGGCTTCAACGCCGCAGGCGGATACGACACCGACACCGCGCAGCTGCCCGCCGACGCCCACCAGCACATGAGCTGGGCGTTCACCGCCCCCGGCGTCTACCGCGTCCACTTCCGCGCCAACCTGCGCACCACGCCCGGCGCCACGCCCGTCAGCGTCGGGGAAGGCACCGCTGTCTTCGCCGTCGGCACCCCGCCCGAGGAGATCGCCGCCAGTGAGGGCCGCCGCGTCCTGTCCGCCGGCCACGCCGACATCACCGTCAACCTCACCACCAAGCGCGTCGAACTCGCCTCCGACACCGGCGCACTCAGCGGGGGCGAGGCCTCGGCCCCCTGCGTGGGCGCAGGAACCACGGGCGCGGCCGTCGCCTCGACCATGGAATGCACCGACCTCGACCAGGTCGTCATCGAAGTGCCCACCCGCGCGCTCACGACGATCCCCGGCGAGGCCTCGTTCCGCTTCATCGGCGAGGCCGGCGCGAACGTGTACATGCTGCCGCAGGCCGTCCTCGGCAAGCACGTCCACGGCGACATCGACCCCCACCTGTGGCACGACGTCCACAACGCCCAGGCGTACGTGCGCGTCATCCGCGACTCGCTGATCTCCGTCGACCCTGACGGCGAGGCCACCTACCGGGCCAACGCGGCCGCCTACCTGACGCGCCTCGACGAGCTCGACGCCACCGTCGCCTCGACCATCGCGTCCATCCCCGAGGAGCGCCGCAAGCTCGTCACCACCAACGACGCGTACGCGTACCTGGCGAACGCCTACGGGCTCACCGTCGCCGGCTTCGTGGCGCCCAACCCCAGCGTCGAACCCTCCATCGCCGACCGGATCAAGCTCCAGGCCACCCTGTCTGACTCCTCGATCCCCGCGGTGTTCCTCGAACCCAACCTGGCGCGCACCCGCTCCACCCTGCGCACCGCCGCCACCGACGCGGGCGTGGACATCTGCCCCCTGTACGGCGACACCCTCGACGACCAAGCACCCACTTACATCGACATGATGGAACACAACGCCCGCTCACTGGCACGCTGCCTGGGCGGCAAGGAGATGCCATGAACACTCATTCCCGCTCCACTTCCGGCCGCGGCGTGGCTCGCCCGCCCGCTTTCTTGCCGTCCCGTGGGCGGCGGCCCGCCCGCGAGATCGCCACACGCGAGCTTCGCTCGGAGTGGTCGATCTCGAAGCCCGGCCAGGCCTTGCCGCCGCCCACGGGACCGAGCGGGCGGGCATCACAGCTCGAAGCCCGGCCAGGCCCCGCCGCCGCCCCCGGGGCTAGCCGGCGGCCGCCATCCGTGCGTGTATCGTCCAGTGAGCGGGCATCACGGCTCCTCGTACGTCCAGGTGCTGCCGCCCCCGGGGGGAATGGCAGCACTAGAGGCATCCGTACGGCGTGTCGTCGGCGTGTCGCGGCTCTAATGTCGCCATTCCCCCGCCTTGGTATGTCGGTGTTTGCCCTCCTCGTGTCGGTATTCCTCGTCATCGCGGGTGCGCCCTCTTCCTTTGCTGACCCGAGTCCCGACCCCGACCTCGCGCAGAGCGTCGCCGCGCACGAGGAGTGGTCGAATGAGGCCAGCGAGATCGCAGTTGGGCACGTTGACCTCGGCCCCCGACTGATCGACGGGCAGTGGCGGGCCGGCCTGCGCCACGACGCCGAGAGCGGCGCCGTGTGGCGCGACCCCAACCAGACCGTCCTGCGGGTCAATGATGCGGCCATCATGACCGCGCCCGACTCCGCCGACTACCCGTTCCTGGCCGACGTCGCAGGCAAGCCCGTGTACGTCGTTCCCCAGACGCAGAACCCGGGCGTCGTGTGGCTCGGCTGGAACACGCAGGACCCCGCCGTCACGGCCACCATCGACCGCGGCCTTACCATGCGCGTCGGCCCCGTGAGCGGCCCCGGCCGCGCGTGGCTGTTCCTGCAGTCCGGCACTTTCGGCAAGCCCCTCCTGCTCGCCGACTCGGGCGCGGCGCCCGGCGACGTGTGGATCGACTCGGGCACGCACGTGCACGCCAACTGGGCGTTCTCCGCGCCCGGCACCTACACGGCGACCGTGACCTTCCTGGGCACGACCACCGCCGGCGAGGCCGTGAGTGCCTCCACGACCCTGCGCTTCGCCGTCGGTGACGCCGCCTCCGCGTCCGAGGCCCTGGCCATGGCCGCGCCCGCCGCGGCCCCCGCCGATGGCGCTTCCGCTCCTTCCTCTGCTTCTTCCTCTGGTGCTGCACCCGCTGGTTCCGGGGCCGCTAACCCCGCCGGTTCGTCCTCTGCTTCGGGGGCCGCGTCGGGTGGGCTGCCCGACTGGGCCTTCCTCGCGATCATCGCCGTCGCCGTCCTGTCGCTTCTGGTGATCGGCGCCCTCGTCGTCGCGCGCTCGCGCCGCAGCCGTGCCGAACAGGCCGCCGCCATCGCCGAGGCCGACTCCATCCTCGCGCCCCTGCCCACCGCCCGCGGTGAGGGCTCGGGCGAGCGCGGCCCCGGCCTCGACGATCGGGGAGGGGAGCAGTGAGCCAGCTACGCGTCACCGGACTGGGCGCGTCCCTGGGTGGGCGCACCGTCCTCGAGGGTGTCGACCTGGAGGTCGAGGCCGGGGAGCTCGTCGGCCTCATCGGACCCAACGGCGCCGGGAAGACCACGCTGATCCGCTCGATCCTCGGCTTGATTCCCTCCAGCGGGCGCGTCGAGACCGACGGCGCGATCGGCTACGTGCCGCAGCGTCACGAGTTCGCGTGGGACTTCCCGATCAGCGTGCGCGACGCCGTCCTGCAGGCTGTCACCGTGCGGCGCGGGCTGCTCGGACGCGCGCGGACCCCGCACTTTCGCGCGGTCGAGGAGGCCCTGTCCCTCGTGGGGATGCGAGACCTCGCGAAGCGTCCCATCGGCGAGCTGTCCGGCGGCCAGCGCCAGCGCGTCCTCGTCGCCCGGGCCCTCGCGATCCGGCCCGCCGTGCTACTCCTCGACGAGCCCTTCACCGGCCTCGACATGCCCACGCAAGAGATGCTCATGGACCTGTTCCGTAGCCTCGCGGACGGGGGGCGGGCCCTCCTCATGACCACGCACGACCTCATCGGCGCGCGCGCCGGGTGCGACCGCCTGTACCTACTGCGGCGCACGATCGTCGCCTCTGGGCGGCCCGAGGAGCTGGCCGACGCCGACCCGTGGATCCGCGCCTTCGACGTGCGACCCGACAACCCGATCCTTGACGCCCTAGGAGTGCGCGCATGAGCACCGTGATCCACGCGGCCGGACGTGCCCTCGTCCCGGCGGCGGACTTCCTGAGCCCCTACGACTTCTTCCGCGACCTGACGAATCCCGCGCTGGCGTTCCTGCCGCGCGCGCTGCTGATCGCGGTCGTCGCCGCGCTCGTGTGCGGCAGCGTCGGCGTGCACGTCGTTCTGCGCGGCATGGCGTTCATCGGCGACGCGGTCGCGCACTCCGTGTTCCCCGGCCTGGCGATCGCCTTCGTGTGCGGCGGGTCCCTGGTGCTGGGCGGCGCCCTCGCGGGCGTCGTGACCGCCGTGCTCGTGGCGTTGTTGGCGCAGAACCGGCGGCTTAAGGAGGACTCCGTCATCGGCGTGCTCTTCGTGGGTGCGTTTGCGCTGGGCGTCGCGATTATCGCTCGGGCGCCCGGGTACGCGGGGAGCCTGCAGGACTTCCTGTTCGGGTCGATCACCGGTATTCCGGCGTCGGATGTGCCCGTGGTGCTGGCTGGCGCGTTGTTCGTGCTGCTCATGCTGTTCCTGGCGCACCGGCCCATCGTGGCCGTGACCCTGGACCGCGAGAGCGCCCGGGCGGCGGGCGTGCACGTGCTGCTTGCTGATCTTTCCCTGTACGTCGCCGTGGCCCTGGCCGTCGTGATCTCCGTGCAGACGATCGGCAACGTCCTGGTGCTTGCTTTGTTGGTGACCCCCGCGGCCACCGCGCGGCTCCTGTGCGACCGCCTGGGGACCATGATGATCCTGTCGCCCGTGCTCGGTGCTTCGGGTGGCCTGGTGGGCCTGTACCTGTCCTGGGCGCTGGACGTGCCCACGGGCGCCACGATCGTCCTGGTGCTCACCGCGTGCTTCGTGCTCGCCTGGGTCTTCGCACCGAGGCACGGCCTCCTCGCGCGGAGCCTGCGCGAGAGGCGGGGGTGAGGTCCTGGCGGGCCCGTCTATCCTAGCCTTGTTTCACTTCTGATCGTGCGGATCGTCGGTGATTGTTTCACGTGAAACATCTGTGCTGAGGCCCCAGCCCACGATGATGGGCTGGGGCCTCAGTGTGTTGAACCTGGTCGTGTGTGAGCGCTGCATGATGCCTCGTGGGTCGTCCTCGCCGAGGGCAAAGCTAGTTATTGGAACGATCGCCGTCGGAGAGAACCTTCGGGGGAGATGTCCGCTTCTGGCGGAGTTCTATTCCTTGTGTGACCAGAAGTGTTTGACGACCCATGTATCTCCGTCAGCTACAAGCAGCATGGTGCCTTCGTAATGGTCGACAGCTTCATCACTCTTCGAAGAAAAAGAGATGGTGGAGTAGTCAGGTTTAGTTGCGTCATTGTCTTTACGAATAGCGGTTCCACTCTGCTCGGAGTAGTCGAATTTAATGCATGTTCCGCTAATTTGATCTGGCGTAGATGTACAGTCCCATATCTCTTTCGTCATGAGGTACTTGATCGTAATTGGTCGTGTGACAATTCGATCTGCATGAAGTGCCTGGACGTCGTCATTTACTCTGGTGCAGAAATTGTCGATCTGGCATACCGTCATGAAGTCTTCTGTGTCTCCGGTATTGAACGCATATGCCCACAGGTCGATGTACCACTGCGATGTCGCTTGGGCACCAATTTGTCCACCCGCGTGGAGGTGTGGCGGGGGAGTAGGCTTCGGGACGTCAATGGGCGTTGGTTCCGCGGATTGAGGAGTGTCTCCCGATTGGGAGCCAGATTGCGCGGTGCTGTCAGACTGGGGCGACTGTGCCCCGGACTGAAGCTCAGCGTTCGCGTGGGCTCGAGCGTTGAATGCGTGGAACCCCAGGAACGACGCGCCGATGATGACAACAGTGGCAATAACGGCGCCGACCCACTGGCCGATGCTGGAGGTTTTGGTGGTCATGGTGCATCACTCGCTTAGTGTCCTTGGCTTTCTTCCCAGGTGTCGGTGTTGCTGATGAGGAGGTGGGAGAGGCGGAATGGGCCCGTTGTTTCGGTGGTGGTGACTAGGCCGTTGATGGTTTGTGTCTCTCCGGTGAAGGGGTTGGTTGCCGTTCCCGCCCAGGTGGTGGTCAGTGTGATGGTGCGCGTGGCGTTGGGGTAAGGGCCATCGAACCTGGATCTCCATCCGTTTGGTGGCGTGTAGTAGTGGCGGATCAGGGCGGGGTCGGTGTTGGGCTTCATGCCTTTGTGCCAGGGCACACCCGGCGAGGTCGTGGTCAAGTCCGGGGTCCCGTCTCCCCAACTCCACGTGTAGGACGTGGCCGTGAATGCCACGGTGACCTCGCGGCCGAACATCGTAACTACATGGGTTTGAGTGGGGCGCGTAGCCGCCACGAGCGTGGGGATGTGTTTGTTCGTGTACGACACCCCGTCGGGCCGCTTGTACAGGCCAGCGCCATCGGCGTGGATGACCGCGCGTGCAAGATAGAGCATGTCGCGCGTCGTTGGGATACGGCCTGGGTCTTGGTTCGATCCGCCCTGCGGATCGGGGGGAAGTGGACAATTGTCGACGGTGTTGTCATCAGAGACTACCGGACTGTTGGATGCCTTTCCGACGTAAACGATCTTGCAGGGCACTGCACTCTTATAGGAGTCTGACACGGGATCAGCCTGCATATCAGCTGTTAGGCGAGGAATATCGTCAGCAGGAAGATGATCACTCGAAGAAGAATCCGGGTCGGATTCGTGATCTCCGTACTCTCCATCAACGACGGCGTGCCCATCTTCGGTGTGTCCTCCTATCCTAGGAGGCTCTGCTCCTAGAGCAGATGCGGAATTGGGCACCAGAAAAGAGGGAAAAAGAATGACTAGGAGAATTGTGATACTGAAACGGTAATCTAGCCCTCATTATCACCAACAGTCCTTCCTTGTACCTCTTTCCATCCACCGTCTCGCCATGTCATAATGAATGTGACTGTGGACTTATATGTTGAGCTGGATGACTGTAGTTTTGTCCGTGTGCAGGAGGTTCCGTCGTCTGTTTCCGTACGGAATTTAACAAGAATAGATCCCTCAGGTACGTCGTCTCCATTTGCAGCAATTGGCTCTACGCGGAGAACATGCGTGATATTTGATTCCATTCCGTAACTCCACCCGTTGGCATATTGCTCGTTCACATCATTGATGTAGTCCGATGCAAATTTCGACGTTGGGGACGACATGTCCGCGAACGGTTGTGTGTCTCCGGTGTTCCAGGCATAGACGAGTAGTGCGAGGTAGTGTTCTGCGGCTGCTTCGGCACCTCGTTCGGTGTTTTCTTTGGCTGCCTCGGGTAGTTCGGGTTTGGTGTAGGTGTCTGCGGCGAACTCGGCGGGGCGCACGAGGATGCCGTTGGGGCCGATCTGGTAGCCGCCTGACATGGCGGGCTCGCTCGACACTGTGGGGGCGGGGGTGGATGCGGCCGTGGGGCCTGTGGCTGCGACGGTGGGTGTGTCACCCCAGGCATGCCACCAGCCTTCGGCGACACCGTTGACATAGACGGCGAAGAAACCGCCAATCACCAGCCCCACAACGGCGATGCGGATCCCCCAATCAACAGCGCCGACACGCATCCAGGAACCAACGCGGGTACCCGCGCCCTGGGGGCGCGTGCGGCTGGCGGGCAGTTCGCGGTCGAGCGTGTGGCGCGACGTCGAGTCTCGGAAGGATTCTTCTTCCTCGGCAACAGTTCCATCGGACAGGGGTGAGTTCTCCATGGTGTGCCCTCCACGGTGAGATGAGTGGTGGTCCGCCCCCGCCGTTGGGGGCGGACCCTTCCCTGTCAGGGTACGCGCAGAACCGATACGAAACACCAAGAATGCTGCGCAACCATCACGCAAATCCTCCCACCCGCATTCCCGTAAGCGCACGAATGTGCAGAACGGAGCCCCGGCCTCGTCGTGACCTGTGGGTATGGACGTGTTCCCAGATTGTCACCGGTCGGCGATACCGAGTTATCGGCCTTGCAAGTGGACACAGATGCCGGCCCCGTGCGATATGGTTATCGAGAAATGAAGCGGTGTTGTTCATCGGCGCTCGGGAACGACCGTCCCGTGCCAGCGCGATCGGCGGTCGACCTCTCGCATCCGAATCCGCGCGCATAGGAACCGCTGAAACAACGAGATCCCTCGAGGAAGAGAGGCCTTCCGTGGAAACACAAGGAGAAAAGTATGGAAGCCATCGATGAGTTGATTAGTGCTGCGCAGACCTTCTACGACGACGCGCGCGCGAATGAGAATGGGCGCTCCCGCTCGTGGGAGCATTGCTATCGCGTCTTTCGAGATGCGAGGAACGACCCTTCCCCGGACTACGACTATTTGAGCCTGCACCTCGCTTTCTACCTGGCGAGCTGGGGAATGTACAGGGGCTCGTGCTTCATACTTCAGAAGGACTACAAGGTGCACACGCCCATCGTCGAGGAGATCCTCAAGCCCGAGTACGACTGCCTGTTTGGGCTCGCGTGCACGGATGTGCGAAACAGTGACGTCTGGAAGCAGCTGAAGAAGCTGTCCGACGCCATCGCTGACGATTTCCGGCCGATACGCAATGAGGTCGCCGGGCGCGTGGTCGAGAGCCAGGTGTCGCCGGTCCTCATCACGAAAATCCTGATGGGAACGCTCGGGTGCGTGCCCGCGTACGACAGGTTCTTTCAGGATGGGGCGAAGTATCTAGGACTAGAACACAACAGTTATAAAAAGGATTCTCTCCTCGAACTCGCGGATTTTTACGAGGAGCACAACGACCGCCTCGAGGAAGCGCGGCGCGGAATGCGGACTGAGGACCTGGTCTATCCCCAGATGAAGCTCCTCGATATGGGGTTGTGGCAGGTTGGGTTCGAGAGGGACGCTGGGGACGCCAAGTGACCCGTGACTGAACTTCTGGTGGGGTCGGCGACGCTGAGAATCTCGGTCATCGCCGACCCCACCAAGAGTCGCTTACCCCCCTCGAATGGGCACGTGCCACCCGCCGTGAGGACAGTGGGTGGGCACCTAACGGAGGCCTCGATAATGAGGCCACCGTTGGATGCACACGAGGAGGAGCCACGATCACGGGCGCGCAGGCAACACCGCCTGCCCGATCCTGGTCTTGACGTCCTCGACTTCCCCGGAGAGAACGTCGATGACGGCATTCATGAGCGGCAGCTGATCGCGAAGCTCCGGGGCGTGCTGTTCGACGAACTTGAGCGCCAAACCGGCCGCAGGAACGCCTTCGACGGTCTGCTCCAGGCGAGCCATCTCCTCGAGCGCTTCCTTCGGCCCTTCGCCGCGCCCGATGCGCACGCCATAGAACTTGTTGCGCCCGGACAGCCCCGTCACCTCAAGGTCGCCGACGCCCGGGAGGCCGAATGCGGTCATTTCGTTGGCGCCCTGCGAGGTGCCGAGGATCGACATCTCCCTCACGGCCTCGTTAAATGTGGCCGCCTTGAGGTTGTGGTGCGGAACCCCGGTCTTCTCCTGGAGGCCGTCAGCGATGCCGAGCGCGATCGCGAAGACGTTCTTCATGGGAGCGCAGATTTCCACGCCGGTCTCGTCGTCGGTGGCCTCGATGGCGTAGTTGTCGGTGCGAATTGCGCGCGCGTACTTGATGGCGACGTCGAGGTCCTTGCACCCAAAGATGGTTGCGGTGGGTTCCCGCGCGGCGCATTCGTTCGCCTTCACGGGACCCGCGACGGCGATGATCGGGGGCAGGTTGTCGTAGCCCTCGTCTGCGGCGATGCGTCGGATCGAGTCGGGCAGCAAGAGCACGTCGCCGTTGTCGAACTCCAGGAATCCCTTGGAGGTCACCATGAGTGCTTCGGCTTTGACGATGCCGGGCAGCGCCATTTTCACGACTTGCTCGACGCCGACGGAGGCCACGGAAACGATGACGGTATCCGCGCCCGCCAAGGCCTCGTCGAGTTCGGAGGAACGGTAGAGGGTGACGCCCTGCGCGAATGGCTGGTTGGTGCGCGGGTGGTTCTCGCCTCGCTCGATTGCGTCGAGGAGGTGATCGTCGAGCCACGTTCCCCACAGACGCACGTCCCAGCCGGCGTCCGCGAGCGGCGTGCAAATGGCCGAGCCCATCGCTCCGGCGCCAAGGACGGTAATGGTAGACATTGTTTCTCCTTGCGATTCCTAGAGTTCTGCCTTTGGCGATTCGGGCTTCGTCGAGGGGGCCTTGCGGGAGAGCTCGTAGAGGTCCTCGAATACGTCCTTCAGCTTCGGGTAGAGCTTGCGCTGGACTTTGGCGACGTCGCAGTACTGCTCGTGCTTCTCCATGTCGGGTTCGATTGTTTCGCCGTATTGCGCCATCTTCTTTGCGGTGGCGGCGACGTCATGCTCGCCGTAGATGCCCGTCGAGGCCATGGCGAGGACCGCCGCACCGAGCGCGGAGATCTCGTCCTGGGTGCATACGGTGATGGGCAGTGCGGTGGTGTCCGCCATGATCTGGCGCCACAGGAGGGAGCGCGTGCCGCCACCCATCGCGCGCAGTCCGGTGAGCTTCACGCCGGTGCCCGCCTCGATCGAGTCGAGGTTGTAGCGCATTTCGAATCCGATGGATTCGAGGATGGAGCGGTACATGTGGGCGCGAGAGTGGGTGCCGCGCCAGCCGACGACGGCGCCTCGGGCGACGGAGTCCCAGTGGGGGGATTGGACGGCGTTCCAGTAGGGGAGTGTCACGAGGCCTTCGCAGCCCGGTGGGATGCGGCTCGCAGCCTCGTCGAGGGCGGGGTCGGGTGCGCCGAGGAGCTTCGGATCGCCGAGGGTTTCGCGGAACCAACCGGCCAGGTAGGAGCCGGAGGACTGGAGGACCTCGAACACGTAGTTGCCGGGGATGCCGGAGACGTGGGTGCGGAAGACCTTGTCGTATCGGTAGACCGGCGAGTCGACGCCCGCGTTGACGGCGGTGCCGAGGTTGAGGAATCCGATCTCGGGGTCGACGGCGGCGGCTCCGATGCCGGCTGCCTGGCCGTCGCCGAGGCCGGCGATGACGGGCACTTCGGCGATGCCCCACTCCTCGGCGAGTTCTTTGCGCAGCGTACCCATCTCGTAGGAGGGTTCGACGAGGTCCGCCATCTGTTCGCGGGAAACGCCCGCAATGTCGAGGAGTTCGTCGGACCAGTCGCGCTTCTGAATGTCGAAGAGGCCGAGGGAGTCCGCGGCGGCCTGCGAGCTCACGGGGCGTCCGGTGAGCATCCAGGCGACGTAGCCGTGAACATCCATCACCTTGTAGGCGTCAGCGAAGATCTCGGGTTCGTGTTCCTTGACCCAGGCCATCTTGTAGATGGCGGGGGTGACGCCGGCGGGCTTTCCGGAGAGCTCGTGGATGTGTTCGCTGCCGTAGCGGCGGATTTGCTCGGTGGCGCGGCCATCGAGCCACAGGATGCCGTTTCGGAGCGGACGGCCGTCCTTGTCGAAGGGGGCGAAGGATTCGCGCTGGTGGGTGATGCCGATGGCTGCGATGCGGCTGCGGTCCGTCGGCGAGAGCTTGGAGAGCACCTCCCCGATGGTCGCGCGGCTGGTTTCCCACCAGCGGATGGGGTTGTGCTCGTACTGGTCCATCGCGGGGGTGTGCAGCTGGATGTTCTGCTTCGCCGTGTGCCAGATGTTTCCTTCTGCGTCGACGACGATCGCCTTCGTGGATGTCGTCGAGGAGTCGATTGCGACGACGAGAGGACCGTCTGCTAGATACTTGTTCTCGGTCATGATGCTTTTGCCTCACCTTTGAATGACAATTGCTGATCTCGCGCACACGGAAAGGCCATTCTTTCTGTGTTGCGATGAATGCAGAGACTACTCCCGGTGTATGTGAGGGACAATCAACCTGTCATATGCGCGCGAGGGGCTACGAGGCCACGTTGTCGCGATGAGTGCGGCATGTCAGCTTCATTGAAAATGCGCTGAAAATGGCGGTTTATCTGCATGTTTGCCGTGTGGCGCTTCGGTAGCTGCCGCCTGCATGGGTGGCGGGGATGCACATGTTGTGTCAAAGCGAGGCACAAACAGGTTGCACATAGGTGCGATTGCGCCTCCAACAGCAAATTGTTGGAGATGGCGCTGTTGGGGCAAATGTGCTCAAATGTGGCTTTTGTAATTGGGGGTGTAGTTGGGGGTTTGAATCCGCCTGTTTTGAGGAGTGCTCGGGTGATGTAGTGGGTGAGGTTTCCGAATCTGAGGTAGGAGCCGCGTAGGTGTTCGAGGCGCTCAACTAAAGCCATCAACGGAATCATCGAACTAGGCAGACGCACCGCCAGAGGCTACCGCAACCCCACCAACTACCAACTCCGAATGCTCCTCATTGCAGGAGGCCTAGACACCTCCCCCCGCACCCAACCATGAAGAGCCAGTTACAGTCATGTGCCCCTTTCGCTGAAAGTGCGAAAGGGGCACTGTGCGCACCTAGTCCTGCTCTTCAGTTGCTAAGTGTTCTGCTTGTTCGATGACGAGCTGCACGGCTTGTTCACGCTTATCCGGCGGGTACTTGTACTTGGCAAGTAGCCGTTTGATGCGTGAACGCATGCGGGCACGCACGGATTCTTTGACCGTCCAGTCCAACGTGGCAGATGAGCGGATTGTAGTAACCAGTTCCCGAGCGATCGTCTTCAGGGTTTCGTCACCCATTTCGAGGATGGCGGAGTCATTCTGGATGATGGCGTCGTAGAGGGCGATCTCCGCTTCACTCAGTCCCAGCTGCTGGGCGCGTTCACGTTCTGCACGCATTTCCTTGGCCAAGTTGACCAGCTCAGCGATAATCTCTGCCGTGGTGAGCGATCGATTGGTGTAGCGCGTCAACGCCTCATTAAGCATCTCGGAGAACTTGCGGCCCGTGACCAGGTTCTTCCGGCTGACGGTGCGGATCTGGTCCCCCAACAGTCGCCGTAGTAATCCCAGCTGGAGGTTGGGGGTGGTGGAGTGTGTGACGGAGTCTAAGAACTCATCGGAAAGTAGGGACAGTTCCGGGGTTTCCATCCCCGTGAACTGGAAGATGTCAATGACTTGGTCCGCTGCGACTGCATCGTTGAGCATCTGCCCAAGGACCGTATCGAGGTTGCTGCCCCCGCGCCGCGATTCACCTGAGTCGGGGCTCTGTAATTTCAATACTGCGGCGCGCACATCGGTGAACAGGCGTACGTCGTTGCGGATGGCCTCAGCCTCGGGGCGTGAGGCCACGAGCGCGAACGCCTTCGCCAGGGCGAGCACTTGGTCGTTGTACCTGGCGGTGAGGTCCGGGTCAGACAGGACGTGGTCAAGCACGGCGGCGTACTGCGACAGACGCTCCTTGGCTGGCAGGTCCGGGGAGGAGTCGAAGGTGATGCCGTGGAGCATGCCCCGCACCACGTCATGCTTTTCCAACATGACATCGACGAGCTCTTGGATGGGCACACCCGCCTGCTCACGGTCTGAGGGCGAATACACGCCAAGTGCCTGCTGGAGAGATGTGAACAAGCCGATGTAGTCGACGATGAGCCCGCCGGGCTTGTCCTTGAAACGTCGGTTGACTCGGGCGATGGCCTGCATGAGTCCAGCCCCTTGCATGGGCTTGTCCACGTACATCGTGTGCATGGACGGCGCATCGAATCCGGTGAGCCACATGTCGCGAACGATGACGATCTCCAACTCGTCATCGGGGTTCTTTGCCCGGAGCTTGAGGTTGCGTCGTTCATCTTTGGAATGGATGTGCGGCTGGAACTCCGAGGGGTCAGCAGCAGAGCCCGTCATCACGACCTTGATACGGCCTCTGTCGATATCATCGGAATGCCACTCGGGGCGCAAAGCCGTGATCTTGTTGTAGAGGGCAACGGCAATGCGCCGACTCATCGTTACGATCATTGCCTTGCCAACCATGGAGGATCGGCGTTTCTCCCAGTGGGTCACGATGTCCGAGGCAATTGCATCAAGCCGAGCGTCCGCGCCGACGAGAGCCTCGAGGCGAGACCACTTGCTCTTGGCTTCCTCAGATTCTGACTCGCTCGCCTCAGTGGTCTCGTCCACCAGCGCGTCCAAGCTCTTGAGCTGCTCATCATCGAGGGTGACTTTCGCCAAGCGGGACTCGTAGAAGATCTTGACGGTGGCTCCGTCCTCCACAGCGCGGGTGAGGTCGTAGACATCGACGTAGTCACCGAATACTGCGCGCGTAGAACGATCGTTGGTCTCGATCGGGGTGCCGGTGAAGCCGAGGAAGGTGGCACCTGGCAGTGCGTCACGCAGATGCTTGGCCAACCCCGCTTTCAGCCTGCCCTCGCTGTCGAGGCTTTCCTCGAAACCGTATTGGGAGCGGTGAGCCTCGTCCGCGACGACCACCACGTTACGCCGGTCAGTGAGGATCGGGTTGGTGTCACCATCCTGGCCGGGCGCGAACTTCTGCAGCGTGGTGAAGATGATCCCACCCGAGGCACGGCTCAGCAGGCGGCGAAGATGATCACGGCCAGTTGCTTGGGCAGGAGTTTCGGGCAGAATTTGCGCTGGCGCAAATACCTCACCGTATAGCTGATCATCAAGGTCGTTGCGGTCGGTGATGAACACGAGGGTAGGATTGGCCATGCGCGGGTCGCGCATGAGCTTGGCCGCGTAGAAGACCATCTCGAAGCTCTTGCCTGAGCCTTGGGTATGCCACACGACGCCGCCACGCTTGTCTCCGCCTGGGCTCGCAGCGCGAACTGTTGATTCTACAGCCGCGTTGACAGCCCAGTACTGGTGGTACTTCGCTATGCGTTTGATGATGGCACGGCGCCGCTGTCCAGTTGTCTGATCGGTGACCGACTCGTCGGAGTAGACGACGAAGTTGCGCAGAATATCGAGGAATCGGTGGGGATCGAACACTCCCTTGAGTAGCACTTCGAGGGCAGGTCGGTTTGTGATGACATCTCGCCCGTCAATGGTCTTCCATGGAGCGTAGTGCTCAAACCCGCCAGTGAAGGAACTCATCGCCGCGCTGGTCCCATCGGAGATGACGGTGACGACATTGGGGATGAACACGCTGGGGATTTCACTCCGATAGGTCTGGATCTGATTCCAGGCTTTACGGAGTTTGGCGTTTATATCGGCTGAGTTCTTCAGCTCCAGTAAGCCGACGGGCAAGCCGTTGAGGAAAATGAGCATGTCGGGGCGGCGGTTGTGGCCGGCTTCGATAATGGTGAACTGGTTGAGTGCCCGCCAGTCGTTGTTCTCGGGTGAATCAAAGTCGACGAGCCGCAGGCGTACGGTGGAGGCCTGCCGTCGTCACCAGTCGTTTCAACCGGCACCCCGCGCACCATCAACTCATAGAGTCGCTGGTTCTCAGTCATGACGTCCTGTGACTCCGCGCGCTGAATTCGCGCTACGGCAGAACGAATAAGATCAGGATCAGCGCCAGGGTTGAGGCGAGTAAGCGCATCAGTTACATGCTTCCACAGGATGCATTCACTCAAGGAATCCCTAACATCCTTTGGCGCAGCATCCACAGGCGCGTAACCGGTGTGGAAACCAATCTCAGCCAGCCACTCTTTCGCTGCCTGCTCCACAGTCGACTCGTCGAAGTGATCAGTGCGCATCATCATCATTACCTGGATCAATGGCTTTGGCTGCTTCAATGGTGAAGCGGTCGAAGTCGGAGACGTAGTGGGCGTCCTGAACCTTACGGAACACCGCGAACTCCCGCAGGGCATGGTCATCAGCCATCTTCTTGCTGATGGTCCCTGCATTGTCGAGAATCTCGCGTGCATCCAGTGTGAGAACTTGGTCGAGAAATTCTACCCAGTCTTCCATTGTGGTGGCGATCTGGCGGCGTGCTCGTGATTCTGCCAGATTAAGATATGCCTCCACCAGGCGGCCCAGATCCTTGAGTTCATCGGTAGTGAGGTAGTTCTTACCGACGGTGACATCGCTCCGAAGAATTTTTCCGTCTGGGCTGTTCTTCCACGAGGTGAGACCCATATACGGTTGGGACGCATCCGCACGCTCTTTGATGAGTTCGGCGGCGGTGTGACCGTGGACCGCGTAGTGCATTTTGTTCTGCACGGTGGCGAAGAACTGTTTTGCAACCGGCGAGGAGGACTCGTAATCGACAGCGGTGGTGAAGATATCGGTCACCTTCTGGTAGAAGCGCCGCTCGGAGAGACGGATCTCCCGGATCTCCTCGAGGAGCTGCTCGAAGTAGTCCACTCCGAGGATCTCACCCTGTTCCATGCGCGCACGATCGATGACGTAGCCGCGCAGTGTGAAGTCTCTGAGGACCTTGGTTGCCCACTGCCGGAAGTGTGTGGCGCGGATGGAGTTCACCCGGTAGCCGACCGAGATGATGGCGTCGAGGTTGTAGTGGTCGATGCCGCGCGTGACCTGCCGTGACCCCTCGGTTTGAACCATTCGGAAATTCCGAACAGTTGCCTCCCTCACAAGCTCTTGGGAGTCGTAGATGTTGGCGAGATGCTCATTGATGGTCGGTGCAGAAACACCGAACAGCTCAGCCATGAGCTTCTGGCTGAGCCAGATGGTGCCGTCCTCATAGTGCACCTCGATCGCCCCGTTTGCCTCACTGGTGAAGACGAGGAACTGCGAGGCGGAGACCTCCACGTGTTTGTTCTCAGACATCCGCGTCCTCCTCATCTAGGGCTTCACTGACCAGGCACCCAGCCTCATCCACCCGCATTCGGCCGCTCAACAGTTCTGGTAGCAGAGCATCGCGTAGCTTTGAGAGCCGACAAGTTTCGGATTCTCTCGCCTCTTGAAGGTCAAGTAAAGGCTGAACTAGTGAATTGAATTCCCTCACGGATGCCCTGTCGGGTGCATCAAATGAAATGGATGCTAGCCCACTCTTAGAAATCTCCTTGAAGGTTGATCCGTTTGCTGATGAAACAATCTCAGGGGTGAGCTGTTTCAGGAGATAAAAGGTGAATGCAGTACCAAACTCAGGGTGCGGCACTATGGACTTAAAACCTTGGTTGGTGGATGTCTCTCCGGATGCGATTGCGATATAGCCAATGGGGGCTCTTGAAGTGAAGAGCACCGTACCTCTGGGGAGTAAACGCGCAGAACTTTTGCGTAGACCAAGTTCGGAGATATCGATTGCGCCATGATGACGGAAAGTAGAACTATCCCTCGCAAGATCTTTCGGCGTCAGCCATGCAATGCCCGAGTCCACATAATATTCCTCAACTTTTTTAGAGGGGGTGCCGCCTCCGACAATCTCACCTAGATCGCCTATCGTTAATATCCCCTTAGTCGTACAATCTTTCCGCAATCTAAATCGACTACAGAACAATTCCTCCGACAATAGATTGATCAGCGAGCATATTTGCCGGTTGGATTCGATTTTGTCGTCCAGTGCGCCCAGCACACCAGCAATCCGCCGTTGCTCCGCGAGCTTAGGTAATCTCAGAGGGATCGACAGAAGAGCTGCCTGACTGAGCTTCGGTTGTGTCGATCCGGTGATAAACCCACTTAGATCAAGAGACTCAATCATGTAAGAAAGAAAACGTGTGTCATTTTCGTCGTTCGCACGCAGAACGTGTGCGTGATTGTTGACCCAGAATCTGCCGTCTGCAAGGTATGCAATCGGCAATTTTCTCGACCTAAGATTCTCGCCATCTTCTGCAACTAATACATGGAGCCCTTCGAATATGTAGGAATCTACGTAATCAACAATGCCAGACGCACCATAGTATGGATAGGGACCAAGGACTCTATCTTTTTGGTAACAGGGCGTCGACAACTGTCGAATACTTCAATGCATGAGCCTAGAGGTTTGGCTTTCCAATTCATCGCTGTTCCCCCAGCAGAGCTCTAATCTGTTCCTCGAGTTCGCGGCCGCGGTCGAGTTCGGCGAGGAGTTCGGCGGTGAGGCGCTTGATTTTCTGCTCGGCGGGCTCGGCGTCGGGATCTTCTGTCTGGTCGAGGCCGACGTAGCGTCCCGGGGTGAGGATGAAGTCGTTGTCGCGGATCTCCTCGAGGGTGGCTGCTTTGCAGAATCCGGCCACGTCCTCGTAGTTTGCGTGCGCGTCGCGGGATCGCCACGTGTTGTACGTGCTGGCGATACGTTCGATCTCCGCTTCGATGAGTTGCCGTTGCGCACGGGTGATCATCTCACCCATGTTGCGAGCATCGATGAAGAGCACCTCACCGTGGCGGTCGCGGTGGCCGTTACCGTGCCGGTTCTTCGAGAGGAACCACAGGCACGCTGGGATTCCGGTGTTGAAGAAGAGCTTGTCGGGTAGCGCCACGATGCAGTCCACGAGGTCTGCTTCAACGAGGGCTTGGCGGATGGTGCCGTCTGTCTTCGCTTTGGATGACAGTGCGCCATTGGCCATGACAAAGCCTGCCGAGCCTGAGGGGGCGAGGTGGTAGAGGAAGTGCTGGATCCACGCGTAGTTCGCGTTGGAGTCGTTCGGGGTGCCGTAGGCCCAGCGTGGATCATCCTCCAGGACGGCTGACCAGTAGCCTTTGAGGTTGAAGGGCGGGTTGGCGATGATGAAGTCCGCGCGCAGGTCCGGGTGTTGGTCTTCAGTGAAGGTTTCAGCGTCCCGTGGGCCAAGGTCTGCTTCGATGCCTCGTAGTGCCAGATTCATCTTGGCTAGCGCCAGGTGGAGGCAGCTTTTTCCTGGCCGTAGATGGACAGTGCATCCCGGCTGCCACCGTGGGCTTCGACGAAGCGGGCCGACTGCACGAACATGCCACCACTACCACAGCATGGGTCATAGACACGGCCACTAAACGGCTGGAGCATTTCGACGAGCAGATTGACCACGCTGCGCGGTGTGTAGAACTCGCCGCCGTCCTTTCCCTTCTCTGCCCCGGCAAACATGCCAAGGAAGTATTCGTAGACGCGGCCGAGAATGTCGTCAGCCCCATGATCGCTGTCTGCACCGAAACCGATGGAGCCGATGAGGTCAATGAGTTCACCGAGCATCTCGTCCTTGAGGTCCTCGCGGCCGTAGTTGCGCGGCAAGACGCCCATCAGTGTGGGGTTTTCACGTTCGATGAGTCGCATTGCCTCGTCAATGGCCTGGCCGATTCCTGGCAGCTTGGCCTTGGCTTGCAACTGCTCCCAGCGGGCGCCATCAGGAATCCAGAAGACGTTCTTACCCGAATATTCGTCCCGATCTTCTAGGAATGATGGGATCTGGTCCTCGTCGATACCTTCGTTCATCAGTTCCTGGGTGAGGTGTTGGCGTCGCTCGGAGAACTTGTCGGAGACGTATTTGAGGAACACGAGTCCGAGTACCACGTGCTTGTACTCGGATGCCTCCTGATTGCCTTTGGCGCGCATCGACTCGGCGGTCTCCCAGAGAGTTTGCTCGAGAGTCATTTCATCGCCCTTTTTACTCGCCATATGAGTCATCCAAACCTGTAGTTTTCTTGATACAGCGATTGTGTAGGAGGCTTCAGTTCATTGATCTCCATCAACTGGCAGTTCAACGCTTCACAGATACACACAAACGCTGCGGTCGTGACGGTCTCATCCTAGCTGAGCTTGCGAGCTTCGGGGTGGCGATTTTCACTTGCTCCTGGAAGTCTTGCTCAAACGATCATCTATCGACGAACATATTCCACAACGGTCTGGTTGGTTTTGAGGTCGCTAGTCAGGCCAATCATGAGGGTTTCTTTTGCTTTGTAGGACCCTCAAGGTTGTTGTAGTGCCTCTGCTATGGGTCCTTGCTGAATCGGATGGTGGTTGCGTTCCGAAGGACGACTGGGTCCAGTTCGTTGAGGAAGCTACAGTTCCCAACCAGGATGACTTGCCGTTCGATGGATGTGAGAGCGATGTGCTCATATGTCAGATGTTGCAGGCGGCTCTGGTGCATGATTCGGTCCTATTGGCGGCCCCCAGTTTGTCGACTGCACGTGCACCCACGGTCATTTCTGTGCGTTGTTTGGTGCGATGGACGCAGATGAGCATGGCCCTCCTTAACGTGTCGCTTGTCGACCATGGCGGTCGGCAATGTGACCCAGAGGAGGGGATAGGATGTCTCAGAAAGTCGCCAACGATGGAGATGGCAACCAGATCGCTCAGTTCGGTGGGGACCTGAACGGAACACTCAATCAGATCAACGGAACACGGACCTTGGCGTCTCTGACGCTGCCTGAGCTCGGCGAAGAGTATCTGCTGGCCGATTCGATTGTGTCGAGAGAATGGAAGTCAAGACTCAAGGCATCAGCAATCGCGGCGTTGGTGTGCCTCCTGTGTTGCGGCATCACTGTCGTCATGTACAGGCTTCTGGGGAGCCCATCGCTGAGTGAAATCATATTTAGCCTGAACAATGGATCGAAACTCGAGCTAAGTATGAACGTCACTCTGGCAGTTCTCCCGATCGGCGCTGCCATCTCAGGGGTGAGTGCATACTCCAGCATGATGAACCCGAGTGAGCTCGAGGTAGATCGGAAAGAGCATCGAAGGGCGGCCTTCATGGTGGCACGTCAAAGGGGCCTCAGTGAGCGAGAGTGGCACAAGGTCGTCGAAACCGCCAAGCAGAGCTAGACATTCGTAGCTGCGGGAGGATGTGCGTGCCCGCGCCCTGCACATCCTCCCGCCCCCACGCACAGAATCGCACAAATGTGCAGTTATGGTGCGCGTCACCGCACGAGTGTGCGCCGCTCCAGCTAGCAACAGTGCGGTTCTTGGCAATCTATCTCGGACAGTATTTGTCTGGACTAACGCCCCTGCCCATACGTCAGACAAATCCCCCGACAACCAGTCCGCACACACCCCAAAAACCCGCCCCGGCCTCGTCCGAAACGGACCCGGAAAGTGAACGCCACCACCCGCGTGTCCTAGGATTGGGGGCACGCCGACGCGCCCCCAAGGACGGGAGCACCCGGCACGCAGCAGCACCGCGCACGCGGCACCGCAGGGCAGGTCCAGCAACGAAGACGGACACGCCAGGCACCACCGCACGCCAGCAGAGCCGCCGCACAACCACAACCTCAACACCGACGTTGACCCACACAGAGGAGACTCCTATGAAGCCCCGCCTCGCAGCTACAGCCCTCGTTGCCGCATCCGCATGCGCCCTCGCCCTCGGCGCCTGCACACCCGGCGACACCGCCCAATCCTCGTCCAGCCCCGCCGCGAAGGGCGGCGGAGACGGCAACTACACGATCGCCGTCGTCCCCAAGGACGCCACCAACCCCTGGTTCGTCCGCATGGAAACCGGCGTCAAGAAGTACGCCGAAGACACCGGCATGAACGCCTTCCAGAAGGGCCCCGCTGAAACCGACGCCACCATGCAGGCTCAGGTCATCCAAGACCTCATCGCCCAAGGCGTCGATGCCATCTGCGTCGTCCCCGTCGACCCCGGCGCCATCGAACCCGTCCTCAAGCAGGCCATGGACGCCGGCATCGTCGTCGTCACCCACGAAGGTGCCTCCCAGCAGAACACGATGTACGACATCGAAGCCTTCAACAACAGCGAATACGGCGCGTTCATCATGGACAACCTTGCCCAAGCGATGGGTGAAGAAGGCGTCTACACCACCATGGTCGGCCACGTCACCAACGCCTCCCACAACGAATGGGCAGACGGCGCCGTCGCCCACCAGAAGGAGAAGTACCCCAAGATGACGCTGCTCGAAGCCGAGCCCCGCGTCGAATCCCAGGACAACGGTGAAACCGCCTACCAGACCGCCAAGGAAGTCCTCAAGAAGTACCCCGAAGTCAAGGGCATCCTCGGCACCTCCTCCTTCGACGCGCCCGGCACCGCCCGCGCCATCGAAGAACTCGGCCTCAAGGGCAAAGTCTTCACCGCAGGCACGGGCATGCCCGCCGCCAACGCCCAGATCCTCAAGGACGGCTCCGTGTCGACCCTGACCCTCTGGGATCCCGCGGACGCCGGCTACGCCATGGCATCCCTGGCCACCAAGATCCTCAACGGTGAAAAGATCGAAGACGGTGTCAACCTCGGCGTCAAGGGATACGAATCCATGCACTTCTCGCAGGGCTCCACCAAGGTCCTCGAAGGCAACGGCTGGATCCAGATCACCAAGGACAACGTCGACTCCCTCGGCTTCTAACCGATTCACCGCACACGACCACCCGCGCGCCACGGCCTCGTCCCAATGAACGAGGCCGTGGCCCCGGGTCGGCATCACGCGTCGGAAAGGACACCACATGGACACCCCAGTGCTGGCGGTACGACACGTCAGCAAATCCTTCGCAGGCGTGCGAGCCCTGGTCGACATCGACCTCGACATCGCGCCCGGAGAAATCCACTGCCTCGCCGGAGAAAACGGGTCGGGCAAATCCACCCTCATTAAAGTCATCTCCGGAGTCCACACCCCCGAACAGGGCACGGTCTCCATCGGGGGCCGCGACTTCACGCGACTGACACCCGCCGACGCCATCGACGCGGGCGTACGCGTCATCTACCAGGACTTCTCTATCTTCCCCAACCTCTCCGTCATGGAGAACATCGCGCTCGGCAGCGAAGTTGCCGCCGGACGCCGCCTCGTTAACCGCTCGCGCATGCGCGAAGTCGCCCGCGAAGCCGTCGCCAAAATCGGCTTCCAGGTCGACCTCGACGAACTCGTCGGCAACCTCTCCGTCGCCGACAAACAGCTCGTCGCCATCAGCCGCGCACTCATGGGCGACGCGAAACTCATCATCATGGACGAGCCCACGACCGCCCTCACCAAGAAGGAAGTGCGCGCCCTCTTCGACATCGTCGCCGACCTCCAATCGCGCGGCATCGCGATCCTCTTCGTCTCTCACAAGCTCGAAGAAGTCTTCGAAATCGCGCAGCGCTTCACCATCCTGCGCAGCGGACACAAGGTCATCACCTGCCCGAAGGAAGAACTCGACCGCGCCAGCTTCGCCCGCCACATGACCGGGCGCGACTTCGACGAGGAGCGCTACCAGCCCGGCGACATCACCGAGGCCCCGATCCTCCAGGTCGAGGGCGCAACCGTTGCCGGCGCCTTCGCCGACGCCACCCTGAGCGTGCGGCCCGGCGAAATCCTCGGCATCACCGGCCTGCTGGGCTCCGGACGCACCGAACTCGCCATGTCCCTCTTCGGGATGCTCCCCCTCGACTCCGGGCGCATCCGCGTCAAAGGCCAAGACGTCACCCTGCGAGGCGTGCGCGACGCGATCGCAGCCGGCATCGCCTACGTCCCCGAAGACCGACTCACCGAAGGCCTCTTCCTCTCGCGCTCGATCGGCGAAAACATCACGATCTCCGAAATGGAATCCTTCACCAAGGCCCTCGGATTCATCGACAAGAAAGCCATCCGCGACGAAGAGAAGAAGTGGGTGAAGCGCCTCGACGTCGTCACCCCCGACCCCGCCAACGCCGTCAACACCCTGTCGGGCGGCAACCAGCAAAAGGTCGTCCTGGCCAAGTGGCTCGCCACCAAGCCCTCCGTCCTCATCCTCAACGGACCCACCGTCGGTGTCGACATCGGCTCCAAATTCACGATCCACTCGATCCTGCGCGAACTCGCCGCACAAGGCATGGCCGTCATCATCATCTCCGACGACATCGCCGAAGTGCTCACCAACTGCTCGACCATCGCCATCATGCGAGCCGGGCACCTGAGCGACCCGATCAACCCCGACACCCTCACCGAGGCCGAACTGACCCGGCTCCTGTCCGAAGACCAAGCCCCGGCCTCGTCGACCGAAGGGGGAGAGAACTAATGCCCCGACTCATCACGAAAGTCCTGCGCGCCAACGAATTCTGGGTGTTCCTGGTCATCGCCGCGCTCACCCTCGTCATCCAGGCGCGCTCCGGACAGTTCTACACGGCGAACAACCTCGTCGACCTGGCCGGCGCGATGGTGGTCCCCGGCCTCTTCGCCGTCGCCGCCCACCTCGTCCTCGTCTCCGGCGGCATCGACGTGTCCTTCCCGGCGCTGGCCTCCCTCGCGGTCTACGTGACCACGAAAGTCCTCGTCGACAACGGGTGGAACGGGCCCGTCATCGTGCCCTTCCTCATCGCCGCCGCCCTCGGCGCGGTCCTCGGCGCATTCAACGGAATCTTCACCTCCAGGCTGACCGTGCCGACGCTGATCATCACCCTGGGCACCGCCAACGTCTTCAACGGCGTCATGCAGGGCGCGCTCAAATCCGTGCAGATCAACACGATTCCCGAGTCCATGCGCTCCTTCGGATCCGCGTCCCTGTTCGTCGCCCGCAACGAGAGCTCCGGCCTGCAGTCCTCCATGCCCGTGTCCTTCCTGATCCTCGTCGCGGTCGTCGCGGTGGCCTTCTTCGTCACCCGCTACACGATGTTCGGACGCTCCCTCTTCGCCCTCGGCGGCGACGAGTCCGCGGCCGCCCGCGTCGGCTTCAAGGTGCGTGCCACCAAGTTCTGGCTCTACGTCCTCGTCGGCGTCATCGCCGCCCTGGCCGGCATGGTCCGCACCTGCTCCATGGGACAGATGCACCCCACCAACCTGCTCGGCATGGAAATGATGGTCATCGCGGCCGTCGTCTTGGGCGGCACCGCCATCACCGGTGGCAAGGGTTCGCTGACGGGCGTCATGCTCGGCACGCTGCTCATCGTCATCGTCCAAAACTCCATGATCCTCATGGGAATCCCGACGTTCTGGCAGGGCTTCGCCCTGGGCCTGCTCATCATCGTGGGAACCGGCGTCTCCGCGCTTCAGGTCATGCGCGCCCGCCGCAACGCACACTAGGAGGACCACATGTCAACGCTTCTCGCCTCCCCGCGCCTCGCTTTCCTCAAAAAGGACAGCTACATGACGCGACTGATCATCGTCTTCCTCCTCCTGCTCATCTTCTTCGCCGCCGTGCGCCCCGGCCCCTTCTTCGCCGTGCGCACCTGGCAGTCGATGGCCGTCCAATTCCCCGAATTCGGCCTCATGAGCCTGGGCGTCATGTTCACCATGTTCACCGCCGGCATCGACCTGTCCGTCGTCGCCATCGCCAACGTCACCTCAATCTGCGCGGCCCTCACGTTGCGCTCCATGCTCGGCCCGGCCGTCACCCCCTCGTCCATGGCCATGGCCACCCTCATCGCCCTGGGCGTCGCCCTGGTGGTCGGGGTCGTGTGCGGACTCATTAACGGCACGCTCGTCGCGGTCCTCAAGATCCCACCCATCCTGGCAACCCTCGGCACCCTCGAGCTCTTCGGCGGCGTCGCCCTCATCCTCACCCAAGGCAAACCCGTCTCCGGCGTCCCTGCAGCGTTCGGAGCCGTGTTCACCGGGAAGGTGGCCGGCCTCGTGCCCATCCCCCTCGTCGTGTTCCTCGTGTGCGCGGCCGTCGCCGGCGCCATCGTCGCCTTCACGGGCTTTGGGACCACGATCCTCATGCTCGGCACGAACGACACGGCCGCGCGCTTCTCGGGCCTCAAAGTCAAGAGCCTGCTGATCCGCACCTATGTGCTCTCCGGAGTCATGGCCGCCATGGCCGGCATCGTCATGCTCGCGAACTACAACTCCGCGAAAGCCGACTACGGCGCCTCCTACACGCTGCTCACCGTCCTCATCGTCGTCCTCGGCGGCGTCAACCCCAACGGCGGATCCGGGCGTCTGAGCGGCGTGCTCCTGTCCATCCTCATGCTCCAGGTCCTCTCCTCCGGCCTGAACATGTTCCCCGACATCTCCAACTTCTACAGGCCCCTCATCTGGGGTGGCGTGCTCCTGCTCGTCATCTGCATGAACGAGGGCCTCTTCTCCTTTACCAAACTGCGCAGACTCAGGAAAGGACACGCGCATGCTGACAGCTAAAGACAAGCACGTCGTCGTCGGCGCCGACTTCGCCGGGCACCCCCTCAAGGAAGCCGTCAAAGCCCACCTCGAGGAGCGCGGCTGGACCGTCACCGACCTGACGCCCGACGCCGACACCGCACCCATGTACCACCGCGTTGGCTTCATGCTCGGCGCGCAGATCGCCGAAGGCAAGTTCGAACGCGCCCTCGCGTTCTGTGGCACCGGCATGGGCATCCACATCGCCGCCTCCAAGTGCCCCCACGTGCACGCCGCCGTGTGCGAATCCGTTCCCGCCGCGCGCCGCTGCGCCGCCGCCAACAACGCGAACCTGCTCGCCATGGGCGCCTTCTACGTCGCCCCGCGCACCGCGATGGCCATGGCCGACGCATTCCTCGAGTCGTCGCTCGGGTCCGGGTACGAGGACTGGGACGGCTTCTACGAGTACCACCGCATCGGGTACGACGAATGCGAAAACTTCGACTACGAGGCCTACAAGGCCAACGGGTTTGAGGTTGTTGCCCCGGGGTTTGCTGTGCTCGCGGAGCAGCCCAAGGGGTTGGCGTACTGAAGTGGTGTAGCGGGCATCCGCTAGCCCGTCTCAAAAAATCTGGGTCCGGATCTTTGATCCGGGCCCAGATTTTCGTTGTTTGACGTCTAATGCTACAGGTCATGGGCAGGTGGGGGAGCGGGTGTGTGATACGCAACGAAAAGCCCCTACCACATGGTTGGGGTGTTTTGGGTAGATTTGTGTCCCTGCGCACAAAAGTGCGCATGTTTAGACAAACAAAAAATGCAGCAAAAGGGGGGAAATACGCGAACGTGCACGGATGTAAGTGGGTGTGCGACGCTCGCCACAATGGATCCATCGCCTTTCGGCGACCAGGAGCAGCGCAGCTTCTGAACGATCGAAGATGGGATACCACCGTGGGTTTTACAATCGTTGTCGCCGCGGACAGCGCTGGCGTTGAATACAAGGAGATCCTCAAACGTGATCTCGAAGCCGACCCCAGGGTCGACAAAGTCATCGATGTTGGCTTGAGTGCTGGTCAGGATATCGACTACCCGCACGTCGCCGTCGCGGGCGCTCGCCTCATCGCAGAGGGCAAAGCCGACCGCGGCCTGTTCGTCTGCGGTACCGGCATGGGCGTCGCCATGGCAGCCAACAAGGTGCCCGGAATCCGCGCCTCCGTCGCACACGATTCCTTCTCCGTCGAGCGCCTGATCCTGTCGAACGATGCCCAGGTGCTGACCTTCGGCCAGCGAATCATTGGCATCGAACTCGCCAGGCGCCTCGCGAAGGAATGGCTGGGATACGTGTTCGATCCCTCCAGCCACTCCGCGCCCAAGGTCGCCGCGCTCGAGGCCTACGACCAGGATCCCAAGCACGAACTGCCAGAGGCACTCGAAGCCTGCTGACTCGCTGAGGAACGACTGATCCTCAACACAGAGCCTCACAGATGAGGCACCCCAAGCAACCGGGGATTGTGTCAGTGAGCATGCGCAATCCCCGGTGCCACTTTCCACCCCACTTTCTTCAAGGACGAAGACCATGACACCAGATGCAGTTTTCACTTTCGCCAATATGGACTTGTTTTGGCTCCTACTTGCCTTCGCAGGCGGAGCCTTTGCAGCCATGATTGGCCCCAACTTTGCGTTCGCATTTACGGGCGTGTCGATTCTCGTCGGCTTCTCCGTGACTGCGGCGACGGGCAACACGATGTTCCTCGACTACATTTCTTTCGGACCCGTGTTTGGCCCCCATGTCGCATTCGCGGGCGGCGTTGGTGCCTCGACATATGCAGCCAAGAAGGGCCTGCTACCGGACGGAGCGAGGGACATTAACTCTCCTCTGGCGGGCCTCAACCGCCCTGACGTCCTCCTCGTCGGTGCACTCTACGGTGCTGGCGGCTACGTGCTGCACAAGCTGATCGTGTTGATCCCCTGGTTCGGTACCCACACCGACTCGGTGGCCCTCACAGTCGTCACCTCCGGCATCGTCGCACGCCTCATGTTCGGCAAGACCCCTGTCTTCCACCTGCCTACCCGTCCTGAGGGCTCCACCCGTTGGCTCGACTGGCAGGAGAAGCCCCTCCAGCTGCTGACCATCTCCGGCTTCGCCTCCCTCATGGCCGCCGGCATCGCAACGATCATCGTCGGGCACATCGCCCCGGTCTCGGCAGATCCCCAGGACGTCATCAACAATGCCCAGGTCGTGCCCTTCGCGATCTCCGCGCTGTGCATCTTCTTCGTGGCCGCGGGCAAGCGTTGGCCCGTCACCCACCACATGACGATCACGGCCGGCCTCGCCGCCGTCCTGTTCTTCCCCATAACCGGATCGGGCCTCATGGCAGTCCTGATCGGCACCGTTTTCGGCATCATCGCCGGCTTTGGTGGCGAGCTGGTCGCACGAGTTGTCTATGCACACGGCGACACTCACATTGATCCCCCGGCCGGCATCATCTGGTTCATGAACACCCTGGTCGTCGTCTGCGCCGGCCTGTTCGCCTGAGCGAGTCAACGAGACAAGCAACGGAGAATCCTATGACTGCCGAACCGACACGCTGGGCAACACGCCTCTACGACGCCTACGTCTTCGACATGGATGGCACCATCTACCTCGGTGACCATCTCTTGCCGGGAGCGCGCAGGCTCATCGAGGAGCTGCGTGAGCGCAACATTCCGGTCCGCTTCCTCACCAACAACCCGACGAAAGACCTGCACCAGTACGCGGACAAACTCACCGCTCTGGGGCTGCCGACACCCGTCGAGGACATCGTTGGAACGGTCGCCACCACGACGAGCTGGCTCCTCGAGCACAAGCCCGGCCAGGTCGTGTTCCCGATCGCGGAAGAGCCGCTCATCGCGGCCTTCGAACGCGCGGGAATCCCCATGAGTGACGACCCGGAGAAGATCGACGTCGTCGTTGCTTCCTACGATCGAACCTTTGATTACAGGAAACTGCAGATCGCATTCGACGCCATCTGGTTCCACCGTCGCGCAACCCTCGTTGGCACGAACCCGGATCGTTTCTGCCCCTTCCCGGGAGGAAAAGGTCAGCCCGACTGCGCGGCCGTCGTTGCAGCAATCGAAGCCTGCACGAACACGAAGGCCGAGATTGTCCTGGGCAAGCCGAACGCCGAAATGGCACGCGTCGCCCTCGCGGGCCTCGATCTGGAACTCAAGGACTGCCTCATGGTGGGTGACCGTCTGATGACGGACATCCAGCTCGCCGTGAACGCTGGCATGGCCTCGGCGATGCCCCTGACCGGTGAATCCACGCTGGACGAGGCCATGGCCCGCCCCGAGGAGAGCCGTCCCACCTACGTCGTTGATCGCATCGACCACCTACTGCCGCCTCAGGTGTGGGAAGAGCGCGGCTGGGCTCTCGAATAAGAGCCCACTGGCGAGGCCGTAGCCCTCACCCCGCTACGGCCTCGCCCCACAGATTTTCAGCATGTCCACTAAGGCGTGGAAGACAAGAAAGAGAGAACATCATGGTTGCACCCGGATTTGAAGGCCCCTTCCTCATGGGAATTGACTTCGGCACAGAGTCGTGTAGGGCTGCGATTTTCGACCTGCGAGGCACCCCGATCGCCTTCGCCGCAACTCCCTACAAGACCTATCACCCTCACCCCGGATGGGCTGAGCAGAGCCCGGAAGACTGGTGGAACTCCCTCGTCGCATCGGTGCGGCGCGTCATGGGAGACACCGGCATTCCCGCCCGCCACATCGCCGGCATCTCCTACGACGCGACGACAATGACCGTCGTCCCGATGGACGAAAACGGCCGCGAGCTGTGCAACGCGATCATGTGGATGGACGTGCGCGCCACCGAACAGAGCGCACGCGCCGAAACGATTGACCACTGGGCACGCCACTACAACGGCGGCGGCACCATGCCCGCGACCGCAGAGTGGTACCCCTTCAAGGCCGCCTGGCTGCGCGCCAACCAGCCCGACATCTACAAGAACGCCTACCGCCTTGTGGACGCGCCGGACTGGCTGACCTACAAGCTCACCGGCGAGTGGACCCTCAACATCAACTCCGCCGCCCTGCGCATGTACTACAACCGCGACGAAGGCGGATGGCCCGTCGAGTTCTACGAGCACATCGGCTGTGGCGACGTCTTCGAGAAGATCCCGGAGAAGATCTTCGACCTCGGCACCCCCGTCGGCGGCCTGCTGCCCTCGGTCGCACAGGAACTCGGCCTCCTCCCGGGCACTCCCGTCGCCCAGGGTTGCCCCGACGCCTGGGCCGGCCAGATCGGCCTCGGCGTCGTGTCGCCCGGCAAGACCGCCATCATCACCGGCTCCTCGCACGTCATCACCGGCCAGAGCGCAACCCCGCTCCACGGCGAAGGCTTCTTCGGCGGCTACACCGACGGCGTCATGCTGGCCAGTACACCTGTGAAGGCGGCCTCGTCTCCTCGGGCTCGGTCCTCAAGTGGTTCAAGGACAACTTCTGCCGCGACCTGACCTCCGCCGCCGAGCGCCTCGGAATGAACCCCTACAAGATCCTCGACGAGCGCGTCTCCGACATGCCCCCCGGCTCCGGTGGCCTCATCATCAACGAGTACTTCCAGGGCAACCGCACCCCCTACACCGACTCCAAGGCGCGCGGCATCATGTGGGGCTTCAACCTCTCCACCACCCCGGAGCAGGTCTACCACGCCATCGAAGAGGCCGTCTGCTACGGCACCGCCCACGTGCTCAAGGCATTCAAGGACGCCGGCTTCGAGACCACCGAGCTGGTCGCCTGCGGCGGCGCCACGAAGTCCCGCGACTGGATGCAGATGCACGCTGACGTCACGGGCGTTCCGATCACGCTCACCGAAGTCGGCGACGCGGTCGTCCTCGGCTCGTGCATCCTCGCCGCGGTTGGCTCCGGCCAGTACCAGTCGATCGAGGACGCAGCCCGCAACATGGTCCACGAAACCGAGCGCATCGAACCTCGCCCGGACGTGCACGAGGCCTACCAGTTCTACTTCGAAAAGTACATGGAGACCTACCCGCGCCTGTCCGACCTCAGCCACGACCTCGTCGACCACCTCGCCTGAGCCGGTCACGATCGAAAGAAGCACAAGCTATGTCAACTTCGCTCATTCGCACCGCCCTCGAGAGCGCGACGGACACCAAGGACATCGTCTTTGGCCATGGCGTTCTCGACCAGACAGGCCTGATGTTTGCCCGCCTCTTCCCGGGCAAAGAGGTACTCGTCGTCGCCGACGAGAACACCTTCGCTGCGGCAGGGGAAGGCGTCGTTCAGTCACTGAAGGACGCGGGAGTGCCCTTCGCTCAGGAACCCTACGTCTTCCCGGGCACGCCGACCCTGTACGCCGGCTACGAGAACGTCGAAATCCTGCGCGAGTACATTCGGCCTCTCGAGAACGCGATCGTGTGCTCAATCGCCTCGGGCACCCTGAACGACATCGCGAAGCTCGCCTCCGGTGAGCTCGGACGTCCCTACATGAACGTGTGCACCGCGCCCTCCGTCGATGGATACGCCGCCTTTGGCGCATCCATCTCCAAGGACGGCTTCAAGATCACGCGTAACTGCCCGGCTCCCGTCGGCCTCGTCGCCGACACGGAGGTGATCGCCGCTGCTCCCCGTCGCCTGCTCTTCACCGGATACGGCGACCTCATCGAGAAGATCCCCGCGGGTGCCGACTGGATTGTTGCCGACGAGCTCGGCATTGAACCCATCGACCCCTACGTGTGGTCCCTCGTCCAGGGTCCGCTGCGTGCCTCCCTCGACAATCCCGCTGCCATCGGCAACGGCGATGAAGAGGCCATCACCGGTCTTGCCGAAGGCAACATCATGAGTGGCCTCGCGATGCAAGCCGCGCAGTCCTCGCGACCCGCCTCCGGTGCTGGCCACCAGTTCTCCCACACGTGGGAGATGGAGGGCCACGGCCTCGACTGGGAACCCCCGCTCTCGCACGGCATGAAGGTCGGCGTCGGAACCGTCTCCTCCCTCGCCATCTGGGAAGAGGCCCTCAAAATCGATATGGATGCCCTCGACGTGGAGGCGATTGTCGCCGCCGCGAAGACAGACGAACAGATCGAAGAACGCGTTCGCTCCCTTCTCATCCCGACCATCGCGGACGAGGCCGTGGGGCACGCCGTCTTCAAGAACCTCCAGGGCGACGAGCTGCGCCAGCGCATCCGCGACATCCAGCGCGTCTGGCCGTCCGTGCGAGCGCGCGTCGACAGCCAGCTCATGAGCCCGGAGGAAGCCGCCGAACGCCTCGACGCAGTCGGAGGCCCCTCGCACCCCGAGCAGATCGGCGTCGACATGGATCGCTTCCGGGAGACCCACTTCAAGGCCCAGATGATCCGCTCGAGGTACACCATCCTCGACGTCCTGACCGATATCGGAAAGCTCGACGACGTGGTCGACAAGCTGTTTGCGCCCGACGGCTACTGGGGCAAGCACTTCCACGCTGACAAGGAGATCTCCAATGTCTGATCGTTACGTTCTCGGACTCGACTTTGGGACCCTGTCGGTGCGCGCTGCCGTCATCAACACGGCAGATGGAAGCACACTCGGCGAGAAAGTCAGCGAGTACGCGACCCCCGTCATGGACCGCACGCTCGTCACAACGGGAGAACCCCTCCCCGCCGACTTTGCGCTGCAGGTACCCGGCGACTACCTCGTCTCGATGACCGAAGCGGTACGAGGAGCGCTCGCGGACTCGGGCGTCGATCCCTCCGCCGTGGTGGGCATCGGCCTGGACTGCACGAGTGCAACGGTCGTCCTCACCGACGAGGCCGGGGTGCCCATGTGCGAACGCGAGGAATTTGCGGGCGAACCGCAGGCATACCTCAAGCTGTGGAAGCACCACGGAGCGACCGCGCAGGCCCGACGCATCGTCGACGTCGCGCGGGAGCGTGGCGAGACCTGGCTGTCCCGCTACGGCGGCGTGCTCTCTCCCGAGATGCTGCTGCCGAAGGCCCTCGAGCTCTTCGAGCGCGCCCCGCGCCTGTACGAGGAGACCGCCGAGATCCTCGACATCGTCGATTGGCTGACCTGGAAGCTCACGGGAAACCTCGCCTACGCTGCGGGCGACTCGGGATACAAGCGCATGTACCAGGACGGCGCATACCCGTCGCGCGAGTACCTCGAGGCGGTCGCACCCGGATTCGGCAACGTCTTCGACGAAAAGATGAACCATCCGATCGTTCCCCTGGGCGCATCCGTCGGCGGTCTCACCGAGTTCTACGCCAAGGAATTCGGCCTTCCTGAGGGCATTGCGGTCGCCTCGGGCAACATCGATGCGCACGTGCAGTGCGTGTCGGTGGGGGCGACCCAGCCCGGTCAGCTAACCGGAATCCTCGGCACCTCGTCCTGCTGGATTCTCCCCCTCTGCGACGCTCGAAGACGTCCCGGGTGTCTTCGGCGTGGTCGACGGAGGCGTGTCCCCCGGCGCATGGGCATACGAGGCTGGACAAAGCGCCGTCGGCGACATCTTCGCATGGTACGTCGACACTCAAGTGCCTCGGGAATGCGTCGAGGAAGCCCGTGCTGCTGGCGTCTCCGTGCACGAACTCCTGTCGACCAAGGCGAGCTCCCTCAAGGCCGGGCAAAACGGCCTGATCGCGCTGGACTGGTGGAACGGAAACCGATCCACCCTGGTGGATGCTGACCTGTCGGGTCTGATCGTCGGCCTGCGACTGACGACGACCCCGGAGGAAATCTACCGTGCCCTCTTCGAATCGACAGCATTCGGTGCACGCATGATCATCGAGAACTTCGAAGAGCATGGCGTGCCCGTCAATGAGATCCGCATCGCCGGCGGTCTGCTCAAGAACCCCTTCCTGATGCAGATGTACGCCGACGTCACCAAGCGCCCGCTGAGGACCGCCCGCACGCTGCAGGTCGGCGCACACGGCAGTGCGATCTTCGCGGCGCTCGCGGCCGGAATCTACAGCGACGTCGAGGAAGCCTGCGCATCGATGGCAGGTATTTCCGACGAGGTGTACACGCCCAACGAGGAGGCGAGCGCGATCTACGACCGCATGTTCGCCATGTACGCACACCTGTACAACACGCTTGGACGTGACCCCAAGTTCATGCATGACCTGCATGAACTGCGTGTCGAGCAGATGTGAGAGACGGGAGGGGTGGGCCCACTCCTGCGTCGTGAGCCCACCCCTCCACATCACCGCTTGGTGTCTATACCGATTCATCCAGTAATTTATTGATAAATCGTTTTATTTTTGGACGACTATCGCTTGTTTTGGTCGCTTTTGTTAGGCTCTGAAACTCGCAAGTTCGTTGACCGATGGAGGCTGACGTGAATGTTGATCGTGAGGCGCAGATGTTGCGAGCTGCGCAGCTGTATTACTACGACAACTTGACGCAGGGTGCCATTGCGGATCGGCTGAGCTGCACCCGTTGGACCGTCGGGCGTCTGCTTGAAGAAGCGCGCGAGTCCGGCATCGTGACGATTTCCGTGAATCACCCGCGCGCTCGTATCCCCAAGCTGGAAAAGGCCCTCATTAAAACGTTTGGCTTGACCGACGCTATCGTCGTCAAGCGCCAATCGAGCGTCGAAGGGGCGCTGAACCTCGTCGCCTCGATGGCGGCTGATTACGTGACCGAGATGCGCCCCGTTCCCCGGTCGGTGGGTATCGCGTGGGGCAGGACTCTCACCGCAGTCGCCCGGGCAATGCCGGAGTCGTGGACCTACGGGCTGGAGGTCTATCAGACCTACGGTGGCCTCACTCGCTCGAATGACGACGTCGTCGCAGACTCGATTGGTCTGATGGCGCGCCGTGGGCGCGGCGTCGGCCACATGCTTCCCGCACCCGCGATCGTGTCCGACGTGGACCTCGGACGGCGCCTGCGTCGTGAGCGTTCCGTTGCCGACACACTGTCGGCGGCACCCTCCTCGGACATGCTGATTTTCTCGCCCGGTGTCCTCGAGGTCGGTTCGGTTCTTGTGCGTTCAGGCTTCCTCACCGAACGAGGCCTCAGCCGCCTCCAGGAAATGGGCGCTGTCACCGACATCTTCTCGCGCTTCCTGGACTGCGACGGAAACCCCGTGTCGCACGAACTCGAAGAGCGGACGATCGCGATTTCCCTTGATTCCGTGCGCAAAGCCAAGATGTCGATCGCAGTCGCGGCGGGAGCCGTGAAGGCAGTGCCCCTCTATGTCGCCCTGAAATCGAAGCTCGCCAGCGTCGCGATTATTGACGAGGTGCTGGCGGAAGCCGTCCTCGAGCAGATTGAATGCCAGTGAAACATTGATTGTGTCGACGGCGTTCTCTGAGTGAGGGGGGTGGGGTTCCCGGTTGGAGCCTCACCCCCTCACTGTTTGGTCGTGGGTCGACGAGTGCGGTCTTGGCGAGCGGAACGCCTTGGCGTTATCGGGCTCTTTTACTGCGCTTTACTCCCTCGGCTTTGCCGTCGATTCGCGGATGGTGAGGACGGGGCTGAAGGTCTGGTGCTGCGCGGGTGCATCGGAGCCGGACAACAGGAGTTCTGCAGCCGCCGCTCCGAGTTCGTCCATGGGCTGGCGGATTGTTGTGAGCGGAACGGGCATCTGTGCGGCCAGGGGAATGTCGTCGAAGCCGATGACGGATACGTCGTCAGGAATGGAAATTCCTGCGACGCGCAGTGCGGACATGACGCCCACGGCCAGCAGATCGTTCGCGCAGAAGACGGCGGTGGGGTTCGCACCGTCGGAGGTGGTGCGGGCCTCGGCGATGGCGTCTTCGGTGGCCGCATACCCAGCCTGGGCGGTGTACGCCTGCGCGTTGTACACGGTCAACTGGACGCTGTCAGAACCCGTCAGGCGCTGCCAGTGCTCGATCGCGTCTCGCACGCCCGCGAGGCGCTGCACGGATTGGCGCATGTCGGCGGGGCCGTTGAGGAAACAGATTCGCTCATGTCCGAGTGCTAGAAGGTGTTCGATCGCCAGCGCGGCACCCGCGCGGTCGTCGATCGACACGGACGGTAGGCCCTCGGGCGCCTCAGCCGCGTCGAAGAGGACGACAGGCGTTCCCTCCTCAACCAAACGCGTGGCGGCCTCATGTGTGGAGTCTGCGGGGGTGAGAAGAACGCCGCGCACCGCCTGGCGCCCCAGCGCCTCGAGTAGGTCGCGCTCCTCCTGCACGGAGGCGTGCGTGGAAGACAGCGTCATGATGTAGCCCTCGCGCGATAGCACGCGCTCCATGGCAGCAGCAGCCTCCATGAAGAACGGGTTCGTCAGGTCGAAGACCGCCACGCCTACGAGAGGCGAGGTCCCCCGTCGCAGGGCCTGTGCAGTCGGATTGGGCTTGTAGCCGAGCTGCGTGATCGCCGCCTCGACGCGCTCACGCACGTCGGGGCGCACGCTGTCGCGCCGGTTAATGACGTTAGACACGGAGCCGACGCTCACGCCCGCAAGAGCGGCAACGTCTTTGACGCCTGGGGCTTTGCGGGGCATTGAGGGGGACGAGGCAGTGGTTGCGTCCTGGGGACTCGTGCCCTCTGGGGTGCGGCGGGGCGGCGTCATGGTAGCTCTTTCGGGAACTCGAGTGATGAAACGTTCATATTGTGGCACCTCCGAGTAGGTTTCTGCTTCAATTTTCCAGGCAAGTTCAAGGCTTCCCTATAGAGTTGACATGCATATTGTCGTGTGGCACACTTTCTATCTATCTGAATCGTTTCATTCCTCGATGAAGAGGTGACCACATGACACGAGAAGCTGAAAGGCCAGTTGTCTCGCTCCAGCATGCCGTGAAGAAGTTCGGCTCCTTCACCGCGATGTCTGATGGGTGCATTGAGCTGTATCCGCACCGCATTCACGCCCTGGCCGGTGAAAACGGTGCGGGTAAGTCGACGCTCGTGAAGGTGCTCGCCGGCATTCACCAGCCAAACTCCGGAGAGTTTTTGGTTGATGGCCAGCCGGTGCGCTTCAAGACCCCCGCCGAATCGAAGGCTGCCGGAATCTCAGTGATCTACCAGGAGCCCACGCTGTTCCCCGACCTCACGGTCGCCGAGAACATCTACGTGGGCCGACAGCCCAGGGGACGCCTTGGCCTCATCGATCACGCGGCCATGAAGCGCGACGCCCAAGAGCTCTTTGACCGCCTCGAAGTGCCGATCGACCCCTCGCAGTTGGCTGATGGACTGTCGATCGCGGATCAGCAGATCATCGAAATCGCAAGGCTATCTCGCTGGACGCCAAGGTTCTCATCATGGATGAACCGACGGCCGCTCTGTCGGGGCACGAGGTCGACCGTCTCTTCTCCGTCGCGCGCTCACTGCGCGACAAGGGAGCCTCCCTCATGTTCATCTCGCACAGGATGGAAGAAATCTTCAACCTGTGCGACGACGTGACGATCATGCGCGACGGCGCCTACGTGTCGACCCGTGACCTGGAGGGAACCACGAAGGCTCAGCTCGTGCGAGACATGGTTGGCCGCGACGTCGATCAGCTCTTCCCCAAGCTGGATGCGCAGATCGGCGATCCGGTCCTGAGAGTCGAAGGACTCACCCGCTACGGAGCCTTCGAAGACGTGAGCTTCGAGGTCCGTAGCGGAGAAATCCTTGGGCTGGCGGGCCTCGTCGGAGCTGGCCGCTCCGAGGTCGTGCGAACGATCATGGGCATCGACAAAGCGGACGGCGGCACAGTGACCGCCTTCGGCAAGTCCCTGAAGCTCGGTGACACGGTGGGAGCAATCCGAGCCGGCCTCGCCTTCGTCCCCGAAGACAGGCGCAAGCAAGGCCTCGTCATGGACCTGTCCGTTGCCCGCAACACGGCGCTCACGCTGCGCAGCAAACTCGCTCGCTGCGGACTCATCAACTCGCGGACCGAGCGAGCGGTCGCGCAGGAATGGTCCACAAACCTCGAAGTGAAGACGGCCACCCAGGACACCCCCGTGTCCGCGCTGTCGGGTGGCAACCAGCAGAAGGTCGTCTTGGCGAAATGGCTTGCCACCGATCCCAAGATCCTCATCGTTGATGAGCCGACCCGCGGTATCGATGTGGGAACCAAGTCCGAGGTGCACCGCCTAATCTCCACCCTCGCCACCAGGGGAGTCGCCGTCATCATGATCTCCTCGGAACTACCCGAGGTGCTCGGCATGGCAGACCGCGTACTCGTCATGTGCGAAGGCCGTATCACCGGCGAATTCACCAGAGAAGAAGCCACAGCTGACGCCATTATGACGGCGGCAACCGACCACGAAAAGGCCGCATCATGACCACGACACTGACTCCTCCCTCCCGCATCCACGGGTCCACGCCGGTGAGCCGAGAGCCAGCCAACTCCTCGTCTGTGACCAAGGTGCACACCGCATCGAAGCTGCGCTCTCTCCTGTCCATGCGAGAGCTCCCGGTGATCGCGGCCCTCATTGCTCTGGTCCTGTTGACGTGGGTGATGAACCCGCGCTTCCTGTCCGCCCAGGGAGTACGCGACCTCTTCCTCAACGCGACGATCGCTATGCTGATGGCCGCCGGGCAGTCCCTCATCATTCAATCCGAAGGCGTCGACCTCTCGGTCGGTTCCATCCTTGGGTGCTCGGCCTTCGCCACGGGCTTCCTATTCGCGGCTAACCCCGGACTGCCCATCGTCGTCGTCTTCATCGCAGGCATCGTTCTGGGGGCACTGCTCGGAGCACTCAATGGACTGCTTGTCACGCAGGCGAAAGTCCCTGCAATGGTCATTACCTTGGGTACGCTCTACGTCTTCCGAGGAGGACTGAACTGGTGGGCAGGATCCACCCAGTACTTCGCCGGTGACCGCCCCCAGGCCTTCGGTGACCTGGGTGTCGCGACGATCGGTGGCTTCCCGCTGCTCACTCTTCTGGCGGTCATCGTTATCGTGATCGTCTCGCTCTATCAGCGCTACGCTCGATCCGGACGCGACCTCTACGCGATCGGCTCCGACCGTACAGCCGCAGCCGTCTACGGTATCCCCGTAGCCAAGCGCGTTTTTATGGCCTTCGTCGTCAACGGAGCGCTCGTTGGACTCGGCGGCGTCCTCTACGCCTCCCGCTTTAACTCTGTCGGTGCAACGACGGGCGCAGGCATGGAACTTGACATCGTTGCCGCGTGCGTCGTCGGCGGCGTTGCAATGACCGGCGGTGTTGGAACTGCCTATGGAGCCGCCATCGGTGCGCTTCTCCTCACCACCATGACGTCCGCGCTTACAGCTGTCGGCGTCGACAAATTCTGGCAAAAGGCCGTCGTTGGTGCGCTCATCCTCATCGCGATCGTCGTCGACCGAGTCAGCTCAATGCGCCGCCACGAGGCGCTGCGCAAGAAGGGAGCGGATCGCTGATGAGCACCGCGACTCAGACCTCGTCACGTGACCTCATGGCTTCGATTCGACGCGTGTTCTCCTCGCGCGACTCGCACATGACCCTCATCCTCATCATCGCCATTGCAGTCGCGACCATCCTCATCCCGAGGTTCAGCCAGCCTCGCACGCTCACGTTCCTCACCCTGGACGTGACGGCGACGCTCCTCATGGCCCTGCCCATGACCCTCGTTATGATCAACGCTGACATCGACCTGTCCGTCGCCTCGACCGCCGGCCTGTCAGCGCATCCTTCGGAGTTCTCGTCCAGTCGGGCGTCGGATTCTGGGTGAGCATCGCGATCTGCCTCCTCATCGGACTGGCGTGCGGCCTCGTCAATGCATTCATGACCGCCTATGTGGGACTGCCGGCTCTCGCGGTCACGATCGGTACGCTCGCGCTGTATCGAGGCCTCGCCCTCGTCGTCATCGGCGACCAGTCGATCTCCGACTTCCCGGAGTGGGCAACCTCCGCGGTCACTGGATCGTTTGGGTCCACGGGAATCCCCTACATGGCAATCCCCGTCATCCTGTTCGTCATTCTCTTCTGGCTCCTGCTGCACAAGACCCCGTACGGTCGAGGCCTCTTCGCGCTCGGTTACTCCAGGCAGGCCGCCGAGTTCGTCGGCATTGACACGAAGCGTTCTCGCGTTATCGCCCTGACGCTGTCGGGGCTCATGGCAGCACTGGCAGGCATCTACTGGACGCTGCGTTACTCCGCGGCGAAGGCCGACAACGTCGAGGGCCTCGAGCTCGTCGTCATCGCCGCCGTTGTCTTCGGTGGGGTCAGCGTCTTCGGCGGCCGAGGCTCGATCTGGGGCAGCGTGTGCGGTGTCCTGACGATCGGTGTTCTCAACTACGCGCTGCGCCTCAACCGAATTCCCGAAGTCATCCTGGTTCTGGTCACGGGCTTGCTCCTGATCGGTTCCGTCGTCGCGCCATCGCTGGTGGATGCCGTCCGCCAACGTCTGGCACATCGAGCTGATGCGCGTACCCCTCGCGTCAGCGTCGCACCGGGCGCGGCGAGCGCCTAACAATCCCACAACGAGGGGCACCACGCCCCCGCAACAGGGCGCGTGCGCCCGAAAGGAAGACAACGATGTCTCACATGAAGAAAGGTGCGGCCGCTCTCGGCGCACTCACGCTGGCCTCGGCCCTCCTGATGTCCGCCTGCGGCGGTGGAACGTCGACGCAGGGCAGTGAGTCCAGCTCCGGCGGCGATGCCTCCGGTTCGTACGATGTTTCGTCCCAGTCGATCACGTTCATCCCCAAGCAGCTGAACAACCCCTTCTCCGACGTCATGCTCGGCGGCGGCAAGAACGCTGCGGGCGAGATCGGCTTCGCCGAGGTCAACGTCGTTGGCCCGCTCGAGGCGTCCTCCTCCTCGCAGGTCTCCTTCATCAACTCCGAGGTGCAGGCGGGCACGAATGTCCTTGTGATTGCCGCGAATGACCCCGATGCCGTTTGTCCCGCGCTTCAGGATGCACGTAAGGCTGGTACAAAGGTCGTCACCTTCGACTCCGACAGCGCGGCCGATTGCCGAGACCTGTTCATCAACCAGGTTGAGTCCAAGCAGGTTGCGATCACCATGCTCGACATGGTCTCCGACCAGATCGGCGGTTCCGGTAAGGTAGCCATCCTCTCTGCGACGGCAAACGCCGCCAACCAGAACACGTGGATCAAGTTCATGGAGGACGAGATCGCCTCGAACGACAAGTACAAGGGCATTGAGATCGTCGCGAAGGTCTATGGCGACGACGATGATACGAAGTCGTTCCAGGAGGCACAGGGCCTGCTCCAGGCACACCCCGACCTCAACGCGATCGTCTCCCCGACCACCGTCGGCATCGCCGCCACAGCGCGCTACCTGTCAACCTCCGACTACAAGGGCAAGGTCGTTCTGACCGGCCTGGGCCTGCCCAACGAAATGCGTTCCTTCGTGAAGGACGGGACCGTCAAGGAGTTCGCCCTGTGGGATCCCGCCCAGCTCGGATACGTGGCCGCGTACGCGGGTGCAGCACTCGATAGTGGCGCAATTAAGGGCGAGGTAGGGGAGAAGTTCACTGCCGGAAACCTTGGTGAGCGCACAATCGGCGAGAACAAGACCGTCGTCGTCGGTGACCCCGTGCGCTTCAACGCGGATAACATCGACAAGTACGACTTCTGACGTCGTCTCTGATGGGGTTGGTGGGCGCACTCGTTGTGCCCACCAACCCCGCCTTCATGCCGTGAATCGCCTGTCATGTGCAATGCCCTGCTTGCTAAATGAAACGATTCACATTAAAATAGACACAACCAATTCCCGTTCAACGATGAAGGGATTTCCCATGAGCGATACCCCACCACTGGCCCACACGCTCGCGACGACGAGCCAGGCCAGCCCCCGCCGAGCCTGCTTCCTCCTGCGCGTGCGCCCCGAGAAACTCGCCGAATACGCCGACGTGCACCAGCGTGTCTGGGACGAGATGCGCCAGGCTCTCAGCGACGCCGGGTGGCAACACTACTCGCTCTTCCTCGATCCGGACACCGGACTCGTCGTCGGCTACTACGAGGCGGACGACGCTCGCGCGGCGGCAGCAGCTATGGAAGGCCGCGAGGTCAATACGCGCTGGCAAGCCGAGATGGCCCAGTACTTCCAACCGGACGGGGGCGGCAGTGCCCACTTCCTCAACCAATACTTCTACCTCGCCTAATCGCCCACCGAGGCAGTGCTCCAAAGGGACACCCCGGCCTCGTCAATCCACACCCCACACGTCGAAGGAGACGTCATGACCATCCACCTGTCCGACCTGCCTGAAAGCACTCGCACCCTCCTGCGCGAACAGACGATCGAGCTCCCGAGCTGGGCCTTCGGTAACTCCGGAACCCGCTTCAAGGTATTCCCGAGCCCCGGCACCCCGCGCAACGCCTACGAGAAGATTGATGACGCGGCACAGGTCCATCGGTTCACGGGCATCACCCCGCGGGTGTCGCTACATATCCCGTGGGACATGGTCGATGACTTCTCTGACCTCGCGGAGCACGCGCGCTCGCAGGGCATCACACTGGGAACCATCAACTCGAACGTCTTCCAGGATGACGACTACAAGTTCGGCTCCCTGACGAACTCCGACGAGGTAGTGCGGCGTAAGGCCATCGACGCGCACCTGCGCTGCATCGACGTCATGAACGCTACCGGTTCCGACACGCTCAAGATCTGGCTGGGCGACGGAACGAACTACCCGGGACAGGACTCAATCGCTGCGCGGCAGGAAAGGCTCGCTGACTCGCTGTCCGTTATTTATGAGAATCTGGCTCCAGACCAGCGCCTGCTCCTTGAGTACAAGTTCTTTGAACCCGCCTTCTACCACACCGACGTTCCGGACTGGGGCACGGCCCTGGCGCACGTGATGGCCCTGGGCGACCGAGCTGTCGTCTGCCTCGACACCGGCCACCACGCGCCCGGTACCAACATCGAATTCATCGTGGTTCAGCTGCTGCGTGCCGGCCGCCTCGGAGCTTTCGACTTCAACTCGCGGTTCTACGCCGACGATGACCTGATCGTGGGATCCGCAGATCCCTTCCAACTTTTCCGCATCATGCACGAGATCGTCTCCTTCGGCGCCCTCGCGCCCACCTCCGGTGTGAACTTCATGCTCGACCAGTGCCACAACCTCGAAGAAAAGATCCCCGGAGAAATTCTGTCCGCGATGAACGTCCAGGAGGCAACCGCGAAGGCACTCTTTGTCGACCGCGCCGCTCTGGCGAAGGCGCAGGCCGAGCACGACGTGCTGACTGCCAACCAGGTACTCATGGACGCGTTCTCCTCTGATGTGCGCCCGCTCCTGGGCGAGCTGCGCGAAGAGCAGGGCCTCGACCCCAACCCGCTCGCGGCCTACGCCGCCTCGGGCTACTTCGAGCGCATCAGTGCGGAGCGAGTGGGTGGTCAGCAGGCCTCCTGGGGCGCATGATGACGACCGTCGTCGCTATCGACCTGGGGGCCTCCTCGGGGCGCGTCCTGCGGGGCGTGTTCGACGGCGAACGTCTTGCCATCGAGGAGTGCTCCCGCTTCCCGAACGGGCCGGTCGCTGTTCCCGGGCCTCGTCGTTCCGACGCTTCTCAATCGGGGGGCGAGGCCCCGGTGGCCTACGAGTGGGACATCCTAGCGCTGTGGCGAGGCATCCTCGAGGGCCTGCGCGAGGCCAGCCTGCGCGGTGCCGTGGACGCTATCGGAATCGACACGTGGGCTGTGGACTACGGGCTGCTGGACGAGGATGGCCGACTGATCGGTAACCCTGCGTCCTACCGTTCCGCGCGCTGTGGTGTTGGCGCATCCGAGGTGCTCGACCGATGGGATTCCTCCTGGCTTTATAAGCACAACGGATTGCAATTCCAGCCTTTCAATACGCTGTTCCAGCGTGTAGCCGACCGGGGGGAGCGGCGCGCGGACTGTGCGCGCACGGCGCTCCTGATTCCCGACCTGCTGGCGTACTGGCTCACGGGAGAAGCGCGAAGCGAGCTGACGAACGCGTCGACGACAGGCCTCGTCAATGCCACGGAGCGCGACTGGGATCCCGAGATCCTTAATCGGCTGCGCGACGACTTCGGGGTGGAGCACCTCTTCCCGCCGATCATTGAGCCGGGGGAGATTGTTGGTGAAGCGCGCGTTGAGGGTCTCGAGCTGCGCACCTCGACGGGCGAGCCCACCCCTGTCGTCGCCGTTGGGTCGCACGACACCGCGTCCGCGGTTGCGGGGGTGCCCGCCCAGACCGGGTCGTTTGCGTACATCTCCAGTGGAACTTGGTCGCTCGTCGGTACAGAGCTCAGTGCCCCCGTGCTCTCCGAGGAGGCTTGGGCGGCCAATTTTACGAACGAGCTGGGTGTCGATGGCACGGTCCGTTTCCTCGCCAACATCATGGGTATGTGGGTGCAGCAGGAATGCCTGCGCGAGTGGGCATCCCTTGGGGATAACGCGTCGGGCGCTGGAGGTCGGGTCGACTGGCCGCTCCTCGACGCGCAGACTGAGGCAGCCCAGCCCGCGCGCTACCTGCTCGACATGTCCTCACCTGAGCTGATGGCTCCGGGCGGCATGGTAGAGCGCGTGCGTTCACTGTGGATCCCGGGCCCGGGGGTCTCTTTTGCGGGGAACGATTCCTCCTCGCTGGACGAGGCCGGGGTGAGGATCGGCGATCCGCAGGCCTCGGCCGTCGATTCCCGTGAGCGTGCAACCGTGCTGCGGGCGATTACGGACTCGTTGGCGCTGGCATACCGCAGGGCGATCCGACGGACATGTGAGCTGAGCGGTACCCGCCCTGAAGCGATTCACCTTGTTGGAGGCGGCTCAAAGAATCGTCTGCTGGCGCAGGAGACCGCAGATGCGACAGGAATCCTGGTTATTGCGGGACCCGTCGAGGCTACGGCCCTCGGGAACATGCTTGTCTCCCTGCGGGCTATCGGCGTGGCCAGCGGAACGCTAATGGACCTTCGTACCATTTCGCGGGCGTCGTCGGCGCTCGTGACCTACGAGCCGCGCGCTTCTCATGCGCGCCTCTGGGATCAGGCGGATGCCCTCCTCGATGCTCGGTTGTAGCTGACGTGTGCTGACGTGGGCCGCGACTCGACTAGTTCGAGCCGCGGCCCACTCACATCTGGTGGCCCTCCCGTACGCACATAAGGAAAAGTGTTTGGGGCATGTTGAATAACATGCCCCAAACACTTTGATAACGAACGGTGCGTCCAGTTTTCCTCGAGGGTCAGGACCCTTGAGATGCAGCCACCTTCTGGCGATAGGACTCAGCTTCCCAGTTCTCGATGAAGCCGCGCTCTCGATCATCCATGACGCGCACGCGACCGAGCAGGTTTGCATCCCGCGCCACGCGCAATGCGTCCAGGAAGGTGTGCAACGCGTTGTCTGAGGCCTCGTTCGTGCTACCTACCGCCGCTACGGCTAGTCCAGGAATGACAGCGACGATCGGCGCGCGCCCGTGTTGGGCACGGTGCAGCGACACTTTTGCTGCCACGATGTCCTCAGTGTCGGTTGCTTCCAGAACAACGGGGAATGAACCCGCGTACACGATCTGATCGGGGATCAACGGACCGCCAGGAGCTGAAGCAGCTGCTGATAGTCCCTCTGTCGACAGCGCGACACTCGGCGCGTCTACCGCGCGACGGAAGGCTTCCGCCACCCGGGATGGCGAACCGGACAAGGCGGTGTCGGCCTCGTCGATTGCTGCACGGATTGAGGATGTCAGGAAGTCGATCCGTTCGAGAATTGCATCCTTTGTCGGGCCTGAAACGATGATGCCGTGATTGCCGAGGAGCGTGATCGCGGGTGGGGGAGTGTTGTGTGCGGCCGTGAATGCGCGGTGACGCTCGTCGATAAGACGCGCGAGAGGAATACCCGGGTCCGTGTAGTCGACCCACAGCGCCTGATCACCCAGGATCTGGTCACAGAGCTCCTCGCCGCGCGTGTTGCACGTGATTGCGTTGGCTGTCAGAGGGTGCAGGTGAATGACAAGTGGGTCGGGAATAAGCGCGTGAAACAGGATTTCGACGCTGGGGCGACGCTCGAACGCGCCACGCTGCGCGAGCTGCGCGGCCGCGCGAACGGGATCTTCATTGCTGGGGAGCTCTTCAGGATGTTCGAAGGCGTGCAGGAGGGTGGGAATGTCGAGCGGGACCAGGTCTTCCTCGCGCAGGGTTGCGAGCGGAACACCGCTGGGCTTGATGAGGAGTGTGTCGCCATCCTTCGCGGATGAGTTGCCGCCCCCCGAGCGCGTGTATTCGGTGTCTGAACCGATCTGGTTGGACAGCTCGATGAGTTGGGAGACAAGGTCTTGAGATGAAGTAGTCATTGGTCCTCCACAATGAGGATGAAACGTTTCATCTAGGATAGGGGGGAGAGGAAGTTATGTCAAGGTGATGGCGGTTGGCGGCGTCCGTGGGGTGTTCAGCGTCTGTATGCGTGAGGTAGGCAGGAGCTTGATGATGCCGTGAGCCCTGTGCGCATGTACCTGCGCCTTTTCATGCGAGGCGTACAGGCATTGCGAGTGAGGGGGTGGGGTTCCCGGTTGGAACCCCCTTTGTTGGATCTGGCGCAGGCCTCGTCCTACCAGTCACCCAAGCCCAGGTAGTACAGCGGGTGCGCGAAGAAAGAGGCGATGGCCTCGCGGTATTCGAGGGGTAGCATCGGAAAAATGACGATGGCGGCCAGGATCGCGACGATCAGGGTCACGAGGATACGCTTCTTGGTTCTCATGCGTGACTCCTTTGTGGGGTTGTGAGTGCTGCACGGGCCTGGGTGAGGATGTCGTTGACGAGGTCGACGCCTTGCGGCGTGGCCAGGAGCGGGCGGTCCTCGGGGTGCTCGTTGAAATGCCGGATAAGGGCGTCGAGGCCGGTGAAGGGGATGCCGATATGCTCGGAGCAAATGCCCCACGGTCCGTCATACGTGTCGGTGTCCGCGTTAAGAATAATTGTTGGACTGTTGACGATGTGGATGGTGACGTTATCCTTCCACAGGATGGTGACGTCCCGGTCGTTGGAGTCTTCCTCGACGGATAGTAGCTCCGGGAAGTGGAAGGAAATTCCCTCAGGGGTCAGAGTTGTCTGTTGCTTGTCAGTCAGGGCGATGACGAGATCCTTGCCGGGATTGCGGCTGCACTCGAGGAAGGCCATGGACGCAACGGCGAACACATATATCGCGGCGTGGAAGGGTTGTCCGGTCGTGAAACCCGCGGCCATCGTGCCGCCCGCGAAAGCGTACAGCAGGAATCCAGTCGTGATGAGCGCGATGGACTGGTGGTTGCCTGGAATGACGATGGAACCGTCCTCGTAATGGGGGTGCGATGACCAGAACGGGCGCACAGTCATTTCGATGAGGTGGGGAAGCGCCGCGCACAGATACAGGGGGAACCAAATGAAAAGCAGCTGTAGTGGGCCGATGCGAATGAACGAGAAAACCCAGTAGGCGCCCACCGCCAAGACGGCATTAACGACAATGGTGATCACAGTGAGCTTCCACAAGTCTCGCGCCGCCAGGTCCGCGCCCCGAGGAGAACTATCGTGAGGTTTTCTCGCCAAAAATGAGGAAGGCCGAGCCACGCTCACCACTCCAGGCCAAGGTAGTACGGCCAGTGCCACGATGGAGCAGGGATGTGCTCCCGGTTGTTGAGCGACATTCGGCTGGTCGTACCGGATAGATCGGAAGGTACCAAAGCCTGTTTCCTGGTGCTCATGCGCGCCTTCACTTCGAGGTAAAGAGTCCTGTGCGGGCCTCGGCGAAGATGTCGTTCACGAGGTCGACGCCCTGCGGTGTGGCCAGGAGTAGACGGTCCTCGGGGTGCTCGTTGAAGTGCCGCATGAGGGCGTCGAGGCCGGTGAAGGGGATGCCGATCGTCCGGCAGCATAAGCCCCATGGACCGTCATACGTGTCGGGTCAGCGAGGAGATCAATGTGGTAGCTCGTCGTGCTGAGATCGTAGATCTTTACGTTTTGATCCCACCGGACGGAGGAGTCGTTGCCGCATCCATCGGAGGCGGACTCCAGATGCTTATGGATCGACAGATGAGGAGCCGCGTGAAAGTCAATGCTATCTGGGGATAACGCCGTCATTGAACGATCCTTGACGGTGTTTTTCAGGTCTTCGAATGGATTCTCGGAAAAGAGATGATAGGCAAAAAATGCTGCTACCACCGCAATACCGATAGTTGTCTTGAAGTTATGTGATAGGAAACCGAGCACGAGTGCTCCTACGACGATCATGCAGAGGATCAGGTAGCTAGTGAGTATCCGATGTTGGTGAGACGCTCACCTTGTATCACAACGCGGCCATTGACGAATCGAACATGGGGACGCAGATAGGGAGCTATCGAGTCGCATGCTACCTGGGGAACCCCAGATACTAATGGAATTGAAGCCAGATAGACGACGAAACGGAAATCGCCATAGTGTGTCAGTCGATAGATTCCTTCAACGATCGCTATCCCGAGAGCGACGATGATGATCGAAACTAGTGCACGTTTCCACTCGTTGCGCCGCCACCTGTCTTCACCCACGAGTGACTCGGTGCGATTGGAAAAGATGCTCGAGAGGAGTCCACCGATCCCTCGACGTCGCGATCGAGCCACGCTCACCACCCCTCCTGGGTACCGGTGGTCTGCCTCCAAAGGGTGCAGAAAGGCTCGTTGTTCATGCTCCGACGCTACCAGGAGTGTGACGGAGGCAGCAAGCATGAGCGCGTGAGGAAACCCTGGCCTCGTCCCTGAGGCGAGAATCGAAGCCGGGGCCCACGAAGGCTCAATTGTGACAGTCAGCGGCCCGACGTGAGCGCCGCCCGGGCGACCTCCTCGAAGGTGAGCGGGTCGCGACCCGTCACGTCGCGCACGGTCGTGGACACGACGTCCATCTCGCCGCGCGCGATCGACGTGTACGTTGACACCCACGAGTCGTACTCCCACTGGGCGGCCGGCCACTTCTTGCGGGACTCGTACGCCTCCTCGACGGTTTCGCGCACGTAGGTGACGGGGCAACCCCACACGCGGGTGAGGATTGCGGCGATCTCGTCGAGGGTCAGGGCCTCGGGGCCCGTCACGTCGAGAGTCTGATTCTCGTAACGTGCCGGATCCGCCAGGACCCCGGCGGCCACGCGCCCCGCGTCCTCGCGCGCGACCACGCCCACGCGCCCATCGCCCGCGGGCCCGAGGATACGGCCCTCCTCGTCCGGCAGATCCACGAAAAAGTCCGCATAGAAGTTGTCGCGCAGGAACGTGTACGTCATTCCCGACGCCTTGATGCGCTCCTCCGTATGGAAGTGCGTGCGCGCCAGCGTAAACGTCGAGTCCGGCGCCGCATTCATAAACGACAGGTACACGATGTGGCGCACCCCGGAGGCGGCGGCCGCGTCGACAAAAGCGATGTGCTTGTCTAGGCGGTCCTCGCTCTCGGGCGCGGACACCATGAAGAGGACGTCAACGCCTTTCAGTGCGACGCGTGTCGTGAGGGTGCCCTCGTAGGAGCACTTCACCGCGATAGCTCCGGGCAGCTTGGGCGCGCGTGACGGTGTGTTCGCGAGGAGTCGCAGGGGCAGGCCGCGCTCGGCGAGCAGTCGGGCGGCGGTGCCACCGACATTCCCGGACGCGCCGGTGATCGCCAGGGACGGGAGGGACGAGGCCTGGGCCGGCTCGTCCGTTCGGGTGCGGGGTGTGGGGGCGTCAGTCATGCGGCCAGTGTGCCACCGACGTCGCTGTCTTTGTACACACCACGCGAGGTTTGGGCTGTGGGCGTAGCGTCCGGCGAGGGTGAAACCGGGGATGCTTATGGGCGAGAGAATACTCGCCGAGCAGGTCTGGATTCTGGGTGATACCGGGACAAAATTCGCCCTGCAAGCGAAATGCGGTCGATTTTGGGCAGTTTTGGCGGTGCTGGGCGAATTTTTTCGCGTGTGGGCGCTGATGGGGCCGAGCTGGGCGAGTTTTGCCTCGCCTGGGGGTCGGGATGGGACTGGGATGAAAGAAAAGTCGCCCCTGCGTGAGGTGTTGTGGGGTGCCGTGAAATATTCTTCGCCCCGGCACGCTGAAAAATGCAGTATTTTGCCCATTTTGAGCGAGCAGGGGCGATATTTCTTTCACTGAAGACGTGAGCCAAGCGGTGGAGTGCCCTGCTGGGGCGATATTTCTTTCAAGGCGGCTCGCTAGAAGTGGCGGTGGCGGCCGTGGAGTGTGTCGACGAGGCCGAGGCCCCATGCCGTGTGTCAGTGCCTATGCTCCAGAAAAGTCGCATGCAATTCGATTGGGAGAAGTTTCAACAAAGTCCGAAAACGTTGCAATTCCAACGATCTCAATTCAAGGTTTGAAATAGTGTCGGGGGAATTGCATGCGAAATTGGTTGTGGGTTCAGGAATGGGGGCGTGAGGGCCGGGTGTGAGGGCTGAGGGCGAGGGGCGGGGTCCCAGTAGGGGCCTGGATGCGGTGCCCGTGGGCGGTGGCGGGGCGTGGACGGACAACGAGTCGACGCGCCGAGCAACATCAGCGACCTGGCACCACTGGTGTGGAGGGCGCCGGAGGGACCGGAGGGCCTGGCAGCGGTGCCGGTGGGTGGCGGCAGGGCCAGGGCGGGCCTCGAGATCGACCACTCCGAGCCGTCAGGCTCGCGTGTGGCGATCTCGCGGGCGGGCCGCCGCCCACCGGCACACACAGCGGCACGGCCCTTCAAGGCAGGCCTCCGGCGCCCGGAACACCAGCGGGGCCACAAGCATCAACACGCGGCGCAGACGGCTCGCGGGCGGGCCGCCGCCCACCGGCACACAGAGCGACCAGACCGAACCAGGCAGATTATGCGCAGTGGACGGCGGGCGCATCGAGCAGCCCGGCCCCACAGTCAGGCACGCCGGTGCCCGGAACACCAGCGGTGCCACACAGCAAGTAAAACCGCAGAAGCACAACGAAAAATGCCCACTCAAACACCAGCATTCACAGCTTCACAGCAACACTCCCAAAGTCATATGAGAAATATGAGAGCTTCATAGGTTCTTCATAGGGTCGCGTGGGGAAATTGGTGCATCGACAAAAGGAGACACCAATGACCGCCCTGATTCTGATCGCCATTGACCTGGTTGCCATGGCCGCCCTCGTGTTCGGCCTGTACTTCCCACGGCACCGCCGCGCTGACCTGGTTGCAGCCTTCCTCGGTGTGAATGTCGGCGTCCTCGCCGTCACGATCATCCTCGCGAACTCGACCGTGAGTGCGGGCCTTGGCCTCGGCCTCTTCGGTGTTCTCTCGATTATCCGACTGAGGTCCGACCAGATCTCGCAGACGGAAATCGCCTACTACTTCGCCTCGCTGGCTCTCGGCCTGCTGACGGGCATGTCCTCGGCGGTGACCCCGCTGCTGGGAGGACTCATCGCCCTGATCCTTGTGGCGCTGGCCTTCGGTGACTCGAAGCTGGTCTTCGGCCGTTACACGTCGCAGACCGTCCAACTGGACCGCGCGATCGCCGACCCCGCCGAGCTGAAGGCAGCCCTCGAGCAGCGCCTCGGCGCGTCCGTCGCCTCGGTCAGTGTCGTCAAGCTCGACCTCGTGAACGACCTAACTCTCGTGGACGTTCGCTCGAAGGTCGCCTGACCCGCCGGCCTGACCCGCCGACCCACCACCCCACAGACCGCCACTACCAAGGACACGACTCATGAACGCCACCCTGAACTCGATTCTCGCCGACCTCGATGCGATCGGCCTTGATGAACTGAATAAGCGCGCGGCGATGCTGACCCGAGTGGACCGCAAGTACGCGCTGGACGCCGCCACGGCCTCGGAGATTCTGAGCCGCCTCCCTGAGGATACGAAGGTCCTGCGCATCGACGGCCAGGTGTCCCAGGGCTACGCCTCCACCTACTACGACACCCCCGACATGGATTCGTACCTGCTGACCGCGCTCAAGCGCCGCCGCCGTTTCAAGGTCCGTACCCGCTCCTACCTCTCGTCCAAGGCCTCGTTCCTGGAGGTCAAGACCCGCGGCCCGCGCGGCGTGACCGTCAAGAAGCGTATGCCGATCTCTTGGGACGAGGCCGGGGCTCCTCTAGCGGGTGAGCGCCGCCAGTGGGTGGTCGGCAAGGTCGAGAAGACGGGCTACGGCCACCTGGTGCCAGCCCTCGAGCCGGTTCTGGCTGGATCCTACGAGCGCAACACTCTGCTTCTGCCCGGTGGCGTGGGACGCGCGACGGTGGACACGAACCTGTCATGGCGCTCGCTGCGCACGGACGGCACCGAGGTCGCACGCCCCGACCTGGTCATTATCGAAACGAAGTCGGGTGCGACCCCATCCGTGGTGGACCACCTCCTGTGGGAGGGCGGCGTGCGACCCGTGAAGATGTCCAAGTACGGGACCGCGATGGCCGCCATGCACCACCTGCCCGCGAATAAGTGGCACCGCACGCTGGACCGTTACTTTCACGAATATGTGGAGGCCCCCGAGCTCGCGCACGATGCGCCCCTCGCGATGGCGGCCTGACAGACGTAACACCGGTGCCTGCGGTTTCGACAGCACACGAAACGCAAGCGCAAACCATAAGAAACACAAGCCTTAAGCACACGAAAGAGACATACACATGAAAGCCCTTCAGAAAATTTGGACCCCCGCCCGGACGATCGGCGCGATCGCGCTCGTTGGAACGCTGGCGCTGGGCGCCTGCAGCTCCTCGGGCGTGACCTCCTCCGGCTCCGGCTCCACCACGGCCACCGCGAGCGTCGCGGCCTCGGGAACCAACGGCGATACGACCGCACCGCCCACCGCGACCGACGCCCTGGCCTCGAACTCGAAGGCCTCCTACGTGGAGGACAGCGACTGGAAGGCCTCGGATGCCGTCGACGTGACGCTCAGCGGAACGACCGCGACCTCCTCCTCCGACGCCGTGAGCGTGAGCGATGGCGTGCTGACCATCTCCAAGGCGGGCGTTTACAAGCTCAGCGGCTCCTTCACCGGCAAGGTCGTCGTGGCCGCCGGAGCCGAGGACCAGGTCGTCCTGATTCTCGACAACGTGACCATCACCTCCTCGACGGGTGCCGCGATCGAGGCGACCAGCGGTGACGACCTCGTCCTGTCTCTTGAGGGCGCCTCGACGATCACCGACGGCACCTACACCGGCACCGAGGACGCGAACGCTGCGATCTACGCCGACATGGACCTGACGATCACCGGGTCGGGCACGCTCACCGTGACCTCCGGGGCCTCGGACGCGATCACCTCCAAGGATGACCTCTACGTCCTGAGCGGCACGATCAACGCCACCGCCTCGGATGACGGCCTGCGCGGCAAGGACTCCCTGACGATTGCGGGAGGCACCGTCACCGTGAACTCCGGCGGCGACGCCCTCAAGTCCGACCAGGACAACGACGACACCAAGGGCTACGTGTCCATCGTGGACGGCACCGTCACCCTGACCTCGGGCGGCGACGGCATCGACGCGTACACCGACGCGATCGTCACCGGCGGCACCCTGTCGATCACCTCGGGAGGCGGCGCGTCGGCCGGCAAGCCCTCCACAGGCTCGACCAAGGGCATCAAGGCTCAGACCTACATCATCGTCGACGGCGGCACGACCACCATCGACGCCGGGGATGACGCCATCCACTCGGGTGGTGCCCTGCGCTTGAGCTCCGGCACGATCACCGCCGCCTCCGGCGACGATGGCGTGCACACCGAGGTCGCGGCCGTCCTGGACGGCGCAACCGTGACCGTCACGCAGTCGAACGAGGCCCTCGAGGGTGGCCTCATCACGATCTCCGACGGCACCGTCGACCTGACCTCGAGCGACGACGGTATCAACGCCTCGGGTTCGATCACCGTCGAGGCCGGCCTGGCGGCGACCGCCGAGTCCGCTGAGGACACGACCGCGACCACCACCGACACGACCACCCAGCAGATGGGCCCCGGCGGCATGGCTGACGGCGGCGGCACGATGGAGGACACCGGCGAGCAGCTCACCATCACCGGCGGCACCGTGACCGTCAACTCGAACGGCGACGGCCTCGACTCCAACGGCTCGCTGACCATCAGCGGCGGCACGACGACCGTCTACGGCCCGGCCTCCGGCGCGAACTCGAGCCTCGACTCCAACGGCGCCATGAGCATCACGGGTGGCACGGTCATCGCCTTCGCGACGAGTGAGATGGTGGAGACGCCGACCACGACCGACGGTCAGGGCTGGATCTCCGCCGCGGCATCCGGATCCGCCGGATCCACCGTGACGATTAGCGACGCCTCCGGCTCCGTCCTGGGCACCTACACCTCGCCCAAGGCCTTCGGAAACGTCATCTACTCGACCTCCGGCATGACCAACGGCTCCACCTACACGGTGAGCGTCGACGGCACTTCCACAGAGGCGACCGCCGGCCAGGGCGGCATGGGGATGGGCGGACAGCCCCCGGTCGGCGGTCCGGGACAGGGTGGCCAGCCCCCGATGGGCGGTCCGGGTCAGGGCGGTCAGCCCCCGGCCGCACCTCAGGGCTGAGGCTCCCCACTAGTGCGCCCCGCGTGATTGTCGACACGCGGGGCGCACGCCTATACCTGCGCTCAGTCCTCCTCGACGAGGCCTGGGCCGGGATCTCACGGTCACGCCGTCACTCGCCACCCCCGGGATCAGCGCAACTAAACTGGAACCGGAGGACGAGGCCCCGGCCTCGTCGATGACAACGAAAGGACCCCTCATGCTCCCCTCCGAGAAGCTCGCCGAGCTCGGCCTCGAACTGCCCGCCGTCGCCACCCCCGTCGCCGCCTACGTGCCCGCAGTTATCGACCGCGGCGTCGTGCGTACCTCCGGCCAGATCCCCGTCGTGAACGGCGAGCCCGTGTGCATCGGCGCGGTCGGCGAGGACGGCGCGGACCCCGAGGACGCCAAGGATGCGGCGCGCGTGTGCGCCCTCAACGCCCTGGCCGCGGCGGCTTCCGTTGCGGGCGGTATTGACAACCTTGCGGGTGTCGTGAAGGTTGTGGGCTTCGTGTCCTCGCGCCCCGACTTCTACGGCCAGGCCGGCGTCATCAACGGCGCATCCGAGCTGTTCGGGGAGGTCTTCGGCAGCCAGCACGCGCGCAGTGCCGTGGGCGTCGCCGCGCTGCCCCTCAACGTGAGCGTCGAGGTCGAGGCCGAGTTCCTCATTAAGTGAACGTGCGGGCTCGGCTGAGGCGCGCCTACACTGTATGAGGTTTACCGAAATGGCCCCGCGGGCTGGAGGATAAGGAAAAGACATGACTGACCGTCAGATGTTCAAGCTGGTCGACGCCAACACCGTCCCTTCTGAGGACGGCGGCTGCGGTTGCGGCTGCGGTGGCGAGGGTAAGAAGGCACGCGCCGAGCAGGCCCCCGTCGAGCAGGCCCCCGAGCACGCCGGTTGCGGCTGCGGCGGACACGACGCCCCTGCCGAGCAGGCTCCCGCCGAGCACGCTGGCTGCGGCTGCGGCGGACACGACGCCCCTGCCGAGCAGGCTCCCGCCGAGCACGCTGGCTGCGGCTGCGGCGGACACGACGCCCCTGCCGAGCAGGCCCCTGCCGAGCAGGCTGGTTGCGGCTGCGGTGACGGCGCCCCCGCCGAGCGCCCCCACGAGATGGCCGCCGAGCCCATCGCCTCTACCGCGGGCGGCTGCGGCTGCGGTGACGGCGCCCCCTCTGCGGGCAACGTCCACGCTGGCGGCGCCGGCGTCATCCACCGCCCCGGCGCGGACGAGCTGGTCATCCACTCGATCCCCCGCGTCGTGCGCCACGCGGTCCTCTTCGCTGCGGTCGATAACCTGCCCGTCGGCGAGAACATCCAGATCTGCGCGCCCCACCAGCCCGAGCCGCTGTTCGCGCACCTGCAGGACTCCGAGCACCACTACCGCGTGGAGACCCTCGAGGTTGGCCCCGTGGATTGGCGCTACCGCATCACGCGTCTCGCCTGAGGCTCTTTGACACGCCGAGGCCGTGGCCGACTCTCGCTTTCCTGCGGGGCTGGCCACGGCCTCGTCGTATGCGCGCGAGGAACGCGGCGTTCCAATGCCTCGTGCATGTGTGTACGGAAGTGCTCGCACGGGGCCCTATTCCTATGACTGTCGGGGGGCTTGCCGACGTGCGGAGATGGGCGCCCGTTTCGGTGTCCATTCGCGTGCCTGGGAGCGCCCGACCCGGTACCGTTGGTGTATGAGCTTCTTTGACATGACTTCTGACGCCGACGTTGAGGACGACCTGGATCGCGTCGAGACCGACGTGGTCGTGGACTGCGACATTGAGGCCGCGTGGGCGCTCGTGTCGGAGCCGGGCTGGTGGGTCAACGACGGCCCGCTGGGTGACCACGAGGTGACGCTCGGGAATGACGGCATCTATCGCGTGAGCGACCCGGACGCTGGCGACTGGCTGATCGAGAAGGCCGACGAGGATCCGATGGATGTCGTCGCCTTCCGCTGGTACCCGCTCGCCGATGATGAGCTCCCGGACGAGTACGCGACCCGCGTCGAGGTCTCCCTGTCCGAGGAGCGCGGCGGCGTCGCCATCCACGTGGAAGAGTCGGGTCTGGCGTCGGTCTCCGACGACGAGGCCGAGGCCCGCCAGGCGTACGACGACGCGATCGGCATGTGGGAGCAGGTCCTGCTGGCCGCGAAGAACTACCTCGAGGGCCGCTGAGTGTTGCAGCTTCGTCGCTGATGTCGGCGCGTCTCGATACAGCGCGGCATCCGTGGCGTTTCCGAGTGGAAGCGCAACTGGAGTGTGCGCGGCAATGAGCTGAATGACAACCCCTGCAGCCTCGTGGCTGTGGGGGTTTGTTGTGTGCCGGTGTGCTGTGTGCGCCGTTTCTGACGCTGCGTGCCTGCTCGGGCGCGTCCCCCGAAATTTCGCATGCAATTCCCCTGCGGATGTTTCAACTTTTGAAATCAGAACGTTGGGATTCTGCGGTTTTTGGGGTGCTGCAAGGTATGGTCGCCAGGGAATTGCATGCGGAATTGGTGATTGTGAGGGGGTGTTGGGCCGTTCGCCACGGTTGTGCTTGTGAGTGTGGGCGGTGCACCCGATCCGTAGGCAGTGCACCCGTTCTGATCGGGTGTAGCGTCCCGTAACGGGTGCAGTGCCGGGTGTAGGAGTTGCTGCGCGGACCATGCTGGAGCTTGTGACTCCGAAGCATTGCACTATTTCGGGGAGCAATGCACTAGATGGGGGAGTATTGCACTGGATAGTAGATAGTGCAATGCCCTGCTAAGTAGTGCAATGCTGGCGAAAGTGGTGCAATGCCTCCCGGCGGCGAATACCGCGGGAGCCGCATCGCCATGTGGCGGGAGCGGGCGTCAGCGCCCCGAAATTTCGCATGCAATTCCCCTGCGGGTGTTTCAACTTTTGAAGTCGGAACGTTGGAATTCTGCGGTTTTCGAGACGTTAAGGTGTCCGGCCTTCAGGGAATTGCATGCGGAATTGATGGGCCCGCCGTGTTTACTCCACTGTATAAGCGGGCAAGTATTGCACCAGTTGAAGGAGTAGAACACTAGATGGGGGAGCGTTGCACTGGATAGTAGCTAGTGCAATGCCTGGCTAACTAGTGCATTACATGCGCAAGTGGTGCAACGCCTCCCGGTGTCGCATCTACTGTGCCGCGAGCCCCGCGCCTTCGCGCTCTGCCGCGGCTACTCCGCTTGTCCGGCCGCCTGCGCCGCCTCGCGTGCCGCCTTCTTGGCGCGGGCGTGCGCCTCGACCTCCTCGGGGGTGAGGGGGCCCTGCGTCGAACCCTCGCTACCGTCGGTGCGCTCCCACGAAATGGCGAGGCTGTCGCGCGCGCCGAAGCGCGCCAGGTGGATGCCGACGATGAATTCGAGGCGATCGGCGCGCTCGGGCTCCGTGCGCAGCTCGAGCCGCAGGTCAGACGCCGACGCGATCACGTCGAAACGTCCCAGAACCGGGCCCTCGCGGTCGAACAGCATGTATCCGCTGCCCGCCTCCTCGTCCCACGAGCCCGTGATCTTGTGGCCCATGTGGCTGACGAGCTGCTTGCCGTAGCGCGCGGCCCGCTCGGTGGGAACGGTGGCCACGGAGATCAGGGGGTACGAGGCCTCGGCAGTTGAGGGGGTGGTGGTCTCGCCCGTCGAAGGCGTTGGATTCTGCGTCATAAGGCAAACCTAACTTGAATGCGTGGCCTCTGCCATGCGTAGCTCTGGATTCGGTCATGGACCTACCAGTGCGGTAGCGTTGGATAGTCAAGCGCGTCGCGAGAGCGCGCAAAGGCCGCGCAAAAGCGCCCCCAGGATGGGAGCTGGCGGAAGGAACAACGATGACAGTCGAGAACGTCGAGCACGGTGAGCCCCATCAGGGTGGCGACAAGCTTCAGCGCACGCTGAAAAACCGCCACATCCAGCTGATTGCCATCGGTGGCGCGATTGGTACGGGCCTGTTCATGGGATCGGGTAAGACGATTTCCGTTGCCGGCCCCTCGATCCTGCTGGTCTACATGATCATCGGCGCGGTCCTCTTCCTGTTCATGCGTACCCTCGGCGAGCTGCTGCTCTCCGACCACAAGTACGCGACCTTCGCGGACATCGCCCGCGACCTGATTGGCCCGTGGGCCGGATTCGTGACGGGCTGGACGTACTGGGCGTGTTGGGTGGTCACCGGCGTCGCTGACATGATCGCGATCACCGGCTACACGCACTTCTGGTGGCCAGACCTGCCCGCGTGGATCCCCATCGGCGCGACGACTCTGCTGCTCTTCGCCCTCAACGCGATGACGGTGAAGGCCTTCGGCGAGACGGAGTTCTGGTTCGCGCTCATCAAGATCGTCGCGATTATTGCCCTGGTCATCGTTGGTTTCGGCATGGTCGCCATGGGTACCGTCGATACCGAGGGCACCGCGGCCGCGGTCTCGAACCTGTGGAGCCACGGCGGATTCTTCCCGACCGGATTCACCGGCTTCCTCGGCGGCTTCCAGATCGCCCTCTTCGCGTTCATCGGCATCGAGATGGTCGGCACGACCGTTGCCGAGACCGATGATCCGGACAACACCCTGCCCAAGGCCGTCAACTCCATCCCCGTGCGCATCATGCTCTTCTACGTGGCGGCGCTCGCGGCCATCATGATGGTGACCCCCTGGGATCAGGTGAGCCCGGAGAAGTCGCCCTTCGTCACGATGTTCTCGCTGACCGGCCTGGGCGCAGCGGCCACGATCGTCAACCTGGTGGTCCTCTCCTCGGCGGCCTCGAGCGCGAATTCGGGCATCTACTCCACGTCGCGCATGCTCTACGGCCTGGCCCGTCAGGAGCAGGCGCCGGGCATCTTTGCCCGCCTCTCCAAGCACCATGTGCCCCTCAACGCCCTGTTCCTGTCGTGCGTGTGCCTGCTGTCGGGCATCGTCATCATGGGGATGGGCGGCTCGATTTCCGAGGCCTTCACGCTGGTGACCTCCGTGTCGGCCACGCTGTTCATGGGCGTGTGGGTCGTCATCGTCGTGTCCTACCTGGTGTACCTGCGCAAGCGCCCGCAGCTGCACACGGCCTCACAGTTCAAGGCCCCCGGTGGCGCGATCAGCGCCTGGATCGTCCTGGCGTTCATGGGCTGCATGGGCGTCATCCTGGCGATGTGGGATGACACTCGCCCCGGCCTCGTCTATTCGCTGATTTGGATCGCGTTCATCGTGGGCGCGGCCTTCGCGAACCGCCATTTCCTGCTGCGCCGCGCGTCGCGCGGAGTCCTCGGAGATGGGGGAACGGGTGAGGGCCCGCATACCGGTCCTCACCTGCACGAGTAGCGGAACCCATAGTTAGTGACTATGCTCACCAGCGTGCCACGGGAGCTCGAACCGAGCTGAGAGGGACCACCCCCCGACCGTAGAACCTGATCCGGATCATACCGGCGTAGGAAGGCTCTTCCCACGTGGCCGCCGTGCAACACGAAGGGAGTCTTTCGCATGGCATCCACTGCTCCGTCCCTCCGCTGGAGGGTCATTGACATTGTCACTGCCGCCGTCCTGGGCGTCGCTTGCGGCCTCATTTTCGTCGTCTGGAATCAGGTGGGTAATGCCGCCCTGGAGGCCCTCAAGGCCATAACCCCCGGCCTGGATGGACTTGCGACGGGCGTCTGGCTGCTGGGTGGCACGCTCGGCGGCTACGTGATCCGTAAGCCCGGCGCCGCGCTCTTTGTTGAGCTGATGGCCGCGACCGTCTCCATGGCTCTGGGGTCCCAGTGGGCCGTCGAGACCATTTACTCGGGTCTCGCGCAGGGTATCGGTGCCGAGGTCGTCTTCGCCCTCGTCGCATACCGCCGCTTCAATGCGGCAATCGTGGGCGTTGCGGGCGCCGTGTCTTTCGCGTTCGAGTGGGTTCTCGAGCTCTTCCTCTACGGCCACATCGAGAAGGGCGCGCTCTACAACGCGATCTACCTCGTGTGCGGCGCCGTCTCGGGCATCGTCCTGGCGGGCATCCTCGCCTGGGCGCTGACGAATGCGCTCGCAAAGACGGGCGCGCTGGATCGCTTCGCCTCCGGCCGTGGAGCGCGTGAGCTTGTCTGATTTCGAATCCATGGACGAGGCCCACTCCGCCTCCTCCCGCCCCTTTTCTCTCCCGGTGCCTCGGCTGCGCTGGGTGAGGGGCCGGGCGCGCGCGTGTGCGCGCGCGGCTGGGGATGGCGTCACGCTGGGCGCAAGAACGCCGCGCTGTCGGGTGTTGATCTCGATATCGCGCCGGGCGAGCGCGTGCTGGTGCTGGGCCCGTCCGGGTCAGGCAAGTCGACGCTCATGGGCGGCTTGGCTGGCCTGCTGGGCGGCGCCGAGGAGGGTGAGGCGACCGGCACGCTCACCGTCGATGGTGTCGCCCCGGCCGAGGCGAGGGGCCGCGTGGGTCTGCTCATGCAGGACCCCGAGGCCCAGGTGGTTCTCGCCCGCGTGGGCGACGATGTGGCCTTCGGCATGGAAAACTTGGGGGTTGCGCGCGAGGAGATCTGGCCGCGCGTGGAGAATTCGCTCGAGGCGGTGGGCCTGAGCGTTCCCCTGGATCATTCGACGACGGAGCTGTCGGGCGGGCAGAAGCAGCGCCTGGCTCTGGCATCGATCCTCGCGATGGGCCCGGGCCTGCTGCTCTTGGATGAGCCCACCGCGAACCTGGACCCGAGCGGCGTCGCCGAGGTGCGCGCCGCCGTCGAGGCCGTCGTTGAGCGCACGGGCGCGACCGTGGTCGTCGTCGAGCACCGCGTCGACGTGTGGGCCTCCCTCGTGGATCGTGTCATCGTGGTCGCGGATGGTGCGATCGCCGCCGACGGCCCCCTCGACGAGGTCCTCGCACAGCAGGGCGACGCCCTGCGCGAGCGCGGCATCTGGCTTCCCGGCGATGACGTTGCCGCCGAGGTCGGCTCCGCCCCCGAGGTCCCCCCGGCCTCGTCCGAAGCCGCCCCGATCGCCCGCGTCACCGACCTGACGATCGGCTACGCGGCGGACGCCCCAGTGCGCAGCGGCATCGACCTGACGATCGAGCGCGGCGTCTCCACCTGCATCGTTGGCGCTAACGGCGCCGGAAAATCAACCTTTGCGCTCACCCTCGCGGGCCTCCTGCCGCCTCTGGAGGGCGCCGTCGAGGTTGAGACCTCCGACGGCACGGCTGGCGACCCCCACGAGTGGAGCAGCAAGCAACTCCTGGGCCGCATGTCCATGGTCTTCCAGGAGCCCGAATACCAGTTCCTGGCCGCCACCGTCGCCGAGGAACTCGCGATCGGCCCGCGCGCGGCCGGCATGACCGACGAGGAGATCGCCCCCCTCGTCGACGAACACCTCGAGGCACTGGGGCTGAGTAAACTCGCGCGCGCCAACCCCATGACGCTGTCGGGTGGCGAGAAGCGTCGCCTGTCGGTGGCGACCGCGCTCATTAGCGCTCCCGAACTGCTGATCCTCGACGAGCCGACTTTCGGCCAGGACCGCGGCACGTGGCTGGGCCTCGTGCGTCTCCTGCGCGCCGCCCTCGAGCGCGGCGTCACCCTGGTGTCGATTACGCACGACCCCGCGTTCGTGGCCGCGATGGGCCAGCGTGTCGTCGATCTCGGGCAGGTCGGGACGCGTGGTGCATCGCCCGCAGCCGCCACGGACGAGGCCGAGGCTGCCCCCGCCGGGAACGTTCACGGTGGGGGCGCGCAGGCCGACCCCAAGCCGTCGCGTGGTGCCGGACGCGGTGCCCGAGGCCTCCTCGCGCATACGAATCCCGTCGCCCGCGTGCTCGCCCTCCTGGTCGCCACGACCCCCCTGCTGATCACGATTGACCCGGTGAGTGCGGGTGTGGCACTCGCCCTCGAGCTCGCGCTCATGCCCCTGTCGGGCGTGTCGGCGCGCAGCTTCTTCATGAAGGCGACGCCGCTGCTCGTGGCCGCGCCGCTCGGCGCGCTGTCCATGCTGCTCTACGCCTCGCCGGGCGGAACCGTGTACTGGCAGTTCGGGCCAGCCGCGATCTCGGACCACTCCATGTGGCTGGCGCTGGGCATCGGCCTGCGCATGTGCGCGATCGTCATGCCCGCCATCGCGCTGCTCGACCGCATCGACCCCACCGACATGGGCGACGGCCTCGCGCAGATCCTGCACCTGCCTGCCCGCCCGGTCCTCGCCGCGCTCGCGGGTGCGCGCATGACCTCGCTGATGGCGGCCGACTGGAAGGCCCTCGAGCGGGCGCGGCGTGCACGAGGCGTGGGCGACGCCTCGCGCATCCGTTCTTTCCTGCGTGGAGCGTTCTCACTGCTGGTCTTCGCGCTGCGGCGCTCCGGCAAGCTGGCCACCACCATGGAGGCCAGGGGCTTTGGCGCGGCAGGCAAGAGAACGTGGGCGCGCGTCTCGCGCTTGCACGCCGCCGACGCCGTCCTCATGGTTGTCGCCATCGCACTGCCCACTATCGCGCTGGCTGCGAGTATCTGGGCGGGCACCTTTGCCCTGGTGGGACGATGAGCCTCTTAGACTGGGACGAGGCGCGGGCGGGAGTCGGTCGCAGTGTCACCGTGCCGCTGACCGTTGGGCCCGATGAGGCCGCCCGCGACCTCGCCCCGCACCTGCGCGCGCTGGCGGGGGAGCGAGCCATGGCCTCGCCCCACGGTGAACCCGCGCGAGCAACACGCGCCGTTCCGGTTGTCACGATCGACGGCTACTCCGGCTCCGGGAAGTCCACCCTGGCCGCTGCGATCGCTCGGCTCGTGAGCGACTGGCAGGTGCTGCACCTCGACGACTGGTACCCCGGCTGGGACGGCCTCGAGGCCGGAGCCGACATCGCGCGTCGAATTGCCGCCGACCTGCGGGCAGGACGTGCCTCCTCCTACGAGGCCTGGGATTGGGAGAATGGCGCAACCGGGGCGACGATCCCCGTCCCCCTCGCCCCGACCATTATCGAGGGCTGCGGCGCCATCGAGGCCGAGTCCGACCTCGCCATCTGGATCGCCGACCCCGGCGAGGAGGAGCGCCGAAGCCGGGCGCTCGCTCGCGACGGGCAGACCTACGCGCCGCATTGGCAGCGGTGGGCCGACCAGGATCTGGGGCGGCCGGTAAAATAGGCACATGTTGCCGCCACACCCTGAACCGCCGCTGTGGGCGTGGCTCCTCTTCGGGGCCTTCGAGTTCGCGATCCGAGTCGTCGCGCTGGGTGTCGTGCCCAAGCACCGGCGCGCGTCCACGTCGACCGCGTGGCTGCTGCTGATCTTCCTGTGGCCGCTCCTGGGTGTGCCGCTCTACTTCATCTTCGGGTCCTGGTGGGCGATGGGCCGACGCCTCGACGACGATCCCGAGGCCAGTCAGCTGGTGGAGGACATCGTGGCCGGCTCGACCGCGCCCGAACCTGATTCCTACGAGGTGCCCACGGGACCCGACGGCCTGCCTTTTGGTTCTGACGATGACACGGCCTCGATCATGCGTCTGGCGGGCAACCTGAGCGGATTTCCGGCCTCGGCGGGGCAGGTCGGTCGCCTCTACAACGACACGGCCGAGACCTTCCGGGCCATGGCCGCCAGCATCGATACGGCCACGCACCACGTGAACGCCCTGTACTACCAGACCTCGTGGGATGAGTACACGGCCCCCTTCTACGAGGCCCTCGAGCGCGCGGTCGCCCGTGGCGTCACCGTGCGCCTCCTGGTCGACCACCACGGCATGCGCACGATCCCGGGCCACAAGGACTTCCGCCGCCGCCTGAATAACACGGGCATCGAGTGGCACGAGATGCTGCCCTTTGCGCCCCTGCGCGGGCAGATCCGCCGCCCCGACCTGCGCAACCACCGCAAGATCCTCGTCGTCGATGGGCGCGAGGCCTACGTCGGCTCGCACAACCTCGTAGCCCCCGACTACGACACCCCCTCGTACGCGAAGGCCGGCATGCTCTACGACGACACGAGCGTGTCCGTCACGGGCCCGATCGTCGCCCAGATCCAGGCGGTCTTCGCCGTCGACTGGTACTACGCGTGCAAGGAGATCCTCACCCCCGCGGTCCTCACTCCGCCCGCCGCGGTCCTCACTCCGCCCGCCGCGGAGGTCGCGGCAGAGTGCGAGGGGGAGCAGGCCTCGGCGATGCAGATCATCCCGTCCGGCCCCGCGTTCAAGGGCGAGCCGAACCTGCGGGCGTTCATCCACATGATCTCCTCGGCGCGCACGCACGTGTCGATCACGAGCCCCTACTTCATCCCCGACGAGGCCCTCATGACCGCGCTGACGAACGCCGCACTGTCGGGCGTCGAGGTCGAGCTCTTCGTCTCCGAACAATTCGACCAGTTCCTGGTCGGCCACGCGCAGCGCTCCTACTACGGGCCGCTCCTGAAGGCGGGCGTGCGCATCCACCTCTACCGCAAGCCGCGGATGCTGCACTCCAAGTACATGGTCGTCGATGGGAGCCTGTGCATCATCGGCTCCTCCAACATGGATGTGCGCTCCTTCGGCCTCAACTACGAGATCGTCCTCGTCGCCGACAGCTCGCGCCTGGTCGAGATGCTGCACGGCAACGACGAGCGCACGCGCGAGGCCTCCCGCGAGCTCACCTACGAGGAGTGGCGCGGCCAGCCGTGGCACGTCCACTACGTCGACAACGTGTGCCGATTGGGGAGCTCGCTCCTGTGAGTGCTTCCGACAACGAGGCCGTGGCCGGGCATGCGGACAGCTTCCCTTCGTGGCTGCATTACGGTGATCGTGACACGATGTCGAACAGCGTGTCCGGTTCCCTCGACGTCAACCCCTACGTCGGGGAGGGCGGTGCCTACGACTCGGTGCGCCCCGCCTACCCGGACGAGGCCGTTGCCGCGTTGATCGACGCCGCGCGGAGCGGGCGGGGTGCCAGTGAGACGGGTCGGGGCGGCCCACTGCGCGCCGCCGACATCGGTGCGGGCACCGGCAAGATGAGCGAGCTCCTGGCTCGCGGCGGTCTCCTCGTGGACGCGGTCGAACCTTCCGAGGCGATGCGAGCCCAGGCCTCGTCGATCGAGGGTGTCACGTGGCACGATGGCGTTGCGGAAGAGACCGGGTTACCGAACGACGTGTATGACATCGTCGTGTTTGCGCAGTCCTGGCACTGGATGGATCCGGAGCGTTCGGGCCTCGAGGCCGCCCGAATCCTGGCACCCGGCGGCGCGCTCGCCATCGTCTGGAATCAGATGGCCGTGTCGATCCCCTGGGTGCATCGCCTGACGCGCATCATGCGTTCTGGCGACGTGCACCGCCCCGACAGGCCCCCCACGCCGGGCGGTGGCTTCGCCCCGATGACCCTCACCCAGGTCGCGTGGGAGGACCGGATGACCCCCGAGGAGATCCTCACCCTGGGCACGACCCGCTCCTCGTATATTCGTTCGTCGGAGGCGGGGCGTGCGCGCATGCAGGCGAACCTGCGCTGGTACCTCTACGAGCACCTCGGGTATGCGCCGGGGGAGACGGTGACCATCCCGTACACGACGCTCGTGTGGCTCACCCACCTGTGAGTACGTGGCCGCTGCGTGAGTCAGCGGAAGGAAATCTCTTTTTCGGTCTTGTTGTCGAACCAGCGCCGACGCCCGTCAGGTTCGACGACCAATTGGATGTCGGAGCCGATGGGCAGGTCGTAGATGCCGATGCAGGCGGGCTCAAGGTTGCACAGCTCGTTAAAGTCAACGACCGTCATGTTCTTAGGATCATCCAGGTACTCGGCGGTGTCGCGGTCGGATAGCACGCGCCAGCCGGAGTCCTGAGGGGCGAAGGGTTCCTCGCGGGTCAGCCACTTGATGTTGCCTGTGCGCTCAACAATCTTGCGAGAGACGATGGCCGCGCCGGCGCCGCAAATGTAGGTGGGGCGCATTATTGCTCCTCTCAGTGAGTGTCACCCTGCGTGCGCAGGTAGTTGTCGATACGGTCCGCGAGGACCTGCCGATCCTCAAATGCATGCACGAGCTCATGGAAGGGTTTTCCCCCGTCGACGACGGTTGTAAAGCCCGGGTCGGGGGACGCGAAGACGACGTCGTAGATGGGTGCCAGGTCCTCGTCGGAGTAGCGGTGGAGGGGGAGTAGGTACTGGAGGGGCAGTCGCTTGCGATCATCGAGGCAGTTGAAGGTCTCCCCGTGGTCGACCAGGACCTGTGCGATGGCGGCGTCGCGCGCGGGGTCGTGGTCGACGCTACCCAACAGGATGTGCAGGAGTGATGCCCCGTCACTCGACTTGTGGGCGAACGACGGATTGCGCTGAAGCAGGAAGTCGACGATCTTGTATCGCTCCTCCGCTTTGCTGTTCCCGAGAGCGTAACTGAACAGGGAACGCCCCCGGTTCGCGCGCGCCTCGTCCCCCTCGGAGTAGAGGGCGACGAAGTCCTCAAATGTCTTCATGTTCGCCGTGAGAAAGATGTTCATGTGCCGGGGCTTACCTTCCTGTCGCGCCGATTGGTATGGGGATGATGTGCCCAACATATCCGATTGTTGCCTCTCGGAGAAGCTGATCGCTCACGTCGGGGCGTGCGCGGGGTGTGAGGCGAAGGGGGCGACAGTGAGCGTCGGTCTTATGTGCCTGGCGGTCCGGGCCTCGTTCCTCTCCTGAACGGGCAGGCTGTGCCTGGCACAATGGGGGCCATGGGTGTGTCGTTTCTGGGAGTGATCGCGGCGCTCGCCATGTATGCGGTGAGCGTGGCACCGTCGCTGATGGCGCGCTCCTGGGCGTGGCACGCGGTCGCCTCGGGTGTCCTCGTCTCCAGCGGCTACGTCGCCGGCGTCATCGTCCAGAACGTGGGGGCCCGCGTCATCCGCATGACAGGCCTGACGATCCGGGCTTCCGAGCCTGTCGAGATCGGCTTCCGGGTGTGCGTCGCCGCGATCTTTGCCGTGTGGTGGCTCTACGCCGTCATCCAGTCCTACCGCCGCGCCCGTGTCGCCGCCAGGCTCGTTAACATGCCGGGCGAGACCTTCGGTGAATACCTCCTGGGAACCGCCGGAACTGTCGTCATTGCGTGGACACTGATCACGATCGTGGTCGGCATGAATCGCCTTGGCCGCATGCTCGTCGCGATGCTCGATGGCTACATGCCGCGCCCGGCGGCCATCCTCGTGGGCGTCGCGATCCTGGTTGTCATCGTCTTCTTCCTGACCTCCAACGTGATCCTGCGCGGCGGTATCGGCTTCTTCCGTCACCACGCCGAGCAGATGAACACGCGTACCGCGCGCGGCATCTACAAGCCGTTCGTCCCCGAGCGTTCCGCGTCCCCGGCCTCGCCCGTCACCTGGGAATCCGTCGGCGGCCAGGGGCGTGTCTTCCTCGGCCGCGGCCCCTCGCGCCTCGACATCGCGCAGGTCTGCGGCGGCGAGGCCATGGAACCCATCCGCGTCTACTCCGGCATGCCCACGGGTGGGGCGGGTATCGAGCAGGCAGCGGCGACGGTGGTTGCCGAGCTGCGCCGCACGGGCGCCTTTGACCGCGCCGTCATCCTCATCGCGGCGTCGACAGGCTCCGGCTGGGTCGATGAGTGGCAGGTCCAGCCCCTCGAGTTCCTGACGCGCGGCAACTGCGCCACCGCCTCGCTCCAATACTCCTATGTGCCCTCGGCGCTCAACTGGCTGACCGGCCTCGAGCCCGCACAGGAGGCGTCGGCCGCGCTGTTCCGCGCCGTGCGCGCTGAGCTCGACACAATGGACGAGGCCGACCGGCCCGCGCTTGTCGTCTGCGGTGAGTCCTTGGGAGCCTTCGCCTCGCAGTCGGTCTTCTCCTCGGTCGAGGAGGTGCTCTCCCAGGTGGATGGTGCCCTGTGGGTGGGCACCCCCGCCTTCACGCCGATGCACGCCGAGCTCACGGCCGCCCGCCATAAGGGCAGCCCCGAGGTGGCCCCCGTCGTTTACAACGGGCGGCGCGTGCGCTTCGTCAATGAACCCTCCGACCTGCGCACCGATCTCTATGGGCGCGAGCTGGGTCCGTGGGGATTCCCGCGCCTCGTTTACGCACAGCATCCCTCGGATCCGGTCGTGTGGTGGAACCGCAAGCTCCTGTGGACCCAGCCGGACTGGCTGCGTGAGCGCGCTGGGCGCGATGTGTCCCGCTTCGTCGAGTTCACGCGCTTCGTCACCTTCATTCAGGTGCTCGCGGACCTGCCCGTCGCGGGCACCGCCCCAGGCGGACACGGCCACACCTACAACGAAGAGCTCATTCCCCTGTGGCGGGCGATCCTCGGCTTTGATCTGCTCTTTGACGAGGAGCCCACTCACCCGCGCCTGGCCGGCTTGGATGGGTCGTGGGTGGACGAGGAGATGGTCGAGCGCATCGGTATCGTCGTGCGCGCGAACCTGGAGCTGTCGGACCGCCAGTAGGGTGCCTGCGGCGTGCCGTGACACGTCTGTCACGGTCGCGGGCCTGTCATCTAGCTGTTTGTGCTAGTTCGCTACGGTAGTTACCGTGTCAAATGAATTCTGTATCGTCTCAAAGTTCAGTCTTTTAAGAGTGTCCTCAGTGAACATCTGTGCTTTTGTTATGGAACATATGTGCAGTGGTCAGGGTCCGTGTGTAAATCTCAAGAAAAAGAACTCTATGGATGCCTTGTTTTCCCTCAAAGGCTCTTGTATCTATGTGATGGTAAGTGAGTAATGCATTGCTAGGTATCTGGTTGCGCAGTATCGTGCGAGTTGCGAGCAGATAACCTAACCGCGCGGTATAGCTCGCCTGAATCAACATTGGAGTGAGCATGTCATACACATTTCACAGGGCGTGGATAGCGGCCCTGGCGACCGGCGCGATGGCAGCGTCCGGCGTCGCCTTCGGCGCTCCTGCCCTGGCAGCAACCCCCGCGCCCGACGCGTACGGACCAATGATCTCCGACCTCGCCACCACCAGTGAAGGTATTGGCGGTCAGGTCACCTTCTCCGTCGTCGACAATCCCGGCCTGTCCAGCATCGACCTGCGCGACCCCGCGACCGATGCGATCTTCTATCGCCGCGTCGTTGACTTCCCCGGCAACGTCACCGCTGACGGGATGCACCACTACACGTTCACCATCACGTTCTCCGACATCCAGGCGGCCTGGTCCAAGGCCGGCCACGCCGAGGCGCTCCCCGCGACGGTCAAGCTCGTCGCGTGGGGCAGTGACGGCATGCCGTCCAAGCGTGCGGATGTTGCCATCGAACCGGTCGCGATGGCCTCCCTCGACTTCGGTATCGAGTCAGGAAAACTCGATCTGTACGTTGGCCAGCAGACGAATATTGGCGTCACGCACATGCCGGAAAACGCCAACATGACGAAGGTCAATTGGTCCGGCGATGACATTGATGTCCTCAATGTCGATGAGAAGTCGGGCCTCGTGACTGCCCAGAAGGAAGGCTGCTCGGACGTGAGGGCTGTCGCCGACTACATGGATCCGATGGTCTTCGACCCGGTGATGGCCAGCGTCCAGGTCTGCGTCAGCGAGCTGGGCGAGGACGAGATTGCCGTCAACCACCTCCGCGTGGACATGGAGGAGGGTGAGACTGTTACCCTCAAGCCGTTGCTCCCCAAAGAAGTTCAAGGACGCCACCCTGGCCTGGAGCCTGGAGTACGACGGCGCGGTCATCCTGAAGGTGGCCGAGGATGGTAAGAGTGCGACGATCACCGGCGGCAACGTTGTTGATTGGGATCAGGTGAACCTGACTGCCACCTGCCCGATGGAACCTCCGCAACGGCGACGACGATCGCCGTTGTGAAGTCCGTGAAGCAGGACGCGAAGGCACCCGCCCCGTGGGTCGATCCTGCGCCTCAGCCCGCTCCGGACCCGCAGCCTGCGCCGGATCCGCAGCCCGTGCCGGATCCCCAGCCCCAGCCGGACCCGCAGCCCGCTCCGGACCCGCAGCCTGATCCGGACCCGCAGCCTGCTCCGGACCCGCAGCCCGCTCCGGACCCGCAGCCTGCTCCGGATCCGCAGCCCCAGCCGGATCCCCAGCCTGCTCCGGATCCCCAGCCTGCGCCGGATCCGCAGCCCCAGCCGGATCCCCAGCCTGCTCCTGATCCGCAGCCCCAGCCGGATCCCCAGCCTGCTCCGGATCCGCAGCCCCAGCCGGACCCGCAGCCTGCTCCCGCCCCGATGGGTGCCTGGATGATGGACTCGGTCGGCTGGTGGTACCGCAACGCTGACGGCACCTACCCGACGAACACCTCCATGGTGATCGACGGACACACCTACCGCTTCGACGGACGCGGCTACATGCGCACCGGCTGGGTCATGGACGGCGGCGCCTGGTACTACCACGATGCCTCCGGCGCGCAGCTCACCGGCTGGCAGATGGTCCGCGGCTCCTGGTACTACCTGGGCGACAACGGCCTGATGCGCACCGGCTGGGTCATGGTCGATGGTGTCTGGTACTACCTGCACGGCTCGGGCGCGATGGCCACCGGTTGGGTCAACCTGGGTGGCACGTGGTACTACCTGCACGGGTCGGGCGCGATGGCCACCGGCTGGCAGATGATCGGCGGCTCCTGGTACTACCTCGGCTCGGACGGTGCCATGCGTACCGGTTGGGTGAAGGATGGTGGCACCTGGTACTACCTGCACGGCTCGGGCGCGATGGCCACCGGCTGGCTCAACCTGGGTGGCGCCTGGTACTACCTGTCTCCCTCGGGGGCCATGGTGACCGGCACGCAGATGATCAACGGCCGTATGTACACCTTCGATGCCTCGGGTATGTGGATGCCGTGATCTGATATCCGCCTGCCGCCAGGCAATACGCCGGGCCTGGGAACGCAGTCATGCGCTCCTGGGCCCGGTCGTGTTAGACACTTTAGTTGCGCTTCACGTATCGGTAAGCAATACCGTGATTGTCACGGGGGTCACGTGAGGTATGTTGTGAGGAGACGGCTGGTACACCGACGTACCGGGTGCCATCGGCACTCCGTCCCCCAACATATCGGAGAAGGCTTATGTCAACGAAGAAACCGGCTGCCCTCCTCGCCTTCGTCGGCGCGTGCGCGCTCGCGGTGACTGGACCGGCCACCCTGGCCTCGCCCCTGCCCCCGGGGCCCACCGGAACGCACGATGGTGCAGCAACCTCCCTGCCCGTGGGCGACATCGACACGGCGCTGACCTCGAAGAGCGGGCAGTCTGCGCCCTCCTCGACCGACGCAGAGGCGGACCCGGCGCGCGTCGTCGGCGTCATCGTCCAGCTCGAGGATGGCGCGTCCCGCGAGGGTGCGATCAGTGAGATCAACGAGGCCGTGGCCTCCCTCTTTCCCGGCGCCTCGACTCAGGTGGAGCACGAGTACGGCAACGTCATGTCGGGCTTCGCCCTCAAGGCACCCGTCGGTGCGCTCGACGCAATCCGCCGTGCCCCGGGCGTACGCGCCGCGTTCCTCGAGCGCGAGGGGCGCGTCAGTGATGTGGCCACGCCCGATGCCGAGGGCGGCATCGAGTCCTCGCAGACCGGCGGGCAAGACCCCGCTAATCTGAGCGCCCATCTCATGATGCACATCGACCAGGTCGCCCAGAAGGGCGAAGGAAAGGTCATCGCCGTCATCGATACGGGCGTTGACATGACGCATCCGGCATTTACTGGCGAGCTCGCGGGAACGCCCCCGCTCACCCCGCAGAAGGTCGCCGCGATGACCTCGCAGCTGGGTGAGGGCAAGACCGGCGTCTACGTCTCGCAAAAGTTCCCCTTCGCCTACGACTACGCGGACGGCGACAGCGACGCGTCGCCGGCGAAGACCCCGTACGGTTCCCACGGGACGCATGTCGCCGGCATCGCCGCAGGTAACGCCGACAAGATCGTCGGCACAGCTCCGAACACCCAGGTGATCGTCGCGAAGGTGACGCGCAGCGAGGATGACGCGCTGCTGGACTCGGCGCTGCTCGCATCCCTCGACGACATGCTCGTCCTGCATCCCGACGTCATCAACCTGTCGCTCGGCTGGACTGCCGGCATGGATAGCGAGGCCGACTCGGTGTACGCGACCGTGTACAAGAAGCTGCAGGAAGCGGGCATCACCGTCAACGCAGCCTCGGGCAACGCCTTCTCCACCGGGTACGGCAACAACTCCGGCAAGGGCCTGCCCTACGCCTCGGACCCCGACTCCTCGGTCATTGACGAGCCGGCCACCTACTCCTCGGTGGTTGCCGTCGCCTCGGTCGAAAACGCCCTGATGCGCAACGCCTTCACCGTCAATGGGAAAGACATCGGATATCAGCGTGCTCGCGGCCTCAACGGCGAGAAGGTCGCCTTCTTCTCCGACCTGCCCGCCGGCACCTACGAGTACGTGGACGCCGGGTTCGCCTCCGAGGAGGATGCCGCCGCGCTCAAGGCGAAGTACCCGGACGGTCTCGCCGGCAAGATCGCGCTCGTCTCTCGCGGCAACATGACCTACCAGAAGAAGGTCGAGAACCTCTACGACCTCAAGCCCGCCGGCATTGTCGTCTACAACAACGTGTCGGTCGGATCGCTCATCGCCATGAATCTGACGACGCAGGACATGCCCGCCGCGTTCATCTCTCAGGCTGACGGCCAGGCCATGCTGGACGCCCCTGAGCACACGCTCTCGATCGCCGAGGGCCAGGTCCTGCCGCAGTCCACCATCTACGAGGCGTCGGAATTCTCCGCGTGGGGCGTGTCCCCGGACCTGCGCCTCAAGCCCGAGATCGCGGCGCCCGGTGGCGAGGTTTTCTCATCGATACCGGACGGAGCGTACGAGCAATCCTCGGGCACGTCGATGGCCACGCCTCAGATGGCGGGCGTCAGCACGATCGTTTTGCAGCGCGTCCAGTCCGACCCGCTGTTCGCCTCGATGAGTGCGCGTCAGAAGGCGGACGTGGTCCAGAACCTCATCATGGGCACGGCCCACCCGCTGACCGATGCAGCCCAGACGACGGGCGCGCTGTACTCGCCGCGTAAGCAAGGCGCGGGCCTCGTTGATGCCCTGGCTGCCACGACCTCGTCCGTGTACCCGACCGTGGTCGGCGCGCCTGAGCAGTCCAGGCCCAAGGCGGACCTGGGGGATGGCACGAAGGGCTGGCACTTCGACGTCACCCTGCACAACCTGTCGGGTGTTCCGGCCACCTACGAGCTGAGCTCGCAGGCCCTCTCCGAGATCGTCGACGGCGGCTTCTTCACGCAGCACTCCTCCGATTGGCGAGGCCATGGCGTGGAGATCGCGTACTCGGGCGCCGCGTCCGCGTCCGCCGAGGGGGCGACGGTGACGGTCCCCGTGAGCGGCGAGGCCACCGTCGGTATCGACATCACGCCCGGCAGCGAGTTCGCCTCCTACGTCGCGGATAACACGCCCAACGGGACGTTCCTCGACGGTTTCGTGCGCTTCGCGTCGAAGACCGCGTCCCAGCCCGACCTCGCCGTGCCCTACCTGGGCTTCTACGGCGACTGGGGCAAGGCCCCCATCTTCGACGCCCTCGCCTCGGACGGTGGCGCACACACCCGGGCCTCGGCCATCGTGAACGGCAAGACCGGCGACTCCCTCGGCTACAACCCCCTCGTTAAGGCGGCCGACCGCACCGGCAACCCCAACCCGCAGCGCTACGTGATCTCCAGGTCTACGGCCTCGGGCGCCCCGACGATCCTCGAACCCCGCACGGGCACGTTGCGCAGCGTCCACTCGCTGACCAGCACCTACACGAACGAGGCCGGGGAGACGGTCTTTTCGGTGACCAACCATCGGAACTGGAAGTCCCTCTACCTGACGAGCAGCGAGGAGAACACCTGGGTCGAGGCCTACCACGAGTCCACGGTCTTCGACGCGAACGCGGAGAAGTTCTCGCACATGCCTGACGGCACGTACACGCTGCGGATCGCCGCGTCCAACGACGGCCCGTCGAGCGCCGAGCAGTCGATCTCCTACAAGTTCCGCCTCGACACGACGGCACCGGTCATCTCCGATCTGGTGTACTCCGGCAAGGATGAGGGCTTCGTCGTCACTTTCGATGTCACCGACGACTCTCCGCTGGCAGCCGTCGACCTGCACGATCCCGCCGACGGACTGTGGTTCTACCGTCACGTCTTCACCGAGAGCGAGGGCAGCGTCGGTCCCGACGGTCGGTACGTCTACCACGTCGAGATTCCGCTTAGCGTCATCGAGCAGGCGTGGACCGACCAGGGCGGTATTGGCGACGTCATCGCCAACCCCTACGTCCTCGCGTGGGACTACGGACTCAACCCCTCCGAGGTCTTCCCGATCGACCTGCCCAGCGGCAACCCGGGCACGTCTAGCTCGTGCACGGATACTGCGGGTGGCCGCTGGATGAAGGACTCGGTCGGATGGTGGTACCAGTGTGCCAACGGCAGGGATTACCTCCAGGGCGGCTGGTTTACCATCAACGGCCGTGACTACCTGTTCGGGCCCGCCGGCTACATGTCGACCGGTTTCGTCAAGCGCGCCAATGTCGGCTGGATGTACATGGATTCCGAGGGCACCCTGGTGAGCGGCTGGGTGCGCGATAGCGTCTACGGCGGTCCCTACTGGTACTACCTGGATCCAGCTACCAAGGTCATGAAGACCGGATGGCTGGCCGATGGTGGCTCGTGGTACTACCTGATGGGCTCTGGTGCGATGGCCATCGGCTGGGTCAACGACGGTGGCTCCTGGTACTACCTGAGCGCCTCGGGCAAGATGGCGACCGGCTGGGTGAAGGACGGGGGAACCTGGTACTACCTGTCGCCTTCGGGAGCCATGGTCACGGGCACGCACGTGATCAACGGACGCACCTACGTCTTTGACGATTCGGGAGCCTGGGTGCGATAAGCTCTCCGCCTCTCATTCTGTCAAGACCCTGACCCGGGCCCGAGAACGTTGCTATGTAAGCGTTCTCGGGCCCGGGGTTTATTACTGAGTAAAATAACCGTCATGTGTTTCTCTTTGTGAAACAAAGTTTGTCACATGCGTTCTTTGCGGTATTTTGACAGTGGTGGCCGGCACGACGGAGTTCCCTCCGCCTGCCAACACGGTCGCCCGTCGACACATTGGAGTACGCACATGACAACGAAGAAACCAGCGGCGTTCCTCGCGTTCGCCGGCGCCTGCGCGCTCGCCCTGACAGGGCCCGCGACCCTCGCATCCCCGCCAACCCCGACGGACACCCGACCCGACGCGGGCGCCACGGCCTCGTCCCTGCCCGTCGGTGACATCGATACCGCGCTCACCTCGAAGAGCGGGGGAGACCACCCAGGACGCTTCGGCACCGACGACCGACGAGGTCGACCCCGCCGCCCTCGTCACGATCGTCGTCCAGCTCGACGATGGCGCAGACCGCGCGGCCTCCCTCGCGTCGATCAACGAGGCCGTGGCCGCCGCGTTCCCCGGATCCTCCACCCAGGTGCAGCGCGAGTACGACAAGGCCCTGCAGGGCTTCGCTCTGAGCGCCCCCGCCGGATCCCTCGACGCGATCCGCGCGGTGAGCGGCGTCAAGGCTGCCTTCCTCGATCGCGACACCCACGTCGATGGCGTCGACGACCAGGTCGCCGGAGAGGGCGCGACGAACTCCTCGCGCACTTCCACCCAGGACCCCGCCAACCTCAGCGCGCAGCTGATGATGCACGCCGACCAGATCACCCAGAAGGGCGATGGCAAAGTCGTCGCCGTCATCGACACGGGTGTGGACATGACCCACCCCGCGTTCGCGGGTGCCCTGCACGGGACTCCCGGGCTTTCCCAGGACAAGGTTGAGGCCCTGACCCCCCATCTGGGTGACGGCAAGACTGGCACCTACGTGTCGGAAAAGTTCCCCTTCGCCTACGACTACGCGGATAACGACCCGGACGCCTCGCCGACCGGCCAAGCCGGATCGCACGGCACGCACGTCGCCGGCATCACCGCGGGCAACGCGGGCGAAATTGTGGGCATCGCCCCCGACGCGCAGATCATCGTCGCCAAGGTCGCCCGCAGCGTCGAGGGTGACATCACGGATTCCGCGCTGCTTGCCGCCCTTGATGACATGGTCGTCCTGCACCCCGATGTCGTGAACCTGTCGCTTGGCCAGCTCGGAGGCATGGACAATGAGGCTGACTCGGTCTACGCGACCGTCTTCAAGAGTCTGCAGGACGTCGGCGTCACCGTGAATGCGGCAGCCGGCAACCACCACACGTCCGGGTACGGCAACACCTCCGGCAAGAACCTGCCCTTCGCGTCCGACCCGGACTCCTCCACCCAGTGTGAGCCAGCGACCTACTCGTCCGTGGTCTCTGTCGCCTCGGTCGACAACTCGCTGGCGCACAGCGCCTTCACCGTCGGCGACCGCGACATCGCATACCAGCGCGCCGGTGGCGCTGACGGCCAGAAGATGCCCGACCTGTCCGACCTGACCGGCGGTCCCTTCGAGTACGTCGACGGCGGCATCGGCTCGGCCGAGGATGGCGCCGCGCTCAAGGCCAAGTATCCCGAGGGCCTCGCCGGAAAGATCGTGCTGGTCAAGCGAGGTGCCCTCACCTTCCAGGCCAAGTTCAACAACATCGCAGACTCTAAGCCCGCAGGCTTCATCCTCTACAACAACGTGCCCGGTGACTCGCTTGTCGTGATGAGCCTGGCGACAGATGGCGTGCCCGCCGCCTTCATCTCTCAGGCTGACGGCGAGGCCATGCTGGCCGCCGACGACCACCACCTGAGCGTCGCCCCCGGCAAGGTCGTGCCCCCGAGCTCGAAATACTCCATGTCGGCCTTCTCTTCGTGGGGCGTCACCCCGGACCTGCGCCTCAAGCCCGAGGTTAGCGCCCCCGGTGGCAACATCTACTCGGCCGTGCCCGGCGGCACCTACGAGTTTAAGTCCGGCACCTCGATGGCAACCCCGCAGATGGCGGGCGTCAGCGCCCTCGTCCTGCAGCGCGTTGAGAACGATCCGCTGTTTGCATCCATGAGCGCGCGAGAGAAGGTCGACGTCGTCCAAAACCTCATCATGGGCACGGCGGCTCCCATCGTTGACCCGCTCCAGGACACCGGCGCCCCGTACTCCCCGCGCAAGCAGGGCTCTGGACTGACGAACGTCCTGGCGGCCACGACCTCGTCCGTGTATCCGACCGTGGTCGGCGCCCCCGAGCAGTCCCGACCCAAGGCCGACCTGGGGGACGGCACGGCGGGCTGGCACTTCGACGTCACGCTGCATAACCTGTCCGGCGCCGAGGCCACCTACGAGCTGAACTCGCAGGCCCTCTCCGAGATCGTTGAGGGTGGGTTCTTCACCGGCAAGTCCGCCGATTGGCGAGGCAAGGGCGTGGACATCGCCTACTCCGGCGCGGCCGTGAGCGGCACCGATGAGGGCGCGACCATCACCGTTCCCGCGAACGGCGAGGCCACGGTCGGCGTGGACGTCAAGCCCGGCGCTGACTTCGACTCCTCCGTCGCGCAGAACACGCCCAACGGCACCTTCCTCGACGGCTTCGTGCGCTTCACCTCGAAGACCGCGTCCCAGCCCGACCTGACCGTGCCCTACCTGGGCTTCTACGGCAACTGGGGAAAGGCGCCCATCTTCGACGCCCTCGCCTCTGAGGGCGGGGCCCACACGTTCGCCTCCTGGGTCTACAACGGATCCACGGGACGGCAGCTGGGATACAACCCCCTCGTCAAGGAAGAGGATCGCGTCGGACTGCCCACCTCGAGTAAGAACGTCATCTCCCGCTCGGACGCCTCGGGCGCTCCCACGGTCCTGGAGCCGCGCACCGGCACGCTGCGCAGCGTGCACACGATCAACGCCGCGTACACGAACGCCGCCGGAGAGACGGTCTCATCCTTCACGCGATTCCTGAACTGGAAGTCCGGGGTGGATCCCTCCACCGGCAAGATGACCTGGCTCGAGCAGGGACACGATCCGATGTCCCTTGACGCGCGCGCCGACGCGTTTAAGAACCTGCCCGACGGCGCGTACAAGCTGACGCTGTCCGCGCACAACGATGGACCTTCGCAGACCGAGCAGTCGATCTCCTACGAGTTCCGCATCGACACCGCCGCGCCCGTCGTCTCCAACCTGGAGTACAAGGGCGAAGGTGCCGACATGGTCCTGTCCTTCGACATCACGGATGCGTCTCTGCTGGCCGCGATCGACCTGCACGACCCGGCCGACGGCCTGTGGTTCTACCGCCACATCTTCACCGATAACGAGGCCACCGCCGCCGCGGACGGCACGCGCGCCTACCACGTTGAGATCCCCTTCAAGGACATCGCCCAGGCGTGGACCGACCAGGGTGGCTCCGGCGACGTCATCGCCCACCCGTACCTGCTGGCCTGGGACTACGGCCTCAACCACTCCGAGGCCCTGACCCTGAACCTGCCCAGCAACAACACCGGCACCGCCGACGCGTGCGTGAGCACCGAGGGTGGCCACTGGACGAAGGATGCGGCCGGCTGGTTCTACACCTGCGCCGACGGTGCGAGCTACCTCAAGGGCGGCTGGTACACGATCAACGGTTCGGACTACCTGTTCGGCCCGTCGGGCTACATGGCGACCGGCTTCCTCAAGCGGGCGGACGGCCAGTGGGTCTACGCGAACGAATCCGGCGCCTTCGTGGGCGGCTGGGTGCGTGACGGCGGCTCCTGGTACTACCTGGATCCGGCCACGAAGGTCATGAAGACCGGATGGGTCGCCGACGGTGGCTCGTGGTACTACCTGACGGCGTCCGGCGCTATGGCGACCGGCTGGGTGCAGGTTGACGGCAGCTGGTACTACCTGAATGCCTCTGGTGCGATGCACACCGGCTGGCTCAACGTGGGTGGCTCCTGGTACTACCTGTCTCCCTCCGGCGTCATGCTGACGGGCACCCAGGTCATCAACGGACGCACCTACGTGTTCGACGCGAACGGGGTCTGGGTCGGCTGACGCGCGGCTCTTCAGATTCACTGATTCACGAGGCCGGGGCCCGGGACCGCTCACCGCGAGCGCTCCCGGGCCCTCCCGTATGCGCGGGCCTCGGGTGGGTGGGCCGCATGAGGCGAGCGAAGCGCACGTTTGCCTGTATTGGACAAGATGAACAATTGGTCAGATAAAGTAACCCAAATGCGGCTTGTCATGCGTCTTCCTGCGATATGGTGAATGTGGTGGCCGACATAGTCCAGTGTCGCTGCGCGATGAGTCGGCCCCTCACAAACGCATAGGAGTGCACCATGTCAATGAAGAAATCAGCTGTCCTCCTGGCGTGTGTCGGCGCGTGCGCGCTCGCGGTCGCGAGTCCCTCGTCGCTCGCTTCGTCGATACTCGCCTCCCAACCCGCCGCTTCCCCGGCACTGACCGCACGGGCAGCCACGGCCTCGACCCTGCCGGTGGGCGACGCCGATACCGCGCTGACCTCGAAGAATGGGGAGAGCGCGCTTGCCGAACCCGTGCGAGCGGGCAGTGAGCAGGACCCGAACCTCGTCACCGGCATCGTCGTCCGCCTGGAGGCGGGGACTGACCGCGAGGCCACCCTGGCCTCCGTGAACGAGGCCGTGGCCGGGGCCTTCCCGGAGGCCTCGCTCCAGGTGGAGCGCGAGTACCACCATGCCCTACAGGGCGTCGCGCTCAAGGCCCCCGCCGGATCGCTGGATGCCATCCGCGCGGTCCCCGGCGTCGCAGCGGCGTTCATCGAGCGCGAGACGCGCGTGCGCGACACGGTGGGTACCGATGCCGCAGGTGGCGTCCGAACGTCGAGGATCGCCAGCCAGGACCCCGACAACCTCAGCTCCCAGGTCATGATGCGCACCGACCGGGTCGCACAAAAGGGGGAGGGGACAGTCATCGCAATCATCGACACCGGAGTCGACATGACTCACCCCGCCTTTAGCGGTGCTCTGAGCGGGACTCCAGCCCTCGACGCAGACAAGGTGGCCGCCTTACTTCCCCAACTGGGGGACGGCAAGGATGGTACGTACGTCTCCGAGAAGTTCCCCTTCGCCTACGACTACGCTGATAGAGACGCGGACGCCTCGCCGTCCCGACGAGTCCGGCACCCACGGGACGCACGTCGCGGGCATTGCCGCGGGCAACGCCGACAAGATTATGGGCACCGCCCCCGACGCGCAGGTGATCGTCGCGAAGGTCTCGCGAAGCCAGAGCGGCGAGTACCCCGACTCGGCGCTGCTTGCCGCCCTGGATGACATGGCCGTGCTGCGCCCCGACGTCGTGAACCTGTCGCTCGGGCAGACGGGCGGTATGGATAGCGAGGCCGACTCGGTGTACGCGAGCGTCTACAAGAACCTGCGAGACGCCGGGGTGAGCGTGAACGCCGCCGCGGGCAACGAGTATTCCGCCGGGTACGGCAATCTCTCGGGCAAGAACGAGCCCTACGCCTCGGACCCAGACACCTCGGTCCTGTGCGAGCCTGCCTCCTACCCCTCGGTCGTGGCTGTGGCCTCGGTGGAAAATGGCACGTCATACTCGGCGTTTTCAGCAGCCGGTCGTGACGTCGCCTACCAGAGCGCGCGCGGCTTCGAGGGCGAGAGCGTCGCGAGTCTTGGCGACTTGGCCCCCGGAGACTACGAGTACGTGGAGGCGGGTTTCGGGACAGCCGAGGACGCGGCCGCCCTGGCGGCGAAATACCCGGAGGGACTGGCCGACAAGATCGTGATGGTCTCCCGTGGAACCCTGGATTTCCAGGAGAAATTCGACAACATTGCGCCGCTCAAGCCCGCGGCGATCCTCGTGTATGACAATGAGCCCGGCGACGCGCTCCTCATCATGAACCTGTCAACCCTCGACGTCCCCGCTGCCTTCATTTCCCAGGCGAGTGCGCAGGCCATGGTCGAGGCCGCCGACCATCACCTCACCCTCGTCGAGGGCAAGGTCCTGGAGCTCACCAGCTCCTACTGGATGAATGACTTTTCCTCGTGGGGAGTGTCTCCCGACCTGCGGCTCAAGCCTGAGATCGCCGCGCCCGGCGGCAACATCCTCTCCTCAGTCCCCGGCGGCGACTACGAACACTCGTCCGGCACTTCCATGGCGACCCCGCAGATGTCGGGCATCGACGCGATCGTCCTCCAGCGTGTCCAGTCCGATCCGCTCTTCGCCTCGATGAGTGCGCGCGAGAAGGTGGACGTCGTCCAGAACCTCATCATGGGCACCGCGCGCCCCTTGACCGACCCGGAGCAAGCCACCGGCGCCTACTACTCTCCTCGCAAGCAGGGCGCTGGCCTGGTCAACGCCCACGCGGCCACGATCTCGTCCGTGTACCCGACCGTGAAGGGTGCTCCCGAGCCATCCCGTCCCAAGGCCGACCTGGGGGATGGGACTGATGGCTGGCACTTTGATGTCACTCTGCACAATCTGGGCTCTGCCCCCGCGACCTACGAGCTCGGCTCCCAGGCGCTCTCGGAGATTGTCGACGGCGGCTTCTTCACTGAGCACTCCTCGGATTGGCGAGGCCGTGGCGTGGACATTACGTTCAGCGGCGCCGCCTCGTCGGCGGGGGAGGGCGCAAGCGTGACCGTCCCCGCGGGCGGGGAGGCCACCGTCGGCGTTGACGTGACGCCGGGTGCCGAGTTCGCGGCCCACGCCGCTGAGAACACCCCCTCGGGCACCTTCCTCGACGGCTTCGTGCGCTTTACCTCGCGCACCGAGGGTCAGCCCGACCTGTCCGTGCCCTTCCTGGGCTTCTACGGCGACTGGGGTAAGCCAGCGATCTTCGACGCGCTGGCCTCGGACGGCAAGGGGCACATGCGGGCCTCGGGACTCTACGATGGAGAAACAGGCACCCTCCTCGGATTCAATCCCCTGGTGCGGGCCAGCGAGCGACCCGAACGCCCCGACGCCTACGGGTACGTTATCTCCCGGGCCGAGGCCTCGGGCGCGTCCCACGTCCTCGAACCGCGCACGGGCACACTGCGCGGCGTGCATACACTGCGAACCGCGTATACCAACGACGCCGGCGAGGCGGTTGCTTCCTTCGAGCGCCACCAGAACTGGAAGTCCGTGTTTGACGCCCTCACCACACAGGTCTCGTGGGCCGAGCGCGAACACGAAGCCACGTCCCTGGACCTGCGCTCCGAGGCATACAAGGATCTGCCGGACGGAGAGTACACGCTGACGATATCGGCGACCAACGACGGCCCCTCGCCCACCGAGCAATCCATCTCTTACAAGTTCCGCATCGACACAACCGCTCCCGTCATCGAGGATGTGCGCTACTCCGGCGAGGGTGAGGACATGACCCTCACCTTCACGATCGTTGACTCCTCGCCGATGGCCGCCTTCGACCTGCACGACCCGATCGATGGCCTGTGGTTCTACCGGCACATCCTTTCCGACGGCGACCAGATCGCTGACGCGGACGGCAAGTACCGCTACGAGGTCGAGGTCCCGCTGTCCGAGATATCGCGCGCGTGGACGGATCAAGGCGGGAGAGGGCCTGTCGTGGCCAACCCCTATGTGCTCGCCTGGGACTACGGCCTGAACAACTCGTCGGCGGTCACCGTCAATCTGCCGACCGGGAACCCGGGCATTCCCACGCCCTGCACCGACCCCGCGGGCGGTCACTGGGCCAAGGATCCCGACGGCTGGTGGTACGTGTGTGCCAACGGCACCGACTACCTGAGGTCGGGCTGGTTCACGATCAACGGCTCTGACTATCAGTTCGGACCCTCCGGCTACATGATGACCGGATTCCTCCAGCGCGCCGACGGCCAGTGGGTCTACGCGGATGCCTCGGGAGCCCTGGTGGGCGGCTGGGTGCGTGACGCCGCGTATGGAGGGCCGCACTGGTACTACCTAGACCCCGTCACCAAGCTGATGCGCACGGGCTGGCTGTTTGATCGCGGTTCGTGGTACTACCTGGGTGCCTCCGGCGATATGTACACCGGATGGGTCAAGGTCGACGGTATCTGGTATTACCTCACCCCGTCGGGTGCGATGCACACCGGCTGGCTGGACCTGGACGGCGCCTGGTACTACCTGGGACCCGACGGTGGCATGTTCACCGGCACGCACACGATCAATGGACGCGTCTACCGCTTCGACACGTCGGGAGTCTGGCAGCGCTAAGCCTGTCTGTCCCTTCCGATTCACGAGGCCGGGGCCCGGGAACGCTCAGCGCGAGCGCTCCCGGGCCCCTTCTCATTCCTGCACGACTGCCGCATTCTGGGCGGCCGCTGCGGTAAGTTGGAAGCAGCGACACACCTCGATGTCGCCTCGTATCTGCGTCGAACGTATGGGAGTGCCGTCCATGAAGAAGCCAGCCGTTTTCCTGGCCGGGGTGGGCTCGTGCGCGCTCGCGGTCGCGAGCTGCTCCACCGCACCGTCCTCGCCGACGCCCGCGCCGCAATCCGATGCCGGCGCTGACTCCGCCCAGTCCGCACCGGGGGCCACGGCCTCGCCGACGGTTGACCCCGACACGGCGCTGACGTCGAAGAACGGGCAGGCGGACCGAGCGCGCAGTCCGGTCAGGACGCCGACACCTCGGTCGTCGTCATTGTTCAGCTCGAGGAGAGTGCCGACGGCGAGGCAACCCTCGCCTCGATCAACGAGGCCGTGGCCGCGTCCTTCCCGGGTGCCTCCGTCGCGGTGGAGCGGGAGTACCGCAACGCCCTGCGCGGCTACGCGCTGCGCGTGCCCGCTGGATCGATCGACGTGATTCGCTCGGTGAGCGGCGTCCAAGCGGCGTACCCGGACGGCAACAACCGCCTCCACTGAGACCGAATCCGGCTGCCTCGCGCCGGACGACACGGGTGGGGTGAGTGCCATTCCTCTCCTTGAACGTGAAAGAGTGTGACTCGAGGTAACTGTGTTTCTACTTGCTTCAAATTAAGATAAAATTAGAAGTAATTTGATTTTGTGTGAACGGAGCAGTCATGAAGAAGCCGACCCCTCCGCCCTGTCGCCTGGCTGAACTCTATGACAGTGTTCTCAATAGCCTAAGGGGTATGGATGAGGACCATCGTTCGTCTGTTATTCGTGCGCTAGCTGGCGGACTTGATGATCCAGAGTATCGACCGTGGGAGTATTACTTCCGTGCCGAGCCGGTGCCCGAGGGGCTCACCCGCGAGGCGTGGTGGTGTGCGGTTCGCAGTGCTCGAGCGACCACTGCTAGACCGACGCCCTTCACGATGAAGGACACAACGCCCTTGACCTTTAATCTGCCCGATGTCCTTTTGAGCCTGAATGAGGATATTACCGCTCAAGCGCGAGGTCAGGTCGAGCTCCCAGGGGAGGTTGCGACAGAGGCTGCGAGAGACAGGTATCTCATCAACTCCCTGTACGAGGAGGCGATCACCTCCTCCCAGATGGAGGGAGCCTCCACGTCGAGGCGCGATGCGAAAAAGATGCTCCGGGAGGGGAGACGTCCGCAGACGCGGTCGGAGCGGATGATCCGAAACAACTTTCTCGCCCTTGAATTTGTACGGGGGCGTCTCACGGATAAGCTCACTCCTGAGTTTGTCTGCGAGGTGCATCGGATCGTGACCGAGGGGACGCTCGATGATCCGGGCGATGCTGGCCGCCTCCAGCGGGAGGGGGAGGGCAGGGTTCGCATCTACGGGACAGAAAATGAGGAGCAACTGCTCCATGTTCCGCCGTCCGCATCGGAGCTGCCCGAGCGCCTGGAGCGTCTGTGTTCCTTTGTAAATGGCGAAGGTGAGTATGCGACGCAATATGTGCCGCCCCTCGTAAGGGCGCTCATTGTTCACTTCATGATGGGATATGACCACTACTTCGTTGATGGTAACGGTCGCACGGCCCGCGTCATTGCGCAGTGGGTGATGCTGCGTGAGGGCTTCTTTCTGATGGACTTCGTTCCGGTGTCCCGACTACTGCACAGAGCGCCCGCACAGTACGCTCGCTCATTCCTTGAGGTTGAGCAGGATGAAGGGGATCTTACCTACTTCCTCATCTGGCATGCGCGGATAATTCTGCGTGGAATCCGCGAGCTGCACGATTATCTGGCAAAGAAATCCAAGGAGCTGGATCAGGTGAAGCATCGCCTGCGCGCCACGACGCTCACGAACCGTCAGATCGGCGTCATCGAAGAAGCCTTGCGTGATCCCATGATGACAGTGACAGCGGCGGCGCATGCCAACAAATACAGGGTTACTCCTCAGACTGCGCACGCCGACCTGCGTGGGCTCGAGGATGAGGGCTATTTGAGGCGTGTTCGGCGCGGCCGGAGTTTCGAGTGGTATCCGGTGTCGGATCTTCAGCGTCGGGTTGATTGTGCCCTTGAAGGGGACGGTGACTGACAAGAAGGGAGGGGTCCGAGGGTTGCCACGATGCGGTGGCAGTCGTCAGGGTGTGACTGTGGATATGTTCGTCGAGAAGGCATTTCTTCCATTTACTTTAAATTTAGTCTTAATTTGAAGTAAATGGATAGTGTTGCTGATCCGCGCGCGTTCGTCCGCGCCCTAGATCAGGTTCTTCTTCTCCATGTACTTCATGGCCAGCCAGCCAAACGGGATGCGACCGTAGAAGGTGACGAGACGGTAGAGCAGGGCCGTTGCGATGGCGACCGACGAAGAGATGCCCGCGACCGTCAGGCCCGAGGTCAGCGCCGTTTCGACGGTACCGATACCACCCGGCGACGGGATGAACGAGCCGGCTGCGTTCGCCGTCAAGTAGGTGAGCGACACCGTGGAGAAGTTGAGTGAGCCGCCCATGGCGAGCAGTGCCGTCCAGAACGAGCCCACGTAGCCGATGTTCATCAGCAGGTTGCCGCCCAGGACCGCGGCGAGGCGGCGAGGCTGGCCGATGATCCACAGGAGGCGCGGGTAGACCTGCTGCCAGGTCGGCTGGATCTTCGACCAGATCCAGCGGCGCACCTTCGGCACGGCGACGATGACGCCGACTGCGACCATGACGAGCGCGACGACACCCAAGATCGTGCCGTAGGGGACCGACACGGACAGGGAGGATCCTGCGATCACCATGACGAGCAACAGCAGAATGATCGTGACGAGAGCCTGCGAAATCTGCATGAGCGTCACCGTCGTGACCGCCATCGCGGTGGGAACGCGGCGCTTGCGCAGGTAGCGCAGGTTGAGGGCAGCGGGGCCCACGCCGGCGGGCGCCACGATCGTGATGATCGAGGCTGCGACCTGGGCGATGAACGTGTCCTTGAAGGTCAGCTTCTCGGAAGACAGGGCGATGAGCGGGACTGCCGAGCCGACCCAGATGAGGCAGGCGAGCACCGCAGAGGCGAGCATCCACCACAGGTTCGCGCTCTTGACCGTGGAGACGATGTCGTTGAAGTTGAGCGAACCGACGACGATGAAGACGGCGATGAACGCGACCGCGATCGTGAAGATCGTGCGCGGACGGAAACGCTGCAGGTCCGCGGTCGGAGCGGTCTCGGCCTCGGAGTCGCCCACGAGGGCCGCGCGTAGCTCGCCCAGCAGGTCGGAACGGCGCAGGCGCTGATTGATCGCCGCGGGAAGAACGGGCTTCTGGATGACGGGTGCGCACGCGATGAGGGTCTCCTCGCCGACGTTGCGGCGGCCCGCCTCGAGCGCGCGCTGCGGCCCCACGGCCAGCGCGGTCAGGACCAGCATCTGTGCGATGTCGATCGACTGATTCAGCTCGGTCGTGGCGACCTCGCCCGCATCCCAATCGAGCAGCCACACGTCCGACGACTCATCGACGACGACCGCCTCGGGGGTGAGAGCGCGGTGCGAAATGCCGCGTGAGTGGGCGAACTGCAGCTGCTCCCACGCGCGGTCCAGGACCTCGTCCGAAGCGTCCTCGCCGAGCTCCGTCAGCGGAGTTGTTGGGGGCAGCGCGGACATGACCATGATGATTGAGTCGGAGGCCGCGGCAATGCCGATCGGCTCCTGGGTGAACACGCCGGCGCGCAGCGCCTGCAGCGTCGTGAAGGAGGAGCGCTCGGCCTGCGCCTTGAGCGAGGGGGAGACCCATCGGCTGATACCGCGCAGACGCAGGTTGTTCCACATCTCGAGGAGAGTTCCGGTGAGCTCCTGACCCGGATCCATGGCGATGATCTCGTAGGCCAAGCCCGTGTCGCTCCACGCCTGGTAGTGGCGGTGGTGGTCCTGGACAGGGCGGCGCGTGACAGCCACGCCCATGTCGCCCAGGTCGGCGGGCATCTGGGTGAGGTGGCCGCGTGAGTTCTCTGCGACGGCCCACGTGGCCAGCGGTTCCTCGGTCGTGTCGAGGTCGGTGCGCACGATCCGCGAGGGCGTGATGCCGATGCTGAGAAGGCCCTCGACGAGCTTGGCGCCCTTGGCCCTCTGGTCGTCGTAGCCCATGACCCACCGTGATCCGGAGCCGAAGGCGCGACCCAGGAACACGGAGATGAAGGCGACGGGCAGGGTCATGGACGAGCGCAGCACGCCGAGAATGAGAATGATCCACAGGCCCGTCCAACCCCACTTGATGGCCTTCATCGACTGGGCCTCGCCGGCGGAGGTGAACAGGGCGCTCAGGGTGACGATGACCAGGTTGATGGCAATGACGATGCCGGTTTGCGAGCCCTGCGTGGCGATCGCGCGGTCGACGCTCAGTGGTGCGGTGAGGTAAGCGGGCAGCAGACCGGTCAGGATGGCAATGATCCATCCGCCGAGCGCGGCAACGATGCTCGTGACGAGAGCCTGGATGATCGCCTGGAGGCGCTTGCGCAAGGCGAGGGAGATGATCACGAGGATTGGTGTGATCAGGATGATCAGGCCTTCGACCAGGCTGACGGGCAGGATCAGGATCTGGCGGATGAGCTGGAATTGTAGGACGTCCATGGTGACGCCGTGTGTCGTGGCGCTGGCCACCGTGCCGATCGTCCAAATGATGAGGATCGCGATGAGGGAGAGAACGACGTCGACGAGGTCTTCGCGGCGGCGACGCACGTTCAGGATGCGGTCCGCAATGTAGACGGGGCGCGGCAGGCGCATGCGGCGTGCGGGCAGGTTCGCGGCGATTTCACCGGTCAGGGGCGCGGTGAGGGAATCGACGGATTCGGTGTCTGCATCCGCGGCGTCGTGATCGGTTTCGGCGGTGTCTTCCGCTGAAGCGTCGGAGGTGTCCTCCTCGGCGCCGATGGCCTGCTCGGAATCGTTGTCCTCGGGCGCGGACGAGGCCTGGACGGGCTCGACCGCGTCGGCCGATTCATCGGATTCGGCCGGGGGAGCGGGCGGGAGGGGAACATCAGCGACAGTGCTGTCGGCTGGCATCGACGAGGCCGGGGTGGCCTCGTGGGGGCAAGGCTGGGTGGGCGCAATGCTGGGAGGCATGGTCACCGGCGCGGTGGCCGAATGGGGCGCGACGATGGGCGCCATGACCTCCGTGCGGGCCTCAGAGAGAGGGGAACCTCCGGGGGCGGCGGCGGCTCGACCTGCGCCCCGGCCTCGTCGATCATTCCCATCAGGGCGTCGACCCCGCTCTCCGAGGAATCGTCAGATGAAGATGGAACGAAGAGGAGGTTTGTGTCAGCGACCGGCGAGCCGTCGTGTGAATCCTTGCGCTTCCTCATGCCGCCTATCCTATATTCGCGGTCAACAAAGGTAGGGTTAGGGTGATACATTCCCGGCAGAAAAGGGCCCTATCGTGACCTGGTCGACACTCGTGACCGCATCAGATCCGTCGGTGCTGCACACCGTTATCGAGTGGTTTAAATCCCGAGACTCTGCTCGTCGCCATGGGGCCGTGGGTGCTGTGGGGAACGATGCTTATCGTCCTCATCGAGTCGGGTGTCCTGTTCCCCGTGCTGCCGGGCGAGTCCCTGCTGTTTACCGCTGGCCTGCTCCACGACCGCCTCGGCCTGCACCTGCCGACCCTCATCCTCCTCGTCGTCGTCGCGGCCTTCATCGGTGCGCAGATCGGCTACTTCCTGGGCGCCAAGTGGGGGCGCCGCTTCTTCAAGCCCGACGCCCGCATCCTCAAGACCGAGCACCTGGAGAAGGCGGAGCACTACTTCACGAACTACGGCGGCCGCTCGCTGGTCATCGGCCGTTTCATCCCCTTCGTGCGTACCTTTATCCCGATCGCCGCGGGCATGGCACGCTACCCCTACCCGAAGTTCCTGGCCTTCAACACGCTGGGTGCCATCGTGTGGGGTGCGGGCTTCATCCTCGTGGGTGCGCTCCTGGGCAACGTCCCCTTCGTGCACGACAACCTGACGCTCATCCTCGGCGTCATCATCCTCGCGTCGGTCCTGCCCGTCATTATCGAAATCGTGGGCAAGCGCCGCGCCGCTTCCGAAAAGGAGTAATCCGTGCTGGCCTGGTGGATGCTGGTTCCGACCCTGCTGGCCATGATGGTCGCCCTGGTTCTGCCGGGGTTCATGTGGCTGCGGGCCGGAGGGCGCTCGTCGCTCGTTGCTGTTGCGGCCGCACCTGCATTCACGTTCGGCCTCGTCACCATCATGTCGGTGGCCTACCCGCTCCTCGACATCGAGTGGGAGTCCTCCACCGCCCTGCCGATCCTCGGCCTGAGCGCGCTCGGAGGAGCTGCCGCGTGGAGCCTGAGCTTCTTCCATCGCACGAACAGCGGTTTCTCGCTGCGGGGAGTCCCCCTGCGTGAGGCCATCGGCGTGCGCGTCCCGATTGGCGGCGTGCAGGCGGCGATCCGCGCGACCACGTGGGGGGCGATTGCCCTCGGCTTCCTCGTGGCCGCCTGGCCGCTCATCGCGGGTGCGAACCCTGCCAACCCCGTCCAGCAGTGGGATCCGACGTTCCACCAGAATGGCGTGCACGCCATCCTGTACGGAAAGAATGCGAGCCCTTTCGGCGGCCTCCACGAGCTCTACGGTGGCAGGAGTGTCTACTACCCCACGGGCTGGCACGCCTTTGTCGCGCTCTTCGCGCGCTACGACTCCGTCGTTCAGGCCTCCAACGTGTCTTCTCTGGCGCTCATGGCCGTGTGGGTCATCGGTCTGGCGGCTCTCGTCTCCGTCCTCACGGCGTCGCGCAGCGCCATCATGGCGGCGCCCATCATCGGCGGGATGCTGCTCAACATGCCGGCCGACGCCCTGACCATGTACAACCAGTGGCCCAACTCGACCGGCACCGCCCTGGTCCCCGGGCTTGCCGCTGCCGCGGTCATCGTCGGCCGCAGACTCGCCGCCGATCTGCGAGCCGGTGACGGACTGCGAGCTTTCGCGCGACGCATCCCTCAGGGTATCTTCCTGATCATCGGTGCCCTCGGCCTCGTCGGCGCGCACCCGAGCGCCGCCTTCTCCCTGCTCGCCCTCCTGATCGCGCCGCTCCTGGCGTCCATCGCCTCCTTTGCGCGCCGCGCCCTCGATCGTGAGGGCCGAGGCCAGCTCGCCGTTCTCGCGTGGGGTGGCCTCGCGCTCGCCGTCGTTGCCCTGCCCCTCCTCGCGCTGGCTTCCCCCAAGATTCAGGCCATGGGTAAGTACCCCCGCAACGGCAGCGGCTGGAGCGAGGCTTTCTCCCACGCCTTCCTGCCCTACCCGCCTTTCACGAGCACGTCGGGTATCACCCACTGGACGCTCGTCCAGCTGATCCTCCTCATCGCGGGCGTCGCTGCGACCACCCGCCTGCACACTCTCCTGAGCCGCCCCGACCCCCTCGAACGTGCCGCCGAACAGGCCGGACTCACCGAGGGCACGGATACGAACGAGGAAGACGCGGCCTCGTCCGACGAGGACAAGGCGCTGCCCCTGCCGTTCTGGCCGCTCATCTCCTACCTGATCCTCGCGGGCCTGACGGGCCTCGCTTACTCGCCCAACTCGGCGCTGCGTACGTACCTGCTGGCCCCCTGGTACAAGGACGCCCGACGCATCATGGGCGTCGAAGACATCGCGCTCGCGGTCCTCATGGCGGTCGGTGTCGCCGCGATCATCCACGCCCTGCATGCCGCCTGGACCAGGTCCCTGCAGCGGATCCTCGCCGAGCGTGGCGTCGACGACGAGGTCGAGGCGCCGCGTTGGCCGATCCAGGCGGGGGTCGGCGTCCTCATCCTCGTCCTATCCAGTTTCGGGGCAATCGATGCCCGTCATGCTGCGGTCGCCTACGTGTACGACCCCGCACACCTGGGCAAGCCCGGCATGGCCACCACCGGCGAGTTGGCCATGCTGCGCCGCATGCAGTACACGACCGCGCCCGACGCGCTTGTCCTCGGCGACCCGATCGCGGGCGCCGCATACTCCGAGATGCTTGGCGGGCGCAAAGCCGTTTTCCCGCAGCTGAGCACGGTCAACGCGGACGGCGCCTCGCAGAAGGTCCTCACCCAGCGCTTCCATGACATCGCGACCGACCCGGAGGTGTGCGAGGTCGTGCAACGTCTCGGCATCACGCACTTCTACGAGGAGGAAGACGGCGCCTACTACAACTTCATGCGCTCTGCCCGTAACCCCGGCCTGTACGGGGTCGACACGTCCAGCGGCTTCGAGCTGGTCGACGCGGGCGGCACCGCGAAGCTGTGGAAGATCACCGCGTGCGGCGACGTCACCCCGGGTGGAGGACGCGAGGCCTTTGCGACGGGCGTGAGCGCGAACCGCGACTGACGCTCGGTCGGTTTCCTGGGGGCCGCTGCCTGGGGAGTGACGCGCGAGGCCGGTGGCGCGCCGACGTGAGGCCCGCCCGGCCTCGGAACTCGCGCGATTGGCCACAATGCGCCCCGCGTGCTGAAACGAGGCCACCCCGCGCCTGCCCCTCTCGTTACCCTTGACACCATGACGACGAACATTCCCGGCCCCGCGCCCCTTGGTGACAAGCTTCGTATCGCCTTCCTCGGTCCCTTCGGTACGTTTACCGAGCAGGCCGTTCACCAGGTCGCGCCCGCCGGAGCGATCCTCATGCCGATGACGAGCGCCCCGCAGGCGCTCGCGGTCGTGCGCCGTGGCGAGGCCGACCGTGCCGTCGTCCCGATCGAAAACTCCATTGAGGGCGGCGTCAACGCGACGCTTGATTCCCTCTCGCACGGCGATCCCCTCGTCATTGTTGCCGAGATGCACGTCCACGTGGTCTTCCAGCTGGCCGTCCTGCCGGGCACGCGCCCCGAGGACATTCGCCGCATTGGCACGCACCCGCACGCGTGGGCGCAGTGCCGCGGCTGGGTCGAGGAGACCTTCCCCGGTGCGATCCACGTGCCCGCCACGTCGACGGCTGCCGCCGCCGAGCTTCTCTCGGACGGCGACGCGTCCTTCGATGCCGCTCTGTGCAACGCGGTCTCGGTCAACACCTACGGCCTGGAGGCCCTGTTCACCGATGTTGCAGACAATCCGGGCGCGATCACCCGCTTTGTCCTCGTGGCCCGGCCCGGCTCCGTCCCCCCGCCCACCGGTGCGGATAAGACGACCATCCAGGTGGCCCTGCCCGTCAACGAGTCGGGCGCCCTGCTGACCCTCCTCGAGCAGTTCTCGGCGCGCGGTGTCGACCTGTCGCGCATCGAGTCGCGCCCGAGTGGCGATGGCCTCGGCAACTACACCTTCAGCATTGACATCGTCGGCCACATCCGTGAGGAGCGCGTCCAGGCGGCCCTCGTCGGCCTGCACCGCTACTCGCCGGAGGTCCGCTTCATGGGGTCTTACCCGCGTGTCGACGGCGTGCGCGCGTCGGTTGCCCCGGGCACCACGGACGAGGCCTTCCGTGCGGGTCGCGCGTGGGTTGCCGATCTGCTGAACGGCGGGGATGGTACGGGTGAGGCCGCGGGCAGCGCCCCGTCCTGGCCGCTGGCCTGACGCTCGCGTTGCCCCACGGACCACGGGTTCGCACTTGGCAGGTCTGCAGCGCTGAGGGATAAGCCGGGTCACGGCATCTGCCGCTCCAACTTACTGTCAATCGAGCTAGATCGGGCAGGTCTGCACCAGTTAGGGAGCATTACACCAGTTAGGGAGCATTGCACTACCTCCGAGCTGGTGTAATACCCTTCTAAGTGGTGTAACACCACTTAGAAACAAGGCAGATCGTGGAGATGTGCAGTGGATTGGTGTTGGAGATATACGCGCTCTAGCCTCGAGGCTCCGCGCCGAGGCGTAACGAGATGCCTGGTCGAGGTGCAACGAGAAATCTAGCGTCCCATCGTCGGGATTCAACCCGTTAGGGAAGATTCAACCTGATTGGGAAGATTCCACCCGATCAGAAGGGGTTGAATCTTCCCGATCGGGTGCAACACCTCATCGGTAACAAGTGTCGTCGTGGAATTTGTCGCGGACAGTGCCTCCTGCCAGTGTTCGATGGGTGAGGTCCTGCAGCACTGCACTAGATACAGCAGCGATGCACTAGTTGTGAGGGCATTGCACTGCTTCCTATCTAGTGGAATGCCACGCTAAAGTAGTGCAACGCTGCGCTAAATAGTGCACTGCTGCTTGGCAACAAGTCGTCATGCGGGCAATCTTTCAGACTGCCGCAGAAACGCCTCGGCTTGCTCCCATCAGTCCCCGAAGTTCCACGCGTTGTGTGCCTCGTATGGACGCGGTATCAGGCGGGCAGCAACTCCATCCACGTGCGCTCAGCGGGCACGGCGATGTCGAGGGCGTCGGCCTGCATGCGGATGTGCATTGTGTGGGCGACACCGATCGCATCTCCGTCCACCTGGCACACCTGGGCCTCCTCGGCCGTGACGGATGCGCCCTTCGCCTGGCGGAATGCGACCTTGCCGGTCGAGACGGGCAGTTGATGGGGCGCAGGCCGATGAGCTGGCCGAGCATCTTCCAGGTCACGTCCGCCCACCCGAGCAGGCCGGCGTGTGCGTCGACCGCGATGACGTCGATGAGTCCGTCGGAAAGCTCCGCGTCTGGCGCGAGGACCAGCATCTTGAGCTCGCCCGCGTTGGCGAACATGACGGACCGTGCCTCGACGCGCGTGATCTCGTCCGCGGGTGAGTGCGGGGATTCTTCGGGCGCGGCGTCCTCCTCGTCGAGGGTCGTGCCGGCAAGCTGGTCGCCGACGCCGAGCGGGTCAGGCGCGGGGGCGGAGGGGGAGCGCAGGGTCAGGCGTGCCTTCATGCGTGGAACGCCCATCGCGCCCAGGCCCGCCCACACGTAGGCGATCCACCCGATCCGCTTTTTCAGCTCGGGATCTGTGTCGGCCATCGTCTCGCCGTCGTAGCCCATGCCCGCGATGACGAGGCATGCGTACTCGTCCGCGCGCGGCTCGATCGACGAGGCCGGGGCCTCCTCGTTCGGAAGAGTGACCTTGGGGTGCAGGGCGGCGCGTGCGGCGAGGCGCAGGCCGCCCTCGGCGGGCTGGTCGGACTCCTGCGTGGCATCTTCGACGCGTACCCACGCCAGGTCGACGGAGCGGTGGTTGCGGTCGAGTGCGATGGCGAGGGCATGTCCGGGGTCGTCCGGGATGGACAGGTTGCCGGCCAGGACGTTGCCCGTGCCCACGGGGATGATGCCCATGCGTACGCCGGAGCCGGCCATGCCGGCTGCGACGGCACGGACGGTGCCGTCTCCGCCCGCGGCGATGACGACGGAGGCTCCCTCCTCGAGGGCACGCACGGCCTGCCCGGTGCCCGGGTCCTCACGCGTGGTCTCGCGCCAGTGCACGTGATCGATGCCCAGTTCCTTGGCCTTGCGGTTGATGAGGTCCTTGAAGGCCTGGGGATCCTCGTGCTTCGAGGGGTTCATGATGATCCAGGGGCGCGGCCGTCCGCGCGTCGGATCGTCCACGGAGGCGGGGACTGCGAGGGCCTGGCGGCGGCGGTGCCTGCGGGTGAGGGCGGTTGCGAGGCGCGCGACCCCAATCGCTCCGGCTCCTGCGACGGCGGCGAGTACCCACGGTGTAGCGTCCATGTGAATAAGGGTAGCCCGCGAGTGGCCTGTGGACGGGTTGTTAAGTGGCTTTTCGTTGTACTTCGTGTCATACGTGTCGGCCTGGCGTGTGCTTGCTGTCATCTTGTCCACACGGTTATGCACCAAAGGTGGATAACTTTCAGTCTTTTGAGAACTCTCAGAGTGTAGTTTGTGCATAACCCTGACCTGCTGTGTTGAATTCAAACTCGCTCCGGTAGGGGACACGGCGCGCCCACCTGGCATAGGATGGGACGCATGATTGATGTGCGTGCCCTGCGTGACAACCCCGAACCCGCCCGCGCCTCCCAGCGTGCCCGCGGAGCGAACCCCGGCCTCGTCGATGAGATCATCGCGGCCGACGCCGCCCGCCGCGAGTCCCTCCAGGCTTTCGAGACGCTGCGAGCCACCCAAAAGGAGGTCTCCAAGTCCGTGGGCCGCGCCTCTAAGGAGGAGCGTCCGGCGATCCTGGCTCAGGCCAAGGAACTTGCCGAGCAGGTGAAGGCCGCTGAGGCCGCCGCGAACGCCGCCGACGCCGAGGCCGACCGCCTCGCGCGCCTCCTGCCCAACCTGGTCGTCGACGGCGTGCCCGTCGGTGGCGAGGACGACTTCGTGGTCCTGCGCCACGAGGGCCCCGCCCCCCGCGACTTCGCAGCCGAGGGCTTCGAGCCCCAGGACCACCTCGCGCTCGGCGAGGGCCTGGACGCGATCGACACCAAGCGCGGCGCGAAGGTCTCCGGCGCCCGCTTCTACTACCTCAAGGGCATTGGCGCCCGCCTCGAGCTGGCCCTCATGACGATGGCCATGGACCAGGCGCTGGCCAACGGCTTCGTGCCGATGATGACCCCGACCCTCGTGACCCCGCAGGTTATGGGTGGCACCGGCTTCCTCAACGAGCACTCCGACGAGATCTACTACCTGCCCGCCGACGACCTGTACCTGACGGGCACGTCCGAGGTGGCCCTCGCCGGCTACCACGCCGACGAGATCCTCGACTTGTCGGATGGCCCCAAGCGCTACATGGGTTGGTCCACCTGCTACCGCCGCGAGGCCGGCTCCGCGGGCAAGGACACGCGCGGCATCATCCGTGTCCACCAGTTCAACAAGGCTGAGATGTTCAGCTACTGCCGCCCCGAGGACGCCGCCGAGGAGCACCAGCGCTTCCTCGCATGGGAAGAGGAGATGCTCGCCAAGGTCGAGCTGCCCTACCGCGTCATCGACACGGCCGCCGGCGACCTGGGTACCTCCGCTGCCCGCAAGTTCGACTGCGAGGCGTGGCTGCCCACTCAGGAGCGCTACATGGAGGTCACCTCGACCTCGAACTGCACGACGTTCCAGGCGCGCCGCCTCGGTATTCGCGAGCGTCGCGAGGACGGCATGACCGCGGTCGCCACCCTGAACGGCACGCTGGCCACGACTCGCTGGATTGTCGCCTTCCTGGAGAATCACCAGCAGGCGGACGGCTCGATCTACGTGCCCGAGGCCCTGCGTCCCTACCTGGGTGGACTCGAGGTTCTGAGCCCGGTCGCTCGATGAGCCAAGAGCGCTTCCTGACGGTCCCTTCCACCGGGGAAGTCGCTCGCCCCTTCGAGGTTCTTCTCGACGAGGCCTCGGCCGCCCTGCCCGCCGACTTTCCGACGTCGGCGGGCCAGGTCCTGGTCGCGCTCGACATTGACGGCACGATCCTGACTCCGGCGGGGGCGACCCCGCGCGTCCTCGAGGGGATCCACGGCCTCGCCGCCGCGGGCGCCCAGGTGCTCATCGCCTCGGGTCGCGCGCTTGAGGGCGTGATTCCCGTTCTCGACGCCCTCGAGTTCACGGACGGGTGGGCGCTGTGTAATAACGGCGCGACCCTCGTGCGCGTGAGCGGCGGGGCGTGCGAGATCGTCGAGGAGCGCACCTTCGTGCCCGGCCCGATCCTGGAGGAGATCGCTTCGGCCGTGCCCGGCTCGGTGTTCGCGTCGATGCCGCACCCCGACATCCTGCTCTCCGCTCCCTTCCCGAACAACGAGATCGAGGGCAGCGATCACCGCATCGTGTCGATGGAGGAGCTCGCCTCCACCCCCACCCCGAAGATCGTCGTCCGCGCCGCCGACATGGATCGCGAGGAGTTCGATCGGATCCTGTCGTCCCTGGACGTGTCGCGCACCCACGAGGTGTTCGTCGGCTGGACGTCCTGGGCGGATATTGAGCCGCTCGGGGTGACCAAGGCGAGTGGCCTGGAGTCTCTGCGTCAGCGTCTCGGCCTGCCCGCGTGTGGGACCGTCGCCGTCGGTGACGGCACGAACGACATCGCGATGATCGAGTGGGCGGCCTTTGGCGTCGCGATGGGCGGCGCCTCCGACGAGGTGCGCGCCCACGCCGACCACGTGACGGCCGCCGTCGAAAACGACGGCGCCGCCGCGGTCATGCACGGCATCATGCGCCGCTGCGGGGTGGCCGGCCGCTGAGCCAGTCGCCCATGATCGCGAAGGCGCGGTCGAGGTCCCCGATCTGACAGTGCTGCGCCATGTCCGGGTCCTGCGCGTGACGGAACGCGCGTACCTCCAGCGACTCAGCGTTTCTCAGGGCGCGGCGCACGTCGCCCAGGCGCTCGAAGGGCACGTACTGATCCGCATCCCCAGCGAGGACGAGGCACGGCTGGGTGATGCGCCCCTCGAAAGGTTCCATCGTATAGTCGCCAAACGCGCGCAATACCTGGCTGGGTCGGTGCAGTCCCGTGAGGTACCGCCCCTGCTGGAGCTTCCACGCCAGGTCCGCGCTGAGTCGTGACGCCATCTCCAGACCGGCATCGACGAGCCGCGCGGGCCTCGGGTTCCCGACGACCGCGTCCGTGATGGGGCGCAGGGGACGAGGCAGTGGCAGCGTCAGCCCGTCGAGGAGCCGGTACATCATGTCGAAGGCGATCACGTGCGTGATGCGCGGGCAGTGGGCGGCCGCGCGTGTGACGAGGTAGCCGCCAAAGGACACGCCGAGCGCGGCCGCGCTGGTCACCCCGAAGTAGTCCATCACTGCCTCCGTCGGATGCTCCCACTCAGGCTCGAGGGGCATGCCCGCCAGCGCCGTGTGCCCCTGACCGGGACCGTCGAAGGTGATGATGTCGAAGGGACGAGTCGGGAAGTGGGACGCGAAGTCGATGATCTCCTCCGCGTACCCGTCGAAGCCGTTCATCATGACGAGCGTGGTCGGGGTGCCCGTCGGGGCTTGCGCGTGGTCCGCCGGGTCCGCCTCCCACCGCATCGCGGTGAGCTCACCGCCGCGATAGGGCAGCGCGTGACGGGTGAGCGTGAGGCCTCGGTGCGCCTCGTCGAAAGAGCGTGACATTGCGTCGATGAAGCGATGCTTACGGGGGTCGTCGGCCCCGAGGTAGAAGGCCGCGAGCTCGTAGAGGTGCCACGCGGCATCCGCATCTCCTTCCGACTCGAAGCGCTCGGCGAGGTGCTGGGCCAACGCCGTGATCTGCTTCGTTGTGCGCAGGCGGGGGAGCGTGGTGGCTGCGACCTTGTCCATTCCGGGGCGATCGAGGATCGGTGCGAAGGTCCGGTTGAGCTGTAGGTCGAATTGGCGATTGCCGGTGTACTCGGTGAACATGACTCGACGCTATCGCGCTCAGAGGTGGGGTGGACCGCACAATAACAAACGGAGTGTTGGATACCGGACGGCGCGAACGCTATGCGTAGGATAAGCCCATTAATAGAGGAAAACTGATCGGAGAGACATGTTCCTGCGGAATGCGGATAAGCACGGGCGCGAGGCCGAGAAGAACCTGGACCTGCGCATCCGGAAGACGCGTCGGGCGATCCGCTCTGGCCTCGTCAAGGCGTGCCAGGCAAAGCCCTACGCGCACGTGAGCGTCACCGACATCTGCTCCGCCTCGATGGTGTCGCGCACAACCTTCTACGACCACTACACCGACAAGGACGCCCTCCTGGCCGAGGTTGTGTCCTTCCTTCTTGAAGAGATCGCCCCTGCCCTCGAAGGACTGTGGTTCGGCGAGGGACGCGACGCCCGCGCCGTCGCCCGCCACCTCGCCGACGTGTACGCGCGCAATGGGCAGGCCCTGAAAACCCTGCTGGCGATCCGCGTGGGCGGCGACGGCGACCTACACGAGCAGCTTTATCGCACGTGCTGTTCGGTATTTACCGATTGGGCGCGTGGTCGCGTGGAAGACGAGGTGCTTCCACTGGCCGCGGACGTCTACGCGTCCGTCGTCCTGACCTTCATCGAGCGCAGTGCTATGAAGCCGCTCACCGACAAGGAACTCGCCGCGATCGACCGCGCGCGTGAGCTCTTCATCGCGGGCTTCGGCACCCGGTAGGTCAGCGCTAGATGCCTAGCCGATAATCTGGATCAAGACACTAATAGCGAACAGAGTGTCTGATAAACGACCAAAGGTCGCTGTCGTCGCGCGTGGGAAAGTGTTACCGTTAACGCAACCCCGGCCCCGGCCTCGTCAATGAAGACCCAAGGAGCACACGTGAGCACCGACCCCCGCGCCGCCATCGCCGCCGCCGACACCGCGCTCGGCATCGAATTTGGCTCGACCCGCATCAAGGCCGTCCTGATCGGCCCCGACCACGAGGTGCTCGCCACCGGCGGCCACGGGTGGGAGAACCACCTGGAAGGCGGCCTGTGGTCGTACACCCTCGACGAGGTCGTCGCCGGCCTGCAAAGCGCCTATGCCTCCCTGGTCGCCGACGTGCGCGAGCGCTACGACGTTACCCCCACGTCCTACGGCTCGATCGGCATCTCCGCGATGATGCACGGCTACCTCGCGTTCGACGCCGACGACAACCTGCTCGCGCCGTTCCGCACGTGGCGCAACACCAACACGGGACGTGCGGTGGAGGAGCTCACCCGCCTCTTCGGCTTCAACATCCCCCTGCGCTGGTCGATCGCGCACCTGCACCAGGTGGTCCTCGACTCCGAGGAGCACGCCCCGCGCGTCGCCCGCCTGACGACGCTGGCCGGCTGGGTCCACCATCAGCTCACAGGCCGCCACGTCCTGGGCGTCGGTGACGCTTCGGGTATGTTCCCGATCGACTCGCAAGCCGGTACCTACGTGGAGCCCTACCTCGATCAGTACGAGGCCCTGGTGGCCGAGCGGGTCCCGTGGCGTTTGCGTGACGTCCTGCCGACCGTGTTGAGCGCAGGGGAGGATGCGGGCGTGCTGACCCCCGAGGGCACCGCGCTCATCGACCCGACCGGCACGCTTCAGGCCGGGATCGCACTGTGCCCGCCGGAGGGTGACGCGGGCACCGGCATGATCGCCACGAACGCGATCGCGCAGCGCACGGGCAACATCTCGTGCGGCACCTCCGTCTTCCTCATGGCCGTCCTCGAGCGCTCGCTCACCGAGCTCCACACCGAGATCGACATGGTGACCACGCCCGACGGCTCGCCGGTCGCGATGGTCCACTCGAACAACGGCGCGTCCGAGCTCGACGCGTGGGTCGGCTGGTTCGCGGACTTTGCTCGCCTGGTTGGTGCCGACGTGAGCGTCCCGGCGATCTACGACGCCCTCTACAACCACGCGCTCACGGGTGAGGTCGACGCGGGCGGTGTCATGGCCTACAACACGCTGTCCGCCGAGCCGCTCGTCGGCCAGGAGGCCGCGCAGCCGGTCTTCACCCACACCGCTGACGCGCGCGTGACCCTGGCGAACGCCGTGCGCGCCCAGCTCATGAGCATCTTCGCGGCCGTGCGCATCGGCGTTGACATCCTGAGCGACGAGGGCGTGCGCCTCGACTCGCTCTTCGCCCACGGCGGCCTGTTCAAGACCCCGGGCGTCGCCCAGCAGATCCTCGCGGACTCGCTGAACATCCCCGTCTCCGTTGGCGATACCGCGGGCGAGGGCGGCGCGTGGGGCATCGCGGTACTCGCGCGCTACCGTGCGGTCCTCGCAGGGGACGAGGCCACGCCCGCCCTGCCGGACTACCTCTCCGAGCGCGTCTTCGCGGGCGCCTCGGTCTCCACCCTGGAACCCATCCCCGAGGGTGTGGCCGGGTACGAGCGCTTCCTCGACGCCTACCGCGCGGCCCTGCCCGGCGTGGAGGTCATCGCCCGGGGCGCTGCCAGCTGACGAGGCGTGGAGCCTCTGACGAGGAGCGGGGTCGCTAAGGAGGCGCGGGGCCGCTGACGAGGCATCCCGTGCCCGGACCCTGCGCAGGCGCACGTTTACCCAAAAATGTCGCATGCAATTCCCCGCGACCTATTTCAAACATTGAAATCAGATCGTTGAAATTCCGGGCAATTCTCGATACCTAATAAAAGGTAGGCGAGCCAAATTGCATGCGACATTGGGGGGAGGGTGGGGCGGAGTGTGGGGAGGCCGGGGCTGGGGTCAGGGGAGGCGCGGGGGTGAGGGGACCGGCTCGCCCAGCCCTCACCTCGTCGATTGAGCGAAACCCGCTACGATTACACCCATGGGTAAAGCTAGCCGCCGTAAGAAGGTCACCGATCCCGCCAAGCTCAAGGCGTATCGCCCGCCGATCCCCTTCGTCGCGCGCCCCTACGAGGGTCTGCCGAAGGAGATCGAGCTGGTCGCCATGCGCGAGCTCATCCCGGCGGCCACGCTGACCGCACGCACCGACGCCGACCACGGCGCCGTCGAATTCGACTTCGTCACTCTCCTGCCCGAGGGCCACCCTGCGATGGTGCGCCCCGACGGCCGCATCCTCGTTGCGCTGCAGACCCGCTCGAACTCCGCGGACCTCAGCCACGACGCGGGCGCCGCGCTGCTCGCGGCCATCGCCGCGAAGGAAGCGGGCGACGAGGGCGTCATCTCGATCGACGTGCGCGAGCCCTCCGAGCGTCTCCAGGACATCGTCGACGTCGACAGCTTCACGGACATGAAGCTCGAGGAGGACTTCTCCTTCTGGTTCGACCCGGCCGAGGAGATCGACGAGTCGACGCGTCGCGCCCTCGAGCAGAACCGCGACGAGATCATCCCGACCGAGCCCGTGCCCGGCGTCCCCGGCGCGTACTGGTGCGAGATGAACCGTAACTTCGTGCGTTTCCTGACGGACAACGACGAGAGCAAGCTCTTCGACGCGCTCGCCCGCCTGGCCGCGCGCGGCGAGGCCAACGTCGGCGAGGGCTCGCGCTACGTGGGTTCCTTCCGCGCGTGCGGCCTGATCGTCCCGGTCTTCGAGCTGCCCGAGGGTGCCAGTGCGGCCGACGTTGCGCCCGGCACGCAGGCCCTTGCCAAGGCTCTCGAGGAGGCCCTGAAGGTCACCGAGCGCCTGGATGACAAGGAACGCCGCGCACGTCAGGGCCTCGTCTCCCGAGCTGTGACGATCCGCTAAGCAGATTTTTACCTGTCGTTTAGATAGGTTTGTCGCTCACATTACGGGCGGCGGGACGCGAGCGCGCCCCGCCGCCCGTAGACTGTTAGTCGTGAACTATCCCGCCGGATCTCGAGGTTCCCAGCCGCAGCGCGTCGCCGCCGTCATCGCTGCACACAACGTCGGACGCGCTGTCGCGGCCACCGTGCGCGCGTGCCGCGCGATACCCAGCGTTGACCTCCTCATTGTCGTCGACGACGGTTCCACGGATGACACAGGCCGCGCCGCCCGAGCCGCCGGCGCCGTCGTCGTGCGCCACTCCGTCGAACGCGGGCGCGCCTCGGCGATCGAGACCGGCGTGAAGGTCGCCGCCATGCGCGACCGCCCCGACGGGCCGCCCCGCCACATCCTGCTTCTTTCCCCCGACCTCGGGGAATCCGCGGTCGAGGCCACCGCCCTCGTCGAGGCCGTCTTCGCCCGCCAGGCCGACATGGCGATTGCCGTGCCGGCGGCGGGGCGCGAGTACTCCGGCTACGGGCCGGGCGTCGCCCGCCGACTCATCCGCCGTAAGACCGGCTGGAACTGCCACTACCCCCTCAGCTACCAGCGCTGCCTGACGCGTGAGGCCATCGACGCGGCCATGCCGTTCAGCGGCCGCTATGTGCTCGAGGCCGCCATGACCATCAGCGTGCTGCGCGCGGGACTGTCCGTCATGGAGGTCCCCTGCAACTTCGCGCACTCGGGCGCGGACCGCTCGCTCGGGTCGCTCAACCGCCCGGCGCGCATGTTCGATGCCGTGCGCGCCACGGTCAGCCAGCTCTTCCACTCCGACGCGCGCTCGAAGCGCCGCGCCGACCACGAACAGGGGATCGGCGTGCCCTATCCGGCCCCGGCCGCGGCCCGCGACGAGGCGGAGGCGTCCGACTCTTCCGACGCGCGCCGCACGGAGATGGTCGGGTGAAGGGGCCGGATCGACTAGCCGTCGGTCGCCTGGTCGCGACCTGGTGGCTGCCCACCGTCATTGCATGCGCCGTCGGCGCGCTCTACGTCTGCTACTCGGTGGCGCAGTGGCGCGCGCTCGTCGCCCCCTCGTGGGACCTGGGCATCTTCGCCGAGGCCGTCCAGGCCTACTCGCGCTGCGAGGCGCCCATCGTCCCCATCAAGGGGCCCGGCTACAACCTGTTGGGCGATCACTTCCACCCGATCCTGGCGCTCCTGGGCCCGATCTTTCGTCTCTTCCCCTCGGCGCTCACCCTCCTCGTCGTCCAGGACGTGCTGATCGCTGCGTCGGTCCTGCCGATCGCGCGTCTCGCGCAGCGTCTCCTCGGCAGAGGGGGTGCCCTCCTCGTCGGTCTCGCCTACGGCCTGGGATGGGGACTGCAGGGTGCGGTCGGTGCCCAGTTTCACGAGGTCTGCGTGGCCGTCCCGCTGTTGGCTTTCGGGGGCGTCGCCTTCGTCGAGCGGCGCTGGGGTGCGTGCATGGCGTGGCTGGCCCCGCTGGTCCTTGTCAAGGAGGATCTTGGGCTGACGGTCTTCGTCGCGGGACTCGCGATCGCCTGGCGCCGCAGAGGCGAGGGGCGTTCCAGTGTCCTGCGGTCGATGGCGTACGCTCTGTTCGGTGTCGTCGCGTTTGTGCTGACGGTGAAGGTGCTGCTCCCGGCGATGAACCCGGCGGGTACGTGGGCTTACTCCCTTGACGGCTCCGCCACCGGCGCGGGCACACCGACCGGCGGTACCACCGCCGCGCGCGCAATCCCCTCCCTGTGGGCCATCCTGACGACGCCCTCCGTCAAGCTCGTGACGCTCCTGGTTCTCGTGGCCGGTGCCGGCCTCGTGGGCACGGCCTCCCCTTGGTTCGCGCTGGTCCTCCCGACGCTTGCGTGGCGCTTCGCGGGCTCCGTTGAGACCTACTACGTGTGGGACTCCTGGCACTACAACGCCGTGCTCGTCCCCATCGCCGCGTGCTCCCTGCTGGACGTCATCGACCAGTGGCTTGAGCCGAAGCGTGCCTCTCGTTCGGAGTCTGCCTCTGCTCTGGCGGAGGCTCTGGGAGAGGATGTGCTCAACGATCTGCGCGCCGATCACGTTGCCACGGCCTCAGCGACGCGCGGATGGCGGGTGGCCGCGTGGGCGGTCGCGTGCGTCCCCGCCCTGTCACTGGCGCTCACCGCCACGTCGCTGCCGCTGTGGCACCTGCCCGCCCTCACGGAAGACCCGCGGATGGCCGCCGCTCTCGGCGCGCTCGAGGCGGTGCCCGAGGGGGTGAGCGTCGAGACCGACACGACGCTGCTCGCGCGCCTCGTGCCCGGTCGCGAGGTCTACTGGGTCGGAACGACCGGCACCATGGATACCCCTCCGGAGTATGTCGTCATCGACGCGCGCTCCTACGCGTGGGGCGGCCAGCAGGTCGACGCCGAGTCGTGGGGGAGCGCCGCCCACCCCGGCCACACCTACGAGACTGTCTACGCCAAGCAGGGCTTCCGCGTCGCGCGACGTACCTCGTGATTCTGCATCTTGGTGATGTGGCGTCTCGCAGTTCAACTCTGTGCCGAATGCCTGTCTAATTTTAACTGGGGGTCATAAATCCACGGCGTGCGTCGGTTATGTCACGACACCCTCATGGACTCGCCGGTGCGACTTATCAGTCGGCCCATTTTCCCGTGTTATCAGGTGGTTGGTGCCCGTCAGCGATGCGCTGCTGCGACGACGATGCGCGCGGCCTCCCGGCGTCGTCATTTGTTGACACACATGCCTACAAGTCACATATGATTGACCAGTCTGAAAGTAGGAGAAAAATATGTCCCTTCTCGCGTCTCACCGCACCCTCGCAGCGGCCTCGTCCCTGCTTCTGGCGGCCATCGGCCTGACCGGTTGCCTGAGCCTGCCCGGCGGCGCAGGGGGATCGAAGTCCTCGGACATCGCCTCGATGAAGAACATTCCCGAAGGCATTAAGCGTGACCTCATCAACCAGATGAACTCCGCTTCTGGCGCTGAGAAGAGCAAGATCGTCGACAAGGCCAACGCCTTGAACAACATGGTCGGCAGGGACCTCGTTGGCGTTGAGCCGGCCATCATGGGCCTGCAAAAGTACAAGCTCGACACCAACGGCACCGTCGCTACCAATAAGGATGACAGTGTCTACGGGCTCATGTCGGCGGCTGATTACTGGCGCCTTGGTGAGGATAGCTACGACCTGTGCGTGGAGCAGAACTGCGAGTACTACTCCTCGTGGACCATCGATATTGAAGGCAGCGGTTCCGACCTCGTCTACGTGTGGACCCTCAAGATCGACAACCCCGACATCACCGACCAGCCCCTGGTCCGCCGCTTCAAAGTCAAGTAACAAGTATCCCGCGCGCAGGCGCCTCACTATCCCATCAGTGTAAGGAGATCACATGTCAGGGTCTACGGACTACGGCTACGACAAGTCAGCTCAGGAAGCTGCCGCCTCCAACGTTCCGGAGAGCTCCGAGGCGGTGAGCAGTACGGCGAACGCGTCCTACGCTCAGGGCGCGGCCCAGACGCGTTCCGCGTGGGGTAGCGAGAACGGTCCCTCAACGTTCCGTGAATCTGTGGCGAACATGTTCGAGGAGATCTCCGATATCCTACGCAAGGAGAACGATCTGATCTCGACCTTCGATGCGAACATGCGTGAGACCATGAAGGAAGCCGAGAAGGCGGAGTGGGACAACGAGCAGTCCCTGAGCAAGGTCAACGACATGCTGGGGAAGGTCGCTGGATCCAACGAAGCTGAGGCCCTCAAAGAGCAGCTGAAGAAGAACAAGTACCTGTAGGACGTGGCGTAACAGCTGGCGTCTCAGCCTCCCACAATCAACGGGCAGTCTCCCTCCACGCAGAATGCCGCGAATACCATCACCCACGGTGAGTGGGTCGACAGCCGCGCCCGACCAGCGGCAGGCAGAAAGGAATCACTCATGGTTTCGTCTCCGTACTACCAGCGCCTCAAGGAATTCATGAAGGCCGCCGAGGAGAACAAGAATCTCGACGCGTGGAACGACGAGCACGAGAAGTCGATCAAGGGCTTCGATCAGGCCGTCGAGCGCCTCAAGGCCTACCGCGACGGCCACGGCTTCCAGGGGGAGTCGGCCAAGGCCATGAACAAGTGGGTCAACGAGTCGATTGATCGCATCGAAGGCTACCGCGCCCGCTACGAGGCGAAGTATCAGACCTACCAGGGTGGCCGCGAGGTCATGGCGAGGTCCCTCGCGGAGGCGGGAAACGTCTCCGACACCCTCGTGGACCCGGTCACCGCGGCGATGGGGTACCTGCCTGTCGTCTCCGTCCCCCTCCAGTAAGCCCGGCGGTGGCTTTCCGTTGGACCGGTTCGCTTCACGACGGGTGCCGCGTACGTGGAGGGCGTCGAGGCGCAGAACAACGCCCAACGCGAGGAGGCGTGTAAGCGAATTCTCAATACGCTCAATCATGAGCTTAACGGGAAGTCAAATGAAGTCAAAATAGAGGATGCAGATAAGACTGTCGGCGATCCTACTAAGGACAAGGACAAGGGCGGTGACGATGCCGCTCACGGTGGTGGCAGCACCGGCGCTACCGGTGGTGGCAGCCACGGCTATGGTGGCGGTGGTTATTCGCCGGAGAATGGCTTTGGTCGTGAGGCTGGCCGTAATGGTGAGGGCTACCCTGGTGGCTTTGATAAGCCGTGGTGGAGCGAGGCCGATGCGGCCGCGGCTCGTAACCGCGTGATCGCCTCCGGTGCCGTTCCGGCCAAGGAGCTGCCCTACGGTGAGTTGGGTTCGCGTACGAACCCGATCACTGACCCGCAGGACCTCATGGACACTGACCTGCTGCACACGCGCGTCAACGGCACGACGTATCGCAACGGCGTCGTGGGCGGACACACCCCAGCACCCGCTGCGGACTCCGGTCATCCCCTGTGGCGCCTGAACAGCAGCACCGCAGCCGACGCGGCGACGGCTGGTCGTCTGGGTGGGGCTGGTGTGCTGGGCGCTGGCGCGCTGGGCATGCGTGGCGCGGCTCGCATGGGTGCTGGTTCGGGCTTTGGTGGCCTGGGCGGTGCTTCTGGTTCTGCTGGCGGTATGGGCGCGGGCGGCATGGGTGGCCTGCGTGGTATTACCGGTACGACCGGTTCGGCTGGTGCCATGGGTGCGTCGAACCTGCGCGTGGGTACCTACTCGGGTTCGGGTTTTGGGTCCTACACTCCTCCGGCTTCTGTGGCCGGTGCGAACGGTGCGGCCGGTGCGGGCGCTTCCGGCGTGACTGGTACGACCGGTGCTGGTGGTGGTGCGGCTGGCGCTGCGGGTGCTGCCGGTCGCGGCGGTGCTGGTGCTGGTGGTGGCTTCATGGGCGGCGGTGGCGCGGGCGCTGGTGCTGGAATGGGTAAGGACGATAAGAAGGGCCGCAAGCGTAAGTATGTGGCTTTCACGGTTGATGAGGATGAGGACGATCTGCCCGCAGGCTACGTCAACCCCCTGTCCCAGACCTACGGAACCGACCGCACCATCGCGCCCGTGAAGCGGGAGGACGACGGATGGGACCTGCGCCAATGGTGACCTTTTCACACAAGTCCGCGCGTGCCCTGGTGACCGCTTTCTCCGCTCTGGCTTTGGCTGTGGGTGCTGTGGCTGTGTCTCCGTCTTCGGCTCGGGCTGATGACACGATTACGACCCAGGATTATTTCTCGTATTACAAGCTGGATCAGGCGCGTGCGAAGGGGTATACGGGTAAGGGCGTGACCATCGCGATGATCGACGGCCCCGTCGACACGAGCGCGCCGGAACTGGCGGGGGCTAACATCACGGTCAAGACTCCGTGTGAGTACGAGGCGGCCAAATCCTCTCGGACTCACGCGACCGCTATTGCCTCGATCTTGGTGTCTAAGAACTATGGTCTGGCTCCCGATGCTAGCCTCATTGCCTACGCAACTCCTTCGAAGGATGATAAGAGGCCAAAGGACTGCATGGATGCGCGGGGTAGTACTCGTCCGTTGTCTACTCATATCAATATGGCAATTAACGATGGCGCTCAGGTCATTTCGTATTCTCGATCAGCCCTCAACCAGGATGCTGCCATGAAGTGGGCGATTGCTCGGGCGATGGCGAAGGGCGTCATTATTGTGGGTCCGATGGGCAACGAATCGGAGGATACCAACGATCTATCAGTCGCTTGGTGGTCTGGGACTGTGGGCGTGTCTGCGATTGATGCCAATGGTCAGTTGGCTAGTTATTCGTCGTGGGGTCAGGGTATCGTCACTGCTGGTATTGGTGGTCCTGTGAAGGCTCGCGACTACGAGACGGGCACCATTAAGGATGTGCAGGGGACTTCTATTGCGACTCCGATCGTGGCAGGTCAGATCGCTCTGGCGCGGTCTCGCTGGTCTCAGGCGACCCCTAACCAGATCCTTCAGTTGGTGACTCGTAGTGGTTCGAATAATGGTGTGTGGGACCAATACACCGGTTACGGCGCTCTGAGCCTGGATGCGATGCTGGGGAGTGATCCTTCTCAGTATCCTGATGAGAATCCGCTGGCCGATAAGGGTGGCGGCTCCACGCCCACTCCGGCTGAGGTGCAGCAGTACCTCGACGGCCTCGCCCCCCTTCTTGGATGTGCTACTTGATGATAGTTATGTGTATCGCGGGGTGGATGAAGACGCAGCTGGCAGTGTTGATGCCCCGAATGCGCATATTGGTACGAGCCTGCTTATCACCGGAAGTGATCTCATGACGCCTACGCCAGACGCGCCTCGCCGATCCCGCAGGCTCGTGGGGTAATAGGGCGGGTATCAGTCGTGAGATACCGAGTGCCGCGCAGCCGGATGTCCGGCCACGCGGCACTCGTGCCGTTTGTGCGGTTACTTCGCGGTGCGCAGGCGCAGCGAGTTGAGGACAACGAACACGGACGAGCACGCCATCGCAGCGCTTGCCAGCATGGGGGAGAGGAGCCCAGCGATCGCGAGCGGCACCATCAGCACGTTGTAGAAGAACGCCCAGAACAGGTTTTCCTTGATGATGCGCAGCGTTCGGCGCGACACGCGGATTGCGGTCGCCGCCGAGGTGAGCGAGGAGTTCATGAGCGTCATGTCCGCGACCTCGATGGCCACGTCCGTGCCCGAACCCATCGCGATGCCCAGGCCCTTCGCACTCGCCTGCGCGAGGGCGGCAGCATCGTTCACGCCGTCGCCCACCATCGCGACCGTGCGGCCCTCGGCCTGCAGGTCAGCGACGGTGTCGCGCTTGCCGTCGGGCAGGACGCCCGCAATGACGCGCTCGATACCCACCTGACCCGCGACGTGGCGGGCCGCCGCCTCGTTGTCGCCCGTCAGCAGGATCGGCTCGATGCCGAGTTCGCGCAGCTGAGCGATCGCGTCCGCGGAGGACTCCTTGACCGTGTCGCGCACGACGAGCGCGGCAATCGCGCGGCCCTCGACGCGCTCAGGGATCACGAGCGCCGAGGCTTGTGCCCCCTCCCGCTCGCCCGCGCCCGGGGTGGTGCCCGGCTGGGTGGGGGTACCGGTATCCCCACTCGTGCTGCCGCCAGCCGCGGGTGCGGCGTCGGCGGTCGCGGCCTCAGAACGGGAGGTGACGGTGCCGGAATACCCGGCGGCGTTCACGACGGCCTCGAGCTCCTCGTCGCTGTGCGGGGCGGTGAGCGTGATGCGCGCGGACTCGGTGGCCAGGTTGACCTCGGCCTTCACGCCGTCGAGCTTGCCGAGCTTACGCTCGACGCGGCGCACGCAGGACGCGCAGGTCATGCCGCCCACGCTCATGGTGAGCGTCGCGAGGGGCAGCTCGGCATCGGGGCCGGGCAGTGTGATGGACGCGGGCGCCTCGGGCGTGGCGGCTGCCGGCTCCGGGGAGGAGGATGCCGCGGAACCCAGGTTCGGTGCGAGAGCCGCGACGACCGCGGAGGCGCCCGAGGCCTCGGCCTCACGTACGGCGTCAAGGAGAGAAGCGGGCACGTCCACGCCCAGGGAAGCCAGCCACGACGGGCGGCCGACCAGCACGCCGCCGCGGGCGGTGAGGCCGACGACGCCGAGTCCAGGCTGGTTCGCGAATGCCGTCACGGGCTCCAGCGATAGGCCGCGGTCCGATGCACCCGACGTGATCGCGCGGGCGACGGGGTGCTCAGAGAGGGACTCGACGGAGGCCGCGAGGGACAGGGCCGAGGCCTCGTCCACCTCGGGAGACCTCCCTGCGGTGGGAACCGCGACCGACTCGAGGGACATGACGCCCGTCGTCACCGTGCCCGTCTTGTCCAGCAGCATCGTGTCGATCGAGCGCGTCTGCTCGAGGATTTCCGCGTTCTTGATGAGGATGCCCAGCTGCGAGGCGCGCCCCGACCCGACGAGGATCGCGGTGGGCGTGGCCAGGCCGAGCGCGCACGGGCACGCCACGACCAGGACGGCGACGGCCGCCGTGAACGCGGCCTGCACGCCGCCGCCCGCGAGCAGCCAGCCCCCGAGCGTCAGCAGGGAAACGACGATGACGATCGGCACGAACACGCCGGAGATCTGGTCCGCGAGTCGCTGGACGGGAGCCTTTCCGGCCTGGGCCTCGGCGACCATGCGCCCCATCTGCGCGAGCGTCGTGTCCGAGCCGACGCGCGTGGCGCGCACCAGCAGGGACCCCCACGTGTTGACGGTCGCACCCGTCACCGCGTCGCCGGGGGCGGCGTCCACGGGCACGGACTCGCCCGTCAGGAGCGAGGTGTCCAGGGCGGAGGAACCCTCGACGATGACGCCGTCGGTCGCCACCTTCTCGCCCGGGCGCACCGTGAACAGGTCGCCGACCTGCAGGGACGAGGCGGGCACGACGCTCTCGGAGCGCTCGCCGGTCGCGGGGTCGACGCTCACGAGCGTCGCCTCCTTCGCGCCCATGCTCAGCAGCGAACGCAGCGCGTCGCCCGCGCGGTAGCGTGCGCGCGCCTCCAGGTAGCGTCCCGTCAGCAGGAACACGACGATCGTGGACGCGACCTCGAAGTAGATCTCCGCGTGGCCGGCGTGCGCCGCGCGCGGGATCAGGCTCATCTGCATGCGCATGCCGAGCATCCCCGCACCGCCCCACAGCAGGGCCCACCAGCTCCACAGCGTCGAGGCGATGACGCCGAGTGAGACCAGCGTGTCCATCGTCGTCGACCCGTGGCGACCCGCCGCGAAGGCCGCCCGGTGGAAGGGCCACGCGCCCCACGTGACGACCGGGATCGTGATCGCCGCGACGACCCACTGCCACCCCGTGAACTGCCAGGCGGGCACCATCGACAGGATCATCGCGAGGACGCCGAGCGGCGCGGAGACGATGAGGCGAGCGCGCAGGTCGGCGGCGTGGGCGCGGGTACCCTCGCCGACCTGGGGAGCGGGGGCCGAGGCCGGGGTGGCGTCATGGGAGGAAGGGGCGGCCGCGGGAGTGGTCGTCACGGAATCAGTGGACATGGGTACCCTCCGGGGGTATGTATCGGATGAAAGGAAACGAGGCCGGGGAAGGTGCCCCGGCCTCGTCGGTGAGGCGTGGAAAACCTCAGAAGTCGCGCGAGATGCCGACCAGCGTGAAGCCAGCCTCGGACACCGCGTCGCTCAGCGCCGCGTCGTCCAGGGGGGTATCGGTCAGGACCGTCACCTTGGAGGTGGCGCCCGAGTTGAGGATGACCTCGACGTTCTTGACGCCGGGGATCTCGCGCAGCTCCTCGCTGACGCTCATGACGCAGTGACCGCAGGTCATGCCGTCGACGGACAGTTCGATCGTGCGATCGATCTCGGTGGTCATGGTTTCTCCTTGGGGTTAGGACTTGATGAGGCGCGCGATGGCCGCGGCCGCCTCGTCGACTTTGGCCTGCGCGGCCTCGTCGGATTCGCGCGCCGCCGTGACGACGCAGTGGTTCATGTGGTCTTTGAGCAGATTAACTGCAACGGAGTCGAGCGCGGACTGGACGGCCGAGACCTGCGTGAGGATGTCGATGCAGTACTCGCCCTGCGAGATCATGCGCTGCAGGCCGCGGACCTGGCCTTCGATGCGGCGCAGGCGCGCGAGATGATTCTCGGTGTTGCCGTGGTAGCCGTGTTCGTTGCTCATGGAAATGATGGTACCCCTAGGGGGTATGGGTGTCAAGGGGGTGTCGTCAACGAGCGCTGTGGGGGTGGCGACACGCATCCCCCAATGCGGCGCACCCAGCCCCGGCCCGCCGTAGGGTGGAGGCAGCACACAGGGAAGGAGGGGACATGAAGCGACGCCCGCGTCGGCGCTACCGCGCGATCCGCCGTGTCCCCCAGGCCTACCCCGGTCTCTACCTGCGCCTCAAAGTCGCACCCATCGTCCCCGCCCTCGCGGCCACGGTCGCCGTCGGCGCCCTCGCCGAAATCTCCGCCCTGCCCGAGGACGTGCGCACCCGCGCGCGGTCTCTCTCCGACGACATGGGAACCGCGATCAGCGAACAATCGCAGCGCATCTTCTTCGACAACCCCGGCCTCGACACCCTCCTCATCCGCTCCCTCTCACACGTCGCGCGGCGCACCGCGACCGTGGGACGCGCCTGGGCGCGAGCGGTCGTCGCCGTCGGCGCGGACAAGGACGGGCGCCTGGCCCGCATGCTGCCCCTCATCCCCAGGCGCGGATACGACGCCCTCATGACCGGCATGCTGACGATCGGCACGGCAGTGGGCGCCCTGCGCGGCGGCGAGGTCCATGTCGCACTCCTGCGCGACTCCGACGCAGACCCCGCGTTCCAGGACCCGCTGCCCGGCCACCCCGAGGCCCAGATCCGCCGCGTCGACGCACCCGCGCTGCTCTCCGACATGTGCGCCGACATCGACGAGCTCTACTGGTCGCGCACGATCGGCCCCGCCGTCAAGATCACTCGCGTCGGCGACGGCGAGGCCCGCCGCTGGCTCCTGAGTCTGGTCGGCACCGAGTCCATGACGTGGCGCTCCACGAACAACCCGGCCGACGCCGAGACGAACATCCGACTCATGCTCGGCCTCGAAAGCGCGATGAGCGTCGGCGTCGTGCGCGCCCTCCACGCCGCGATGGAACGCGACGGCGTACCCACCGAGCGGTGGCCGCGCGAGCCCGTCCTCATCTGCGGGCACTCCCAGGGCGGGATCGTTGCCGCCGCCCTCGCCTCCGTCCCCCCGCACGAGGCCGGGGTCAACGTCGCCGGCATCCTATCCACGGGCGGACCGAACCGACGCATCCGCGTGCGCTCCGACGTGGTGACCGTCGCCGTCTACCACGACCAGGACGTCATGCCGAGCCTCGACGGCTCGCCCGACCGCGCCCCCGACCGGCGCGTCACCGTCGGACGAAGCCTCGTGAGGCCTCGTACCCGCCCCCTCTACTACGCGCACTCCTCCTCGACCTACACCGAGACCGTGCGCCTCCTCGAGCGCAAGGTGCGCGTGACCCCGTGGGGCCGGTTGGCCTCGTCAATGGCGGCCCTGCAGGATTTCCTGCCCACCCCGGGCGAGGACACCCGCGTCATGCACTACGAGATCTGGCAGGACATCCTGACCCCCTCCGCCGAGGGCACGTGGGACACGGTCGCCGCACTCGAGCGCGCCAGCTCCTACGAACCCGCCACCTATCCGATCGACTACGCGGTCACGGCCCCCCGCCTGCCCCGCGTCGCCCGAGCCCGTCGCGCGGGTTTTTCCGCGCGCATCGCTTCCGCCCTCTCCTCCCTCAGAAAGGACAGGTCATGACCGACCCCAACGCCCCCCTGCGCGAGGTGCGCCGATGGATGCGCGTCTCGACCCCCGTCAACAAGGCGGCCTCCGCGGGCCTGCGCGGACGGCTCCCGCAGATCGCCGGGCCCCTCATGATCGGCGCGCTCGGCGTGGGCGCCCTGGGTGCGGGCATCGCGTGGCGCGCCCTATCCTCGACGCGGGGCACCGGGCGCACCCAGCGCTTCGTCGACCTGGCGACCGCGGCGCTCGAGTCCGATTTCCCAGCGCACGCGCACGAGGCCGATGCGGGTGAGGCCCGTGCGCCGCGACGCGTCGTCCACGTCGAGGTCGGCGAAGGCTTCGGGCGCCCCTCCCTCGTGTCCATCGACGTGGTCGTGGCCTCCTCGGATGCGCTGTCCGAGCGCGAGGTGGCGACACGCGCCCTCGATGCGATCACCCGCGCGACCTGGAACAACCCCGAAATGGCGCCGGTTAGCGTGCGCGCCCGAGTCCTCGTCGCCCACGACGAGGTCGGCGACCTCGAGGCCCCCGGCGCGCAGACCGACACCGTTGTCGACATGAGCGCCCTCGGCTTCGCCGACGAGATCGCGCGCCCCGACGAGCTCTACGACCGCTATGGCGCGCCCGAGTGTGACCCCGCCTGGAGGCCGTGACCTTCGTGGGCCCCGGCCTCGTTGAGGTCGGGAAATAATGGAAAAGGCGGCGAGGCGCGGACCAACCGCGCACACGCCGCCCCAACCGATAGGGCTCAGGCCTCCCAGCGCGCCAGGCGCTCGGACAGGCCGATGTAGGTCGCGGGGGTCAGCGCGAGGAGGCGTTCCTCCACCTCGGCGGGCAGACCCAGGCCCGCGATGAACTCACGCATGTCTTCCGCGCCCACCTCGTGGCCGCGCGTCAGCTCCTTGAGGCGCTCGTACGGGTTCGCCATGCCGGTCGCGCCCGCGATTGCGGCGGCGCGCATCGCCTGCTGGACGGCCTCGCCGAGCACCGCCCAATTCGCATCCAGGTCGCGGGCCATACGAGCCGCGTTGATCTCGATGCCATCCAGGCCGCGCACCAGGTTGTCGTAGGCCAGCACCGCGTGGCCGAACGCGACGCCCACGTTGCGCTGCGTCGTCGAATCCGTCAGGTCGCGCTGCATGCGGCTGGTCACCAGCGTCGCACCCAGGGAATCCAGTAGCGCGTTCGACACCTCCAGGTTCGCCTCCGCGTTCTCGAAGCGGATCGGGTTAACCTTGTGCGGCATCGTCGACGAGCCCGTCGAGCCCTGCGCCGCCAGGTTCTGATGGAAGTAATCCATCGAAATGTAGGTCCACGCGTCCGTCGCCAGGTTGTGGGCGATACGGCCCGCGCGCGCCACGTCCGCGTACAGCTCGGCCTGCCAGTCGTGCGACTCGATCTGTGTGGTCAGCGGGTTCCACGTCAGGCCCAGGCCCTCCACGAAGGAACGAGCCAGCGTCGGCCAATCCGCGCCCGGTACCGACACGACGTGCGCGGCCCACGTGCCCGTCGCGCCGTTGATCTTGCCCAGGTACTCCGTGGCCTCGACGCGCTTGATCTGGCGTGACAGTCGGTGCGCGAACACAGCCATCTCCTTGCCGACCGTCACGGGGGTCGCCGGCTGTCCGTGCGTGTGCGCCAGCATCGGGACGGCCGCACCGGCCTCGGCGAGGCCGCGCAGGCGATCCAGGAGCGCGCGGATCGCGGGCAGCCACACCTGCTCGGTCGCCGCCTTGATCGTCAGCGCGTACGCCAGGTTGTTGATGTCCTCGGAGGTGCAGAAGATGTGGACGACCTCGCGCAGGGACGGCAGATTCGTGTCCGCGCCCAGCTTGTCGGAGGCAGCCTCGAGGTATTCGCCGATCAGGTACTCGACGGCCTTGACGTCGTGGCGGGTAACCGCCTCGAACTCGCCCAGGCGCTTGATGTGGTCGGCGCCGAAGTCGCGCGTGAGTGCGCGCAGGTAGTCGCGCTCGGCGTCGGTCAGCGTAGGCGCGCCCGGCAGGACCGAGTTGTCGAGCAAGAAAATCAGCCACTCGATCTCGACGTGCACGCGCGCGCGGTTCAGGCCCGCCTCGGACAGGTAGTTCGCCAGGGGCGCGGCGACCGCGCGGTAGCGGCCGTCCAGCGGGCTGAGCGGTTCACCCCCGCCCGCCAGGTCCGAATAGCCGTGGGCAGTGGAGAACAGTGTCATCGTGTCGCTCATACCCCTATCTTCCCAGAACGAGGGGCCTTCGGGACGCCCAGTCCGCTCGGCGGTTCGTGGCGTGGGTAACGTACGAGGCCTGGGCTGGGTCGGGTGCGCGCGTGACAGCCCCGGGCGTGATGGCCCCGGGCGTGTCATCCACAGGGGTGCTGGGTGCGGGGTGGTTATCCACAGGGGGCGTCGGGCAGCTGGAAGCGGGGGAAAGCGAGGGCGTAGCGTGCAAGGACAACAACGCATCGTCCACCGATGGGAGCCCCTCATGATCCCCGATCCCCTCAGCCCCGGACTGTCCCTGCACGCCGCCCACGGCCTCGTCGAAACGCTACGCTCGGCCATCGCATGCGCATCGTGCCCGCAGTGGACCGGTGTCGCGGGAGACTCATATCGGAACCAACACGGCGAGGTGCTCGCCTGCGCGCAGGGCGTCCTCGACCAGATCCAGGCCGCCCTGAGCCTTGTCCCCGCCTTCGACGAGGAGCGCAACCACGCCTTCGCCCGTAGCCTCGCCGAGGCCGCCGTCTCCCAGCCCGAACTCCTCGCATTGGGAGCGTGGTGATCATGGCATTCGACCCGCGCCGAGACGTCACAGTTAGCACCGGGGCATTCAGCGTCGACGTCGACCAACTGTGCGCCGCACACACGCTCATCACCGGCGAGGAAACGATGGCGATCGTTCCAGCCCGGCTCGCCCTCGACGCCGCCCTCGGTGAGGCGGAGGCGGTATCCGGCCTCGTCCCGGAGGCCTCCGCGCACCTTGCTTCCGCGATCACGGGCGCCCTGTCCGCCCTCGACTTTCTCGAGGGCGAGATCGACTCGATGCGGTGGAAACTGCAGGACGCGGCCCTCACCTACGCGAATGCCGAATCCGGATCATCCCTGTGGGAGCTCGTCCCTGGCAGCCCGATGGGCCCGCAGCTGAGCGCGTCGGGCCTCGGAATGATGATAGTGGCTCCCGGAGGGCTCGCTGTTGCCGGTGCCTCGGCGCTCTATCACGGGGCCCAGGACCTGTCGGTGCGCGCTGGGGTCCCTTGGCTGCCCACCGTTCTCATGCCCGGTCTATCGGTGCTGGTCGGGGAGAGAGACCTGTATGACACCGTGATCGACGGACTTCTCTTCACATACCACTCGGACGAAGTCTCGGGCGCCCGCTTCCAACGCGACCTCGGCAGGTTCGCCCTGGACGTCAACTCCTCGCCCGTCTACCGAGGGGTCGCAGCTGCGCTGTCGGGGCTGGGAGTCAGCCAGGACCTCAACTCGACGTCCACGCAATCAGCGTCCGGGGTGGCTGCGATCGCCGCGCCCTTCCTTGCGTACCTGGGGCTCGTAGACTTCCACTGGGGCCACGGAGTCAGCTGCGGGGTCATCGTGCAAGGCGCGGACGGCGATGCCCGCATTCGCCCCAACGGACTCGGCTCCCTGATGCCCTCGAGTGCCCTCGACGCGCGCACCCGGTCCGCGCTCGAGGCAATGCCCGCAGCTGCCCCCGACACCCACTACACAGGCGTCACCACCAGCGCCGACGCCATCGAACACATCACGCAGATGCATGGGGGGAGACGCAGACAACGGCGAGATCGCCATCGAAGAACACGTGACGGTCGGGGATGATGGGGAGACGATCCGCTCGTGGACCGTCGACATCCGGGGCACACAGTCCTTCGCCATCGGGCAAACGGGACCCCAGGACATGACCACCAACCTGCAGGGCGTGGCCGGGATGAGCTCGGACCAGCTCGTCGCCATCAAGGAAGCCATGAACGCGGCGGGCATCGCGCCGGGCGAGGCCGTCGAATTCGCCGGACACTCACAGGGAGGCATCATGGCGGCCCAGATGGCCGCGGACCCCTCCGTGCGCGCCCGCTACAACGTCGTCTCCGTCGTCACCGCCGGTTCGCCCACGGCCACGATTGCGCCCAGCGATGTGCCCGTCCTCGCCTACGAAACTCCGGCGACATCGTCGCTGGCCTGGATGGAAATGCCACGCGCGGGGACAACGTCACGACCGTCATGTTCCGCGACTACGAGGCCACGTGTCACGCCGATGATGCCGTGCCCTGCTCGCACAGCGCGCCCCTGTACGTCGATGAAATCCGGAGCACCCTCGATGCGGCCCACGCCTCGTCCGACCCCGGCCTCGGAGCTCTGGCAGCCGCCGAGGCCAGGCGCACCCAGGCGCTCGGCCTCACCCACAACACGCAGACCACCGTCCACCACTATCAAACGAGGCGCATCACCCAGGGGTGATACGCCTCGAGAAAGAGACCGGGGACACTCAGTCCTTCTTGTCCTTCTTATCCCGCAGGATGCCCGAGACAAGCGCAGACACCACGGAGGTGATGATCGCGCCCGCCAGACACGACCAGAAGCCACCCGTCGTCATGGGGAACCCGAGCGATGTGGACAGCCAGCCCGTCAGCGAGAACAGGAGAGAGTTCGTCACCAGGGCGAACAGACCGAAAGTGAGGAGGTACAGGGGGAACGCCAGAGTCGTCACCATCGGCTTAATGATCGAGTTCACCGCCGTGAACACCAGGGCGACGACGGCCAGAACAATCACGGTTTCCGACGCCGACGAAGAGTCGATCGAAATCGACGACACCACGTGGGTCGTCACCCACAGGCCGGCCATCGTGGCCAACAAACGTGCAATGAAATCCATTCCTTCATTCTTGCTCAGTGGGACGATGCTTGCACGGTCCAGTCCCATGGGATAGGACTACACGCATGACCAACCTGCGCATTCGTCCCGCCGTCGCCGCCCTGCCGCGCTACGTGCCAAGCAAGACGGCACCCGGCGCCGTCAAGATCTCCTCGAACGAAATGCCGAGCGCGCCCAGCCCTGCGGTACTCGAGGCGATCGCCCGCGAAATCGAGACGATCAACCGCTACCCCGACCTGACGGCAGCGCCCCTGCGCGAGGCCCTCGCGGGGCGCTTCGGCGTCGGCGCCGACCAGGTGTGCGTGGGCACCGGGTCCTCGGCGATCCTCGTCGCCGCACTGTCCGCCGTCTGCCAGCCCGGCAGCCAGGTCGTCTTCCCCTGGCGTTCCTTCGAGTCCTACCCGATCGCCATCCCTTCCGTGGGAGGCGACCCCGTGCCCGTCGAGCTCCTCCCGGACGCCACCCACGACCTCGACGCGATGCGCGCAGCCATCACGCCCGACACCGTCGCCGTCATCGTCTGCTCGCCCAACAACCCGACCGGCCCCGCCCTCACCTACGAGGAGATCGCCGGCTTCGTTGCCGACGTCCCCGACGACGTCATGGTCATCGTTGACGAGGCCTACATCGACTTCGCGACCAAGCCCGGCGTGCGCACCGCGGTTCCCCTCATCGAGGAGCACCCCAACGTCATCGTCATGCGCACCTTCTCCAAGGCTCACGCCCTGGCCGGCGTGCGCGTCGGCTACGCCATCGGCGATCCCGAGGTGATCGGCGCGATCCAGGCCCTCCTCGTGCCCTTTGGCGTCAGCTCGCTCGCCCTCGCCGCGGCCCTCGCCTCCCTCAAGGACGCCGAGGGTGTGCAGCGCGCCGTCGCAGAGATCGTCGCCGAACGCGAGCGCATTATCCCGGCGCTGCGAGACCTCGGCTACGACATCCCCGACAGCCAGTCGAACTTCTACCTGATCCGAGGCGACGTCTACGGCCTCGTCGAAGCATGCGCGCGCGTCGGCCTCATCGTGCGCCCCTTCCGCGTGGGCGTGCGAGTCTCGGTCGGCTCGCGCGAGCAGAACGACCTGTTCCTGTCTGTGGCCACCGAATTTGCGCGCACCGCGGGCATCGGCGCATAGCGCCTGCTGCGCGCCCGACGAAACTGACGCGCCCATGACCCCATCGGGGTGCCGCGATTTACGGGATCAGCAGCGAGGCAATGAGGAGAAGTGACCAGCCGAGCTCGCTGAATCCGATGAGCTTGGGGGAGAAGGGGCGCGCGCGGGTCCGGTTGAGCGTCGGCATCACCCACGCGCGCGCAGTCAGGCACGCCCACATGAGGACGGGCCAGACCGTCAGCGCACCGAACCACCACGCCACGGCCGCGCACAGCGTGAACGCCGCGTGCAGCACCGTCGAACCTACCGCCCAGCGCGGATCCTTGCGGCCGCGGATCATCGAACGAACCAGGGGAACCGTGCCGATGTAGTGCAGGCCGAATGCCGCGCACGTCGCCCACGCCTGGAGCGTCACGGCAGCCGGTGAACCGTCCGCTGTCGCCAGCGAGAACGCCACGGGTCCCATGATGTTGCCCGCCAGGATCGAGGCCGCGCGGGCACCCAGGGAGCGCTCGCGGCCCTTCCATACGAGGTAGAGCGCCGACGAGGCGAGGGGCGCGAAAGCAATCGCCCACCACAGCAGCTGAGGGCGCAGGGCCAGGAGGGTGGCGCCAGGGAGCGCAGCGAGCACGGCGTAGGTCAGGACCGCGGGGGCGATGCGGCCGCGGCGCTTGGCGGGCGTCTTCACCCACAGGCACACGGCCGAGAACATCTGGAACGCCATCGCCCACGCCACCAGCATGAGGACGACCGTCCAGGAGAAGGTAAAGGACAGCGCCCACCCGAGCAGCGGCGGGAAAGCCATCATTGTCCACGCGCCGTGCTGGTCAGAGATCCAGCCGTCGCGGGCAAGCTTACGCATGCGGGGGTTGGTGTGGTGGCGTGGCTTCGGGCGCCCCTGGGGGCGCCCCGGTGCGCGATTGGTGACGCCATCCGCGGTGCGTTCGGGCGTTGTGTGAGTCTGCGGCGCTGCACTGTGCATAGCCTTAGCTTAGTGAAGTACGCCTGTGAGGCTCAATACTGGGAGGGTCACAACGTGAGACTGAAGCGGGCATATTTCAACAATCGGTGAAATATGGGGGCATGTCCACATCAGACGCAGTTACAACTCAATCTCCCTCTCTTTCCTCGGAAGACCGCAGCGCGCGCATCGCCGTCACGGTCTTTCCCCTGCTGATCCTGGCGGCCTTCGCGATCGCCATGATCACGCCCGACACCTTCAAGCCGCTGGCTCCCGGTGTTAGCTGGGCCCTCGGCGTCATCATGTTCGGTATGGGCCTGACCCTGACGATTCCTGACTTTGGGCTCATCGTGAAGCGCCCGCTACCCGTTCTCGTGGGCGTTGTGGCGCAGTACCTCATCATGCCCCTCGTCGGCTGGGCCCTGTGCTACGTGTTCCGTCTGCCCAACGAGGTTGCGGTCGGCGTCATCCTCGTCGGCTGTGCGCCCGGCGGCACCGCCTCCAACGTGATCTCCTATCTGGCGAAGGCGGACGTCGCGCTGTCGGTCACCATGACCTCGATCTCGACGCTGCTCGCACCGCTCATGACGCCGCTGCTTACTGCCTGGCTGGTGGGGTCGCGCATGCCGGTGAACGGCGCCGCGATGGCGCAGAACATCCTGCTCATGGTCCTCGCACCCGTGCTCGGCGGTTTTGCCGTTCGCTTCATTGCGGGCAAGTACGTGGAAAAGGTCCTGCCGATTCTGCCCTGGATCTCGGTGCTGGGCATCTGCTACGTGCTGCTGGTCGTCGTGTCGGGCTCGGTCGACAAGATCCTGACCTCCGGCGCCCTCATCATCGCGGTCGTCATCTGCCACAACCTGCTCGGCTACCTCTTCGGCTACCTGGCCGGACGCGTCGGCCGAGGCTCGGACAAGGCCTCGCGCACGACTGCAATCGAGGTTGGCATGCAGAACTCGGCGCTGGCTGCGACGCTGGCGAAGACCCACTTTGCCTCCACTCCGGAGACCGCGCTCCCTGCCGCCGTTTTCTCCGTGTGGCACAACCTGTCCGGCGCGCTGCTGGCAGCCTTCTTCCGTCGCTGGAAGAACGGCGGCCAGGCCTGAATAGACGAGGCCGGGGCGGGGTGATCGTTCATCCACACCTCGGCGCGCTCGCATGAACAGAACGTAAGGAGGGGCGGCCCATCGAGCCGCCCCTCCTGCGTTGCTCATGAGTCAGTGGTTGCTCACTTGTCCACGTTGCACAGGTTGGTGTGCGTCTCCTGGTGCGAGCTCATGTTCTGGATCGCGTTCGTGTACTCGGCGATCTTACTGAGGTCGTTCTCGACGTAGACGGCCTTGATCTGGTCGGTCACGGCCTGAGCGTCCTTGGCAAGATTATCGACGGCGTTCTTCACGTCAGTGTTCGAGATGGAGCTGGAGGCCGACTTGTACGCGTCGGTAAGGGCCTGCCATGCCTCCACGGCCTTCTGGGGGTCGGTCGTGACCTGCTGGCTGGCCTCGGAAATTGCGGACGCGGCCTCGGCTATGGGAGTGGCCAGCTTCATGCAAGCGTCGGACGTGGACTCATCGGAGGAATCGGGGGTTGCCTGGGTGGGAGCTGCCGCGCTCGCACGTGATTTAAGAGGGTAATTATGATGCCTGTTGACCGTCTGTTGCGTCGGTTTGTGCGTGTCTGCATGTTCTAGCCTTCCAATACGTGAGCAGAGTCATGCTGTGACCGTTGAGTCAGGTTCTCGGAGGCCGATAGGCTCGAAGAGCATCCATTTTTCAACACGCCAAGGAGCAATCAAATGAAGCGCCGCATCGCCGCCGCAATCCTCGTGACCCTTCTCCCCCTCGGCATGGCTGCCTGCGGGTCTCAGTCGAAGGCTGACGCCTGCAAGCTGCTTGAGAAGCCTCTTGAAGAAGCGAGCCTCGCCCTGATGGAATCCGCAAAGGCTGGTGACATGAGCAGCGTTGGAGATACCTACGCCACGTTCGCTTCCACCTACGAGGAAGCCTCCAAGAAGATCACCAACAAGGAAATTAAGGAGTCCGTCGATCAGGTTGCGGCCGCATGGCGCGCTGCCGCCGACAACTCGGGTGTTCTGAAGATGGATCCGATGAATATGGACGTCCAGAAGCTCGAGGAGTACCAGAAGATCATGGAAGATCTGAACGCGAAGCAGACCGAGCTGTTCGACAAGTGCGAATTCAAGCACTGATTCGTCTCTGAATCGGATATAGCGGTGGAGGGGCGGCCCATTGCGCCGCCCCTCCTTCCGCGTCCTGCGGGCGCGTTACTCATGTGCGCATGTTGCTCGTGTGAGCGTGACCCTCGTGTGAGCGCGGGGCTGCCCACCCCTTGTGCGTGCCCGTCGGAGCCGCCCACTCCTCGGTGCATGTTCGGCGTAGCTATCAAGCGCCGTCGTCATTCGTGCAGCGGATGTGTAAAAAATGCACGCATGTTCGTTAACCGCGAGGTAATCAGTGACGAAAAAATGCGATATGATTCGCGGGTACCCATCATAAATACTCGAAGGAGTAACCCTCATGAAAAAGCGTCTTCTGACGGCCGCCCTCGTCGCACTGCTGCCCCTGAGCCTGGCTGCCTGCGGTGGACAGTCCAAGCAGGATGCCTGCCAGATCATCAATGACAAGGCCATCAAGGCAGTTGATGGCCTGGATCCGAGCAACACGGAAGACATGGTTCAGGGCATGACCAACGTTGCGACTGTCCTGAAGTCTGACGAGATCACCAACACGGAAGTGAAGGCTGCTGCGGTGGCTGCGGGCGATAGTGCTCAGGCTCTCGCCGATTTCGCCAAGACGGTGGGAGGTGAGCCTTCGGCAGACCAGATGAGCGAGGCCATGGACCTGTACACGACCTTCACGACGTCGATGTCGTCGCTCGAAACGGTGTGCAACGCGCGCTGACGCGCACCATCAGATTGTGTATGCCCGCGTGTGGGCATTGAAAGGTGAGGGTGGCCCCGCGGGGCCACCCTCACTTCTATCTTGACGGGTGTCGTGTGCTCGCCAGAGCGTCACTTACCGGTGCACACCGTCTGAAGATTGTTCATCGACTCCAGGTACTCTGACGTCGCTGACAGAATCCGGGAGCGCTGCTCGGCCGTCGGCTGATCGTCGGCCGCCTTGGTCGCGTCGAGGAGCTTCTGCGCGCTGTCCGCCAGCTTGTTTGCTGCCACCTTGACATCGGGGTTGGTGATCTCGTCGGACTTCATGATGTCAATGAAGTTGGACAGCGTCTTGATGACCGAGGCCTTGTCCTTCTCGTTCAGGCTCGAAGAGATAGCGTTGGCCTTGTCGTCGAGAATGGCGCAGGCCTCCTCCTTCGTCTGGCTCGACTTCGAAGAGCTCGACGCGGAGGGCGATGCCTGTGTAGGCGTGCTGGTCGGCTCCTGCGAAGGCGCGGACGAGGACGACTGCGAGGATGTCGGGTTGTCAGTCTTGATCTGCAGGCACGCGGACATGCCGAGGGGTAGCAGAGTGATGAGGAGGGCGGCTGCAATACGACGCTTCATGGGATGCTCCTTGAAATGTTGAAGTGTACGTTCTTGCTCAGTCTAACCCCAAAAGCATGAAATTTACATATTGGTCAGCGAGGTCGCACTGACGCGGGAAAATCGGAGGTAATCGGACGCCTTGTATCGGCGTATTGCCCCGTTAGGCGACAGGCTGCCGCATGGACTGTCAATCTGTTTGGCGTCCGTGGTCTGTGCTTCGCTCCGGGTGTTGGATTCGTGTCTGGTGTCTGGTGTGATGCTCGGGTGCTGGGCGTGCTGCGCCTCCGTTGGCGTTGGTCGTGGTTACCGTCCGCCAATGTCGTGAGTGGCCGCTGTTCTTTGCGTCGGTCCCTCCATGTCACGTCAGTCACTGGTACGTCAGCCATTGCGACGGTGGTCACTGGCGTGTGGTACCTGAGCCTCGCTGTCGGACGCTGCCGTGCCCAACGCCGGGGGTGGTGTGGGGGTTTTGCAGCATTAGGGGCGCTCTGACGGCGTGTCGTCGGCGTGTCGTGGTTCTTATGATGCAATTCCCCCCGCTTGGCGGCAGCGCGGCTGCGGTTTGCGGTGGTGTGGCCGCCGAAGTGCAGACCCAGTGGGCAAAAAGATCCCAAAATGGACGGTTTTGGCTGAATGGGACTGCACTTTGGCGGATTCGGTGTCAGTCGTGGCGTGTTGTTCGTACGTGGACCTTTGAATATGCGTGTTAACCCCTTGATGCGCAGCTAAACCCTACTGGTGGCATGGTGGGCAGTCCGCCTAGGCCACCACCTATCGGGTTAACGTGCGCATTGAAGGGCTGAGGTCACCACCTATCGGGCCCACGCGCAGGTCATCGGGCCCGCGTGCGAGTTGTTGGGCCCACGTGCGCGCTGATCGGCTCATGTATCGGGCCTGTGGGGGTGCTCCTACCTCCACGATGAAACAACCACCTTCAACACAGAGTCTCCCGCACTAGCAAGCCGAAAAGTCACCCTCCCAGCAACACGATTTGTCCATCCTCATAGTTGGCCCCAACCAACTAAAACACCGACTTTCCCGCACCAGAAAGCCGAAAAGTCACGCTACCAGCAACACGTAGTGTCCTATAACGCGAATCGGATATAGCGGTGGAGGGGCGGCCCATCGGGCCGCCCCTCCTCGCGTCAGTGCTCGTCAGTGGGACTCAGTACTTGTAGCCGCACGTGTGGAAGAGCTCGGTCTGGTGGGTATTGAGCTGCTCGAAGGCCGCCTGGAGATCGTGAATCTTCTCCTCGTCCACGTTGTCCGGATCCTCCGCCAGGGCCTGAGCCTTCTCGGCGACGGTGCGCCAGTCGGCCGCGACCTGATCGACAGAAGCCTTCACCTCCGAGTTGGTGATCTTCGCGGAAGCCGTCTCGTAGGCTTCGGCGAGCTTTGTAAACGATTCGCCCGGATTCTCCGCCTCGCCCAGGCGTGCGTTGACGAGGGCGACGCCGGCTTCCTTCAGGGGGCCGGAAAGCTCCTCGCAGGCGGAGGTCTTCGATGCGATGGAACAGCCGGTCATGCCGAGGGGCAGGAGGGCGGTGACGAGTGCGGCAACGATGCGGCGCTTCATGGAGGACTCCTTGGGGTGTTGATGGCGGATGCCCTCGTAGTCTAACCAGGGTTTCCGTCGTGGGTTATAGGACAAAACGTGTTGGTTGAGGGGTTAGTCCCAGGTGTTGTGGTAGGGGGTGGTGTGGTGGAGTTCGTTGAAGCAGATTGCGTCGCCCCAGCCGGGGATGATGGCGGTGGCTTGGTGGTTTTGCGCGGCTTGTTGCCAGGCGTTTTCGAGGGCTGCGTCGGTGGGCATGGTGGCCAGGATTGTCGCTGCTGGCTGTGGGTGCGCAGAGTGGGTGTAGCACCACCAGAACACGGCTTTCATGCGTCGGGTCAGGCGCATGCCGCGGTGGTCGCGCAGCATCTGGCGTAGGCGCGCGTTCGTGCTTTCGATCTGGTTGGTTGTTGCGGGCATCGGATGGTCCCAGGTGGGGTCCAGGTACGTGAACAACAGGCCTTGCCTGATGAGCTTGTTGAGGCTGTTACGAGCCCGAACAAGCCTCTCGTGGGTGTATTCCCATCCTCCGTCAGGCCTGTGTGTTTTCTCCTCCAAGAAGTCCTTCCAGCGCGCGCACCAGTCCTGGTAGGCACCGATCCATTCCTGAGCATCTTCTCGGCCCTCCACGTGCAAGAGTTGTTGCCCAAGAGCGTATAAACCTTGTGAGGCCGCCAGTTTGGGGCGCGTCGTAGTGGCTTGGCGAATACGGCAATACGCATGAAAGGTGCAGCGTTGCACACGCGTGGTCGGCCAGATTCTCTTGCAGGCTTTCGCGAACCCACTGCCCCCGTCAGTGACAACCAGGGCCGGTGGCGCGATCCGGCTCATGAGCGCTTCCCAGGCACGGGAATTCTCACTCCTAGCCGCGTACCAACCCAGCACGCAATCGGGAGTTTGAGCGATGAGAACCACGGCGCCTCGGCCCAGGTGGATACCGTCAACGAAGATGACCTCATGAACCTCATCGACGATCGGACTGAAAGGCCATAACTGCCACAATGGCTCACAGCGCCTGCGAAACGAGCGGCCCCCGCCAGGCAAATCCGCCTGACGGCGCCGACTGAGCAGCCAGGCCAAGAACTCATCAAGATGCTTCGCCATGGAATTAATGCGGCTGACCTGGCTGATATTGCACAGGGAGCAGCGCCATCGCTGCGCCCCTGACGCTGAGTGCCCATACCTGGTCATCACTCGCCCGCACGCCGGACATTTGGGGGTATTCATACCCCCACGATGAAACAACCAACTTCAATGTGGATTTTCCCGCACCAGCAAGCCGAAAAGTCGCTACAAAACCAACACGTTTTGTCCATCCTTCAAGTTGGCTCCCACCAACTTCAATACCGATTTTTCCGCACCAAAGCCGAAAAGTCACCATAAAACCAACACGTTTTGTCCTATAACCCTCCGTCGTTGCAGTAATCCGATTGAAAGCCCGGACTTGGTAGACAAAAATCGCCGGGACCAAACGGTCCCGGCGATTACCGGTCGGGGTGGCGGGATTTGAACCCACGGCCTCTTCGTCCCGAACGAAGCGCGCTACCAAGCTGCGCCACACCCCGGTGCCGTTCGAGTATAGCCTTACCTCGCCGATATTCCCAAACGGAGATCAAGCAAGCGTCGTAAGTGTGTCCCACGCCGCATCGAACTGTCCGGGTGACAGCTACGTCGTGAAGAAACGACTGGACGTGACAGGCGTGGTTAGGCCGGGTACACGTGGAGGAGCGACGCCTCGGGGCGAGTGGCGATGCGGACCTTCGCGTAGGGGGACGTGCCCAGGCCAGCGGACACGTGCAGCCAGGCAGTCGATCCGTCCGGTGCCTGCCAGCGCTTCAGACCCTTCGCGTAGGGGCGCGAAATATCGCAATTCGTGATGATTGCGCCGACCCCTGGAATACCGATCTGGCCACCGTGCGTATGACCCGCGAGGATCAGGTCAGCACCCCTCGACGTAAGCGCGGAGATGACACGGGTGTACGGCGCGTGGGTCACCCCCAGGCGCAAGACATCGGGTGCCGCCCACGACGAGGTCGGGGCCCCCAGGCGATCACGGTGAATATGCGCGTCATCCGTGCCCAGGAGCGAGACTGTGCCCGTCGGCAGACGAAGTGTCCCGGACGCGTTCGACAGGTCCACCCAGCCGGCCTGGCGCATCTGACGCACCATCGGCAGGTAAGGAAGATCAGGAACGACGCGCGCCGGGTGCGGCTTCGAACGGGACAAGTAGCGGCTCCACCGCTTCGGAATCGGCGAATAGTAGTCATTGGAACCGAGCACAAAAGCGCCCGGATAGGACAAGAACGGGCGGTATGCGTCCATCACCATGTCCAGAGCGTCCACGGACCCGAAGTTATCGCCGGTCGCCACGACCATGTCGAAGCGCTCCGAGGCGGCCACGTCGGACAGAAGCGCAGCAGAAACTCCTGGCCCGCGAATAGGTGCAGATCCGCAATCTGCAGGATTCGAACCTCGGGGACGCGTGCGCGGACCGGGACCTCGTAGCGTCGCAGGATCGGCATGGTGCGCTCGATCGAACCCCAGGCCAGCGCGGCGCCGCCCGCTGCCAGCCCGGCAAGCCCCAACCCACCGACGACCGCACCGGCGGTGCGCAGGAGGCCACGGCCTCGTCGAGCGGACGAGACCGTGGCCTCCTGAAGCAACGCTGCCGTATCAGTCGTCATCTCAGTGGCTCGGCGATGGCGACGGAGTCGGGGACTGCGAAGGAGCAGGCGTCGGAGTGGCGCCGCGCTGCGGGATGGACGCGCCGATGTTCGCGTTCGACACGGCCTCCACCGGGGTGCCGGCCAGCGCCTGCGTCATGTAGGGTGCCCAAATGTTCTGGCCGACGTAGGTCTCACCGAAGATCTCGGAGTGGTACACGCCGTTAATGACCACGCCGGAGACTTCCTGCGAGGAGTTGTCGCCGTGGCCCACCCAAGCGGCGGTCGCAAGCGACGGGGTGAAGCCCGTCAGCCACGTGTTCGCGTGACCGTCCGTCGTACCCGACTTGGCAGCAAACGGGCGGCCGTCGCCCAGGCGCGTCGACGTGTAGTACTGGCCGGCCGAAGCGGTCAGCAGCGCGGCCGTCTTGTTCGCGACCTCGGCGGGGATAACCTGATTGCACTCTGGCGAGAACTCCTTGAGGACGTTCTCATTGCGATCGGTCACCGACTCGATGGACTGCGGCTTGCACTGCTGGCCGGAGTTCGCGATCGTCGCAAACACGGACGCCATCTGCAGGGGGGAACCGGACACGGAACCAAGAATGTTGGCGGGGAAGGGCGACGGAACCTCGCCGTCCTCCGTGATGCCCATGTCGTAGGCGGTCTCGAAGATAGAGCAGAAGTCCACGCGCGACGCCATGTTGACGAACGCCTGGTTGACCGACTGTCCCGTCGCACGCACGACGTTCATAGAACCGGTCTTACCTGCGAGGTCGTTGACCTGGTAGCCCTCGGTGACGATCGGGCGGCCGTCGCACTTGAAGGCGCCGTTGGGGTAGAAGGTGTTGGCCGAACCCACGGTCTCATACGCCGAGTGGCCTTCCTTGAACCACTGCAGCAGCGTGAACACCTTGAAGGTTGAGCCGACCTGGAAGTTGCCATCCGCCGAGTAGTTCGCCATCGTCTGGCCGGCCTCGATGCCGTATGTCGTGTTCTGGGCCATCGCCAGGACCTTGCCGGTGCGCGGATCCAGGGAGACGAGTGCATCGTTCAGGCCGGATGCGTCGCCCACGGGAATCGCATTCGTCAGGGACGCGTAGGCTGCGCTCTGCTTCGCGGGATCCATCGTGGTGCGGATCGTGATGCCCTGAGTCTTCAGAGACGCTCGCGCTCAATGCGCGTGGAACCAAAGGTCGAATCCTCCAGGAACTGCGCCAGCACGTAGTCGCAGAAGTAGGCCTGCTCGGACGGGGCGCCGGAGCAGCCTTCGGAAGATACCGTCGGATTCAGCATGGAATCAACGGTGGTCGCAATGCCCTCGTCGTACTCTTCCTGCGTAATGACGCCCTGCTCGAGCATTGTGGCCAGGACCGTGTCGCGGCGTTCCTGGGCGGCCTCGGGGTGTGTCAGCGGATCGTACTGGACGGGGGACTGAACGAGGCCCGCGAGGAGCGCGGACTCAAGATAGTTCAGCTCCGACGCCGACTTGGAGAAGTAGCGCTGCGAGGCGGCCTCCACGCCGTAGGTGATCGGACCGAAGGGAGCGATGTTGAGGTAGCCCGTGAGAATCTCATCCTTGGACTGGGTCTTTTCCAGCGCCAGCGCGTACTTCATCTCGCGGAGCTTACGCTCGGTGGTCTGCTCGGTCGCCGCGTTCACCTGATCCGCGTCGCCCTCAAGGTAGCCGCGTTCGGCGAGAGAGAGTTACGCACGTACTGCTGGGTGATCGTGGATGCGCCCTGACGCCCGCTGTCGCCCAGGTTCGAGACCAGAGCACGGGCGATACCCGTGGCATCGACGCCGTTGTGCTCGTAGAAGCGCTTGTCCTCGATTGCGATGATCGCCTTCTTCATGACGTCAGCGATGTTGGCGCTGGGCACCACGATGCGCTGCTTGTCGTAGAAGTGGGCGATCACGGCGCCGGAAGAATCCAGCAGCTGCGACTCCTCAGCCGGAGCGACCGTCTGCAGATCACCGGGGAGCTCGTTGAAGACGGAGGGAACCGACTTGGCAACGAGCGCGGTGGGGCCGGCAATGGGGACGAGCATGCCTGCTCCGACGACACCCATGAGCGCAGACACGCTCAGGAATGCCATCAGCAGCGCGAGCAGCTGGGCCGGTCGGACAGCGCGAGAGTGAGAGTGCGACATATTCCTAGCTTACGTGGCGGCGTGCTCATCTGGCGTTTGGCGACGCGTGAGAATTGCCTGATGGGTCACGCCTGATGGCCGCAATCGTGGTCGCAGCGTTTGCACCCACAATCGTATGTGTGTATGGTCACAAGCAGGGCTCGAAATACAGTGAAGTGGAGTTCCACGATGTCAACGCAAGGCGACGACCAAAGCTGGGTCGCCCGCGCGCTCTGCGCGTCCATCGAACCGGACGTGCTGTTCGTGCAGGGTGCGTCCCAGCGTCAGGTTCGTATGCGCTGCTATGAATGCGAGGTTCGCCTCGAATGCCTCGCCGACGCTCTCGAATCCGAGGCGAATTACGGCGTGTGGGGTGGTCTGACTGAACGGGAACGCCGCGCGATCCTGCGCCACTATCCGCACGCGGAAAACTGGCTGGAGTGGCTACGCACTTCTGACGAGCCGCTCGCCCGCGAGCTGCGCAGCCCCCACGTCCCAAAGGTACTGTCCTTCGTGCGCCCTCAGATGGCGGGCGGGTAGGATGGAGCCATGACTAAATGGGAATACTCCACGATTCCGCTGCTCACGCATGCGACGAAAGCAATCCTCGACCAGTGGGGCGCCGACGGGTGGGAACTCGTCCAGGTGATCCCCGGCCCCACGGGCTCCGAGAACCTGGTGGCCTACCTCAAGCGTCCGATTGAGGAAACGCCCGCCGTTCAGAACTGACGCGCAGCAGCTCTGCGCATCAACGAGGCCGTGGTCGGCACGTGCGGAAATCGCACGAGGGACCACGGCCTCGTTCATATCGTCAAGCAAAAGGTTGGGCCCGACACCGCGAGGTGTCGGGCCCAACCTTATGTAGGCTGCGGTCAGCGAGCGCGACGCGCCAGGCGATCAACGTCGAGGAGGGTCACGGCGCGACCTTCCAGACGGATCCAGCCGCGCGACACGAAGTCGGCCAGAGACTTGTTCACGGTCTCACGGGAGGCGCCGACCAGCTGGGCGAGCTCTTCCTGCGTGAGGTCGTGGGGGACGTGGACGCCCTTGTCGGTCGCGGTGCCGAAGCGGTCTGCAAGGTCCAGGAGGGCCTTGGCGACGCGGCCGGGAACGTCGGAGAACACGAGATCCGAGAGGGACTCGTTGGTGCGGCGCAGGCGCTGCGCAAGGGCGCGCAGCATGTGCTTGGCCAGGGTGGGGTTGGTGTCGAGCACGTGCATGAGATCCTCGTGCTCGAGGTAGAGGAGGGACGCCGGGGAAACGGCGGTTGCGGTGGTCGAGCGCGGGCCCGGATCGAAGAGCGTGAGCTCACCGATGATCTCTCCGGGGCCCAGGACTGCGAGCAGAGACTCGCGGCCGTCGCTGGACGTGTGGCCGAGCTTCACCTTGCCCTCGGTCACGATGTACAGGCGATCGCCGAGATCGCCTTCGTCGAAGAGAGTCTCTCCGCGACGCAGGGTCGTATGACCCATCTTCTGCTGGAGGGACACCTGCTGTGCATCATCAAGGCCACCGAACAGCGGCACCTGGCTGATGAAGTTTCCGTCACCGATCATGGTGCGGAGCTCCTTCCGCTCGTGCCCGATTGCTCGGGCGTTTCGATTTGGATTGCGCAGTGGATCCCATACGTAATACCACTCACGAGGAGGTACCGCGCATCACACCATTATGCCCTATCTATCAGGTGAAATGGGCTTCATTTTGTGTTTTGTGTGACCTGTCTAATGAAAAATGCGCTATTTCGCGTGCGCCTCGACGTGCTCTGACAGAGCCTCAGCAACCGCCTGCGGTGCTTCTTCGGGGAGGAAGTGTCCGGCCTCGCGAATGACAATCTGGGTGAGGGGTGCGTCGACGAACTGAGCGTCCGCCGCGTGATCCAGCGCAGACCAGGCGCCGTCGTCGCGTCCCACCAGGGACAGGACGGGCACGCGCACCGGCTCGGCGAGGAGACGACGCTCCTCGCGCGAGATCCTGCGGGCGGCGCTCAGGCCGCGCAGGCCGTGTGTGCGGCAAAAGGTCGGCGCAGCGCAGCGCGGTACGTGCCCGACTGAGAGACAAGGCCGTCCACATTCCCGGGCGATGCCCACGAGCGGAACACGGTCGTCACGAGGGAGCCAGATCGCAGCGCGCGCTCGCGCCCGGTGGGCAGAGCGAGGCGCCCCTGCAGGACGCGGCCACCCGCCCAGGGTGCGCGGCCGATGACGGGCTGGACGCCGAGCGGGTGGGGAGCGGACAGGACCGCGATAGAACGCAGCTCAAGGGGTGCCAGGGCACCGATCATCCACGCGACCGTGCCACCGATCCCCATGCCGGCCACGGAGAACGAGGCCACGCCGAGAGCGCGCACAACGCCGATCACGTCGTTCGCCATCTGCTGCAGATCGCAGTCTCCGCGCGTCAGGTCGGAGGTGCCGAAGCCTCGCAAATCGAGGGCGAACACGCGAGACGTGGACTCAGCGAGGGCGGGAAGGACATCGCGCCATGCCCACCAGTGCTCCGGGAAGCCGTGCAGGAGGACGAGGGCATGATCCATGCCCTCACCCATGTCGGCGACGTGAAATGCGGCGCCGCCAGCGCTCACGTGCCGGTGGGTCCAGGGACCCTCGAGCTCGATCGCGCTGGCGGGAATCAAGGTCTTCACTTGCGGGCCGCGTCCTTTGCTGCCTTCTTGCGGGCGCGCTTGGAGTAGAAGGCGCCCGCCGGGTTGATGGCTTCAATCGACGTGCGCAGGGCCTCCTCCTCGCGGCCGGTGCGGCGCGCCGAGTGAGACACGTACGCCAGGCCCAGGAGCGCGATGCCCAGCAGGGCGAAGCGACCCGAGTAACCGGAGGCCTGCAGGTGGTGCGACAGGTTCGCGCCCAGGGAGCCGGTGTTCGTCAGTGCAGTCAGCGCGGTCAGCGCCGACGCGGCCGTGATACCGGGGGCCATAACCCACGGAAGGCCAACGACCAGAGTGACCAGGCCCATCAGCCACGCACCCAGCGAGGAGCGGCGCGCCGTCACAAACAGGATCGCGGAGATAAGGGTTGCGCCCAGGAGCTCGCCCAGCGCCACGATGGATGCGACACCCGTGTACATGGGCGCGGCATCAGCCAGCGTCATGCGTGCTCCCGCGTCGGCGGCCAGGTACCAGCCGGCGGGCACGAGGAGGAGGAACAGCAGGAGGGACAGCCAGTGCGCGCCCGTGCGCGAGGGCATCTCCGTGATCTCGGGAGCAGCGGAGAAGAGCTCGTCGTCCAGTCGCGGGGACTCGGCCTTGTCACCGCGCGCGGCGGTCGACGCGATCGCGGCCAGGGTCGCGGCCTCGCTGTCTTCGTCGCCCTCGCCCAGCAGGGAGCGGCGGCGCGGGCGAGCCTCCTCGGCGGCGTCCTGGTCCTCAAAGGAGTACGAGGCCTGGGCGTCCTGGGTGGGCAGCTGGGTCGTCGGCTCGGTGAAGGGGGTGGCTTCCTCGGTGGGCAGGTCGAGCTCGGCGAAGGGATCCTCGGCCTCGTCCGAGGAGGCCGTCTCGTCCTGCTCGACAGGCGTGAGCGCCGGGATCGAGGGAGAGGTGGCATCGTCGTCATCGCCGAAAATCATTGAGCGACGCGAGGTCAGCGTGTGCTCGGCGGCGGCGCCGCCAACGGCTGATTCCGCCGCCTCGTGAGCTGCATCAGCATCGTCGGTAGCCGGTTCGTCGGTGGAATCGTCGGCCTCCTCGGCCTTCTCAGCGGCGTCGTCCGTGCTCAGACCCATCGCCGCGGCAGCCTGCGCGGGCGTCATGACGGGCGCCAGCGTGGGCTCGGGATCGTCGACGGTCTCCACCTCGTCCGAAGCATCATCGGTCCGCTCGGCCTCGACAGCGGCGTCCTGCGACGGCGCGTCCTCCTCGTCGGCCTGCTCGGACGCGGGTTCTTCGTTGGTGGGGGCGTTGTCCTCGGCGGGCTCCTCCTGCTGATCGGCGACCTCTTCGGATACCGCGTCCGTGGAGTCGTCGGAAGAAACCTCGGCCGTGTCCTCGGCACCGTCCGCACCCTCGTCTTCGTTCACCGACTCATCGGTGGCGGCGACGGCCTCGGAGGAATCCTGCTTGGGGGCTTCCTGCTCGCCATCGGCGTGCTCCTGCGTTTCCTCGGGAGCGGCGTCGGCCTCATCCGTCGGGGATACGATCGGAAGGTCACCCTCCGGGGCAGTGACGACCGGCAGCTCACCCGTCGAGATCTTGTCCTCGATCGTGGGCTTGAGCGGGGCAGCAGCCGGAACGCGTCCCGTCAGTCCGCCGATTGCGACCGCCTCGATCTCACCCGTGTGGATGGGCTCGCTGGACTCGCCGATGATCGCCGACGCGTCGGAATCTTCACCCGGCAGCTCGATCTCCTCGCCGGTCAGCACCACGTTCTCGCGGTCCTCCTCGGCGCGGTCGCGCTGGACGTCAAACTCGTTCTCGGACATGCTTCCTCCTTATATCTGCCCACATATTACGGTCCGCATGCGCGCTTGCGCGCATTAGCCCTCGGCAGGCCCCTCATTCGCCGATGCGTCCTGCGACGCATCCAGTCTCTTCAGGGCGCGCACCCGCGCCCACAGCACGCCCATCGACGCGCATCCCGTCGCCATCCCGAGGGCAGCCAGGGGCGGAGAGGCGAGTGCGAATTTCGTGATGATCGAGGGGCCGGGAACGATCACGTTTCCCGTCAGCGACGCCCACACCGGCAGGACCACGTAGCTCGGCAGCACGAGGATGGTCCACGTGGCGATCTGAGTGCCCGTGATCGACCAGCGCGCACTCACCACCAACAGGGCGATAGCCAGGCCGGCCCCGAGGGCCAGCAACGGCATGAGCGTGTGCCCCTCGAGCACACCCTCGAGGCCCATCGCGGCAACGTTCGTCGAATCAGAAGGCGCGGCGGCCACCATCAGCACACCGGCGGCGACAGACGCCGGCAGTGCGACCGTCGTGCCAAACGCGTGACGGTGCACGCGCGCGAGCGGCATGCGTGTGTCCTTGCCCGCGCGCACCCGCACCGACTTAATCGTCAGCGCGCACGCGCCCAGCATGAGCGAGAGGCACACCGGGTATAGGCACCACAGGACACCGGCGAACATGTCCTCGGCGCCCACCGATGACTTCATGAGCAGCGGCAGACGCGCCACTCCCAGGAACTGCGCGGCCCCCACGACGAGCGACCAGACGAACGTGACGACCATGCCAGCGCTCGACTCCTCGCAGTTCAAGGCGATCAGCGCGATCAGCATCGACGCCAAGGCCATGCCGATGAGGCCCTCCACTGAGGCCAGGGGCTGCCCGACCGAAGCCAAGGCCTGCACGTCGACCATCGATGAACCCAGAAACACCAGGGCAACCGGCGCGAAAATAAAAGCGAACAACCCCGAGCGCAGGCGCGCGGAGAAGTTTCGATGCTGCAAAAGCGTCATGCCCCTAGTGTAGAGGGGTGAGTATCGAAGCCCTCGTCGACCCCGCGCCCGCCGTGCTGCAGGCGGCCGCCGCCCGCCCCGACGTCGCATCCGCCATGAACGAGGCGCACGCGGCGCTCGCCGACCTGCGTTTCAGTGAGGGGCTGCGCCGAGGCTGGGAGGAGGCGCGCGCGGAGGCAGCCGTGCGCGAAGCCGCCGCCCTGTCCATCATCGAGGGTGCTCGCACGAGCGTTGACGACGTGCGTGCCCTGTCCATGGCTGACGATGGGGGAGCGGGCTCGGACCCGGGAGCCGCGCTGGCGCTGGGGATCTGGCGCTCGCAGTGGAACCTGGCCTCGCGCTTCCCTGCTCTCAACACACGTTCTCAAGGGGGCGTTCGCGTCGCTCCCACGCCCATGCCCGCGCTGATCGCGGGACTGCATAGGGATGCCTGTTCCGGCCTGGTCGCCTCAGGCCTCGTCGAGTCCCGCACGGTTGCAGTCCCCACCGATCCCGCCCTGCTCGCACCCGCCCTCGCCTACACGCGCGCCGATGCGCCCGGCCTCGCCGTCGCCGCCGCCCTGACCGCCCACTTCCGTTTCCGGCGCGTCTTCGATCCGGCCTCGTCCGTCGTGGGAGGCGGACTGGCGCGGTGGATCCTCGTCACCCGAGGCGTCGACCCGACCGGTGTATGCGTGCCGGCCGCCTACGACGCGGTCGACCCGGCGCGCGCGGGACGCGAACTCGCCGGGTGGGTGAGCGCCGACGAGGCCGGCCTGGCCCGGTGGATCATCCACTACTGCGCGGGAGTCGTCTACGGCGCCCAAGTGGGGCGCGACGTCGCCCGCCACGTGCAGGCAGGCAGGCTCTCCTAAGGCTGTTTCTCAGCGGCGCAGCAGCGCGCAGGCCGCCACGCCCACGGCGACGCCGGCGATGAAAGGTACCGCGACCTTCGCGGGCGTGGGAACCTCGCGCGGTAGGACGCGCACCGTGGACGTGAAGGTAAGGGTTGGCCAGCCCTCGCGCTGCGCCATCTCGCGCAGGGCGCGGTCCGGGTTGACCGCATACGGGTGGCCGACGAGGCGCAGGAGCGGTGCGTCCGACACCGAATCCGAGTATGCCGAACACTCCGACAGGTCCCATCCGCGTGCGCGAGCCAGGGCCTCGCAGGCATCCGCCTTGCCCTGCGCCTGGTTGAAGTGCGTGATCTCGCCCGTGAAGCACCCGTCGTCGTCGACCGCCGCGCGCGAGGCGAGGACCGAGTCAGCCCCCAGCATCTGCGCGATTGGGCGCACCACCTGCTCGACTGACGCCGACGCGATGACGACGACGTCTCCCGCACGCTTGTGCGCCTCGATGCGCGCGAGCGCCTGCGCGTAGCAGACGGGCTGGATCGTGCGCTCAAGCGCGTCCTCGACCGTGGCCTCGAGGAACGCGGCATTCCATCCGCGCCCCATGCGCCCCAGTGCCTGCGCCATCTGTTCCATGCGCGACTCGTCGGCGCCCGCGAGCAGGTAGGGCAGCTGCACGAGGACGGAGGTGAGCGCTGTGCGACGGTTCATGAGGCCCGCCTCGATGAACGGACCGGACAGGGCCACGTTCGAAGACGTGTCCAGAATCGTCTTATCCAGGTCGAAAGGCCGCGCGTACCATGGCGTCTACTCCAGCGTTGGCTCAATCCACAGGGGTCCTCCATCGGATCCCTCTATGCACAGCGTGGCACCTCGGGTTGGCGTTGTCCACAGGGGCGCGCCTGGGTGTGGACCGGTGGGGCGCTCGAGGCGCACCGTGGCTGCATGACTACCCACGATGCCGAGGATCCGAGCCCCGTCGCCCTCGTTGGCCTGACCCTGCCGGACCTGGAGTACGCCCGTGACGCGGTGGAGCTCGCCGGGGCGCGCGTGTCGTCGAACCCGGCGCACGCCTCGTTAGTCCTGGCCTCACCGGGAGCGCCCGTGCCCCCGGGTGCCCCATGCGTGCGCGTCGGGGATGGGGGACAGGTGAGTCTACCCGTGGATACGGCCCTCCTCGTCTCTCTGATCGCCGAGGCCGGTCGCCGGTGGGGCAGGGCGGGCTCGGTGTGGGTGGTCGCCGGGACCGCGGGCGGGGTCGGCGTTACCAGCGTTGTGCGGCTCCTGGCCCGTGAGTGTGGGCGTCGTCGAGGTGCCCGCGAGCGTTTGTGGCGTAGGCGTGCGGATCGTGAACGCGGGGATGCGCGGGAGGTCATCGTTGTCGATGCCTCCGGGTCCGTGCCCGGGTTCGCGCGAGCCCGCGAGCACGATGCACCCGGTGTGCGCTGGGCCGACCTTGATGCGGGCGAGGACTCCTATCTGCCGTCGCTGCGCGATCACCTGCCCTCTGTGGGCGGAGTGCGTGCCCTCGTCGGCGATGCGCGCGGCGGGGCCAGTGCGGACGACCCGCGGGTGGTGGCAGCCTGTCGATCACTACGCGCGCCCCTCATCGTGGACGCGGGACGATGGGACGCGCGAGCTGCTCGCTGCGCGTCCGTCATTCATGCCGACGCTCTCGTCCTGCTCACGCGGGCGGACCTGGAGGGCGCGTCGGCGATGGCCGCGAGCCTCGCATCGCATCCGCCTCCCTGTGCCGCGATCACGCTTGTGTCAACAGGGCGTGGGAGGCGTAGCTCGGGGCTGAATGCGTGCGCACCCCGGCCGATTCTGCGCGCTCCTACGCGCCCGGGCCGGGACCTGCGTGCCCTGCGACGAGCGCTCGCATCCCTCTCTCCGGCGCCCTCTCGCGCGCGTCCCCTCGATCACGGTGACGCGCCGCATCTGGAGGCGGCCCATGCCTAACGCCTTGATGCTGCTCGCGCGCGGCGCGCCGCCCGCCCGCGCGACCGCCGACGCGTCGCGACCCGGGTGCGGAGCACGCGAAGCCGCTGGCACGCTCGAGATGCTGCGCGCACGCCAAAAGGGCATGGACCCCGCCCTCTCCGATCTTCTCGACGACCCGGCCGTCACCGACGTGCTCATTAACGGCACCCATGCCTGGGTTGACAGGGGAGGGGGACTTGTGCGAGTCGACGCCGGCATTCGGGACGAGGCGGACGCCCGCCGCGCCGCGATACGCCTCGCGAGCGCCTGCGGGGCGCGCCTCGACGACGCCAGCCCCATCGCCGACGGCACCCTGCCGGGCGGTGTGCGCCTGCACGCTGTCCTCCCACCCGTATCAGGATCGGGGACCCTCATCTCCCTGCGCGTCCTCGGCACCCGTCGGCTGGGCGTCGCAGATCTCGAGGCCTGCGGGACACTGCCCGGTGCAGTGGGGATGCTCCTGCGAGCGCTCGTTGCCTCGCGGGCGAACGTCCTCGTGAGTGGGGCGACCGGCAGTGGCAAGACCACCCTCCTGAGCGCCGCCCTCTCCCTCGTCCCCTCCGGCGAACGCATCGTCTGCATCGAGGAGGTCGCCGAGGTCGCACCCGCCCACCCGCACTGCGTCCACCTCGTCGAACGCAAGCCAAACGTCGAAGGACGAGGAGGCGTCACCCTCTCTGACCTCGTGCGCGCGGCCATGCGCATGCGCCCCGACCGCCTCGTCCTCGGGGAATGTCGTGGTCCCGAAGTTCGCGACGTCCTGACGGCTCTCAACACGGGGCATGACGGAGGCTGGGCGACCATCCACGCGAACGGGGTGCGGGACGTGCCCGCGCGGCTTGCGGCGCTCGGGGCGCTCGCGGGTATGGGGGAGGGTGCCGTCGCGGCCCAGGCTTCCAGCGCCCTCGACGCCGTCCTCCACATGCGGCGCGACGCAGCCGGCCGCCGATGGGTGTCCGAGGTCGGGGTCCTCACGTACGCTCGTGGTCCACTTGAGTGCGCGGTCGCGCTCAGCGCTACCGCCGATGGCTGCGTCACCACGCACGAGGCCTGGACCTCCCTCGCCCGAAGGGTCGGGCTATGAGGGCGGGCTGGGATGCGTTCGTGGACTGCCTCGGCCTCGGCGAGGTGGCGGTGGTCAGCGTGTTCGGTATATGCCTATTTGCTGTGTTTTTACGCTGTTGTATGGCCGTATATCGGGGAGCGCACGAGAAGCGTATCGTGCGTGCGTGGATGCAGCCGCACAGCTCGCCCAATCCTGCCGATGGGGCCTCGGGGCGCAGACTCCGCTGCCTCGCGGGCCACGACAACAGGGCGAGGCACCGCGGTCGCGCCATGGGTTCGCCGACGACGCGTGAGCTCTCCCTCCTGGTCGCCGAGGTTGCGACGCGCCTGCGTGCGGGAGCCCCCACTGCTGCCGCCTGGGGCCTCGCGCTGGCGCGCATCGACGTGGGAGGAAGCGTCGGCCTGGATGAGCCCTACCCTCCTATCCTCGATGAATGGGCACGCGAGCTACCTCGCTGGAGCGTGCCGTTGCGCGCGCGATCCCCGGATGCAGACGCTGCCAGAACGGCCGCTGCGTCCATCGCCCTGGCCTGCCGTTTCAGCCACGGCCTCGGCGCACCCCTGGCAGACATCTTGGATGCCATCGGGGACAGCGTTGACGATGCGCAAGCCGTCGAAGAGGCTCGCCGCGTCGCCTCCGCCGGTCCCCTCATGTCCGCGCGCGTCCTCGCGGCCCTTCCCCTGGTCGGAATCGTGTCCGCCCTCGCGCTGGGTGCCTCACCATGGCATTTCTACACGGGCGCGACCGTTGGGAGGGTCTGCGCCCTGCTCGGAATACTCGCGTGGGTGGCGGGCATCGTCTCGTTCCGCAGGATCCTCGCGCGGGCCAGACAACCCGACGAGGATACCGATGCTGCTCTTACCTGCGACCTCACCTCCGCTGGGCTTGCATGCGGTGCGGCGATCCCGCGTGTTCTCGACGCGCTCGCATCGGCCAGCTCATGCGAGTCTCTCTCCTGGACGGCCCGCGCATTGCGGCTTGGGTCTACGTGGGGCGAGGCCTGGGAAGAGACCCCGGCATGGGCGCACCCGCTGCGAGACGCTCTCGAATCCGCCTGGACCAGTGGCAGCGCACCGGAAACGATGCTTGCGCGCAGTGCCTCGTGGGAGCGTCGAACCCGCCTGGCGGAGGCGAAGACGCGCGCAGAAGAGCTCAGCGTCCGACTCGTCGGACCTCTTGGCGCGTGTTTCCTCCCCGCGTTCCTCACACTCGGAATCGCGCCCCTCCTCGCCTCCCTCACCGGTGGTATCGGCATGTAGCTCTTATCCACAGGGGTCGCTGGGGCCCGCAAGTTATCCACAGGGCTGCCAATCCGCGTGGAACCGCAAAACTACGAGCGCGCACACTGGCCCTACGCGTCGGTAGGCGCGAGAGACGAAAGGACAGATCAATGACGATCATCGATAGAATCGACTGCGTGGTGACGCGAGCCCAGCTCATCGCGATGGCGGCCGTGCAGGATATGGGACGTGCCATGAGGGCCGGGTCCGGTGGGTTTAGTGCGGAGGGGCGAGATCCCGAGGAGGGTGCAACCACCGTCGAGTACGCAATCGGCACCATCGCTGCCGCCGGATTCGCGGGCCTGCTCATCGTGATCCTCAAATCGGACACCGTGCGGGCAGCCCTGGAGTCCATCATCCAGGAGGCGCTCAGCACCCGATGACAGCTCATGACAACGGCTATGTCACCGTCGAGCACGCCATTGGCTTCCTCGCGGTCACGGCCGTCATCGGCGTCATCGTCGCCGCCGCGCAGGCCGGGATGACCGGAGCCTCCCTGTGTCAGGCGGTGCGCGAGGGCGCGCGGGCCGCCTCCATCGGACAGGCCGACCCGCAGGGAGCGGCCTCAGCAGCCTATCCGCCCGGCTCCTATGCGGTCACTCGCTCGGATGGGTGGGTGAGCGTCACCGGCACTGCCCCCTACCGCGGGGCGGCCGGCTGGATCGGGGGCATCGCCCGTTGCACGGTGACGACCATCGACGAGGGGAACCTGCCGTGACGCTTGGACCGACAGTTGCGCGTGCAGCTGTGTCTCGACGTCGGCCTCTCGAGGATGGGTGTACCTGCGAACGTTCCGGGGAGGAAGGTTCTGGGACCATCAATTCCGTGGGGCTCATTGCCTTGGCCCTCGCCCTTGCGGTGGTCCTCGGCGGGGTTGGCGTCGCCCAACGCGAGAGGGTACGCCTGCAGGCCGTCGCCGACCTGGCGGCCCTGGCGGGGGCGGAGCAGTCCGCCACCGCCGCATGGGAGGACGTGGGGGAAAGGCCCTGCGGGGCAGCCTCCGCCGTCGCTGCAGCGAATGGTGTGGGTGTTCAGTCCTGCGAGGTGCGTGATTCTGACTGCCTGGTGGTACTCACGCAGCATGTTGAGATTGCTGGGATTTCAACGAACGTGAGCGCTCGGGCGCGTGCCGGACCGGGCGAGTGAAATTCACAGGAAATTGCCAGGTTTGTTCAATGGTTCCTACAGGTGGGGTCCGTACATTAATGGTTATCAAGCCAAGGGCGACACCCACAAAGGGTGAGCCAAGAAAGGGAGCGCATCGGAAGACTTGCACTGTGTTGATGGGATACTCGAAGGGGTCGGCCTTATGGCCGGCCCCTTCGAGTATCTACAGTGTGGGCTTCATGCCCCCGGCGCGCGCTCCTGCAAATAGGTGAGAAGCGTGATCGCGCCCTGTTTGGACAGGGGCTCGTTCCCGTTGCCGCACTTGGGGGACTGGACGCAGCGCGGGCACCCGGACTCGCAGTCGCAGGAGGAGACGGCCTCAAGGGTCGCGGCCACCCACGACCGCGCGCTGTGAAAGCCGGTGAGCACGTGCCCGGCGCCGCCTCGGAACGCGTCGTGGATAAAGACGGTGGGGGCGCCAGTGTCGTCGTGCAGCTCGGTGGACAGTCCGCCCAGGTCCCAGCGGTCGCAGGTCGCAACGATGGGCAGGATCCCGATCATCGCGTGCTCGGTCGCGTGCAGCGTGCCCGCCAGGTCCGCGGCCTCGATCCCCATCGCGGCCAGTGCCGCCGGGGTGAGGGTGAACCACGTGGACTTTGTGGGCAGCGTGTGGGTGGGCAGGAACAGCTCGATGTTACGAATGAACTCGAGCCCGGGCAGGCGCAGCAGGTCGTAGTCGGTGACCCGCGTCGACACGTTCGTCGGCCCGTGATGCCACGTGACCGTACCGTCCCCGCACACGTAGGTCTCCTCGATCGCGCACACCTCGACGCTCGTGTGGGTCGCCGAGCGCGTGCGCAGGGGAGTACGCACCTCCTCGACCAGGGCAACGCGGGCGTCGTCGGCCCGCGCGGGCGGGATGATGATCGACGAGGCCTGGGCCCCCTCCCGCTCCCCGCCCCCGAGGTGCTCGGTTCCCTGGGTGCCGCCCGGCGCCTCGGGCAGGAGGGCGCGCGGCCACCCCTGGGCGGCGGGGGCGGTGGGCGTGGTGAGGGAGTTGAGGGCGAGGACGTGGAAGGTGCGCCCCTGGTGAATGTAGATGGCACCGGGGAAGACGTGGGCGTCGGCGGAGGCCCGGTCGATCGTGCCGACGACGGTGCCGGTGGCGGCGTCGACGATCTGAACGTCGCCGGCGGCTCCGCGCAGGTCGGTGAGGTCGCTGGGGCGCTCGGGGCGAGTGGCGTCCCAGAAGAATCCTGAGGGCCTGCGCTTGAGGTATCCGTCGGCGACGAGACGCTCGGTAACGCCGCGCAGTTCCGCACCAAAGTAGGTGATATCGGACGGAGTGATCGGTATTTCGGCGGCCGCGGCGGCGACATGTGGGGCCAGCACCCACGGGTTGGAGGGGTCGATGACGGAGGCCTCGACCTCGCCGAGGATGTGCTCCGGGTGGCGCACCAGGTACGCGTCCAGCGGGTTGTCGGAAGCGATGAGTACGGACGTGCCCGGCGCTCCCGCGCGCCCGGCGCGGCCGATCTGCTGACGCAGGGACGCGCGCGTGCCCGGCCAGCCGACCGTGATCGTCGCGTCCAGCCCCGAGATGTCCAGGCCCATCTCGAGCGCCGACGTCGTGGCGAGCGCCCGCACGCCTCCCGTGCGGATCGCCTCCTCGAGCGCCCGGCGTTCCTCGGGCAGGTATCCGCCGCGATACGCGCCCACCCGTCCCGCGTTCGGGGAACCGTGTGCCGAGAGCCGGTCGCGCACCTGAGCGGCCACGGCCTCGGCCCCCGCGCGAGAACGCACGAAGGCGAGGAGGCGCGCCCCCTCCTCGACAAAAGCGGTGGCCAGGTTGGCGGCCTCGACCCCGGCGCTGCGCCGCACGATCGGGACCTTGAGGGTGGCAGTGCCGGGCGGCGCGTCGAGGGCCTCCAGGAAGGAGGAGATGTCGACCTCGGACTCGTCGGCCATGATCGCGCCCTGCCACAGGACCAGCTCGTGGGCGCCCGCCGGCGAGCCGTCCTCGGTGATGGCGACCGCGTCGCGCCCCGTGAGCGCGCGGCCCACAGCCGACGCGTCGCGCACGGTCGCGCTCAGCATGACGACGCGCGGATCCGCGCCCAGGTGGTGGGCGACGCGCAGCAGACGGCGCACGACCAGCGCAATGTGCGAGCCGGTCACGCCGCGCCAATGGTGGGCCTCGTCGATGACGATGAGGCGCAGCGACGCCAGGAAACGCGACCACCGCTGGTGCGACGGCAGCATCACGTAGTGCAAGAAATCAGGGTTCGACAGGATCAGGTCAGCGCCCGCGCGCGCCCACTCCTTCGCCTCGCGCGGCGTGTCCCCGTCTACGGTCGTCGCGCGCACGCGGCGCAGCCTCTCATCGACGGGGCCGGGGCTCTCTTCCGGGGCGGGCTTCCCTCGCGCATCGTCCGGTTTGTCGTCCTGGCCAAGCAGCGCCATGAGCGAGGCCAGCTGATCCGCTGCCAGAGCCTTTGTCGGAGCCAGGTACAGGGCGGTTGGGCGGCGGTGAATCGCGGAAATACGCGACGAATCCTCGGCCTCCACCAGGTCTGAGAGGATCGGTGTCCACGCGGCCAGCGACTTGCCTGAGCCGGTCCCCGTCGCGAGCACGACGTCGCGGCCCTCGCGCACAGCGTCCATGGCCTCGCGCTGATGAATCCACGGGCGCTCCACACCGCGCCGCGCCCACGCGTCCATGACTGCGGGGCTGACCCACTGCGGCCAATCCGCGATCCGCCCCGACCGTCCCGGCAGTGTCACGTGGCCGAGCAGCCGGTCGTCCCCCGCGCTCAGGCGCTCCAGAACATCGAGCAGGTGCGCGGGAGAAGGGGACGACAGGCCATCGCGTGCCTGATCGGGCGAGGAAGCCCCGGCCTCGTGCGATGAAGACGCCTGCGAAGAAGGTGGCAGGTCAGCGCTCATTTGCGCCCGGATTCACCGAGCCCCAGCGCCTCGGAAGCGGACTCCTTCACGTACTGGATCGCCGCGATACCCGTCGAAATACCCGACGAAATCGCGTCACGCAGCTGGACGTCCGACAGTCCGGCCTCCGTGTCCACCACGAAATCCGCGTACACGCCGAGCGTCCCCTCCGCAGAGGTCGCCGTGTACACCGTCGGGAAATACTTCTCGCGGTTCCAATTGTCGGCCGTCGCAAACAGTGCGGGCTCCGCGCTCTCGGCCGGCAGATCCGACTCCCACAGCGCGCGAATCGACAGGAAACGCCCCGACGTATCGAAAGACACCAGGAACGGAATATCGTCAAAAATCGCGCCCGCCGCACGACCCTTCTCGATCACGTCCAGCGCATAGCCCATCTCGCGCACAGCCTGAACGACCCGCTCAAAATCTGCGGGGTAGGGGGTCACCTCATCCTCGGGCACCACGTACGGAACGTTCACAGCGACACCTCCCGACCCTGGGAATCCCAATCCACGAACCCGGGCAACGTCACCTCAAGATCCGCGAAGAACCCCATGATCATCGACATGGACGTCTCAAAGAAATTATCCAGCTGAGCCTGCGTGAGCCCCGACATGACCACGACGTTGCACTCCGCGATCAGGCCGTACTGCGAGCCGTCCTCCAGGGGAGCCAGGTACGCCTTGGGACCCGTGCGCGTCGAATTGCAGGCCGCGACCTCGCGAGCCAACTCGCCGAACTGCTCCGGCGTGCGCGCAATCCCGCGCCACTGAGCGCGCAACTGCAGGATCTGAGGGTTCGTCGCGTTCCAGAAAAAAGCGGCATTCGGCGTCAAATACGCCAGCTCGCCCTCGTTGTAGTCGCCGAAACGCACGTCCCGAGAACGCAACAAATCCCGAATGCGATCGGTGCTGACAGGTGAAGATGTAGCCACTGACAACTCCCGCGTGAAACGTACAGAATCGGACACCCCCACTGTAACCGAGGCCTCTCTCCCGCGCGCGCCCACCTTGTCCGACAAGTCTTGACATGGGGCCTCCCGTCTCTCTTTGACGAGGTCGGGGCACGGGCTGCCCGGTCGCTTCCGCTGTGTGATTGGCTTCGATGTGCGCCAAACCCAAACTAATACACGCGCCCGCGTCTCACTCCACTACAGTGGATACGAAATATCGCATCGACACGAACGGAGGACACCATGGACGACCCCAACGCCGCCCTGCCCTCCGACCCAACCGTCGACGAGTCCTACACCAAAGGCTCGCGCCCCGTGCGCCCCCGCACGCGTACGTCGGCATCCACCGATGCCGCCGACCGCTCCTCCCGAGCGGAGCGTGCCGCCGCAACCCAGCGGCCCGCCCAAGGACGCACCCCCGGCCCGAGCCCTGTCGACATGCCGACGGCGAACGCGCCCCAGCCTCGTCGACTCCTGTCCGACTCCTGGTACCGGCTCAAGCTCGCCCGACGTCTCGGGGGCGTCACGATCTGCCTGCTGCTAACGATGCTCATCAGCCACGTGGCGCTCGCAACCGCGCCCGGGCAGGTCCTCGACACCATTCTCATGGAAGGCACGATGCGCTCGGCGAGCCGCTACGAGTCTTTCTCGATGCTCATCACCGGCATTGTGTCCGTGCCCGTCATGGTCGCGGCCGGCCTCGTTGTCGCCGTCGTCGCTGCCGCGCGACGTCGGCCCACGCTCGCCGGACGTGCTCTCGGCGCCGTCATCGGCGCGAACGTCACGACACAGATCCTCAAGGACTACATCCTCACCCGCCCCAACCTCGGAGTCACGACGGGGGCCGGAAACTCTCTGCCTTCCGGGCATACGACTGTCGCCGTGACCCTGTCGCTGGCCCTTATCGTGGTCGCACCCCAGTGGTTCCGCAGCCCGTCCGCGTGGATCGGGTGGGCGTGGACCTCGCTCATGGGCGTGTCCGTCATGATGGAAGGTTGGCACCGGCCTTCCGACGTCATCACCGCCGCCCTTATTGCTGGGGCGTGGGCCCTCGCGCTGTCGCCCATCGAGCGGCGTCCCCGGCACGGTGCGAAAGTCCAACGCGTCATGGTGTGGGCGAGCCTCGGGCTCATCGTCATCGCACTGTTGGCCACCGGAGCCGCCATGTGGGGCTTCAGTATGTCCGCCGCATCCCCTGGATCCGGGTACGGTTTCGAGGACTTCCTGCAGATCCGGCCCTGGCGCTCACGCGTCCTCGGCGTCGCAGCCGTCGCGTGGGTGAGCGCCGTGTGCGGCCTCATCATGCACGAGGTCGACCGCCTCGCGGGCGAGTAAATTCGGCTGTTGTCGCTTGTTCCCCCGACAGCTCTCCGGCTGCCGCGCGGCCTGCCCGCCCGCTCGCCGTCCATGCCCCGTGTTGTTGCTGTGTGGCACCGCTGGTGTTCCGGGCGCCGTCGGGCCCGGCCGCCCGCGAGATCGCCACACGCGAGCCTGCGGCTCGGAGTGGTCGATCTCGAAGCCCGCCCGTGCCCTCCGGACCCTCCGGCGCCCTCCACACCAGTGGTGCCTGGTCGCTGTGTGTGCCGGTGGGTGGCGACCCGCCCGCGAGCCGTCCGCGCTGTGAGCTTCGCTTGGCGCGTCGTCTCGAAGCCCGGCCAGGCCCCGCCGCCCCAGCAATTTCGCACGTAATTCCCCCGGGACTATTTCAAACATTGAATTCAGATCGTTGCAATTGCAACGTTTTTAGAGTTTGTTGAAACTTCGTCCAATCGAATTACGTGCGAGATTTCTGTGGAGCTGTCCCTGTCAGAGCAACAATCTCGCATGCAATTCCCTCGAATGTGTTTCATGATTTGAAGTGTAATCGTTGGAATTCTGCGGATTTCGCGTTGATGTGGGACCGGGCTGAGCGGGAATTGCATGCGGAATTGTGGGCGAGCAAAGGCGTCGTCGGTTTCATCTGGGCGCGTGAAGGAGCCAGCAAAGGTGTCTCTGGTTTCAAGGTTGCCCATGTACTCCTGAGTGGTAGTCCCACGGGTATCACTGGGCCCGGCAGGGCAGAGTTGTTTGCTCGAAGGCTCGTCAGCCCCATGACGTCCTGCAACTGGGCTGGTTCGATGGCCCGTCCCTGGCGTTGCGGGGCTTGGCCAGTGGATAATGGGGAGACGGGTGGTACGCCGTCGACGCCCGTACAACGCCACCTGCAGATCCGTCCCGAAAGGACCGACATGCCTCGTCCCGCATCAGCCGTCGTTACCTCCAAGCCCGCGCGCTTCGTCCTGGCCCTGCTGCGCATCGCTGTCGGCTTCGTGTTCCTGTGGTCGTTCCTGGATAAGACGTTCGGCCTGCACTATTCGACGGGCCCGTCGCGCGCGTGGATCAACGGCGGCACGCCCGCGCAGAGCTACCTGACGGGCGCCACGACCGGCAAGCCCCTGGCCTCCTTCTTTGAGTCGCTGGCCATGCCCGTGATGGATTGGCTGTTCATGCTCGGCCTGCTGGGTATCGGCCTGGCATTCCTGCTGGGTATTGGCACGCGCCTGGCCGCCGTCGCGGGCGTCGTCATGCTGGGCTTCATGTACGCGGCGGTCGCTCCGTGGGTGTGGGGCTCGCTCAATCCGGTCGTCAACGAGCACCTGGTCTACGCGCTCGTCCTGATCCTGATTCCGCTGACCAGCGCGGGCGACACGCTCGGCCTGGGCTCGTGGTGGAAGGGCCTGGGGCTCGTGAAGAAGCTGCCCTTCCTCATCTGATCCGCATCGATCGACGAGGCCGTGGCTGGGTTTTCCGGTCGCGGCCTCGCTGTGTTGGCGTCGGCTTTTGTGTCGTGGTTTCCCAACAATCTCGCATGCAATTCCCTCGCACATCTTTCAAACATTGAAATCAAGTCGTTAGTATTGCAACGTTTGTGGTGGTTGTTGAATTGTCAAGAAAACGAATTGCATGCGAAATTTCCGGGGCGAGACTGGGGTGAGGCTGGGGCGCGGGGAGTGCGGGACGGAGCCTCGCAACGGGACGTTGGTCCTCGGTAGATGTCGAAAAAGGGCGCGCGTGACGAGCGGAACTGCTCGCCGCGCGCGTCGCGCTTCTGACGCACGTATGACACTAGATATCGTGGTCACCGTTCGCATCAAGCACTACATCTAGTGATTGATGGTCGCATGTCCCTAGATCTAGGGGAACCTTACGCCGGGCGGAGGGAACCACCACCACCCACAGTGCCACGGCCTCGCCCCACGAGGGCGGAGGGTTTATGACGTGTCGATCATGCGACCGAACAGCAGTACCCGCCGCCCACCGAAGCGACGGTGGGCAAGAGGCGTCCGCCGCCCCACACAGTCCCACGACACCACACACATCTCCCACCCAGTGCCCAGCAGCCCGCAGCACACAACGGAATCACGACAGGACAAGGACCATGACCAGCTCGCCCCGCTACGACGTCGACGCCATCGCAACCGTGCAGGAGTACCTCGACCGCTCCGATTGGCGGGTGAACGCCAACGCGAACCAGGGGTATTCGCTCGGCGGCCTCATCCTGAATTCGGCGGGCAAGATCGTCGCCAACTACTGGCTCGAACACATCTACACCCCCGAGATCGGCGCGCCGCACCGCGAGGGCGACTACCACATCCACGACCTCGACATGTTCGCCGGATACTGCGCCGGGTGGTCCCTCAAGCGCCTCATCCAGGAGGGTTTCAACGGCGTGGGTGGCGCGATCGCCTCGGCCCCGCCCAAGCACTTCTCCTCGGCGTGCGGCCAGATCGTCAACTTCCTCGGCACCCTCCAGAACGAGTGGGCGGGCGCCCAGGCCTTCTCCTCCTTCGACACCTACATGGCACCCTTCGTGCGCCTGGACGACATGGAGTACGAGGAGGTCGTGCAGTGCATGCAGGAGCTCATCTACAACCTGAATGTGCCCTCGCGATGGGGCAGCCAGTGCCCCTTCACGAACCTGACCTTCGACTGGACGTGCCCGGACGACCTCGCGGACGAGCACCCCCTCATCGGCGACGAGGTCGTCGACTTCACCTACGGTGACCTGCAGCGGGAAATGAACCTCATCAACCGCGCGTTCATCGAGGTCATGACGGGCGGCGACGCGGACGGGCGCGTATTTACGTTCCCGATCCCGACCTACAACATCACGCCCGACTTCGACTGGGAGGGTGAGAACGTCGACGCCCTCTTCGACATGACCGCGAAGTACGGCCTGCCCTACTTCCAGAACTTCATCAACTCCGACCTGGACCCGCACATGATCCGCTCGATGTGCTGCCGCCTCCAGCTCGACCTGCGCGAGCTCCTCAAGCGCGGCAACGGTCTCTTCGGGTCGGCCGAGCTGACCGGATCGATCGGCGTGGTCACGCTCAACATGGCGCGCCTCGGCTACCTGTACAAGGGGGACGAGGAGGGCCTCGTCGCGCGCATGGACGAGCTCATCGACCTGGCCTCGAAGTCCCTCGAGATCAAGCGCGAGACCATTCAGTACCACATGGACCACGGCCTGTTCCCCTACTCGCAGCGCTACCTGGGCACGCTCGATAACCACTTCTCGACGATCGGCGTCAACGGCATGAACGAGATGGTGCGCAACTTCAGCGACGACGCCTACGACCTGACGGATCCGCGCGGCTTCGACATGTGCGTGCGCGTTCTGGATCGAGTGCGCGAGCGCATGGTCCAGCTCCAGGAGGCCACCGGCCACATGTACAACCTGGAGGCGACCCCTGCGGAGGGCACGACCTACCGCTTCGCGAAGGAGGACCGTAAGCGCTTCGCCGACATCATCCAGGCGGGCACGCCCGACGAGCCCTACTACACGAACTCCTCGCAGCTTCCCGTGGGCTACACGGACGACCCGTTCCAGGCCCTCGAGGACCAGGAGGTGCTGCAGGGCAAGTACACGGGCGGCACGGTCCTGCACCTGTACATGGGTGAGCGCGTCTCCTCGGGCGAGGCCTGCAAGGAGATGGTGCGCCGCTCGCTGACGGCCTTCAAGGTCCCCTACATCACGATCACGCCGACCTTCTCGATCTGCCCGGTCCACGGCTACCTGGCCGGTGAGCACTTCACCTGCGAGAAGTGCGCGGCCGCCCACCCCCACGCGGAGCCGCAGGCCTGCGAGGTGTGGACGCGCGTCATGGGCTACTTCCGTCCGGTCCAGTCCTTCAACATCGGCAAGAAGGGCGAGTACCACGAGCGTCAGATGTTCTCCGAGAGCGCCGCGGATGCGCACGGTGAGCTCGTCAGCGCGTTCCCTCCCGCGGGGAGCCGCTGACGTGGGCGCCCGTCCCCATGACGGCGAGGCCGGGGCGACCCGGGAGGGCACGCTGAGCCTGGGCGTCCCCGGCCTCGCCCGGGGGCGGAATGCGCGCGAGTGGACGCCGGACGATCTGCAGATCGCGGGCCTCGTGCCGATGTCGACCGTGGACTGGCCGGGGAAGTTCGCGGCGTCCCTGTTCTTGCAGGGGTGTCCGTGGGCGTGCCCGTACTGTCACAACAGCGCGATTATCGACCCGCGCATTCCGGGCGTTGTCGCGTGGAGCGCGCTCGAGGACCTGCTGGCGCGTCGGCGCGGCCTCCTTGACGGCGTCGTTTTCTCCGGCGGCGAGGCGACCCGCCAGATCGCGCTCGGGGTGGCCATGGCCCGCGTGCGCGAACTCGGCTTCGGCGTCGGCCTGCACACCGCGGGCCCTTACCCGCGCCGCCTGGCGGACCTGCTGGGCGCGGGCCTCGTCGACTGGGTGGGCATCGATGTGAAGGCGACCCCGGGAAATTACGAGGCCGTGGCCGGCCGAAGCGGCGCGGGCGAGCGGGCGTGGGAGTCGCTGGGCGTCGTCCTGGCCCGCCCCGAGGTGGATCACGAGGTGCGCCTGACCGTCTACCCGGACGGTCCCGGTGACTGCTTCGAGGTGGCGGCGCGGGCCCGCGAGATGGGGGTGCGCTCCTTCGCCCTCCAGCAGGCCCGCGACATGGGCGCTCCCGACGGTTTCTCGGCGACGAGGCCGGGGTGGGACGACCAGGTGCGCTCGCTTGCGCGGGACATCGACATGCTGGGCTTTGACAGGTTTATCTTTCGTGGGGGCTCATAGAGCTTTTGTCAAGTGACAGCGCCGCATGTTGGGAAAAAATATGGTGAAGGTTTCACTTGTGACCACTGATCGCGGTATTGTGTAACAACCTCGTGACCATGAAGTCTGGAGTTTCGATGGCTGAAGAGCTGCACTTCGACAATCCTGCGGCGGCTGCCCAGGACCCGTCGACCGACGCCGAAGCGCTGCGCCAGCTGGCGTACCGCTACCCCGAGCTGCGCCCGGCTGTGGCCGCGCATCCGCACGCCTATCGCGGGCTGCTCGACTGGTTGCACCAGTTCAATGATCCGCAGGTCAACGCGGCCCTCGAGGCCCGCGACGACTACGACGGCTACATCGACTCCAACGGCTACCTTGTCATGCACGGAGATGTGTCCGGCGCGGTCGCCGGTTCCTCGATCCGCACCTCCGAATCCGGCATGTACGTCCTCGGTCAGGGCGGCGTGAACTCCTATTCGCAGGTCGAGCGCACGACCCCCTACTCGGCGGTCGTCGGCGGGAATGCTCCCGTCCCGCAGGTGGGTGCTCGCGAGCAGGTGGTCGCCCAGGTGCAGCGTCATTCCATCATGGGCAGCACGGGAACACAGGATCCCGAGGCAACTGCCGTCTACCCGAGCGCATCCTCCGGCTCGTCTTACCCCAGCGCGTCGGGTACCCCGGCGCGGCCCCAGTCCACGCCGCAGGCCTACCAGGGTGCTGGCGCCTCCTACCAGGGTGCTGGCGCGTCCTACCAGGGTGCTGGCGCGTCCTACCAGGTGCAGTCCACCGCCTCGCAGGAAGCAGCCCCGCAGGAAGCCAAGGAACGCCGTGGCTTCCCGTTCATGGCTGTCGTCCTCGGCATCCTCGCCATCACCGCTGCGGTCCTCCTCGCCTTCGTCATCTATGTGTTTACGCGCGGATACGAGGGACCCGCGGCCGGATCGAACCCGAGCTCCTCGTCGTCCTCCGCGTCGGACCCGACCCCGTCGGCAAGCGCCACGACCGAGGAACCCGTGAAGTACCCGGCGCCCGCCGGTGCGATCACCGTGGACTCCTTCTCCTCGCCGTCCGGCAACATCACCTGCTCTTTCACCGCTGACGGCGTCAGCTGCGGCATCGGCGAGTCCGATTGGGCCGAGGACGGCTATGCCTCCTGCTCCGGCAGCAAGGTCGGCGTCCTGAGCGCCTCGAAGGACAAGGCGGGCCAGTCCTGTGAGAGTGCCGCACCCTCCGGCGGAAACGCGCTCGCCTACGGAGCCGCAGCCGCCAAGGGCGACTTCGCGTGCCACTCCACGCAGGACGGCATCAGCTGCTGGAATACGAAGACCGGCCAGTCTTTCGCGCTGGCTCGCGGCGGCTGGATGACCGGCACGACCGGTGAGATCGGCCCCGAGAAGTTCACGTGGAACGACTAAAGCCACGCGCATAAGGAGGCGGGCCCGAGGATATCCTCGGGCCCGCCCCTGTCATCTGCGGAAGCCTACTGCGCCTGGGTGCGGCCGTCCGGTGGGGTGTGCGACGGCGTCACGTTCGGGGTTTCTTGGGTACCGATTGGATTGACGCATGTGCGTACTGTGTGCAGGTTATGTTTCCAAAGCGACAGACTGTGAGGGCGCTGCGGGGCCTGAGAATCACTCGTGTTCTACTAACCACGTATGTACACGTGCCAAAGGAGGCAATCATGACTCATCGGAGAGTCAGCAGAACGATATTTCGCGTCACGCGTGGCTTGTTGAAGCTCGTTGTTGTCGTCGTAGCATGCGCCCTGGTGGGAGTGGTCCATGTTATCCTCCCCGGTTTCAGTCGCATGGCAGACTCGATGCTTGGATACACCGATGGGTGGGACGCGTCGGCTGTCAATACGGACGGCCTCGACCTCGACTACAGCAAGGCCGATTACGACTCGAACAGTATCAAGGATGCTGAAAAGGACCTCGATGAACAGATCAGCGCGGAAGGATACGTACTGCTGCGCAACGAGGGAGGTGCGCTGCCCCTCCCTCAAGGGACAACCGTTTCGCTCTTCTCCGAGGCGTCGAAAACTTTTGCTGCTTCGCAGAACATGATGACGATGGTGACTGGCTCCGGAAGTGGGTCTTACGACAAGATCAACTCAGGGCTCGAAAATGCTGGGCTGTCGGTGAACAAGACGCTCCAGGACATGTATCAGCACGGTGCGTGCAAGGACTACGCCATGGGACCGGGATCTGTCAGTTTCGGTGACGCTGAGAACTTCAGGATCAACGAATGCCCCCTGGCGGTCATGCAGGAATCCGGCGCTCTCGACAGTGCGCAGGGGACAACCCCTCTGTTCATCATGAAACGAGTTGCCGGTGAGGGACGCGACATGCCCCGGTCTATGTACAATCATGCATCCACGCCCGAGGATCAGCAGCGTTCCTACCTGGAACCAGACTCGACAGAGCGTGAGATCCTCTCATACCTGAATGACAACTTCGATAACACGATCCTGGTTGTGAACACCGCATCCGCGCTCCAACTGGACTGGCTCGCAGACTACCCGCATATTCGAGCTGTCATCTCCATGCCTTCTGCGGGAACGGAGGGCATGAACTCCTTTGCACGCATTCTCACGGGTGCCATCAATCCCTCTGGGCGCACGGTTGACACCTGGTCCGGTGACATTGCCGCCTCGCCGGTTGCACAGAACTTCGGTGACTACCAGTATGTCGATTCTGAAGGGGCCTTCACGAAGTACAATTACGTGTCCTACGCAGAGGGGATCTACGTCGGGTACCGCTACTACGAGACACGCTACGAGGACTTCATCCTCGGCCAGGGTAATCCGGGGACTTTCGACTATGAGCGTGAGGTTGTCTATCCCTTCGGTCATGGTCTGTCGTACACGACTTTCCAGTGGTCCAGCCCGTCATTGGAGGATCATGGAGATCGGCTCACCGCTACCGTGACTGTCACGAATACTGGTGACGTGTCCGGTAAGGATGTTGTGGAGTTGTATGCTCAGCAGCCCTACACGGATGCGAACCGTGCGAACGGCATTGAGAAGTCGTCAGTTGACCTGGTCGGTTACGCGAAGACCGCTGAGCTTGCCCCTGGACAATCGCAGACAGTAACGATCTCCTTTGAGCGCGCCCAACTGACATCGTACGACTCAGCAGTCGCACAGACCTACGTGCTTGATCCGGGCACCTACTACGTGACCCCGGCCCGCGATGCGCACGCCGCAGTGAACAACATCCTGGCCGCAAAGGGAAAGACCCAGGCGGATGGAATGGATGCTGCCGGTGACGCAACGATGGCACTCACTTGGGAACCCGGGCTCACCCAGCCTGATACGACAACCTACGCAACCGACCCCGACACCGGTGTGACAATCACAAACCAGTTTGACGACGCGCGAGGTGATATCACCTACCTGACGCGTGCGGACTGGATGGGTACCTTCCCCTCGCCAGATGGCATCCCCTCCGGGCAAATTTCCACGTGGGGCAACGAAATCAATGGAACGGACCAATCCGGAAACCCCGTATCCTACACCTACACCAAGATCGCGGACTCTGCCCTCCTCGCCGCCCTTGACGGAACCGACTCCGGTAACCCAGCCCCGGTCTCATCCACGCAGGTGCCGGTGTATGGAGCGGATAACGGTGTGACCCTCGCTGACCTGCGCGGCGCACCGTACGACGATCCGCGCTGGGAAGCGCTCCTCGATCAACTCACACCCGAGGATTACGACCTGTCTATAGCCCGTGCGGGCTACGGCTCAGAATCCCTCAGTTCCGTCGGTAAACCGTTCTCCATGGACGCAGATACCGCGGCAGGTCTCATCTACGGTGGAACCGGATGGATGTTCCCGACCCCCGTCACTGTCGCGCAGACGTGGAACCAGGAATTGGCCTTGGAATATGGGACGATGATCGGTAACGAAGCGCTGCTGGGTGGTGCTAACGGATGGTACGCGCCGTCCATGAACATTCACCGATCCCCGTACTCGGGTCGCAACGGTGAATACTATTCGGAAGACCCCTTCCTGTCGGGTGTCGTCGCTCGCGCCGAGGTGCGTGGGGCAACGGAGAAGGGCATGTTCACTACGATCAAGCACTTCGCCCTCAACGATCAAGAAAACCACAGGGGTGACCGCGAAGGCCAGTATTCCATCGCCACGTGGTCGAACGAACAAGCGATCCGACAGATCTACCTGCAGCCCTTCAATATGGTCATGAAGGAAGGGAATGTCACCGAGGCGTACACGTCATGCAGGAATGGTGTTTGTGAGCAAAGCACAGTGCAGATGCCCGTCGCGACCGGCATTATGACGGGCTTCAACCGCATCGGTGCGACGTGGACCGGTGGTTCATACGCGCTGCTCACCAAGGTTGTACGCGATGAATGGGGTTTCAACGGGTGGATCCTCACCGACAACGCAAACACGGCAACGTTCATGGGGGCCAGGCAGATGCTCGAAGCCGGGGGAGACTCCAAACTGACGACGCTGGACCAGAGCGCTATGTGGACATTCGACAAGGATGATCCGACCGAGTATGCGCTGGGACGCCAGGCGATGCATCACCTTCTGTTCACGGTGGCGAACTCCCATGCGATGGATGGATCGATGCCCGGCGCGACGCTGAAGACGCACGCGCGCCCAACGACGATCGTGATATGGACGGTTACCTCTGTGGCGACGATTGTCATCCTGCTTGCTGGGTGGACATCTTGGCGAAACCACCTGAAGTACCAGGCTGAGCGCAAGCAACGTCGAGAAGCCGAACAGGTGTAGGTATACGTACCGCAAAACGGAGGGTGGGCCCGAGGAAATCCTCGGGCCCACCCTCTCTGACTGAGTCGACGAGGCCTGGGTGCGGCCGTCCTGCGGGACGCCGTCTAGTGCCGCGCGGCGGCCCCGGCCTCGTTCCTGCCCCTGCCCTACGCCTTCTCGATGGGGCCCAGGATCAGGTTCGCCCACGCGGCGTGCAGGGACTCCTGATCCGAGGGCTGGAAGAGGCCGGCGAGCGCATCACGGTACAGGCGTGAGAGCTCGTGCGTGTTGTAGTAGGCGCTGCCGCCGCACGCGCGCATCGCCTGCTCGACGGCGCGCAGCGTGGCCTCGGCGGCCGCGTTCTTCGCGGCGGACAGCTGTGGCATCCAGGAGCGACCGCGGTCCACGCCCTCGTCGATGTCGCGGGCGAGCTCGCGGATCTGCGGACCGACCGCGTTCATGATGAGGGCGGCCTCGGCGATACGCCAGCGGATGTCCGGGTCGTTGGAGTAGGTCGTCTGGTTCTTCACCGAGCGGCGCTTCGCCACGTGCTCGGCGGCTACCTCGACGGCGCGCTCGCCCACGCCCTGGTAGGTGGCGGCCAGCAGGATCTCGAAGTGGGAGAAGATGCCGAAGATGACGGGATCGGCGCTCGGTCCCGGATCCGTGATCGTCAGGATGCGCTCCTCGGGTACGGTGACGCCCTCGAGCAGTGTCGTCATGGACTGGGTGGCGCGCATACCGAGTGTGTTCCAGTCGTCCTTGATCGAGTAGCCCTCGTCGTCGCGGTGGACGATACCGAACACGGACTTGGGTCCCTCCTCGGTCTCCGCGCGCCCGAAGATGAGCAGGCGCGTCCACACGGGGGACAGGGAGGTGAAGATCTTGGTGCCCTCGAAGGAGTAGCCGCCGTCTGCTGTCGCGGTCGCGCGCGTCGTCGAGCCGAAGAGCACGAGGTCGTTGCCCGGCTCGGAGATGCCGAAGCCAAAGACCTCGCCGGTGGCGGCGTCGCGCAGGATCTGCTCGCCGCGCGCGTTGCCGTGGGCGACCAGGTAGCGTCCCAGGCCGACGATGATCTGGTGCATGTTGATGCCCAGCGCGGTGCCGGGCGCTGCCTTGGCCAGCGCGGTCTGTTCGGCGGCGATCTCGGTCAGGCTCAGACCCGCGCCTCCGAACTCGGTGGGGACGAACGCCGCCAGGTACCCGGCCTCGCGCAGGTCGGCGAGGTCGGCCTCGGGGTAGGTGTTCGTGGCGTCGGCGTCGGCGGCACGCTCGTGGATGCGGGCAAGGAGGTCGGAGTCCAGGAAGCTCATCGCGGTCCTCTTTCGGGTTGGACAGGGGTCGAGGCCGGGGTGCCTCGCGCGCGTCGGTGCCCATGGAGGGGTGGTGGCGCGCGATATGATCCCCGTTGCTAAGGGTGACCTTACTGTAGCTCTGGGGGTGGGGTGGGGGCGAGATGTAATGTGCCTGACGGGGCGTTGTCTGGCCGCGGGCCGCTCCGATTCGATAGGCTGGACACTGTGAGTACTCCGAACGCGCCCCGCACTGCCCTCACCCCTCGCCAGCGATTCCTGCGCGAGCGCCAGCAGCGTCAAAACATGACGTTCGCTGTCATTGGTGTCGTGATGTTAGCGGCCGCGGTGGTGGCCTCCCTCGTGTTTACGGGCATTATCCCCGTTCCTTTCGGTAACGACTTCTCGGTCAAGATCAAGTATGCCGAGACCGGTGACATTCCCTGCCCGACAGCGAACACGAAGCCCGTCGCCCCCGATCAGGTGTCCGTCTTGGTCATCAACACGACGCAGCACCAGGGCCTGGCCTCCAAGGCAACGGAGATGCTCACAGGTGCCGGATTCCAGACGCAGGAGCCCGCGAACTCAGACGTCGAGTACACGGGTAAGGTGCGCATTACCGCCGGTCCGAACGCCGTGGATAACGCGTACTCGGTGGCGCGTTTCTTCCCCGGTGCACACGTGCGTCTCACTGACGCGCAGGATTCCACCGTGACGGTCGAGCTCGGAACCTTCTACGACGACGCGATGAGCGCCGAGGACGTGCAGCGAGTCCTGAAGTCCACGGACCCCGTGGAACAGCCCGCGAAGTGCCGCCCGATGTCAGGTACGCAGCAGGACTGACACGCAGCGATAAATGGGAAGGCCGCCCCTCGGGGCGGCCTTTTCATATTGGGTCCGGCGCTGCGCCAGCGGAGTGCGGGTGAGGGGGCGTCTGCTCAGCGGCTGGCGAGCGGACCGGCCGGCCCCCGGCCTCGAATGTTCTCTAGGAGTGCCTCGCCGTCCGAGCCGTACCAGACGGGGATGGACTCGGGGACGGTCCACAGGGCGTCGGGCACCATGGCCTCGAAGCTGCCGTGTGCCATGAACTGCTCGATCTCGGAGAGGGAGCGGATCGCGATGCCCGCGACGCACTGCGGGAACTCGCGGGCGAACTCCGCGTAGATTTCCGGGTCGTGCTGTCCGTCGTCGCCGACGAGGAGCCAGCGCATGTGCGGGAACATACGGGCCAGACGGCGCAGCTCGCGGCGCTTGTGCTCCGGTCCCGAGCGGAACCATCCCGTATTCGACGGGCCGAAGTCCGTCATGAGAAAGCCGCCGGCCGGGTAGCCGGAGCGCTCCAGGAAGGAACGCACCGTCGGCACGACGTTCCACGCGCCGGTGGACAGATACATGATGGGGGAGTGGGTGCCCTCGGGAACGCCCTCCGACGAGGCCGACGACGTCGTCAGTGTTGTCAGCAGGCGCGCCATGCCGGGGACGGCCTCGCGTGAGGACACTCGGTCCAGGAAGGCATGTCTCGCGGCCGTGACCAGGCGCGGCAGCATCGACACCATGACGGTGTCGTCGATGTCGGAGACCACGCCGAAGTGCTCGTAGTCGGACACGATGCGCACTCGCACGGAGGCGGGTCGGCCGGCGCGGATGCGGCCCTTGCGGGGGCGCTCGTACATCGCCGAGGCCGGGGCGGGCAGCGGCGTCGCGGTGCGCAGGGTGGTGGCGAGCTTGGCGGCCGTCTCCTCGGACATGCCGAGTGCGCGAACGTCGCCCGCGTGTAAGACCTGGATGGTCGCGTCGTGCCAGCCCGGCTCGAGGCCGTGGCCCAAGACCGTGATGTCGACAAAGCCGCCGCGATCCGCGAAGGCGAGTCGGCGTGCGTTTCCGACAGTGATGAGCACGGGCTGACGGGGGACCTGCGCGTTGAAGAATTGGCGCCAGCCGCGCCGCGTCTGCAGCCAGGAACGGCCGTCGTCACCGCGCGCCATGAGGACGCGGCCGAGGATGCGGGCGCTGCGCTCCGATCCGATGCCGCCGAATCCGACCACGCCCGGGTAGTACCAGCCCTGCGACATGGCGGCGACCAGCAGAGACGACGCGAATTCGCCCACGCCGGCCGTGATGGCGAGCGCGAGCGAAGGTGATTCGTCGTCGATGAGAGGCGGTCGGAGGCGCATGAGGGCAATCATAGGGCTTCGCGGCCCCAGTGGCGCAAGGATCGGGGATTTTGGGTGCGAGTGGCCATGGTAGTCTGACCGTGGAATAAAAGGGTGCGAAGATGCATGTGACAGGTCTTTCCCAGCGTGGGGTATCGTCGCTGTAACTGGAGGGGAAACCATGCGACTATTGCTGCAATTAGGCATCGTCGTCTGTCGATTCATTAAACGTGGACCGGGTGCCATTGTCGGGCTCGCTCTCCTGCTTGCGTGCGGGGTCGGCTTGGCATCCTGGTATCGAGACCTGCCTGTGACTGAGCCTCAGACTCCCGAGACGCTCGCGCGCGAGTACGTTGATCTGATCTTCACGGGTCGCTACGCGGAGGCTGAGGAGTACGCGAAAGTCGAGTCGCGCACGTGTTCTCGTGGTGACTGCTTTCTCGATCCATCGCTCGCCACGCCCATTGAATATCCGCAGCTGGTCGAGCTGACGGTCAAGCCAAGAAGCGCGGAGCGGAACAACGAGAGCTATGAGGTGCTCGTTCGATACACCCTTGGGGGAAGGGAATCGTGGGGCAGCTTTACCATCGTTAAACAGCCTCAGCACTACCCGACCCCGGGAGTGCGAACGGTGGGCGGATGGATGATTCGTGAGCCCTGGCAGAGTCAATCAATAATCAGGATCGATCATGCCTTTGCGTCCGCGAGTGTTGGCGACCTTGAGGTCTATCGGGGGCATGGCATTGGTTCGGGGCGGAGGAGCTACTCGTGGGAGTCCACCACGGTGCGAGGATATCCTGCCATGTACGACCTCAACCTCACGAAGATTGCCGACCGCTGGCTTGTGCTGATGCGCGATCGAAATAATCAGGAGGTGGATTTTGGCGATTATGATTCTGTCCCCTTCTCTTTGGGGGAGGAAATGTTAATCGAAGCGGTCATGGCACCCGAGGACTACGACGAGCTGTACGTCCAGGTTGAGCGCGAGCTCCGTGCCTGTCTGCGTGGCGAGCCGTCCCCTGTGTGCACTCGCCAACTGTCCGGGAAGGGTGAGGAAGGGGCTGTGCTGACGGTCGTTACCGATCTTCGGAACCGCCCGAGTCTTGACTCTGTGACCGAGGAGGACACCCTCCCGGTGGAGGTGACATTCCCCGATGGGCGCACGGAGCTTGTTCGGGTGAAGTGGCGATACTCGCAAGACTCGACGGGCACGGTGAGCATCACGTTGGAAACTGATCTCCCCCCCGTGGGAGAAGGAGAGAAGGGGATGACGATGAGGCTGATGCGCTATGTCAAACGTGGGCCGGGAGCGTTTGTGGGACTGGCACTCCTGCTGGTCCTCGGGGTCTTGGGATGTACCGCGTATGGGGACTCTCTGCGTTCTCAGATCACGCCTGAACAGGCCGTGCGAGCCTACGTCCAGCTGATCATCGACGGGAAGTACTCGGAGGCTGAAAAGGTCATTCCCGCCCGGGACAAGCAGTGTAACGGAAGGTTGTGCAGGGTTGTCGACGACATCTCGGAGCTGCGCGTTGAAGCCCCGCAGCTGCTGGATGTGACGGTGAGCAAGAATGCGGGGAGAGGAACGTCAGGTGCATTGCGAAGGTCCGCCTGCTCGTGGGAGGTGTCGAGCAGGAGTACCAGTTAAGCCTCACTCGTGATGAGAGCGAGGGATCCCCCGTGACGGGATGGTGGCACCTAGATGGGGCACTATACGGAGAGTCAACGGTTGTTCTCGACTCGGTATTCGCGACGGCGACGTTCGGAGACGACTACGAGTTCGCGCAAGTGGGTCCCACGGCCCCCAGGGGGTCACAGTGGCGCATTAATCGATCGGCCTACCCCGGGGTGTACGAGCTTCGCGTCTTCCCGCTCGCTCATCACTGGCGCCATGTTCTGAGCGACACTCAGGGCAATGAGTGGTGGTCCGGGGAATCGGATAGCATCCCCGTTTCCCTCGGTGGAAACTATCAGCTGAGCGCTGTTTTGTCGGAGCGTGACTACAACGATGTTCACGTGGATGCCGAGCAGGAAATTCAGCGGTGTGTGCGCGGCGAGGAATCTCGCGTGTGCCTGCAGCGCCTGCGTGGGCACAGCGCCGAGGGCATGAGGGTGTCCTTCGATGATTCATCCGAGGACGTCGCCGTCTGGAAATCCCCGATTGATCTGCACAAGACCGAGGTGACGGTAGCCTACGCGGATGGGACGTCGAGAGAATTTACCCTCTGGTGGCGCTTCGTGGCCGATGGAGACGACGTGCACGTTACCTACACGTCTGGCCTCTATCAGCGAGCCCTGCCGGTCGATGGCTCGGGTTCGACGATGAACGAAAGGTTGTTCTGATTCATCGGTGCCGCCGGTGTTCGCGAAGTGCGAGCGCCGGCGGCACTGTCATGCGCCGATTAGTCGAGGGGGAGCTCGGGCGTCGGGGCGGCCGTATTCTTACGTAGCGCGGGCAGGCCGATCAGCATGAGGACGACCATCGCCCATCCCGCGCTGGCCATGGTGAACAGGCCGCCGCGCGCGCCGATAGCGTCGATCGCGGGTCCCGCGACCGCGGTTCCCAGGGAGACACCCAGGCTGATCGAGGTGGACATCCAGGTGAGGCCCTCGGTGAGCTTCGCGGGGGGAGACGGAATTCTGGATGATGACGTTGACGTTCGTCATCGTGGGGGCGCAGGTAAGGCCCGTGATGAGGATGACGATGGCCATCGTCCAGACGTTGAAGGCCACGGGGAAGAGGCTCATGCCGATCGCCATCGCGATCACGCCGATCACGAAGAGCTGCCAGGTGGGTCGCCTCCATGTGCGTGCGCCGTACACGAGGGCGGCCGTCAGCGAGCCGATGGAGAAGAGGGCGAGGAGGATGCCGCCGAGCGCGGGGGTGCCCAGCTCCTCGGTGAAGCTGACCATCGACACTTCCATCGCGCCGAACGTCGTGCCCATGCCGATGTAGGTCGCCGCCATGACGAGGACGACGGGCTTGCGGATGACGGACTCGCGCGGGGCGCTCGGATCGTGGGGGATGATCGCGGGCTCGGAGTCACGGCGTGACAGGAACAGAAGCCGCCCACTGCCAGGCTCGCGATCGAGATGATGAGGCCGGTCGCGGGGTGCACCGCGGTGCCCAGGACGGTGGAGAGCACGGGGCCCACGATGTAGACGAACTCGTCGACGGCGGATTCGAGGGCGTAGGCGGTCGTCAGCTGGCCCGGCTTGTGCAGGATCGTCGACCAGCGCGAGCGCACGAGTGCGCCGGGTGCGCCCCACGTGGCGCCCGCGAGGGCGGCCGGGATGAAGAGCGTCCACGCGGGGGCGTGCATGATGACGGCGGCGACCAGCGCGGACATCGACAGGACCGAGATCGTCCACGCGGGGCCCATGACGCGCAGCTGCCCGTGGCGGTCGACGCGGCGCGCGAGGATGGGCGCGCAGAGTGCCATGACGATGATGCTGACCGCGGCAACGGCGCCGGCCAGCGTGTAGTTGCCGTACTCGGCGCGCACCATGAGGATCGTTGACAGTCCCACCATCGACATGGGCATGCGCAGAATAAGGCCAGCCGCGGAGAATTTCCAGGACTGGCGGTAACGCAGAATGTCGAGATAGGTGCCTAGCATCCATCCATTCTATCACCGGGGCAGTGTCCCGAAAGGCAAGCGAAATGGGGCGTACGTAACCATTCGGACCTTCCGTGAAGGGAGGGCACGCCGCGAAAAAAGCCACGGCCTCGTCGAAAGGGGACGAGGCCGTGGCGGGTATCGGGCAAAGGTCTAGTCGGTCACCTCGAAGACGCCGAGCTGTCCCTTTTCCGCCAGGGAGAGCGCGTGGTTGACGAATGCGTAGTGGCCGGCCTCGAGCGGCGTGAACTCGACGAATCCGCCCTCGGCGGCGCCCAGCGTGAGGACCTGTCCCCAGCCGCCCCCGCTCCCGCCGCCGCGGATCACGTAGGCGCCCTCGCGCCACACGGTGTCGAATTGGGTGCCCACCACGTGGAAGGTGGTCGCCAGGTTCGGGCCCGCGTCCATGACCCACACGCGCACGCGCTCGTTGGTCTTGATCTGGATCGGGTGCGCCTTGTACTGGAAGGGCACGCCGTTGAAGGCCATCGCGTTGGGCTGCAGGGCCGACAGGAGCGAGGCATCTGCGGGCTGACCGTCCGCGCCCAGGTAGAGCTCGGAGGCGACCATGACGTACTCGTGGTCGACCTTGTCCAGGTCGGTCGGGTCGATGATGACGGCCCCGAACATGCCGTTTGCAATGTGCATCGACATGGGTGCGGTCGAGCAGTGGTAGAGCCAAATGCCCGCGTTCTTCGCGACGAAGGTGTACTCGAGGGTCTGCCCGGGCTCGATCGAACGCATGACGTTGTCGGGGGCGACGAGGCCCGCGTGGAAGTCCAGCGAGTGGCTCATCGTCCCGTTGTTCACGAGCGTGATGTGGAAGGTGTCGCCGATGTGTCCGCGCAGGATCGGGCCGGGAGCGTCCCCGTTGAAGGTCCACGACTCGCGCGTCAGCGAGCTCGTGACGTTCACGGTCTGCTCGGTGACCGTGAACGTGTAGTGACGCTCGGTCTCGTTCGTGGCCGGCGGCAGCAGCGGGTCGCGCGCGTCGATGGTCGCCGCGTAGTCGGTGAGGGCCGTCGGGGTGGCGGGACCGGCGGCGGCGTCCTGGCCGTGGTCGTGCCCGTGGTGGGCGTGGCTATCCGAGGCCGAGGTCCCCGAGGAGGACGAGGTCGCGCCCGTGGCCTGCACGTGCAGGGTCATGCCCATCTCGCGGTGACCCGGCAGGGAGCACCAGCCCTCGACGTCGCCGGAGATGACGCCGAGGTCGAGTTCCTTCGTCTCGCCCGACGCGAGCGACCCGGAGGTCACGCCCGTCTCGAACACCAGGTCGTGGCGCTGGTCCCCCGAGTTCGTGAAGTCGATGATGAGACGGTCACCGACCGGCACCTCGATGTGGTTCGGCGTGAAGGCCATGCCGTCGACGCCCACGGACACGCGGGTCGTGTGTCCGGTCGGCATCACGGACGAGGCCGTGGTTCCCGTCCCCGTTCCCGTGCCCTGCGTCGTGGGCGCGGACGGGTTGGACAGAAAGATAGCCAGCGCGAGCGCCACGACGGAGACGACGCCGACGATCGCTCCGGCCGTGCGGCTCACCGGCGAGTGGTCGCCCGTCGGGCTCATGCGCAGCTTCGGCGTTTCTTTCGACGCGGACGCCTTCGGGTTCTCGCCTCCCGACGAGGGCGAAGCGGATAGGTTCAGGTCAGCCACGGCGGCCTCCTTGCGTGGTGGGGGATGAAGAGGCGGCGCGCTTGGCGCGCGCCTGGGCCACGCCGCCGCGGCCCAAGAGGACGATGTCGACGACGTAGGTGGCCAGCAGGACCACCCACGCGGCGATGGTGAGGCGTTCGGCGGAGGTTCCGCCCAGGGAAGCGACGGCGAGCGCAAGGATTGCGGCCACGTTGCGAGCCGCCTCCCGGATGGGGGCCCCGGCCTCGAGCACGCTGACGCCGACGCGCACCGCGGACGGGCCGCCGCCGATAACGACGGGCATCAGGTAGGTGAGCGCGCCGACGAAGAGCTGGCCCAGCCCGGCCGCGCCCAGGATCGGCATCCATGCGAGGAACGCCGAGCGTAGGCCGGTCGCGTCCGCCGCCTCAAAGGCGCGCAGGGACGCAGCGGCGCCCGCGACGAGGATCCATGCGGCGCCCAGCATGAGGGACCACGCGCCGTACTCCGCCGGCCCCTTTGTCAGCGCCACGCGCACCAGTGGAACGCCCACGCCCAGGGCGGCCGCGCCCACGACGATGAGGAGACCCACGGAAGTCACGCGCATCGACCCGGCCACAGCGCCCGTGCCGGCGACGAGAAGCGCGGCCACCCACATGGGCAGGGCGCTCGTCGCGAAGGACACGGCTCGCGGATCCATGCGCGTACGCATCGCGGTCGGCCCCAGCGTCACCAGGGTCCCGCCCATCGTCAAGCCCACCCATCCGGCGACACCCGCCAGTGCGTGGGCGACCGTCAGGCGGTCCCGGGCCTCGGCCAACCACGCGGGTGCGTCCGCGTCGAACATCGCCGCCGTGACGAAACCGGCCAGCGTCGCGCCAACCACCAGGAAGAACGCCGCCGCGATGTAGTAGCGGATGATGACCGCGAAACGCGAGGCCAGGCGCTCGCGGGAGGCGGTGAGCAGCGCCCACCCGTGCCAGGCCGCGATCGCGCCGACAACGGTCGCGCCCGTGACGGTTGCGTGCCACAAGCCCGACCACATGCCGCCGATGAGCAGCAGCAGGGAGAGATTAAACGCTGTGATGCGCACGGTGTTGTCGCGCCCCGCGCGTCGGTCGTCTGGCGCCAGGTGGGCGAGCGCGCGCGTGAAGTACCAGGACCACTGGAAGATACCGTTCGACAGGACGCCGAGGGTCACCAGGTGGATCATCGTCCACAGGTTCTGCGGGATGCGGCCTCGGGCGACGATCGTGATCGCCGCAGCGACGGCTGCCGCGCACATCCAGACGGTGGTCGCGCGGTCGGTGCGGGGAACGCGGGGCTTGTTCATCGTGCCTCCCGAGCGTTTGCGCGCGCCCGGCGAATCGTCACCGTCAGCGTCGTGGCGACGAAGAGGAGCATGCCGACAACCCCGAGGGTGCCGCCCAGGCGCCACGGGTGGGCGGCCTCGCGTGCGCCCGCGAGGAGGCGCAGGAGGAGGGAGACCTGCAGGAACGCGAAGGGGACCCACATAGCGGGGTGGTAGGGGACTTCGCGTCGGGCGACCGCCGGGATGATGACGGGCGCGTGGGCGAGCAGCATCGAGACGACGAAGCCGATCGTGATCGCGTGGACGCCGGCGTCGTAGCCGTATCCGTCGAAGGCGGGCGGCGCAATAATCCACATCAGCGCGGGCACGAGCGCCCACGCGTATCCGCTCAGCATGCACACGGCCGCCAGGCGCGGCAGGCCCTTCATGCGCACGGTGCCGCGCGCGACGTCGTGCCACGCGGTGTCGGCCATGAGGACACCCAGGCTCAGGCCGATCAGCGGATAACCGATCGTCGGGGAGTAGAGCGCGACGGTCAGGCCCACCATGAGCGCGGCGCTCTCGGCGGTGATGCGCCGCTCGGTGGAGCCGGACGCGAAGGCGAGGCGAGCCAGTTCGACGCGCTCGCCGACGATCGTGACGATCAGGAAGGCCAGCCACCAGGGCACCGCGCGCGGCGTCTCGAGGCCTCGCCACCACAGGAGGATGCCGCCCAGGCCAATGAGTGCGCCCATCAGCTGGATGAGGACCGCGTGGGTGGCCTGACGGCGCGCCCACACGTAGCAGTAGATCGCCGTCAGTAGGGCCATGCCGAGGGTGATGAGGAAGCCGGGCATCATCCGCTCGGGCGCGAACCCGCTTAGGTGTGCGGCGAGGTAGCGGGGGATCGGGAGGTTCGCGAGCGCCACGCGCACCCCCTCGTTCAGGGAGATGACGACCGCGCTGATGCCGCCGGCTCCGGTGAGCAGGGGGGCGGCGTACGCCCACGCGCGACGCCCGTCGGATTGCAGGGCGACCGCGCGCTCGAGGCAGATCGCGGTGCCCAGGAACCCGTAGATCATGAGGAGTCCGTGCACGGTCCCCAGGCTTGTCGAGGCCACGGGCGCGATAGCTCCCAGGCGCACGAGGGAGGCGTCCAGTCCCGCCAGAAGCGCAACGCCCGCGAGGAGCAGGAATGCGAGGCGGCCGACGGGCAGCCGGGGGATGGGTGGCCTCACCGTCGTTGTCGACGAGGCCTGGGCCGGTGTATCCGGTCCCGCGGGGTGCGCGGGTGGGCGGGATGCCTCGCTCATGTGGGCTCCTGGAGGTGGTGGGCGTGAGTCGGCTCCGGTGGGGGCGACAGTGCCAAGGTAGCCGCCCTGCCAGCAATTTTCTAGGGGTGCGGGCGGTAAAAATATGTGATGCCACAACGGGCTTGTGGTGATGCTGTGTCGATGAATGGGTGCGCTATAGGTTTCCGTCCGGTAATATTGTCAAGGTCACGCATCTATGATCACAGGAGTGGACGATGAGCGATCTTTCTTTTGTTGCCGGTGAGTTCCCGCGCCTAGCTTCGACGGCGCGCGAGGCCGCAGAGGCGGTCCGTTCGGCGCGCCCAGAGGGTGGGGCCAGTGCTTTCGCTTCGGCGATGCCCGGAACGAATCTGTCGTCGAAGATGCAGGGCGTCGAAGACAAGTTCGCGGACCAGGCAACCAAGACGGGCACGAGCCTGGACGAGCACGCCGAATCCCTCCTGGCAGCCGAGCGCGATTTCATCGCCGCCGAGGAAGAGAACACGAAGCTCATTGGCTCCATTATCGAGGGCCACAGCTACGGCGGTGGTCTGTCGGGCCATAGCATTGGCGGAAAGGTGACATTAATACGATCGGTGGTGAGCCCCTCACCGGCCACAGCAAGGGCTCCGGTCTGTCGGGCCACAGCATTGGCGGAAAGGGTGACATTAATACGATCGGTGGTGAGCCTCTCACCGGCCACAGCTATGGCGCGTCTCGTGGTGCTGAACAGCTCGATGACGTCGTGAACCTCGGGCAGCCGAGGGGGCACAGCAAAGGTGCGACGGCGCATGATGAGTGGTGGCGCGAGAGGGGTATTCGCGCGGACGGCCCTGATCTCCGATCCGGTAATCCTAGCCCCGTAAAAGATGCCGCCGAAAGTGTGGTCAGGGGTGCGCAGGAGGTTGCATCTGACGTGGCCAGGGGTGCGCAGGAGGTTGCATCTGATGTAGCCAGGGGTGCGCAGGTGGCCGCCGAGAGCGTGGTCAGGGGCGCCAAGGAGGCCGTTGAGGGGCTGCGTGAGGCAGCAGAGAATATTGACCCGACGCAGATTGCCGGCCCGATGATGGGGCCGCCATCGTGGCTGGATGACATCAAGCGCAAGTGACGAGCCGTGGCGGACGCTCAGGCTGGCGCGTGCCGTATCGGGCGCGCAGGCGGAGATGAATGGACATGAGGAGGTCTTGCGCTAGCTTCCTCGTCCTCGCCGTCGCAATCGTGTGCGCGGGATGCGTGTCCCTCTTTGGCGCTGACGGTTTAAACCCCGAACAGCGAGGAGATCTCAAGCGGGCCGCGTCGCTGGAGTCCATCGAGACGTTCGGGCGCGACATTGAGCCGGCGATCATTCGTGCGCGCGACACGTTGATGACGCGTGAAAACTACAGGAGCTATAGCAGCAACGATTACATCTATCGTGTCGATGTTGGTGATCAGGTTCTGTTCTCGATGGTGTCGCGTACGTACAATTTCGAAGAGCACGATCCTGCCCGGGTGCGCGCAGCGTTTGATGCCGAGCTGAGGCCCCTCGGTTTCGATTTCCGTGAACACGTCTATGAGGACGATGGCCGTGGCAGTGACACGGTCCTCGCCTGGACGAGTGAACGATACGGAGTGACCGTACACATCATGGTGTCGGGTATTGGGTTGACAATGATGGACTATTACACGGGTGATCTGCGCAGCGACGGAACGTCCGCTAATCCACAGGAGCTGGCGGATATCCCCGGACGCGTGCCGGACTGGTTCGCCGACGCGGCTGCAGGCACGCAGTCGTGACGAGATCCAACTCAGCAACCTGCTAGACGACGAGGGGGGCGGCGCTCGATTGAGCGCCGCCCCCCCTCGCAACCCGCGTGTGACTAGGGAACTTGCTCCTCGAAGATGTTTCCGACAAGTGCATGGACGTCGATGCACTTGGGATCGGGGCGATGTCTGCCTTCGGCATAAGCAAGTCGAGCTGCGGCCAAGTCTGCAAGGCGGATAGCTTGGATAACAATGACGCGACGCAGCCCTGCGGAGACTTCTCCGCGTTCGTGAGCGACGGCAGCGACACGAGCGAGTGTTTCCGCACGACGCGCAATCCGCACGTCCGGGTGCTCACGATCTTCACGGTACTCGTCGGGAATCAAGTTGAAGCGATGAGACTGCGGTAAATCAACGAGAGGAGAAATAGGCGGAATCTTCTCATTGAGGATTGCATGGTAGCTCGACTCTTCGATGGCGTGGACGTACACGGAGTACTCCAACGAATCGAATGCCGCACTTCTCTCTTTCCTATCGGAATAGAGGTCGAGCAGATAATCCGCCGGAAAGAACTCAACTTCCGCGACTTCAAACGGATCCAAAATTCTGTAGGCGAGAGTGTCGCTGCGCTGACCTCTGAGATGCCGACCAATTCGAGTTCCAAAGTCTTCCGTTGTTTGACCAACGTAGATTGGCTCACCGTCGAAGTCGTAAAACGCATACACTCCGACACACTTACCCAGTCGTGTATTGGTCGTCGGCTCAACGAAGCTCAGAGCTGCGGATAGGCGTGCGCGGAATAGCTGCACGAAACGCGTAGGCATTGTGCGCTTGAGAGGTGGCTTCGTCTCAGAATCTGTTGAACCGTACGAAGCGATTCCTGTGCTAGCCATGTGCGACCACCTCCAGGGATGGGGAACCCTGGTCGAATTCCTGGCGGACTAGGGGCATGAGGTAGTTCTTCCCTAGCCAGGCAACGACAGGGACGGCAACTGCGTCACCAAAACCAAAACGAATCTGGTTATCCGTCGCATCGCCGAACTTGTAGTGGGGGATACCCATGAGGGAGGCATACTCGTGGGGAGTCATCCAGCGCACAGCAACGTTGCCCTTGCCCGCCTTGACGACAGCCTGCCGTGAGGAACCGCCTCGCGCAGTTCGCAAACAGCCGGCGATATCATCGGGTCGGATTTCCCAAACTGGTTTTCCCTGACGTGTACGCCGGTAAGCGGTGCGATATGTGACCCGCGTTGATGTGCGCAGAGACTCGAGCCTAGCTGCCTGAACTGGAGACAGTGAGTCAAGAAAATCTGCTGTGCGGCTCGCGTTCCACCAGTGTGGATCGTCTTTGGGTAGACGATCTGCAAGCGCGGTGAAGCCTTCAGTGAGCAGTGGAGGAACAGCTGGGAGGGGAGCTCGGTGAGTGATGAGAGTGGGATCCGAATGTATCCACTCAAGCCATTCGGGACGCAGATCTGAGGGAGTGTCATCCGAGTCGGGTGGAGTTAGGGCCCCCACGAGGAACATACGTGGCCGTGACTGCGGAATGAAATGCCTGGCGTCAATAGACAGAGCATCGACGGAATATCCCAGTGAATTAAAAGCGCGGATTGCTGCAGTAAGATCATCACCGGAATGCGAGGAAGCTAGGCCAGTGACGTTTTCAAGGACTGCGACGGGAGGGCGACTATCGCCCATCTCTTCGAGAATCCGCATAAAGTGCCAAAACGTTCCTGATTGTCTTCCGCCAAGACCATCTCGATTCCCAGCCAGGGACAGGTCAGTGCAGGGTGAGGAAGCCCAGGCGATCGCACTGTCCGTTGGTAAATCGCTGCCATTGATGTCGGCGATGTCACCAACGTGATAGTCGGTGTCTGAGCCGTATTGAGAGCGGTATAGCTGATGCTTTTTGGCTTCGTAATCATTAGCCCAGGCGACCGAAAATCCAGCTTGTTCAAGCCCCGCTCGAGCGAGACCAATACCTGCGAAAAACTCCAGCGCGGTTGGACTTTTGCCTGAAATTAAGCGAATAGCTGCTGTCATGGTAGTCCTTCCTGATCTGGGTCTTCCAAGGGTACATCGGCCCATGCACATCTGCGGTAAACGCGTGGGGGCGGCGCTCAATCGAGCGCCGCCCCCCTTCGCAACCCGCGTCAGCGGGCAGCGTCAGAGCGTCAGCCGTTCAGGGCGTCGGACACGACCTGCTTGGCGGCCTCCTGGACCTGCGCCAGGTGCTCGGCACCCTTGAAGGACTCGCCGTAGATCTTGTAGACGTCCTCGGTGCCCGACGGGCGAGCCGCGAACCACGCGGACTCGGTCGTCACCTTCAGGCCGCCGATGGGCGCGTCGTTGCCGGGCGCGCGCACCAGCTTCGCGACGATCGGGTCGCCGACGAGCTCAGTCGCGGTCACGTCGTCCGCGGACAGGGCCGCGAGCTTCGCCTTCTCCTCGCGGGAGGCGGCCGCATCGATACGGGCGTAGGCGGAGGCACCGAAGCGCTCGACCTGCTCCTCGTGCAGCTGCGACGGGGTCTTGCCGGTCACGGCCAGGATCTCCGAGGCGAGCAGCGCCAGGATGATGCCGTCCTTGTCGGTCGACCACACGGTGCCGTCCTTGCGCAGGAACGAGGCTCCCGCGCTCTCCTCACCGCCAAAACCGACGGTGCCGGACAGCAGGCCGGGCACGAAGTACTTGAAGCCCACGGGCACCTCGATGAGGTCGCGGCCCATGGCGGCCACGACGCGGTCGATGAGCGCGGAGGACACGAGGGTCTTGCCCACGGCCGCGTCGGCGTTCCAGCCGGGGCGGTGCGTGAACAGGTACTCGATGGCGACGGCCAGGAAGTGGTTCGGGTTCATCAGGCCGTCGGGGGTGACGATGCCGTGACGGTCCGAATCCGCGTCGTTGCCGGTCGCGATGTCGTAGGGGGTGTTGCCCTCGGCGTCGGGGGTCATGGCCTCGCGCAGGGATGCCATCGCGTAGGGCGAGGAGCAGTCCATGCGGATCTTGCCGTCCCAGTCCAGGGTCATGAACGGCCACGCCGGGTCGACCTCGGGGTTGACGACGGTCAGGTCGAGGCCGTAGTGCTCGCCGATGGCCGCCCAGTAGTCGATGGACGCGCCGCCGAGCGGATCGGCGCCGATGCGCACGCCCGCCTTGCGGATGGCTTCGATGTCGATGACCTGGTCGAGCTGAGAAACGTAGTAGTCCAGGTAGTCGAAGGGCTTGATGTTCGGGTCGTGCAGCAGCTCGGAGCCGGTGACGCGGGGGACGTTCTTCCATTCTCCCGAGTCGAGGAGCTCGTTGGCGCGCGCCGCGATCCAGCCGGTCGCGTCGGTGTCGGCGGGGCCGCCGTGAGGCGGGTTGTACTTGAAGCCGCCGTCGCGCGGGGGGTTGTGGCTGGGGGTGACGACGATGCCGTCGGCCAGGCCGTCGCCCTCGGTGCGCAGGTTACCCGGGGCGCCGTTTGCGCCGAGGATGGCGACGGACACGGCGGGGGTGGGCGTGTAGGAGCCGCGCGAGTCGATGCGCGTGTCGATGCCGGCGGCCGCGAGGACCTCCAGGGCGGTGCGCCACGCGGGTTCGCTCAGGGCGTGCGTGTCACGGCCAATGAACAGCGGACCGTTGAAGCCCTGGGAGGCGCGGTATTCGATGATCGCCGCGGTGATGGCGATGATGTGCGCCTCGTTGAACTTGGAGTCCAGCGAGGAGCCGCGGTGGCCCGAAGTGCCGAACGCGACGCGCTGTCCGACGTCGGTCGGGTCGGGGATGATGTCGTAGTAGGCGGAGATGACATCGTCGACGTTGATGAGGTCTTCTGGAAGGGCACGTGTGCCAGCTCGATCATGCATAGGGACAGTGTTGCACGTTACGCCCGTTTGTGGGTAATACCGTCCCACGGCGTGGACTAATGCCTTATTTTCTCTTGTTCGAGGCCTTGGCTGGCCGTCTGGAAAAGGCCAGGTGAGAGCGCGCCGCGCCCCGGCCTCGTCCGTGGGGGACAGAGGGGTGTATGCGCGTTTTCCCAAAAATGGCACCGAGCGACTATCCTATGAGATGTCGGTCACCGAAGACCGTGACTGTGTTGTCAGGAGGAACATCGTGGGATGGTTTGATTCCATCGAACATAACCGTTGGCTGAGCGGCCACATGCAGGCCCTCATCGAAGAGGCAGAAGGCGCGATCGTCGCGACTGGTTTCGCGCACCTCGATGCCGATGGAAAGCCCGACCCGACTCGATCGATCGATCTGGCCGTCACGGGTCGCATGGCCTACGTGTTCTCGCTCGGTGCGCTCATGGGCCTGCCCGGCACGCGCCGCTACGCCGACCATGCCGTCAAGGCGCTCACCAACTACTTCACCGACCCTGTCAATGGCGGCATGTGGTTCGCGATCAAGCCCGAGCCCGACGCCGACGGTCGCGGCGTGCCGTGGGACGAGGACGCGCGCGTGAAGTCGCAGTACCACACGGTGTACGCGCTGCTGGGCGTCGCCGCCGCGACGGTCGCAAATCGCCCCGGAGCCCACGAGCTGCTCAACCGCATGCTCGAGGAGCAGAAGGAGCTGTGGGCCGACGACTACGGCCTCGTGTGGGATGAGTATGACGAGGCGTTTAACGAGCCCGTACCCGTCCATACCCTCGGGACCCTCATCCACACGATCGAGGCTTACATGGCTGCCGCCGAGGCGACGACCGAGCCCGAATGGCTCGACCGCGCCGAGAAGATGACGGCCTTCGCCTACAAGATTGCCTCCAAGAACGGCTGGCGTATCCCCGAGTTCTTCGACGAGAAGTGGGAACCCAGCCCCGAGGCCGGCAAGCTCCTCAACGACGGGCGCCGCTACTACGACGGCTACGTGACCGGCCACTCCATGCAGCTTGCGCGCTTCGCGCTGCAGGTGCGCGCGGGCCTGCGCTCGATGGGCTGGACCGTGCCCGACTACCTCCTCGAGATGGGAACCGAGCTCTTCGAGCGCGCCCGCGTCGACGGCTGGCGTCGCACCGACGGCAACCCCGGCTTCTCCACCGGCGTCAACGACGAGGGCGACCCCGTGCCCGGCGAGGACGAGCACCAGCAGTGGGTTGTCTGCGAGGGTGTGTGCGCCACCGTCGCCGTGCGCCGTGCCATGCTGGACGACGGGGCCCGCGTCTCCGACGTCGAGCACTTCGAGCACTGCTACCGCTCCTTCGTCGACTACATCCACGACTACCTCATCAGCCAGCCCGGTCGATGGGTGCGTCGCCTTGGTCCCCGCAATGAGAACGTCCAGCCCGCCAAGTCGTCGCGCTGGGACGTCTACCATGCCGTCCAGGCGACGCTCGCGATCCGCCTGCCGCTGTGGCCGCCGACGGCCCCCGCTCTCTCGCGCGGCCTCCTCGATCGCCCCGAGGAACCGGCCCCCGACAAGAAGTCCTGGAACTTCTTCGGGCTGCGCGGCTGACGCATCGGATGTCTGATGGGCTCGGGCCCGGGGATGCGAGGGTCGCATCCTCGGGCCTGGTCCTGTAGGATGTTCCGCGTCTGGAGGGCTGTCTGAGTGGCCGAAAGAGACGGTCTTGAAAACCGTTGTGTCAGCAATGGCACCGGGGGTTCGAATCCCTCGCCCTCCGCCGAGCCGGCCGCCCACGGGCGTCGCGGCGGGTGCACGTTCGCGCTCGCGGCGAAAATGCCCTAAAGTAGTCGGCACTGGAGACGTCGCATAGTCCGGTCGAGTGCGCCTCCCTGCTAAGGAGGTAGGGGTGCATAGCCCCTCGCGGGTTCAAATCCCGCCGTCTCCGCGCACAACCCCCGTGCTTCCCTCGAAGCGCGGGGGTTTTCGTATTCTCTGCAGCGCGTGGGCTGGTGTGGCCGTGCGTGTGCAGGGGTCATGGCCTCATGGTTTAAATGAGTGGGATGCGTCACTAAGTCGGGTCTTCGATAACCCTTTCATTCTCGTCGGTTCGGTCATAATTTAGGGATCATTAAATGCGCCTTTGTATGATTAGTTAATAATCCATTGGTGCTGCTCAGTTCCATATGCTGACCAAGAGTTCAGAGAAGTCGTTATGTGAGCGTTATGCCTGGAATATCAACGAAATACACCGTTGTAGTTGTGGTTCAGGCGATAGGGGCGAACCGTAGTGGTCGCATCTGCTCTTTCACTAGGGTGGGATTCAAGTCCTGTCCACTTTCTCTCCATAGAAGGAGAAGTCGATGTCTCGACCGCGTCCGTTCCGCGCCCGTGTGGGCGTTGCGGGTGCTGCCAGTCTGGCCGCTCTCTCGCTTCTCGTCACGTCGCTGACACCCCTCGCCATGCGAGCCAGCGCCGCCGACGAAAGCACGCAATCGCCCGACGTAGCAACCTCTCAGGAAGCTGCCACGGCCTCGTCCGATACTGAGGTGGCCGCCGAGCCTGCCGCCGAGGCCGGGGTCGAAGCCCCCGCCGCCGAGGCTGGCGCGGAAGCTCCCGCCGCCGATGCTGAGGCTCCCGCTGCCGAGGTTGCCCCCGAGGATCAGCCCCGCACGCGCCGCGCCCGCGCAGTTGCGGAAGACCAGGCGACCCTGGCGATGACCGTCGTCAACGACGAGGAGACCCTGCGTATCCGGGCCCTTCAGACCACGACGATTAACTTCTCCTGCTCCTCGGTCACCACCCCCTGTAAGGGCGGTGTTATCGAGGTGTGGCTGCCCGGGCCTGTCACTCCCGCCGGCGTGCAACTGAGCGACAGCTTCTATACGGGTGTTCCGGTCAGCAGCGACGTCGTTGCCAAGACGACCAACATGACCGTCAGGGGCGAGCCGAAGATGCAGCTCTACCGCTTCACGCTCAAGGATACGGTCCCCGCCGGTACCTCGGCGCGCATCCAGATCCCGTGGCGTTACACGGGTACCGATGCGCCCAACAACTCCACGACGACCCAGCGCGTCGTCTTCTCGGCCACCAACGCCGATCCAGTCGAACAGTCCCTGACCACGAAGTGGACAGCCGACACTGACATCGCCATCGCAAAGACCGGCCCCACCCGCCCCCAGGACTATCCGCCCATCGGAGACGAGGTTACCTACACCGTCCGCGCCGGCTACCAGCAGAATGACACGACTGAACCGAATAAGGTCGGCTCTCGCTGGGGCGGTTCCGCCAGTGACGGAAGCTATGGAGGTCTCGGCTTCGTTGGTGTGCGCGACATTACCGTCGTCGACCAGCTGCCCGCGCAGGCAGTATTCGTTCGAGCATCTAACAGTGGCGTCTACGACCCGGCAACCCATACCGTCACTTGGAAATGGGAGAAATGGGGATTCCAGTCGGTCATCGACTCGACCGTGACTGTGAAGTACCCCGACGGTTCTGTTGCTCCCACCGATACGGTAACGAACAAAGCGTCCATCACGGCCTCGGTTCAGAACGAGGACAGGACGATGACGAAGAACACCGAGTTCACGCACGGCTTCGCCGAGCGCAAGTCTGTTGGCACCATCGCAAAGAGCGGTGGCAGCTCCAACTACAGCGTGCGCAAGGGATCGACGCCATGGCGCCTGTACGGCACGAACACTGGCAATACGACGCTGCACTTCCACTGGGAAGATACCCTGCCGTGCACCTGGTCCACCCAGGAGGCCAAGGCCGCCGGCGATGCCTGCGATAAGCCCTCTTCGGTCGGCCCCTACCACTTCGCTATCTACTCCAGGTCCGGTACTGAGACCAGCAGTGGATGGACGGTCGAGTACTGGACCAACAAGGGCAACCACAAGGTCGAGAATTTCACGGCATCGAAGATGTTCACCCTGCCCGACGGCGAGTGGATCACCCGCTACACGGTCGACACCGACGCTCTGCCTGGACACTCGCCGAGCGTGTCCCTGCACGGTCGTATCTCAGAAGACGTCCCCTACACGGAACCCGCCGACTTCGCGTCTCGTTACGATCCGGCGCTGCCTCCGGAAAAGCACTACAACTACGAGGCCTCTGAGGAGTACGTACGTATTCAGAACTGCGCATCCGGCACGGTGACCGATAACGGTAAGGTCATTGCCTCCAATGACAACATGTGCGCGTGGATGCGTGTGCGCACCGATTTCCCCGGCGTGCAGGCCTACAAGGTCGTGCGCACCAATCCCGTGATCGTGGGCAAGCCCGCCACCTTCTTCATCAACGGAGCCGTTCGCACCAAGACTGACGGTGGCGTCCCGACTCCCTTCACGATCGTGGACCTCCTGCCTGAGGGCTTCGACGTCGATGACGCTTCGGCGATCGTCCCCGAGAATCGCTCTCCGCTGAAGAATCCCGACGGCACCCCCTACGACCTGAGCAAGGTCCAGGTGTCGATTGAGAAGGACTACAACGGGTCGGGTCGTACCCTCATCCGCTGGGTGGTCCCGGACCCGGTCGAGGGCAGCCTGTACTCGACCTTCAATGTCAACGTGCTCGCGACCGCTCCGGCCGGTAAGAACACGAACGACGCCATGGCGTTCATGCCCGGCGACGGTGCGAAGGCGACCACCGAGGATAAGAGCCTGCGCAACACCAACTACTGCATCGGTAGCCGCGCGGTCGACACCTTCGACGTGAACAAGAACGGCTCGACCACCGACTACGTGTGTAACGCCGCAGTCAACTTCAACGTGGCCACGACCCCCTCGATGGCCATCGCGAAGGAAGTCAAGGGCAACAAGAACCCCGACTTCGTTCCGGCCGGCGAGGTCGCCGAGATCGACCCGGGTGCCGACGGCGCCTACCGTTTCACGATCTCCAACGCGGGTAACACCCCGCTGACCAAGGTCGTGGCCTACGACATCCTGCCTTACGTGGGTGACGTGGGTGTTGGCCCCGCCTCCTCGCAGGCTCGTGACTCTCGTTGGAAGCCGAACCTGAACTCCACGGCGTGGGCGTTCGAGTCGGTGAAGGAGAAGCCGGGTCGCGATCCCGAGATCACGCCGGTTCCGGCCTCGGACATCACGGTCCAGTACTCGACGGTTCCCAACCCCTGCCGCGGTGAAGTGATGAGCGCCGGTGGCGCCATGAATGACGCTCCCGCAGGTTGTACCCCCAACGCGTGGGGCGGTGCTCCCGCCGACCTGACGACGATTACCGGTTTCCGCCTGGTGATGAACCGCGATATCGAAGTCGGTGAGAAGATCCGCTTCGTCGCGACCATGACCTCTCCGGTCAACGCCAACCTCATCGCCTGGAACTCCGTGGCCATGTCCGGCGGCTCCATGCTGAACGGCAAGGTGTCCTACCTGCTGCCCAACGAGGCTCCCAAGGTCGGCATCAACGTCTCCTCCGACGTCGAACTGACCAAGACGGTTGCTCGGGCGAAGATGAATGGTGATGAGCCGGTTTGTGACGCCAATGGTGTCATCGAGACGGTTGAGTCTGACGAGGTCATCATGCCGGGTGACTACATGCTGTACAAGGTGAACCTGAAGGCCAAGGGCCCGGCGGTCGCCTCGGGCATGAACGTTGCCGACGCTCTGCCTTCTGGTGTGGAGTACGTGTCTTCCGAGACGCGTGTCTGCCAGGATGGTGCGACGAACCCGTGCACGGGCCCGGTCTATGCGACCGCTTCCTACGATGCGGCGGCTGGTAAGTGGACCGCGATGGAGTCCGGCATTCTCGACACCAACCTCAACGTTGGTGGTACCGAGACGCTGTACGTCCTCGTGAAGGTCAAGCCCGCAACCGAGGGTTCGACCATTACGAACACGGCGACGCTGGGTGAGTTCGATCAGATCGACTCCAACCCGGATAACAACAAGGACAGCGCGACCTTCAAGGTGGGTGGCACCCTGTCGGGCATGATCTATAACGACAAGGACGCGACCTGGTTCAACGATTCGCCCGTCCTCGACAAGCCTTTCGAGGGTGTGACGGTTCGTCTGTTGGATGCTGATGGCAACCCGGTGAAGGATTCGTCCGGTGCCGACATCACCACGAAGACCGACGCTGAGGGTAAGTACACCTTTACTCGCCTGCCCCTGGGTTCGTACAAGGTCGAGGTCGTTCCGGGTGAGGCGAAGGTTGACGGCACTGACGTGAACCTGGCTGATTACAAGCAGACCTACGGCTACGGCTCGTCGACCAAGCGCAGCGAGGTCGGCAAGGGCAAGCTCGTGACGCCGACCGCGATTGAGCTGACCGCTGCTGCTCCCAATGCCACGAAGATTGACTTCGCGTTCGTGAAGCCCGCTTCGGTCGGTAACTTCGTGTGGTTCGACGCGAACAAGGACGGTATTCAGGATGCGGATGAGGTCGGCGTTGCCGGCGTCACCGTCACCCTGACCGACGGCGCTGGCAACCCGGTCATCGACCTGGACGGCAACCCCGTCAAGCCGGTGACCACGGACGCCAACGGCAAGTACGAGTTCACTAACCTGATGCCGAACGTTGAGCGCATCGTTGCGAATGCGGGCGAGGAGAACTACAAGGTCACCTTCACTCCTCCCGCCGGCTACTCCGCGACCAAGTCCTACGCGGCTGTGGATGGCGAAAAGGACTCCAACGGCACCGAGAGCGACGTTACGCTCACCGAGGGTCAGGACGACATGACCGTTGATCTTGGTTTGATTGCTGATGGCATGATTGGTGACACTCTGTTCTGGGATGTCGACAATAACGGTGGTTCTGCGCCTTCGGGTGCGGACAAGCCGTTGGCTGGCGTGACTGTGAAGCTGACGTACACGACGCCTGCGGGTGTGGAGAAGACGCTGACGACGGTGACGGATGAGAACGGTAAGTATTCGTTTAAGGATCTGGCTCCCGGCGATTATGTGGTGACTGTTGATAAGGCTTCTCTTGCGACTGTGTGTCCTGAGTGCACTGCTCAGACTCATGCTCCGTCGGGTGATCTGACGGCCTCGGAGGGCCAGGAGCTGTCGCTGACTTCGAAGGTGACGCTGAGCCCGGGTGCGATGACGAATAATGCTCAGGATTGGGCGTTCACCGGCGTCGCTAACACGGCGATTGTCAAGGCGATTGCTGATCCGGTGGAGGTTCCGGCGGGTGGCTTCACCCCCCCGGCACGTCGGTGACGTACACGCTGACGGTGACGAATGAGGGCCCGAGCCCGGCGACCGGTGTGGTTGCGCAGGATAAGCTCCCGTCTGGTGTGACTTTCGTGTCCGCGCAGGGTGACGGCACTTACGATGCTGCTTCTGGTAAGTGGGACCTGAGCGGTGAGGTGATTGAGAAGGGTGCGACGCGCACTCTGCGTATCACTGTCACGATTGATGCTTCTGCTGCTGGTTCGGTTGTGACTAACACGGCCACGATTGAGAAGCAGGATCAGATCGGTGATAAGAAGCCGGACAACACTTCGTCCGTGCCGCTGACTGCTGGTTACACGATTGCTGGCAAGCTGTACAACGATGCGGATGCCTCGTTTAGCTCCAGTGACTCCGAGGCCCCGTATGCGGGTGTGACGGTTGCGTTGCTGAAGAAGGATGGCACCCCTGTCCTGGATAAGGATGGCAACCCGGTCACGGCTGTGACGGACGCTGCGGGTAAGTACTCCTTTGTGGGTCTGCCGCTGGGCGAGTACACGGTGAGCGTTGTTGATCCGACGTCTGGTCCTCTGGCGGGCACCAAGCCCACTGAGGCCTACACCGGCCGTTACAAGACGACCGCGGACGTGACGATCAAGGCTGAAACCGGTTCGGTTATCGATGTGAACTTCGGTTTCGTCAAGCCCGCCTCTGTTGGTGACTACGCGTGGATGGACGTGGACCGTGACGGTGTCCAGGACGCCGATGAGCCGGCTTTGCCGGGCGTGACGGTGACGCTGACCTACGAGGACGGTTCTGCTGTGACGGATGCGTCGGGTAACCCGGTTGCGGCTGTGACGACGGATGCGAACGGTAAGTACGTGTTCGAGAACCTGCTGCCCGGCGGCTACAAGGTGTCCTTCCAGGCGCCCGCTGGCTTTGATGCAACAACCTCGGAGGCTGGAGATGACCGCGCTGCGGATTCGAATGGTGCGTCGGCTTCGGTCACCCTGGTTCAGGGACAGACGGATGACACGATTGACTTCGGTGCCGTTGGTACCGGTGTGATTGGTGATCAGCTGTTTGTTGATGTCAACCAGAACGGTGGCAATGCCCCCGATGCTGGTGATAAGCCGTTGGCTAACGTGAAGGTGACGTTGGTGTGGACTGGTCCGGGTGGAATCACCCGCACCTACGAGACCACGACTGATGCGGATGGCACGTACAAGTTTGAGAACCTGCTGCCCGGCGACTACAAGGTGAGTATCGATCCTGAGACTCTCCAGAGTGCCGAACCGCTGCTCGACGTTCTTACCCACTCCCCTGCTGGAGATGTTGAGAACAAGACCGTGGTGTCTGATGAGGTGAAGGCCGAGGCGGAGAAGCTGGCTCAGGCGTTCAAGCTGACGGCTAGCGTGACGCTGACGGGTGAGAAGAACCAGAATCTTGATCAGGATTGGGGCTTTGGTATCTCCGCGGATACTGCGATTATGAAGGCGATCACTGATCCGGATGAGGCTGCTCAGGAGTCCTTCGAGTTCACTCCGGGCGCGAAGGTGACGTACACGTTGACGCTGACCAATAACGGTCCGGGCTCGGCCACTGGCGTGAAGGCCTCTGATGAGCTTCCCTCTGGTGTTTCCTTCGTGGAGGCCCAGGGTGATGGCTCGTATGATGCGGCCACTGGTGTGTGGGATCTGTCTGGCCTGACCCTGGCCAAGGGTGATGTCAAGAAGATCGCGATCACGGTTGAGGTCACTGGTGATGGTGCGGGCAAGCTGGTCACCAACGTTGCTCGTATTACTCACCAGGATCAGGCAGGCGATGATCCGACGAATAATGAGTCGTCGGCGTCGTTCAAGGGTGGTTTCAACCTGGGTGGCACGATCTACCGTGACTCGGATGCGTCGTACTCCAAGAGTGATTCCGAGCAGCGCTTTAAGGGCGTGACCGTTGCTCTGCTGAACGAGGATGGCACCCCGGTGCTCGATGCCAACGGTGATCCGATGACTGCGACCACGGATGAGAAGGGTGCCTACCAGTTTGTGGGTCTGGCTCCTGCCTCGTACCGCGTCGTGATCGTGGATCCCGATAAGGGTGATCTGGCTGGTCTGATCCCGACCCAGGCCTACACGGGTAAGGGTGCGACCGAAGCTGCGGTGACGATTACGGATGCGTCGGTGCAGGGCGTGGACTTTGGTCTGGTTGCTCCCGCCACGATCGGTGACCGCGTGTGGAATGACGCCGATGGTAACGGTGCGGATAACGGCGAGAGCGGCGTGCCGAACGTGACCGTGATCCTCAAGGACGCCAACGGCGTGGAGGTGGGTCGTACCACCACCGACGCGAACGGTAACTACCGTTTCGCTGGCCTGGTTCCGGGTACCTACACGGTCGATATTGAGGTTCCTGCCGGTTTCAATGCGGCGACGACCTCGATGACGGTCACGGTGGGTGAAGGTGAGGAGAAGCTGGATGTGGACTTCCCGCTCACCCTGATCCCCTCTCCGACCCCGGCTACCACGGTTGCCAAGGTGCTGGCTCGTACCGGCTCGGACGCGTCCGTCCTGGGTGGTATGGCGGCCATGGCAGCTATCGCTGGCTTCGCGGCTTTGGCGGGTAAGCGCCGCCGCGACCGCGAGGACGCCTAACCCCACGGGCATACACCCCACTCACACGGGGTAAGCCCACCTAGGTGAGGGGGCGCGAGACCAACACATGGTCCCGCGCCCCCTCCCTCTTTGTGCGTGTGCCGGCTTGGCTTTATTGAAAGCCATTATTACTGGTCAGGTGGATAAAGGACATTTCCCACGTTTTCGCAGTAATTATGCGAAATGGGATTAATTATTATGATCTTCGACACTCGTATTACAGGCATTGTCGCTTGCAACTTCTGTAGCTGTGGTCATAATTCAACTTTGGCAGCGTTTGTGTTGACATGATTGCTACATGATCGACAGGCGTTGCCCCGCATACCCACCCCACGACCCCGCCCAGGCCTCGTCAATGAACGAGGAGCTCCAGAGCGTGTGGAACGCGCGGCGCGGGGCGCAGATGAGGGTGGGAACAACTAGGCTTGGAGGGTGACCACAGCTCTGTATCGCCGGTATCGCCCCGACACCTTTGATCAGGTGATCGGCCAGGAACACGTGACGGAGCCGCTCAAGGCGGCGCTGCGCGCGAATCGCGTGACGCACGCGTACCTGTTCTCCGGGCCGCGCGGATGCGGCAAGACCACCTCGGCGCGCATCCTCGCGCGCTGCCTGAACTGCGCGCAGGGCCCCACGGACACCCCGTGCGGCCAGTGTGAATCGTGCCGCGAGCTGGCCACAGGCGGCCCCGGCTCGCTCGACGTGGTCGAGATCGACGCGGCCTCGCACGGTGGCGTTGACGACGCCCGCGACCTGCGCGAGCGCGCTACCTTCGCGCCGGTGCGCGACCGCTACAAGATCTTCATTATCGACGAGGCCCACATGGTCACGAACCAGGGCTTCAATGCGCTGCTCAAGCTCGTCGAGGAGCCGCCCGAGCACGTCAAGTTCGTCTTCGCGACGACGGAACCCGAGCGCGTCATCGGCACGATTCGTTCGCGTACCCACCACTACCCGTTCCGCCTGGTGCCGCCGGACGTCCTCGGCCCCTATCTGACGGGCCTGTGCGCCGAGGAGCACATCGGAGTGGGCGAGGGCGTCCTGACCCTCGTCATGCGTGCGGGCGGCGGATCGGTGCGTGACACCCTGTCGGTGCTCGACCAGCTGATGGCCGGCGCGATCGACGGGCAGGTCACCTACCAGACGGCCGTCGCGTTGCTGGGTTACACGGACTCCGCCCTGCTGGACGAATCCGTCGACGCCCTCGCGGGTGGCGATGGTGCCGCGGCCTTCCGCGTCGTTGAGCGCATGGTCGAGTCCGGCCACGACCCGCGCCGCTTCGTCGAGGACCTCCTGCAACGTCTGCGCGACCTCCTCATCATCGCGGTCGCCGGTGATGGCGCGCGCGACGTCCTGGCGGATACCCCCGCACGACCAGTTCGAGCGCATGCAGCGCCAGGCGCAGAACTGGGGGCCGCATGGCCTGTCCCGCGCCGCCGACCTGACCGACGAGGCCCTGCGAGCCATGACGGGCGCGACCTCGCCTCGCCTGCAGCTCGAGCTGCTGGTCGGCCGTATCCTCGTTCCCGCACCCGCTGCGGCGCCCGCACAGGGTCCCGTACAGGGCACGGTCGGCATGACCGGTGGGGGAGCGCCGCGCGAGGCGTCCGCACCATCGTCGTCCGAGGGAGCGTCGGGCCGTTTCGGCGCCCGCGAGGCCCGCGAGGCCCTGGCCCGCAAGAAGCAGGAGCGCGCTGAGGCCTCGGCCCCCGCTCCTCAGGTGCCCGCATCGTCTGCCGCGCCTGCTCCGCAGGGCATGCCCGCGTGGGGGAGTGGCCCGGACTGGTCCGCTCAGAAGCCTGCGGCCCCGGAGTCGAACTCCGCTCCCGCGCAGGGCGCGCGACGGGAGGCTCCGCTCCGCGAGGCCGCCCACGAAAGCTCACCCGCCCGCGAGGCCACGCCCGCCCAGGCCGAGCCGCGCCCCGCCGCCGCTTCGCAGCAGAGCCACGAATCAGCCGCGCCGCAGCGCTCGGAGGCACCCGCCCGCGCAGAGGCCCCGGCCTCCGGCCGCGACGCAGACATGCTGCGCGGTCGCTGGAACGAGGTCGTCGAGCGCCTGTCCTCCATCAGCCGCGTCACGTGGTCGATGGTCGGCGGCAACGCCCAGCTCGGTGCCGTCGACGGCTCCCAGGTGGTCCTCCTCTTCCCCGTCGAGGCCATGGTCAACGCCTTCTCTCGCGCGGCCCCCGCGCGGCCGACGTCGAAAAGGCCATCAACGAGGTCACCGGCCTGACCGTGAGCGTGTCCGCGCAGGTCGGGCAGGCTTCAGGCGGACCCGCGACGACCGGCCCGTCGGCGCAGGCCTCGCATCGCGGGCCTGCCGCGCAGCCGTCCCAGCCCGGAGGCTGGGTCTCGGAGCCGCCCCCTTTTGATGAGGCCGCCGCGCAGGCGGCACCCCAGGGCGACCTCGAACCCGAATTCGTGCCGGAGGAGGCCCCCGCCCAGGAGGCGCTCGCGCGTACTCAGGCGGAGCCGCGGTCCGCGCCCGAACTCCAGGTAGCGCCGGAGCCGGTCGACACCGGTTGGCCCGAACCCGTGCGCCCGCCGGAGCCCGCGCAAACCGGTTGGCCCGAACCCGCTCGCGCCCCCGAACCCGCTCCTGAGCCGGAGCCGGTGGAATCCGGGTGGCCCCAGCCCGCGACGGTGACGCCGATCCGACGCGACGAGCCGATCGCGCCCGCAGCGGCACCGATCGCCCAGGTTGAGGATCACCGGCCCGCCGAGCGTCCCGCGATGCCCGAACGCGCTGCCCGCGCGCTCGCCCAGGCTTCCGCCGATACGCCCGAGGCCGCCCAGGCCTCGTCCCCGAACGGCGACGCGGTCCCGCGTAAGCGCTCCTTCACGGTCTTCCGCTACCCGGGCGACCCGGAGCCCACCGATCAGCAGGCGGAGGAAGCCACGCAGCCCGAGTCGGCCTCGTCCCCCGTCTTCGACGACGCTCCCATCGAGCCCGCAGCTCACACGCCGTCGACCCCGACCGGCTGGGGCGACCCGGTTGTGATCCCGGGCGGCGCGTCCGTTAACTTCGACGACGGCGCGGACTCGTGGACCCCGCCCGAGTCCTCGGCCCCCGCCGATGTGACCCCGATCAGCGCTGCACCGAGCGCCCCGACGCAGGCCCCGGCCTGGCTGGCCGCAGCCCCCGAGCCAGCCCAGGACCCCGCACCCGAATTCAGCACGCCGCAACCCCAGCGCGACGCCAGCCACGAGCCCAGCACACCCCTGAGCGGACGCGCCGCCGCCGAGGCCGCCCTGCGTGAAAAAGCGCAGCGCGAGGCGGCCGTCGTCTCGCCCCGCACCCACGCGGCCGACGACGACAGCGCCAGCATCGACGACGAAAACATCGAAACCTCGCAGACGATCGGCCTGGCAGCGGTCCTGGAGATCCTCGGCGGACGAGTCATCGAAGAGAAGATGACCGAGGGAGGATACTGACATGTACGACGGCGCCCTGGCCGACCTCATCGACCAGTTCGGACAGCTGCCGGGCATCGGCCCGAAGTCCGCGCAGCGCATGGCCATGCACGTCCTGGATGCGGAACCCGAGGACGTTGCGCGCCTCGTCGACGCGATCAACGCCGTGCGCGGGCGCGTGCGCCACTGCGACATCTGCGGCAACCTCACGGAAGAGGACGAGTGCTCCATCTGCCGCGACGTGCGCCGCGACCCCAGCGCGATCTGCGTCGTCCAGGAACCCAGGACATCCAGGCGATCGAGGGCGCGCGCGTCTTCCGCGGTCGCTACCACGTCCTCGGCGGCGTCATCGACCCGATCCACGGGGTTGGGCCCGACCAGCTGAACATCGCCTCGCTGATGAGTCGCCTCGCGGACGGCTCGGTCACCGAGGTCATCCTGGCGACCAACCCGAACGTCGAAGGCGAGGCGACGGCCGCCTACCTGGCGCGCATGCTCTCCACGATGGGGGTCGAGACCTCGCGCCTGGCGATGGGGCTGCCCATGGGCGGCGACCTGGAGTACGCCGACTCGGTGACGCTGGGCCGCGCACTCGAGGGACGCCGCCGCCTCTGAGCCTTTATCGGCGAGGCCGCGACCTGCGGCGTTCGTCGCGCTGCGGGCCGCGCGTCCCCCTGTTGGTGACGCACGTGTGACACAATCGTAGGGTCCATGCTGCGACAGACGAGGAGTCCATGATGGCGACCCAGGCGAGCTCAGACGCGCCCCGAGTTCTGGTTGTTGACGACGAGGCGATGCTGGCGGACCTGCTCTCGCAGGCCCTGCGCCACGAGGGCTGGGAGACGGCCACGGCGAAGGACGGGCTGGACGCGCTGTCGAAGGCGACGAGCTTTCACCCGGACGTCGTGATTCTCGACGTGCAGATGCCGCGCATGGATGGCCTGGAGACGCTGGAGCGCCTGCGCGCTCGCGACCCGGAGCTGCCGGTCCTGTTCCTCACGGCACGCGACGCGGTCGCCGATCGCGTGCAGGGCTTGCGAGCGGGCGCGGACGACTACGTGACGAAGCCCTTCGACCTGGACGAGGTGGCGGCCCGCGTCGAGGCGCTGCTGCGCCGCGCCGGGCGCACCCAGCAGGCGGCGTCGACGGTGCTGCAGGTTGCCGATCTGACCCTCGATATGGACTCTCACGATGTGTGCCGTGGCGGGGAAGAAATCACGTTAACGAACACTGAGTTCGAATTGCTCCGGTATCTCATGGAAAACGTTGGAATCGTGCTGTCCAAGCAGAAGATTCTGGACGCCGTGTGGAGCTACGACTTCGGCGGCCAGGTCAACGTCGTCGAGCTGTACATCTCCTACCTGCGCAAGAAGATCGACGCGGATCGCCCGGCCCTCATCCGCACGGTGCGCGGCGCCGGATACATCATGCGGGAGCCCCAGTGATGCGCCGTCGTTCCCTCGCCGGGCGGCTGTCGCGCGCGCTGGCCGCGTGCGTCGCCCTCGCCCTCATCGTCATGGTCGCCGCGTCCACCCTGGTCATGCGCTCCTGGATGCTCGGCAACATGGACTCGGAGCTGCACCGCCTCTCCCAGCGCGCGGGCGAACACCTGGATGTCGAGGACGCGCCGGGCGATGAGGTGGACGCGGACGACGACTCCGACGACGACTCCGACGAGGGCCCCCCGCGCGGTCCAGCAGTCGGGCGTGCGCGTGCCTCGTCCCGGTGGACCTGTTGTCCCCGGCGGGCCCAAGGGGCCGGGGTTTGGCGGTTCCGGCATCGCCGAGGGCACCCTTCAGTACGTGAGTGAGGATGGGCAGGCGGCCGGTGCGGTTGTCTCCAACTTCTCGGTGACCTACCTGAATGAGCCCGCGTTGGAGATCCTGGCGCATGTGCCCACCGATGGCGCCCCGCACACCGTGCACCTCAAAGAGTTGGGCACGTTCCGAGTGACTTCCCAGGTCGTCAATGACAAGACCGTTCTCGTCGGCGTGCAGATGGACAGCGTCGATGACGTGGTCATGATGCTTGTCGCGGTCGAGGTCGGCCTGTCCCTCGTCGTCGCGATTGCCGCCGGGTTCGCCGGTCGGGCGTGGGTGCGCCGCGAGCTGCGTCCCCTCGGTGTTGTGCGCGCGGCAGCCGCTGACATTGCGAGCCGCGATCTGGCCGACGATGCCGAGGATCTGACCCGCGTCGGCGAGGAGGCTACCTCCGGACCGGTCGAGGTCGCGGACGTCGCGGGGGCCCTGAACTCGATGATCGACGCGGTCGAAGACGGCATGGAGCGCCGCGCCCGCAGCGAGGCGAAGCTGCGCCAGTTCGTCGCCGACGCCTCGCACGAGCTGCGCACGCCCCTGGCCTCCGTGCAGGGCTACGCGCAGCTCGCGCGTCGCGACATCGACGAGGACTCCCGGACCCAGGCGCTCGAGCGCATCTCCTCGGAGGGGGCGCGGATGGCGTCCCTCGTGGAGGAGATGCTGACGCTGGCGCGTCTGGACGGAGACCGCGCCCTCAAACGCGAGAATGTGGACGTTATCCCGCTGATACTGGACGCCCTGTCAGACGCGCACGTGGTCGCCCCCGACCACGCGTGGGAGCTCGGCGAGGCGGCGGATGCGCCCGTCCTCGGCGACGAGGCGGCCCTGCGCCAGATCCTCACGAACCTCCTCGCGAATGCTCGCGTGCACACGCCCGCTGGCACACGCGTGACCGTCTCGCTGACCCGCGCGCCCCAGGGGGTGGAACCTGCGAAGGGCGCCCCGGCCTCGTCCATGGTGACCCTGCGCGTCGCGGACGACGGTCCCGGCATCCCGGCCGAGATCCGCGACCGCGTGTTCGACCGTTTCGTGCGCGGCGACTCCTCGCGTACGCGCGACGGCCGCGGCTCCTCGGGCCTGGGAATGTCGATCGTCGAGTCGCTCGCCCGTGCGATGGGTGGGTCCGTGCGGCTGGTCGACTCTGAGAAGGGCACCGTCATCGACGTGACATTGCCCGCCGCCTGAGCGCGCCTGCGTGTGGGCGCGGCATTCGGTGCTGACCAGGAGCGTTGCAATTCCGGGCAATAAAGGGCTGTGTGGCCTGGGTCGCCCCGGCGCGTCCCATGTCACCTGCGCCCACATGCCGGTCTTTCGCGGCGCGATGCCTGGCGGGCCGTAGGATTGTTGTGGTGGCGTGCGCCACCCGAATGCGTGCGAATCGGCATGTACAGATAGAAATGAGGCTCTAGTGGCACTGATCGTGCAAAAGTACGGCGGTTCTTCCGTCGCCGACACCGAAGCCATGAAGCGCGTCGCCCAGCGCATCGTGGACACGCACAACGCGGGACACCGCGTCGTTGTCGTCGTATCGGCGATGGGTGACACGACGGACGACCTGCTCGACTCGGCCGCAGCCCTCACGGACACCCCGCCCGAGCGCGAGATGGACATCCTCCTGTCGGCCGGCGAGCGCATCTCGATGGCCCTCCTCGCGATGGCCGTCAACGAACTCGGCGTCGAAGCCCGCGCCTACACCGGCGCGCAGGCCGGCATCCAGACCGACAGCCGCTTCGGCGCCGCACAGATCGTCGGCATGGTCCCCGAGCGCGTCGCCCGCGCCGTCAAGGACGGCCAGGTCGCCATCGTCGCTAAGCTTCCAGGGGCATCTCCAAGGACGACGACGTGACGACGCTGGGCCGCGGAGGCTCCGACACGACCGCCGTCGCCCTCGCCGCCGCCCTCCACGCCGACGTGTGCGAAATCTACACCGACGTCGACGGCCTCTTCTCCGCCGACCCGCGCATCGTCCCCAAGGCCCACCGCCTGCGCACCCTCACCCAGGAAGAAACCCTGGAAATGGCTGCGCACGGCGCCAAGATCCTCCACCTGCGCGCCGTCGAATTCGCGCGCCGCTACGGGGTCCCCCTGCACGTGCGCTCCTCGTTCTCCGAAAAGAACGGCACCTGGATCTCCGACTCCCCCCGCAAACCCTGAACTCAAGGGCCTCGTGCCCGACGCAGCCCTGAAGTCTCCCGAGGAAAACGCCATGGAAAAGCCCGTCATCTCCGGTATCGCTCACGACCGCTCCCAGGACAAGATCACCGTCACCGACGTGCCGAACAGCCCCGGCGTCGCCGCCCGCGTCTTCGCCGTCGTCGCCGAGGTCGGCGCCAACATCGACATGATCGTCCAGAACCTGCCGATCTCCGACCCCACGAAGGCCAACATCACCTTCACCCTGCCCGAAGGCGACGCGCAGAAGGCCCTCGACGCCCTCGAGGCCCACCGCGACGAGATCGGCTTCAACGAGCTGCGCTACAACCCCAACATCGGCAAGCTCAGCCTCGTCGGCGTCGGCATGCGCACCAACCCCGGCGTCTCCGCGCGCCTCTTCAGCGCCCTGTCCGACGCGGGTATCAACATCGACCTGATCTCCACCTCCGAGATCCGCATCTCCGTCGTCACCCGCCTCGACGACCTCGACCGCGCCGTGAAGGCCGTCCACACCGCCTTCGGCCTCGACGCCTCCGAAACCGAAGCCGTCGTCTACGGTGGCACCGGCCGCTGATCGTTCATCGACGAGGCACGGGCCGGTTCCGCTCATCCGAGCGGTTCCGGCGCTCCCGAAGTTTCCGAGAGTGCGCCCCGGCCTCGTCCCCATAGATTTCACCCAGCGTTCGCCCCGTCGTATGGGCGCGCGCACCAACACAAGGAGAACACCATGAGTGGATTCAACGTCGCCGTCGTCGGCGCCACCGGCCAGGTCGGCCGAGTCATGCGCACCCTGCTGGAGGAGCGGGGCTTCCCGGTCGAGACGATCCGATTCTTCTCGTCCGCGCGCTCCGCGGGCCAGACCCTGACCTTCAAGGGCCAGGACATCGTCGTCGAGGACGTCGCGACGGCCGACTACTCCGGCATCGACATTGCCGTGTTCTCCGCGGGTGCCACCGCCTCGCGCGAGTACGCCCCCAAGTTCGCGGCCGCCGGCGCGGTCGTCGTCGACAACTCCTCCGCGTGGCGCAAGGACCCCGAGGTCCCGCTCGTCGTGTCCGAGGTCAACCCCGACGACGTCGACAACCGCCCCAAAGGGCATCATCGCGAACCCCAACTGCACCACCATGGCTGCGATGCCTGTCCTCAAGCCCCTCGTCGAGGCGACCGGCGGCATCAAGCGCCTCTTCGTGTCCTCCTACCAGGCCGTCTCCGGGTCGGGCCGCGCCGGCGTCGCCGAGCTGACCAGCCAGATCGAGGTCGGCGTCAAGCAGGACCTCGCGGGCCTGGCCCTCGACGGCCGCGCCGTCACCCTGCCCGAGCCCGGCGTATACGTCGCGCCCATCGCCTTCGACGTCGTGCCGCTCGCCGGCTCCATCGTCGACGACGGCTCCGAGGAAACCGACGAGGAGCAGAAGCTGCGCAACGAGTCGCGCCGCATCCTGCACACCCCGGACCTCGCCGTGTCCGGCACCTGCGTGCGCGTCCCCGTCTACACCGGCCACACCCTCACCATCCACGCCGAGTTCGTCGAGCGACATCACGCCCGACCAGGCGCGTGCCCTGCTGGCCGAGGCTCCCCGGCGTGCGCGTCGTCGACGTCCCGACCCCGCTCGAGGGCCGCTAAGCCGCGAGCGAGGTCCTCGTCGGCCGTATCCGTCACGACCAGGCCGTCGACGGCAACCGTGGCCTCGTCCTGGTCGTCTCCGGCGACAACCTGCGCAAGGGCGCTGCCCTGAACGCGGTCCAGGTCGCCGAGGTGGTGGCTGCTCGCCTGCGCTGAGTGCTCCACTGGCTGCGTGAACGCGCGGTGGCCCGTTGGGCTGCCGCGCGTTTGCGTGCGTGGGTTGCCTGGTTGGTTGCTTGTGGGCGCCGCTGGTGTTCCGGGCGCCGGAGGGCCCGGCCGCTGTGTGTGCCGGTGGGCGGCGGCCCGCCCGCGAGCCGTCCGCGCTGCGAGCCTTCGGCTCGGCGCGTCGTCTCGAAGCCCGGCCAGGCCCGCCGCCGCCCACCGGCACCGCGGCAGGTCCCTCCGCGCCCTCCGCACCAGTGGGGCTTGTGGTTCTGGTGTGCCCGGCCAGGCCCCGCCGCCGCCCAGTAATTTCGCACGTAATTCCCCTGTGACTACTTCAAACATTGAATTCAGGTCGTTGGAATTACAACGTTTTCGGCCGTTGTAGAAAGTTCGCGCAATCGAATTACGTGCGACTTTTTCTGGGGATCTGGCCCTGGCTCCACCCGCGGGTACCGCAGCAGAGCCTCGGCGTCGGCCTCACAGTTTCGCATGCAATTCCTTCGCGAGTGTTTCAAGGTTTGAAGTCTGATCGTTGGAATTCTGCGGATTCTAACGTTCTGTGGGGGTGTGCTGTGTTGGAATTGCATGCGGAATTGGGGGAGTTCCCTTTTCCGTGGTTGAGCTTGTTGCTCAGGGGCATTGCACTACTTGGGTAGGCATTGCACTGCTTAGTTGCCAGTGCAATGCTGTGCTATCTGGTGCATTGGTGCTGTATCTAGTGCACTGCTTCGTCGCGATGAAACCGGTGACACCTTTGCGGGCCCGAGTGAGCGCTGGCTTGAAACCGGCGACACCCTCGCGCGGGGAAAATGTTGGTTTTTCGGGCGTTGAGGGCTCGCAATGGTGCTGGCGGTTTCATTGGTCAGCTTGGGAAGGCGCGCAGTGGTGTCGTCGGTTTCAACAACTTGCTACCGAAGGCGAGCATTGGTGCCGGCAGTTTCACGTGGACAATGTGAGTGCGTCGTCATGGCCTTGAACGTTTAGTTTTCGAGTAGTTGTCGTGCTGGGCGAGTTCTTTCGCGCTTGCTGGCGCTCCGGCCAGGTGTGCGATCCCTACGGCACCCTCCACGCCGGAAGTGGTGGGGGGTTGCACTACATGAAGCCGTCGTACAGCGTGTCGCCGGCGTGTCGGACCCCCCGTGTAGTGCAATTCCCCCATCGGGTGGCGGTCAGGTCGCAACTCGAGGTAGTGCGGCACCCAAAGTGCAGACCACCTCGGAGAAAAGTGCTGAAAATGGGCAGTTGTGGTAGAGGTGGACTAGGCTTTGAGCATGTGGCCTCTGACATGGCGCATATGCGCAGGTGTCCTGGCATTGAGTGAACTATTCGGCTGGACACGCAATGTGTAGAGTCCGGTTTTATTCCCAGCTAATTCTACAATGTAGCTGTGTTTGACAAACTTCTTTCGCGCTTCGTTCGGGCATCTAATGGCTCTGCTATCGGTCCGTGGGATCAACGTCGTGTCGGCAACTTTAGATTATGGATCGAAAATCGTGAGCACCTTCGTATTGACCACATAAAACGTGGGCTTAAAGAAGAAACCTTGGCAAAATGTAGTTTTCGTGTTTGCGGCAGCCAAGTTACCGTCACTCGATTGAAGGTTGCTCATTGTGCCCGTCGTGTTGGCTGGGGGACAGAGCTTATCCTCGAGCTGCGTCGGAGGTTTCCGGATCATCAGATTGGTGTCTCTGGGATTGAGATTGACCCTAACGGGATCGCGTTCTGGAAGAAGCTGTCTGATGAGGGTCTCGTTGTGGCTAGTGAACTAGCTGATTGCGAGAAGGTGCTCGAAATGCACCGATAGGCACCGGCATCTTTCCGTCGGGAAAGTTGGCAGCCTTCCGTTCGAGCAACCGATGCTGCGCGGATGCTGAAGGCTGAATATGATCGACTGTCGTCAGTAGCTCAGAGTTGAGTGCTTTTTGTCATCATGCGAGCCTCTGAGGCTCCGGATGAAGAAGGTACTTCTCGGGGTCTGGCTTCATAGTTGCCGCGTGAGGTTGGTGTGCCGGGCGTGTGTGCGGCAGTTCAGTGCAGGCCAGCCAGCCATAACAAAACCGCCCGGCGCGCGGCCGGGCGGGGGTGGAGCGGGCGACGGGAATCGAACCCGCCTCTGAAGCTTGGGAAGCTTCCATTCTACCGATGAACTACGCCCGCAATTCATCGTCCCGAAGGAATCGACCCGTCGATCATATCGTCACGCCGGATGGCCGCGCAACCGGCGTTGGCTGGGCACCGTGCGGGAGTGTAGCGCGGAGGGTGTGGTGGCGAATCGCGGTAGAGGTCTGGGGAGAGCCTGGGTGGCAGGGCAGCCAGGCACCCTGGTGCCGCACCATCGACACGCGGACACGCCCGATACACTGAGGTTGCCTGACTGATTGGAGTTCCCATGCCTCGTCCCGTGGTGGCGGCCGCGATCGTTGATTCCCTGAGCGAGCCCACGATCCTGCTCGCCTGCTCGCGCGCCTACCCGCAGGATCTGCGAGGCCAGTTCGAGCTGCCCGGTGGCAAGGTCGAGGAAGGCGAGGACCCAACAGTCGCCCTCGAGCGAGAGATTGCGGAAGAACTCGGCGCCCACCTCATCATCGGCGAGCGCGTGTGCCCGGAGCAGGGGCAGTGGTGGCCGGTTCTGGGTGGGCGCGTGATGGGCGTGTGGCTCGCTGAGGTTGCACCGAACTCGCAAGAGCCGCGCGCGGGCGACGACCACATGGAGGCTCGGTGGGTGCCCTCGCGAACCTCGCCGCACTGCCGTGGATCGTCGCTGACCCTGCCGATCGTCGAGGCTGTGGTCGCACGCTGCGCTCGCTGACGTCTGCACGCTCTCCCATTTGACGACACATAGGGGCAGAGTGTCAGAATAGGCGTATGCCGAAGATTATTGGCGAGTCTCTCGCCTCCCACCGAGAGCTCACTCGCGCGCGCCTTTTCGAGGCCCTGGGGTCGTTGATGGGCGAGCAGTCCTTCGAGTCGATCACCATGAGTCAGATCGCTGAACGTGCAGGCGTTGGGCGCACCGCGGTCTACAACCATTTCGCGGACAAAGAGGTGCTGCTGCTCGCCTACATGCGCGAGGTGACGAGCGAGTTCGCGCGCATCCTGACGCAGCGCCTCGATGCCGAGCCCGACCCGCTCATGCGCCTGCGAATCTACGTTCGCTCCCACCTGCAGATGATTGGCCGTTACCACGTGAAGGCCGGCATGGGCCTGCGCCGCCAGATGTCCGGCCAGGGCGCCTCGCATCTGCACGATCATGCGGGGATCGTCGGAGAGCTCCTCATTGGGATCCTCGACGAGGCCATGGAGCGCGGGCTGATCGTCGAGCAGAACACGCTGGGCGCGGTGCACCTGATTCATGCGACGCTGCAGGGGCAGCGCCTCCCCAGGGATCCGGAGCATCGCGAGTCGGCGCTCACCCTGGTCGAGACTTTCATTTTGCGAGGCCTGGGCGCCTCGGAGGAGAATGTGCGTCAGGTCACGGCATCTCCTCTTCCTTCGGGGGAATAGAGGACTCGCCGCGCCCGTTGAATAAGACAGTTCAAGCGAGTCCCCACGGGCCCGCCCCAACGACCGTCGGATGAGTAAGCGATAATAGGGAGAATCATGGCTACCGTTACCCCTCACGCAGGAGAACTTCGAGCAGACCGTGTCCCGTCAGCGGCATCGTCCTGGTGGATTTCTGGGCGACCTGGTGCGGCCCGTGCCGTCAGTTCGGCCCCATCTTCGAAGAGGCCTCGAGAAGTACCCGGACATCGTGTTCGGCAAGATCGACACCGATGATCAGCAGCAGCTGGCGATGGCCGCGCAGATCACCTCGATCCCGACCCTGATGGTCTTCCGCGACGGCATCGTCGTGTTCCGTCAGTCCGGCGCTCTGCCGCTGTCCGCTCGAGGATCTGATCTCTCAGGTCCAGAACCTCGACATGGATGAGGTGTGCGTAAGCGAGATCGCCGAGATGGAGGCGAAGGAATCCGCCGAGTGATCAGCTCGTGAGTAAGGCCCCGAGGCAACGCGCCTTGGGGGGCCTTTTCATGTGCGATGGCGGCGTGCTCGCACGGGTGTCGCGCTGGGAGATGGGTGATGAGTGCGTAGGCTGCGCCGCTCGGAAGGTGTTTAGCGCGTAGCTTGTGCCGGTCGGCGGGTGATCAGTTCGCGGTCGGCGTGGTTTGCCCACCATGAAGAGATGCTCGCCGACGATCTCGAAGCCGTGGCGGGCGTAGAAGCGTTGCGCCCCGTGGTTTTCGCTCCATACGCCGATCCACAGGGTGCGAGGCCCGTCGCGTTCGAGCCGCTCAGAGCGCCGTCTCGAGGGAGGAGGTGCCGCGGCCACCGCCCTGGTGCCCCTGCAGGGATGTAGAGGCGCTGAATCTCCCCGTCGCCCGGTGCGACGTCGGGGTGGGAGCAGGTTCGCGGGGCATGCGGTCGCGTAGCCGATCGGGGCCTCGTCAGTCGCGTCCTCGAAGAGGAGCCACGTCGCCCGGTTGGGATCCTCGAGTTCTGCGTGCAGGACGTCGGGCGCGTAGAGCCTCGTTGAGGAAGGCCTCGAGGTCAGCGGGATCGTAGAGGTGCTCGAAGGTCTGCGTGAAGCAGGTGCGCGAGAGGGCGGAGAGTGCCTCGGCGTCTGCAGGGGGTAGCGCGGCGGATCGTGGCTGCCTTTCGTCGGTTCGCCTTCCATCGTAAAGGCAGGGACGGCGCGCCGCCCATCCGAGTGGGACCGTCCTGAGAAAACCCTGAAAGGTCGGGGGATGGCGTTGCTGCATGAATGAGGCGCACCTTACAATTGGGCAGCCCCGTTCATCGAAGGAGACCCACGTGGCACACAAGACCCGCACCGCCCAGGTGCTCGACATTGTCAAAGGTTCTCGCCTGGGTAGTCATCGCCGTGGCCTTGGTGAAGTTCGCGTTCTTTCCTGCCGCGCAGGAGGATCAAAGGCGCCGACGGCATGGACCCGGGCGGCAACTTCGGGCAGATGACGATCGAGGTGGGCCGCGCCGACATCACGAATACCGTGAGTGTCACGGGTACGATCGAGGCCGACGAGCCGGTGGTGGCCCGCGCGACCCTGGACGGCAACGTCGTGCGCACCTTCGTTAACGACGGCGACAAGATTGCCAAGGGCGACGCCATCGTGCAGATCCGCAAGGAGTTCCCCGGTGAGACCCGCCAGGTCACCGACGAGGAAGGCAATGTGAGCGTCGAGACCTCCGAGCCGACCTACAAGTACCCGAGACCGTTGTGTCCCCCGGCGATGGCACGGTGTCGACGGGGGTACTCGTCGGCCAGCAGTTCGCGATCGGTGACACGGTCGCGACCGTCGCGCCCGCGACTTTCTCTGCGGTGGCCGCCCTCAGCGCGGACCAGATGTACCGCCTCCAGGGACGCCCCGTCGACCGCGACCGTCACCATTAAGAACGGCCCCGCGCCCTTCGAGTGCTCGGGCGTCAAGCTGGTGAGCCCGACTGGCAAGGCGCAGGACCCGAAGTCGAACACCGGGTCCGATAACGGCGCCTCGTCCTCGACGGATCTGAAGGCCCGCTGCGCGATCCCCTCCGACCAGACGGTGTTCGCCGGCCTGCAGGTCACCCTCGAGATGACGGCGGGTTCGGCGACGGGGAGTTCTCGCAGTGCCGATCTCCGCGGTCGAGGCCGCTACGATCCGGCACCGTCTACCGCCGACCTCGGGCCCTCAAGCCTGAAAAGCGTGCGGTGACCCTGCCGTATCACGGACGGCAAGATGGTCGAGGTCAAGGAGGGGCTGACGGAGGGAGAGGAGATCCTCGAGTTCACCCCGACCTCGAACAAGGACAACCAGGACGGCCAGACCGGCCCCTACGGTGGCATGGACTCCGGCATGGTCGGAGGCCCGGGCGGCGCGGCGGGCACGCAATGAGTCTCGTGTGCCTGCGGGATGTGACCCGCACGGTGACCCTGCCTGACGGGGAGGATCTGCACATTCTGCGCGGCGTCAACCTGGACGTCGCACGGGGCGAGCACGTTTCCATCGTGGGCCGCTCGGGTACGGGCAGGTCACGATGCTCAACATTATCGGCCTGCTGGATACCCCCACCTCGGGCATGTACGAGCTGGACGGCGTGGACACCACGCGCCTGGGCGAGGGGCGCCGCGCTCGCATGCGCGGAGAAGACTTCGGCTTCGTGTTCCAGCAATTCAACATCTTTTCGGCGCGCACGGCCGCCGAAAATGTCGAGGTTCCCCTCCTGTACGCCCCCGGCCCGCAGCTGCTGCGCAGGCGCTCGATCGCCATCGACATGCTTGAGCGCGTGGGCCTGGCGGATCGCGCGGACTCCTACCCGGGAGATGAGCGGCGGCGAGCAGCAGCGCATCGCGATCGCGCGCGCGCCTCGTGCGCCGCCGCGCGTCATCCTCGCCGACGAGCCGACGGGCGCCCTCGGGCCCGGACACGGGCCGCGTCGTCATGGCCTCCTCGAGGAGGTCGCCCGCGAGTCCAACGCCGCGCTCATCGTCATCACGCACGACATGGCCGTGGCCGCGCGGGCTGCAGCGCGCTACGAACTCTACGACGGCACGCTGCACGGTGGGGATCCTTCCTCGCTTCACGCACCGCGCGGAGGCCGGGCACGGCGGCGACGAGGCCGGGGCCGAGCGGGTGGGCACAAGAACCCGCTGTGGCTGAACCTCCCGCTCCCGCCCGCCGAGGGCGACCCGGAAGCTGAGGCAGGCCTCGGCCCCGCGATGTCGGAGGAGCGAGCAGTGAACGCCGTTAGTCAGATCCTGGGTGCGCTCATCGAGGCCTGGGGCGAGGTCAGGTCCAGAAGGCGCGGGTCGTCCACTCTCCCTCGTGGGCGTGGTCGCGGCTGTGGCCGCCATGACGATCGTCATCGCGCGCTGGGCGACCTGCTCCTGCAGTCCTCGCGCGGGTGGCGGAGCTCTACGAGGGCGCTCCGTCACCCTGCGCCTGACCCCAGCTCTTCAGAACGCCTCGCAAGGACCGGCGGTCGGCGGCCCCTCTCGGGATGCGTCCGATCCCGCCTCGGCCACCGGCGCGCAGACGGCGAGCGACCCGACGAAAAAGGACACCATCGGCGAGGCCATGGGCACCCTGGCCGAACGCACGGACATTCACTACTGGTCGCGCTTTTCTGGCGGGGGTGGTGAGATCGTCGAAACCCGCCAGGCCAGGGCCAGTGGACAATTCCGCGGCTGTCCTGACGAAGATCGGCGACATGGTTGACGGTGTCGCGTTCAGGGCGTGGACCCCTCTATGCGGTCATCTACCGCACCCGCATGCTCGCCGGACGCTGGGTCGAGGCAGCGACGCCGACCACAGCGCCTGATTCCCGTCGTCATTTCGCAGACTCTCTGGGAGCAGCTGGGGCGCGCCCTATCGATCAGATGCCGATCGTCCTGCATACGAGCGACGGCGTCGCGGTGCGCGTCGTCAGCGTCAGCAAGTCGAAGCTCCTTCCGACATGCCGCACCGTGTTCGCGCGTACGACGCGGCGCGCGTCTCCTTCCCGCAGATGACCTCCCGGGCTGCGATCGCCTGGGTGGGCACCGAGAACGCCACCAGGCCCGCGGGACCCTGCCGCGCGCCTGGCCTCGATCCTCGGCGAGGCTGGAAGGTCTCCGTCTCAGCGGCGAGCACGAGGACATCGGGGAGGAGCAGCTGGGTACCATCTCCAACGTCATCATGGTCATCGGTGGCATCATCGTGTTCCTGGGCGCCCTGGGCCTGCTGAATGTCGCGATCGTGACCGTGCGCCAGCGTGTGCGCGAGATCGGTATCCGTCGGGCCGTCGGCGCCTCCGCGGCGCGTCTTCTTCGCGGTCTTTATAGGTCGGTTGTCGCGACATTCGTCGCAGAGCGTCATCGGCGTGGGCATCGCGGTCGTTGTCGTGCGCTTCCTGCCCCTCGAGGCGCTGGGCGTCACGCTCGGTGACACCCGGCGTTCCCGCCAGCGACGCCATCGCGGGCGTTGCCATCTCCACGAGCATCGGCCCTGTGCGGCATCATCGGCGCTCGCGGCCGTGCGTATCAAGCCGATCGACGCGATCACTACTGATTCGTGTGAGCGGGGCCGATGGCTCCCCTCCCGGGAGCGCTGGCACTCGGGTGAAGGGTCTGCGCCGTTCCGCCCTATATGGGTCATCGAGGAGGGTGGCTCGATTCGTGTCCTGGTCGTAGACGATCATCTCTTTGATGGGGGCGCGGTAGACGCGGGTGGGCTGGTAGCGATCCCCGCCGTCCGATGCGGGCGACGTCGAGCTTTTGCCCGGCGCTTGGTGAGGCCTTCCTTGCCCTCGAAGTGTGCCGTGCGCAGTGCTTTCATGATGCGGCCTCGCGCCCTGGCGGTCGGTGCCCGCGGCCAGGGCTGGGGCGTGGGGCGCTTCTCGTCGCTTGTAGTAGGCGGCGGCTGCGCGCAGTTGTCGTGGATCGATGCACTGATCGCACGATGGGCTCAACTGGCTGCATGCCAGGCGCCGAATTCCATAGAGCGACAAACTCACCTCCGGCTGCTTCGTGCCCATTTTTCTGGAAAGTGCTCGGCGCGCGGGTGACCTGCCTGCTCGAGGGGTTGAGTGGGAGGAAACTCCGTCCGTCCAGAAATCCTGACCAGCACGACGACGCGTTTGTGTCGAGGACCGGCACCGGACCCCCGATGCCCGAATGCCAGCAACGCACTGGCGGTGTAGAGTGCCCACCCCGGCTTGGGAGGGTCAGATCCTTCATGGTGAGAAGACCTCGCTTACGCCGTGTTCTCGATGATCGTCGCGGCGCAGGCTTTGAGGCGCAGGGCGCGCGACGGAGTATCGCGGTTTGCCCAGGCAACAGCCAGTGTCGCCGATGAGTGCGGCCGCGGGTCAGCGGGAGTAGACCAGCGTTCCATCCATTCGAGCAGATCGGCTGGACCCTCCGAGATGGGGTTTGTTGGCTCATGATCTCAAAATTGACAGTGCCCCAGTCAGAAGGACGTCGGCTGCGCATTGGCAGGTCGCTTGTGGCATCGCGAGCCAATGGGGCGGGTCGCAGTGGAGTGCGCGTGTGGCCTCCGCGTTGGATTTATGAACGCTGGTCAGTCTATGGAATAAAAACTTCATTGCTGTGACGGAGGAATTTATCTGTGAGCTGGTGCATAAAATCCAGGAGGGAATGTTGTACAAAATCGGAAGGGTCCGCTAGTCTGACCATGTTTTTTGAAAAAACACTTGCCGCAGGCCCCATCAACACATAGGGAGACCATATGTCCTCCAGCAGCCCTCTTTCAACGCCCGCACAGATATAAGTCCCGCGTGGTCATGGCCTCTCAACCTGTTCCTCAGCGGCTTCGGCGTGGCGGTGGGTCTTCCTCGGCTACACACCAGTACATCTACAGCTCGTCATCTCATCGCGATCACGGTGCGCTGAAGCTGCAGTTCTCGGCTTCATCTCGACGTCATCAGCGCCGCTCAACTTCGATGTGGTGGGCCGCTCACTGAGTGCCATGGCCGTCGTGACCTTCACTGGGCAAAGTGGATCGACGAAGGACGCCAGCGGCGTTCCCACCGTCTGAAGTTGTGCCTGTGCGCATGGCGCGCGCTAACAACGTCACGCGCGAGCAGCGGCTGCATGCCGAGCCGCGTTCATCACGATGTGGTGTGGCGAGTGTCCGGGGGTAATCCGATTCGAGATGGGCGCTTCCGCGCCTGATCCTGTGCGCGCTAAGGCTGTCGTCAGCAGTACGGCCGTCCGCGGCGACAGTCGAAAGGCTCTACGTGACGGCGCCCGACCGCAGGTCACCCCATTCACCCCTGGGGATCCTGCGAAGGTTACCGTCCCCAGGTTCCCTCGGCCGATTTCTCCGATTCGATGCTCCCGCCGTCGAGGGCTGCCGCTGAGATTCCGAGCGCCGAGGTTCCCACCTGCTGAACCGCTGCTGAGATCCCCGGTGCCCGGGTTCCCACGCTGAACCCGCCGCCGAGGTCAGCGCCGGGTTCCACCTGCTGAACCCGCCGCTGAGATTCCGCCCGAGGCACCGGGCTTCAGGCCTCGGCCCCCTCTTTTGACGAGGCCATGGCGACGGCTCGACCGGCCACGGCACGGCCGCCGATTGCAGCCTCCGCTTAGCCCGGCCCCGACGCCGCCGCGAGCGCGGCGCCCTACGGCGCTCGGGACGAGTGCTGGCCAGCGGCTTCGCGCAGCCCGGTTTCCGAGCAGGCCGCCTACGCGGCGGGCCAGCAGAGCTGCAGCCAGCGTTGCCACTCTCGGCCCGCGTGCAGGTCAGCCGGTCGTCGCTGGCCCACGCAAACGCGAGTGGCTGGTTGCCCTGATCAGGCTTCTTCTTCGGCGGCTTCGGCGTCCACAACTTCTACCTGGGCTACACCAACCCGAGCCATCATTCAGCAGATTCTGACGCGATCACCCTCATCGGTGCGCCCATCACCGGCGTGTGGGTCCTCGTCGAGGCGTCATCCACGATCCTCATGCGTTCCGGCGGCTCGTACGGCTATGACTAGCTGCAGGGACAGCCCTGCAAGTGACCCCGCTGGGGGCTGTTGTCGCGGCGCTGAGTAGCCGACAATCGAGTCATGCTGCTCAGTGACAGCGACATCACGGCCTCCCTGGACTCGGCGTATCAGCTCGACCCGCTGGACCGCGACTTGCGTTCGGTAAGCCCGCATTGTTGACGTGCGCCTGGATCGCCTGTTCCGCCTCTTCGATAGCCACCGCTGCCCGGTGATCGACCCCGCGGCGGACCAGTCGGACCTCACCACCCTGGTGGATGCGGGCCCCGACCAGCCTTTCGTGCTGCACCCGGCGAGTTCGTCCTGGGCGCCACATACGAGCTCCGTGACCCTGGGTGATGACATCGCTGCCGCGCGCCTGGAAGGCAAATCGTCGCTGGGACGCCTCGGCCTGCTCACCCACTCTCGACCGTAAAGCTTCATCGATCCGGTTTCTCCCGCCACGTGATGACCCTCGAGCTGTCGAACACGGCGAGCGATGCCGATCCTGCTGGCCTGCCGGCGTAGAAAGATCGGACAGCGCAACGCTTCTTCGACCTAGATCCTCCCCGGCTGGAGCACCCATACGGCTCTCAGCTGCAGGCTCTCACTATCAGGAGTCCATGGCGTGGCCCGACGCCGTCCTCTCGTGCCGAGGCGCTTCACAGTGCACGCGCATCGATGCAGTGACACTCTATGTCGGCCATTCCCTCCTCCTCCGCCGTCCGGAGGCTTGAGCGCATGCGCGCCAGGCGCGCGCCGAGCGTGCGGCCGCGAGCAGAGCTATCCGCCGCCCGAGCCCGCAGACCTGCGGCTCCGCGCAGAACCTTCCGATCTGCAGGCTCCTCCTGCGCCGGAGCCGCCCGTGCCGACGCCCGTCATGGGGATCGCAGGCGGGCAGCGCCCCGCAGAGTTGCCCGGGCGCTAACGCAGCGGGCGGTGGTAAGCATTCCGCCGGTCGCGCCCTCCCCGACGCGCGCACGGGTGTTGTCAGGGTGTCGCTCTGCCGGGTGCATGACGCCGCGCGAGCCGGAGTCCTCGATAGGGACGAGGCCCCAGGCCTTACTCGCCGGTGAGAACGTTCTCAAGACGATATGGCCGCCGCCCCCATTCTTTCGCCGATCCGACGCCGATGGGCGTGACTGGATAATCCACTTGCAGCAACGTCGGCCTGACGACTGATGATGACCTCGACGGACGCGGCGCTTTCAGATCGACGCGCCGACGGCGGCGGTGACGAAGCGACCGGGCCACGCCATCGATTGCCGCCGCCAGCAGGCTGAGACGAACCGCGGGCGTCATCGACCTCGAGGACGCGCGCAGCCATCTACCTCTTCCTCGTTTCGGACGCGGTCGGCCCCGCCGAGCGCAGAGCCCTCGCGATGATCTCCGTAGCTGGGACGAGGCCGGATGGATCGCGCCCGGGACGCACTGCGAGCTCTCCTCGGACGCGGGCTGGAGGGCCCGTGGACGCTGGACCAGCACCGACGCGCACGGCGTTGGGCACCGCCTCACTGTCCAACGCGTGGGTGCTGCGCTGCCCGCAGGCCCATGCGCCGCCAGCAGGGTGGCGGACGATGGGCGGAGGTGGGACGAGGCGTTCCCCGACGGTGTGCCCACAGGCCTGGAGTATCGCGATGCTCGAGGGCGCTGCGCCGCGCGGCGACACGCCTCGCCGGTGGTCTGCGCATCGTAAACTGGCAGCTGCGATGATGGTCCCCGACGCCGACTCGGCCGTGAATCTGACCGGTGTACTCGCCGCGCTGGGTCGCCGAGGGACCACTGCTCTCCGCGATGCGTGAGCGCGCGGGATTTCGAGGCTAGATGAGAGGACGCGCGCGACGGCACGCCCGAGGCCCGACCCGCGCTCGGCCCCGCGCGGGTCGAGCAGATCAGCTGAAGGCCGAGCTGGGGCCGGTGCTGCGAGGACAGTGCCCTCCAAAGATCGCCAAAGGCCCGCGAGGGAGCTCGAGGGCCCAGCGTGACAACCGCGGGTCGTCGACGGTTGCGCCCTCGCCAGCCCGATCGGCCTGCGCTCCGAGACGCGATGATTGAGTCCCGCGCGTGCACGCCGCCGCGCGTCACTGCGCTGGAGGCCGTGGACGGCCGAACCATCATCGAATACACCAGGTTCGCGCTGCCCACCTCCGCGCCGACGCCCGGCGCGGGCCTCGAATGACACCGCACCGCTTGCCTCTGAAGCGCCACTGCGCTCCACGGATGATGAAGGCCGCCGGAATGATCGCGACCCTGGTGGGTGGCAACGTCATCGACGAGACGGCTTCCTCGTCGGCCTCGAAGAAGATCTCACCGGAGGGCGGAGGTAGACCGCGTGGAGTCGTCCGCGCGCCCTGAGTGCGTCTTGCTTACTGCCCGCGCTTGGCGGATTCGAGCAACGCATGACGGCCACGTCGCGCACCTCCGAGCTTTCCACCCGACGAGGCCGTGGTCTCCCTCGGCGCTGTGATTGTCGGCGTCGGCCGAGGCGAGATCCGGCGGACGTCGCCGAGGCGGATCCGAGCATCTGGGAGCGAGGGGCGGGCCGTCGCGACGACGTCCCGCGCCCGTGGCCGCGACGCACTCGACGATGCGGGCATCCGCGATGCGGGTCCGCGCGTCTCACTCGAACCAGGCGTGCGCGCCGCCGCGCCGCAGCACATCGCGCGGTCGCGGTTGCGCGCGGCCATCTCGACGAGCTCCACGTTCCGGCAGAGCCCACGAGCTCGCGGCAGCGCGCTCATAGACGCAGTTGTGGCGGCAGGAAGCACGCGTCGTGGTAGGTGACCTTCGAAGTTGCGCCACGACCGAGGAAGGCGTTGCCCGCGGGCTGTGCCCCGGCCTCGTCCGTGGTGTCCTCACCCGTGGGGCAGCGGAAACAGATGTGAATGAGTGGGGGCCACCGGCGTGAGCAGGCCGTCGCGCACCAGGCGGTTGAGGGAGCTGCGTGTGGGTGGACGACGTCCGAAGGGAGCCGCCAGCTCCGGGTACTCGCCCGCGATCGTGTTGAAAGCGGTGCGCGCAGGAGACCACGATCTTCACGCTGAGCCTCGCCCAGGCGTGTCGATCGCCTGGGCGGCCAGCATCTGGAAGAGTGCCTCGTTGTAGGCGCGGCCGAGGCCGGGTCGCCCGTGCTGGGACTCGCGGCCGAGGACCCGCAGAAGGACACGCCCGCCACGTGTGCGGCAGCTCGGCGACGGCGGCGCTGGTCTTCTTCGCCACCACCGTGTCGTCCGTAGGCGCCCGCTTTAGCCACGCAGAATCAATTGAGTCAACCTCACGGGCGTCCTCGATGTCCTCTCGCCGACGACGGGGATGTCGAAGTCCAACGTCTTTGCCCACTCCATGCGCGCTTGCGGGCGGGCTGGATTACAGCAAGAGGTTCGCCTTGGATTCCATGCCGCGGAACGCGCAGCGGCCCAACTCGCGGGGAACGCGCCCTCCATGAGGACACAGGTGGCGGCGCAGGTCGAGGATGTGGTCGATGTGCTCGATGTCGACGGGGCACTGCTCGACGCAGGCTCCGCAGTTCGATGCAATCCGCAGGACACTAACTTCGGAGACGACCTCGGGGACCAGCGCAGTGGCCGCGAGACGCCCTCGGGGCCGGTCGCGCCCGATTCGAGACGGGCGCGGACCTGCCAGGTCGAAAAAGAGAGGTGAGGCGAAGGCGGGCACGCCCTTGTTGTCGAGGAGGACCTCGCCCTCCTCGAGCTTCTGGTGGCCTCCTCCTGCTCACGACGATCTGCACGTTGGAGGCCGGACTCCATGTGTGGTCGCGCAGGCCCGCGTGATGAGCAGCTTAGCGGGGGAGAGGGAAGCTCTGCGTGTTCCACGCAGGGCACAGCTCCTGGCGGCGGCCGCACTCGGTGCACAGTGCGGGTCAGGCGGGCCTTCCACGAAGTCCTCGATCGTTACTCCCGCCGAGACGGTGTCCTCGAGGGACGTCGTCGAAGTCGTCCTCGCTGGTCACGGAAAAGCTTGCCGTCGATCAGCATGTGGTCGGCCGGTCCGCGAGGGACTTCGTGCCGTCGGCGTTGCAGCGCGTGTACGGTTGAGGATCGCGACGAAGCGGTGCAGGCCACGCCCATGCCCGTCTGGATGCCGACGACCGTCAGCCAGGTCATGGAGTGTTGAGGACCTTGGGGGCGCTGACCAGCGCACGATCGCGTTCGCCAGCAGGGCGGTCGAGGGAGGAGGCGGCGGCCGCGAAGACGCGCGCCGGAAGCCAGGCGGTGAGCGGGAGGGTGCAGGGCGGTCGCGTGGGCCTCAAGGCCGGGCGTCACGCTGAAGAGCGCGTATTCGAGGCCGCGCAGGGGCACGACGCACGCGCACACGATTGAGAATGACCCGCTCGACGAAGGCGGCGCCTGCCAGCGGGTCGAACCCAGGAGACGGGAGGCCAGGCCGCGCGGGGAGGACGTCGCGGGTGCTGCTTGGTCGACGAGGCAGAAGGGTGCCTTCCGGGTCGGCGCGGCAGCTAGCGACGTCCGGGATCGTCATTCGGAGGAGGCCGCCTCCACCCGGCGGTGCTGCGCCCGGCGCTGGCTGGCGCACGATCGTGAGGAGGATGATGCCCGCCAGGCCGCACGCGGGCCTCGGTCAGCCACTCCCACGGCGCGAAATGGCCGAGGAGGGCAGCGAAGGTCTGCACGCGCAGCTGCGCGTGGCCCGTGACGAGGTCAGGAAGAGGATCCGGGAAGGACACCATGACCAGCCGGTGGGCCGCCTTGATCCACGGGCGTCCGCCAGACCTCGCGGTGGGTGAGGGGCGCGGAGACTGACACCCACGCTCTCGCTTGCCGACGGGGCCGAGGCGCCCCGGGTCGGGCGTGCCCGCCGAGACCGTGCGCCACATGTGGGTCAGGCCTCGCGCGAACGACAGGACGGCCAGGGCGCTCACCAGCAGGGCGAGTCCCCACATGATGGCGCTCAGCGTCGGATTGGCCACGTTTCCTCCCTCCAGAGGTGCTGCACTCCATTGTGTCATCTCGACACTGGAGAGACCGATTCTGCCCGCAAAAGCGTGCGCAATTACCGCGCTGCGCGGCGGGGCTGGCCGACGAATGTGCCCACCACAACGTGGATATATGCCACCACGAGGGAGTATGGGAGGTGAGCGATGCTTCCGTCTCGCAGCCAGACATAACACTGTCCGACCAGGAAATCTTCGGAGACGATCACCCGCATGATCACTGCGGGGTCTTCGGAGTATGGGCCCCGGGCGAGGACGTTTCCCACCTGACCTACTTCTCCCTCTACGCCTTGCAACACCGCGGCCAACAGAGCGCGGGTATTGCGACGTCGAGATGGCAAGCAGAGATCCTCGTGTATAAGGATCAGGGCCTCGTCTCGCAGGTGTTCTCCGAGCAGCTGCAGGGCCTGCGCGGCGCTCCGCTCCTGGGCCCGTCCGCTACGCGACGACCGGCGCGGACGTGTGAAAGCGCAACGCCCAGCCGACGCTGGGCCCCACACGGCACGCTCGCCCTGGCACAACGGCAACCTCACTGTGCTTACGGTCGAGCTGCGCGGGCTGGCCCGTCGAGATCGCCGACGACGGCGAGGACGCTCGAACGCGGGCGCCCTCCACCGACACCTCCCTCGTGACCGCGCTGCTGGGCGCGCGCCGACCGCATTCGGGCCGACCCTTCATCGCGTCCCCGTCCGGTGACGCGCCTTCCGGGACCGATGGGGACGAGCCGCGGCCTCGTCGGCTGCTGACAGCCTCGAGCCCGCGCCTCGTCGGCGCTGCCCTGGTACCGCGCATCGGGGCGCGTGCTCCCTGGTCTTCATGGATGAGCACACGCTGTACGCCGCGCGCGACCCGCACGGCTACCGCCCGCTCGTGACAGCCGCCTGGCCTCCGGCTGGGTTGTCGCCTCCGGACCGCCGCCCTGGACGCAGTGGCGCGACCTTTGTGCGCGAGGTCGAACGGCGAACTCATCTCCCATCGACGCGTCGGGCGTGCGCTCGCGCCGCTTCGCCGTGCGCCGCTCCAACACCTGCGTGCTTCGAGTACGTGTGCCACTGGCCCGCGACACGACGAGTCGGCGGACTGCGGATCGTGGCCGCGCGCCTACGGGATGGGTGCCGCCCTCGCGCGCGAAAACCCCATCGAGGCGGACCTGGTGATCCCCACGCCCGACTCGGGCACGCCCGCCGCGATTGGCTGCGCGCAGGAATCCAGCATCGCTTCGCGCCTCGGCGAAGAACAGCGTGCGTGGGCCGCACCTACATCCAGCCCACGCGGTCACTGCGTCAGCTGGGCCATCACGCCTCAAAGCTCAGCGCTTTGCGCGGGGTCATCGAGAGGCAAGCGCCTGGTCGTCATCGACGACTCGATCGTGCGCGGTAACACGCAGCGCGCGCTCGTCAGATGCTGCGCGGGGCCGGGGCCGCCGAGGTGCGCGTCACGCATCTCGTCCCCGCCGGTGCTGTGGCCGGTGCTTCTTCGGCTATCGATTTCCCGACGCGCGCCGAGGCTCATCGCGCCTCGATCCATGAGCGTCGAACAGGTGCGCGATTCCATCGGTGCCGACTCCCTGGCCTACCTGTCGATCGACGGCATGGTTGGTGCCACCGGACAGGGCAGCGTCCTGTGCATCGGCTGCTTCACGGGCGACTACCCGGACGATCCCCGCCGGGACAGCCGATGCCCGGAACCAAGCCACCTGCTTAACCTCACGCCCGCGACGCTACCTGGGCGCCGCGGCGCTATTCAACGACCACCTGGGCGCGGCCTCGTCGAGCGCCATCCGCGAGGCTACCACCCGCGCCGGCTTTCTGGACTACGCGACCGCTGGCGTCGATTTTCACCGCTGCGGGCGACCGCGCCGTCGAGACTGATGAAGAGCGCGGTGGCCGCGACCACGACTCCACCGTTCTGGGCGCGACCGGCGGATTCGCTGGCGTGGTCGACAGCGGCTGCTGAGCATGGAGAAGCCGCTGCTCGCGATGACCTCCACGGACGGCGTGGGCGCGAAGATCGCGATCGCGCAGGCCATGGACGTGCACGACACGATCGGCGGACCTGGTCGGTATGGTCGTGTCGACGACATCGACCGTGATCGGCGCGCGCGCCGGTCACACTCATGACCGACTACATTGCCTGCCGGGCACGGCGTGGTCGGAAGCTTATCGCCGCCATCGTCACCACGGCAGTGCGCGCGCGCCTGCGAGCCACGGGGACGCCCACCTCGTGACGGCGAGACCGCCGAGCGCAGGTAGTCCTCGCCAGGCCCGACGGCTACGACATCGCGGGCGCCGCGACCGGCGTCGTGGACGCCTCCAAGCTGCGCTGGGCGAGGCGGCGTGACGGGCGGCGACGTCGTCATCGCCATGGCCTCTTCAGACGGCCTGCACTCCAGCAGCTACTCGCTGAAGATGCGCTCGTCGTCTCCGCGTGGAGTGCCTCGCGCTGGGTCCACGTGGCCGGTTCGGCCGCACCCTCGGCGAAGGCTCATCGAGCCCCACGCGTCTGTACACGCGCCTGTGCGCACGACCTGGTCGAGCGCTTCCGGCGTCGCGATTCACGCGCCTACTCGCACGTCACCGGCGGCTACGGCCGTGCAAACCTGTCGCGCGTCCTGCCTGTCGGCGCGGTGGCGACGGTTGACTCGCTCGACGTGGACCCGTGCCCGCCCAGAGCAATTTCGACTGCGTGCGCCGCGGCGCGGCGCGTCACCTGGGTCGGCATGGAGGACTCCTGGGCCTGGGCGTCGCGCGAAAGTGCATGCCGTCTCTCGGCCTCACGTGGCCTCCGAGGTCCCTGTCCGCCATCAACGGGCCGGGGTGGCCGCGCGTGGGTCCCTGGGCTCCGTCACGTCGGTAGGCGCCGACGGAACCGTGGTAAAGCTTCGGTCGGTCGCCCCAGCCTCGGCGCTAGCTCCTCGGCGTGCGCCTCATCTCCGGCACGAAGGGCGTCCGGGCGGGGCGCCGTGCTGCCTGCACGGCGAGTACCGCGTGGGCTGAGCTGAGCAGAGCGGCGCGCCTGTGTTGAGAGCGTTGCCGCGCGGCCGAGGGTCGAGCCTGCGGAGCCTCGGCCCCTTATCGATGCGGGTACGACGTCGCCAGGCGCGCGCGGTGCCGAGGCCTGCGGGCGCGCGCGCGCGTCCAGACATGGTGCTGCGGGTACGCCAAAGCGGCGGACCGGTTCCCGGTCCCGCCGTGTGGCTGAAACCGTTACTAGTGGAGGACCCACACCCGTCCAGGAAGGACTCATCGAGGCTGCTTCGGATCGATGTCGTCTCTTCGCGGAGCATCTCCGGCAGAAGTCCGGCGTATTTCGGTAGAGGTCGTCGTCGATCGCATCGTCCTCTTCAGGCTCGTCCCGTAAGCACGCGTGCCAGGTGCAGGTCCTCATCCGCCAGCTCAGCGCTGGTGCGTTTAGGTCGGTGTCGGGGCTGAAATCGCTGCAGCTTCCGAGGCGACTTTCATCTGCTTAGCCTTTGTTGGCCGCGCACGCATGTGGCGTCGACCCCCTCCCGCGTCGTTCGGGTCCGCGAAAGCGGTCCTCGTCGTTCAAAATGCTTTCGTGGGACCATCATAGCTGACGCGCCTTGACCTCACCTTGGATTGGGTTTTGCGCGCTCGGCGGAGCGTTGCGATGGGCGCTTGGATGCCCACAGAAACCGGGAAATAGAACCGGCGCAACCCTCGCAAGCGTCGTGGCCGGAGTTACACTCGGTTCCAGCGTCGTTGATGCTTGCGGGCTGCGGTCGGGTCGGACGTGAGGGCCTCGAGGCAGTGCGCGCGGCGGCCTCGCGGGCAGCCTCGGCGTGCCTCGCGACGGCGTGAGCGACGCGATGGGCGGAGCGCCAGCAGGACGATCACGCCGATAGCGCCGACCGCGGACAGGGCGACGATGCCGACCTTCTTGATGGCGCTCGGCGTTTACCGTAAGCGGCGTCCTGCAGGGTCAGCGACGCGGACTCGTGAGGGGACGCCGACAGCGCCGTGGCCTCAGTCGGCGCTTCGCCTCCTGGGCGAGGGCGGCGGGCTGGACAGCCGCGCGTGACCGCAGCTGACCGTCGTCATGGCGGCCCGGTTCGGCGCGCTGACGCTCGAGGTCGGCCGTGATCTGGGCTTCCGTGCGCGGCTCGGCGGTGACGGCCTGCGCCGATGAGTCACGCATTGCGCCAGGTCGAGGTTGGTGCTCACTTTGCCCAGTCCCTTCTCGATGGCTTCCTTATTGGTACGCGGCGACGGACGCAGCGGTCCGGGCGGTGCTCCTCGCGCGCTCTTGAGGGGCGGGGAGCCGACCAGGGCGAGGATCAGGACGGTCAGCGCGAGGATCGCGACGACGGGTCAGCGACGCCCGCCCGCGCAGACGACAGGCGCAGGCGCGATCTCCCGATGGTGTGGAAGATCATCCCAGCGGGTGAGAGGCGAAGACCGCGGCGACCAGGAGGAGGGCGATGCCCACTTACCGCTCTTGGATGCGAAGGCGCGCAGCTTCGCCTTGTTCAGCTCGATCTCCGCCGCGGATGATCGCGGAGAGCTGCCCGTCACGGGGCGCGAAGAGGCGCCGATGCTGCGGGCGGGCCTCGCGCCTGCGGCCTGTGCGGTGTCGGCGGGCGGCGGCGGGTGCTGCCCGGGCTGGGGGTGGGCTGAGTCGCCTTGGATGCTCCTGCGCGTTCCGGGTGAACGAGGCGATGCCTCGCCTCGATACGCCCCTAGTGTCTCATGAAGGAGGTCGGCTCGCGGTGAGCCGTTACGTTACTCCTCGCGGGGCGATCGAGCCCAGGAGGTCCGGAGAGGATCTTGCGGGCGCGAACGGCCAGGTCAGAGACCTCGGGCTCGGCCACAGCCGGGTCCTCGGCTTCGACGACAGGGATGCCTCGCTGCGCGGTTTCCCGTGCGGGGCTCAGGCGAGACCTGGAGGACCTCGGTCGCCTGGGTTGCCCGGGCGGGCGCTGCACTCTCGCACGCGCGCGGTCGCGGCGTCCAGCAGGGCGGGCGGCCTCGGCGGGGTCCTGCGTGCGTCTGCATCCTCAGGTTCAAGGTCCTGCTGCGCGTTCGCGGTCTGTGCCCCGGCACTCGTCCGGTCGTGCCAAGGGTGCCACGCGCCGGGGCAGCACGGCCTGGGTGGAGATGACCTCGTCGAAGGGCGGGCACTTGGGCGAGATCCGGGCCAAAGAGAAGGGCCTTCGGGTCACTCGGGGTTGGCCTCGAGGGGAGGCGGCGACCAGTCGCGGCGGACGGGTTGGGGCGTCGAGGGCGACGCGGCCGTTCGTCAGCAGAGATTGCGCGGTCCGAGGCGGCGGCGACCTCCACGGACGGGGGTGGCGATGACGACCGCGCAGCCCGCGTTTGCGAGGGAACGCAGGGTGGCTCGAGCTCGGTGCGGGCGGCCGGGGCAGGGAGATGGGGTCTTCGACGAGGAAGACCTCGGCGCCGGACACGATCGCGCGGGCGATGAGGGCCTGACGCGCTCCCATTCGGAGAGCTCGGAGGGACGCGTCGACGCGCTGGGCGAGGCCCGTGATCTGCAGGGGCGCCCCGACGAGGTTGTCCCAGTCGGCGACGGAGCCCGTCGCGGACGGGGGCGCGAGGATGTTCTGGCGGATCGTCAGGGACCTCGTCGAGCGGGAATCCGCGCGGATCAGCGCGACCGAGCCGATGCGGCCCGCGAGGCGCGCGGCCAGCGAGCGCGAGGCGCGGCGACGATCCGGCGGCGAGCTGCGGCTCCTCGAGGCCCGCGAGGATCGGAAGAGGGCGCAGGCACGGCGGCCCGTCGGGTCCAGGATTGCGCTCGGCGTGCGCGCGCGGAAGCCCAGGTCGATACCCCGAGGAGGACCGCGCCGGTCACGTGGTCCGTGTGGGTGATGCCAGACCGGCGACCTGGACGCGGCCGCCGCGGCCCTTCGCGGAGAAGGAACGGCGCGAGCGGTACCAGGGGCGCGGCTCGGTGGGCGGCAGGTGCACGGGGGCGGCAACGACGGGTCGTTGCGGGTGGCGCTGTTGGCGTTCGTTGCTGCGCTGTTGCCCTGTGGTGTTGAAGCTGTTGGCGGGCGTGAGCTCCTGGGCGGGCTGCTCCGGGCTCGGCCTGCAGGAGCAGAGCGCGGTCTCCGCGCGCGATGTCGCTGACGGTCTCCGCGGCGGTCTCTGTTGCTCCGGCAGCGTCGGTGGTGAGCGCGGCGGTGGCCTCGGCCTCGTCGGTTGTGACAAAGGGGTGCGAGGACACGAGGGTCTCCTGCAGGTCCTGTCCGCCGTCGTCGGCGAGCGTTTCTGCGGGGTGTCGGCGGTGGGGGCGTCGGCCTCGTGGGTGGTGCCGCTGAGGATCTCCTCGAACGACGAGGGCGCTGCGCTGGGCGGGCGCCTCGTCGGAGGTGATGGGCGGGGGTCGAGGCGGCTCGCTCGGCGCCGGTGCGCGCGGCGTCGGCCGTCACGTCGGCCAGCTCACTCGCTGTCCGAGCCATGCAGGTTTTCACGCGGGTCATTCGACATGCCCCATTGTTTCAGGATCGCGCCCCATGTGTCGCAGTGGCGCGGGAAGTGGGTGAAGTGGCCTGCCGAAAAGTCCCGCGGATGTGGCTGCATCTCTGAGACTGGGAGGTGAGGCTGTAAGCGATTGATTCCTAGTAAGAGCCGACTCGTTAGCGGCTCCGAATGCTCACTGCATCGCAGTAACACAGGTCCTTCTCCACGAAAGGGCCCGGTAATTTAAAAGCGTACGCAAATGCATGTGCGGTGTGACACTATGTGTCCTATGACTACTTCCTCAGAAAAACATTCCGAGTATCCGCTACCGCGTTGGCATCGACGTCGGCCTTCGTTCAATCGGCTTCTGCGCGATCGAGGTGGATGATGAAGATCATCCGATCCAGATTCTGAACTCCGTCGTGCACGTGCATGATGCAGGAACTGGTGGACCGGGTGAAACCGACGAGCCTGCGGAAGCGATCGGGCATCGCCGCGCGAGCGCGTCGTAGAGGGCGTGCTCAGAAAAAGCGCTTAAAGAGGCTTGATGCTCTCCTGGAAGATCTCGGGTGGGGAGTCGCTATCTAATGAAATGCTGGAGTCCCACGCGCCTTGGCACGTACGTAAGCGCCTCTTGAATGGATACATCACCGATGAGGTTGAGCGCCGGCAATGCCTGTCGATCGCGGCGGCGCATGTTGCGCGCCACCGTGGGTGGCGTAACCCTATAGCAGGTTGACACCCTCATGCTGGAGCATGAGCCCAGCGATCGCATGCGCGGCCTAAATAATAGAGTTGAGGAGCAAAACGGGACTTTGCTTTTCGGATCAAGCGACACAGGAGCTCATAGCGACACTGCTGGAGCATGACAGAGGCGTGACTGTTCGCGGCTTTGTGCGTAAAGGTGGCAAGGCGACAAAAGAGCTTGGCGTATTGCAGGGAAAGTACATGCAGTATGATCTCGTAGCCGAACTTCGTCAAATTTGCGTCAAGCAGAAAGTGTCGGATGAAGTCTTCAAGCAGCTAGTGTCAACGATCTTCTACTCGAAGGAGCCGCAGGCTGATAAGAAGAATCAGCGTAAGCGAGTTGGTATCGATGAGCTGCAGCTTGCGGTAGATCCTCAAGCTGTGGGAGCTACAGGCCGAACGTGCTCATCCGGCATTCAGAAATTCAAAATCGTTGCGACGCTCGCAAATATGCGTATTCAAGAAGATGGGGTCGGGGCGTGCTCCTCAGGCCTGATGAGTTGCGTGCTGTTACTGCCTATCTTCTCGATGAGTGGAGTTGGAATACCTACATGGGAGGAAGTGGCAGGTCAACTTGGGTGTGCCCCGTCATCGGCTGCACGCGGAGCCTCGAAAGCTTCACTCGAGACCGGCGGTGTGGACTTGAGATATCCACCCGCTGACGAGACAACTGCACGAGTCGCAGAGTCTGAGATTGACTGGTTGGTTGACTGGTGGATGCCAAGCAGATGATGAATCTCGTGGTCATATGATCGACGAGATTTCCAACGGTTGTGGATCGGAAACAAACGATATTGAAGATGAAGAGGTCATTGAACTCATATCTAGTGCCACCGCGGAAGATGCGGCAAAGCTGGAGCTGCTTGCAAAGAAGCTGCCGTCGGGTAGGGCCGCGTACTCTTTAAAAGACTCTCCGTGAGGTAACGTCCTCGATCCTAGAGACAGGTGATGACCTCTCTCGGGTAATCGAGCGCCTGTACAGGTGGGAGCCTGGGTGGGCACCGACTCCCGCGCCTATCGAAGACCCGGTTGGAAATCCGAGTGTTGACCGTGTAGTCAAACAAGTTGCTCGATGGCTCAAGTTTGCCGAAAAGCGATGGGGAATCCCGCAAACAGTGAATATTGAACATACGCGCGAAGGGCTGAAGTCCGCTTCCCTCCTTGAAGAAGAAAAAGAAAATAGAATGAAATACGAGGAGCGTCGCGAAGAGCGCTATGAAAAATGTATGCGCAATTGGGGATTAGTGGCCCATTTTAGGCGAAGTGAGCAGACGAGATACGAAAATCCTATATTTACCAAGACTGTGCTTGCCTCTATTGTGGTTGTAAAAATCGGCTTCAAACTTTTTGAAATCGATCATATTATCCCGCGTGTTGATGCTTCTTCAGATAGTCGAGAGAAAAATCTGGCTGCAGTGTGTCATAACTGTAATAATTGCCAAAGGTGGGATGCCTTTTGGACAATGGGTGAAACTTAATGACTGTCAAATGGAGTGAGTCTCGAAGAAGCTATCCAAGAGAGTGAAGAGATGGGATAAAAATCGAGTTGGTTTAACTCGAGAGGCAATGCGCAAGAGGAAAGACGAAGTAATTGGCCGACTCAAGGCGGAGAGCCCTATGAAGAGTTTGATGGGCGTTCGAGTGGAATCAGTGGCCTGGATGGCTATCGAGATTGAAAAAGCGCATTGAGGTCACTTTAACTCAGAGTTGTGCAACCGGTAAGGTAGTGAAGGTAAAATGCCTATAGTGGGCGTCTGACGGCATGTGCGAGGCGTGCTGCTCGTGTTGATAAGCGGGTTCGTCTGATTCGTCTGAAGGGTGAGAATGGCCATCATAAGAATAGATTCGATCGGCGTAACCATGCAATGGATGCGCTCGTCATTGCATTGATGACTCCAGCAATTACTCGGACCATTGCTGTTCGTGAAGATCGTCGGGAAGCATAGCAGTTGACACATGCTTTCGAGTCGTGGAAAAAAACTATCTTGGCTCGGAAGAGAGGATGCAGGAGCCGTTGGGGATCTTGGATTGGTGACGTTGAGTATGCATGTGATCGATTGAGATGAACTCATTGATGCCAACAAGGTCCCGGTCACTGAGAACCTTCGACTCCGGAACTCAGGAAAGCTGCATGCCGATCAGCCAGAAAGCCTGAAGAAGGCAAGAAAGGGATCAAACGTTCTCGCCCACAACGCTATGTTCTTGGTGATGCGCTTCCGGCCGAGATTATTAACCGCGTCACTGATCCTGGTTTATGGACTGCTCTTGTACGTGCGCGGGGGTTTGACGACCAACTAGGGTTTACCAGCAGATCCAGCCAGGAGCCTAAGCCTTCGCGGATCGCGAATCTCTGCTCGATTTCCCGATCAACTACTTTCCCAACCGATTCACCTGCTCTCGCTGTTCAAGGAGGATATGTTGGTCTGGAGTTCCATCATGCTCGCCTCGTATCGGATCATGGGGCCGAAGGAGAAAAATAGCGTATGCGTTGCTTCGAGTCTGTGCAATTGATCTGTGCGGCATTGACCGTTCGAATCTATTTTCGGTCGAACTGAAGGAATCGAGCATAAGTATGCGGACAGCAGATCCCAAACTGAAGGAAAGCTATGAAGGGAAGAAACGCTACTCAGATTGGTTGGCTCGTCTTGGGGAGACGAGATTCAGATCGATCCTTCGAAGTTTCCTAAGCAATCTATCAGGGAAGTTCCTCGATGAATGTGGTCTATCTCGAGCTGGAGAGTTTCGGCATTAAATACTCCGTCAAAAATCACTCTCAAGCCACGGCTGCTTTCGAATGAGCCGCTGCTCAAAGATAGGAATGGGGGGCGTAAGACTGATCTCGTAGCTTCTGAGTGTGTCGAGAAGATTATGAAGAAGACAGGGCTGGGTTGTGGAAATTAATGCCTTGCTCAAGTCGGGTTCGATTCGTGTTATCCGGCGCAATGCTCTCGGTGAGGTTCGCACATCGCCAAAGTCCAGTCTTCCCATTAGTCTGGACTTGAGGTAGTGACATGAACTCGCAGTGGCGCGTGATTGACCTGTGTGGTTTTCGAAGGCGTGCTTCGATCGACGCGTGGTGGGGTGGAGGTGTGCCCTGAAGAGGAGTATCAACGACTATTCCCGTCGCTGAGGTTGCTGTTGTCCTCGTGGGCATGAAGGTCAACCGAGCGCCGCTGTTCTGCATCGTTTCGCCGAGGCTGATGTCGCCGTCCTCTTCTGTGATTGGAGGGGTATCCCGGAGGGCGGCTGCTACTCGTGGTCAGACCATGGCCGAGTAGCAGCCCGCCACCGAGCGCAGGCGGAGGTCTCCCTCCCGCGTAAGAAAAATGCATGGGCGCGTCTGGTTCGCGCAAAGATTGAGGGACAAGCCTCGGTTCTGGAGAACCTCAAGATTCGAGGCAGTGGGGAACTACTCGCGCTCGCGGATCAGGTTCGTTCGGGCGACCCAGGAAACGTTGAGGCGCAAGCTGCTCGCCTGTATTGGTCTCGTGCTCTGGGTAAGGGTGTCGGGCGTCAGCCCGCTGCAGGCCAACTGATCGGTGCGAATGCCTGCCTGGACTATGGATATTCTGTGCTTCGGGGGCATTTGATGCGCGCTGTTCTGGCGGCGGGGCTGGCGCCTGCACTCGGAGTCTTCCACCGAGGTCGAGGCAACGCCTTCGCTCTTGCCGACGATTTGATCGAGCCTTTTAGACCGGCGATCGATGAGGTTGCCCTGCAGCTCCCGCCCACGGCATCTCCTTCGGATCGCCCGGTGAAGCAACTTCTAGTGGTGGCTGCCTCGCAGCGCTTTGATGGAGACGGACATGGTGTCCCGGGCCGTCGCCGAGGGCTCTGGCTCAGGCTTTCGGTCGCTATGTGGAGGGCGATGTCGATCGTCTTAATGTGTTGTCGTGGCAGGGGCCATCGGCCGTGTGCGCGGGAGATTGACATGGCGGATGATGCGATGTGGTGCCTGGTGATGTTCGATCTCCCGGTGGAGACGAAGAAGCAGCGGCGCGAGGGCAACCCCGTTTCCGCAATGACCTTCTGGACTGGGGCTTCTGCATGGTGCAGTTCAGCGTGTACGTGAAGTATTGGCCGACCGGTGGGCAGGATCATGCGACGCTGCGGGCGATCAAGACTCATCTGCCGGAGGGTGGGCAGGTGCGGGTGCTGGCGTTGACTGACAGGCAGTGGTCGACGGGGCTCCGTTTTGAGAACGCGAAGCCTCGGAAGGAGCGTGGCTCGCCTGAGCAGCTCCTGATTTTCTAACGAAGATCCCCTGGTTTTCCGCTATTTTTCAGGGAAAACTAGGGGATCTCAGTATATCAAAGGGGATTGGTGATTGATTCCCAGCCCAGTGTGAGACATGCCGTGATTGGGTTCAGTATATCAAAGGGGATTGGTGATTGATTCCCAGCGTACCAATGTAGACCTGCGACTGATCGCCAGTATATCAAAGGGGATTGGTGATTGATTCCCAGCAGAGGGCTGATTAACCCTCGACCGACATCAGTATATCAAAGGGGATTGGTGATTGATTCCCAGCTGTCCGACGAGGGCGAGGCCAGTCCCCGCAGTATATCAAAGGGGATTGGTGATTGATTCCCAGCCGTCCACCATGGGAGGCGCATCGATGCTCAGTATATCAAAGGGATTGGTGATTGATTCCCAGCTTGGCTTGTTGCCGATGCGGATGACGACAGTATATCAAAGGGGATTGGTGATTGATTCCCAGCACATCCTCATGTTCGTGGCGGTAGCCATCAGTATATCAAAGGGGATTGGTGATTGATTCCCAGCTCCAAGTCGACGCGCATTTGCGCGTCAGCAGTATATCAAAGGGGATTGGTGATTGATTCCCAGCGGCGTGAAGCGCAGGCCGTCGACGGTTTCAGTATATCAAAGGGGATTGGTGATTGATTCTCAGCTGGGGCCAGGAGGGCGCGCTGCGACCCAGTATATCAAAGGGGATTGGTGATTGATTCCCAGCTGCTCAGGCCGTTCGTAGGTCACGCAAGCAGTATATCAAAGGGGATTGGTGATTGATTCCAGCAACGAGGGATTAGGGCAAAAGGTTGGTCCCAGTATATCAAAGGGGATTGGTGATTGATTCCCAGCCGGTGTAACCGGAGGCGGTGGTCGCGTCCAGTATATCAAAGGGATTGGTGATTGATTCCCAGCTCCGGGTTGGCCGTCGTGGCCAGAACACAGTATATCAAAGCGATTGGTGATTGATTCCCAGCTGGCACGCTTGGTTTTCGGGGCACCTAGCAGTATATCAAAGGGGATTGGTGATTGATTCCCCAGCATCGTGAGTGTTCGCATCACTTCGGGAACAGTATATCAAAGGGGATTGGTGATTGATTCCCAGCGCCTGCCTATGGGTGTCGAGGGCGCTCACAGTATATCAAAGGGGATTGGTGATTGATTCCCAGCCACGTACCGCGTGAAGTCGGAGAATAGCCAGTATATCAAAGGGGATTGGTGATTGATTCCCAGCCGGACTCGGTGCCCTCGAGGACGATCAGCAGTATATCAAAGGGGATTGGTGATTGATTCCCAGCTCAAGAAATGAGTACCGTCGACCGGGATCAGTATATCAAGGGGATTGATGATTGATTCCCAGCTTCAACGCCTCGATGCGAGTAGTTGTGTCAGTATATCAAAGGGGATTGGTGATTGATTCCCAGCTCGCGTTGAGCCAGGGGGTCGAGGTGGCCAGTATATCAAAGGGGATTGGTGATTGATTCCCAGCGCCTCCTCTGCGTTACGAGCAACGAGGCCAGTATATCAAAGGGATTGGTGATTGATTCCCAGCCTCCAGGTCGTCGGGTCGGTGACGGATGCAGTATATCAAAGGGGATTGGTGATTGATTCCCAGCTGAGACGTCGAAGACGACAGATCGATCCCAGTATATCAAAGAGATTGGTGATTGATTCCCAGCAACGTGATGCCGACGTGGACGCAATCGTCAGTATATCAAAGGGATTGGTGATTGATTCCCAGCCTCTGTCTGCAAGAGGCTTCCGCAGCGCCAGTATATCAAAGGGGATTGGTGATTGATTCCCAGCTCACGCATGAGGCAGTGTCCGTGCCAGACAGTATATCAAAGGGGATTGGTGATTGATTCCCCAGCGTCGCATGCTCGTGCGCGTACACCTCGCCAGTATATCAAAGGGGATTGGTGATTGATTCCCAGCGCGGCCACAACCGGGACACGCACGATGACAGTATATCAAAGGGGATTGGTGATTGATTCCCCAGCAGGCGAGGCACTGTCTATGTCGATGTGGTCAGTATATCAAAGGGGATTGGTGATTGATTCCCAGCGGTGTTATCGAATGGCACAGGGGCGGCACAGTATATCAAAGGGGATTGGTGATTGATTCCCAGCTGATACTGTCACACTTGAAGCGGTGTACAGTATATCAAAGGGGATTGGTGATTGATTCCCAGCGTCTGGCCGTAGCCGGAGGAGAAGCTGACAGTATATCAAAGGGGATTGGTGATTGATTCCCAGCGACATCGTCGCCGACGGTACCGGGCCGACAGTATATCAAAGGGGATTGGTGATTGATTCCCAGCGTAGTCGATGACGCCAGCTAAAGCAGGTCACAGTATATCAAAGGGGATTGGTGATTGATTCCCAGCAAAGTAGAACGGACTCTTATTATCCTCTCAGTATATCAAAGGGGATTGGTGATTGATTCCCAGCTCTCCTTGCGAAGAGCCTCAAGCTCTTCCAGTATATCAAAGGGGATTGGTGATTGATTCCCAGCGCCTGTAGGGGCACGAGTGCCCGAGTAGACAGTATATCAAAGGGGATTGGTGATTGATTCCCAGCGACGTGGTCTGCGACATGGTGCGGTACGCAGTATATCAAAGGGGATTGGTGATTGATTCCCAGCTCGCCGACGTAGTTCGGGCAATTGTACGTCAGTATATCAAAGGGGATTGGTGATTGATTCCCAGCCGGTGGCGTCGAGGATGTCGCCTGCGGCCAGTATATCAAAGGGGATTGGTGATTGATTCCCAGCTCTGTTCGCCGAGGCCGCGTACACCGGTCAGTATATCAAAGGGGATTGGTGATTGATTCCCAGCAGCGCCTACGTCGACCAGGTGTGGGGCCCGCAGTATATCAAAAGGGGATTGGTGATTGATTCCCAGCGCCTAGAGGGACGCCCTCGCCGCGCACTCCAGTATATCAAAGGGGATTGGTGATTGATTCCCAGCAGCGCCTACGTCGACCAGGTGTGGGCCGCAGTATATCAAAGGGGATTGGTGATTGATTCCCAGCGCGAACTTCACGCCCGCATCGCCGTAAAGCAGTATATCAAAGGGGATTGGTGATTGATTCCCAGCCAACGTGCTTGCGGTAGACTCCTTGCAGCAGTATATCAAAGGGGATTGGTGATTGATTCCCAGCCCGTACAGTTGCTCCCTGTGGTCAATCTCGAGTATATCAAAGGGATTGGTGATTGATTCCCAGCTGAGTTCTATTCGGACTCGCTGACCGAACAGTATATCAAAGGGGATTGTGATTGATTCTGGCCCGTGGTCGATCAGGTGGTCAGTGCGCCCAGTATATCAAAGGGGATTGGTGATTGATTCCCAGCTCGAGATTGGCGTCGAGCATGAGCTGCCCAGTATATCAAAGGGATTGGTGATTGATTCCCAGCCCTAAGGCCATTGACGCCGAGGTCGACGACAGTATATCAAAGGGGATTGGTGATTGATTCCCAGCTCAGCGAGCTTCCCTAGCGCCTCCACGCCAGTATATCAAAGGGGATTGGTGATGATCCCAGCGAGGTGTACGCGCAGTTCTGGCTCAGTCAGTATATCAAAGGGATTGGTGATTGATTCCCAGCGCCCAAGAAGCAGGTCATTCATCGTCATCAGTATATCAAAGGGGATTGGTGATTGATTCCCAGCATCACCGATGAGACCAACGCCCTGCACGCAGTATATCAAAGGGGATTGGTGATTGATTCCCAGCCCCGAACCTCAACGAAGGAGACACAGACAGTATATCAAAGGGGATTGGTGATTGATTCCCAGCGCTCCACCAGACGGTGCGGGTCAGGCTTCAGTATATCAAAGGGGATTGGTGATTGATTCCCAGCGTGTAATTCGTCCCGAGCGGACGACCCTCAGTATATCAAAGGGGATTGGTGATTGATTCCCAGCGGGCCGTCCATAGCCGGGGCGCAACTGACAGTATATCAAAGGGGATTGGTGATTGATTCCCAGCTCAATGCATGCGCGGTCGTGCGCGTATTCAGTATATCAAAGGGGATTGGTGATTGATTCCCAGCCCGTAGATGGTCGCGCCGGATCCGTCGGCAGTATATCAAAGGGGATTGGTGATTGATTCCCAGCAGCTGCTGGATCGTCTTACGGACAGGCTCAGTATATCAAAGGGGATTGGTGATTGATTCCCAGCTCCTGGAAGATATGCCGGTGAATGGCCTCAGTATATCAAAGGGGATTGGTGATTGATTCCCAGCTTGAGTAGAGATGAGCCGTGATCAGGAATTGAGCGTAGAAAAGCTCCTGAGAATAGTTCAGGAGCGAAGGAAAGCGAGAGGACCAATGGCAGTAAGGGGTCTTTACAGCCTGAAGCTGAAGGCAGTCCCGCACCCGAAGCTGCTGGAGTAGCTTCCTTTGAACGTTCTGTTACCAGACGTCCTACGGTATCCTCTCGCAGCATGAATATTAGTCTTTAGGTCGGTTTTGGTCAATAGGGGCATGTGAACAACGATCTCCTGCTGAAACTGTTTTGATCAGTGTTTTCGCCGTGAGTGGGGACGTGCCCCGATGAGAAACCGGCAATCGACTTGAGCATAGAAAAAGCTCCTGAACATAGTTCAGGAGCAAGGGGGCGAGAGGACTTCTTGGTACATGGGGTCTTTACAGCCTGAAGCTGAAGGCAGTCCCGCACCCGAAGTCGCTGAAGCGGCTTCCTTTGAACGCTCTGTTACCAGACGTCCTACCGTATCCTCTCGCTGCGTCGATACTAGTCTCAAGGTTGGTTTCGGTCAAGAAAGACATGTGAACAACTATCTCCTGCTGACACTGGCTTGATCGAAGTTTTTCCCTGTGAGCAGGGATGAGGCGTTCTCGAAATAGTGCTAGGGTGTGTACGAGGGTGGCAGCCAGCTCACCAGGGAGTGATCCCCGGGCAGGTGAGCCACCCTCGTTGTTTTCTCTTTGGAGTGGTTGAATCCGCGTGCGTCCGCGTCGCCTTGCGACGCCGCGTCCTCCTCGTCGAGCTGTCGGAATCGACCATGGGGTTACGCAGCAAGGCTATACTGGCCCGGACAAAGGAGTTCTCATGCCAGATACGCACCTGCAGGCCCTGTCGAACGCGCAAACGATCCGCGAATCCCAAGGGGCGCAGCATCATTGCCTTCCCCGACACATACTGCGTGATTGACGTCGAGACCACGGGGCGCAGCCCCCAGTGGGACCACATCATCGAAGTTGCGGCACTCAAAGTCTCGGACGGCCAGGAGGTCGGGCGCTTCAGCTCGCTGATCCAGCCGCCGAGCATGCCGGGCGGAGCCTTCGTCGACGACTTTATTGCGGCGCTGACGGGCATTACCGACGTGATGCTCGCGGGTGCGCCGTTTGCTCCCGACGTGCTCGAGGAGTTCGCTGCCTTCGTTGGGGATGCGCCCGTCGTTGGCCACTGCGTCAGCTTCGACGTCAACTTCCTCTACGATTCCTTCGACCGCTACCTGGACCGGCCGTTCTCGAACGACTACATCGACACCCTGCGTATCGCGCGCAAGCTGCACCCGGAGATGTCTCACCATCGCCTGGCAGACCTCGTCGAGCTCTTCGATGTCACCCACAACGATGCGCATCGCGCCATGGGTGACGTCGAGGCAACCGCCGAGTGCTTCGCACGCCTGAAGGATGAAGCCCTCGAACGTCACGGCAGCGAAGAAGAGTTTCAGAAAGCGTTCCGTGTAGTTGGCGGCAGTCACGCCGTGAAGGCCGCCGACATTCAGGGCGACGCTCAGAAAATCGACGAGGACAGCCCGATCTTCGGGTGCGCCTGCGTCTTCACAGGAAAGCTCGAAATTCACGCGAGCCGAAGCCATGCAGATCGTCGCCGACCTGGGCGGCATCAACCAGGACGGCGTCACCAAGACGACTCGCTATCTGATCCTCGGCAACAACGACTACTGCGCGAGCATCAAAGACGGCAAGAGCAACAAACAGAAAAAGGCCGAAAAGTGGGCCCTCAAGGGCACGGGAATCGAAATCCTCCCCGAGAGCGTCTTCTACGACATGCTCGGTGAGGAACTTCTGAGGGATCACTAAGGATTCCAGGACCACCTGGGAGATTCCCGGCCTCGTACCCACAGGTCGGGATTCATTGCGCCCTCACCCGCGGACGGTGGGAACAGGCCCTTGCGCTATTTAGCATCCCTGCCGTATCCTGCTCGGCTACCCAAAACGAGGAAGAAAGAGAGAGAGTGAGGACATGAGCGCGGCACAGGTGACGCAGCAGGGCACTGGTGAGGCGACGGAGATGCAGAAGGAAGCAAGCGAGGCGATGGCGACGCGGCAGGGCGCACGTGGGGCGGCGAAGACGCGGATTCGCGCGCGCATCACGCACGTGGGCAGCGAGTACCGCAAGGCCGTCACCTCGGGCACCTGCGAGCTCTGCATCACCGACTGGAGCGCCCGCATCCGCGACATCTCCTTCGAACTCACGGACGTCAACACCGGCGCCACGTGGCAGACGACCATCCCGACCCTCCACGTCGGCCGGTGGAATGATATCTGGGAGATCCGCCTCGACCCCTTCCACCTCTCCAAAGCCCTCGCCCACGTCACCCTCGTCGTCGACATGGATCGCCTGAATGATAAAGACGGCCGCGCCCTCATTGCTCTCGGCATCCTTGAGGCCGTCGAAGCCTGTACCCGCGCCTCCGAGATGGTCGAGCGTCTCGATGGCTCCTACATCCACGACGACGACTGGGATGAAGAACAATTCATCCTCGAGCCCTGGCGCATCGCGGGTGACTCCGACGAAGGCTAGAAGTCCTTTCGTTGCAGCTCGGGCGGCCCCTAGCGGCTGCGCGAAAAGCGAAGCGAGAATGCGTTGAAAAACGATCATCCAAACGCACCCGCGAGAACACGATGCCTGTTACGCTAATCACTGTTTCTTCCGGGTGCTTTCTCTCTCTGTTGAAACGTTCTGTGTAAACGGACGCGCCCACGCGACCGCTCGCCGCCGGTCTCCACCTCACTCTCCTGGCGATCACGAGCACGCGTGGGCGCGTTCGCGTATGACTGTGCCCCGACCTCGTCGATACGAGGCCGGGGCACAGCGCGTCAGATGCGTACCCTCGCGCGGAGGGCGGGACGGTCAGGCTCCGCGTCGGCGAGCTGCCACCGCCAGCGCGCCCAGCAGGCCCAGCATGCCGGCGCCAGCGAGGATGCCAGCCATGTCGGCGCCCGTGCGAGCCAGCTGCTTCGGCGCGGGGGCCGACGGAGTGGGCGGCGTGGCCGGGGAGTGGACGGGCTTGGTGTCGAGGGAGCCGATGGGGTCGGCGTGGCCGAAGGGGTCGGGGTGGTCGACGGAGTCGCTCGGGCGTCACCGACGGCGTAGGCGTCGAGGGTTGCGGTCGGCGTCGGAGTCGGAGTCAGGGGTTGCGGTCGGCGTCGGAGTCGGAGACGGGGTCGCGGACGGGGTCGGGCTCGGCTCCGGCGTGGGAGTTGCGGAAGGAGTCGGCTCCGGCGTCGGCGTCACCGACGGGGTGGGCGTCGGATTTGCGTCGCCGTTCGCGTCGCCCGAGCCGTCCGAGTGAATGTCCACTCCGCCCGTGTACAGCTTCGCATTGATGAGCGCATCGTTGTGGAAGGTGATGCCGTTGCGAACCGTGGCCAGTTGTTGATCGTGGCCTCGTACTGCAGGACGTAGGTGCCGTTGTTCGTCAGGCGCGGGAACGTCGCGGTGAACCCGGTGCCGTCGGCGCTGGCCTCCATCGTGAAGGTGCCGTCGCCGATCGACGCGCCGGCCTTGAGGGCGGGCGCCTGATCGGCCTGGTACTCAGCGTCGTTGTTGTAGTAGTAGAGCTTCTCCGACCCGGGCACCAGCGAGTAGCCGCCGGAGCTCATATCGAAGGTGTCAGCGATCTCGACCTCGGTCGCACCCTCGGGCAGCTGGGATCCCTTGATGTCGATCTCCCAGATGATCCGCGAGGAGTCGCCTTCCTTGGGCAGGCCCCACTTCTGGGTGTTGGGCAGGGTGCGCTCATACGTGCCGGAGATCGAGCCGCCGGGCAGGTCCACGATGACGGCGGTGCCGTTGACCGGGAAGGACACTGTCGACGAGGTCGTGGCGTGCACCGCCTTCGTGCGCACGGTGCCGTGGCCGATGATGCTGTGATGGTCCCTTGCGTACTCGCCGAAGGTGCAGGTCATGGACACGCCCTCACCCGTGGGGACGGAGCAGTCGACGACGGGGACCTTGTCCTCGTTGAGCATGCTGAAGTTCAGCGTCGAGCTGCCCGAGTCCGAGATAATCTTGAGCTCGGGGGGAATCTGAATGGTGAACGTGTCGCCGGGCGCGACGTCCTTGCCGGTCGTGTCGATGTCGAAGGACATGGTCATGACGTGGATGCCGACGGTGGGCGCGGTGGTTTCATTGTCCTCGCGCGCCAGCGAAATTTTGCTGACGACGCCGACGGAGGCAGCGAAGGTGGGCGCGATAGCGATGAACGCGGCCAGCAGGCCGGCGACGATCATCCCGACAGCGAGCGGGAAAATGCGCCCGATACTGCGTGGGTGCACGTGAGTCTCCATTCGTTATGGATGGGGGCCGAGGCCGTGGCGTGCTCGTTGGGGTGGCCACCCATCCGCTGTGGTTAGCAAGTAATGATGCTGATGGGAAGGCTACGCCTGTCTGTCATGGGCTGCGCGTTTAATGTCGCCTATTTGTCCACGTTATGGAGGGTTTGTTTTGGTCGTCTAGCAATTCATTGGACATTAAGCTGGTTGGAAATGTGAGCATTTGAGCGATGTTCTGGTTGTGCGGTAATTAATTGACTGGCGTTACTATTTTTTGTCGCCCAGTCATGTGTGTGACGAAGCGCATATGAGCTGCTTCGCTTATGGGGTGTGGCGCAGGGCCTCGCGGTCTCCAGAAATTTCGCATGCAATTCCCGTGAGCATATTTCAAATTATGTAATCCGATCGTTGATATTCTGCGGTTTTCGGGGTTGGGTCGATTCGTGCCGTGAGGGAATTGCATGCGAAATTTGCTGGTCGCACGCATGTGGGGCCGCATGTGGGGCCGCATGCGGGGCGGCCGGGGTGTGGTGCTGTGAGGCGACTACCTCGAGCAAAAGGGGAATTCCGCCTCGTCGCGGGCAAAACAAAAACCCCGAAGCGAATGCTTCGGGGACTTGCTGGTGGCTCCGACCGGCGTCGATCCGGTGACCTTTCGATTTTCAGTCGAACGCTCTACCAACTGAGCTACAGAGCCAAGACCTGAACCAAAAGGTCTGGTCGGCGACCCCGACGGGACTTGAACCCGCGACCTCCGCCGTGACAGGGCGGCGCGCTAACCAACTGCGCTACGGGGCCTTACAACAGGTAAGACCTATTGAATTGTTCCAATCACGATTGCGACCGGTGGTACCCCCAACGGGATTCGAACCCGTGTCGCCGCCGTGAAAGGGCGGTGTCCTAGGCCGCTAGACGATGGGGGCCTGCTTGGCCGTCGAACTGGCGTCCGAAGACGGGAGATAGTTTAGGCAGAACGCGAGCGGAACGTCAAAAACGAAATCCAGTGACAGCTGACACATTACCGAAAAAAACGTTGCAATTGTGCGGAATTCCCAGGAATTCATCAGCTCCCCGACCTAGGCTTGATGCATGACTATGACACCAGCACTCGGTGCCCTTGCCCGAGGCCTCGGACGCCCTCGCGCGCGTGGTCGCCGACCCGCAATCCGGGGCAGAGGCCGCCGTGGCCACGACCATCGACCTCACCCTCCTCATCCTCGGCCCGATCGTCGGGGCCTTCGTGGGTATCGTCGTCTCGGTCCTCCTCTCCGCCCTGGCGCGCAAGGCGCTCTCGAAGGCGGCCACGGCCTCGTCGATCCTGGCACGCGTGCGCCGCCCGGGGCACTTCACCTTCGCGGCCTGGGGAGCGTGGGCGGGACTCGGCATCGCGCTGATCAACCCCCACCTGTCCGAATGGAACGGCACGTCGATCACGACGTTCCTCATGCACGTGCTGCTCATCCTCGCCCTCGCCTGCCTGACCTGGATGGCCTACGCCGCGGCGTGGGTCTTCGAGGACGCCGCCAAGGTGCGCCAGGATTCTGACCAGGGACGCTCGCGCCGCTTCGAGACCCAGGCTCAAGTGCTGCGCCGCCTCACCCAGTCGATCATCGTCGTTGTGGGCATCGTTGCGATCATCGGTACCTTCGAGGTCGCCCGCCAGGCCATGACCACCGTCCTGGCCTCCCGTAAAGCGTCATCTCGGTGATCTTCGGTCTCGCTGCCCAGCAGACCCTCGGCAACGTCTTCGTAAGCCTGCAGCTGGCCTTCACCGACGCGATCCGCGTGGGTGACGTTGTCGTCGCCGGCGAGAAGAAGGAAACCGGCTCCGTCGAGGAAATCACGCTCTCCTACGTGGTCGTGCGCATCTGGGACGAGCGCCGCCTCATCATCCCGTCGCGCTACTTCACGCAGACACCCTTCGAGAACTGGACGCGCCGCGCCGCCGCCCAGCTCGGCACCGTTGAGCTCAAACTCGACTGGTCCGCGCCCGTGACCCTCATCCGCGCCAAGGTCGAGCAGCTCCTGACCGCCACCGACCTGTGGGACGGGCGCACGTGGGGCGTGCAAATCACCGACTCCGACGAGTACACGGTCACCGTGCGCGTCCTCGTCTCCGCGAAGAACTCCGGCCACCTCTCCGACCTGCGCGCGTATATGCGCGAGCAGCTCATCTCGTGGATCGTCGCCGAAGAGCCGTGGGCACGCCCGCCCAGCGCATCGAGCCGCGCCAGACCGTCACCGTCGAGCAGGACGCGAGCCGCGAACGCATCGCGCGCCTGGCCGCCGAGCTCGCCGGGATCTCCGGTACGAACGAGGCCGTGGCCGCCACGGGCACGTCGGCTTCCCACGCGGGTACGCCCGCGTCGGCCGGTGAGCAGTCCGGCGCCGCGACGGGTGGCGCCGCATCCGCGATCTCCGCGTCCGGCTCCGCGCCCGCCGCTCCCAGGGACCCCCGCCCACGCTGCGCGCATGGTCGCCGCCCGCCGCAAGGCCAAGCACGCCCGCCGCCGCGCCGTGGCCGACCGCCAGCGCGAACTCGCCGAGGGCGGCCCCAGCGCCTCCCGCGACGAAACCCAGGTGATCTCCAAGAGCGCTCTGCGCAAGATCATCGAGGCCGCCGGCAACGCGAACCCGCAGCTCACCCAGACCCTCACCGCGACCTCCATCGGCCGAGGCGAGGCGCTTCTTCTCCGGCTCCGCCGAGGCCGAGGAACGCGCCGCCGCCCTCGAGGGCCCGGGTGAAGAGGTCTATGCCGAGCGCGAGGCCGAGGCCCGCCGCGCCCAGGAGCGCCGCGAGGGCCCACAAGCGCCGTGAAGCCGAGGCCCTCGACCCCGAGGCCACCCTCGCCCTGGCGGCCGTCGGCGTCGAGCCGGTCGTTGCCGACAACGAGGCGCCCGAAGGCGAGTCGCCCGAGGCTGCTCAGGATGCGGCAGCCGATTCTGCGGAGGTTGCGAGTGCCGACGCCGAGCGCGCGGACGAGGGCGACCGTGGAGGACGCCGCGGCCGATTCTGTCGAAGCGACCGAAGATGCCGCTGCGGCCGATTCTGCCGACACGGCCGCCGACGAGAAGCACGAAACCGACCCTGACGCTGCCGATTCCCAGGCCGATGAGCGGTCTGTCGATGCCGCTTCCGCCGAGGAGAATGCCGCCGACGCTCAGCCTGCCCCGCGCAGGGCGAGGCACCCGCCGACGCGGCAATCGACGCTGGCGCATCCGCCGATTCCGGCGACTCGCGCGCCGCCGAATCACAGGAGGACAGCGCTCCCGCCGAGGACGCTGAGCGTGAGGGCGCGCCCGCCCCCGACGCGCCCGAGGAGATGGGCGGCGAGGAGGCCCAGGCCTCGTCGGACGTCGAAGTGTCCCCGGACGAGCAGGAAACCACGCCGATCCCCGCGCGTGAAACATCCGTGAAACATCCCGTGCAGGTGCCCCCGCCCGTGCGCACCGGCCGACCCGTTATGACCGACACGGTCCAGGCGATCGCCCCCGCGCTCGTGCCGCCGCCCGCGCCGACCCCCGCCGAGATGGCCGCATCGCGCGCGCCCGAGGACGAGGCCGACGAACCCGCCGTCCACCCCGGCTGGTACGCGGTCGCGGAGGAGGCGCGCCTGACGCGAAACACGCCCCACGCCCACGGTGAAGCCCGCGCGCGTGTCGATCATGGACTTCTTCCCGGCCGTCGCCCCCACCGGCGCCGAGGCTGACATGCTACGCACCGTCACCGGTCAGATCCCGGTCGTCGAGCACCGTGCTCCGCAGGCCGAGGATGCCGAGGCTGCGGTGGTGGAAAAAGTCCGCGACGGACGAGGACGCGACGGACGAGGCCGTGGCGCCCGAGAGCGCGGCCGCGGAGAGTCGACCCCCGAGGCCGAGGCTCCCGAGGTTGATGCTGCGCAGAAGGACGCCGTCGCCGACGAGGCTGCCGACGCCGAGGCGACCGTCGTCATGGATCCCGTGGAGGCCGCAGAGGCCGGGGCGCTCAATTCCGACGCCACGCAGGTCTTGCCTGCGGTCGACGAGCCCGAGGACGAGACCCTCGTGATGCCTGCGACGGCTGACGAGGACGCCGCGCCCCTGGACTCCGCGACCGAGGTTGTCGCAGCGGAAGAGGAAGCCCCGGCGAAGAAGGAGACCGCCAAGAAGGCGGCTTCCGCTAAGGCCGGCGCGAAGAAGGCTCCCGCGAAGAAGACAGCCGCCAAGAAGGCCTCGACCGCGAAGAAGGGCACCAAAAAGTCCTCCGCCGCGGCCACGAAGACCGTGAAGGACGAGGGAGCCGACAAGGCGAGCGACGCGACCCCCGTCAAGGACGTGAAGGCCCCCGCCAAGAAGGCCGCCACGAAGAAGACCTCCGCCAAGAAGGGCACCGCCAAGAAGGCGGCTCCCAAGAAGGCGGCGGCGAAGAAGACCTCCAACGCAGGGTCCGCCACCAATGAGTGATGGGGACAGGTGAACGGGCCACGGCCTCGTCACTGAGGCCAGCGCGAGGAAAACGGACCGCCCGCGCCCACGCACAGATGTGCACGGGTGCGGGCGGTCCTCGACAATAGAGGCATGACCGCTCCCGATCCCACCGCCCACAGCGAGACGCCTGACCAGCAGACTGCGCCGGGCCCACAGTCCGCCCCTGTGCCTCAGGATTCTCCTGGAGGACGCGTCGGCGGCGCCGTCCACGCAGTCCTTGCTGCCGAGACCATTTTCGGGGCCATCGGCATCGCTCTGGCCGGAACGATCCTCGGCATCGCCGCTCCCGACACCATCGCGTGGATGATCCTGATCCCCGCGGCGATCGTCCTCATCGCGCGCACGAGGCCCTGGCGGCAGAGCCTCGGCGTGCGCGGGCTCGGCATCGCCGTGATCGTGGGGGTTTTGTTTGCTCTGTACGGTAGCAGCATGTTCACGGCGATCAACCATCTGCAGGTGGGTACCGCCGTGGCGATCTCGATGACCGTCGGTCTGCTGATCGGCCTGATTCACGGGCAGGGGAAACGTCGTTTCCTCAGCCCGGCTCTTGCCCTCGCGGGATGCGTCGTGTTTGCATACCAGGCGCTCCCGGGCACCGTCGATGGCAAGGTGATGCAGTCGAGCATGATGGTGAGCCTATGGGCTGGTGTTCTTCTGCTCGCCATGGTGATGGTGAAGGGTGTCACGTCGCATCTCGGCTACGACTACGGGGCGGTATCCGGGGTGGGTTTCGTGATTGCTGCACTGGGATTCGGTCTGCGGGATGCCACCATTCATGAGATTCCCGCCCTGAATGGACGCTTTATCGCGGTCATCATCGCGGTCAGCTGCCTGATGTTCGTCAGGCCCACCGTGCTGCGCCGCATCGTCGATCAACGGGCAGATGCGCGAACCCAAGCTCGATACAACGTTTTCTTTCCCGCGGTCGCGATGGTTGCCGGCGTCGTCCTGCTCGGACAGGTTCCCAGCCTCCTCGACCTTCTCGGTCTCGCGCTCATCACCGGCGCGCTCTGGATCATGTCGGGCGTGACGATCGTTCCACGGCGATTCTTTCGCAAACGCGGGTCCGGAGAGGTGACCGCGGACTGAGCCCCCGCCTCGTCCATGGATCCGCACGAGGAGAGCGGCCGCACGCGTGCGAGGGCGCGGGCGGCGCGGGACAATAGATCCATGAACGCAACTGATCCCGCTGCCCGCACCGACGCCGAGTGGAAGAAACTCCTGAGCCCCATGCGCTACCACGTGCTGCGCGAGGTCGGCACCGAGCGCCCCTTCACCGGTGAGCTCCTCGACGAGGCGCGCGTCGGCACCTACTCGTGCGCGGCCTGCGGATCCAAGCTCTTTGACTCCGACGCGAAATTCGACTCCTCCTGCGGGTGGCCCTCCTTCTTCCAGGCCCACGACGGCGCGACCGTCGAGAGCGTCGACACCAGCCACGGCATGATCCGCACCGAGGTGCGCTGCGCGACCTGCGACTCCCACCTCGGCCACGTTTTCCCCGACGCGCCCGACCAGCCCACCGGCATGCGCTACTGCATGAACTCGGCGGCCCTCACTTTCGCGCCCGCGCAGTGAACGCGCCCGCCCGGCGCCCCGTCACCGACCGCATCCCGCCTCAGCTCTATATCGTCGGCTCCGGCCTCATCCAGTACGTGGGCGCGGCGCTCGCGGTTATTGCCTTCGTGTCCGTCGAACCCGCCTCCGTCGCCTGGTGGCGCGTCCTGACCGGCGCGGTCGTTCTCCTTGCCTGGAAACGCCCGTGGCGCGGCGGCCTCACGCGCTCCGACCTGGCTATTTCCGCGCTCTTTGGCGTCATCATCCTGACGATGAACTCCTCCTTCTACGAGTCGATCGCGCGCATCCCCCCTGGGGACCGCCGTATCCATCGAGTTTATCGGCCCCGTCGCCGTCGCCGTCATCAGGGGCCGCGGCTGGCAGCCGCGCATCGCTGCGGCCCTCGCGTTCGCCGGGGTGGCGTGCATCGGCGGGCTCGCCCTCGACCTGAGCGTGCCGAGCGTGCGCGTCGGCGTCGCCTGGATCCTCCTCGCGGCCCTCGCCTGGTCGGCCTACATCGTCGTCGGGCAGAAGGCCTCGACCACGCGCGATGGGGTGACGAACCTGGCGCTCGGATGCGCGTGGGGCACCCTGTTCTTCGCGCCCTTCCTTGGGCCGGGCGCGATGGCGGCCCTGGCCTCGTGGAAGCTGATGGCGATCGTCGTCGGTGTGGGCCTGCTGTCCACCGCGATTCCCTACACCTTCGAGGCGCTCGCGATGCGGCGCCTGGCGGCGTCGACCTTCGCGTTGTTCGCCGCGATCCTGCCGGCCACATCCGCCCTGGTCGGTGCCGTCATGCTGCGCCAGATCCCCGGCGTCTTCGAGCTGATCGGCCTGGTTCTCGTGTCGGTCGCGGTCTGGCTGGCCTCGCGCGAGTAAGGGCCGAGTGGTGGGCGTTTTGCGGGTCGGGCAGCGCCATCCCAACTGATAGTCGTGGCCGGGCCATGAAAGATGGTGCCTTCCGCTGAATTCATCGCGATGAGGTGCCCGATCCGGATAGGTTGTGACGATCTGGATAGGTTGTGACGATCTGGATAGGTTATTAACCTATCCGGATGCGCGTTACCTATCCGGATGCGCGTTACCTATCCGGAAGTGCGCAACCTATCCAGAACATGCCGGTGCGCCGGGCGCGGGTGGTACCGAGTCATGGTGGATGGGGTGCTGACGCCTCGTCAGTCGAGGCTGAGGTGGCGCGGCGTGTGTTTGCCGCCGCGGGCGATCACCCAGAACGCGAACCACGCGCCGGCCGAGCCCACGATCATGACGAGCACCATCGGCACGGCACTGTCGCCGCCCGAGGTCGCCAGGGGAGCGGCGATACCGTTCGCGATCGACTGGAACACACCCATCACGGACGAGGCCGTGCCTGCGTGCTCGCGTGCCTCGCTCATGGCCTGCGCGCCCGAGTTGCCGAAAATAAACGCGTTCGCCGTCATGATGAGCGCGAAGCCCACGCACGTGAGGATCAGCGGCAGGTTGAGGAGGAAGGTCGAGATCGCCAGCGTCACCACGCCGGTCGCGGCGATCGTGAGGCCCGCGATGATGAGCGTGCGCGGCGTGAAGTGCGAGATCAGGCGCACGTTGACCAGCGCGAAGCCGGTTGACAGCAGCGCGTTAAACGCGAACACCCACGCGAAAGCCATGGGGGACAGGCCCAGCGGCCCCTGCAGCACGTAGGTGGCGTTCGAAATGTAGCCGAACATGCAGAAGCTCGAGAAGGCGTTGGTCAGCATGAAGCCCACGAAGGGGCGGATGCGCACAACCTGGACGAGGCCGTGGAAGAACCGCGGAATACCGCCGGGGTGGCGGCGCTCCTCGGGCAGGGACTCGGGCACGACGAACCACGCGAGGGACGCCATGAGCAGCGTGAAGGCGGCGAGCGCCCAGAAGACGACCCTCCACGTCGCGTGCGTGATGATGAACGCGCCGAGGACCGGGGCGAGCATCGGAGCGAAGCCGACGATCGCCTGGAGGAGACTCATCGCGCGAGCCAGCGTCTTGCCGTGCGCGACGTCGACGAGGATCGCGCGGCCAACCGAGGAGTCGACGCCGCCGCCGAGGCCCTGGAAGACTCGGCCCACGAGGAGCACCCAGATGCCCGGCGTAAACACGCAGATCATGGAGCCGACGAGGGTGATGATGCCGCCCGCGACGATGGGGCGGCGGCGCCCGATCTGGTCCGAGATGGCTCCGCCCAGGACCTGGCCGGACGCGTAGCCCACGAAGAAGGTAGTGAGCGTGAACCCGAGCATCGTCGAGTTCGTCGCCAGGTCCTCCGTGATCTGCGGGAACGCAGCCGAGTACATGTCGGTGGCCATCGGCGGCACGGCGTTCTGCACGGCCAGCGTGATCAGCAGGGCAACCGTGAGCGCCCCGCCGACGATGCCGCCGCGGTCCCGGGTGTCGTTAGTCGTCATGGTGCGATTGTGCACCCTTGGGGATGCAAAATAGGCGACTCGGTCGATTATTTGATGCATCTCGCACGTCGCAGGGGCTGACGTGCGTACATGTGCACTGGTGGGCAGTGCTCCTGACGCGCAAACGCCTCGACCGAGCTCACTCCTCGTCCGCGCGCTCCTCCAGCGCATCCGCCGCGGCCTCGATGTCCTCGCGCGTCGGGCACGTCGCCCTGCCGGGCGTGGCCGTGGCGAGGGCGCGTGCGCACACCGCGAGCCGGATCGCCCGTTCGATGGGCAGGCCCCTGGCGAGAGACGCCGCGAAGACTCCGGAAAACACGTGCCTGGCCTCGAGTGGGTCCTCGGCCCCGAAGGGCGGTGCGGGGCAGTGCGTGACCGTCGGCCAACTCAAGTCCTCTCCGCCGTAATTAGGCCTGGAGAAGTGGGCCCCCTCCGGCCCCGAGGGAACGAGCGCGTGGCAATCGAAGAGCCTGGCGGCCTCGAAAGCTGCGCCGTGGAACGTACGGCTGACATCGAAGGCGCTGCGGTCGCCGGTCATGCGAGTGCCCATCCCCGCGACCTCATCCTGGCCAATAACGAAGACGGTGTTGTCGAAGGGAATGCCAGAAGGCATCTGCGCTCGGGAAGATGTGTCGAGGACGAGGCGCACATGCTCGGGCAAGCGCAGGAGTGCCTCGCGAGCGGCATCATCGTTTCCCAGGTCCCCATAGTCGTATCCGTACGCGCCCGCAAACTCGCCGTCGTAGTAGAGCACGTCGGCCGGGCCCATCGTCTGGGTGAACTCAGCCCACGCATGGGTTGGCACCGCGCACTTGTCTATCATCGCCCTGACGACGAGGCGTTGCCCCGCGTCGTCGGTGATCGTCACTCGGTAGCCGTTGTCCATTCCCGGGATGCGCGGCCCCGCGTTGATGATGCCCTCTCGTCGCAGGATTTCCTCGATGAGCGAGGCGTGGGGGCCTTCGCCGATCGGGCCGAGGGAGACGGCCTCGAGCCCCATGCGTCGAGCAGCGCGCAGAACCTCGATGCCTCCGATTAGCTCCATTCCCTCGTCGGTGGCCCACACATCCCCACCCGACTCGGGGAAGGAAGACACATGTAGCGACTGGTTGAGCACGAGCTGGCCCATGTAGGCGACGCGCCCCACGGGAGCCTCTCCGCGCGCGGGACCGAGCGGAGTCGGCGGCGACACCTGCGTGAACAGAGTCCGTCGTGTCATTCGGGTGGAGTTGGGATCCTCGAACGGGGAAGGGGCGTTGGGCGACTCCCAGGCCGCCGTGGCACCCTCGTCGGACGCATTATCGTCGCCGGCTGCGTCATCCACGGGCGCGGGGCGGCGCGCGACGAGGCGCTCAGCGAGCGATGTCAGGTCGAGGTCGTTGACCTCCTCGACCTGCATCCACGAGCCGCGCCGCAATTCGTGATGCCCCTTCGCCTCGCCGCAGAGAGCGCCGACGATCGCACTCATGAGGCTGGTGTCGCCTCCTATCCGCGTGATCCCGTAGCGCGAGAGCCAGTGTGCGAGGTACGTGCTCAGTCCGAAACACAGCGGGACCATGCGCGTGGGTTCCGGGGAGGAGCCGAATTGCTCGGTCAGGATCTGCGTGGGCGTCGTTGCCACCTGCATGGCGATGTTCATCGCCCGGCGGGTTGCCGCCACGACGTCTGGCTCTGGACTCCAGCTGCCGCGCGGTTTCAGGGACTCCACGAGGTGGAGGGCCTCCCACAGGCGGTTGTACCTCGTCGATAGCCTCTCCTGAGCCCCGTCCACCTGGAGGGAGACGCCCGCGGCGAGCAGGGCCGCCGCCTGGAACTCCTGCTGGGTGAGGCATTCCCCTCCGCACGCCTCCCATACGGCCTGCGCGAAGGCCTCGGGATCGGCCGTCGAGGTCGCGATGCCAACGGGAATGGCGCGCACAAGCTGACGCCACCCCATCGGGACAGTGCCTGCGCGGTCCCGGATGGTCGCCCCCGCCTCGTCACCGAGAAGGGTCGAGGCCGCCGCCAGGATGTCGCGCGTCACCTCCGTGATCGTTCCCTCGGGAACGCCGGGCTTGGTGGGGTGGACGACGTCACGATCCCACCATGTCGGCGGTGGGCCGTAGGTGCTCTCGATCTCGTCGGGGGCCATGCCGCGGGTGGGCAACCCGGCCGCGTCACCGATCGCGCAGGCCAACAGCACCGCGCGGGCACGTTCAGAGCGTGTGTCCATGTTGCATTCTCCTATTCCGCAGCAGTGTCCGCGGCGAGTGCGTCCGCCGCGGCCTCGATGTCCTCGCGCGTCGGGCACGAGGCCGGACCTGGCATGGTCGAGGCCAGGGCGCCAGCGCAATTCGCCAGAAGGATGCACCGCTCGAGGGTTTGCCCCTGTGCGAGGGCGGCCGCTAACACGCCATAGCGTGCGTGCTGGGACCCCAATCGATCCGTCGGTTCGACGGTCGGCGCTGGGAACCGGGTGATGTACGAAACTTCTGAGGTCTTGGCGCGCAGTGGGCGCGCGAGGTAGGACTCGTCTGTCTCTGTGTCGATTAGTGTGTAGCGGCCAAACATGTCTTCGACGAAACCGGCGGCGCGCTCCGGGTCCTGGCTGGCATCAAAAGCCGAACGATCGCACACGATAGGCTCGCACAGGCCCTGCACTCCCCGCTGATGCAGCACCATGATCACGTTGTCTTTGGGAAGACGTGCAGGCCCGGCCTCACGCCTCGACGAGTCCAGGACGACGCGCACGTGCTCCGGCAGGTGAACGAGTGCGTTCTCGGCAGCGGAGAGAACCTCCCGAGAACGCCTCACTGCGCCGTCGACGAACAGGACGTCGGAGGGGCCCAGCGTGCGGATCGCCTCGTCCCACGCGTGCTTGGGAACATTCTCGATGAATGAGATCTTCGAGCGGTGGAAGTCTCCGATAACGTTCGACACGTATCCGTTATCGCACCCCCTCACACGCGGACCTGCGTCGATGATCCCCTCCCGAGCCAGTGCCTCGGCGATGATCGATGCGCGCGGCCCCTCACCGATTGGGCTGAGGCTCACGACCTCGACGCCCATGGCTCGGGCGGCTCGCATGGCCGTCAAACAAATGTCAATCTGGACGCCCTCACGGGTAGCCCACTCGTCCCCGCTGGGCAGAGGTTCGTCCGCGGACTGTCGGTCGTACCTGAGCGTTAGCTCGTTCATGAAGACGACGCGACCTGCGGGCGCATCGCCCCTGGCCGGACCGAGCGGAGTCGGCTTGCTCTCCGGCTCGAAGGGGGCAGCTCGAGTGAGAATCGTCGACCCGGGGGCTTCGAAGGAAGACCAGCCGCCGTTCGAAGAGTCTGAAGCCGAGTGTCCGACGGCTCGCCGTAGCCAGCTCTCGGGGGTGGGAGGACGCAGCTCGAGCAGCTGCCCGGTGACCCCGAGCAGATCGAGTTGAGAGTACCGCTCCACCCATTCCATCGAGCTGTAAGAGAAGTAACGACCGGGTGGAGAGAAATTGAACAGAAGCTCCGAAATGATGCGCAGCAACCTCGGCTCCCCGCACAACTTACCCAACTTGGAGGTGGACATCGAACCGTAGCGGTTACCAGAGACAAGGAAGGCCGATGGGATGAGGAGAGACGACGGGGTATGGTCGGAGAGTTTGTGAGTCAACGGGCTGATGGGCGAGAAGCCGTTGACCTGCACAGAGTTGGCTTGGAAGTTCAATGCTAGCCGCGTTGCCGTCAGGACATCGGGACCGTCCTCTGGCTCACCGCGCGGTGTCATGTCTGAGACGATCTGGACAGCCTCAACGAGGTGAATGTTGCGAGGTTCGATGGATAAGGACACCGCCGTCGCGAGAAGCGCAGCCGCCTGAAATTCGTTCCGAGTCGTGCATCCGCACGCCGCCCACACGGTGTCTGCGAGGGCCTCGGGGTCAAGTGTCGACATCGCAATACCGATGGGTACCGCGCACAAGAGGCGATCGAGCGCACTCGCGGCGGGGGCGTGCCACTCGCCTGAACGAATAGCGTGGGCACCACCCGGGCCTCGCGTCAGCTGCGTGGCCACGGCCATGGCCTGCCTCGTCGCCTCCGATACCGTCTTCGTCGGCGCTTCCGGGTTAACAGGGTTGGCCATATCCGCGCGGACGAGGGCTGCCATTGCCGCGATTGCGCGGGGGAGTCGTGGATCCATTCTCGTTTCTCCTTGTCAGGCCTGATCGCGGGCCACAAGCTTGTCGGCCGCAGCCTCGAGCGAATCGCGGGTGGGCAGCGAAGTTGGCGTGGTGAGTGCGGCCGCGCAATTCGCTAGCAGGATGCCCCGCTTGACCGGTATACCGAGCGCGAGGCAGGCCGCCAACGTTGCGGAATGAATGCCCGAGGTCTCCAGGTTCTGGTTCTTGGCGAGCGGGGGGTGCCGGTGATTGAACGACGCGAGGTCGGATGAAGCGGGCTTCGTCGTGGGTGGGGCGGGCGTAGTACACCTGGCCATCGTCTGCGCGCAGCACGACATAGCGCATCGTCAGCATGGCGAGGGCCGCTGCCTGATCCCGGGGCTCGTCGTCTTCCTCGTAGAAGGGGAACGGAGGATAGTTGTCGTTGAAATGCCGGAAAAAGCCGCTGAAGCCGGGCCGTTGGGAGGCGCGCAGTGACACGATGACATTGTCGAGGGGGAAGGCCCTCGAGGAAGCCCTCGTGAGAGGATGCATCGAAGACGACGCGAGCGTGATCGGGCAGGCCTGTCACAGCCTTGCGCAGGGCCCGCGTCATCGGTTGTTGGGCGAGCAGCGCGCCGTCGATGCACAGGACATCGGAGGGGCTCATCGATTGGATGGCTTCCGCCCACACCCGTGTGGCGTCTTCGGGTAGTGGGCTCTTTGTTGCAACGGTCAGCCGCCAGCCGTTGTCGCCGGTAAAGATCAGTTGGTAGCCGTTGTCAGCCCCCGAGAATCGGGGACCGGCATCGATGATGCCCTCGCGAGCTAAGGCCTGCGAAATGGCCTCGGCATTGGGCCCTTCTCCGATCGGGCAGAGCGAGACGACCTCGGCTCCCATGCGTCGCGCCGCGACCAGTGCGCGGAACATGCCGCCCGTGGACTGGCCCAGTTCTTCGGCCCACACGTGCTCGCCGAAACTCGGGTACGTCTCGGAATGCATGGCCTGGTCGTGGAGCAGCTCGCCGAGAACAAGCACGCGCCCGGTCTGAGGTCCGCCTCGGCGTGCGCCGAGCGGAGTGGGCGGGGTGGCAGGCTCAAAGTAGCGTTGACGCGTGTGCAGGCTCGATGAGCTGTCCTCGAACGAGGCCGGGGCTGAGGGGGTGACCGGTGGCGTGGATGCGCCCGGGGCGAGAGCGTCGCGGGGGTAAGGCGCGCGTGTGGCGAGCAGATTGTGTGCGCGATCCGCCAGGTTCAGCGGGCACGCCTCCTCAACCCGGGACAACCCGTAGGGGCGCAGGAAGCTCGCGCCTCGAACCGCTCCGACCAGCGCGCCGACGATGGACAGGATCGTGTGCGCCTGGGCGCCGAGACGCAGGGGAGAGGATAGGAGACGGCGATCCTGGTAGCGTGCGGCCAGGGCAAAAGCAGTCGGCACGATCTGGGCGGGAGAACTGCCGAACCCGATCTGCTTGCTGAGCCGCTCGAGAGAGAAGCCGATGTAGTCGTTGACGTCGCTTGCGATGTTCAATGCCCTGCGCGTCGCGGCCACGACGTCAGGCTCAGGGCTCCACTCGCCGTGAGCCTCCGCCGACGACACGACGTCGACGGCTCGCACGAGAGCGTCCTCCACGCGGAAGTTCGGACTGTCTAGGCCGATCGACACCGCGGCGGCAACCAGAGCCGTCGCCTGGAAGTCCTGGCGCGTGGGCTCCCGTTTCTGGCTGTTGTTCCACACGGCGTCCGCGAAGGCTTGGGGACTGCTTATCGAGGTGGCGATGCCGAGCTGGACGGCTCCGAGCATCAGGCCATACAAGTGATCAACGGGTGTCGTGAAGCAGGGGAACGTCGGCTGCTTCGTGGACTCGGTGGCCGCCATCAGAGAGAGAATGCTCTCGCTGAGGGGCACCGACTGACTGCCCTTATCGACCGTCGCGTCCACCTCGAGTGCCTGACCGTAGAAAAGGCCTGCCATCGCCCCGTGGGCACGATCAAAGCGCGGATCCATGTCAGTTTCCCGACTCGCTCAGCGCGTCCGCCGCGGCCTCGATGTCCTCGCGCGTCGGGCACGAGGCCGGACCGGGTACGGTCGAGGCCAGGGCACCCGCGCAGTTGGCGAGGACAAGGCCTCGCTCAAGTGGGATACCAAGGGCAAGTGATGCCGCCAGGACGCCGGTGTGGGCGTCGCCGGCCCCATTCGTGTCGACGGCGTCGATGGTCGGGGTTGGGATGTGCGCGGCTGATGTTTCGCTATCGGGGCTGGCAGAGCGAGCAAAATAAGCGCCGGATGCTCCGAGGCGAATCAACGTGTCGCGCCCCAGTGTCTGCGCGAGGCGGCAACTGAGAGAGTCAAAAGGCAGTAGCCGTCAAGTCGCGACTGCTTGGCGATTGCCCTCGCCTCGACGCTGTTCATCGAGATGATCGTGTGGTGCGTGGGCAAGCTCTCCGGGATCCCGATGACGGGAGAGACATCCAGGAGCACACGCACACCCTCGGGCAAGACGCGTAACGCAGCCTCCGCGGCCTCGCGGTTCGCGGGGTGGTCCATGAGGTATCCGTCGATGTACAGCACGTCGCCCGGGTTCATCGTCCGCACGAAGTCCGCCCACGCGGTCTCGGGCGTCATCGTCTCAGCGCCCTTCGTCGAGATGAAGGTGCGTTCGGCGTCGTGACCAATCATGGCGACGCAGAATCCGTTGTCCACGCCGTCCACGCGTGGTCCGGCATCGACGATTCCCTCGTGAGCGAGGGCGGCCTCGATCATCGACGCGTGGGGTCCGGTGCCAATCGGGCTGAGGGAGATGGCCTTGGCTCCCATCCGGCGCGCCGCCACGAGCGCGTTGAAGCCACCGCCCACGTGTGTGCCCCCGTCACGCGCCCATTCGGAGCCGCCGCCGTGAATCGGACGCGCCCCCTGAAGGACACGGTCCACGAGGATCTGCCCCATGAGGACGACTCGGCCCGCCCCGGGATCGGAGGACGAGGCTGGGGCCGGCACCTCGGGGACGTCGGCCTCGCTCGCACCCTCAGTCTCGGGGGACGTGGGTGCGCTCGCGGCAGGC